>Ga0209795_10000001_pt1 | contig 1140260 bp, 1082 predicted proteins | sample AgamicOrMarz_FD_187166 | JGI IMG/M metagenome (GOLD analysis project Ga0209795, IMG submission 187166) | Agave microbial communities from Guanajuato, Mexico - Or.Ma.rz (SPAdes) (version 2) | ecosystem: Host-associated > Plants > Phyllosphere > Phylloplane/Leaf | place: Guanajuato, Mexico... | reverse complement strand
TTTGTGTAATACTTGTAACGCTACATGGAGATTAACTCAATCTAGAGGGTATTAATAATGAATCGTACTAAACTGGTACTGGGCGCGGTAATCCTGGGTTCTACTCTGCTGGCTGGTTGCTCCAGCAATGCTAAAATCGATCAGCTGTCTTCTGACGTTCAGACTCTGAACGCTAAAGTTGACCAGCTGAGCAACGACGTGAACGCAATCCGTTCCGACGTTCAGGCTGCTAAAGATGACGCAGCTCGCGCTAACCAGCGTCTGGACAACCAGGCTCACTCTTACCGTAAGTAAGAGTTCCTGTAATGAAATGGCGCACTCGGTGCGCCATTTTTTTTGCCTGTAATTTGTCCTTCCTTTTCGTCTACTGCGTTACCGCCTTCTGTTGGGCTTCTGCATCCACAGTCATTCCTTTCGCACTGTTCTGTACGGACAACACGCTTTCCGGCGATGCTGCTGCCGCTGTCTTAACCGGAATCGCTATCGGGTAACCTGCCCGACGATTCAGTGCCTGCGTAATCATGCCACTATCACCGCCGGCATTGTGAATAAAAGCCTCCAGCGCGGGAGAGAAATTAATCGGCACCGTCTGGGTGTTTTCTTCAACCTTTTGTGCCAGCGGACGATGCACTTCAATAAAGTGCCGCCCGTCAGGCTCTACGGTGTATTTCACCGGTTCGTTGATAATCGTCACGCGCGTACCAGCCGCAACCTGAGCAAACAGCGCCTGGATATCAGGCGCATTCATGCGAATACAGCCTGAACTTACCCGCAACCCAACGCTATCCTGTGCATTTGTTCCGTGAATAAGATATTCACCATTGCCAATCCCCAGACGCAGCGCAAAGCGCCCTAACGGGTTATTCGGGCCAGCGGGTATCACCGTCGGCAATTCAATGCCGTTTGCTAGTGAACGCGCGCGAATGCCCGCTGTCGGTGTCCAGGTTGGGTTTGGGATCTTCTGGCTGACTCGCGTCACGGAAACCGGCGTTTCCAGCCCTTGTTGCCCAATACCTATCGGGTAAACCTGCACACTGTTTTTTCCCGGCGGGAAATAATACAGGCGCAGCTCAGCCAGATTAACCACAATCCCTTCGCGCGGCGTGTCGGGCAAAATCATTTGTGAAGGGATAGTAACGATCGTGCCCGGCCTCGGTACGGGTGCAATCGTGTTATTGGCTTCAAGGATCAACATTGCTGCCGTGTCGAAATGGCGGGCGATCGCCTGCAGGTTTTTATCCCCCGCCTGCACGGTGTAAGTCTGGTTTTGTCCAATAACACGGCTACCGTCGGCAGGCAGGGGATATTCTGCCGCACGAGCCATCTGGACGCTTAAGGCGCTGAAAAGATATAAGGAGAGTAAAGACGCGCGTTTCATACGGGAGTTCCTGTATCCACTGACAAGGTGTCAGAAAGCTGAAGATCCAGCGAGGCGCTAAACGCCTCGCGTCGTAACAGGATGAAATATGGTCTTTTAAGTTTAGCTAATATTGGCGGCTTTGTTGCGAATCGCGCGGATCATCGCCTCAAGCCCCTGCGAGCGAGAAGGCGTCAAATGTTGCGTGAGGGACATCTTTTCAAACCACGGGCGCACATCAAACGCCACAATATCTTGCGCAGTCATCTGCTGGTAAAGCACAAAGACGATGGCAATAAGCCCTTTGACAATCGCGGCGTCGCTGTCGCCAGCTAATTCCATCACACCCGCCTCATTGCGATGCATGACAATCCAGACCTGGCTCTGACAGCCCTGAATAATGTTCTCAGGATTGTGCGCTTCGGCACTTAATTCCGGTAGACGCTGCCCCAGCTCAATAATATAGAGGTACTTCTCTTCCCAGTTGGCGCAGCGGCTAAAATTGCGCAGCAGTTTCTCTTTATCGGGTAATGCGGCCATTTTTGCCTCTCACGTTAGCCCAGCAACTGATGAATGCGTTTCAGGCCAGTTACCAGACGATCCACCTCTTCTTCCGTATTGTACATAACCAGCGACGCACGGCACATGGCGGGCACATTGTAAAACGCCATCAGCGGCATCGCGCAGTGATGGCCGGTGCGCACCGCAACGCCGTAATTGTCGAGGAAACTGCCGACATCATAGGCGTGATGTTTCCCGAGATTAAACGCGATGACACCTTTGCGCTGCGCCGGGCCATAAAGCGTCAAATCCGGCACGTCCGCCAGCGCGTTGAGTGCGTAATGCATCAGCGTTTGCTCGTATTCACCAATTGCCTCCAGCCCCAGCTTGCGGACATACTCAATTGCCGCGCCAAGCCCGATAATGCCGCCTGTATTGGGCGTGCCGGCCTCAAAACGCCACGGCGCTTTTGCATAGGTCGTGCCCTCAGTCAGGCTCACGGTGGCGATCATCGAGCCGCCCCCTTCCCACGGCGGCATGTCCTGCAAAATGTCCTCTTTGACATACAGCACGCCGATACCGGTAGGCCCATACAGTTTATGGCCGGAGAAAACATAGAAATCGCAGTCCAGCGCCTGCACGTCCACCGGATGGTGCATTACCGCCTGTGCGCCATCCACCAGCACTTTCGCGCCATGTTGATGCGCCAGCGTAATGATTTCCGCCACCGGGTTTTCGGTTCCCAGTACGTTCGACACCTGCGTGATCGCCACTAGCCGCGAGCGTTCATCCAGCAGCGTTGGCAACACGTCCAGCTGCAGCGTGCCATCCTGATTAAGCGGGATCACGCGCAACTCAGCGCCCACGCGCTCGCACAGCATCTGCCACGGTACGATATTGGCGTGGTGTTCCATCGCGCTAATGATAATGTTGTCGCCCGCGCGCACCTTGCTGTTACCCCAGCTGTTCGCCACCAGGTTAATTCCCTCGGTCGTGCCGCGCACAAACACCAGCTCTTCCGGCAACCGTGCGTTAAGAAACGCTGCCGCCTGCACCCGTACATTTTCCATCCGCTGGGTGGCTTCCGCGCTCAGCGTATGAATACCGCGGTGAACCGCCGCGTACCCGTGTCGGAAAAATTCTGCTTCGGCATCAATCACCTGGTTCGGCTTTTGCGCACTGGCCGCGCTGTCGAGATAGGCCAACGGTAGTCCGTTCACTTCACGCTGTAGCACCGGAAAATCGGCGCGAACGGCGTTCACGGGAAAACTCATACTCTGCCCCCTGCCAGGCGCTGGCTGATACGCGCCAGAACCTGTCGTTTCAATGCTTCGTCGCTAATGGCTTCCGTCAGTTCAGCTGCGAAGGCATGGATTATCATCTGTTGCGCCGCCTGTTGATTGATCCCGCGCGAGCGCAAATAAAACATCTGTTCATCATCAATGCGGCCAACCGTCGCGCCGTGGCTGCATTTCACATCATCAGCATAAATTTCCAGTTGCGGCTTGGTGTCCACTTCCGCCAGACGCCCGAGCAACAGATTATTGTTGGTCATCTGCCCGTCGGTTTTGATGGCGTGTTGCGCAACCTTGATCAGGCCATTAAACACCGCTCGGCCTTTATCGCTGACGATGGTTTTATGCAACTGGCGGCTGTTGCAGTAGCCCTGATTATGCTCAAGCCAGGTGCGGGTATCACACACTTCCGATTTCACCGGCATCGCCAGGCTGTTGATGCGCAACTGCGTGTTTTCACCATTAAGTTGCGTGCTGGTGTTATGGCGCAACACCGCGCCGCCGAGCAGGAAACTGTGGCTATCTGCCGCCGCATCGGCCGCAAGCAAGATATCATTATGCGCAAAGTGGTAGCTTTGCGGGTTTTCAAACGCCAGTTTGACATGATGCAGGTGCGCATTCGCCGCCACATTCATCGTCAGACGTGACCCCGTAAAGTGGCGCGCATCGTTCAGGCTCACGTAATGTTCGTACACTGTCGCTTCCGCGCCCTGGGCAAGCTCAAGATGGTGGCGGTAATGGGCAGTATTCATCTCGTCGCCCGCCACCCCTTGAGTAATATGCATAAGCAGCAATGGCTTAGCTGGTCGCTGATTACGCGCCACCTGAATCCAGGTCACGCTCTGCGCCAGGCTTTCGGTCAGATGCAGGAACACTTCCGGCTGCACCGGCGCAGGCAGATCCGCCCGCACATCAGCAATGCTGATCTCAAAACCGGAATCCGCAGTGTCGTCGCTCAGCGCCGCGTTAAACTGACCATCGACAAACACCAGCCGCACGGCATCCACCGGCAATGCCAGCGCATCGCGCTGCGCGACACCGATCGGGCCGGAGGTGCTAACAAATTGGCTGTTCAGCAAGCCTTCCAGCGGCGTGTATTTCCAGTTTTCATGTTTGCGTGTCGGCAACCCTAAACGCAGCATTTGCTGCAAATGCTGCTGCGCCGATTCAGAACGCGCGCCGCCCTGAGTTTCAAACAGATGATGCCACTGCTGCAGCGCGTTACTGCTGTTCGGTAAGCCAGCCATAGCCCTGCTCCTCCAGTTGCTTAACCAGCGTGAAATCACCGGATTTCACGATGCGCCCCTGATACAACACATGTACGAAATCCGGCTTGATGTAATCCAGGATCCGCTGATAGTGCGTGACAATGATAAATGCGCGTTTTTCATCACGCAGCGCATTCACCCCTTCAGCAACAATTTTTAGCGCATCAATATCAAGACCGGAGTCCGTTTCATCCAGGATGCACAGTTCAGGTTCCAGCACCGCCATTTGCAGAATGTCGTTACGTTTTTTCTCACCGCCGGAGAAACCGACATTGACCGAACGGGTGAGCAGATCTTCCGGCATTTTCAGCAGCTTGATTTTGTCTTCCATCAGATCCTGGAAGTCAAACCGATCCAGCGCCTCTTCACCGCGATATTCACGCACCGCATTAAGCGCCGTTTGCAGGAAAAACTGATTACTGACGCCGGGGATCTCCACCGGATACTGAAACGCCATAAAGACGCCTTCACCGGCACGGTCTTCCGGCGAAAGCTCCAGCAAATCTTTGCCTTTAAACTCGACGCTGCCGCCCACCACTTCGTAATCTTCGCGACCGGCCAGCGTCGCAGAAAGCGTACTTTTCCCGGAGCCGTTCGGCCCCATAATCGCGTGGACTTCACCGGGGCGCACCTCCAGGCTCAGACCACGCAGGATCTCTTTATCTTCAACGCTTACCTGCAAGTCTTTAATACTTAACATTTCTTATCCTTTAATCCTTAACCGACGCTGTGTTCAAGGCTGATAGCCAGCAGTTTTTGCGCTTCAATGGCAAACTCCAGCGGCAGTTCAGAGAAGACGTCTTTACAGAAGCCATTGACGATCATGGAAATGGCATCGTCTTCGCTAATCCCACGTTGCAGGCAATAGAAGAGCTGGTCTTCACCGATACGTGATGTCGTGGCTTCATGCTCAAGCTGCGCACTGTTGTTACGGCACTCGACATAGGGGAAAGTATGCGCCCCGCAATCGGGACCAATCAGCATCGAGTCGCACTGGGTGAAATTACGGGCATTGGTCGCCGTCGGCATGATTTTCACCAGCCCGCGATAGCTGTTCTGGCTATGCCCGGCGGAGATCCCTTTCGAAATAATCGTCGATTTGGTGTTCTTACCGATATGGATCATCTTGGTGCCGGTATCCGCCTGCTGATGCCCGCTGGTCAGCGCAACGGAGAAGAACTCACCGATGGAGTTATCGCCGCGCAGAATACAGCTCGGGTATTTCCAGGTGATGGCGGAGCCCGTCTCAGACTGCGTCCACGACATCTTGCTGTTTTCGCCTTCGCACAGCGCACGCTTGGTCACAAAGTTGAGGATCCCGCCAGTGTTGTTATCCCCCGGGAACCAGTTCTGCACCGTGGAGTATTTCACTTCCGCATCTTTATGGATGATCACTTCCACCACTGCCGCGTGCAGTTGATAGCTGTCGCGAACCGGTGCGGAACACCCTTCGATATAGCTGACGTAACTCCCTTCATCCGCCACCAGAATGGTGCGCTCGAACTGGCCGGTTTTTTCCGCGTTGATGCGGAAATAGGTCGACAGTTCCATCGGGCAACGCACGCCTTTCGGGATATAGATAAACGTCCCGTCGGAGGCAACGGCAGCGTTAAGCGCGGCGAAAAAGTTGTCGTTAGAAGGCACCACCGTTCCGAGGTATTTTTTTACCAGTTCCGGATGATCATGTATCGCCTCACCGAACGAGCAGAAGATGATCCCTTGCTCTGATAATTTTTCCCGGTACGTCGTTGCCACGGAGACGGAGTCAAAAATAGCGTCGACCGCCACTTCTTTACCTTCTCGCACCGGGACGCCTAGCTGGTTAAAGGCCTCTTCAACCTCTTCCGTCAGCCAGGCATTTGCGCCGGTCTGTTGTACCGCGCCAGGCTGCGAGACGCACGTGTCATCGCAGTTGCCACAGGAAGGTGCAGAGTAGTAACTGTAATCCTGGTAATCCAGTTTTTCGTAATGGGCTTTCAGCCAGTGCGGTTCTTCCATCTCCAGCCACGCCCGGAAAGCGTTCAGGCGAAACTCGAGCATCCATTCTGGCTCGTTGCGCTTCGCTGAAATGGCTCGCACGACCTCTTCATTGATGCCTTTTGCCAGCTCGTCAGTGCTCAGCCGGGTAAAAAAGCCCTCTTTATAATTGAGGTTGCCGCCGGTCCAGATTTTGACATCGTCAGTTGCTTCAGTATTACGAGACATAGTACCGCCTATACCCCAAAACTTTCGCCACAGCCGCATTCGTGCTGGGCTTTCGGGTTATGAAATTTGAAGATCTGATTTAAACCTTCACGTACGTAATCCACTTCGGTGCCGTCAATAAACGGCATTGCTTGCAGCGGTACGTAAAGGCGCGCGCCATCAGATTCGTAAAGCAAATCGTCTTCGCTCGGCTCCGTCACGGTATCAAGTACATAGCCAAAACCTGCACAACCCGTCTGCTTGATACCAAGCCGTACACCGAGCACACCGGCCTGCTTATTGGCCAGCGCACGGATATGTTCTGCGGCAGCGGGTGTCATGGTTAGCCCCCGCCACGTAAAATCTTGCGGATTAAATGATTCCATCGTTTACCTCACATCAGCAGATCAAAGGCTCATAATGCTATGTTAGTGATAATGATTCTCACTTCAACCTCTTTTCCGAAGGGTTATTAGCCACAAGCCCCTTTTTTCGGCACATGTTATAAGCATAGACTCTGCGCAAAGGCTTTACAGGTAAGTGAAAATTTGTTTAATAAATTGATAAATAATGACTTTAGAGGGCGTAGCGGCGACCAGGCGCTGAAAAAGGAAAGATGTATAGCCAATACCTATTATTGAGATAGGATTTTGAAATTTTTTAATGTTAAAAGGGACCCGCTTATCAAAACATTATCTTTTCGCAAAACGCTGTCTTAAACGCGTAGCCCCAACTTCGGCGCTTTGCATTTTTAAAATTAATCTCCAGTGATATCAATAGTCAGCCCGTCGGCGGCAAAATAGTCATAGTAAAAAGTTGAACCGGATGCTGGAATGAGTGTCCGAAAACAAGAATTTTTTACCACATTTGAGCAAGTTATGGATAAAACGGCGTTGATTTTGCTGCTGCTCGCGGTGGTGGTTCTGGTGGTGGGTTTATGGTCAATTTTCAGCGAAACGCTGTGGATAGTCGCCAGCTTCCTGGAAACGTTGCTTTACCCCACTATCTCCACACCGGAGTGACGTTATGGTGTTCTGGTCGCTATCGCATAAATAGCATGGGATAAGAAAAAACATTCGAAAAAGAAGAAATTACCCCCTCATTTCTGAAATGAAGTCAGTTATGTTCGGCTTTTTTAAAATGTGCTCACGTTGCTGAGCCATCAAACAAGGAGAGTATTGATGAATGCAAAACCAATGATGTCTTTTTTAGATAGCGGAACGGGTTTTCCCGTGCTGCTGGGCCATAGCTATTTGTTTGATAAAGCGATGTGGTCGCCACAAATTGAAACGCTTAGCCGGCACTTTCGTGTGATCGCACCGGATTTATGGGGGCATGGTGAATCTCCGGTGTTGCCTGCCACGCCCACCTCTCTGGCCGATATTGCCGCCGACCATCTGGCTTTAATGGACTCGCTCGGGATCGATCAATTTGCCGTGGTCGGCTTGTCGGTCGGTGGAATGTGGGGAGCAGAACTCGCTGCCGCCGCACCTGCGCGGGTTAGGGCTGTGATGTTATTTGATACCTTTATTGGCGATGAAACGGATCTGGCGCGTGAGCGTTACTTCGCGATGCTCAACGCCATCGATGCGACCGGCACTATTCCCCCGGCGTTACTCGATTATATCGTCGGTCAATTTTATTCGCAGTTTGCCGCGCCTGAAGATATTCAGCAGCTCACCGCTTATCTTTCCTCGCTCTCTGCAGAGCAGCTTCGCAGCAGTATTGTGCCGCTCGGTAAATTGATTTTCGGCCGACCGGATCGCATGGCTATTCTGGATTCTGTGGCTTGCCCGGCGCATGTGGCAACTGGCGAACTGGATCTACCGCGCCCGCCAGTGGAAGGACGACAGATGGCAGAAGCATTAGGCTGTGAATTCACGCTGATTCCAAATGCGGCGCATATCAGTAACCGGGAGAAGCCTGAATATGTTTCGCAATTGATTGTCGACTTCCTGAAGCAACATTGTTGATTTGTCAGCACACTGCTAAAACCAGGAAATTTGCACCCTGGCGATAGCCTGTTGCTAACCTTTTAATTAATCCGACGGGAAACAGGATTAGACGATACGTTTCCCGTTCGTTCTTTTCTTCCCAACCCGGTTATAGCTGTCATAAAACTGTCATTATATTTTTATGTTCGGCAGTTTATTTTTAAACGCATCTTATATACACCTTCAATACATCTGTTACACATCGACGCCAAAGAAAGTAATAAATGTTCTGGCTTATAAACACGCGCGCATTACCAGCAAACATCTTACTTATGGTTAATATTGTTAATTAATTCGTGCTTTATTATCGTAAGCTAAACTTCATGCAGAAGTTCGTTAAGCACATTCGCGGTCAATCATCTTTATCACTACAAAACAACGACCTAATGCAAACTAAACGCAAAGAACATAATCACAAAGCCAACAGAATATAAATATTAAGAATAATCTTCTTTAGCAATTTATAGATTTAAGCGATCATTTTCATGATAGTAATAGATACAGACTATCAAAATAAGATAATCGATCATTCAAAACAATTTTCAATCGTTATCCGGGCCTGTGTAGAATTGAAAATTGTTCATTAAGAATGTCCTGTTCTTTTGAGTAGGGGCTAAATCAGGAAAATGAAAATTAACACACTGGAAATAAAAGGCAGAAAATTCCTGATGACGGCAGAGTTTCACCCCATCATTAATCTCTCAGGAAAAAACATTCTCCGCTATCAAGCGGTGGCGCAATTTTATAACGCTGAGGATTTTCTCATTCCCGCAGAGCAAACAGCAACGCTGCTCGAAGAAACGGCGGTCAGCAGAAAAGTCACCGATTTTATTTTTGATGTTATTTGTCATGTACTAAAAATGAAGGAAACCATGACGCTTTCCTTCATTTTATCGCCGCAGTTGGTTAATGATATGGATTATCTTACCCAGCTCATTGAACGCTGCCAGCACCATAATATTGCCCCGCAACGTATCGAAATTGAAGTTAGCGATAAAATCACTTATCCACAATTTATCAGTAGGTTACCAGCGTTAAAGAAAGTCAAAGAGTATGGCTTTATGGTTTCACTCGGTAAGTTTGGCCATGGGAATGAACATGCAGAGCGCCTGCAATTGTTTGCATTCAATACCATTAAAATCGACCGTTTCCTTGTTGATGGCATTGCCCGTTACCCGGCAAAACTTTCAACACTGCACCGTTTCATTGGCAGCGTGATACCTGCCGGTACGAACGTGATTTGCGAAGGCGTGGATAGCACCGCCGACCTCGCTCTGCTTAACAGGTATCACTCTGGCGGTATTCAGGGGTATACCTTTTCCCGCCCGCTAACCTTTAAGCAACTCCAGCTACTAGAAGGGTTTTAAACTCGCACACAAGTCGCTAGCAGGGTGATTGGGTGAAAGTGCCAGGCTCATAGCGCGTGCACTATTCCTCTGCGTTTTCGCGTGTGCAGATAATTGCTTTATCGTTAATGTGCTTGCTGTCCGCGTAGAAGAAGGCTTTTTTACCCGTTTCAATCTGCGTGATGATATGAATAGCCGCCCAGTTGGTATCTTTGTTTTGATCCTGGCTATCGGTATAAATCAGCGAGCGCCCGGAATATTGATCGGAGATCTCATACGGCTTCTCCTGTGGATTCGTGTAATGCCGGCCATTGATAGTGAGCCCATCCGGTTCGACGCTGGCGCGGTATTCATCACACTGCAGCGTGATACCCGCAGCAGATGAATATGCCGATAATAAGGCTAAACAGCCGCCCGCAATAAACTTGACCATAACCATCCCGTATACATTTTGTTGGCAACAGAATAATACAACGCCCCTGAGAAGGGGCGCGTTAACAAAGGTTAGTTATAAAGCGAAGGTTCGCCGACCGGGCGGGTTTTAAAACGCCGGTGGATCCAGAGATACTGCTCCGGTGCGCGCAGGATTTCGCGCTCGATCACTTTGTTCATATAGCTAGCGGCGGCAAACTCATCCTCAACCGGATAGTCATTCAGCGCCTGGCCGATATGCAGCGAATAACCGGAGAAATCCTCTTTGCGCACCATCGTTACCGTCAACATTTTTGCCCCGGAAAGGCGCGATAAAACGTATGTCCCGTTGGTCGTTGCCGCGTTTTGAACACTGAAGAACGGAGCGAAAATACTGCCTTTGCGCCCGTAATCCTGATCCGGCGCAAACCAAACGGCTTCACCTTGTTTCAGCGCATTGACCAGGCCTTTCAGGTTACGGCGATCAATCATCGATTTATTGGAACGCATACGCCCGCGCGTCTGCACCCATTCCATCAGCACATTATTGTGTGGACGATAGGTTGCCATCATTGGCTGGCAAAGCCCCATTACACGCCCACCCAGCTCCAGCGACATAAAATGCACGCCGACCACCATCACGCCACGCTGGCTGGCCTGGGCGGCCTGCAAGTGCTGATAGCCTTCGACGTCAAACCAGCGACGTACACGCTTATCCGACCAAAACCACGCCATGCCGGTTTCAATCAACCCCATGCCCAACGACATAAAGTTTTTGGCAATCAGCCGCTCGCGCAGCTCATCACTCATATGGGGGAAACATAATTCGAGATTACGCCGAGCAATACGCTCGCGACGTTGCAGGAATCGACGCGATTGCCGACCCAGCCCCGCGCCAAGGCGGGCAAGAACAGGATAAGGAAGTTGAACGAGCAGCCAGAGCAAACCTAATCCGGCCCATGTCACCCAATGGCGTGGGTGTAAAAATGCAAGCTTGAACGATGTCATCATTGTTACCTAAAAGCCTCTATTCAGTAGCGCTTAAAGAGACAATGAATCACTTCATCAGGTCATTACGCGTTACAGCCACTCGCTTCGGTTGCAGACAACCGGGCGGTACATCCAGTGCCGGACAATATAGCACGAAGAGCTAAAATCTAATGCTCAGAATAATGAATAAAAAATGAAGATTTTTCGGCGGTTACACCGCCGAAAATGATTAGACCACTGCCGTGGTCAGCCGTGATGAACAGCACAGGCGGGATTGTTCGTCATAAATATCGATTTGCCAGACCTGATGACGTCCCCCCGTATGCAGCGCCCGGCACACACCGCGCACGCGCCCGCTGCGCACCGAGCGCAAGTGGTTGGCGTTAATCTCCAGTCCCACCACTTTCTGCTCCCCTTCCGTACACAAATAGCCGGCAACAGAACCGAGCGTTTCCGCCAGCACTACCGACGCGCCACCGTGTAGCAGGCCAAACGGCTGATGGGTTCGTTGGTCTACCGGCATGCTCGCCTCCAGCGCATCGTCACTGATGCGCTCAAAGCGAATATCCAGCAGCCCCACCATATTGCCATCACCCATTGCATTAAGGGCTTCCAGCGTAACCGCACGTTTCCAGATCATCCCAAAATCTCCAGTAATGCCTGTAGTGGATGGCGCACGCCATTCCCTTCGATTCGTTTAACCTGGCTGCGACAAGAGTAGCCGGTCGCCAGACAGCGATTACGCGGCAAACGCTGCATCGCCTGATGCCAGGAAAGCTCATAAATCCCCAGCGAGCTGGCATGATTCTTCACTTCATGACCATAGGTTCCGGCCATACCGCAGCAGCCAACGCTGACATTTTCCAGTACCGCGCCGAAACGCGCAAAAATCGACGCCCATTGCCCAGTAGCACCCGGTAGCGCGGTCACTTCTGTACAGTGGCCGAACAGATACCATGGCTCGCCGCTGGGCGATCGTTCCCCGATATTATCCAGCGCCGCTGGCAGCCATTCATGCACCAGTTGCACATGAAATTCCCCACGCTTATCACCTAACGCCAGCTTGTACTCGTCGCGGTAGCAGAGCACCAAAGCCGGGTCGACACCGACCATCGGCATGCCCAGTTGTGCCACGCGATTAAGGAAATCTGCAGTTTTTTGCGCCGTTTTGGCAAAGCGATTCAGGAAACCTTTAATGTGTTGCGCCTTGCCATTTGGCGAGAAAGGCAACACTACCGGCTCGAAGCCAAGCCGTTCGACCAGACGAACAAAATCGGCCACCACTTGCGCATCGTAATAGCTGGTGAACGGATCCTGCACCACCAGCACAGTTTTCGCTTTCTGCGCGGCGTTGAGTTGTTCAAGCTGCTCAAGCGTCATGTTCGCCGTGCGATGCCCGACCATCTGACGCTGCAATGACGGCACAGACAACAACGGTAAATCCACCATGCCGATATGCTTTGCGGAAAGGGAGCGCACCCACGGCTGGCTCATAAAAAAGTTAAATGTTTTCGGCGCGCGCGCCATTAATGGCGCATAGCTCTCGACCGTGGCGACCAGATGGTCGCGCACCGGGCGCAGATAACGGCTGTGATAGAGCTGCAGAAAGCGTGACCGAAACTCCGGCACATCAATCTTGATCGGGCACTGCGTTGAGCACGCTTTACAGGCCAGGCAGCCGGACATCGCCTCTTTGACTTCATGCGAAAAATCATACTCGCCGCGACGTGCATGCCAGCTATTGCGCGTACGCTCGATTAATGTGCGTAAACTGGCCCGCTTTTCCGGCAACTCTTTTTCCAGCTTCACCGGATCGATGCCACGATCTGCCAGCAATCGCAGCCATTCGCGCACCAGCGTTGCCCGCCCTTTTGGTGAATGAATACGGTTCGCCGAGATTTTCATCGACGGACACATCGGGCTTTTCACATCGAAGTTAAAGCACAAGCCATTACCGTTACACTCCATCGCGCCGCGCCATGATGAACGCACGGCGATAGGAATTTGCCGGTCAAACGTACCACGTTTAACGTCATCCACCTTCTTCATCGGCGCATCAAGGCCTTCAGGCGGGCAGATTTTACCGGGGTTCAAACGATTTTCCGGATCGAAAGCCGCTTTGATTTTGCGTAACTCGCCATACAGCTGCTCGCCAAAAAAAGCTGGGCTATATTCGGCACGGAAACCTTTCCCGTGCTCGCCCCATAGCAAACCGCCATATTTCGCCGTCAACGCCACCACATCATCGGAAATGGATTTCATCAGCACTTCTTGCTGCGGATCGCACATATCCAGCGCAGGCCGCACGTGCAGCACACCGGCGTCAACGTGACCAAACATGCCATAGCTCAGGCCGTGTCCATCAAGCAGCGCACGGAATTCAACGATATAGTCCGCCAGATGTTCCGGCGGCACGCAGGTATCTTCCGCGAAGGGAATCGGCTTGGCCGCACCTTTCGCGTTCCCTAATAACCCCACGGCTTTTTTACGCATGGCGTAAATGCGCTCAATGCCTGTCAGATCCTCGCACAATTGCCAGCCAATCACGCCACCTTCACCATTGGCCATCAACGTATCGAGGCGCTGGCACAGCGACTGCACTTGCGCATCAATCAGCGGCTGATCGTCACCGGCAAACTCAACAATATTCAGGCCAAGCAGGTTTTTGTCCGGCACATCGGTAATCAATTCTTTCACCGAATGCCAGACAATATCTTCCCGCGCCAGATTGAGCACTTTAGAATCCACGGTTTCGACGGAGAGCGCCCGCGCTTCCACCAGAAACGGCGCATTGCGCAGCGCGGAATCAAACGAATCATATTTTACGTTCACCAGGCGGCGAACTTTTGGCAGCGGCGTGATATCAAGGCGCGCTTCGGTAATAAACGCCAGCGTCCCTTCTGAGCCGGTCAGAATGCGGGTTAAATCAAATTCGGTCATCTCGTCATTGAACACATGACGCAAATCGTAACCGGTGAGAAAACGGTTCAGTTTGGGAAAGTTATCCAGAATCAACTGGCGATTATCACGACAACGTTCCAGCACCGTTTTATAGATTCGCCCGATAGCGGTACTGGCATTGCCCAGCGTTTCTGCCAGCGCCACCGGCATCGCCTGCGTATCGAGGATATCGCCACCCAGCAACACAGCGCGGACACCGAGCACATGGTCAGAGGTTTTCCCGTAAACAAGGGAACCCTGACCGGATGCGTCGGTGTTGATCATTCCCCCTAATGTCGCACGGTTGCTGGTCGACAGCTCTGGCGCGAAGAAGAAGCCATAAGGTTTCAAATACTGGTTGAGCTGATCTTTAATAACGCCCGCCTCAACGCGCACCCACCCCTCTTCGGGGTTAATTTCCATAATGCGGTTCATATAGCGGGACATATCAACGATGATGCCCTGGTTCAGCGCCTGGCCATTGGTGCCGGTACCGCCACCGCGCGGAGTAAAGACCAGCGTACGAAAACGCGGCTCGGCAGCGAGGCGTGTGATCAAGGCAACGTCGGACGTTGAACGAGGGAAAACGACGGCATCGGGTAATAGCTGGTAAATACTGTTGTCTGTCGCCATCGTTAGCCTGTCGGCATAGCTGGTGGCGGTATCACCGGTAAAACCTTGTTGCTCCAAAGCCTGCAAAAAATTCAGCACCAGTTGAACGACGCCCGGAGCCTGGGAAATCTGTGGGATCATTATGCTTGACCCTGCCTGACTGTTAGTGTTGTGAATAGTTAATCGTTTGCTTTAAGCATTCATCGTTGTATCACATTTTTTTCTTATGCGCCCATGAGAATTACAGGCAGAATCGGACTGTCCAAAACCGCTGAAATCATTAATCATTATCACTGGTGATTTCCAGAAACACCGAATTTTCAGCCACTCAATAAGGTGAGTAAATCGTATGGTTGATCTACGTCAGTCCAGGGATGTACCGCAAATCATGCTGTCGGTACTGTTTTTAGCAATCATGATTATCGCCTGTCTGTGGGTCGTCCAGCCCTTCATCCTCGGTTTTGCCTGGGCCGGGACGGTGGTGATCGCCACCTGGCCACTACTGGTGCGCCTGCAACGCGTGCTGTTTGGCCGCCGCTCGCTGGCGGTGTTAGTGATGATGCTGCTGTTAATCCTGCTGTTTATTATTCCGGTCGCGCTACTGGTTAATAGCCTGGTGGACTCCAGCGGCCCGGTGATCCATGCCATCAGTACCGGCGCCATGTCACCGCCGGATTTAGCCTGGCTAAACAGCGTTCCTTTCGTTGGTGAGAAGCTCTACGCGGGCTGGCACAATCTGCTGGATATGGGCGGCAGCGCCATTATGGCCAAACTGCGCCCGTACGCAGGCGCGACAACCACCTGGTTTGTCGGCCAGGCCGCGCATATCGGACGCTTTATGCTGCACTGCGGCCTGATGTTGCTGTTCAGCGCCCTGCTCTACTGGCGCGGTGAGCAAGTAGCCAGAGGGATCCGCCATTTCGCCATTCGCCTTGCCGGAAAACGTGGCGATGCCGCCGTGCTGCTGGCAGGCCAGGCGATCCGTGCCGTAGCGCTGGGCGTGGTGGTCACCGCGCTGGTGCAAGCCGTGCTTGGCGGCGTTGGCCTGGCCATTTCCGGCGTGCCTTACGCCACGTTGTTTACCGTGGTCATGCTGATGACCTGTCTGGTGCAGCTTGGGCCGTTACTGGTGCTGGTTCCGGCCATTATCTGGCTGTACTGGAGCGGAGATTCCACCTGGGGCACCGTGCTGCTGGTATGGAGCTGCGTTGTCGCCACGCTGGATAACTTTATCCGCCCGGTACTGATCCGCATGGGTGCTGATTTACCGCTGATCCTTATTCTTTCGGGGGTCATTGGCGGACTGGTCGCTTTCGGTATGATTGGCCTGTTTATAGGCCCGGTATTACTGGCGGTCTCCTGGCGGCTATTCTCCGCGTGGGTGAATGAAGCACCCGAACCGGTGGCAACAGATCACGCGCTAAGCGAAGTCGACGATGTAGATAACCCTTCCTGAAAATAATAAGGCGGGGTAGCCTGCCTTAATTATTATTAAGCACTACTTATCATTACAGACGCGAAATCCCATTCAGATCCCTCTGAAAGCGAAATAATGAGCGGTTTAACCCATATATTCTTCACGTCCGTTTAACTAATGAGACGAATCTGATCGACGCAAAAAATCGACATGCCTACTATTAGCTCACGGTTATAAATCAACACCTTGATTTATAAGCATGGAAATCCCCTGAGTGAAACAACGAATTGCTGTGTGTAGTCTTTGCCCATCTCCCACGATGGGCTTTTTTTTCGCCGCTTTCCGTTCAGGCACTTATTTGCTGGCTACAGACGCGCCCCCCTTGCTGCTCACCGCGCAGGCACCATTATCAATAGCCGCACCAATCGGTAGATAATCGAATGCTAAATGCATCGTGCTCACATCGTGTCCGTCACAGGCACGAATATGATCGTTATAAGACGCACAGCCATTAAGACTCGCGCACGCCAGCACGATAAACATGAATAAAAATCGCTTCATTTGAATAACCTCACGACTATTGCAGGCAAATAAAAGATATATGCCTTCCGCTACAGCGAAATAAAAACTGTAATAGTTAATAAATTAAAACCGAGAAAACGATCAATATAAATCCGCTTACGTATTTACCTGTGCCAGCAGCTGATAAGATGATGCTGAGACAGCACGTGATCAACGACGTTACGTAACCGGCCCTGTAGTGCCCTATAAATCCTGCGTTCGCCCGCGTAGTTCACCCACTGGATACCGCCGGGTTCAACTTCGACAAACCCCGTCACGCCATTACAAATAAAATGAACATAATGGCGCTCAGCTATTTTTCCCATTACGAAAAACCTCAATAGAATTGTTTCTGCAAGCGCAGAAGCAAATAGAAAACCACGAACAGATAAGTCACTGGGGAGAATTATATGCAGGGTAATTATCAATACAATAAATATATACCAGGCGCAGGCACGAATAGCTTACGATCACACAAATACCTTACTTAATTGTAAGCCATGAAGTGTGGTTGTTATTTCAGCAGGGTTATTGTTGCCCGTTTGTGCAAAAAAAATAGCCCATCGTTCGATGGGCCACGATTTTATCACTGGCTGACTTCGCACTGACTCACCATTTTCCAGTCGGTGGGAAGTTCGCGGATCTCGCCGTAAACATTCACCGTAAGCGTTGCGCGGATATCTGCCGATGAGGCACCGATTTGCAGCTCAAACTCACCCGGTTCGACAATGCGTTGCCCGTCACGGCGCGTAAAGTTGAGCATATCTACCGGCACGATGAACGTCAGCGTCGCCGTTTCACCCGGTGACAATGCCACGCGCTGGAACGCTTTTAGCTCCTGCACCGGACGCACCATCGACGCCACCTTATCCCGGACATACAGCTGCACCACTTCGCTTCCGCTGCGCTCGCCGGTATTTTTTACCTGTACCTGTACGTGAATATCGCCATCGATCGCCACATCAGGCGTGAGCAGCACCGGGTTCACATACTCGAACTGCGTCCAGCTCTTTCCGTAGCCAAAGGGGTAAAGGGCGCCAAAATGGAAGGCAAACGGTGTACCACCGCTTTTCAGCTTGTGGTTGTAATAATAGGGCATGGCACCGGCGCTTTTCGGCACGCTGACGACCAGACGCCCCTGCGGCTCTGCCCGCCCGGTCAATACATCGGCAATCGCCTGGCCGCCCTCCTGCCCCGGCGCCCACGCCATCAACCATGCGGCAACGCGCGACTCCAGCCCTTGCAGGTTATACGGACGTCCGCCGGTCATGACCACCACGACCGGTTTCCCGGTTGCCACTAACGCTTCAAGCAATTGTTGTTGCACACCCGGCAACGTCAGGCTATCCGTATCAGAACCTTCCCCCACCGTGCCGCTCTGGAACAGCCCGGCAAGATCGCCCACACAGGCAATAATCACCTCGCTTTCTTGCGCCACGCTCACCGCGTGCGAGATCAGACTCACATCCATGGAAACCGGTGACTGCTGCATCGGTTTACCCGACGCGTCCCCAGGGAAAACGGGGGCACCAGCCATACGTTTTTCAATAATATGGCAACCTTTGGCATAGCGGACGTTCCCCTCGCCCAGCGTCTGGCGCAGCGCCGCAAGCGGCGTGGTGACCTGTGTGGTTTCTTCCAGCATATCGCTAATGATCAAATGCACCGGGAAACTGTAGCCGCTGAGCAAAGCCAGCGGATCGTCAGCGGTCGGGCCAATTACTGCCACTTTCGGCGAGCCGCTCAATGGCAAAATGCCGTTATTTTCCAGCAGCGTCATTGAGCGCGTAGCGACCTCGCGCGCTACCTGCCGTGTCTCAGCAGACTGCAGGTCGATACCCTGTTCATCGGTATAAGGTTGTTCGAACAAACCAAGACGAAATTTTACTGCCAGTACGCGGGCGACAATTTCGTCCACTTTTGCCATGGAAATAAGGCCGCGCTCAACGGCCTCTGCCAGATGGCGCGCACAGTCATCTTTTGGCAACTCAACATCCAGCCCGGCATTAAACGAGAGCGCAGCAGATTCTGCAGCATCGTGAGTCACGCCGTGATGCTGATGCAACAGGCTGACGCCGCCGTAATCGGCCACAATAATCCCTTCAAAGCCCCACTGTTCACGCAGCAGGGTAGTAAGCAAGAAATGGTCACTGTGACCCGGCTGATTGTCAATGTCGTGATAAGCCGGCATCACCGATCCCGCTTTCGCCAGCTTCACTGTCATCTCGAACGGCAGCAAGAAGGTGTCGTTCAGCTCGCAAAAGCCGAGGTGTACCGGAGCATGGTTACGTGCGCCTTCGCTGAATGAGTGGCCAACATAGTGTTTGAGCGTCGCCAGCATGTCGCCCTTTTCACCCTGCAAACCGTTCACGTAGGCGCAGGCCATCACCCCCACCAGCCACGGATCTTCGCCAAATGTCTCTTCCGTGCGCCCCCAGCGTACATCGCGCGAAACATCCAGCACCGGAGCCAGCCCCTGCTTGCAGCCGGTTGATCGCGCTTCCAGCCCAATATGATGGGCGGCACGTTGCACGAGTTGCGGATCCCAGGTGGAACCGTAATTCAGCGAGGAGGGAAATAACGTCGCGTCTTTACACAATAAACCAACCAGGCACTCTTCATGGAAAAGCGCAGGAATGCCCAACCGTGTCTCTTCCACTAACGTTTTTTGTAGCCGATTCGCCGCGCGCACGCCGCGCTTCGCTTCCACAATATGCGTGCCCAGCGGACGGGTTATTTGCCCGACGCCCAGTTTAAGCCGCTGCGCCAGCGCTGCCTGCGCGCTGACACCGGCAAACTCATCGCTGAGATCGGTGCGCTCGCGGTGCTCACCCTCTTCTGAAAGCACCAGCCACAAAGCATGCATTTGCGCGAATTTTTCTTCCGGCGTCATCCGCGCCAGTAAATCCGCAACGCGTTCGGCCACGGGACGGTTTGCGTCCTGGTAGATAGCAGTCATCGGGTCACTCCTGTGTTATTGAAATCCGGGGCGGTTTGCACTGCCGTGTCGCTTTCGCTGTCACCGCGTTTACGTATCAGATCTTGCGCGATACTGTCGGCAACCTGGCTATTCAGTTTGTAGCGGGTCAGCAGCAGCACCATGCAGATAAACAGCAGGCAGGGGATCAGCGTAAACAGCGCGTTAATGGTCGTCAGCACCGTCGCACTCTGGGCTGCCTGGTTCGGCGCATAGTCCACTGCGCCAAGCACCCAACCCACAACAGCGCCGCCGAGCGCCAGGCCAAATTTAATGGCGAATAACGCGGTAGAGAACACCAGTCCGTCGAGACGACGCCCGCTACGGTGCTCTTCGTAATCCACCACGTCAGAGAACATGGTCCATTGCAATGGCGTGGTCAGATTCTGAATAAAGCTGAAAACGATATTGAGGCCAAAAATAAGCCACACTTGCGTAGGCGGGATAATAAAAATAAGCGCAGCGAAAACGACGAACGTAATAATTGTCCACTGGTAGGCGCGCACCCGGTCAAATTTCCCTAACAACCGTGCCGATAATAGCGCTCCGCTTAGGGCAGCGATCATGCCAGAAACAATAAAGGTAAACACCATATCCGGGCGCTGTAATACATATTTGACGTAATACATCGTGGCGGAACCACGCGTTACAACCGCGGTTAACAGCAAAATATTAAACAAAAAAACAATGCGCCATTGCGTATTTCCCGCCAGCAATTTGAGATCGCTGAGCAGCGAACCGGAGCTGTCATTGCGCGGCGTAAAACGTTCGCGCGTCATAAAGAAGCAGCCAAAGAACAGAAAAATACCCAATACGCCCATCATACTCATGGCGTAGAAATACCCTTTTTGATCGTTACCGGCCCCCAGATGCGCCACCAGCGGCAGAGCAATAACGGTCACGATCAGGCCGCCGATAAACGATAAACCAAAGCGCCAGGACTGCAGCGAATGGCGCTCGTGCGGGTCCATCGTCAGCGCACCGGGCATCGCGCAGTAAGGTACGTTAATCGCAGAGTAGATAAAGCTAAGGATGGCGTAAGTGACGCAGGCATAGAGGATTTTTGCCGTTGCCCCGGCATCCGGGACATAAAAGGTAATAATGCAGCTCACACCGAACGGTATTGCAAACCACAGCAGCCAGGGGCGAAAGCGCCCGTGTCGCGTTTGCGTGCGATCCACCAGTGCGCCGATACACGGATCGACAAAAGCATCCACCGCGCGTACGACCAAAAACATGGTTCCCATTATTGCGGCAGGCAACCCAAACACATCCGTATAGAAATAAGCGAGAAACAGCGTTGCGGTTTGCCAGACCAGGGCGCTTGCCATATCGCCCAGACCGTAACCTATTTTGTCTTTTGTACTCAGGACAGAGGAGATTGTCATTTTTATTAGCCTTGTGAGGTCAAAAAATATTTCAACATGGCGCGACAGATTAACGTCACGCTGCTCACTACAGGCTCAAGTATTGGAAGAAGGCTACGAGGGGACAATTGCAATAATTGCCAGGCTTTTTACGTTTTTTAGTAATTGTGATCGCCGCCGAGTTCGCGGCTGAAATAAAAAAATCCCCGACATTATGCCGGGGATTTTACTTTCGCCTTTATTTTTTCAGTTCGGCGAGGCTTAGCCAGGTCTGCACAACGGTGTCCGGATTGAGCGAGAGACTATCAATGCCCTCATCCATCAACCAGGCGGCAAAGTCTTCGTGATCCGAAGGTCCCTGTCCGCAGATACCGACATATTTGCCCTGCTTTTTCGCCGCACGGATCGCCATGGAAAGCAGCGCTTTCACCGCGTCGTTACGTTCGTCGAACAATTCAGAGACCACGCCGGAATCGCGATCTAGGCCCAGCGCCAGTTGAGTCATGTCGTTGGAGCCGATAGAGAAACCATCGAAATATTCGAGGAACTGCTCCGCCAGCAGCGCGTTGGACGGGATTTCGCACATCATGATGATTTTCAGCCCGTTCTCACCGCGTTTCAGCCCCTGACGCGCCAGCTCATCAACCACCGCTTTTGCCTGTTCAACGGTACGCACAAACGGAACCATGATTTCCACGTTGGTCAGTCCCATATCGTTACGCACGCGTTTTACCGCTTCGCATTCAAGCGCAAAGCAATCGCGGAAGCTGTCAGCAACATAACGGCCTGCGCCGCGGAAACCGAGCATCGGGTTCTCTTCTTCCGGCTCGTAACGCTCACCACCAACCAGATTCGCGTATTCGTTCGATTTAAAGTCGGACAGACGCACAATCACGCGTTTTGGCCAGAATGCCGCGCCCAGTGTCGAAATGCCTTCCGTCAGACGACCGACATAAAACTCAACCGGCGAATCGAAGCCTTTCATCATTTCGCGGATTTCGTTTTGTAATTTCGCGTCCTGGTCATCAAACTCCAGCAGCGCACGCGGATGCACACCGATCATGCGGTTGATGATGAACTCCAGACGCGCAAGGCCTACGCCTTCGTTTGGCAGGCAAGCAAAATCGAACGCGCGATCCGGGTTGCCGACGTTCATCATGATCTTCAGCGGCAGATCCGGCATGGTGTCTACGCTTGAACTTTTTACGCTGAAATCCAGCAGATCGGCATACACATAACCGGTATCGCCTTCAGCGCAGGAGACGGTGACTTTCTCACCGGTTTTAATGCGTTCGGTCGCGTCGCCGCAGCCCACCACAGCCGGAATACCTAACTCACGCGCAATGATCGCCGCGTGGCAGGTACGACCGCCGCGGTTGGTGACAATGGCCGCCGCTTTTTTCATGATCGGTTCCCAGTCCGGGTCGGTCATGTCGGTCACCAGCACATCACCCGGCTCGATCAGGTTCATCTCACTGATATCGTGGATCACTTTTACCGTGCCTGCGCCAATGCGATGCCCAATGGCACGGCCTTCAGAGATAATGCGCCCCTGGGCATGCAGCGTGTAACGCTCCATCACCTGGCCACGCGAGCGCACGGTTTCCGGACGCGCCTGTACGATAAACAATTTGCCGGTATGACCGTCTTTCGCCCATTCAATATCCATTGGACGGCCATAATGTTTCTCGATTTGCACCGCCTGCTTCGCCAGCGCTTGTACTTCGTCGTCGGTCAGAGAGAAACGGTCACGCTCGGCCTGCGGAACATCTTCAATCTGCACCTGCTTGCCATGCTCTTGCGTCGGCGCATAGATCATGCGGATTTTCTTCGACCCCATGGTGCGACGCACAATCGCTGGACGATTGGCCGCAAGCGTTGGCTTATGCACGTAGAACTCATCCGGGTTAACGGCGCCCTGCACCACCATTTCGCCCAGCCCCCAGGCAGAGGTGATAAACACCACCTGATCAAAACCGGATTCCGTATCAATGGTGAACATCACGCCAGAAGAGCCGATATCCGAACGCACCATGCGCTGCACACCGGCAGAAAGCGCGACGCCGCGGTGATCGTAGCCCTGATGCACGCGATAAGAGATGGCGCGATCGTTAAATAACGAGGCAAACACATGCTTCACCGCCACCAGCACGGCGTCATACCCTTGCACGTTGAGGAAGGTTTCCTGCTGACCGGCAAACGAGGCATCCGGCATATCTTCTGCTGTCGCAGAAGAACGCACCGCGAAAGAGGCTTCGGCGTCGTCTTCGGAGAGTTTGGCGTAGGCTTCGTGGACGGCTTTTTCCAGCTCAGGCGGGAACGGCGTGTCGACAATCCACTGGCGGATCTGCGCACCGGCTTTTGCCAGTTCGGAAACATCATCGATGTCGGTTTTATCCAGTAATTCGTAAATGCGCTGATTTAGCCCGCTTTGTTCCAGAAACTGGTTAAACGCATCGGCCGTGGTCGCAAACCCATTCGGTACGGAAACACCCATACCGGACAGATTAGTAATCATTTCACCAAGGGAGGCATTTTTGCCCCCAACTCTGTCTACATCATTCATGCCGAGTTGGTCATACCAAAGCACCAGCGGAGACGAGCCATTGTTGGACATCGAAACAATCCTTTTGTGATATATGAATGGGTAAAAACGTCGAACTACTTTTTTATCCTGGCATAATTAATTCCGTTGAAAAAACGGTGAATCGTGTAAGCAATAACGATTTCTGGTTTTTCGGATAGATTCCCATCAATAAATCACCTTGAGTAATTTCTCATTTCTGTATCTCCTTATTTTTTATAGGGGAAACTAAAAAAATGAACCGTAGAGTTCATTAAAAATAAAAACACCATTTCATTTTAAAAATGAGAAAAAGGAGATACGCATGTTGAGGGTTTTAATTTATGCTTTCAGAGAATTACGCATGTCATTCAGGATGGGTTAAATGGACAGTTCAGTTGATCGCCACGTCTTTTATATTTCTGATGGAACCGCTATCACCGCTGAAGTATTAGGCCATGCGGTCATGTCGCAATTCCCGGTTGCCGTCAGCAGTATTACGCTGCCGTTTGTGGAAAACGAGAGCCGCGCCCGTGCCGTCAAAGAACAAATAGACGCCATTTATCAGCAAACCGGCAATCGTCCACTGGTGTTCTACTCCATTGTGATACCGGAAATTCGCGCCATTATTTTGCAAAGCGAAGGATTTTGTCAGGATATCGTTCAGGCGCTGGTTGCGCCGCTGCAGGAGGAATTAAAACTCGATCCTACCCCCATTGCGCATCGCACACATGGGCTTAATCCAGGTAATTTAACCAAATACGATGCGCGTATCGCGGCAATTGATTACACCCTCGCGCACGATGACGGTATTTCTTTGCGCAATCTTGATCAGGCACAGGTGATTTTACTGGGCGTTTCGCGCTGCGGAAAAACACCGACCAGTCTGTATCTGGCGATGCAATTTGGTATTCGCGCGGCAAATTATCCTTTTATTGCCGATGATATGGACAACCTCGTTCTCCCCGCTGCGTTAAAGCCACTGCAGCATAAATTATTTGGTCTGACCATTAATCCGGAGCGTCTTGCCGCCATTCGCGAAGAGCGCCGGGAAAATAGCCGCTACGCGTCGTTGCGCCAGTGCCGCATGGAAGTCGCAGAAGTGGAAGCGCTTTACCGCAAGAATCAAATTCCCTGCCTTAATAGCACCAACTACTCAGTAGAAGAAATTGCCACCAAGATGCTCGATATTATGGGGTTAAATCGCCGCATGTACTAACAAGCTAGTACATAGGTGCGAAATGCGCTATGATACTGCCTGGAAACGTGATGTGCTTTGCAACCCCTCTTGAAATAAGCCGGGATTGGTTTAAGGTGTTGCGCATCACTTCCGGCATTCCTGCCGCTGAAGCACCTAATTTTTGAGATTCTTGATGAACAAAACTGATGAACTTCGCACTGCGCCTATCAGCAGCCTGGTGACACCAGCTGAACTTGCGCAGCGCTACCCTGTTACCTCAGAGGTAGCGGAGCATGTGACCGCATCCCGTCGGCGGATAGAAAAAATTCTGAATGGTGAAGATCGCCGCCTGTTGGTGATTATTGGTCCCTGCTCGATTCACGATCTTGACGCCGCCGTTGATTACGCGAGCCGCTTACAAGGATTACGTGAAAAACACCACGCGCAGCTCGAAATCGTTATGCGCACCTACTTCGAAAAACCGCGCACTGTTGTGGGCTGGAAAGGGTTGATTTCCGATCCCGATCTGAACGGCAGTTACCGCGTCAATCACGGTCTTGAACTGGCGCGTAAGCTGCTGTTGCAGGTCAATGAGCTGGGCGTGCCCACCGCGACCGAATTCCTCGATATGGTGACCGGCCAGTTTATTGCCGATTTAATTAGTTGGGGAGCCATTGGCGCGCGCACCACGGAAAGCCAGATCCACCGGGAAATGGCCTCGGCGCTTTCCTGCCCGGTCGGTTTTAAAAACGGTACTGATGGCAACACACGTATCGCCGTTGATGCGATCCGCGCTTCACGCGCCAGCCATATGTTCCTCTCGCCGGATAAAAGCGGGCAAATGACCATTTATCAGACCAGCGGCAACCCGTACGGCCACATAATTATGCGTGGCGGTAAAAAACCGAATTACCATGCCGGCGATATCGCCAATGCGTGCGATACGCTGCGCGAATTTGGTTTGCCGGAGCATCTGGTGGTGGATTTCAGCCATGGCAACTGCCAGAAAGAGCACCGCCGCCAGTTGGATGTCTGTGACGACATTTGTACGCAAATCCGTAATGGCTCGATGGCGATCTCTGGCGTGATGGCGGAAAGTTTTCTGCAAGAAGGCACACAAAAAATTGTCAGTGGCCAGCCGCTGGTATACGGGCAATCCATTACCGACCCATGTCTGAACTGGGAAGACAGTGAACTGTTGCTGGAAAAACTCGCAACCGCGGTTGCCACCCGTTTTTAACCGTTTCCTGCTGACTACCTCAGAACTACGCGTTCCCCCTACTTTTTCCTGGGGGAACTGCGTTCAGGTAAACAATCGCCCTTGCGTCATATCACCATACTATTGATAATCATTATCATTGTTGGTTTGTCTTAAAACGGATATGTCGCAAATGGATAGCACACCTGCATCACCCGTCACGCCTCAGGAAAAGCCCACGCACATCACCCCAACCGATCGCCGTGTTCACAGCCATTCACTGCTGGGAGATGAAGGACGCGTCGTTATTGAGCACAACGGGCAGCAATATCTGCTGCGCCAGACGCACGCCGGAAAATTGATCCTGACAAAGTAGGCCGTTTTCAACTCGAGCAGCTTACTTCCAGCCGTTTGCCCCAGTCAGGCGGGCGGCTGACATAATCATCACTGCGATCAATAAATGGCTGTCGTAATGCCTCATGAAGTCGCTCCAGCTCGCTGCTATCACCTTTCTCTGCGGCATCTATGGCGCGCTGCGCCAGCCAGTTTCGCAGTACCATCGCCGGGTTAACCTGTTGCATATGCGCCTGCCGCTGTGCGTCATCGATATTTTCCTGCTGTAAGCGCGCCCGATATCGCGCAAACCAGTCATCAAATGCGCCGCGATCGATAAACTCATCGCGTAACGGCGACGCAGCACTTTGCTGTTCGGTCAGGCTGAGCATACGGAACGTACGCGTATAATCGCTGCCTTCGCGCGCCATCAGGGCAAACAGCGAATTCAGAAGATCGTTATCCCCTTGCTGGCGGGTGTAGAAACCCAGTTTGCTGCGCATCAACAGGCCATATTCAGTGAGTAACTGGTGCTGGTAATCATCCAGCGCGGCGTTTAGGCTCTCCGCAGCAATAAAGGGCGATAGCGACTGCGCCAGGCGCTGGAGATTCCACAACGCCACCGCGGGCTGGTTTTCAAAGCTGTACCGCCCCTGGTAATCAGAGTGGTTACAGATAAAACCGGGCTGGTAATCATCAAGAAAACCGAACGGGCCATAGTCAATCGTTAAACCAAGGATCGACATGTTATCGGTATTCATTACACCGTGCGCGAACCCTACCGCTTGCCAGCGCGCTATCAACTGCGCGGTACGCCGCACGACATCCCGGAACCATGCAACATATTTATCGCTTTCGTTTTGCAATTCCGGCCAGTGATGACGGATAACAAAATCTGTCAGTTGACGGACTTTTTGCGGATCGCGCCGGTAGTAAAAATGTTCGAAATGACCAAACCGCACATGGCTTTCGGCAATACGCATCAGCATTGCGCCCTGCTCCTGCGTTTCGCGCATCACCGGCGTATCGCTGGTCACAATGCTCAATGCGCGCGTGGTCGGGATCCCCAGATAATGCATCGCTTCTGAAGCGAGGCTTTCGCGAATGGTCGAGCGCAACACCGCGCGGCCATCCCCCATGCGCGAATACGGCGTCAGCCCGGCGCCTTTCAAGTGCCAGTCCCGGGTTGTGCCGTCCGGGAGTTGCTGCTCACCGAACAAAATCCCGCGCCCATCACCTAATTGTCCGGCCCAGACACCAAACTGATGTCCACTGTAGACCTGCGCCAGTGGAGACATGCCAGGCAACAGCGCTTCACCACCCCACACGCCTGCTCCCGAGGCGGGATGAAACAGCTCATCCGGTACATCCAGCGCATGTGCCAACGGCTCATTGCGCCACAGCAACCGGGCGTTGTGCAGCGGCGTAGGGGATAATGCGGTATAAAAATCTGGCAATTCATCTCGCCAGTGGGTAGTAAAAGACAGGGTCATGGTTCCTCCTGCCTTTAGTGTAGTGCTAACTGTGGTGTTTAAACACCGGGCAAAAGCAGGGCTATGGCTGAACGAGGGAGGTTAACTGTTCGACGGCGACGGGTGGCCACATTGCGCCAAACATGGCGCTGAAGGGAAAGGCCGAAGCCCGGTTGAGGGCGTGTTCATCATCAATGCCTGCAATCATCAATGCATCACAATAGGGCTCAAGCTGCGAAACAATCACCCGCATAAAAGGTTCGAATGAAGGTGAAGCTAGCCGCTGATGAACAAAATTTTTATCCAATACCACCCGCTTAAATAAGCCATCAAAAATGGCTTTTGTCGAGGCGGTTCCGGCACCAAAATTAGCCAGCACCAGTGAATATTGTTTCGCCAATAGAAACAATAGATGATTATCTTTCCCCTTATTTAGATCGGGAAAATTCTCATTAATGGTAAATTCAAGAAAAGGAAATTTCCTAATGTTTGTCGCAAGCATTTCATCTGCTAACAAGACATCAATCAAAGAGGGCGCAATATTAATCCAGGCCGTTAATTGATGTTGGATAAAAAAGAGTTGGCAGGCTTCAAGCAGTGCCAGTTGTTCATTGAATAAGGTGAGTATTTCTTCAGGCGTAAGACGCGGGATGACCAGCTCTGTAGGCGTGCGGACATTGCTGTCGGGCCCCACAAAGTTAATGATAATTTCCAGTCCCTGTAGCATTCCGTTACTTTTTCTCGCAGGAAGTAAAAGAAGCTCAGAGCGATATGTGTCATCCAGCGATACTATCATTGCGCCAGCCCCGCATTAAGGGTGATATCCGGCATTGTCAAACACAGGTGAAGATATTTCAAATGTATTGTTTTAAATGAGATTAACTTCATTTTTTTCCCGTTTTATTTTTTGGCTGCTCCTTAACCTTTATTAGCCTGATAACGAATTGACGGATGTCCGGATCCCAATGTACACAGATCTTAATTAAGATAAACGTGATTATTTAGTGGAAATTTCCTGGTTTAAAAAAAGCCCTTGCGGGCTTTCTCATTCTAGATACGACGCGCTTGCCAGAAATTTTTACGCCAGTAGACATTATCCAGAGAAGAACGCATCACTCCCCGGCTGGTTGAGGCATGAATGAACTCATTATCCGTATCATAAATACCAACGTGCAACCCGCTCTCTCCGGAACCGGTTTTAAAGAAAACCAGGTCGCCTGGCAGCAAATCATCTTTATCGATTTTCGTGCCGATTTCCGCCTGCTGGCGAGTTTCGCGCGGCAGTTGCAAAGAAAACTTATCGCGAAACGTCATCATAACGAAACCGGAACAATCAACGCCGGAACGGCTCATACCACCGTAGCGATACGGCGTACCATGCCACTGGCTAAGCTGATCATTCAGGCCAGCAATAACGGTTATCGAATCTGACAATCTTGGATTTGGCGGCGGCGCGCGATGAGAACTACATCCTGCAAGGAATAACGCCACTGCCAGCAAAAACCAGATACGCATCCTGGATCACGCCTCTTTATTTCTTTTTCTCGGAATAATCTACCGTGTGAATCAGATATGTGGCAAGTCACCTTTTCGTCACGTTGCGGGGATCAGCACGCGGTGACCTTCCACATCCAGTTGGCGAAAAGCCAAACCATACGCCGTCGCCAAATGAGATGGTGTCAGCACCTCGTCCTGCCGCCCGCTCATTAACAGTTTGCCGCCACTGAGCAGCCATGCCTGGCGCGCATGGCGCAACGTATGGTTAAGATCGTGGCTACTCATCACCACGGTAATCCCCGCGGCAACCAGCTCTTTTAAAAGCTTATCGAGTGCTGCCTGCTGGGCAACATCGAGGCTATTCATCGGCTCATCCAGCAATAAAAGCTCCCCGGAGGGGTTACCAGCCGGGTGAATTTGTAAAATTACCGCCGCTAAGCGTACCCGCTGCCACTCCCCGCCTGACAGGTGATTCACCGCCCGCCCCAGCTTATCGCTGAGGCCAAGCTTGCCCGCAATCTGTGCAAGCAGCGCGGTTTGTGTGTTATCGCGCTGATGCAAGGACAAGTACTGCCAGACAGGCATAGCGAACGGTGGTGTCTGCTGCTGGGCCAGGTAAGCGCGGTGTTGCGCCAGCTGCGATGCTGACCACTGTGTCAGCGAGCGGGCATTAAACAGTACGCTTCCCTGCCCGCTTGATAACCCGGCAATGCGCGCCAGCAGTGTGCTTTTCCCCGCACCATTCGGCCCGACAAGATGCAGGATTTCTCCCCGGCCGACCGATGCCGTTATCGGCCCAAGCCTTCCGGGTTCAGCCACATCCTGAAGCTGCAACAGCATTGACATTACTTCGCCAGCGCCTGTTTCACCGCGTCGACGAGAATCGGATCTTCCGGTGTCATATCCGGAGAGAAGCGTTGAATTACGTTGCCATCACGACCAATCAGGAATTTTTCAAAATTCCACAGAATATCGCCCGGCTCTTTCGGCGCTCGCCCCTTGCTCTCCATACGTTCGTAGAAACCGCTTCCCTCGGGCGCAACGGCCTTTGGCGCAGCGGCAATGAGCTTTTTATACAGCGGGTGACGTGCTTCACCATTCACATCGATTTTGCTGAACAGCGGAAATGTTACGCCATACGTGGTGCTACAGAAGGTTTTGATCTCCTCTTCTGAACCTGGTTCCTGGCCGAGAAACTGATTGCAGGGAAAACCGAGTACGGTAAAACCTTCACTTTCAAATTCTTTTTGCATCTGCTCCAGCTGTTCGTACTGCGGCGTCAGCCCACATTTAGAGGCGACGTTGACCAGCAGCAGCACCTTGCCGAGGTAACCTGCAAGCGTTGTCTGCTCGCCATCAATAGTCTTAACTTCAGTATTCAGAATATCCTGTTGCATAGCGTCACCTTAATGAATGTTATGGTTTGCGGGCTCAACGCCCGGCTCTCAATAATAGCCAGATAAATACCGGCGCGCCCAGCGTCGACGTCACAACACCTATTGGCAACTCGGCTGCACTGAGCGCCAGACGTGCTATCACATCGGCAAATAATAGTGCCACCGCTCCTGCCAGCGCGCAGCCCGGCAGCAATGCCCGATGATCGGTCAAACCGCACAGACGTAAGATATGGGGAATGACCAGACCGATAAAACCAATTGAGCCCGCCAGCGCGACGCTTACGCCGACCAGCCAGCCTGTGGCTACCACCAGTACGTTTCGCCATAGCCACATCGGTAACCCTAACTGGCGCGCGGAAATGTCTCCCAGCGCCAGCACATTCAGTGGCTGCGACTGGAAACAGACCCAAATGATGACTGGCACCAGCGCCGCCATCAGCCAACTTTGTTGCCAGTCCACGCCACCGAAACCGCCCATCATCCAGTACATCAACTGGCGTAAATCGAATGAGGAAGAGAAATAGACGGCCCAGGTCATCAATGCGGTACAGATGATGCCCAATGCAACGCCAGCCAGCAGTAAACGGCTGGTTGAGATGTGGCGGCGCGCGAAACGCAGCAGGATCAGGGTCACAACGAGCGCCCCGGCAATCGCACAAACGCCCAGCGCCCAACCTGGCAGCAATCCGCCGCCCAGCAATACAGCAGCAATTAATCCAACGCCCGCGCCGCTGGAGACACCAAGCAACCCCGGCTCCGCAAGCGGGTTTTCGAATAGCGCCTGCATTACCGCACCGCACAATGCCAGTGCGGCGCCTACCAGCAACACGGCCAGCGTACGCGGCAGACGAATTTGCCAGACAAAGAGTTGCCCATCCGGTGTAAACCAGGCGCCGGGAGAAATCCATTGATCACCCGCGCAGAGACTAAACAGCAGCGCGAAGAGTAAGAGCAACAGCAATCCACCCAGCCAGCGGCGGTTGCGTTGCTGTTGAAGACGAGCGTATGCCAGCATGTTTTCCGTTGTATTGGTCAGCAAGGCCACTGATTTTAAGGTTGATACCGGATGCTGAAAAGAAAAAAGGCCGCGATGCGGCCTTTTTAATTAGTTCATATCATTCAGCTTTGGGCGAAGCGTTTTCGACACGGCTCTTTAACTTCTGGCCGGGTCTGAAGGTCACCACGCGCCGGGCTGTAATGGGAATATCTTCGCCCGTTTTTGGATTACGACCCGGACGTTGATTTTTGTCGCGCAAATCGAAATTGCCAAAGCCGGAGAGTTTTACCTGCTCACCGTTTTCCAGAGCACGACGGATCTCTTCGAAAAACAGCTCTACCAGCTCTTTTGCGTCCCGTTTGCTAAGCCCAAGCTTATCAAACAGATATTCTGACATTTCAGCTTTTGTAAGCGCCATAGGTTCAATCCCTCAATGATGCCTGGAATCGCTCTTTTAATGCCTCTACACATCTGGCAACGGTAGCGGCAATCTCCTCTTCTTCGAGTGTACGGCTGGTATCCTGAAGGATCAGGCTAATGGCAAGGCTCTTATACCCTTCCGCTACACCCTTACCGCGGTACACGTCAAATAAGTTTACGCCAACTACCTGATTTACGCCAACTTTCTTACATTCGCCCAAAACATCTGCTGCAGGCACATTTTCTGCGACTACGACAGCGATATCACGGCGGTTCGCCGGGAAGCGCGAAATCTCCTGAGCCTGAGGCACCACGCGGTCTGCAAGCGCATTCCACTCCAGTTCAAATACCAGTGTGCGGCCGTTCAGATCAAGCTTACGTTCCAGTTCCGGGTGAACAACCCCAATTAAACCAATGCGCTTATCTTTCAGATAAATCGCTGCAGATTGGCCTGGGTGCAGTGCAGGATTCGTTTCCGCGCGGAATTCAATGGCGGAAAGTTTACCTGTAAGTTCCAGCACGGACTCAAGATCGCCTTTTAAATCGAAGAAATCGACACTTCCTTTCACCAGATCCCAGTGCTCGTCATAACGGTTACCGCAAATCGCGCCTGCCAGCATCACATCCTGACGGATGCCAAGATTGGCTTGTGTATCAGGCACAAAGCGCAGGCCGGTTTCGAAAATACGTACACGGCTCTGCTGACGATTCTGGTTATAGACGATAGTGCCGAGCAAACCGGTCCACAGAGAGAGGCGCATCGCCGACATCTCGCTGGAAATTGGGCTTGGCAGGATGAGTGCTTCTTCGCCCGGATGAATCAGTTGCTGTAGTTTCGGATCGACAAAACTGTAAGTGATGACCTCCTGGTAGCCTTTATCGTTGAGCATGGTTTTCACACGCTTCATCGACAGGTTCGCTTCGCGGTGCTCGCCCATAATCAGGCCAGCCTGCACCGGCTCATCAGGAATATTGTTGTAGCCATAAACGCGGGCAACTTCTTCGACCAGATCTTCTTCGATTTCCATGTCGAAACGCCAGCTCGGGGCAACCGCCAGCCACTCGTCCTGGCCTTCAGTCACTTCGCAGCCCAGGCGGTTCAGAATATCGCTGACCTGTTCATCGGCAATATGATGACCAATCAGACGATCCAGTTTGCTACGGCGCAGACGGATAGTCGCGCGTTTCGGCAGCGTGGCGTCGTTCGTGACATCAATTACCGGGCCAGCTTCACCGCCGCAGATATCGAGCAGCAGACGCGTGGCGCGTTCCATCGCTTTGTATTGCAGTTGCGGATCGACACCACGTTCATAACGGTGAGAAGCATCAGTATGCAAACCGTGACGGCGCGCGCGGCCAGTAATTGACAGCGGATTGAAGAAAGCACATTCCAGCAGCACGTTCTGCGTTTCGCTGTTCACACCAGAGTGTTCACCTCCGAAGATACCGCCCATTGCCAACGCTTTGCTATGGTCAGCAATCACCAGCGTGTCTGCGTTCAGTTTGGCTTCATTACCGTCCAGCAGCACCAGGGTTTCGCCCTCTTTTGCCATACGCACCACAATGCCACCATCCAGACGGTCGCGGTCAAACGCATGCATCGGCTGCCCCAGCTCCAGCAGAACGTAGTTGGTCACGTCCACAACGGCGTCAATCGAGCGAATGCCGCAACGGCGCAGCTTCTCTTTCATCCACAGCGGGGTTGGTGCTTTGACGTTGATACCTTTTACTACACGGCCAAGGTAGCGCGGGCAGGCTTCTGCCGCTTCCACAGTAATCGGCAGCGTATCGGCGATGGTAGCGGCAACCGGTGCGATATCCGGCGCGGTCAGCGGAGATTTGTTGAGCACCGCAACATCACGCGCCACACCGATGATACCGAGGCAATCTGCACGGTTTGGCGTCACGCTGATTTCGATGGTGTTGTCATCGAGTTTTAAATATTCACGGATATCGGTACCGATCGGCGCATCTGCTGGCAGTTCAATAATGCCGTTATGATCGTCAGAAATCCCCAGCTCGGAGAAAGAGCAGAGCATGCCTTCCGAAGGCTCGCCACGCAGTTTTGCCGCTTTGATTTTGAAATCGCCCGGCAGTACCGCACCGACAGTGGCGACCGCGACTTTGAGCCCAAGGCGGCAGTTTGGCGCGCCACAGACGATGTCCAGCAGACGCTCACCGCCCACGTTTACTTTCGTTACGCGCAGTTTGTCGGCGTTCGGGTGCTGAGCGCACTCCATTACTTCGCCAACGACCACGCCATGAAACGCACCTGCAACCGGCTCAACACCATCGACCTCAAGGCCCGCCATGGTGATTTGCCCGGACAGCGCTTCGCTATCAATGGCTGGATTAACCCATTCGCGTAACCACAGTTCACTAAATTTCATTGTTTTGCCTGCCTTTATTTAAACTGCTTGAGGAAACGCAAATCGTTTTCGAAGAACGCGCGCAAGTCGGTGACACCGTAACGCAGCATAGTCAGACGCTCCATACCCATACCGAATGCAAAACCTGAGTAAACTTCCGGATCAATACCGACGTTACGCAGTACATTTGGATGCACCATCCCGCAGCCGAGAACCTCAAGCCATTTGCCGTTTTTACCCATGACATCCACTTCTGCAGAGGGCTCAGTAAACGGGAAATAGGACGGGCGGAAACGGATCTGTAAATCTTCTTCAAAGAAGTTACGCAGGAAGTCGTGCAGCGTGCCTTTCAGATTGGTGAAGCTGATGTTTTTATCAACAATTAACCCTTCCATCTGATGGAACATTGGGGTATGCGTCTGGTCGTAGTCGTTACGATACACGCGGCCCGGCGCAATAATACGGATCGGCGGTTGCTGATTTTCCATCGTGCGGATCTGCACGCCTGAAGTCTGGGTGCGCAGCAAGCGCGTTGCGTCAAACCAGAAGGTGTCGTGATCAGCACGCGCCGGGTGGTGACCTGGGATGTTTAACGCATCGAAGTTATGATAATCATCTTCGATTTCCGGACCGGTAGCGACAGTAAAGCCAAGCTCACCAAAGAAACTTTCGATGCGGTCGATTGTGCGAGTCACCGGATGCAAACCGCCATTCTCCACGCGACGCCCCGGCAGCGACACATCAATAGTTTCGGCGGCCAGGCGTGCATTTAATGCAGCATTTTCAAGATCCGATTTACGCGCATTCAGCGCTTGTTGCACTTGCTCTTTCGCTTCGTTGATCACCGCACCCGCAGCCGGGCGCTCTTCTGGCGGCAGCTCACGCAGGGTGGTCATCTGAAGGGTCAGGTGCCCTTTCTTGCCCAGGTATTCGACGCGTACGTTGTCCAGCGCGGCGACATCTGAAGCATCGTTAATGGCTGCCTTCGCACTGGCAACCAGCTCTGCGAGATGTGACATGGTTTTCCTCGTTATATGACGATATTTACAAACGGCAGATACAAAAAAAGCCTCCACAAGGGAGGCTTTCTGGCGCTGTTTTCCGTTTCTTCTTTCACGCGCTAGCCTCCCGGGTTCAGGTGCTAAAGTAAAAAAAGAAGCGGAAAATAGCAGCATTCATGCTTGCGTTACCTTAACAGGGTAAATGGCGGCGATGGCTTATTGAAAACGCATCACGGCAAAATGTCAATGTATTGATGATGTTAAAGCAAAAGAGGGAGCCAGGCTCCCTCTCTTAAACTGGCTTACGCCAGAGCTGCTTTCGCTTTTTCAACCAGGGCAGTAAATGCCACTTTGTCGAATACTGCGATGTCAGCCAGGATCTTACGGTCGATTTCAACAGAGGCTTTTTTCAGGCCGTTGATGAATTTGCTGTAAGAAATACCGTTCTGACGTGCTGCTGCGTTGATACGTGCAATCCACAGTTGACGGAACTGACGCTTTTTCTGACGACGGTCACGATAAGCGTACTGACCAGCTTTGATAACAGCCTGGAAGGCAACACGGTAAACGCGTGAACGCGCGCCGTAGTAACCTTTAGCTTGTTTCAAAATTTTCTTATGACGTGCACGTGCAATCACACCACGTTTTACGCGAGCCATATGCTCTCTCCTGTATCTATATTCTTAAAAAGTTAAAAGGTTAACGACTTATGCGTACGGCAGGCACGCGATTACCAGGCCCAGATCGCCTTTAGAAACCATGGCTTTCGGACGCAGGTGACGTTTACGCTTGGTAGCTTTTTTGGTCAGAATATGACGCAGGTTAGCGTGCTTGTGCTTAAAACCACCTTTACCGGTTTTTTTGAAGCGCTTAGCAGCACCGCGTACGGTCTTAATTTTTGGCATTTTTTAACTTCCACTTCGCATTGTTAATAAACGAAACAAAGGCGAATCAAACCCGTGAGCTTATGGCCCACAGGTTTAATTACTTGATGGCCTTACTGTTTCTTCTTCGGAGCAAGCACCATGATCATCTGGCGGCCTTCGATCTTCGTTGGGAAGGATTCGACCACTGCCAGTTCGACCAGATCTTCTTTCACGCGATTAAGCACTTCCATACCGATCTGTTGGTGGGCCATCTCACGACCGCGGAAACGCAGCGTGATTTTGGCCTTATCGCCCTCTTCGAGAAAGCGAATCAGGCTGCGGAGTTTTACCTGATAGTCGCCTTCATCTGTACCAGGTCGGAATTTGATTTCCTTAACCTGAATAACTTTTTGCTTCTTCTTCTGTTCCTTAGAAGATTTGCTCTTTTCATAGAGGAACTTGCCGTAGTCCATTATACGGCAAACGGGCGGCTCGGCGTTAGGGCTAATTTCGACTAAATCGACCCCGGCTTCTTCAGCTTTTTCCAGAGCTTCTCTGAGACTCACAATACCAAGCTGCTCGCCTTCCAGACCTGTTAAGCGAACTTCCGTGGCGCGAATCTCGCCATTAATACGATTGGGACGCGCCGTTTGAACTCGTTTTCCGCCTTTAATACCTTATTCCTCCAGTTGTTGAAGACTGCGGCTGCGAATCTCTTGTTGCAGCTTCTCGATAACATCATTTACGTCCAGGCTACCCAGGTCTTTACCGCGACGGGTACGCACAGCAACTTTGCCGGCTTCAACCTCTTTGTCACCACAAACCAGCATATAAGGGACACGACGTAAAGTGTGCTCGCGGATTTTAAAGCCAATCTTCTCGTTTCTCAAGTCTGCTTTTACACGAATGCCCGCATTTTGCAGTTTACGGGTCAATTCATTAACGTATTCAGCCTGCGAATCAGTGATGTTCATCACAACTACCTGCACTGGAGCAAGCCAGGTTGGGAAGAAGCCCGCAAATTCTTCAGTCAGGATGCCGATAAAGCGCTCCAGAGAACCAAGAATCGCACGGTGAATCATCACTGGGACTTGTCGCTCGTTACTTTCGCCAACATAAGAGGCGTTCAGACGAGACGGCAAGGAGAAGTCCAGCTGGACAGTACCGCACTGCCATGCACGATCGAGGCAGTCATACAGGGTAAATTCAATTTTCGGACCGTAGAAGGCGCCTTCACCCAATTGATACTCAAATGGGATGTTATTCTCTTCCAGCGCCACAGCCAGGTCCGCCTCAGCACGATCCCACATCTCGTCACTACCGATACGTTTTTCCGGACGAGTGGAGAGTTTGACGACGATCTTCTCGAAGCCAAAGGTGCTGTACATATCGTAGACCAAACGAATACAGGCGTTCACTTCATCACGCACCTGCTCTTCTGTACAGAAGATGTGGGCGTCATCCTGAGTGAAGCCGCGTACACGCATTAAGCCATGCAGAGCGCCTGACGGCTCGTTACGATGGCAACTACCGAACTCCGCCATACGTAACGGCAGATCGCGGTAAGATTTTAAGCCCTGGTTAAAGATCTGTACGTGACCCGGGCAGTTCATTGGCTTGATGCAATATTCACGGTTCTCAGAAGAAGTCGTAAACATAGCATCTTTGTAGTTGTCCCAGTGGCCGGTTTTTTCCCACAGCACACGGTCCATCATGAACGGGCCTTTTACTTCCTGATACTGGTACTCTTTCAGTTTAGAACGTACGAAAGTTTCCAGTTCACGGAAGATAGTCCAGCCATCGTTATGCCAGAACACCATACCCGGCGCTTCTTCCTGCATGTGATACAGATCGAGCTGCTTACCGATTTTACGGTGATCGCGTTTTGCCGCTTCTTCCAGACGTTGCAGATACGCGTTCAGCGCTTTTTTATCTGCCCACGCAGTGCCATAGATACGCTGCAGCATTTTATTATTGCTGTCGCCGCGCCAGTAGGCACCTGCTGTTTTCATCAATTTGAAGTGATGGCAGAAACGCATGTTCGGCACGTGCGGACCACGGCACATGTCGACGTATTCCTGATGATGATACAAGCCTGGCTTGTCATCATGGGCAATATTTTCATCAAGGATTGAAACTTTATAGCTTTCGCCGCGTTTAACAAACGTCTCGCGCGCCTCTTTCCAGCTTACTTTCTGCTTGATGACATCGTAGTTCGTTTCGGCGAGCTCATGCATACGCTTTTCGAGCGCGTCGATATCTTCCTGGGTCAGCGTATGGTCAAGATCAACGTCATAGTAAAAACCGTTATCAATAACCGGACCAATAGCCATTTTGGTGTTGGGCCAAAGTTGCTTAATCGCATGGCCTAAAAGGTGCGCACAAGAGTGACGAATGATTTCCAGTCCGTCCTCATCTTTTGCGGTGATGATGGCGAGTTTGGCATCGCTGTCAATCACATCGCATGCATCTACCAGTTCACCGTTGACACGGCCAGCGATACAGGCTTTCGCCAGTCCCGGACCGATATCCAGCGCAACATCCATTGGGCTTACAGCGTGATCGTAATGGCGTTGACTGCTATCAGGAAGAGTAATTACAGGCATTTCATTTCCTTAATTTGCAGTGGTGCCCCGCACGAAAGAGCACATACAAAATGAGAGATCAAAGATATAACAGCCGCGACGATAAGTTTTCTCGCTTCACTCTGCGGAATCTGTACAGCGTAGAGGCCAACCACTACCTGATACCCTCACCTGCCGCTGTTAAGTACCCGGCAATAGTACACATTTGCGAAGGGGGTTGAAAGGGTTAGTGTGACACAGCTCAATTGTGGTGCTTTATTGCGGATTCACGGTTCTGCATGGAAAAACGGTTCAAAAACAATCACACACACTGAGGATTTTCTGATTTTTTAGCAAAATCTTGACATGGTGGTATCTCAAGCCGTTTATTTGGCTACCCGTTAACGCCTAACCTACTGATAAAGCATGGTAATCCTTTACTCCATTGTTATTTTCGCACTTCTCGCGATCATTATTTTTTCGTTTTATAAGCACCACAGCATGAAGTCGTCCCGCGCCCTTCCGGGCCGTTACAAGAAACGGCGTGGATAACACCGTTTTCTTTGACAAGCCAGGACTGTTCAGAAAGGCACGCATGACTCGTGCCTTTCTTTATCATCTCCACTCTGCTTTTTCAGGCGTTGTAACCTAAAGCGCGGATCACGGTTTCCATCGCTTCTTGCGTCAGCTCTGATCGCTTAATTTTCGTATTGGCCAGCATGGTTCTGACCACCCCGGCAATCACAATATGCTTAGGTTCTTGTCCGAGATCGCGCATTTCCAGCACGACTTTCCCCACTACACGGCACATTTCTTCATATAACGCTTCGTCTTTTGACGTCCCCATTTCACCTCCGGTAGCGATGGTTTTGATAAGCAGGCTGCCTTACGAAAAAGCGGCTTGTATCCGTAAAAAGAATCAGTAAAGCATATTGTTACCAACATCTGTACACTGCGTCGTTCCTCCCTGTCAGCGTGAAGAGGCTACACAAGCGGCTTTTTTCTGGGCGTCATCTATTTTCAGGCACTTGCACAAAGTTAAATTTGCCTGCGAATTTACCTTAAAGTTACTTAGCCCTTTGCCGATGATTAATTCATTAGCGTTCTGAATGAATTAATGACGGTAATGCAGGCAATCAATCATAATGAGTTTATCGGGCTGAATCTTATCGCCCGAAATAAAACGACCTCCACACTACAAGAAAGCATTGAACGTCTGTCATCGGGGTTGCGCATTAATGGCGCGAAGGATGATGCTGCCGGGCAGTCTATCGCTAACCGCATGCGATCTAACGCCAGCGCGGACAGAGTTGTGTCACGCGGTCTTGATGATGCTATCAGTATGGCGCAGACCGCAGATGGCAGCCTGAGCACGGTTAGCGAACTTTTGATCCGGGCGAAAAGCCTGGCCATACAATCCGGAAATAGCACACTCTCAGAGAACGACCGGCAAAGCATTCAGAACGAATATCAAAATATTCTTAACAATATTCAGTCAATCTCGGAGGGTACAGAGATTTTTGGACGCTACCCGTTGGCTACTGATTCACCAGAACTGCCACCGGAGTTGATTGGTGATGTACCGCCGTTAAACGTAAAGTTTCCGGTTCAGGGAACCAATTATTCGTTCAGTTCAGGCATTGTCTCGCTGGCCTACATCCCTGCCGGTTCGACCAATATTGCTATTACTATTGATTCACTGGGCCTGGATGATGACATTCAGTTATTCACGCGCGACGGCAAGCATCTGGCCGGTACACCGATTAATGGCACAGCGCCGGACTATACATGGAAAAGCCGCGGTATAACGGATTCAGCGAAAGCGACCAGCCGTGTACTCTCCGAAGCCAATGGTTTTGCGCATGGCGCAACCTACGACGATTCTTTACTAATTGAAGGAGGCACATCGTGGGCGCTAAACGGTAGCGAGACGCTGAACTACAACGGTATGACTATTGCTTATAGCGGCGATGGTGACCGTTACGAACCTGGCAACGCCTACAACGACGGTAGCAACGGTTCAAACCGGCTCGAGCGGGTAAAAATCGATAACGTTACGGAAGATTTGGTGGTGATGATCGTAGGCAGTGGTTCTTTTATCAGCAATTTAACCTGGGGCACCCTGCCAAAACCAACGATAACACCTGCGGAACCGCCGAAACAGAGTCGCCCATGGGAGGTCGTAACCAGCGCGAACGTTGGTGATGATATTCAATCTGTAACCATGCCAGCCACGCCGGCTGACGTGAAATCACTGGGTTTAAACGCGACATCCTTGCAAACAGCGGCCTCGGCTGGTGTTGCAATGGGTGCGCTTGACAAAGCACTGGATAAAGTAAGCGCCTGCCGCGCGCAATATGGCGCATATATCAATCGTTTCGAATCGAATAAATCGGTACTGGCACAACAAAACGTTGCAACGCAAGCGGCGAAGAGTCGGATTGAAGATGCGGATTACGCACTGGAAGTCAGTAAGATGGCCAAAGCGCAGATATTACAGCAGAGCCAGGATATGGTGCTAAAAGTCGCTAACCAGTCGGTAGAGAATATTCTGGCGCTTCTTCGCAGCTAACATGGTATTTTCATTAAGTTTAATAACCACACTTAATAACAAAACCATTTACCACCCGCGACGAAATAACCTTATTTCACAGAATACGCGTTGCGGAAAAAATAAAAAAACCGGTACGACTTAATCCGGTTTTTTCAAAGTTAATGAATTAACTTAGAATGTATTTAATTCCACTCACCCGCGACCAGGGTATGCGCATTAAACGCATTGTCATTTGAGCCCTGAGTTGATTGAGACACCGGAACCATATTGGAACCCGCTTCAATATTGGTGATGTTAGTGTTAGTCTGACTGGCAGTTGCTGCAGGCTGAGCCGCGAAGACGCCAAAAGAGAGTGCAGAAAGCACGACGGCGACCGCAGCGGTTTTGATTTTTTTCATAATTAAATTCTCATTCTTGAATAACTATATTTACTGGCTGGGCGCTTTTTTGCCCGTGTTGTTAGTGTAGATCTGGATCACACTTTTGCACAGTCAATTTATTTATCCATTCGTGTCAAATAAACTGAATATGTAACCCAAATATTAATTGTGAGGAAATTATGAAGAGAAAAGAATACTTAAACGAAATTGAAAATTGAATGGTGGAATGAAAAGAGCACAAATTAACAAATAAAAGATGGGCCGATATTTTCGGCCCAACGAATTACATTTTATAGCCTAACGTTACCGTCGTTCTGCGATCGGTATGATCCGGCGCCGTTGACGGTGGCTGAGAGTTCCAGGTCAGGTTATACGCGACTTTCAGAGCAAAGTGCGCGTTAATCGCTACGTTCAGCGCTGTTTCTGAGTTCACGGTAGTATCGTCCGCACCAAATACGGAAACACCCTGGGTGAATTTCGTGGTATCGGTCATCTGCCAGGCGTAGGTGCCAGAAGCGTAACCAAGCCCGGTCGTTTTCGTGTTGCCGTCGGTGTACTTGTCATGACGAACACCAGGACCGAATTCAAAGCGCAGGCTGTGAACCGGGCCATTCAGGAACTGACGACCATAACCAGCAGTCAGCACATCGCGATCGCTATAGCCGTTATAGCGGTCAGTTAACCAGCTCGCCTGGCCAAACAGATAGTCATAATCCGTCATGTTATAACGGCTACGGCCACCTACTGCGTATTTTTCAGACGAACGTACATCATTTGACGATGTATTGCTGGCGTTGCCCCACAAAGACCAGGCGGTAGTATCGCCGTACCAGGTCAGGGTGGAATCAGCAGTCAAAGAGGAGCTCTTTGTATTGCCGGACTGAGCCAGATAACCACCGTTTACACTGCCTTCAAACGGCGCTTTAGCGGTAGAGGGATCATCCATGACAGTAAAAACAGTATCATCTGCAAACGCGTGCATTGATACAAACACACCCGCCGCCATCACAAGCGCGGGTACTGTCTTCAAAAGCTTCATTTATTTAGAGTCCGAACAGCAAAAAAAGAGACCAACACGGTCCCGGAAACTTTCATTAGGATCAATGACCAGCGGTCCAAAGAAAGGTAACAAATTATAAAAAGGCCGCTTAAACATATCAATGAAATCTTATTTGATTTTTTGAATAAGAGGGATCTCAAAACAGCAAAAACGGTTATTAATCACCGCTGCGCATTAAATCAATATCATTTTGAAATCATGCCCTTAATTCCTTTCCCTTCTGCCTGAACAGTGCCAGGCTTACATCAGTCTGAGAAAAAGGAGGTCATCATGGCAGCTATATACACCCTTACGCTGGCACCTTCGCTGGATAGTGCGACACTGACGCCACAAATTTATCCTGAAGGTAAACTGCGTTGTACGGCGCCCGTTTTCGAGCCTGGCGGCGGCGGTATTAACGTTGCACGCGCAATTGCACATCTGGGCGGTAAAGCAACAGCAATATTTCCAGCTGGTGGCGCAACGGGCGAGCATCTCACCGCATTACTTGCAGATGAGAACGTACCGACCGTAACCGTAGCCACACAAGACTGGACGCGGCAGAACCTGCACGTTCATGTCGAGTCCAGCGGTGAGCAATACCGGTTTGTCATGCCCGGCGCCACATTGAACGAAGGCGAGTTTCGCCAGATAGAAGAGAAAGTCCTGACTATTGAACGCGGCGCGATTTTGGTGATAAGCGGCAGCCTGCCTCCTGGTGTCCAGATTGAAAAGCTGACGCAGCTAATTAAAGCCGCCCAAAAACAGCGGATTCGCTGCATTGTCGATAGCTCGGGCGAGGCACTAACCGCAGCGCTCGAAATTGGCAATATCGAGCTGGTAAAGCCCAACCAGAAGGAGTTGAGCGCCCTGGTCGGTAGAGATCTCACCCAGCCTGACGATGTACGCAAAGCCGCGCAGGAGATCGTTCAAACGGGCAAAGCCTTGCGCGTGGTCGTCTCTCTTGGCCCGCAGGGCGCGCTGGGGGTAGATGCTGACAACTGCGTTCAGGTCGTACCACCGCCGATGAAAAGCCAAAGCACGGTAGGAGCAGGCGACAGCATGGTTGGCGCAATGACGCTCAAACTTGCACAAGATGCGCCTTTTAATGACATGGTACGTTTCGGCGTCGCCGCCGGGAGTGCAGCCACCATCAATCAGGGTACTCGCTTGTGCGCGCAGGAAGACACGCAAAAAATTTACGACTATTTGCGCCATGCCTGACATACCTCCCCTTCCGGCTGGAAGGGGAAATATCAAATATCTCCGCGGTGGTCGACAAATGTCACTCGCCGTCTATGCTAAAAAACATCAAGATAACAACGAGGTGAAAGATGGGCAGCGATGGCATTACCCGCTACGTCGTTGAGGTCAAATTTCATGACCAAACGCTAACAGACATCAACGAGATCAATAACCACTTTACACGTGCCGGCTTTCTCCTCACGATGGCGGATGACAACGGCAACGTACACGACCTTGGCACCAATACGTTCGGTTTCATCAGTGCGCTAAGTGAAAAGGATGTTCATGCACTGGCAAGCGGGCTTGCTGAAAGCGCGGTGGACGAAGAGACGGTAATCACTGTCACTACCTGGGAAGCGTTCCAGAAGCAGGAACATTAAGTGCCTTTCCACCGTTGCGTATGCCCAGCGTGCGTTAAGTCGGATTTTTCAACAGCTGTAGTGCGCTAACCTTATGATCTGGCTGATTACATGGGAGAGACATCATGTGGCAAGCGATAAGTGGTCTGTTAAGCGAACAACTGGGTGAAGGCGAAATTGAGCAACGCGATGAACTGCCCGGTGGCGAAATCCATGCCGCATGGCACGTACGCTACGCCGGGCGCGATCTCTTCGTAAAGTGTGATGATCGCGCACTGCTCCCCATTTTTACGGCCGAAGCCGATCAGCTCGCCCTACTGGCACGCAGTAACACCGTGCGTGTCCCTGAGGTTTGGGCGGTGGGAAGCGACCGCGACTACAGCTTTCTGGTCATGGAGTATCTTCCTGCCCGCCCGCTTGATGCGCATAGCGCATTTCTGCTGGGCCAGCAGCTAGCGCGCCTGCACCAGTGGAGCGATCAGCCGCAGTTTGGCCTTGATTTTGACAACGATCTTTCCACCACGCCGCAGCCCAACGCCTGGCAGCGCCGCTGGTCAACGTTTTTTGCAGAGCAACGCATTGGCTGGCAGTTAGAGCTGGCGGCGGAAAGAGGGCTGGAGTTTGGCAACATTGATGCGATTGTCGAACACGTTCAGCAACGGCTGAGTTCTCACCAACCGCAAGCCTCACTATTGCATGGCGATCTTTGGTCGGCCAACTGCGCACTTGGGCCTGACGGCCCTTACATTTACGACCCTGCTTGCTACTGGGGCGACCGTGAGTGTGACCTGGCGATGCTGCCGCTACACCCGGACCAGCCGCCGCAAATCTATGACGGTTACCAGTCCATCTCCCCGCTTCCCTCTGATTTCCTCGATCGCCAACCTCTGTATCAACTTTACACTTTGTTTAATCGGGCTATCTTGTTCGGTGGCGAACATCTGGTGAATGCGCAAAAAGCGCTGGATCGTGTGCTGGCGGCGTGAGTGTCATTCTCAGACCCGGGGCGCGACGCCTCGGGTTTGGGGTATTACAGGAAACCAAGCAGCGTAAAAAAGAAATAGCCTGCAACAATAATTATCACCGGCAATACATAGAGCGGGAAAATTTGCAGAAAGATAGTGTGATGCGGCACAACAATGCGTGCTTCAATCTGCTGACGCGTTAACCCTTCAGGCCCTTTGGCTTTTTCGAGGATCATCTGGTTTTCCACGCCTTCACGCAGAAAACGCGCCTGACGACTCATGCGCGCACCGGACGCCTGCAGCGCCAGTCCGACAAAAATCAGCACATAAATAAACCAGAACATGATGTTCAGGCTTTGATGGAAGTCAGGCGTTGGCGAGTTATACCAAAAAAGATTCAGGAATGGCGTGTTAAAACGCATCATCTCAATGATCACATGGGCGAAATCAAGCATCACGGCATTAATGCCCGGCTGTTTTTCGCTGTGATCGTACATAAACTTCAGTACTGAAATAATTGTCGAAATGACGGCTGGAATAAAAATCACCCAACCCAGAACGCGTTTCAGCACGGCGATGCGTCCAGCTTGTTGATACGTCATGGATTCCCCTTGTAAGTGACGCACTGTTTGCGCCTTAGTCTACCTGCTGATAACCAATTTCGCCTGATCTTTAAAGGCAGTATGATGAATGCTTAACCATAATTTCGCTTTTATCCCTGCAAAATCCATGAATAGAGAGGTGTTATGTCTGCCCCGCGACAAATTCTTGCTGCCATTTTTGATATGGATGGATTACTCATCGACTCTGAACCGCTCTGGGATCGCGCCGAACTCGACGTTGTGGCAAGCCTTGGCGTCGACATTTCAAGGCGTAATGAGTTGCCGGATACGCTTGGCCTGCGCATCGATATGGTGGTTGAACTGTGGTATGCCCAGCAGCCGTGGAATGGTCCGAGCCGTCAGGAAGTCACCGACAGAATCATTCATCGCGCCATCTCACTGGTTGAAGAAAAGCGCCCGTTGCTGCCGGGCGTCCATGAAGCCATCGCGCTGTGTAAGAACAGCGGACTGGCGGTTGGGCTGGCATCCGCATCGCCGCTGCACATGCTGGAAAAAGTGCTGACCATGTTCGATCTGCGCGACAGTTTCGATGCACTCGCTTCAGCGGAAAAGTTACCCTACAGCAAACCGCACCCGCAGGTTTATCTGGACTGCGCGGCAAAACTGGGCGTCGACCCGCTCACGTGTGTGGCGCTGGAAGATTCAGTTAACGGCATGATTGCCAGCAAAGCGGCGCGAATGCGCTCCATCGTTGTGCCGGATGCCGAACATCGCGCTGACCCGCGCTACGTGCTTGCTAACGCGAAACTAGAAAGCCTCGAACAGCTCACGCTCACACATCTTCGCGGTTAATTCTCCTGCGGGGTGATACAAATCACCCCATTACCTCTCATTTTTTGAAACGCTATTTCATTTTTATTTGTATTTTCTTTATCCGCCTTCTATCCTGATCTTCAGGCGCAGATGCCCATGACAACAATTTAAAACGCCGGAGTAAATATGATACTGGAAGCCTTTAAGCTTGCGGGTAAAGTGGCTATCGTCACCGGGTGCGACACCGGGTTGGGTCAGGGAATGGCATTGGGGCTTGCGGAAGCGGGTTGCGATATCGTCGGCGTTGGCCGCAAAGTGCCGCAGGAAACCGCCTCCCGCGTGCAGGCGTTAGGACGCCGCTTCCATGCTATTCAGGCCGACCTTCGCCACCAGCACGGACTTGATGAGGTGGTTAAGCAAACCGTTGCGACATTTGGGCACATCAACATTCTGGTGAATAACGCGGGGACGATTCGCCGCTGCGATGCCCTTGATTTCAGTGAGCAAGACTGGGATGACGTGATGAACCTGAACCTGAAAACGGTCTTTTTTCTCTCTCAGGTGGTGGCGCGGCAATTTATCGCCCAGGGGAATGGCGGGAAAATCATTAACATCGCTTCGATGCTCTCGTACCAGGGCGGCATCCGCGTGCCTTCATATACAGCATCCAAGAGCGGCGTCATGGGTTTGACGCGTTTGCTGGCAAACGAATGGGCACCACATCAGATTAACGTTAATGCGATCGCGCCGGGCTATATGGCGACCAATAACACGCAGCAACTGCGGGAAGATGCGGAGCGCAGCCAGGAGATCCTTGACCGTATCCCGGCCGGGCGCTGGGGAGAACCAGAAGATCTGAAAGGCGCGGCGGTGTTTCTGGCCTCAAAAGCGGCGGATTATATTAATGGTTACACCCTTGCCGTCGATGGTGGCTGGCTGGCGCGTTAAACGTTCAGGATTGTGACAAAGAGTTACACCGTCACCTCTTCCGCCTACTGTACAAACATCCTATACTGTATGCATCGACAGTTGAGTGAGTTTGACCATGACGGCGGAAGGACACCTGCTTTTTTCCATTGCTTGCGCGGTGTTTTCCAAAAACGCTGAGTTAACGCCTGTCCTCGCCCAGGGTGACTGGTGGCATATTGTCCCGTCCGCCATTCTCACCTGCCTGCTGCCGGATATCGACCATCCGAAATCTTTTCTCGGGCAACACCTGAAGTGGATATCAAAACCTGTCGCCCGCGCTTTCGGGCATCGCGGATTTACGCATAGCCTGCTGGCAGTTTTTCTGGCACTGACGCTCTTTTATTTAAAAGTGCCGGAAAGCTGGATAGTGCCCGCCGATGCGCTACAGGGAATGGTGGTGGGTTATCTCAGCCATATTCTGGCGGACATGCTGACTCCAGCCGGCGTACCGCTGCTCTGGCCCTGCCGCTGGCGCTTTCGCCTGCCGTTGCTGGTGCCGCAAAAAGGTAATCAACTGGAGCGCGTATTATGTATGGCGCTATTTACTTATGCGGTATGGATGCCGCAAACATTGCCCGAAAACGGTGCAGTCCGCTGGTCATCACACATCATAACGTCGCTGCAAGAGCAGTTTAATCGCTTTATTCATCAGCAATCTGAACATTAAATCGTCACTTCTTTTCATTTCGATATAACCCATTCCATTTGGATATAAGCCCGTTTCGGCACTTCTGCTAACCTTGCGCAACAGGAGCGGCCGAGAAGGCCGACCGAATAATGATATCAGGAGAACGGGGATGAATTTTCCACTCATCGCGAACGTTGTAGTGTTCGTGGCACTGCTGTTTTTGCTGGCGCAGGCGCGTCACAAACAGTGGAGCCTGGCAAAAAAAGTACTGGTCGGTTTAGGCCTTGGCGTGATCTTCGGCCTCGCGCTGCAGGCTATCTATGGTGCTGAGAACCCGGTACTGAAAGATTCCATCCAGTGGTTCAACGTCGTCGGCAATGGCTATGTCCAGTTGCTGCAGATGATTGTCATGCCGCTGGTTTTCGCCTCAATTTTGAGCGCCGTTGCGCGTCTGCATAACGCGTCACAACTGGGTAAAATCAGTTTCCTGACCATCGGCACATTGCTGTTCACCACGCTCATCGCTGCGTTGGTGGGCGTACTGGTGACCAATCTGTTCGGTTTGACGGCAGAAGGTCTGGTGCAGGGCACGGCAGAAACCGCGCGTTTGAACGCTATTCAGAGTAACTATGTTGGCAAAGTGGCCGATCTCACCGTGCCGCAGTTGCTGCTCTCTTTCGTACCGAAAAACCCGTTTGCCGATCTGACCGGCGCAAACCCAACGTCAATTATCAGCATCGTTATCTTCGCTGCTTTCCTTGGCGTTGCGGCACTGAAGCTGCTGAAAGATGATGCGCCGAAAGGCCAGCGCGTACTGACCGCTATCGATACGCTGCAAAGCTGGGTGATGAAACTGGTACGCCTTGTGATGCAACTGACACCGTATGGCGTGCTGGCGCTGATGACCAAAGTTGTCGCCGGCTCTAACATTCAGGACATCATTAAGTTGGGCAGCTTCGTTATCGCCTCTTACCTTGGCCTGGGCATTATGTTTGTGGTGCACGGTCTGCTGCTTGGCGTGAACGGCGTGAGCCCGCTGAAGTTTTTCCGTAAAGTATGGCCGGTACTGACATTTGCCTTCACCAGCCGCTCCAGCGCGGCATCCATTCCGCTGAACGTGGAAGCGCAAACACGTCGTCTGGGCGTACCGGAATCCATCGCCAGCTTCTCCGCCTCTTTTGGCGCAACCATTGGGCAGAACGGCTGTGCGGGTCTTTACCCGGCGATGCTGGCAGTGATGGTAGCGCCAACCGTTGGTATCAACCCGTTGGATCCGCTGTGGATTGCCACCCTGGTAGGGATTGTCACCGTGAGTTCCGCAGGCGTAGCGGGTGTTGGCGGTGGTGCCACTTTTGCCGCACTTATCGTCCTGCCTGCACTGGGTCTGCCGGTAACGCTGGTGGCGCTGCTTATCTCTGTTGAACCACTTATCGATATGGGCCGTACCGCCCTGAACGTCAGCGGTTCCATGACCGCCGGTACGCTGACCAGCCAGTGGCTGAAACAGACCGATAAAGCCGTGCTGGACAGTGAAGAGGACGCCGAGCTGGCGCACCGTTAATCACCCGGCAGGGAATAAACGATGCCACTTTCTTAGAGGGGCATTGATTGACAAGAAAGCCGCCTGCAATGTCAGGCGGCTTTTTTACTCTTCATCTATCTCGCCTTCCTGGCGCATTTGCAGCGCCCAGCGCTGAGCGGCTTCCGGTACGCTAAAGATCGGCGAGCGGCGAAACTTTTCCCCCATCAACACAAACGCCACATACTTGCCACGCAGCAACCAGACATCACGATAGCCATCCACTTTTGAGGCGTGATCGGGGGGAGCCGGTTCGACACGCGGGACATAGCTGATAATGGCTCGGTTTTGTTGACGATAAGATTTCATAAGCGATGCGTTCTACAGACAAATTCTACAAACATTAAAGACCTATCATAGCCGATTGTGAGCTTGTGCGTCGCGCCTGGAACCACTTTCTCTGATTTTTCACCCCCTTTCTGCCTGCTGATTAACCAGGTTAACGCAGCATGTTGTTCTATAGTTAGAAGGGTTTTAAGGAAACATCGACCATTTTTCAGCAATGAAAACAGGAGACGAGTTCAATGTCGCACAATGAGAAAGACCCTCACCATCACGCCCCGGTTCATGACGCTAACGAATCCCGCCCTGGGCTGGACTCGCTGGCACCTGAAGACAATTCTCACCGCCCTTCCCCGCGCCCGACAGCACCTGGCGAGCAACCGACCGCACCGGGGAGCATGAAAGCGCCGGATACGTCGAATGACAAACTGAACGCACTGGAGCCTTACCGTAAGGGCGGCGAGAATTATCCCCTTACCACTAACCAGGGCGTGCGCATCGCCGATGACCAAAACTCCCTGCGCGCGGGAAAACGCGGCCCAACGCTGCTGGAAGACTTTATCCTGCGGGAGAAAATCACCCATTTCGATCATGAGCGCATCCCGGAACGTATCGTGCATGCGCGCGGGTCGGCGGCGCATGGCTACTTTCAGCCTTATCGTAGCCTGAGTGATATTACCAAAGCGGATTTTCTCTCTGACGCGGAGAAAATCACCCCGGTATTTGTCCGTTTTTCCACGGTACAGGGCGGCGCGGGTTCAGCGGACACCGTGCGTGACATCCGTGGGTTTGCCACCAAGTTCTACACCGAAGAAGGCATTTTTGACCTGGTCGGCAACAATACGCCGGTTTTTTTCATCCAGGATGCGCACAAATTCCCCGATTTTGTCCACGCGGTAAAACCGGAGCCGCACTGGGCGATCCCGCAAGGTCAAAGCGCGCACGACACCTTCTGGGACTATGTTTCGTTGCAACCCGAAACCTTACACAACGTAATGTGGGCGATGTCCGATCGCGGCATTCCGCGCAGCTATCGCACAATGGAAGGTTTTGGCATCCACACCTTTCGCTTAATCAACGCCGAAGGCAAAGCCACGTTTGTGCGCTTCCACTGGAAACCCCTGGCAGGCAAAGCATCGCTGGTGTGGGACGAATCGCAAAAACTGACCGGGCGCGATCCGGACTTCCACCGTCGCGAGTTGTGGGAAGCCATTGAGGCTGGCGATTACCCGGAATATGAACTGGGTTTACAGCTGATCCCAGAAGAGGACGAATTCAAATTTGATTTCGACCTGCTGGACCCGACCAAGCTTATTCCCGAAGAGCTGGTACCCGTGCAGCGCGTCGGTAAAATGGTGTTAAACCGTAACCCGGATAACTTCTTTGCCGAAAACGAGCAGGCCGCGTTCCATCCAGGGCATATTGTTCCCGGTCTGGATTTTACCAACGACCCACTGCTGCAAGGGCGTTTGTTCTCCTATACCGATACGCAAATCAGCCGGCTTGGCGGGCCGAATTTTCATGAGATCCCCATCAACCGTCCAACTTGCCCGTACCATAATTTGCAGCGCGACGGCATGCACCGCATGGAGATTGACACCAATCCCGCTAACTATGAGCCGAACTCCATCAATGATAACTGGCCGCGGGAAACACCGCCTGGTCCAAAACGCGGTGGTTTCGAGACTTACCAGGAGCGCGTCGAAGGGGAAAAAATCCGTGAACGCAGCCCCTCATTTGGTGAATATTACGCGCATCCCCGCCTGTTCTGGTTAAGCCAGACGCCATTTGAACAACGTCATATTATTGACGCTTTCAGCTTCGAGTTGAGCAAAGTGGTGCGCGCGTATATTCGCGAACGTGTGGTGGATCACCTGGCGCACATTGACGTTCATCTGGCGCAAGGTGTGGCGGAAAATCTCGGGATTACCTTGAGCGACGATCAGTTAACTATCGCCCCGCCGCCGGAAGTGAATGGATTGAAAAAAGACCCTTCGCTGAGTCTTTATGCCGTCCCGGATGGCAACGTGAAAGGCCGGGTAGTGGCAGTTTTACTGCATGATAAGGTCAGCGCAACGGATGTACTCAACGTATTGCAGGGGCTGAAAGCCAAAGGCGTTCATAGCAAACTGCTCTATGCGCGAATGGGGCAAGTGACTGCGGATGATGGCTCCGAATTACCGATTGCCGCAACCTTCGCCGGTTCGCCGTCGCTGACGGTAGATGGCGTCATTGTTCCCGGCGGTGATATCAGCGATATCCTGCAAAATGGCGACGCGAAATATTATCTGCTGGAAGCCTATAAACACCTGAAAACTATCGCGCTTGCGGGTGATGCACGGCAGTTTAAGCGCTTATTGAATGTGAATGATCAGGGAGAGGACGGTATTGTCGAGGCGGATAACGCCACGGCGAATTTTGTCGATGATTTTCTGACGCATCTTGCGGCGCACCGCGTCTGGTCGCGCATCAGCAAAATCGATAGCATCCCGGCATAAGTGTTATGGCAGCCATAAAAAACCGGCCAACTGGCCGGTTTTTTATTTGCTCAGGCTGAAAACCGAAATTACTGCTTAGCTTGCGGGTCAGTATCATACTCTGCGCAGGTCTGGTAACCGGAGTTCATGACATGGCCTGTTTCATCCAGCGCAACGAAATAGGTTTCGGTTTTGCCGTCACGTTGACCCAGAATATAGGTCTGGCAAGTGCCGCGCGCATGGATCATCGTAACTTCAGAAGAAGGACGGCCAGCAACCTGCATAACCTGCTGGCGGCTCATGCCTTTTTTCACATCTTTCACGACCGGCTGAGAAACCTGATCTTTTGCACGATCGTAAGCCGTACAACCCGCTAGCATAGTCAGCACTGCAGCTGCGCCCAGAATTCCTGCGATGTTCTTATTCATATTCCATCCTCTTTGGTATCCGCTTGTGTATCAGCGTGTTATCTAAGCCTGGAATATAAAATTGCATTTTTCAACTAACAGACTGCATTGGCATAACTTTCGGAGAAATCTAATAAAAGTGAGATAAGCTGCTAAAACGCCGTAAATTGCGGCACTCAAATCTGTGATCCTTGTCGTTTTACCGCCAAAGGGTTAATTTGGCCCTATTATCTATTTGCACCCTGCAAAGCAGGACAACACAACGGAGGGGTAAATGACTCTGCAACAAGAGATTATTCAGGCGCTAGGCGTGAAGCCCACAGTCAATGCCGAAGAAGAAGTTCGCCGTAGCGTGGATTTCCTGAAAACCTATCTGAAAACCTATCCTTTTTTGCAAACGCTGGTGCTGGGCATTAGCGGCGGTCAGGATTCCACGCTGGCCGGGAAAATCAGTCAGATGGCGATCAGCGAACTGCGCCAGGAAACGGGCAATCAAACCTATCAATTTATCGCCGTCCGTCTGCCTTACGGTAAGCAAGCGGATGAACAGGATTGCCAGGATGCCATCGCGTTTATTCAGCCGGATCGCGTTCTTACCGTCAATATCAAAGCCTCGGTGCTGGCAAGCGAGCAAGCGCTGCGTGAAACAGGCATTGAACTGAGCGATTTTGTGCGCGGCAATGAAAAAGCACGCGAACGTATGAAAGCGCAATACAGCATTGCGGGCATGACGAAAGGCGTGGTGGTTGGCACCGATCATGCCGCCGAAGCGGTGACCGGCTTCTTCACCAAATATGGCGATGGCGGCACCGATATCAACCCGCTTTTCCGTCTCAACAAACGCCAGGGTAAACAGTTGCTGGCTTACCTGGGTTGCCCGGAACATCTTTATAAAAAAGCGCCAACGGCCGATCTGGAAGACGATCGACCCTCCCTGCCAGATGAAGCCGCACTGGGCGTAACTTACGAAAATATCGACGATTATCTGGAAGGGAAAACGCTGGATGCCAGTATCGCGAAAATCATTGAAGGCTGGTATGTGAAAACAGAGCACAAGCGCCGCCCGCCTATTACCGTATTCGACGATTTCTGGAAAAAGAAATAACCCGCAGGCGGCGCAAGCCGCCTCTTTTTTAGCCACTTATAGACTGCTATACTGGATGGGTAAACAGTATCAGGAGTCTTTTGTGGTCAGGCGTCAATCAGCCCCGCGTCTTGAATTCGAAGCGGCGGCAATCTATGAATATCCGGAACATCTTCGTCCGTGGCTGGAAGCAATGCCCAAACAGCCAGGCGTCTATATTTTTCACGGCGAAAGCGAGGCGATGCCGCTCTATATCGGTAAAAGCGTCAATATCCGCAGCCGTGTGTTGTCGCACCTGCGCACGCCCGATGAAGCGGCGATGCTGCGTCAGTCGCGGCGTATTACCTGGATTTGCACCGCCGGTGAGATTGGCGCACTGCTGCTCGAAGCGCGGCTGATTAAAGAACAACAGCCGCTATTTAATAAGCGTCTGCGCCGTAATCGCCAGCTCTGCTCGCTGCGCCTTAGCGGTGAAAAGCCACAGGTGGTATATGCCAAAGAGGTGGATTTCTCCTCCTCCCCAAATCTGTATGGTCTGTTTGCCAATCGCCGTGCGGCATTGCAGGCGCTGCAGTCGATCGCAGATGACGAAAAGCTGTGCTACGGGTTGCTGGGTCTGGAATCGCTAAGTCGCGGCCGGGCTTGTTTTCGATCCGCATTACAGCGCTGTGCCGGGGCATGCTGTGGTAGAGAGACGCGTGAAGCACATGATGAGCGCTTCACCACCGCGATGGCGCGTTTGCAACTGGTTTGCTGGCCCTGGCGCGGTCCAATTGGGCTGAAAGAGAGCGCAGCGGGAATGACGCAGTACCACATCATTCATAACTGGCTATGGTTAGGCTCAGTTGATAAGCCCGCCGCTGCCGCGCAACTGCTGCGTTTGCCGGCGGGTTTCGATCATGACGGCTACAAAATTCTCTGCAAGCCGTTGCTTTCCGGGGATTACGAAATCATTGAACTGGATTAATGGCCGGGCAGCCAGGTGATTTCACTGAACAGTAATTGCCCTTCAGACTTTAGCAACCGCAGAGTTTGCCGCCCTTCCTGCCAGTAGGCGCCCTGATCGGCAGTTAACAATTTATCGCCCAATTGCCACGCGCCGCTCAGGACGAAAATAACGCCGCCGCGTGTACCAATGGTGGTAAAAGTGCGATCGGCGATACGGACTTTCGCCTGGCAGCGATCGCGCCGCGTCATCACGTTAAAATCCAGCGACATGCGCCCGTCGGAAAGCTCGGCTCTGACCGGCTGCTCACCGGCAAAAGTAAAGGGCTGGTGGTGTTTAAGCGTGTGGCTGAAAGTACCGCCCCCGTTCAGTGTCACTTCGCCACCTTCAATCAGAGTTATTACCCGATCCACGCCGGGAAATTGCGGAAAATCACCGTTGCTGGCAAGCGAAGCGATACTGGCTCGCCAGTTAAAATCACGCGTTGCGGGCGGAAAACAGCAGATTTCTCGGGTTTCGCCCGCCCCATTACGCCAGAGATTGACCGGCATTTTACGGATATCAAAGAATTCCATCATCACTCCTGAATGGCGCGGTGCTTCACCTGCGCCGCTGCCTCTTCGGGCAGACTGCATCATTGTTATTGTTTACTTTGCCATGTGTGAGTTATCGGCAGCCGACGCGATTTGCCTTAGGCTACTATGCAATCAAACATGTAAAAAATCATAAATTTCAGATAAGTAACATCACCGCAAAAAACGAGGTTTAACGAGAATACCGTGCCAGTGGCGGCTGGCAAGAGGGAAATAAGAAAAAACCGCCGGTTCTGCCCATCACGTAAAACAAGCGATGAGCAAAACCGGCGGTCTTAAGGAGGGTCGCTGAATTATTCAGCAGGTGCAGGAGGCATTTTACCTTCCGGCGCCGGATGTTCTGTCAGACGCTTCTCAAAATTCGCATTGAACTGCTTTTTCTGTTCCGGGGTCAGAATGTTGTAAATCTTGTTCTGCGTCTCCATACGTTTCAGCATGCCTTCTTTATGCTGCTGTTCCATTTTGGTGATTTGCGCTTCGGCTTTCGCACGGTCAAAGCTGTCGCTGGTAATGATGTCATGCATTGCGCGCATCTCTTCAACCGGCGGGCGTTTCATCTCTTCGCGCTGGCTTTTCATGATGTCGCGGACTTGCTGTTTCTGCGCATCGGTCAGATTCAGACCTTTGAACATCATGTCGTGCGGGCCTTTACCTTTGTGGTGCATCATAGGTTTCGCGTCGTCGGGTGCGGCGGTGGTATCCGCAGCATGAGCAAGACCTGCAGCGCCAAAAGCCAGGGTAGAGGCAACAAACAGAGCAGTCAATTTACGCATAATTTTATTCCTTACTTCGGTTTTACTTACGGCGGTTGCCGTGTTGACGCTATTCACTTTACCGGCTTTATCGTCAATTAATCAGAGCGACGGTAAAACAATGAAAGTGTAAAGACCCTTTTTACGTCAAATGTGAAGGAAATAAGGATAAACCGTGGAGAGTCGAAAATTAAATATTCAACAGACTGATTAGAAAGGAATTATGGAGAATCTTAAATCAAAGTGATTTATTAATAAAGCGCTTCACCAGGATAATTCTGTAATTTATTTAAGAAAACCATAAAAATAAGCCCTGCGTTAACAGGGCTGGCTATTTAATTAATTTTCTCAAGCATTAGCCCGGCACGTAAACCAATAGCAACATTCGGATTCGGAAACAAAACATACTCCTGCTCATGTTGCACCACATACCGCTCGCCGCGATCCTCTGCCAGCAAGGTACCCGCGCTGAAGGCCGTAAAATTGAGCGTATCGGCACTCATAAAAAGTTTGAACGCTTCACTGCGACGAGTCAGTTGCTGCACCACCCGATAGCGCAGCGGCGTATTTTCCGTGTCTGGCGCAGGCTCACCCGCCAGTAACGCCGCCAGCGCCCAGGCCGTACGCTGGAACTGGCTTAAATCGTTTTCACCAAACGGCAACGCTTTGCCAAGCTCCAGTGTGCAAGCCAGCGCGTTAAAATGCTCGCAACTGTAGTGCGTAAACGTACCGCCTGGCGCCTGATGAAATACCAGCGCCTCCAGCCCGGCTGCGCCTAACCACTCCAGAAACAGTTCATCCCATGGTTCTGCTCGCAGCGGCAACACACCAAAGCGCACATGGTACGAACCGCGGATCGCAGTGTGTAAATCCAGATGCCAGCGCACTTCATCGCCCGCCGCAAAGAAATGCGTTACCGCCCGTTCAAGCTGGGCGGCGCGCACCGTTTCATCGTTGGGCGGTAGTTGCTGCCAGCGCGCACCAAACATCCGGTTGAGATCGTTATGCACAAATCGCTTGTTTTGCGCCAGCGCCTGCGGGTTTCCAAGGATCACCAGCAGCCGCCAGGTGAGCGGTTGTTCGCCCGAAAAGACATTTTTAAGCAACAGATCCAGCATCTCCACCGGCGCGGTTTCATTGCCGTGGATAGCACACGAGATGACCAACGATCGCCCGACGGATTGTTTCGGGATCAGTTCCAGAATCCCTTGTTCATGCCACAACCAGTGAATACCGCCCGACTCCCCTGACATTTTTCGCGGGATATCGCCCGCAAGCGTTGCAGCAAGAAAGTTATCCATACGGCCTCCGGTTAACGCTGGAAGGGATACACCGATCCCAGATTCAACAACTGCGTTAATCGGTCCAGCGCTTCCCGCCCCTCGCGCAAAAGCTGCGGATCGGCTAAATCCGCTTGCGTCAGCCGATCGCGATAGTACCGATCCACCCAGTCATTGAGGGTGGCAAACAAACTGTCATTCATCATCACCGCCGGGTTAACGGCACGCAGCTCCGCCTCGGTAAGCACCACACGCAAGCGCAGACACGCCGGACCACCGCCGTTCGCCATGCTCTCACGCAGGTCAAATACTTTAAGCTCACTGATTGGGTTATCCTGCGCCAGCAGTGTGTTCAGATAGCGCCACACACCAGCATGTTCCTGTGACTCCTGCGGCAGCACCAGCATCATGCTGCCATCATCCCGACTAAGCAGTTGGCTGTTAAACAGATACGTTGCCACCGCATCGCTAACCGAAACAGCCTGCTGCGGAACTTCAATCGCCATAAATCCCGGTACTTTAGAGTGTAGCTCGGCCAGCACACTAGCCTGGCCGGCAAAAGCCAGTTCGTGACAAAAAAGGACTTGTCGGTTCGAAACGGCAATCACATCGTTATGAAACACGCCCAGATCGATAACGTCCGGGTTTTGCCGGGCGAAAACCACCTGCTCCGCGCGCACCTGGTTGATACGAGCCACCGCCTCGCTGGCTTCTCGCGTCTGGCGCGCCGGATAACGCGCCGGGGCATCCAGACTTGCGTATTCCCGGCCATAAACGAAGAGTTGCACACCCGCTTCGCCGTAATCACCGCCAAAGCGGTTATGGTTCGCCGCACCTTCATCGCCAAACATCGCAACCTGCGGCAGCGCCGGGTGGACCGCGAACGACGTTTCATCGCGGAAGATGGCGCGCAGCACCGCTTCTGTGGTCGGGGCTTCCATCGCGCGGTGGAATTTATTATTCAGATTAGCAACCGTGAAATGCACTTTGCCATCCAGCGCATCCGCCGACGGGCAGACAGTAGCCGCGTTTGCGACCCACATCGACGATGCCGAGCTGGCAGCGGAGAGGATCTGCGGCGCTTGTGCGGCAGCTTTTGCTACCACCTGTTCATCGCTGCCGCTGAAACCAAGCTGTCGCAAGACCGCGATATTGGGGCGCTCCTGCGGCGGGATCACCGCCTGCGGGAAACCCGCGTCGGCGAGCGCTTTCATTTTCAGTAGCCCCTGCTTTGCCGCCAGTTTCGGGTTAGAAACCTGAAAGCGGTGTTTGGTCGAGGCTTCATTACCAAAAGATAATCCGGCGTAATGGTGCGTTAGCCCAACCAGGCCATCGAAGTTAACCTCACGTGCTTTCATGGCTGCGCCTCGCGGGAGAAATCCAGCCCCGGGCTGAGCGTCTGCGGTAGCGCCAACTCAGGAGATTCCAGGCTCGCCATCGGCCAGGCGCAGTAATCCGCCGCATACCATGCGCTGGCGCGATGGTTACCCGACGCGCCCACGCCGCCAAACGGCGCGGTACTGGCCGCGCCGGTCAACGGTTTGTTCCAGTTGACGATCCCGGCGCGCGCCTGGAGCAGCAGTTGATCAAATTTTTGCCGATCCGGGGAAATCAACCCGCAGGCCAGCCCGTAGCGCGTGTCGTTTGCCATACGGATCGCCTGATCAAAATCGTCATAGCGCCAGACACACAGCAGCGGGCCAAAAACTTCTTCATCCGGCACATCTGCAACGTCGGTCATCTCGATAATCCCTGGCGTCAGGAGCGAGGTTCCTTCCGCCAACAGACGCGGCGCCAGCAAGGTTTTACCGCCGCGCGCCTCGTGCGCCTGCCAGGCCTGGTAAACCTGCTGCGCCGCCTGGGGTGAAATCAAACCACCGAAAAACGGTGCGGGTTCCGCATCCCAGGCTTGCGGTTGCAGCCGCGCGCTGACTTCCACCAGCCGCGCCAGAAAGTCATCGCCCGCTTTAGAACGCTTAACCAGTAAGCGACGCGCGCAGGTGCAGCGCTGCCCGGCGGTAATAAACGCTGACTGGATCGCCAGATGGACAGCGGCATCGGTATCATCAGGATCTTCAACGATTAGCGGGTTGTTGCCCCCCATCTCCAGCGCGAGGATTTTTTCTGGCTGCCCGGCAAGCTGGCGGTGAAGTTGATATCCCGTATTGGCGCTGCCGGTAAATAACAATCCGTCCAGCCCCGGTAATGCGCTCAGCGCCTGGCCGGTTTCTCGCCCGCCCTGCACCAGATTCAGCACGCCTGCGGGCAAACCCGCTTGCTCCCAGAGTTTGACCACCGCTTCGCCGGTCCACGGTGTGAGTTCGCTGGGTTTAAAAATCAAAGTATTACCCGCGAGCAGCGCCGGGATAATATGCCCATTCGGCAAATGACCAGGGAAGTTGTACGGCCCGAAAACAGCCAGCACCCCGTGCGGGCGATGGCGCAATGTCGCGGCACCATCAGCCATCTCAGTGTGTTGTTCCCCGGTGCGCGTGTGGTACGCCTTTACCGATATCGATGCTTTGTTGATCATCGCCGTCACTTCGGTCGCCGCTTCCCAGCGCGGCTTACCGGTTTCGCGGGCGATGATTTCGGCCAGTGCCGCTTTGTTGGTCTCCAGCAGCGCCGCGAATTTCTCGACAATGGCCTGGCGCTCAGTAAAAGCCTGCCGCGCCCACTGCGGAAAAGCGTCGCGCGCGGCCTGATACGCCAGCGCCACTTGCTCGCTATCGGCATCAAAGCCCTGCCACAACGCTTCGTGGCTTACCGGGTTGGTTTTGATACGACGTTCGCCCTGGCCTGTTACCCAGTCACCTTTAATCCATAAACTCATTTTGCTTTCTCCTCGCCACTTTTCTCTTCGGCACACAGGCGCACCAGCCGCACGGTATCCCCCGGCTGGCACTTCAGCGCATCCAGTTCGGCTGCCGTTAAGAGCAAACGCTCGGTGTTGGGATCCGCGTTAATAAGCATGGCGCGAAATTGCTGGTACTGCTCATTGGAGACCATACATGCGGGCCATTCACCCGGTGCGCGCTGGCCTTCACCCGCGGTAACCAGGCGGCTTTTGCGAATCGCCCGCACCCGGTCGACATCGCATTCGAGCGTCGGCCCGCCATCAAAAATGTCAACGTAGTTACGGTAGCGAAAGCCCTCTTTTTCCAGCACCGCACGGGCCGGTGCCGTTTGTGGATGCACCTCGCCGATCACCTCTTGCGCCTCTTGTGAAAGGAAGTGGGTATAAATAGGGTGCTTGGGCATCAGCTCTGCGATAAAGGCTTTTTGCCCGGTACCGCACAGGTAATCCGCCCGGCTGAACTCCATCGAAAAGAAACGCTTGCCCAGACTCTCCCAGAAGGGCGAATAACCGTGCTCGTCAATCACGCCGCGCATCTCGGCTACTACTTTCTCATTGAAGCGCTCGCGGAATGCCGCCATAAACAGAAAGCGGGATTTTGACAACAGATAACCGTTGCCCTCTTTACGCCACGCGGGATCGAGAAACAGTGTGCAGAGTTCGCTGCTACCGGTGTGGTCGTTACTGAGAAACAGCGTCGGTAGCGCGTTATAGACATTCAACTCTTTCGAGGCATGCACCTGTGTCCCGACCCGGTAGTTATACCAGGGATCGTTCAGACCCACCGCGACCTCAATGGCGCAAATCCCCGCCACCTCGCCGCTTTGCGTCTCTTCCAGCACAAAAACATACCCCTGCTCACCCTTCGGCAACTCGCCTTGCCAGGTACGGCGTGAACGCTCAATACGCGCAGCAAGCGTTGCTTCATCAACCGGCAACGACGTCAGGCCGCCACCGGTTTTCCCGGCTAGCCGCATCAGCGCCGGTAAATCGCCTTCGGCGACAGGACGGATCACCATCATGATGCGCTCTCCGCAATGAATTTTTCACAGGCGCGGGCAACGCGCGCAAGCCCGTCGCGGATCTCGTCTTCGCTGATATTCAACGCCGGAGCAAAGCGAAGCACATTGCCACCGGCAATCAACACCATTGCGCCTTCTGCCGCCGCCAGTTGTGAAAGTTGTTTTGCTTTTCCGGCATATTCTGGAACCAGTTGACAACCGATCAGCAACCCTAAACCGCGGATTTCACTGAACAGGTGATAACGGTCATTGATCGCCGCTAGCTGCTCCGTAAACCATTGATGACGCTGCTTCACGCCAGTCAGGGTTTCCCGTGTGTTAACAATATCGAGCAACGCACCAGCCACCGCGCCAGCAAGCGGGTTACCGCCGTAAGTCGTACCGTGGGTGCCGACATTCATCACTTTGCCAAACTGTTCGGTGGTCAGCATCGCGCCAATCGGGAAACCGCCGCCCAACGCTTTTGCCGTGGTCAGCGCATCCGGCGTCACGCCGTAATGCATATAGGCATACAGCTCGCCGGTGCGACCAACGCCGGTTTGCACTTCATCAAAAATCAGCAGCGCGTTATGGCGGGTGCACAGCTCGCGCAACCCTTGCAAAAACGCGTGGCTGGCAGGCACCACGCCGCCTTCACCCTGCATCGGCTCGACAATGACAGCGCAGGTGTCGTCATCAATTAATGCGCTGGCAGAGGCAAGATCATTGAACTGTGCATGCTGGATTTGCGGCGGCAACGGCGCAAAATCTTGCGAATAAGCCGGTTGCCCGCCCGCGCTGACGGTAAATAAGGTGCGCCCATGGAACGCATTCTTGAAGGCGACAATGCTGCTTTTTTGCGGGCCGAATGTATCGTGGGCATATTTGCGCGCCAGCTTCAGCGCCGCTTCATTTGCCTCGGCACCGGAGTTACAAAAGAAAGCACGATCGGCAAAGGTCGCGTCCAGCAGGCGTTTCGCCAGTTTCAGCACCGGCTCATTGGTGTAACCGTTGCCGGTATGCCAGAACTTCGCCGCCTGCTCGCTGAGCGCTTTACACAGCGCGGGATGCGCATGCCCCAGCGCATTCACCGCAATCCCTCCGGCAAAGTCGACATACTCTTTACCCTGCTGATCCCACAGGCGGGAACCTTCACCGCGTACCGGAATAAAAGGCGCAGGCGCGTAGACAGGCAACATCCATTGATCAAAATTTTCACGCGTAATTGACAGAGACATAGCGACCTCATCCGGTAAATAAATAGTTGATAAAATGTTAACGAATATGAACGTTTTCGCTGTAAATGTAGATTGCACGGTTCGTGCCAGCCAGCGATAAAAATGCATAAACGTCTTATGACAACGAAATTTCAACAACTTAAAACCTATCGCCATTCACTTTATTTGCATAAAAAGTGAATAACCAGAGATCCAAACGAGGTGAAGAGGGAATAAAGACGCCTGTTTATGCAATTAGAAATTTTAATTATAGAACTGTGATCATCAGCGAAATTAATTTACATCCTGCGCCCTGTATTAGTGCATTTCGCCCTAAATAAGGGCGCGTATTGCGCCAGTACGCATCGGCGGTGGCAATATCAATAAGTGGCGGTGGTTAAATGTAAATTCTGCTAACATCTCTGCATCTTTCACTCTGCTATATGGCTGCGACTATGAAATTCGTCTCTTTTAATATCAATGGCCTGCGCGCCCGCCCTCACCAGCTTGAAGCGCTGGTCGAGCAACATCAGCCGGACGTCATCGGCCTGCAGGAGACCAAAGTCCACGACGATATGTTTCCGCTCGAAGATGTCGCACGGCTGGGTTACAACGTTTTTTATCACGGACAGAAAGGCCACTATGGCGTTGCGTTACTGACCAAAGAGACGCCGATTTCCGTGCGTCGCGGCTGGCCGAACGACGGTGAAGAAGCGCAGCGCCGCATTATCATGGCGGAGATCCCCTCACCTATCGGCGATATCACGGTGATTAACGGTTATTTCCCGCAGGGCGAAAGCCGCGACCACCCGCTGAAATTCCCGGCGAAAGAGAAGTTCTACCAGGACTTGCAAACCTACCTCGATACAGAACTCGATAAAACAAAACCGGTGTTGATCATGGGCGATATGAACATCAGCCCGACAGATCTTGATATTGGTATTGGTGAAGAGAACCGCAAACGCTGGCTGCGCACCGGCAAATGCTCTTTCCTGCCGGAAGAGCGCGAATGGATGGAGCGCCTGAAAGGCTGGGGGCTGGTGGATACCTTCCGCGAAGCTAACCCGGAAACGCAGGATCGCTTCTCGTGGTTTGATTACCGCTCAAAAGGCTTCGACGATAACCGTGGCCTGCGTATCGATCTACTGCTGGCAAGCCAACCGCTGGCGGAGCGCTGCATTGAGACGGGTATTGATTACGACATTCGCAGCATGGAAAAACCATCCGACCACGCACCGGTGTGGGCCAAATTTAAGGTCTGACCGATGACGCCCGCGCCTTCTCCGTGGGTTTGCGCAACGTGGCTGGCGGATCTGCTGCAACATCGCCCGGTCACAGCTACCCCGGAGGGCGAATGGCGGCTGCTGGAGGTGGGATGTGACGCTGAACACCTCTATCGCGCCGGGCATATTCCCGGCGCGGATTATATCGACACCCGCGAAGTAGAAAGCCTGCCGCTGTGGAATGTACTCACGCCAGAACAATTACGCCCGGTTCTACTCAATCATGACCTGCGCGCGGAGAGTACCGTCATCCTTTACAGCCGAGGCAATTATGCGGCGGAGCGGATGGCACACATTTTGTTATATGCCGGGATCAGGGATGTTCGCTTACTGGATGGCGGCTGGCAGAGCTGGCTACGCACCGGTTTAGCCGAAGAAATCGGCGCAGCGCCAGGCGTTAAACCGCAAAGGGATTTCGGCGTAAATATCCCGGCGCGGCCTGAGCTTCTGCTCAATATGGCGCAAACCGAGCAACGTCTTGCGCAGCCCGGTACGTTGCTGATCAGTATCCGCAGTTGGCCTGAGTTTAGCGGTCAGACAAGCGGTTATGACTATATCGCCGCAGTCGGCGATATTCCCGGTGCCCGCTGGGGGCTGGCTGCAGGCGACAGCCAGTTGATTACCAACTTTCACAATGCAGACGGCACGGTGCGCAACCCGTCAGAGATCGCAGCACTCTGGCAACAACAGCGCATCACTGGCGATAATCCGGTAATTTTTTATTGCGGCACTGGCTGGCGCGCCTCGTTTGCCTTTTTTATTGCCCGCGCGCTCGGCTGGGCGGATATCGCCGTGTATGATGGCGGCTGGTTCGAATGGAGCCAGCACACTCACGGAACGCAGTAATGACCCTTCTGAAAACCCTGAATGTCGTGGCCGCCATCATTGAGCGCGACGGCAAAATTTTACTGGCGCAGCGACCCGACCATGCCGATCAAGCCGGTCTGTGGGAATTTGCCGGTGGCAAGGTTGAAGCCGGGGAAACACAGCCGCAGGCGCTAACGCGCGAGTTGCGGGAAGAGTTGGGTATTGACGCCGAGCCTGCGCGCTATGTTGCCAGCCATCAGCGGGAAGTTTCCGGGCGGCTGATTCATTTGCACGCCTGGCATGTGGAGAATTTTCGCGGTGAACCGGTACGCCACTATCACCGGGCGTTGTTGTGGTGCTTACCCGCCGAAGCGCTGACACTGCCGCTGGCTCCGGCGGATATTCCGCTGCTGGAAGCGTTTATGGCTTCACGCGCCGCCACACCAGCGGGTTAGTGGAAATGGCTTTCTCATCGCGCTGGCATTGTAATAACACACCCTCAGTTTTGATAACCGCCCCTTCGCTGTAGTTTTGATTACCGTACACGCAGCATTGCATGCAGGGCTGCGTGGTCTGCGTTTGTCCACCGGAGCTGAACACTTCCGGCGGTACATTCACCTCAATCCCCGGCGACGGTAAACGTTCCGCCAGCGCGCTGGTTGACGCAGCGACCAGTAACGCTGCTGCTATCCACTTAATTCGGGTCATAATTTGTCCTTTCTGATTGACGCCACTCATTACTATAACGGATCTCTGCGTCAGGACTTTAATTTCGCCGATCATCGTTTTTAGTTATGACATGTTGCCAATTATTAATTTGCCTGGTGTGAGGATTTTTCCCTTGCAGCAGGCAACCTTGCGAATGTTATAGTCCAAAAGTGCCTGCTTTTTGCGCACCACCATCACAACAAATTCACCACAACAATAAGAGACACTTATATCTATGGATCAGACGCACTCTCTTGCATCATTTCTCCAGTATGTCGAACAGCGCGACCCGCACCAGCCGGAGTTCTCCCAGGCCGTTCGTGAAGTGATGACCACCCTCTGGCCCTTCCTTGAAGCTCACCCGCGTTACCGCCAGATGTCTTTGCTCGAACGCCTCGTTGAACCGGAGCGCGTGATCCAGTTTCGCGTCGCCTGGGTTGATGACCGCAATCAGGTGCAGGTTAACCGCGCCTGGCGCGTACAGTTCAGTTCGGCTATTGGCCCCTATAAAGGCGGTATGCGTTTTCACCCGTCGGTGAATTTGTCGATCCTCAAATTCCTCGGCTTCGAACAAACATTCAAAAATGCGCTCACTACCCTGCCGATGGGCGGTGGCAAAGGCGGCAGTGATTTCGATCCAAAAGGCAAAAGCGATGGCGAAGTGATGCGTTTCTGCCAGGCGCTGATAAGCGAACTGTATCGCCATCTTGGCGCGGACACCGACGTACCCGCCGGGGATATTGGCGTTGGTGCCCGCGAAGTCGGTTTTATGGCCGGGATGATGAAAAAGCTCTCCAACAATACCGCCTGCGTGTTTACCGGGAAGGGGCTGTCATTTGGCGGCAGTCTGATCCGCCCGGAAGCGACCGGTTACGGCCTGGTCTATTTCACCGAAGCGATGCTCAAGCGTCACGGTCTTAGCTTTGAAGGGATGCGCGTCGCAGTTTCCGGCTCCGGTAACGTGGCGCAATACGCGATTGAAAAAGCGATGGCCTTCGGCGCACGGGTGATCACCGCGTCGGACTCTGCCGGTACCGTGGTGGATGAAGCCGGGTTTAACCACGAAAAACTCGCCCGCCTGTGCGAGATCAAAGCCAGCCGCGACGGCCGTATCGCAGATTACGCGCGGGAATTTGGTCTGACATACCTCGAAGGCAAGCAGCCATGGTCAGTGCCGGTTGACATCGCGCTGCCGTGCGCCACGCAAAATGAGCTGGATACCGATGCGGCGCGCGTGTTGATTGCCAACGGTGTAAAAGCGGTGGCGGAAGGCGCAAATATGCCCACCACCATTGATGCCACAGAATTGTTCCTCGAAGCGGGCGTGCTGTTCGCGCCGGGGAAAGCGGCGAATGCAGGCGGGGTTGCCACCTCCGGTCTGGAGATGGCGCAGAATGCCGCGCGTATGGGCTGGAAAGCGGAAAAAGTGGATGCGCGTCTGCACCACATCATGCTGGATATTCACCAGGCTTGCGTTGAGTACGGCGGCGAAGGCAAACAGACGCACTATGTGCGCGGTGCCAACATTGCGGGCTTCGTGAAAGTCGCCGACGCGATGCTGGCGCAGGGCGTAATTTGATGTGCAGGCCGGGTAACAGCGAAAACGCGTTATCCGGCCGGAGACGCCGCGTCACCGCTCGCCTCTGCTGATGGCGGGCGTTTTTTCCCCCGGCCTTTGGCAAATGGTTTTTTCTTCTCGCCGCCCGGTGCCACCAGCCCACGGAACTGACGCACCGGCGTGTTACGCGCCTGGTGAATCAGTTCGTGCAGCGTACCGACCAGCGGCTGCATAAAGTCCTGATAACGGCACTCTTTCTCACTGATTTGCGTCAGCACCGACTCCCAGTGCGCGGTCATATCGGGGCGCGCCGCCATCTCCGGCAGCGAGTGGATCAACGCCCGGCCCGGTTCGGTCGAGTGGATGTAGCGCCCTTTCTTCACCAGAAAACTGCGCTTAAACAGCAGTTCGATAATCCCGGCGCGCGTTGCCTCGGTGCCCAGACCATCGGTAGCACGCAGAATTTTCTTTAGATCTTTATCCTGCACGAACCGCGCAATCCCGGTCATTGCCGACAGCAATGTTGCATCGGTAAAGTGGCGCGGCGGCTGGGTCTGACGCGCGACCACTTCGCCTTTTTCGCACAGCAATTCGTCGCCTTTTGCCACCACCGGCAACGGTGTGCCGTCGTTTTCTTCATCGCGCTCTTTCGAACCAAGCAGCGTGCGCCATCCGGCCTCCGCCAGAAAACGCGCTTTGGCGATAAACTTGCCGTTGGCGATATCAAGATCGATCTGGCATTTGCGGAACACCGCATCCGGACAAAACTGCATCAAATACTGGCGAGCAATCAGGTTATAAACGTTGGCTTCGTTATCGCTGAGATTGACCTTCGAGGCGCGGGCAGTCGGGATAATCGCATGGTGCGCATCGACTTTCTTATCGTCCCAGCAGCGGTTGCGCGTGTCCGGATTCACCACCGGCTGCGGCAACAGATCCGGGGCATGCGCGCCAATCGCATTCATCACCGCATGTCGCCCGGCGAAGTGCTCTTCCGGTAAATAGCGGCAATCAGAACGCGGATAGGTGATCAGCTTGTGGGTTTCGTAGAGTTTCTGGCAAATATCGAGCACGTTCTGCGCACTGAGCCCATAACGTTTTGCCGCTTCAATTTGCAGTGCGGAAAGCGAAAACGGCAGCGGCGCGAGTTCTGATTCCCGTTTATCGTTATAGGCCGTTACCAGCGCGGGTTGGCCGCTAATGCGGTTCACCACATGCTCCGCCAGCGGGCGATGCAACAGGCGCCCTTCATCGTCCTGATAAGGCTCACACGCTTCGCTCGGCTGCCACAGGGCGGTAAAGCGCTCCCCGGCAGGCGTGACGATATGCGCTTTCACCTCAAAGAAATCTTTCGCCACGAAGTTCTCAATCTCTTCGTCGCGGCGCACCACCAGCCCCAGCACCGGCGTCTGGACGCGCCCCACGGAGAGCACGCCCTGATAACCGGCGTTGCGCCCCAGCAGCGTATACGCGCGGGTCATATTGATGCCGTAGAGCCAGTCGGCACGGGCGCGCGCCAGCGCCGACACGCACAACGGAATAAATTCGCTATTTGCCCGCAGGCGTTCAATGGCGCGCTCCACCGCCTGCGGATTGAGATCGTTAATCAGGCAGCGTTGCACCTGCTGGCGTTTTTCGGCTGGCAGTTGCAGGTAATCAATCACTTCATCAACCAGTAACTGCCCTTCACGATCCGGGTCACCGGCGTGCACCACCTGCTCGGCATCGGCGAGCAGGCGTTTGATAACATTGATTTGCTTCAGCACCGATGGGCGCGGCTGCAGCTGCCACTTTTCCGGCACGATCGGAAGATCGGCCAGATTCCAGCGCGCATAGCGGCTGTCATAGGCATCCGGCTGCGCCTGCTCAAGCAGGTGACCAATGCACCAGGTCACCACCTGACCATTACCGCACTCAATATAGCCGTCGCCTTTGCGATGCGGCTTCGGCAGCACATCGGCAATGGCACGCGCCAGACTGGGCTTTTCGGCAATAAATAACCGCATAGGATTAACGGATCTCAATCATCGGGCGACCGCCGCGCGCGCTAACCAGTTCACCAATCGCGCTCAGTTGAATTCCGTATTCCGCTGCCGTGGCTTTGACTTCCTCTTCCGAACCCGGTGCCACCGCCAGCAGCAAGCCGCCGGACGTTTGCGGATCGCACAGCAAATCGCGCACCGCCGTCGGCATCTCGCCCATCAGGTGACCATAGCTGGCGAAGTTACGCTGGGTACCGCCCGGCACGGCGCCCTGGGCGATGTACTCTTCCACACCCGGCAATTTCGGCACATCCTGATACCAGACCTGCGCCTGCACGCCAGCGCCCTGACACATTTCGCTCAGGTGACCGAGCAGGCCAAAGCCAGTGACATCTGTCATCGCTTTTACGCCATCGATCCCGGCAAAAGCGGCACCGGCAAGGTTCATGCGACACATCACTTCCGTTGCCAGACCAATGTGTTCCGGTTTAAGCAGCGATTTTTTCTCCGCCGTGGTTAATACGCCAATACCCAGCGGCTTGGTAAGGAACAGTTTGCAGCCTGCCTGGGCGGTACTGTTTTTCTTCACGCGTTCGGTTGGCACCACACCGGTTACGGCAAGGCCAAAAATCGGCTCCGGCGCGTCGATTGAGTGACCGCCCGCCAGCGCAATCCCGGCCTGCTGGCAGGCAAAACGCCCACCGTCGATCACCTCACGCGCGATTTCCGGTGCCAGTTTGTCAAGTGGCCAGCCCAGAATGGCAATCGCCATAATCGGTTTGCCGCCCATCGCGAAAACATCGCTAATGGCGTTGGTCGCAGCAATGCGGCCAAAGTCGAAGGGGTTATCGACAATCGGCATAAAGAAGTCGGTGGTGCTGATAATGCAGGTGCCGTTACCCAAATCGTAAACGGCGGCGTCATCACGCGTTTCATTGCCGACAAGCAGGTTCGCGTCGAGAAACTTCGCCTGCTCGCTATGCAGAATGGTATCCAGCACTTTGGGGGAAATTTTACAACCGCAACCGGCTCCGTGGCTGTATTGCGTTAAACGAATGGCTTGCTCGCTCATGGACATCTCCTGTCATTGCAATCGCGCTATGGTAGCGCCCAAATGCTGAGCTGGTAAGTCTGGCAATCTGATTTCGCGCGTTATTGCTCATTAAGCAAACGAAACAGACATCACGTGCGATGATTTTTTGCCCGTAAACATCATCTCAATAACTACATCGGCCATTTTGCGAGTCACCGCAATGTTCTTTTTGGCATTTTATGACAGAAATATGACAGCAGCCACTGAGGGCTACGGACGCTTTTTACACAAAGGAACCGCTCATGAAAAAAAATATCATCGCGTTTTGTCTTGCTAGTTTGCTCTCTACCAGCGCTTTTGCTCTGGTTCCATCCGGGAATGACGCCACCACCAAACCTGATCTTTACTACCTGAAAAATGTGCAGGCGATTGATAGCCTGGCGCTGTTACCACCGCCGCCGGAAGTCGGTAGCATCGCGTTTTTAAACGATCAGGCGATGTACGAACAAGGCCGCTTGCTGCGTAGCACCGAACGCGGCAAACAGGCAGCGGAAGACGCCAACCTGAGCAGCGGCGGCGTGGCAAACGCCTTCTCCGGCGCATTTGGCTCACCCATCACCGAGAAAGACTCCCCGCAGTTGCATAAACTGTTGACCAATATGATCGAAGATGCGGGCGATCTGGCAACGCGCGGCGCGAAGCAAAAATATATGCGTATCCGCCCGTTTGCCTTCTACGGCGTCCCAACCTGCAACACCAAAGAGCAGGATTCACTGGCGAAAAACGGCTCTTATCCGTCCGGCCATACCTCGATCGGTTGGGCGACCGCACTGGTACTGGCAGAGATTAATCCACAGCGTCAGGATCAGATCCTCAAACGCGGCTACGATCTGGGTCAAAGCCGGGTGATCTGTGGCTATCACTGGCAAAGTGATGTGGACGCGGCGCGCATTGTCGGTTCTGCTGTCGTTGCCACTTTGCATACCAACCCGGCGTTCCAGCAACAATTGCAGAAAGCCAAAGACGAGTTTGCCGCCCAGCGTAAATAAACAGTGCGCCCGAACGGGCAAGCTTTCGCTGTGATCCTTTCGCGTTGTTATCGGCGAAAGCAGACTGGACATTAAAAGAAAACGGCTGCGGCAGAGTTGTCGCAGCCGTCCGATATCAGGCAGAGCTTAGAAACGTGTCACAAACGGCGTGGTATCCGGTACGGTGACAGTGGTCGAGGCTTTCAACTGCGGTGTACCGAGATACAGAAAACCAACAATTTTGTCCTGTTCGCGGCAGTCAAACGCCTGGCGAACCACCGGATTGTCGGTCAGCGGGCCTGTGCGCCAGATACCGTTAAACCCCTGCGCCAGCGCCGCCATCTGCATTGCCATTACCGCGCAGCCAGCAGAAAGCAACTGTTCCCATTGTGGGACTTTATGGTGAACGTCGCATTTCGCCACCACCGCAATGATCAACGGCGCGCGAAAAGGCGATGTACGTGCTTTTTCGATACCTTTTTCATCCTGGTCTGCGGCAACCGCGGCCTGCTCCAGCGTCTGACTGAACCGTTCGCGCCCTTCCCCTTCGATGACAAAAAAATGCCACGGCTGCAGCGTACCGTGATCCGGCGCGCGCATGCCCGCACGCAAAATGTTATCCAGTTGTTCACCTGCCGGAGCCGGTTCTGCCAGCCGGGATGCGCTACGACGATTGACGAGCAGCTCAAGTGCGTCCATTAGTTAAACTCCTGTATTGAAATTTGTTCACAAAATTAACACGGGCGTAGAAATTGTTACAGCACCGAAGGCGATTCCTGCTGACAAGTGGCGGCGGGGTAATTAGGATAACCACACTTTGCCGCTCGGGCAGCGGTGGTCGTTAACTACCAGGGAGAATACATGCGAACCCTTTGGCGTATTATTGCCGGTTTTTTCAAGTGGAGCTGGCGATTGCTGAACTTTATCCGCAAGCTGGTGCTGAATCTTTTCTTTATTTTGTTGGTGCTGGTTGTCGCTGGCGTGTGGATGCAAATGAGCGACAGTAAAACCAGCAGCAACAGTCGGGGCGCCTTGCTGCTGGATATTTCCGGCGTGGTGGTGGACAAAACCTCCGCCAGTAGCCGGCTTGGCGCACTGGGTCGCCAGTTGTTCGGCGCCAGTTCCGATCGCCTGCAGGAAAACTCACTGTTTGACATCGTCGACACTATTCGCCAGGCGCAGCATGACCGGAATATCACCGGGATTGTGATGGATCTGAAAAATTTTGCCGGTGCCGATCAACCATCGATGCAGTATATCGGCAAAGCGCTACGCGAGTTCCGCGACAGCGGTAAGCCGGTTTATGCCGTGGGCGATAACTACAGTCAGGGCCAGTATTACCTTGCCAGCTTCGCCAACAAAATCTGGCTGTCGCCGCAGGGCGTGGTTGATCTGCATGGTTTTGCCACCAATGGCCTCTACTACAAGTCGCTGCTTGATAAGCTGAAAGTCACCACCCACGTATTCCGCGTCGGAACCTATAAATCCGCCGTTGAGCCATTTATTCGCGATGATATGTCCCCGGCAGCCCGCGATGCAGATAGCCGCTGGATTAATGAGTTGTGGCAGAACTACCTCAACACCGTTGCCGCTAACCGCCAAATCACCGCGCAGCAGGTCTTCCCTGGCGCACAAGCGATGCTGGATGGCCTGCGTAAAGTAGATGGCGACACGGCGAAGTATGCGCTGGACAACAAACTGGTGGATGAACTGGGTTCCGCCACCGATGCGGAAAAAGCGATGGTTAAACAGTTTGGCTGGAGCACGGAGGATAAGAACTTCCGCGCGGTCAGCATGTATGATTACCAGGCGAAAAAACCGAGCGATGTTGGCGATACCGTGGCGGTAATTTTCGCTAACGGCGCGATTATGGATGGCGAGGAAACCCCAGGGAACGTAGGCGGCGATACCACCGCCGCGCAGATCCGCGATGCACGTCTGGATCCAAAAGTGAAAGCCATTGTGCTGCGCGTCAATAGCCCTGGCGGCAGCGTCAGCGCATCGGAAGTGATTCGCTCCGAGCTGGCGGCAGCCCGCGCGGCAGGTAAACCGGTAGTGGTTTCGATGGGCGGCATGGCGGCCTCTGGCGGTTACTGGATCTCAACACCGGCGAATTACATTGTCGCCAGTGCCAGCACGCTGACCGGCTCGATTGGTATCTTCGGTGTTATCAACACGCTGGAAAACAGCCTCGACAGCATCGGCGTGCATACTGATGGCGTAGCAACCTCGCCGCTGGCAGATGTCAGCATGACCAAAGCGCTGCCGGACGAAGTTTCGCAAATGATGCAGTTAAGCATCGAGAATGGCTACAAACGCTTTATCACGCTGGTGGCGCAGTCGCGCAACAGCACGCCTGAGCAGGTTGATAAAATCGCCCAGGGCCACGTCTGGACCGGACAGGATGCGAAAAATAACGGGCTGGTCGATGCATTGGGCGATTTCGACGACGCGCTGGCGAAAGCGGCTGAGCTTGCGAAACTGAAACAGTGGCATATCGATTACTACGAGGAAGAACCAACGTTCTTTGATCGGCTAATGGATAGCATGTCCGGTTCGGTAAGCGCCATGCTGCCAAAAGCATTGCAGGCATACCTGCCTGCCCCGCTGGCGAGCGCTGCGCTGGAGATGAAAGCTGAAACCGACAAACTGGCGGTGTTTAACGATCCACAAAATCGTTATGCGCTCTGTCTGAACTGCGCCAATATCCGCTAAAATTACCTGACCACGTCCCCTCCACCGGAGGGGATTTTTTTGATGAAGCCAGAATATAACTATGCAAAAAAAATCCATTTACGTTGCCTACACGGGCGGGACTATCGGTATGCAACGTTCAGAACACGGCTATGTGCCGGTTTCCGGTCACCTGCAACGTCAACTGGCGCTGATGCCTGAGTTCCATCGCCCCGAAATGCCTGATTTCACCATCCATGAATATGAGCCGCTGATGGATTCGTCCGATATGACGCCGGAAGACTGGCAACATATCGCAGACGATGTGAAAGCGCACTATGACGATTACGATGGTTTTGTGATTTTGCACGGTACGGACACGATGGCCTACACCGCGTCGGCGCTGTCATTTATGCTGGAAAATTTAGGCAAACCGGTCATTGTGACAGGGTCACAAATCCCGCTCGCCGAACTGCGTTCCGATGGACAGATCAACCTGCTGAATGCGTTATATGTGGCGGCTAATTTCCCGATTAACGAAGTCACGCTGTTCTTCAATAACCGTCTGTATCGCGGCAACCGCACCACCAAAGCGCATGCTGATGGTTTCGACGCGTTCGCTTCGCCTAACCTTGCGCCGCTACTGGAAGCGGGTATCCATATTCGCCGCCTGGGCACGCCGCCCGCGCCGCACACCACTGGCGAACTGGTTGTCCACCCGATCACCCCGCAGCCGATTGGCGTAGTAACGATTTATCCAGGTATTTCCGCCGATGTGGTGCGTAACTTCCTGCGTCAGCCGGTAAAAGCGCTGATCCTTCGTTCTTACGGCGTGGGTAATGCGCCGCAAAACGGAGAGTTTCTGAAAGAGCTACAGGAAGCCAGCGCCCGCGGCATTGTCGTGGTCAACCTGACACAATGTATGTCCGGCAAGGTCAACATGGGCGGCTACGCCACCGGCAACGCCCTCGCCCACGCAGGCGTGATTGGCGGCGCAGACATGACAGTGGAAGCGACGTTGACAAAGCTTCACTACCTGTTAAGCCAGGATCTGGACGCTGATGCCATTCGCACCGCCATGACACAAAACCTGCGCGGTGAACTGACACCGGATGAATGAGGAGGCTTGTATGACGCAACGCGCATTGCTGCTGGTCGATATTCAGAATGATTTTTGCGCTGGCGGCGCGCTGGCAGTGGAGGAAGGTGACAGCACGGTCGATATTGCTAATGCCATGATGACGTGGTGTAAAACACGCGGTGATGCCATCGTGGCAAGCCAGGACTGGCATCCGGCCGGACATGGCAGTTTCGCCAGTCAGCACCACGTCGCGCCGTTCACAGCCGGTGAGTTGGCTGGGTTAGCCCAAACGTTTTGGCCCGATCACTGTGTACAAAACAGCGAGGGCGCGGCGCTGCATCCATTGCTAAACCAGAACGCTATCGACGCGGTGTTTTACAAAGGCGAAAACCCGCTGATTGATAGTTACAGCGCGTTTTTCGATAACGGCCATCGTCAGGAAACCGCCCTGCACACCTGGTTGCAGCAGCACGGCATTCGCGAGCTGGTAATACTCGGTTTAGCCACCGATTACTGCGTGAAATTTACCGTGCTGGATGCGCTACAACTGGGATATCAGGTGAATGTCATTACCGATGGTTGCCGTGGCGTGAACCTGAATCCGCAGGACAGTACGCAGGCGTTTATGGAAATGTCAGCGGCTGGCGCGACGCTCTATACGCTCGCGGACTGGCAGGAAACGCACGCCTGATAATGCCCATGCCGGCTGGCATTGCGCCTCCGGCATGGCGATTTACGATTTAAACGTCGCGATCGGCTTTGGCGAAATGCCAAAATCCTCTTTTAATTGCTGCTTACTTTTCATCACCATCTGGCCGTTGGTATCAATGGTCATATGCTGCGCCTGCGTGTTATTACGCGCCTGCCACAGCATCACCAGTTGCAGACTATTCTCTTTTTGCTCTTGCGTCAGCGCAACGCCATCCGGCCATTTCCCTAACTCAACGGCCGTTACCAGGCGCTGGTAGATCTCCGGCGTCATGCTGTTAACGATTTGATCAAGATTCATCTAGAAAACTCCGTGGAATAATTGCTGAATCGTTTTTTCAACCCTGAGAACGATCGCCATTTTCGTCATCGGTAAAGCTCAGGGAAGCCGAGTTGACGCAATACCGTTCGCCGGTCGGTTGTGGGCCATCCGGGAAGACGTGACCCAGGTGCGCATCACATTTTCCACAGCGGATTTCCACACGCTGCATGCCATGCGAATAATCGTTAATGTAGCGGATAGCATCTTCGCTCACCGGCTCAAAGAAACTTGGCCAGCCACAGCCTGAATCATACTTGGTTTGCGAATTGAATAGCGCGGCGTCACACACCAGACAGTGATAAATCCCGTCGCGTTTGTTATGCAGAAAACGCCCGGTAAACGGCGGTTCAGTGCCGTGGTTCTGCGTCACGTAAAACTGCATTTCAGTCAGTGTTTTTTTCAGGTCGTCTTCAGAAAAATTATGCGCCATTTGCTCACGCCTCACGGTAAAAACTCGACAACTTTTCAGCCTGATTCTAACAAAACATTAACACTGCGGCGTTAACTTTTGTTCTAAACTTATTTGTTGCGGTAAAGCAGCCGGTGAATTGTGATTAATCTCACATTTTTATCCTGTCTGACCTTTAAAATTCCAGGCGGCGCCCCTATATGGGGAGCATGCTCAAAGGAAGAGTGAGGCGAGTCAGTCGAACAAAGGTTATGCGGAGGATTGATTTGTCGCAATGATTGACACGATTCCGCTTGACGCTGCGTAAGGTTTTTGTAATTTTACAGCCAACCTTTTATTCACTAACAAATAGCTGGTGGAATATATGACTATCAAAGTAGGTATCAACGGTTTTGGCCGTATCGGTCGCATTGTTTTCCGTGCTGCTCAGGAACGTTCTGACATCGAAATCGTTGGTATCAACGATCTGTTGGACGCTGAATACATGGCGTACATGCTGAAGTATGACTCCACTCACGGTCGTTTCAACGGTACCGTCGAAGTGAAAGACGGCCACTTGGTTGTTAACGGCAAAACCATCCGTGTTACTGCTGAGAAAGACCCGGCTAACCTGAAATGGAACGAAATCGGCGTTGACGTAGTTGCTGAAGCTACCGGTATCTTCCTGACCGACGAAACCGCTCGTAAACACATCACCGCTGGCGCGAAAAAAGTTGTTCTGACTGGCCCGTCCAAAGACAACACCCCGATGTTCGTACGTGGCGCTAACTTCGACAAATATGCTGGTCAGGACATCGTTTCCAACGCTTCCTGCACCACTAACTGCCTGGCTCCGCTGGCAAAAGTTATCAACGACAACTTCGGCATCATCGAAGGTCTGATGACCACTGTTCACGCGACCACCGCAACGCAGAAAACCGTTGATGGCCCGTCTCACAAAGACTGGCGCGGCGGCCGCGGCGCATCCCAGAACATCATCCCGTCCTCTACCGGTGCTGCTAAAGCTGTAGGTAAAGTACTGCCGGAACTGAACGGCAAACTGACTGGTATGGCGTTCCGCGTTCCGACTCCGAACGTATCCGTTGTTGACCTGACCGTTCGTCTGGAAAAAGCAGCGTCCTACGAAGAAATCAAGAAAGCCATCAAAGCCGCTTCTGAAGGCCCGATGAAAGGCGTTCTGGGTTACACCGAAGACGACGTGGTTTCTACCGATTTCAACGGCGAAGTTTGCACTTCAGTGTTCGATGCTAAAGCCGGTATCGCACTGAACGACAACTTCGTGAAACTGGTTTCCTGGTACGACAACGAAACTGGTTACTCCAACAAAGTTCTGGACCTGATCGCTCACATCTCCAAATAAGTTGAGATGAGAACATGATCTGAAAGAGCGACTTCGGTCGCTCTTTTTTTGTTTTGAAGACAGAGGATTGCGTTAATGATTAATAAAATTTTTGCACTTCCGGTAGTCGAACAAATTACCCCTACTCTCTCCCTGCGCAAAATGGACGAGCTGGACGTTATCGTCGTCGACCATCCGCAGGTTAAAGGTTCATTCGCCTTACAGGGTGCTCATCTGCTTTCCTGGAAACCGCAGGGTGAAGAAGACGTTCTGTGGCTGAGCGGCAACACACCGTTTAAAGATGGCGTCGCGCTGCGCGGCGGCGTGCCGGTTTGCTGGCCGTGGTTCGGCCCGGCAAAACAACAAGGCCTGCCAGCGCATGGTTTTGCGCGCAATCTGCCGTGGGCGCTGAAAGCGCATAACGAAGACGCCAGCGGCGTCGTACTGACCTTTGAACTGCAGAGCAGCGATGCATCGCGCAAATTCTGGCCGCACGACTTTACGGTGTATGCCCGTTACAAACTGGGCGCGACCTGCGAAATGGAACTGGAAGCCCACGGTGAGTTTGAAACCACCTCGGCACTGCACACCTATTTCAACGTCGGTGATATCGCAGCCGTAAAAGTGAGTGGCCTTGGCGATCGCTTTATCGACAAAGTGAACGATGCGAAAGAAGATGTGCTGGCTGATGGTGTGCAGACGTTCCCGGATCGCACCGACCGCGTCTATCTGAATGCAGAAGCCTGCAGCCTGATCCACGACAGCGCGCTTAACCGCACCATTGAAGTCATCCACAGCCATAACGCAAATGTCGTGGCGTGGAACCCCGGCCCGGCACTCTCCGTCAGCATGGCTGACATGCCGGATGACGGCTACAAAACGTTTGTCTGCGTGGAATCGGTTAACGCAACCGTGCCGCAGAAAACCACTGAAGAAAAACCGTCCCGCCTGGCGCAGACCATCCGCGTCGTTAAACGCTGATCCTGCCAACCCTCTCCTGACAGGAGAGGGTTATTATTTCTGTTACACCACGTCGAGTGGCGTTTTACGACTCGGTGCCGGGAAAGCATTATCCAGCCGCGCTAATTCGTCGCTGCTTAACGTGATATTTAATGCCGCCGCATTTTCCTGCACATGTTCCACGCTGGATGCTTTGGGAATGGCAATCACGCCCTGATGGCTAATCACCCAAGCCAGTAAAATTTGCGCAGCGCTGACACCATGTGCTGCGGCAATCTCGCGCACCGTGCTGTTTTCCAGCAAACCATCGCGCAGGCGGCCAGCCTGAGCCAGCGGACAATAGGCCATCACCGGCATTACCTGTTGCTGGCACCACGGCAGCAGATCATATTCAATGCCGCGAGAACCAAGATGATACAGCACCTGATTTGTCGCACAGGCGTCACCACCACGCACGCGCATCAGCTCCTGCATATCGCTGTGATCCAGGTTTGAAACGCCCCAGCGGCGTATTTTGCCCTGCGCGATCAGCGTTTCCATTACCTCGACGGTTTCAGCGAGGGAGTAGTTACCGCGCCAGTGCAGCAGATAGAGATCGAGAACCTCTGTTTTCAGGCGGCGCAGGCTGGCTTCGCAAGCGGCGATTGCCTTCTTGCCGCCGGCATTCCACGGATAAACTTTGGAAACCAGGAACACCTTGTCACGTAAACCGCCCTGTAAGGCTTCGCCAACCACCTCTTCCGCTCCGCCGTCGGCATACATTTCCGCCGTATCAATCAACGTTAATCCCAGATCGATACCCGCGCGCAGCGCATCCACTTCTTTCTGGCGCAGCCGCGCGTTTTCCCCCATGTACCAGGTGCCCTGGCCAATGGCGGGCTGCGAAACCTGGCCTGCAAAAACCACTTTTTTGTCTGCCATCTTCTCCTCCTGCTAAACGTTTCACCGTAAAGCAAAACAGGGCCAATGGCCCTGTTTTATTGCACAGATCGCGCTATTCAACTGCACAATCAGAAGCGGTACGTCACCCCGGTGGACAACAGTCCGCCCCAGGATTTGTCCACCATCGGGCTGTCTTTGATCTCATCCGACAGATGGGTGTAACGGCCCGAGCCGTACACGGTCCAGCTATCCGTCAGACGGTAGCTGACCGTGAGCTCAAGGTACGGGCTCCAGCCATTATCCGGATCGTAGCTTTTCAGCCCACTGCGACGCGCTTCGGAACGCGACACACCGTAGTAGTATTGGTTCAGGTTATCGCTGGCCCACTCAACACCAATGCCTGGCGTGACGCTCAGCGCACCGTTGTTGTAGTTGTACAACCAGCCGATGTCCCACAGAACGCCGTTGCTGTTATCCAGCACATCGCCCGCCAGCGTGGTGCGCAGGAAACCGTAATCGGTATTGTGGATGTAGGAAAGCCCCGCCATCATCGTCGCTTTACGGCGATCTAACTGACGCAACTGGTTATTATCACTGTCTTTTGGTTTGAACTCCCATGGGAAGTAAAACGCGGTGATGGAGAGTTTATCCGCCTGGTCATTCCACAGGTAATAACCGCCGCCTAAGCCGCGAAACCAGAAATTATCACTCTCATAGGTGATAACAGGAACCGGCAGGACACGCTTATCATACTGTTTATACGGGGATTCAACGACGCCCACGCCAGCGCCCAGTGAAAAGGTATTTTCTGCATTTGCTGCAAAAGCGCAGGACGCGGTCAGCACGCCCAGTGCCACGAGTTTGATTTTGGTCACAGTCCTTTCTTTCCTGTAGTCAAATAATTGGCGCAAGAAGTTTAACCGCCCGCGCCAGCCTACCCAAATTTTTTTACCTAAACATTACAAAAAATCGCAAATTATGTATGCCGATTACCCTGCCGCAACGGGTGCGGAAAAATGCTTTCGCGCCCCGTTCATCAAGCCTCTTCGACCTTTTCCGGTAATAAATGACACGCTGTACATACCGTTACACGGCAGTGCTCATCATCCGTCATAAGGCTGGTATATAGTGTCGCGGAGACAGAGATCAAATTTGTCTGTTACGTTAAAAAACAACATATTTTAAACAAATGAATATCAAGTAATTTTAATTTTATAATGAAAATCAAAAATACTTTCTGCCTACATTTTTTGATGGCGCTTCTCGCCGTCCTGTTCCTTTGCGTTCATCCGCTGGTGACCCGCTTTGATCCGCCGCTTAAATTCCAGCCGCTGATTAAAGCAATGGACGGCACGGCAAAAGAGCAGGCGGAAAAAATAGCCACTATTTCTCATGCCCTGCAGGGTAATGCGATTTTTTTCATTGGCGCATCGGAAGTCGCCACCTCAGAAGATGAGCCTTACGCTGTATATAATTACCTTAATAATGATTTACATCGTAATGTAGTCGCATTTGGCGACAGTTTTGATGACAGCGTCACCCATTTTCTTCTGCTGTCTCGCTTTAAGAATGACCTTAACGCAAACAGTAAAGTCGTTTTGCTACTGGCGCCCGATAGTTTTTATTCAACCGGCGTGCCTCCTGCTATTTTTGCGAATAATTTCCCGGCACCGGTTTTTAATCCGTTAATGCAGGATGAACAAACACGCCCATTCCTCGTCAACTACTTACGCCATATCAATAAAAAAGAGACCAGCCATTTAACCTTTGAACAAATGAAAATTTCTGGCTGGGACCTGGACAATATCTGGCAAGAAGTGAGTTACGAATTTGCTAATTTCTGCACACTGATTAAAAACGACTGGCTGGCGATGCTGGATGTTGAAGCGTCGCCTGCACGCCCCTGGCCTGTGCAACCCGCCGTCGACATCACACCGAACTGGGAACACGAACTGGCCCACGCCCGCGAGCTGAACGAGGCGCGTCAGGAAAGCGCAGACACCTTGTGGATGGACAAAACGGTTTATCAACCCGGCGAAAAGCCAGAAGTATGGGACGATTCGCCCGTTGAGCCGGAACAGTTGAAAGCGTTTCGCGCCATGATCACGTTGCTCAAAGAGCGTCACGTTCAGGTGGTGGTGATTATCGATGCGATAAACCGCCGTGCGGTGCAAAACCCTGAACTGGTGCAACCTGCGGTAACGCAAACCACCGCCATCCTGAAAGAAAATCAGATCCCCTATTTTGATATGTACTCCATGCCCTATCAGGACGGCTGGAACTGGGATCGTCTGCATCCCACCGATCTGGCATGGGTACCGATGGACCGCTTTATTCTTGAGAGTTTTAAACGATGAAATACGCAATTCGCCTGTTTTTCCTTTATCTCTTACTGGCGGTCACCGTTATCGCGTGGTCCTCTGTTGATGAAAGCATGAATTTAAAAGTGCACTTTGAATATCAAAAGTTCTGAGGAATGAATGATGTACAGCTCCGGAACCTTTTTCTTTTTTCTCTTTTCTTCGGCGTTATTGTTTGCGCTGGTTAACCGCGTGCTGCGCTATCGGTTAACTTACTTATCCGCTTTTTCCGTGCTGGCTGCATTTGGCTGGGGATATATATTTCAGGGCGACTATATTGTTCCCGTTGCGGTTTTTATCAGCTTTTATCTTCTCGTCACCTTAAAAGAGAAAGGCTGGTTAAAAACCTGGCAGGCGGTGAGTTTAACGTTAGTGCCTCTGTTTGCAGTGAAATTACATCTTAATAACCACTGGGGCATGATCGGCTTATCTTTTATGACCTTCCGCGCCATTGACGTTTTGCTCTATCGCAATAAAAAAGATAGCAACAATGTTTTGCACTATTTCTGTTACCTGTTTATGCCGTTTATTATTCTGGCCGGCCCGATGTACCGCTGGCGGACATGGATAACGGATATTAATAAACCTGTATTCACGCTCACGCGTGAGCAATTTCTCATTGCCGCAGAGCAAATTTTCACCGGCATCGTGCAGAAGTTTTTATTCGCCATGCTGATCGATAACCTGGTGATCCAGGACTGGAGCCATCGCCCGTTTACATTCAGTGTTGGCGTCGTGATGTCGCTGGCCTACAGCGCCTATCTCTATTTTGATTTCGCCGGTTACAGCAATATGGCTATCGGTGCCGCTCGCCTGTTTGGCCTTAATGTTCCGGCAAACTTTAATATGCCGATTCTGGCGAAAAACCCGCAGGATTTCTGGCGTCGTTTCCACATCAGCCTTTCAGAGTGGCTGCGCGATGTGGTGTTCATGCCGATTTATATGAATTTAATGAAGCTCGACTTTTTCCGTCAGAACAAAACGCTGGCGCAGAATATCGGTATTTTCTGCACGCTGTTTTGTATGGGGGCATGGAACGGGCTCGAACGGCACTATGTGATTAGCGGCGCGCTGTTTGGCGCTATTTCTGTGGCACACAACATGCTGCTGTGGTCAGCCAAACGTAGCCCGGCGCTGAACGGCTGGCTGCAATATCCCACGATCCTCTTTTTGGGACGCCTGTTAACGCTGGCAAGCGCTGCGGCTTCTCTTTACATTTTTAGCGGAATGTCACCCCTATGAACCTACACTCTGACCTCCAGGCGCTGCAGGATTTCCTGCGTGCGGCATTACTCGATCCCGCCCGCCCGCATCAGTTAGCGATAAGCGGCAGCGACGAAGCACTCAACTGGCAACAGCTCTCTGTCGCGGTGACAGACTGGGCCAAACGCTATCAGCGCTGTCAGCCTTCGCTGGCGACGCCAGTGGTGTTATATGGCCACCAGCAGGCGGAATTCGCCGTCGCCATCTATAGCTGCCTGCTGCATAACATTCCGTACATTCCGGTAGATTGCATCTACCCGCAGGAACGGCTGAAAGAGATTTGCCATCTCGCCAGCGCGCCATATTACTACGACGTCGCGACACGTCAGTTTGTGCCGACCGGAGAAACCGGCCAGCCACTGGCGGAGCCGGACCTTGCCTATATCATGTTCACCTCTGGCAGCACGGGCAAACCGAAAGGTGTACAGATCGGCCGTGAAAGCGTATGGCATTTTATGCAGTGGGTACGTCAGGATTTCGCCTTGCCGGAAGTGCCTGTGCTGATGAACCACGCGGTGTTCAGCTTTGATCTTTCACTGATTCCCTTGCTGGCAAATCTGGCGACCGGCGGCCATATCGTGCTGAATGCCAAAGAGGATATCGCGGCGGAAAACTGGCTTGAGCGCCTGAAAAGTAACGCGGTCTCGGTCTGGGTTTCCACCCCCTCTTTCGCTTACCAGAAACTACTCTCGCCGCAATTCAACAATGATTATTTACCCGCACTCAGCGTGTTTGTGTTTATCGGCGAAGTGCTCAACAAAGCGCTGGTCAAACAGCTTCGCCGCCGCTTCCCGCAGGCCAAAATCCTCAACTCCTATGGCCCGACCGAAGCGACCATCGCCACCACCGTTGTCGAAATCACCGACGAAATTCTCGCCAGCGACAACGATCTTCTGCCGGTCGGCACCATGATGCCAGAGAGCAGAATGGAGATTACTGCCGACGGTGAGCTGATTATTTGGGGCAAAAACGTGATGCGCGGTTATCTTGGCCTGCCGCAAGAGAACGCGGCAAAACTGCTGCACCGCGACGGCGAAGCCTGGCGCGGCTACAAAACCGGTGATCTGGGCTACGAAGACGGACTTATTTACTGCCAGGGCCGCAACGACAGCCAGATTAAGCTCAACGGTTACCGCATTGAGATTAACGAGATTGAAAACCGCCTGCTGGCGATGTCCGGCATTCGTGAAGCGGTGGTATTACCGCTAATGAAAGCGGGCGGCGGTGTGCTGCGTATCGCGGCGTTCTGCGTCACCAATCTGGCACCGGACGCGATTAAACACTCACTTTCACAGGTGGTGCCGCCGTACATGGTGCCGTCGCAAATCATTATCCAGGAGGCTTTGCCGCTGAACCCTAACGGCAAAATCGACCGTAAACTGCTGGACACCCATGCCCGCAGCAACTGAATAGACAGGAAAAATCATGGAACAAGAAATTCTCGCGCTGTTTGAAAAGATTTTATCCCGCAAAGTGGGCTTTCACGATGAGCTGATTGAGTCCGATATTCTCGACTCTATCCTCGCCGTCGATATGGTGCTGGAAGTGCAGGACGTTTATGGCTGCATGATCCCGCCGACGGAAGTCGCCAGCGTACTGAAAACTCCAGCGGATCTCGCACACTACATTGAAGAGCACCGCAGCTAACATGTCGTTTTGTGGTGTCGGGCGTTATCGCCTGGCACCGCTTCTTTCGTTTTGATGGCGACAACCGCCCTGTTAATCCTGCCTGTCATCATCCTTTAACACAGCTCGCGTACTTCTGTTGTCGATTATCGTTCTGCTCCGATGAAGTGACCATGACGGCGTCACTTTTTCCAGACTTGCGATCCCGCACATCCTGTAAAAATTTACCAACATTCGCCCGATGTAAAATGTTGGCATTTTCCAGCGCGGAAACCCCATATCAAATATAAAAAATCTGTATAAATTCCATTCAATAGATATTTAATCCAAATACAGGCTGAAAAAAGCCCCTCAGCCATCAGAATCTTCTTCAGTGATAACTTGATCAAAGCTGGATACACGCTCATAACAAATAGGACGGAGCATAATTTTTATCCCGTTGGTTTGCGACGCTAAAAGTGGAAAAACTGATAGCTGTACTGTTCCCACAGATTACGAAAGGACGGCATGCCATGAATATATTCGATCACTATCGCCAGCGTTATGAAGCTGCCAAGGACGAAGAGTTCACTCTGCAGGAGTTTCTTGCCATCTGTAAGCAAGATCGCAGCGCCTATGCGAATGCTGCTGAAAGGCTGCTGATGGCCATAGGGGAACCTGTGATGGTAGACACTGCCCAGGAGCCACGGCTTTCCCGTCTCTTTTCGAACCGGGTTATCGGACGCTACCCCGCGTTCGAAGAATTTTATGGAATGGAAGAGGCGATTGAGCAAATCGTCTCGTACCTCAAACACGCGGCTCAGGGTCTGGAAGAGAAGAAACAGATCCTCTATCTGCTCGGCCCGGTGGGCGGTGGTAAATCGTCGCTGGCCGAACGCCTGAAATCTTTAATGCAGCGGGTGCCAATTTACGTGCTGAGCGCTAACGGCGAGCGCAGCCCGGTTAACGACCACCCGTTGTGCCTGTTTAATCCGCAGGAAGATGCCCAGATCCTCGAAAAAGAGTACAGCGTCCCGCGCCGTTATCTCGGCACTATCATGTCGCCGTGGGCCGCCAAACGCCTGCACGACTTCGGTGGTGATATCAGCAAATTCCGCGTGGTAAAAGTCTGGCCGTCGATTCTGGAACAGATTGCGATTGCCAAAACGGAACCGGGCGATGAGAACAACCAGGACATTTCAGCGCTGGTCGGCAAAGTGGATATCCGCAAACTGGAAAACCACGCGCAAAACGATCCGGACGCCTATGGCTACTCCGGCGCGCTGTGCCGGGCGAACCAGGGCATCATGGAATTCGTCGAAATGTTTAAAGCGCCGATCAAGGTGCTGCACCCCTTGCTGACCGCCACGCAGGAGGGCAACTACAACGGTACTGAAGGCATCTCAGCTCTGCCGTTTAATGGCATCATCCTCGCCCACTCGAACGAATCCGAATGGGTGCAGTTCCGTAACAACAAAAACAACGAGGCGTTCCTTGACCGTGTTTACATCGTCAAAGTGCCTTATTGCTTGCGCATCTCGGAAGAGATGAAAATTTACGAAAAACTGCTCAACCACAGTGAGCTTTCCCATGCGCCATGCGCACCGGGAACACTTGAAACGCTGGCCCGTTTCTCGATTCTGTCGCGTTTGAAAGAGCCGGAAAACTCCAGCGTCTACTCGAAAATGCGCGTCTACGACGGTGAAAGCCTGAAAGATACCGATCCGAAAGCAAAGTCCTATCAGGAATACCGCGACTATGCCGGTGTCGATGAAGGGATGAACGGTCTGTCGACACGTTTTGCCTTTAAGATCCTCTCGCGCGTATTCAACTTCGATCACGTCGAAGTGGCAGCCAACCCGGTACACCTGTTCTACGTTCTGGAACAACAAATTGAGCGTGAGCAGTTCCCGCAAGAGCTGGCTGAACGTTACCTGGAATTCCTGAAAGGCTATCTGATCCCGAAATACGCCGAGTTTATCGGCAAAGAGATCCAGACGGCCTACCTCGAATCCTATTCCGAATATGGGCAGAACATCTTCGATCGTTATGTCACGTATGCGGATTTCTGGATTCAGGATCAGGAGTACCGCGACCCGGATACCGGCCAGTTGTTTGACCGTGAATCCCTGAACGCGGAACTGGAAAAAATTGAAAAACCGGCCGGGATCAGCAACCCGAAAGATTTCCGTAATGAGATCGTTAATTTCGTGCTGCGCGCCCGCGCTAATAACAACGGACGCAACCCGAACTGGACCAGCTACGAAAAACTGCGTACGGTAATCGAGAAAAAAATGTTCTCGAACACCGAAGAGCTGTTGCCGGTGATTTCGTTCAACGCCAAAACCTCTACCGACGAGCAGAAAAAGCACGACGATTTTGTCGACCGTATGATGGAGAAAGGCTACACCCGCAAACAGGTTCGCCTGTTGTGCGAATGGTATCTGCGTGTACGTAAATCATCATAACAACGCGCAGGCCGCGCCCTGCGCGCGGCCTGTTGCAACGTTGGCATACGCAGCGGGAGGGAACTATGACCTGGTTCATTGACCGGCGTTTGAACGGTAAAAATAAAAGCACGGTTAACCGCCAGCGATTTTTACGCCGTTATAAAGCGCAAATAAAGCAGTCGATCTCCGAAGCGATCAACAAGCGTTCGGTAACCGACGTAGAGAATGGCGAATCCGTCTCCATCCCGACGGAGGATATCAGCGAACCGATGTTCCATCAGGGGCGTGGCGGCCTGCGCCACCGCGTTCATCCTGGAAACGACCATTTTGTACAAAATGACCGCATCGAGCGCCCGCAAGGCGGCGGTGGCGGCGGTGGCGGTGGTCAGGGCGAAGCCAGCCCTGACGGCGAAGGTCAGGATGAGTTTGTTTTCCAGATCTCCAAAGATGAGTACCTCGATTTGCTGTTTGAGGATCTGGCACTGCCGAACCTGAAAAAGAACCAGCAACGGCAGCTTAATGAGTTCAAAACGCACCGCGCGGGCTACACCGCTAACGGCGTACCGGCGAATATCAGCGTTGTGCGTTCGTTGCAAAACTCGCTGGCGCGCCGCACTGCCATGACGGCAGGAAAACGTCGTGAGCTGCGCGAACTGGAAAGCAGCCTCGAAACGGTGGCAAAAAGCGAACCTGCACAATTACTTGAAGAGGAGCGTCTGCGTAAAGAGATTGCTGAACTGCGGGCAAAAATTGAGCGCGTGCCGTTTATCGACACCTTCGACTTACGCTATAAGAACTATGAAAAACGACCGGAACCCTCCAGCCAGGCGGTGATGTTCTGCCTGATGGACGTTTCGGGATCCATGGATCAAGCGACAAAAGATATGGCCAAGCGTTTTTACATTCTGCTCTATCTGTTCCTGAGCCGAACCTATAAAAATGTCGAAGTGGTCTATATCCGCCATCATACGCAGGCAAAAGAGGTGGATGAACATGAGTTCTTCTACTCGCAGGAAACAGGCGGCACCATCGTTTCCAGCGCGCTGAAACTGATGGATGAAGTGGTTAAAGATCGTTACGACCCCGCGCAGTGGAATATCTACGCTGCGCAGGCGTCGGACGGCGATAACTGGGCGGACGATTCACCGCTGTGTCACGAAATCCTGGCGAAGAAAATCTTGCCGGTGGTGCGTTACTACAGCTATATCGAAATCACCCGCCGGGCGCACCAGACGTTATGGCGCGAGTACGAACACCTGCAAACGATGTTCGATAATTTCGCCATTCAGCATATTCGCGATCAGGAGGATATCTACCCGGTATTCCGCGAACTGTTTCATAAACAGACGACATCTACCAGCTAACCTTCCGCAGCCGGGAACCCTTTCCGGCTGCCTCTCTTTATTGCGCATCTGCATAAAAAACCACATTTCGCCGGGCTAATGGCTGAATTGCCGTACAAAATAGCGGCTATTTACCCTCTTGCCCGCGCGTAAATGTGGCACATTAATCCCATCGAAACATTTGTGGCACGGCGGGCGTGAATAACGTTTTCGTCGGTGCTGTTGCGCTCAGTTCATCCTGATGAACACATTGAGTCTGGTAGCGTATGGCTACCTTTTGAAAAGAAACTAACAGTACACACAAAAAGCGTTGTTTGTAGTGCTTGTATTTTTTCGCCGCCTCTTTAAGGCGGCTTTTTTATTTTCATCTCCCGGTGCGTGAATTATTCTTAATCTTCAACGTTTTCATCGGGAGTGAACATGTCTGAAATTGCCAGCCGTAACGTCCACCAGCATTTGATAAACCTGCTTGAACAACACGACGCGCGCTTTCGCGTTGTTGAACACGAGGCCGTCGGCAAATGCGAGGCCGTCAGTGAAATTCGCGGTACCGCGCTGGGTCAGGGCGCAAAAGCACTGCTGTGTAAGATCAAAGGTAACGGAGTGAAGAAGCATGTGCTGGCGATCCTGGCCGCCGACTTACAGGCCGACCTGTCCCGCTTAGCGCTGCATTTTGGTGGCAGTAAAGCCTCGCTGGCAAGCCCGGCGGAAGTGGATGAATTGACCGCGTGCGTATTTGGCGCAATTCCCCCGTTTAGCTTTAACCCGGATCTGCACCTGGTTGCCGACCCGGTACTGTTTCAGCGCTTTGATGACATCGCCTTTAACGCCGGGTTACTGGAGAAATCGGTGATCATGAATACCGGCGACTACCTGCGCATCGCCAGGCCGGAACTGGTGGATTTTCGCTGCGAATAGCGCGGTTATCCGATTTACCAGCCGCTTCTCTCCAGAATCAACACGGAAATCACCAGCCCGGCGGCCAGCGTGAAGAACAGCGCGGTGATAATCAACACATCTGAAGGCATGATGGTAACTCGCAAAGGCCTGGCAGTGATTAATTCATATCTCCGAATTATGAATCGTTGATGACAATTCAGCTGACTTTTGATTAAAAACCGCCCTTCGCTTCTGGCAACTGCCTGAAATTGTCTGGCTGCATGAAAAAAGCCTGTTTCATCACTGCTTTATGCGTAGAGTAAACAGGTTTCTTTGTTGGCAAGGAATTTCTGATGTTTGATACCACGCTGTTTATTCTGCTGGCGCTCGCAGCGCTGGGTTTTGTCAGCCATAACACCACCGTTGCAGTCTCCATTCTGGTGCTGATCATTGTACGCATCACCCCGCTCAATACCTTCTTCCCGTGGATTGAAAAACAGGGGCTGACTGTTGGCATTATTATCCTCACCATTGGCGTGATGGCGCCGATTGCCAGCGGCTCATTACCGCCCTCGACGCTGCTGCATTCGTTTGTGAACTGGAAATCGCTGGTGGCGATTGCGGTTGGCGTTTTTGTTTCGTGGCTGGGTGGACGCGGCGTAACGTTGATGAGTTCGCAACCCTCGCTGGTGGCGGGATTACTGGTCGGTACCGTGTTGGGTGTGGCCCTGTTCCGTGGCGTTCCGGTCGGGCCACTGATTGCGGCAGGGTTAGTTTCGCTGCTAATTGGCCGGCAGTGAGTGGCGCCGCTGCCACAGTTTGACCGTGAATTCCAGCACGCTGCACAGCAAGTAATAGACCAGGCCGGTAAAGACAAACAGCGCGGCGGGATACACCTGCACCCGGTTATTCACCTGACCTGCGACAGTCGTCAGTTCCGGTACGTTGACAATAAACGCCAGCGACGTGTCTTTCAGCAGCGCAATAAGCAAACCAATATACGACGGCAGCGCGTTGCGTAACGCCTGCGGCAACAGCACCAGCCGCAGGATTTGCGCACTGCCAAACCCGCTACTGAGCGCGGCTTCGTACTGCCCTTTCGGCAGCGCCCCGAGCGCGGCAAGGGTCGAATACATCACCGACGCCGAGGTAAACCACGCCAGCGCCAGCGTCACGGTCACCGCACCGGGAAGATCGGCGCCGGTTAACCAGGGCAGTAAAAACCACAGCCAGAAGATAACGAAGATCAGCGGAATACCGCGAATCAACTCCGCCCAAAGAAAGAGCACTTTGCGTGGCCAGCCGCGAAAGCGCCATGCGCAGCACGCCAGCAGTACGCCGCCGGGAAACGCCAGAATCGCCGCACCGACGGTCATCAGCAGCGATAACAGTACCCCGCCAGGCTCGCCCTGCGCTGCTCGCCCCCACAGTAAATAGTCGAGGTTATCGGTGATCACGGTGATATTAGCGATCATGTTGCACCTCCGTTGCACGGCGCAGCGCCCGCCAGTTACGCGGCAGGTTAAACAACACGCTCATCACCAGCCCCAGCAGCAAATAGAGTGCGCTGCCGATGGCAAACGCTTCCAGCGCGTGGGCGTTAAAACTCTCGATCTGCCGGGTCTGATAGGTTAATTCTCCCAGCCCGATACCAGTCGCCAGCGAAGAGAGCTTCATTAGATTCAAATACTGCCCCACTACCGGCTGCCAGGCATTCTGTAACCCCTGCGGCAATAGCACCCAGCGGAACAACGCCAGCGGGCTAAAGCCCTGCGATTGCGCGGCTTCAACCTGTCCACGCGGCACCGCGTGCAGACCCGCCTGAATCTCTTCAACCAGAAAGGCTGCGGTAAACAACCCCAGCGCCCAAGCCGATGAGAGAAACTCTGGCGTAAACCACCAGACATCGCCCGGCAAAATGCTGAACGCGTGATCGTCGTTAACGTACTGGCGGAAACTCTGCGGCAACACATTCCAGGCGGCGAAATACCAGAACAACAGTTGCACCAGAAGCGGCGTATTGCGAAACAGCGATACCCACGCCGCCACCGCGCCTCGCCCGATTTTGCCACCGGCCAGACGCAGCGCCAGCAGCAGTACTGTCAATACCGTCGCCAGTACGGTTCCCGCCACGGTTACCCAGATGGTGGTGAGAAAACCGGAAGTGATCCATTGGGCGGGTTGCCCGGTAAGCACGCCTGCCCAGTCGAGATGCAGCGCCATCACAACTCCTTGTTATCTGCGTGCAGCGGGTTGAGCACTTTCTGTAAAAAGCGCTGCGCGCGCGGGTGCTGCGGAGCAGAGAAGAATTGCGCCGGTGCAGCCTGCTCAAGGATTTCGCCCCCGTCAATGAAGATCACGCGGTCGGCAATTTCGCGGGCAAACTGCATTTCATGGGTCACCACAATCAGCGTAATGCCGCTGTGCGCCAGCGATTTCATCACCTGCAACACTTCGCCGATCATCTCTGGATCAAGCGCCGAAGTTGGCTCATCAAACAGAATGATATGCGGGTCGGCAGCCAGGGTGCGGGCGATTGCCACGCGTTGCTGCTGCCCGCCGGAAAGCTGCGCCGGATAGTGATGCGCTTTCTCCTGCAAACCCACGCGCGCCAGCAGCGCCAGCGCGATGGTCTGTGCCTCGGCGGCGGTTTTGCCGTGAATACGGCGTAACGCCAGCGTAATGTTATCCAGCGCGTTGAGGTGGGCATAGAGATTAAACTGCTGAAAAACGAAACCGACATGACGGCGCAACTCACGAAGCTGACGTCCTTTCAGGGTACTGGTCGGCTGGCCGTCAACATAGATCTCCCCGCCGCTCAGGGTTTCGAGCTGGTTAATCAAACGGATAAGGGTTGATTTACCGGAACCGGAAGGCCCGCACACCGCCAGAACTTCCCCGGCGGCAACCTGTAAATCAATCGACTTTAATACCACGTTGTCGCCGTAGCGTTTGCTCGCCTGGCGAAACTCCACCGTGCCTTTCGCCACGGGCAAAGCCTCTGTGGCATCCGCCACAGAGGTAGAAAAAAGACCTGCCAGCATAGTTACTTCGCTTCTATGGTAAAGCTGCGTGGAGCGGGCGTTTTGGTTTGCGGGCCAAACCAGGTGTCGTAGATTTTTGCCGCGTCGCCGTTTTTCTCAAGGTTGACCAGCTCAGTATTGACCGCGTTAAGCAACCCGATTTCACCTTTGCTGACGCCGACGCCAATTTCCTCTTTTGACAACAGCTCCGGCAGGATTTTGAATTTCGCCTTATCCGGCGCTTCCGCCAACAGCCCGGCCAGAATGGTGCTGTCCTGAGTGATTGCCTGCACGTTGCCGTTACGCAACGCGGTCAGCGCCAGCGGGATATCGTCATAAGCCAGCACGCGAGATTGCGGGAAACGCTGGTGCAGCGTCTGCTCGCCGGTGGTGCCTTTAACCGCGCCGATGCGCGCTTTGCTGTAGGCATCCAGCTTGTCGGCCGCAGAAGCCGGTACGAGGAATTGCTGACCGGTGACAAAATACGGCGTGGAGAAGTCGATCACCTGCGCGCGTTCCGGGGTGATGGTGATATCCGCAACGATCAAATCCACTTTGCCGGATTGCAACAGCGGAATGCGGTTGGCCGGGTTCGTCGCCACCAGCTGCAGTTTTACGCCGAGGCTTTTTGCCAGCGCTTTGGCAAAATCGACGTCATAACCCACGATATCATGCGATTTAGGATCGATAGCGCCGAACGGCGGGTTGGCGTCAAACGTCGCCACCTTGACGACGCCAGCGGCTTTGATATCCGCCAGTTTGTCCGCGTGAGCGGAAAAAGAGAGCGCTGAAAGCAGCGCCAGGGCGCTGATTGCGCCTGTTTTTTTCGTGTGTAATGAGGTTGCCATGCTAATCCTTATGCCCTGTTATTGTGTTAATTGAGCGCTAAAGTCACACAACCTTATTCATCAGACAAATATCAAAAAGTGCATTGATTATCTGAAAAAGTTATTAAAAACAAACCTCCCATACTTACTACTTATCTTTCACGCCTTGCCAGAACAAATGCACCAAACCCACATAAAAACAACGGAATAGAGAGCAGAAAATGTCACGCTTCGCCGAGCGCCGCCAGATAACGCCCCGGCGTCTGTCCCAGCCCCTTTTTAAACATGGTGATAAAGGCGGTCGTCGAGTCATACCCTAGCGCCTGCGCAATGTGCTGCACCGGGTGGCCGTCAATTAATAACCGTAGCGCGAGGATCAGCTGCATCTGATGCCGCCAGCGACGAAAGCTTAGCCCGGTTTCTTTCACCACCAGCCGCGCCAGATTGCGCTCGCTCATGGCAAACACCTGCGCCCACTGCGCCAGTGTTTGCCTGTCTGCCGGATTGCTTTCCATGCTGTCGACCATCTGGCGGATCTTCGGATGTGCGGAAACCGGTAACTGCAAGTGCATTTGCGGCTGTGCCGGCAGTTCATCAAACAGCACCTGCACCAACCGCCGGGTGGCGGGTTGCCGCCGCTGGGCAGGCGTGCGCGTGGCTAATGTGAGGATCAACTCGCGTACCAGTGCCGAAACTTTGAGCGTACAACAGTGCTCCGGCATCACCACCGACCAGGGTTCAACAAACAGGAAACAGAGCTGCGCATTCGCCGTGGCGCGGTTGCTGTGCGGAACCTGCCCCGGAAGCCACATCGCATGGTGCGGCGGCACCATCCAGCGGGCATGTTCGACCTCGCAGGTGATTGCGCCTTTCAATGCCAGAATGAGTTGCCCTTTGCGATGGTGATGCGCCGGGATCAATTGTTCACTCTCTTCAACGGTGATGCTGAACGCCACCGCCATTTCCTGCTGGCTGTCAGGATCGTAGCCACCGAGCCCAAGTCCGTGCATTAAATTGTCCGAATTTAGCGATAAAGTGTCATTCTAGCTTGATTCAAACAGCAGCAAAAACCGTTATCGTAGCGGCCTGTTATTTTTTCCGAGAACACCATGACTAACAGCCTTCCTTCCCGTGGTAAGCAAAGCGTGCTGCTGATTGCCGGGATCCTGATGATTGCCACCACGCTACGTGTCACCTTTACTGGCGCAGCGCCGTTACTGGATGCGATTCGCGCGGAATATGGGTTAACCACGGCGCAAACCGGCATGCTCACCACTCTGCCGTTGCTGGCTTTTGCCTTGATATCGCCGCTGGCGGCCGGGGTAGCGCGCCGTTTCGGCATGGAACGCAGCCTGTTCGCGGCAATGGTGCTGATTTGCCTTGGCATCGCCCTGCGTTCCCTGCCCTCAGCACTGCTGCTATTTACGGGTACGGCGATCATTGGCTGCGGGATCGCGCTCGGCAACGTGCTATTACCGGGGATAATAAAACGCGACTTCGCCCAACATGTGGCGAAACTGACGGGCGCTTACTCACTCACCATGGGCGCAGCGGCGGCGCTCGGCTCGTCGGTCGTTGTGCCGCTGGCGCAATACGGTGCGGGCTGGCATGGCGCATTATTGATGCTGATGATCTTTCCGTTACTGGCGCTGTTGCTGTGGCTACCAAGATTGCGCCACGGCGCACCCGCGGCACTCAGTAACGCCGGCGCGCTGCATAGCCGCGGGATCTGGCGCTCCTGGCTTGCCTGGCAGGTCACGCTGTTTCTGGGGATCAACTCGTTAATCTATTACATCGTGATTGGCTGGCTGCCGTCGATTCTGATAGCGCAAGGTTTTAGTGACGCACAGGCGGGTTCTGTACACGGCATTTTGCAACTGGCGACGGCAATGCCGGGTCTGCTGGTGCCGCTGGTTTTGCACCGGCTGAAAGATCAGCGCGGTATCGCCGTCGTGGTCGCGCTGCTGTGCGCCGTCGGTTCGCTGGGATTGTGGCTGGTGCCGAACCATGCCACGCTCTGGACCCTTGTTTTTGGCTTTGGCTCCGGTGCGACGATGATCCTCGGGTTAACGTTTATCGGGCTGCGTGCCAGCACCGCTCATCAGGCTGCCGCGCTTTCCGGTATGGCGCAATCGGTCGGCTATCTGCTGGCGGCTTGCGGGCCGCCGCTAATGGGGAAAATTCATGATGCCAGCGGCGACTGGCATCTTCCGCTGCTGGCGTGTGCTGTGTTATCGGTCGTTATGGCGGTGTGCGGAGCATTTGCCGGGCGCGATCGCGAAGTGGTGTAATACGTGCAAATCACTTCCCCTCTCCAGGAGAGGTTTAGGAATAGCTAACAAAAACAGGCCCGCAGGCCTGTTTTTTTATTCACATGCCTCACGCAGCATCGCCTGAACCAGCGGCACCGGACGCCCGGCGAGCGCCGCGCGTTCATGCTGGAACAAGGTGGCGACAAAAAACGGGTGCGTCACCAACTCGACGGCACGGATTTCTCCATCTTCATCCCAACCGGTAACCCGCAGATCGCCGCTTTCCAGCTCGCGGGCAAACTCTTCTGCTACGCCAAAGCTGCACCGGTAGGTTTCCTCAATCAGCTCGCGACCATAAGCGCGGGCAATTAACGTGTTAGGACGCAGCTCGATAGCACCGTTTTGATCCACCAGCGCACAGGTCAGCGGCGTGATCACCATCCGGCCAATGTTTTCCGTTTCGGCGTGCGCCGCATCTGCCCAGCCCAGCACATTGCGGGCATATTCAATGACCGCATGCTGGAAGCCGCCGCACGTCCCGAGGAACGGCACCGCGTTTTCGCGTGCGTATTTGATGGCAATAAACGCGCCATTGGCGTTTTTATAGGGGCTTCCCGGCACAACCCAGATGGCGTCATAGCCAACCAGATCTTCATCGCTGTTGATTTCGCTGGTGGGTAACCAGTCGTAATCCGCAGTAATTTCCAGCACGGCAGCGGCATCGTCAATCGCCAGCGGGATAGCCTGATGCGCGACAACGTCGTGGCTGTAATCGCCGACCAACGCGATGCGTAATGTTTTTTTCGGAGGAATGTGATGCATGAAAGTGTCCTTATGCCGGAGCGGATAACGAATAACATAAGGAATATCACATTAGCTGTCTTTTAATGTAATCACAACACCTTAAAATCAGCAGACATATATCATGTAAAATTATGAAAAATACATTTCCGGCAAGGCATTAAGGCGAACGCTATGCACCAAACCAAAATTCTCGTCAGTGCATGTCTGATGGGTTTCAACGTACGTTATAACGGCAGTGCTAAAGCGCTTATGCAAGAGACACTGCGACGCTGGCAGCAGGAAGATCGTCTGGTGATCCACTGCCCGGAGCTGGCCGCTGGTTTACCCGTGCCGCGAAGACCGGCAGAGATTGTCGCAGGTCATGGCGCAGACGTGATGCGCGAACAGGCGCGGATTGTCGAAAATGATGGGCGGGATGTTACCGCACACTATCAGTTAGCCGCCTGGCTGGCGCTGCAGGCTGCACAAAACGCAGGTTGCCGCGCAGCACTGCTCACCGATGGCAGCCCCACCTGCGGCAGCCAGTTTATCTATAATGGAACTTTCAGCGGCACGCGGCGGAAAGGTATGGGCGTAGCGACTGCATTGCTGGAAGAACACGGCATTCGCGTCTTTTCCGACCAGCAATTACCGGCGCTGGTGGCGTGGATTGAAGAGAGGGAGAGATAACCATGATCCAGTGCAAACGGGTATATGATCCCGCCGCCGATGACGACGGCTATCGTGTGTTAGTCGACAGGCTCTGGCCGCGCGGCATCAGGAAAACGGATTTGGCCTGCGATGAGTGGAACAAAACGCTGGCACCGTCAACGGAGCTGCGCAAAGCGTTTCACGGCGATGCCATTGATTTCGCCGCGTTCAGTGAAAGCTATCGTCAGGAGCTTGCCGCACAGGAAGCGGAAGGGAAAAAGCTGGCGGCACGCGGGATAAAAGGCACCGTCACGCTGTTATACGCGGCAAAAAATACGGAGCAAAACCACGCGCTGGTGCTGGCGCAATGGCTTCGCTCGCTGGTTTAGCCGATCACGCGCTCGCGCACATCCTGCGGTTCGCTGTCCGGTTGCAGCGGCATCAAATGTTCAGCGCGCACAAACGCGAACCCGTGCTGACCATCAAAGGCGGTCACATCGCCGGTCACCAGCCACAGTGCACGCACGGCATTATGCGGCATTTCTGTTACCACGCCATTAACCGGGTTAAGAAAACGCTCGCCGGGCTGACACAGCCCAAAAAGCTCAACGGATTTGCCAATATTGCTGCGACCATTGGCGGTTTGGGCGCCGATAATTAAAGCCGGGCTACCCGGACGTAACTGGAACATGCTTCTCTCATGCGCTCCCGCGCCAGCTAAAAATAGGATAATTCTGAGTAAGAAGTGTACCCTGGCGACCCGGCGATTGTCACGTGGTGCAATTACGGGTGGTCTCGCCACCACAGCGCCCATTCATCGATCACTTCGCCGCCCGGCAATTTGCACTCCGTGCGAACACCCTGCGGGCTTTGCACCGGTACGCGCTCTCCGCCCCGCTGCTGACAATAAACCGCCGCCGGGTTAGCCATACCAATTTGTGGGTGGCGGTGAGATTCAGGTTGTGTGGAAGAACACGCCGCAAGAACAACAGGTAACGCCAGTAACCAATAACGCATCTTTTTTTCCTTAAATCGCCTGTAAACCGCTTTCCAGCATAGCCACGTAGCAGAGATATCTCCATGATTTCTCCATTCTTACTACACTTTGAGCGGGTATAGTTAGCCTCGTTCTCACCCATGACCAGAGAACATCATTCCGTAATCAATGAGTTTTTGCCCCGCTTCATCAACGGGGCTTTTTTTTCGTTCCCGCCTGCTACTTTTTACTGCCATCTCGCTACGATATGTAAATCACTCTTCTTTCATGATTTAATGACGCGCCATAAATTCTTCAGCTTTAATGTCCATATCACCAGGACACAGGAGTAAAAAGCCATGTCCGATTTCATTCTCGCCCGTGTCTCTGAAGCGCTTACAAAAGAGCAGTCGCTTGAAGGTTTAGTTCGCCAGTTTCTGGAAATGCTGGAAATGGTGACGGATATGGAATCGACGTACTTAACAACCATTACTGACAATCCCCGCCTACAACATATTGTCTATTCGCGCAACAGCAAACAGCTTGATATCCCGGAAGGTTTCTCCCTGCCGTGGGGGGATAGTCTGTGCAAGCGCGCGCTGGATGACGACTGTCCGTTCAGCAATGACGTTGCCAACCGCTGGAAAGATTGCGAAGCAGCGCAGGCGCTGGGCATCACCACCTATTTAAGCACCCCGGTTCATCTGACCGATGGTTCGCTTTATGGCACGCTGTGCGCCGCCAGTCATGCCAAAAAATCGCTGAGCGTGCGTGGCAAACAGGTACTGCGGCTATTTGCCGGGCTGATTGCGCAATTCATTGAAAAAGAGAGTCTCGTTGATCAGTTACGCGAAGCGAACGCGGCGCTGATCGCCTACTCCTACACCGATGCACTGACGGGGTTACCCAACCGGCGCGCTATCTTCGAGAACCTCGCCACGCTGTTTTCCCTCGCCCGCCATCTGGAAATGCACGTGATTATTGCGTTTATCGATCTTGATAATTTCAAAGGCATTAATGACCAATTGGGACATGAGGCTGGCGATCAGTTTCTGATTGACGTGGGCAAGCGACTGGCGACGGATCGCGGTAAAGACGATATTGTCGGGCGTCTTGGCGGGGATGAGTTTTTACTCGCCTGCCTTGGCGGACCGCTGAAGCAGGCGGAAAGCATGCATTTGATGTCGCTGAAAAAAAGCCTCGATAAACGCATTACCGGCGAATATCAGCTCGGGGGAAAACGGATTTTCTACCCAGGCGCCAGCGTGGGCGTCATCGAAATCAACCCGCAACTGACCGATGCTGACGGTGCGTTACAAGCGGCAGATGAAGCGATGTATCACGTGAAGAAGAATAAAGAAAAAAAACCCTTTATTTGTCTCAATTAAGTGAATCTCTGTGACGCGAAGGCTTGAGAAAAATCTCATTTTCTTCTATTTCTTATACAATTGATTTCTGGCGATTATCGCCAGCCAAGGAGTTTTCGTGAGAAAGACAACCATCATTATGCTCATCGTGGCGGTTATTGCTGTGGCCGGAACCCAATTCGGTTGGTGGTAATTGCGCGTCAGGATTTTTATTAAGCCGTAAGCCTAAGCGCATGATGGAGTCATCTGAACAGAACACCACCAACTCATTGATTTGGGCAGGAGCTCGCTATGTTCACTGGTCTCAAAAAAAGCGAAAGCAAACGGCTTGCCGCGCTGGAGCTGCTGAGTAAGGAAGACAAATCCCGCGATGCAGCGCTAGCCGAATTTGCGCGTCTGGCATGTGAAGTGATGGGCGTTGAAGGATGTTTTATCACAACATTCGACGACGAATATCAATATATCAAATATGTTAAGAATATCCCCATTGAGCACGTCAAAATCCGTATCGAACAGACCATGTGCCAATATTCGCTGCACGGTTGCCAGACCGTTATTAGTTCTGATACCCGTCTCGATGAACGATTTAATTATCAACCTTTGGTAAAAAGCGGAAATATTCTTTTTTACGCTTCTGCACCAATGATAAATAAAGAAGGCACGGTGCTGGGCACGTTATGTGTCAGTCATCCTGAAATCTATACGCCGACATCCCGCCAGATAACCAATTTCCATCGCGTCGCCGCACTCGCTACTGTTTATCTTGAATCCTGCTATACCATTGGCTTAATCGATGCCCTCACCGGTTTACCGAATCGTCAGTTTCTGATGAAAGAGATGGAGCGGATGACGCTGGAAAAAACGAGCGGCAACTACGCCCTGATGATTTTTGACTGTATTGATATGCCGCGCGCGTATGAGTTATCCCGCTACCTGGGCGTGGAAGCGCTGGAGAAGATGCTGCGCAGTTTCGGGCCACTGCTTCGTTTGCGCTTGCGGCTGAAAGAAGAGACCACGTTGTATGCTTTCACCACCGGGCGCTACGCGGTGCTGGTGGATATGGACTATGCACTGACGCTGGCGAAACGGGCGGAGAAATTGCCTGGCATAAAGGCGAAAATCACCGGCGACATCGATATCAATCTGACAATTCACGCAGGCTATGTGAAATTTTCACCGCAGGACGATAACGTGCAGGAGATTGTGCGTCAGGGCATCAGCGCGCTGCATGAATCGATTCGCGAAAAGATTCGGGTGTTGCAGTTCAACCCGATTCTCGACCACAAGCGGAATAAAGATTTTAAACTGCTCTACGATCTCAGCGAGGCAATTAAGGCCACCGATCAGCTCTACCTCGTTTTTCAACCCAAAATTTCGCTGCGTTCTGGCAAAACCGAAGGCGTGGAAGCGCTGTTACGCTGGAAGCACCCGGAACTGGGTCAGATTTCACCGGCGGTGATTGTGGCGCTGGCGGAAAAAACTACGTTGATGTCTGATTTGACGCAGTGGGTGATTAAGTCCGTGATCTCTCAGCTTCAACACTGGAAACAGCAAGGCATTATGCTGCCGGTGTCAATTAACGTTACGGTCAGTGATTTTTCGCGTCCGGGATTTGCCGATGAGCTGGAACAGAACGTGCTGGCCGCCGGGCTGTTCACCTCGGATGTGCGTATTGAATGCCTGGAGACGGAGAAAGTGCTGGAAAGTGATCCGGCACTGGAAGAACTTGACCGTTTAAAATTGCTTGGCTTTACCATTTTGCTTGATGATTTTGGTGCAGGATACAGCAATATCAGTTACTTACGTCGCATCCCCATTGATGTGATTAAGCTCGATCGTTCGCTGGTTAGCCAGGTCACCACCGACACCGGCAGCCGGATTATCGCCCGCAACGTCATTATGATGCTCAAAGAGTTGCATTATGTGGTGCTGGCGGAAGGGATTGAGGATCTGGAAACCGCGCGAATGCTTGCCGAGTACGGCTGCGATGAAGCCCAGGGCTATCTTTTCTCACGCCCGTTGTCGCCCGAGGAGATCCCAGCCTGGCTCGCGGATAACAAACCGTTTCGCTTGTTGTCGAAGATCGCGACAGAGCCGCAGCAGCAACATTTGTACGGTTCGTAATGCCGACAAATTAGCCTGACTGTTGTATTTCGCAACAGTCAGGCCATGTCACGAAAATGTCATAAAACATCGATTACATTCCGCTTCAAATAGTTAAGCCAAATTCTGCTTGTTTACTGCCCTTTCCCCCATTAAAGCTGCGCTTAAACCCGTCGATATTGCTGATGTGCGCTCTTTTTTGCGCCTCACTGACTATGGGAAGTATCGATTGATGAAGCTCAACCATCTCACTATCGGGCAACGGCTCGGTTTCCTGGCGGCCATTCTTTTACTGGCAACGCTGTTTATGGGGATTCGCGGGTTGTCGATTAACGCCAGCGGATTAGTACAAAACCAACAGATCATGGCCACGGAGAAGGTGGTTGCGGAGAGTATTGATACGGCCCGCAACGCGCAGGTGCAGTTTAAGATTCAGGTGCAGGAGTGGAAAAACACCCTGCTGCGCGGTACACAAGGAGAACAAGCGTTCGACAAGTATAAAAACGCCTTTGTCGAACAGAGCCAGAAAACACAGGCACTGTTGAAAACGCTCAGCGAACTGCTGCCACAAATTGGCCTCGCCAATACCGAGGCCATCAAAACCATCAATTTACACGCTGAACTGGAAAGCCATTATCTGGCTGCGCTGCAACAATACAATGTTCAGGACACCACCAGCGCCCAGCGTGTCGATCACCTGGTGACGGGAATCGATCGCGAGCCGACACGGATGATTGATGAGATGGTCGCCAGCACGCTGAAACAAGCGGAGCTTATCCGTGCGCAGACCGACGCGAGTAATCATGAGCATTACCAGCAGACACGCCTGATGCTCATGCTGGTGATGGCATTCACGTTGATGGTTGGCATGCTGATCACCTGGTGGCTCATCCGCAGTATCACTCACCCGCTGGCACAGGCAGTTTCGGTTGCCCGCAATGTCGCAGCCGGTGATTTACAGTCTGCTATCGTGGTGTCCGGGCGCGATGAAACCGCCGAGCTGATGCACGCCCTGCAGGAGATGAACGGCAACCTGACGCGCATCGTGACCGGCGTGCGTTCCGGCACCGAAACGATCGCCGGAGCGTCACAGCAAATCGCCAGCGGCAGCCGCGAGCTTTCATCGCGTAACGAAGCACAAGCCAGCGCGCTGGAACAAACGGCGGCGTCGATGGAAGAACTCACGTCGGTAGTAAAAAACAACGCCGAGAATTCGCGTGTTGCCAGCGATATCACCCGCGAAGCGACCCGTGTGGCAAACCAGGGCGGCGAAGTGGTGGAACAAGTTGTCACCACGATGAGTGAAATTAATCTGCTCTCTGGCGAAATCAGCAACATTATTGGCGTTATCGACAGTATCGCTTTCCAGACCAATATCCTGGCGCTGAACGCCGCCGTTGAAGCCGCGCGCGCAGGAACCGAAGGCCGCGGCTTTGCGGTTGTCGCCGCAGAAGTTCGGGCGCTGGCGCAACGCTCCGCGACAGCGGCGAAAGAGATCAGTGATTTGATCCAGCGCTCAGTCAGCCGTATTGATGAAGGTAATAAACTGGTGAAAAACGCCGGTAACGCCATGGAAGAGATCATGCAAAGCGTGGGACGCGTCAGCCAGTTAGTGGAGACGATTTCGTTGGCCAGTAATGAGCAAAGTACGGGCATCGATCAGGTGCACATTGCCATTACCCAGATGGATGCCGCCACACAGCAGAACGCTACGCTGTCGCAGGAATCTTCAGCTGCCGCGCACGCGATGCAGCAGCAGGCAGAGAATCTGTTAGAGATGGTGCAAATTTTCAAACTGCATGAGCAGCGCAACCCGGCATAGCGTCTTATGACCAGTTCCTGACATGTTGCAGGGGCTGGTCAATCAGCAATAGTGATGAATTAATACTCGGATCATAAATTTTATCAATCCAACCGCAGAAAAATTTGCGTTTGCGCACTTTATGCCAACAGGTTATAAAGTGTGCAAGTGATGGATATACGCTTTAACAATCTCAAAAAATCTTCGCTGGCAGTTTTGATGTCGAAACTGCCATCTTTCTTTTGGCTTTCTCTCTTCCCTTCAGGTACATCTCGACTTCAGCTTGCTCAGCACCTTTTTGCTCTCATTAATCGTATTTTTCTTCAAACGCCAGAACGGAAAAACGAAAGCGCGCCAGAGCAAATAATAGAAATGATCGGCCCCGGTCAACGTAACAACAGGCGATCGTAACTTGCTATAGTGGCTGGCATTGAATTGCTTAATGACTTTTTTACTGACGTTGCGATAGACCAGCCCCACGTCACGGTGGTTTTCCTGCTGGCGAAAACGCTTGCACTTACGTACTTTTTCAATACCCAACGTAAACGGGATCGGCCCGGTGGTATTTAACACCCCTCGCATTCCGACACCATAGCGCCACGGTTTATAGCGTTTGAGTCGATCAACGACCTCATCAATAACGGCCTTAATATAAGGTGAAGCCGGTGCAACAATAATATTCCATTGCTGGTACTCTCCATTTTTCAGAAAAGCGAGTTCTTCATGTTTGCCCATATTATTATCGCAACCCTGCGGTTTATTATCCCAGTTACATAATAATATTTCGCAATCGGGCGGAATCACTTCGCTAAACGGAACAGTGCAAGAGCTTTTGATATCTAAATAAACGCCACCTTCACGATACATCAATAAATAGCGAAAAAAATCCGCGCGCGCAGCGCCATACTGCGGATTTATTTTTTCATATAACGCCAGCATCTCCTGACCATAGTGCTCATGCAGATAGGCCAGCATTTTTTTCTCGTCGTAAAAATAATATTCCCAGCCGGGATTTAATTGCCTGAGACTGTCGATGGAGGCATGCACCTCTGCCGGTAGCGCTGCCATCCCCCGGGTGTAGACCTGGTGGATCTTATGCGGGATCGTATTCATCATCTATCCTAAGCTCATTAACTTTAAATACCTGAAAGGTAAAAACATAAAAACGGCTAAAGTATGAGAAAAAAGATAATGCGTTAATCTGACATTAGCATTACGCACAGTCGGATAATTGTCTTGCAGAATCGTCTGCAACTGCCCTTGCGTATTCCTCAGTCAATGGACAGAAAATTTAGCTTAAGGTTCTGCCTGGCAACAGAAAAACGTCTTTCCCGGTGGGAAAATGCCCGGCCATCATAAGAAAGTAGAAGTTAGCGTCAACTCGCCCGCAAGGAGCGAGTCACGCATGCTGGCGCTGTTTAATGAGTACGCAGGATATAGCTTATCGCATCCTGCTCCGATAGCCCGTACCCCTTCATAAAAACATCCATCGACTCATCTTGCGTCTCATTGAATAGCGTTCCGCCGCCGCTGGTCTGCAGCTCGCCGGACACGATATCGCCCCTTTCGACATCGTAGCGTCCCAGTAGCTCCGCGACAGCAAACTCTCCGTTCTCGTCGCGGATAACAATAAACCCAATGCGGTGTTCGTGATGAACGACAGTAGCTTTCATATGAACAATCCTTTCGTTGTTGTTCATTTCAGATTAGCTGAATCCGTGCGCAGCGGAAATGCTCATTGCTGGTTTTAGTGAGCCAGAGAACGATTCAGCTATTTCTTTATGCGCCTTATCTTAAATATTCGTCAGCACACTAACTATCTGGCGTGTTCCCAAACGACTTTTCTGACCAGGCGCTAAAAATTCCAGATATATAATGTTTTCTTTACCCAATCATAATTAAAGCACGTTTATTTTGTATGGCTATGTTTATGGCGTAAAACCTCTTTTTGTTTTACGGTTATCAGAGGCGTGTCAAAAAATATAAAGCTCTGAGTGAACCATGCCGTAAATAGATATAAGAATATAGAAATATCCAATGCCCTTCCTTTTTCTCGAGAATACTCACTATGCGCAACAATGAGCCCGTTACACAGCAAGAGTACGTTTTCGATAATGATGCAACGTTAATGTCCACCACCGATCCGAACAGTTACATCAATTATGCCAATGATGCATTTATTGATGTCAGCGGGTTCTCGCTGGAGGAGATCAAAGGCCAGCCGCACAATCTGGTGCGCCATCCGGATATGCCAAAGCAGGCGTTTGCCGACATGTGGTCGACATTGCAACAGGGAGAACCCTGGACGGCACTAGTAAAAAACCGCCGCAGTAATGGCGATCATTACTGGGTACGCGCTAACGCGATTCCGGTCATTCGCGAGGGTAAAGTGAAGGGCTACATGTCGGTGCGTACCCGGCCTGCAGCAGAAGAAGTAACGGCAACCGAAGAGGTTTATCGCCAGTTTCGTGAAGGCCAGGCGAGCGGCCGGCGTTTCCATAAAGGGCTGATTATCCGCACGGGTCTGATGCGCTGGCGCTCCCTGTTTGTCACTATGCCTCTGCGCTGGCGTCTACGTTCTGCGTTGATCGTCGCGCTGCTATTCAGCCTTGCCGCTGCCTGGGGACATGATCTGACACCCGGTCAACTGGGTAGTTTCGCCAGTTTTATGGCACTCCTGCTGCTGTTTATTAATATCTGGCTGGAACTGCAAATTGTCCGCCCGATTGAGCGCTTGTGCCGCCAGGCTTTACAGGTGGCAAGTGGCGAAGCACATCAAGTGGACCAACTCAATCGGGTTGATGAAGTCGGTATGACATTGCGCGCAATAAGCCAGCTCGGGCTAATGTTCCGCTGGCTGGTCAACGACGTTAGCGGCCAGGCGATGACCGTCCTGAAAGCCTCGGAGTCTCTGCGACAAGGTAATGACGACCTGAGCCGCCAGACAGAACAGGCGGCGGCGAACGTTGAACAAACGGCCGCGACGATGAACGAATTAACCGCCACGGTAAAAAGTAACCGGGAAACCGCCGCTGAAGTCACCGCCTTGTCGCAAGGTACGCGGGATGCCGCACGGCAAGGTGGTCAGGTGATGCACCAGATGATAGAAATGATGTCGGCGATTGCGGAAAGCTCACGGCAAATCGCCAGTATCACCAGTATTATCGACAGCATCGCCTTTCAGACCAACATTCTGGCGCTGAATGCGGCGGTTGAGGCGGCGCGAGCGGGCGAGCAAGGTAAAGGATTTGCCGTCGTCGCAGGAGAAGTACGCAGTCTGGCGCAGCGCAGTGCGCGTGCCGCCAGCGAAATCAAAGAGTTGATTGAAAACAGCGTTACGCATGTTAACTCCGGCAGCCAACTGGCGGACGACGCGGGAAAAACCATGAAGGAGATTGTTGAGCAAGTGCAAAATGTGACCTCGCTGATAGCACAGATCAGCGCAGCAACCGCCGAGCAGGCTACAGCGTTGAGTGAAGCCAGCCTGGCGGTGGAGGATCTGGATAAGATCACCCATCAGAATGCACAACGAGTACAAGAAGGGGCGGAAGCGACCGGTCGTATGAACCAACAGGCCATTCGCCTGGCGGAAGCGATATCGGTGTTTCGCTAACCCTTTGCGAAGAGCACTCCGGGCGAAAACGCCCGGAGAATACATTGAGGTTAAAAATGATTCGGTTACGTCCCATGTCAGCGGCTGAATTCGCTGATTTTATTGCTTATTTCATCCCTGATTATGCAACAGAAATTGCAGCAAATTACCGTTTATCCCTCGAGGAGGCGACAGAACAAGCCAGACGTGAAATCGAAACCAGTTTGCCTGCGGCGCAGAAAACGCCAGGCCATTCATTGACGAGCATTACGCTTGTCGACAATGGCGTTACGCAGATTGTGGGATCGCTGTGGTACAGAGCCGATTTCATCGATAAATCCGCTTTTATTTATGATTTTTTCCTGCGGCCTGCCTTTCGCGGCAAAGGTTTGGGAAGCCAGGCAATGCAATCTCTGGAATCCAGTCTTAGCGCGGCGGGAATTCGGCAAATTAAACTTCGCGTGGCGGCCGAAAACGAACATGCCAGGAAAGTTTATGAAGCGAATGGTTACCAGATTACCGGCTATAACATGAATAAACTGCTTTGAATCATGCCCGCATAAACTTTCGTATTACGTGGTGTAAACCTGGATATTGCGCTCATTTTCTCGCCAACAGTGGGCATAGTGTGATCGCAATTACCACAGGAGGCACCAATGAAAAAACTATTAATATGTTGTCTTTTTGGCAATACCGCCACATCACTGGCCAAAAAGATGCAAAAAGCGGCGAATGAGCACGGTTATCCCCTGCTCGTCAGCGCTGTCGGCCTGGATAATTTCGCCAGCGTCGCCCCTGCTTTTGACTGTTTTTTGGTTGCGCCGCACATCCAGTACAAACTTGACGAACTCAAACGCCATATTGCTGAAGAGGCACCGATTGCCATCATTGAAAGCTATCCTTTCGCATCGATGGATGGAGAGAAGGTGTTGAAATTTGTGATGGAGCATATGCCTGAATTAACGCAGTGAGCCCGTTAAAACCACGTCTTCTGACGTGGTTTTAAGCAATCAGGTCATTGCACTGGAATAATTATTTGCGACAAAAATAAGCAGCCACCATTTTCATAAGCAGGATAACCACGGGCAGCAAGACGATAAACTGGAAAAAATGAACGGCATAAATTGAAAATTGCATCACGCCTGGCGCGGTTAAATAATCTATCAGCGGTGTATAAATCACCACTTGCCACGCCAACAGATACAGCCCCATCAATAGCGCAAAAACCCCGATGCTATAAAGAAGAAATTTGGCCAGTTGTTTCCCGCTCAATGTATGGCTTCGGCGGAAAGCATTTCGGTAAGTCGTGATGTAGAAACGCATCTCTATTGCCCCTGGGTTCAGGATTGCAGCGTCGCCAGGCGCGCGGCGAAACCAACAAAAACCAGCCCCAGCAGTGAGTTACCCAACCGGGTGATCTTCTTCCTGGTTTTTACCCACTGTGTGAGATACGAACCGGAAACGATCAGGAAACTGAAATAACAGAAACTGATCAGCTCCAGCGTACTGGCGAGAATAAAGAATGACATTCCAGGTCTTGCATAGGTAATGTCGATAAATTGCACAAAGAAGGAGACATAAAACAAAATCGCTTTCGGATTCGTCAGGCTTAATATCAGCGCCCGCTTGAAGATATCGCCTTTATGCACGTCATGATCGCCCTCCTCTTTCGCGCCGCGTTTAAGCGTGGTGTACAACATTTTGACACCAAGGTAGAGCAGATAAAACGCCCCCAGATAACGAACAATATTGAATAATACCGGCGTGGTTTTAATCAGTGTGGCAACGCCTGCATAGGCCAGAAACATCAAGACCGCATCACCAATAAACACGGCGCTTGCTGCAACGTAGCCATTTCGTAATCCATGGGCAACACTGGTTTTCAATACAAAAAAGGTATTCGGGCCTGGCAGTAAAATGATGAAAATGGCCCCGATAAAATAGGACCAGTAACTGAGAACTCCATATTCGGCAAACACAACAACTCCTGTAAAACAATACATACCGCTTATAGGTACAACAGTACCACACCGCAGCAGCAGCGCACAGGAGTACGCACAAAATGCGGCTGAAGCGGAGATTAGCACTGCGGATAATGTCTCACTGCGCCCGGCGAAACCAGGCTTTAAGTGAAATTAATTAAGCTAATACTCATCTTCACTATTAAGGGGGTAGATGTCTTTATCACCAGTCTGGTGATGAGGGCGACGACCTCAGGGGCGATCGATGAAAATGCGGCTATGCCCGACATGAACCAGATCGTTAAAAATAGTGTGCTTCATGGCTTGTTTGCTGTTGCCGCTAGTGGCACAGGTTTACCCGGTTTTTAAACAATCGAGCATAGGAACTGACCCGCGCTAAAATATATCGGCCTGAAGATGAGATATTGCTTCCATGGGTATTCAATCCACATTCAAATTTGTTAACTCGCAAACATTATCGCGCTAGAAATAAAGATTCGCGTTGACTCATCTGTCAATGATGATCTGGATCATGGAGTATCCAGACGCTTGGTGAGATTACTTATTTCCTGCGCAATAAAATCATGGGAAATGAATTACTTTCAGCATCAGTAAACGCTGACGAAAAAAAGATAAAAGAGTTATAACCATTTAAGCATTGACTTAATTCGTTCCAGACTGAAATAGCAGCTACATGCGGACAGGTATTATTAACCCGAAATCGTTGATTCTGTTTGAGTACTACACACTCTAAGGTTATGGGAAAGAAATGGAAAACTTCAAACTAAGACTTAAAAACCATATCGAGCATGTCAAAAACGTTGGCGTTCACTGCACAACGGAAGAAACCACCAAACAAGCGCTGATCCTCCCTTTTTTAGATATTCTCGGCTTCAATGCTTACGACCCGCAAAAAGTCAGAGCGGAATATGGCGCCGACTTTCCCGGTGTTAAAGCGGGCGAACGTGTTGATTATGCGTTGTTTTGCCAGGGTGTCCCCGTCATGTTCATCGAAGCAAAACCGTATAAAGAGAAAATCGATAATCACTGCCCACAGCTTTCCCGATACTTTAACTGCACGCCGGAAGTGACGATTTCCGCAATTACGAATGGCCAGGAGTGGCGTTTTTTTACCGATCTGCAGGAAAAAAACATTATGGATCCCACGCCATTTTTGCGCATTAGCATGGACGATATTACCGACGCAGATGCCGAACAACTCTTCCGCTTTCGCCACGACAAATTCAAACCGGAAGCATTACGAACGCTTGCTGAAGAGAGCGTCTATATCTCTTCATTCTCTAAAGTTATTACCTCCAGCCTGAAAGAGGTGGATTCAGAATTTGTTCGGTATGTCGCCTCACGCGCCAATATTGGTCGACAGCTCAATCAGCGATTTATTGATGCGATCACCCCGCTGGTCAGAGAGGCGGTTCAGCGTTCCGTCAGCGCGATGGTGGTCTCCGGACTTACCGCCCATCAGCCTATCCGGGAAGAGCTGGCAAACCAGGGCATCGACGAAGCGGTATCGATTGATGAAAAAGCGGATCATATTGATCCAGATAATCCCAACATTATTACGACGCATAATGAACGCGCGTTATATGAAAAAATTGTCTCGATTATCGGGCCGGAAAAAGATCTGCAACCCAAAGATACCGAGTCGTATTACAGCGTGCTTTATCAGGGAAAAACCAACCGTTGGATTGTTCGTTATTTTGATAAGAAAAATCGCTCATCTATTCAGTTGCCCATCGAATTGACACCTATTGCTTTAAATGAAGTGGCGCGCGCGGGGCTGGAGCATGATGGTACGCGAATCTATCTCGACCATCCCGAAGATGTATTACGGATCTCAGGTTTGATACTGGATTCGTTCCAGCATGTGATAAACGACGAGAACTTTAAAAAGAAAAAGAGCGGCATTTAAACTCGCCTGACCATCCCGCCTAGTGCGGGATTTTTTTTGTGCAATGCCATCCATCATGGCTCAAATATCTCACCTTCGTTGAACGAAAAAGGATTCTTCGCTTGAATACTGGCTTTTCATCCAGTATAAATGCTGTACGAAAAAACAGTGAAAAGGGCTGCCTTGTGTTTGTTGAACTGGTTTATGACAAGCGTAATGTTGCGGGTTTACCCGGCGCTAAAGAGATTATCCTCGAAGAACTGACTAAACGTGTGCGCCGCATCTTTCCTGATGCTGATGTGCGCGTAAAACCGATGCAGGCCAATGGCCTCAACAGCGACGCCAGCAAAAGCGATCGTGAAAAGCTCAACCGTATGCTTGAGGAGATGTTTGAAGAGTCGGACATGTGGCTGGTGCAGGAGTAATTTCTCCCCCTTGCACCGGCAGGCCATAGGGAAAAAGAGTGTCGCTTATCTATCCGCTCCTGCATTACCCATTAGAGCTTGAATTCCAGCGTCGCGTTTTTGAAGGCCGAATAAGCAGCCGGGGAAGGCGGTTTCGGGAGTCTCGCTAGCCGGATAGCGATAATACCCGCGCGGCAGAGTGCAGGATCGCCGCCTGTCGGCTGCGCATCTTCTAATGCGCCATTCTCAGCAAGCCTGATTTGCAGCGTACAGGATTTTCCGGCGTAACGACCCGCCTCAAAAAGGTGACTCTCAATCGCCGATTTGATCTGCCCTGCATAGCGGTTGATATCGCTTTCCGCCGCAGTTGCCTGCGTCCCTTTATACCCGGCAAACATGTTATCAACTTCAGCGTTCGCCTTTGCGCGCTGCGTTGCAGAACCGGTCTGTGCACAACCCGAGAGTAATAATGACGTCACTAATAGCAATGCATGTCCGGCGTTAATTTTCATCATCTTCCTTTTGTAAGGCTTGTCTTATAAACGAGGACAATCTAACAAATAGCGACTGGCAATTATATTCCGGCGACCTGGATTTACCTTAAGTCGAAAAAGTATTTCACTCGTCTGTCATCGCGCTAAACGTAGCGCTCACTGAGCAGCAGAAGATAGTTTCAATCGTTGCCTTTTCTTCTGGCAAATTCCACGACCTTATTAAACATTCACAGAATTCGCGACTTTCTTTTTTTGCGTATAAAAAAGCCCCGCATATTGCGAGGCTTTGGAGGTATAACGCGGGCCGTGTTAATCAAAAACACCGTTGATGATCGCGGTAACAATAGCGGTGCTCAGCGCGACCAGAACCAGATCATCTCCGACAATGCGCCACTCATAACCGGGATAATAAGGCAACTGACCAAGCATGGATGCCGGTACTGCTTTTTTCGCAATTCCCGGAGGCAAAGGTTTGCCACGGGCAAGATTTTTCGCAATCCCCGGCGGGAGAGACTGATAACCGGTCAGGCCGTAGTTAACTGCAAGAGACCGGGCGCGCGCGACACTGATATCTGACTCAACATGGTCCGGCTTTCCATAGTTTTTACGGTTAACCTGATCATCAGAGGAAGAGTTATTACCTTCATTAGCATGGTTATTGCTATTGCCATGATTGCCGTTACTGTTGCCATGGCCGCCGCCGTTCCCATTACCATTTCCGTTTCCGTTTCCCGGATTTGCGAACACAGGCGCGGAAAATACGGCCAACGAAATCACCGCCGCAAGTGCAGCATTAAGAGTGCGACGTTTAAACATGATCTTTATACCTCAAAAGTGAGCACACATTATTAGAATAAATAATGTTTATTACCTCAACCATATAGCGGATTCTTATTTTTAATTAGGCTGATATATAACCATAAAAAAACGGGAACCAACCGGCTCCCATTCTTGTTTAACCCAGAAACCGGGGGACAGCTTCTGTTTGTGGTCACTGATGACAGCGCTGTTCTTCATCGATAATGAAGGACACCTTCAGCTTTTTTCGGCGAGTCTGTCCGTTACTTATCCAGTCAGCTCTATCACCCGGCGATATGAAGAAATGGTCAGTACATTCGGAAAACGCCCCCTCCGACAGATATTCCTCAAGGGCAATTTACGCGCATTGATTCACCCATGCGAGGTGAAGAATCCCGCGCGGATGGCGGCAGGCGTAGTCGAATGGATGAGCCCGCTCGCCCACTCACAAAAGCTGAGCGTTGGCAGAAGAGAAAAAATCTCATCAGTAAAGACCAGCGTAGCGCGTATCGAGATGCTGAAAAAAATTCAGGAAACTAGTTTTTCAGACCTATTGGAGGCTAATTTTGACACCTCGTTTTCCACATTAAAAGCAGGTGTTTCAAACATGGTTCTTGATGCCACAGGTAAACCTCACGGGCTCTCCGGAAGTACCGGAAATTGCTGGACAAGCATGGAATGTCACAGGTGTGAGCCAGAATTTTTACAGACCTGGCTCACATAGCCATGAAGTTTTAGTCAATCGGCAGGCTGCTTTTTGATCTAAAACTTGAGATTTCAACTAGTGCATATCCTTCCAGTTAAATTTCTTCCCTGTTGTGTCCATAATTATAATCGGCTTTTGATAGTTCTGAAGCCACTCTTGCATGCTGACGGTATTATTATCCGCTCTATGTATGCCGAGCCATAATTCGGATAACGTGTTAGCATCATCTGTTGACCATGGTGTTTGGTAGTCTCCGATCCACTTATTCTTTATCTCGACTTTAGGACTATACCAAATGAAAGCTGGTATAGATAAAGCCTCCTTAGGAGGATTAGCACCAGCATGAGAATATACTATTACGCGTGATGGATCACGTATTAAGGCGTGATCAGAAAAATAGAAAACAGAAGAACGCGTCTGAGAAAGTTGGCTAAAAACCTTGCCCATAATATCGTCCGTGAAACGTACAGAGTTATCATAGCAATCATCATCTTTATTTCCATTTCTAAAGACGGAAGCATCTTTAGGGAAACGTGAACAGGCTGGTTCGTGGCTACCATATAGATGCAGCACAATGAGTTTCTTACCTGGTTTTGTTAAAGTTGATTCCAGCTCTGGTAATAAAGCGTCATCGAATCCCTGGTCAATCCACTGATGCTGCTTAGTTTTCATTGCAATACCAGTGATCACATTATTATATGCGCCACCTTTCCCTTGTCGGCTATACCAGTAAGTATCGTATCCAGCTTTGTTCGCAATACTAATGATATTGTCACTGTACTTAATAGGAGAAGTTTCCTGTACTGAAGCAGCAGTGAGAGCAAGAGGTACCGCCATGATGGTCACTGGCGCGGGGCTAATGGCATGTTGGAACAACAGAAGATTTTTTCTTTCTGCTTCCAGTTTTGGAGTAGTGTCTCTCTCATACCCATAAATGCTCATATTTGCAGTGCGCTCAGATTCACCGATAATTAACACATAATTATCAATCCCGGTATCTGATACTGATATCGTGTAGTTAGGCGTATTTTTATTAATATTTGAGGCAATACTCATATCAGAGATAGCTTGCATAAAGACTGTAGCCGTGCTCAGCGGAGTCGAATTTACAACGCGTTGAGCAAGGCTATCAACATTACTTTTTCGTAATTGATGCAATATACCCTGAACAGTATAGCCAGTTAGCAATAACGCCAATAATATTGCAGGATATCGTTTATATTTCGAAGGGATAATATTTACGTTACAGTTGATAGTTAACATAAATAAAATCAACAGCCCCATAAAGGTTACACAACTTCTCCAATAAACGCCTAACATTGAAAATGCTTCGCTACCTGTAGTATTCATTACACTTAAGGCAAAACCATAGGCAAATTTAGCATTAAAATTACTCCAGGCAAAAAGCTGAAGAGATAAATCAGCAGCTATTAATGTCAAAGCAATTAAGCCAATGATGTTTTTTAATGGTTTGTTATTAATGCAGAGAAGCGTTAATAGAAGTAATGCAAAAACCAAAGTACGATTAACAACCAAATTGTAACGCGCGTTAATAAAATTCACTATAACAACAGTGGAGACCGAAATTATAAATAACATCCAACTTAAAACAACCCTAACCTTTTCATACCGAGTTTTTTCAAGAGCTAATGACATTTCATAGTACCTAAATTTATTTTATCTATTTTTTAATAAAAAGCAAAATAGCTTGTGTGTAGTTTATTATATAAGCTACCTGACTTGATTAATTAAAGCAAATACATTTAATAAAACTGTAATAAACTACAACTTCTGGACACCAGAATAGTCGGTTCAAATCTAGAATGTCTGACTCTGCCCCAGTTATTTTACACATAGTTGCTGTCCAGAAAGTCAATTATGGATAAAAAACCAAAGCTGGCCATTGTTATCACCAGCATGGGACATTACTATCGTTGCCGATTATTTATGCTACGGGTGAGTAACTTAATTAACGAGATGCAGAGGCCGCCCCTTCTGAATGCAAGAGGATCGCTAATGCGAATGGTGCGATTAGGCGGATGCTTACATCCTATATCTTTATTAGTATTTTGGTCTCAAAAAATAAACTGAATCTATAGAAGCCATGGCATCGGCTTTTACGAGAGGTTAATCTAGTTTTGGTTAGTTATTGATAATAGTTCGGAAGCTAATAATAAAAAAACGGGAACCATCCGGCTCCCGTTGTTGTTTAACCCGCGAGGTGGATTACATGTTCGCGATAATCGCGTCGCCAAACTCTGAACATTTCAGCAGCTTAGCGCCTTCCATCAGACGTTCGAAATCGTAGGTCACGGTTTTGGCGTTAATCGCGCCGCTCATGCCTTTAACGATCAGGTCAGCCGCTTCAACCCAGCCCATGTGACGCAACATCATTTCCGCAGAAAGGATCACTGAACCCGGGTTCACTTTGTCCTGACCTGCGTACTTCGGCGCCGTGCCGTGAGTCGCTTCGAACAGCGCGCACTCGTCACCAATGTTCGCACCAGGGGCGATACCGATACCGCCAACCTGCGCCGCCAGGGCGTCGGAGATGTAGTCACCGTTCAGGTTCATACAAGCGATAACGTCGTATTCTGCCGGGCGCAGCAGGATCTGTTGCAGGAACGCATCGGCAATCACATCTTTAATGATGATCTCTTTGCCGGTTTTCGGGTTCTTGATTTTCTGCCACGGACCGCCATCGATCAACTCGCCGCCGAACTCTTCGCGTGCCAGCTGGTAGCCCCAGTCTTTGAACGCGCCTTCGGTGAACTTCATGATGTTGCCTTTGTGCACCAGCGTTACAGAATCACGGTCATTAGTGATTGCGTATTCAATCGCGGCGCGCACCAGGCGCTTGGTGCCTTCTTCAGAGCACGGCTTGATGCCGATACCGCAATGTTCCGGGAAGCGAATTTTCTTCACGCCCATCTCTTCACGCAGGAATTTGATCACTTTCTCTGCATCGGCAGAGTCCGCTTTCCACTCGATACCCGCGTAAATATCTTCTGAGTTTTCACGGAAGATGACCATGTCGGTCAGTTCCGGGTGTTTTACCGGGCTCGGCGTGCCCTCGTAGTAACGTACCGGGCGCAGGCAGATGTACAAATCCAATTCCTGGCGCAGCGCAACGTTCAGGGAACGAATGCCGCCGCCAACTGGCGTGGTCAGGGGGCCTTTAATCGCAACGCGATAATCACGAATCAGATCAAGTGTTTCAGGCGGCAGCCAGACGTCCTGGCCGTAAACATGGGTAGATTTCTCACCGGTATAAATTTCCATCCAGGAAATTTTACGCTCGCCCTTATAGGCTTTCTCCACAGCGGCATCCACCACTTTCAGCATCGCCGGGGTCACGTCCACGCCGATACCGTCACCTTCAATGAACGGGATAATCGGGTTATTCGGAACGTTGAGCTTGCCATTTTGCAGGGTGATCTTTTTACCTTCCGCCGGAACAACTACTTTGCTTTCCATTCACCTCTCCTTCGAGCGCTTCTGGTTGTTTGCTCGCTGACTTCATGCCGGGGCGCTCAGACTGCGTCCGCTCACCTGTTACGTGATTCACACAGAGCAAACTGTTTTTGTTAATGAATTGTAATGAGCCCGAACATACTAACCGATACTCAGGCTCCATGAAAGGCAATCGTGATTCAGCTATAATGCGGCAATTGATAACTACTGAAAATACCATGAACAAAACTTCTTTTAGAAATCACCGCCTTAAGCGATTCAGCTCACGACAAGCCACCAGGTCTGAACCACAAAACCAACCAAAACGCGTGATTCTGTTCAATAAACCCTACGATGTTTTGCCGCAATTCACCGATGAATCCGGGCGCAGCACGCTAAAAGATTTTATTCCGGTACAGGGTGTTTACGCCGCTGGCCGCCTGGATCGCGACAGCGAAGGGCTGCTGGTGCTGACAAATGACGGCGCATTACAGGCAAGCCTGACGCAGCCGGGCAAACGTACCGGCAAAACTTATTACGTGCAGGTGGAAGGCGAACCGACGCCGGATGCAATTGAAGCGCTGCGCACCGGGGTAACGCTTAACGACGGGCAGACACTGCCGGCAGGCGTTGAACGCGTAGAGGAGCCCGACTGGCTGTGGCCGCGTAATCCGCCCATTCGCGAGCGCAAAGCGATTCCAACCGCCTGGCTGAAAATCACCCTGTATGAGGGCCGTAACCGCCAGGTACGGCGCATGACGGCGCATGTTGGCTTCCCTACCCTGCGTCTCATCCGCTACGCTATGGGAAACTACACGCTGGATAACCTCGCCACTGGCGAATGGCGTGACGCTTAATCAGGGAGGCTATAATGTTTAAACCGCATGTTACTGTCGCTTGCGTGGTACACGCGCAGGGTAAATTTCTGGTCGTTGAAGAAACCATTCGCGGCAAGGCGCTGTGGAATCAACCCGCAGGCCATCTCGAAGCCGACGAAACCCTGCTGCAAGCAGCAAAGCGTGAGCTGTGGGAAGAGACGGGCATTCGCGCCGAGCCGCAGCATTTTATCCGCATGCACCAGTGGCTGGCACCGGATCGCACCCCATTCCTGCGTTTCCTGTTTGCTGTCGAGCTTAACGAAATGTGCGCCACTGAGCCGCATGACAGCGATATCGATTGCTGCCACTGGGTCACCGCCGACGAGATCCTCAACGCCTCAAACCTGCGTTCGCCGCTGGTTGCGGAGAGCATTCGCTGCTACCAGACCGGCAAGCGCCTGCCGCTGGAAACCATCGCAGAATTTAACTGGCCGTTTACAGGGGATGCCTGAGCCGCCAGCCCGTGCTAGAATACGCCGCCCTGAAGTTCTTAGTCGCGAGTATTCTATGTCTGATAGCCCAAAAAAAGTGATCGTCGGCATGTCCGGCGGTGTCGACTCTTCCGTTTCCGCTTACCTGTTGCAACAACAAGGTTACAAGGTGGAAGGCCTGTTCATGAAGAACTGGGAAGAGGATGACGGCGAGGAATACTGCACTGCGGCGGCGGATCTTGCCGACGCGCAGGCCGTTTGCGACAAGCTCGGTATTGAGCTTCACACTGTCAATTTCGCTGCAGAATACTGGGACAACGTGTTCGAGCATTTCCTGGCTGAATATAAAGCCGGACGCACGCCGAACCCGGATATTCTGTGCAACAAAGAGATTAAATTTAAAGCCTTCCTTGAGTTCGCCGCCGAAGATCTGGGCGCCGACTATATTGCCACCGGCCACTATGTGCGCCGCGCCGACGTAGACGGCAAAAGCCGCCTTCTGCGCGGTCTCGATGGCAATAAGGATCAGAGCTACTTCCTTTATACGCTCGGTCATGAGCAGATCGCGCAGAGCCTGTTCCCGGTCGGCGAGCTGGAAAAACCCCAGGTGCGTAAAATCGCCGAAGAGCTGGGTTTGATTACAGCGAAGAAAAAAGACTCGACCGGTATCTGCTTTATTGGCGAGCGTAAATTCCGCGAATTCCTTGGCCGCTATCTGCCCGCCCAGCCGGGTAAAATCCTCACCGTCGACGGCGAAGAGATCGGCGAGCACCAGGGGCTGATGTATCACACGCTCGGCCAGCGCAAGGGGCTGGGCATCGGCGGCACCAAAGAAGGCAGTGAAGAGCCGTGGTACGTGGTCGATAAAGATGTTGAAAACAACATTCTGATTGTCGCCCAGGGTCATGAACATCCGCGCCTGATGTCCGTTGGGCTGATTGCACAACAACTTCATTGGGTTGATCGCGAGCCGCTGAAAGGCACGCTGCGCTGCACGGTAAAAACGCGTTATCGCCAGGAAGATATTCCCTGCACGGTTACCGCGCTGGATGATGATCGCATTGACGTGCGCTTCGATGAACCGGTTGCCGCCGTTACACCGGGGCAATCTGCAGTATTCTACCTGGGCGAAGTGTGCCTCGGTGGCGGAATTATTGAGCAGCGCCTGCCGCTGCCCCTTTAAAAGACCTTTTGCACAACCGGACTGGCCAACGCCCGCAGCAATAATGTGCTGACGGGCAGATAAAGGAGTGAGTGTGGCGAAGAACTATTACGATATTACTCTGGCGCTGGCGGGAATTTGCCAGTCAGCTCGTCTGGTGCAGCAGCTGGCGCACCAGGGACACTGTGACGCTGACGCGCTGCATGTCTCGTTAAATAGCGTAATCGACCTGAACCCGGACTCCACCTTAGGCGTCTTTGGCGGCAGCGAAACCAACCTGCGCACCGGGCTGGAAACGCTGCTCGGCGTACTAAACGCCAGCAACCGCCAGGGCCTGAACGGAGAGCTGACCCGCTACACGCTCAGTATGATGGTGCTGGAGCGTAAGCTCGCTGCCAGTAAAGGCGCGATGGAGACGCTCGGTAATCGCATCGCCGGTTTGCAGCGTCAGCTTGAGCATTTTGACCTGCAGTCAGAAACGCTGCTCAGCGCAATGGCCGCCATCTATGTCGACGTTATCAGCCCGCTGGGACCGCGTATTCAGGTCACCGGCTCGCCTGCCGTGTTGCAAAGCCCGCAGGTGCAGGCGAAAGTCCGCGCCACGTTGTTGGCCGGTATCCGCGCTGCGGTGCTGTGGCACCAGGTTGGCGGCGGTCGTCTACAGTTAATGTTTTCCCGAAATCGCCTGTCGACGCAGGCCAAACAAATTCTCGCTCATTGTTAACCTCCCGGAGTTGTGACTTATGGAATTATCCTCCCTGACCGCCGTTTCCCCTGTCGATGGACGTTACGGCGATAAAGTCAGCGCACTGCGTGGCATCTTCAGCGAATTCGGTTTGCTGAAATTTCGCGTTCAGGTTGAAGTACGCTGGCTGCAAAAACTGGCGACCCACGCGGCGATCAAGGAAGTTCCTGCTTTTGCTGCCGACGCAAACGGTTACCTCGATAAAATCGTTGAGGACTTCAACGAAGAAGACGCCGCGCGCATCAAAACCATCGAACGCACCACCAACCACGACGTAAAAGCGGTGGAGTATTACCTGAAAGAGAAAGTGGCAGATATCCCGGCGCTGCACGCCGTGTCTGAATTTATCCACTTCGCTTGCACCTCAGAAGACATCAACAACCTGTCTCACGCGCTGATGCTGAAAACCGCGCGCGACGAAGTGATCCTGCCGTACTGGCGCAAAATCATCGAGGCGGTAAAAGATCTGGCCGTTCAGTACCGCGATATCCCACTGCTTTCCCGCACTCACGGCCAGCCGGCAACGCCGTCGACGCTGGGTAAAGAGATGGCGAACGTGGCTTACCGCATGGAGCGTCAGTTCCGCCAGCTTAACCAGGTGGAAATTCTGGGCAAAATCAACGGCGCGGTCGGCAACTATAACGCCCATATCGCCGCTTATCCGGAAGTGGACTGGCATCAGTTCAGCGAAGAGTTTGTCACCTCGCTGGGTATTCAGTGGAACCCGTACACCACGCAGATTGAGCCGCATGACTATATTGCCGAGCTGTTTGATTGCATGGCGCGTTTCAACACCATCCTCATCGATTTCGACCGTGACGTATGGGGTTACATTGCGCTGAACCACTTCAAGCAGAAAACCATCGCCGGTGAGATTGGTTCTTCCACCATGCCGCACAAAGTTAACCCCATCGATTTTGAAAACTCCGAAGGCAACCTTGGGCTGTCCAACGCCGTGTTGCAGCACCTGGCCAGCAAACTGCCTGTCTCCCGCTGGCAGCGCGACCTGACCGACTCCACCGTGCTGCGTAACCTTGGCGTCGGTGTCGGTTATGCGCTGATCGCCTACCAGTCAACGCTGAAAGGTGTGAGCAAGCTGGAAGTGAACCGCGACCGCCTGCTGGATGAGCTGGATCATAACTGGGAAGTGCTGGCCGAGCCGATCCAGACCGTAATGCGCCGCTACGGGATCGAAAAACCGTACGAAAAACTGAAGGAGCTGACGCGTGGTAAACGCGTTGATGCCGAAGGCATGAAGCAGTTTATCGACAGTCTGGCGCTGCCGGAAAACGAAAAAGAGCGCCTGAAGGCGATGACTCCGGCCAACTATATTGGTCGTGCCATCACTATGGTTGATGAGTTGAAATAATCCCCCGCCGTTGCTGTTAGCCCTCTTTCCGCCGCGAAAGAGGGTTTCTTTCTCCCCCGGTTTAAGAAATGTTTATCCCCTGCGCACCACAATCAGCGTTAAACTATTTATATCAAAAATATATGGAGAGTTCTGACGATGCGCGTACTCGTTGTGGAAGATAATGCTCTGTTGCGTCACCATTTAAAGGTTCAGTTGCAGGAGTTAGGACATCAGGTCGACGCCGCAGAAGATGCAAAGGAAGCGGATTACTTTCTAAACGAACACCTGCCGGATATCGCCATTGTCGATCTCGGCTTGCCGGATGAAGATGGTTTGTCGCTGATCCGCCGCTGGCGCAGCCATGACGTCACGCTGCCGGTGCTGGTGCTTACCGCGCGTGAAGGCTGGCAGGACAAAGTGGAAGTGCTGAGTGCCGGTGCAGATGATTACGTCACCAAACCATTCCACATTGAAGAAGTGGTCGCGCGTATCCAGGCGCTGATGCGCCGCAACAGCGGCCTCGCCTCTCAGCTGATCTCCATGCCGCCGTTCCAGGTCGATCTCTCCCGCCGAGAACTCTCCATTAATGACGACGTGGTAAAACTCACCGCGTTCGAATACACCATTATGGAAACGCTTATCCGCAACAGTGGCAAAGTGGTCAGCAAAGATTCGCTGATGCTACAGCTTTACCCCGACGCCGAGCTGCGCGAAAGCCACACCATCGACGTATTAATGGGGCGGTTACGTAAGAAGATCCAGACGCTCTATCCTGATGACGTCATCACCACCGTGCGCGGCCAGGGCTACCTGTTCGAACTGCCGAAATGAGACGCCTGCTGCGGCATTTTCTGCCGCTCTCTCTGCGGGTTCGCTTTTTACTCGCCACGGCTGCCGTCGTGATGGTGCTTTCTCTGGCCTACGGGATGGTGGCGCTGGTGGGTTATAGCGTCAGCTTTGACAAAACGACCTTCCGCCTGCTGCGTGGCGAGAGCAACCTGTTTTATACCCTGGCGCACTGGGATAACAATAAACTCAGTGTGGATCTGCCTGACACCCTCAATTTGCAAAGCCCGACCGTGGCGCTGATCTACGATCAGCAGGGTAAACTTATCTGGTCGCAGAAAGACGTACCGTGGCTGCAAAATCTCATCAAGCCGGACTGGCTTACCGCTAACGGCTTTCATGAGATTGAAGCCGATGTGGATAACAGTAGTACGCTGGTTGATGACGACCACTCGATCGCCCAGAAGCTGAAAGAGATCCGCGATGATGACAGCAGCTCCGAAATGACACACTCGGTAGCGGTGAATATCTACCCGGCAACGGCGCACATGCCGCAGTTAACCATTGTGGTGGTCGATACCATCCCCATTGAGCTTAAACGCTCTTATATGGTATGGAGCTGGTTCGTTTACGTGCTCGCCGCCAACCTGCTGTTAGTGGTGCCGCTGTTGTGGCTGGCGGCGTGGTGGAGCTTGCGGCCGATTGAAGATCTGGCGCGCGAAGTGCGCGAGCTGGAAGAGCACCATCGTGAGCAGCTCAACCCGGAAACCACCCGCGAGCTCACCAGCCTGGTAAGCAACCTCAATCGGTTGTTAAAAAGTGAACGCGAGCGGTACGACAAATACCGCACCACCCTCACCGATCTGACTCACAGCCTGAAAACACCGTTAGCGGTGCTGCAAAGTACCCTGCGATCGCTGCGCGGCGAGAAAATGAGCGTCAGCGACGCAGAGCCGGTGATGCTGGAGCAAATCAGCCGGATCTCCCAGCAAATTGGTTACTACCTGCATCGTGCAACCATGCGCGGTTCCAGTGGTTTGCTCAGCCGGGAACTGCACCCTGTCGCGCCCCTGCTGGACAGCCTGACCTCGGCACTGAACAAAGTGTATCAGCGCAAAGGCGTCAATATTACGCTCGATATTTCACCGGAAATCAGTTTTGTCGGCGAGAAAAACGATTTTATGGAAGTAATGGGCAACGTGCTGGATAACGCCTGCAAATACTGTCTGGAGTTTGTCGAAGTCTCTGCCAGACAGAGCGACGATACGCTGCATATCCTGGTGGAAGATGACGGGCCGGGAATTCCTGCGGCGAAACGCGAGATGGTGTTTGATCGCGGGCAGCGCGCCGACACGTTACGCCCCGGTCAGGGGGTTGGGCTTGCGGTGGCACGAGAAATTGTTGATCAGTACGAAGGACAGATCCTGACCGATGAAAGCCTGCTCGGCGGTGCAAAAATGGAAGTGATTTTTGGCCGTCAGCAGACGATGTCGGGCAACGATTAATCCTTCACCGTAACAAACCGGGCCAACAGAACAAAAAGGAGCCATTACGGCTCCTTTTTACTTTTATGTCACATCGTTACGCAGACAAAATGACATATCAGCATTACTATGATCTTTTATTCAGCCACTGATTATTTGCCGGAAACGCATATGGAATATCACGTAGAGATAAACTGGCCAGACTTTATTCAACGCTACTGGCAAAAACGCCCGGTAGTGCTGAAGCGTGGCATTAAGAATTTCGTCGACCCGATAAGCCCCGATGAGCTGGCAGGGCTGGCAATGGAAAATGAAGTGGACAGCCGGCTGGTTAGCCACCTTGATGGCAAATGGCAGGTCGGGCACGGTCCTTTTGAAAGTTACGATCACCTCGGCGAGAACAACTGGTCGTTGCTGGTGCAGGCGGTGAACCACTGGCACCAACCGGCCGCCGCGCTGATGCGTCCGTTCCGCGTTCTTCCCGACTGGCGCACCGACGATCTGATGATCTCGTTTTCAGTCCCTGGCGGCGGTGTTGGCCCGCATCTCGATCAGTATGATGTGTTTATTATTCAGGGAACCGGCCGTCGCCGCTGGCGCGTCGGCGAGAAAACACAGCTTAAGCAGCACTGCCCGCATCCGGATCTGCTTCAGGTCGATCCATTCGAAGCCATTATTGATGAAGAGATGGAGCCGGGCGATATCCTCTATATTCCGCCTGGATTCCCGCACGAAGGGTATTCGCTGGAAAACTCATTGAACTACTCGGTGGGCTTTCGCGCGCCAAGCGGTCGCGAGCTGATCAGCGGTTTCGCCGATTATGTTCTGCAACGCGAGCTGGGCAGCCAACGTTACAGCGATCCGGACGTACAGTTGCGCGACCATCCGGCGGATATTTTGCCGCAAGAGCTGGATAAGCTGCGCGAAATGATGCTTGAGTTGATTAAACAACCGGAGCAGTTCAGAGAGTGGATGGGCGAATTTATCTCCCAGTCACGCCACGAACTGGATGTCGCGCCGCCAGAGCCGCCTTATCAACCGGATGAGATTTACGATGCGCTGCAACAAGGCGACAAACTGGTGCGCCTTGGCGGCCTGCGCGTGTTGCGAATCGGTGAAGATGTGTTCGCCAACGGCGAGCGGATCAACTCCCCGCATCGCCCGGCGCTGGAAGCACTCGCCAGCCATATCGTGCTGACAGGCGAACTGCTCGGCGGCGCGCTGGAAGATCCCTCGTTCCTCGCCATGCTTGCGGCGCTGGTTAACAGCGGTTACTGGTTCTTTGAAGATTAATGCCTGATGAGATTGCCCGGCGGCGTTTGCTACCGGGCAATGAGAGAAGGTTTACTCAGCTTTAGCGGTCAGTTCGGCGATGCGTACAATCACCTGCACCGCTTTCTCCATGCCTTCCAGCGTTACAAACTCATGTTTGCCGTGATAGTTATAACCGCCGGTAAACAGGTTCGGACAAGGTAATCCCATAAACGAGAGCTGCGCCCCGTCAGTGCCGCCGCGGATCGGTTTCAGATCCGGCTCAATATCGCAGTCGCGCATGGCCTGTTGCGCCACCTCCAGAATGTGCGGAAACTCGACCACTTTCTCGTGCATATTGTAATAACTGTCTTCAATCACCAGTTCGATATAGCAGTCCGGGTGCAGACCCTTGCCGACTTTTTTGGCGATCTCCATCATCTTACGTTTACGCGCTTCGAAGTTTTTGCGGTCAAAATCGCGGATGATGTAGTGCATCTCGGCGCGATCAACCGTGCCTTTAATGCTGGTGAGATGGTAAAACCCTTCGTAGCCCTCGGTCTGTTCCGGGCTCTCCTCTTCCGGCACCTGCGCGTGAATTTTGCTGGCGAGCGTCAAGGCGTTCACCATCACCCCTTTCGCCGTACCGGGATGCACGTTATTGCCAACAATCTTAATGTTCACCGACGCCGCGTTGAAGTTCTCAAACTCCAGCTCGCCCACACCGCCGCCATCAACGGTATACGCCCATTTCGCGCCGAATTTCTCCACGTCAAAATGTTTCGCCCCTTTGCCCACTTCTTCATCCGGCGTGAAGGCGACGCAAATGTCGCCATGCGGAATATTTTTCTTTTTCAGCACCGCCAGCGCGGTCATGATTTCGGCGACACCAGCTTTATCGTCCGCGCCAAGCAGCGTTTTGCCGTCGGTGGTGATCAGCGTCTGGCCCAGCATCTGGTGCAGCACCGGGAACATCACCGGCGAGAGGATCTCATCGCCAACGCCCAGCGCGATATCGCCGCCGCGATAATTTTCAACAATTTGTGGGTTAACATTTTTGCCGCTGTAATCCGGCGAGGTGTCGACATGAGAAATAAAACCAATGGCCGGAACCGGCGTTTGCACATTCGACGGCAATTTCGCCATCACCGTGCCTTTATCACTTAACGTCACATTTTCCAGCCCCATATCTTCCAGCTGGTTCTGAAGTAAACGCAGGAGCTTCCATTGGCCGTCTGTGCTTGGCACCTGGCGGACGCCGGGCTTTGATTGAGTATCCAGAGAAACGTACTGCAAAAAACGCTCTAATAATTTGTCCATGAAGCCCCCCTACAAAATGTCACAACATTATCAGTAAGCGCGAAAAGACAAATATTGCGTCAGGTCACTTTTACCCCGTAAACGGCAATATTTTCAAAATTGCGCACGGCGTAGTCAGTATTGTTGAGAACATGCGGTGTTGCGCGGTCAAAAGAGAACAACAATTGGCGATTTCATGGGTTTGCCGTAGAATGCCAGCCCTTAAATCGTGCACAACCCTGAAGGTGGTTCATCACAAACCCCGCATCGGATATCACTTTTGATGCGCAAACACGGGACAGAGTAAATAATTGAACACACAATCGCGTTCGCGTTCACCGCTGGTGCAACTGGCCGGTATCCGCAAAAGCTTTGATGGCAAAAATGTCATTTCTGATTTTAATCTCACCATCAATAACGGCGAATTTCTGACGCTGCTTGGCCCTTCTGGCTGCGGTAAGACTACGGTTCTGCGCCTGATCGCCGGACTGGAAAGTGTTGATGTCGGCCATATTCATCTTGATGCCCAGGATATCACCCACGTTCCGGCAGAACACCGCCATGTGAATACCGTTTTTCAAAGTTACGCCCTCTTCCCGCATATGACCGTGTTCGAAAACGTGGCATTTGGCTTGCGGATGCAAAAAACCCCGGCGCAAGAAATTATCCCGCGCGTCACCGAAGCATTGCGCATGGTGCAGCTTGATGCGTTCGCCCAGCGTAAACCGCACCAGCTTTCTGGCGGCCAGCAACAGCGTGTCGCCATTGCCCGCGCGGTAGTGAATAAACCGCGCTTGCTGCTGCTGGATGAGTCCCTCTCCGCGCTCGATTATAAGCTGCGCAAACAGATGCAGAACGAACTGAAGGCGTTGCAGCGCAAGCTCGGTATCACCTTTGTCTTTGTGACCCACGATCAGGAAGAAGCGCTGACCATGTCGGATCGCATCGTGGTAATGCGCGACGGGCGCATTGAACAGGACGGCACACCGCGCGAAATTTATGAAGAGCCGAAAAACCTGTTTGTCGCCAGCTTTATTGGCGAAATCAATATTTTCAGCGCCACGGTGATTGAGCGTCTGGACGATAGCCGTGTGCGGGCAAATGTCGAAGGCCGCGAGTGCAATATCTATGTCAACTTCGCGGTGGAAAAAGGTCAGCAGTTGAACGTGCTGCTGCGCCCGGAAGATCTGCGCGTCGAAGAGATCCATGATATTGCCGAAACCGAAGGGCTAATTGGCTATGTGCGCGAACGTAACTATAAAGGGATGACGCTGGAATCGATGGTCGAGCTGGAAAACGGCAAAATGGTGATGGTCAGTGAGTTCTTTAATGAAGACGATCCGGATTTTGACCATTCGCTGGACCAGAAAATGGCCATCAACTGGGTAGAGAGTTGGGAGGTCGTACTGGCTGATGAAGAGTACAAGTAAATTCCAGAAGGGCGTGATCGCGACCATCGTCGGTTGGCTTGTACTGTTTGTGTTTCTGCCCAACCTGATGATCATCGCCACCAGCTTTTTGACCCGCGACGACGCTAACTTCGTCAAACTGGTCTTCACGCTGGATAACTACACCAAGCTGCTCGATCCGCTCTATTTCGACGTGCTGCTGCACTCGCTCAACATGGCATTTATCGCCACGCTGGCATGTCTGGCGCTGGGCTACCCGTTTGCCTGGTTTCTGGCCAAACTGCCTGCAAAGGTGCGCCCGTTACTGCTGTTTTTGCTGATTGTCCCTTTCTGGACTAACTCGCTGATCCGCATCTACGGGCTGAAAATTTTCCTCAGCACAAAAGGCTATCTTAACGAGTTTCTGCTGTGGCTGGGCGTTATCGATACGCCGCTGCGCATTATGTTTACCCCCGGCGCGGTGATTATCGGGCTGGTCTACATTCTGCTGCCGTTTATGGTGATGCCGCTCTACTCCAGTATCGAAAAGCTCGATAAACCGCTGCTGGAAGCGGCAAAAGATCTCGGTGCCAGCAAGTTGCAAACCTTTATCCGCATCATTATTCCGCTGACCATGCCGGGGATTGTCGCCGGTTGTTTGCTGGTAATGCTGCCTGCCATGGGGCTGTTCTACGTCTCGGATTTGATGGGCGGCGCAAAAAACCTGCTGGTCGGTAACGTGATTAAGAGCCAGTTCCTGAACATCCGCGACTGGCCGTTTGGGTCGGCAACCAGCATCACGCTGACCATCGTGATGGGGCTGATGCTGCTGGTTTACTGGCGCGCCGCGCGATTGCTGAACAAAAAGGTGGAGCTCGAATGATCGGCCGACTGCTGCGCGGCGGTTTTATGACCGCCATTTACGCTTACCTTTACATCCCGATCATTATTTTGATCGTCAACTCCTTTAACAGCTCGCGCTTTGGCATCAACTGGCAGGGCTTTTCCACACAGTGGTACAGCTTATTGATGAATAACGACAGCCTACTGCAGGCGGCGCAGCACTCGCTGACGATGGCGGTGCTGTCGGCAACGTTCGCGACGCTAATTGGCTCACTGACCGCCGTGGCGCTTTACCGCTACCGTTTTCGCGGTAAACCGTTTGTTAGCGGCATGCTGTTTGTGGTGATGATGTCGCCGGACATCGTGATGGCAATATCGCTGCTGGTGCTGTTTATGCTGCTCGGCGTGCAGTTGGGTTTCTGGTCGCTGCTATTTTCGCATATCACCTTCTGCCTGCCGTTTGTGGTGGTCACGGTGTTCTCGCGGCTGAAAGGGTTTGATGTGCGGATGCTGGAAGCGGCCAAGGATCTGGGCGCCAGTGAGATGACTATCTTGCGCAAAATCATCCTGCCGCTGGCGATGCCCGCTGTCGCCGCAGGCTGGTTGCTGAGCTTTACCCTGTCGATGGATGACGTCGTGGTTTCCTCTTTCGTCACCGGGCCCGGGTATGAAATTCTGCCATTGAAGATTTACTCGATGGTCAAAGTCGGCGTATCGCCGGAAGTGAACGCGCTGGCCACGATCCTGCTGGTGCTGTCGCTGGTGCTGGTGATTGCCAGCCAGTTGATTGCGCGTGATACGACGAAAACAAAAAGCCTGCCTCGCCAGGCGTAATGGATGTAGCCAGTTCGGGCGGACAGCGCACAGAAGCCGCAGTACGTGAGGCGTTCGGGCACTGTCCAGACCCGGAATGGCAAATAAAATAGCCTGCAAGACAGGCTCTAACTCAGGGGACGTTTGAATGAAAAAATGGTCACGCCACCTGCTCGCGGCGGGCGCACTTGCCCTCGGCATGAGCGCCGCACACGCCGACGACAACAAAACACTCTACTTCTATAACTGGACCGAGTATGTGCCGCCAGGCCTGCTGGAACAGTTCACCAAAGAGACCGGCATCAAGGTTATCTATTCGACCTATGAATCGAATGAAACGATGTACGCCAAGCTCAAAACGTACAAAGAAGGCGCGTACGATCTGGTGGTGCCGTCGACCTACTTCGTGGACAAAATGCGCAAAGAGGGCATGATCCAGAAGATCGACAAAACGAAGCTGACTAACTTCCACAATCTCGATCCCGAGATGCTTAACAAACCGTTCGATCCGAATAACGATTACTCGATTCCGTACATTTGGGGCGCGACGGCGATTGGCGTCAACACTGACGCCATCGATGCGAAAACCATCACCAGTTGGGCGGATCTGTGGAAACCGGAATACAAAAGCAGCCTGCTGTTAACCGATGATGCGCGCGAAGTGTTCCAGATGGCGCTGCGCAAACTCGGTTATTCCGGCAACACTACCGATGTGAAAGAGATTGAAGCGGCGTATAAAGAGCTGCAAAAACTGATGCCAAACGTGGCGGCGTTCAACTCTGATAACCCGGCGAACCCGTATATGGAAGGCGAAGTGAACCTCGGTATGGTGTGGAATGGCTCCGCCTGGGTTGCGCGCCAGGCGGGAACGCCGCTGGAGGTCGTGTGGCCGAAAGAAGGCGGCATTTTCTGGATGGACAGCTTATCGATTCCCGCTAATGCAAAAAACGTTGACGGTGCGCTGAAGCTGATTAACTTCCTGCTGCGCCCGGAAATCGCCAAACAGGTCGCGGAAACCATCGGCTACCCGACGCCAAACCTGGCGGCGCGTAAGCTACTCAAACCTGACGTGGCAAACGATAAATCCCTCTATCCGGATGCCGAAACCATCCAGAAAGGTGAATGGCAAAACGATGTCGGTAGCGCCAGCGCCATTTATGAAGAGTATTACCAGAAGTTAAAAGCGGGCCGTTAACGCCATCGTCGACCGGGTCGCTCACCCGGTCGACACCGCCAGAAGCAACCCCGGGCTGGCATTTTCTGCCTGCAACGTCCAGCCGTGTGCCAGCGCAATTTCATGGCAAATCGCCAGCCCCAATCCCGCCCCGCTATCGCGTCGATGCGCGCCGCGCCAGAAGCGCGAAAACAGCAAGGGCAATTCCTCTTCCGCCACGCCCGGCCCGACATCGCGCACCGTAAAACCCTTTTCACTGACGGCTATATGCACTGGCGTACCGGGCGGCGCGTGCTGGATAGCGTTCTCGATCAGGTTCTTAAGCAGGGTAAATAATGCCCCGCGATCGGCGCGCCAGCGCAGCGGATCGTCAGCCGTTGATAAGGTCAACGAAACCTGCGCGTCTGAAGCGATACGCTGAAGAAACTGCACGCTATCACGGGCAATCGCCGGTACATCAACCGGAGCAAACCGGTAGCTAAGCGGTTCGCTGGCCTCTGCCAGCAGTAATAACTGCTGAACCTGACGCGCCAGATGTTCGACCTGCAACAATAACAGCTCGCGTACGTCGAGTTGTTGATCCATCAGCTCGACTTCCGCGCGTATTAACGTCAGCGGCGTTTTTAACTCATGCGCTGCCTTCGCCAGAAAATCCTGCTGATTGCGATACCCCTTCTCCAGTCGCGCCAGCGCCTGGTTGAAGCTGTCAATCAGCGGGGAGATCTCTGTCGGTACCCCGTGCGTTTGCAGAAGGGCATCCAGCGAGCGCGGCGAAATAAGCGCCGCCTCCGTCGACACATTGCGCAGCGGCTTCAGGGAATATTTCAGCGTCACCCACGCACACAGCCCGAAAACCACCAGCAGCACCAGGCTGAACAACTCGATACCAAAGCGGATAAACGGTAAGGCAAAACCGCGATGCAGAAAATCGATAATGCGTGAGCTGGCGGCCATCTGGATCCACCAGGTTTTGCCTGCAAGAACATACGGTTCGGTCGCGCCATCGTAAATCATGCCGTTAAGCGTGAATTTAAATTCTCGTGCTATTTGCGGTGTCAGCGTCGGCCAGTGCTGCGCGCCGGGCGACATCAGCACAACTCGCCCTTTGTCATCCAGCACACGATAAGCCACATCATCGGTGATGCTCTGGTAGATCCATAGTGGATACTGGTCGCCGTTGTTGAACCCGGTCGGCTGTCCGCGCGAGTCAAACTGTAATTCCTGAGCCAGCCGGTGGGTGTAGTCAGAAAGATCCATCCCCGGTAAGCGCTCTTTCACCACCCGGCCAGATAGCACCAGCAATGCAATACTCAGCAGCGCCCCGGCGATAAACGCCAGCAGGATCTTCAGCGCAAGGCTATTCAGCCAACGTTTTTTCCCGGATGGCATAGCCTAATCCTCTGAGGTTAACAATCTGCAAGCGCGAACCAATCGCCGTTAACTTACGCCTTAACCGGTGCAGCGCGACGTCGAGCGCGTTCGGCGTCACCGCATCGCTTAAACCCCATCCGGCGGCTTCCATCCGGCTGCGGCGCACGACGCCGCCCTGCCTGCCCACCAGCGCTAACATGATTTGCAGCTCAGCGGGTGCCAGCGCAATGTGCTGTTCGCCACACTGCATAAGGCTGATTTCCGGCGACAGGGTTAAATCGCCCCACGCCGGTTGCAGCGGCTGGCTTTGCGCCGGACGGCGCAACAAGGCACGCACGCGCGCCACCAGCTCCTCCATGGCAAACGGCTTGGCGAGATAGTCATCCGCGCCCGCCTCCAGCCCTTCGACGCGATCGTGCAGTGCATCGCGGGCGGTGAGGATCAAACAGGGGATCGCGACCTGCGCCTGGCGCAGGCGATACAACAACTGGATACCGTCACCATCGGGCAAGCCACGATCGAGCACCAGCCCCTGGTAGGAGACCTGCGCTATCGCCGTCCAGGCCGCATCGCCGCGCCCGACAATATCCGCAGCGATCCCCGCCGCCGCAAGCCCTTTAGCAATCAGGCGCGCCAGATGGTCGTGATCTTCAATCAGTAATATTCGGCTCATCAGAAATAGTACAGATAACTCATAAAGATGCGGTTTTCGTTAGTCCTGTCCACCAGCGGGCTGTCCTTAATTTCTGACGTCAGCAGCGTCATTTCCACATCAACCATCAGCGAGTGATGCTCATTGAACGCGTACAGGCTGCGTACGCCCATTTCGGTGTTAATCGTCGCATCCGCACGGTACGCAGGCCGACACGGACGTGCTTCGCTACGGCGCACACCGTAATAATAATCGACATAGCTGCTGTTATAACGGCTGGCGACCAGGCGCGGCGTCAGCGTAAATTGCTCGCTCAGATGCCAGCTTTTTTCTGCGCCCAGGCGTAAACGCTGCCCGCTGCTGTTGCCGGAAAGATCGTGCGTCCAGTCGGCAAACAGATCCACCACCGGGTTTTGCCACTCAATGCCCGCTCCGCCCCAGAATCCCCCTTTGCGCTTGTCCATCCCTTTGAGGATATCGGCATCATCGGACGAATAACCTGCGCCATCGTAACGGGCTATTAGACCGATATTGAGCTGTTGGGTTTCACTCAGATGCAGCGCGGGCAATTTAACTTCAGCCGCCGTGCCTAAAAAACGGAAATAACGGTTTTCATAATGCAGAATCGGGATCGGGGTGTACTGACGGTCACTATCCTGGTAAGGCTTTTGCGTGCTAATGACGCCGACGCCAATTCCCCAAACCGGCGGTTCTTCCGCCTGGGCGGCAAAGACAACAGAGACGAGACTTGCTGCGACAACACAACGTGGCACAACAACCATGATGAGGCTCCTGTTAGCGGTGGAAACGCTATCATCAGGGGCGTTGTCTTACGGGGAACTTACCAGCGATTTTCACGATAGTCACGCTGGCGCGTGGCGAACAGATCAGCAAAAAGCGCGCTAAACCGCCATCCTCTTAACTAAAAGGATGGCGTTGATCGTTAAAGCCCTTTCAGCAGCTTTTCGACATATTCCGGCACGACCTGGCTTGCCAGTCCGTAATGTTTCTCTTCAAACTCGCTGCCGACCTGGCTCGGTTCGAGATTCAGCTCTACGGTGTGCGCACCCTGCAGTTTCGCTTCATGTACAAACCCGGCAGCCGGATAAACATGCCCGGATGTGCCAATCGCGATAAACACATCCGCCATTGCCAGCGCGCTGTAGATCTCGTCCATCCCCAGCGGCATTTCGCCAAACCACACCACATGCGGACGCAGCGGCGCCGGGAACTGACAGCAGTGGCATTTGTCATCGTGCGTGACATCGCCCGTCCACTCCAACACCTGCCCGCTTTGCGAACAGCGCACTTTCAGCAGCTCACCGTGCATATGGATAATGTTTTTATTGCCCGCGCGTTCGTGCAGATTGTCGATGTTTTGCGTGATCAGCAAAAAGCGATCGCCCAGCGCCTGCTCGAGCTTCGCCAGCGCCAGATGCGCGGCATTCGGCACAATATCTGGCAGTTGCAGCTGCCTGCGCCGATCGTTATAGAACGTTTGCACCAGTTGCGGGTTGCGGGCAAAACCTTCCGGCGTCGCCACGTCTTCAACATGATGCTCTTCCCACAGCCCGTCTGCCGCGCGGAAGGTTCGAATACCGGATTCAGCGGAAATGCCCGCTCCCGTCAGAACGACGACTCTTGGTTTTTCCATTACGCCTGGCACCATTGTGTCTCTGAAAAAAATTCGCTGACGTAAGCGCTCGCGCAAACGGCGCTTGTTACGGCGAAAACGGCTGAGACGATGTGAACGTCGCGATTGCATAGCATCCTCTCAGATTAGTCAGTGAGGTGAAGAAAAGCCGCGCCGCGCATCCCGCCCGCATCGCCGTGGCGCGCGCGTTCGATACGCGGTACATCGCCTGCCGGTAACAGATGCGGCGCGATACGCGCCGGCAACAGCCGGGTCAGCGCGCTGAAATTCGATAAACCGCCGCCAATCACCAGCAGATCCGGGTCGACGATAGTCAGAATATTACCCAGACATACCGCCAGCAAATCCACGTAACGTTCCACGTGCGCCAGCGCCTTCGCATCTCCCTGTTCCCAGCGCGTTATGATTTCCGGCGCTGACAAGGATTGATGATAGAAGTGTCGGTACAGCCACGCAAAACCGCGACCAGAGAGATAATTTTCAATACAACCGATTTTTCCGCAGCCGCAGCGAGTCAGCGGGAAATCAAAGCCCATCAGCCCCAGCGCATCCACCGGCAGGCGGATATGACCAAACTCACCGGTGATAAAGTGACGGCCAGAGATGGATTTGCCATTGACCACCAGCCCACCGCCAACGCCGGTGCCGAGGATTAACCCCATCACCAACGGATACTGACGGAACTCGTCATCCCAGGCTTCGGAGAGCGTAAAGCAGTTGGCGTCGTTGTCGATACGCACATTGCGCTCAAGCAACGCAGTAAGGTCGGCGCGCAGCGGTCGACCGCTGGCGGCGGGAAGATTAGCGGCATACAGTGTACCGTCGGCGGTTTCCGGCATGCCGGGAATACCGACGCCGACGCTGCCTTTGACGCCGAAATGCGCATCTGCTTCGGCAACCAGATCGGCAATGGCGCCCAGAAACGTTTCATAGCTGTCGTGCGGGGTGGCGACGCGTTTTTCCCACTGTAAGCGCCGGTTGGTGTCAAAGACGCCCAACGCGATTTTACTGCCGCCGATATCAAATCCGTAATTCATTGCCACTCCTTCGTTGTGGCCCGTTCCACGCGGAATTACTGCCCGCTCAGCACTCGTGCAGGATCAATATTGCTCGCCCTGCGCGCCGGATACCAGCTTGCCAGCAGGCTTAGCGCCAGCGCCGTCACCAGCACATAGACGACATCCAGCGGGTGCAGCTCCGATGGCAGGAAATCGATAAAATAGATATCCCCCGACAGGAACTGATGGCCGAGAAGCGTCTCAATCACGTTAATGATTGGCGTTAATTGCAAAGACACGACAACGCCGATCACCACACCGCTGATGCTGCCAAGCAGGCCCGCCAGCAGACCGTACCAGACGAAAATGGCGCGGATAAGCCCATCTTTCGCCCCAAGCGTACGCAGCACGGCAATATCACCGCTCTTGTCTTTTACCGCCATGACCAGCGTCGAGACAATGTTAAAACAGGCCACGCCAATCACTAAAACCATCGCCAGATACATTATGGCGCGGATCATCTGGATGTCGCGGTACATGTAGCCGTACTTACCGATCCAGCTTTTGATATAGACGTAGCTGTTGGTCACTTCACCCGCGTCGCGCACCAGTTTGTTGGCGTTAAACACATCATTTACTTTGATGTCGATACCGGTAACGCTTGCGCCCATATCCAGATATTGCTGCGCATCCTGCATCGGGATCATTGCATAGCTGTGATCAAGCTGGCCGCTCAGTTGCAGAATGCCCGTCACGTGCAAACGCACGCGTTTGGGTTGCAGCAGTTTATGCGCGTCATCGGAGTTGGGGATCATGATAGAAACCCAGTCGCCCTGCTTCACTTTCAGCGCATCGGCTACGCCTTTACCCAGAATGATCTGCTGCTCACCGGCACGGAAATTTTGCCAGGCGTCGCCCTGTACAAATTTCGGCAAGGCGCTGAGCTGCGTTTCCTGCGCCGGGTCAACGCCTTTCACCTGAATCGCGCGCAGGTTGGCACCGCTTTCCACCAGCCCGGTAAAATTAATATAGGGCGCGGCGGCGGCAATGCCCGGCACTTTTTTCACTTTTTCCAGCGCCGTGTCCCAGTTCGTCCACGGCTGATTCACCGGCTCGATTTCACCGTGCGGCACCACCGCCAGAATGCGGTTGTTCAGTTCACGTTCGAAGCCGTTCATCGCGCTTAAACCGACAATCAGCACCGCCACACCCAGCGCGATGCCAACGGTGGAGATCACCGAAATCAGCGACACCATGCCGCCACGACGGCGACCACGGCTAAAACGCAGCGCAATCAGTAAAGAGAGGGGTGAGGCCATTACTCGGCCCCCATCAGGGTGACTTCAGTGTTCAGGCGACCATCGCGCATTTCCAGTTGGCGGTTCATGCGTTTCGCCAGTTGTAAATCATGTGTCACCACGAGGAAAGCCGTGCCCTGCATTTTATTCAGTTCGCCCAGCAGTTCAAAAATGCTGTCTGCATTACGCGCATCGAGGTTCCCGGTCGGTTCATCCGCCAGTACCAGGCGCGGATTGTTGACCAGCGCGCGGGCAATGGCCACACGCTGGCGTTCGCCGCCGGAAAGCTCGGAAGGGCGGTGGCTGGCGCGATGTTCAAGCCCAACCGCGCGCAGCATTTCCAGAGCACGTTCATTAATTTCCGCCGGTTTCTTTTTGCCAATCAGCAGCGGCATTGCCACGTTTTCCAGCGCGGTGAAGTCCGGCAACAGATGGTGAAACTGGTAGATAAAGCCTAATTCCCGGTTACGCAGCTCCGCTTTAGCGGTCGAGGAGAGTTTGCTCATCGGCTGGTCACGGAAAATCACATCTCCTGAGGTTGGTGTATCCAGCCCGCCTAACAGGTGCAACAGCGTACTTTTACCGGAGCCGGAGCTGCCGACAATCGCCATTAACTCCCCTTCCGCCATGCTAAAGCTGACATCGTGCAGTACGTCGGTTTGCACACTGCCTTCCTGATAGCGTTTGCACAGGTTGTCGCATTGCAACAGGATCTTATTCATAACGTAAAGCCTCAGCGGGTTGAGTGGCGGCAGCGCGCCAGGAAGGATAAAGCGTAGAGAGCAGCGCGATGGCCATCGCCACCAGCGCAATACCAATCACCTGCAGCGGTTCAATCGCCACCGGCAGCGCTGCGCCATCAAGGAAGGCACCAATAATCGGCATCAGATTATTTAACTGGCTGGCGAGCAGTGCGCCCAGCCCGGCCCCCAGCAACGCGCCAATAATCCCGGCGCTGGCTCCTTGCACCATAAACACGGCCATGATTTGACGTGGGGTTAAGCCCTGGGTTTGTAAAATGGCTACCTCGCCCTGCTTTTCCATCACCATCAAACCCAGCGAGGTAATAATGTTGAATGCCGCAACGGCGATGATCAGGCTCAGCAGCAGCCCCATCATATTTTTTTCCATCCGCACAGCCTGGAACAGCTCGCCTTTACGATCGCGCCAGTCCTGCCATTTGGTGCCTTCAGGCAATTTTTGCTGGCTGAGCACATCGACTTTCAGCGGCTCGTTCAGCCATAAACGCCAGCCGGTAATATTGCCCGCCGGGTAGCGCATCAGGCGTGAGGCGTCATCAATATTGACCAGCATCTGGTATTCGTCGACTTCGCTGTTCGCCGCAAACGTGCCAACCACGGTGAACAGGCGCTGGCTCGGCAAGCGGCCCATCGGCGTAGACTGGCTGGCGGACGGCACCATCACGCGAATTTGATCGCCACGGTTCACGCCCAACTGACCAGCCAGTTGCTCACCGAGGATAATGTTGTATTTGCCCGCTTGCAGGTCGCTTTGTTTGACATTGACCAGATACGGCGTCAACGGATCGGGTTGTGCTGGATCGATGCCCATCATCACGCCAACCGCCACGCTGCGCGCGCTCTGGAGCACCACATCGCCGGTAGTGAGCGGCGCGATACGTGTCACGCCTTGCAATTTGACCTGGCTTGCCGGGAGTTGCGCTGGATTCAGTGAGCCGTTTTGCGTGGTAAGAGTGGCCTGCGGCATCAGCCCCAGGATGTTGTTTTGCAGCTCGCGCTCAAAGCCATTCATCACCGATAACACCGTTACCAGCGCCATAACACCGAGGGTGATGCCAATGGTTGACAGCCAGGAGACAAAGCGGCCAAAGCGGTCCGCTGCGCGCCCGCGCATATAGCGCAGGCCTATGAAAAGAGTGACAGGCTGGTACATGAAATCCGTCTGGTTGCTGATAGCAGAGTGAGGAGTATATAAGCGAAAGCACAGAGCGTAAATGAGTGAAACGGTAAGTATTCGTCAGACAGATAAGGAAAAATTCCGTGAAATCAAACCAATAAACAACCATCGGCCAGTTTGCATTTCCGTTTGTTTGTACGGCTGTTGACCGTTAACTCCCCCCTCACCTTAATCCGAAAATGAACAAATACAGACACTTCCCCAATACATCGCCCTCCAGCATGACCAGGATCAATGGCCAGAATTTTGGCAAAACAGGCAAACGTGTTAATGAAACAGAAAGCATTATGGATTAATCAAATCAAGGGGTTATGTATTTGTCTGGTCGTGGTTTATCACTCAGTCATCACGTTTTACCCGCACCTTTCGACTTTCCAGCATCCGTGGTCGCAAACGCTCTCTAAGTGCTGGATTTATTTCAACCTTTATCTCGCACCGTTTCGTATGCCGGTGTTCTTTTTTATCTCCGGCTATCTTATTCGCCGATATATAGACGATGTACCGTGGAAAGATACGCTCGATAAGCGTATCTGGAGCATCGTCTATGTACTGGCGCTGTGGGGCGTATTGCAATGGGCTGGTCTAAGCCAGATTAATGACTGGCTCGCTCCGCAACGCGATCTGAGTAATGCCGCCAACGCGGCTTATGCGGAGAACTGGCGCGAGTTTCTTCAGGGCATGCTCACCGCCAGCACCAGCCTGTGGTATCTCTATGCGCTGGTGGTCTATTTCACGCTTTGTAAGCTGCTCAGCAACTGGAAAGTGCCGGTATTAGCGCTGATGATCCTGGCAAGCCTGGCGATTAATTACCTACCGCTGCCGTGGTGGGGGATGAACAGCGTGGTGCGCAATATGATTTTCTATTCGCTCGGAGCCTGGTATGGGGCAAGCGTAATGGAGTGGGTCAAAACCGTGTCGCTCCGCCGTTACGGGTTGCTGTTCGCGCTGGCGGCCGTGGTGGCTTTCGGGCTGTGGATGTTCAATATGCCGCTGCCGCTGTGCCTGCTTTCCATTGTGGGTATTATGCGTTTGTTCCAGATGCTGGAGCAGCGCTTTCCACCCAACGAAAAGAGCCTGCTGAACGTGGTCGGCTCTAATACGCTGGCGATTTACACCACGCATCGCATTCTGATTGAGGCCATCAGCCTTGCGCTACTCAAACCAATGAACGCGGGCGCATGGCCGCAAACAGTCGAACTGGCGCTGCTGTTAGTCTATCCGTTCGCCACGTTGCTGATTTGTACGCTGGCTGGGCTGATGGTGCGAAAATTGTCGTCGGCGCTGTTCGCCGATCTCTTTTTTACGCCGCCAACGAAACATCTTACGGCGGTGCAAGCGCGTTAATCCTGCGCGTCGTATTGGCTAAAGCCGCCTAATCACAGATAATAATGGTATTGCGTATCAGGGATATGCCCCCATAACGGGGGCATATCCATAACGAGATCTTGATATCCCCATGCCTGAACAATACCGTTATTCCCTGCCTGTCAAAGCAGGCGACCAGCGCCAGTTTGGCGAACTGACAGGTGCTGCCTGCGCCACCGAAGTTGCGGAAATCATTGAGCGCCATCCTGGCCCGGTCGTGCTGATTGCGCCGGATATGCAAAACGCGCTGCGCTTGCAAGATGAGATTGGTCAATTTACCGATAACCTGGTGATGAACCTTGCCGACTGGGAAACGCTGCCGTATGACAGTTTCTCGCCACATCAGGAAATTATCTCTTCCCGCCTGTCGACGTTATATCAACTGCCCTCCATGCAGCGCGGCGTGCTGATTGTTCCGGTAAATACGCTGATGCAACGCGTTTGCCCGCACAGTTACCTGCATGGCCATGCGCTGGTGATGCAAAAAGGGCAACGTTTGTCGCGCGATGAACTGCGCAGCCAACTGGATAGCGCGGGCTATCGCCATGTTGATCAGGTGATGGAGCATGGGGAATACGCCACGCGCGGCGCGCTGCTCGATCTTTTCCCGATGGGCAGCGAGCAGCCCTTCCGCCTCGACTTTTTCGACGACGAAATCGACAGCTTGCGTCTGTTCGACGCTGATACCCAGCGTACGCTGGAAGAAGTCGAGGCGATTAACTTACTGCCCGCGCACGAATTCCCGACCGATAAAAACGCCATTGAGCTGTTCCGCAGCCAGTGGCGCGATAAATTTGAGGTCAAACGCGACGCAGAGCATATCTACCAGCAAGTCAGTAAAGGTACGTTGCCTACCGGGATTGAGTACTGGCAACCGCTGTTTTTCAGCGAACCGCTACCGCCGCTGTTCAGTTATTTCCCGGCGAACACGTTGCTGGTCAACACCGGTAATCTGGAAAACAGTGCCGAACGCTTCCAGCAGGAGACGCAGGCGCGTTTTGAGAATCGTGGTGTTGATCCCATGCGCCCTTTGTTGCCGCCGGAGACGCTGTGGCTTCGCGTTGATGAACTCTATAGCGAGCTGAAGAAATGGCCGCGCATCCAGTTAAAAACCGAACAACTCTCCAACAAAGCCGCGCATGTTAACCTGGGTTACCGGTCGTTGCCGGATCTGGCGGTACAGGCGCAGCAGAAATCGCCGCTCGATAACCTGCGTAAGTTCCTGGAATCCTTCGCCGGACCGGTGGTGTTCTCCGTTGAAAGTGAAGGTCGTCGCGAAGCATTAATTGAACTGCTGGCGCGCATCAAAGTTGCGCCTAAACGCATTATGCGTCTCGACGAAGCCGAAGCGCCCGGCGCATATCTGATGATCGGCTCCGCAGAACACGGCTTTATCGATACGTTGCGCAGCCGGGCGCTGATTTGTGAAAGCGATCTGCTCGGCGAGCGCGTCGCGCGTCGTCGCCAGGACACACGACGCACCATCAACCCGGATACCTTGATCCGCAACCTCGCCGAACTGCATGACGGCCAGCCGGTGGTGCACCTGGAGCACGGCGTGGGGCGTTATGCGGGAATGACCACGCTGGAAGCGGGCGGCATCAAAGGCGAATACCTGATGTTGACCTACGCGGGTGATGCCAAATTGTACGTGCCCGTTTCGTCGCTGCATTTAATCAGCCGCTACGCGGGCGGTGCGGAAGAGAACGCGCCGCTGCATAAACTGGGTAGCGATGCCTGGTCGCGCGCGCGGCAAAAAGCGGCGGAGAAAGTGCGCGATGTCGCCGCAGAGCTGCTGGACATTTATGCTCAACGCGCCGCCAAAGCGGGCTTCGCCTTTAAACATGACAAAGAGCAGTATCAACTTTTCTGCGACAGTTTCCCGTTTGAAACCACGCCGGATCAGGCACAGGCCATTAATGCGGTGCTCAGCGATATGTGCCAGCCGCTGGCAATGGATCGCCTGGTGTGTGGCGATGTCGGCTTCGGTAAAACTGAAGTGGCGATGCGCGCCGCATTTCTCGCGGTCGAGAACAATAAGCAGGTGGCGGTGCTGGTGCCCACCACCCTGCTCGCTCAGCAGCACTTCGATAACTTCCGCGATCGCTTCGCCAACTGGCCGGTGCGCATTGAAATGCTTTCACGTTTTCGCAGCGCCAAAGAGCAGGCGCAGATCCTGGAGCAAGCCGCCGAGGGGAAAATCGATATTCTGATTGGCACTCACAAGCTGCTGCAAAGCGATGTCAAGATGAAGGATCTCGGTCTGTTAATTGTCGATGAAGAGCACCGTTTCGGTGTGCGTCACAAAGAGCGTATTAAAGCGATGCGCGCTGATGTGGATATCCTGACGCTGACCGCCACGCCGATCCCCCGTACGCTGAATATGGCGATGAGCGGGATGCGCGATCTGTCGATTATCGCCACCCCGCCCGCGCGCCGCCTGGCGGTTAAAACCTTTGTACGTGAGTACGACAACCTGGTGGTTCGCGAAGCGATGCTGCGTGAGATCCTGCGCGGTGGGCAGGTCTACTATCTCTACAATGATGTGGAAAATATCCAGAAAGCTGCCGACCGGCTGGCGGAACTGGTGCCGGAAGCGCGCATCGCCATCGGCCACGGCCAGATGCGTGAACGCGAACTGGAGCGGGTGATGAATGATTTCCACCATCAACGTTTCAACGTGCTGGTGTGCACCACCATTATTGAAACCGGGATCGATATTCCGACCGCCAATACCATCATTATTGAACGCGCCGATCACTTCGGTCTTGCCCAGCTACACCAGTTGCGCGGACGTGTCGGGCGTTCGCATCATCAGGCCTACGCCTGGCTGCTGACACCGCATCCTAAAGCCATGACCACCGATGCGCAAAAACGTCTGGAGGCCATCGCTTCGCTGGAAGATTTAGGCGCGGGCTTTGCGCTGGCAACGCATGACCTCGAGATCCGCGGCGCGGGAGAATTGCTGGGCGAAGACCAGAGTGGGCAGATGGAAACTATCGGCTTCTCGCTCTATATGGAGCTGCTGGAAAACGCGGTCGATGCGCTGAAAGCGGGCCGCGAACCGTCGCTGGAAGATCTGACCAGCCAGCAAACTGAAGTTGAATTACGTATGCCTTCGCTGTTGCCGGATGACTTTATTCCTGACGTCAACACGCGCTTGTCATTCTATAAACGCATCGCCAGCGCCAAAGATGAGAACGCGCTGGAGGAGATTAAAGTTGAGCTGATTGACCGTTTCGGCCTGTTGCCGGATGCGGCGCGTACCCTGCTGGATATCGCCCGCTTGCGCCAGCAGGCGCAAAAACTGGGGATCCGCAAGCTCGAAGGCAATGAGAAAGGCGGTATGATTGAGTTCAACGCGAAAAATCATGTCAACCCGGCATGGCTGATAGGCTTACTGCAGAAACAACCGCAGCATTTCCGCCTCGATGGCCCAACGCGGCTGAAGTTTATGCAGGATCTCAGTGAGCGCAAAGTACGTATGGATTGGGTTCGTCACTTTATGCAGCAGCTCGCCGAAAACGCAGTAGCTTGACAAAAATGATCCAGGCCGGTTCACACGACCCGGCACCTTTACTTTCCTCAACATTTACAAATATTTTGCAATAACCCAGGATTTCCCTACACGCTGACCTACCATAATTCCATCACACAGCTTTATAGCAATAACCTTATGATTTACATGGATTATGGTAATGATAAAAACGTCGCGTTTCGTTCACTGGCTCGCGCTGCTGGCCGCCACTGTCGCTCTCGCCCTACCCGCACACGCTAATACCTGGCCTTTACCCCCTTCCGGCAGCAACCTCGTTGGCGAGAATCGTTTTCATGTCGTGCAGAATGACGGCGGTTCACTGGAGGCGATTGCTAAGCAATACAATGTGGGATTTCTTGCGCTTTTGCAGGCCAATCCCGGTATTGATCCGTATGTCCCGCGCGCGGGCAGCGTACTGACCATTCCGCTGCAAGCGCTGCTACCCGATGTGCCGCGCAAAGGCATTGTGATCAACCTCGCCGAGCTGCGCCTCTATTACTATCCGCCGGGTAAAAACGAAGTCACGGTTTACCCGATCGGCATTGGCCAACTGGGTGGCGACACGCTGACACCCACCATGGTCACCACGGTCTCTGATAAACGCGCGAACCCCACCTGGACACCGACCGCGAATATTCGCGCGCGCTATAAAGCACAGGGAATAGATCTACCCGCGGTGATGCCTGCCGGGCCGGATAACCCGATGGGACACCATGCCATTCGCCTTGCCGCGTTTGGTGGCGTCTATTTGCTGCACGGCACTAACGCCGATTTCGGTATCGGTATGCGCGTTAGCTCCGGCTGCATTCGCCTGCGTGACAAAGACATTTCTAACCTGTTTGCCCAGGTTTCCCCGGGTACGCCAGTGAATATCATCAATACGCCGATCAAAGCGTCAGTTGAGCCTGATGGCAGGCGACTGGTTGAAGTGCATCAGCCGTTATCGAAATCGATTAACGATGATCCCAAAACGTTACCCATCGTGCTGAACGCCGCGATGCAAGCGTTCAAAGATGATGCGCGCAGCGATGCAGCAGTGATGAGCCATGCGATGGAAGTGCGTTCCGGGATGCCGGTCGATATCACCCGCCACATTGAAAATGTGTCGCAGGTGATGTAACTGCCCTGCTGGTGAAAAAAAGCCCTGCGATAATTCGCGGGGCTTTTTTATATAACGGTGGCGTAATGTGTTGCGCTTATTTGTAAAGAACAGCCGTACCGTGCAGGTTGTCAGAGCCGGTCACAGAGGTGATACGAAACGATTTCGCGCCCATCTGATCGGCTTTCTGTGCCAGTTGATCTTCAACAGAGGCGAGGTTGGAATTCGCACGCACACCAACGGTCGCTACTTCCTGCTGGCCTGTCGGAGCAGATTGCACTTCAACGGCAGCGAAACTGGCGAAAGAGAGAGAACTCAGTACAGCAGCAGTAAACAGCGCAGTGATATTTTTCATGATATCTTTCCTGGATGCAGGTGAAGGATGTCGTTAAACATTAAGTTAACGATCGATACACAAATCGTAGATGTGATCTGCATCAGGCGTCAATGGTTTTTTATAACGATCATTAAATAAAATAAAATTTATTTAAAATTCATAACGATATGATTTATCGATATGTGCTAATTTGCTGCTGGTTATCTGTCGGGAATATTTTTATAATGGTCATTCAACAAACTAACAAAGGTTAGGCGGCGATATGACCAGTGAAGTCAGCAGTTGCACCAAAAAAAGCCGTGGCCGACCGAAAGTGTTCGACAGGGAAGCGGCGCTCGACAAAGCCATGACGCTATTTTGGCAACATGGTTACGAAGCCACATCATTATCCGATCTCGTCGAAGCGACCGGGGCGAAAGCGCCGACGCTGTATGCCGAGTTCACCAACAAAGAGGGGCTGTTTCGCGCCGTCCTCGATCGCTACATCACCCGATTCGCGCGTCAGCACGAAGCGCAGTTGTTGTGCGAAGAAAAATCGGTGGAAAGCGCGCTGCGGGATTACTTCACCGCCGTGGCGAAGTGTTTTACCAGTACGGATACGCCAGCCGGGTGCTTTATGATCAACACCTCGGCGACGCTGGCGGCATCGTCACAGGCAATTGCGAACACCATAAAATCCCGACATGCGCAGCAGGAAGAGACGCTGCGTCAGTTTCTCACCGCTCGCCAGCTACGCGGCGAAATTCCGCAAGCGGTTGACACGCTCGCATTAGCGCAGTTTTTAGGATGTATCTTGCAGGGCATGTCCATCAGCGCGCGTGAAGGCGCAAGTTGTGAAAAACTGCTGCAAATCATTCAAACTACCCTGCGATTGTGGCCAGATTTGATCAAAGCCTGAAAAAAAATGAGACGGGAAACCGTCTCATCTCGCCTCTGTGATAGGGATATCACATTTCAATAATAGGTAAAATCTATCAGCGTTTTCCCCCGCTTTGCTATTCTTAATTGTGATTATTGCGCGGCTAATGATTAGTCCGGATGATACAAATAATGAGCATCATGATGATGCAGCTATGTACTTGCTTTCCTTTGCTCTCACCCTAAGTGCTGAATTAAACGACTTTCGAGGATAAAGGGTATTTACCTGTACTTAACACATGCAGAAGGAAAATGGAGATGATTTTGCTATTACCATTCATTAAAGTGTTAATAGTAATAACATTATTATTTGGTCTGTGGGTTTTGTTGGGTGGTTCAGTACTGTTTGCGTTTATCTCAATTGTGATAACAGGCCTGCTGCTGGTTCGCCAACACGACTTCATTTGACTGATTAAAGCCTTGCAGAAATGTGAGGCTTTTTTAATGAAAAAAGGCTCCTCAGCCTGAGCGATGAGGAGCCAACATGCAGAGTACTTCTGTTTTTACGCTTTGTTATTCAAAACCAGTTGACCATTGCCATCCAGCGGAATTTGCGTACCAGGATCTTTATCCATGCGGATTTTCCCCTGCTGGTCACCAATTTTATACGTCACGTCATAACCGAGCATTTTTTCTGACTTGTCATACACGGTGCTGCAACGTTGCTGGTTCGTAGTGTAGGTATCCCTTTCTTGCATCCCACCCTGAATCTGATTACCGGCGTAACCGCCGCCCAGCGCACCAACGACCGTGGCGACATCTTTACCGCGACCACCACCAAACTGGTGCCCCAGCACGCCACCCGCCACCGCGCCAAGAACAGAACCGGTAATACGGTTTTCATCTTGTACGGGACGACGATGCGTCACTGTCACATTTCGACACTCCTGACGTGGTGTTTTAACCGTTTCCTTGATTGGCGTCGCAGAAACCACTTGCGCGTACTGAGGACCGCGCTCAAACACGTTCAGGCTGGCAACTGCGGCAACGCCCAGTGCAGCGGCCACGCCAATACCGATACCCGCTAACATTGATTTGTTCATCAGGATTCTCTCCCTGTTTGCTATTGGTAACAATTTTGCAACTTCGCAAGCAAGGAAGCCAATCAGAAAGAGCGTAAAAAGAGGGATAGTGGGCAGGAAAATGACGACATTCAGAGTTATCCGAGCGGTTTAATACCACCTGTAGCGCGATATGCTGCTCCCTGGGCAGATAACACCACAGGGAGCAGAACAGCGTTAGTGCAATTTGAGACGCGGGCGGATCACCCGGTTAATACTGCCGACCAGCATCATCAGGCCCGTTTTGAAATACCCATGCAGCGCGACCTGGTGCATACGGTACAGCGAGATATACACAAAGCGTGCGATACGGCCTTCAACCATCATCGAACCGCGCATCAGGTTGCCCATCAGACTGCCAACCGTCGAGAAATTGGACAGGGAAACCAGCGAGCCATGATCTTTATAGACATACGATTTCAGCGGCTTACCTTTGACCTGCGCCAGAATGTTATGCAAAGCAAGGCTTGCCATCTGGTGAGCGGCCTGCGCACGCGGCGGTACAAAACCACCTTCCGGTCGTGCACACGACGCGCAATCGCCAATTGCGTAAATGTCCGCATCGCGGGTGGTTTGCAATGTTGGTTCGACCACCAGTTGGTTAATGCGGTTGGTTTCCAGTCCGCCAATCTCTTTCATAAAGTCCGGCGCTTTGATACCCGCCGCCCACACCATCAGATCGGCGTTGATATATTCGCCCTCTTTCGTGTGCAGACCGCCTTCATCGGCGCTGGTCACCATCGTTTGGGTCAGTACGCGTACGCCCATTTTAGTCAACTCGTTATGCGCGGCACCGGAAATACGTGGCGGCAGTGCAGGCAGAATACGTTCGCCGGCTTCCACCAGCGTCACGTTCAGCGCTTCGTTTGTCAGGCCTTTATAACCATAACTGTGCAGCTGTTTCACCGCGTTGTGCAGCTCCGCAGAGAGTTCAACGCCGGTTGCCCCACCGCCAACAATCGCAATATTAACTTTGCCGTTAGCGCCAAGGTTCGCCGAATATTTCAGGAACAGATTGAGCATCTCCTGGTGGAAACGTCGCGCCTGGTGCGGGTTGTCGAGGAAAATACAGTGCTCTTTCACGCCAGGCGTATTGAAGTCGTTCGAGGTACTGCCGAGCGCCATTACCAGCGTGTCATAGGCTAGTTTCCGTTCCGGCACTAGTAAATCGCCCTTCTCATCGCGCAGTTCAGCAAGCGTAATGGTTTTGCTTTCACGATTAATATCGACGACAGAACCGAGCTGGAACTGAAAATGGTGATTACGCGCATGCGCCAGGTAGCTCAGCGCATCGACACCTTCATCCAGCGAACCGGTTGCCACTTCGTGCAGCAACGGCTTCCACAAATGGCTGTGGTTACGATCGACAAGCGTGATTTTCGCTTTTTTGCCGCGACCAAGCTTTTTACCTAACTGCGTCGCCAGCTCCAGACCACCAGCACCACCGCCTACAATCACAATTTTCTTCAATGGTGTAGTCAACGTGACCCCCTAAAATATTAACCAATTGTTAATTAAAAGTTATTAAAATAGCTTTTAATTAACAACAAGTTACGCACTCACAACCAGATATTGACGCCGAGAATAACACGAACGGTTCAATGGTCATACCAAAATTGATATGCATCAAGTTTTGATGCTTAAAAGATGAGCAAGTGTAGCCGACAGACAAAATAATGCCCGGCGAAACGCAGATATAAAAATAACACCGGCAGGTGAGATAACCTGCCGGAAAGGGGGATTAACCGAGGGTTTTAAAGGCTTTTATACGCTGGAGATGCGGTGAGATGTTCTTGAATTTATGCGACTGTTCTTCGTCCCAGACAATTTCGTAATAGGGGTGCAACTCCTCGGCTGAGCGCTGGCTATTCAGTGCTTCATCCTGGCGCGAGAGGATCACCAGGCAACGATCGCGATTTTTCTCACGAAAGTTGGAAACGCATTTGGTGGCAATGTCCTGGTACTCTTCCGGGCGGTCAATTTTCCCTTCCATGTTCTCGTAAGGAAACAGGTTAGGATTGAGGATCACCTGACGGATATCGCACAGGAAACCGATGCGTTCAGCCCAGTAACCGCCAAGGCCGACACCGCAAATCAGCGGACGCTCATCGATATTGAGCTGCAACATCTTATCCACTTCTTTCAACAGATGCTGCATATCATGCTTCGGATGGCGCGTGCTGTAGCTAATCAGACGCACATCCGGATCAATAAACTGCAGCTGCAACACTTTTTCATGGTTGCCGGGGCTGTTTGAGTCAAAACCGTGTAAATAGATAATCATGGTATCCTCACCACTTCGACATCGCGTCCGCAGGAATTAACGAGCCTCTTTGTGCTCCTGCCAGCGTGCATGCAGCTGCTCCAGCTGGTTATGAGCAGCCTTCCAGCGCGCTGAACTCATCAACTCCTGACGAGAATATGAACCTTTATGATACAAATGCGTAACACGTTGTGCATTGATCGGCGACAGGTTATCCAACACGCTTACTGCGCCTTTACGATTATTACAGACCAGGATCATATCGCAACCGGCATCCAGCGATGCCTGGCCACGTTCAGCGTAACTTCCCATGATAGCCGCGCCTTCCATTGACAAATCATCCGAAAAAATCACGCCGTCAAAACCCAGCTCTCCGCGTAATACGGTTTTCAGCCAATATGGCGAGCCGCTGGCCGGACGCGGATCCGCGTCGGTATAGATCACATGCGCGGGCATAATCGCATCGAGTTTGTTTTGCTCAATCAGGTTGCGGAAAATCGTCATATCATGCGCGCGGATCTCGCCTTGTGGTCGCGGGTCTCGTGGCGTCTCTTTATGGGAATCGGCCTTAACCGCCCCGTGACCGGGAAAGTGTTTACCGGTGGTTTTCATCCCGGCGCTGTGCATCCCGTCGATAAAGCACGTCGCCATTGCCAGCGCTTTCACGGGATCTTCATGATACGAACGCTCGCCAATCGCCGCGCTAATATGCCCAACATCCAGCACCGGGGCAAAACTGATGTCGATATCCATGGCGATCATTTCGCTGGCCATTAGCCAACCCGCTTCCTGCGCCAGGCGACCGCCCTCCTCCAGCCCATGCAAAGCAGCGAAAGATTGTGCGGCGGGTAAACGCGTAAAGCCGTCGCGAAAACGCTGTACGCGCCCGCCTTCCTGATCAACCGCCACCACCAGACGATGATGCGAAGCGCTGCGGATCTGGCGCACCAGCTCCCGTAATTGCTCGGGATCGTGATAATTACGGGTAAAGAGGATCAGGCCGCCAACCAGCGGGTGCGCCAGAATCTCGCGCTCTTCTGCATCCAGTTCGTACCCTTCCACATCCAACATCACTGGGCCCACATTTACCTCTCTTATTCTTTTGTCGCTAACTGACGCCATGTTTCATTCGCCAGAGTAATAAATTGTTGTTCGCCCGTTTGCTGCCAGCGGCACTCATACCAGCCAGCCATCAGCATCAAAACCCACGGACGCCAGCGCCGGACCTGGCGCCACAGCTGAGCGGGATTGATGGCAGCATGTTGCGCATAGTGATTCACCAGTTCCTGCCGCTCTGCTTCGTTTTTCGTCCATATTGCCGCCAATTCCAGCGCGATATCGCCATCGCCCGCGTATTCCCAGTCGATCAGACGCAAACCCAAAGCACTCTGCACCAGGTTTCCGGCGTGGACATCCATATGTAACGGTGCCAGCCGTAGCGGCACAGGCTCTTTTTGCTGGCGCAACTGCTTTAACTGGCGCAGCCATAACGGTGTCCGCCGCGAACGTGCGCTCCGCTGCCAGTATCCCTCAAGCAGCGGCAATAAAGTTATCCGCCAGCCAAACAGCGGCTGTAGATGTAAATCATACAGTAACGGCACCAGCACACTGGCCTGTGGCAGCACGGCGCAGACCTCGCCGGGGAAATAATCAACCGCCATCCACTCGCCGGTGAATAAGCGCGGGCGTGGAGCAATAGAAGCGGGCAAGCGGCGGAGTAAGCGATACTGGCGCAGAAAAGGCGATGATGTCGCCTGGTGCCGTTTTCGCAGCACCAGCGTATGCCGCCCATCGCTAATAAGACAACTCCCGCCGCTGAGGCCGGAATTCTGGCTGGCGACGGGAGCATAAGTCGGAAAGTAGCGTGACAACACCTCGTCACGCGTCTGTTTATTGTTGCTGAACCGCACCTTTACCCGACCAGATAATTTCGCCGGTTTGTACCAGCATTAATTGCATTTGCAGCGCCGGTGCGTTGACATTCCCGGTCGCGTTGGAGTAGAGCACATACTGCGCCCCGACGTTACGGGCGATACCGATGGCTTTACTGCGCGTACCGAGGCTGTCCTGTGGAGAGAGCCCCAGTTGTTGCTTCGCGACCGCCAGTTGCTGCTCGGTAACAAGCGTGAATTTACCGTTATTGGCCAACGCGTTGCGCACCACACCTGTTGCTTCGCCCGTGTTGATGGAACCGTTGGTTCGGTTATTGACGCTATCCACTAACAGCACGCTACCTGCGTTCGCACCGCTGGCCTGCAACATTTTGCCGACCATCGGCTGAACGGCGCTATTCCAGTCAAAATGACGCTCGCGCGGCGCGGGTTGCCCCGTTTGGTCCTGGTGCTCAATCGGCCCCGGTTGCTGCTGCGGCAGCGTCGGGACAGAAGGCACCTCCGGCACCGGTTGCTGCGGCTGTACCGGAGTGGGTTGTTGCGGCGTGCCTGCACCACCCGCCTGATCAACCGGCGCAGGTTGCTGATCGCTAATACAGCCCGCAAGCAACACGGCCAGGGTTGTCAAAAGCGCGTAGCGTCCAATAGTTTTAATCAAGAGTCACCCCTTACAGGTAAAGATAAAGTCTGACGCTGTGCGCACCCAAATAGTTGGCGCTGCCATAGAGCGTCACGCCCGAATTTCCCGGGATCGTGACGGTTCGCGGCGCTTCCAGCGGGTGCATTTCCAGACCTCTGGCGTCATACCAGAAAAAACGATAATGCACGGTAACGGGCTGCTGTCGTTCATTAAATAACCGTGAAGACGCGGAAGGCTGGAGTTCCTGCGTACTTAACGTCGGCGGCTGCGCAATAATCCCTGAGGCCAGAATGCTCGATTCCATCACTAACGTCTGGTCGTCGGCGACCGGGATCGTTGGACGTGAGCTGCACCCCACCAGAGCCAGCGCTGCCAGCCATAACGCGACACGCCCGTTCGTCATATCAAAGACCTTTATGAGCCAGCATCGGCCCCAGTGCGCGCCCGCCGAGCAGGTGCATATGAATATGGTAAACCTCCTGCCCGCCATGACGATTACAGTTCATGATCAAACGGTAACCGTCTTCAGCAATCCCCTCATCGCGGGCGATTTTCGCCGCAACCGTCACCATGCGCCCCAGCGCCTGCTCATGCGCTTCGGTCACGTCATTCACGGTTGGGATCAGGATGTTTGGCACAATCAGGATATGGGTTGGAGCCTGCGGAGAGATGTCGCGAAAAGCGGTAACCAGTTCGTCCTGGTAAACAATATCCGAGGGAATTTCGCGACGAATGATTTTACTGAAAATGGTTTCTTCGGCCATGACGTTTTCCTTTTATGTACGCGGAGCCAGCCCGCAGCCGTCGTCAATTACGTGCCCTAGAGTATGATCGAGATTCTCTTGTTGTTTCAACCAAAACGCTGTTTTTCTTTCACCTTTCCTGCTTTGCTGGCGTGCAAATCGCCTGTATTTAAGCGGCGTTACGGTGAAATGGCATTTCAGTAGTGAATATTACATCTGTTTACATTCATTTAGTGAATGCGTATATTTCGCATTTGCATTTTCATGCGCAATTATTACCAGACGAATTACAAAACCCGCCTGACGCGACAACGTATCGCGGCAAGGCTTTCCCTCTAACGCACCATTAAGGGTTTATTCATGTCTTTCACTCATCACGCCAGGAACGAAGCGCGTTCGTTAGCCGCCACACCGTCTCTGCTTGCCGCCTGCATTGCAATGGCTTTAGTCCCCTCTGCTACGTTTGCGGCAGATACCGCTGCAGCATCTGAAGATACGGTTGTGGTTGATGGCGCAGCGTTAAGCACCGCTGACAGCCAGGCGCAAGACTACAGCGTGAAAACCACCACCACAGGCACCAAGCTGTTACTGGTTCCGCGTGACATCCCGCAATCAGTGAGTGTGGTCAGTCAGCAGCGTATGCAGGATCAGCAGTTAAACACCATCGAACAAGTGCTGGATAATACGATTGGCGTCAGCGCATCGCGCATTGATACCCACCGCACGAACTTCTTCGCGCGCGGCTTTTTCGTCAGTAACTTTGCTTATGAAGATATGCCGACATTCCTTGATAACCGCTGGAATTTTGGAGATACCGCAGGCGACACGGCAATTTATGACAAGATTGAAGTGGTGCGCGGCGCGGCCGGTTTGATGAGCGGAACAGGTAATCCCTCTGCTTATGTCAACATGGTGCGTAAACATGCTGACAGCAAAGAATTTAAAGGAACTGCAACCGCGACTTACGGTAGCTGGGACGATCAGCGCTATGTGCTGGATCTGCAAGCGCCGCTGACCGAATCCGGCAACGTGCGCGGCCGGGTTATCACTGGTTACCAGGATAAAGATTCGTGGGTTGAACGTAACCACTACCGCAAAAAATTCGTCACCGGCGTAGTGGATGCGGATATCACCGACTCCACCACCCTTTCTCTTGGCTATGACTATCAGGAAAGTGAAGAAGACAGCCCGACCTGGGGCGGTTTCCCGTCGCTGTATAGCGACGGCAGCCGCACGCATTTCCGCCGTGGTTTCAATACGGCGGCAGACTGGGCTTACTCCAATGTCGACTCTTCAAAAATTTTCGCCAACCTGACCCAGCGTTTTGACAACGGCTGGGAGGCGAAAGTTAACGCCATGCATGCAGAAACAAATTTCGACAGCAAGTTGATGTATATCGACGGTTACCCGGATAAAACCACCGGTCTGTATGATGCCTCGCAGTGGCAAGGCGCATGGGGCGGCTGGAACCGTGGCGAGCGCAAACAGGACTCCATCGATGCGTTTGTGCGCGGTGGTTACGATTTGTTTGGTCGCCAGCACGAAGTAATGTTCGGCGGTAGCTACAGCCGCCAGCGCAACAATTATGACAACTCATATCCGGTTAATGACAATTCCGGCCTGATGGATGTCGGCAATATTCATACATATAACGGTAACACGCTGGTCGACCCGAGTTGGTCTGACTGGGCGCTCTACCAGCGCGATGTGATCCGCCAGAAATCACTGTATGCGGCAACACGTATCTCTTTAGCCGATCCGCTGCACTTGATCCTCGGCGCGCGTTATACCGAATGGAGCGCAAAATATAATCTGGAACGCAAGCCGCATGAGATCCGTAACAGCAAGTCCGATGACGTTACGCCCTACGCTGGTCTGATTTATGACATTGATGACACCTGGTCTGTTTACGGTAGCTACACCTCTATTTTCGAACCGTCCAGCCAGCGCGATATCAACAGCGAGTTCCTGGAACCTACAACCGGTAAAAGCTATGAAGCCGGGATCAAGGGTGACTGGTATAACACACGTCTGACGGCGACCCTGGCGGTATTCCGTACCGAGCAGGATCATGTCGCCGTATCGACAGGCGAGTACATTCCGAACTCCGGCGGCCAGACAGCGTATAAATCCGTCAACGGCACGGTAAGCAAAGGCGTCGAATTTGAGCTCAATGGTGCTCTCACCGACAACTTACAGCTCACCTTTGGTGCCAGCCGTTTTATGGCTGAAGATGGTGACGGTGTAGCCGTTAACCCGGAGCAGGCGCGCACTACCATGAAATTATTCACGCGTTACCAGTTGCCGATGCTGCCGGAACTTTCCGTTGGCGGCGGCGCGCGCTGGCAGAATAAAACCTGGCAGGATATCAAAGGCCCGAGCGGCGATATGCGCATCACCCAGAGCGGTTATACGGTGGTGGATCTCTTCACCCGCTATCAGGCAACCAAAAACTTTGCGGTTCAAGCCAATCTAAATAATGTGTTCGATAAAGAGTATTACGACTATCTGGGCACTTACGGTGCGTACGGTGCGCCGCGTAACTTCTCCGTAAGCGCCAGCTACAGCTTCTGATAATCACAGCAGTGCATTCGCTAAGCCCGCCGTATGACACGCGGGCTTTTTTATGCTCTACAGATTATGTTTTCCAAAAAACTGCGTGGCGCCCGCGAAAACCACCATCACCGGTAACGACTCAGCGTCCGCCCAGCCAGCATCTACGGGCCGTTTATGGCAGATCTTTTACCTCCGTACGTTTATCGCTAAACCTGACGTGAGTTTGTGGGCGCGTTTGTGAGCCACATTCGGTGGCAATGACAGCGAGTGTGTGGGAGCGAAGGCGGTTAACCGCACATGGCCTGTTGGCGGCGACGGACTTGCTCCTCTGCTTTTTCAGAACCGTGAAAATTTGCCGTTATAAAAAACACATTGATTGCGCCATGAAAGGCATACCGGCGGGCTGAAAAGGAAACCGCTGTCTGCTCCGTGAAATGTAAATCCGCAACCAAAACCTGCTACTGACCACATCCATGAACATGGTTTTCAGTGGGCAATAAAAAAGGGAGCCATCAGGCTCCCTCAGTCTCCCCAGACTATGGCTTAGTTGTTACGGATGTACTCATCCATTTCGGTTTTCAGGTTATCGGATTTAGTACCGAAAATTGCCTGCACACCGGAACCAGCAACAACCACACCCGCAGCACCCAGTTTCTTCAGGCCAGCCTGATCCACTTTCGCTACGTCAGCCACGCTGACACGCAGACGCGTGATGCACGCATCCAGGTTGGTGATGTTCTCTTTACCGCCGAACGCCGTAACCAGAGCCGGAGCCATTTCGCTGGTAACACCAGTTTTGCTCTCTTCAGTGGTGTCTTCACGACCCGGGGTTTTCAGATCCAGCGCTTTGATCAGCACGCGGAAGATGGTGTAGTAAACCACCGCGTAGCACGCACCGATAACCGGGAACAGCCACAGTTTGCTGCTGTTACCGCTCAGCACGATGAAGTCAATCAGACCGTGAGAGAACGATGTACCGTCACGCATACCCAGCAGGATACAGATCGGGAATGCCAGACCAGCCAGAATCGCGTGGATAACGTACAGGATCGGCGCAACGAACATGAAGGAGAACTCGATCGGCTCGGTGATACCGGTCAGGAACGAGGTCAGCGCTGCGGAGATCATGATACCGCCCACTTTCGCGCGGTTTTCCGGTTTTGCAGAGTGCCAGATAGCGATAGCAGCAGCTGGCAGACCGTACATTTTGAACAGGAAGCCGCCAGACAGTTTGCCCGCAGTCGGGTCACCCGCCATATAACGCGGGATATCGCCGTGGAACACCTGACCTGCCGCGTTGGTGAATTCACCAATCTGCATCTGGAAAGGTACGTTCCAGATATGGTGCAGACCAAACGGCACCAGGCAACGCTCAATGAAACCGTAGATACCGAACGCCACAACCGGGTTCTGATAAGCGGCCCACTGGGAGAAGGTTTGAATCGCAGTACCGATCGGCGGCCAAATGAAGGAGAGGATCACGCCAGTGAAAATCGCTGCCAGACCGGAGATGATCGGCACGAAACGTTTACCAGCGAAGAAGCCCAGGTACTCAGGCAGCTTGATGCGATAGAAGCGGTTAAACATATACGCGGCAATCGCGCCGGAGATAATACCGCCGAGCACACCGGTATCAGCCAGGTGTTTTGCGGCAATTTCTTCAGCAGGTAAATGCAGAACCAGCGGCGCAACCACTGCCATGGTTTTCACCATGATGCCGTAGGCAACAACGGAGGCCAGCGCCGAAACGCCGTCGTTATTGGTGAAGCCAAGCGCAACACCGATAGCGAAGATCAACGGCATGTTAGCAAAAACGGAACCGCCCGCTTCGGCCATAACGTGGGAAACCACTTCTGGCAGCCAGCTGAAGTTTGCAGAACCGACGCCCAGCAGGATACCTGCGATAGGCAGTACGGATACTGGCAGCATCAGCGATTTACCGACCTTCTGCAGGTTAGCAAATGCATTCTTAAACATAATTGAGAGTGCTCCTGAGTATTAGTGCTTTTTTCTACGCTTTCACGCATTGGCGAGGGGGGAGAACCGCGCCGTGGGAAGGGCATCTAAGCGCCCTTTATTTATTACACAGAGTAAAATAAATCAGTAAAAGTTTGTTTGACGGCTATCACGTTTCAGTTAGCGCCAGTTACGAAACTCACACTGATTTACAAAAGGTGCCAGCTTCCGTATGAAAAACGACCGCCACCGCCTTTTTTATGGCGGTGAACTTTACTCCGATCGTTTATTAATTACGAGTACTAAAATAAGCTGACAGATCAGGCAGATTGCAGGCGGGAGAGGTCAACTTGGAACAAACGGGCAAAGTTCTGTGTCGTTTGTTGCGCAAGTTCTTCGACAGAAACGCCTTTCAGCACCGCCATATATTCCGCCACATCGCGCGTCATTGCTGGCTGGTTCTCTTTACCGCGATGCGGCACCGGGGCGAGATAAGGCGAATCGGTTTCGACCAGTAAGCGATCGAGCGGAATGTAACGTGCCGCATCACGCAACTGCTCTGCGTTGCGGAAGGTGACGATACCCGAAAACGAGATATAAAAGCCCATATCGAGCAGCTTACCCGCCGTTTCACGATCTTCAGTAAAGCAGTGCAACACGCCGCCACAATCCGTCACGCGCTCTTCGTGCAAAATCGCAAGCGTATCTTCTCGCGCATCGCGCGTATGGACGATCACCGGCTTGTTCAGTTCACGACCAATGCGGATATGGTTACGGAAGGATTCCTGCTGGCGCGGCTTAGTTTCCGGCGTGTAAAAATAGTCCAGTCCGGTTTCTCCCATCGCCACGACGCCCTCTTCCGCCGCCTGTTGGCGCAGCGTTTCGACGTCGTACTCTTCATCCTGGTTCAGCGGATGTACACCGCAGGAAAAGACCACGTTCGGGCGCTCACCCACCAGCTCACGCATTGCGCGGTAACCCGGTAACGTTGTGGCAACCGCCAGACAAAACTTCACATCGCGCGCGGCGGCTTTTGCCAGCACATCATCAACGTCTTTGTGCAAAGAGTGGTAATCCAGGCCATCGAGGTGGCAGTGCGAATCAACTAAAAACATAATCTTCTCTTACAGATGGGAGACAGGAAGCGTTACACCTGTTTGCTGGTAACCTTCCAGAGTTAACAAGAGATCGGTCAGCAGCAACTCGCGGTTAACCCCAACCACACTAAGCAACTGTTCACGACAGGTAAAAATAGCATGCAGTAGCGCGTGCAGCGTTGGTGCTTGCACCTGGCGCGCCAGCTTCTCTACCAGCGTTAAGGCATCAACATTGCTGAGCAACGTCGCGCCTTGCTGCATTTTTAATGCATCAAGCAGCAACGCAGAGAGCCACTGTAAACGCTCAGCCACTTTATCGTGGTTCAGCGTTGGGAGCATCGCCAGCCAGTCACCGTTATTCAGCGCTGCCTCTGTCGCCTGGCAAAGCGTCTGCCGTTGCGCCCAGACATCGTTCTGAAGCAGCGCTTCTGCCGCACCAGGCGAACCGGCGCACAAACGTAATGCGGTCAGAATTATCTCTTGCGAGGCGGTAACTTCCCGTGCAAGCCAGCTGCAGGCGTAGTTTTCTGCGGGAGGCGCAAGGTGGTGCAAGCGGCAGCGGCTGCGTAAGGTCGCTAATAATCTCGCCGGTTCGCGGCAGCCGAGGAAGAACCAGGTGCGCGCGGGCGGCTCTTCCAGCGTCTTCAGCAAGGCGTTGGCGGCAGCGTCGGTCAATAACGCGGCATCCTGGATCCACACCACTTTCGCGCCGCCCAGCCGCGCATGTTCGTAAAGCTTTTCACTCACTTCACGCACCGCATCAATGCCCAGCGCGGATTTTCCTTTTTCCGGTGCCAGTGCATAGTAATCAGGGTGCGTTCCAGCCTGCATAAGCTGACAGCCGCGGCAGTGACCGCAGCTTTTATGGCCTTCAGGTGTCTGGCATAACAGGAAACGGCTGATGGCGTAAATCAACGCATCTTCGCCCATCCCCGGCAGGGCGTGGATCAGCAACGCGTGGTGCCCACGACCGCTCTGATAACTGGCAACCAGTTGCTCAAAATCGGGACGCAGCCACGGATACCATTTCATGCGCCCTGCTCCTGCACCCAGGCTGTTACCGTCTGGCGGATATCGGCAATCACTTTATCCAGCGGTTGAGTAGCATCAACGGTGCGAATGCGCTCATCTTGCGCAGCCAGTTCAAGGTAGCGCGCGCGGGTACGATTAAAGAAATCCAGCGACTCTTGTTCAATGCGATCCAACTCGCCACGGGCACGCGCACGCTTCAGGCCGACTTCCGGCGTGACATCCAGATAGAGCGTCAAATCAGGGCGAAAATCTCCCAGTACGGCATCGCGCAGCGTGGCCAGCATGGTCTGATCAATGCCTCGTCCGCCGCCCTGGTACGCCTGCGTTGAGAGATCATGGCGATCGCCGATCACCCAGCAACCACGAGCCAGTGCGGGTTTAATGACGGTTTCTACCAGTTGAACCCGGGCGGCGTAAAACATCAGAACTTCGGCTTTATCGGTAATGACTTCATCACCAACGGAACGGATATCCAGCACCAGGCTACGCAATTTTTCTGCCAGCAGCGTACCGCCCGGTTCACGCGTAAACACCATTTCACCGACGCCAAGCTCTTTCAGCGTCTCAACGATGACATCGCGCGCCGTGGTTTTCCCTGCGCCTTCAAGCCCTTCGATAACGATGTATTTACTGCCCATTTTTTTCCTTAAGTACTTTCAGGTAGTCCTGCACTGCCCGGTTATGGCTGGCGAGATTGGTATTAAATGTATGTCCGCCTTTACCATCCGCGACAAAATAGAGATACGGCGTCTTCGCCGGATGCGCCGCCGCTTTCAGCGAAGCCTCACCAGGTGTGGCAATGGGGCCCGGCGGCAAACCGTTAATCACATAGGTGTTATAGTCGGTCGGCGTTTCCAGATCGGCGCGCGACAGCTTACCATTATAACGCGCGCCCATCCCGTAGATAACCGTCGGATCGGTCTGCAGCCGCATCCCGATGCGCAAGCGGTTAATAAAGACGGATGCCACCTGATCGCGTTCACTGGCGACAGCCGTCTCTTTTTCGACAATCGACGCCATCGTGACCAACTGATTCTGATCTTTATACGGTAGCCCTTCCATGCGCCCTTCCCAGGCTTGCTCCACCGCACGCGACATTTTCTGATGCGCGCGCTTGAGCAACGCAATGTCGGTCGTATTAGCGGTGTACATCCAGGTATCGGGCCAGAACCAGCCTTCAACCCATTGCGGGTGTTCCAGTTTCAGCGCCTCAGCCACCGTGGCGTAATCATCATCTTTCAGTGTGTGTTTAATATACGGTGCGTCACGCAGTTGCTTGAGGTAATCGCTCAGGCGCATGCCTTCAACCAGACGCAGCGGAAACTGTGCTTCTTTACCGCTCTCCAGTAACTGCAGCATCTCGCGCACTGTCATCTTCGGTGTAAAACGGTAGGTGCCGGCTTTGAAATGTGAAAGATCCGGTTCCAGCCGCAACAGCCACTGAAACACGCGCGGGCGATTAATTACCTTTTCGCGATACAGCAATTCACCCAACGCCACACGACCGGTTCCGGCGGGCAGCGTGAAAATGGTTTCATCTTTAATCAGGATCTGGCTGTCCGCTAACTGGCGAACCTTCCAGACGCCTGCTCCCGCCGCGATAACCAGCAAAGCCAACAGGAGGAGAACTACGCGTAACATTTTCTTCATGACGGATTTATGCGCTCACACAAGGGGGCTAAAAAGTGGTACAAATCGCGCGCTGACCAGTGCTTTTCCGCCCACTGACGGACGGGGACAACTGGCATCAACGCGTTACAAATAATGACTTCGTCGGCCAGCATCAACACATCATGCCGCGCATTGACTTCGACAACCTCAAAAGCGGAAGTTTTCAGCTGGCGCAAACAATATTGACGCATAATGCCATTAACACCGGCCTGATCAACGCGCGGCGTGAAGACCTTCTTACCCTGCCGCCAGAAGATATTGGCGGCGCAGCATTCAATCAGCCAGCCTTCGCTATCCAGCACCAGCGCTTCATCAGCAGAGGTCTGCTCAAGCCCGGTACGAATCAATACCTGCTCCAGGCGGTTAAGGTGTTTGATCCCGGCGAGCATCGGGTTACGCCCGAGGCAAATATCACTCAGCGCCAGTGTTACCCCGTCCCGCCGCCAGCGAGCGTAATGCGCAGGGCTTGCTGATACCGACACTATCCGCGTCGGCGCTTCACAACCCGCTGCGCTATAGCCTCGTCCGCCACTGCCACGGCTGAGAATAACTTTCACCACACCCTCTTCTTTCTCTTTCGCGAGGTGTGCCATTTCCTGCGCCAGTGTGTCCCAGTCGAGATAAGGGATCCGGAGCCGTTTACAGGCAAGACGCAGGCGCTGGAGATGCGCGTCAGGAAACTGGATTTGCCCGTCAAGGATGCGCGCGGTGGTAAAACAGCCATCGCCAAATTGCGTCGCCCGATCGTTAGCGGCCAGCCATTGCTGCTCTTTACCATTAATCAAGAACATAGAGGGCTCCTTATGCGTCTGACCGGACAGTTTGGCAGGATGAAAAGCGCAGGACAAGGGGATAACCCCGAATAGAAAAGGCCCGACAAGCGGGCCTTCATTACACAGCTAAATGATCAAACTTTCTTGAAGATCAACGAGCCGTTAGTGCCACCGAAACCGAAGGAGTTACACAGGGTGTACTCCATGCCGCTCACCTGGCGTGCAACATGCGGCACAAAATCCAGATCGCAACCTTCATCCGGGTTATCCAGGTTAATGGTCGGCGGAACAGCCTGATCGCGCAGGGCGAGGATCGAGTAGATAGATTCTACTGCGCCTGCTGCACCCAACAGATGGCCGGTCATCGATTTGGTCGAGCTAACCATTACTGTGCGAGCCGCATCACCAAATACGGATTTCACGGCCTGCGCTTCTGCCATGTCACCCGCCGGCGTAGACGTACCGTGCGCATTAACATAGCCAATCTGGCCTGGGGTAATACCGGCATCACGCAGTGCATTAACCATCGCCTTCGCGGCGCCCGCACCATTTTCTGGCGGAGACGTCATGTGGTAAGCATCGCTGCTCATACCAAAGCCGACGATTTCAGCATAAATTTTCGCGCCGCGCTTTTTCGCATGCTCATACTCTTCCAGCATGATGATGCCAGCGCCATCGCCGAGAACAAAACCGTCACGCTCTTTGTCCCACGGACGGCTTGCCGCCTGCGGGTTATCGTTGCGGGTAGACAGCGCGCGCGCTGCGCCAAAGCCACCGACGCCTAACGGCGTACTGGCTTTTTCCGCACCACCTGCCAGCATTGCGTCAGCATCGCCGTAAGCAATGATACGCGCCGCATGACCGATGTTATGCACACCAGAGGTACACGCAGTCGCGATGGAAATACTCGGGCCTTGCAGACCGAACATGATAGTCAGATGACCGGCCACCATGTTAACAATCGTTGATGGTACAAAGAACGGACTGATTTTACGCGGCCCACCCTTGGCGAGGGAACTGTGGTTTTCTTCGATCAGGCCGAGGCCGCCGATACCAGAACCAATCGCTGCGCCAATACGGGATGCGTTCTCTTCTGTGACTTCAAGGCCGGAATCCTGCATGGCCTGAACGCCAGCCACAATTCCATATTGAATGAAGTCATCCATCTTGCGCTGTTCTTTGCGCGAGATGATTTCTTCACAGTTAAAATCCTTTACTAAGCCAGCAAATTTGGTTGCATAGGCGCTAGTATCGAAATGGTCGATCAGGCTGATGCCACTCTGACCGGCAAGGAGAGCTTTCCAGGTAGACTCTACGGTATTGCCGACAGGAGACAACATGCCAAGTCCGGTCACAACTACACGACGCTTAGACACGTTTGTCCTCCAGGGAGGGATAAAAAAAGAGATTCGTGGGATAACTACAGATAAAACTCAGGCGGTCGAGTGACCGCCTGGAGATGTTCACTTACGCCTGGTGGCCGTTGATGTAATCAATGGCAGCCTGAACGGTGGTGATCTTCTCAGCTTCTTCGTCCGGAATCTCAGTATCAAACTCTTCTTCCAGAGCCATTACCAGCTCAACGGTGTCAAGAGAATCAGCGCCCAGGTCTTCAACGAAGGAAGCATTGTTGGTAACTTCTTCCTGCTTAACGCCCAGCTGCTCGCCGATAATTTTCTTAACGCGTTCTTCGATAGTGCTCATACTCTTAAATTTCCTATCAAAACTCGCTTTCGCGATGGTTTTCGTAGTGTATAAAATGTTGAAAAATTTGCAACTAAATCCCGGCAGTTCTTACCACGATTTTACGCTATTTTGAGGCCTTTCGCCCTAATAACGCAAATAATTTTCATCGTGGTTAAACCATATACATTCCGCCATTGACGTGCAGGGTTTCACCAGTGATGTAACCTGCCTCGTCAGAGGCTAAAAATGCAACCGCACTGGCGATTTCCTGAGCACCGCCAAGGCGACCCGCAGGAACCTGCGCCAGGATACCCGCACGCTGATCATCAGACAGCGCACGCGTCATGTCCGTTTCAATAAAACCCGGAGCAACAACGTTTACAGTAATACCGCGGGACGCAACTTCACGCGCCAGCGATTTACTGAAACCGATAAGACCCGCTTTCGCCGCAGCGTAGTTGGCCTGACCAGCATTTCCCATGGTACCAACCACAGAACCGATAGTGATAATACGCCCATGACGCTTTTTCATCATAGCGCGCATTACCGCTTTTGACAGACGGAAAACAGATGAAAGATTGGTGTCGAGAATGTCGTTCCACTCATCCTCTTTCATGCGCATCAGCAGGTTGTCACGGGTGATCCCGGCATTATTTACCAGAATATCAACCTCGCCAAATTCTGCGCGAATATTTTCCAGAGCAGATTCGATTGATGCAGCATCGGTCACATTCAGCAGCAGACCTTTGCCGTTCGCACCTAAATAGTCGCTGATCGCCTGCGCGCCGCTCTCGCTAGTCGCTGTACCGATTACCTTCGCGCCACGGGCAACGAGGGTTTCAGCAATAGCGCGACCAATACCGCGGCTTGCACCGGTTACCAGTGCGATTTTTCCTTCAAAACTCATGGTCTTCCTCTTTTATTGCGCAAGTGCCTCTGACACGGCAGCCGGCTCGTTGAGCGCAGATGCAGTCAGGGTGTCAACAATACGTTTAGTCAGGCCGGTGAGGACCTTACCCGGGCCAACTTCATACAGGTGTTCAATACCCTGCGATGCCATCAATTCAACGCTCTTCGTCCATTGCACGGGGCTGTACAGCTGGCGCACCAGCGCATCGCGAATCGCTTCTGGCGTCGTTTCGCACTTCACATCCACGTTATTTACAACCGGGATCTGCGGCGCGTTAAAAGTGATGTTATTTAATTCAGCGGCCAGTTTTTCTGCGGCAGGCTTCATCAAAGCACAGTGCGACGGTACGCTCACCGGCAGCGGCAGAGCACGTTTGGCACCTGCGGCTTTGCAAGCAGCACCTGCGCGCTCAACGGCTTCTTTATGACCGGCAATAACCACCTGGCCTGGCGAATTATAGTTCACCGGAGAGACAACTTGACCTTGTGCAGATTCTTCACATGCTTTGGCAATAGAAGCATCATCCAGGCCGATAATAGCAGACATCGCGCCAGTGCCCGCCGGCACGGCTTCCTGCATGAATTTTCCACGCAGTTCAACCAAACGAATCGCATCAGCAAACGCTATAACACCCGCACACACTAACGCGGAGTATTCGCCCAGGCTATGCCCCGCCATCAGCGCAGGCGTCTTACCACCCTGCTGCTGCCATACTCGCCAAAGCGCGACAGAAGCGGCCAGCAACGCCGGTTGTGTCTGCCAGGTTTTGTTCAGTTCTTCCGCCGGGCCTTGTTGCACCAGAGACCAGAGATCATAACCCAGAACAGCAGATGCCTCTGCGAATGTCTCTTCAATCACCGGATAAGCCGCAGCCATATCAGCTAACATACCGACGGTTTGGGAGCCTTGTCCCGGGAACACAAAAGCAAATTGCGTCATTTTTTTATCCTTATACTCAGAAACGAACCAGCGCCGAGCCCCAGGTGAACCCGCCACCAAACGCTTCCAGCAGGACAAGTTGTCCCGGCTTAATGCGCCCGTCGCGCACCGCTTCATCAAGCGCGCTGGGAACGGAAGCTGCGGAGGTGTTGCCATGGCGATCCAGCGTAACGACGACGCTATCCATCGACATGCCGAGCTTCTTCGCTGTCGCGCTGATAATGCGCAAGTTAGCCTGATGCGGCACCAGCCAGTCCAGCTCGCTACGCTCAAGATTATTGGCCGTCAATGTTTCATCAACAATACGCGCCAGCTCTGTCACCGCAACTTTGAATACTTCGTTACCCGCCATCGTCAGATAGGTCGGGTTTTCCGGATGCACACGATCAAGATTCGGCAGCGTCAGCAGCTCGCCGTAACTCCCGTCTGCGTGCATATGTGTGGAGATGATGCCTGGTTCTTCGGAAGTGCCCAGCACAACAGCGCCGGCGCCGTCACCAAACAGAATAATCGTACCGCGGTCGTCTGGATCTAATGTGCGTGCGAGCGCATCAGAACCAATAACCAATGCATGTTTCACCGCACCGGATTTAACATACTGATCGGCAATGCTCAACGCATAGGTGAAGCCCGCACAGGCAGCAGCAACGTCAAACGCCGGGCAGCCTTTGATTTCCAGCATGTTCTGGATTTGGCAAGCGGCACTCGGGAAAGCATGCGTTGCAGAAGTGGTAGCAACAATGATCAAGCCAATCTGATCGTTATCGATGCCCGCCATCTCAAGCGCACGCTTAGCGGCTTCATAGCCCATGGTCGAAACTGTTTCGTTTGCAGCGGCAATGCGGCGCTCACGGATCCCTGTACGGCTGACAATCCACTCGTCAGAGGTTTCCACCATTTTTTCTAAATCGGCGTTTGTCCGAACCTGCTCAGGCAGATAACTGCCGGTACCAATAATCTTCGTATACATGTACGCTCAGTCACTCTTGGGTAATATACACACGCTCTGATTTTCGCCATCCGTTGCAGACGAAGACGAGTGTGCATACACAGATTCCAGGCGAGCGGCGATCCGTTGTGGAACCTGCCGCTGCACCGCCTGCACTGCCTGCTCAATTGCTACGCAAAATGCGCGCTGATTCGCCGCACCATGACTCTTAATCACAGTGCCGCGCAATCCTAACAGACAGGCGCCATTATACTGGTCGGGGTTGAGGTGACTGAATCGCCTTGTCAGGCTTTTTTGTAACCAACGCTTTAATAAAATCAGCCACCACGACCTTTTTTTTCCTTCACCCTGCGATTTCAGCAGCGAAAGAAACATTCTGACAACACCTTCCATGGTTTTTAATGTGACGTTTCCGGTAAAACCGTCACACACCAGCACATCCGTTTTGCCGGTCAATAATTCGTTCGCTTCAAGATAACCAATGTAGTTCATTGAGGGCATGGCGCGTAATAATGCCGCAGCATCACGAATGCTATCGTGTCCTTTGGTCTCTTCTTCACCAATATTCAGTAGCGCCACTCTTGGGTTGGCAATACCGAGAATCTCTTCAGCCATCACCGCGCCCATCACGGCAAATTGCGCCAGCATCGTGCTGTCACAATCGACATTTGCCCCGAGATCCAGCACAACGGTCTTGCCTTTCTGTTGATGAGGCAACACGGTTACCAGCGCCGGGCGCTCAATCCCGTCAATCGGTTTGAGCAGCATTTTCGCTAAGCCCATCAGTGCACCGGTGTTTCCCGCACTCACACAGGCCTGGGCGCGACCTTCTTTGACCAACTCCAGCGCCATGCGCATAGAGGTACCACGGCTATTACGAATAGCCTGCGCGGCGCGCGCATCACTGGCAATAACTGACTGGGCAGGAACAATAAGCAAGCGCGAGCGTTGCTCGAAATCAGCTTTGGCAAGTAATGGCGTGATAGCGTCGGGATCGCCGACTAAAAGAAGGTTGAGTTGAGAATTAGAGTTCAGTGCCTGCAAAGCTGCAGGCACTGTCACGGATGGGCCAAAATCTCCCCCCATGACATCTAACGCCAGGGTTAGACGTGTCAAGGTATCGTCGCAGCCTGGTTCGGTCTATCCCCGCTTACGCGGGGAAATCCTCACTAAGCTTCATCACGCTTGCGCGTGATTACTTAGTGATAACCTTGCGACCGCGGTAGAAACCGTCGGCGGTAATGTGGTGACGCAGGTGGGTTTCACCAGAAGTTTTGTCTACAGACAGGCTGGTGACTGCGGTCAGCGCGTCATGGGAACGACGCATGCCACGTTTGGAACGGGTTGGTTTATTCTGTTGTACGGCCATGGACCTTACTCCTTAATTACTTACGCTTTAAGCTGGCTAATACGGCAAATGGATTTGGTTTCTGCGCTTCATCAGGCAGTTCCCCAAAGACCATGTCCGCCTCGGACACTTCACAGTGTTCAGAATCATGCACCGGAACTACTGGCAGGGAGAGAATGATTTCATCCTCGACCAGCGCCAGCAGATCGATTTCACCGAATTCGTTAACCTCAATCGGCTCATACGCTTCCGGCAGTGCTTCAGCCTGTTCGTCTGAACGCACAGGACTAAAACAATACGTGGTGTAGACCTGATGAGTGAACGGTTTCCCGCAACGCTGGCATTCGAGCGATACCGTTACCTTTGCATCGCCGGTTAAAACGGCAAGGCGCTGGTTGTCGATAACGAACGACATGGAGCATTCCACATCACTGTCTACGCTGACTACAGATTCAGCGACGCGCTCCGCCTGGTCGGGAGTATAGATACCCTCGTAATCAAGGCGTTTTTGAGCCGTGCGAACCGGATCAAGAGTCAGGGGTAATTTTACCTTTTGCATAGGGCGCGCATATTAACTTTGTAACGTCATATAGTCAAAGAAAAAGGCAGCCTGCGGTTGCCTTTTGCCAATAATTCGCACACATTGCGGCCTACAGTTTAAAATGCCTGTCATTGTTAAGCCATATTTGGTGAAAAAAATATGTCGCAAATTATTCTCGCTTCCACTTCTCCCTACCGCCGCGCCCTGCTCGACAAGCTCGGCTTACCGTTCGAATGCGCCGCGCCGCAGACAGACGAAACACCGCATGCAGGCGAAGCGCCTCGCCATTTAGTGCTCAGACTGGCGCAGGAAAAGGCGCAATCACTGGCGCAAAAATACCCTCAACATTTGATTATTGGTTCCGATCAAGTGTGCGTGCTTGACGGCGAAATTACCGGGAAACCGCATACGGAAGAGAACGCCCGCCAGCAATTAATGAAGGCCAGTGGCAATATTGTGACTTTTTATACTGGCCTGGCGCTGTTTAATTCCGCAACCGGTCATTTGCAAACGGAATGTGAGCCTTTCGACGTCCATTTTCGCCGCTTAAGTGAACAGGAAATCGACGACTATGTTCGCAAAGAGCGTCCGCTGAACTGTGCCGGTAGTTTCAAAAGCGAAGGGCTGGGTATTGCGTTGTTTGAACGACTTGAAGGGCGCGACCCAAATACATTGGTAGGTCTGCCGCTGATCGCGCTGTGCCAGATGCTGCGGCGTGAACATTGTAACCCGTTGTTAAGCTAATGCTTTCGTGATCACAGTTTCTTTTTTAGTCAGACGTTACATTCATCACCAATATTAAAACGCCGTTTTAATTCAAGGAGAGGTGATGAAGATTTTACGTACGTTGCCACTGATGTTTGCACTGCTGGCGTCTGGCAATCTGTATGCGCAAGATGAGTGGCAAACAGAGGGCGTTGTTGAAGGCAATCTTCCGGCAAGCTGGCAAACACTGAAAGCGCAGATGCGCTATCCCGATTCGTGGTTATCAGGCCACTTCAAAGATTTCCACCAATGGCAAGCACACAGCCGCCAGCTATTTCGCAGCGCCCTGCTCACCCCGGATGCCACTAAACCCTTTTCCCCTCACTCGATAGCCAAAGAAGATCGCGGCAGCTATACCGCTGAAAAATTATCGCTGAACATTACGGATGATAACCGCATTTCCGCCCTGTTATTGATGCCGAAAACACCCGGCCCGCATCCTGCTATCGTTCTGTTGCACGATCATGGTTCGAAATTTGATATCGGCAAAGAGAAGCTGATCCGCCCGTGGGGTAACGCGGAACAACTCGCCAGTGCGCAAGCATGGGCTGACAAATTCTTCAGCGGGAAATTCATTGGCGATGAACTGGCGAGCCGGGGTTACGCGGTTATCGCGATCGACAGCCCCGGATGGGGCGATCGCGGTCCGATGGTTTATGAGCAGCAACAAGCACTGGCCAGCAACTACTTCAATCTGGGGCGCTCGCTGGCAGGCGAAGTAGCCTATGAAGATATGCGCACGGTCGATTTTATCGCCGCGCACGCCGGAGTGGACAGTAAACGCATTGGTGTACTGGGGTTCTCAATGGGGGGTTTTCGCGCCTGGCAACTGGCGGCGTTGAGCGAAAAAGTCGCTGCTACAGCGGTTATTTCGTGGTTTGGAACCTATAACGGTTTGATGCAACCCGGTAATAACGTGCTCCGCGGTCAATCCGCGTTCTATATGTTACATCCGGGGATGTCCGCCCACCTGGATATTCCTGATATCGCCAGTATCGCCGCGCCGAAGCCGATGCTGATATTCAGCGGCGGCAAAGACAAACTCTTCCCGGCAGAGGCGGTAAAAGATGCTTTCGACAAAGTGCATCGGGTTTGGTCTTCGCAGCAGGCAGACGACAAACTGGTGACGAAAAGCTGGCCTGAGCTGGGACACGTCTTTTATCAGGAGCAGCAAAATGAAGTGTTTCCGTGGCTGGACAGATGGCTGAAGCCGTAAGCCAACCCCGTTTTCCCCCTCGCAGACGCGAGGGGGAAGAGATTACTTAGCGTTGCGTAATACTTGCAGACAACGTTTGAGTGCCTCATCAAGCGGTGCTTCTATACGTAAAGTCTCGCCCGTATGTGGATGCGTGAACTTGAGCGCCGCTGCATGCAGGAACAGTCGTGACAGCCCGGTCGACGCCAGCTGCTTATCAAATTCGCGATCGCCATAGCGATCATCAAAAGCAATCGGATGGCCGGCATGCTGAGTATGTACGCGGATCTGATGCGTACGTCCGGTCACCGGGCTACAACGCACCAGGGTCGCGAATTCATAGCGCTCTTCAACTTTAAAACGCGTTTCTGAAGGCTTGCCTTCGCTGTTCACCCGCACTATCCGCTCGCCGCTTTGCAGAATATTTTTTAGCAAGGGTGCCTGCACCACTTTGACATGCGACTGCCACTGGCCGCGAACCAGCGCCAGATAATCCTTCTGCATATCTTTACCGCGCAACTGCTCATGCAGCGAACGCAGCGCGGAACGCTTTTTTGCCACCAGCAAAACGCCGGAGGTGTCACGATCTAAACGGTGAACCAGCTCAAGGAAACGGGCTTCCGGGCGCAACGCTCGCAGGCCTTCAATCACGCCAAAGCTCAGCCCGCTACCGCCGTGAACCGCCGTGCCCGACGGCTTATTCAGCACCAGGATATGATCATCTTCATAGAGAATCACGTCGGTTAGCTGAGCAACTTTTTGCAAATGTGGAGAAACCGCCTCTTCTTCTTTTTCTGCGACGCGTACCGGCGGAATACGGATTTCATCCCCCGCTTCCAGTTTATATTCCGGTTTTACGCGTTTTTTATTCACCCGCACTTCACCCTTGCGCAGGATGCGGTAAATCATGCTTTTAGGTACCCCTTTGAGCTGGGTACGCAAAAAATTATCGATACGTTGCCCCGCTTCATCAGCGGTAATAGCAACAAATTTTACGGATGGTGTCTCAGTTTTCATGGGAGGCGATTCTAAATAGCCACGCTGAATAGCGCCACTCATTTTTCTATGCTTATATTTACAATTGACTTGGTAACTTCGTTTTACACAGTTGATTCGGCGGTTATTAAACCAATCTCCGGGCAAAGGTGAAAAAACTGTGAGTAACCGGGTGATAAATGGTAAAAGTCAGCTTGCTATAACAGGGTTCGCAAGGAATAATGTTGCGGTTTTCCGTGTTGAATCTTGTTAAAACAAGTAAATGAGCGGAATGACCAGTTTTGCCTGTCCGATCATACACGCAGCAATGGCGTAAGACGTATTGAACTTTCAGGCAGTTAGCGGGCTGCGGGTTGCAGTCCTTACCGGTAGATGGAATCTTCTCTGGAGAGTTTTTCCCAGGCTGTTCCCCTGATAATTGCGCTGTGTTTTCCACAGGAAACACAGGCAACCGACACACTGCGCCTCTTTAGCGAGCGACAACCGTGAGGTTGGCGACGCGAATAGTCTCGAGGCCATCGGTTCTCCCCCGGAAAGGCGTTATCTTGCCCGCAGCTTAGTCGTCAATGTAAGAATAATGAGTAAGTTACGATGAAAAGAATGTTAATCAACGCAACTCAGCAAGAAGAGTTGCGTGTCGCACTTGTTGATGGACAACGCCTGTACGACCTGGATATCGAAAGCCCGGGACACGAGCAGAAAAAAGCGAACATCTACAAAGGTAAAATCACCCGCATTGAACCCAGCCTTGAAGCCGCCTTCGTTGATTACGGTGCCGAGCGTCACGGTTTCCTCCCCCTCAAAGAAATCGCCCGCGAATACTTCCCAGCTAATTACAACGCTCATGGACGTCCGAACATCAAAGACGTACTGCGTGAAGGTCAGGAAGTTATCGTCCAGATTGATAAAGAAGAGCGCGGCAACAAAGGTGCAGCACTCACCACTTTTATCAGCCTTGCGGGCAGCTACCTGGTGCTGATGCCGAACAACCCGCGTGCGGGCGGCATTTCTCGTCGTATTGAAGGCGACGATCGTACCGAGCTGAAAGAAGCACTCTCCAGCCTGGAATTACCGGATGGTATGGGTCTTATCGTACGCACCGCAGGCGTGGGCAAATCCGCCGAAGCGCTGCAGTGGGATTTGAGCTTCCGTCTGAAACATTGGGAAGCTATCCAGAAAGCCGCTGAAAGTCGCCCTGCTCCGTTCCTGATCCATCAGGAAAGCAACGTAATTGTGCGCGCCTTCCGTGACTATCTGCGTCAGGATATCGGCGAAATCCTTATCGATAACCCGAAAGTGCTTGAACTGGCTCGCCAGCATATTGCTGCGCTGGGTCGTCCGGATTTCAGCAGCAAAATTAAACTGTACACCGGGGAAATCCCGCTGTTCAGCCATTACCAGATTGAGTCGCAGATTGAATCCGCTTTCCAGCGTGAAGTCCGTCTGCCGTCCGGTGGTTCTATCGTTATTGACTCCACCGAAGCGCTGACTGCCATCGATATCAACTCCGCTCGCGCAACGCGCGGTGGTGATATTGAAGAGACCGCCTTTAACACGAACCTGGAAGCGGCAGATGAGATCGCTCGCCAGCTGCGCCTGCGTGACCTGGGTGGCCTGATCGTTATCGACTTTATTGATATGACGCCGGTGCGCCACCAGCGCGCGGTGGAAAACCGCCTGCGTGAAGCGGTGCGTCAGGATCGTGCGCGTATTCAGATTAGCCATATTTCCCGATTCGGCCTGCTGGAGATGTCCCGCCAGCGTCTGAGCCCGTCACTGGGTGAGTCCAGCCATCATGTCTGCCCGCGTTGTAGCGGCACCGGCACTATTCGTGATAACGAATCCCTGTCGCTGTCGATTCTGCGTCTGATTGAAGAAGAAGCGCTGAAAGAAAACACCCAGGAAGTGCATGCGATTGTGCCGGTTCCGGTCGCGTCATACCTGTTAAACGAAAAACGCGCCGCGGTAAGCGCTATCGAAGCGCGCCAGGGCGGCGTACGCTGCGTGATCGTGCCAAACGACCAGATGGAAACGCCGCACTACTCCGTGCTGCGCGTGCGTAAAGGTGAAGAGACGCCAACGCTGAGCTACCTGCTGCCGAAACTGCATGAAGAAGAGATGGCAATGCCGTCTGAAGAAGAGCACGCCGAACGTAAGTTACCTGAACAGCCTGCGTTGGCCACCTTCGTTATGCCGGACGTTCCGCCAGCACCACAAGCGCCAGCCGCAGCACCGAGCCTGGCGCAACCTGCCGCTACGCCTGCCGCCGCGCCAGGCTTGCTGGGTCGTTTCGTCTCTGCACTGAAAGGCTTGTTCGCAGGCGAAGCCGCGCCAGCGCCGGTTGAAGTTAAAGAAGAGAAAAAAGACGAGAAGCAAGAGCGTCAGCAGGATCGCCGTAAATCACGCCAGGGCAACCGCCGCGATCGTAATGACCGCCGTGACAACCGCAGTGAGGGCAACGAGGCGCGCGAAAGCCGTGATAACCGCGAAGGTCGCGAAGATAATCGCCGTAACCGCCGCGAGAAATCACCGCAGAACGCCGAAGTCCGCGAATCTCGCCAGCCAGTCGCTGTTGATGAAACGGAAAAAGCGAAATCTCGTGACGAGCAGCAGCAACCACGCCGTGAGCGTAACCGTCGTCGTAACGATGACAAACGCCAGGCACAGCAGGATGTCAAAGAGCTGAACCGCGATGAGCAACCTGCTCAGGAACCTGAACAGGAAGAGCGCGTACAGGTAATGCCGCGTCGTAAACAGCGTCAGCTCAGCCAGAAAGTGCGTATTGGCGGTGATAGCAACGTAGAAAACCGCGTTGAAGAAGCCCCAGTACAGGACGCCGCAGTGCAAAACACACAGCTGGCTAGGGTCGACCTGCCAGCTGTGGTTGAAACCGCACCGGTACAGGAACAGGATGAAAACGCTGAAGTACGCGAAAATGCGATGCCGCGCCGTTCACGCCGTTCTCCGCGCCACCTGCGCGTGAGTGGTCAGCGTCGCCGTCGCTACCGTGATGAGCGCTACCCGCTGCAATCTGCCATGCCGTTGACCGTAGCTTGTGCGTCACCGGAAATGGCGTCCGGTAAAGTGTGGATCCGCTATCCGGTTCCGCGCCAGCAGGAAGAGCAGCAGACTCAGGAACTGGCCGTTGAAAACAACGCTGCCCCTGAGCAGGAGATCGCTCCGGCTATGGCTGAAGCGCAGCTGGTTGCTCATCAGCAAACGGAAGTTGTTGAACCGCAGGCGACGGTTGAAAATGCCGAGCCGGTAGTGGTTGAACCGCAAGTCGCTGTTGAAGCACCGCAGACAGTTGCAGTTGAAACCACCCACCCGGAAGTCATCGACACGCCGGTGGATGAACAACCGCAGCTGATTGCGGAAGAAGATCGTACCGTTGCACAGGAAGTGGCAGAAGAAGCCGAACCGGCACAGCAGGAAGTTGCATCAGCAGCAGAAACGCCAGCCCCTGAAGCTGTACAGGAAGCGGTTGCGCCAGTTGCTGCCGAGCCGGTGAAAGCGCCGGTAGTAGCGCGGGTTGCTCCAGCGGCTCACAAAGTGGCTACCGCGCCAATGACCAAAGCGCCAGCGCCTGCCTATGTGCCGGAAGCGCCGCGTCACAGTGACTGGGTACGCCCGGACTTCGTCTTCGAAGGTAAAGGTTCTGCGGGTGGACACAGTGCCACGCACGCCGCGACCGCACCTGCGACGAAACCGCCAGCTGCTGAGTAATTCACTGGCAGTTAAAAGCCGACCCTCGGGTCGGCTTTTTTATGCCTGTCGTACCGGATGGCGCATACCGCCAAGCCCCGGCATCACTTCACGCATCAGTTGTAAAAATTTCCGCAACCGCGCGGGATAATAGCGCGCCCACGGATAAACCAGGTGAACCGGCAGCGGCGCTGCCTGCCACTGCGGCAACAGCGCTATCAGTTTGCCACTGCGTAACTCCTCTTCCACCGCCCAACTGGAAATCAATGTCACACCAAGCCCGCCAAGGGCAGTATTGCGGGCAGCATACAGGCTATCGGTATAAAGCCGTGGCGCAATCGCCACCTGCTCTGTATCGCTGCTTAGCAGATGACTAAGATGAATTTCATGCTGGTAGAACGTGCTGAGCGCAATCCACGGCAGCGCGGAGAGCTGCTGCGGTGTGTCGACAGCGGGAAAACGCGCCAGCAGCGCCGGTGACGCCACAATAGATCGGGGAACTTCTGCCAGCAGTACCGACACCGTCGCCGGGTCCACTTCTGCCCCAACGCGAATGGCACAATCGATATTGGCACTGAGAAAATCAACATTCTTGTCATTAAGCATCCATTCAACGGAGAGTTGTGGGTGACGTTCAAGAAACTGAGTCAACGGACCGAGCAGTTGCTCCTGACCAAAGGCATGTGGGGCGCGTACGCGCAAAATCCCTACCGGCTCGTCGTCAGACTGGCTCAGTTCATCTTCCAGCGCCACCCAGGCATCCGCAACGCGCTTTGCATGCTGGTAGCAGCGTTCACCATCATCTGTCAGCTTCATCGCATGGGTGGTGCGCAACAGCAGCTTGACGCCAAGCAGCGACTCCAGCGACTGCAAACGACGGCTAACCGTTGCCTGAGTTGTCTCCAGCTGACGCGCCGCCGCCGACAGCGACCCGGCCTCCACGATACGGATATACGTCCGCATCAAATCCACCCTATCTATACGCTCTTGCCGCTTCATTATTATTTTACCTATACGTTTCACGTATAACCGTTTTACCACTCCGCTGGCTACCGCGCCATGCTCTGCTGCGTAAAAATGGCCTCACTTTGTTATTCACTCCATATCCTTGCGGGAAAACTGTCATGAACCGTCATTCTCTTTCATCAGATGTTGTTGGCTGGGTCATTTTTGCCCTCGCGCTCGGCGCCGGATTCAGCGTCGCGGCTATCTACTATTCACAACCGCTGCTGCCATTAATGGGCAGCGACCTGCACTTAACCGTCAACGGTATGGGGCTGGTTCCGACGCTCACACAGGCCGGTTATGCGCTGGGTATTTTGTTCCTGCTGCCGCTGGGTGACCGCCACGACCGTCGCCGCCTGATCCTGTTTAAAAGCGCGGCACTGGCGCTGCTGTTACTGGCTTGTAGCCTGACCAGCCATCTGCCTTCATTACTGATCGTCAGCCTGTTACTGGGCATGGCCGCAACGATGGCGCAGGATATTGTCCCGGCGGCGGCAATCCTCGCGCCGGAAGGCAAACAAGGGAAAATGGTCGGCACGGTAATGACCGGTTTACTGCTTGGGATCCTGCTTTCGCGTACCGTTAGCGGCTTTGTCGGCGCGGCATTCGGCTGGCGTATCATGTACCAGCTTGCCGCAGTCAGCATTGCGCTAATTGGTGTGCTGATGTGGTCGGTACTGCCGCGTTTCGCAACGCACTCCACGCTGAGCTATCCGGCGCTGATGAAATCAATGGCGCACCTGTGGCAACGCTATCCGGCACTGCGCCGCGCCGCTTTCGCCCAGGGCTTTTTATCCATCGCTTTTAGCGCTTTCTGGTCAACCCTTGCGTTAATGCTGCTGGAAAAATATCAATTAGGCAGCGCAGTAGCGGGGACGTTCGGCATCGCCGGTGCGGCAGGTGCGTTAGCAGCACCGCTGGCAGGTGGCCTGGCGGATAAAGTCGGCGCGGAAAAAGTTACACAGTTAGGCGCGGGTCTGGTGACAATTTCCTTCGCCCTGATGTTCCTGCTGCCGGTACTGCCGCCGCAGGGTCAACTGGCGCTGATTGCGCTCTCTGCTGTGGGCTTTGACCTGGGTCTGCAATCCAGTCTGGTTGCTCACCAGAACCTGGTGTACGGTCTTGAACCGCAAGCGCGTGGTCGTCTGAATGCGCTGCTGTTTACCGGGGTGTTCATTGGAATGGCGCTGGGCTCTGCGCTGGGCAGCAAACTGTACTCCGTCGCGTCATGGCAGGGTGTGGTGGTGCTGGCAACGGTTTCTGGTCTGGTTGCTCTGCTGATCCGTCTGTTCGACGCCCGTCAAATCCAGCAAGCGGCGCAGAAAGCGTAAGATAAAAAAAAGCCCGCTCCGGGGTGATGGAGCGGGCATACCGAACATGCCCAGTTTCCAGACATGCTCAAAATGAAAACATTACTTATTCATCTGGAACAACGACAGACCTTGCATATCGGTGAACGCTTTGTAGGACGCTTGCAGCGCGGCTTGTTGCATGGTGTAAGACGAAATCACCGAGTTCCAGTCCACGTCAATCAAATCACTCTTCTGCTGTTTCAGCGCGACAGTACGGTCATCGCCCAGCGCATCGAGGGTGTCCAGTTCGTTCAACTGTGTACCCAGTTCAGCACGGACAGTCGACACGTTGTTCAGGGAGTTACCCAAACCACGGCTGGTTTTATCCACTACTGCCTGCGCTGCCGCCTTGGCCGTTTCATCGCCCGCAACCGGGGTTTTCAGTGCAGTAATCGCCGTATCGAGCATTTTGAACAGATCGGTTTCCGACGTGCCAGGCAGGCCGGTAGCTGGATCAATCGGTTCTGGCGTGGCGTTGCTGCTGATATGGTTGAAAACTTCAGTGCCCGTATGTGCAATAACCATGGTACGCGAGGCGTCAACCTGCTGGGAAATCGCCTGGTTACCACCGCTATATGTGCCCGTGGCATCATACGGCGCGCTTTCCGTTTTATAGCCGCCAAAAATGTAGCGACCGTTACCGTCGGTACTGTTCGCAAGGTTCAGCAGCTGATCGCGGTAGCCCTGCAACTCGGTTGCCAGAGAAGCGCGGTCATCATCACTCAGCGAACCGTTGCCCGCTTTAACAATGGTGCCTTGTGCGCCAGTGATAGCGGTCGTCACCTGCTGCAATACGCTCTCTTCCAGCGACACTTTCTGCTTGGCGAAAGTACGCGCTGTCTCATACTGGGTGTTTTGCGCCTGCGCCTGCGAAATCACCACGGCCTGCGAAGCGGCAATCGGATCGTCCGACGGGCGGTTAACTTTCTGCCCGGTCGCCATTTGCTCGCCGTAACCCAACCACGCGCTCTGCGAGTTGGTCACGCCGCGCATGCTTTGTTCGTACATCATTTGAGTACTGATACGCATTTTTCACCCCTTACTTAGCGAATGCCGAGCAGCGCATCAAACAGCGTGCTTGCAGTTTGTAAAACCTGAGCGTTCGCCAGGTAATATTGTTGATAGCGCTGCAGGTTACCGTACTCTTCATCGAGGTTAACCCCGGAGATGGACTGCTGCTGTTTGGTCAATTGCGTCACCACGTTCGTCTGCGTGGTGGAGCTGGTTTTCAGCGTCGAGGTTTTGTTACCCACATCACTGACCAACGTGGCATACGCATCGTTAAACGTTTTGTTGCCGCCGACGACTTTCGCGCTTTGCAGATTCAGCATCGCCTGGCCGTTGCGGTTATCGCTCGCACCGGAACCGGCGACAGAAGCCATGGCGATTTTCGACTCATCGGTAATCGCCACGCTCATATTCACAATCGCATTGCTCACCGGGCGAACGGTAAAGCTGTCATTGGCTTTAGGGCCAGTGGTGGCGTTGATGCTAACTTTCAGACCGTCGAAATTCAGCGTGCCATCGGAAGGATCTGGCGTCACGGTGGTAGTGGTATTGTTGGACAGTCGGGTGACTTTCCAGTTCGTCCCATCGTAGGCCACTTTATAATCCGTCGCCTGCACCGCCGAGCTGTCGCTGACCGCTGCGGTCAGTACCGCATCACCGGTGTTTTTGGAGTTGCTGGTGGTTGATGGTGCGCCAATGGTAAAGAACTGGCCGCCTTGAGTGCCTGTTGTATCGAAGCCCTGTTCGTGTTGTTTGTTGAACGCATCAGCAAACGACAGTGCCAGTTGTCCAAGCGTATTACGCGCCTGGTCAAGATCCTGCGAACGGAACGACAGCAAACCGCCGAGTGAACCGGTGGTGATCAGTTTTTCCGGGATCTCAATATTGCCTGCGGTTTTGTCAACATACGCCACGGCCGTACGTGCCGGATCGGCGCTGGACTGGACGGCCGCCAACTGGCGCGCATCGCTGCCCTGCACCAGAGAGTAACCATCACCCATGCTGATGTTGTAGGTGTTGCCATCCTGGACGCTGACTTCAACACCGACAATTTTGTTCAGTTCGCTGACCAGCTGGTCGCGCTGATCGAGCAGGTCGTTCGGGGAAGCACCACCGCCTACCGCGGTCAGACGGGAAATCTGATCGTTAAGTTTGGCAATCTGCGTGGAGTAGTTGTTGATCTGATCAACGCTTGAAGAGATCGACAGGTTTACCTGTTTATCCTGGTCACGCAGGTACTGGTCGGCCACTTTGAACTGGTTAACCAGACCGTCCGCTTTACCCAGCATCGCCTGACGGGATGACGGGTCAGAGGCGTTACTTACCAGCGTTTGCAGGCTGGAAAAGAAGCTCTGCAGGCTGGTCGACAGCGAGTTAGTGGTATCCGACAGCACATCGTCAATTTTTGACATCTGCTGGTAACGCGTGGTCAAACCGCTGTTCTGGTTTTCCGCTGCACGCAGCTGATTAGTAATAAAGGCGTCATACTCACGCTGAACACCGGTAACGAGTACACCGTTACCCACCCAGCCGCCACCGGTCAGGGTACTGTTGCCTGAGGTGAGCACCGTCGTCTGACGGGTATAACCCGCTACGTTATAACTGGCAATGTTATTACTTGCGGTATTAAGCGCGGCCTGGGCTGCGTTGAGCCCACTCATGGCGCTGTTAATCAAACTGGACATGGAGGTTCCTTATACACTTTCAGACATGAGTCCTGTTGACGATTATCGGCAACCCAGGGCAAAACTTGAGATATTTCAGAACAGATTTTGGATATCCGTGCTGTAGGCTTTACTGACCTTTTCACCCATCGATTTAAGCTGTTGGATCATGCTGGTCAGCTTACGGGCGTAGTTAGGATCGGTCGCATAACCGGCGTTCTGCAACGCCTGCGCGCCCTGCTCCGCCGTCGCAGCAGTGGTCACCGCCGAGTAACGTTTATTACGCGTCAGCATGCCCACATAATCGGAGAGCGCTTCAAGGTACGAGCTGTAAACGCGGAACCTGGCTTTCACCTTCACCGCTTCGCCGTTTTCATATTCTGTGGTGGTGATTTCCGTGGTCGGCCCTTTCCAGCCAGGCGTGGCTTTAACACCAAAAATGTTAAAGCTCGGCTCACCGTTTTCACGCGTGATCTGGCGCTGGCCCCAGCCGGATTCCAGCGCAGCTTGCGCGAGGATCAGGTGGTGCGGAACGCCGCTCTGCTCACTGGCAAGACGCGCCGGCAGTGAAAGCTGGGCAAGGAAGTCTTTGCTGTCACCGGTTAACGGCTCGTCGCCGTCTTCCGGTACTTTTGGCATCGCTTTGCGCACCAGTTGTGTCAGCGCCTGGTTTTGATAGGACGTCACAGTTTCCAGCGGGAACTTCATCGGCACCTGCTGCATCTGATCGGCAGGCTCAACAGGCGCCTGATCGCCCGCCATCTGCTTAACCATCATATCGGCCAGGCCAAGACCTTTGCCCGCGGTCATCTGTTGTGCAATTTGCTGGTCATACATGCTGGTGTACAGCCGAGTTGAATCACTGCTGAAAATACCGTCTTTCGGTAACGCTTCGCGCATGCTTTTCAGCATCATCTGCACGAACATCCCTTCCATCTGGCGGGCAACCGGGCGCAGGTTCGCGCCAGGATCCTGGCGCGTTTGCGCCTTCAGTTCATTCAGTGATTGCGCGTCCCATGCCGCGCTCGTCAACAACCGGCTGTCAGTCAACATTAGATGATCTCCAGTTTCGCACGCAGGCAGCCTGCGCTTTGCATCGCCTGAAGGATGGACATCAGTTCCATCGGGGAAGCACCGAGCGCGTTAAGCGCGCGGACCACACTGTTCAGGTTGGCGCTGGAACGGACGCTTTGCAGCGAACCACCGCTCTGGCGCAAATCAATTTGTGTTTGCGGTGTCACCACCGTCTGACCGCCGCCGAATGGCGTATTCGGCTGGCTCACGTTAGCCTGCTGATTCACCGTCACTGAAAGGTTACCCTGCGCGACAGCACAGTTATCCAGCGCCACTTCGCGGTTCATCACCACCGAGCCAGTACGCGAGTTGATTATGACTTTCGCATCCTGTTGCGTAACGCCAACTTCCATATTCTGGATGTCTGCCAGCAAACGGACCTGCGAGCTACCGCCGTTAGAAACACGGATCTGCACGGTACGCGCATCCAGCGCGGTGGCGCTGCCGTAACCACGGTTACGGTTGATGGTGTCGGCAATCTGCTGCGCCATGCTGAAATCTTCCTGGTTCAGTTGCAGGTTAATGGTGTTGCCTGCGCCAAACTGGGTCGGCAGTTCACGCTCGATGACCGCACCGTTAGTAATACGACCGCCGTTAAGCTGGTTGACCTGCACACTGCTGCCGCCTGCGGAAGCACCAGCACCGCCGACCAGAATGTTACCCTGCGCCAGCGCATAAACCTGGCTGTCAACGCCCTTCAGCGGCGTCATCAGCAGCGTACCGCCGCGCAGGCTTTTTGCGTTACCCATTGAGGAGACCACCACATCGATGGTCTGCCCCTGGCGTGCAAACGCCGGGAACTGCGCGGTGACCATCACCGCCGCCACGTTTTTCAGCTGCATGTTGGTGCCGGTAGGAACTGTAATTCCCATCTGCGACAACATGTTGTTTAAGGTTTGGGTGGTAAATGGCGTCTGGGTCGTCTGGTCACCTGTACCATCGAGCCCCACGACCAGGCCATAACCAATTAAGGAGTTTTCACGTACGCCCTGTACACTGGTGAGATCCCGGATACGGTCAGCCTGGGCGAAGGTCGCCACCAGCGCTAACACGATACCAGTCAAATACTTAAACATAATTCACCCCGGTTACATCGGCGATAAGTTGAGGAAGAAACGTTGCAGCCAGCCCATATTCTGCGCTTCGTTGATGTAGCCGTTGCCGACATACTCGATGCGCGCGTCCGCCACCTGTGTGGACGGAACCGTGTTGCTGCCGCTGATGGTGCGTGGGTTCACGACACCCGAGAAGCGGATGAATTCAGTGCCCTGGTTGATGGCTATCTGTTTTTCACCCACCACATGTAAATTGCCATTGATCAACACCTGATCGACCGTCACGGTCAGCGTGCCGCTAAAGGTATTGCTGGCATTGGCGCCACCTTTGCCGTTAAAGGTATTACCGCCGGAAGCAGAGAGATCGGCGCGGGCATTACCAAACAGACCTTCCAGGTAGCGCGGCGTGGTATCCATGCCGAAACTGGCCTTGCTATCACGGCTGGCATTTGCCGACGAGCTCTTACTGGCACTGACGTTCTCTTGCAGTACGATCGTCAATGTATCGCCCACGTTACGCGGACGGCGGTCTTCAAACAGTGGCTGATAGCCGTAGTTTATCGGCTGCGCAGTCTGATAAATCGATCCATTTACCATCGGCACCGGTCCCGGAATCGGTTGAGCGGTGGTCGCCCCCTGAACCAACGGCGTTGAGGGAACCCAGGCACATCCCGTCAGGGTTAATGCCACTAAAGCCATAATCGGATAGCTGCGCACGGCGTATTTTTGCATTGCATTCATCTTCGAAATCAGGGTTCCGGTGCGGCATTTACCGCACCGGATAACGCCTTAGAGTTGCGTCAGTTTTTGCAGCATCTGATCGGTGGTCGATACTGCCTTACTGTTAATTTCGTAAGCGCGCTGAACCTGGATCATATTCACCAGCTCTTCCGCCACGTTTACGTTCGAGGTTTCCACATACCCCTGATACAGCATCCCCGCACCGTTCAGCCCCGGCGTCGTGGAGTTTGGCGCGCCAGACGACTGCGTTTCTGCGTACAGGTTTTCACCAAGACTTTCCAGACCGGTGTCGTTCATAAAGGTGGTCAGGTTTAACTGGCCAACCTGAACCGGCGCGGCGTTACCCTGCTGCGTCACGCTGACCACGCCGTCGCGGCCAATGGTGATGCTCAGGGTGTTCGCCGGAATGGTGATCGCAGGCTGCACCTGGAAACCGCCCGCCGTTACCAACTGGCCGTTCTGGTCGACCTGGAAGGAACCATCGCGGGTATACGCCGAGGTGCCGTCCGGCAGCAGTACTTCAAAGAAGCCCTGCCCTTTGATCGCCACATCTTTACTGTTGTTGGTCTGAGACAGGTTGCCCTGGCTGTGCAGACGCTCGGTGGCTACCGGACGAACACCGGTACCGATCTGCAAACCCGAAGGCAGCGTTGTTTGTGCTGAAGACTGCGCGCCAGGCTGACGAATTGTCTGGTACAGCAGATCTTCAAATACCGCGCGCTGGCGCTTAAAACCATTGGTACTGACGTTCGCCAGGTTGTTGGCGATGACATCCATATTGGTTTGTTGGGCGTCGAGGCCGGTTTTTGCGATCCATAATGAACTGATCATAAGTAGTCCTGTTTAATTAGCCCATTGACAGCAATTGGTTGGCGCGCTGGGCGTTATCGTCGACGCTGCTGATGACTTTCATCTGCATTTCGAAACGACGGGCGCTGGCGATCATGTCGGTCATCGCGGCAACCGGCTTGACGTTACTGCCCTCCAGCACACCTGACATCACGCGAATAGACGGGTCGTCCTGCAATGTCGTACCACGGGTCGCTTGTGCGGTCTGGCTCAGACGGAACAGCCCGTCATCACCGCGCACCACTTCCTGCGCATTCGCTTTCACCAGCTTCAGCTTGCCGACCGGCGCGATAGTATTCGCCGGATCGCCAGGGTTCAGCGATGAAATCGTACCGTCAGCCGCGATACTAATTTGCGAACCTTCCGGTACCGAAATCGGGCCGCCGTCGCCAATCACCGGATGCCCCTGAATGGTCAACTGGCCGGTTGAACTCACCTGGATATTACCGTTACGGGTATATCCTTCTGAGCCGTCCGCCGTTTGAACTGCCAGCCAACCGTCCTGCTGCAACGCCACGTCCAGCGGACGCGAGGTGTAGTCAAGTTGCCCTGGCGTCATATCGGCGCCAGGCGTAGAAGCCACTACCAGCGTACGGGTAGGCAGTGAAAGCCCTTCTACCGGTACCGCGCGCAGCGCATTGAGCTGCGCACGAAAGCCTGGCGTGGACGCATTCGCGAGGTTGCTGGCGGTGACAGCCTGCTGATTCAGCGTCTGGCTGGCTGCGCCCATCGCGGTGTATATTGCGTGATCCATTAAGCCATCCCGTCAGACGATTAACGCAGGTTAACCAGCGTGTTAAGGATCTGATCCTGGGTTTTGATGGTCTGCGCGTTCGACTGATAGTTACGCTGCGCGACGATCATGTTCACCAGTTCTTTACTCAGATTCACGTTTGATGCTTCCAGTGCGCCGTTGGTCAGCTTACCGAAGTTGCCGGAACCCGCTGTACCCACGATAGCAACACCGGAAGAGGTGGTCGCAGACCAGACGTTATCCCCTTCGGATTTCAGGCCTTCGTTGTTAGCAAAGTTCGCCAGCACGATCTGACCCAGCACCTGAGTTTTCTCGTTGGAGTAGCTACCCACCACAGTGCCGTCATCGTTGATGGCGTAGCTCACCAGTGATCCTGGCGGGTAACCATCCTGGTCAACAGAGGCTGCGCCGCTGCTGCCGGTGTTCTGCTGCATGGAGTTCAGGAAGCTCAGCGAGTAAGTGCTGGCCGCGGAGCCGTTGAGGCTGGCCAGCGCGACGTTGATCTGCGGCTGCGCGTTCGGCGCGGCGTTCAGGTTCCAGGTACGCGGCGTAGTAGCCGGCAGCACTTCGGTGTAGTTCGTCACGGAAGTGAGCGTACCGTTGGAGCTGAACGACATCTGCGCGGCTTTTTCATAAGAAGAACCGGAGATGCTGGAGTCTTTGGTGTAGACATCCCAGGTGTTAGCGGCGGTTTTAACGAAATAGCAGTCAACCGCATGTTCGTTACCCAGGCTGTCGTAAGACGTTACCGTGGTTTTTTTGTTGTAGGTATCCGAGTTAGTCGGATCGAACGGTGTCGTCGTCGGAATGGTCGCCGTCGAGTTCAGGTTCATCGGCATCGTCGCCGTGGTGGTGGCACGCGCCGACATCACGGTCGTTGGGATGTTAATGGTCGTCGGGTTAGCCCCGGTCTGCACAACCGGCGGTGTACCCGCAACCGGATAACCGGTCAGCTGCATACCCTGCATGTTGACCAGGTTACGGTTCTCGTCCAGCTTGAACTGGCCGTTACGGCTGTAATAAACAGAACCGTTGGTATCAACCATGCGGAAGAAACCGTTCTGGCTAATCGCAACATCCAGACCACGACCGGTGTTGGTCGTTGTACCGTCGGTAAAGTCCTGAGTGATACCGGCAACTTTTACGCCCAGACCCACTTTAGAACCGGCAAACATATCGGCGAAGGACGCAGAGCCGGATTTAAAGCCATAGGTGGCGGAGTTGGCAATGTTGTTACCAATGACATCGAGGTTGGTGGCCGCAGCATCTAGGCCGCTGACCGCTTGTGAAAAGGCCATGACTTACTCCTGATAAGTGTTTTGGCTTAGATAATCTGCCGTACTTCGTCGAGTGTGGTGGTACCGTAAGTACCTAAATCCAGTGTGCTACCGTTGCTGCCGCGGGTAACACCTTGCACCAGTGCAAACTGCAGCGGCTGGGCAACCAGCTGTGTTGCGCCAGAGCTGGCGGCGATAGAGACTTTATAAGAGCCATCAGGTGCCGCTGTTCCATCCGTCATCTTGCCGTCCCAACTGAAGGTGTGGACACCGGCAGTCAGTGAGCCAATATCGATAGTGCGCACCACGGTACCGTCTTTGCTGGTCACGGTAGCGGTCACTTTATCGGCGGCTTGCGTCAGTTCCACGCCAAACGGCGTTGAGGTTTCTTTACCCACCAGAACGGTCTGTCCCGGGATCATCACGCCATGGCCAATCAGGTTTGTCGCCTGCAGCGACTGGCTGTTGTCGATCTGTCCGGAAATCGAACCGAGGGTAGTGTTCAGTTTTTCAATCCCGCTCACGGTGCTGATTTGCGCCAGCTGAGTGGTCAGTTCATTGTTCTGCAGCGGGTTAGTCGGGTCCTGGTTTTTCAGTTGCGCGACCAGCAGCGTTAAAAAGCTGCCTTGCAGGTCGGATGCACTGTTTGTTCCGGTTGTGCTGGTGTTGTTACTGGTCGAGGAGACACCGCTATTTGTCGGGTCATCCACTCTTACGGCGATAGACATGCGCGTCTCCTTTACTGTCCGAGCGTGAGGGTTTTGAGCATCATGCTCTTAACGGTATTAAGCACTTCAACGTTCGCCTGGTAGCTGCGGGACGCAGACATGGTGTTCACCATTTCGCCGACCACATCAACATTGGGCATTTTGACGTAGCCATTCGCATCAGCCAGCGGGTTACCTGGTTCGTAAACCAATTTGTCCGGTGCCTGGCTTTCAATCACATCAGCAACTTTTACACCGCCAGTCGCTTGCCCGGGCGCAGCATCCACCTGGAATACAACCTGCTTGGCGCGATACGGCTGACCATCGGGTCCAGTCACGCTGTCGGCGTTCGCCATGTTACTGGCGGCCACGTTCAAACGTTTGGACTGCGCGGTCAGCGCGGAGCCTGCGACATCAAAGATATTCAGTAATGCCATTTAATTAGTTCCCCTGTTGCAGAACACTCATCATGCTTTTGATCTGCCCACCCAGCACGGTCAGGCCGGTCTGGTATTTAACGCTGTTGTCAGCGAACTGCGTACGTTCACGATCCATATCCACGGTGTTGCCATCCAGCGAGGGCTGATCCGGAATGCGGTACATCAACTCGGTAGACGGTCCGCTCATCGCCTGCGCCGGGATATGGCGCGAAGAGGTCATGGTCAACGCAACGCCGCTGCCTTCAGCACGCCCACGCTCCATGACTTTTTTCAATTCGCTGGCGAAATCAATATCGCGCGCCTGAAACCCCGGGGTATCGGCGTTGGCGATGTTTGCCGCCAGAATTTCCTGACGCTGGGCGCTCAGGTTCAGCGCTTCTTGCTGGAAACGAAGTGCGGCATCAAGTTTATCGAGCATGGCTCCCCCACTGATGACAATTATTTAGCCAACAGCTTAAATCTCCGCTGACAAACTTATCGCTGGAATAAGGGCAAAATGCGTCGCTATTTATTGCGTTGATAGGTTGACCATGCGGTTAAAATCCCCTCAACCACTCAACAGGCAGGAGTCTGCGATGAACACGTTGAAAGGCGGTTTAGCCGCGACCTTACTGTTATTAAGCGCCTTTGCTCAGGCTGCTGACTTGCAATCACAGCTGACGTCATTTTTTGCTCAACGTCTTGCTGGCTTTAGTGACGAGGTAGTGGTAAATATACGCACCCCGCAAAATCTGTTGCCCAGTTGCGAGCAGCCAGCGCTGAGCGTGCTCGGTAACGCGAAACTGTGGGGGAACCTGAACGTGCTGGCGAATTGCGCAGGTGTTAAGCGTTATTTGCAGGTGGAGGTTCAGGCGACCGGTAACTATGTGGTGGCAGCGCAGTCCGTTGCCCGTGGCAGCATGTTGCAGCCCGGCAGCGTGACGCTAAAACGCGGCCGCCTCGATCAGTTGCCGCCGAGAACGATGCTGGATATTACCCAGGCGCAGGATGCGGTCAGTTTGCGCGATCTTACCCCAGGCCAGGCGATTCAACTGTCAATGTTGCGCCAGGCGTGGCGGGTTAAAGCGGGTCAGCGTGTACAGGTCGTGGCGTCGGGCGATGGCTTTAGTGTGAACGGCGAAGGTCAGGCACTGAACAATGCGGCAGTGGCGCAAAACGCCCGTGTGCGCATGGCTTCAGGGCAGATTGTCAGCGGTACAGTGAACGCTGATGGGAATATTCTGATTAACCTATAATCTTTTTAAAGAATTCATGTCGCCTGCCGATAATTAAGCAACGACTAAAGATATCAGGCCCGAAACGCCGGGATACCTCGATGAGGACAACACTATGAGCATTGATCGCACATCGTCTTTAAAACCGGTTAGTTCCGTTCAACAGCGCGAAACTAACGAGACCCAAACGCAGAAAACGCGTCTGGAAAAAGCGGCTACGGCAAACAGCACCAGCGTGACCCTCAGCGGCGCGCAAACCAAGCTGATGCAGGCGGGCGCTAATGACATCAATATGGAACGCGTGGAACAGCTGAAAACCGCGATCCGTAATGGTGAACTGAAGATGGACACCGGCAAAATCGCCGATGCCCTGATTGATGAAGCGAAGAGTTACTTGCAGAGTAAATAACAGTATGAATCGACTGTCAGACATTCTTGATCAAATGACAGTTATCCTGAGCGCTCTTAAAGACGTGATGGATGCTGAGCAAAAACAGCTTTCCGTAGGTAACATTCAAAGCAGCGCACTGCAGCGTATCACGGAAGAAAAAAGCTCATTGCTCGCGACACTGGATTACCTGGAGCAACAACGTCGTTCGACACAAAAAGCGCAACATAGCGCGAACGACGATATCGCCGATCGCTGGCAAACTATTACGCAGAAAACGCAGCATTTGCGCGACCTTAACCAGCACAACGGATGGCTGCTGGAAGGACAAATTGCGCGTAACCAGCAAGCGCTGGAACTGCTAAAGCCGCATCAGGAACCGAGCCTGTACGGCGCGAATGGTTATACCGCTTCCGCCAGCCGTGGCGGAAAGAAAATCTCGATTTAACAAGACCCGTCTTCTTTGCCAGGGATAATTCCCTGGCAATTTGCTTTTCTCTTTTCTCGCTTCTACTTCGCTGAACAAACTTACGCCGTAGTCCGACGCGCAAACTCTTTCACTTTAAAGCCCAGCAGCGCAAGCGTGGCGAAATAGGCCATCACGCCGACCAGCACAACGGCCATCAACCGCAGCAGGCGATAAGGCATAGTGCCTGTTGACCACTCCGGCATGACATACAGCATGCCCACTAGCGCCGCAGCCATCACCAGCACCGCGATAACCAGACGTAGCAGGAAACTTGCCCAGCCCGGCTGCGGCGTAAAGATCTGCTGCTTACGCAACTGCCAGTAAAGCAACCCGGCGTTCAGACAGGCCGCCAGACCAATCGACAGCGACAACCCGGCGTGTTTCAGCGGTCCGATAAACGCAAGGTTCATCAATTGCGTCATCACCAGCGTGACAATGGCAATCTTCACCGGCGTTTTGATGTTCTGTCGCGAGTAGAAGCCTGGCGCCAGCACTTTCACCACGATAAGCCCCATCAACCCCACAGAATAGGCGATTAGCGCGCGTTGCGTCATTAACGCATCAAATGCGGTGAATTTACCGTACTGGAACAGCGAAACGGTCAACGGTTTCGCCAGAATGCCGAGCGCTACGGCGCTGGGCAACGCCAGCAGAAAACAGAGCCGCAGGCCCCAATCCATCAGGCGGCAATATTCGTCGTGGTTACCGCTGGCGAAACTTTTCGACAACGATGGCAGCAGGATGGTGCCAAGCGCCACGCCGAGCACGCCGGAAGGAAACTCCATCAGGCGGTCAGCGTAATACATCCACGATACGGAACCGGAAACCAGAAACGACGCGAAAATGGTGTTGATGATAAGTGAGATCTGGCTGACCGAAACCCCAAGAATCGCCGGCCCCATCTGTTTGATCACCCGCATCGCCCCGGCATCGCGGAAGCTGATGCGCGGCAGCACCAGCATGCCGATTTTCTTCAGGTGCGGCAGTTGATACACCAGTTGCAGCACACCGCCGACCGTAACGGCCCAGGCCAGCGCCAGTACCGGCGGATGAAAATAGGGAGCTGCAAATAGCGCAAAGCCAATCATGCTGATGTTTAAGAACGTCGGCGCAAACGCCGGCACCGAAAAACGGTTCCATGTATTGAGGATCGCCCCGGCCAGCGACGCCAGCGAGATCAGCAGAATATAAGGAAAGGTAATGCGCAGCAGTTGCGAGGTTAAGTTGAATTTATCCGCCGTATCGGCAAAACCCGGAGCGGTGACGAGGATCACCCACGGTGCCGCCAGCATCCCGGCCACGGTGACAATCGCCAGCGCCAGCGTCAGCAACCCGCAGACATAGGAGACAAAAACCCGCGTCGCATCTTCACCCTGTTTACTTTTGTACTCGGCGAGGATCGGCACAAAGGCCTGAGAAAACGCCCCTTCAGCAAAAATGCGGCGCAATAAATTCGGTAGTTTGAACGCCACAAAAAAGGCGTCGGTCGCCATTCCCGCGCCAAATACCCTTGCCACAATGGCATCGCGCGCAAAACCCAGCACGCGGGAAAACATTGTCATGGAGCTGACAGCCGCCAGCGATTTTAATAGGTTCATTCTGGTTTCCATAAGACACAACGCCTGCAATGCAGGCGTTGATGTACAGCGAAGCGCTTAGTCTACAGGGAAAAAGGCGAATTACTATCGCCAGATGTTACCGGGCATTATTCACTCATCGCCTCGCGCCAGAGCTTATCTACAACGCGCTGGGCGAGGATCGCTTGCTCGCCTGCGGTTTCCGGAACTGTCTGATTTTGCACGCATTCAATGAAATGGCGAGCGCATCCGGCGAAACCGCGTTGCTCCAGCACGCTCTGCCAGCCCGCCACCGGCCGCGCGACAACACCCTGCCCGCGCTCTTCGCGCCACTCGCGCATATCGGTAATGTCGAACAACCCACCGTCTGTCACCGCCTGAACCCATTCACGCTGGCTGCCTGCCCGGCGATGCATGCTGGTGGTAATTTGCAGGTGTTCAACACTGAAATGGTGCTCGGCATAAATCATGGCGCCGTCGTCATTGGTCAGCAGCGTGCCGCTTTTTAATTGCGCGGCACCGCCCGCCAGCCACAGCGCGGTATCCACAACGTGCAGGTAGTCATCCAGCAGGGTAAAGCGTAAATCATGCGGCCCGACGCTATCGGTACGGTGTTTATCCATTCGCAGCGAGGCGGCCTGCGGTATCTGCTGTTTTAACTCGCGGTAAAGCGGGGAGTAACGGCGGTTAAACCCGACCATCAGCGTCAGTTTTTTACGCGCGGCCAGTTCGATAAGCCGCTCCGCGTCCTGTAAGTTTTCCGCCAGCGGTTTATCCACGCAGACGTGTACACCGAGATTGAGCAACTCACTGACAACCGCATAGTGGGAAGCCGTTGAAGTATGGACAAAAACCGCGTCGCATTGTGCCGCCAGGGAAGTCAGCGAGTCGGCATACGGAATGCGCCAGGTTTCGCACACGCGCAGTGCCTTTTCCCGCGTTGGCGACCAGGCCGCCGTCAGCGTCCAGTCAGTTGCCGCGCCTAACACCGGCAACCAGGCTTTTTGCGCAATCCCGCCAAGCCCTACCACACCGATACGTAACGTTGTCACAGTTAATCCCCCAGATGTGCGAGCAGTGAATCCAGACGCTGCTTCAGTTCAGCTACTTCTTCTTCCAGCGCGTCGACGCGCGCCGCCAGAGACGCGTCCGACGGGCTGACGGCTTCCACAACATTCACCAGCGTCTGCACATCGCCGCTGAAAAGATGCATAAAACGGCTTTCGCGTTTGCCTGGCTCTCTCGGCAGACGCACCACATACGGCCCGTCTTCGCGCGTCGCCAGGTGTTCTAACGCATTTTCCACTTCAGCCATATCGCTGAACTGATGCATGCGTTCGCCGCGGGTGCGCAACTCGCCCGGCGTTTGCGGCCCGCGCAGTAACAGCGTGGTGATGAGCGCCACCTCGGCAGAACTCAGTTTGAGATCGCCAAATTCAGAATTACAAAAACGCTGCTCATATTTTGTCACCCGGTTACCAAAACCGCTTACCGTGCGCAGATAATGGCGCTTGACCAGTTCATCCAGCACCGTCTGCACTTCGTGTTCAGCAAGGTTCATCACCGGTTCACGGTTGGTTTTTTGATTACAGGCCGTGACAACACCATTAATGGAGAGCGGATATTGCTCCGGCGTCGTCACCTGTTTTTCCAGTAAACAGCCAATCACCCGCGCCTCGACGGCGGTTAATTGATACTTCATCAAAACTCCTTAGCGACCGGGGGTCCATTCCTGCGTGGTTAATGCGGTAAGCACGTGATCGCGCCATTGCCCGTCAATTAACAGATACGATTTGGCATAGCCCTCTTTTTCAAAGCCAAGCCTCGCCAGCAAATCACCGCTGCGTTTATTGTGCGGCATGTAGTTCGCCATAATGCGATGCATATGTTGCGTGCGTTGCATATAGCGAATTGCCGTGGTGAGCGCTTCGAACATCAGCCCCTGCCCCTGCCATTTCTGACCGACGGAATACCCCAGATAACAGGCATGAAAAGAGCCGCGCACTACGTTTGAGAAATTCGCCACGCCGACTATCTCTTTCTCTTCCGGATCGAGCAACGCAAAATAGAACGCTGAACCCTGCTTATGAAATTCATTGATCATGCTCAGGCGCGCCTGCCAACCGGAAGGATAACAATGGCTTTCATCGCGCACGGGTTCCCAGGGCTTTAAAAACTGGCGGTTTTCGGCGTAATAATCCGCCAGCCGCCAGGCGTCGCGCTCATGCACCAGGCGAACCACCAGGCGGTCTGTTACCAAGCGTACTTTCGGCACGTTACTGCGATAGCCAAACATGCATTACCACTCCTTCCGTTTTACGACACTTTTAACCCCTTCCCTTTACTATACAGTTGCTCTGGCGCTGTGGGAAAACAGCAACATGGCATTTTCTGCGTCAAACACCATTTTCGATGAAAAGTCTCAATCAAAGGCAGATGTTGATAAAAAAATATTGTCACCGCGACGATGGGAAAAGGCCCGACGAAACCGCAGAATAAGAAGGTCTTATCTTTCTTATTTCCCGGAGGGGAAATGGCGCGCATATCGCAGGCAAGGAGCCTGGGTAAATATTTCCTGCTTGTCGATAATATGCTGGTTGTTCTCGGCTTTTTCGTTGTCTTCCCACTGATTTCTATCCGCTTTGTTGACCAGCTTGGCTGGGCGGCGCTAATGGTCGGCATTGCCCTCGGTTTGCGTCAGTTTATTCAACAAGGTTTGGGGATTTTCGGCGGTGCGATTGCCGACCGTTTCGGTGCCAAGCCGCTGATTGTCACCGGCATGCTGATGCGCGCAGGCGGTTTTGCCGCGATGGCGGTGGCGCATGAACCCTGGCTGCTGTGGCTCTCCTGTATTCTTTCCGGGCTGGGCGGCACGCTGTTTGATCCGCCGCGCTCCGCGCTGGTGGTGAAACTGGTGCGCCCCAATCAGCGCAGCCGTTTTTTTTCGCTGTTAATGATGCAGGACAGCGCGGGCGCGGTTATTGGCGCGCTGCTCGGCAGCTGGCTGCTGCAATATGACTTTCGTCTGGTGTGCGCAGCCGGTGCGTTGATGTTTATCTTATGCGCCGCGTTTAACGCCTGGCTGCTGCCTGCCTGGAAACTCTCGACGGTGAAAGCGCCGGTGCGCGAAGGTCTGACGCGCGTACTGCGTGACAAGCGCTTTGTGACTTACGTACTGACCCTTACCGGTTATTACATGCTGGCGGTGCAGGTCATGTTGATGCTGCCGATTATGGTGAATGACATTGCCGGTTCCCCGGCGGCAGTGAAGTGGATGTACGCCATTGAAGCCTGTCTGTCGCTGACGCTGCTCTACCCCATTGCGCGCTGGAGTGAAAAACGCTTTCGCCTTGAGCATCGCCTGATGGCGGGTCTGCTGGTGATGTCATTCAGCCTCTTGCCTGTGGGGATGGTCGGCACGTTGCAGCAGCTCTTTACGCTGATTTGTACCTTCTATATCGGCTCCATTATTGCCGAGCCCGCGCGCGAAACGTTAAGCGCACAACTGGCCGATGCCCGTGCGCGCGGCAGTTATATGGGTTTCAGCCGTCTTGGGCTGGCCTTAGGTGGCGCGCTTGGTTATGCCGGCGGCGGCTGGCTGTTTGACGCCGGGAAAGCATTTAATCAGCCGGAGCTGCCGTGGATGATGCTGGGCGTTATCGGGATGATCACCTCTATGGCGCTGCTGTGGCAATTCAGTCACAAACGCATTCGCCCGACCATGCTCGAGCCTGGCGCCTGATTTGCGCGCAGGTTCTCCCTCCTCCATACTGGTAGTTGATGGATAAGCCAGTATGGAGGAGAAACGTGAAACTCTACATTTACGATCACTGCCCGTTCTGCATTAAAGCCCGCATGATTTTCGGCCTCAAGAACATCCCCGTCGAACTCAAGATCCTGCTCAATGATGACGAAGCCACTCCCACGAAAATGATTGGCCAGAAAATGGTGCCGATCCTGCAAAAGGATGACAGCCGCTATCTGCCGGAGAGCATGGATATTGTTCACTATGTCGATAAGCTTGATGGCAAACCGCTGCTCACCGGCAAGCAAAACCCGAAAATTGAAGAATGGCTGCGCAAGGTCAATGGTTACGTTAATAAGCTGTTGATTCCCCGCTTCGCCAAATCGGCGTTTGACGAATTTTCCACGCCACAGGCGCGCGCCGGGTTTGTAGCCAAAAAAGAGGCCGCCATTGGCGATTTTGCCGAGCACCTCAGCCATTCCACAGGGCTCGCGAAAAATATCAGCGACGATTTACGTGTGCTGGATAAACTGATTGTTCAGCCCAACGCGGTGAACGGTGAACTCTCCGATGATGATATTCATCTCTTCCCGCTGCTGCGTAACCTGACGCTGGTAAGCGGTATCAACTGGCCCAGCCGGGTTGCTGCGTACCGTGACAATATGGCGAAACAGACACAAATTAACTTGCTGTCATCAATGGCTATTTAACCGCCCATGACGGAAGCGCACCCGCTTCCGTCATGCCTTTCAGCTTTTTCCGCTGGCCTTTATTTAGCGTGTGTCGCATGCTACGCCCCTGCGTCGTAGCATGGCGATCACGTTGAGGAATTCATGAAGAGAATTATTTTTGCCGCAGCATTACTGTTGAGCGGCGTGCTGGTGGGGTGCAATCAACTGACCCAATATTCTATCAGCGAACAGGAGATTAACCAGGCGCTCCAAAAACGTAACGACTTCGCCAAAGACATTGGCGTGCCCGGCGTTGCGGATGCCCATATTGTGCTGAATAACCTGGCAAGTGAAATCGGTCGCGAAGAACCCAATAAAATCACGCTGACCGGTGATGCGAATCTGGATATGACCTCACTTTTTGGCAACCAGAAAGCCATCATCAAATTGAAGCTCAAAGCGTTGCCGGTATTTGATAAGGAAAAAGGCGCGATTTACCTGCAGGAGATGGAAGTGGTGAACGCCACCGTGACACCGGAAAAAATGCAGACCGTGTTACAAACGCTGATGCCCTATCTTAATCAGTCGTTACGCAATTACTTTAACCAACGTCCTGCTTATGTGCTGAAAGAAGACAGCAGCAAAGGCGAGGCGCTGGCGAAAAAATATGCCAAAGGGATTGAGGTGAAACCGGGCGAAATTATTATCCCCCTCACCGACTAAATAACAGGGCGCCGCGAGCGCCCTTTTTTTCAGGAAAAGGATGCAAACGAAAACGTTTCCGCTTATTCTTAGTGCCCGGCAAAAAACACCTGTTTCTCACCAGCCGGAGCACTCCAATGACTCAACCCCAGGTTTTGAAAATCCGCCGTCCTGACGACTGGCATGTCCATTTACGTGATGGCGAAATGCTAAAAACCGTGGTGCCGTGGACCAGCGAAACTTACGCCCGCGCCATTGTCATGCCGAACCTTGCTCCCCCTGTTACCACCGTGGATGCGGCTATCGCCTACCGTCAGCGTATTCTTGATGCTGTGCCCGCCGGGCATGATTTTACGCCATTAATGACCTGCTACCTGACCGACAGCCTGAACGCCGATGAAGTCGAACACGGCTTTAACGAGCAGGTGTTTACGGCAGCGAAACTCTATCCGGCGAATGCCACGACCAACTCCAGCCATGGTGTTACCAGCATTGATGCGATCATGCCGGTACTGGAACGGATGGAAAAACTGGGGATGCCACTGCTGGTGCATGGCGAAGTGACGCACACAGATATTGATATTTTCGATCGCGAAGCGCGGTTTATCGAAACGGTCATGGAACCTCTGCGCCAGCGCCTGCCGGGGCTGAAAGTGGTGTTTGAGCATATTACGACCAAAGATGCCGCAGACTATGTACGTGAAGGCAATGAGCTGCTGGCCGCGACCATCACCCCTCAACACTTGATGTTTAACCGAAACCATATGCTGGTCGGTGGCGTACGCCCGCATCTTTATTGCCTGCCGATCCTGAAGCGTAATATTCACCAGCAGGCGCTGCGTGAATTGGTTGCCAGTGGTTTTACTCGCGCGTTTCTCGGTACGGACTCCGCGCCGCATGCCCGTCATCGTAAAGAGGCCAGTTGCGGCTGCGCCGGTTGTTTCAACGCCCCCACCGCGCTTGGTAGTTATGCAACCGTGTTTGAAGAGATGAACGCCCTTCAGCATTTTGAAGCGTTCTGCTCCGTCAACGGGCCGCGATTCTATGGCTTACCGGTGAACGAAACGTTTGTTGAACTGGTGCGTGAAGAGTGCCTGGTGCCAGAGACAATTGCGCTGCCTGAAGATTCGCTGGTACCGTTCCTGGCGGGTGAAACCGTGCGCTGGCGCGTTAAATAAAAAAACTATCGCTCCCTGTTGTAATATTTTTCGCTTAACTGTATAAACATACAGTAAATTACACAGGGGGCTATTATGCGCATTGAAGTGACTATCGCCAAAACCACACCCTTACCGCCCGGCGCCGTTGACGCGCTGGCGGGCGAGTTATCTCGTCGTCTGAACAATTGTTACCCCGATCGCGAAAATAAAATTACGGTTCGCTATGCCGCAGCAAATAATCTTTCGGTTTTAGGCGGTGCAAAAGAAGATAAAGATCGCATAACTGAAATTTTGCAGGAAACCTGGGAAAGCGCCGACGACTGGTTTATCACCGACTAATTTCTCTTTAAGTTTGTGCTTATTGCCGGGTCGCCCCGGCTTTTTTTGTTTTTTTTTAAGCACAATCCTGGTGCAGATCTTTTTTAATAAAAATATATGGTTAAGAGTCCGTTTTCTTATTCAAAAAAATCTAACGGTCGAAAAAACATGTTGCAGAGTGTTTAATTATTCGATCTACTCCCCCACTTGTTGGTATACTGAAAAAGCTTCAAATAAAACACGCATTGAACCTCAAGAGTCGTTGTCGAATTAAACACGCCAATAAAGGGGGTTATGATGGTAAAGAATAATGAAGTCATCCAGACCCATCCACTGGTCGGATGGGACATCAGCACCGTGGATAGCTACGACGCACTGATGCTCCGGTTGCATTACCAGACCCCAAACAGAGCCGCTCAGGAAGAGACCGAAGTCGGCCAGACGTTGTGGTTAACGACCGATGTTGCCCGCCAGTTTATATCGATACTCGAAGCGGGCATTGCCAAGATTGAATCGGGCGATTACCAGGAAGATGAGTATCGCAGGCATTAGTAACAATGCGCTATACAGACTCAACAGGCACCCTCGTGGTGCCTTTCTTATTTCTGCCCTTGTATAACGTTCCCAGGTTAATTACCCTCCTGAACACGCATTTGCCTGGAGAACACCACCATGAAATACGATCTCATTATTATCGGCAGCGGCTCTGTCGGCGCTGCGGCAGGCTATTACGCCACACTAAGCGGGCTGAACGTGCTGATGACCGACGCTCATCTGCCGCCCCATCAGGAAGGCAGCCACCACGGTGATACGCGTTTAATTCGCCACGCTTACGGCGAAGGCGAGAAATATGTTCCGCTGGTGTTGCGCGCACAGCAGTTGTGGGAACAACTGATGGCGGAAAGCGGCGAAGCGGTGTTTGACCGTACAGGCGTTATCAACATTGGTCCGGCTGATTCCACTTTTTTGGCTAACGTCGCGCAAAGCGCAGCGCAGTGGCAGCTGGCCGTCGAAAAACTCGATGCCCCATCACTGATGGCACGCTGGCCGGAAATCCGCGTACCCGACGATTACATCGGCCTGTTTGAAGCCGACTCCGGTGTACTGCGTAGCGAGCTGGCGGTAAAGACCTGGATCCGTCTTGCCAAAGAGGCGGGCTGCGCTCAGCTGTTTAATTGCCCGGTGACCGCGCTGCATCATCATGATGACGGCATCAGCATCGATACCCAGGAAGGGACATTCCACGGCAAAAAAGTTCTTGTCAGCGCGGGTACATGGGTGCAAAAACTGCTGCCTGAGCTGCCAATACAACCGGTCCGCAAAGTTTTTGCATGGTTCCAGGCCGACGGCCGCTACAGCACCAAGAACACATTCCCGGCGTTTACCGGCGAAATGCCCAATGGCGACCAGTATTACGGTTTCCCGGCAGAAGATAATGAATTAAAAATCGGCCGCCACAACGGCGGGCAGCTTATCAGCGAAGCGCAGCAGCGTACGCCGTTTGGCGAAGAGCCGGGAGATGGTTCCGAATGTTTCGCTTTTCTGCGCCAGTTCCTGCCCGGCATCGGTGGGTGTTTGTACGGTGCATCCTGCACTTACGATAACTCTCCGGATGAAGACTTTATTATTGATACGCTGCCGGGCTTCCCCGACACGCTGATTGTCACTGGTCTTAGTGGACACGGTTTCAAATTTGCGCCCGTGTTGGGTGAAATTGCCTGTGAATTTGCCCACGGCAAAAGCTCGCGTTTTGATTTACAACCTTTCTCACTGTCCCGCTTTGCCGGGTAAACCTTCCGCGGCCTCATTCGGGGTCGCTTATTGCATTTTTGCGGAGAGAATATGCGCCGTTTGTTTCATTTCTTAATAAATAACGTGCGTGAACATTTGATGATTTATATTTCGCTGTGGTTACTTATCGCGCTGTTCGATATTATCTATATCGTATTGCCCCCTGATAAATACTGACAAAAACTGACAAAGATTTATAAAATATATTTCCGGGGCAGAATATTTAAACATTAACACCGCAACAAAACCTTAATAAATTCAGGACCTAAACCTCAGTCAATCTAATGTTCTGAATGTTATTCCACAAAATCATTCAAAAACGATGATATAGAAAAAATAACGATTCAATATCGTAATTTTGAGTTGCAATATTGTTTCTCTCCCGCCATTTTACTTTAACCAGTTATTAACCGCGATTAACAATTATGCCATTACGCAATTCACCTGAGCGCTACGGCGCCGTTTCCATTGTACTGCACTGGCTGGTGGCCATTGTGGTTTATGGTATGTTCGCGTTGGGTCTGTGGATGGTGACGCTGAGCTATTACGACGGCTGGTATCATAAAGCGCCTGAGCTACATAAGAGCATCGGCATTTTGCTCATGCTGGGCCTCGTGTTCCGGGTTCTCTGGCGTTTTCTTTCCCCACCGCCAAAGCCGCTTGCCAGCTATTCACGTCTGACGCATATCAGCGCTGTACTTGTCCATATCGCACTCTATTTGCTGTTGTTCGGCATTCTTTTCAGCGGCTATTTGATCTCCACGGCCGACGGTAAACCCATCAGCGTTTTCGGGCTTTTCGAGATCCCCGCAACGCTTGCCGATGCCGGATCGCAAGCCGACCTTGCAGGAAATATTCACCTCTGGCTGGCATGGACAGTCGTCGTACTGTCCGTTTTGCATGGCCTTGCCGCGGTTAAACACCATTTCATCGATAAAGACGTCACTCTCAAGCGCATGCTGGGAAAATCGTCGCCTGACTCTGGAGCATAATATGAAGAAAATCCTGCCGGGACTCGCTCTCGCTTCGCTGCTGTTCACTACGGGTTCTGCTATCGCTGCGGATTACAAAATTGATAAAGAGGGTCAACACGCCTTCGTTAATTTTCGGATCCAGCACCTCGGCTATAGCTGGCTCTATGGCACGTTTAAAGATTTCGACGGGACTTTTAGCTTCGACGAAGCCAACCCGGCCTCGGACAAAGTGAACGTCACCATTAACACTAACAGTGTCGATACCAACCACGCAGAGCGTGATAAACACTTGCGCAGCGCTGAGTTCCTGAATGTTGCGAAATTCCCGCAGGCGACCTTTACGTCAACTGAGGTGAAAAAAGCGGGTGACGGGCTGGATATCACCGGCAACCTGACACTGAACGGCGTCACCAAACCGGTAGTGCTGGCGGCGAAACTGATGGGCCAGGGCGATGATCCGTGGGGCGGCGTGCGCGCAGGCTTTGAAGCTTCCGGCAAAATTAAGCTGAAAGACTTTAATATCACCACCGATCTGGGTCCGGCATCTCAGGATGTTGAGCTGATTATTTCCGTGGAAGGCGTGCGTCAGAAGTAAGATTACGGGAGAGGGGCAACCCTCTCCTCAAATTTTATTCCGGATCCGGAATGCCCAGTTTGGTATTCAGACGACCACGGGATTTATTAAAGATTTTGTTGCCATTCTCCCGACCAGCGCGTCGTTTGCGCTGCTCTTCTTCCGGCAGTTCGCTCTCTTCTTTACACAGCTCACTGCAGCAACCGTTAAATTTCTCAGCACAGGCCGGGCACTGAATGAACAGCAAATGGCAGCCGTCATTACGACAATTGGTATGGGAATCACAAGGTGTGCCGCACTGATGGCAATGAGCAATAACGTCATCGGAAATGCGCTCGCCCATACGCTCGTCAAACACAAAGTTTTTACCGATAAAACGCACCGGCAAGCCCTGTTCGCGCGCGCGGCGCGCATATTCGATAATACCGCCTTCGATATGCCACACTTTATTGAAACCGTTATGCTTCATCCAGGCGCTTGCTTTCTCGCAGCGAATACCGCCAGTGCAGTACATAACGATTTTTTTATCTTTATGTTCCTGCATCATTTCTACCGCTTTCGGTAATTGCTCGCGGAATGTATCTGCCGGGATCTCCAGCGCACCGGCGAAATGCCCGACTTCATATTCGTAGTGATTACGCATATCAATGAACACTGCATCAGGATCGTCGAGCATGGCATTCACTTCCGCCGCTTTCAGATAATCCCCTACATCGCTGGCGTCAAAACTCTCATCGTCGATACCGTCGGCAACAATCCTGTCGCGGACTTTCATGCGCAGCACCCAGAAGGATTTACCGTCATCATCAATCGCGATATTTAAACGCAGGCCGTCGAGCGCCGGATCGAACGCATAAAGCGCCTGGCGAAAGGCGTCGAATTTACTTTGCGGCACGCTGATTTGCGCATTGATACCTTCATGGGCAAGGTATATACGGCCAAACACGTTCAACTGGCTAAGCACCTGATAGAGCGCGTCGCGCGTGGCTTGCGGGTTGATAATCGAGAAATATTTATAGAACGAGACGGTGACGCGGGGTTCCGTTTCCGCGAGCATCCGCGCCTTCAGTTCATCATTGGAGATGCGGTTATGTAACACTGGCATGGTGTACGAGTCCTGCAAAGTTAGGGGTGAAAAAACGGCGGCATCATAAAGCAAATACTGATAATTTACATCCACACATTTTGCGCTACATTTTCTCTCATTCTAATGATTAAGACGCGACAATTCCTGACAAAGCAGGCATTCTGTGCGCCCTGGTTTTGGTTAATTCCAAAAAAATGCGAGAATACAGGGAATTGTTGCTTCAAACAGGACAGTCATGACGCATTTACCCAAGTTTACGGCATCGCTGCTACACCCGCGCTACTGGGCTCTCTGGTTCGGGGTCGGCATGCTGTGGTTAGTTGTTCAACTCCCCTATCCCGTGATTTACCGCCTTGGCTGCGGCATTGGCCATCTGGCGCAGCGCCTGATGAGACGCCGTGCGCGTATTGCGCAGCGCAATCTCGAACTCTGCTTTCCGCACATGAGCGAAACAGAGCGCCAGAAAATGGTCGCGAAAAATTTTGAATCGGTTGGCATGGGTTTGATGGAAACCGGCATGGCCTGGTTCTGGTCCGATCGTCGGATGTCACGCTGGATGGACGTTATCGATTTTGAACATGTCAGAAGCGTGCAGGCGCAAGGGCGAGGAATCTTGCTGATCGGCGTACATTTTTTGACGCTGGAAATTGGTGCCCGCATGTTTGGTCTGAACGAGCCGGGGATTGGTGTCTACCGCCCGAATGACAACCCGGTTATTGACCTGCTGCAAACCTGGGGCCGCATGCGTTCCAATAAAAGCATGATCGACCGTAAAGATCTCAAAGGTATGATCCGCGCCCTGAAAGCGGGTGATGTTGTTTGGTATGCGCCCGATCATGACTACGGTCCGCGCGCCAGCGTTTTCGCCCCTTTCTTTGCCGTTAAAGATGCGGCTTCTACGTCCGGAACCTGGATGCTGGCCCGCATGTCTCAGGCCTGTATCGTACCTTTTGTTCCACGTCGTAAACCGGGTGGCAAAGGGTATGAACTGATTATTCTCGAGCCGGAGTGCTCCCCTCCGCTCGATGACGCAGAAACCACCGCCGCATGGATGAACAAAGTGATTGAGCGCTGCATTATGATGGCGCCAGAGCAATATATGTGGCTGCATCGCCGCTTCAAAACGCGCCCGGAAGGCGTCCCCTCTCGCTACTGAATCGATAAAGAGCCTGCAAATGCAGGCTCTTTTTTTGTCATACAAACCTGCGTCAGCGCATTGCGGCAATCATAACCCGGGCGCATAATTAGCATGCTTACTATCGACTATTATTAATGTTTGCTGTTATGGACGGTTATGTCTCACTCTGATGCCCCAATAAACTGGAAGCGCAATCTCACTGTTGCCTGGTTTGGCTGTTTTCTCACTGGCGCGGCGTTTAGCCTGGTGATGCCTTTTATCCCCCTCTATGTCGAGCAGCTTGGCATCACCGATCCCGGCGCGCTCAATATGTGGTCCGGTTTAGTCTTTAGCATCACCTTCCTGTTCTCTGCTATCGCGTCTCCCTTCTGGGGCGGCCTCGCCGACCGTAAAGGGCGGAAAATCATGTTGCTGCGCTCCGCTCTCGGCATGGCGATTGTTATGGCGTTAATGGGCATTGCACAAAATGTCTGGCAACTTCTGGTGCTGCGGGCGCTGCTCGGTTTACTGGGCGGTTTTATCCCCAACGCCAATGCACTGATCGCTACGCAAATGCCACGTAACAAAAGCGGCTGGGCGCTGGGTACGCTCTCGACGGGTGGCGTCAGCGGCGCGCTGCTTGGCCCGCTGGCTGGCGGTTTGCTGGCCGATACCTGGGGCTTGCGGATGGTCTTTTTTATTACCGCGTCTGTGCTTTTTACCTGTTTTCTGCTCACGCTACTTTGCATCCGCGAAAATTTCACCCCGGTGGCAAAACGCGAGATGTTGCACTTCAAAGAGGTTTTCGCCTCGCTAAAAAGCCCCAAACTGGTACTGAGCCTGTTTATTACCACCATGATCATCCAGGTGGCGACGGGTTCTATTGCGCCGATTCTCACTCTTTATGTGCGCGATCTGGCCGGTAATGTCAGCAATATTGCTTTTATCAGCGGCATGATTGCCTCCGTGCCTGGCGTCGCGGCACTACTTAGCGCCCCCCGTCTGGGCAAATTGGGAGACAAAATCGGCCCGGAGAAAATTCTGGTCGCGGCATTGATAATCTCCGTCTTGTTACTGCTGCCAATGTCCCTGGTGCAAACTCCATGGCAACTGGGCATTTTGCGCTTCCTGCTCGGTGCTGCAGACGGCGCGCTGCTTCCTGCGGTGCAAACCTTGCTGGTCTATAACTCCACTAATCAAATTGCCGGGCGGATATTCAGTTACAACCAGTCTTTTCGCGATATTGGGAATGTTACCGGCCCGCTGATGGGTGCAGCAGTTTCAGCCAGCTATGGTTTTCGCGCGGTATTTTGCGTGACGGCAGGCGTCGTGATGTTTAATGCCATTTATTCATGGTTCAGTTTGCAGCGCCCTGCCCGCCGCGCCAGAGCCGAAGCAACCCGCAGCGTTCAGCGCCAGGAGTAGCGCTGAAAAGCGTAATCGCGCCCCCGATACAATAGATATTTGCCTTACATCCATGCAGCCCCGTGCGCAAAAACAATGCTGTTTCGTGCATATTTCCCGGGTTAATCAAAGCCGAAAGCGGGATAACGGCGCGGCTGACAATATCTCTACTGCGACACATTAAACATAAGACGCAGCCACAAACATCACTCACTGTTCCCGCACGCGTACTACTATTCAGCACTACACGTTTCTCGTTATGCCATGAAATCGCTGATTCATTTATGACAAATTTGACGCTCGCAAAACCAGCGTCTATAGGTTTGTGCATACCTTTTTTACTGTTATCTCAGGAGCGATGATATGGCCGAAACTGAACTGGAGTATTACTCAACACTGTCGGAAGCAATTGATGCCGCGCGGGAATTATTCGTTGCCGATAACCCGGATCTTGATGAAGAAGAAATCAGCGTGCAGCAATTCAATGTGCAAAAGTATGTTCTTCAGGATGGCGATATCGCGTGGCGCGCTGAGTTTTTTGCGGATGAAGAAGAGCCAGGTGAATGTCTGCCTCTTTTGAGCGGTGAAGCCGCGCAAAGTGTCTTTGACGGTGATTTCGATGAAATTGAGATACGCCAGGAGTGGCAGGAAGAGAATACGCTGCACGAATGGGACGAAGGTGAATTCCAGCTGGAACCGCCTCTTGATACCGAAGAAGGACAGACAGCCGCTGATGAGTGGGATGAGCGCTGATTACTCGTAAGGGCCGTGATTAGCATCCAGCGGTAACAAAAGTGTGTCAAACACCAGTGAAAAGGGTAGATCAAGCACGGTAATGTAGCGCCACGCTGAATCGCGGACATCCCACTTAACACCGGGGTAATATTGATTCCCGTGTCCCTGCCCGGGGATTGTCCGGCTGACGATGCTGCCACAACCGCTCAGCAGGCACGCTATGACTACCACCAGAATCACTCTCACAGGCAACCTCTTCTCGTTTGATACAGATAAAAAAATACCGGCTCTCAGGCCGGTATTTTCCTTAATGTCGGCTTACTTTGCCTTTAATGCCAGCGGGTTAAGCTTCAGCGTTTCATAGTAGCTTGCCCATGACAGATATCTCTCCGGTGCCGCCCATAAGCGATAATGCATACGCGCCAGTGTGACCGGGTCGCTCAGCAACACCAGGCGACGATCGCGGTTCAGCTTCTCTGGTGTTTCGTTTAGCGCCTGCTCAACATGGCGATCGCGGGCAATTTCCAGCACGTGGCTTGCGCGGTGGCGAGCCGTTGCCATCGCCGTTGCCAGCGCGTTGAATGACGGGTTAAACACCGCATGCATAAAACCATCTTCCAGGCTGCGCGAGCGGTTCAGCTCCAGATATTTATCCGTATCCACCAGCACCTGCGGCGGTGAATACTCTTCCGGGATCAGGAACAGTTTCCAGCGTTTGGTGCGCAGGCCGACAGTAGATCGGCTGGAGATAACCGACACAAACGGCGACAGGATCAGCGAGAAGACAATCGGCGCCAGCCAGAACAGGAAGCGGAGATCAAGCCACGCCATCCCGACAGCCCACACCAGCCCCAGCAGCAGCTGAGAACCGTGGCGCATAAAGGCTTCACCCCACGGCGTGGAGTCATCGTCACGCTGCGGCGAGTTCCATACCACTTCCCAGCCAAGGAACGCGCTGACCACAAACACGGTGTGGAACAGCATACGCACCGGCGCAAGCAGCACCGAGAACAGCACTTCCAGCAATAGGGAAAGCGTTACGCGAATGAAACCGCCATACTCTTTCGGCCCTTTGCACCACACCAGGATGATACTCAGCAGCTTCGGCAGGAACAGCAGTACCATGGTCGAAGCGAAAAGCGCGATAGCCAGCTCCGGTCGCCACTGCGGCCACACCGGGAACAACTGGCGCGGCTGCAGGAAGTATTGCGGTTCCGTCAGCGCATGCACCACCTGCAAAGCCGTGGAAAGCGCAAGGAACATAAACCACAACGGTGCAGAAAGATAGGACATCACGCCAGTGAGGAACACTGCGCGGTGAACCGGGTGCATCCCCTTTACCAGGAACAGGCGGAAGTTCATCAGGTTGCCGTGGCACCAGCGGCGGTCGCGTTTCAGCTCATCGAGCAGGTTCGGTGGCAGCTCTTCATACGAGCCAGGCAGATCGTAAGCAATCCATACCCCCCAACCGGCACGGCGCATCAGCGCGGCTTCGACAAAGTCATGTGACAGAATCGAACCGGCAAACGAGCCTTCACCCGGCAGCGGTGCCAGCGCACAATGCTCAATAAACGGTTTCACGCGGATAATCGCGTTATGACCCCAGTAGTGGGATTCACCCAGTTGCCAGAAGTGCAAACCCGCGGTGAACAATGGCCCGTAAACGCGGGTCGCAAACTGCTGACAGCGCGCATAGAGCGTATCCATCCCGGACGCTTTCGGTGACGACTGGATGATCCCGGCGTTCGGGTTCGCTTCCATCAGGCGTACCAGCCCGGTCAGACACTCGCCGCTCATCACGGAGTCCGCATCCAGCACCACCATGTAGCTGTACTGGCTGCCCCAACGACGGCAGAAGTCATCGATATTCCCGCTTTTGCGTTTTACGCGACGGCGGCGGCGGCGGTAGAAAATCTGCCCTTCGCCCTGCACTTCTGCAATCAGCTCCATCCAGGCTTTCTGCTCGGCTACGCAGATATCCGGGTTGTAGCTGTCGCTCAGGATGTAGACATCGAAGTGTGCCGCATTGCCGGTGGCTTTCACGGATTCCCAAGTCGCACGCAAGCCTGCGAAAACGCGATCCACGTCCTCGTTACAGATAGGCATGATCAGCGCCGTACGATGCTCCGGGTTTAGCGGTTCATCGCCCACCGTCGAGGCCGAAATACTGTATTTATCGCGGCCAATCAACAGTTGCAGAAAGCCCATCAACGCGGTCCAGAACCCGGCGGAAACCCAGCAGAACAGCACTGCGAACAGGATCAAAATACCGGTTTGCAGCACATACGGCAGGAGTTGCATAAAGGAAACCCACAGATCCTGGCCCGCCATATCCGTTGGATTGATCAACGCCCAGCCCTGATAAGGCAAAATGGTTTTCATATACCAGGTGGCGACGACGGTTTGCGCCAGCGTCAGCACCAGCAGGATATAGCGACGGATAGAACCGACGGTGCGCCATTTCTGCTCGTGCGCCTGCTCCTCTTTGGTCAAACGCGCAAGGTAACGCGGCGCAACTTCGCGTCCACGCAAACGATCCCAAAAACGACCAATCGGGTTAGTGCGCCACGGATCGGGGAACATTGAAGAGCGTTTGGCTTTCGGCATCGCCTGCAACTGCGCGCGCCCCTCATCGTCTTTGATCAGTTGCCCTTCGCCGAGTGAATCCGGCCAGCTATGTTCCAGACGTGCCGTCACAGAACCCAGCGGCGTATCATCATCGCGCGTCCAGTTCGTATGCTCTTTATCCAGCGCTTCATGCACGCTGCGAATGCTCTCTGTCGGCAGCGCCGCTTTTTCCGTCCCGGGAAGCGGCAGCATGTCGATATACTCAGTTGTCTTATTCATTGGCAGGTAGCTGATAGCTCCAGGTTTCACTCAGGTTCTGGTCGGCGTTGACCAGCGCCGCGCGCATATCCGTGGTTTTCTTCGGATCTTTTACTTTCACGCGCAACATCAAACGCCAACCTTGCGTAACCGGATTATAGCGAACGGTGTTTTCCACAATCTCACCGTTATCGCCAATGCTGGCTTGCGCGGTTACTGGGGTATCCTTCGGCAGCTTTTTCATATCCTGGCCGGTGAAATCCACCACAAACGCGATAGTTCCGTCAGGCTGACGGATAAGGTTTGACTGTTTCACATCCCCTGTGGAGCGACGTGTCTGCAATACCCACGCATTGTCTGGCGCATGCAGCTTGTCTTCGTCACGGCTAAAGGTGATGGTGTATTTGAAATTCATCTCTTTACCCGGATCCGGCAGCTGATCCGGCGTCCAGTAAGCGACGATGTTATCGTTAGTTTCGTCGTTGGTCGGGATTTCGACCAGTTCGACTTTGCCTTTGCCCCACTCGCCTTTCGGCGTTACCCACGCGCTCGGGCGCAGATCATAGCGGTCATCGATATCTTCAAAACGGGAGAACTGACGACCACGCTGCAGCAGGCCAAAGCCCTGCGGGTTTTCCATCGCATAGCTGCTTACAGCAAGATGTTTCGGGTTATTCAGCGGACGCCAAATCCACTCGCCGTTGCCTGCCAGCATCGATAGGCCATTGGAATCATGCAATTCCGGACGATAGTTGGTTGCAGGAGAGGGTTGAGTCGGCCCAAACAGGAACATACTGGTCAGCGGCGCAACACCGAGTTTGCCCACTTTGTCGCGCAGGTAAACTTTGGACTGCACATCCACCACGGTATCGCGGCCTGGAATGATCACAAAACGGTATGCGCCTGTTGCACGCGGTGAATCCAGCAGCGCGTAGATGGTCAGGCGTTTGTCCGTCGGTTTTGGACGCTCAATCCAGAACTCACGAAAACGCGGGAACTCTTCGCCAGATGGAAGCGCAGTGTCAATGGCAAGACCGCGGGCGGAAAGACCATATACCTGCCCTGCACCAATCACGCGGAAGTAGCTTGCGCCCAGCATGCTGACGATTTCATCGTTTTTATCTTTATTATTGATGGGGTACAGAACTTTGAAACCGGCGAAACCGAGGTCTTTGACCGTGTCTTTATCGTGCTGGACGTTGCCGAAATTGAAGTAATCCGGGCTGTATTTGATTTTACGTACGGCAGTGGTCGTCACTTCGTTGATGGTCACTGGCGTGTCGAAGTACATACCCTGGTGATAAAACTCAAGCTTAAATGGGGTGTTGATCGCGTTCCAGTAGGCTTTGTCGTGGTTAAACTGGATCTGCTGATAGTCCGCATATTTCATCTCACGGAACACAGAGGGCAAATTGGTCTTGGGTGCTTCGTAGCCTTTACCGGCCAGTGATTGTGCCTGTTTTGCGACATCGTCAATAGAAAAGGCCCAGCCTGATGACGTATAAAGTGACAACAGAACAGCAGCACCTACCCAACGCATTTTCATCATTCGTAATTTAGGTTTCATAATAACTAAGCACTTCCCCCTTTGTGTGCTTAAATCGATCCGATCCATTTTAATGGAAACTCAGGCAATCCGACAACTGAATCCCCGCATTGTTCTCCATGCAGGCTCATTGAATAAGCAAATGAAACTAACCCTTTATCGTTTTGCAGGCTTATCCTGGAGACAGGTTATCGGTCATAGTGTAGGGTTGGTTGCGAATGTAATCATTATTTGTCTTATGGATAAGACGAAAAGTCTGAGAATGTACGGAGTGATATGACCAAAACCCCCGCACAACGAGAATATTTCCTTGATTCCATACGCGCGTGGTTGATGCTGCTTGGGATCCCGTTTCATATTTCGCTGATCTACTCCAGCCATATGTGGCACGTAAACAGCGCCTACCCTTCATGGTGGCTAACGCTGTTCAATGACGCCATACATGCGTTCCGTATGCAGGTGTTTTTTGTTATTTCAGGTTATTTTTCATACATGTTGTATTTGCGTTACCCGCTTAAGCGCTGGTGGAAACTGCGCGTTGAGCGCGTCGGCATTCCAATGCTCACCGCGATCCCGCTGCTGACGCTACCGCAATTTATTATGTTGCAATATGTGAAAGATAAAACGGCAGAATGGCACACCCTATCGACTTATGACAAATTCAACACGCTGTCATGGGAACTCATCTCCCATTTATGGTTCTTATTAGTCCTTGTGGTATTAACCACGGTTAGCATGGTGCTGTTTAAAAAACTAAAAAATAGCGCTAACCGGCTGGCTGGCAATATTTCGCTGGCGAAACTGTCGCTTTGGTTCTTGCTGTTAGGTATCGCCTGGGCTGCGTTGCGTCGAATTGTATTGATGATGTATCCGGATATATTACGTGACGCGCTGTTTAATTTTGCGGTCATGCAGACCTTGTTCTACATTCCGTTCTTCATTCTTGGTGCGCTGGCGTTCATTAACTCGCGTCTGAAGTCACTGTTTATCACGCCTTCGCCATGGTGCATGTTCGGCTCAGTTCTGGCATTTGGTGCTTATTTGCTTAACCAGCGCTATGGCAGTGGTGATGGCTGGATGTACGAAACCGAGGCGGTTATCACCATGCTGTTGGGGCTGTGGATGGTGAATGTGGTCTTTTCATTAGGCCACAAGTTGTTGAACTTCCAGTCAGCACGCGTCAGTTATTTTGTGAACGCGTCCCTGTTTATCTATCTGGTACACCATCCGCTGACGTTGCTATTTGGCGCGTGGATCACACCGCATATCCAGTCCAATCTCCTTGGTTTTCTTGCCGGACTGGTCTTCGTCATTGGTATTGCGGTGCTGCTGTATGAAATCCATCTGCGCATTCCGCTGCTGCGCTTCCTTTTTTCCGGTAAGCCGCAACAAAACGACGCGAAGCGTCATGCTCACGCCAGATAACGTTTCCGGCTGCCCTGCCCGCAGAGCAGCCGCGCCTTATTGAATGTGCTGAGTCAGTAAGCGCTGGTAAAGCTGCGTCATTTCGTCATCGAAACAAACAAAGATCACCTGCTGGAGTTGAGGCCGACGTATGAGGTGCGCAGCGACGGTATTAACGGCAATTTCTGCCGCCGCGGCTTTTGGGTAACCATACACGCCGGTACTGATAGCGGGAAAAGCAATGCTCGTGTAACTATTGGCTTCCGCCAACAGAAGGCTATTGCGGTATGCATCCTCCAGCAAGCGCGCTTCATTCTCCTCTCCGCCACGCCAGACCGGTCCAACCGTGTGGATCACCGCCTTCGCCTTTAAATTTCCTGCCGCCGTAATCACCGCGTGGCCTGGTGGACACTCTCCCTGCTGCTGACGTACCTGTCGGCACGCGTCAAGCAAATCTGGCCCCGCGGCACGATGGATCGCGCCATCGACACCGCCGCCGCCAAGCAGTGATGAGTTTGCTGCATTCACAATCACATCCACTTCAAGCGTGGTGATATCCCCCTGAAGCACCTGCATACGTGGTTGCATTCTTGCCCCCTTTCCGGCCAGTAACCCGTTAATACCGTTAAGTGTACCCGGAAATAGCAAGGGCAACATATTCAAAATCATCAGTTATAGGTGATGGTAACCTCGGCGCGGGATTGCTGCGCATCGAGATAGCGCATCTGGACTTGCGCAACCTGTGGAGAGAGTGATTGCCCGGTTACATCGGTGATATGGATTTGCTGAGTCTGCATTTTATTGTCTTGCAGACAGGAGAGCCGCAGATTTTGGTTCTGAGTGTGAGTTTCGCAGCCGCCTTCAACGATGGCACCACGAAAATGGATCGCCCCTCCCGCCGGCTGGGTTCCCGCATAGGCAGATGACATTATGCAAAAGCAGACAACAGGGAACACGAACGCTTGAAACAGACGCATAAACACCTCGTGAGTCACTCATCCCTGACGGTTGAGCTTCGGCTATTGATACGTTAAATATCGGCGCCGTTAGCACGTTCCTTAATTAAAATTAGCATTCAGACGGGGAATATGTTTGTCACTGAGTGGATTATGAAAATTATTATTCGGCAGGCCACTGCTGAGCAAGATGTAGCGACTGACCATCGGACACCGTGACGATAATTTTGACGTTATCGCGCGCGGAAATATTCAAGCGAATACGCGAAATCGCGGTCGTTTGATTCGCCGGGAGAGTCATCGTGTTTCGTTGCCGGCTTTGGCTCACACCCGCAGCGCCTTCACGCTCGGTTATAACCTGCACCTGGCAAACACAATCCTGCGTAACCTGCACCAGCGGAGTAATAGTGTAATTGTCGCCGTCGCGGGTGGTATTGAACGTGATCTGGCTGGATAACGCCGCCAGCAATAATAAGGTATGCATAGCGCCTCCAAAAAAAACAGGGCCGCAGCCCTGTTTATTCCTGCCAGGGGGATCAGTACTGATTTGCGGTAGCGTGATTACCGTAGCCGGTTTGCTGGACAGTGACGCTAGAACCCGATGCGGTCTGGTTCACCAGCGCACCGTTACCCGCACCATACTGGCTCACAGAGATATTAGAGTTGCGGCCATTCCACTGATCGATAGTGGCATTGTTTTGCGATCCGTTCTGCACCAGATCGATAGAGCTGGCATCCGAACCCTGGCCCACATCGGCGGCGTTGGCGGAACCATACTGATGAATAGTCAGGTCAGATTCACGTGCATCGCTTTGCAGAGCCAGGGCGGCGTTGGCGCTGCCATATTGATAAATGCTCAGTTCAGAATTTGGACCATTGCTACCACCGCCATGACCGCCGCCATTGCCATACTGCGGGACACTGCCTGCAAATGCGCCTGTTGAAACAACGATCGCTGCGAATGCTGCCACTTGGAAAAGTTTCATGGTAAACCCCCGTTGGATTGAGATTAAAGCCGCAAGACTTTCAACGTTGAATAACGCGAATAGCCATTTGCGACTGTCGTTGCACCACTACTGCCGTTTTTTGCGTACCGTACTGCGTGATATTTGCCCGGTTCCCCGAGCCTTTCTGAATAATGACCGCGCTATTACCATAAGCACCCTGCGTAATACTCGCATCGTTGGCACTACCAGCCTGATCGATATAAGCAAGGTTATAACTTCCGGACTGGTTAATTTGCGCTGAATTGTTTCCGCCATTTTGCGAAACAACACCTAATAATTTCGAACCTCGTTGATCAATATGCGCATTATTACTCGCACCATGTTGATCGATATTGGCTGATTGATTATAAGGCGCCTGACTCAATTCATTCACCGCCAGATTATATTCCGGGTTTGCCAGGTCATATCCGGCTGCTGTTACGAGGCACGGCATTCCTAGCAGGGTTAACATCATAAAGGCTATTTTGTTCTTCATGCTGTCACCGCCAAACTTATTTGTTAATACCGGGTTGCAAAACTGAGTATGCCGTGGATAAAAAGAAAATATCTCACCAGCAAGTTGGATTTTCATTACTCGTATCATTCTTAAGCATGAAGAAAAATTATCCCCCATTTGCAGCAGAGACCGCATCAGATGATTTTTCTTAAATAGTCATCCCGATGCTATAACTGTCAATGCAAATGATAGGTGGCAACAGCAAAACGCAAAAATAAGGAAAACCTGAAGCCAAAAAAGTCAGGCTCTTGTTCTTATTATAAATTTTCGCACAACATCCTTTTGAAACTCACTCTGCTTTAGCGTTTGTATATCAACGTATCAGAACATCAAAATAACATTTCAATATTTAATTTTACATTCTGTTACATGATTCACACTTGCTTTAAGGTTAGCAAGCGTTAGATTGAATTCGCAGCACTCATTACTTTGTATTATTTCTCCCTTACACGGGCTGATCACATATTCCTGAACACAGCACAGCGCATCCGACAGTACATCTGGTTTCCCTGGTGAATAACCGGGGTTGAAGTTGATGAACAAAAAACAAATACGCGGGGTTTCATCATGTTTAGTGAAGTCCATAGTTCAGCTATTTCAGTTTTATTATTAATAACCAAACCTTCATTACAGGCAACGGCGCTTCTGCAACATTTAAAATTTGCGCTATCACTGCCCGGAAAGCTTCATAATATTCAACGACCTCTCGATGACATTCCTGCATTGAGCATTGTCTTATTCGACATGATGGATGCGGATAAAAAACTGATCCAGCAATGGCAGAATATCCTGTCACAAAAGAATGGTGATATTAAGCTATTGCTGATGAATACCCCTCTTGATTACCCATTCCAGGAAGTAGAAAACTGGTCAAATATTACGGGTGTATTTTACATTTCAGAGGACAGAAGCCAGTTGGTCGACGGGTTACAAGGTGTGCAACGTGGCGAGTGCTATTTCTCGCAAAAACTGGCGAGTTATCTCATCACTCATGCCGGGAATTATCGTTACTACAGCACTGAATCCGCACTGCTTACCCACCGCGAAAAAGAGATCCTTAATAAGCTGCGTATCGGTGCATCAAATGTTGAGATAGCCCGTTCGCTGTTCATTAGTGAAAATACAGTTAAAACCCATCTTTATAATCTTTTCAGGAAGATAGCGGTAAAAAACCGTACGCAAGCCGTCTCCTGGGCTAACGATAATCTCAGGCGTTAACATCATGAAACGCTATGGGTATCGTCTGGCAACTGCCGCTTTATTATTTGTTGCCTGCGTAAACGTATCGGCTGTTGAAGTCGAAGTTCCCGGGCTGTTAGCCGATCACACGGTATCGTCTGTCGGACACGATTTTTATCGTGCATTTAGTGATAAGTGGGAAAGTAGCTGGAAAGGGAATTTAACCATTAATGAACGACCTAGCGCCCGCTGGGGAAGCTGGATAACGATAATCGTCAATCAGAGTGTCGTATACCAGACTTTTCTTTTTCCTACACACCGCGACTTTGAGAAAAATGTTGAAATCGCGTTGGCGCAAACCCAGCAAGCGATCGATCACCTGCAAATAAACCAGGCGCTGCTGAGCGTTGGCGATATGGCGAGTGATGAATTCTAAAATACGTTAAATCTTCGGAGGCTATTATGCGTAGCATATATACCCTGCTTGCGCTGTTGCTTATCGCGCCTGCATGCTGGGCGGGAACCATGACATTCCAGTTTCGTAATCCTAATTTCGGCGGCAATCCTAATAACGGTGCATTTTTATTAAATAGCGCCCAGGCACAAAATTCCTATACCGATCCCAGCTATAAGGATTACGGCGTGGAAACCACTTCCGCGCTGGATAATTTCACCCAGGCAATACAATCACAAATATTGGGCGGGCTACTTACCAATATTAATAGCGGTAAACCGGGGCGAATGGTGACCAGCGATTTTATCGTGGATATTTCCAACAAAGACGGACAACTGCAATTAAATGTCACCGACAGAAAAACCGGCAAGACATCTACGATTCAGGTGTCGGGCTTGCAAAGCGGTTCAACGGATTTTTAAGCCACTGTCTAACAGGACAACAACTATGTCGCGTCTATTTATTTTATTCGCCGTGTGTTTATTAAGCGGTTGCCTGACTGCGCCGCCAAAACAAGCCGCTAAACCGACGCTGTTGCCGCGGGCGCAAAGTTATCAGGACTTGACTCATCTGCCGATGCCAAGCGGGAAAATTTTCGTCTCGGTGTATAACATCCAGGATGAAACCGGGCAATTTAAGCCCTACCCGGCAAGTAACTTTTCCACCGCCGTCCCGCAAAGCGCGACTGCGATGTTAGTTACGGCGCTGAAAGATTCGCGCTGGTTTGTCCCGCTGGAACGCCAGGGTTTACAGAATCTGCTAAATGAACGAAAAATCATTCGCGCCGCGCAAGAAAACGGAACTGTGGCCGTCAACAATCGCGTCCCGCTGCCCTCGCTGACTGCCGCGAATATCATGATTGAAGGGTCCATTATAGGCTACGAGAGCAATGTAAAATCCGGCGGCGTGGGTGCGCGTTACTTCGGCATTGGCGGAGATACACAATATCAGTTGGATCAAATTGCGGTGAATTTACGGGTGATTAATGTCACGACCGGAGAAATTCTTTCGTCGGTCAACACCAGTAAAACCATCCTCTCCTATGAAGTACAAGCCGGGGTATTTCGCTTTATTGACTACCAGCGGCTGCTGGAGGGAGAAATTGGCTATACCGCCAACGAACCGGTGATGCTCTGCCTGATGTCGGCGATTGAAACCGGGGTGATTTTGTTGATAAATGACGGGATTGATCGGGGATTGTGGGATTTGCAACAAGGCGCCGATCGTCATAACCCCGTGCTGGCAAAATACCGCGAAATGGCGGTGCCGCCGGAGTCCTGAAAAAGAAAGTCGTGACTTCCGGTCACGCTTTTTCTTGCTCTTTAAGCAGCGGCTGCGCGCGCCGGGAAGCCAGCCACAGCCCGCTGTTTTTCATGGCATAGCCAAACACTAACCCAACCGCCAGCGACGGGATGACCAGCCGCCAGTCGCCCTGCCCGGCAAATGTCGCGCAGGCGCCAATAAATGTCCCCGGCACAAAAGAGAGCAGCAGATTCCGCGCCTGCAGACACATCAAAAAGGCCACCACACCGGTCATCAGATACCCGACGATCTCCAGATGCGGAGCCAGCGCTGCACCATGAATAATGACCTGCGCCCAGGCCACACCGCTCATCACCGTACAGGCGGAAATAAGAAGCCCTTTCACTCCACCCTGTGGGCACGCGAAATAGGCGGTGCAGCCGAGAAAACCGGCCCAGCTTAATAAACCGAGAGAGACGGCCACCCAGCCCCAGATGCCGGAGAGAATGCCTGTCGTCATTGCGATAGAAAGGAGAATGTTCATGGCGCGCATCATAGCAGATGCGCGCCGCTGAGATGCGACAATGCGCACACTCTTTGAAAACCAAAAATCTCTGTTGCATTTTAATTGTGACTAAAATCACAATTACTCTTCTGATTCTTCCTGCAACTCATCCCACATTGCGGCAATCGCATCGCGCGCCAGCGGGGCCATGGTGCGCCAGAATGGCGTTGTCGCATGGGCTTCAACTTTGCCAAAGAAGGTGCCGCACCAGGGCAGAATATAATCGGCGAATAAGGTTTCCTGCGCTTCGCTTTCATCTTCTGCGGCCTGATCTTCCAGCCATGAGGCCGCCAGCAGTAGCGTCCCAATGTGATCGGCCGGCGCATCGGTCAACGGCATGCCGCGACTGGACAAAAATGAACGCACTTCCGCTTCCGTAGCACCTTCCACCCAGGCACTACGATAAGGCGAGACGCGGCACTCTTCCCCGACAAACAGCGCGTTGTAATCGGCCGCCAGTGCCTGCGCATCACAGTTTTTCTGCAACCGTTCAAGCAGCTCATCCTGCTCCAGCGGCCAGCTTTCCGCCAGTTTCCCCTCCCGGATCATGGTATAGAGCGGTACCAGCAGAGGATCTTGCGGCTGGCGGTAAAACAGCGAGCCCAGTACACGGCAGAGAATTGAAAATTCGTTCATTCAGTTGTTCCAGTCAGTATTAAAGTTCGGCAAATTCGGGAATTGGTGCCATGCCGCGGGATTCGAGGAAATCCAGCAGACGACGCGGCGAGACATTCAGAATACGATCTTCCGGGAAACCGACGTCATCCAGCACCTTACGGCACTCACTGAAATCGCCCAGCGTAAACGCCGTATGAGAATCCGATCCCAGCGCCACCCAGCCGCCGGCATCCCGCACTGCGGCAGCCACGGCACGGCAATTCGCCTCGCTGCCTTTGCGCGAATGGACAAACGACGAATTGTTAATTTCAAGCGCGACACCATATTTCGCGGCGGCAGCGGCAACGGCCGGAATATCAATGTCAAATTTCGGGTTACCGGGGTGGCTAATAATATGAACATTGCCGCTGGCGATAGTCGCAATCATGGCCTGAGTATGGGTGGCTTTATCCTGCGGCGGAAACACCGGCTCATGGAAACCCGCAATGATCAGATCCAGCGACGTCACCATCGGTCCAGTGCAGTCGATTTCACCCTCGGTATTTTTAATATTGGCTTCGATACCGCGCAAAATACCCACGCCATCGACCAGACGTGGCCAGATGCGCATATTCACGAAGTGCCAGTAGTGCGGCGCATCCGCCATATCTGGGCCGTGATCGGTAATGGCAAAGAGCTTGATCCCTTTGCGTTTTGCCTCGGCAATATAATCGTGAAGCGTACTGTAAGCGTGGGTGCTGGCGACGGTATGCATATGCAGGTCAACGGGATACATGACTCACTCCTGTAGTTATTTCTGCAAAGGATAGCAGTTATCGTTCGCGAGTTTAATGACAAAACCCGGCGATGCCGGGCGTCTGTCAATAACCACGCGCTCTGTCTACCCGCCCGCTGACCGTTTCACCTCGCTCAATACGTTGAATAGCCTGCGCGATAAAAGCCACGGCTTCACTGCGACGTGTCGTCGCCGCCATGTGCGGCGTCATCGCCACGCGGGGATGCGCCCACAACGGGTTATCGGATGGTAGCGGCTCCTGGCTAAAAACATCGAGCATGGCGCCTTTCAGCTTGCCGCTCTCCAGGGCTGCAAGCAAATCACGCTCGATAACATGTACGCCACGCGCAAGGTTTATCACGTAGCTGTTGTCAGCGAGCTGGTTCAGCAACGCAGCATTAATGATACCTGCCGTTTCCGGAGTGTTTGGCAGCAGATTGATTAGTACTCGTGTGCCATGAAGAAAGGCTGGCAACTCCTCGCCACCCGCAAAGCTGGTCACGCCGGGCATTTTTTTACGGCTGCGGCTCCAGCTACGCAGCGGAAACCCCCACTGGAGCAGGCTTTCAGCCACTTTCGCACCGAGCACACCCGCACCGAGGATACCAATGGTGAAGTCTCCACGTTCGTATTCCTCCAGCGGTTGCCATTTCGCTTGCAGCTTTAGCGCCTGGTAATCATCGAAACGTCTGAACCAGTGCAGCACCTGGCTTACGGCATATTCCTGCATTTGCAACCCCATGCCCGTATCTTCCAGGCGGAACAGCGGAATAGATTCAGGAAGCATCTCAGGATGGGCCTGCAACTGGCTAAGAATCGAATCAACACCCGCCCCCAATGCAAAAACGCCTTTTAATTGTCGGCCCTTGAGCATCTCAACCGGTGGATGCCAGACCAGCGCATAATCGGCGTGGGCATTATCGCCCGGCGTCCACACGCGGATATTGGCCTGCGGCAGCGCCTGCCGCAATGCGCGGATCCAGTCGTTATTATCGAATGAGGGGTGATAAAAGATAATTTCCATATCAACTCCAGAACCTGATGTGATGTATCCGATTATTTTCCGGAACAATTATGCTTTTTCGCAAAGGCCGCTCAGCATAACAAATTTCTCCCGTACCACGCGGAGAAAGTACCGTGACGAGAAAAAAAACGATTTCAGAACGTTTAAGAAGCAGGTTGTTTGAAGTTTGTCTAAACGCGCTAATTTATTGAAAAAGAGGATTGACGACGTTCGGGGTTTTCCCTACATTAGCGCCCGTCCCGACAACATCGGGAAGACAATGTGGTGAGGTGTCCGAGTGGCTGAAGGAGCACGCCTGGAAAGTGTGTATACGGCAACGTATCGGGGGTTCGAATCCCCCCCTCACCGCCATCATTCGAAGAAGAGCTCGCAGGCAAATGCGGGCTTTTTTTTCGCATGTCGCACTTCCGCAGGGGGGATGAGAAGCCCCGACCGGGGGTCGACAACTGGCGCAGCCAGTTGGACAGACCAGGAACGCAGTGAGTGGGCTGCCCGCAGGGTGAGCGCAGCGAATCAATCCCCCCCTCACCGCCATCATTCGAAGAAGAGCCCGCAGGCAAATGCGGGCTTTTTTTCGCATAGCGCACTCCCGCAGGGGGGATGAGAAGCCCCGACCGGGGGTCGACAACTGGCGCAGCCAGTTGGACAGACCAGGAACGCAGTGAGTGGGCTGCCCGCAGGGTGAGCGCAGCGAATCAATCCCCCCTCACCGCCATCATTCAAAGAAGAGCTCGCAGGCAAATGCGGGCTTTTTTTTCGCATATCGCACTCCCGCAGGGGGGATGAGAAGCCCCGACCGGGATTCGACAACTGGCGCAGCCAGTTGGACAGATGACGAGCCCGCGAGGAATCTGCCCGCACAAAAACGCCGGGAGCGGTTTTGTACAACCGCTTGTCAAATTTCATCGCTATCACATTGTCATTTCATATCCAGAAGCCCTCTTTCGTTAAGGGCGTCATATTTCAGAATTTCTGCCGTCATTCGTTCCTGCCATCGGGTGATAAATGCCCGAGTGTGAGGAGCGGCAAGATGCGCCGTCAGCGCATCCTCATCTTTCCAGCGTTCCGATATAAGCACACGTCCAGTCAGGTGATCCTCTACGGCCACGTCATACGAGAGGTTTCCTGCACGTTTTCGCACGGTTTGAGCGAGCACTTTTATATCGTCCATAAACAGCGCTAAATCAGCGGGTTGAATGTTTACATAGCCGCAAATGATGAGCATAGTTTTGCCTTTTCTGTCATCCCCGATCGCAATGGCTGGACTTTCGGGGACGTGATTGTCAAAAATTAGTCAGCACAATTTTGCCCTGAATACTTCCCATTGCTGCGCGCTGATGGGCCGCAGATGCCATTGCTAATGGATAGGTGCTATCAATCACCACCCGGACAACCCCCTCCTCCAGAAGACGGCCGGCTTGTGCTAATTGCGCACCGCTGGAGCGCACTTGCGTGGATGACACCGTCACCGCTTTTTGCGCGGCCTCATGATGTGCGGAAAAACCCAAAGGATTAACCAGAAAGAGTGCGCCGCCAGGCCTGATACAGTGCAGAAAACGCGCCATATTTGCGCCGCCCACCGCATCAAAAACGAGATCAACATTTTTTACTACGCTCTCGGCTGCGATTTTGGTGTAGTCGATAAACTCGTCTGCTCCCAGCTCGCGTGAAAGCGCCTCATTGCGGGAAGAAGCCACGGCAATGACCCGCGCACCTTTCCAGCGGGCAAGCTGAACGGCAAGGTGCCCCACGCCGCCACCGGCGCCATTAACCAACACGGTCTGACCTTTCAATGGAACGGCTTTATGTGGAAAAGACTGGAAAGGATTCGGTGCATCGTGCCCGGTTTCGATAAGAAACTGCCAGGCCGTAAGCAGTGACATTGGAGCACCGGCAGCCTGAACATGCCCTATTCCACGAGGTTTCAGCGCCAGTTCCGACGAAGGAACACTGACATATTCTGCATAAGCGCCACTGCCCTCCATCACCTTTTCAGGAAAACGCACCATTGAATAGACCTCATCGCCGATGCTGAACCCGGTAACATGTTTACCGACCGCCGCGACAACACCTGATATGTCAGTCCCTAAAATGAGTGGAAAGGAAGGTTCGGGCCACCATTCAGGCGGAAGTGCCCGATAGCCATCTCGCAGATACCAGTCTGGCGGGTTAAGGCTTGCCGCTTGCACATGAACAAGAACCTCGTCGTTTCCGACCCGAGGCCGGGGAACCTCTTCATAAAGCAGGTTTTCTGGCCCACCAAACGCATGTAGCTGTACAGCTTTCATCATCTCAGTCATTACCGTCTCACGCTAAAAACAACTCAGGTAACAGAGCATACGGCTAACATTCAGGATTGATAATGTATCTGTATTTCGCTTTAATTGTGCCATGAAGGAACAAATAGGTTTTGAAAGACTCACGGGTCTCATCGCATTCGCTCGTGCTGGCGCTCTGGGCAGTTACAGTGCCGCTGCCCGCTCGCTCTCCGTTTCACCTTCCGCCATCAGTAAAAGTATTCAACGGCTGGAGAAGTATCTCGGCGTCACCTTATTCACCCGAACGACGCGCTCGCTGGTTTTAACTGCCGAAGGCCGCGAACTGCATGAACACGCGTTGCGATTGCTGCGTGATGCCGAGGAGATCGAACAGGTTGCAAAACGCGCGCGCGCGGAACCGGCTGGTACGTTACGTATTGCGGCATCGTTACCGGTGGGCATCCATATGATTGCCCCCATGCTTGCGAAATTTTGCGCGCTTCACCCAAAAGTGACGATTGATTTACGCTTGAGCGACCATCTGATAAGCATCGTTGATGAGAATATTGATATTGCCATTCGCATTGGCGATCTCGCGGATTCAAACCTGCTGGCGCGCCGCCTCCCGCCGTACCAGATAGGCTGTTACGCCTCGCCTGAATATTTAGCCTGTTGCGCCACACCGCAACATCCTGATGACTTAATCGGTCACCAGACGATTAATCTGCGTTACCAGAACACGGGGCAACTTTTTCGCTGGCCGTTCCGTGTCGGTGAGCGAGAGATTGAAATCGTACCTTCATCAACAGTGATTGTTGATGCCAGCGAGGCCGTCATTGCCGCAATGACTGCCGGAGCCGGAATAGGCATGGCGTCGAATTTTATGGTGGCTTCACTGGTCAGAGAGAAAAAGTTAGTTCCCGTACTCGCAGATTTTACGGTGGAGCGCCGTAATATTTCGGCTGTCTGGCACGAAAGTCGCCGTTCCAATCCTGCGGTACGCGCGTTTCTGGATCATATGCTTAAACATTTTTAAATTAGCGGCCTGCGGCGATAAACAATATGTCATGGTCAGTGGTTTTCGCTTTGGCTCGCAGGAAACGCTCAGGACAGAACCCGCGCTCCGTCGACTCTCACGGCTCCAGGGCGCAATAATTCACAACGATGAAAAATGGACAGGATATCGAAAATGAAAGCAGTGGAATTTTTGCTGTACACCCTTAAACCTGGTACCGGGAAAGCGTTTCACAAGATCATGACGGAGGAGAGTGCCCCGCTTCATCGTTCAGCAGGTATGGATATCGTTTCTTTCGGTCTATCAGCCCATGACGATGATGCTTACTATCTGATCAGAGCTTATGACAGCCTCTCCCACCTGGAATCCTCGCAGGAATCTTTTTATAACAGTGATGCGTGGCGCCTTGGCCCCCGGCAGGCCATTATCGACAGAATAAGCGTCAGCGTTAAATCCGTGCTCACGCTCAGCGACAGCGCAATTGAAAATTTACGATCCAGCTAATTGCGCAGCCAGATATGATTCTATAGCCGCACCAGCGGCATTTTTTTCGCCAGCGCTTAACTTCCCGCGTCATCTGGCGCGCCATCACCAGTCTGTTCAGTGCCAACTAAGTATCTCACCTGCAGTATTTTTCAGCGAACAGCAGCCCCATTATTAAGCCGTTTAGTCAGTGATCAGAGACATCTGAACGGCAGCAACGAGCGAGAAGCAGACATTTAGTCTAAAAATTCCATAAAGCGCCCTATCTGGATTTGCCTTCCTCAACCATGCCGGTTAGATGTGAGTTCCTGATTACGCGCTGCTGTAGCAAAGGTATATCAGTAAAAACCCGCCTATAATTTTCCTCATACTACGAGGCGGAGATACGCATGTTTGAGGGATTTACGCATACACAAATCAACCTTTCAGAAGCAGTGCTTAATGTACGCTATGGCGGCAGTGGACCGCCGGTTCTGTTATTGCATGGACATCCTCGAACGCACGTAACCTGGTCAAAAGTGGCTCCGGAGCTTGCCAAATCATTTACTGTCGTTTGTCCTGATTTGCGAGGATTCGGCCGCTCATCTAAACCTGTTGATGAACCCGATCATGCTGGTTCTTCTAAACGAGCTAAGGCAAAAGATTGTATTGAACTGATGAGCCAACTTGGTTTTGAGCAGTTTGCGCTGGTTGGACATGACAGAGGGAGCTACACCGCCTATAGGGCCGCCCTTGATTACCCGGAGCGAATCACACGACTTGCCGTACTCGATTGCATTCCAATACTTGAAGCACTCAAGCGGTGTAATGAGAAATTTGCCCGGCAATGGTATCACTGGTTTTTCTTTGCACAACCAGAAAAACCAGAGCGTGCTATCCTGGCTGACCCGGACATGTGGTATGGGGGCCAGCCCGAAACAATGGGAGACGAGGAGTATCTTGAATTCAGGCGAGCCATCCATGATCCGGAAACGGTACATGGGATGATCGAAGACTATCGTGCCGGTCTTAGTATCGATAAAGAGCATGAGCTCCAGGATCGTCAGAACGGAAGACTGATTACATGCCCGACGCTCTGTTTATGGTCAAAATATGATGATCTGGAAGATATTTATGGCGACGTATTGGGCATCTGGAAAACCTGGGCGCAGCATGTTCAGGGTAAAGCGATAGCCAGTGGCCACCATATGGCTGAAGAAGCCCCAGAAGAAGTCACCGCCGAACTCCGGCATTTCCTGTTACAACACAGTTAGCAGCGCACCGTTGAACTCACAGCACAGCGCTGCCCCTGGTCATTACCTGAAAAACTGAAAGATAACCACCGAATCAGTGGCAATTAACTGTTTAGTAAAAAGAGAGTCGTGCGAAGGGATTTTTACACCAGGGGAAATGCGAAGCGGGCATGAACGGAAAGGATAAGTGACTGACGCAAGTCATAAGAAAGCCGACTCTGCAGAGTCGGCTATTTTTATGTCAGAGCTTGAAGCTACCAACCACGTTTTCGAGCTGGACAGTTTGTTCTTCCATCGACTGCGCGGCCGCCGCCACCTCTTCCACCAGCGCCGCATTCTGCTGCGTGGCGCTATCGAGCTGGTTGATGGCGATGTTGATCTGGGCAATCCCACGACTTTGTTCATCGCTGGAAGAGCTGATTTCTGAGATCAGCACGCCCACGCTTTCAACTTTTTCCATCAGGCCGTCCATCGTTGTCCCCGCCTGACGAACCAGTCCACTGCCCTGCTCAATGCTGCTCACCGACTCTTCAATCAGTTTTTTGATCTCCTGAGCTGAGCGGGCACTGCGCTGCGCCAGTGAACGAACTTCACCGGCCACCACAGCGAAGCCACGCCCGTGCTCACCCGCCCTTGCCGCCTCTACAGCTGCGTTAAGCGCCAGGATGTTGGTCTGGAAGGCAATGCCGTCAATCACACTGATGATTTCCACCACTTTAGAGGAGGACTCGTTGATGTTATTCATCGTGGAAACCACGTTGTTAACCACACTGGCCCCTTGTTTCGCCACCGCCGAAGCCTCTTCCGCCAGTTTGTTCGCCTGTAACGCGTTCTCTGCGTTAAGGCGCACGGTGCTGGTCAGTTCTTCCATAGAAGCTGCCGTTTCCACGATCGAGGCCGATTGATCTTCGGTGCGCGAAGAGAGGTTCATGTTACCGCTGGCAATCTGGCGCGAAGCCGATGAAATCGCCATCGTGCTATTCCCTACCTGCTGCATAAGCTCATTAAGGAAGGAAATAAACTTATTGAAGTTGTTGATAATGGCGTTAAATTCCGGGCTCTTACTTTGCGCAAGACGCTGCGTTAAATCCGCACCGCCGCTGGAAAGCGCTTCAATATTACGATTGAGCAACGTCACATTATGGAAAATATTGCGCACAATAATCATCATGATAAAGACGATAAGAATTCCGATAATCGCCTGCACGATGGTGAGTTTGGTCATAATAGCGTCAGACATACTCACCAGGTGGCTGCTCGGAATATCAACCGCCATGAACCACGGACTACCGCTGATGGGCAGAACGAATAGCGAATGCGCCCCGTCTTCACCCTCATAGCTCCCGCGAACTTCCGTTGTTTTACCCTGACCTAACAGGCTAACTAACGGTGCCGCCGCCGGAATACCGAGATCGCGGACGTTTGAGAGCGCAGGTTTATCCTGTACGGAAGAGCCGTTACCGACGATTTTGCCGTCCGCTTCAACAATCAGTACGCTGCCGTTTACCGCTTTGCCCATGTCGACAGCCAGCTGGTTAAAGAAGCCCAGCGTCACGTCGATGGTCGCCACGCCCCAGACTTTGCCGTCTTTCCAGATCGCCATTGCACAGTTAGTGCGAGGCTGCGGACTCGCCGCATCCTGATAGGCTTTCGCCCATGCACATTCGCCTTTCGGCGCATTCATGCCGTCTTTATACCAGGGCTGCTCCCAGTATTTTGCCGATTCCGGCTGGTTCCAGACGGTGTTGACCTGCAGATTGCCGCCTCCGTCGCGGGCATAGAAGGTACTGAATTTGTCCCGGGCCGGATCGCGCTGACCAGGAAGAGGCCAAATCCCACCGCCGAATACGTTTAAATCCTCGTATTGGTTAACCAGGTGCGGTAATAATCCATCGATTTGCTCACTTTGCAGACCGACAACCAGTTCAGTAATGGAGCGTTGCTGTGCCTTAACACGGTTCATCTGCTCTTTAATCGCGTTACTTTGTAATTCAACCGTCGCCTGAATATTTTTGGTTTCAGTTTCAATAATCTGCGGGGAGACGAATAGCTTGATAACAATATAGGTAACTATCAATAAGATAACGAAAAAGCTTATAAGCAACAGGCCTATTCGGCCCTGGGTATTTTTCCATGTCATAATGGCGGCACTCGTCTGGTTGAATTAGGTGTAATAACGACATTTATTTGAAATTCTTTAATTTAAATCGTGCCGCGTTTTCATATAAAAACGCATTCCATAGGACAAAATGACGTTTTAGAAAAAAACGATCTGCCGCTCACATTTTTTAATGTGCCACACGTTGTTTCTATAAAAGACAATATCGGCGTAATGCTTATTTCCCTGGAAGAATTTATTTTGCTGAATCCATATTATTTTCATCAAGATGCGTACATTCTGATGAAACTAAACGGTACGGACAGCAACATGCGCGTTCGTACTTTTTTGTCAGGCAAGGTAACAAGATACAAAAAGCATGAAGCTGAAGGACAGACATGACTGCATATTCAAACTCTGATGCGGCAAGGGACTTACGCCCTGCCTTAGACAAAGCGTCCGCTGGCGCTGTGAATGGGTAGTTATCACGGAACAGGCTGGAGTCGCCTCGCAAACCAGAGGCGACATGTATGCCGACGGACGTCACGTTACGGCTGGTGACCAGGCTTTTCAGAGTGTCCGCAGCGTTCGGCTGAGTAACGGCCTGTTATTCATGTTTTTCTTCAAGAGATTCAGTAGCGTAAAAGAAATTGAAAAGTGGCTGTGAAATATCGAGAGTCTTTTTGTCAGCCGTGTCAGCTTTCAAAAAATATTCCAGTAAGGTTTTTGGCGTTTTTGACAGATTCTGGAACAAGTCTACGGGATGCTGTACCACTTTTCCCCCTTCCAGACGGAAGCCATGTTTCAGCCCGATTGCGGTAACAAAGAATTTACCATCTACGCTGCCGTAATCAGGCTCCGGTGTTTTCAACGTCACTTCACTGGCCGCCTCAATAATAAAGTTTTGATTCCCTTTTTGCTGATAGACCGAAAACTGCGCGTCGGAAACCTGTTCCATACCAGCGGCATTTTTGCCGGACTGATTAACGATGCTTTCAATAAAGTTAAAATTTGCCAAATGCGTTGGAGAATATCCGGGGTCCAGTTCATAGCGTAAAAAACCTTCATCCAGAACGGAGCCAGACAGATTACCTCCGTTCAGAATACGTGATGCTGTCGCCTCATCTTCTGCGATAAATTTGTAGGTCAGCACATGCCCGCCATTGTCATACATATTGCCGTCGTTCAGGTTTGCCATCACGCCATTAAACATACGGTAATCACCTAAATCGCGGGCGAGATCGTCCACATAACGCAGATCCGTTCCCTGTTGCTGTGCCTGCGCATACAACCCGGCCAGTGTGTTGCGGTCATTATTTGTCAGAAAATTAACTGCAGACATGCCCATCGTGTCTTTCGTCAGTTGGGTTTGTACGGGCGGATTGCTGTCCGTATTGCCGAACAGACGGGACATCAGCAGCCCCATCCCGCTGAGAGTCGTTTGCCCTGATGCTGCTGGCGTCTTATTTGACATCTGTACAGGCTGAGAGCTCGTCGCTTTTGAAATATCGTCAGAGGTGCTTTGCGTCTGTGTGTATTTTACTGTGGCTGTATTGATGATCATAAAATCCATTTCCCCAGGACCTGAGATGTAAAGTGGATCGCCGGTGAGCCTACACAGCTTTTCCCGTAGCACCTCACAACCCGAAACACTGCGGAAAAGATCGCTGCGCTTATTGATGTGAATTCGTACAACGCTATAACTAACGGCATAAGACCGGATAACTTGAGCGCTTTTCGGACAAAAACGATGCATCAGGGCTTGCAGGATGATGCTTTTCAGCCACAGGATGCATCACCGGGCTATGGCAGCGTCAGGCTGCGGTTCTATAATCATGCGCGGTTCAGGGTAGCGCAGGCTAAACACAGATCGGGCAGGAGATATCCTGCATGACCTGATTCTGATAATGACTTTCATGAAATGGCTTTCTGCGCACAGTATGATGTCGTGACGGTCAAAAACTAAAGATCTCAAACCATGATAACAGCCGATGAGATTCACTTTGCTGAGTGGCAAATCTGGCCTCAGCTAAGGATCCTGTTGCACCGGGGTAAGCCAGTAAGAATTTCGGCCAGAGCGTTTGATGTTCTGGTTGTTCTGCTGAAAGCTGAAGGTAAAGCGGTAAGCAAAGAGGCTTTACTTACTCAGGTATGGGGAAATGAAATTGTCGAAGAAAATAATCTTCAGGCACATATTTCCGCTATACGCCGCGTACTGGGCCATGATCGGCACCTGCTTGTTACTGAGTTTGGTTCGGGTTACCGGTTTAACACCCTTAGTGTACCGTTGCAGGCTCTCCCTAAGTCCGCACTCCCTGCCCCGGTTGTTTCCCCTGTTCTGGCGTCGATGTTAGGGCGTGATAAGGCCGTGCAGGACGTCTGCGCCTTGCTAAATCACCACCAACTGGTGACGATTACCGGTTCCGGCGGCGTAGGGAAAACGCGTCTGGCGTGGGAAGTCGTCAATCTTGTGCACACGCATTTTCCTGATGGCATATGCGTGGCAGAACTGGCGCATATCACCGAAGCATCCGGCTTGCTCTCGGTTTTTTCACAAGCGTTACACCTTCCGCTGGCGGCCGTTGAGCAGGATGCTGATTTACGCCATCAGCTTGCGCGGCGTCGGTGTTTACTGCTGATCGATAACGGTGAACACGTCATTAATGCGCTGGAACCCGTCATAACGTTACTCCTGACGCAGGCTCCCCATATCAAACTGCTGCTGACCAGCCAGCTGGCATTGCAGATTGCTGGCGAGCAACAATATTTACTGCCGCCATTGCCAGTTCCGGAAAGGAAAATTACCGATAACCCGGCGTTAATGTCTTTTGCCAGCGTTAGCCTTTTTATCGAGCGTGTGCAGGCCAACCAGCACGATTTCCATCCCTCAGACAGCGAGCTGTCGATGATTGGCGAATTATGCCGCCATCTTGATGGCTTGCCGTTAGCCATTGAACTTGCCGCCTCCCGTCTGCCTGTCATGAGCGTCAGTGAGATTTATACCCGGCTGGAGGATCGTTTCCAGCTATTGAGCAATACGCACAATTCCCGGGTTCCCCGGCACCAGAAAATAGTGACTACGCTGGAGTGGACGTATCAGTTACTCAACGCACACGAGCAGCAGTTATTCAGAACGCTGGGCATTTTTACCGATACGTTCAGTGTGAAATCAGTTAATGATTTTCTTGAGACTCAGGACAAGCACGGCTGGCAGGTTATTGACGATCTGCAACGGTTGCTGTCCCTGTCACTGATTCAGGCCACCAGTCAGGTGCCTGTAACCCGTTTTCGTTTGCTGGAAACCATGCGCCAGTTCGCCTGCAATAAACTCAGGCAAGCGGGGGAATATGACCGACTTATGGCTCGTTTTGTCGATTATTATAAAGTCCTGGTGGAGCAGGCCCGCAATGACTGGCTGATGCTGGCAACAGAACAGTGGCGGGAACGCTATAGCTACATCCTTAATGATTTGCGGCGTGTTTTACAGCAAACATTAACTGACGGGCGAGATACCTCTACGGGGCTTGAGATCTTGCAGGCGATGACGCCGTTCTGGATTGAATATTCACTTTATGATGAATGTCAGCGTCATATTTACCCGCTGTTAGATGAAAAAAATTCGCAGATTGTCTTAACGCAACGCCAGAGAATGCACCTCTGCGCCGCAGCGGGTAAGGCATCGACCTGGGCAAAAGGCCCGACATCGCAAACCCATTCAGCCTGGCAAACCGCACTGACACTGGCAGAAAAGCTCGACGACAAAGAGATACGTTTACAGGCGCATTACGGCTTATGGCTGTATTGCCTGCGCACGGGCGAACTGAATAAATCACGTCAGCATGCGCAGTCGATGTATGAACTCGCCCGGGCCATCAATGACGCAGAAGCGCAGGCTACCGGGCTGCGTATTCTCGGCGTATCGCTGCATTTCTCAGGTCAGCATGTCGCTGGTCGTAATGACTTGCAGCAATCCCTGGCCTGGTACGATCGGGAGAGCGTAAGCCGCGCTTTCCGTTTTGGTCTCGATCAGGAGATAGCCGGTCTGGCTTTTCTGTCTCGTTTGCTCTGGGTACAGGGCGAGTATAAAGCCGCAAAACGGATGGCATGGCGCAGTGTGAAGAAAGCCGCGCATTTACAGCATGCCTGTTCGCTTTGCTGCGCCCTGGCGGAAGGTGCCTGTATGACAGCCGCGCTGGATCGCAACCCACGCTGGGTGATAAAGGCCGCAAACCGGCTGATTGGTCTGGCAGAAAAACATGATCTCTTTTTCTGGAAAACCTATGGCGAGCTGTTTCTTGTCTGGGCCAAACAGTTCAGCCATAGCGATGTGAGTCAAACCACGCTGTTTAGCTCATTGCGAGCGATGGGGCTGGACTGGCAATACTCTCCCTTGTTGTCGGAAATTGATACCCGCCTGGCGCAGCAAACCGCCACGTTGGATCCTGAAAACTGGTGCGCGCCTGAGCTAATGCGCCTTTCCGCCACACAATTGCCGCCGCAGGAACAGCGCCAGTTGCTGGAACAGGCGCTGCGCAAAGCGGGTCAACAGCAGGCGCACGGCTGGGCTCTGCGCATTGCTTATTCACTGGCTATATTGCAGGCGCAAGCCGGGGAAACATCAGCGGCTAAGCAGTTAATCGAAGATGTTTTACATGATGTCGATGGTTCAGACAGGGCAACGGATGTCAGAAAGGCTATCGCGCTATGTGCCCGCCTGGGAACGTGAATGTTGACGTCTGACCGCAATTAACATCCCCATCATCACGAGCCCGGCACCTGCTGAAGCGATCAGCGTCCAGCTATGCGTGGCCTCCCAAACCCAGGCGGCAGCCAGTGAGCCGCCTGCCCCACCCATAAACATGATGCTCATAAAGAGTGTATTAAGACGGTTTCTGGCATCCGGGCGCAAAGAATAAATTGTGTGCTGGTTCGCTATCAGTACACATTGCTCACCCGCATCCAGCAATAAAATGCCCACCACCAAACCCGCCATGCTGTTCCAGGCCCAGAGAACAACCCAGGCAAACAGCATGAGTAACACACCCAAAACCACCATCCGGAAGGGTCCCTGGCGATCGCTGAAACTGCCTGCCAGAGGCGCACACAAAATACCGATTAACCCCAGTGCAGCAAGGCTTCCGGTGACCCCAGCCCCATAAGCGTAGCGATGCGCTAACCAGAAAGGGAGCACGGTCCACAGCATGCTGAAGGAGGCAAACAGCATGGCTTGTGTCAGTGTTGCATCACGCACCTGCGGCTCGCTTTTCCACAGTTCACCTAATGAACGTAACACCGCCGGATAGTGAAACGTGGGTGTCGGCAACGACTGAGAAGGCAAAATGCGCGCGATGAAAAATAGCGCCAGCAATGTCATGACCGCACCGGATAAAAAGACACCACGCCAGTCGAAATACTGACCGATAAGGCCTCCGATAGCCCGACCAGCAAGAATGCCCGCGAGGACGCCGCTCATCACGGTGCCTACTGTTTTGCCCCGCGAAGAGACTTTCGAAAGAGAGGCAGCAAGCGGCACGATTTGTTGAGCAACGGTTGCCGCCATCCCCGTCAGGAAAGAGAAGCACACCAGCACTGTCGCCGTTGGGGCTAACATCATGCCGATCAGCGCCAGGAAGAGCACCTGAGCCTGGCGCAGGATTAGCCTCTGGCGCTCAATATAATCACCTAAGGGGATCAGCAAGAATAAACCCGCCGCATAACCTAACTGCGTAGCCATGGGAATCAACGAAACAGCAACCCATTCATGGGGGAAGCTAGCCGCAATCAGATTCAGAACGGATTGATTAAAATAAATATTCGCGACCACAATGCAGCAAATAATCGCCAGCATCAGAATTCTGGCTGATGAAAGCTCAGGGTTCTCCGTACGCACTGATCATACCTCGCTCTACATTCACTCTTTTTTGCAGCATAAGCAGAGGCGGTTCCCAACGCTTTGCGCGTTTTTTTCAGACGTCTGAATTATGTGGCACAAGCGTCTGAAATCGCGATCGGTGAGAAATAGTTCTCATGTTATTAACGGTGCTGAGTGTGAGGAGTAACAAATGGATTTAAAACTGACAGGAAAAGTGGCCCTGGTAACCGGCGCGCGAACCGGGATTGGCTTCAGTATTTGTGAAGAGCTGGCTGCAAATGGAGTGCATGTCGTGATGGTTTCCAGACAAGAACCGGCTCTTATCCTGGCGGCGAAAAAGATCGCCGATAAGTATGGTGTTTCGACGCTGCCTGTTGCCGGGGATGTGACCGATCCCAGCCTGCCTTCGCAGGTTGTTGAACAAGCGGAAAAGGTTTTTGGGCACGTTGATCTGCTGGTGAATAATGCCGGGAAAGCCCATGCGGGCACGCTGTTAACCACCTCCGAAGAGGACTGGCAGCTCATGACTGAGACAAAGTTTTCTGCCATGAGACGCTTTTGCAAGGCTGTGATACCCGGGATGCAGAGACGAAACTGGGGGCGTATTGTCAATATTTCCTCTATTGGCGGTATCTATCCTAACCCGCAACTTACCGTCTCACATGCACTGAGCGCGGCTATCAACAACCTGACCCGAAGCCTTGCTCTGAGCGTGGCGGCGGAGAGCATTCTGGTTAACGCGATTGGCGTGGGCGCTGTCGCGACAGATAACTGGGCGCAGAATATGTTGCCGAATGTCCGCCATCGCCGCCCTGAGCTGGCCGATAAAACTGACGACGACGTAATGGCATTGCTGGGAAAAGAGAAAACCCCGGTAGGCCGCTTTGGGCTGCCTGAAGATATTGCGGCAATTGCCGCCTTTCTGCTCTCCGAAAGGAACCAGTTTGTTACCGGGCAGACCATTGAAGCGTCAGGTGGCGCTGACAGATTTATGTGAATATTCCCCCTCAAAAGAAAGTTTGAGGGAGGTTAATCAGAACCCGCTAATCAGCATGCCTGGGCCAGCGGAATAAACGCCCGCTGATGCCCATTGTCAGGGCAATAATCCCGTGCGCCTTGTGCAGGAGGAGGATACCTGGCTGCAGGCGATCCTGTGACAGCAAGATCGGCTTGCCACCACAGTCGATGCCATATGCAAGCGTGACGATGAACTGAACGAAGCGTCACCGGCAGCGTGGATATGGCGTCAATGTTCGCGGTAGCAGGCCATCCTGTTTATCGGGATACCGGGATGTTTAACCTCCCCTTTATTTAAGGGGCGCGTTGTCTCTACCCATTGAACTCACGGACATGAAACCCTGGGCGTTAAAGCCCGGTGCCTTCAACCAGAACAAACGTTCCGCTGGCGGCATCTGAACGTAGCGATCTTGCTGCCTGATATTCCGGGCTTTCATAAAAACGTTTAGCGTCGGCAAAAGAATCGAACTCAAAAACGACATGCCGTTCATGAGACTCTCCCTCAAGGTTTTCGTACTGCCCGGACCAGGCAATGATCTTCGGATTGAAATTCTCCATGGCCGCTGCGGCCGCTCTGGCATATTCAGCGTAGGCGACAGGGTCTGAAACGGTTACATGAGCGATGAGATAACCTTTATTCATGGGTTTTATCCTTCGTTAGCGGCTGGGTATTCCAGCGTAAGTACATAGACAGGTGAGAACGTAAAATCGTTTTCAGGGGATGATTGATCTTCAATGCATCCAGACAGCGTTATGCGGGATACGCTGTGTGAAAGCAGTCTATTAAGTATTAATATGGCCATAAATAGTGGGAAAAATAACGTACTGTTACCCAAAAGGTGAACAATGAAAAATCTGGAGCCCCTGATCATTTTTGCGCGTGTGGCGGAAATGAAGAGCTTTACGCAGGCAGCCGAAAGTCTGGGTATCCAGAAAGGACGCGCTTCACTGGTGGTACGTGAACTCGAGCAAGAAATTGGCGCTACGCTACTGCACCGGACAACGCGGACGGTACAGCTAACTGAAGACGGACGGGTTTTTTATTCGCGCGCCCGCGACTTTCTGTCGGAAGCTGAGGAGCTGAAATCCATGTTCTCTCACGGCGGTCAGTCATTAAGGGGAAGGATTCGCGTTGATATGCCAGCGGTACTGGCACAAAGCGTGGTGATCCCTGCTCTGCCGCAGCTGCTGGAAGTACATCCTGAACTGGAAATCGAGCTTTCAAGTACTGACCGCCGTGTCGATTTGGTTCAGGAAGGGTTTGACTGCGTTGTGCGCCTCGGCCCCATTGTTGATGAAACGCTTATTGCACGGCCATTGGGGCATCTGCGCATGATCAACGCGGCCAGCCCCGGTTATCTTGATCGTTTCGGTGTTCCGCAAACGATTGATGATCTTCTCAGTCAGGGGCACAGGATGGTTCATTATATGCGCAACTTTGGTTCGAAACCTGACGGATGGGAGTATCCGGCAGGCGAGGGTTACCAGTCTTTGATGTTACCAGGCACAGTGCGAGTCAACAGCGTACCGGCTTATCATGAGGCGGGACTGGCGGGGTTAGGCTTAATTCAGGGCGGTTATTCCTCACTCTTACCCCATATCAAAAGCGGTGCGCTGGTTGAAGTGTTGCCAAATTTTCGTCCCGCGCCGCTCACTGCGTTTTTTGTTGTCGCGCACCGGCGCAACTTGTCACAGCGTGTAAGAGCGTTTATGAACTGGACTGAAGAAATGTTAAAACCCTACTTTGGCTGATACCGGCATTGATTAGCGGTCGTTATTTCCCTTCCCCGCCGCACTCAGGTTAAAACTCACCGGGCGTTGTTCCCATCACAGAACGGAACGCCGCAGAAAACGCCGCAGGGCATGAGAAGCCGAGCTGATAGGCGATCTGTTTTACGGGGACGTTATCAGCGAGCAGATCTAAGGAGGCGTATATTCTGGCTCGCTGTTTCCATGTCCGGAAGCTGAACCCGGTGTCTCGTAAAAACTGGCGAGAAAAAGTCCGTTCCGACATGTTCGCAATGTCAGCCAGGTCAATCAGCGACGCGTTCCAGCGATGACTGAACACCAGCTCTCTTGCGGCACGAAATAAACGTTCATCACGCGGCATGGGAAGTTCTGCGCCTCCGGAGGGTGTCTCGCTGAGAATATCCAGCAGTAAGAGCGCCATTTTTCGCTTTATCGGCGCGTTATATTCACCCGTAAAAAGGCCATTTATGAGCTCTTTCACCAGTGGCGTCGCGCTAATGGTATGAACCTGGCTGTTCCTGCTGAAGTTTGTACAGGCCGCAATCAGGCTACTGCTGACGTAGACCGCCCGTAATTCCGTGTCTGACAGGACACTGTAAGAGTGAACCATAAGCGGTGGGATCCAGAGGGCGCGCTGCGGGGGAATAACCCACTGTCTGTCAGCGGCTTCAACCAGCATAACGCCTCTGGTAGCAAATAATAGCTGCCCTTCAAGGTGGTAATGCGCGGGATCGACCTCTCCACGGCGATAAGAAATGGCCGTTCCTGACCAACCCGTCGCTTCATCATGTCTTGGCGTTTTATCAATGCTGACTGGCATTTCAGATAAGAACCTCTTGTTTACCATGACCCTGCTGACCTTACCCGCGCGACAACGTTGGCGAGGTAAAGCGCGCTTAATTAACTTTATGACCCGTATTACAGGAGCATACATCTGTGCGAGTACATTTCATTGTTCATGAACGTTTCGAAGCGCCCGGCGCTTACGAAATCTGGGCCACGCGTCGCGGCCATCAGATAACCTTTTCCCGCGTTTATGCCGGTCAACCACTTCCCGCAGATGCACGGGACATCGATCTGCTGATCATCATGGGCGGCCCACAGGATCCCTCCGTCAGTGTGGAAGAGTGCGCGCATTTTGATTCTCACGCTGAGCAGGCGCTAATTGCCTCGGCGGTGAATTCAGGTAAAGCCGTCATCGGTGTTTGCCTGGGCGCTCAACTGATTGGCGAAGCATTGGGTGCCCCTTTTGCTCACAGTCCGGAAAAAGAGATTGGCACGTTTCCCATTTTTATGACCGAGAAAGGTGCGATGAACGAGATGTTCTCTCACTTCGGCAATACCCTTGACGTTGGGCACTGGCATAACGATATGCCGGGGCTTACGCCTGAGGCGGAAATTATCGCCTGGAGCGAGGGATGCCCACGCCAGATAGTTGCGTATTCTGATCGGGTTTACGGGTTTCAGTGTCATATGGAACTGACACCGGAGGTTGTCGAATTATTGATTGCCCATTCCGACAACGATTTACGCCGCGCCGCTGATTATCGTTTCGTCCAGTCGCCAGACGAACTACGGGCGAATGATTACAGCGAAATGAACAGGAAATTATTCACCTTTCTCGACAAACTTGCGTCACGTTACGATCAGTCAAACGCATGATGACATTAACCTCAACGGAATCGACACCTGATTTGAATGAACATCTGGCGTTATTTTTACGTTGAGAAAAGCCCCCGGTTACCACAGTATCCGGGGGCTTAGCGACAAATTTACAGACCCAGTTCCGACAGCCCCGGATGGTCATCCGGACGGCGTCCCAGCGGCCAGTGGAACTTGCGTTCACTCTCTTTGATAGGCATGTCGTTGATACAGGCGAAGCGACGTTTCATCAGGCCGTCTGCTTCAAATTCCCAGTTTTCGTTGCCGTAAGAGCGGAACCAGTTGCCTGAGTCATCACGCCATTCGTAAGCGTACCGGACCGCAATGCGGTTGCCGTCAAACGCCCATAACTCTTTAATAAGACGATACTCAAGTTCCTTTTTCCATTTACGGGCAAGGAATGCTTTGGCCTCTTCACGATTATTGGCAAACTCGGCGCGGTTACGCCATTTGGTATCCAGTGAGTACGCCAGTGAGACTTTTTCGGCATCGCGGCTGTTCCAGCCATCTTCAGCGAGCCGCACTTTTTCAATCGCCGATTCGCGAGTGAAAGGAGGAAGTGGCGGGCGAGTTTGTGTTTCGGACATGGTAAAGCCTCCTGTAAATTCGGATATATCAGTAGACGTTATTTTTTGATACGCAGGCGTTATGAAGAGGCCTGTTCCAGCAAGAGTTTCGCAACGTCCTGTGCGCTGTCGGCGGCGCTGCAATCCCCCATTACGTACGACATGGTGATAGCACCTTCCATCAGAATCAGTAGCTGTCTGGCCAGCGCGGCAGGTTGCTCGATATTTAATTGCTCTGTGAGTTCGAGCGTGTAATCCAGCAATTTTTGTTTATGCAGCTTTGCTATCTGGCGAACGGGATCGTCAGGGTCACCTACTTCTCCGGCTGTGTTGATAAATGCACAACCACGAAAGCCTTCTGATTCAAACCAGCCCCTGAGAACTGTGAACATATTCAAAATGCGATCCTGAGGGGTATCGCCTTTATCAGATTCAGTTCTGAACCAGTGCATCCAGCGTTCATCACGTTCATTCAACGCGGCGGCAGCCACGTCATCCTTGGTCGCGAAATAGCGATAAATACTTTTCCTTGCTACGCCTGAAGTCTTGACCAGAAGGTCCATGCCGGTGGCATGAATACCGTTTTGATAGATCAATTGCTCTGCGCTAGACAGGATTTTTTCTCGGGTATCGGTCGTTTTCTTGTTCATGCGATAAAGGTAGAACGATCGTTCTACCTCGTCAACCATTATCTCAGAAATAATGACAGGGATGAAGCGTCCAAACTGGTTTCAGGTTTCTGCTGAAGGTGGAAAGGCTATCGGAGCGCTCCATCATTACGCTACTACCGGGACAAATTTACCCGCTGATCTTATTCATTTAATCTTTTTAAAAGTTTCACAGATTAATGGTTGTGCACATTGTATCGATATACATACTCGCGACCTTATCAAGGCTGGTATGTCCGTCGAAAAGATAGTCCTGGTGCCTGTCTGGCGAGAAGCGAGCTATTTATTCTCGGATACAGAGCAAGCGGCGCTCGCATGGGCAGAAGAAATTACCCGTATCAGTGAAACACACGCTTGCGATAAAACCTATTCCGCCGCGCTTTCTGTATTCGGTGAAAAAAATCTGGTTGAACTGACCATTGTTATTGCCACTATGAATGCCATTAATCGTATGGGCATCAGTTTTCGCATGAAGCCGCTCGCGAAAGCCTGAAATGCTGTGCTGGCTAAGCGAGGTTATGCATAATGCTCTGAATTCTATGATTAAATAATTATCGGGGGATGCACATCTTTAAAGATAAAACACCCCTCATACTGATTTTTGGGTGTGATGGTTTCACGTTCGAAAGCATGATGCCATGCAATGCTGGCATCAGGTATTTGTTCCGCTGTAAGCAAAGTGTAAGCAGCCGCAGCGGATAAAAGTTCGACAGAAAGAGGATCGGTAATTTGAAAATCAAATAGCGTTAAATCATTGTGTAAAGCACTGCCACGTTGGGCAAGCTGAGCAATAGAACGGCTTTGCAAGGGAAATACGTCCTCAAAATACTCTCGTACAGATTTCAACTGTAATTTCGCCGTCTCAAGGCTGCCCTGGCGTTTTATATGGAGATTGTGAAGCATTATTAACATCCGGTGTCCAGGATACGCTGAAGTTAAGTTGATCAAATTTTCAGCCATATTGAAGTCACGCCATGCAAAAAAGTTTATTCCCGATCTGGCATTGAAATATTCATTAATTTTTCGTTGTTGAATGGATTGCCATTCCGGGGTGAATTCAGTTACAGCTCGACGAGGAATGCAGTCAATTCCAAGGCAAGGAATTTGCCTTGATATTGCCCATGTTAGTAAATTTAAGGTTTCCTGCGTACGTAATATTCCGGGAAAGTTTTGAAGTCGGCAAATGGCAGGTTCATTATGTTGATGCGAAAATAGCATCCCTTTACTATCCGCTTCAAATATCAATACTGCCGATTCTTTAAAATAGCGCTCCGCTATATCTTTTCTTAATTGAGTATATTCCGCTACGCCATGTATGGATTCGCCAAGAAAAATAAAACGCTTGTCGCGGAAAAGCTGTTGCTCTTTAAGGACATAATCCGTTGATCTACACATCTGAATTATGGGCCGCAAGTGATAATTACAGGCTATTACCTTAACTTTATATGGCAATTGCGGACAAGTGATTTGCAGTCACTGAAGCATCCCTATTTAAATAAACGGCCTTTTGTGGGCGATGGCCGTTCTGTTTAGCCTCAGCGGACTCAGCCCCTACCACTCAGGTCTTCGCGAGTTGGCCCCTGAAAGTAGATGCTGCTTATATGGCAACTACGCGGTTGAGTCAGCACAAAACGAATCGTTTCCCAGATCGATCGCCCATCCAGTAGTCGTTCCCCCATTCTGGAGTGCTTATCGACAGCCGTATCTAACCCGGTCAGTTCGAAATCCGGCGGGTACAGCCCGGTAACGCGTATATTTTCTTCAGATAACTGCTGTGACAGTTTCGTTGTAAACCCGCTAAGCCCATGTTTGCTGGCAAAAAAAGCGGGATGGGCAATTGAATCGGTAAAATTCGGGATCCCGCATGAAGAGATAATGGAGACGATATCAGCACTGTCTGAACGTCTTAAGCCGGGCAGCAATGCCTGGGTGAGTAAAATCGAACCCGTAAGTCCTGAACTGATGGTCGTGATAATTTCTGTCTCAGGCTGATCGTCTAACGTCCCTGACAACCACTGAGCGGCATTGAGAATTAAAATGTCGATGGGCTTGTCTGAAGTTAATAGCTGTGAAGAAAACGAAGAAAGGGACTCCGGTCGGGTTAAATCGCAGATATACCCTTTTGCAATGCCGCCTTCGGCAGTAATGATGCTGCAGGTTTTTTGCATATCCTCAGCCCGCCGCGCGCAAAAATCCACCTCGACGCCCTCTCGCGCTAACCACACGCAAAGCGCCTGGCCAAATCCCCCGCCGCCACCGGTAATAACCGCTTTTTTGCCTCTCAGCATCTTCATGCACCCTTTTTTAATGAGTATGTGAGATGGAGATATACATGAGGAGGCTGAATGACATCTTTCCGTTAGTGCCATTTTTAATAAATAAACGGCACTACAAGCTGTTGAAAAGAGTGATAAGGGATTAGCGATTTTCGCATCTGGCGCAAAGCCGACCATGAAAATATCATCGGACGGCGATTTGCCCGAAGCCTGGAATGTGGGTTGAGATATTGCTGTATTTACAGCTTGACGGTATACCGGACAAAATTATCCAGCACGGCAAGCTTATCATACAGTGCCCGGGCAGGATTGGAGTCTCTGGTAACCCAATAGACTTTCGACCATGACTTCGCCCGGGCTTCCTCACATATCGCCTCAATCAGCGCCTTTCCTGCACCAAGGCCGCGCATATGCTCATCAACAAAAAGATCTTCAAGATAACAATGAGGCTCTGTTACCCATGTTCCCTCATGCAACACGCACATTGCAAAACCAACCACGCCCTGTTCGGCTTCTGCAAGCCGGCAGATGACATCAGAGTCTGGAGACAACACCCGACGCCAGGTCGATAAGGTAACGTCATCGCTCAGCGTACTGCCAGAAAATTGCAAATATCCGTTCCAGAGCCTTAACCATGCATCGTAATCCTTAGCGTTAGCTTCCCGTACCTTAAACGACATGTCATATACCTTGATAAGTAAGTGTTAATCCCATAATAACAAAGCTGATTTTGGGCCCTGGCGCTGCTTCCAGGCTTAAAAATTCCGGATCGCTTATATCCGTTTCTGGCACGAAGCGGGCTGCGCCAGAAGACATAATGCGCGCCCGGAGTGAGAAGCGAAAGAGCGCAGTTTATCCCACGGCGCGTGTGATAAATGGAGAGCAGGCCAGGATCTGCAGTAATTATTCAAGGTATTCCGGGTGAGCTTGCCAGCCGCGAACCATCAACCATCCTGTTGCCAATGGGATAATGTGGATGGAATTACCGGGTTGATACGCTTTATGCAGGCGCGTTACCTGACGTATAACATCCGTGACGTATATTTTTGTACGACCGGGCCTTAGTGCCCAATGATGAAAAACGTTTCGGTGATACTGGCAACCTCCCCCCAGCAGGAAGTTTATGATATGCACACAGATAAAAAATTTCGGTTATATCGCCCCCTGAAAGGTATTACGCATACTTTTGGCGATGAGTGGTTTGCGTTGAAAGCAGAAGCCTTTGCTCGTTTTTTTGGTACGCCGATATTTCTGATTGGACAGACTATCGTAGTGATCGTGTGGATTATTTTGAACGTTGCCGGTGTCGTGAAGTTTGACCCCTATCCATTTATTCTCCTCAACCTTGCGTTCAGTATTCAGGCGGCTTACGCAGCGCCGCTGATCCTGCTGGCGCAAACCCGCCAGGCGGAGCGAGATCAGGCTCATGCGCTGGCGGATGCACAACATCGTGAAGATCTGGACGACGCAATGACGAAACGTCAGACACTCGCCGAGGAGCAGTCGGCACAACTGCTGGAATTGCTTAAACAAAATACTCAGTTGACCGAGCTGACCCGGGAAATGGCCGAGCGTATCGAAACAATCACCTTACAGCTTGCGCAGCGTGAGCTTCACAAACAGCAGCAGTAAATATCTCGTGGTGGCTGGTGCCACTGTGAGATCTGCTGGTAGAGGTCGGGAGTTATGGCTGCGATCCGCTCACTTCTCCAATATTACGAAAATGACCCGCTAAGCCTGCTCTTTGAGCAGGCATGAGAGGCAGTTTTGAGGGAGGAGCAGATATTCTGCGACTTTTTGTCGTTACGAAAATACCAGCATATTACAAAATCTATTTTCTTTATTTGAATATTTACGTACTGTTTCTTCCTGTATGAAGATAGATACACTCACTCTTAATAATTTCGTTCGCTACCAGGAAGATTCATGGTCTATGCACTTGATTAATTTATAGAAAAACCTTAGGCTACCGGAAAAACATTATTCATTATTGGTGAGCAAAGGCTAAAAATGAAAAAAACAACTCCAGAATATACAACTGTCGACTTATCTCGTTGGGCAAGGAAGGAGCATTTTGAGGCATTTCAGACCTTTGCTCAATGTACATTTAGTCAAACTGTACAATTAGATATTACCGCGTTGTTAAAACATATAAAGGCGGCTGACTGGAAAATTTATCCTACATTAATTTTCCTCATTGCTAAAATAGTAAACAAGCATACAGAATTTCGTATGGCTATAAAAGACAATGAGCTTGTCGTCTGGAATGATATTCACCCATGCTATACGATTTTCCATGATGAAACAGAGACTTTTTCGTCATTATGGAGTCACTACGATGGTAATATTCATCACTTCCTGGATATTTATTCAGAAGACGTCGCACGCTATGGCAATAACCTCTCCTATCTGCCTAAAGAAGAGTCTCGGGAAAACGTATTTTTCGTATCTGCAAACCCCTGGGTAAGTTTTACCGGCTTTAATATTAATATTGCAAACATGCAGAACTTTTTCGCCCCCATGTTCACGATTGGAAAATATTACCAACAAGGTGAAAAAGTACTGTTACCGCTCGCCGTCCAGGTACATCATGCCGTTTGCGATGGTTTCCATGTATCAAGACTACTCAATGAGTTACAAATCATGTGCGATGACTTATTGAGACATTCAGGGGAACCCGAAGCTTAATGCGCCAGAATACTGGTAAATATCTTTTTACATGGGGGCATACAGCACGACGCAGGCGCTAAAGCTGAAACGGGGATGGCTTTGGCATATTTGAACTATCCCTTTGACTATTCATTTCTTTTTGCAAGCGTAAGTAACTCTTCGATTTGCTGTTTGTCTTCATGCTTAAAATAAACTTCAAAATCAAGAGCGTTATCATCTTGCCAGGATAAAACGGCATGGCTAAGAATATCGAGATAAATCACTTTTTCCCCATCAAGTAACTCCGGGAGTTTCTCATGAATGATGACTATTTTTTTACTATCAATCCAACTTAAATCACATAGACAATCATTTAATGCATCCCAGTTGAATCCAAAATATCCGGGAAACCACAGCAAATAATAAAAGCTTTTGAGTAATTCCGAACTCAGTCGTATTTCAGGATCTATTCGCGCACAAAAGACCTGAGAAATATCTAAAGATGGGTACTTTTCATAGAATTTAAAAATCATTAATTTTTATCCTTTACTTACTGGCGAGTGGGCTTACGGCTAACTATATACTGTATCTCACTATTTTAACCCACAATAATTAATTTTGACGATGGAATATGGATATCAGTTCCTGAATTTAATAGCGTGATGGTTTCCAACTTTCGCTCATGACGTAAAGCTGTCGGCCATGGCGGGCATCTCCGCTCAGCGCGAGAAGCGGAGGTTCGCTGTCGTTCTCATCTCTGACGAAGGTGTTACTCAAACTGCGGTGTGTTAATCAACGTATCGCAAGCCACATAACCCGGGACATTTCGCGATGGTGCTGAGTGATACGCGAGTGTCGTGCTAGCACGTTTTATCGCCGCCAGCCCAGCGCTTAATATCACTTATTTTTGGTGAGCGGATGCCCGTGCTCAGGAGGTTCTTGGTTGTATAGAGGCTTACCTGCGCGTTGTCGCCATCACGGCTTTCGATCTCAATTAGCGTGTTATTAATCAATAACCCCTGTGAAAGGAGCTTTTGATTGATCTCCCCTTTTTTGCGCTCACTGTCAAACTCGCTTAATACGATGACCGGATTTCCTGAATATGCCTCATATTCGAGGCACTGCCTTGCCATGTGCCTGATGGTTCGATAGGTATCAGAAGACCCTGTATTGCTCATGAAACTGCCGTCAAAAGAGGAGTGGCTGCTTTTTAATTCGCTGACGGTTATGGCGCACCCGCTGAGCGATAGCGAAAATAACAGGCTTGCCAGGGCAACGTATTTCACTTTTAACTCCATTGTTCAGGTAGATGCCTTCGCCGCGCCGGGATCAACGTTGTGCTTTCTTTCAGGCAGACTTGTGGTTAGGGAAATCAACCGTAACCATCAGCCCACCTTCTGCGGACGTATTGAGGCTTACGTTGCTGTTGTGTTGCTGCGCAACCGCTTTGACGATGGCAAGCCCCAGCCCACTCCCGCTTTGCATCTGATTAGGATCGCGAAAAAACCGGTCGAACACGCGCTCGCGCAATTCAACGGGAATACCGGGCCCGGCATCTGAAACACGTAACTGAGTGGATTTTTCTAAGGATCGTAACTCCACCTCGACCCGTCCGCCCTCAGGGCTGTACTTCACGGCATTTTCAATGAGGTTATCGATAAGCGACATCAACCGTTCGCGGACACCTGTTATCCAGATTTCATCTTCAGCATAGAATTCAAGCTCAATCCTGCGCTCAGCCGCGAGCGGTGCCAGCCCGGCCATTCGCTCTTGTATAAGCGTCGTCAGCGGCACAGGCTCCATAACCGTGTCAATGCGCGCTTCGCTGTGCATCATCAGCAGTAACTGATTGACGAGACGAGCCGCACGGCTATTGCTGCGAATAATTCCTGCCAGCAACTCTTTTTGGCTGTCACTGCTGACATAGGACTGCAAAGCTTCCACGTTGATTCGCATCGCAGCCAGCGGAGTACGCAGCTCGTGAGCCGCATCGGCAATGAAAACGCGTTCCCGTTCAGAGCTTTCTCGTACCCTGGCAAGAAACCCATTTACAGCGTCGACCATCTGGCGAAGCTCCCTGTGTTTTGGCACGGCTTTTAAGGGCGAGAGATCGTCCGGCGTGCGCAGAGAAACTTCATTTACCACCTTATTCCAGGGGCGCATCGCAATGCGGATCGACAGCCACGCGGGAAACAAAAGAAAAGGAATGCATACCAGCAGCGGCATGACGTAGTAGCCACGCGAGTTCAGGTAGATAAAGAAGTTCCAGCCTCCGGCAGGAGTGATAAGTGTGACCTCCGTGTCGGAGTTCGCGGACTTTAAGGTACGGCTGGTCCAGGCGCGACCTTCACTCTGAATACGCTCAATTTTTCCATAGCGGGTGTTTGTCACCCCGGCTGGCGCGCCATCAGAGGCATAAATGATGTCTTTGTTCTTGCGCACGATAAGGCTGATTGAGAGTTCTGGATCTTCACCGCCGCCATAATCTTCCCGCACCGCCTTACTGAGCGCGGCCAGTACATGCGTTCGCTCCTGCGGGCGATCGTCCATACTCTCAACCACAGTAAAAAGGGTTTCGTACGTCTTGCTGCCCGTCAATATCGGCGGGCTACGCAAGTCCTCCCACAAAACATAAGTCAGAAAAAGACACCACAGCAGGGTGAGCAGTAGCATTTGAGCTACCATAATTCGCCGTACGAACGTTGGGGTTCTCAGATGGCGCCAAAAATTTCGCATCAACCTGCCCCCTTCTCGATCGGTACGGTATCAATGACATATCCAACGCCTCTCACCGTTCGCACATAGCCGTCGCCGATTTTGCGACGCAAATTCCCCATATGCACATCGAGCGCATTACTCATATTTTCTTTTGCGCCGAAGATCCTCTCTTCCAGAAAACTGCGGGTCAGCACGCGGTCAGTACGCAACATCAACGTTTCAAGCAGCGCATATTCACTTGCCGTCAGCTCAACATGCCGTGCATTCACGGTCACGCGTCGCGTCGGTACATGAAGCGATAATCCGCGAATCTCTATCGCCTCGTTCTCAAAACCGTAACTGCGTCGCGCAAGCGCTCTGACTCTGGCCAATAACTCGGCGAGAACAAACGGTTTGACCAGATAGTCGTCGGCACCGGCGTCCAGCCCGGAGAGGCGATCGTGCAGTGTGCCGCGCGCCGTCAGGATGATGATGGGGATGCCCTTGAGTTGCTGACGCAAGCGCGCCATCAGGCTCATGCCATCACCGTCGGGTAAGCCGAGGTCGAGTAACACAAGTTCAGGCACGCAGGCATCAAGCTGATGCAGCGCATCCTCTTTGCGGCGAACCCATATGACATCAAATCCTTGATCTGCAAGGGCGATACGCACGCCATTGCCGAGATCCAGGTCGTCTTCGATTAGGAGAATTTTCACAATGGTTACGGTATCAACAGTGAATGAAGAACGTCTGAAGAAAAAAACGGTAGCAGGAAATCTATCAGCTTTGCAGCACCTGTACTTGCTTCATTCTTTCTTCATTTTTGGCTCATAAGAACTTTAGGGTGCGCATGCAAAATGAGCGTTCTGGCGTTTAACACCCGCTTGTATCGTAATCATTTGAATCCACAAGGACTTCTTTAATGAGAAACATCAAACTGCGTCATAAGTTCCCCCTTTCACTTTCGGGGCGCAGCCTGAAAAAAATGTTGCCGGGCGCGGTCCTGGCGTTACTGGCCACCCCGATACTGGCGGCAGAACAGGATCCGGGCAACGCGTTGACCCTGGGAGGCGGCGCGAATGTTACGCCACGCTACTCTGGTGCGGATAAAAGCCGCGTCACAACTGCCCTGGTGCTTGATTACACGATGGCGAATGGTTTCTTCGTTAGCACCACGCGGGGCATCGGTTACGGCGACAACATCGGCAAATTCGATTACAACGCGGCGCTGAGCTATCGCGCAGGCCGTAAGGATCGCGACGTGGACAGCGATTCGATCAGCGACGGCAGCGACTATTTGCACGGTATGGGCGATGTCAAAGGCTCGGCTCTCGGTGTGCTTGGCGTGGGGTACGGGGTGACCGACTGGCTTAATGTGCAATTGCAGGCTGAGGTGCCGGTTTCGGAGCGAAGCAATGGCGCGGCCCTGCATTTCGGCATTAATAGCCCGCTCTATACTTCATCGAACAATGCCGTGACGCTGGCGCTGACCGGTAGTTGGGGAACTGAAAAATACATGCAGACTTACTACGGGGTCAGTGCCTCCCAGTCGGCCGCATCGGGGTTTACCCGATATGATGCCGGCGCGGGAATTTACGCCTGGTCAACGAATCTTAACTGGACACACAAGTTCAACCAGGACTGGAGCGTGGTTGCCGCAGCAGGCGTTACGCAGTTGACGGGTAATGCGCGCAATAGCCCGATTGTGCAACGAAAAACATCGCCCACGGGAAGCCTGCTGGTGACATATCGCTTCTGATTGTTGTTCGTCGTGTGCTTCCCGCCAGCTTATGGCTGCGCACGGCCAATAAAACCTCTTCGATCCGCTCCGGTTCAGAGAACGGGGGCGGAACTCAACACATTGAAAATTCGAAAGCATCAGCCCAGGCCAGGATAAAATCTATTCACCGCCGCTGGCGCATCACCAGAAGCGAACAAGTGGGCAAACATAGCATCGCCAGGCGGTAGCGGCTGCGCAGGAACATCATCTGATGCCAGAATAAAAGTGATTACAACGTCAGCATTAATAGCGCGGTTACGCTTTTTAAAATTTGGCGCAGGCCACTGCCCGGTATAAAAAGGTACATTGTCGCGGCCTTGCAAAACATTCTCGCCACCTTGATACGCGGCGAAGAGATGGAAAACGGGAGTCATCGCGATTTGTGAATACGCAGAGGGGAATATCCCCTCTGTGACTTTTTTGCGGCTCCCGTTCTCGTTCGGCGTAATTAGTAAGAGAAGGGGGAACGATGCTGTGCCTCTTTCAGCATCATTTGGGCATCTTCACCTGCGGCGGTGTAGAGCGGCGCACTGGCATCCTGAGCAACCGTGAAGATGGCATTCGCGACATCATCCGCATGCGTCACGGGTGAGTTGCTCTCACCCACTCTCTGAATAAACTCCTGCACCATTTGCCCATAGGCGGGATCGTCGATGCCTGCAAAATACTCGCGCGCATTCTCGCCAAACTTCGTTTCCGGAGAGCGCCCCGGTAACACCACGTGAACACGAATACCAAACGGCCTGGCTTCAATGGCAAGTGATTCGCTCCATGCATTCAGCGCCGCTTTACTGGCGCGATAAAGGCCAATCAGCGGCATCGCCTGGGTCGTCACGGATGAAGAGACGTTAATGATCACCCCTGATTTTTTCTCTCTCATCAGCGGCAGAAACGCCTGAGTTAATGACAACGTCCCTAGCACATTGGTGTTCATTAACTGCTGCGCGGTGGCAAGCGGCGTAAGTTCGACCGGTACAGGTGCGCCAAAACCCGCATTATTCACCAGAACATCAATCGCGCCCGCCGCTTTCACGACATGGTTAATACTCTGCGCGGAAGTAATATCGAGCGGCAGGATCGTCAGTTTGTCGCTTGCAGGCAAACAGGTCGGGTCAGGCGTTCTCATGGTGGCAATCACTTCCCAGCCGTGCTGTAAAAAAAGTTTTGCTGCGGCAAGACCAAAACCTGAAGAGCAACCGGTAATCAGTACAGTAGACATATGTGATCCTCTTTGGGGGCAAGAGCAGCGATCATAGCGGCCACCAGCCGGACAATATATAATCAAAAGTCCCGCAAACTTTAGAGAGAGTCCAATGTCAGATCCGTTAACCGATATTGTTGCCCTGCTCAACCCCAGGCCATCGCATTCAAAACTCGTTGAAGGGCGCGGGCAGTGGCGTATTGTTCGGGAATCTGGCGGAGAGGCCTTTTACTGCGCCGTGCTGGAAGGCGAATGCCTGATTACTGTTAACGGCAAAGGGCCAACGTTACTGGTTGCCGGTGATTTTATTCTGATACCCGCAGCGTATGCTTTCGAGAACACCAACGCGGGCGGGGCTGGCTCAACTGATATCACAACGCCAACGATTATCAGCGAAGGGCATGTGCGGATTGGCGCAACAAGTGGGCCCGCCGATCTGGTCATGCATGTCGGCCACTGTGAATTCGATACGCCGGATAAACAACTCATTGTCTCTTTACTGCCAAATGAGATCCTGATTAAAGGGCAACGGCGTTTCGCCACCTTGCTTGAACTTCTGCTGGATGAAAGCCGGGCCAGGCGACCAGGGCGCGACGGGGTATTAATGCGTCTTTTGCAGTTGCTGCTGGTCGAGTCGTTACGCATTAATGATGATCTGCCGAAAACGGCTGGCATCCTGAAGGGGCTGCAACATGAAAAGATCGCCGTCGCGCTGCATCTGATCCATGAAAAACCGGGCGTTGAGTGGCAAATCGCCCAACTTGCCCGCCACGCCGCCATGTCCCGCTCGGCTTTTTTTGCCGCTTTCAGTGAGACAGTCGGGATGCCGCCGGGGCAATATCTTCTTTTCTGGCGCATGTCGTTAGCGAAAAAAGCGCTGGTCAGCAGCAAAGAGAAAATCGAACAAATTGCCTTTCACGTCGGCTATCAGTCAGCGAGCGCCTTTAACGTGGCATTCACACAATATGTGGGCGTTCCCCCTGGCGTTTTCAGACGCCAGACGATCCCGCAAATGCCTTCCCCGGCGTTAAGCAAGGAGCAGGCTTTTCCTTAAGCCCGCGCCCTCGTGCAAGAAGAGCATGTTATTGCGCGGCAAGTGCCGTCACGACGTCGCGGTAGGTATGCAGCGGGCGGCCAAGAAGCGTGACCAGACGCTCTCTGTCGCCATCCTGTGGGAGCATGCCGTGGCTGACGTAGCGCTCAGCCATCAGACGCATCTCGTAGGCCATCCATTTCGGCATAAATTCCGCCATGCTTGCTTCAAATGCATCCGGGTTATCTCCGCCGTAAATAATCTTGCGGCCCAGCACCTCACTCCATACGGCGGCGGCACCCTCCCCCGTCAGCGTATCGGGGCCAACGAGATTAATCGTCTCGACAGGCAGTTTTCCGCTCGCTTGATCGCGTCTTATCAGTTCAACGGCCGCGACCTCGGCGATATCGCGTGTGTCTACCATCGCCAGGCCAATCCCGCCGATCGGCATCGGATAAACACCGTGATTCATGACCACATCCTTAATCATGACCTCATTGTCGATAAAGTAGGTTGGCCGCAGAATGGTGGCGCTAAAGTCCATCTCTTTAAGCATGCGCTCGGCGCCATATTTCACGGCGAAGTGCGGCACATTGACGGAAACATCGGCGCCAAAGACGGAGAGATAAACCACGCGCTCAACGCCGCACTCGCGGGCAATGTTGAGGGTAATCATCGTCTGGGTATATTCGTCACCCGCGACCGCATTCAGTAAAAACAGCGTCTTGATGCCGCGAAAGGCGGCGCGCAAGGCGTCGATATCCAGCAAATCGCCTTTCACAACCTCTACATTTGCGGCAAAGCCGGCCTTTGCGGGGTCACGGGTCAGCACGCGGAAATCGGCACCGCGGCGAAGAAGCTGGTTAACAACATTGCGGCCGACGCGGCCGGTGGCTCCGGTGATCAGGATGGTCATGGTATTTACTCCGTGGTGTTTGGTTGGTGTGAACAAACACTATCGCGATCCATTTCCGCTTTGAAGATGCTATTTTTTAGATGGTTCGTTCCATAAATGAGACACCCCATGGATATTAATGCCCTTAAAGATTTCCACCTCATCGCCGCTTCTGGCGGCATCGGCGCGGCCAGTCGCGCCAGCGGAAAACCCAAAGCAACCCTTTCACGCAGGCTGACGGATCTTGAAGAGGCACTCGGTGTGCGTCTTATTGAGCGCGGCGGGCAGAGATTGCACATCACTGAGGCCGGTGAACGCCTTTTGTCACATACCGTTGGTGCTATACGTGACATTGATGAAGCGGTCGAAGCCGCGCGGGAAGCGTCGGCAAATCCCTCCGGATGGCTGCGTATTGCGGCCCCGCTGCTCTTTTCGCAACTGGCTCTTGGGCAGCTTTTGGCTGAGTTTCGCCGTCGCTATCCGCGCATTCATGTTGAAGTGATTGCTGAAAACCGGATGAGTGACCTGGTGGATGAGCATTTTGATGTCGCGATCCGTATTAATCCGCACAAAAACAGCACGCTGGTTGGCAGGCAGTTTGCCAGAGACAAACTGGCGCTGGTGGCGGTTCCCGCGCTTGAGATGCCGCCCGGCGACGCACAAAACGCGCCTGCGATCCCGGCGATCGTGATGTCAACTTATTCTGACGGCGAGCTCTGGACCGTTCAGGGCGGGCAGCGTCGTTTCGCGCCGCAACCGGTGATGCGCCTCTCTTCCCTTCTGACCGTGCGGGATGCCGTCCTGGCGGGTGCCGGCGCGGCGATGCTTCCGCAATCTATTGTCAGCCAACAGCTGGAAAAAGGTGAGCTGGTGTGCTGGGGAGAAGCCGATACCTTGACTGAACTCTGGGTGCTGCACACATCCCGTCGGCTTCAGAGCCCCAAAATTAAGGCTTTCGTGACGTTCATCTGCGAGCAATATCCCACCGGCTGGTTCTCTGTCTGAACCGGTCGACACGGGTATTACCGGATGGTGTATTTGTGTTAAGCAAAAGATTACAGCGCAGTGATGACATTATTCTTGATTGCCCAACCACGAGCGAATTCCCACACTGTAGTGCACTGGTGGTCTGCAAGAGAGTGTTATTCTGCGTAGAAAACCACCAGCGCTATGCGAGGTTCCTTTGCCTTTAAATCTCACTATCCGCCCTGCTCTTGCTGATGAGGCGCCCATGCTGGCTGAACTCCGCGTTGAGGCTATGCGCCCGAGTCTTGAGGCGATCAACAGATTCGATCCCATCAGAGCACGCGACCGCTTCCTTTCGACGTTTACGGATAAAGAGACGTTCATTCTCTGTTATCAGGATGAGATCGTGGGGTTTTACGTGCTGCGGGATTTCCCGACGTACCTCTATCTGGATCACTTCTATATCAACAATAAATTTCAGGGAAAAGGCGTGGGAAAAGAGGTTGTGCAACGCATACAGCAAAAAGCCAGAAACCTTGGGAAAGCTATCCGACTCATCGCGTTGAAAGCGAGCCCGGCGAATGATTTCTACCTCGCTTTAGGGTTCATGTTTGAGCGCGCTGAAGGCGTTGATAATCACTATATGTGGGCAGGTGTTGACGTTGAATGATGTGCTCCTTTTCAGTGAACTGAAGCAAGATCGTAGAAGTAAAACAGTACCGCTGGCAGCAGAGCGGTACGATAGCTTTAGCGGAGGTTGCCGCTACGTTTATATGCGGTTTATGACGTCAGCCGATAGTGCGACTGCACCAGACCCGAAGGGAAGCTGCGGCTTGATAACAGAGTCAAATCTCTATCCCCATTCAGGGCTCCGAACAACGGTTTTCCCGAACCGAGCAGGACAGGAACGGTCGTGATAACGATATCGGCGACCAGACCTTCGCGCAGGAACGACTGTATTACCTGCCCACCATCGATATAGACGCGATGCGCGTTCTGCACCGCCAGGTCAGCAAGCACCTCCCGTGGCGTGTGGCATGAGAACTGGACTTTGCCCTTCAGCTTCTCGGGCACGGGAGTATCGACTAGCTGTCGGGAGAGCACCAGCACGGGTCGATCATAAGGCCATTCGTCAAAGGTCAGCACCTTCTCATAGCTGCCTCGCCCCATAACAATCCAATCTTTGTCCGCGATAAATGCTGCATAACCATGATCTTCTGTCGGATCATCGCGCTGCAATAACCAGTCGATGTCGCCATCCTGTCGGGCAATATAACCATCAAGACTGACCGCGATAAAAACATGTGTGGTGACCATCAGGTGCTCCGTATTCAGGTTGCATATACCCCGTTGAGTTTAGGTATGTTAGCGATATTGACCTGCTCCCTGTGGAAAAACGTAGCATGAGAGCAGCAACGTCCCCATTATGGATTAAGGTAAAAAATCGTGTGGTGTTGAATCCAGGATGGAGCGAAAAGCCGTGATCTGCTCCCCATAAAGTAACCTATCGCCATGTTATCAACGCCCGCTACAGGCATTCGGCAACCGGTCAAGGGGCAGGCATGTCGCCAGTCAGTATTTATCAATGATGCCCCGACTGACGACGTAAAAAGCAATCGCCAGGGCACTATTGACAGCTTATTGCAGCCTGAGTAGGCTCACCGGCACGTCGCGAAAAACGATCATTTCTGCTGCTGAACCGATCGCGTACACGTCTATTCTGTTTCCCTACAGTTTGACCAGCGTCTTCGAAATCAACCGCGTTGCCGCCATGAAATGGCGAAAACGCTTATCGCTACCCGTCGGTAGCGGCATGATAAACGGAGCGTACCTATGCCAAACTCAACTTCTTACCCGCATTTATCCGTCAGTACCCTTCCTGCTTTTTCTCATCCTTCGTGCTTAAACGGTAGTAACACGATGAAGGCGATCCGTTATCACGCTTTCGGTGGGCCTGATGAATTACGCGTTGATGAAATTCCTGTTCCTCACGCCGGACCTGGGGAGATTCGTATTGCGGTGCATTGTGCCGGGGTGAATCCATCGGACTGGAAACGCAGAGAGGGCCAGTATCAGGCATTCGAGGATGTGGTGTTTCCACTCACGGTGGGCGTGGAAGCCAGCGGCATTGTTGATGAAATTGGCGATGGCGTTTCCGGCGTTGCCATCGGCGATGCGGTATTTGGTTTTGGCGACGGCACCGTCGCTGAGAAAGCCATCCTCACACACTGGGCAGCTAAACCCGTTGCAGTATCTTTTGAGGTAGCAGCAGGCTTGCCCGTGATTGTTGATACGGCCAGCCGTGCACTTGATGAAGTAAATATTGAAACGGGACAGACGCTGCTGGTTAGCGGGGCGGCAGGCGGTGTGGGAACAGCTATCGTCCAACTCGCCTGCCTGCGCGGCATTACCGTTATTGGTTCAGCAAGTTCCCCTAAACATGGCTATCTCGCCTCATTAGGCGCCATTGCGACGACTTACGGCCCAGGCTTACAGGAACGAATAGCTCATTTAGCGCCGATGGGCGTCGATGCTGCCATTGACGTTGCGGGTTCAGGGGTCATACCTGAATTAATTTCCATCGTGGGAAATCCCGCTCGCGTACTTTCCGTTGCGGATTTTTCTGCAGAGCACTATGGCGCGAAATTTTCCCACGGCCCGCCTGAACACCCGGAACTTGCCCTCGCAAAAATTGCCCGTCTCTGCGCCGATGGCCTGTTTAGACTTCATATTGAAGACGTATATCCATTGCACCAGACTGCCGATGCACATCGGGTAAGCGCCGAAGGCCACGTAACCGGCAAACTTGTCATCAAGGTTTGCTAATAGTGCAGCTTGCCAGAAGCAATCGGGTTACCCGTCACGCCCCGCGCTTCAATCCGGGTTCAGCCACGAATGTTTCCGCCATGCAATATACAGTCAGCAGGTTGAGGTTATCGGTTGTTGGACACGGACAAACTTTTCGCCAGCCATCGATAACGCAGAGAGCGATTCATCTTCATGCTAGCCGGATGAAAGGCACCGTGGGCCATAAGTTCCAGCCCACGACTCCTGTTTGCTGCCCGTCGCCGTTAACGGTGTTGACTCAGTGCGGCAATATCCTGTGGGGTCGTCCGGCAGCATCCGCCAATAATTCTCGCTCCCGCCGCTAACCACTGGGGCAAATATGCCGCTAAGGATCCGCAGCTCTCGCCGTGCGTATGCCACGCCTTGGTGACGGCGTCATAGGTTTCACCAGAGTTAGGATAGACAACCAGAGGCAGCGCGCTGAGGCTTTGCAGATGTTTGAGGGCGGCGGTGGTTTTACTCAGCGCAATACAGTTAATCCCCAGCGCAACGATTTGTGGATAGCCAGACAGCGCATCCACCACCTGGGCCAGCGGAGTGCCATCGCTCAAGTGTTTGTCGTCACGTAAGGTAAAGGAGAACCACGCCTGCGCATGCGGGTATTCAGATAACAGATCTACCAGCGCTGCGATTTCGGCAAAAGAAGGTAACGTTTCACAGGCCAGCAGATCGACACCGGCATTGAGCAACGCGTCAATGCGCGGGCGATGAAATGCCTGAAACACCTCATGGCTGCACACGTAGTCGCCGCGATACTCCGAGCCATCTGCCAGATAAGCACCGTATGGCCCAACAGAGCCTGCCACCAGCAGCGGACCGGCATTGGGGTTTTCTGAGCGATAAATGTCACTCGCCTCTTTTGCCAGTTTCACACTCTGTTCAATCAGCGTTTTCGATTGCGCCTCAGTCAGCCCGCGCGCCGCAAAACCAGCGGGCGTGGCCTGATAACTGGCGGTAATGGCTATCTGTGCGCCCGCACGGAAATAATCCAGATGCACATCCCGAATACGCTGCGGATTTTCCATTAACACTTTGGCGGACCAGAGATTATCGACAAGGCTGCATCCGCGCGCTTCAAGCTCGGTGGCCAGTGCGCCATCCAGCACGGCAAAGGGATGATGCTCAAGCAGCGTGGCAAGGGAATTACTCTGCGGCATAGTCAGCCTCCTTCAATTTCGTTTTGTGGGTGAGAAAATAGGCACCGTAGCAAAGGGCGACAAACGGCAAACCACAATAGAGCGCAATGCGCTGATCCGCATCGAACGCCAGCCCGATGCAGGCCAGCAGACACAACACGAATCCAAGTACCGGCACCAGCGGATACCAGGGTGCCCGGTATTTCAATGCCGCAGATGGCTTGCCCGACTGCAAGTGGCGGCGACGAAAGACAAAGTGGGCTGCACAGATGCTGAGCCAGACAGCGACAACGGCAAAGCCAGAAATGGCACTGAGCGCAACGAAAACAGTATCAGGGGCAATCACGCTGGATAACAGCGCCAGCAGACCGCCGAGCATAGAGACAGACAGCGCTGTCAACGGCACGCCATTTTTGTTGACGCGGGCAAAACAGCCCGGCAACGTTTTTTCGTTTGCCAGCGACCATAACATACGGCCCGACGCATAGAGCCCGGAATTCGCCGCGGAAAGAATAGCGGTGAGGATGACGAAGTTAAAAATATCGGCCGCATATGGAATGCCGATTTTTTCAAAGACCAGCACAAACGGACTCTTCTCCACCCCTGCCACATTCGCCGGAACCAGCGCGGCAAGGACAAAAACGGTGCCGATAAAAAACAGGATCAAACGGGCAATCGTCGCGCGGATCGCCACCGGGATAGCCTGGTGCGGATTTTCCGTTTCACCCGCCGCGATACCGATAAGCTCAGTACCGGAAAAAGCAAAATTGACCGCCACCATGGTCATCAGAATAGGCAAACCGCCGTGTGGGAACCAGCCTTCGCGGGTGAGGTTAGAAAGCCCCGGCGACGGTGAACCATCTTTCATGGTGATAAAGCCGAAAATCACCCCGCAGCCCAGGATGATAAAGACGAGGATGGTCGCGACTTTAACCAGCGAGAACCAGAACTCCCCTTCGGCAAAGAAGCGCGTTGAAATCGCGTTAAGACAAAAAATCACCGCACAAAACAGGGCACTCCATATCCAGACTGGAACGTGCGGGAACCAGTACTGCATACAAAACCCGGCGGCGGTAAAGCTTGAACCCAGTGCAACTGTCCAGGTGAGCCAGTAGAGCCATGCCACGGTATACCCGGTCGCCGGACCAATATAGCGCGCCGCATAGACATGAAAAGCGCCTGTTACCGGCATCGCCACGGAAAGCTCGCCAAGGCACTGCATCACCAGCCAGACGACCAGCGCCCCAATCAAATACGCCAGCAGAGTCCCTGCCGCACCGGTGGTAGAGATGATGTATCCGGTATTAAAAAATAACCCTGTGCCAATGACGCCGCCCAATGACAGCATAATCAAATGGCGGGTTTTCATGGTGCGCTTAAGCTCGCCATTTTCTTGTTGTGTCTGCATATCACCTTCTAAACGTATAGATGTCTAAATGTCCGTGCTGGGGTTCTTTATATCGTTATTATCAACAAAAGGCCAGCATCCGGGCTGAGACACACAGAAGCAAAGGGCGTACAGCGATCAGGAAAGTGGTTTTGTTAGCGCACTACCGGGAAGAAACAAGATGAGGATGTCGGGTATTCGGATGCCCCGCCGCAGGACTGAAAATGTCTGTAGCTGTAAGAATGTGAGTTCTGAGGGCCAACACCAGCAGGCTTTGCAGCGCAACGACGCGAGCGATACAACCTTGCCCCCTCTGGTGTAACCCGGCGAGCCGAAAATCCAGTATTTCCCATCACAGGAAATAGAGGCTCAGGTGAAATCCGATAATTTTTGCCCGGAAACGATCAGCTCTTTGAGCAACATCTGACGGCGCTCCTCCGGCGTATCGCGACTCACCATAAAGCAGATTGCGGCGACCGCCTGCCCGCTTCGGGAACGAATCGGTGCGGCCATGCAGCAGGTAAAACTCTCTGATAAGCCTTCGGTCAGGCAATATCCCAGTTGCCCGGCACGATGTATATCTTCGAGGAATGCCTGTTTGTCGAGGATCTGCCCGTTCGCCAGACGGTAATCCTCTTCAGGGATAAGATCGAGAATGGCACTGTCCGACCAGTTACTGAGCAGCAGGCGACCGGTGGCAGTCCAGGGAATCGGTACCCGCACCCCGACATCAGAGGTGATTTTGAACGGATGGGCATTACTTTCAGACAGCACAACGGTGTACTTATTCCCTTCCAGCATACAGAGCTGCACCGTCTCGCCATGACGGGCCACGATCTCAACCATTAACTGATGTGAGCGGCGGATAAGATCGTTATGTGCCATGTAGTCCGCACCGTAATAGTGCATTTCACGGCCGAAGAACACCGCACCGTCGGCATCCAGTTCAAGCAACCCGGCCTCACTCAGCAGGTTGACGAGTTCATATACGCTGGAGCGCGGCGCGCCGGTGGCGTCGATCAAATCGCGCATCGCCATGGGCTGACGAGCGATATGCAACTGGCGAAAAATGTCGATAACCCGGTCAACACCGCGCGCTCGCGATGACTTCTCATCCGGCATAAGCAAATTCTCCTGATGCAGTCGGGCGGTCGCGCCAGACAGTAAAAAAGAAAAGCATCATACACCCGGCGGCGTCGTTAACCCATCCCCGTTAATTAAAATTTCAGTTCCAGTGTTTATATTTATTTGTTCTATTTTGGGGCCTCATTTTAGCGCATGAGGTGCAGATTAATTTTTCAAATAACGACAGCGGTAACATTTCCAGCCAGGAATTACCTTAATTACTTTTTTATTTTGCGATCGCGACGACATCACGAGAAATTAAATTCCTCGCGATATATTGCAAAAGCAAAAAACCTGTGCAAATCTTGCTCTATCCGATATTGCAGATATCAGTCTGATATATCAGACAACAATCACCCGCTACTGACGGGTATTCTCAGAACAAAAAGGAGCAGCGTTGCATGACGATTAAGCGTTATGGCATTGAAGGCGGCACCGGTACAGGTGGGCAGAAACTGCCGTTCGCACGGGCAGTTGAGGCCGATGGCTGGCTGTATATCTCCGGCCAGACACCGATGCGCGAGGGCGAAGTAGTGGAAGGCGGTATCATCGAGCAGACGCAACTGGCGTTCGATAACTGTCTCGCCATCATGCGGGAAGCAGGCTATCGCATAGAAGATGTGGTGCACGTCACGGCGGTATTAACCGACGCGCGCTATTTCAGTTCATTTAATAAAGTATTCAGAGAGATATTTAGTGATAATCCGCCAGCGCGTATTTGTAGCGTGCAGGATTTAGTGGTCGACTGCAAAGTGGAAGTGGATATGAAATGTTTCCGCGCTGACCGCAAATAATTAAAACCGTTAAAACAGGCTGTGCGCTTTTATTTTTTCTTCGCCAACACCAGGACCGCCTGTTATTAATTGATGCTTGTGCTTTTTCACTGGAATATCCCGAAATAATCGGCGCTGCCGCTGCGCGGGCGATCGCCTGACTTATCACGGGTGACACGGTATTACACCGTCTCGTCAAACATTAAAAGAGAGCATAAAAAATGAATGCAACGACATCGCTGAAATTAAGTGCCACAACACTGGCCGGCGCGCTGGTATTGCTGGCTGTGGCGGGCTGTACGCCGACCGAAGAGAAAAAAGAGGCCGGTGCGGCGCCGCAGTCTGCACTGCAAACCGTCCTGCAGCGCGGCACACTGCGCGTGGGCGACTGCCTGAGCTTTGCCCCGTTTGGTTTTTACGATAAAGACGGCAATCCGGATGGGTATGACGTCGATCTGGCCAAAGCGCTGGCGAAAGAGATGGGCGTCAAACTGGAGATGGTCAACACCACCAGCGCCAACCGCATCCCTAACCTGCAGACCAATAAAGTCGACGTGGTGTTCTGTAACTTCACCCGCAATCTGGAACGCGCCAAAGAGATTGGTTTCACCAACCCGTATGTCGTAGCGAGTGAAGCCATGCTGGTGCGCAAGAATAGCGGCATTCAGTCCGCGCATGACATGGCCGGAAAAACCATCGCCACGGTGAAAGGTTCCACCAACGGTGACGAAGTACGCAACCTCGGCATCGACGTGAAAATTCAGGAGTACGACTCATCCCAGGCGGCGATTCTGGCGGTGAAACAGGGACAGGCTGATGCGATGATCGAAGATAACAACTTCCTCGCCTATCAGGCGAAACTCGATCCGTCGCTGACCGTGACCAACGAAGCGCTGGTGCCGCTGGAGTACAACGCCTTCGGTGTGAAACAGGGTGATCAGGTATGGACCAACTACCTGAACGAATTCCTTTTTGAAATCAACGCATCCGGCGAAAACGCACAGCTGTATGAGAAATGGTTTGGCAGTAAACCGCGTTACCCGCTGAATCCGCAATATTGATTGTTCGCCCACGGTGCAGCAGCCAATGCTGCACCGCCTGAAGGAGTCACCCCATGAGTTATCAATGGCTAACCCTGTGGCGCTACGCCGACACCTTTCTCGACGCTGCCTGGCTAACGCTACAGGTCACGCTGCTGGCGTTTGTACTGGCAGTGGCTCTCGGGCTGCTGGCCGCGCTGGCGAAATCCTCGCCGCTGGCGCCGGTACGCTGGCTCAGCCACTGCTACGTCGAGTTCATCCGCAATACCCCGGTGCTGTTGCAAATCTTCATTATCTTTTTTGGTCTGCCGTCGTTGGGTATCACCATGAGCGCCTTTACCGCAGGCGTGCTGGCGCTGGGGGTTAACGTGGGCGCTTATCTGTCGGAAACCTTCCGCGCCGGCATTCAGTCGGTCGCGAAGGGGCAGTTGGAAGCGGCGTATATTCTCGGTATTCCGCGCCGACAGATCTTTCTCAGCGTGGTGCTGCCGCAGGCTGCGCGCGCGGTGTGGCCTGCCATTATCAATAACCTGATTCAGCTACTGCTCGGCACCTCACTGCTCTCCGCTATCGCACTGCCGGAACTGACCGGCACCGCAACGGTGATCAATGCGCGCACACTGCTCTACATCCAGACCTTCAGTATTGTCGCACTGGTCTATCTGGTGCTTAGCAACCTGTTTTCATGGCTTGGCAGCATGGCAGGACGACGGATGTTCCATCCGCCGCTGGTGACGCCGGTAAAAAAGCCCGGCTGGCAGTGGGCAAAAAAATGGCTGATTAACCCAGCGAAACGGGAGAATGCGCTATGAGTGAACTTATCATCAACTCGCTGCCAATCCTGCTGAAAGGCCTGGTGATCACGCTACTGCTCTCCATCGCCGCTATCGTCGGCAGCACGCTGCTCGGTTTACTGGCAGCGGTGTTACGCACCAGCCGTTTGCCGGTCGCTAAACAGATCGCCGTGTTCTACACCGAACTGTTTCGCGGCACGCCGGTACTGATCACGCTGATGTTTATCTACTTCGGCGTGGCGTACTTCGGCTATGAAATCAATCTGTTCGCCGCCGGTATCCTCGGCCTGAGCATTTATCAGGGCGCTTATATTGCCGAAGTATTCCGCGCCGGGATTGAAGCTGTCCCCAAAGGCCAGTGGGAAGTGTCGTGGATCCTTGGCCTGTCAAAACGCCAGACGTTTGTTAGCGTGATCCTGCCGCAGACGCGCGGCATCGTACTGCCGCCGCTGGTGGGTCAGTATCTGTCGCTGATTAAAGATACGTCGATTGTCAGCATGATCGGCATGTCAGAATTGATGCACCAGGGTCAGGCCATTGTCGATCGCATCGGTCAGCCGGTGGTGATTTACGGCCTGGTCGCCCTGCTCTACTTCGTTGTCTGCTTTCCGCTTTCCCGTTGGGTTCAACATCATCAAACCAGGAGCCAGTTATCATGAGCAAATCCGCCATTACGCTGAGCCGGATCACCAAATCCTTTGGCTCAACCCAGGTACTGAAAGAGATAAGCCTTGATGTGTCGCCCGGCGAAGTGCTGGTGCTGATTGGCGCATCCGGTTCCGGCAAAAGCACCGTATTACGCATTATGAGCGGGCTGGAAACCGCCGATGGCGGGGAAATCTGGGTAAATGAAGTACCGTTGCATGACCGCAAACGCAGCAGCGAGATCTGCGGCCACGTCGGCATGGTGTTTCAGCAGTTCAATCTGTTTCCCCATAAAACCGCGCTCGATAACGTGACGCTGGCGTTAATTAAAGCGCAGAAATTGTCCGAAGCCGAAGCCAATAAACGCGGTATGGCAGCCCTGACCCGAGTCGGGCTGGCCGAGCGCGCGCATCATTATCCGGCTCAGCTATCCGGCGGTCAGCAGCAGCGTGTGGCGATTGCCCGCGCGCTGGCGGTGGAGCCGAAAATTATGTTTTTCGATGAAGCGACGTCAGCGCTCGATCCCGAACTGGTTGGCGAAGTGATGGAGGTGATGCGCAGCCTCGCGCGTGAAGGTATGACCATGGTGGTGGTCACCCACGAGATGGGTTTTGCGCGTAAAACCGCTGACCGCGTGGTGTTTATGGATCAGGGCGTGATCGCCGAACAGGGTTCGCCGGAGCAGATCTTCGTCAATCCGCAGAATCCGCGCACCCAGCAGTTCTTATCGCGTGTGCTTGAGCACTAACAGGAGGCATGATGTCGATTCACTTTCCTTTGCAGGCGGACGGCGCACTGGATGCGCTGCAACCTGCGCCGCGTTTTAAATCGGTCGCCGGCTCCGGTAATCAGCCGCTGGCAAATGGTACCCCGATCTTTAACAGCCCTGAGGTGTTTTCCCCCCTGATGTTGATGAAGCAATCCGCGCTGGAGAATAACCTGCGTCAGTTGGCTGCGTTTTGTCGTGAGCAAGGCGTAATGCTGGCGGCACACGGCAAAACCTCAATGTCAGCGGCAATACTGCGCCGCGCCGTCACGGAAGGCGGAGCCTGGGGATTGAGCGCCGCAACGCCTGCGCAGGTTCGCGCGTTGCGCCAGTTCGGCATTCGTAACGTCTTCCTCGCCAATGAACTGGTCGATCCCGCTGGCATTCGCTGGATAGGCGAATGGCAACAGCAGCATCCCGACCATAGTTTCCTGTGCTACGTCGATTCGCTGCAGGGTGTTCGTCTGCTGGAGCAACATCTCGGCGAGAGCCGCATTGCGGTACTGCTGGAAATGTCGGTCAGCGGCGGGCGCACCGGCTGCCGTTCATCCACTGAAGCCCTGGAGATTGCCGCCGCGATTGCCGCCAGCCCTGCCCTGCAACTGGTCGGTGTCGCGGGTTATGAAGGTGCGCTCGGTGCCGGACGTGATGCTGCGGGCGTGCAGCGCGTGAAAGATTACTGCCAGATGCTGATCGCCACGGCGGCGCTGCTCGCCGAAAATCAGCTGTTTGCCAGCGAGCAGATTATCCTCAGTGCCGGCGGCGGCGCGTGGTTTGACGTGGTCTCGGCGTGTTTCACCGCCGCGAACCTGCCCCTGCCAATGACGCCGCTGATTCGATCAGGCGCTTACATGGCGCACGACAGCGGCCTGTACGCGCGCATTGCGCCTTTTGCGCAGCCCGGTGCAACACATCATTTCACCGCCGCGCTGGAAATCTGGGGACGGGTGTTATCGCGCCCCGAACCTGGCCTGGCGTTTGTTGATTTCGGACGCCGCGATGTGCCGTTCGATCAGGATCTGCCCAATCCGCTGTGGGTGCGCAACGTTGATGGCAGCGCACCGCGTGCAGCGTCTGGCATGCGTATCAGCGAGGTGAATGACCAGCATGCGTATTTGTTACTGCCGCAAGAGGATGCGTTAAAGCCCGGTGACTGGGTGGGTTGTGGCATTTCACATCCCTGTACCGCATTCGATAAATGGCGGTATTTGCCGCTGGTAGACGATGATTACTGTGTCACGGATTCGCTGGAAACCGCGTTCTGAGTGAAACTCCGGGCCGTAATGGCTCGATGTGTCGCGCTGTTTTTAACTTTGCGAATGCACCGCGCTTATCCGCTCTTTAACTGGCACGACATTCCGGCCGGGAAGCGGTTATTCCGGCCAGTACGATTCGGCTTTCACTTTTAATAAATGGCGTAAACGCTGCGCTTCCTTTTGCGGGGGACAACCAAAGAACCGGCTAAATTCTCTGCTAAATTGTGTCGGACTGACGTAGCCTACCCTGAAAGAGGCTTCACTGGCCGTGACATTGCGCTTCACCATTAAAAAACGCGCCTGGTGCAGCCTGATGGAAATCAGATACTGTTTGGGTGTTGTGCCGGTGAATGCCCTGAAATGGCGATGAAAAGAGGGAGAACTCATGCCTGCGTCTTTAGCCAGCATCTCCACGTCAACAGGCTCCATAAATCGGGTATGCATGGTGCGAATAGCGCCAGCAATTTGCCTGAAATGCCCTTTTCCCGAAAGTGCCGCTCTGATGGAAGCTCCCTGCGTATCAATCAGGACGCGATAATAAAGTTCTTTCAGAATCCCCGGCCCCAGAATTCTGGCCTGCTCCTCATCAGAAAACGCCAGCAGAAGGCGATACACCGTATCGGCCAGTTCTTCCCCCAGCGGGCTGGAAAACATAATTCCCGCCTGCTCATTTCCGCTTACCTCACCGTTCCCCATTTCAATCAGTAATTCGGCAATTGTGGCGACATCCAGCGATATCGACATAGCCAGCAGCGGTTCTTGCTGGCTGGCAGTCGTCTGGCTGCTGAAAGGAAGAGGTGCTGAGACCACCAGATAATGCCCGGGATCGTAGGTAAATTCCCGCCCACCCATCAGACCGGTTTTCTTTCCCTGCAGCACAATAACAATGCAGGGTTCATAAAGGACGGGCGTATGGGGCATCGACGCATTTACCCGCAGCAGTTTTATCGCCGTCATCCGGGTGCGCGAGTAACCCTCATCAGGCGCAAGCGCCAGCAAAGCAGGGATCATTTTTCGCGTAAGGCTTGAGGTAAGTCCGGACACTGCGCCCCCGAATATACAAAAGGATAATTTTTTGAGTCTGAACGAGGTTGTCAAACCAAATTCTGACAGAAAAAGATAATCTTTGTACAGAAACCTTCATTGTTGCATTGCGCTGCTTCTCATACTCATTTTGCAGCAATAGAAAAGCGGAAAAGTGATGCAAGTTCATCCTGAATCAAGCTAATGACAGGAACTGACCAAAAACGTCGTTTCGAGGCATCCCGCGACCATCTGTCGCACCGCTTTTCCCTCTCAACACTCATATCGGCTGATGAAAACGATGGCGTTCAGGCGACGCAATGCAAAATGTGAGAAATAAAAATGGCAGATTTTTTTGGATTAAAGAACAAAGTGGCAATCGTCACGGGCGCCGCAGGGGATATTGGCAGATCCACCGTAAAACGTCTCGTTAGCCATGACGTGAAGGTGCTGGCGCTGGATATCGATCCGGCGGTTAATGCCCTGGCACAGCGCAATCAGGTGGTGACGCAGATATGCGATGTCAGCCAGGAACAGGAAGTGATCAGCGCTGTCACTCTTGCACAGGCGGAATTCGGCGGCGTGGACATTCTCATCAACAATGCGGGCAAAACCCTGAATAAGCTCGCTACCGACACATCCGTTGAAGAGTGGGACAGCATTATGACTCTTAATGCCAGAGGGTATTTTCTCCTGAGCCGGGAAAGCCTGAAGGTGATGCAGCCCCGCCGGCAGGGCGCGATCGTTAATGTGGCGTCCGTTGTGAGCATGGTAGGCATGAAAGCCACGTGCGCTTATTCGGCCTCTAAAGGCGCCATCGCACAACTGACGAAAGTACTGGCGCTGGAAGCGGCTGAGTATGACATCCGGGTTAATGCCGTCGCTCCCGGCGTCGTCGAAACAAATATTCTGTCCGGCATAGTGGAAGACAGCCGCGCGACGCTTGCCAGCTACGGACACGCTCATCCACTTGGGCGGGTGGCTCAGCCGGAAGAAATTGCTGAAGCCATTATCTGGCTTGCCTCGCCTAAAGCCAGCTTCGTGACGGGAACAGTATTAATGGCTGACGGCGGTTATACCGCACAGTAACAAGGAGCCAATGATGAAAAAGCAGAGCATTTTAATTGTCGGAGCCGAGAAAGGGCTGGGGCACGGGCTGACAGCAGCCTATCTGCAGCGGGGCTGGGACGTTTTCGCCACCCATTTACCGGATGCGAATATCTCCGCCCTGCTCACGCTGGCAGAGCGTTACCCTGGCAATCTGATGACCGGCGAGATGGATGTCACCAACGCGTCGCATATCGGGCCATTTATCGGCAGGCTCCGCGAACGGCAGTTTGACGTTATTTTTATAGTGGCCGGTATTTACGGTCCCTTGCATCAATCCGTGTTGCAGGCATCTGACGCCGAATTCCAGCAAATTATGCTGACCAATGCGTTTGGCCCTGCCCGCCTGGCCCGGCATCTCCTGCCGGTACTTAAACCGGAGGGAAGCCTGGTTTTCATGTCATCGCACCGGGGCAGCATTGCCGGCAATACCGAACCGGGGATCGGTATTGAGCTTTACCGGGCCAGTAAAGCGGCACTGAATATGCTGGCACGTTGTATTTATATGGATATCAGCCAGGGAGCACAGACGGTGCTATCCATTCATCCTGGCTGGGTGGCGACAGCGATGGGCACGCTGGATGGTACAGTGGATGCGGAGATTGATGTAAAAACCAGCGTCGAGGGCATGATCAATGTTATTGAGCAACACCGAAACGCCAGAAGCCATCTCTTCCTCGATTACGAGAACAACAGCTGGCCCTGGTAATAACCAACAAAGCAGCCGGTATCTTTTAAGGTTAACCCCAGCTCCGGAAATAAACACCCGGGGTTAGCCTTTCGGCGTTATTCAGAGAGCCGGGCGCATTGCTCAGGCCTCAACCTGACTTTCGCATTTATTTTCATCCGCATGCGTTCGATCGTATTCAGCCTGCGCTAATGCAATGGCCGGACCAAACTCCTGCGCCCAATTCGCCAGCGCAATAAAAGGCTGCTGCAATGACTGCGCCAGCGGCGTAATGGTGTATTCCACACTCACCGGATATGTGGACAGAACCTGGCGATTAATTAAACCGTTTCGCTCCAGCCGTTTCAGCGCATCGGCCAGCGCCTTGTGGGTAATTCCGTCCAGGCGTCGGCGAAGTTCATTGAACCGGCAAGGTTCCGTACACAGTACGGTCAGAATTAATATCGACCATTTATTGGTGATGTGTTCTAACACCAGGCGGGTATTTCTTTGGTCTATCAGGCAGTTACCGTGGTTTTCTTGCATAGCGATATAGTCACTTATAGTTGGTATAGCGAAAGTGCGTAATTGATATTAAGTATAGAATTTATATCATCTGTTTTCGACCTCAATCGGAGAAATCAGATGGGCAAAGTAGAGAAAAAAGTCGCTGTGGTGCTTGGCGGAGCGAAAGGAATTGGGCTGGCGATCAGCCAGCGTTTAGCCGCTGAGGGGGCCGTCACCTGGTTCACTTCCCGACGGGAAGAAGAACTTGAGACAGCCAAAAGCAAAATATCAGGAACCGTGATGCCGCTGCAGGCTGATGTCAGTCAGAAGAACGAACTGAGCCGTATCATGCAGACGGTTTCAGAAAAATCAGGTCACATCGATATCCTGATAATCAATGCGGGAATATCGGAATACGCCCCGCTTGAAGAGGTAAGTGAGCAACATTTTGACCAGACGTTTGGCCTGAATGTTCGCTCCCCCGTCTTTGCCCTGCAGGCAGCATTGCCGTTGATGAAACCCGGCAGCAGTGTCGTTCTCATCGGTTCTATTGCTGATGTTCTCGGCACACACGGCTATGGCGTCTACTCGGCCAGCAAAGCCGCGTTGCGCTCCTTTGCCCGCACCTGGACACGTGAGCTTGCCGCGCGCGGTATCCGCGTTAATGTTGTCGCGCCCGGTCCTGTCGACACTGAAATGATGGCCGCAACGTCTGATGAAGTGCGTAAAAGCTTAACCAGCGCCATACCGCTCGGCAGAATGGGCCAACCTGAAGAAGTTGCAAACGCGACATTTTTCCTCGCAAGTGACGAGAGTCGCTATATTGCCGGTGCAGAGATTTGCGTTGATGGCGGCATGACGCAGGTTTAAGCATGCATACGACGGCCATCCAGGGATGGCCGCTCAGAGTAGCGGCAAGATCAGATAATGTCGGCTATCCAGTCTGCAAATGCGCGCACGGCGGGAGAAAGAAAGCGTTGATGTGGGTACTGCAAAGTAACCGGTACTGATGGCGGTTGCCAGTCTGCAAGCACCTCAATGAACCTTCCTTGAGATGCTCTGAGACAATGCGCTCGGCAGGCTGCGCCAGCCTGAAACCTTCCTGCCGCTGGCGCAGTCGCGCTGACAGGTATGAAACGCCTGAGCATGTTTTATTACGCAATCGCTTTTGCCGCAGGTCCCGGGATCACCTGCGTCGTCAAAGCATGACGATGCGTTGTTTAAAGCGGAATCAGCGGAATTTGCCGGTTTACCAGAAAGCCGGTTTGCTGCATACACAACGTAACGGCTCTGCTTACCGCATGCTGGCAGAACTGAACCTGCTGGTCTTTAATGCCGCAGGCCTGGCTTGTCATGTCCCGGATCCGGCCTGTGTCACTGACGTGTCACCTTGCCGTCATAGCGGTGTCGTGTGCGGTGCCAGCCTGATATGTCAGTCTCATCGCAGGCATTGCAGTGGACGTTAACAGCGATGAGTGTCGCTGAAAAATATGGTGTGACAGTTCACCAGTGCTGAAGAAAAAGATTCACTTTCGTAACCGGGACAAATTATGGATATGGCACACTTTTTAAGAGAAACACCCGTATGGGTATGGATATTGCTGGCCTTTTTACTACGTCGCGGTTTTGCTGCGCTTTATGACCGGAAGATGGCAATCGGGCGGTTGTTTTTACTCCCGGTACTTTTTCTTGCCTGGGGAGCGTATGGCGTTATCACCGAGACGGAACGGGTTGGAGTAAGCCTTACAATGATGACCGCCGGGCTGTTTGCAGGCACCGCACTCGGATACCGATTATGGCGCTCACAGCCACCGCTGAGAAATACAGACAATCCAGGCATGATTATCAGAGCCGGGACGCCGCTGACTCTGGGATTGATTGTGATTGCTTTTAGTATGAAGTTTGCCCTGACCTCAGCCCTGTATCTGCAGCCTGGATTAAGGTCAGCCACCGGCTTTTGCATGTTGTTTGGCGGGGTGACGGGGCTTGTTGACGGCCTATTCTGGGGGGGAACCCTGAGACTTTACCTCCCCTGGTACAGTAAAAGATGATTTATGCACGCCGCTCGTTATTGAAATCCACCCGACTCGCAGAATCAACGATGCTGTTCTTTCCCCTGCTGATGTACTGGTCAGGCTGGTCCCGGCCAGCATCTCGGTAAGTGGACAGGTTGTTTTTTTCTCAGTGAGCGTCAAAGCCGATAATACAAACTATCTGACAGGCGGCTTTGCGCGAGAGGCGGACGTTTTTTAACCATTCAAATTAGCGTTTAAAGCGCCACTGGCATCAAATCTCAAACCCTTTTCACTGGTCTGTTGGTGAATAATTATGTGTTGAGATGCCTGCCAGAGCGAGATTGACTCTCCCTGAACGAAAAATGAGGTTTGGCATTTTTGCCGTTACGCCATTATAAGTACATATTCACGATGTCCACTTATCCTGTCTGATGAGCAATTTTATGAATGAAGACAACACCTGGAGCAAGCGCTATACGCTCACTGTTAGAAGCACACCAAAAGCAATATGGCAGGCCTTTGTCGACACCGATAACTGGAAGCGATGGAACCCAGGTGTTAAGTCAATCGCTATCGAAGGGCCATTTCATACGGGAACATGGTTCACGATGGCGTTACCTGAAGGAGAGGTTGTCCGTAGTCAGCTTACCGAAGTTTCTGAAGAAAAATATTTCATTGATGAGACCTGGGTGGATGAAACACGGGTCAACGTTGAACATCGTATCGAGGCATCCGGCTCCGATGAAAGTATCGTGATTTATGCGATCAGTACCCAGGGTCCCCAGGCTAAGGCTTTCGGAGAGGGGATCAGCGCAGATTTCCCGGAAGTGATGGCGGGATTGGCTAAATACCTGGCCGAAACAGGCTCAATTTAATGACATCAAAAATTGCCAGCTTTGTCGAAGGGTTGGATGATAATCCTGACGGAATCGCCACGGGGCATAACGGTTTGGTACATGCTGGCATTTATTAAGTCATCAATTTGAGAAAAATCATGAAAAAATCGATAGTTCCTGAAGAATTTCAGCATTATTTCGATGACTGGCACTTCTCCCCGGTCATCGAAGCTGATGGCACAGTGTATATCTCAGGCGTTACCGCGGCACGCAAGGACAAACCGATAAGTAAGCATCCTGAAGAACAATTCCATGATGCGTTTTATAAGCTGGGTATTTATTTAAACGCCGCCGGTTTGGACTATGAACATATACTTGAGATGACCACTTTTCATATTAATCTTAAAAAACATATAGACGTTTTTTCTAACGTAAAAGATGAGTATATAAAGGCGCCGTACCCGGCATGGTCCGCTATTGGTGTAGCAGAATTTATTCCAGAAAACGCACTTGTGGAAATGCGGATTGTGGCTAAAAGGTAATTTCTGCATGTCATATTTTATGAGGGCTTCACTGTGAGTGCTAAATTAATTGAGCCTTTGATGTCGGATTTATATGTTCTGGAGCCCTTAGATAAGTCTCATGCACACGAAATGTATGCTGGGTTATGTTTCGTTGATGATTATAAGTTTATACCGACCGACCCACCGGCAAACCTGGATGAGTTGACAGCGCGTTATGAGAGAATATCTCAGCGTTACTCGCCAGATAAGAGCCAAATTTGGCTAAACTGGGTGATTATACATCGTAACTCTGGTGCGTATCTTGGGTATGTCCAGTCGACCCTGATGGTTGATAAAGGCTGGGCATATATTGCTTATCATGTGTTTGGGATGTATCAAAAAAGAGGAGTAGCGAAACAGTGTGTGCGTATGGTAATAGATTTTTTATTTAATAATTATAAGTTATCTCATGTCGACGCATTGATTGATTCTCGTAATCTGGCATCAATTGGTGTAGTGGAATCGTTGAAACTTAAAAAAATTAATGAGCTGAAAGATGCGGATTTTTTTAAAGGATCAACAAGCAATGAATTGCATTATAGAGTTTTTAATAATGAATGGACAACGAAAGCGTGAGTTTATAACGATAAATTACAGGAGCTATGAAAGTTGATTAACCAAAAAAAAACAAAAGACGTTCAAAATCATAATTAATGCCCCCTCATTTAAGTATTGAAATATCGCTATTCGCAATACCATTCCCCCCATCACACAGTCGCCTGTAAACCCCGTTCAAATGAGAAGCGTGTTTATTTTGAGCTTCCCCCGGCTAATCAATCTATCAATATACTTGCAAGGTCTGTACGCTTCTCGCACGAACGCGTCGGCCCTAAGCAGGCGAAAAGCAGACGCGGCGCTGGTTACATCACGCATCCATTAATGGTGACTACCTGAATTGGTAGCCACCCTCCTCATTCGAACCTGAAAACTTGTGGCGTTTCGCGAGCCTGGGTATTCTCATTCAGGGCTCGTGCTGCCCGCCGCTCGCTTCCTGAAAGGAAAAGGTGAAAGCATGTTTGTTCTCAACCTCATTAATTTTAAAACTCTTGATGGTCGGGACGTGGTAATGCGAGCACCACCATTTCCTGCCAACAGGAGAAAATATGTTTTCCATCGAGCAAGCCAAACAAATGGCGGCAAAGTTAAAAGCTTCTCTTGAGTTGCGTGAACATAAGCTTTCTTATTCCACCGCGCTCGAAACGGTTGCACACCAGTTAGGTTTCAGAGACTGGAACACAGCGGCAGCAACGTTGCCCCCGCAGATCTCCCCGTCTGAAATTCAATTCAGTAAACCCATCCCCATCCTGCGAATTTTTGATATCCGCAAAGCACAGGAGTTCTATCTTGAATTTCTGTCATTCAGCGTTGAGTTTGAACACCGGTTCGAGCCCGGCTTACCGCTGTATATGGGCATTGCCAGAGAAGGGTTGCAGTTACATCTTTCTGAACATCACGGTGACGCCAGCCCGGGCGCAACGATATTTATTCCAGTGAAAAATATTGAGTTGCTGAGAAATGAACTCCACGGCAAACAATATGGGTACGGTCGCCCGGAAATCGTGAAGCAAGACTGGGGAGACGTCATGGAAGTCCACGACCCGTTTGGCAACCGGCTGCGCTTCTGTCAACAAAGCTAGTTTGTCCTTCTTAAATAGGGGGATTGTCATGGCGCTTTCCCCCTTAGTACGCCATTCGCGGATAGCACAAACCTGCCCGACGACAGCATCACCTTTTTCGCCATGCGCGATACGCGAAAACTGGGTTTCGGACAAATACACGCGTCTGGAAGATTCATTTCTCTATTACCCGCACCGCAATGCGCCGCCCGTTCTGCGAGCGGTTATAGAAACGTTGAGAATTTAACGGATAAAGTGGATGTATCGCATAAGGGCTAAACGGTGTCCGCTTTTACTCCAGCCCTGAAGCAGGAAAGCGGTGAGCGAAAGGCTGACGTCTGGGTAGCTATCCAGTTGCAGTGAAAATGACACAACAGGATGAAGAATGTTTCAGACCTGGCAACGTGCTCTTAACGCCAGGTGGCATGTCAATCTGAGAGCACGCGCTCATTTGCCGTTTTGCCCTTCCCCATTGTCATCTAAAAATTCAGGAATATTTAATGAAATCTGAAGTTCGCCCTTACAGACGCTACCTGAACATTTTTATGCTTACCGCTGTGCTGGCTCTCTTCACGACAGGATATATACCTTCTGTTCACTCTGCAGACAACAACGCGATAAATATCGCGGTCTACAGGGGGGAAGCGGGTTGCGAGGGCTGCTCAGAAATGGTTGTAAAATCACTCGTTAAGACAGGCCTGAAACTCTCTATCAGCTACATCGGCGAGAACGAAAAGCTAAAATTGAACCGCCAGAACCTGAAGAAGTTTGATTTGTATATTCAGCCCGGAGGCGGACAGGACATTCCTGCGGCTTACACTGCGATAGGTGATGAAGGCGCTGACGCTATCCGGGAATTTGTGCGTTCTGGTAAGGGATATCTTGGATTATGTATGGGCGCTTATCTTGCTGACAAAGACTGGATAGGGCTTATTAATGCTCCCCTTGATTCAGAAGCTGGCCGGCCGGGTGCAGAGGCTAATGACGAAGGCGATTACACGCTTTCCGTTAAATGGGGAGGCAAAGAGGAGTCGTTTTACTATCAGGATGGCCCTTATCTGAGTAACAGTACTAGAAGCCCCGGCTATACCCCTATCGCTTATTACCTGAATGGTGACGTTGCAATGGCGGCCTACACCTATGGAAAAGGTAAGGTTGTGCTTACCGGGCCTCATCCAGAAGCAGATGAAAGCTGGATTGATGTAAGCAAACCTGGGTATATCCCTGCAGCAAGCAAAATGACACGCTTGCTGAAATATCTGGACCCGAAGAAAGGCTAAACGCCAGCGCCGGGAAATTGCGTCTTACAATTTTGAGAATTGAGTGCGAATTCACAAAGCTTACTCACGCGTAATGCAAGACAACCGCAGTACCTGTTCGCTTTGCTTTATTGACCGGTAAGCCTGCGGATTTCGCAGCAAATCTTCGCATTGCTCACACCTTAAGCGAACAGTCATGAAAGCTTAAAATCTTGCTTGACCGTTTCAGTACAACTCCCTATAGTAGCGCCCCGTTGCCCCCTGTACTGGCTGGCAGCGATACAATGTGGTGAGGTGTCCGAGTGGCTGAAGGAGCACGCCTGGAAAGTGTGTATACGGCAACGTATCGGGGGTTCGAATCCCCCCCTCACCGCCATCATTCGAAGAAGAGCTCGCATGCAAATGCGGGCTTTTTTTTCGCATATCGCACTCCCGCAGGGGGATGAGAAGCCCCGACCGGGGGTCGACAACTGGCGCAGCCAGTTGGACAAATGACGAGCCCGCGAGGAATCTGCCCACACAAAAACGCCGGGAGCGTTTTTGAACAACGCTTGCGTTGGCCCCGAAGGGGCGAGTAATAGTGAGCGCAGCGAATCAATCCCCCTCACCGCCCTATTCTGAGCGTCATAAACAGACATCGCTCATGACAAAAGGTCACTATCAGCGCGCAGAACGAAACAAATATCGGCGTTAAATCTCCTGCTGTCGCCATTGCCTGACATGGTCGATCAGGGCACGTAGTTTGGGTGCCATATTGCGGCGATGAGGAAAGTAGAGATAGAAGCCAGGGAAATAAGGCAGATAATCATCCAGCAATGAGACAAGCTGCCCGTTTTCAATAAACGGTCTGAACGTATCCTCCGTGGCAAACGTAATGCCGCCACCCGCAAGCGCTAGCCGCAACATCAGGTGCAGATCATTAGTGGTGATCTGCGGCTCAATCGCCAGGCTGAAAGGTTCACCCGCCTCCTCAAATGCCCAGCGATAAGGGGCGACATCTTTGGCTGGACGCCAGCCGATACACCGATGATGGATCAATTCACGCGGATGTGTGGGGGCGTTGTTCGTCGCGAGATACGCGGGCGAGGCAACCGCCATTTCACGTTGCTTTGCGGTCAGCGGGACGGCAATCATATCCTTTTCGATCACCTCTCCCAGCCTTACGCCCGCGTCATAACCCGCAGCCACAATATCAAACTCTTCATCCGTGACGACAATATCAACCGTCACGGCGGGGTTGGCCGCCGCAAACGAGGCGATCAGCGGACCGGAAAGAAACGCTTCGGCTATCGAGGTCACGGCAATCCGCAAACATCCGCGCGGCACATTCTCCGACGCAACCTCTTCAAACGCCGTTTCAATACTGGATAACGGCAATGACAGGGATTGTCGTAGCCGTTCTCCCGCCTCCGTCAGCGTTACTGAGCGCGTCGTACGCATTACCAGCATTGTGCCGAACGCATCTTCAAGTCGTCTTATTCCCTGACTGATCGCCGATCGAGTGACGCCCAGGCGAGCGGCGGCAGCGCTGAAATTACGCTCTTCCGCCACTGCGATAAAAACCGGTAAAAGGTTGAGATCAATTTTCATTGTTTAACAGTGCTAACCAGTGAGTCCAGTAAAGGCAGGATACTGGAACTAATCCTTACGTTCTATGATCGTTTCGAACTCAACTGAAGGAGCATGCTATGGAAAAAGTGATATTAATTACTGGCGCATCAAGCGGGATTGGAGAAGGTATGGCCAGAGAGCTTGGAAACGCAGGCGCGAAGGTGTTATTAGGGGCTCGCAGACTGGAGCGTATCGAGGCCATTGCCGCAGAAATACGCAGCGCGGGCGGTATTGCTGAGGCGCGTGAGCTAGATGTCACCCGCCGCCAGTCGATGGCCAGCTTCGTGCAGGCCGCGCTGGATAAATGGGGCCGCGTCGATGTTCTGATCAACAATGCGGGCATCATGCCGCTCTCTCCGCTTGCCGCCGGCAAACAGGATGAATGGGAGCAAATTATCGACGTGAATATCAAAGGCGTGCTCTGGGGCATTGGCGCTGTTCTTCCCGTGATGGAAGCCCAGGGTTCCGGCCAGATAATCAATATTGGTTCTATAGGTGCCCTTTCCGTCGTGCCAACCGCCGCCGTCTATTGCGCCTCAAAATTCGCGGTACGCGCGATTTCGGATGGTTTACGCCAGGAAAGCCCAAATATTCGCGTGACCTGTGTTAATCCCGGTGTGGTGGAAAGTGAACTTGCCTCAACCATTACGCATCCGGAAACCAGGGCGGCGATGGATGTGTACCGTTCTGTGGCACTTAAACCTGCTGATATCGCCCATGCCGTGCGACAGGTCATTGAGGCCCCTGAGAGCGTGGATACAACAGAAATAACCATCAGACCAACTGCATCAGCCAACTGACATTCCAGACTGATGACAGGAGTTAATGTCCGTTATCATTTCTGAGCAGAGTCGGGGTCAGGGTCATGCCGCCATTGAAGGTAGGGGAATCGCTTATCTCCCCTGCCGGATAACTGGCCCTGATAGTAAAGCCGGTTTACTGCCCGGAGTCAGCAGAACATCCCGCAACATCTTCTGGAAAATATGCGCTACAGGTGACCTGCGCGCCTGTACTGGCAACCCCTTCCCGTTAATCGTGCAGGAGGCCACTGGTATCGCAATGGCTTTCTTTTGAAGGTCAGACTGCCCACTTCTCGCACATAGCAGAACGTCGTTTCCCCCCAGGACTGCCCCCTTTGTGTCAGAAAAGACATTCTAAACATTAAGGTATGATCGTCTACCGGGAGAATGAGCACAGTAAAACCACTGAAGTGTCTGGATAATAGGCCAGCTTTTATCCGTCGTATGGTTGTGAGTCGCCATGATGCGCCAGACTATAATTCAATGTCCGCTAGCGTGCCGCGGATCTGAACGATGAATTTGAGTTCAATAACCCGTGCGCGGATGAATACTTTGCCGCCATCCGGCAGCAGCGGAAACTCTTTTTTACAGGGCACGTTAAGCGTTGATTGCTTCAAAAAAATTACCGCATTTGTTATATTGTTGCTCATTGCTTATTCACCTCTGCGGTGCCAAAAAGAACAAGATTCACCGCAACCCAGGACGATAAAATGTTAGATTACCGCTTCCCGACAGCTTTGCAGATGGTTCTCAGCGTAGCGATGGCGGAGCAAGTGGGTGAACGTTCGACGAGTGCGATTCTGGCCTACGGCCTGGAAGCGAATCCGAGCTTTATCCGCAAATTAATGGTGCCGCTCACGCGTGACGGCATTATCGTCTCAACGCTTGGCCGCAACGGATCTATTCACCTTGGTCGCCCGGCAGAAGAGATCACCCTGCGCGATATCTACCTTTCCGTTATTGAAGATAAAAAACTGTGGGCGTCGCGACCTGACGTACCGGCCCGCTGCGTGGTCAGCGCTAACGCCTGCTGGTATTTCAAATCTATCGCCGAAGAAGCGGAGCAGGCGTCGTTACAGGTATTAGCGCGCCATACCGTGGCAAGCGCGCTGGAAGAGGTGAAAAAAGCCGATACCAGCGGCTGGGATCCGGTGCCGGAACTTATTGCCCAGTATAAAAAAACGTCTTAACTATTTGCTTATTATGAAAAAAAACCGCCTTCACAATGAAGGCGGTTTTTTTGTATCTGCAACAACTTACGCAGGCAGAACGTCATTTACCGGTTTACCGCGCGTCACGAATTTACGCAGCGTAACGTAAAACACCGGAGTCAGGAACAGACCAAACAGCGTCACGCCCAGCATACCGGAGAACACGGTGATCCCGGTGACACCGCGCACTTCTGCACCCGCGCCGTGACCGAGGATCAGCGGAATCGTCCCGGCAATAAAGGCGATGGAGGTCATAACAATCGGGCGTAAACGCAGACGACAAGCCTCCAGCGCCGCTTCCATGATCCCTTTCCCCTGAATTTCCAGCTCGCGGGCAAACTCCACGATAAGAATCGCGTTTTTACATGCCAGCCCCATGAGTACCACCAGACCAACCTGCACGAACACGTTATTATCGCCACCGGTCAGCCAGACGCCAAACAGCGCGGACAGCATCGTCATCGGGACGATTAGGATCACCGCCAGCGGCAACGTCCAGCTTTCATACAGCGCCGCCAGCACGAGGAACGCCAGCAGAACCGCGACCGGGAAGACGATCAGCGCCGTATTCCCCTGAGTGGCCTGCTGGTAGCTCAGGTCTGTCCATTCAATATTCATCCCGTTCGGCAATATCTGCTTAGACATCCCGTCCAGTTGCGTCATCGCCTGCGAGGAAGAGAGAACGCGAGGATCGGCATCACCAATGAGATCCGCCGCCGGATAACCATTGTAACGAATCACCGGATCCGGCCCGTAAGTGGTACTGATATTCACCATACTGCCGATCGGTACCATTTCGCCCTGATTATTACGGGTGCGCAAATTCGCAATATCTTCCACGCTGTCGCGGAACGGCCCGTCAGCCTGCGCCATTACGCGCCAGGTACGCCCGAACTGGTTGAAATCGTTAACATAGGACGAGCCCAGATAGGTTTGCAGCGTACCGAACAGATCGGTCAGCGACACGCCCTGCGCTTTCGCCTTATCACGATCAACCTGCACATCCAGCTGCGGAACGTTAGCCTGGTAGGTTGAGATGGGGAAATGCATCCCCGGCGTCTGCATAATCGCACCGGACATGGTGTTCACCGCACTTTGCAGCGCGCCATAGCCAAGACCGGCGCGATCCTGGATGTAGAGCGAATAACCAGAGCCCTGACCCAGCCCTAAAATCGGCGGCGGCAAAATGGAGAAACCAAAGCCCTGCTGGATCTGCGCGATTTTAGCGTTGATTTCAGCGTTAATTTCCGCCGCGGTATGTTTACGCTGGTCGAACGGTTTCAGACCAAAAAAGACCGTTCCGGTATTCGGCGTATTGGTGAACTGCAACGCGTTAAGTCCTGGAAAAGCGACCGCATAATCCACGCCTTCGGTATTCATACCGATTTCGCTCATTTTGCGGATCACCGCATCGGTACGGGCCAGCGAAGAGCCTTCCGGCATCTTCACGCCGCCAATCAAATAGAGCTTATCCTGCGTCGGAATAAACCCGCCTGGTACGGCTTTAAACATGACGCCAGCGGCACAGAGCAGCAGCACATAAACGACAAACACCGCGCCACGTCGACCAAGCGTTTTACCAACCAGCCCCTGATAACCGTTCGAGCTGCGGTGGAAAAAGCGGTTAAACGGACGGAAAAGCCAACCGAACAGCCGGTCAATAAGCCGCGTCGGGAAGTCTTTCGGTGCGCCGTGCGGCTTCAACAGCAAAGCGGCCAGAGCTGGAGAGAGCGTCAGCGAGTTGATGGCAGAGATCACCGTCGAAATCGCGATCGTCACCGCAAACTGTTTATAGAACTGACCCGTTACGCCGGAGAGAAACGCCATCGGCACGAACACCGCGCACAGCACCAGCGCAATCGCGATAATCGGCCCGGACACTTCACGCATCGCCTGATGCGCCGCCTGCAGCGGGGCAAGCCCCTCTTCGATATTTCGCTCGACGTTTTCCACCACCACGATGGCGTCATCCACAACGATACCGATAGCCAGTACCAGCCCGAACAAACTCAGGGTGTTGAGCGAAAAACCGAGCAGGTAGAGAATGCTGAACGTCCCCACGACCGAGACCGGCACCGCGATCAGCGGAATAATCGACGCGCGCCAGGTTTGCAGGAACAGGATCACCACCAGCACAACCAGCACCACCGCTTCCAGCAACGTTTGCACGACCGCGCGAATGGAATCGCGAACAAAAACTGTCGGATCGTAAGGTGCCGCCCATTTCATATCTTCCGGGAAACGCGTGGCCAGCTCGTTCATTTTGGCGCGCACCGCGTTAGACAAATCGATAGCGTTCGCCCCCGGCGACTGGAAGATACCAATCCCGACCGCGTCTTTATTATTAAGCTGGGAACGCAGCGCATAGCTGCCAGAACCCATTTCAATACGCGCCACGTCGCGCAGGCGTACGACTGAACCGTCTTGCGCCGTTTTCAGAACAATATTGCCAAACTCGTCTTCCGTGTGCAGACGGCCCTGAGCGTTAATGGAGATCAGGAAATCGCTCTCTTTCGGCAGCGGCTCCGCGCCAAGTTGCCCGGCGGAAACCTGGACGTTTTGCTCCTGCATCGCCGTCACCACATCCGAGGCAGTTAACCCACGTGCCGCCACCTTATTCGGATCCAGCCAGATGCGCATCGCGTATTCGCCCGAGCCGAAAATCTGAATCTGGCCGACGCCAGGCAGACGCGCCAGTTCATCCTTCACTTTTAGCGTGGCGTAGTTACGCATATACAGTGAATCGTATTTACCGTTGGGTGAAAACAGATGCACCACCAGCGTGAGCGTCGGTGATTGCTTCTGGGTGGTGATGCCCAAACGCCGCACATCTTCCGGCAGACGTGCCTCGGCCTGCGATACGCGGTTTTGTACCTGAACCTGAGCCTGATCGGGATCTGTACCCGGACGGAAAGTGACGGTGGTCACCAGCACGCCGTCGGAACCTGCGACAGATTTCATGTACATCATGTTTTCAACGCCATTGATCGCTTCTTCCAGCGGCGTCGCCACCGTCTCGGCAATCACTTTAGGGTTGGCGCCTGGATACTCCGCGCGCACCTGTACGCTTGGTGGCACAACGTCAGGATATTCGCTCACCGGCAACAGCGGGATGGCGATTAATCCTGTTACAAAAATCAGAATCGACAGCACCGCGGCGAAAATCGGCCTGTCGATAAAAAAGCGGGAAAAGTCCATGTGTCGGATTCTCAGATAAGGGATCAGTTGAGAGCGGAGCTGGCGTTCATGGCCACGGTTTTCGCGTTAACCGGCATCCCCGGCATAAACACTTTTTGTAAACCGTCGACGATGACTTTATCGCCAGGGTTCAGCCCCTTCTGCACGATGCGTAAACCGGCAGCAAGACGCCCCGGTGTGATATCACGACGCTGCGCTTTCCCCTCTTTATCAACGATATAAACATATTTGCGATCCTGATCGGTCAGCACCGCTTTGTCGTCGATAAGCGTGGCTTTGAATTCAGCGCTGCCCGGCAGACGTACGCGGGCAAAAAGTCCCGGCGTGAACTGACGCTGCGCGTTATCCAACAGCGCGCGCATACGGATCGTGCCGGTACTCGGGGTTAACTGATTATCCAGAAAATCCACTTTGCCCTGATGCGGGTAGCCATCCTCGCCGACAAGGCCAATTTCCACCGGTAGCGCCAGGTGATTACTGGACGCCCCCTGCCCGCTGCGCGCGAGGTTTTGATAGTGGAGATAGGTCGACTCATCCACGTCAAAGTAGACGTAAACGGTTTTCTGTGAAACCAGCGTGGTGAGTACGCTGGCGCTGTCACCCGCGGTGACCAGATTACCGCTGGTGATCAACGCCCGGCTGGCGCGGCCATCAATAGGCGCGGTCACTTTGGTGAAATCCAGGTTAAGTTGCGCGGCGTCAACTGCCGCCTGCGCGGCGCGAATATCGGCCTGCGCCTGAACGGCGGCCGAACGGCGCTGCTCCCACTCCTCACGGGAAACCAGATGGGTGTTGATTAATTTATCGGTACGGTTCGCCTCACTTTGCGCCAGGCTGGCCTGCGTTTTGGCTCTCGCCAGCGTCGCCTGCGCCTGTTCCAGCGCGGCGCGATAGGTTCTGTCATCAATGGTGAACAGCACCTGGCCCTTTTTCACTTCCTGGCCGTCAGTGTAATTCACTTTATCAATGTAGCCGGAGACGCGCGGACGGAGCTGAACACTCTCCACCGCTTCAATCCGACCGTTAAAACTATCCCACTGGCTAATAGATTTCACTACCACGTCAGCGGCGCTGACGGCGGGAGCTTGTGGCACGGCATTTTGCGCGACACCGTTATCGCATCCGACGAGCACGACGGAGAGCAACATCGCTCCCAGTGCATTCAGATGAAAGTTAACCCAAGGTTTCTGCAGGCTCATTATTTTTATTCCGCTAATTGTAGCCGCCGGGCAAGACGCAGCGGGAGACGCTACGCCACTTCCTTTGTCCGGGCTGGCTTCAGGCCATTTGTGCCGTTCATCGCCACAAAACTGTAACAGTTGCCAATACACTATCGCGGGGATTGTAGGGAGGCGCTAAATTTAGTGCAAGAATAATTGATACACTTTATGTGCTGTTTGAGTCAGGGGGAAAAGTCACGTTTCCGACAAGGATTTAAATGCAACAATAAAACTTGCAATTAATGCGAAAACGGGCCACCTTTAAATGCAACAGACAAAGATGCTTTTAAATAAGCGGCGTGAGGATAACAAGATGAACACTGGCGCATTTATTCACGATTTACTCGACTGGATCGACAACAACCTGGAAAGCCGTCTGGACATTGAAACCGTCTCCAGGCGAGCCGGCTATTCGAAATGGCACCTCCAGCGCCTCTTCAAAGAGCATACGGGTTATCGTCTCGCCGAGTATATTCGCGCGCAAAAGCTGCAAAAATCGATCGAGCGCTTAACCCACAGCGACGAGCCGATTCTGAACGTGGCGATTGCGTTAGGCTTTGACTCCCAGCAGTCCTTCAACCGCAGTTTCAAGCGCCAGTATGGCCAGGCACCCGGCGCATGGCGTCGCAGTATCGGCTGCCCTCAGGCGCAGCAATTACGCCAGCAATCCACATAACACGTCGTGGTTTTCGCAAACGCGCTCAGGATGAAATCGTCGGCCTGATAACAGCAGGCCAACGATACTACGGGCAGGCTGCCCGGCGCATGCGGTTTGACGTTGCAGTAAAATAGCCGCAGTGAAAATACCCGACACGGCATAATTATTATCTCTGGCATAAGATGCGTGACGTGAGTTATTTACAAACGCATTATCCTCTTTCTCTCTCATACCGAAGCTGCAATCCTTATTTTGTCCGTAAAAAATGTACCCCCTGCTCTCTTCTTCTACTGGAGGACTGTCACCGTTGACTGTGCCAAACGATGCTCTGTTAATGAATGGTCAGTGCAGCCAGGCTTCCATCACGTGCATTTTAGTCTTCAGGTGCATCCGTCACCGGGAATGGGATCCATTTTTTTGCGCAATCCGCCTGGACAGCCGATCGTGGTAACGATGCCTCGCCCGGCGGCACAGGTGAGACTCCATCGGGGCCAATGCGGATCTGCGCCGATTCAATTAGCCAGCGGGCTGTGTTGCTGAAAGAGACGTCGTTCAGGGCAAATTGCAAAGGATGAGCCGCGTCATAACCGCGTAATATCAACTGGCCGGTTTCGCCGGAAATGTGGCTCAGGGAGATATTGCGGTAGACGGGAATGTTGTTACCGAGCGCGTGCGCATCATAGTGGGTATCAAAGTCGAGCGGCCGACGATTCCCGCGCATACAAACATTTTCGTAGCGCACATCGCTGACAACGCCGCCCCGGCTGATGTCACTTTTGATACGAAGCCCGGAAGTTGTGCCGTCAAGCGTCAAATCACGCACCCGAATGTCACTGACACCCCCAAGCGTCTCGCTACCAATCGACATCCCGTGTCCCCAGTAAAAATGGTTATCCACCAAGACCACATGGCGCGTGGCGCCACCTGCGCCTGCTTTAATCGCCACATTATCGTCACCGGTTCTGATGAAGCTGTGGGCGATGAGGATATTCTGCGACGAAATGGGATCAATGCCGTCGGTGTTACGGGCATTCGCCGGGGTATCAATACGCACGCCCCAGAACGTCGCATCCTGGACGTTTTTCAGCGTGGCATGGAATCCCGGCGCATTTCGCAGTGTGATGCCGTGAAAAATAATATGCGAGGCATCATCTACTTCAATCAGGCGAGGAACATTCTGCGCCCCGCCTTCCGTCTGTGCGCGGCGAGCCAGTTGCCACCATGATTCTTTCTGCCCTTGTATCGGCTTACCGCCCTGCCCATCAATAATGCCCTCCCCGACAATGCCTCCCCCGTCCGTGCTTTTAAAAAGAATAAAGGGCCGACAGCCATTCCCTTTATGATCGACAGTTCCACAGTGACCGTTCTTGTCGTAAACACGTGAGTCACTATTCGCTACCAGCATTGCCCCCCGCGAGATCCAGAGTGTGACGCCAGACTTCATGGTCAGCGGCCCACTGGAGAAACGACCCGCAAGGAGCTGCAATGCCTCACCCCGGGGGCAGTTATCCATCGCCGACTGAAGCCGTCGGGTATCGTCTCCTGACGAAGAAGCCAGCCTTGCGCAGATATGCGCGGGCAGCACAGGTTCTGACACATCAGCATTATTCTGGGCCAATAGCATCGCGCAGAATCCGGATACCGGGAAAACAATGAGGCTGGCAATTATTCCTTTCACATTACGGCGCAGAAAAAACATAATCATCCCGACATTAGCATTATTAAAGTATGGTTAAGGTGCTGCGATAAAAACATCTGACGAATTCATATTTAGTTGAATTGGCGTTTAAGTTCAGCGGAGAAAAATTGATAAGATGTTTCTCCTTTTTTATTTCCACGATTATCAATCAGTATTAACTCATTACACTTAAAGCGAAAGAGATTTAGCAAAATGTATTGGTTTTTCATGCGACTTTCCTTTTAACCTCATGCAATACAGATATCTCTTTATGTGTACTCATTACCATCCAGTTTAGTAAAAACACGTCCGGACGTTGCATCAAGAGTGTTCACAATACGCTTTAGATCTTCGAAATCGTAATAAACCTGCTGATTTAACGGCGTGTTTCTGACAATCCCAATGCAATAGTTCAAAGCATTTAACGCATTATGTACCTGGTAAAGGCAAAGTGCGGCGTTGCTGTCCAGATGGGCTTTGGTTAACATGCGGACATCCTGCTCAATGCCAGCCCTGATAACATCCAGTTTTAGATACAATAAGCGCAAAGCGTCGGACTCATCAGGTTCCAGTAACAACACGTTCATTATTCCAATGGATTCTTTAAAATTTTTAACGATCGAGTTAATAAAATTACACGCGTCATATCCCATGTTCACTCCGCAAATAGTTATTAATGCCATTAGTTCCACTTCATATAATTAGCGTTGTTATCCAGAGGCATGAAAAGTAAACAGCATTGCAACAAAGTAAAAATAACAGTCGAGAACACAAATGGTGACACTCTAATTTTCATTAGATAAGTTTATCTTTATAAAATTAAACCTGAACACAATAACATTATCTAATCAATGCTCGCAGAATAACCTCATTAATAGTGTAAATATCACTGATAGTGATTTTTTACCGGCACAGAGCAATGGGTTCGGTGCATATTTGTAAGAGCGTGATATTACCTGTCAGACTATCCCTGTATCGGGTGCCTGCGGGGCGCGCTGAATAAAGCGCATGGAATCCAGCAAATTATCCTTCTCAGCATCAGTAAGATTTGGGGACACTGTTTTCTCCGCCAGCACAGCCCGGTCGGTATAAGAGAGCGTTCCTGCACGAAGCCGCTGACTTATGACCATCAGCAAATGCTTGTCCAGTTCATTTATACGCCGTCTGATCCCATCAAGATCCAGGAGGGTGACGAATGATTCTGGTCGAGGCAACCAGTCTGCCAGATAGCGATACTGTATCGCTTTTCCCGCATTCATCAGCGCACTGATAAACGGCTCCACGGACTGCGGTTCCAGCCCAACCTCGTGCGCAGTGCTCTGCGCCTGCAGCAACACTTTTTGTTCCCGGGCTAAATCCTCCACCGGCAAATGGTGTTTCGCTTTGCAGGCTGCAACGTCTCTCATTAACGCCATGCGTTCGCTTAAGAGTGATGAAAGGGCACTAAGACAAATGGGTGCAGAGGCTCCCGTAAAAAAACTTCCGGACATACAGAGTGTCGATACGAAAATCTTCATCATCATCCCTCCAAAAATGGTGCCAACCCTAATTTACCTGCGCAAATATAACCAATAGTTACTATTTCATTTCTGGATGTAAGAGCTTTGTTATAAGCAGCACATGACGTTCCAGCGCGCACGCGCTCTTCAGATAACCAATTGCGTGACCCACCGTGGTTGAAAAGTGCCTCCGGGATCACCGGCAAGCCAGTACCACGGTAAAGCGCTAACAGGCACCGTTCACTTTTCAGTAATTCAGTTGCGTTATTATTTCATCAAAGCGGCTTTGCGTAAGAAAATGTAACGCGCTGATATCAATATGGATTCATCGACAGGCAGCAAATCCTGTACGGATCCGCGATTTTTATAAGGGGGAAAAGCACTACAGACCAGGCAGGGTGAGCACAGAGATAAGAGTGATGACGTGCCAGATATCCCCTCTCTTCGGGGCTCCGGCAACAGGGATATCTATTTTATAAAGAACGCCCCCGCAAAATATCAGTCATCAAGCCGCAAAGAAGACATGCGCGCTGCGGTAAGCGAAGCAGGTCTTAACTGGCCAGAACCGCCTGGCGGCGAGAAAAGCGCTGAAACACATAATTACCACAGGCAAAAGCATCGGTCAGGTTCTTTTGAATTACATATTGCACATTTCAAATGCTTAATCGTTCGCTGGAAAAACAGGCTCACGCAGTCAGCAGGCGCGACACAGGTCCGGTTATTTACACGTCATTATTTACAAGCCATGGTCTTGTTCTGTTATCGACCCTCGCCTTTCAAAGAAGAACCAGCCTGAAAAAGCGGGTTTCTTTCGTATGTCGCCAGGGAATGACGATCCGCGGTCGGGCCAGGGAACGGCCTGTTTGCCCCCCGCAAAAAATAAAACCCGGTTTCCCGGGTTTTATCGCTAACTATCAACGCCGTCAGTCGTACGCTTTCAGCGTGCGCTGGCAGAGCGCGGAGCGTACGCAGTCGTCTTTATTAAAGCGTACAACGCCAATCATCTCGTCTTCCTCAAAACGTGCCAGCGCGTCGCTCAAACCCGATTTCACACCGGATGGCAGGTCACACTGGGTAATATCACCGTTGACAATAACGGTCACGTTCTCCCCGAGGCGCGTTAAAAACATTTTCATTTGCGCAGCCGTGACATTCTGAGCCTCGTCGAGAATGACCACCGCATTTTCAAAGGTACGTCCGCGCATATAGGCGAACGGCGCGATTTCCACCTTACCGATCTCTGGTCGCAGGCAGTATTGCATAAAGGACGCCCCCAGGCGTTTCAACAGCACGTCGTAGACGGGCCGGAAATAGGGAGCGAACTTCTCCGAAATATCACCGGGTAAGAAGCCGAGATCTTCGTCGGCCTGCAGAACCGGTCGGGTTACAATAATCCTGTCCACATCCTTATGGATCAGGGCTTCCGCCGCTTTCGCCGCGCTGATCCACGTTTTCCCGCAGCCGGCTTCGCCGGTTGCAAAGATCAGTTGTTTACTCTCGATAGCATTCAGGTAGTGCGCCTGAGCTTCATTACGCGCTGCAATTGGAGAAGTATCACGGCTGTCCCGCGCCATGCCAATTGCTTCTACGCCACTCATCTGCACAAGCGAGGTGACCGACTCTTCTTCACGTTGTTTATGGCTGCGTGAATCACGTCTCAGCACGCGTTTCGCTTCACGACGAGCTTTGATCACTGCTTTTTGTCTTCCCATGGATAGCACCTTGAGTTGTTGGTTTACATCACACACGTCGCTATCGACGCGATTATGCGCACAAACGTCTGAGGGTTGGCTTCCTTGTAAGCCATGGCTTGCCTTTGAAAATGACGTGCCAACGCGACGAACAGCATCGCCTGTCACATCGTCGACATCAGGAATGAAAAAGAAGGAGGAAAATTCAGGGGTGAAGAAGTCGCTGCCGGAGGTCGCACCTCCGTGCCGGGTTTTGCGTGGTCTTTTTGTCTGTCCGCTACTGGACTTTACCATCCGCGATCTCCAGAAAAACTTCATCACCGCAGGGGATAACGCTCTCACTAATTACATCAAAGATTAGCATCATTGCAACATTATTTTTACCTAACCATAACGTGCATGACCTCTGCGTCGTTGAACAGAGTCTCGGTTATGAATATTACAGAAAGATAACAGATACTTTCTCATACGAAAAAATGATATCTGGATGGCAGAAAAAGTATGTCAGGATGCAACAGATGACAGAATATCCTGCCCGGTAGCGGGCAGGATAGGATCTTCACACTTCTAGCAGAGATTGCGCCAGATAGCGGTTTGCCGCTTGTACGCCGGGCAACGCAAAGAAGTAACCGCCACCAATCGGACGAATGTACTCTTCCAACGCCTCGCCGTTCAGACGCTTTTGCACCGTCAGAAAGCCTTTTTCCAGATCATGTTGATAACAAACGAACAGCAACCCCATATCCAGCTGACCGGAGTTGGTCACCCCGAGCGAGTAACTGTAACCACGCCGCATCATCAGGCTGGATTGCGTCTCTTTCGTGCGCGGGTTCGCCAGACGAATATGGCTGTCGAGGGCTATGACATCACCGTCCGGATCGCTGGCATAATCCGGGACGTCATGCTCATTTTTCATGCCCAGCGGCGCGCCGGAATGCTTATCGCGCCCGAAAATGGTCTGCTGCTCTTTTAGCGGTGTGCGATCCCAGAACTCCACGTGAAACTGGATAATACGCACCGCCTGATAACTGCCGCCCACCGCCCACGCCGGTTCGCCCTGCTCTTTCGTCACCCACACCACCTCGTTCATCAGCGTATTATCGCTGCTGTCCGGGTTGGCGGTGCCATCTTTAAAACCCAGCAGGTTAACCGGCGTCTCTTTGCCTTTGCTGCGCGCCGCATGGTCGGAGATAAACCCTTCCCGCTTCCAGCGCACGCTGAGTAAATCCGGCGTGTGCTTGATGATGTCACGCAGCGCATGAATCACCGTGTCCTGTGTGTTGGCACAAATCTGGAGCAGCAAGTCGCCGTGACACAGCGCCGCATCAAGCGAATCGTTAGGGAAACGCGTCATCTTTTGCAGCTTTTTCGGCATCTGCGCGCGCAAACCAAAACGGTTGTCGAACAGCGATTCGCCTACGGAAACCGTCATCGTCAGGTTATCCGGCGCGATATACGCCCCGAGAATACCGGAGTCCATCGGCGGTAAGCGCGGGTTCGTTGTCGCCGGAGCCGGACCGCCGGAGGTCAGAAACGTGATGCGTTGCGTCAATAAACGGAACAACCGTTCAAGGTCGGCTTTATCAGCAGCCAGCACGTCAAACGCCACCAGCATCATTGACGCCTGCTGTGGCGTCAAAATACCGGCCTGATGCGCGCCCAGGAAAGGCTGCTTCTCCATACGTGCATCAGGCGAAAGCGTCCCAGGTGCGCTCTTCGGTGTTACCGCATGCGCTACCGGGCATCCGCCAGCCAGCGCAAGCGCGCCTCCCAGCGCGCCCATACTTTTTAATAAACGGCGCCGGGAAGGTTCGCTGACGTCGTTGTTATCATCGTGCTTCATGGTATTAGTCCAGCCCCAGCACGCCGCGCAGCTGCGCCAGGTCTTCCGCCAGTGTGGTGATCGGCCCTTTCAGCGCGTTGCGATCGGCGTCGGTCAACTTATCGTAGGTCTCATACCCCTCTTTAGTGCGATATTTCGCAAGGATGGTATCCACTTTCTTAAAGTTGGCATCGACTTTCGCCAGCAGTTCGGCGTTATCTTTCTGCAATTGCGGACGCAGCAAATCAACAATTTTCTGTGCGCCATCGACGTTGGCCTGGAAGTCCCACAGATCGGTGTGGCTGTAGCGATCTTCTTCACCGCTGATTTTGCTCGCGGCCACTTCTTCAATCAGACCGGCTGCACCACCGACCACTTTGGATGGCGGGAACGCCAGCTCATTAATGCGCGTTTGCAAATCAACCACATCTGAGTTGAGCTGATCGGCATATTTGCCCATGTCTTTGGTGCTGTTATCACCAAACAGGGCTTTTTCCAGACGGTGGAAACCGGTAAATTTCGGATCGGCGGCTTTATGCTCGTAATCATCTTCACGGGCATCAATGCTGCCATCGAGATCGGAGAAGAGCTCAGCAATCGGTTCAATACGCTCGTAGTGCTGGCGCGTCGGCGCATACAGCGCTTTCGCTTTTTCGATATCGCCCGCTTTTACCGCATCAGTGAACGCTTTAGTGCCGGAAACCAGCTGCGCCGTTTCGGCAACCACATACGCTTTATACGCGGTAATGGCTCCGCTCAGGCTCAGCAGCGCGTCACCTTTTGCCGCATCGGCCGTCGCCGCGCCTTTCACCACCAGCTTGCCTTTCGGGTTGGTTAACAGACCGCAAGTCATCTCATACTCGCCCGGCTGCAGGTTAGCCGTCAGTTTCTGGCTAAAACCTGGCGCGATATTTTCACGCTCTTCAACCACCATCACGCCTTTGAGGATCTCCCACTCGAGCGCTTTCTGGCTATGGTTGAGAATAATAAACTGCGTTTTACCGGCGTTCACCGTCAGGTTCATCGGCTCACACTGTTTGTCCGTAACCGTAACTTTCACCTGTGGGATATCCGCAGCCTGAACCGCGAAAGCACTGGAGATTAATGCCGCCATCCCGGCTTGTAATGCACTACGACGAAAATGAATTGCCATGCCCTTTCCCTTAATTAGTATGTTGTAACTATAAAGCGATTATGGTGCCGCTCGTGAAGGTTGCGTCCCCGCGCGAGGCGGTAAAACAAACATCACCAGCGCCGGGATCAGATAGATAAAGTAGACCACCACTTCGCTGACGCTTGGTGTTTCCTGGTAACCAAAAATCCCTTCAAGCAGCGTACCGGTGAGGGAATGTGTGGTGAGTACATTACTGAAATCGAAGGCCACGTCCTGGAAGTGGTTCCATAATCCCGCTTCGTGAAACGCGCGGATCGCCCCGGCGGCAAGCCCGGCCGCGACAAACAGAATAAACAGGCTGGTCCATTTGAAAAACACGCCGAGGTTCAGACGCACGCCACCCCAGTAAAGCAAGAAACCGAGCACCACCGCCGTGGCCAGACCCAGCACTGCGCCCAGCGGCGGCCAGACGCCGACATCCTGCTGGAACGCCGCCAGCAGAAAGAACACCGATTCCAGCCCTTCGCGCGCCACGGCGAAAAAGACCATCAGGATCAGTGCCCAACCGTGGTTATGGCTGCGCGCCAGCGCGTTGTCGACCGCCTGCTCCAGCTGCACTTTGACGTTGCGCGACACTTTGCGCATCCAGAACACCATCCAGGTGAGGATCACTACGGCTATCGCCGCGACAATGCCTTCAAACAGCTCCTGTTCTTTTTGCGGAAACTCGCCGGTAGTTTCATTGATCGCAATACCGAGCCCAAGACAGAGCGCGGCGGCAAGAAAAACACCAATCCACATCACGTTTATCCAGCGCCCACGCTGGGTACGTTTCAGATAACTGGCAATCAGGCTGACGATCAGCGCCGCTTCGAGGCCTTCACGTAACATAATCAAAAATGGAACAAACATGGAGGAAACCCCTAATGTCATGCGCGGTCAATGGTTGCAAAGAAAAGTAAATTGCATTGATAGTGATTATCATTACGCCGCAAGGAAACTCAAGCGAAAAATGTTGAGAATGATAACTGGATGTAACCGCGTAGCAGGCTAACCGTGCGGTTTATGCGTTATGCGGAAGCAGTTGAAATAAAGCAAAAACATAGCTTACAAATCTTTAACTTTATATTTACCCCACTCCGGCGCTGTGGCTAAATAAACGCCCCGTTTCGTTTACCTGCAAAATTAAAGACATGACTAACTTCTTCCATTTTTTGCTGGCGCTGGTGGTGATCCTCGCGCTGGCCTGGCTGGTGAGTTTTGACCGCCGACACATTCGTTTTCGCTTCATCCTGCAATTAATTGTCATTGAACTGGCGCTGGCGTGGTTCTTCCTGCACGCGCAAAGCGGGTTAACGCTGATTAAATACGTTTCCGGCTTCTTTGAAGCACTGCTGAAATTCGCGGGCGAAGGCACCGGCTTTGTCTTCGGCGGGATGAGCGAAAAAGGGCTGGCCTTTATCTTCCTCGGCGTGTTGTGCCCTATCGTCTTTATTTCCGCGCTGATCGGCATTTTGCAGCACTGGCGCATTCTGCCTATTTTTATTCGTTTGATAGGTACATTACTGTCAAAACTGAACGGCATGGGCAAACTGGAGTCATTTAACGCCGTCAGCTCGCTGATCCTCGGCCAGTCGGAAAACTTCATCGCCTATAAAGGCATCCTCGCGGATCTCTCCTCGCGCCGCATGTTCACCATGGCTGCAACGGCAATGTCGACGGTGTCGTTGTCGATTGTCGGCGCGTATATGACCATGCTGGACGCGAAATATGTGGTCGCCGCGCTGGTCCTCAATATGTTCAGCACCTTTATTGTGCTGTCGGTCATTAACCCGACGCGCCCGGAAGCAGAAGCCGAGGTTAAACTGGAAAAGCTCCACGAATCGCAGAGTTTCTTTGAGATGCTCGGGGAGTACATCCTCGCGGGTTTCAAAGTGGCGATGATTATTCTGGCGATGCTGATTGGCTTTATTGCGTTGATAAGCGCCGTCAACGCCCTCTTCTCCGCCTTGTTCGGCATCAGCTTCCAGCAACTCCTCGGTTATGTGTTTTACCCGCTGGCATGGCTGATTGGCATTCCGCTGAGCGATGCGCTGCACGCGGGCAGCATTATGGCGACCAAGCTGGTGGCGAATGAATTTGTAGCGATGATTGAGCTGCAAAAAATCGCCGCGCAGATGACGCCGCGCGGTCTGGGTATTCTTTCCGTGTTTCTGGTGTCGTTCGCCAACTTTGCCTCGATCGGCATTGTGGCGGGGGCAATTAAGGGGTTAAACGAGCAACAGGGGAATTCTGTTTCCCGCTTTGGTCTGCGCTTAGTGTACGGCGCAACGCTGGTGAGTTTGCTTTCGTCGGCTTTTGCAGGCGTGGTGTTGTAATTTACTGGCCCACTTCGCGCAAGTGGGCCTTTACATCAGAATTGTACGCAGACCGGCTGATCGACACGCATCACCGATTCCTGGGCAAAGCGTGATTTGTAGATATCACGCAGCGCATCGATTTTAGTGTCACTTTGCGCATCCACGCTGTGGATCAGCATCAACGCCTTGCTTGGCTCCTTCGACACCTTCCCGTCACTTCCCAGCCATTGCCCCTGCGCATCAAAAGTGGTTAAACCATCGCGAAAACGCGGCGTGACATCGTTATCCACATACTGCTGCCACTCCTGCACGGTAATCGCTTTGCCGCCCTGGCGGGTTAAGCCGTAATAGAGCGTGGTTTGCTGCATCTGGTTTTCAGCCTTGCAGGTGTGTGCTGCCGCCCCCGGTTGTTTTACAGCAGGCGAAACGCAACCCGCCAGTAAACCCGCCATCATCAGTGCAGTGAACCCTGTCTTTAACGTCATGTTGTTATCCTCATTGTTATTTGTTGTGAGATAACAGCGTAATTACAATTATTTAGCAATAAAAAACCCGCCGCAGCGGGTTTTTCATAAGAGGTAATTTATTCAGCCTGTAAACGCGATGGCGGCGCAGAGCGGTAATGCGCATCTGCCTCGGCAAAGCGCTGCTGCATCTGCGCGGAAGGCGCTTTGCCCAGCAGGCTAAACACCACAATGCCGATACTGCCGAAAACAAAGCCCGGAATGATTTCATACAGATCCAGCCAGGCGTAGTGTTTCCAGACAATCACTGTCACCGCACCGATGATCATCCCCGCCAGCGCACCGTTACGCGTCATGCGCGACCACATCACCGAGAACAGTACTACCGGGCCAAACGCCGCCCCGAAGCCCGCCCAGGCGTAGCTCACCAGGCCGAGCACGCGGTTTTCCGGGTTCGCCGCCAGCGCAATCGCCACCAGCGCCACCAGCAACACCATCGCACGGCCAACCCATACAAGCTCGCGCTGGCTTGCGCCTTTACGCAAAAACGCTTTATAGAAATCTTCGGTAATCGCGCTGGAGCACACCAGCAACTGGCAGCTCAGCGTCGACATCACGGCGGCGAGGATCGCTGACAACAGCACTCCGGCAATCCACGGGTTGAACAGAACTTGCGCCAGCTCGATAAACACGCGCTCGGCGTTCTGGTTAACCGCGCCCGCAGCAGACGGATTTTCATTGAAATAGGCGATGCCGAAAAAGCCCACCGCGACCGCACCCGCCAGGCACAGGATCATCCACGTCATACTGATGCGACGCGCATGGACAATGGTGTGATGGGAATCCGCCGCCATAAAACGCGCCAGAATATGCGGCTGGCCGAAATAACCCAGCCCCCAGCCCATCAGCGAGACGATGGCGACAAAATTCAGGCCTTTCAGCATATCGACGTTTTCAATGCTTTTTTGCTTAATCACTTCCAGCGAATCACCAAAACCGCCGACGGAAATAATGACAATCACCGGCGTCAGGATCAGCGCGAAAATCATCAGGCTGGCCTGCACCGTGTCAGTCCAGCTGATCGCCAGGAAACCGCCAATAAAGGTGTAAATGATCGTCGCAGCGGCACCGGCCCACAGGGCGGTTTCGTAACTCATGCCGAAGGTACTTTCGAACAGGCGAGCGCCGGCAACAATGCCGGAAGCACAATAAATGGTGAAAAACAGCAGAATCACCACCGCCGAGATAATCCGCAGCAGGCGGCTGTTATCTTCAAAACGGCCGGTGAAATAGTCCGGCAAGGTCAGCGCGTTATTGTTCACCTCGGTGTGGACACGCAAACGCCCGGCCACCAGTTTCCAGTTAATCCAGGCGCCCAGTGTCAGGCCAATGGCGATCCAGCTTTCAGAGATACCTGAGATAAAAATCGCGCCCGGCAGCCCCATCAGCAGCCAGCCGCTCATATCCGATGCCCCCGCAGACAGCGCAGTGACCAGCGGCCCAAGGCTGCGACCGCCCAGAATATAGTCATCGAAGTTTTTCGTCGAACGCCAGGCGACGAAACCGATAAGTATCATGCCAAAGATATAAACGAGAAAAGTCACCAGCATCGGTGTGCTCATTGCCATTAAAAAGTCTCCAGGATTCTTCGTCGGCAAATACTGCTTGCCGCTTTTTTCCAGCACCGGAACGAGGCGCTGGGGCGTTTAGATTATTTGAAGCGCCCGTATCCTGCCGGATGCCTCACTTATTCACAATTGATTTAACACAGCATTTACATCAAATTCATCCCGGCTCTGATAACAATTTCCTATAGGTTGCACTCTGTCACACTTTCAAAGGTTGCACCTTTAAAAAGTGTTATCTGCCGCATAAAACCTACTTTGCCAGCGAATTATTCAGCGCCTTTAGCAATTACCAACCGTTAACATTTCATTCATTTCTTACCTTGCCAGCCAGGTCACATTTAACAAGGTTGCACAAAGTTGCAACATGATGGATATTTCAGCCTGAACCGCAAAACAACGTAAAAAACAGGAGCAAAGCATGGGCACCACCACCATGGGGGTCAAGCTTGATGACGCAACACGCGAAAGGATCAAAGCCGCTGCGGCGACCATCGACCGCACACCGCACTGGCTGATTAAACAAGCCATCTTCAATTTTCTGGAAAAGCTGGAAAACAACGAAGGCCTGCCGGAACTGGCGACCGCATCCGCCACCGCGCAGGAAGATGAGAGTGCCGTTGTGGTTGATGACAGCCACCAGCCGTTTCTCGATTTTGCCGAGCAGATCCTGCCGCAGTCCGTTTCCCGTGCCGCGATCACCGGCGCATGGCGCTGGGCGGAAACCGATGCCGTGCCCATGTTGCTGGAACAAGCCCGCCTGCCGCAGCCGGTGGCGGAAAATGCCCATAAGCTGGCGTATCAGTTAGCGGAAAAACTGCGTAACCAGAAAACCGCCTCCGGCCGCGCGGGCATGGTGCAAAGCCTGTTACAGGAGTTTTCCCTCTCCTCGCAGGAAGGCGTGGCGCTGATGTGTCTGGCCGAAGCGTTACTGCGTATTCCCGACAAAGCCACTCGCGATGCGCTGATCCGCGACAAAATCAGCAACGGTAACTGGCAGTCACACATTGGGCGCAGCCCGTCGCTGTTCGTCAATGCCGCCACCTGGGGGCTGCTGTTCACTGGCCGCCTGGTCTCCACGCATAACGAAGCCAATCTCTCGCATTCGTTGAATCGTATTATTGGTAAAAGCGGCGAGCCGCTGATCCGTAAAGGCGTGGATATGGCGATGCGCCTGATGGGCGAACAGTTCGTTACCGGCGAAACGATCGCCGAAGCGCTGGCTAACGCGCGCAAACTGGAAGAGAAAGGTTTCCGCTACTCCTACGACATGCTCGGCGAAGCGGCGCTTACCGCGGCCGATGCGCAGGCGTATATGGTGTCGTACCAGCAGGCGATCCACGCCATTGGCAAAGCCTCCAACGGGCGCGGCATTTATGAAGGTCCGGGAATTTCGATTAAATTATCCGCCCTGCACCCACGCTATAGCCGCGCGCAATTCGACCGCGTAATGGATGAACTCTATCCGCGCCTGAAATCCCTCACTTTGCTGGCGCGCCAGTATGACATCGGCATTAACATTGACGCCGAAGAGGCCGATCGTCTGGAAATCTCCCTCGATCTGCTGGAAAAACTCTGTTTCGAGCCGGAACTGGCAGGCTGGAACGGCATCGGTTTTGTTATTCAGGCCTACCAGAAGCGCTGCCCGTTTGTGATTGATTATCTTGTGGATCTGGCGACACGTAGCCGTCGTCGTCTGATGATCCGCCTGGTAAAAGGCGCTTACTGGGACAGCGAAATCAAGCGCGCGCAAATGGAAGGGCTGGAAGGCTACCCGGTTTATACCCGCAAGGTATACACCGATGTTTCATACCTCGCCTGCGCGAAAAAATTACTCGCGGCGCCGAACCTGATCTATCCGCAGTTCGCCACCCACAACGCCCATACGCTGGCAGCTATCTACCAGCTTGCCGGGCAGAACTACTATCCGGGACAGTACGAATTCCAGTGCCTGCACGGCATGGGCGAACCGTTGTATGAGCAAGTCGTCGGTAAAGTGGCCGATGGCAAACTGAACCGCCCGTGCCGCATTTATGCACCGGTCGGCACCCACGAAACGTTGCTGGCGTACCTGGTGCGCCGCCTGCTGGAAAACGGCGCGAATACCTCGTTCGTCAACCGCATTGCCGACAATACGCTGCCGCTGGACGCGCTGGTTGCCGATCCGGTGAGCGAAGTGGAAAAAATCGCCGCCCAGGAAGGTCAGGTTGGCTTGCCACACCCGAAAATCGCCCTGCCCCGCGCGCTGTATGGCGAAGGCCGAATCAATGCCTCGGGCCTGGATCTGGCGAACGAACACCGGCTGGCCTCGCTCTCCTCCTCGCTGCTCGCCAGCGCGGCGCAGAAATGGTACGCCCGCCCGACGCTGGAACAGGTGGTTATGGACGGCGAACCCGTCGCGGTAATCAACCCTGCCGAACCGAAAGACACCGTTGGCTATGTGGTGGAAGCCAGCGAAGCGCAGGTTAACCAGGCGCTGGAAAACGCCGTTAATCACGCACCGATCTGGTTTGCCACGCCGCCGCAGGAGCGCGCCGCCATTCTTCAGCGCGCCGCAGTGCTGATGGAAGATCAAATGCAGTCGTTGATTGGCATTCTGGTGCGTGAAGCAGGTAAAACCTTCAGCAACGCCATTGCCGAAGTGCGCGAAGCGGTCGATTTCCTGCGCTACTACGCAGGCCAGGTGAGTGCGGATTTCGATAACGAAACGCACCGCCCGCTGGGACCGATAGTGTGTATCAGCCCGTGGAACTTCCCGCTGGCGATTTTCACCGGCCAGATTGCCGCAGCGTTAGCGGCGGGCAACAGCGTGCTGGCAAAACCTGCCGAGCAGACTCCGCTGATTGCTGCTCAGGGCGTGGCTATTTTGCTGGAAGCTGGTGTCCCGGCGGGTGTTTTACAGTTACTGCCAGGGCGTGGCGAAACCGTAGGCGCGCAGCTGACCGCCGATCCGCGCGTGCGCGGCGTAATGTTTACCGGCTCCACCGACGTGGCTACGCTGCTGCAACGCAGTATCGCCACGCGCCTCGATGCCCAGGGCCGTCCGACGCCGCTTATCGCCGAAACCGGCGGGATGAACGCGATGATTGTCGACTCCTCCGCGCTTACCGAACAGGTGGTTATCGATGTGCTGGCCTCCGCGTTTGATAGCGCAGGCCAGCGCTGTTCAGCCCTGCGCGTACTCTGCTTGCAGGATGACATTGCCGATCACACGCTGACCATGTTGCGCGGCGCGATGGCCGAGTGTCGCATGGGTAACCCAGGCCGACTGACCACCGATATCGGCCCGGTGATCGACGCCGAAGCGAAAGCGAATATCGACAAACATATCCAGGCCATGCAGGCCAAAGGGCGCAAGGTGTACCAGGCGGTGCGTGAAAACAGCGAAGATGCGCGCGAATGGCGCACCGGCACCTTTGTCGCGCCAACACTGATTGAACTGGAAAGTTTTGACGAGCTGAAAAAAGAGGTCTTCGGCCCGGTGCTGCACGTCGTTCGTTATCACCGTAACCAGTTGGATCAATTAATCGCGCAGATTAACGCCTCCGGCTATGGGCTGACGCTCGGCGTTCATACCCGTATCGATGAAACCATCGCCCAGGTCACCGGCAATGCCCATGTCGGTAACCTGTATGTGAACCGCAATATGGTGGGCGCGGTAGTAGGTGTGCAGCCATTTGGCGGTGAAGGGTTGTCCGGCACCGGGCCGAAAGCCGGCGGGCCGCTCTATCTTTATCGCCTGTTAGGTAGCCGACCGGAAAACGCGGTGCAGAAAACGCTGGCTCGTCACGACGCGCAACATCCGCTGGATGCGCAGCTGAAAGCATCACTCCTGCAGCCGCTGGACGCATTACGCGCATGGGCAAAAGATCGTCCGGCGCTGCAACAACTGTGCGCCCATTTTGGCGAACTGGCGCAAACCGGCACACAACGCCTGCTGCAAGGCCCGACCGGCGAGCGCAACAGCTGGACGCTGGTACCGCGCGAGCGGGTACTCTGCGTGGCAGATAACGAGCAGGACGCACTGGTGCAACTGGCGGCGGTCATCGCTTGCGGTAGCCAATTGCTATGGCCGGACGACACGCTGCACCACGATGTGGCAAAACAGCTGCCGGAAAGCGTCAGCAAACGTATTCAGTTTGCCAAAGCCGATGCGTTAATGGCGCAGACGTTTGATGCGGTGATTTTCCACGGTGATTCCGACCAACTGGTGGCGCTGTGCGAAAACGTCGCCGCACGCAATGGCGCAATTGTGTCGGTACAGGGCTTTGCGCGTGGTGAAACCAACATCCTGCTCGAACGCCTGTGGGTGGAACGCTCGTTGAGTGTCAACACCGCCGCTGCCGGTGGCAACGCCAGCCTGATGACGATTGGCTGAAGCAGGGTAACTGGATAATCCAAAGCCTCGCGTTGCGGGGCTTTATTTTTATAAGCGAGGAAATAGAACTATTGATATGAGTCAGCACAATCATAACGCGTTCATTGACAGTTCATTTAACCGGGAGTAGAAAAATCTGAAGCCAAATTTATAGATAAAAAGGAGATCGAGGTGGCAACCGGGAAAGACACATTTAGACCACTCACCGCTGGCGAAAGCAGAATGGCCCGTATTCTTTTCAAAGATACGATCAATTATGGTTCAGTAAGAATTTATAAGGGTAGCTATTTCCCTTTTAATCTTCAAGACCAGGATACTGCGGTCACGCCGAATGGAAACATGTACTGGCCAGAGCCCATTTTTAAAGAAGATTTTTCAGCGGAAAGCTCGTCTGATAAAAATTGGTTCATACATGAATTTGCCCATATTTGGCAACATCAGATGGGAATGAGTGTCAGAATTAGAGGGCTGATTAGTAAGTACGTAAGATATACATACTCCCTGCCTAAAGAAAAAACGCTGGCTGACTATCCGATGGAGCAACAAGCTAACATTATTGCTGATTATTTTACCCTGATTACCGCGGGTTATAATGTCTGGAAAGGCGTTACTGATTTTCAAGGGATTCATGGACCGGACTTGCTCGCGAAGTACCAAAATACGCTACAGTATTTTCTGGCTTCGCCTACGGATAAAAGGAGTTTATGGAAATGAAATGGTATATACCGATGATCTTAACACCACTTTTTGCCGGCTGCGTGGGTGAAAACACCTCATTTCGCATTGCTGATGTCACGAAAAAAGATAATAAAGTTTGTGTCTCAGTAAAAGACGACCCCACAATTGAACAGGGTCAGGCAAAATTACTTCGGCTGACGCTGTCGACACGCGATAGTAACAGGCAAATGCAGGAAATTTGGCAGGCGGATCATTTTGATAACCCGACCTATATCGTTAACCCCGGCCAATGCCTTCCGGTCAATTACCATTTTGAGCAAGACAAAGAATATAACATCACTATCATAACGGCATACTCCGCCGAGAATGTGGATTCAAAACGCATCTGGCTAAAGAATTTCAAGCTGAATAATCTGACAGTGAAGTAATTTATCTATGTGACTAAATCAATATAAATAATATAAGGTCCGCGTTTTTTATTTTACTGAGCATGCAACAAAAAGCGCCTTACGGCGCTTTTTTTCTGAGCGACAATCCAACATCCCCGCCGGGATGTACCGACAGTAACGTCTCTTTTGAATAACCACTTTCGCTCATCAGGCAGGCGCAGGCGGCATCGAAAATCGCCAGCGTCAGCACGATGGAAGTGGTTGCCAGCATATTAAGCGGATCAATTTCGCGCTGCACGCCGGTGGAAATTACCAGCCGCGCGGCCTGAGCGATAGCGGAATCCGGGTTTTCCGTTACGCTAATCAGCGGCACACCCTTTTGCGCAAGCCCCGGCAGCAGCCGCGTTAGCTCATCGGAATTCCCGCCGCGCGACAGCATAATCACCAGATCATTGGTGTCGAGAAACCCCAAATCACCGTGCGCGGCATCCGTGGCATTCAGATAGATAGCCGGACGCTCGACACAGGCCAGCATATGGGCAATCTTGCGTGCCGCAATGCCGGATGTCCCCACGCCGGTGACCGCAATCTTGCCGCGACAGCCGCGCAGCTCCGCCATTAACCCATTCCACAACGCATCGTTAAGATGGTGGCTCAGCGCCGCCATCTCTTCGCTGTAGATTTGCCAGGCACCGCAGGCCTGGCGCCAGCTGTCGCTCATGCCTCCTCCTGCATCAGTTGGCGGTATTTCATGTGATCCTGGTACATCTCATGAAAAACGGTGTATTTACGATCGTAATACTGCTTGATGCGGTTGGTTTGCGGCGTCACCGTCTTACCAATGCGGCTCATCGCCGACATCGCTTCCGGGAAAGTGTCAAACACGCCCGCCGCCACGGTGCCCATCATTGCGCCGCCGAGCAGCATCGCTTCGCTCTCTTCCGGCAGCAACATCGCGCAACCGGTGGCATTTGCATGTTCCTGAACAAAGATCGGGTTTTTGGTGCCACCGCCGCTCGCCATTACCGTGTCGATGCTGTAGCCGCTCTGATTCATGGTTTCAATAATATGCCGCGTACCGAGGGCAATCGCCTGAATGGTCGCCAGATAATGCAGCGCCATATCCTCCGGCGTACGCGAGAGTTTCAGCCCGCTGATCACCCCGGTTAACGTCGGGTTGGCGCGCGGCGAACGGTTACCGTGGAAGTACGGCAGAATGTGAATATCACGCGTTAAAAACGCGATATTTTCCGGCTCGCCCGCCATCTTACGCAGCAGCGCATTCAGCACTTCATAGATGGTTTGCCCCTGCGCTTTTGCCTGAGCCAGCAGCGTGTCGTAGCATGGGTGCGACTGAATCATATGGTCGATTAATGCCCCGGTCGCCGACTGCCCGCCCTCGTTCAGCCAGTAGCCCGGCAGCACCGCCGAGAAGTATGGCCCCCACACGCCGCCGATAAAGCGCGCCTGCGGTGAAATCGCCATATGGCCGGTAGAGGTGCCGCCAATCAGCGCAATGCGCCGATCGAAATCCGCCATTTCCCCCGAAGGCCCGCTGGCGCCGAGCGTTCCCAGCGTGCCTGCGTGGGCATCAATAATTGACACGCTGACCGCCGTGCCAGGCATCAACCCCATTTCTGTCGCCGCACGCTGCGTCAGCCCGCGCCCCAGCGGCTCGCCCATGGTTTTCACGTAGCGGCCGATTTTCTCCGCATCATGCTCCAGCAAATCTTCAAGGCCGATCTGGCGGAAATAACTGGTGTCCCACTTATCCTCATGGCCCATATACGTCCACTTGCACACCGTGGAACAAAGAGAACGGGTGTCATCGCCGGTCGCCCGCCAGGTGAGAAAATCCGGCAGGTCGAAGTAATACCCGGCGTTAGCCCAGGTGTTCGGCATGTGCTGTTTTAGCCACAGCAGTTTCGGCGTTTGCATCTCCGGCGAGATGATCCCGCCCACGTAATCCAGCACCCGGTGGTGCGTGGCATTGATACGGTTCGCCTGCGAGATGGCGCGGTGATCCATCCACACGATAATATTCTGCTCACTGCGCCCGGAAGGGCTGATGGTCAGTGGGTTGCCCTCTTTGTCGAGCACCACCAGCGAACAGGTCGCGTCAAAACCGAGGCCTTTAACCTGAATCGGGTTAATGTCTGCCTGGTTGACCGCATCGCGTACCGCGTTGCACACCGCCTGCCAGATATTGTCGGAAGATTGCTCAACAAAGTCGGCCTGCGGGCGGTAAATCTCAATCGCCCTGCTCGCCTGGCTGACCATTCTGCCGGTCAGATCAAAGACGCCTGCACGTGCGCTGCCGGTGCCAACATCCACACCAATAAAGTAGCTCGCCATTCTTTTTCTCCCGCTCTCAGGCTTTTCGATTTTGTAATGCGATAAAGAGGATCAGCACCGCGCCCCAAAGCGCCATCGTCAGATAACTGCTGATACCCAACAAATTAAAGCCACTCTCCAGCATCTGCAGCACCACCAGCGCCAGCACCAGCCCCAGCACACGACCAAAACCGCCGTCCGGGTTAATACCGCCCAGCACCGACGCCAGAATGGTCACCAGAAGATAAGACTCACCGTAGCCCGCTTTCGCCGAATTGAACTTCGCCATCATCAAAATGGCGGCCGCCCAGCCCAACAGCGCGGAGATGATATAAACAGAAATCTGTACGCGAACAGTATTCACACCGCTGTAGCGGGTGGCCTGCTCGTTTGAGCCAACCAGATAGAGACTGCGCCCAAGCGTTGTGTGTTCGAGTAACACCCATAGCAACAGCGCAACGAGAATAAACAGCAACAGCGCGACCGGGATGCCAAGCAGTGTGGCGTTGCCAAGGAACTGAATAGCCGCCGGAAAACCGGAAATGACCGTGCCATTTGAGAACAGAATATTCAGCCCGGAGATCAGCGTCATAGTGCCAAGGGTTGCCAGAATCGGCGAAACCCCAATCCACGCCACCAGCGCACCATTCAGCGCGCCAATCGCCACCGCCACCAGCAGCCCGGCGAGTAACGCCAGCGCCAGGAACAGCGGGTTATCCGGGTGGCTGACAATTACTGCCGCCATCACCAGCGAACAGGCGTTCGCACCAGCAATGATCGACAAATTAATGCCGCCAGTCAGCATGGTGATGCCCATGCCCAGCGCCAGCATGCCCAGAATCGGCAACTGCGAACCAATCGACTGGAAGTTAGCGACGCTGAAAAAACGGCTACCGAGCAGCGCAGAGAAAACCAGCGCCACGACGATGATAATCACGCATTGCAAGCGAATGATGGCATCACCGGGTAGAATTCGGACGATGGATTTCATCTTATAACTCCCTCGCAAGTTTGCGTTTTTCGTTCCACGCGGTGGCGCTAATGCTCACCAGAATAATCGCGCCGCTAAACACCGTGTGCCAGTAAGAGGAGACACTCAGCAGCGTTAAACCGTTTTGCAAGAAGGCCAGCAGCACAACGCCCAGTAGCGTGCCGGTCAGCGTACCGCGACCGCCGGACATGCTGGTGCCGCCAAGTACCACTGCGGCCAGTACCGTTAGCTCAAACCCCAGCAGCGAGTTGGGCGCAACGGACTGGGTAATTTGCGCCTGCACCACCGCCGCAACACCGGCGAGAATGCCCATAAAACCGTAGACGTAGAAGTGCAGCTTCAGCAGGTTCAGGCCGAGGCGTGACGCCGCATCGCGGTTGCCGCCCATGGCATAAATCTGGCGGCCGAGCCGGGTGTAATTCATTAACACGGCGGTCAGAATAATGGTCGCGCCCAGACACAGCAGCGGCAGCGTCAGTCCATAGTCGTAACCATCGGCGGCGGTGAACGAGAACCAGTTGATGCCGTTCATAAACCAGTCCGGGAAACCGTACAGCCACGTACCTTTGGTGGCATACACCAGCAGGCCGTAGTAAACATTCAGCGTGGCAATGGTAATGATGATGGCAGGCACGCGCAGCCAGTAGACCAGGAAGCCATTGACCAGGCCAAGCAGCAGCCCAACCGCCATCGAAAGCCCCAACGCCAGCGCGAAATTACCGCCGTGAGCTATCACCCAACTGGCCATCGCGTATTGGGCAATGGCGGTCATCGCCGGAAACGAAATGTCGATGCCGCCGGAAATCAGCACCACAAACAGCCCACAGGCCAGGATCCCGAGAATGGCGTAACTGGTGGCGACATCCGTCAGGTTGCCGAGGGAGAGAAACTCATCGGTACGTACGCTGAGAAAAATCGCCAGCGCGATAACCAACAGCCCCAGCCAGAATTCATGTTGCCCGACAAGGCGGGAAAAGGACGCGTTACGCATTGACCACCTCGGCAATTTCCTGCTCTGTGCAACGGTGCGGATTAAACTCGGCCACCAGTTCTCCCTGACGCATCACCAGCACGCGATGGCTGTTGTAATAAGCCTCCGGGATTTCGTCACAAATCATCAGCACCGCCATCCCCTGCTCCGCCAGCTGGCGGGCAATCTGGTAGATGCCCTCTTTGTTGGCGATGTCCACGCCAACCGTGGGCGAATCGAGGATCAAAATGCGCGGCTGCGTAGCCACCCATTTAGCGATGGCGATACGCTGCGCATTGCCGCCGGAGAGCGTTTTCACCGGTAATTGTGTATCGGAGACTTTAATATTCAGCTCGCGGATCAGATCGGCCACCAGTTGCCCGGCTTTAGCGTGATCAAGCAAGCCGCTGCGCGTGTGCAGCTTGTCGAACACCGTGACGATGGTGTTGTCATAAATCGACTGTTCCATGATGAGCCCCTGCGTCAGCCGGTCTTCTGACACATAACCAATGCCGTGGCGAATCGCGTCATGGTTGTTACGCAGTTTCGCCGGCGTGCCATTGATGCGGATCTCGCCATCTTCCGGTTTGGTCATGCCAAACAAGCTCATACAGAGTTCGGTACGCCCGGCGCCTAAAAGCCCGACAATCGACACGATTTCGCCGCTGCGCAGCGCCAGGTTGATATCGCGATATTTGCCTTTACGGCTAAGGTGGCGCAGCTCCAGCATGGGTAATTGATCCACCGGTGGTTTTTCCGGCAACGGGCTGTAGTGAAAACGCTGGCCGGTCATCAGATACGCCAGCTCGTGGCTATCCAGTTCGCTTGCCGGCCAGGTACCAATCAATTTGCCGTCGCGCATCACGCTGATACGATCGGCCACTTCCATCACTTCATCCAGACGGTGGCTGACAAACACCACGCAAATGCCAGCGGCTTTCAGTTCATTGACCACGCGCAGCAAGCCATTCACTTCCTGGCGGGTGAGCGACGCGGTGGGTTCATCCATAATCACCAGCCGGGCATCGGCAGCAATTGCGCGGCAAATCGCCACCAGCTGGCGGTCGGCAATAGAGAGTTTTTCTACTTTTTTATCCGGATCGAGGCGCACGCCAATGCGCGCCATCGCCGCCAGCGCTTGTGTTCGCATCGCGCTACGACGCACCCAGATATCGCCACCGGGAAGGTAGCGGTGAATGGCGATATTTTCCGCCACGCTAAAATTAGGAAACAGCGACAGATCCTGGTAGATAACCTGAATCCCGTAGTGCGCTGAAAGTTGCGGCGTGAGCTGATGAAAAAGCTTGCCGTCGAGCGCGATGTTAGCGCCCTTTTCCGGGTGATAAACACCGGAGATAACTTTGATGATGGTGCTCTTTCCGCAGCCGTTTTGCCCCGCCAGACAGTGAACTTCGCCTTTCTTCAGCGTTAAATTCACATTATCCAGCGCCAGCACGCCCGGGAATCGCTTGCTGATATTCTCAAGAGTGATAAATGCGGTGGTGTCGGTCATCGACAATACCTCTGCCAGCGCCCGTGCCGGGCGCGAGGTTAAAATCTGCGGCGGAAGAGGCCGGCCTGACGGCCGGCATTCCGGTTCCCTGGTGTGGCCTGAAAGGCTCAGAAACCGAGTGATTGTGCGTTATCTTTGGTCACTTCGAGGATCTTATTAAAACGGATCACTTTCTTATTCATATCAACATCGGCTTTGCCCAACCCATCGATAGTCAGATCGGGCGTCACTTCTTTTCCTTGCAACAACTGGTCGGCGACGGTCACCAGCGCAAAACCGGCGTCACGCGGATCCCACAGCAGCGCTTTTTTGATGTCGCCACGCATCAGATACGGCGCGGCCTGGCCTGGCATTGCGATGCCCACAACCGCCAGTTTGTCTTTTGCGCGTTTCTTCTGCACGGCTTGCCCGGCGCCAATCGGCCCCAGCGAACCAAAGCCAATTACCCCTTTCATTTGCGGGTAGGTTTTCATTAAATCGAGGGTGGTAGCGTAGGATTTGTCGATGCTCTCGGCGACCGGCAATCGCGAGGTGACTTCGAACATATCCGGGTATTTCTCTTTTTGATATTTGATCGCGTAGTCAGCCCAGGCGTTGTGCAGCGGCACCGTCAGAGAGCCGACATAAATGGCGTAACCGCCTTTACCGCCCATATCTTTTGCCAGTTCATCGACGTTGGCCTGCGCATATTTTTCGCTGTCGATGGTTTCAATGTCCCACTGACCAATTTGCTGGTCCGGCGATTCATGCGTCAGTACCACAATGCCTTTGTCACGGGCTTTTTTCAGCACCGGCTCCAGCACCTTCGCATCGTTCGGCACCACGATGATGGCGTTGACGTTTTTGGCGATCAGATCTTCAATCACTTTCACTTGCTGCGCCGGATCCGGCGTTGATGGCCCGGTCTGGTACGCATTGACGTCCAGTTTTTTCGCCGCTTCGTTGACCCCGGTTTCCATGCGATTAAACCATGGAATACCGGTAACCTTGGCAACCACCGCGATCTCATATTTTTGTGCCGCAAACGCCTGGCCGGAAACCATGCTGGCAGAAATGAGGGCTGCGCTGAGTAATGCGAGTTTGAATTTCATAGTTGTACCTTTCTTGAGGACAGAGGAAAGTCGCGGAATGGAGGTTAGCAACGAAGGGAAGAGGCGAAACAATGCACATTTTAAAAATGTGATATAAGCCCAAATAAGTTAAATTTAAGATCTATTATCGTTAAATAAAAGTTAATTAAAGACAGGAAGCCTCTGATGACAGCGCTAAAATTGTTAAATAAAACCAATAAATAAACATATTTTTAACAATTTATTTTCATTTAAGGGGTTATGGAAGATATTTTCACACAACAAAACCGCCTCTCAGGCGCCAGAAGTTTTTAAAAATGAGAACTGAAACGAGCAAGGCAACAACGCCAACTGCAATATTTTCAGCGTAAAACGATACTCGCCCGCCAGCAGTGGCGATAACCTTGTACTCCTTGCGGCTTAATGGATAACGGAGTGTAACAATGCGCTATGCGGCTGAACTTGAAGCACTGCTTCGCGCGGATTCACAGCGAATGGCGGCCCTGGCAATGGTGCAGTCAACCCATGAAGGGTGCTGGATTGGCGCCGGGTTTATACGCGATGCCGTTTGGGATCAATTGCACGGCTTTACGCCGCGCCAGCATACCGGGGATGTGGATGTTATCTGGCGTGAGCCTGCGGACACGCGCGCTGAACGCGATGCAGAGCTGGAAGCACAGTTGCGCCAGCGCTCGGGCGACATTCCCTGGTCGGTTAAAAACCAGGCGCGCATGCACACGCGTAATGGCGATGCACCGTACGCCTCGCTTGACGAAGCCCTCTGGCATTGGCCGGAAACGGCGACAGCCGTAGCGGTACGTTTAGCTAAAGATGATTGCCTCGCGATTATCGCCCCTTTTGGGCTGGCGGATTTATTCTGCTTGCGTCTGCAACCGACACCCCGTTTTCAGCACGAGAAGCGCCATCTGTTCAACCAGCGGGTTGATGAAAAAGGCTGGCTGACACGCTACCCAAAACTCCAGCTGTGCGGGTGACTTTCGCGAAGGGCTATGTTAATAAAAGCGCTGGTTCAACGCCTTGCGAAATAAGGGGAAGTGATGAAAACGCGTATGCTGGCGCTGGCGGCGCTGTTACTCAGCGGCCCGGTACTGGCCGATGAGTGCGATAACGCCTCCACACAATCTCAGCTCAACAGCTGCACTGCCGGTCAATACCAGGCCGCGGATAAGAAACTTAATCAAACCTTCCAGGCCGCGCTTAAACGAGCGACGCCGCCGCAAGCGGCGATGCTGAAAAAAGCGCAGCAGAGCTGGATAACCCTGCGCGACAGCGACTGCGTGTTTGTCAGTTCTGGCGTGGAGGGCGGTAGCGCCCAGCCGATGGTGCAAAACCAGTGCCTGACAGATAAAACCAATGAGCGTGAAGCCTGGCTGGCATCGCTGCTGCAGTGTGGCGAAGGTGACCTGAGCTGCCCATTACCGCCAGGCCATTAACGCACGCGGATGCCTTCGATGATCATGTGCTGAACGTTTTCCACCGCGCGCTGAAAGAAAGCCTCATCCTGCAGGGTCGAGCCGGTGACCGCTTCCACCTGGGTGGCGAAATCGGCGTAATGCTGCGTTGAGGCCCAAATCATAAAGATAAGATGATGCGGGTCGACAGCGGCGAGTTTGCCGCTGTCGACCCAGCCCGCAATAATTGCCGATTTATCGTCAATTAATGTTTTCAGACTGCCGGTCAGCTCGGCTTTCAGCAGCGGCGCGCCCTGGAGCATCTCCTGGCAAAACAGTTTGGATGCCTGAGGATGATCGCGCGAAACTTCCATCTTTAAACGGATGTATTCGCGAATGGCCGCCAGCGGTGCGAAATCCTCGCGAAACGCTTTCAGTGGCGCTAACCAGATATCAAGGATCTGGCGCAACACGGCGATATAAAGCGCCTCTTTCGACGGGTAGTAATAAAGCAAATTGGTCTTCGATACGCCAGCCAGCTCCGCTACCTGTTCGAGGCGCGCGCCATGAAAACCAAGCCGGGAAAAGAGATCCAGTGCTGCCGTTAAAATCGCCTGCCGCTTTTCACTCACCGCGCGCTTGCGTTTGCCCGCACCACTCGCTGTATCCTGTGCCATCACTCACTCCTTATCCTTCACCATCACGACTCCTGCTCTACCTCAGTTGCGGCGGCGGAAGTAGATGTTTTTTTCTTTTTCAGCTTCAGCTCACTCACCAGCACGCCAAGCACAATCAACGCGCCGCCCAAAAGTGCTAGCAGCGGTAACCGCTCACCGGCGATGCGGCCAAAAATCCCGGCCCACACCGGCTCGCCAGTATAAATAACCGTGGCGCGTGTTGGCGACACGCTGCGCTGCGCCCAGTTCATTACCACCTGGATAATGGCGCTAAAAATACCCAATCCCAGCGCAACCAGTAACAAACCTGTCGTCAGTGACGGTATGGCTTCTCCGGCGGGCACCATGGCGGCAAAAGACACCAGCGATGCGGTGAGCAACTGCACTACCGTCACCCGGCGAACATTGACTTTTCCGGCCCAGGCGCTGATCAGAATAATTTCGGCGGCAATCGCCAGCGCGCTGGCAAGCGTGATGATTTCCCCCTCCCCCAGCGCCAGCAGGTTCCCCTCCGGCCCGGCGAGAAACAACAAACCGGTAAACGCCAGCGCAATGCCGACACAGGACATTAACCCCGGCAATCGTCCCAGACACAGCCACTGTAATAACGGCACCAGGGGCACATACATGGCAGTAATAAAGGCGGATTTGCTACTGGAAATAGACTGAAGCCCCCAGGTTTGCAAACTGTAACCCAGTGCGATGGCAACGCCGATGACGACTCCCGCCTTCACTTCAAGCCAGGTTAAGCCACGCAGAATATTCACAGAGAGCATACCCACCGCCAGCGCGGCAGTGGCAAAGCGCAGACCAACGAAGAAAAACGGACCGCTCATCGTTACGGCGTATTGCACGGCAAGAAACGTGCCGCCCCAGAACATGGTGATAAGGATCAGCAGCGCTTCCTGAGGTTTTACGGAGAAGGCGTAACGGGAGAGAGACATATCACAACCGGCAACAGAGAAAAAACGCTAGTGTGCGTTGGCATCGCAGACGGTGCAAGAATAAAAAAACCGCCGGGTCTCCCCGGCGGCGGGCGTGGTTGACAACCGGTCAGGGCTGTCAGCCGCCATTGCTAGCTGCTACTGCGGCTACCATGGCTATTTTTGCCCCCTTTTTTACCGGCTTCTGAGGCACGCTGGGGATCGTTTTTGAAATTCCCCCCGCTCTGCTGGCCACCTTTACGGCCTGCTGCTGATGCTCTTTCACGGTCTTCAGCAAAGTTACCTGATCCACCACGATGGTTTGCCATGCTTACCTCCAGATGAGTGAAATATCAGACATCATACTGCGTTCAGTAAAAGAGGATTCTTTCACCGCACGGTGCAAAGGCAGTGCCTTTATCTGCGCCGTGTGGAACTAAGCTTAGTGGAAGGAAAGCATTCAGCCAGTGAATGGTAATATTCTGCAACAGCTTGCGCTGCCAACGGCCATCCTTCCCTAAGCGAAACCGATAACTTCCTCTTAACTCGCAAAAAATCCGCCGCGTTTATCTGTGACAAATTGTAAGCGCCAGGGTTTTGCTTTTTAAATTGTTATTTATCAAAGAAATGGCGCTCAAATTTGCACTCTGGCCATCACGTCATACGCTTAAAAAGAACGCAGCGATCTGCTGCCGGAAATCATCAAATCAGGAGTGATGCAAATGGCCAAAGTATTGGTGCTTTATTATTCAATGTATGGACATATTGAAACGATGGCGCATGCCGTTGCCGAAGGTGCGCAAAAAGTGAATGGCGCGGAGGTTGTCATCAAGCGCGTACCGGAAACCATGCCGGCAGAATTATTTTTGAAATCAGGTGGTAAGACGCAAAACGCGCCGGTCGCCACACCGCAAGAGTTGGCTGAGTACGACGCTATCATTTTTGGTACACCAACGCGCTTCGGCAACATGTCCGGACAGATGCGAACGTTCCTTGATCAGACCGGTGGTTTATGGGCATCGGGCGCATTGTACGGCAAGCTGGCGAGCGTCTTCAGCTCCACCGGCACCGGCGGCGGCCAGGAACATACAATCTCGTCAACCTGGACTACGCTTGCACATCATGGGATGGTGATTGTGCCTATTGGCTACGCTGCCCAGGAGTTATTCGATATTTCGCAGGTTCGCGGAGGCACACCTTATGGTGCAACAACCATTGCCGGTGCCGACGGTTCGCGCCAGCCCAGTAATGAAGAGCTGGCAATTGCCCGTTATCAGGGCGAATACGTTGCGGGCCTGGCAGTAAAACTCAACGGTTAACCTTCTACAGGAGGAGACAGATGCCAACTCAAGAAGCAAAAGCCCATCGCGTGGGTGAATGGGCCAGTTTACGTAATACGTCGCCGGAAATTGCCGAGGCGATCTTCGAACTCGCCGATTATGACGAAAAGCTGGCAGAAAAAATCTGGGAGGAAGGCAGCGATGAGGTATTGCTGCGCGCCTTTGAAAAAACCGATAAAGATTCGCTTTTCTGGGGCGAACAAACCATAGAGCGGCAGAACGTGTAGCATCCTGCTCCCTCGCTGTCGCGGGGGAGCTTTTCGTTTCGCTTATTTCGCCGCGTCACGCATCACGGCGTTGAACTTATCAATCGGACAGAACCCTTCTCCATCTACCGGGCAACCTTTTAAGGCCAGCGTGACTCGCTGTGCCGGGGATTTCAGGGTTAATGCTTCGGCATTACGCAACTGGTCGCGGCTCTGATAAACATATTCAATCTTCATCAGATCGCGGTTACCCGCCGTGTCATGCCAGCGCTGGAAAACGATCTTTCCGCCAATCGGTGTGCGTTCGTTCTGGTCATGCAACTGATAAGGTTTGAAATCGAGCGCCGTGAGCAATGAAGCGATGTTGGAGTCATGCCCGACCAGCAGGGTGAGTTTCGGCGCGCGACCAGCCTCTTCCACCAGCGTTTTGTCGATGTATTTCACCAGCGGTTTGGCCACGTTACGCGCCACTTCCGGCGAGGTGAACAACGTATCCTGGTAGCTATTTTTCAGCTTCGACAAAATGTTCCATTGCTGATCAGTTTTGATTTCGCCCCACGCAACCTGATCCATCGGGAACCCTTCGTAGTACTGCAAGGTGAACGCATCCACCAGCGAGTTCCCCACTTTCAGTGGCCCGGAAACACCCGGCTCCTGCTGATATTTCGCGCTGAAGGTATCAGTGCTATCTGCCAGCGAACATTGCTGTTTTTCTTTACAGGCCGGCGACTGCTGATAGCGGGTGATTTTTTCCAGCAGTTTATAGCTCTCAGCCAGCGCATAGTGCTGGCGCTGAGTTTCCATGGCTTTCACCGCCTGCTGGCCGAAAGCGGCGGAGTCATCCGTGATCACCGGATTAAAGGTCGGATCCATCGTGCCCATCTTTTCCTGATGATGTACCGGGACATCACAACCAGGAAACGCGCCGTTGATAAAGAACTGCGCCGTCGCGACAGTACGTTGCAAGCTATTAGCCCAGGCATAAACGCTTTCTGGCGCCGGGCACTCACCCGTCGCAATGAGTTTCTGCTCCGCAAGCCATTCGCGCGTATAGTGCCCCATATACACTTCCAGCACGCCGCCTTTGGTGGTCAGCTCTCCGCCGGGTACATCCCACTGCGGCCATTTGTTGGGCGTGGATTGTTCCAGCACGCTGCCATTATTCGCCAGCGGTGCGCGTAAGTTATGACGGCTCATGATCAACACTTGTTGTAACTGATAACCCTGTGGTGCCGTTTGCGCCATCGCGGCGGGGAGTGCCATGGTGGCGGCAATCGCGCTAAGCAAAAAAACCGTTTTCATTGTGTTTTCCTTATTTTTCAACCCGAAATTAGATTGTGACACATTCATGACAACTCACCCGCACAAGATCCCCGGAGTGTGCACTGGCGCAAAAAGCAGTGTGAAGCCGCGCGGCGTGGTTTTATAATTAAACTATTAACCGGAGAATCGTAATGAAACGTACCCGCTTTGAAGAGACTTTCTGCCCTGTTGCTCGCTCACTGAATATTATTGGCGACTGGTGGTCTTTGCTGATTGTGCGTGATGCATTAGCAGGCGTTACGCGGTTTGGTGAATTTCAGAAAAACCTGGGTATTGCCAAAAACATGCTGACGGTACGTCTTAAGCTGCTGGTGGATGAAGGTATTTTGCGCACGCAACCCGCCTCTGATGGCAGCGCCTGGCAGGAATATGTGTTGACAGAAAAAGGCCGCTCTCTGCAAACGGTGCTGGTCGCGCTCTCGCAATGGGGGCAAGAATGGTTGTTTGACCAGGGGGAATCCGCCAGCGTACTGGTCGATAGCCATACACATCGCCCATTACAAAAACTGGCTTTGCGCGCCGAGGATGGCCGTGAGTTGCAGCCAGAAGACGTGCAACTGCGTACTGCCAAAATCTGACAATTCAGCCAGTTACCTCTAACGATTATAAAACCGCACTTTTTGTCGTCTCATTTGGTTGCATTATAAAACTAAATGTCAGAAGCTAGATTTAGTTTTATGATAAAACCACTTCACACCGAGGTAAGAAAAAATGACAACTGCACTCATTACCGGCGCCTCTTCAGGGATTGGTGCCATCTATGCCGATCGTCTTGCAGCCCGCGGTTACGACTTGCTGCTGGTTGCGCGTCGCGGCGATCGTTTACACGCACTTGCCAACGATTTGCAGCATCCCCATGGCGTAAAAATTAGCACGCTGGTTGCCGATCTCAGCGCGGTTGAGGGCATCCAGCAGGTTGAAGCGGTTTTACGTGACGATACGACGATAAGTCTGCTGGTGAATAATGCCGGAGCAGCAAACCTTGCCCCTATCCTCAGCAGCAGTGCCGATCAACATGAAGCCATCAATACGCTGAATACGACGGCGCTGATGCGTCTGACGCTGGCGGCGTTGCCGCGTTTTGTGGAAAACGATCAGGGAACCATCATTAATATTGCGTCAGTCGTTGCTTTTCATGCTCGTGCGGGCAGCGCGGTTTATAGCGCGACAAAAGCGTGGGTGCTTAATTTCACCCGTGGTTTGCAGGAAGAATTCGCCGGGAGCAATGTTCGCATTCAGGCCGTGCTGCCAGCCGCTACCGCGACTGAAATTTGGGGACATTCCGGGATTACACTTGATGCGCTACCGGAAGGCTCGGTAATGACCAGCGAAGATTTGGTCGATGCGGCGCTGGCAGGGCTCGACCAGGGAGAGCTGGTCACGGTTCCGCCAGTCGAAGATTTACAGCTGTGGGATAACTGGGAAGCGGCACGGCTGGCGCTGTTTAGCGCTTCGCGCAACGGCAAACCTGCGTCACGTTACTCCCGCGATTAACGTTTTAGCTTATCACCGCGGTTACGCATCCACTCGGCCAGCGGATCTAGCGCACCACGCAAGGTTAACCCCAACGGTTGTGATGCAATATTCGACGCGCGGCGGAACTTCCGGATAACCCTGCCGGGAGACCCGCCCGCGCTGCTCAAACAACCGCAACTCGCGGATCAGCGCCTTTTGCGCCATCGGTAAAACGGCGCTGCAACCCACTAAAGCGCACCGCCGTATTCAACACAATCAACCGGAACAAAACAGGGATTTGGGCGGCACAGCACAGGAAGCACTGCAAAGTAAAATCAAAGGGCTGGCGCCGTCAGGAAGAATGGGAACACCGATGGCGCAGGTGAAGGCCGCGCTGATTCTTGCGTCGGATGGGTTCGCTTATGTGGTCAGCACGGAATTACTGGTCGACGGCAGTACTGGCAATTTGTAAGTAAAGCAGAGCCAACCCGCGGCTCCATTTTATTACTCAGTAAAAACTCGCGCGGGTGGCGACCGTCATATGCGGCAACGCATTCCCGGAGTTTGCCGGGGTGACTTTTACGTGGCAAAGGACAGGAACTTGCCTTTCGTCGTACTGGCATTCACTCACCGCCGTGAAATTAAAACGGGCATCAAGAGCAGATTCATTGACCATCGTATAATCGAGCGGTTTATTGACGCTATCAGGGTAGCGAATGCTGGTTGAGGAGGCGACGAGATCACCTGAGTAATATTGCACTTTTTTGATATTGCCATCAGTGTCGTAGAAGTGATCGGTAATTTTTAGTGTCCGCAGCGTCGTCTCGCCAAGCAAGCCTTGCGCATTGGTTTTGTAATCAAGATGCCCGTCACTGTCATCGCGGCTCATTAAATTGCATTTGTCATCCAGCCCATAAGCAACAGGCTGACCATTAAATGTCCCTTTTAACGCCTTTCCTTCTTTCACCAAATTCATATGGCTGTTATTAGACTTATCATCACGGCGTAACGTCTGTACGCAGCCCTCGGCGGATAACGCCACGTGCAGCGTATAAACCTCGATGCCTTCATCATCGGTACCCACGGAATCGATAGTTTTGACAGGGCCTTTGACGGGGTTGAAATCGAGCAGTGTCGACAGATTTAACAGTACCGGAATATAGGTTTGCTGCGCGCAGGCAGCCCAGGTGGTGAACCCAAGCGTCAGAGCCAGCAAATAAGAACAAATTTTCACTTCTGCCATCCTTTGACATAAAGTGAAAAGGGTAACAAATGCGGATAATTCAGCAAGACCAAACAGAGGAATATCTTAGGACAAACAAAGTCAGTTTGGCTTAAATGCGGTTAATTCGGCCATGCATACTGATGATCGCTAAAAACAAAGCTGTTTCAGTCTCACTAATCCCAGTCAATTATGCCCCCTCCCTTTCAAAAAACTACGAAAAGAAGATCTATACCTTTCAAGCTAATATAGCGCTAACTTTATTCAACTAATTCAATCTGGCGCCTTCCATAATTGAACGCGATTGCGCCCCTTATTTTTTGCAATATAGAGCGCCTCATCAGCGGCCTGTATTAAACGTTCGTAATCAGGGTGGCCACTAAACATTGCCGCGCCGATAGAAAGGGACAAGGCAATATTTTCACCTGACGGGGAAATAACATTGGTTTTCTCAACACGCCCGCGGATGCGCTCAGCAATACGCAAAGTATCAAACTCCGTCGCCTCGGTTAAAATAATGACAAACTCATCACCGCCGTAACGGAAAACATAATCACTGCTGCGAACATTGTCATAAAAAGCGCTGGAGACTTTGCGTAAAATCTCATCGCCAGTATGATGCCCCCATGTATCGTTAATTTGTTTAAATTTATCAACATCAATAATTAATACCGACAGAGGTGTGTTCATACGCTTGGCATGGGCAATTTCGCGTTTAAATATGGTGGGCAAAAAGCGTCGATTAAGGAGTTTTGTCAGCACATCCATTCCCACTTCATGGCGGGAAACCTCCTCGAAAAGCTCACGCAACATCGTAATAATCTGCGAAACGGTGTTTCTGATCTGAATAAGAAATTTAACACGAAGCGTTCTGTTACTTAAGGCTCTTGGCGTATTGCGCGTATTACGAAAAACTTCATCGAGATCCTGGATGAGGCGAGAGATATGCCCAACTTCGGCGATACCACTAAAGTAATGACGGCCTTTATGGTTGAACCACAAGCCAAAGTCAGATTGGCTGAGGGACAGACTGTTACCGAGATCTGCGTCCATAATGATTTTGTAGATAAGGTCAATTTCCCAGCTTAACAACGCAGCACTCTGGCGCTCTTTTTCTTCCTCCGCATTCTCCAGCAGGGAGAAAATGCGATAGTTTTCATCTTCCTTCGCTGAGTTATGCTCCGTAAACGTAAAAGCCCGCGACATCACTTCCATGGCCAAATCAATACTGTTGATGGCGTAATGGTAAACTTCAAGCTTGTCTGCTGCGTCCTGAGCTGAGGAATTGATAACAGGGAAAAGTATTTTTTTAAGAACCCGAAAACCCATTTCAACGATTTCAACCGAAATACCAATGCGCGCATGGATTGAAGCAACGTGTTGCTGAGTTGCAATAACTTTATCTATATCAGCGACATGGCAAGTCAATACATCGACAATCCACGTTTCCAAAGCGCTTTTAAGATGTCTTTCAACCTGTTCATTGGAAAGGAACTCCTCGGCGTGAGGATCCGTAAGCACAATGCGGTAGAATTCTTGACTCAGAATATGTGCATGAGTTTTGCCAACTTCTGCAGCTAAAAGGCGAACACGATCATCTGTTTTTTCAATGAGATGAGTCCACTCACTTTTAATCAATTTAAGATAATTTTCCATTACTTAAACCCTTACGATAGTTAACGCGCTCTCTGCTTGCCCTCATCAGTATGCTGAATATCGCAAGCCGGAACTCACAACAAATGTTGAATGTTCTCCAGTCCACTTAAAAAAGCAAAATAATATGCCAAAGAAAAAACAATATGCAAAATAAAAAAATAAAATTCATTTAAAATACATCAGTTAATATCTTTATTCATTGATGCAAAAATTATGTAAAACATCTAAGAAGTATAGACTGCAAATGCTCAATTACAATCGACTCCTTCCTGACCTTATCTAATTACAAGGTCTTATTTAAGGTTATTTAATTACAGGTTCCACTCCTGTCTACTTATAATCCAAGAATTATCTTTCGAATTATTCAACATGATATCGAGTAAACACATGAAGATTTATACAATCAGTGACGATGTTTATTTCCAAAATGGAATTATTTCATTAGGAAAATCGAAGGGATGGGACATAGTTACACATGAATTAGATTCTTCACTTACTAACCAACTTACACCAGATGACGTCGTAATCCTTCATCTCGATGCAAAAAACAGCTCCTATTATGCCAAGGCGATCTCACCACTTAATAAAGTCTGTAAATTACTGGTTATTTTAGGTGCCGCGAGAGATATTGTGATTAATGATGCTGACCTGGTCATCAAATCCAGAGACTCGCTTCACGACATAAGCCGAGCGATTAGAGCTGTGGCAAAAAAGAAAAAAGAGGTTTCGATCAGAGATAGTGAACTCAGTGATATCGAGAATACTATTCTCAAAGAATCACTAAAAGGCAAAAACATTCATCTGATAGCTAAAACACTTAATATACCGCCCAAAAGAGTTTACGCTTATCGCAACAAGGCGTGCAAAAAATTAGGGGGAAAAAAAATAAGTGACCTGCTTTTGATAAAAGATAAACTACTTGAAGAATCGTCAACGTTTTTCACCTCTCCTGCCAGTATAAGAGAACTGGACTACAGCTTTTAAAACATGCACACACAAGATCGCCACCGCCTGTAGAAATATAAATGCTACAGGCGGTTTACTCTATCACCAAAGATGTGTCTGTTTTTCGATCGTCCCCCATCGGAAGTACATGTCACAAGCCATCAGAAAATCCCGATGCCAAAGCGCGTAAATATGCAAATAATTAAAGCCGATGCAGGGTAAAAAGCAGACCAGGAAATAGATCTCAAACCAGAGCTGCCATCCGGACCATGCCAGCAGCATGGTAACGAGAATGATCCATACAAACTCTATGATCAGTAGCAGGATTATTCTCAACCAAAAAGGTTTGTCGTAGAATGCAGGCCATGGCAATGAAACTGAAAAGTAAAAATCAATTTCTTTTAAAAATAACCTTCCGAGAAAGATATAACGTTTTGACAAACGAGTAAAAAGCAGATTCATCATCAGAACAATGCAACACAAAATAAACATTGCAACCACTACTCTGGCAGAGAAAATGCCTGCCTGCAGCGAAAAATCTGACTCACGCTTCAAAGGCGAAATAGTCAGTATATTCAAAATAATACTAAGAAAAAGGTAGTAAAAAATATAGAAATAAAGATGCTTATATTTCACCCTTTCAACCGCTGCTGTTGCAACCTGCTTAATATAACTGGTTCTTAAGATCTGAAACACGATGTACATAAAGATCGGTGAAATCGCCAGCAAAGTAACAAGTATATACATCGGTGAGTGAAGAAAATAAAATCCTTGTATAATTACCACAACGACGACAGTAAATAAAATACTGGCAACGAAAGGTTGAGAACACCATGTTTCCATTCTTCCGAGTTTCTTTCCAGAAAAAAAACTGAAGTCGATTGCTTTAGTAACGCATTTATATGCCCAAAAGGCTTTAAGTTCGTAAATTGAGCTAAAGAGTAAAATGCCTACAATACCACTGAGATAATAAATATCACTTTGATTAAACTCATATCCATTATTCTTCCAATAAAAACCAATCATAATAAAAACAACAAGGAAGAGAAAGGGTAGTATTTTTTTGTCCTGAATACGGATAAATTTGAGATAGTCTGGAATCACAATAGCACCATTAAATTTAAAATAATCCCCTGCAATGCAATATCATCTCAGGGTTAAAGTTTACGAAATCCTTTAATACTTTCCCAAGGTAAGCTTTATTGCTAATTTCGACGAATAAGACTGGCCTGTTATTGGTTAAAAAAAACGACATTGAATCCGCCCATTTAACTGTATGTGTTAAATGCAAGGAGAGGTTTTCTTTGATCTGTGCCGGTTCATTTTCTGCCTTGCCCGTCACATTCATGACGACATCATGTTTGGGGGGACAAAGCTCAGCATCAGACAGATATTTGCGCATGAAGGGTACGCCTTCGGCCATCAAACGCGTATGCCAGGCACCGCTTACACCAAGCTTCACTGCCTCATGACCGGCAGCACGGAGCTGACGAGAGAACTCATTAAGTGCCGCTATCGTTCCACCAACCACTTGTTGTCGGATGCTATTATCACAACTGATATCGATTGGCAGATCAGATTCAATAATCATTTCACTGAGAGCGGTATGATCGATCTCTTTTACCGCCAACATATAACCTTTGTATTTTTTACTAACCTCATCCATCACGTGCGAGCGAAGGTGAATCAGGCGAAACAAATTTTCCAGGGTTACTGCTCCGGCAGCATAAAGAGCACTATATTCCCCGACGCTATGCCCGCATGAACCTATAACGTTTGTGTCATCAAATTTGTCTTTACAAAGGGTATAGAGCGTTACATTTATCGCGGTTACAGCAATTTGTTGCACCGTGGTCTGTATTAAGCGACTCATTGGCCCCTTTAAACATAATCGCCTGATATCCATACCCGAAATATCACTGGCACAATCCCAAATAGCACGTGTTGTTTGATTTATATTCCATAAATCAGCCCCCATTCCGATAACAGGATTCCCCTGGCCAGCGAAAAGAAAAACAACAGGGTGTGATGTACTATTTATATCCATAAATAATATCCTTATAAATGATATTCAACTCCCAGATAAAAACCGACAGTCCTACCAAAGAGGGAAAATTCAGCATCCCGCGAGCCAAATGCTGAAAACATACCAGCATATCCTTCAACTTTCCCATCGAAATAATCAAATGGCTTCGAGTAGTGCATCCCGATTAGCGAACTGTAATCCATCATATTCGTAATAATATAGGGTTGTAAGCTAGAACCACCTTTGAAAGCCAAACTTGCATAAGCATTAATATAGTGTTTGCCTTGTAAATTACCTTTATTTGCAACATTACTTATTTCTGCACCCATAAGATATTTATACGCATCAAACACCTGGTCTAATACAGCATACTGATTTTTGGTATTGAGATAATCGACAAAATTAGTTTGTTGCCGCCACTCGCGTGCAGAATATCCCTCACTTTGGAAATAGTATTCCATGCCAAACAAACTGAAGTTATTTGTTGTGTACTGCCCCCCTATAGCCAATTCAACGCCCTGTTTACCCTCGGTGGTATAGAGCGAAGAAGGGAAAGAATAACTCTGCACCACAGCTGCACTTTGCGGTGAAAAATGCCGCCATTGCTGGGTTGAATGCAAGGCAATCTCAGCATTGATAATCCATTGTGGCGTGTAATTAAAACTGTCAGCTAAAGCAATAGAGCGAGATTCGCCCAACATCACATTAACTGACGGCATATGCTTTTTAAGCCTATATTCCGTATAACTTAACAAATAACGTTCGCTGGAATTAGATCGTTGATCAGCAGACCAGTTGCCAGAAGTCTCATAGCGCTTTTTTATTCGTGTTAGCCGAGGTGCGACAGTGAAAGCCAGCCCGTAATCCCTTGTATCATGAACGATGCTTGCCCCCCAAAATGATTCGGTATAAACCGGCTTCATTGCCGGAGTATAAAGGCGGTCATTTTTAAATCCCGCATAGTAATTGGTTAGCAGAGCCGATGGCGATTTAAGAAAGAAAATACCCGGTTTATCTCTGAGCTTACCGGCTTCCAGACGAATGCTGTCAGAGGCTATAAACGTAAGTTTTACCTGATTCAGTAGCATTCGCGAACGATGGTTATCCTTCTCAAACTTCCCCAGCGTTCGCCATGGGTAATAAGTCAATCCATAAAGTGATAAATCTAAATTCAGCCGCTCCTCAATAAGCGAGCAACCACTGCTGAATTTTACGCCCGCGCTATTATTAATATTATTTTTTGTATAGGCATTCTTTCCTTCAACATTCCATATCGATGCTTTCTTTTTTGTATAAGAGCCTTGCAACGACAGCGTAACATCAGCGTTTTTTTGAATATCTGAACCAGAAAGACAACTTGCAAAGAGACTAACAGGTAACAGTATAAATGATAAAGTCACCATATTTATGCGGCAACTCACTTAACACCTCGCTGAATATATTCCCGGGTAAAATTTGATTCAGGTAAAGACTCGAACCTGGCATCACTGTACTCCATAACAGAATAACCTTTACTATGTTTTGCATCGCGCACAACAATTTTCATTGGTCGCATTTCCCCTAGCACCATTTGAAAATTTTCATACTTGACTGTTTTAAGCAATTTATCGTCCATCGAATAATAAGAAGCCTGATACGGATGATAATTATCTCTTTCAACTAAATAGATAATCTTTGGATATGTCACTGCATCCGATTTGCGTAGCAAAACGAGTTCGTAGCAGATCGATTCCCCGCAGGGCTTATCTCCAGCCAGCGTTGCGCTATAAGAATATTCAAAGTTGGTAACGATAACGTCACCATTAGAAATCTGCCCAACCAACCTTTGCTCTCGCGATACTGGTATAGGTCGTCGAAGCGTTGGCGTATAAAACCATAAATCATACCAATCAGATAGCATGATATTACCTTTATCCCTGGGGGGGTAAATAAAACGAACCAGAGAACGAGCATCAGCCGGCATTCCTTTTTCTGGCTTCATAAAACGCATTGATATATCAAGAATCTGTTTGTTTTCTTCTTTTTCCACACCATCTTTGTACTCAAGCACAGTAACAGTATAGCGAAAAGGTTTATTGGGTGAGCGAATTTCGTCAGCGCGCCGAATAATATCTAGCGCTCCGACTGAAGCCGTCGCACTGAAATTTATTATGATAAAAAAAACAGACACTATAACGATTCGAAAACTAGCGAAGCCCGGCATATTTACCCTTAAGAAAATTTAAATGCATCTGATATATTTAATCTGGATGCTCGCAAAGCCGGTAGTATTGATGCTAACGAGGAGGTTAGCACAGGCAATACAAACGTTAACCATATCAACTCGACGTTGTTAGTTTTAATGAATGCAGTATAGCCTTGCGTTTGCCCGGGAGACGGAGGCATGGCAATACCGTGTAGATTAATGATACCTGCCAGAATAAAGCCGATGAGGAGACTTCCTATCGCGCCGAGGGTACCAATAAATATACCTTCAAGCAGAAACAACCGCGAAACATGTAATGGCTGTAAACCAATAGCCCGCAGCGTGGTGATTTCTCTCGTACGTTCTATAATATTCATTGTCATCGCATTACTGATCATAAAGATGACGATGAGGGCCACAATGAGCTTGATAAAGAAATAAATGCCTGAAAGTAAACTCTCTACCTGCTGATAAAAAATCGAAGCATCTTTCCAGCTTTTAACTATCAATGGTAAATGATGTTCATCAATAAAATGCCGTAACCTGTCGATGAACATATCGGTGTTGTCATTTTTAAGCAAGATTAATACTTTGCTTACGCCATCTGTACCCATTAATTTTTGTGCTGTTGCTAAGGGCATTTTCATCGCAACATCATCATAATCTTTAATCCCTGAGGAAAAGATGCCGCGTAATTTCAATGAAAGGGCACCCTGACCACCATGAGTATTGACAGTCATTATATCAACCCAGTCACCATAATTAGCATTTAGCGTTCCGGCAAGCCCTTCTCCGAGGGTAACTTCATTGGTTTTCACTCGAGATAAGTCACTGCCAGAAATAACCTTATCGAAAGAACCGAGCTTTAACGATGGCAACGGTTCTACACCTAACCCTGAAAAGAAACTGGAGGTTAAATTTTCGTATTGTGATACGACGCCACTAAACTCAAGTTGTCCTGAAATAGTTGAAATATCATCAGACAATGCATGGTCATTGAGGATTTCTTTTTTCAGGTTTGCATAATCCGCGATCAGGCTGCGGCTTTTATTTGATGTCTCAAAATATTTTGGATTATAGATCTGTACGTGTCCGATATTTGTTCTAATCGTCTGCTCCTTCAAAATCCAAAAAGAGTAATCAATGAATCCACCATAAAGAAAAATAGACACACCACCTAGCATAATGGCAATCGTGGTTGAAACTGTTCTTTTTTTATGCCTGAATAAGTTTAAAAATGAAAACTTTGCATCCCTGAACTTAAAAAGCAGACAATAAAAGACAAAACACATTATCACGAGAACAGCTAAATTCATTAAAAGCATGTGCATGGAGAACTACTCGCCTTTAAGTAATGGAATAACAACCTGGGAAACTTCATTCATATCCCACTCTGGTTCAGTATGAAAATTCGGGCTCAGGTACTTAGCATCCATGGAGGTTTGCGTCTTTATTTTCTCCATTAGCAATTCAGCCTGCTGAGGTTGATTACAGTTTACCAGGGCTCTATAACGCATATGCTCAATATGCTCTACAATAGCTTTCTCAAATACATTTTTTTCTTTTAATAACCGTTCGGTATCATCGAGTGTTACCACACAACGCCCTATTACAGCAGGTAAATAAGCGTCGATGCGTACGCGTAGATATCTAATACGTGGATTTTCTTCATGTGAATCTACCGCTTCATCAAGATAAAAAAAGCCCGTTTTCGCATATTCCGAAGCATGGATAAAATCATTAACAGTCGAAAAGTGATTTGCCTGCCGTAACATTCCATATGAATAAAAGATCAGCGACGTAACGTTCTTCGTTTTTACAAATTCCTGAAAAAGCGCCTGCGTCGTTTTCGCTAACGCTTCGGATTGTTCAGGGAGACCGTGCTGTATCACTTTATCGGCCTCCGGGGCAGTCATTGCATAAGCACTATTCGCTACCACAGCACAGACCAACCCCACCCAGAGTGGCCAATAACACTTACTCATCTGAGCCATGTACTAACACTCCATCTTTAATTTCAATTACCCGCCCGGCGCTATCTCTAAGCTGGGTTGAATGCGTGGAAATAACAAATGTGGTGCTGGTCTGCTGATTTATTTTCATTAACAACTCTAAAATGGCCTCGCCCGTTGTTAAGTCCAGGTTCCCGGTCGGTTCATCGGCGACGACAACTCTGGGTTCATGCGCAAGCGCGCGGGCAATCGCTACGCGTTGCTGTTGCCCCCCCGATAACTGACCGGGTTTGCGATCAACTAAATGGGCAAGCCCCACGCTGTCCAGGAAATGTAAAGCGCGCTCTTTCGCTTCTTTCTTATTGAAATGTGCATTCAGAACAAGGGGGTAAAAAACATTATCAAAAATGCTGAGTACTGGAATAAGGTTAAAAAACTGGAAAATAAACCCTACATATTTGCTTCGCATATACGCTAACCGTTTTTCAGGCATTTCATTAAGAACATTATTAAGAAACATGACAGTTCCGGCGGAAGGCGTATCGATACCCGAAAGAATATTTAGCAACGTACTTTTTCCACTACCGGAAGGCCCACACAGCGCCACAAACTCACCTTTCATAATTTCCAGGTTAATGTTTTTTAGCGCATCGACCTTGTTTTCGTTTATACCAAAACTCTTACATATATCCTGCATAAAGATTGCGGGAAGTTCTTTTATTGTATTGTTCATCTATCACCGCTCCACCGAAAAGCAGGTATCAAAATAACTATACCCACCGAAGTTATCAGCTAATATCGTGCGCATCTTTTTTGAAGTATATTTTTTATTCAATAGATACTGCCAGCTCAGCGCAGGCGTAAGGCAACCACTCGCCCCATAAATATCGTTCAGATCGACGACATTAATGCAACTTTGCGGTATTATTCGCATGACATTCTCTTTTCTACCCGAAAAGGTAAGCAGATCATCTTTCGATAAATCCTTCGTCATCTCACGTTGAATGTCATCCACGCTGCCGTGGGCGATATACTTACTGCAACTCACTTTTAGCCCGCTCTCGCGCAAGCTAAAAATAAAACACCCTGTCCGTTCGACTGAGAGTTGCATACCATTTTTTTGCTTCGATTTGACGCTACCTTTAATAGCAAGAGTATCTTTATCAGAAAAGACCAATACGGGAATTGCTCTGTACGCTCCGCAGATAACGACAAAATCAAAAACCTGCCAGTGTAGATAATCTTGTGCTAATTGCATCGCTTGTATTAGAGAAAACTTCTCCCCTCGCACTTTACAAGTCACGTTTTTGATTGAGAATTTCTTCAAGATATTTTTGGGCAATGTATCAATCGTCGAAGTATGCAGTGCACTGGTGATATTTTCGAAGACAGATGATTCACCCCATGCATCGATATAGATGAAAGCAGCACGCGACTTTAGCAATAACATGCGATCTCTTGGGGTCATCTGTTGCAATGCGGCATCAGCGGCTTGCTCCATGGACTCAAGGTAATCAATATAACGCGGTTTACGTATCATTTCCCGCGCATAAGTTTCTTTATCAGTGCCAAATCGCTTAAACGCCCAGCCACTTGCAGAGGTGGATTTAAGCGCCTGATTATACAGATACGCCTCCCAGGCATTTAACCAGTGAGGAGCGTAGAAATAAAAATTCTCGTCTGGTTCCAAAAGCGAAAATGACGAAAGATAAATTTCATTTTTCATATCTACTCACCTCAAATGCTGGTATCAGACATGACAATACCGATAATTGATCCATCTACGCCAAGCCCCGTCTTTAGCAAATGTTTCTTTTCATGTTTGATGATGCCGATGTCAGTCAACAACTGACTCGCAATTTCTTCAATAATGTCATCATTACTTATCGGCGTAAGTAATTCGCGTTGGCGAAGGGAGTGCTCGCCAATAATTAAATCGACGATCCCTGAGCCTGTTGTGGTATAACCCAGCTGCCCTTTATAAGCGAGTACCGGAACAGGTTGCTTGTCAGAAAGCATGGCTATTGCTTTGGCTTCTGCCTTATCGCTGTTTGACGAACCATTGCCATGAGGAATAATTGCACATAAATCGCCGAGGCCAACGTTCGCATCATCCAATATTTTACCGATTACCTTAATAATATTGGCGCTTAACCAGGCTGAATCATTACTGCGGCTCGCACTAATTTGCACATACGTGGATTTGAGCTCTATGCCCCCATTTATTCCTCTGGCCTGCCGATGTGCTTTACTCTCAAGTAATATGACGCAGCACCCCTCTGCAAATAAAACCGATCTGCTATTTTGACCAAAGGGCTGTACTGATTCGCTATCAAGCATAGATTGATTTTCGAGAAACCAAATATCTTGCGTTTTAATTTTAGAGCAATTAATAACACAAACAAGATCTGCCCCGTCATTATCGATCGCCTGACAACCAAGATGAACCGCAGTCAATGATGAATTACTGGTGCAATGTAAATTAGGCGGAAGATGGTTTAACCGATATTTATGCGCAATATTATAGGCGAGTTCATCCTGCGACATATTGTTTACATGAAGACGGCTTATTGATGGTGAACATTTAAGATCTTCAACGTCATTGTGATCATAGAAAGATTTATAGTCCATGCCATCAACACGTGGCCCCAGCCCGGTTAAATATACCCTTACCCTTTCACCTGTAAGCGCGCTTTTACTGAGATTAGCCTGAACCAGTGCTTCATCAATTAATCGGTATAATAATGCTAATGGGCTATCATCTATTTGCTCTAGCCTTGCAACGCGCTTATTTCCTCTAAAACCACATTTCAGCGCTACTTCATCAGATGCAAACCAATAGTTTTCGTTAACACGCTTACCGACGCGAAGATTATTGATCAACTGATTATAATTTTCAGCAAAGGGTAAATATAGACTGTAACCAGCAATGATAGCCGCATTATCCATTGCTCTATTCCTTAATTACGAATGCATAATAGTTTCCGCCTTCTGTTGCCCCAACCAGAAGTACATGCTTAAGCGTTAAAGTTTGAGGACTCCGTACAAAGTTTATACGTGAATCGAAGAACGCTTGCGTATAGGGAATAGCCGGCACTGTTTGCTTTTTAATACAATCAATGAGAACCAAAAGATTGAGCAATCCGGCAGATGAAGCCACGAATCCGAAATAAGCGTTATAGTTAACAACCGGAACCCGTGGATTATCTTTCTGGAAAACGTTGTAGATGGCGTCAATTTCAATTTGCGAATTTTCTTTACTGCCATTACTACTGCCGCAAACCAAATCGATATCTGCTGCATTTAGATCGGCATCTTTAAGCGCACGCTCAATGGCCAGCGACATTGCTGACGATTTTTCATTCAATAATGATGCGTCAAAGTAACTATTACTGCTGGATTTACCGTAACCCGCAATTTCGGCCATCACTTCGACACCACGCGCTACCGCAGCATCAGGGTCTTCCAGTAGCAACATGCAAGCCCCTTCGCCGGGAATGAATCCCTTTGGCTGCTCACCATAAATCTGATAATCGTTGACATCAGAAGTCATATGAATTTTCTGTGTTAACGCATCCATATAGAGAGACAGTGAGGGGAAATATTCATCAGCACCGCCCACTATCACATGGGGTTGCAGGTTTTGCCGGATAATTTCATAGCCATAGGTTAATGCACCGAGTGCCGCATTCTCGCCGGTAGCGAGTGTGGTGGTATAACCTTTAATACCTTCAGAAATACCGCAAAAAGTGGCAATAGAATTCATCAGCGAGCCCGGGAACTCTGAGATACTGACTTTCCTCGGATCAGGTTTCAGGCTCTGTAAATATTTATAGGTTGTCTCCTGAGGGCCACGAGACATCCCCATGATCATACCGAGCTCTTCGCCATCACGTTTTATTTTACGTTTTGCCATATTCAACGATTCGGACAGTGCAACAAGTGCAAACGTACCACCACGCGTTGCCTTTCGGGCATCAAAACGGCGCAGATGTTTACGCGGCTCCAGCCCCATTACCTGAAAGGTCTTAAAATCCGGCTCCTGTTCCGGAAACGTTCCGGTGCTCATGGCGGCTTCATCGCCAAAAATTTCTTCGAGTTGATTTGTGGCTACCAGCACCCGTAATAATTCCCGCGCTTCTGCGAGGGTGTCATCAGGAAACGTAACGCCGCCCAATACAGGTTCGTTATTTTTTTGCCATACGTTGTGCAAAATATCATTTACCGTGTGACCAATCGCCGTTACGGCTCCTGCGCCAGTAATAGCCACACGCTTACGGTCATATTGACTGACCGGCACCGTTCCTGGTTTTGTACTCACCACCATGCAGCAGTTATTTCCACCAAATGCATAGTTATTTTTCATAAAGATATTAATTTCTTTTTCTCGAAACTCATTAGCGACATAGTCCAGGTCGCAATTTGGCCGCGCAATTGAGAAATTGAGAGTCGGTAAAACTTTATTTTCAGGAAGCGTCACGAGACAAGCGATGAGCTCAACAATGCCTGCAGCACCAATGTTGTGGCCGAAATAAGATTTTGTTGAACTAACAAGCAATTGATCGTTATCAGGAAACACTTTCTTCATCGCCAGCGTTTCAATGCGGTCATTCGCTTCGGTACCTGTACCGTGTGCATTGACGTAATCAATTTGTTCCGGTTTTACGCCAGCATTCTTCATGGCTTTAAGCATGACCTGTACAGCACCACTGGCTCGTGGGTCCGGGCCGGTTTCATGGTAGGCATCGCAGGAGGTCGCGTAAGAGAGAATTTCACCGTAAATTTTGGCTCCGCGAGCAATAGCGTGTTCATAATCCTCCAGCACGATCGCGCCGGCACCTTCGCCGATAGACATGCCAGACTGACCTGAAAAGGGGGTGCAGGTGTCGGGGTGCATAACGTTCAATGCGTAAAATCCAGCAAATGTCGGCAGATAGATCGGTTCTGTACCGACAGCCAGCATGGTCTTACTTTTACCATTTTGGATATAATCAAAAGCCATCCCGATCGCGTTAGGACTGGCAGTACAGGCTGTTGCGACCAATTCCCCGCCGCCTTTAAGGCCTAAGAGTGTCGAAACACTTGAGCAACAGGAAGAAAATCCCCCCGAATAAATAGCCTTGCGAAGCGAGAAATCCTCCATTCGCTGCTCGAAAATTGGCAGAAACGCTTCTGTGCCAGCGGAAGAAACGCCAACGATTAATCCTGTCTCATCCAGGCATGCTTTGTTATTGACAAGCCCAGCCCGAGTCAGGGCATCTTTGCCCACTTTGTATGCCCATAAGGCAGCGTTATCCAGTGAATGGATGATGTCTTCGGGGATCCCTGAATAATCTATTTCGTGAAGAACTTCCGCTGCACGAGCATTTTCAAACCACGCTGTAAATCGCTCACTGTCGCCGACACCATTTTTCTTATCAAATAGCGCTTTTTTGAAATCTTCAATAGTTTCGGCCAGGGATGACAAAATCCCCATGCCTGTAATTACAACTCGTTTTCGGTTTGTCTTCATTGTTATCCCCCGGAGTAGAAAATTTTTTTGCCCATAATAAATAGCTAAAGTAAAGCAACATATTTATATCTGTCGCTTTACTTATATTTTAATTATTAGAGCTACATAATTCGCTTTGACTTTGACGAATCAATAAAACTATGTTCGGCCGGATTAACTAACATACTTAAGTTATATAAAAACGGCACACTTTGTGTTCTGGCCGGGATGTTTTCTTCTGCCGTTAAAATTTCAAACCCTGGGATATCCGCCAAAGCATAGTCATTATCGATCAAAGCTAGCGCGATAAAAGATTGCAGCGCAGGGGAAAAACCGGAGTTAACAATAATGCCAACCTCTTTACCCTCAACCAAAACTTTATCATCAGGTTTAATACCACTGCACTCTGCAGTTGGGAGCATACCAACGAGTTTACGCTCCCCCTGGTTATGGGATTGTGGCTCTATCGCTGACTTGCCAATAAAATTTTCTTTATCGTATTGAATTGCCCATTGCATTTGCAGCTCAATCGGGTTTTTGCTATACACGGAAAAAATACTTTCATCCCAGCCGGTGTTTTCAAGACGAACAATATCCTGGTATTGGATACCCCCCGTTTTCAATTCATATTTACCACCAATCGAAAGGATGTTTTCCCATAATTTAACCAGGGCAGGTTCCTGGCCAATGGCCATATATGCATATTCGCCATGTTTCCCACAGCGGAAGATGATCAGTTCATCGGCCTCATTAATGTATTCAAAATAAGGTAAACCAATAATGTCGTAGCCATATATTTCTGACATAACTTCCCAGGAGTAAGGCCCTTCCAGCATAATAGCGCCCCAGCCGCTATCTGCCATAGAGTTAATCTCCGGCAGTTCAACGATATCAAGTTCTTCACTGCTTTCTAAAATTGAATTAAGACGTTCGATTATCTCCGGCGCTGGGATGTTTTCTGAAAGAATGTAATAACCGTCAGAGGTACAGAGCACATACATGTCCCCACGGATGGTTCCATCCTCATTTAATACCAATGAATAGATACCTTGCTCATCGCGAATGATTGAAATATCTGCAGAGGCCATATGATTTACTAAAGCCCATGCATCATCACCCATCACGCTAACGATAGACATATGTGAATAATCGACAAGCAAGGCATTTTCTCTGACTGCTTTATATTCAATCGCAAGATCGTGATACGCTACGGGAACAGTGTGATTATTATAAATGCCCATCCGGGCATTGTTTTCCAAATGCAAATCATTAAGAGACTTCATAAAACCTCTTCAGGTAAATTGATCAAAAAGTCAGGAACGTTTTTTTGTAATAACAAATGATGCCAAATTATTAATGCTACGCATGTAAGAAGGGTCGTCTCCTTCACTTACCTGGATATCAAAGACCTTATCAAGTAAAACAATAATTTCTGTCGCGTCTACTGAATCCAACTTTAAGCCGTTACCAAATAATGGTGTATCGTCATCAATTTGCGTTTCATCCCTTTGAATATTTAATCGCTGGATGATTTCGGTTTTGATTGTGAAAAGTACATTTTTACGTTCCTGGATATTATCATGCATCGTTGTCATTGCTTATGTCCCATTAATGATGTGTTTCGCTTCACGGTAGTTAATTATTGTTCCCTGGCTAATTAACTTCTTACCAACATTAGCTGTCACGGAATAGTGCTTAAACCCAGTTGGATCTGAAAATGCCAGCTTGCTTGTAACCTCGATCGTATCTCCCGGATAAGCAATATCTTTAAACTTTAAATTTTGCGCTGCTAATACGCCACGCACTTGCGAACGTCTTTTCCGAATGATATCCAATAACTCTTGTTGATGGATTTTCGCATAAATATCTCGTAAGCTTTTTAATTCAACACCAAACTCTTCAAAATAAATATCACAAACATCAGTAATAAATGAAAAATACTCACTTGCCTGACCAAATATCTCTGCAATGAGAACGCCGGGCATGATAGGGTCATCTGGAAAGTGACCAAGTAAATAGGGTTCATTATAAGTAATATGCTTTACGATCTGCACATACCCATTTTCTCCATATTTATAATCATCTATTCTGTCAACCATTAATAAGGGTTGCCGCCAACCGCCCATTTCAAGAAAAATTTTAGAAGGAATAGAATATCTGGACATAAATCACCGCATAACCAGGCCACCATCGATCACGATGGTTTGGCCAACAATATAACTGGCGGCAGAAGAGCTTAAATACACAATTGTATTCGCTACTTCCTGACACTGCCCTAAACGTTTCAAAGGGATGGAATGAGTAACCTCACGCACCACAGTACGAGAAACTTTCTTTACCATCCTAGATTCAATCATTCCAGGAGCAACTGCGTTCACTCGCACACCTCGAGGAGCCAATTCTGCGGCTAATGTTCTGGTAAAACCGAGCAAAGCACCTTTTGACGCACTGTAATTAACCTGCCCTACACTTGGAATGACTGCTGCTATAGACGCAACATTGATAATCGCGGGGCTTTCAGAACATCTCAGTAGCATTAAAGCTTCCTTCGTTAATCTGAAAGTACTCAGCATATTAGTATCAATAACAGTACTAAAGTCCTCAAAAGTCATTGATGCAAAGAGGCTGTCTTTAACAATACCGGCGTTATTCACTAATACATCGATTTTCGTTACTTTAGCATTTAAATATTTCATTAATGTAGCCACCTTCGCAGGATCAGCTATATCACATTGTAATATATTTAATGTTTGCCCTACTGCTTCATTTTCTTTTAGTTCGTTTAAACGATCCGCATTGGTATTATACAATGCGTAGACTTCACATCCTTGTTCCAGAAATTTTTCGCATATGGCAATACCAATGTCACCACTGGCTCCTGATATCAAAACTGTTTTGCCTTTTAGATCATTATATTTATACATTTCCATTACACACAATTGAGTTAACAACAGATACAGCTACGGCATGAGTACGACAATGCGATATGCTAAGTGACACGTCAACAACACCACTTTCCTTTATTACTTCGTTCAATCTTCCAGTAAATAAGAAAGAGGGACAACCATATTCATCATGATTTATCTCAATATCTTTAAAGGACACTCCATCCCGGAAACCACAACCAAGCGCTTTAACAATTGATTCTTTCGCAGCCCAGAATCCGGATGCCCTTTCAAAATCCGGTTCATTGGCATTAATTTTTATTATCTCTTTTTTTGTAAATACACGCTGTAAAAAATATGCGCCGCCATTGTTAATCGCGTTGATGATCCGTTCTACTTCAACGATATCAGTACCGATACGTATTCCTGCATTTGCCATAAGGTTACAGTTGATAAGTTATATTAAAATTAGATATAAATCGATCTTCTACGAGGCCAGCCGGGGATATTAAGGGAGCTGATAAAGAAATATCATATCCTAGTGACTTAATTGTTCCCTTAACCCCAATGATTGACCCGATTATCTTTTTCCCATCAAAAGCATTTTGTGGGTATATCTCACCAGTAATCTGTCCATAATCTGCGCCAAAATATAATTCAGAGTTATAATCCCCGATAAGGAAATGGAATGTATTCTGGATATAGAATCCTTTATTTCCGTCTAATCCCGTACTGGTTTCATAGCCTCTAACGTTCCATCGATTACCGATTGTAAATTGATCTTGTAGTGTTAACGGTGATTGCGAAAATTGAGCACCAAAATTCAATTCATAATAATAAAGCAAAGGTTCGGCATTGAACCATTTAACATAGTTTGTATTCAGATTAAAAATTTGGCTTTTAGAACTCACATCGCCTGACACCATATCCGGAGTTTTCTCACCACCTAACCAAGTCATAAAACGTTGCCAGCTAAGGGAGGAGTCTAACGTCGCATCCTGGAAATTTTGTTTAAAATTTAACCCAAGGCGCAGATTACCCATATCTCGCTCTTGCAGCGCTAAATCCACGCCACCCAATTGATACGCAGATCTACGCCTTAATATTTCTACACTCCCGGTTATTTTTTTATCCGTATTGCGGAAAAGGGTTCGGGTTCCTTTCAAACTAAGGTATTGATTTTTTCCCTGGTAGTCTAAATCCCAATAGCTCAGTCCTACACGCTGGCGAGACATGCTGCTACTGTAGAAAACTTCATAATCCCAAAAACCTACAGGTATGCTATAAAAAGCGCTGATGCTTTTATATCCGCCAGTTGTACTGCTGGTACCCGCCAAATAAAAAAGATCGCCAAGCCTTGCAGAGTTGTACAAATAACCTGAAATACCAGTAAGTATCCTTCCTGTACTTCTATCACCCCAGTTGTTATACGTTGTCCTTATATTCCATAATTTATTACGATTAGTGTTGATCACAATATCGCTAACGCCGTCGCGATTTCCAGGCACGATGTTAATCTTAACATCAACGCCAGGCACTCTCTGCAAGTTCTCCAGACCCTGTTCAATATTTCGCAGATTAAGAATATCACCTGATACAAATGGTAGGCTCCAACTTCTGATGTCATCTTTTGCAATGATCACCTTATTGATCCTTCCTACTGAAATATTTAGCTGTAACTTTTTTTCCTTTAAGTTTTGTACAGGAATATTCACGCGCGTTGTTACATATCCGGCCTTTATATAATAATCCTGCAAGTACGTCGCAACATACTCAATACCTTTCGTACCAAGGCAACTGTTCGAGATCTCATCCTTTATATTTCGAATCATTTTACTACCCAAAAATTCGTTTTCGAGGATAAGCTCTGCAATAGGATAACAATCTTTTTCAGAGGGTAATTTAAAATCTATAACTATTTTATCTTCAACTTTCGAGAAAACATCTTTTTTATCAACCCGGTTTTCCTGAGCGGTGTTATTATCATTTTTTTGCTGTTCTTTGGCTAGTCGTTCTAACTGAGTATCAGCATACGCACGAGCACTGCATAGCAAAATGAAAGCTAAAAAATAAAATTTGATTTCCATAACCTCAAGAAAATTAAAAGTATGAGAACGCCTAACAGCTGCCATTATCTTCATAACAACAGCCAAAACAACTTAATTATCCTTAAAGAACAAAAATCAACACCCGTTAAACTTCTAATATTATTACAGTGGTAATATTATTGACATAATACATAATCAAAAACTATGCATTCAATTAATTATTCTTGATATTGTCAGGTTAACCACTGGTGGTTTAACAATCATTTCAGCGTCTAATAAAGTGCTAAAACATCTATTCTGGGAGAACCCTGCCCCCTCCAACCTTAAAAACCGCATAATGAAACACCACGCCATTAGCATCAAACAATCATATATTTTATAAATATATATTCTCGCAAGGAAAACTCTTCATCCTTGTGTTCTTAAATAAGATCTTAAAGCAACAAAATTCAATTTAAGATATATACCAGACTCTGGCACTCAGAAGGACCATCCTAACTATCAAGGTTTTTTAGGATGTTTGTATCAATAGCACTGGTTATTAATCAATCTACGATAAAATCATCAGGCTGACGGCTTTAATTGTTGTAAAAAACATAGCAATACATCTATTGTTATGCTGAAATTAATAACCTGACATTTTAACCTATTACATACATTGCTAATAAAGGACACAGCCTCTGGCTGCTTTGGAATATTTATGTACTGGATTATCAACGACAACATTGAATTCAGACCGGGAATGAAAAGACTGTCCTCAGTAAATAATCCTGAAATGAATGTCACGCTTACATCGCCAGCCAGCCGTTGCCTTCTCTTACTGCTTGAAGCATCTCCAGATATTGTACTTCAACAAGATTTTTTTAAGAAAGTTTGGGAAGAAGAAGGAATGTTAGTTCCAACGAACACGCTCTACCAAAATATATCCATTGTTCGCCGTGGACTGCGTGCTGTTGGTGAGACAGACAGAAGACTTATTGCAACCATTCCCCGGAAAGGTTTTCAGATAGATGACAGCGTTAAAATCTCCAGACGCAACGATAACGAACCGGCTACACCTTTCCCTGTTTCTACTACCAGTTATCAAACAACTTATAACATTCCTGAAGTGTTTAATCAGCCAAAGGATGATGTGAACGAGCAAGTTCTTCCCGCGGAAACGGACACTCGTACGATTAAGAAAAAGAAGCCATTTGCAATGTCGAATGGAGTTTTCGCTGCTTCAGCCTCATTTATCGCAGGTCTACTCGTCGTTTACCTGGCATGGAATATTAATAATAATGCTGATTTTTTTGAAAGTTATAAATTTATTGAAAAGGAAGATGGTTGCCATTTTTACACTAAGGATGACAGCCATGATAACAATGAATATTACCTGAAGTATAAATCTCTTATTAAAGACTCCGGTTTGAACTGTAAAAATTACCCTTGGGTCTATTTCCCAACATCACAGACTTCACCATCACTCGCTGCTTTAGTCTGCAAGAATAAATTCTCGACAACATCATCGCCAGGATGCATTTCACTTTTAATCAGGGGAGTAAACGGTGACTAAAAAAGCAATCTTCTTTCTAAGTTTGATTTTTATAAGCGTGGGGATTGTGGCGGGATATTTTTATTACTCATTGCTTATAAAAAATAGAAGTGCTGAAAGTTGCAGCGCTTCTATGATTGTTTTTCATAAAGGAACACAAGCCAACATAACATTCGATTTTATGTACAATAATGAAAAAAGAAGTGGAATCGTTTCAGTAAGCGGAAGTTATCTGGAAAACACTCACCCAGAAGGCACTATACGAAGAGATATCTCTTTTACCTGGACCGAAAATCGCGGTACCTACAATTTTCAGTCATCCGGGATAAACAAAGTCGATAGCCTGGAAACCTTACCGGATAAAGTCATCGCTACTGTGTTGCCCGGCTTTTACGTTTATCCGAATAAAAGCATCACGTATTCAATCCATCCTCAAGGATCGCAAGGATTTCTCTTCACCATTGGTAAACGGCCGCTGTTCTTTTGCGCCCGCTAAAAATAGTAAGCGAAGGTCATTAATTTTGAATGATGGGGACGACCAAACCAGTCCTCCCCTGCTTTCACCTTTAATAACAACAGCTGGGCTGATTGAACATCAATGTAATTCACGCATTCCCTATACAAGCCTAAGAATGGCGTGAATGCACCCAGAGCTTATTTTCTCGCAACAAAAAAGCCCCAGCTTACTAAGTAAGCTGGGGCTTAATATTTGGCGGAAGCGCAGAGATTCGAACTCTGGAACCCTTTCGGGTCGCCGGTTTTCAAGACCGGTGCCTTCAACCGCTCGGCCACACTTCCGGTGTGAGGCGCACTATAAACATCCTCGAGTCGCATGTAAAGCCCGGGAATGTTTGTTTGCCTGAAAAACCATCAAAATCGTGTTGTTAGCTTGAAATACCAGCACAATGACCGTTTATTCAGCGCATCTAAGATCAGTGTTTCTCAATGTACATATCTTTTGTCAGGTATACCCCCAGGCTATCGGGCGCAAACCCACCCACCCAAGGCTTCACCAAATGCGTACGAACATAATGATAAACCGGGATAGCCGGAACATCCTTTCCAAGGATATCCTCTGCCTGCTGGTAATATTTACCACGCTCAGCAATATCCTTTGCCTTCGCAGCACTTTTCAGGGCTTCGTCATACGCCGGATTGCTGTATTTACTCGTGTTTTCACTGTCACCGGTACGGAAATTATTCAGGAAAGTGGCTGCATCAGCATAGTCTGCAATCCATGCATACCGTACCGCATCAAAATTACCGGTATGCATGGTATCGAGCATGGTTTTCCACTCCTGGTTTTGCAGTTTTGCATTAACGCCAAGATTTTTTTGCCACATTGAGCTGGCGGCAATCGCAATCCGCTGATGTGTTTCCATCGTGTTATACAGGAGGCTGAAACTCAGTCGGTGTTCATCATTAAAGCCAGCTTCATTAAGGAGCTTTTTCGCTTCGGCCAGTCGTTTTTCCCGCGGCCATGATGCGTAGTCAGGTGATGCTATTTTCACACCGCCAATTTCTGGCTGGCTCACTACCCATGCAGGGCGCTGTCCCTGTGCCATGACTTTATCCGCGATGACATCTTTATCCAGCGCCATATTGAGTGCGCGGCGTACTCGAGGATCGTTAAATGGCGGCTTAGTGGTATTAAACTCGTAATAATAAGTTGCCAGTTGCGGCGCAACATGCACCTGAGCGCCTAATGTTTTCTTTAACTGCGCAAACTGGTTCACAGGAATAGTGTAAGTAATATCAATCTCGCCGGCTTTATAGCGATTAACGTCCGCGGTTTCAGCGTTGATAGGAAGATAAGTGACCTTATTAATCACCGTCGCTTTATTATCCCAATAACGGGTATTGCGTTGGGCAACAATTCGTTCATTAACGACCCAATCGGTGATCTTATAAGCACCACTCGTCACAATATGTTCCGGCTTTGTCCATTTATCACCAAAACGATTGATCAACACGCTGTCTACCGGAACCAGAGATGGATGCGCCAGCATCGGCAGGAAAGATGCCGTAGGTTGCGTCAAAGTGACTTCCAGCGTTGAATCATCTAATGCCTTCACGCCAAGCGTATCAGGCGTTTTTTTTCCTTGCGCGATATCAGCGGCGTTAACAATATGCATATTTCCGGGATAGCTGGCATAAGGGGATGCCGTTTTCGGATCAACTAAACGTTGCCAGCTCCAGACCACATCTTTTGCCGTGATCGCCGTACCATCAGACCATGTGATCCCCGGGCGTAAGTGGAAAATCCAGACAGTGTTATCTTTGTTCTCCCATTTTTCCGCCAGCCGAGGTTCAATGGTTCCATCTTTCTTAACTGCAACCAACCCGTCGAAAATATCGCTGATAATGTTGAACTCGACGTCGCTTTCCACTTTATGTGGATCCAGCGATGCAGGCTCGCTGCCATTGTTACGCACCAGTTCCTGTTTTTCAGCAAGCGTTGTTCCTGCGGGTACCGTCGCTGCAAACGCGCCAGAACATGCGCTCAGAATGCCGATAGTCAATAATGAAAGTGCAATGTGGTTTCGTGTTTGTGGTTTCATGTCCTTTCGCCTTAATAATGTACTTTGTCACGACGCGATTACACTCTTAGCGCCCCAATAGTTATATAGCAATAGATTTCAGTGACATATAAGACACCAATATGGATCTGCCTCACATTTATTCCTTTATGCTGCGTAGCGCTCATTGCTGCGCATGAAACACGGTGTCAGCACCGCTGCGTTATGAGTAAAGATGGGTAAAACAACTTTGTCAGCAAGCGAGACTTTTTTAGACTCTGCAAACAATTACATCTGTCATAAGAGAGTGACTCATGGATCGTATTATTACTTCATCGCGTGACCGTACTTCCCTGCTAAGTACGCACAAAGTTCTGCGTAACACCTATTTCCTTTTAAGCTTAACGCTGGCGTTTTCCGCAATTACGGCGACTGCCAGCACCGTATTAATGTTGCCTTCTCCGGGCCTGATACTGACGCTGGTTGGGATGTACGGTTTAATGTTTCTGACTTATAAGCTGGCGAACAAACCGACAGGTATTCTGGCTGCTTTCGCGTTCACTGGTTTCCTCGGCTATATCCTGGGGCCAATGCTTAATGCATATCTCTCAGCAGGAATGGGCGATCTGATTGGTCTGGCGCTCGGCGGCACCGCATTGGTCTTTTTCTGCTGTTCCGCATATGTGTTAACGACACGCAAGGATATGTCCTTCCTCGGTGGCATGCTGATGGCGGGTGTTGTGGTGGTACTGATTGGCATGGTCGCGAACATCTTCTTGCAGTTGCCAGCGTTGCACCTGGCAATCAGCGCTGTATTCATCCTGATTTCCAGCGGCGCCATCCTGTATGAAACCAGCAATATCATCCATGGCGGTGAAACCAACTACATCCGCGCCACTGTCAGCCTTTATGTGTCGCTGTACAACATCTTTGTTAGCCTGTTGAGTATCCTGGGCTTCGCCAACCGGGATTAAACAATCTTGACTCCCGATTAGCCCCGCTTATGCGGGGCTTTGTTTTTTGCTACACTCCCGCCGTTGTTGACTAACGCTGCGAAAAATTATGTTGATCTTTGAAGGTAAAGAAATCGAAACCGATAGCGAAGGCTATCTAAAAGACACGACTCTGTGGAGTGAAACCTTAGCGCCTCTCATTGCTGAGAAAGAGAACATAGTTCTCACTCCTGAGCACTGGGAAGTGGTGCGCTTTGTGCGTGAATTTTACCTGGAATTCAATACATCTCCCGCCATTCGCATGCTGGTAAAAGCGATGGCCAATAAATTTGGCGAAGAAAAAGGCAACAGCCGCTATTTGTACCGCCTGTTTCCAAAAGGGCCTGCTAAACAGGCGACAAAGATCGCTGGTTTGCCAAAACCGGTGAAGTGCATCTAATAGCGAATACCGAAGTTTGTCCATTCCCTGCCGGGTTGATGCGGTTCGGCAAGCACTCTGTCAACCCGGGCACTACGCGGCCCCCCTGCTTTTAGCCACGCAACCAGCTGATTAACCGCTTGCTCGTCTCCACACGCAACCACTTCGACGCTGCCATCATCAAGGTTACGTGCATACCCCGTTAAACCCAGCTTCTGCGCTTCGTGCTGTGTGGTATAGCGAAACCCGACGCCCTGCACCATTCCATGTACCCAGGCGATTGTGCAGACATGTGCCATCTTTGACCCCCTTTCGACTCAGGCTCGTTGCATTTGCCCGGTGAACCCGTGACAATAGCGCCCATTTTCTTCAGTTTATAGAATAGCCGAATATGAGTGTACGTTTAGTGTTAGCCAAAGGGCGCGAGAAATCCCTGCTTCGCCGTCATCCCTGGATTTTCTCCGGCGCGGTAGCGCGAATGGAAGGCAAAGCCAGCCTCGGTGAAACAGTTGATATCGTCGATCATCAGGGCAAATGGCTGGCGCGTGGAGCATTATCTCCTGCATCGCAGATTCGTGCTCGCGTCTGGACTTTCGATAAAAATGAAAGCATTGATATCGCGTTCTTCACCCGTCGCCTACAACAAGCGCAGCAGTGGCGAGATTGGCTGGCGCAACGCGATGGTCTGGACAGCTATCGCCTGATTGCTGGCGAATCAGACGGGTTACCAGGCGTAACCATTGATCGTTTCGGTAATTTTCTTGTTCTTCAACTTCTTAGCGCAGGGGCAGAATACCAGCGTCCAGCCATTATCTCAGCGCTCCAGTTACTCTATCCACAATGTGCGATTTACGATCGCAGCGATGTTGCCGTGCGTAAAAAAGAGGGACTGGAACTCGCGCAAGGGCTGGTGGTCGGCGAACTGCCGCCCGCGTTGTTGCCTATCAAAGAGCACGGCATGAAGTTGTTTGTCGATATTCAGGGCGGGCATAAAACCGGTTACTACCTCGATCAGCGCGACAGCCGACTGGCAACACGTCGCTACGTGGCAGACAAACGCGTACTAAACTGCTTTTCCTACACCGGCGGCTTTGCTGTTTCCGCGCTGATGGGCGGATGCCGCCAGGTTGTCAGTGTGGATACTTCGCAGGAAGCGCTGGATGTCGCAAAACAGAACATTACGCTGAACGCGCTGGATTTAAGCAAAGCAGAATTTGTTCGCGACGACGTATTCAAACTGCTGCGCAAATATCGCGATCAGGGCGAAACGTTCGATGTCATCGTAATGGATCCGCCAAAATTCGTGGAAAATAAGAGCCAGTTGATGGGTGCCTGTCGCGGTTATAAAGACATCAACATGCTGGCGATCCAGCTCCTGAATCCCGGCGGTGTACTGCTCACTTTCTCCTGTTCCGGTTTGATGACCACAGATTTATTTCAGAAAATCATTGCTGACGCCGCAATAGATGCTGGTCGTGATGTACAATTTATAGAACAGTTCCGTCAGGCCGCCGATCATCCTGTGATCGCTACCTACCCGGAAGGGCTGTATCTGAAAGGGTTTGCCTGCCGCGTTATGTAACTTGAAATTTGGAACCGCGCCCGCATATCTGCGGGTATGTAAGGTTCCCGGGAGGTGACAATGATTGCCAGCAAATTCGGTATCGGCCAGCAAGTTCGCCACTCACTGTTGGGGTATCTTGGCGTAGTGGTCGATATCGATCCTGAGTATTCACTGGACGAGCCGTCAGCAGACGAACTGGCGGTGAACGACGAACTCCGCGCGCTGCCCTGGTATCATGTCGTGATGGAAGATGATGATGGTCAGCCAGTGCACACATATCTGGCAGAAGCACAGCTGACAAGCGAAATTACGGATGAACATCCGGAGCAGCCATCCATGGACGAACTGGCGCGAACCATTCGCCGACAGCTTCAGGCTCCGCGCCTGCGCAACTAAAAATACCCCGCCAGATGCGGGGTATTTTTTATTTCGCCAGACCGAGCCGCGGGATCTCAATCGCCGGGCAGCGATCCATCACTACACTTAACCCCGCCTCACGCGCCAGCACGGCGGCTTGTTCATTAATCACCCCTAATTGCATCCAAAGCGTTTTCGCGCCAACGGCAATCGCCTCTTGAGCAACTCCCCACGCCGCTTCCGAATTACGAAAAACATCCACCATGTCGATCTTTTCTGGCACATCGGCAAGCGTTGCATAGCCTTGCTGCCCAAGAAGAGTAGTGCCTGCTACTTTCGGCGAGACGGGAATCACATGATAACCCTGGTCCAACAAATACTTCATTACGCGATAGCTTGGTCGATCGGGTTTATCACTCGCACCAACCAGCGCAATAGTTTGGGTCGACTGTAAAATAGCGGCAATATCGGTTTCTTTCATGTTTTCCTCCCGGCGATGTCACCAAAGTGTAAATCAAACAGACCCACTCGACCATTTTCGGATTTTTTTATCCACTTCTCTTGCAGCATCAGACGCTTCCAGTAATCTGTAGCGAAAATCACTGACGGAAGCGGATTATGGAATCAACCACTCGCACCTTACCCGTGCGCAAACATATTGCACTTGTCGCACACGACCATTGCAAGCAATCATTAATGAAATGGGTAGAACGCCACCAGCCAGTACTGGCCAAGCATGAGCTCTATGCGACTGGTACAACCGGAAATTTGATTCAGCGAGCAACCGGCCTTGAAGTTAATGCCATGCTGAGCGGCCCAATGGGTGGCGACCAGCAAGTCGGCGCATTGATTTCAGAAGGCAAAATCGACGTACTGATTTTCTTCTGGGACCCGCTTAATGCTGTCCCGCACGATCCTGACGTGAAAGCCCTCTTACGTCTTGCAACGGTGTGGAATATTCCGGTTGCAACCAATTTATCTACCGCTGATTTTATTATCGACTCTCCGCAGTTTAATAACAGCGTCGACATCCTGATTCCGGACTACCAACGTTACCTCGCTGAGCGTCTGAAATAAGTCCTGGCGGCCGCAACGGCCGCCTTCGTTTCACGGTTTTCGCGCGACTGGCACATCCAGCGATTTTAACGTGTCGACAAAGCGTGACGGTTCATCTTTATCAAATAACAACCAGACGCGATGGCGTGCGCGCGTCAACGCGACGTACAACAATCGTCGCTCTTCCGCATCAGGGAACTCTTCCGCCTGCGGCAGCAAGGCTTGCTCCATTATGGATTCCCGCGCCGGGGCAGGAAAACCATCCGCGCCCTCTTTCAGCCCTACCACAATCACATAGTCCGCCTGTTGTCCTTTACTGGCGTGGATAGTCGTAAAATCGAGCTGAAGTTTCGGCCAGCGGGTGGCTGCTTTCTCCAGAACGGCAGGTTTTCCGTGATGATAACGCGCCAGAACCAGGATCCTGTCTTCCGGCGTTGCATATCCGCTGAGCTTATCTAATAGCGCATCCAACTGATCTTGCACCATCAGCGTCACTGCATTTTTATCGCCTGTTTTCAAACTATTCAACGGTTTTGCAAGCTGCCATGGGTTCTGCTGGATAAAGCGATTCGCCACTTCACCAATGCGTGAATTGAAACGATAAGTCGTATCCAGAGCGCAGAGATCGCCTTCACCAAAATAGTCATGGAAAGCGGTGGTTAAGGAAAGTTGCGCGCCGCTGAAACGGTAAATAGCCTGCCAGTCATCCCCGACAGCAAATAGTGTCGTTTGTGAGTTTTGCTTACGCAACGCAGCCAGCAAAGCCGCGCGCTGCGGTGAAATATCCTGAAATTCATCAACCAGAATATGCTTCCATGGGCTAATAAAACGCCCTTTTTCAAGCACATTGATCGCCTGATGGATCAGCCCGGAAAAATCGACGGCGTTTTCAGACTTTAGCTCGGCTTTCCAGGCTTTTAAAATCGGCGCCATCAGTTTAATGCGTTTACTGAACAGATCACGAACGTCATCTGGTGCGCCGGCGATCATCTCCGCCTGTGCACCACCATGCATACGCATCAGCCCAATCCAGCGATCCAGACGCGGAGCGATGCGGCGCTGCAATTTTACATCTTCCCAAAAATTGCCTTCAGGGACTTCCCATTCCATCTCTTCTTCCAGCCACTGACGCCACCCTTTCGCCTGTGCTTTCTTTTCACTGCACTGCTGGCACCAGGTGTCTGTTAGCAAGGATAGCCGAGCCGACGTATCATTTTCCAGCTCGCTTAACGCGGGCACTTTTTTGCTTCCCTGGGAGATGATATACAACGCCAGCGCATGAAAAGTGCGCGCGGTAATCTCTTCGGTATGTAGCCGTTGCTGGATACGCTCATCCATCTCCCGGGCAGCTTTGCGACCAAACGCGAGCAGAAGGATTTGATCCGCCGAGGCTTCTCCACGAGCCAGCAACCAGCCTGCTCTGGCTACCAGAACCGAGGTTTTTCCGCTGCCCGCGCCAGCAAGCACTAATAAAGAGTGCTCTCCGTTGACCACGGCCTGCGCCTGCGCCGGGTTTAAAGGAGATGTTTCAACTTGCTCAAAAAAAGCGGCGTACTGAGCAACCATGGTTTCAGTATAAGTTTGATTGTGCTCTGTCCGGCGCTTCTCAACATCCGTTAGCCACGACTGGCACTGACGCCAAAGCTCACGGCAATTATCAAACTCCGGTAATCGGCTTGTTGGAATCGGCAATGCAGCAAATGCCTGCTGCAATTGCTGTTGTATCCCCTGAAGTTGCTTGCGGGTAAGCCATTTCATTGGCTCAATACGCCCGGAAATCAGCTCCAGTTGCTCAGATAAAACCCCGGCAGCAACCTCGCTCATTTCCGCGCTCCACCGGTTCCAGCGCTCATTTAAGAGATGATAAAAACGCTGTGTTTCGCTCCATTCCGTTCCGTGAAGACGAACCACTTTGTTGTCGGCAAGCTGAAATTCCATTTCTCCCCACACCAACCCACGCTTGCATTCAATCGCCAACAACTGATTGAAAGGGATAAGGTATTCGTGTCTGTCACCTGCCACTTTAATGCCGGCGTTCAGAATGACTGCGCGATCATAAGGGTGTTGCGCCAGACGTTTTCCCAGTGAGGTCGCTTTCAGTTCCATGACTTATCGTTCTCAACTTGTGACAATAATTGCCAGTTTACCTGCCAGAGAATTGGCGCTCCAGCCCAAATAATCGTTACAATTACCGGCATTCACTACCGACCGGTTTGTACTGAGGTTTTATGCGTACTGTTTTGAATATTCTAAATTTTGTGCTTGGTGGTTTCGCCACAACACTCGGGTGGCTACTCGCTACAATAATCAGCGCCCTGCTCATTATCACTCTGCCGTTAACGCGCTCATGCTGGGAAATCACAAAGCTCTCACTTATCCCCTGGGGAAATGAAGCCATTCACATTGATGAACTCGAACCACAGAGCAAAAACAGCCTGTTAAATGCGGGTGGAACATTGCTGAATATTGTCTGGTTTGTTCTGTTTGGCTGGTGGCTATGCATTATGCATATTACCGCCGGTATCGCGCAGTGTCTTACCATCATCGGCATTCCCGTTGGCGTCGCGAACTTTAAAATCGCTGCGATTGCGCTGTGGCCAGTTGGCCGACGAGTGGTCTCTGTAGAAACCGCTCGCGCAGCCCGTGAAGCCAATGCGCACCGTCGTTTTCAATAATCGGATCGCTTGTCATTATGTTAAGTCCTCTGCTTCGCCGTTATACATGGAACAGTGCCTGGCTCTATAACGTCAGAATTTTTATTGCGCTTTGCGGGACTGCTTTGCTGCCCTGGCTACTCGGCGAGGTCAAACTGACCATCCCGTTAACACTTGGCGTCGTTGCCGCCGCGCTTACCGATCTGGATGACCGCCTGACGGGGCGTTTGAAAAACCTGCTAATTACGCTGGTATGCTTTTTTATTGCGTCTGCATCTGTGGAGTTACTCTTCCCATGGCCATGGCTGTTTGCGCTTGGTCTTGTGACATCCACCATTGGTTTTATCCTGCTTGGCGGGCTTGGACAGCGCTACGCCACCATTGCTTTTGGTGCGCTGCTCATTGCGGTCTACACCATGCTGGGAATTTCCCTTTTCGAACAGTGGTATCAGCAACCACTGCTGCTATTGGCCGGGGCCATCTGGTTTAACTTGCTGACGCTGGTCGGACATCTGGTTTTCCCCATTCGCGCCCTACAAGACAACCTGGCGCGCTGCTATGAACAACTGGCGCATTACCTCGAACTGAAATCACGTCTTTTCGACCCGGATATTGAAGATGATAGTCAGGCGCCGCTCTATGATTTAGCCCTGGCGAATGGCCAGTTAGTGAACACGCTCAATAAAACCAAAGCCACGTTGCTCACGCGTTTGCGCGGAGATCGTGGACAGCGCGGCACACGTCAAACATTGCATTACTATTTTGCGGCGCAAGATATTCATGAACGGGCCAGTTCGTCACATATTCAATACCAAACACTGCGCGAACACTTCCGTTATAGCGATGTGATGTTCCGCTTTCAGCGCTTACTTTCCATGCAATCGCATGCATGCGCTCAGTTATCACGCGCCATCTTGCTTCGCACTCCGTATCAACACGATTCTCGCTTCGAACGCGCATTTATCCACCTTGACGCGGCACTTGATCGCCTTCGCGCTAATGGCATCACACCGCAGGAGCATATGAAAGCACTTGGTTTTCTTCTTGATAACCTAAGGGCTATTGACGCTCAGTTAGCAACTATTGAATCCGGGCAACCACAGCCCTCATTATCAAATGACACTGAAAATCAGCTTTCGGACGATAGTCTGAGTGGTTTTAACGACATACGGCAGCGGTTACGTAATAATTTGACGCCTGAATCCGCACTCTTTCGCCACGCAGTGCGCATGTCGGTGGTGTTATGTATCGGCTATGCTTTTATCCAAATAACAGGGCTGCAGCATGGTTATTGGATTTTACTGACCAGTCTTTTTGTCTGCCAGCCGAACTATAACGCCACTCGCCACCGCCTGACACTCCGCGTAATTGGTACGCTGATTGGCGTTGCGATCGGATTGCCGGTACTTTACTTCGTTCCCTCACATGAAGGGCAACTGATACTCATCGTCATCACCGGCGTACTGTTTTTTGCATTTCGAACAGTGCAATACGCGCATGCCACGATGTTCATCACATTGCTGGTGTTGCTGTGCTTTAATTTGCTGGGCGAAGGATTTGAAGTCGCGCTTCCCCGTATTATTGATACGCTTATTGGATGTGCTATCGCCTGGGCGGCGGTGAGTTTTATCTGGCCGGATTGGCGTTTTCGGCACCTGCCCCGCGTCACTGAGCAAGCCTTCGACGCGAACTGCCGCTACCTTGATGCAATCCTTGAACAGTACCATCAGGGACGCGATAACCGGCTTGCTTACCGCATCGCCAGGCGTAATGCTTATAACCGTGATGCGGAACTGGCATCGGTCGTTTCAAATATGTCTTCCGAACCCGGAACCTCACCTGAACTTCGCGATGCCGCGTTCCGTTTATTATGCTTGAATCATACCTTTACCAGTTATATTTCCGCGCTTGGCGCACATCGTGAGCAACTCACCCAGCCGGATATTCTACGTTTGCTTGATGATGCAGTCTGCTATGTTGACGATGCCCTGCATCACCTACCAGCAGACCAAAAACGTGTGCAGAATACCCTTCTCGATCTATCCCAACGCATTAAACACCTGGAACCGCGCCCGGATAGCAAAGAGCCACTGGTACTGCAACAGATTGGCCTGCTGATAGCTTTATTGCCTGAGGTGTGCCGTCTGAAAAGCCAAATCACTCAATAAGGATTTGCCCCTTTCTTCAACACCCCCTTAAACCACTCCATCAGTTCCCGGCGTCGAGGCGCCGGTAACGCAGCCTCATGAAGCCCGACAATTGCGCCCTCCAGGGCGAGAAGCACTTTCGCACTCAGGTGCTTATTTGTTTTTCTCAATCTAAGCCAACAAACTTTTGCCCCGAGCATTCGCAGTGTATGCGCATCCAGTACGCCCGCTTCATGGAGTTGAGCTTCAAGTTGAAAAGTAAGGTTAGGCAGATCGCGCAATCGCATTCTGGCACTGCGCCGATCCTTATCACGCCGGGCAGCATCGAGTGAAAGTGCCGAAAGTTGCAAAAGTAACGAGCGATCACGCCACAGGCTCTCGTTAACGAAGTAATAATTTAACGAAACCTGACGCCCGCGTTTGTTGAATACCAGCAACGGAGCATCTTGCGTAACCGTGTATTGCGCACTCTCTTCACAAGCTCGAAGGTAGAGTTCCCCCTCGGCAACCATCGCGAAAACAATTTTATCCACTGACAAGCTGTAACCGCCAAAATGAGCGCGGTGACAAATTGATCCGAGAGGCATGAGGTATTCGCGTGACTGATATATCCGTTGATAAGATAGGTCTTCCATGATTTTTCCCTTATAAATCACGTAGTAAAAGCCAGTTTTAAATTAGTGAAATCACTACGCAGGAACATAGGCAACTGTGAGCAAGACGGCAAGCAAATTTTTCATTACGTGGCAGGGACAAAACAAAAATGCGAGATAGTTTCAGAAAATGAGGTTGATCTCTGAGCATGTAACAGTTACTGTATAAACATACAGCAACCCACAGGGCTGGATTGATTATGTACACTTCAGGCTATGCTAATCGTTCGACAACACTCGCTTCTTCACTCAACAAATTGAACCACGTTGAGCCTTCAAGCATCACTACCGGGCTGATTAGCGAAATGGTCTATCGTGAGGACCAGCCCTGGATGACGCAGCTTCTTTTGCTGCCTTTGCTGCAACAACTCGGGCAACAATCCCGTTGGCAGTTGTGGTTGACGCCTCAACAAAAACTCAGCCGTGAGTGGGTGCAATCCGCTGGATTACCCCTCACCAAGGTGATGCAGGTGAACCAGCTTTCTCCAAGCGTAACACTGGACTCAATGATTCGTGCATTGCGCACCGGTAACTATAGCGTCGTTATTGGCTGGCATTCTGAAGAGCTCACCGCTGAGGAGCATCACCAATTAGCTATGGCGGCAGAAGAAGGCAACGCGATAGGCTTCGTTATGCGACCTGTACGCCACGATCCTCTGGCTGCGAGACAGCTTTCCGGGATAAAAATTCACTCAAATTTGTATCATTGAGTAAATTTAGGAGTTTTCCTAGGATGTTTTTTGCGTAAGAGTAGGGCTTCAAATTTATCGTCAAAATACAGCGTGAAAGCCTGTGTAGCGCGCTTTGTACGGAAATAGCCGTGGCGAAAGATTCATCAGAAGTGTTAAATATTGTGTATACAAAGCCTTTTTTTTCATATGCCTGACGGAGTTCACACTTGTAAGTTTCCAACTACGTTGTAGACTTTACATCGCCAGGGGTGCTCGGCATAAGCCAAAGATATCGGTAAAGATATCTGCAGAGTTGTCAGTGAGCAATGCCCCCGGTGAAGGATTTAACCGTGGCTTCTCAACAGAGATTCCCATGGCGATTTTTGGATGATAACGAGGCGCAAAAATGAAAAAGACAGCTATCGCGATTGCAGTGGCACTGGCTGGTTTCGCTACCGTAGCGCAGGCCGCTCCGAAAGATAACACCTGGTATACAGGTGGTAAACTGGGTTGGTCCCAGTATCATGACAAAGGTGCGGTATGGCAGAACGATGGCCCGACCCACGAAAGCCAACTGGGTGCTGGTGCGTTCGGTGGCTACCAGGTTAACCCGTACGTAGGTTTCGAACTGGGCTATGACTGGCTGGGTCGTATGCCGTACAAAGGCGACACCGTTAACGGCGCGTTCAAAGCTCAGGGCGTTCAGCTGACTGCTAAACTGGGTTACCCGGTAACTGACGATCTGGACCTGTACACTCGTCTGGGTGGTATGGTTTGGCGTGCAGACGCTCAGAACAACCAGGGCTTCAAAGATCACGATACCGGTGTTTCCCCGGTCTTCGCTGGTGGTGTTGAGTGGGCAGTTACCCGCGATATCGCTACTCGCCTGGAATACCAGTGGGTTAACAACATCGGTGATGCAAACACCGTTGGTGCTCGTCCGGACAACGGCATGCTGAGCGTAGGTGTTTCCTACCGCTTCGGTCAGCAAGAAGACGCTGCTCCGGTAGTAGCTGCTCCGGCTCCGGCTCCGGCTCCGGCTCCGGAAGTACAGACCAAACACTTCACTCTGAAGTCTGACGTTCTGTTCAACTTCAACAAAGCGACGCTGAAACCGGAAGGTCAGCAGGCGCTGGATCAGCTGTATGGTCAGCTGAGCAACCTGGATCCGAAAGACGGCTCCGTAGTGGTTCTGGGCTTCACCGACCGTATCGGTTCTGACGCTTACAACCAGGGTCTGTCTGAGAAACGTGCACAGTCCGTAGTTGATTACCTGGTTTCTAAAGGTATCCCGGCTAACAAAATCTCCGCACGTGGCATGGGCAAATCCAACCCGGTTACCGGCAGCACCTGTGACAACGTGAAACCGCGTGCAGCGCTGATCGACTGCCTGGCACCGGATCGCCGCGTAGAGATCGAAGTTAAAGGTAGCAAAGACGTTGTAACTCAGCCGCAGGCTTAAGTTCCCGTCTAAAAAACCCCGCTCATCAGCGGGGTTTTTTATTGCCTGAAATAACAGCCTGGGATAATACGCACCTATTCTTTCCCGAGTAATGCCTGCAGGTCATGCTTCAACGTAGACATCTGAGAGGCATACTTCTCTTTGTGTTCAGCATCTTCAATCAGCTGCACAATCGTTTCAGAAAGCGTTTTACCCCTACGCTGCGCTAACCCAGCCAGACGCTGCCAGACCACAAATTCCAGGTCGATCGATTTTTTACGCGTATGCTGATGTTCGGCGTTGAAATGCCGCTTGCGGCGGGCGCGAATAGTTTGCTTCATCCGGTTAATCAACGCCGGATTAATATGCTGCCCAATCCAGTCGTTGACCTGTACGGGTTCATTTTCGAGTGTCAACAATAAATCGACCGCGTCTTTAGCGGCACTGGCTTCAATGTAGCGCGTGATTAATTCCCCTTCACGATGCTTTTTTACCAGATACTTCCATTTCCAGCCGCTTTCGAGATTTTCCAGTTGTTGATATTTCATTGCGCTCTCAACGTGACCGTGTAACTCACTTCAGAATATCAGTTTTTTCCAACTCTGCTGAAAAGAAATCACAACCTCGGTTAGGTCAATAGGGTTCGCGTCGCGAAAGCGTGTAATCAATGTGTGCTGTACGAGCGTTTACGGTATAATCGCGCCTTTGACATCAGACTAAAAAAACGACTTTGACCATTACAAAACTTGAATGGAACGACCTGGTTCCTGATACCACCAGCTATCAGGAAGTATTTGAATCGTCCGAATTAGCCCGCGAAACGGACTTCTCCCTGGCCGATACGCAACCCCGATTACAGTACGCGCTGGAGCAATTGCTCTATCCGCAGGCGACATCACGCTTTTTGCTGGCGAAAGCGCCAGAAGAAGCCGAATATCTTGCGCTAATCGCAAGCGCCACCGAGATGCTCATCCCTGAAGCCCGCCCTTTTTCTGGCGGCCAATATCATGTCAATGGTTCCGCGATTCAATTTGAACCTTCGGCTGATGCTCAGGCAAATTTTATCGGCAACAAACCTACCGCGATAGCCGACTGGGTAGAGGCAGAACAACTTTTTGGCTGCCTTCGCCAGTTTAATCAGGAAATCACGTTACAACCCGGCCTCGTCCATCAGGCAAACGGTGGGGTGTTGATAATTTCCCTACGTACTCTTCTCGCACAACCGCTTTTGTGGATGCGTCTGAAAACCATGGTAACGCAGCGCCGTTTTGACTGGGTTTCCTTTGATGAATCGCGACCCCTGCCCGTCATAGTGCCGTCCATGCCAATGGATCTCAAAGTCATCCTGGTGGGTGAACGTGAATCACTGGCGGATTTCCAGGAAATGGAGCCGGAACTCGCGTCGCAGGCCATTTACAGCGAATACGAAGAAACGCTGCAAATTGCCGATGCCGAAACGATGTCCATATGGCGTCAGTGGGTCGAGCAAACCGCACGCGATGCGCACTTGCCTGCCCCTGCAGCTGACGCATGGCCAAAGCTCATTCGTGAAGCCGTCCGCTACACAGGCGATCAGGAAACGTTACCACTTTGCCCAATGTGGCTGTCACGGCAACTGCGCGAAGTGGCAGCGATGTCCACCGATGAAACCTTCAGCGGGGAAGAGTTCCAGACAATGCTTGCTCAGCGAGAGTGGCGTGAAGGCTTCCTGGCGGAACGCATGCAGGATGAGATCCTGCTTGAGCAAATCCTGATCGAAACCGAAGGAGAACGCATCGGCCAGATCAATGCGCTGTCCGTTATCGAGTTTCCGGGACATCCACGAGCTTTTGGTGAACCCTCGCGAATCAGTTGTGTGGTACATGTTGGCGATGGTGAATTTAACGATATTGAACGCAAAGCTGAGCTGGGCGGTAATATCCACGCCAAAGGCATGATGATCATGCAAGCGTTCCTGATGGCGGAACTGGAACTGGAACAACAGATCCCCTTCTCCGCCTCACTGACTTTTGAACAATCATATAGCGAAGTCGACGGAGACAGCGCATCGATGGCTGAACTGTGCGCATTAATCAGCGCGCTGTCTGAAGTTCCGCTTAATCAGAGCATTGCTATTACCGGCTCAGTGGATCAATTTGGTCGCTCCCAACCGGTCGGCGGGCTGAATGAAAAAATCGAAGGCTTCTTCGCTATTTGCCAGCAGCGCCAGCTCACTGGCCAACAAGGTGTGATTATTCCTTCGGCAAATGTGCGCCATCTCTGCCTGCAGCAGGAACTTCTGGATGCTATTCAGGCGCAGCAATTTTTCATCTGGGCAGTAGATGACATGATGGATGCGCTACCCTTATTAACGGGCTTGCCGTGGGATGCCGAAGGGCAAAACAACCTTAAGCAACTCATCCAGGAACGTATTGCGCAGGCAACACAGCAGGATGCGCGCCACCGCTTCCCGTGGCCGCTTCGCTGGTTGAACTGGTTTATCCGAAACTGATCGGACTTGTTCAGCGTACACGTGTTAGCTATCCTGCGTCCGAAACTACAAATAAGGCTTACTGAGAACATGGTAGATAAACGCGAATCCTATACAAAAGAAGATCTTCTTGCCTCTGGTCGTGGCGAATTGTTTGGCGCGAAAGGCCCGCAATTGCCGGCACCGAACATGCTGATGATGGACCGTGTGGTCAAAATGACTGAAACCGGCGGTAACTTCGATAAAGGCTATGTTGAAGCTGAGCTGGATATCAACCCGGATCTGTGGTTCTTTGGCTGCCATTTCATTGGCGACCCGGTGATGCCAGGCTGCCTCGGCCTCGATGCAATGTGGCAACTGGTGGGTTTCTATCTGGGCTGGCTCGGCGGCGAAGGCAAAGGCCGCGCACTGGGCGTAGGCGAAGTGAAATTCACCGGCCAGGTACTGCCAACGGCGAAAACCGTGACTTACCGTATTCACTTTAAACGCGTTGTAAACCGTCGTTTGATCATGGGTCTGGCAGATGGCGAAGTGCTGGTTGATGGCCGCGTTATCTACACTGCCGCGGATCTGAAAGTAGGTCTGTTCCAGGATACGTCTAATTTCTGATACCGGAGTCGGTAACCCGGTAAAGGCGAAACCTCCGCAATGCGGAGGTTTCTTTTTTAAAGAGACAGAATCAGGCAATGACTGCCCTGTCCTCCATGGCCTCCCGCCAGCCTCCCAGCCACTCGGACCTTTGATTCAGGGTTTGGTAGGGACACATTTCCTTCGGACGCCCGGTAATACCAGCCTGATAACCACGTTGATGTGCCCGTTCCAGGCGATCGCGTTTTTGTCTCTTCATGCCTCGTTTCCCTCATTATTTGATCTGGTGGAAAAGAAAACAGTGGTCACTTAATGCGCAACCACAGGTCACAAATACCTTGAATAGACTTCGTCGTCAATGCGCAAAATTCACGCCAGTGTCATAAATGTGAGCTACACAAAAGTTCATTTGTACAAAAAATGTGAGCCAGCACAACTAATGGCTTGTACCCAAACATAAAAAAAACCGCCATAGATTTTATCTGTGGCGGTTTTCATAGACTTAAGATTTACTTATGGCAGACGATTTAGCGCATTCGCAATACTGGCCGCTTCTTGCTGCCAGCCCTGAGCCAGCATTTTCACCATTTCATCATAGCCATCCTGCTGCTGTTTCAGCTCAATATGGAAGGGACGCTTAACCAGTTGTCCCTGATGTTTGAGCAACCATTCGCCGCTTACAATCACTCGCCCATCATAGCGACCATGAAAACCGGTCACGGTTACGTTTAGCGTATCTTGTTCACTCCCTAACGGCTGCGATGCGACCACCCAGCCAGGCAGTTGATTGCTCAGATTGGACACCAGCGTGTTACGCAGTTGCTGATCGAGCGGGCTGGCCCACAAATTGTTCGTTGCAATGACGTACTGCACATCGCTGGTTTGGTACACCACGCCATTCCCCGCGAGAAAATCAGGTACCGAAACCTGCTCAACCCATAGCTGACGATTTCCCTGGTTTTGACTGGCCATCGCCTGCGCCTTTATTTGCGCTGGCGAAGGCAGCTGATAGTAGCTTTTGTTATCATCGCTACTACTGCAAGCTGTCAGCAACAGCGCCAGTATCGCTAATGCGCTCTTTCTCATTCTTTTGCCCTCTTCGGCTGCGGATCGGGTTTCCCTTTCGCTTCAAATACCAGCGCGTTGCTCTTATCGTTAAGCGTTTTCAGCACCGGTTGCAGTTCACGCAATACCTGATCGAGACGCTGCATATCCGCCACCATTTTGTTATAGGCGGCGGAACCCGGCTGGAAGCCCTGCATACTGCGGTTGAGCTCGCGTAGTGTACTTTGCATATCTGCGGGCAGTTGCTGCATCGACTGGCTGGCGGTCAATTTGTTGAGGTTATCCAGCGTCGTTTGCAGACGTTTGAGCGTTTGCTGGCTTTCCGATAGCGTACTCGTCGCCTGCTGGATCATTGGGTTCAACGGTAAGTTGTTGATTTTGTCCAGCGTATCCATTAACCGTTGCTGGATCTGCGCCAGTCCACCACTTACTGTCGGGATGATGGGATAGCCAGCGAACTCATGCATGCCGGTGATCGCTGGCGCATTATTGTAAAAGTCGAGATCAACATACAGCGCGCCGGTAACGATATTGCCGGTCTTCAATGAGCCTCGCAGACCACGCTTCAGTAGCTCATTCAGATGTGCGCTCATATCCGGATCTTCTCCCAGTTGGTTTGCCAGACGTTCAGGCTCAATACGGATCAGAACCGGAATACGGTAATCATCATTCAGTGCCTGGCGCATACCTTCCGTAAAGAACGGTACCTTGCTCACCGTACCAAGACGGATGCCGCGGAATTCAACCGGCGCGCCGGGTTGCAAGCCACGGATAGAATCTTTAAAGAACATCAGATAATCAACGTGTTCAGTGTATAGCGAATCCTGAATACTGCGCTGATCGTCATACAACTTAAAAGCGCTGTTTTCCGCCACCGGCTGCCCCAAATCCAGGCCTTCCGGCACATCGAAGCTGACACCACCGCCGAACAATGTCGTCAGCGACCCCATCTCAACGCGCATCCCGGCGGAGGTGAGATCGACAGCAATACCGCTGTCTTTCCAGAAACGTACATTGCTGGTCACCAGCCGATCGTTCGGCGCGTTAATAAACAGCTGATAGCTCATGGTCCGTTTTTGCGTATCGAAGGTGCTGGTTTCCACTGAACCCACGCGATAGCCACGGAACAACACCGGATCGCCTGCTGTTAATTGCCCCGCTTTATTACTGTCAAGGATCACGCGGATGCCCTTCGCATCCGGCGGTGCCAGCGGTGGCGAATCGAGCAAGTTATAGCGCTCTGGCGCATTACCTTTCACACCGGGCTGAAGTTCGATATACGCGCCAGAAAGCAGCGTGCCAAGCCCGCTAATACCTTCGCGGCCCACTTGTGGTTTCACCACCCAGAACACCGAGTCATTGTGCAGTAGCTTTTCCATGCCGGAATTGAGCCGCGCTTTGATCTCAACGTGGGTAAGATCATCGGTCAGCGTCGTACTCTCCACTACGCCAACGTCCACGCTGCGGCTTTTAATCGTCGTTTTACCGCCGACAATTCCTTCGGCGTTATTGGTGATTAAAGTGACTTCCGGGCCCTGATGGCTGTAATGATAGAAAAGGATCCAGGCCCCAATCAGCGCCGTCACAATCGGGAAAATCCACACCGGTGACCAGTTTCTTACCTTTTGCACCCTGGCTTCCCCACTCTTAGTCTCCATGCTCTAACGACTCCTCATGGTGCGTTTGTGGCTCGCGATCCCAGCTCAGACGCGGATCGAAAGTCATTGCCGCAAACATCGTGATAATAACGACCAGCGCAAACATCAGCGCACCCATCGCAGGATAAATATTCATCAGCCCCCCCATCCGCACCAGCGCAGACAGTACGGCAATAACAAACACGTCGATCATTGACCAGCGCCCAACGAATTCCACTATTTCATAAATAAAATGCATGCGTTCGCAATCGCGCTTTCCGTGCCCTTTCGCATCAATACACAACCAGGCGATGCCAATCATTTTCAGCGTCGGCACCATGATGCTGGCGATAAAAATCACTAACGCGACCGGATACGAACCTTCGCTCCACAGCAAAATCACCCCGGCCAGAATGGTCGACGGCATACGGTCGCCCAACAGATCGGTCACCATGATCGGCAAAATATTGGCGGGCAAATAGAGCATGATAGCGGTCATCAGCAGCGCCAGCGTCCACTGTATACTGTTGCGCCGACGTGCATGGCCGTGAGTATGGCAGCGTGGGCAAACCGGCTGGTCAACCGCCACTATCGCCGTACAGCAAGGGCAGGATCGCAGCCCCTGGCGGATACCCGGTACCCCGACATGTAGCGGTTGCGCAACAGCCGGCGCTGGCGCAATGTCGTCCCACAGCCAGTGACGGTCTACGCACTGAAACGCCCGCAGTTGCAGCAGACAGAACAAGCACCAGGGAATAAAACTGCTGCCGATGCCAATATCGCCATAAGCCATGAGTTTGACGAAACTCACCAATACCCCGGCGAGAAAGATCTCTGCCATTCCCCAACTCTTAAGCTGGAATAACACACGGGCAAGACCAATTTTCAGGCGGAAATCCATCGGCACGCGGTTAACCAACAGCAGGATCGTCACCAGGCAAAACGCCGGCACAAACTGCACGAACAATAGAAAGAAAGTACCAAGGCTGGCGTAATCTTCCGAGAACATAACGCCAGGAATTTCCAGCAGCGTTACCTCACTGGCCACGCCTGCCACTTTCATGTTTACGAAGGGAAAAAGGTTGGAGAGCAACAACATAAACAGCGCGACGATAGCATAAGCAGTGGGACGCTGCCGCGGCGCGTCCCACTCGGTCGTAAGCGTTGTCCCACAACGCGGGCAAGCCGCTTTATGTCCATGTTGCAGCGGCGGTAACGCCACCAGCATGTCACATTGCGAACAGAGAATGTGGCGAGTGGCGTGGTGGTGTTCACACATACAGGCTCCCTTTATGCGCCGTTTTTCAGAGCCTCCAGATACTCCCAGCGTTCAAACGCTTCCTCAAGCGCTTGCTCCGCCGAAGCCATATCGGCTAAGACTTTCTGCGTATGGTCGTGCGGCTGGCTAAAGAAACTGGCATCGGCGACCTGCGCTTGCAAATCACCAAGTTGCGCTTCCAGTTGTTCCAGCTTTTGCGGTAATTGTTCCAGTTCACGCTGCAGGTTATAGCTTAGTTTGTTACTGTTGCGTTTGACAGTTTCTGCTTTAGCTACCGACGCTTCCACGCTTTTTTTCGCGGCGTCCTGCTTTTGCATTTGCGAAGCTGCCTGCTGACCGCGGGCATCGTGATAGCCGCCAACATACTGACCAATCTGACCTTCGCCTTCGAAGATCCAGCATTCGGTCACGGTATTATCAACGAACTGACGATCGTGGCTCACCAGCAGAACAGTACCCTGGTAGGCGTCAATAAGCTCTTCCAGCAGCTCCAGCGTTTCAACATCCAGATCGTTGGTTGGTTCATCGAGAATTAACAAGTTGCTGGGTTTCAGGAACAAACGCGCCAGCAACAGTCGGTTGCGTTCCCCGCCAGAGAGCGCACGTACCGGCGTCATCGCCCGTTTCGGATGGAACAGGAAGTCCTGCAAGTAACCCAGAATATGGCGCGGCTTGCCATTCACCAGCACTTCTTGCTTCCCTTCAGCAAGGTTGTCCATCACCGTTTTATCCGGATCCAGTTCGGCGCGGTGCTGATCGAAATAGGCGACTTCCAGTTTGGTGCCGACATGGACACGCCCGCTATCGGCTTTGAGTTGATCCAGCATCAGTTTCAGCAACGTAGTCTTACCGCAGCCGTTCGGGCCGATCAGCGCAATTTTGTCGCCGCGCTGCACCTGCGTGGAGAAGTCGCGCACCAGCACTTTGCCGTCGATGCCGTAATTGACGTCTTCCATCTCGAAAACAATCTTGCCGGAGCGGGAGGCTTCTTCCACCTGCATCTTCGCGCTGCCCATCACTTCACGGCGTTCACTGCGCTCGCGGCGCATGGCTTTTAACGCACGGACGCGGCCTTCGTTACGAGTACGACGCGCCTTGATCCCCTGGCGGATCCATACCTCTTCCTGCGCCAGCTTGCGATCAAACTCCGCGTTTTGCAGCTCTTCCACGCGCAGGGCTTCTTCTTTCTCCAGCAGATACTGATCGTAATTGCCCGGATAGGAGACCAGCTTGCCGCGATCGAGGTCGACAATACGGGTCGCCATATTGCGAATAAACGAACGATCGTGAGAGATAAAGATAATGGTGCCGCCGAAAGATTTCAGGAAACCTTCCAGCCAGTCGATAGTTTCAATGTCCAGGTGGTTGGTCGGTTCATCTAGCAGCAGCACGCGCGGACCGCTCACCAGCGCGCGCCCCAGCGCCGCCTTACGCAACCAGCCGCCGGAAAGGGCAGAGAGCGACATATCCGCCGTCAGTCCAAGCTGCGCCAGCACTTCGTTGATGCGGTTTTCCAGTTGCCACAAACCGTGGTGATCCAGCATCTCCTGCACACGTGCTAACTCAGCGAGGTTTTTATCGCTCGGATCGCTCATTACCAGGTGAGAAACCTCATGATAACGCTTGAGATACTCGGCCTGCTCTTCAATCCCTTCAGCGACAAAATCGTAGACGCTGCCGGTAACATTACGTGGCGGATCCTGTTGCAGACGCGCCACTACCAAATCTTGCTCATACACAATGCGACCATCGTCCAGGTTAACTTCCCGGTTGAGGATCTTCATCAGCGTTGATTTTCCCGCGCCGTTACGCCCGACAAGGCACACGCGTTCGTTTTCTTCGATATGCAGCTCAGCATTATCGAGAAGCGGCGCATCGCTGAACGACAGCCACGCGCCATGCATACTGATTAATGACATTTATTTATCCTTTCAGGCTGCGGTAATCAGCCAGCAGTTGTGGATCTGACGGTTGCGGGCAAAATCCTGCGACTGCGTTTTTTGGGTGATTTCTTGTGCTTTAAGACCCAGTTTCGCCAGCCCGTCGAGATCCATACGGAAACCGCGTTTGTTATTGGAAAACATAATCGTGCCGCCCTTACGCAACAGGCGTTTGAGATCTTCCATCAGCGCCATATGATCGCGCTGCACATCGAAAGACTCTTCCATACGTTTGGAGTTGGAGAAGGTCGGCGGATCGATAAAGATCAGATCGAACTGCTCATCGGTCTCCCGCAGCCAGGCTAAGCAGTCGGCCTGGATCAGACGATGCGCGCGACCGCTCAAACCGTTGAGGCGCAGGTTACGCTCAGCCCACTCCAGATAAGTGCGTGACATATCCACAGTTGTCGTCGAGCGCGCGCCACCCAGCCCCGCATGCACACTGGCGCTGCCGGTATAAGAGAAAAGATTCAGGAAATCTTTGCCTTTACTCATTTGGCCGAGCATACGGCGCGCGATACGGTGATCGAGGAACAGACCGGTATCAAGGTAATCGGTCAGGTTGACCCACAGGCGAGCGTTATATTCGCTCACTTCCATGAAATCACCCTTTTCATTCATTTTCTGATACTGATTGTTGCCCTTCTGCCGTTCACGAGTTTTCAACACCAGCTTGTTTGGCGCAATCCCTAACACATGAATGGTGGCCGCAATGATGTCGAACAGACGCTGGCGCGCTTTTTGCGCATCAATCGTTTTCGGTGCGGCATACTCCTGCACCACCACCCAATCGGCATAGCGATCGACCGCGACGTTGTAATCCGGCAGATCGGCATCATACAGGCGATAGCACTCGATACCTTCCTGACGCGCCCATTTCTCCAGCTTTTTAACGTTTTTGCGCAGGCGATTCGCGTAATCTTCCGCCATTGCCGGCGCTTTCGCTTCGCCGGTATTTTCCGCCAGATGGTAATTTTTCTGCACGCAGTCCAACGGGCCATTTTTCGCTTTAAACTGGCGCTCAGCGCGCAGTTGCAGACAGTTCAGCAAATCAACCGAGGCGCTAAACAGCGACAGATTCCAGCCGCCAAATTGTGCTTTCAGCAGACGGCCCAACAGGCTGTGCAGCGCGATCAGCGCCGGTTCACTCTCCAGACGCTCACCATACGGCGGGTTACTGATCACTGTACCGTACGGGCCTGTTGGCAGCGGGTTGCTCAGCTCAGCAACATCTTTCGCTTCAAAGGTGACCAGCTCGCCAATCCCGGCACGACGGGCGTTTTTACGGGCAATATCGATAACGCGCGCGTCGCTGTCTGAACCATAAAAATGGGAGGCGTAATTCGCTAACCCTTCGCGCGCACGCGTTTGCGCTTCGGCTTTAACCTCTTGCCACAGCGCCTCATCGTGCTGCGCCCAACCACCAAAACCCCAGTGGCCGCGGTGCAGACCCGGCGCGCGATCGGTCGCTGCCATCGCCGCTTCAATCAGCAGTGTCCCGGAACCGCACATCGGATCGAGCAGCGGAGTGCCAGGTTGCCAGCCAGAACGCATCACGATCGCGGCGGCCAGGTTTTCTTTGATCGGCGCCATCCCGGTGCGATCGCGGTAGCCACGCAGGTGCAAACCTTCGCCGCTCAGATCAAGGGAGATATTCGCCGTATCCTGGTTCAGCCAGACGTTAATACGCAGGTCCGGCATCTCACGTTCCACATTCGGACGCGGCAGGTTTTTGCGGGTAAAGCTATCGACAATCGCATCTTTGACTTTCAGCGCACCGTACTGGCTGTTACGGATTTCATCGTTCAGGCCGCTAAAGTGGACGGCGAAGGTTGCGCCCGGATTAAACATCTCTGTCCAGTTGATCGCCTGCACGCCGAGGTAGAGATCAAGATCGCTGTAAACCTTGCACTCCCCGAGCGGCAGCATAATGCGCGAAGCCAGACGACTCCACATCAGGCTCTGGTACAGGAGCCGCGTGTCCCCTTCAAAATGGACACCACCCTGAACCACCCGGCACTCAACCGCACCGAGTTTTTCCAGTTCAGTTTTTAACAGCTCTTCCAGCCCACGGGCCGTACTGGCAAACAGAGAAATCATAATGTCACTTACATTCAACGAAAATTGTTGCGCATTATAGCTAATCTGGCGTTCATGTCATAAAGTTGAGGGCTAATTTTCATCAGACAGGGGGAAGACGTGCCAACGCTTTCACGTCTTTTTATTCATCCGGTAAAATCCATGCGCAGTATTGGCCTGACGCATGCACTTGCCGATATCAGCGGCCTCGCTTTTGACCGTGTTTTTATGGTCACGCAACCCGATGGCACTTTTATTACCGCACGACAGTATCCGCAGATGGTGCGCTTTACGCCCTCGCCGTTAACCGATGGTTTGCACCTGACCGCACCGGATGGCAGCAGCGCGGTGATTCGCTTTGCCGATTTTGCGCCCGACGCCGCGCCCACGGAAGTGTGGGGTAACCACTTTACTGCCCTTATCGCGCCCGAAGAGATTAACCGCTGGCTGAGCGGCTTTTTTGCGCGCGAGGTGCAATTGCGCTGGGTTGGGCCTGAATTAACTCGCCGCGTCAAACACCACGAGGACGTACCGTTATCTTTCGCCGATGGTTTTCCGTATCTGCTGGCTAACGAAGCCTCGCTACGTGATGTACAAAACCGTTGCCCGGCCAGCGTGAAAATGGAGCAGTTTCGCCCCAACCTGGTGGTAACAGGCGCGCAGCCGTGGGAAGAGGACAGCTGGAAAGTGGTGCGTATTGGCGAGGTGGTTTTCGACGTCGTGAAACCGTGCAGCCGCTGCGTGTTCACTACCGTCAGCCCGGAGCGCGGGCAAAAACACCCTTCCGGTGAACCTCTCGCGACCTTACAGCGTTTTCGCACTGCGCAGGATAATGGCGCCATCGATTTTGGCCAAAACCTGATTGCCCGTAACAGCGGTGTGATTCGCGTCGGCGATGAGGTAGTCGTGCTGACAGCGAGGCCGGCGAAAACATACGGCGCAGGCGAAGTCGAAGAGTCTGTTGAACAGGATGCACAACCCGCAGGGACGGTGGAAATCAACTGGCAAGGTCAAACATTTCGCGGCAATAACCAACAAGTGTTGCTGGAACAGCTGGAAAACCAGGGGATTCGCGTGCCCTACTCGTGTCGCGCGGGGATTTGCGGTTGCTGCCGTATCCGCGTAGTGGAAGGTGAAGTCAGTGCGCTGAAGAAATCAGCAGTTGCACCGGATGGTTCAATTCTCTGCTGTAGCTGTGTGCCGAAAACATCGCTGCGACTGGAGGCTTAAACCGCCTGTTCGAGCTGAATTGCATTGGTATGCAGCTGCGGTTTAAGGCGATCGTTCATAATTTTAATCGCGTCGCCCAGTTGCATGGTGCGCCCGGCAATCACCACGCCGGGTTGCGCCAGCAGACACAGCGCAGCATTCTCACCCGGTTCAACCACCAGCAGATTCACACACTCCTGCGTATCGCTCAGCCAGACGCAAGCGCCTTCGCCCGTCACAGGCGTCCACAGAGAATCATGCGTCATAAAGTGCCAGCTTTTCGGCATTTGCGGCTTGAGGAAGCGAATCGCTACCAGCGCGTTAAGCACCAGTTCAGCGCGTTGCTCATTAGATAACGACAAATCGCGGCATTTTTCATCAAAGGAGAAATAAAGCGCAGCATCATCAACGCAAAAACCAGACGGCGAGAAAGCGTCTGGCGTCAGCATCTTACGGGCAAAACGAGAGCGAAATAACATGCCATTGGCTAAATCGAGCATCATGCGATCATGCTCATCATCAAAATACCAGCGCCAATTATCGTCAGGTTTAATTCGCATTTTCCTCTCCCCTTCCCCTAAACATCCTGTAACTTTTTCATCCTTTTGCCGCCTCGTTTATTACCTAAATAATAAAAGACTAAAATGTTTAAATTAGCAACAGTGGTGGAATATAAAACAACCAGGGCGGGAAATAAAGCCCTGGTTGCGCAGGAAGGGATAAAAGATTAGATATGGGTAACGATTTCTTTAATCAGCGGTGGACCTTTAAAAATAAAGCCCGAATAAATTTGCACCAGTGACGCACCGGCGGCAATTTTCTCGCGAGCCGCTATCACCGAGTCGATGCCGCCTACACCAATAATCGGCAAACGCCCGTTTAATTCTTGCGACAACCGCCGAATAATTTCCGTGCTTTTTAATTGCAACGGACGACCACTTAACCCACCCGTTTCGTCACAATGTTTCATTCCCTGTACCAGCGATCTTTCAAGCGTGGTATTAGTGGCAATAACACCATCAATATTGTGGCGAACTAAACTATCGGCCACCTGGATCAATTCCTCTTCAGAAAGATCTGGTGCGATCTTTACGGCTACCGGAACATATTTATGATGCAGGTTTTGCAGATCGTTTTGCTTATTCTTAATTGCGGTAAGCAGATCATCCAGCGCTTCGCCATATTGTAATGTACGTAAACCGGGCGTATTCGGCGAAGAAATATTGATAGCGATATAACCGGCATAGGCATAGATTTTTTCCATACAAATCAGGTAGTCATCTTTACCCTGCTCGACTGGCGTGTCTTTATTCTTGCCAATATTAATGCCCAGCACACCGTCGTAGCGCGATTTTTTCACGTTCTCAACCAGGTTATCCACGCCAAGATTATTAAAACCCATACGGTTGATCAGTCCTTCCGCATCCACCAGACGGAAGATCCTCGGCTTGTCATTGCCCGGCTGCGGGCGTGGCGTCACGGTACCGATTTCGATGGCGCCAAACCCCATCGCGCCCAGCGCATCAATGCACTCGCCATTTTTATCCAGCCCGGCCGCTAACCCCAACGGGTTTTTAAAGGTCAGACCCATGCATTTGACCGGTTTCTCCGGTACACGCTGGCGCACGAGGGCTTCGAAAGGCGTGCCGGTGATACGGCGTAATTGCTGGAACGTTAATTCATGAGCGCGCTCTGGATCGAGCTGGAAAAGGGCTTTACGAACGAAGGGGTAGTACATGAACTCTCCTGGATTCCCGGTTGCAAACCGGGGGCGTATTATCAGTGATTACCCGGCGAAAGGGAATTGACCTGCGGCAAAAAAAGGCGATTCGACGCAATCGTTTTCTCTTACCCCTCTCCTTTATGCAAATTTCAGCATATTTTCATCGAATAAATCATTTAGTGGAATAAATCGACTCTGCCACACTGCCTTCAATTGTTATGAATGTTATCTAAAAGCAAACAATTGGTTATAAGGAGCGATTATGAGAGTTGTCACCCTGGCCGGAAGCCCGCGCTTTCCCTCCCGCTCCAGCGCGTTGCTGGAGTATGCCCGCGAGCGCCTGAATGCGCAGGATATCGAAGTGTGTCACTGGCATTTGCAAAATTTCGCGCCGGAGGATCTCATTTTTGCCCGCTTCGATAGTCCCGCGTTGCAAACCTTTATTGAGCAACTTAACGAGGCAGATGGGTTGATTGTCGCAACACCGATTTATAAAGCGGCTTACTCCGGCGCCCTGAAAACGCTGCTCGATCTGCTGCCCGAGCGGGCGCTGGAAGGCAAAGTGGTGTTGCCGCTGGCCACTGGCGGCACCGTGGCGCACATGCTGGCGGTAGATTACGCCCTGAAGCCGGTACTCAGCGCGCTGAAAGCGCAAGAGATCCTGCATGGCGTCTTCGCCGATGATAGCCAGGTGCTGGATTATCAGCACAAGCCCAGTCTGACGCCCAACCTGCAAACCCGTCTGGATAAAGCGCTGGAAACTTTCTGGCAAGCGCTGCACCGCCGGGATATTCAGGCGCCGGATTTCCACCTGCCGCAAGGAGTCGCGCATGTTTAATCTGTTTAAAAACCGCGCGCAATGGTTAGCGTTAAGCGGTTTACTGACGCTTTCCGCCTGGACACAGGCCGCCGAACCGGCACCGGAGAGTTTACGTATTGGTTACCAGAAAGGCAGTGTCAGTATGGTGCTGGCAAAGAGCTATGACCTGCTGGAAAAACGTTACCCGAACACCAAAATCACCTGGACGGAATTCCCGGCAGGCCCGCAAATGCTGGAAGCACTGAATATTGGCAGCATCGATCTCGGCAGCACGGGCGACATTCCGCCGATTTTCGCGCAAGCCGCTGGCGCGGATCTTCTGTATGTCGGCGTTGAACCGCCAAAACCGAAAGCAGAAGTGATCCTTGTTGCCCAAAACAGCCCGATTAAAACGGTTGCCGACCTGAAAGGGCATAAAGTCGCTTTCCAGAAAGGTTCCAGTTCGCACAATTTACTGCTGCGCGCACTGCAACAGGCCGGGCTGAAGTTCAGCGATATTCAGCCGGTGTTTCTGACACCTGCGGATGCACGCGCCGCGTTCCAGCAAGGTAACGTTGATGCGTGGGCCATCTGGGATCCTTACTACTCGGCGGCCCTGCTGCAGGGTGGTGTGCGTGTATTAAAAGACGGCACCACGCTGAAACAGACCGGCTCCTTCTATTTAGCGTCGCGTCCCTATGCGGAAAAAAATGGTGCATTTATTCAGGGCGTGCTGAATACCTTTAGCGAAGCTGACGCGTTAACCATTAGCCAGCGTGACGAAAGCATCGCGCTGTTTGCCAAAACACTGGGACTGCCCCAGCCGGTGATTGCCACCTATTTCGATCACCGCCCACCGACCAAAATCTCGCCGGTCGATGACACCACCGCCGCACTGCAACAGCAAACAGCCGATCTCTTTTATGAGAACCGTTTGCTGCCGAAAAAAGTCGATATTCGCACCCGTATCTGGCAACCGGTCAAACAAGGAACCAAGTCATGAGCTTAAATCTGTTCTGGTTTTTACCCACCCACGGCGATGGTCACTATTTAGGGACGGATCACGGCTCGCGCCCGGTAGATCATGCTTATTTACAACAAGTCGCTCAGGCGGCGGATCGTTTAGGGTTCGGCGGGGTGCTGATCCCCACCGGGCGCTCCTGTGAAGATGCGTGGCTGGTCGCCGCCTCACTGATCCCGGTAACACAGCGGTTGAAGTTTCTTGTCGCCCTGCGCCCCAGCGTCACATCACCGACCGTCGCTGCGCGGCAGGCAGCCACGCTGGACAGGCTCTCAAATGGGCGTGCGCTATTTAACCTTGTAACCGGCAGCGATCCGCAGGAACTGGCCGGAGACGGCGTGTTTCTCGATCATACGCAGCGTTATGAAGCCTCTGCGGAGTTTACTCACGTCTGGCGTCTTCTGCTGGAAGGCGACACCGTAGACTTCGAGGGCAAACATATTCATGTGCGCGGCGCGAAACTCTTTTTCCCACCCGTGCAGCAGCCGCGACCGCCACTCTATTTCGGCGGATCGTCCGATGTGGCACAAGATCTGGCTGCGGAGCAGGTTGATCTCTATCTGACGTGGGGTGAGCCGCCAGCACAGGTAAAAGAAAAAATTGAACAGGTGCGCGCCAAAGCCGCAGCCCACGGGCGAAAAGTGCGCTTCGGTATTCGTCTGCATGTGATTGTCCGGGAAACGAATGCCGAAGCCTGGCAGGCAGCAGATAACCTGATCGCCCATCTGGATGACGCCACTATTGCGAAAGCGCAGGCCGCTTTCTCGCGCCAGGATTCCGTAGGCCAACAGCGGATGGCGGCGCTTCATGGCGGCAAGCGCGATCAACTGGAGATCAGCCCTAACCTATGGGCTGGCGTTGGGCTGGTGCGCGGCGGCGCGGGAACCGCGCTGGTGGGCGATGGCCCGACCGTCGCGGCAAGAATCAATGAATATGCTGAGCTTGGTATCGATAGCTTTATTCTTTCCGGTTATCCGCACCTGGAAGAGGCATATCGCGTCGGCGAACTGCTGTTCCCGCACCTTGATGTCGCGGTGCCGCAAATTCCGCAGCCACAGCCATTGCAACTGCAGGGCGAAACGGTGGCGAACGAGTTTATTCCCCGAAAAGTGGCGCAAAGCTGAGGCAATTATGGCGGCAGAAAAGAAATGGCTCCTGCACATTACCCCCTGGCTGCTGCCGGCGGGGATTGTGGTGGTGTGGCAAATAGCCTCCTCCACCGGCTTGCTCTCCACGCGCATCCTGCCCTCACCGGAAGGTGTGCTGGAAGCGTTCTGGACATTAAGCGTGAGCGGTGAATTGTGGCAACACCTGGCGATCAGCTCCTGGCGCGCGGTGATTGGTTTCTCAATTGGCGGCAGTATCGGTCTGACACTGGGGTTGATTAGCGGTTTATCGCGCTGGGGAGAACGTCTGCTGGATACCTCCATCCAGATGCTGCGCAATGTGCCGCATCTGGCGCTGATCCCACTGGTTATCTTGTGGTTTGGGATCGATGAGAGCGCGAAAATTTTCCTTGTAGCGCTTGGCACGTTGTTCCCCATTTACATCAATACCTGGCATGGCATTCGTAATATCGACCGGGGATTACTTGAGATGGCGCGCAGCTACGGTTTGTCCGGTTTTGCGCTCTTTGCTCATGTGATCCTGCCCGGCGCTCTGCCGTCGATTATGGTCGGGGTGCGTTTTGCACTCGGTCTTATGTGGCTGACGCTGATTGTGGCAGAGACGATTTCCGCCAACGCCGGAATTGGCTACCTGGCAATGAATGCGCGCGAATTCCTGCAAACCGATGTTGTGGTGGTCGCCATCATTCTCTATGCCCTGCTCGGCAAACTGGCCGATGTCAGTGCGCAATTGCTGGAGCGCCTGTGGCTGCGCTGGCATCCCGCTTATCACGTGAAGGAAGCAACAGCATGAATACTGCGCGACTCACTCAGGGGATCCCGCTGTTATTAAACGGCGTGAATAAGCGTTACGGCAATAACACTGTACTCAGCGGACTGGATCTGCATATTGCCGCCGGGCAGTTTGTCGCCGTGGTAGGCCGCAGCGGCGGAGGCAAAAGCACGCTGCTGCGCCTGCTGGCCGGGCTGGAAACCGCCAATGCCGGGGAGCTGTTAGCGGGCAATACACCGCTGGCGAACATTCAAAACGACACGCGAATGATGTTTCAGGATGCCCGCCTGCTGCCGTGGAAATCAGTGATCGATAATGTCGGTTTAGGGTTGAAAGGCCGCTGGCGGGAAGCCGCGCAGGATGCCTTACGCGCGGTCGGGCTGGAGCAGCGAGCCAGCGAGTGGCCAGCGGCATTGTCCGGCGGGCAGAAACAGCGGGTCGCGCTGGCGCGGGCGCTGGTACATCAACCGGGGTTGTTGCTGCTGGATGAACCATTAGGTGCGCTGGATGCGTTAACCCGTCTGGAGATGCAGGCGCTCATTATGGAGCTGTGGCAGACACACGGTTTCACGGTGGTGCTGGTGACGCATGATGTCAGTGAAGCGGTGGCGATGGCGGATCGCGTACTGTTAATAGAAGAGGGAAAAATTGGGCTGGACTTAGCGATCGATCTGCCGCGTCCCCGCCGCCTGGGTTCAGTGAGGCTGGCAGAACTGGAAGCGGAAGTATTGAACCGGGTGATGAAACGCGGCGAGTCGGAAACCGTCCCGTTACCTCAAACTCGTCATGCTTAATGTTCTGTATTAACCGGCACACTTCGCGCCCGTTAAGGCTGATTAGTTACTGAACACCGCTATGCCGGCGTGATCATCAACCGGTTCAGGCTCGGATCGATTGGTTTGAAGGTTAAATCACGGACTGGCAGACGCTTCTTTATCACGGTTTCAGCGCGCCCTTTACGGGGAAAATCAATGCCGCCTTCGGTGAAGGCGGCAGTGTTATTACGCCAGCGCTTTGCTGACTTTCTCGTACAGATCGCCGGAAAGGTTTGGCAACGCTTTTAACTGCTCCAGCGCCGCACGCATCATCGCCTGACGTTTAGCGTCATAGCGTTTCAGGCGGATCAGCGGCTCAATCAGACGCGATGCCACTTGCGGGTTGCGGCTGTTCAGCTCGGTTAGCATTTCAGCCAGGAACTGATAGCCGCTACCATCCAGCGCATGGAACGCTGCCGGGTTGCTGCCGGCGAAAGCGCCAATCAGCGAGCGGATGCGGTTCGGGTTGCTGAGTGTGAACGAGCGGTGTTTCAGCAAGCTGCGCACCGTTTGCAGCACATCTTCCGCCGGGCTGGTGGCCTGCAGGATAAACCATTTATCCATGACCAGACCGTCGTGATGCCACTTGTCATCGTACTCCTGCATCAGCACATCGCGGCACGGCAGTTGCGCGGCAACCGCCGCCGAGAGCGCCGCCAGCGCATCGGTCATGTTATCGGCGTCGTGATACTGCTGGCTCACCAGTTTGTCTGCCAGTTGCGCATCGCCAAACGCCAGGTAACGCAAGCACGTGTTGCGCAAAGAACGTTTGCCGATATCCGCATGTTCAACGCGGTAGCTATCGAGTTTATGCGCGTTGTACACCGCCAGACACTCATCAGCAAGTTCGGTGGCAAGTGTGCGCGTCAGCGCTTCACGTACCGCCGCGATGGCTACAGGATCGATGGTTTCAAACAGCTCGGCGATCTCATTTGCCGACGGCAGCGTCAGGATCTCTGCGGCAAGCGCCGGATCAATCGTTTCGTCCAGCAGGATCGCGCGAAAAGCATCTGCGACATGCAATGGCAGCGACAGCGCCTGGCCCTGCTGATGACGCGCAACGTTCAGTTTAATGTGCGTTGCCAGCAGGCTTTGCGCCGCGTCCCAGCGGGAAAAATCGTTATTGGCGTGGCGCATCAGGAAGGTCAGTTGCTGATCGCTCCACTTATATTCCAGTTTCACCGGCGCGGAGAATTCACGCAGCAGCGACGGCACCGGCTGGAAATAGACGTTATCAAAGATAAAGGTCTGTTCCGCCTGAGTGACGTTGAGGACGTTATGCACCGGGTGCCCGTCTTTCTGCAACGGGATCACGTTACCTTCGTTATCGTACAGTTCGATATCGAACGGAATGTGCAGCGGCAGTTTGTCTTGCTGTTCGGCGGTCGGCGGCGTGCGCTGGCTGATGGTCAGCGTATATTGTTCGGTGTTCGGGTTGTAATCATCGTGCACCGTCACCACCGGCGTACCGGCCTGGCTGTACCAGCGGCGGAAATGCGACAGGTCGATGTTTGACGCGTCTTCCATGGCCTGCACGAAATCGTCGCAGGTCGCCGCGCTACCGTCATGACGCTCAAAATAGAGCTGCATCCCTTTCTGGAAATTCTCTTCGCCAAGCAGCGTATGCATCATGCGAATCACTTCCGCGCCCTTTTCATACACCGTCAGGGTGTAGAAGTTATTCATTTCAATAACTTTATCCGGGCGGATCGGGTGCGCCATCGGGCTGGCGTCTTCGGCAAACTGCATACCGCGCATGGTGCGCACGTTATTAATGCGGTTTACCGCACGGGAGCCCAAATCGGAGCTGAACTCCTGATCGCGGAACACGGTCAGCCCTTCTTTCAGGCTGAGCTGGAACCAGTCGCGGCAGGTCACTCGGTTACCGGTCCAGTTATGGAAGTATTCATGACCAATGACGCGCTCGATATCAAGGTAGTCTTTATCGGTAGCGGTATCGGTGCGGGCAAGTACGTATTTCGAGTTGAAGATGTTCAACCCTTTGTTTTCCATGGCGCCCATATTGAAGAAGTCGACCGCGACAATCATATAGATGTCGAGATCGTACTCGAGGCCGAAACGCTGTTCGTCCCATTTCATGGAGTTTTTCAGCGAGGTCATCGCCCACGGCGCACGATCGAGGTTGCCGCGATCGACATACAACTCCAGTGCCACTTCACGCCCGGAACGGGTAGTGAACGTGTCGCGCAGGACGTCGAAATCCCCGGCGACCAGCGCAAACAGATAGCAGGGTTTCGGGAAGGGATCCTGCCACTGTACCCAGTGACGACCATTGTCCAGCTCGCCCTGATCAACGCGGTTGCCGTTAGAGAGCAAGAACGGATAGCGGGTTTTATCGGCAATCAGCTTGGTGGTAAAGCGCGCCAGCACGTCCGGGCGGTCAAGATACCAGGTAATATGGCGGAAGCCTTCCGCTTCACACTGTGTGCACAGCGCTTCGCCGGACTGGTACAGCCCTTCGAGTGCGGTGTTCGCGGCCGGGCTTATCTCGTTCACAATGCGCAAGGTAAAACGCTCTGGCAAGCCATCGATCACCAGTTGGGAGCCTTCTTCTTTATAGTTGGTCCAGGGCTCATCATTTACGTGAATGGAAATCAGGGTCAGCTCGCCGCCATCCAGGCGCAGCGGCACAGCAGAGGCGCTATGGCGTGACACTTTGCTCAGCGCAGTGACGACGGTTTTGGCGGCGTCAAGGTCAAAGGTCAAGTCAATATCGCTAATCAGGTAGTCCGGCGCACGGTAGTCGTGGCGGTATTTGGCTTGTGGCTGTTGTGTCATAAAAAACCTTTAGCATCTTCTGTTGGTTACGACTCCAGTCTATTCCGGTTGCCGCAAACGCGCCACGCAGAATCTTCATCTTTTCAGAGGGAAAAGCTCTGTCTGCTACATTTTTATAACAGTCGGCACGAAATGCCATCGACCCGTTCAGCGCGTTATGGTGTGATCAGGGTTCAATAACCTGGTAAACAAGGTATACTCCAGCGACTACCTGCTTTGTTTATTGTACTAAACGCTCCTGTAAGAGGATGCTACTGCGCACCATGACTCAACTCGCTTTCTCTGGTCTGCAAACGCTGCTGGATACCGACGCTTATAAGCTGCACATGCAGCAAGCGGTGTTCCACCACTATTATGACGTGCATGTCACGGCTGAATTCCGCTGTCGCGGCGATGACCTGCTCGGTATTTATGCCGATGCGATTCGCGAACAGGTCGACGCCATGCAGTCGTTGCGTCTGCAAGATGACGAGTATCTGTGGCTGTCCGGCCTCCCCTTCTTCCAGCCTGACTATCTTAACTGGCTACGTGATTTTCGTTACGACCCGCGCCAGGTCACGATTACTAACGACAACGGCAAGCTGCATATCAGCCTTTCCGGCCCGTGGCGCGAAGTGATCATGTGGGAAGTACCGCTGCTGGCCGTGATCAGTGAAGTGGTTCACCGCTGCCGTTCGCCGCAGACTGGCGTTCAGCAGGCTCTGCTGCATCTGGAAGAGAAACTGGCGGATTTCGCTGCGCGCACCGCGCAGGTAGATATGTCCGGTTTCCGTCTGATGGATTTCGGTACACGCCGCCGTTTCTCCCGCGATGTGCAACAAGCGATCGTCGAACGGTTGCAACAAGAACCCTGGTTTATCGGCACCAGCAATTATGATCTGGCTCGCCGCCTGTCGCTGACCCCCATGGGCACCCAGGCGCATGAGTGGTTCCAGGCTCACCAGCAGATCAGCCCCGATTTGGCCACCAGCCAGCGCGCGGCGCTCGCAGCCTGGCTTGAAGAGTATCCAAACCAACTGGGGATTGCGTTAACAGACTGCATCACAATGGATGCGTTTTTGCGTGACTTCGGCCCGGAATTCGCAACCCGTTACCAGGGCCTGCGCCATGATTCTGGCGATCCAGTGGAATGGGGCGAAAAAGCGATTGCTCACTATGAGAAACTCGGCATCGATCCCCTGTCAAAAACGCTGATATTCTCGGACAATCTCGATCTGAACAAAGCGCTGGATCTCTATTGCCATTTTGCCGATCGTGTCAAGCTGGGCTTTGGTATCGGGACACGCCTGACGTGTGATATTCCCGGAGTGAAACCGCTGAATATTGTTATCAAGCTCGTTGAGTGCAATGGAAAACCGGTGGCGAAATTATCCGACAGCCCCGGGAAAACTATCTGCCATGACAAAGCGTTTGTCCGCGCACTACGCGAAGCATTTGACCTGCCGCAGGTCAAAAAAGCCAGTTAATCACCGGGAGCCTGAAGGCTCCCTTCTTTTTGCCGATAATTTATTAATTGTTCCTGCGAATTCTGCTTGTCTGATGGCGTACGCCAGGTAACATAGATATCCCCCCTAATCGGGCGGACAAGTGTTTATTTTTTCCGACTATTAACAGAGAGAATATTATGAGCGTTGTGCCTGTAGCCGACGTATTCCATAGCCGTGTTGCCGTTGACAGTGAAGTCACCGTACGCGGATGGGTACGCACCCGCCGAGATTCTAAAGCTGGTATCTCCTTCCTCGCCGTTTATGACGGCTCCTGCTTTAATCCTGTACAGGCCGTTATTAATAATTCTCTGCCCAATTACAATCAGGACGTTTTACGCCTGACTACCGGTTGCTCGGTAATTGTGACCGGCAAAGTTGTGGCGTCACCGGGCGAAGGCCAGAGTCTGGAAATTCAGGCGACCTCTGTCGAAGTCACCGGCTGGGTTGAAGATCCGGATACCTACCCGATGGCGGCAAAACGCCACAGTATTGAGTATCTGCGCGAAGTCGCCCACCTGCGCCCACGCACCAACCTGATTGGTGCGGTTGCGCGCGTTCGCCACACGCTGGCGCAGGCGCTGCATCGCTTCTTCGACGAACAAGGTTTCTTCTGGGTTTCCTCGCCGCTTATCACCGCGTCAGATACCGAAGGCGCAGGCGAAATGTTCCGCGTCTCCACGCTGGATATGGAAAACCTGCCGCGTACTGCGGAAGGCAAAGTCGATTTTGATAAAGATTTCTTTGGCAAAGAAGCGTTCCTGACCGTTTCCGGTCAGTTGAATGCGGAAACCTATGCCTGCGCCCTGTCCAAGGTTTATACCTTCGGCCCGACTTTCCGCGCGGAGAATTCCAACACCAGCCGCCACCTGGCTGAGTTCTGGATGCTGGAACCGGAAATCGCTTTCGCCAACCTCGACGATAATGCCCGTCTGGCTGAAGCGATGCTGAAATACGCCTTTAAAGCGGTTCTCGAAGAGCGTCTGGATGACCTGAGGTTCTTTGAAGAGCGCGTGGACAAAGACGCGATTGGCCGTCTGGAGCGTTTCATTGCGGCAGATTTCGCCCAGGTTGATTACACCGATGCGGTCGCCATTCTCGAAAAATGCGGTGAGAAGTTCGAGAACCCGGTTTACTGGGGCGTTGACCTGGCTTCTGAACATGAACGTTACCTGGCCGAGAAACACTTCAAAGCACCGGTGGTGGTGAAAAACTACCCGAAAGATATTAAAGCGTTCTATATGCGTCTAAACGAAGATGGTAAAACCGTGGCGGCGATGGATGTGCTTGCGCCGGGTATTGGTGAAATCATCGGTGGTTCACAGCGTGAAGAGCGTCTTGATGTCCTGGATGCCCGCATGGCAGAAATGGGGCTGAATAAAGAAGATTACTGGTGGTATCGCGATCTGCGCCGTTACGGCACTGTACCCCACTCCGGCTTCGGTCTCGGTTTTGAACGCCTGATTGCTTATGTGACCGGCGTACAGAACGTGCGTGATGTGATCCCGTTCCCGCGTACTCCACGATCCGCCACATTCTGATGTTCTAAAGGCCAGCGTTATCGCTGGCCTTTTTCATTTATGTGACACCCGTCAACTTTTCTTAACAGCTCATCAGCGTAGTCACCGATCCTCACCGCGTTTTTTACCCTTCTTTGCACAACTTTTATATCTGAAATCGTTCGTCACAAAATCACCCAAAGTGTTTATTGCGGGATATGTCAGCCTGTTAATTAGCACTTTTGGTTAAAATACCCACAGCTATCCGGATGGCTAAACGCCGTTATAAGAAAAAACGCGCCACAAGCGGTTAGCGGATAAGAAAAGCCTTTATCTCAATTAAATATAAGTAATTCATATAAATAGCAATGATATTGCTCATTAAATCAGCGCTCAATGCTGAACTTTGAGATGGTTCACAAAGTTCCCGAAAATAAATAAAATCTTACACAATATTTCTTTTGGTTACTTCTTTAAGACATTTGTAGCACTTTCAGGGTAGCGAAACGTTGTTATGTTTGGAAAGATGCCTTTCAGACACAGAAAGACACCAAACTCTCATCGATAGTTCCGTAAATTTTTTTTGACGGAATTTATTGGCGGCAGTGGCAGGTGTTCAAAAAAACCAATGAGGGTAATAAATAATGATGAAGCGCAATATTCTGGCAGTGGTTATCCCTGCTCTGCTGGCAGCCGGTGCAGCTAACGCTGCAGAAATCTACAACAAAGACGGCAACAAAGTAGACCTGTATGGTAAAGCTGTAGGCCGTCATGTTTGGACGACCACTGGCGAAGGCAGCTCTAACAGCGATGCAACTTACGGCCAGATCGGTTTTAAAGGCGAAACTCAGATCAATAGCGATCTGACTGGTTATGGTCAGTGGGAATATCGTACCAATGCAAGCAAAGCTGAAGGCGAGCAAGGCGCAGGCAATACCCGTCTGGCATTTGCAGGTCTGAAAGTTGCCAACGCTGGTTCTCTGGATTACGGCCGTAACTACGGTGTTGTATATGACGTTGAGTCCTATACTGATATGGCACCGTACTTCTCCGGCGAAACCTGGGGCGGCGCTTACACTGATAACTACCTGACCAGCCGTGCTGGTGGTGTTCTGACCTACCGTAACTCTGATTTCTTCGGTCTGGTTGATGGCTTGGCTTTCGCTGTACAATATCAAGGCAAAAACGAATCCAGCCACAGCCTGAATGCGCAGAACGGTGATGGTGTCGGTTACTCAGTAGCTTATGATTTTGGTGGCGGTTTCGGCGTTTCCGGAGCCTATAGCAACTCCAAACGTACCACCGCACAGGAAGCAGATGGCAACGGTGACCGTGCTGAAGCATGGGCTGTTGGTGCAAAATATGATGCAAACAACATCTACCTCGCCACTGTTTATGCTGAAACGCGTAACATGACCATTGTTAATAGCGCTGCTGGTCAGACTGCAATTAACAATGCTACTCCGGCAGGACAGACTGCAGCAGATTACTGGGAAGCGGCTAACAAAACCCAGAACTTTGAAGTTGTTGCCCAATACCAATTCGATTTCGGTCTGCGTCCGGCAATTTCTTATGTCCAGAGCAAAGGTAAAAACCTGAACGGTGCGGAAAGCACTGCAGATCTGGCCAAATATATCCAGGCTGGCGTGACTTACTACTTCAACAAGAACATGAACGTGTTCTTCGATTACCGCTTCAACCTGCTGGATAGCAACGATTACAGCGCTAAAACCTATGGCATCGGTACTGATGACCAGGCTGCTGTTGGTCTGACCTACCAGTTCTAATAGTCACCCTCGACTGTTATATGCATATCAAACAGGGCCCTTGGCCCTGTTTTTTTATGCCTGCAAGATAAATCACGATGAGTTTTGAAAAGCATCGCGCTTTTTATCGCAAACGGTTGGCAATTCCTGTGTCAGCCGTTAACCTGATAGCGGATCTCCCTTCTGTCATCAAAATGGAACCTCGTCATGTTTGAGAATATAACCGCCGCTCCTGCCGACCCCATTCTGGGTCTGGCCGATCTGTTTCGCGCCGATGAACGCCCTAATAAAATCAACTTAGGTATCGGTGTCTATAAAGATGAAACCGGCAAGACCCCGGTGCTGACCAGTGTTAAAAAAGCCGAGCTTTATCTGCTGGAAAATGAAACTACCAAAAATTACCTCGGTATCGACGGTATTCCTGAATTTGGCCGTTGCACTCAGGAACTGCTGTTCGGCAAAGGCAGCGCGATTATCAATGACAAACGTGCGCGCACCGCGCAAACGCCTGGCGGTACGGGTGGCCTGCGCGTGGCGGCGGATTTCCTCGCCAAAAACACCTCTGCAAAACGAGTCTGGGTGAGCAACCCGAGCTGGCCGAACCACAAAGGCGTGTTTAATTCCGCTGGTCTGGAAGTGTGTGAGTACGCTTACTACGACGCGCAAAACCATGCGCTGGACTTCGATGGTTTGCTGGCAAGCCTGAATAATGCACAGGCTGGCGACGTGGTGCTGTTCCACGGCTGCTGCCATAACCCGACAGGTATCGATCCAACGCTGGAACAGTGGGAAACACTGGCGAAACTGTCCGTTGAAAAAGGCTGGCTGCCGCTGTTCGACTTTGCTTATCAGGGCTTTGCTCGCGGTCTCGAAGAAGATGCTGAAGGGTTGCGCGCGTTTGCTGCGCTACATAAAGAGCTGCTGGTTGCCAGTTCGTTCTCGAAAAACTTTGGTCTGTACAATGAACGCGTCGGTGCCTGTACATTGGTGAGCGCGGACGCTGAAAGCGCCGATCGTGCATTCAGCCAGATGAAAGCCGTTATTCGTGCCAACTACTCTAACCCACCAGCGCACGGCGCTTCCGTAGTTGCAACCATTCTCAGTAACGAGGCTCTGCGTGCCATTTGGGAACAAGAGTTAACGGACATGCGCCAGCGCATTCAGCGTATGCGCCTGCTGTTTGTTAACACCTTGCAGGAGAAAGGGGCTAACCGCGATTTCAGTTTTATCACCAAACAGAACGGAATGTTCTCGTTCAGCGGCCTGACCAAAGAGCAGGTGCTGCGCTTGCGTGAAGAGTTTGGTATCTACGCGGTTGCTTCAGGACGCATTAACGTCGCAGGGATGACGCCGGATAATATGTCACCACTGTGCGAAGCGATTGTTGCCGTACTGTAAGTTACGGCAATAAACAAAAAGGGTCGCCGAAGCGACCCTTTTTTATTTACCAGACTGGTAATTCATCTTGCAGGAACGGATTGTGCAACCGCTCATTTCCCAGCGTAGACATCGGGCCATGTCCGGGAAGGAAAGTAACATCATCGCCCAGGGGCAACAATTTGCGCTTGATGGAATCAATCAATTGCCCATGGTTGCCTTTCGGGAAATCGCTGCGCCCCACGCCGCCTTTAAAAATCACGTCGCCGGAAATCAGCAAGCGGGATTGTGCATCGAAAAACACAATGTGCCCCGGCGTATGACCGGGACAGTGCAATACCTGCAGCGTTATTTTCCCCACCGTTACGCTGTCGCCTTCATTTAACCAACGATCGGGCGTCAGCGGCTGGCATTCCTCCAGGCCAAACATCCGGCTTTGTGCCGGCAGGCCCTGCAGCCAGAACTCGTCTTCTTTTTCCGGGCCGATAACCGGCACACCATAATGCTGCGCCAGTTCGGCTGCCGCGCCAACATGATCAAGGTGACCATGCGTAAGCAGGATCTGCGTCAGCGTCACGCCTGAAGCGTCCACTTCCTGAATAATCCGTTCGGCGTCACCGCCGGGATCGACCACGGCGGCAAGTTGGGTCTGCTCACACCAGATAAGCGAACAATTCTGGGAGAACGCGGTAACCGGAATAATACGATAGTTCATACTGCTCCTGTAGCTCAGCCTGAGTTTTACCAGTGCCTTACCGGCCCGGTATCAATATGCACAAAGTTGCTGCTGGGGTAGTATCCTACACCACCTGCACGCAGAGATAACGCGGCTTTGCGAATATTACTCAGCGAAATCCCTTCAATATGGAAATCCATAGCCTGACCTTTGGTGTGATAGCTCTGTTTCGCCACACCGCGGCTGTGCGCGCGGAGTTCATTGTTGGTATCAACAGAACGGTAACCGGAGATCAGTTGCACAGGCTTGCGTGTTCCCAGCAGCCCTTGCAAACGGAAAAGATGGTCGAACAAACGAGGGTCGATGGTTTTAATTTTATTCGCGCGGTAATCACGGAAAAAATGATTAAGTTTTGCTAATTCATCCTGAATATAGCCCCTGCCATCGAAGAACTCAGCTTTAATAGATTCACCGGTATTAAGATTACTCAGCGTCAAAATACGCGGTCGTGGCGTGGAAAGGGTGGCAAAAGCCGGTGTTGGTAAGATGGCAGCACCGAGTGCGACCCCACCCAACGCCAGCAGTTTGCGGCGATTAGCGTCAAATTTATCCATGATAATAAATTCTACAGATAAGCAATGTTGAACAAAATTTATGCACTCTTATAGCGCACGAAAGGCACCTTACCGGGCTACAAACGCCACGTCAAGGCTGCCTCATCCCAGTAAATACGGGCTCTGTAGCCTCCAGAGCCCATTTTCTACCAGTTATTACGACAACACGCTGACTGAAACTGCTTCATTTATCTGATTAATTGTTCAGCTTTCGATAAGATTTGTGCACCCGATCGCGCCGTCAGATCATAATTGTAAATATCTGTACGATACTGCGTCCGCCCGTCGGCACCGACAAAGGCAGTCAGGTAATAGAGATTGACCGGGATATCATGACGAATATTGACATAACGCGTATCTCCCTGTTTTAGCGCATCCGAAATCCGCGTGTCGTTCCATCCCGCATCCTGCAAAAGCATATTAGCAAGCTCAGAGGCTTTGTTGACGCGCACACAGCCCGAGCTCAATGCCCGCGCCTCTTTCTGGAACAGATTATGGTTCGGCGTGTCATGCAGATAGATAGCGTCTGAGCTCGGCATATTGAACTTATAGCGTCCCAGCGAATTCTGCGCACCGGGAGCCTGCTGGAAACGGAACGGTAAGTTCGCGGGCGTTATGGTCGCCCAGTCAACCATGTACGGGTCAATCGCTTCCTTGCTGTTCCATCCTCGTAATACGGTGTAGCCGTGGCGCTCCAGGTAAGTTGGATCGTTCCATACCTTCGGTAGAATATCCTTACGCGCTAGCGTTGGCGGCACGTTCCACGGCGGGTTAACCACCACGTTGTTCAGCGCGCTGCTCATCATCGGCGTTTTGCGATCCGGGCGGCCCACGATCACCCGTGACGCCAGCACCTGGCTACCGTTGAGGTAATAAACCAGCGAATATTCAGGAATATTGACCATGATGCCGGTCGAAAGTGTACCCGGCAGTAAACGCAAGCGCTGGATATTCAGCGCCAGCAACCCGGCGCGCTGTGAAGGGCTCACGTTCAGCCAGTCGCGCGTCCCCTGGCCAATCACGCCATCCGCATGCAACCCTTGCCATGCCTGGAAGCGTTTGACCGCTTCCACCAGCTGTCGGTCATATGCCGCGCGCGTTTGCGGCGCTTTTTTCACGTGCTGAGCAGAAGGGCTGACAGCGACGTTATCACCAGGTAAGGCGATATTTGGTCCGCCATCCAGCATACCGGTGCGCTGCAGGATCTCTCGCAGCGCCGGAATATCATTGCTCCACTGCCCCGGACGCAACGTTACCGTGCTGGTGATTTGCGGCCACGGGCGCGAATCACCCACCAGCGCCAATAGTGACTGGTGCATAGCAGCATACTGCGGGTGATGCGGTGCCAGATGATCGATAAAACCAGGCAGAGATCCATTGTCCAGCGCTAGTTGCCACTGGTTAATGACAGAAATGGCAGGCGTTGCGAGTGCATAAGGTTTGTCGCTGTAAAGCCAGCGCTGCCCCTTTGACTGAATCCCCGAAACAAAGTGCAAATAACCCAGCATCGCGTCAGACAATACGACATCGCGCGCCATGCCGGAAACCGCGGGATCGGTTAACAACTCAACCCAGGTAGTGAATTGCGGCTGAAACCCTGCAATCGCCACTTCGGCGAGTTGCTGCTGAAACGCCTGTACCGCTTCGCGGTTATCCCACATCGGTTTTTGCCCGCGCGCGGCATACAACGCGGCGAGCTGATCCATATAGACCGGCGTCCAGTTGGCAGGTAATTGCGACTGAAGTTGTGCGCGCACATGGGCAACAGAAACGCCGGACGGGAAAGATTTAACGCCGATCAACATCGCCGTCGCAGGCGACTGTTCCTGCGGCTGCGGCAGCACAGTAGGCTGCTCACCTGGCGTCGCCGAGCTATCCACCGGCACGATTTCAGGCTCATCGGCCTGCACACTAAACAGTGGAGCGAATGCGAATGCCAGGCATAAACTCAGCGCCGACATTCGACGACCATACGACTTCTTAAGCAACATCCCTTGCCCCCTGTTTCTCTTACATTGCTCGTGACGAATTCGTCACCTTTCTCTCAGTATATAAAGACAAAAAAGCATTTGCCTTCCCTAATGTAAAGAAGTTTAAAGATTAAACGCGGGCTGGCAATAGCTTTCCGAAAACAAAAAGGGCGACATTGCTGTCGCCCTTTCACATGAGGCTGATTTACGATGCATCCGCCGTTCCAGGAAGCGTTTCCGGAAGCTGGGCGGCAAAACCGCGCAGACCGACAACGTGCACATGCTCATGATTTTGCACGACTTTACGTACCAGCTTGTAGGTGGTGCCTTTTTCCGGGCTGATATTTTCCGGTGCTGCGATAATGAGCTGCATTTCCAGACGTTCGCACAGCTCAAACAGCGTAGCGATAGAACGGGCATCCAGACGCGCAGCTTCATCAAGGAACAGCAAGCGGCATGGAGAAATATCTTTGCCGCGCAGTCGACGCGCTTCGTCTTCCCAGCTCTGTACCACCATCACCAGAATCGACATCCCGGTACCAATCGCTTCACCGGTCGACAGCGCACCGGATTCCGCGCGCAGCCAGCCGTCGGAGCCACGGTTAACTTCCACTTCCATCTCAAGATAGTTGCGGTAGTCCAGCAGCTCTTCGCCGATGGTTTGCGGCGTCCGCTGGCCCATATCGATTTGCGGGTTCAGTCGCTGATACAGTTTCGCCAGCGCTTCCGAGAAGGTCAGTCGGCTGCTGTTAAACAGATCCTGATGCTGCTCGTGCTGTTCAGAAAGCACCGTCAACAATGTGGCATGGGTTTCCCGCACATTCACATTCAGACGCACGCTATTCACCTGACCAAAGGAGACGCTTTGCAGCCCCTGGTTCAGCATACGGATACGGTTCTGCTCGCGCTGAATGGTTTTGCGAATAATGTTCGCCACACTGCGCGAGCTGATCGCCAGCTTCTGTTCACGAGACGTCAGTTCTTCCGTCAGGCGGCTAAGCTCGATTTCCATCTGTTCGATGGCTTCAACCGGATCATCGGTACGAATAATGTCCTGGCGAATACGCTCACGCAGATGCTGATACACCGCGACAAAGAACTGGATCTTGCGCTCAGGGCGTTTCGGATCTTCCGAGAGACGCAGCACATCGCGTAAATGTTCGTTATCCGCAACCGCCGGACGCAGAGCACCGAGCGCCTTATCCGACATTGAGCGTAATTCATCAGCAGAAAGGTAGGCCAGCTCACGGCGGTGCAGACGGCGTTCAACACCGCTGTCTTTCACCATGCGCATCACCGCGCACCATCCTGCTTTCGCGGTGACCACCTGTTCACGCATTTCATGGTAGTCACGTTCCAGGCGGCGCAATTTACGCGTCAGGTTATCCATCTCCGCTTCGCAGAAGGTGATGGCTTTTTCCAGCTGGTTACGACGAGCGCGGTTGCCGGAGAGCTGTGCATGCAGCTCGTCACGACGGATACGCGCCCGCTCTTCTGCTCCGCTGTCGGCGCGAACGCCAATATCCTGCAGCTCTTTTTGCAGATCGTTGAGCAACTCTTTTTTGGTATCGAACGAACTCTTCAACGAAGCCAGTACCTGATTGTACTGGCTGTATTGCGCGGCATGGCTGCGCATCGCTTCACGTGCTTTGGTGCGTTCTGCTTCTGCCTGTTCCAGACGCTGGCGCAGTTTTTCGTTGAGATCGTTATTACCGTTGAACATTTCAGCGACATCGGAGTAGCTGAAGTGCGCACGGCGCTGTACCACTTCCGCCAGGGCGAAAGCTTGTTGGCGGGCATCACGTTGCACCTGCTGCGAGGTGGCGTAATCCGCTTTTAACTGTTCAAACTGCTCCGGATCGCTTTGCAGTACGGAAACAACCGGTTCGAGTTTCGCCAGTTGGTTGCCAAACTGCTGGATAAATCGCGCCGCTTCCTGCGCTTCATCCAGGCGTTCCTGAATTTCATCCACGCGATCGGCAAGGGTATCGTCAGCCAGCAAATTGATGCGCGGCAGCAAGCGGTTAAGCTGGGCTACGCCCTCTTTCGCCTGTTCGAACTGCATGCGGTTTTGCTGGTTGTCATTTTCATGGTTGCTGATTGCGCGCTCCAGCTCGCCACGGCGGCTGCTGAGCGTGCGAATTTCCGCTTCCGGATCGTCCTCAAATGCCACCGCCAGGTGGCTACCGATAAAGCGGCTGAATGCCTGATGCAGGCGCTGCGTTTTCTGCACATCAAAAGAGAGCGTGGCGAAACGCTCCGCCAGCGCTTCACGCTCTGCATGCAGGCTTTCGATACGGCTTTCACGCGCCGCGCGACCAAACAGCGGCAGCGTCGGGAAGCGTGAATAACGCCACTGGCGATCGGCGATTTTCACCACCACCGCTTTTTCCAGCTCATCAACACTAAACACACTGTCATCGAAGGATTGCGGGTCCCCTTCGATCAGATAGAGATCTTCCGGGCAGTCTTCCAGACCTTCCAGCATTTCGGAGACCTGCGACAGATCCGGCACCACAATCGCATGACGCGATGGCCCGTATAGCGCGGAGTAATACGGCGCGTCGTCAATGCTGACATCGTCATAAATCTCCGACAGCAGTACGCCGCCAAAACGCTCTGCCAGCGCATTAAGACGGCCATCTTCGGCACCGCCCGGCTGGCTTAAGCGTTCGATTTCATCATCAACAGCGCGTTTACGCGCGCCCACTTCATCGCGCTCAACGATGGCTTCACGTTCACGCTCAAGCAGTTGCTGCAGATATTCGGTAACGTCCTGCCCCGATTCAAACTGCTCACCGCTTTGCTCACAAAGTTGCGTCAGATTGCTCTGCGCCGCCAGCCATACCGGCGCACGTTTGGTCAGCGATTGAATACGAGACTGTAATTGTTCCAGTTCCTGACGCATCGCCATGCGCTGCTCACCAGCGGCGGAAACGTTGTCAGAGAGTGCGGCGATTTGCGCTTCCAGTTCCTGGTGCAGCGCTTCAAGATCTTCTGCGTCATACTGTTTGCCCTGGCGCTTGCAGAACTCAGCCAGCAAACGCTCAGCATCTTGCTGTTCACGCAGACGCTGTTCCAGCTCATTCAGGCGCATACGCAGCGGCTGCACTTGCTCAGCCAGATGGCGCTGGTTAACGCCATCACGCAGCAGCTCGCGCGCCACATCCCAGGCTTCGTTACGCGCCAGAGGGCCATTGATCGCTGCCACTAATTGGTACGCCTGCTCGAACTGGCTGTGCGCGGTTTGCGCCACGCTTAATTTCTGATCCAGCGACAGCAGTTTTTCCGTCGCTTCCTGCTCTTTCGCCTGGAAAGTTTCCAGCCATTCGTCGGCGCTTTCCGGCGTCAAATCCGGTAGATGACACAGCTCTTTCGCACGCTGTAACGCCTGCAACGCCTGGTTGTACTGAATGGCGCGAGTTTGCTGAACATCCAGCGCTTGCTGGTAATCGGCAAGCTGGTTTTTCAGCTCATCCACTTCAAGCTCGGCGGCTTCGGCGCGGGCCTCGTTCTCTTCCTGCCGCTCGGCGGCTTCGGCAACCACTTCATGCTGCTCTTCAAGACGAACTTGCAGTTCGTCGAGATCCGCTTCGTAGCGCTCGATTTTTTCCTGCTGACGCAGCGCGGTTTGCACCAGATTCAGGTGATCGCTGGCAGCCTGATAGTCAGCCTCCAGATCCCCTTCCGCACCGCTATGCTCGGAGAGTTCGCGCGCCATATCGACATGCTTATACTGCTCTGCCGCCAGTTGCTGGCGCGAGGTAAACAGATCGCGACGAAATTCGAGCGCTTTGTCCAGATGCACCCGCCGTTCGTTGGCGTGGCGCATATAGTCCGCCGCCACATAGTTGGTCGCTTCGCTGATCAAATGCTTGAACAGGTCACGATCCGACTGGGTCACGCGAATCGCTTCCAGCGTCATGCGGTTTTCACGCAGTGCCGCTTCCATATCCTGGAACGCTTTGCGCACGCCGCTGTTTTCCGGCAGCAAATAGTCGCGCAGCGAACGCGTGATAGCGCTGGAGATCCCGCCGTACAGCGAGGCTTCAATCAGGCGATAGAACTTGCTGCGATCGGAGGCCGAGCGCAAACGACGCGCGACAATCCCTAAGTCAAACATCAGCGCGTGGTAATCGGTGATGGAGTTGAACTGCTTGAACTGCACCCCTTCCATCGTATCCAGCTTGTCTTTTACTTCTTGCAGTGAAAGTACGCGCGCCTGCCGCTCATTCAGCGTTTCCGTCAGCAACTGCGTCGGCAGCATTGAGGTGGGCAAGCCCTGAATAGCAAACGGTTTGATATCCACTTTGCGATCGCGACCCGCGACCTGTTGCAAACGCACCCCCACCAGCACGCGCTGATGGCGGGAGTTGATGACATCCAGCACCGAGTAACAGACACCCGCCTTCAGCTTACCGTGCAGGCCTTTATCACGAGACCCCGAGGTCGCGCCCGCTTCGGTGGTGTTACGAAAGTGCAGCAGCGTCAAATCCGGAATCAATGCCGTAACAAAAGCGGCCATCGTGGTCGATTTGCCGGCACCGTTGCCCCCGGAGAGCGTCGTCACCAGCTCATCCAGGTCAAACGTACGGGCAAAAAAGCCGTTCCAGTTAATCAGCGTCAGCGAACGAAATTTACCGCGATCAATCATTACTCTTCCTCCGAGCTATCCGGCTGATTATCTTCAGGCTCATCATTGAGCTGCAGATGGTTTTCGACAGGCATCGCTTCACCGTCGCGGATCATGCGCAGCTGCGCTTCACGCGCATCATCGCCCGAACGCACATCGGCGCCAAAGCGGAACACGGATTCAGTGATACGGAACTTGCTGCTGTCGTTACCCATAAACCAGATCATGCCGAGACGGCGCAGGCGGTTCAGCGAGGAGCGCACCTTTTCCTGCAGTTTTTGACGGTCAAGATCGGAACCGGTAGAACGGTTATTTACCAGCTTCAGCAGCTTCGCTTCATCCGCCAGCGACATCAGCTCGTCGTACAGCTCCTGTTGGGTGAAGATCCCTTCATTCGCCAGACGTTCCGGGCTGAGGTAGAGATAGCAAAGAATTTTGCCGACCATCATATCCAGCTCGGAGAGCACCGAGCGCGGGATAAGCGTGGTGGAACGCGGACGCAGATAGAAAAAACCTTCCGGTGCGCGGATCAGCTCAACGTTATAGCGCGCATAAAACTCTTCCAGATACTCCTGGAAATCCATTAAAAATGCGTGATTATCCAGCTCGTCGAGGCCGATATGTCGCCCTGAGCGCAATGCGCTGTCCAGTGCCGGAAACAGAGAATTAGCCAACGCCTGTGCCAGTTTAACCGGCATCACTTGTTCAATATTTGTCGATGACATGCGCCTGTACCTTGGCTCCGTAATCATTAATCGGCTGCCACTTCGGCGGCAGTCCGGTGAAATCTGCTTGCGCTACGCCAAGACGTACCGCCTGATCAACCACAATGCGCGCAATGTCGAAATGACGAACGCGCGGATATTGCGCCAGATACTCGCGCGCCACCAGGCCGAGATCCAGCGGCACACCTTTGGTCTTATAAATTGCCAGTTGCTGCTCAATAAGCGCCGCCAGTTGCTCGCGGATTTCGTTAAACTCTTCGAACTCCAGATCCGGCGGCAACTCACCTGTGACTTCTTCATCACGCAGCGCCATCTCTTCATCGCGCATGTCCAGCAGCCTGTCGGCGCTGGCGTAAGTTAACGCCCACGGTGCATCGAAATAGGATTGTACCGACTGACGCAAACGCTGAGCAAAGACGCGGTTCTTATCCATATCGATAGCGGTACGGATAAATTTGTGTACGTGGCGATCGTAACCAATCCACAGATCGATGGCCTGCTGGCCCCAGCTCACAATACGATCCAGCTTACTTTGCAGGTTGAAGACCAGTTGATCGAGGAACTCAAGATCATCGCGGCCAAGAGTCGCATCCTGAATGCTCAACAGGTTGGTCTGCAACTTATCCCCGGCGGCATCGAGCGTATCCTGCAGTTCGCGTAACGTCCCGGAAGTTTCAGACAGCAGCAATTCACAACTGGAGATGGCCGCACGCCAGTCTTTATTCAGCAGTTGTGCAATATCATCTTTGACCTGTTGCTGCTGTTCATCCATCAGGCGTTGAGTCAGATCGATGCTGTCAAAAATCTCCGCGACCGAGTATTTCAGCGGCGCGTAAACATTGCGATGCCAGTGGAATTCGTCTCCGTCTTCCTGTGCTGCGTCTGCGGCGCGTTTTAACTCGCTGGCCACAATGGAAAGCTGCATAGAAAGACGCAGCGTGGAGAACTCGCGCTGGCGAATGTAGTAGTCAGTAATGCCAATGCCCAGCGGCGTCAGACGGTAGATGGCATTGCCCTCCACCAGCTCACTGGTAAAGCGATTTAACAAACGCTGGCGCACCAGGTCGTTAATGGCGTTATTGGCGCGCTGGGTAATGGTTTCACTGGTTTGCTCAAACGCATCACTCACATGACGAAAGGCATCGACCAGTTCACCTTCGTTCATTTCCCCATCCAGACGCTCGCCATTGAGCGTGGCGATGGCCAGCAAAAAAGAGAGCCTGTCGACCGGCAGCGAGATGGAGAAATCATTTTTCCTGGCCCAGGCAACCAGTTCGGGGACTGTCTGGGAAAATTCACTCATCGTTTGTCCTTTCATCGATTTGCGGCTTAAGCGCGGTCACGTGAATATAGCGGCCAAGGCTAATATAGGGTTCCTGGCGGCAATAACGTGTTTCCAGTTCGAGTAGCGCGTCAAAGCAGTCATGCTGCTGATGTTTTTCGCGCAGATAATCGTGAAACACGCGCACACCCGTTTTGCCCGTTACCTGCCAGCCAATCTGTTCGAGCCAGCCATAAACATCCGCAGGAGCACGCGGAAAATCCGGGGAAAGGGTACGTTTTTTGCGCTTCGGCATACCGACTTTCACATAGTCAAAATTTCCTGCCACCATATTGTGCATCAGCAAGCCGTCGGCATTGTAAAACATTAATGACAATGCACCGCCGGGGCGCAGCACCGACCACAATATTTGCAGTACAGGAACCGGTTCTGCGACCCACTCCAGCACAGCATGGAACAATATCAGATCAACCGGCGATTCCAAATGCTGAGCAACGTCCTGAACGGCGCATTGTATAAAATGCATGTTACCGCTCACACCTTTCTCTTCGGCCGCCGCCTGGGCACGCGCGATCATCTCTTTCGACACATCACAGAGCGTGACATGATGGCCTAACTGCGCCATGCGAATCGCCGTCTGGCCTTCCCCGCCGCCAGCATCCAGCACGCGCAATGGCTCGTTGCCCATCCGGGTCAACAGGGCATCAAGATCCTGCCACAGAATCGCCTGACGCAGCTGACCTTTAGTCGTGCCGTAGATGTTGCGCGAGAACTTCTCGGCAATATCGTCGAAATTGCGATCCTTCATGGGTGCTCCACGCTCCTGGCAAAACCGCTATTTTGTCACAGCCGTGCCGATAATGAACCCATCTGGTGTAAGATCGGCGCAAAAGGCCTGCTATATGGTCAAAAAGGAGACGGATACGGTGCTTTTTACTCTTAAAAAATACATCGGCGGCCTGATGCTGCCTCTGCCTTTTTTGCTTTTGCTGATCGGGCTGGGCATTGCGCTGATCTGGTTTAGCCGCTGGCAAAAAACCGGCAAAGTATTTATCAGCGTCGGGTGGCTGGTTTTATTGCTGTTGAGCATGCAGCCGGTTGCCGATCGCTTTTTACAACCGATTGAAGACACCTATCCCACCTGGCGCGGTACGCAGCCGGTAAAATACATCGTGATTCTCGGTGGTGGTTATACCTGGAACGATGCGTGGGCACCGAGTTCAAACCTGATTAATAACAGCCTGCCGCGTCTGACAGAGGGCATTCGTCTGTGGCAGGCCAACCCCGGTTCGAAAATCATTTTTACCGGTGCGGCGGCGCAAACCAACCCGGTCAGCACGGCGGAAGCGGGTGCGCGCGTCGCTGAAAGCCTGGGCGTGCCACGCAGCGCCATCATGACGCTGGATCAACCGAAAGATACCGAGCGGGAAGCGCTTGCGGTAAAACAGGCGATTGGCGATGCGCCTTTCCTGCTGGTAACGTCGGCGTCTCATCTGCCACGCGCAATGATTTTTTTCCAGCATGCTGGCCTGCATCCATTGCCAGCGCCGGCAAACCAGCTGGCAATTGCCTCTCCGCTTAATCCGTGGGAACGCATTATCCCCTCCCCGGTGTGGCTGATGCACAGCGACCGGGTGGGTTATGAAACATTAGGGCGTCTCTGGCAGTGGTTGAAAGGCAGCTCAGACCAGCCAGGGGAGCAGTGATTTTGAGGCAAGATCGAAGTTAGCGCGGTTAAACCGTCCGGTATTCACCAACTGCGCCACTTCATCCCATAACAGGTAGAGCCAGCGCCGCCACAGGAAGGATTCAGCCACCGGCGCGCGCTGGAGATAATGCCAGAGCAATCCTTCTGCCTGCGCACCGTCCACCAGCCTGAACAGTTCATATTCGCGCGGCGCCCAGAGCATTATGCCAGGCCCAACCATTGCCAGTAACTGGTCGCTGCGAGCGTCTTTTAACATACTGCGCAAGTTAAAACTGCCATGTACCAGCACGCAGTTATCGTTAAAACCATCAAACAGCGCGGGCAGGCACTCGCGAGTACGAAACAGCACGCGCTTATCCTGCATCGTCAACCCGGTGTTGTGATACTGATTGAGCGTGGTCCACAACACTTCCACGCGCTGGCGATACCAGGAGGGCCAGATATTTTCCTGGGTACTATCAACAGTGCCAACGCAACCGTGGCTATCCTGGCGGTGCCAGAAAAGCAACGCCTCAACGATTTGGTCTTTGAGTTGCTCCCAGCGCTCAGGCGTACGCGCTGGCGCTTCAACCGGTACGCCGCGTAAGCGTTCTATAAGTAACACATCCGGCCCCGGGTGCTCTTCGTGCGTCATGACGCCGTAAACAACCGGCATGCGAACAGCGCCGCCGCGCGCCAGCATTGATATCTTCCAGGCTAACTGTCGCGCAATGCCAGGCGTTGAGAAGCTTCGTGCCAACAGCGGCATCGGATTTCCCTGGCTGTCATACAGCGACCAGAGTGCGGAATCCGGCTTTTCGCTGACGCACTCCATGCGGCTCAGTTTTTCACCCAACAGATGACTCAGTTCAGCGCGCAGTTGTTCCATAGCAGATTGCCCTCACAAAGATGACTGCTTTTATAATGAGCGCCGATAGCACAGATGTCATCCTGATGAGATCAAAACAGCATGAGAATTCCGCCGGCACGCGGCAAATCCCCTCCGGGTGGAGGGGATGGAAGGATTAACGCAGTTCCTGACGGACGCGCGCCAGATCTTCAGGGGTATCCACACCGGTGCCCGGCACCACACTGGCGACGGCGACGTGGATTTTTTCGCCGTACCAGAGCACGCGCAGTTGCTCCAGCATCTCTATCTGCTCAAGCGGGCTGGTTTGCCAACTGACATAACGGCGGATAAAACCGGCGCGATAGCCATAAATGCCGATATGACGCAGGAAGGTATCACCAATCGTCTCGCGAGATTGTGCGAAACGATCGCGATCCCAGGGGATCGTAGCGCGGGAGAAGTAGAGCGCGTAACCTTCGGCGTCCATCACCACTTTCACCGCGTTCGGGTTGAATGCCTCTTCCGCACTGTGAATGGGTACCGCCAGCGTTGCCATCCCAACATCACGCGCGGCAAGGTTTTCTGCCACCTGGCGAATAATCGCTGGCGGGATCATCGGTTCATCACCCTGCACATTGACGATCACGGTATCGTCGCTGAAACCGCATTTTTCCACGACTTCAGCAAGGCGTTCAGTACCAGACTGATGATCGGCGCGGGTCATACAGACTTCACCGCCAACCGCCTGCACCGCATGCATCACCTCTTCGTTGTCCGTCGCCACGATAATACGCTCAGCGCCCGATTCACGGGCGCGCTCCAGCACATGCACCACCATGGGCTTACCGTTAATATCGACTAAAGGTTTGCCGGGCAAGCGTGTGGAAGCATAACGCGCGGGAATGATCACAACGAAACTCATGGCCGGCTCTCTTCCGCAGTTAACGAACGCGCTTCGGTTTCCAGTAATACCGGAATACCTTCCCGAACGGGATAGGCGAGGCTGTCGATTTTGCAGATTAACTCTTGTTTATCCTGGGTGTAATTCAGTTTTCCGTTACACACCGGGCAGGCAATAATTTCAAGTAAACGGTGATCCATCTTTCCTCCTGATACACCGATAATTAACGGTTTAAGCTTATCATATTCATTTATTACGCCGCGTCTATTTCCAGCCCGGCGCGGCATGCAGCAAATAACCCCTCGGGCAATCGCGAGAACGTAACCCGCAGAGCTCCCTGCCAACGGGCAAACTCAGTAATGGCACCTAACAGCCCCTTTTCCAGCGAATGCCCGGGTTTAACGCCATCTTCCAGATACAGCGCAATAATCTCCAGCATGCCCGCTTTACGGTGCATTTTTGCATCCATACGCCCCACCAGTCGCCCACGATGCAATAATGGCAACACAAAATAGCCGAATTGCCGTTTAGGGGCCGGGGTATAGCACTCCAGACGATAGCTAAAATCGAACAGTTGCTCGGCTCGTTTACGATCCCATACCACCGGATCAAACGGTGAAAGCACCGCGCTGTGAGTAGCGACAAGTTTGCCAGCCTGCGCCTGTTCAAGCTGCGGCAATAAAGAGGCATGCAGCCAGGCCGGACCAATGTTTTCGACATTGACGGGATAAATGGTTCCTGCGTCCTGCATCTTCTCCAGCACTAACGGTAATGCTACTTTCCGCAAGCGATAGTAATCCGCCAGCCACTGGGCGCGAAACAGCCCTAAACTGCGGGCGCTGTTTTCCAGCATCTGATACTCCGCCGCATCCTGCGACAGCAGGTCGCGAGCATCATCCCAGTGCGGCACAACCCGCGGTGTTAAATCATAAACACGCTGGAAATTGCGACGTTCCACCACCATCACTTTTCCGGCCGTAAATAGCCCTTCCAGATGCCGCTTATGCGGCTTCCATTCCCACCAGCCGCTGGCTCCTTTACGTGGATGTTCAAAATCAGCCGAACGCACTGGGCCATTTTGCTCAATATGTGCAATGAGCTGCTCAATTTCCGCCGCATGTTCCTGCATCCACGCTTCGCGATACTTCCAGCCCATTTGATCTGGCGCTAGCATGCGATGGCGCACCAGCGCAAAGTCTTCACGCGGCAGAAAACACGCTTCATGCGCCCAGTACTCCATCAGGTCACCGTTGCGCAGCGCGTCATCAAGCCAGTGCTGCGGGTAGTGTCCAAGGCGGCTAAAAAGCACCAGATAAGGGCTGCGGGCAACAATATTGATAGTGTCAATTTGCAGCAGCGACATGCGCTGAATAGTGGAGAGAATATCGCCCGGTTTTGCCCGACGGGAAGGTTTACGTAATAGCCCCTGGGCTGCGAGATGCAGATGACGAGCAGCAGTCAGAGAAAGTTGCGGCACGGACATGGGAGTTCCTGTTTAAGTAACAGGGCGCGGCCGATGCGACCACCGTCAGCGCGCCAGAGTGAACAATTCCTGCAGTAATTCTTGCGCCTGCTCGCCCTCAAGCTGCGCGTCTACAGGCAAATACCACCAGTTATCCTCAGCAAACGACCGACACTTAACTGCATCTTTTTCGGTCATCACCAATGTTTGCCCCGGTTTCACCAGCGGCTTTACATCATGCAGCGTTAACGCCTGATGATCGGCAAGCGCCACCGTTTTTTGCAACGTCGCTCCGCACTCGGTGAGAGTAGCAAAAAAACGTGGAGGATGGCCGATCCCTGCCATCGCAACGATATTGGTCAGTGTGTGAACGTCACGGCGTTCGCCGGTAAGCAGATTGACCGCCAACCCAGGCCGCAAACGCATCGGGATCTCTCCCGCTCTGGCTACACCGCCGTTGGTAATGATGGCATCCACACTTTTTAAACGCGACGCCCGCTCACGCATCGGCCCTGCGGGCAACCACCAGCCATTGCCAAAACGCCTGACGCCGTCAACAACGACAATTTCCTTATCACGCGCCAGCTTATAATGCTGCAAACCATCATCCGTAATGATCAGTTGTACCGCATGTAGCGCAAGAATCGCACTGACAGCGTCACTTCTGACGGGAGAAACCGCAACCGGTGCGCCAGTACGTTGATATATCAGAACCGGTTCATCCCCTGCTTGAGCCGTAGTAGTTTCAGGTGTCAGCACAAGCGGATAACGATCCGCTTTACCACCGTAGCCACGCGACACCACACCAACATGGATGCCACGCTGCTGCAGTTGCTCCACCAACCAGATGACAACGGGCGTTTTACCGTTGCCGCCTGCCGTCAGATTGCCGACGACTACAACAGGAACAGGCGAATGCCAGGATTTTTTTAAACCAATGCGATAGGCAAAACGAATAGCACCGCTCACCAGGCCGTAAAGCCAGGAGAGCGGTAGCAACAGTAGCCACAGGCGGGATTCACCGGACCAGATGCGTGCAATCATTCGCCAAACTGCATTTTGTGAAGCTGAGCGTAGACACCACGTTGTTCCAGCAGATCCGCGTGGGTGCCACGTTCAACGATACGACCATCTTCCACCACCACAATTTCGTCGGCCTGTTCGATGGTCGACAAACGGTGAGCGATAACCATTGATGTACGGTTCTTTTGCAGCTCGTTCAGCGCGGCCTGAATGGCACGTTCAGATTCGGTATCAAGCGCCGAGGTCGCTTCATCAAGAATGAGGATCGGACTGTCACGTAACAGCGCGCGGGCAATCGCAATGCGCTGTCGCTGACCGCCTGAAAGCAGCACGCCGTTTTCCCCAATCACCGTATCCAGCCCCTCATCCATCTTATTGATAAAGTCGTAGGCATAGGCCATTTTCGCTGCTTGCTCAACCTCTTCGCGGCTGTATGTTTCGGTACGTGCGTAAGCAATGTTATTGGCAACCGTATCATTAAACAGATGTACGTTTTGCGACACCAGCGCAACCTGGTCACGCAAGGACGTGAGCTTATATTCACGTAAGTCATGGCCATCCATCAGGATTTGCCCTTCGTCGACATCGTAAAAACGCGTGATCAGGCTTGCCAGCGTCGATTTCCCCGAACCGGAACGCCCTACCAGTGCGACGGTTTTTCCCGCCGGAATCGTCAGGTTGATATTGCGCAATGCTGGCGTTTCACGCCCGGGATAGGTGAAGGTCACGTTGCGAAACTCAATATCACCGCGCGCACGTTCAATCACCCGCGTGCCTTCGTCTTTTTCTTGCTCACTATCCAGAATCGCAAACAAGGTCTGGCAGGCCGCCATACCACGCTGGAACTGAGCATTGACGTTGGTCAGGGATTTCAATGGGCGCATAAGCGCGATCATTGATGAAAAGACAACGGTGATGGTACCCGCACTCAAGGTGGACATTACGCTTGGGAAACTGGCGGCATACAGCACAAACGCCAGCGCCAGTGACGCAATAAGCTGGATAACAGGATCGGAAATAGACGATGCCGAGACCATTTTCATGCCCTGCAAACGCATCTTATTGCTGACTTTATCAAAACGGCTGGTTTCTACTTCCTGGCCGCCAAACATCAGCACTTCTTTATGCCCTTTCAGCATCTGCTCCGCACTAGTGGTCACCTGCCCCATCGTGTTTTGCATATTTTTACTGATGTTGCGAAAGCGTTTGGAAACCACGCGAATCGCTATCGAAACGATTGGTGCCAGCACAATGAGAATCAGGGAGAGTTGCCAGCTGTACCAAAACATCATGATAAACAAGCCGATGATCGATGCTCCCTCACGCACAACAGTGATCAATGCGCTGGAGGAGGAGGAAGCGACCTGTTCAGAGTCATAGGTAATACGCGAAAGTAAAGTGCCTGTAGATTGCTTATCAAAAAATGAGACCGGCATGCCCATCATATGGCTGAACAGGCGACGACGCATGGTCATCACCACTTTTCCGGAAACCCAGGAAATGCAGTAACTGGAGATGTAGCTGGTGATGCCACGCAGGATCATCAGCCCAATAACCACCAGCGGCATCCACAGCAGCACAGAGCGGTCGGTTTTACCAAAACCATCATCCAGTAACGGTTTGAGCAGCGATAGCATAAAGGTATCGCTGGCTGCGTTGAGGATTAACGCTATCCCCGACACGATAAGACCCGCTTTGAAAGGCGCAATAGTTGGCCATAATCGGCGGAATGTCTGCCACGTGGAGAGATCTTTGTCGTTATGCATTCAAAAAACCAACACTTGTTGAAATAGCCGCATATTCTACCCGTTATCACTGGGTACGCCAAACCACTGATGATACCAACGCGGTAAAAGTTGATCTCGTAAGCTATGGATTTCCCAGCCCTGTGGCGAAAACGATACCGTTAACTGCCCTTGATGCGGCGTGTCGTACCAGCGATATCCCTGTTCACGGTAGCGGTTGATCACCTTTGTCGACGGGAACCGCCAGGCGTTGTAACGTGACGCCGAGGCCAGCGCTGCTTTGCCGCCAATTCGCTGCACAAAGGGCAGCGACGATGAACTATTGCTTCCATGATGAGGCACTTGCACTAGTGTAGACTGCAAATGCGTCCAATAGTGACTCAGCATCGCCATCTCCCCTGAGGCTTCAATATCTCCCGTGAGCAGGAAGCTGTGTTGACCGTCATCAACTCTGACGACGCATGAATGGTTGTTACCTTTGGCCTCGACATCACTTAGCGGCCAATGAACGGTAAATGTTAGCCCCTGCCATTGCCACTGCTGACCGCGAAAGCATGGTTGGTGAGCGGCCCAACCCAGCGGGCTACGAATCCATAATTGCGGCCAGGCATTCATCAGTGAGTCCAATCCACCACGATGATCCAAATGTTCATGACTCAGAATAATGCCTTCAGGCTGTAAAGCATGCCAACGCAGCCATGGAATAATTAGCTGCCGCCCACTATCGCCGCCGGGCCACGCAACGCCTGTATCATAGAGAATCGCTTTACCATTACGTTCAATCACCATTGCCAGGCCCTGCCCTACGTCCAGCATATGCACTGCCCACTCCCCCTGCCGTTCTGTGCGCCAGAACGGCAGAGTAAGTAATGTCAGGCATGCCAGACACAGCACCGGGACGCTCCGCCATAAATGCAAACGCCAGACAATCAGCGCCAGCCACGGCAACCAGGCCAGCCACTGCCAGCGCATATCCACATTAAGCCAACCGGCAGGTAGCCAATGCAGAAAAGCAAACAGGAATGCCAGTGTTTTATCTGCAAGGTACCAGCAAGCCAACTCCCCCGCCGCAGGGCCGATCAAGTGCAGCAACATTCCCAGTAAAATGAGCGGTACAGTAACAAACGTTACCAACGGAATGGCCAACAAATTTGCCGCTAACGAACTCAGGCTTATGCCGTGGAAAATTGACAACTGCACAGGAAGCAGTAGTAAAGTCATCCCCACTTGTAGATGAAGCAAATTAATACTGCTCTGGACCAGCCAGGTATGTTGTTTTGTAGAGGCCGGTAGCCATTGATACCAAAACAGCAGCGCGGCTACTGCGAAAGCAGACAGCCACAGACTGGTTGATAGCACGGCAAGGGGATCGGTGAATAAGATAGCGGCAATGCAACAAAGCCATACCTGCCAGGGTGACCACAATCGCCCGGATAGCCGTAACGCGGCCCACACGCTAAGAGAAATAGCGGTACGCAATGCAGGTGGTTGTAGCCCGGTCAGCCAGGCGTAACTTACTGCAAACCCTACGCCAATAAGCAATGGTAAACGCCAGCTAATCCAGCCGCCGGGAAATAAACATTGCACACCACGAACAATCAGCCAACCTAACATTGCCGCCAGAGCAATATGTAGCCCTGATATCGCCATCAAATGCGCCGTACCGGTTTGCCGCATGATCTCTTTGACACTGCCATCCAACGTCGCGCGTTCGCCCATCCCTAACGCCAGTATCACCTGCTGCCAAGGGTATTTAGTCAGTGTTTCGGTTAATGATTGCAGGTAGCGCGCGCGCCATGTGCACTGGGGTTCGATCAGGCGGGCATCGATAAAACGGCCACTCAGCGGCAGGTGGGAAGCCATTGCATAACGCTGCGTATCGAAACCACCATCATTCAATTGCCCGTGAATGGCACGTACTCTAATCGCCATCGTCCATCGCTGGCCGGTACAAACTGGCTCAGGCAAATACTGGCCATAGAGGCTTATTCCTACTGATGGAAACAAGCGCTTACCATCCAGACGAGTGATTTTTCCCCAATGCCGGGTCATATGATCCGTATCGGTAATTACCACTTCAGCCGGGTGAGTCGCACCAGCTATGTGCCCGGCAGGCCAGACAGCCTGCATTGCTGCCAGCACTCCCCATGCGAATGCAAGTAATGTGACTGCGCAATAACGAAACAGGCGAGGCCGAAAACACGCGAACAGACATCCGGTGACAATGAGAAACCACACACATCCTGTGGATGGTAGTGAAGGCATCCACTGTAATGGCAAAATGGCAATTATCAGGCATATCGCTAATGCCGGTAACGTCATGCATACCTCCTTGTTGCGTGAAGAGTATGCCCGCTGTCGCCAGTGTTTTCTCTTTGTAATAACCGTTTTGCGGTGCAGGCTGGGTGCTTTCGACGCACTTACAAAGCATCTGCAAAATTGTGCGAAGCAGCTTCAGAAATGAAGAGGTCCTAGAAACAAAAAAAGCACCTACAGGTGCTTTTTTCGTCAAAGTTAATTTCAGCGTGTAGCTAAAAATTACTCATAAATATTGGCGCGGTCGCGTAATTCTTTACCCGGTTTAAAGTGCGGAACGTATTTTCCTTCCAGATCCACTTTATCGCCTGTTTTCGGGTTACGCCCGGTGCGAGGTGCACGATAGTGCAGGGAAAAACTGCCGAAACCGCGGATCTCAATGCGCTCGCCCTCGGCAAGAGTAGAGGCCATATGCTCCAGCATCTCTTTTACAGCATCTTCCACAGCTTTAGCCGGAATATGCGACTGCTGGCTTGCAAGTCTTTCAATCAATTCTGACTTGGTCATGATTCCTCCGGTTTCCTTCAACGCAAAATTAGCTTTACTAGCTTTAACAAGGGCGGCCGTAGCCGCCCTTTGTCATTGATTACAGGACGAATCCTGTGATCTGTCAAGTAACTCCTCACCGTTCACGCTGCAGCCATGTGACTTACGTCCTGGTACAGCGTAAATAATTCAGAGCGCTTGATATTACTCGCCTTTCGCTGCTTTGAAAGCTTCAGCCATAGCGTTAGAGAAGTTGCCTTCTTCCTGTTTGTTGTTAACAGAAGCGATTGCATCTTTCTCGTCAGCTTCGTCTTTCGCACGAACAGACAGGCTAACTACGCGGTTTTTACGATCAACACCGGTGAATTTAGCTTCAACATCGTCGCCAACATTCAGAACCAGAGTTGCGTCTTCAACGCGGTCACGGGAAGCTTCAGAAGCGCGCAGGTAACCTTCAACGCCATCAGCCAGTTCTACGGTCGCGCCTTTAGCGTCAACTGCAGTAACTTTACCGTTTACGATTGCGCCTTTCTTGTTCAGTGCAACGTAGTTGTTGAACGGATCTTCTGCGAGCTGTTTAACGCCCAGAGAGATACGCTCACGCTCTGCGTCAACCTGCAGAACAACGGCTGCGATTTCGTCGCCTTTTTTGTATTCACGAACTGCTTCTTCGCCTGCAACGTTCCAGGAGATGTCAGACAGGTGAACCAGGCCGTCGATACCGCCGTCCAGGCCGATGAAGATACCAAAGTCAGTGATAGACTTGATTTTACCTTCAACGCGGTCGCCCTTGTTGTGGGTTTCAGCGAACTGCTGCCACGGGTTGGATTTGCACTGTTTCAGGCCCAGGGAGATACGACGACGTTCTTCGTCGATATCCAGAACCATAACTTCCACTACATCGCCAACATTAACAACTTTGGACGGGTGGATGTTTTTGTTGGTCCAATCCATTTCGGAAACGTGAACCAGGCCTTCAACGCCTTCTTCGATTTCAACGAAGCAGCCGTAGTCGGTCAGGTTGGTCACGCGGCCAGTCAGCTTGGTGCCTTCCGGGTAACGCTTAGCGATAGCTACCCACGGATCTTCGCCCAGCTGTTTCAGGCCCAGGGAAACACGAGTACGTTCGCGGTCGAATTTCAGCACTTTAACAGTGATTTCGTCGCCAACGTTTACGATTTCGCTCGGATGCTTAACGCGTTTCCATGCCATATCGGTAATGTGCAGCAGGCCGTCAACGCCACCCAGATCAACGAATGCACCGTAGTCAGTGAGGTTCTTAACGATACCTTTAACTTCCATGCCTTCCTGCAGGTTTTCCAGCAGTTGATCGCGCTCTGCGCTGTTTTCGGATTCGATAACCGCACGACGTGAAACAACAACGTTGTTACGTTTCTGATCCAGCTTGATTACTTTGAATTCAAGCTCTTTGCCTTCCAGATGCAGAGTGTCACGGACCGGACGAACGTCTACCAGGGAACCCGGCAGGAACGCGCGAATACCGTTCAGCTCAACAGTGAAGCCGCCCTTGACTTTGCCGTTGATAACACCGGTAACAGTTTCAGCGTCTTCGTAAGCTTTTTCCAGCGTGATCCAAGCTTCGTGACGTTTAGCTTTTTCACGGGACAGCAGGGTTTCACCGAAGCCGTCTTCTACTGCATCCAGAGCAACGTCAACTTCGTCACCAACCTGGATTTCCAGCTCGCCCTGGGCGTTTTTGAACTGCTCTGCCGGAATGGCGGACTCAGATTTCAGACCGGCGTCAACCAGAACTACGTCTTTGTCGATAGCAACAACAACACCACGAACGATAGAACCCGGGCGGGTTTCGATTTCTTTCAGGGACTCTTCAAAGAGTTGAGCAAAAGATTCAGTCATATTGATAATCTTCAGGATTCTTCAATTTAACGTCCACCTGGCTTCATGCCGGATGGGGTTGTTTCACATGCCTGCTCACACTCCATTGCAGCAGGTACTACGAATTCGGTCGCTTACGCGAGAGCCAATTTTTGGCGAGCATATTGTAGCGCTTTCTCAATCACTTGCTCAATGCTTAAACTGGTTGAATCCAGTACTAAAGCATCGGCAGCGGGAACCAGCGGTGCAACAGGACGGTTTCGATCGCGATCGTCACGTTCCTTTATCTCGGCCAAAAGGCGTTCAAAGTTAACACTAAAGCCCTTCTCCTGCAACTGTAGCATGCGCCGATGCGCCCGCTCTTCAGAAGAGGCGTCAAGAAAAATTTTTACCGGCGCGTCCGGAAAAACCACAGTTCCCATATCACGCCCGTCGGCGATAAGGCCCGGCGCGTCACGGAATGCGCGCTGGCGGCGTAATAATGCTTCACGCACTCGCGGAAAAGCCGCAATTTGCGAGGCCGCATTCGCCACGTCCTGAGTACGGATTTCGCTGCTGACATCTTCGCCTTCCAGAATGACTTCCAGATGGCCATTTGTTGAGACAAAACGCACATCCAGGTGCGCTGCCAGCGGAACCAAAACATCTTCGGAAGAAACATCGACATGGTGATGCAGCGCAGCGAGCGCCAGAACACGATAAATTGCGCCTGAGTCCAACAGATGCCATTGCAACGCTTCCGCCATTGCCTTGCAAAGCGTGCCTTTACCCGCGCCGCTTGGCCCATCAATGGTGATTACCGGGGCAATTGCCGTCATCTTTCTCTCCTTAATCAAGGCATATCGTTACATAACCGCGCGCATTATACGCGCCAATGCCCACAACCGTTACTGTTGCGTGCGAATAACCGAAGAGGATGCAACTGAGTGTAGAATAATTGCGCGGGAAGCGGGCTGATTTACACCAGCCCGCAAAAGGAAGGAATTATGCCAGCGTACTAATATGAGCTAATTGCTCGAAATAGTCCGGGAAGGTCTTCGCTGTACATTTCGGATCAAGAATGGTGACCGGCGTATCAGACAGCGCCACCAGCGAGAAGCACATCGCCATACGGTGATCGTTATAAGTCCCGATTTCCGCAAGCTGCAACCTGGCAGGCGGTGTTACGCGAATATAGTCTTCGCCCTCTTCCACTTCGGCCCCGACTCTACGCAGCTCCGTCGCCATCGCGAACAAGCGATCGGTCTCTTTTACGCGCCAGTTATAGATGTTGCGCAGAGTGGTCGTGCCTTTGGCAAACAACGCTGCCGTCGCGATGGTCATTGCCGCATCGGGAATGTGGTTCATATCCATGTCGATTGCGTTCAACTCACCACGCGTGCAGGAAATATAATCTTCACCCCAGACAACGGTTGCGCCCATTTTTTCCAGCACATCGGCAAAACGAATATCGCCCTGCACGCTGTTACGGCCGATACCGGTCACTTTGACCGTACCGCCTTTGATTGCGCCAGCCGCGAGGAAATAAGAAGCAGAAGACGCATCGCCTTCGACCAGATAATGGCCCGGTGACTGATATTGCTGCGCACTGCGCACAACAAATCGTTGATATTGAAGGTTTTCAACTTCAACACCGAAGGTCTTCATCAGATGCAGCGTGATATCAATATACGGTTTGGATACCAGGTCACCTTTGATGGTGATAACCGTGTCGTTTGGCGCCAGCGGGGCTGTCATCAGCAATGCGGTTAAGAACTGGCTGGAAACGCTGCCATCAACGCTCACGTCACCGCCGGTAAAGCCACCGCGCAAATGCAGCGGCGGATAATTTTCCTGCTCAAGGTAATCAATCTTTGCCCCGCCCTGACGAAGCGCATCGACCAGATGGCCAATCGGACGCTCTTTCATGCGCGGCTCGCCAGTCAGCACAATATCGTTTTCGCCAAGGCACAGCGCGGCGGCCAACGGACGCATGGCGGTTCCTGCGTTACCCAGAAACAGCTCCAGTTTTTTTATTGAGTGCAGCGGGCCGCCAGCACCCGTCACTTCACAACGGGTACGATCGGCAGACAACGTGTAATGAACTCCCAGTGCGCTGAGGGCATTGAGCATGTGGCGCACATCATCACTGTCCAGAAGGTTAGTCAGAACAGTCGTGCCACTCGCGAATGCGGCCAGCAACAAGGCGCGATTGGAGACACTCTTTGAACCAGGCAGATTGATGGTGCCATCTACTCGCGCGATGGGTTGTAACGTCAGGGATTCCATGAAACTTCACTCTCAACAAACAGAATAAAACCCCCGCAGTAAAACTACGGGGGTACGTCAAAACAGTGTAATTAACCGTGGCGGCGTTCGAAATCGACCATAAAGTCAGTGAGCGCCTGTACGCCAGCCAGCGGCATCGCATTATAGATAGAGGCGCGCATACCGCCGACAACACGGTGGCCTTTCAGCGCGTGCAGACCTGCGGCAAACGACTCTTCCAGGAAGACTTTATCGAGCGCGCTGTCTGCCAGCTGGAACGGCACATTCATGCGCGAGCGGTTCGCTGTCGCCACATCGTTGCGGTAGAAATCGCTGTTGTCGATCACACCGTATAACAGGTCGGCTTTTTGCTGGTTGATTTTGTCCATTGCCGCCACACCGCCCTGTTTTTTCAGCCACTTAAACACTAGCCCGGAAAGATACCAGGCAAAGGTCGGCGGCGTGTTAAACATCGAGTCGTTTTCGTTCAGCACGGTGTAATCAAGGATCGACGGGCAAGCCCGATGCGCTTTACCGAGCAGATCTTCGCGCACAATCACCAGCGTCAAACCCGCCGGCCCGATATTTTTCTGCGCGCCTGCGTAGATCACACCGAAACGGCTTACGTCAATCTGACGAGAGAGAATAGTTGAGGAGAAATCAGCGGCGACGACAACATCACCGAAGTCTGGTGTTTCATCGATCGCAATACCGTCGATCGTTTCGTTCGGACAGTAGTGCAGATAGGCCGCATTATCGCTCAGTTGCCAGTCGCGCATCGGTTTCACCGCACGCAGACCATCAACAGTGATTTTGGCGTCAATAACGTTCGGTGAGCAGTATTTTTTCGCTTCTTTTACCGCGCTCGCCGCCCAGTAGCCTGCATCAACGTAATCAGCGGTAGTTTTATCGCCCAGCAAGTTCAGCGGAACGCCGGCAAACTGGCCGCGACCGCCGCCGTGACAGAACAGAACCTTATAGTTAGAGGGAATATTCAGCAGGTCGCGAAAATCCTTTTCTGCTTCTTCCGCCACGTGGATAAACTCTTTACCACGATGGCTAATTTCCATCACCGACGTTCCAAGACCTTGCCAGTCGCACAGCTCTTGTTGCGCTTGTTTGAGCACATCCGCCGGTAATACTGCCGGGCCAGAACTAAAATTAAAGACCTGAGTCATTTCCCCTCACCACGCTATAAAGCAATAAGTTATTCCTGTGACATCGGTTTTATCATTCAGCGCTACGCGCCGCAACGGGTAATGGGTGCCAGCGGCAGGATGTGCGCTCACTCACATAGCAGAAAGTTTTGTTTGCTCACCGCAGACCCGATAAAAACGCTGTTATGTCACGCGAACAGCCCGGCTTGCCTTCGACCATTCCGGATTTGCACAACGCGGGCAAGATTGCTTATCCCCTTTTTGCATGGCGACAATTTTACTGCAACGGACACAAACATAATCCCCCGCTTCGGGAACCATCGTGAAACGCTCACTGCATCCTTCAGGCAAAATACACAACCCGGGTTTCACTTCATCGTCCGGAAAGTAGTAAACGCTGATTTGACCGTTGGTTTCCATTATTGCCAGACGAATCTGTCCGAGTTGTTCCACGCCACTTAAGCGTAGCTCCATAAAGAACTCGAACTCGGTCATATTTGCCGCATGCACCTTCTCCCACGCCAGTTCACCATTTTCAACGATGACAACCGGTTTGCCTTCCAGCAAATCTTCCAGCTTTTCGCTGTGCGACATCAGCCACATCACAAACCGATAGAGCAACGCTAAAGTGATAAAAACCACCAGCACCGGCAGCATGGGAACATCGTCGTAGAAAGCGACATCCCCGGCCGCCGACCCCAATGTCAGGATTATCAGCACCTCAAACAGAGACATCTGGCGTACGCCGCGTCGGCCAGTGATTTTGAGAAATAAAAAGACCAAAACAAAGGTATAGACACTACGCAGTGCGACTTCCCCGAGAAAATCAAGAGGAACCTTGTCGAGCGCCATGCGGTGCAGATCAAACGCTTTCATTTTTTATGCCTGAACAGTTCGTTACTTTTCTTAATCATAGCCAGAAGTTTTATTTTCGTCGGTCAGGTGTGGAAGATAGCGCCAGTCACGCAAAACCCGTATCATTGCGCGCTTTACGTACGAAAAAAGTGACCGCCATGACTCAAACATTTATTCCCGGCAAAGACGCCGCGCTGGAAGATTCCATCGCCCGCTTCCAGCAAAAGCTCACCGATCTCGGTTTTAACATCGAGGAGGCCTCATGGCTGAACCCGGTGCCAAACGTCTGGTCTGTACATATTCGCGATAAAGAGTGCGCGCTGTGCTTCACCAACGGCAAAGGTGCGACCAAAAAAGCCGCACTGGCATCTGCGCTGGGCGAGTATTTCGAGCGTCTGTCCACCAACTACTTCTTCGCTGATTTCTGGCTGGGTGATGCCATCGCACAGAGCCCGTTCGTTCATTATCCGAATGAGAAATGGTTCCCGCTGCCGGAAGATGATTCCCTGCCGGAAGGCATTCTGGATGCGCATCTGCGAGCCTACTATGACCCGCAGAACGAACTGGCTGCCGGGATGCTCGTTGATCTGCAATCCGGCAACGATGAGCGCGGTATCTGCGCTCTGCCGTTTACCCGCCAGTCTGATGAGCAGACGGTTTATATCCCGATGAATATCGTCGGCAATTTATACGTTTCTAACGGTATGTCCGCCGGGAATACGCGCAATGAAGCCCGCGTGCAGGGGCTGTCCGAAGTGTTCGAACGCCATATTAAAAATCGCATTATTGCCGAAAGCATCAGCCTGCCAGAAATCCCGCAGGACGTGCTGGCGCGCTACCCGGGTGTTGTCGAAGCGATTGCCAAACTGGAAGCGGAAGGTTTCCCGATCTTCGCTTACGACGGTTCTCTGGGCGGTAAGTACCCGGTTATCTGCGTTGTCCTGTTCAACCCGGCTAACGGCACCTGTTTTGCCTCTTTTGGCGCGCACCCTGATTTCGGTGTGGCGCTCGAGCGTACTGTTACCGAGCTGCTGCAAGGCCGCGGGTTGAAAGATCTGGATGTCTTCACACCGCCAACTTTTGATGATGAAGAAGTTGCCGAACATGCCAACCTCGAAACGCACTTTATCGACTCCAGCGGTTTGATCTCCTGGGACCTGTTCAAGCAGGATGCCGATTATCCGTTTGTTGACTGGAGCTTTGCAGGCACGACGGAAGAAGAGTTCGCCACACTCATGGCTATCTTTAAGGCAGAAGATAAAGAAGTCTATATTGCCGATTATGAGCATCTGGGCGTTTACGCCTGCCGTATTCTGGTGCCTGGCATGTCTGATATTTATCCGGCGGAAGATCTGTGGCTGGCGAACAACACCATGGGCAGCCATTTACGCGAAACCATCCTCTCTTTGCCTGGCAGTGAATGGGAAAAAGAGGAGTACCTCAACCTGATCGCACAACTTGATGACGAAGGTCATGATGACTTCACCCGCGTTCGCGAGCTGTTGGGTCTGGCGACCGGTAAAGACAATGGTTGGTACACGCTGCGCATTGGCGAACTCAAAGCGATGCTGGCGCTGGCTGGCGGTGATTTGGATCAGGCATTAGCCTGGACCGAATGGACGATGGAATTCAACGCCTCGATCTTTAGCGCCGAACGGGCAAACTACTACCGCTGCCTGCAGACATTATTACTACTGGCGCAGGAAGAGGAACGCGAGCCGCTGCAATACCTGAATGCATTCGTACGCATGTATGGTGCGCAAGCAGTTGAAGCCGCCAGCGCCGCATTAAGCGGAGAAGCACCGTTCTATGACCTGCAACCGGCAGACGGTTCCCTGCAGGCATTCCCGGCGCATCAGTCGCTGTTAGCGGCTTACGAAAAATTACAACGAGCCAAACGGGCATTCTGGTCGAAATAACGACAAGTAGTACGACAATATGTAGGCTTAATGAGTGGTCTACGCTATATTACGGGGCAATTTCATTGCCCCGTTTTATTTATTTTTTTGGGAATGACAGCCATATGTAATATTAAAGTTAAATATGGGTAAATATAATTATCCACTCCGACTAATGTTGTTACTTCTTATGGCAATTACTCCATTTTAATTAACTGTTTTTTGGGAGGTCACATAAAAAAATTCAACTCATTTTGCAATTTTTAAACTTTATTTTTATTTTGATAATCAACAAGTTACTCCGCATTCGTAGAAAAACCACGCTCTTTGCGGTCCTATAAGCCAGGCGAGATATGATCCATATCAAATTCTCTTCTATAATGCTTTGTTAGTATCTCGTCGCCGACTTAATAAAGAGAGAGTTAGTGTGAAAGCTGACAACCCTTTTGATCTTATTCTTCCAGCCGAAATGGCCAAAGTTGCCGAAGAAGCTGGCGTCTATAAAGCGACTAAACATCCGCTTAAGACTTTCTATCTTGCGATTACCGCAGGCGTATTTATCTCCATTGCTTTCGTTTTCTACATCACCGCCACCACAGGTACCGGCGCAATGCCGTACGGTATTGCTAAACTGATCGGTGGTATCTGCTTCTCACTGGGGCTGATTCTTTGCATCATTTGCGGTGCAGATCTCTTTACTTCAACCGTACTGATTGTCGTAGCGAAAGCCAGTGGCCGTATCACCTGGGGGCAACTGGCCCGCAACTGGATTAACGTCTATGTCGGCAACCTGGTGGGTGCGCTGCTGTTTGTGCTGTTAATGTGGTTGTCTGGTGAGTACATGGTCGCCAACGGTGGCTGGGGCTTAAACGTACTCCAAACTGCAGACCATAAAGTACACCATACATTTATTGAAGCCGTGGCGCTGGGCATTCTGGCTAACCTGATGGTTTGTATGGCCGTGTGGATGAGTTATTCCGGTCGCAGCCTGATGGATAAAGCCATGATTATGGTTCTGCCGGTGGCAATGTTTGTTGCCAGCGGTTTTGAACACAGTATTGCGAATATGTTTATGATCCCGATGGGTATTGTAATTCGCAACTTTGCAAGCCCGGAGTTCTGGACCGCAGTTGGTTCCAGCCCGGAAAGTTTCTCTCACCTGACCATTATGAATTTCATCATTGATAACCTGATCCCAGTAACAATCGGGAATATCATTGGTGGAGGATTATTAGTCGGGTTGACATACTGGGTCATTTACCTGCGTGGCAACGATCATCACTAATGGTTGTTTCAGGCAGTAAATAAAAAATCCACTTAAGAAGGTAGGTGTTACATGTCCGAGCTTAATGAAAAATTAGCCACAGCCTGGGAAGGTTTTGCAAAAGGCGATTGGCAGAACGCAGTAAACGTACGTGACTTTATCCAGAAAAACTACACCCCGTACGAAGGCGATGAGTCCTTCCTGGCTGGCGCAACTGACGCGACCACCAAACTGTGGGACAAAGTCATGGAAGGCGTTAAACTGGAAAACCGCACCCACGCGCCAGTTGATTTTGACACCTCCGTTGCATCAACCATCACTTCTCACGACGCTGGCTACATCAACAAAGCGTTAGAGAAAATTGTTGGTCTGCAGACTGAAGCTCCGCTGAAACGCGCAATCATCCCGTTCGGCGGCATCAAAATGGTTGAAAGTTCTTGCAAAGCGTACAACCGCGAGCTGGATCCTGCTCTTAAAAAAATCTTCACCGAATACCGTAAAACCCATAACCAGGGTGTATTCGATGTTTACACCAAAGACATTCTGAACTGCCGTAAATCCGGTGTTCTGACTGGTCTGCCGGATGCGTATGGTCGTGGCCGTATCATCGGTGACTACCGTCGCGTTGCGCTGTACGGTATCGACTACCTGATGAAAGACAAATACGCTCAGTTCCTGTCTCTGCAGTCTGACATGGAAAACGGCGTAAACCTGGAAGCGACTATCCGTCTGCGTGAAGAAATTGCTGAACAGCATCGCGCGCTGGGTCAGATCAAAGAGATGGCAGCAAAATACGGTTGCGATATCTCTGGTCCGGCTACCAACGCTCAGGAAGCAATCCAGTGGACCTACTTCGGTTATCTGGCCGCTGTTAAGTCTCAGAACGGCGCTGCAATGTCCTTCGGTCGCGTATCCACCTTCCTGGACGTGTACATCGAACGTGACCTGAAAGCAGGTAAAATCACTGAGCAAGACGCTCAGGAAATGATTGACCACCTGGTCATGAAACTGCGTATGGTTCGCTTCCTGCGTACCCCTGAATATGACGAACTGTTCTCTGGCGACCCGATTTGGGCAACTGAATCTATCGGTGGTATGGGCGTTGATGGCCGTACGCTGGTTTCCAAAAACAGCTTCCGTTTCCTGAACACCCTGTACACCATGGGCCCGTCTCCGGAACCAAACATCACTGTTCTGTGGTCTGAAAAACTGCCGCTGAACTTCAAAAAATTCGCTGCGAAAGTCTCCATCGATACCTCTTCTCTGCAGTACGAGAACGATGATCTGATGCGTCCGGACTTCAACAACGACGACTACGCTATTGCTTGCTGCGTAAGCCCGATGGTTGTGGGTAAACAAATGCAGTTCTTCGGTGCTCGCGCTAACCTGGCGAAAACCATGCTGTATGCAATCAACGGCGGCGTTGATGAAAAACTGAAAATGCAGGTAGGTCCGAAATCTGAACCTATCAAAGGCGACGTTCTGAAGTTCGACGAAGTGATGGATCGTATGGATCACTTCATGGATTGGCTGGCTAAACAGTACGTCACCGCGCTGAACGTCATCCACTACATGCACGACAAATACAGCTACGAAGCTTCACTGATGGCGCTGCACGATCGTGACGTTATTCGTACCATGGCTTGCGGTATCGCAGGTCTGTCCGTAGCGGCTGACTCACTGTCTGCTATCAAATACGCGAAAGTTAAACCGATTCGTGACGAAGACGGCCTGGCTATCGACTTCGAAATCGAAGGCGAATATCCGCAGTTTGGTAACAACGACGCTCGCGTTGATGATATGGCGGTTGACCTGGTTGAACGTTTCATGAAGAAAATTCAGAAACTGACCACTTACCGCAACGCTATCCCGACCCAGTCTGTTCTGACCATCACTTCTAACGTTGTGTACGGTAAGAAAACAGGTAACACCCCGGATGGCCGTCGCGCTGGTGCTCCGTTCGGACCGGGTGCTAACCCGATGCACGGCCGTGACCAGAAAGGTGCTGTTGCCTCTCTGACTTCCGTTGCTAAATTGCCGTTCGCTTACGCTAAAGATGGTATCTCTTACACCTTCTCTATCGTGCCGAACGCGCTGGGTAAAGACGACGAAGTACGTAAAACCAACCTGGCGGGTCTGATGGATGGTTACTTCCATCACGAAGCGTCCATCGAAGGTGGCCAGCACCTGAACGTGAACGTCATGAACCGTGAAATGCTGCTCGACGCGATGGAAAATCCGGAAAAATATCCGCAGCTGACCATCCGTGTTTCTGGTTATGCCGTACGCTTTAACTCCCTGACTAAAGAACAGCAGCAGGATGTTATCACTCGTACTTTCACTCAGACCATGTAATGGTATTGACTGAAACTACGCAGTAATAAGCGTATAATAAAGGCTCCACGACTGTGGGGCCTTTTTAACACCTGAAGTGTGCTTCGTCAGCCATCTATACTTGCTGGATGTCTGCCAAAACAGACTTAGCGCAGAAGGAATTAAACTGCGCAGACACAGGCCCCGGATGGGCCACATCTGGAGAAAACACCGCAATGTCAGTTATTGGTCGCATCCACTCCTTTGAATCCTGCGGCACGGTCGACGGCCCGGGCATCCGTTTTATTACCTTCTTCCAGGGCTGCCTGATGCGCTGCCTGTATTGCCACAACCGCGATACATGGGATACACACGGTGGCAAAGAGATCACCGTTGAAGAACTGATGAAAGACGTCGTTACCTATCGGCACTTTATGAACGCCTCCGGCGGTGGCGTCACGGCATCCGGTGGGGAAGCAATCTTGCAGGCGGAATTCGTTCGCGACTGGTTTCGCGCCTGTAAAAAAGAGAGCATCCACACCTGCCTCGATACCAACGGCTTTGTGCGCCGTTACGATCCAGTGATCGATGAATTGCTGGAAGTTACCGATTTGGTGATGCTCGATCTCAAGCAAATGAACGATGAGATCCACCAGAATCTGGTTGGCGTATCCAATCACCGGACCCTTGAATTCGCCCAGTATTTATCGAAGAAAAATATCAACGTATGGATCCGTTACGTCGTTGTGCCTGGCTGGTCTGATGATGACGATTCCGCACATCGCCTTGGTGAATTCACCCGCGATATGGGTAACGTTGAGAAAATCGAACTCCTTCCCTATCACGAGCTGGGTAAGCATAAATGGGTGGCGATGGGTGAAGAGTATAAGCTGGACGGTATTCACCCGCCGAAGAAAGAGACCATGGAGCGCGTAAAAGGTATCCTGGAGCAGTACGGTCACAAAGTGATGTACTGAGCCATCTCTGAGACAAAAAAGCCACAACGTTGAGTTGTGGCTTTTTTATTTATTAAACAGTGTATATCAGGCATGCGCCACCGGCGTTGGATGATGCCCGGGTTTGCGCATCAGCATCACCAGATAGATAAACGACACACCCGCGATCATGATAAACAGCAAGCTATCTGAGTAGTTTTGCATCAGCATTGCGGTCAGCGTCGGACCAAGCAGGCTGCCAATGGTGTAACTCAATAGCAGCGCCTGGTTCATTGCCACAAGTTGGTGATGTTCCACTTTCTCACAGGCCCATGCCATCGCTACCGGATAAAGGGTAAAGCCCGCCGTCCCGAGCACAAAAAGCGCTGGAGCCATGGCTGCATTGCTCAACATTGCAAAACAACCCACGATCACGACAAACACCTGCACACGCAGCACCAGCAGGCGACCAAAACGGTCTGCCAGCCGACCAATCGGCCACTGCCCTACAATACCGGCGCTGACCATCAGCGCCATCCAGAAACCAATCCCCGAATCGCTAATCCCCTGGTGCGAAAGATAGAGCGGCATCAAGCCGTACAGCGAACCAAGAATGATCCCGGAGATAATACAGCCATTCACACCCAGGCGAGCATGACGCAGACGCAACATCGGCCATACCGAGGTCGGAGCCTGTTCTTCGTTCTGCTGGTTGACAATGCGGGTAAACAGCAGCGGCAGGATCGCCGCCAACACCAGCGCAGTCGTCCACGGCAGTACGCTCATCAGATCTGTCGGCAACTTACTGACCATCACCTGGCCGAGCACTGTGCCGACGTAGTAAACCATCATATAAGCTGCCAACAGACGGCCACGATTGCGCGATGTACCGCTGCACATCAGGGCGCTTTCCACGACCACCCAAATCATCGCACAGCCCACACCAGCGACAAAGCGCCAAACCATCCAGCTCCAGAAACCAATCATTAGCCCCAGGCCAACACAGCCTGCGACAAAGATCAGTGAAGCAAGATAATAACTGCGGTTAAAACCCAGACGGCGAATTAAACGCCCGGTCAGTAACGTACCCAGCAAGTTGCCAGTGAAATAGGAAGAACCCACCATCCCAACCTGCCAGGTCGGTAAGTTTTCGTGGGCGAGCCAGAGCGGCACGAGCGTATTTAACGTCGCGATCGCCAGCGTCAACAGCATTAAGCCACAGAGCAATAGCAGCACTGGCCGGGTATAGATGGACATGGATAAAAACCGTGAGGAAGTTCAGTTTGCGTGCGCATCATGCCACCGGTAAGAACATTGTCAATCCACGGATTTTGGACGCTGACACGTTTTGCACCACGACGATTCGTAAAACTTATCCAGCATTAGGCCTAACAATGGACGACACGATTCACACTATTGAAAATAAAAGAATACTTTTGCAAACAGGCAGAATTATCGGTCGAAAAAATTCATGATGAATGCCGGAATAAAATGGCTGAACAGGTGCCGTAAAATTATTACCCTCCACAGCAGGCTGCATATTTCTCATCCGGGAAGGGCGTGCCAAAAAAAAGTGAAGAAGCTTCAGCCAGTTCTGTGGACGTTAAACCAGAACCTGCTGCTGACCCCGCGCACAGGGCGCGGTTTTAAGTAAGCAATAAAAAAGCGCCCGCAGGCGCTTTCAGAATTAACTTTCACTACAGGCAAATGATTAGCCGATGAACTCAAGTCCGTTCATGTACGGACGCAGTACTTCAGGCACTTCAATTCGACCATCAGCCTGCTGATAGTTTTCCATTACCGCCACCAGCGTACGGCCAACTGCCAGACCGGAACCATTCAGCGTATGAACCAGACGGGTTTTCTTGTCGGACTTGCTACGGCAACGCGCCTGCATACGACGAGCCTGGAAATCCCACACGTTAGAGCAGGAAGAGATTTCGCGGTAGGTGTCCTGCGCCGGTACCCACACTTCCAGATCGTAGGTTTTGCACGCACCGAAGCCCATATCACCTGAGCACAGCAGCACTTTACGATAAGGAAGCCCCAGCAGCTGCAACACTTTCTCAGCGTGGCCAGTCATCTCTTCCAGCGCCGCCATAGAATCTTCCGGGCGAACGATCTGCACCATTTCAACTTTATCGAACTGATGCATACGGATCAGACCACGCGTATCACGCCCATAAGATCCCGCTTCTGAGCGGAAACATGGCGTATGTGCAGTCATTTTGATCGGCAGATCATCTTCATCAATGATCTCATCACGCACCAGATTCGTCAGCGGAACTTCGGCAGTCGGGATCAACGCGTAATTGCTGCTGTCCGCTTCTTCTTCCAGCGGACGGGTGTGGAATAAATCACCCGCGAATTTCGGTAACTGCCCGGTGCCGTACAGCGTATCCTGGTTGACCAGATACGGAACATAGTTCTCTGCGTAGCCGTGCTGTTCGGTGTGCAAATCCAGCATGAACTGCGCCAGCGCACGATGCATACGCGCAATCTGCCCTTTCATCACGACAAAACGAGAGCCAGTAAGTTTCACCGCTGCGGCGAAATCCAGCCCGCTGTGCATTTCACCCAGCGTCACGTGATCGCGAATATCGAAATCGAACTTGCGCGGCGTACCCCAACGGCTGACCTCAACGTTGTCGTTTTCGTCACGGCCGACTGGAACACAATCGTCTGGCAGGTTAGGGATTGTCAGCGCGATGTCGCGGATCTCAGCCAACAGGGTTTCCAGCTCCGCTTTAGCCGCGTCCAGCTCTTCACCCAGCTTGTTCACTTCCAGGCGTAAAGGCTCGATATCTTCCCCGCGTGCTTTCGCCTGGCCAATGGATTTCGATCGCGAGTTGCGTTCCGCCTGCAGGTTTTCAGTATTAACTTGCAAGACTTTACGACGCTCTTCTAAAGCGCGTAATTTATCTACATCCAGCTTAAAGCCCCGGCGTGCCAGTTTTTCAGCGACTGCGTCTGGCTCGGTACGCAGCAGATTGGGATCGAGCATGCTTTTCCTGTGCTTATCGAATTGAAATAAAAGAATACGACCGCAGCCTGCGGTCGATGGTGTAAGCCGTAACCTTACCGCAACGCCCGCACTAGCGATAGCGTTTTATAGGGCTTTTATGATCCTGTTCGGTAAGCCAGGCGAGCTTTTCACCAATCTTACCTTCAAGGCCTCTTGTCGAGGGATGATAATAGCGTGTCTGTGCCAGTTCTTGCGGGAAATACTCTTCCCCAGCGGCATAAGCATTGGGTTCGTCATGCGCGTAGCGATACTCCTGCCCGTAGCCCATCTCCTTCATCAGTTTGGTTGGCGCATTACGCAGATGAACCGGCACGTCATAATCGGGGCGATCGCGCGCATCCGCGAGCGCTGCTTTGAAGGCGGTATAAACCGCATTACTTTTCGGTGCACAAGCAAGGTAGACAATCGCCTGCGCGATGGCACGTTCGCCTTCGGCAGGACCAACGCGTGTAAAACAATCCCATGCGGCAATAGCGACCTGCATCGCACGCGGATCGGCGTTGCCAACATCTTCAGAGGCAATCGCCAGGCAACGCCGCGCGACATATAAAGGATCGCCACCGGCAGTAATAATTCGCGCATACCAATAAAGCGCAGCATCCGGCGCACTGCCGCGGACCGATTTATGCAACGCCGAGATCAAATCGTAAAAACGATCGCCTTTGTTGTCGAAGCGGGCGCTGCGTTCACCAGCAATTTCCGTGAGCAGTTCTGGCTTTAATACACGCTTGCCGGAATTGTCGAGTTCCGCCATATCCGCCATCATCTCAAGCGTATTAAGCGCCCGGCGCGCATCACCGCCAACCAGCTCGGCAATCGCCCGCCGGGTTTCATCCGGCAGAACAATATTCTGCCCACCGTAACCGCGCGCTTTGTCTTCCATCGCCTGCGTTAAGACCTGTTCGATATCCTCGGTAGTCAGCGATTTAAGCAAATAAACGCGCGCACGAGACAGCAATGCAGAATTGAGTTCAAAAGAGGGGTTTTCCGTTGTCGCGCCAATAAAAGTGATAGTGCCATCTTCAATATGCGGCAGAAAAGCGTCCTGCTGGCTTTTATTAAAGCGATGAACTTCATCGACAAACAGAATGGTACGGCGCCCGGCATTGCGGTTTTGACGCGCACGCTCAATAGCTTCGCGGATCTCTTTCACCCCGGAGGTCACTGCCGAAATGCGCTCCACATCCGCACTGGCATAACGCGCAATCACTTCGGCGAGCGTGGTTTTCCCCGTTCCCGGCGGTCCCCATAGAATCATGGAGTGTAAGTGTCCGGCTTCAATCGCGCGCGGGAGCGGCTTACCCGGCGCAAACAGATGTTGCTGACCAATGTACTGCGCTAAATTTTCTGGCCGCATACGTGCGGCCAGAGGTTGAAACGCATTATCGGAAAAGTCGAGCGACATGTTACTCATGCACGCCTCTTACTTGCGCTGATCGTCAACCGTTACGCCCTTCGGCGGGGTAAAGGTAAATTTAGACGCATCAACGGTGCCGTTTTGCTGCGATTTCAGCTGATAGCTGCTGCGCTGATCGTCCTGCTCAATGGCGCTAAATTGATGGATAGTGCCATCACGCCCCACGTTGATAGTGAACTGTTTCAGGTTGCCGTTATTGCCTTTCGGCGTCAGCACAAAATCGTCACCCTTCTGCTCAATATTGTACTGCTGCCAGTCACTTGCCTGATTACGGGCAATCAGCATAAATGGCGTGTTACCCGTGGCGTCTTTCAGCCAGGTCGCTGTTGCCTGCTCAACAAATGGGTTATAGAACCACAGCGTTTTACCATCTGACACCAGAACACTTTCATCCGGCTGGGTCATGTGCCAGTTAAACAGGTTCGGGCGTTTCACCCACAGATCACCCTGACCTTCTTGCACCGCAGCGCCGCTACCGTCGGTCACTTTTTGAGTGAAGGTAGCGTGAAAGCTGCTGACTTTATCGAGACGGCTTTTCAGGTCGCTGGAAGCATCAGCCCACACATTGCTGACCAACAAACTCCCCATTAATGCACAAACCAAAGCGACTTTTTTCATTGCTGTTCCTTAAATACGTCACTCCCGACATGGGAGAATACTTCTGTCACTCTAAGCACCGTGTATCTGGAGCAACAGAAGAAAAGACTGAATTTCTATTGCGTTACATATCTTTGCAATCAGTCAAACGGAGGCGGAGCCAGCACTTCACGGTTTCCGTTATGCCCTTGTTCGCTGACAATCCCCTGCGCTTCCATCTGCTCGATGATGCGCGCTGCACGGTTATAGCCGATACGGAACTGGCGCTGTACACCGGAGATAGAAGCTTTGCGTTTTTCGGTCACGAAATTAACAGCCTGATCGAATAACGGATCCAGCTCTTCTCCCCCCTCAAAACCGCCGCCTGCACCGCCTTCGCTTTCGCTATCCGTGGTAATGCCATCGACATACTGTGGACGCCCGCGCGCTTTCCAGTCCTGCACAACAGCGTGCACTTCCTGGTCACGAACGAATGCACCATGTACACGCACGGGTGCGGAGGTCGAATTCGGGCCGGAATAGAGCATATCCCCCATCCCCAGCAGCGATTCTGCACCGCCCTGATCGAGGATGGTACGCGAGTCAATTTTGCTCGAAACGGTAAAAGCGATACGTGTCGGGATATTGGCTTTAATCAGGCCGGTGATGACATCCACTGACGGACGCTGGGTCGCCAGTACCAGGTGAATGCCCGCAGCGCGCGCTTTTTGCGCCAGACGTGCAATCAGCTCTTCCACTTTCTTACCGACTGTCATCATCAAATCGGCGAATTCATCCACCAGCACCACGATATACGGCAGTTTTTCCAGCACCGGATGTTCGACATCCATGCTGTCACCCGGTTTCCAGTAAGGATCCGGGATCGGGCGGCCCATCCGCGCTGCTTCAGCGATCTTCTCGTTGTAGCCCGCCAGATTACGCACACCGAGCGCCGACATTAGCTTGTAGCGACGCTCCATTTCGTTGACGCTCCAGCGCAAGGCGTTAGCCGCGTCTTTCATGTCGGTGACGACTTCGGTAAGCAGGTGCGGGATCCCCTCATACACTGATAGCTCGAGCATTTTCGGGTCGATCATGATAAAGCGCACCTCTTCCGGCGTCGCTTTATACAGCATGCTGAGGATCATGGCGTTAACGCCCACCGATTTACCAGAACCCGTTGTACCCGCAACCAACAGGTGCGGCATCTTCGCCAGGTCGGCTATTACCGGATCGCCCGCGATGTCTTTCCCCAGTACCACAGTCAGCGGCGACGGGTTTTCACGGAATTTTACGCAGTCCAGCACTTCACGCAGGTAAACGGTTTGTCGTTTCTTATTCGGTAGTTCCAGACCAACGTACGGTTTACCCGGAATAACTTCCACCACACGCACCGCAACGGTCGACAACGAACGCGCCAGATCGCGGGAAAGGTTCGAAATACGCGCAGCTTTCACACCCGGGGCGAGATTCAACTCAAAACGGGTGATAACCGGGCCTGGAGAATAATTGACCACATCAGCTTTGATGCGGAAATCCGCCAGCCGCGCTTCCACCAGACGCGCCATCTGTTCCAGCGCAAACGTATCTACCGGTTCAACTTCCGCTGGCGGCTGCGTCAGCAAATCCAGCGACGGCAGCGGTGTCGTCGGTTTTTGCATCGGGCGGCTGTCGCCATTACGCATGAGCAACGGGTGAATCAAGCTATCTTGCGGCTGTGCAACAGGTTGCTGCACCGGCTGCTGATAATGCTGCGATTGGGCAACAGGTTGGTGAGCCAGCTGCTGATACTGCTGCGGTTGTGCAGCAGGTTGCTGCACCGGCTGCTGATAATGCTGCGGTTGTGCAGCAGGTTGCTGCACCGGCTGCTGATATTGCTGCGGCTGTGCAACAGGTTGGTGAGCCGGTTGCTGATACTGCTGCGGTTGTGCAGCAGGTTGATGCGCCGGCTGCTGATATTGCTGCGGCTGTGCAACAGGTTGGTGAGCTGCCTGCTGATAATGCTGCTGCGGTTGTTGGTGATGCTGCACTGCAGGCGGTTCCTGCTCCGGCATTACGCCAGGTGTAAACAGCGGTTCGCCTGGGCCATCATCCACCAGCGCCTTCATTGGTGAGAACGCAAAGTCTTCTGGCATAAACGCCTGAGCCCCGGCAGGTTGCTCACCCGCATACCGCTGCTGCTGCGACGCAGCGAACTGACGCGCGAGTTCCGCCTCTTCGGCGTCTTCTTCACTCGATACAGCATGCTGCGACTGGAATTGCGGCGTCTCATGCTGGAATCCGTTACCGTAGCGATCGTGCTGCGTGGCGGCAAACTGGCGAGCCAGTTCATCCTGTTGCAACATGTCAGCATCGTCTTCGGTGAATTGATCGTTATGATGGCGCGTTTCATCTTCTTCGCGCGCGCGCTCTTCGGCCATCCGCTGAGACGGTAGTTTAATACCATAAGAAGCCAGCTCACGGCGCGTCGGTACACGGACCCGGTTCGGACGCGGAAGCTGCGGGCCAATTCCCTCTTTTACTTGCGGACGCGGTGTACCGCCAGCTGCAAGGCTGAATACCGGACCTGCAGCAGCTGTTGCCGCGGCGACACTACTGGCGGCCTGCTGTACTCCGGTTGCAACTGGCGCAACGGTTGCTTCAACAGGCGGTATCGATGGCATAGTCGGCACAACGGGTTTCGAAACCGGTTCACTATTTTCGGGCTCAGGAATCGGCTGATACCACGCCGCCAGTTGCTCACGCTCGCGTGCACGTTTCTCCTCTACTTCTTCGAAGTAATAGAGCGGTGGACGAGTCTGTTTGACTTCTTCAACGACAGGTTCAGGCTCAACTACGCGTTCTGGCGCAGGGGAGATCTGCGGCTGCGGCTCAGCCTGCCATGGCAACGGATCGTGTACTGGCTGCGTATAAATATCTTCTTGCGGCTGTGCCGTCACCGGAGCTTCTGGCTCCAATCTATCCTGTGCGACAGGCTGCTGCCACTGTGGTTCTGCGTATTGAGCAGACGGATATGCAGCCTCCTGTGAAACCGACGAGTTTGATACAGGCTGGTAAGAAGCAAGAGAGTTCTGTTCATCTGGAGCTGGATGATATGCAGCGGCCTGCTGTACAGACGGCTGCGCATAGGGCCATTCAATTTCCTGCGGCGCCTGCACAACCGGATCAACCGGCGCGGCATAAGCCTGCGCAGCGACAGTCGTCGCGGCCGCAGCGGCGGCAACAGGTGCCGTTATACTGCGACCATTGAGCAGCGGATCGTATTCCTGTTCAGATTCAGTTGCGCGATGACCGGAGAACAACACATCGTCAGCATCCGCAGGGATACCTCGAGCGCTATAAGCAATATCGTCTTCATCGTCATCCATCCGCTTACCGGAGAACAACGCCTCATCCGTTTTGCGCCCCATCGGATTCGCAAACTTTTCGGCAACGCGTTTTCGCCGCGCGAGCGCGCCACGCAAAATACGCGTACGGCGAGATTCGCGCGGAACGTCCGTATCACCGTTATCTTCATCATCCTCTTCATACTCTTCGTCATCGACCCAGGTGTCATCACGACGGGTACGATTACTGGCAAAAGTGAGAATGTTGAGGATCACACTGCCAATTTTCTCGGCAATGGTCACCCATGACCACCCGGTGAACAGCGTCAAACCGGCGGCCCAGATACAGAGCAGCGCCAGTGTGCCGCCACTGCTACGCAACAAGGGTTGTAACGTGGTACTGAGCAAGCTGCCAATGACGCCGCCGGAGGCAAAATACCAAATATCATCCGCATTAATCGCTGCCAGACCACAAGAAGTGAGGATCAGCGCCAGCGCGCCAATCATGCGCAGCGATACGGCAAAATAGTCGATATAGTCTTCACTGGCCCGATGGCGATAAGCAAACCAGCAGCCGCCGATAATAATCACCGGGATGGTATAAGCCATGATGCCAAAAATGAAAAACAGCGTATCGGCAAGCCACGCGCCGGGCACGCCGCCAAGATTATGGATAGGCTCATGCCAGGCCGTTTGCGACCAACTGGGATCGGACGGGTTAAAGCTGAGAAGCGCTGCCATTAACCAGACGGCAGAAAGTGAAACGAGGATCAGCAACGCCTCCAGGAGTCGACGTCCGCTGCTTAACTTGGTCAGTGTGACTTCTTTGTCTTCGGTGTATTCCTGGCTCAAGACAGGCTCTCCAGGTCCTTGATGCTAAAACGGACAACAGCGCCGGGTCTCCCCGGCACTGTTGCTGTATGGATTAACAGGAGTGTAATCAAAAAACAGCGATTTTGCACCTGTTCCGTATTAGCGCGTCTTAATTACCAGACGATTGCTCTGTTTGACTTCTTCCATTACCACATATGTGCGGGTGTCGTTAACGCCTGGCAAACGCAGCAGGGTTTCCCCTAACAGTTTGCGGTAAGCCGACATATCCGGCACACGCGTCTTCAACAGGTAGTCGAAATCGCCTGAAACCAGATGACACTCTTGAATCTCTTCAAGTTTTTGCACAGCAGCATTGAATTGTTCAAACACATCCGGCGCGCCACGATTCAGAGTAATCTCAACAAATACCAGAAGTGATGCATCCAGATAATGCGGGTTCAGCAGCGCCGTATAGCCCTGAATAAACCCTTGTCTTTCCAGCCTGCGCACACGCTCAAGGCATGGCGTTGGGGAAAGCCCCACTCGTTTAGAAAGCTCGACGTTGGAAATACGCCCATCTTTTTGCAATTCGTTCAGAATATTACGATCGATGCGGTCGAGATCTTTGCCAGGGCGCTTCTTGCTATCTACCATTATTATTGTCTCTCTGTATTCCTTCCCTACTCCTGTCTTGACCCTGTGCACTTCACTGTTCAGAGTCTTTGCCCGTCGCGCTACGCGGCGCGTAAATAAATTAGCGCGTCACGTAATCCCAGGGGCAGTATTGAGAAGACCGTTGCCGGAGGCAGCTATCGATATCACGAATGGCGTCTGTCCACGCCATACGTAGATTTCGCTAGCCCGGTAAAAATGGCATTTACATGCATGAATTTGGATCACGCGCGAAACACTGCTTTTTTTCTTCCTTTGATGTTTTCGCAAATGCGCAGGGGATTGTCAAAGCAAAACATCTTTTTTTAGTACAACATGCCAGATATTCATCAGGGTCGTTCCCTAATCATCATTTTATCACCTTATAACTGCCCCTTTTTCAGTAGGAATTATTATATTTAGGCGGTTACCAGCCCTTCAGCCATCGGTCCTTTCTATTACACATATCGTTAACAAAATCGCTGCACCCTTTTTTTACGCCGGTAAATTCCCTACAATCCAGCCCAATGTCTGCCAAACAACAATGAGGATCTCATGGGTACGGCCAAACACAGTAAGCTGCTTATCCTTGGTTCAGGCCCTGCCGGTTATACCGCTGCGGTCTATGCTGCGCGCGCAAACCTGCAGCCAGTGCTGATTACCGGTATGGAAAAAGGCGGCCAGCTCACCACCACCACTGAAGTGGAAAACTGGCCGGGCGACCCGCACGATCTGACCGGGCCACTGCTGATGGAACGCATGCATGAGCATGCCACCAAATTTGATACCGAAATCATTTTCGATCATATCAACAGTGTGGATTTGCAAAATCGTCCATTCCGCCTGACTGGCGACAGCGGCGAGTACACCTGCGACGCATTGATTATTGCCACGGGCGCGTCTGCGCGTTATTTGGGCCTGGCGTCTGAAGAAGCGTTCAAAGGCCGCGGCGTTTCCGCCTGTGCAACCTGCGACGGTTTCTTCTACCGCAACCAGAAAGTCGCGGTGATTGGCGGCGGTAACACCGCAGTGGAAGAAGCGCTGTATCTGGCAAATATTGCCTCTGAAGTGCATCTGATCCATCGCCGTGACACCTTCCGCGCGGAAAAAATCCTCATCAAGCGCCTGATGGATAAAGTGGAAAGCGGCAATATCGTATTGCACACCCACCGTACGCTGGAAGAGGTAACGGGTGACCAGATGGGCGTTAGCGGCCTGCGCCTGCGCGATACACAGAATGCAGACAACGTCGAATCGCTGGAGGTTGCAGGTCTGTTTGTGGCTATTGGTCACAGTCCGAACACGGCCATCTTTGAAGGTCAACTGGCGCTGGAAAACGGCTACGTCAAAGTGCAGTCCGGTATTCATGGCAATGCCACGCAAACCAGCGTTCCTGGCGTCTTTGCTGCCGGTGATGTCATGGATCATATTTACCGTCAGGCGATCACTTCTGCGGGCACAGGCTGTATGGCAGCGCTGGATGCAGAACGCTATCTCGACGGGCTTGCTGAACGTAAATAATCTTTACAACTCAGTAACAAAGGTAAAAAAGGCGACTATAAGTCGCCTTTATTTTTGCCCCGATGTAACATTGCGCCAGCTCAAAAATCCGATAACTTCACCTGCAAAGCGTGCAATGAATAAAACCCGTCAACAAGAACTGACCCGCTGGTTAAAACAGCAAAGTATTATTTCCCGTCGCTGGCTGACGCTCTCCCGCCTGCTCGGCGTGGTCAGCGGCGTGCTGATCGTCGCGCAAGCCTGGATTATGGCGCGTATTCTGAACCATATGATTGTGGAGAATATCCCGCGCGAAGCCCTGCTACTGCCGTTCATCTTGCTGGTTCTGATTTTTATCCTGCGCAGTTGGGTGATCTGGCTGCGAGAACGTGTTGGTTTCCATGCAGGTGCGCATATTCGCTTCGAAATCCGTCGTCAGGTTCTTGATCGCCTGCATCAGGCCGGCCCGGCGTGGATTCAGGGGAAACCCGCCGGAAGCTGGGCCACGCTGATACTTGAGCAAATCGATGATATGCATGATTTCTATGCCCGCTACTTGCCGCAAATGGCGCTGGCGGCGAGCGTACCGCTGCTGATTGTTATCACCCTGTTCCCAATTAACTGGGCAGCAGCGCTCATATTGCTGGGTACAGCTCCGTTAATTCCGCTCTTTATGGCAATGGTTGGTATGGGCGCGGCGGACGCCAACCGCCGTAACTTTAAAGCGCTGGCGCGCCTGAGCGGTCATTTCCTTGACCGCTTACGTGGGATGGAAACATTGCGCATTTTTGGCCGGGGCGCGGCGGAAACAGAAAATATTCGTCAAGCCTCGCAGGATTTTCGCAGCCGAACCATGGAAGTACTGCGCATGGCCTTCTTGTCTTCCGGTGTGCTGGAGTTCTTCACCTCGTTATCGATTGCGTTGGTGGCGGTCTATTTCGGTTTTTCCTATCTTGGCGAGCTGAATTTTGGTCACTTCGGGGCTGGTGTAACCTTGTTCGCTGGTTTTCTCACGTTAATTTTGGCGCCCGAGTTCTTCCAGCCGCTGCGCGATCTCGGTACCTTTTATCACGCTAAAGCGCAGGCGATTGGCGCAGCGGATAGCCTGAAAACGTTTATGGAAGCACCGCTCGCACATCCGCAGCGAGGGGATATCACGCTGAAAACCGATGATCCGGTAACGCTAATGGCAAGCGATTTGCTGCTGAAATCATCCGAAGGCGCAGTACTCGCCGGGCCGCTCAATTTTTCCCTGTCCGCAGGTCAGCGCGTCGTCGTGGTAGGAAGAAGCGGCTCCGGCAAGAGTTCGCTGATCAATGTGCTTTCTGGTTTTCTGCCTTATGAAGGTTCGTTACGTGTTAACGGCGTCGAATTAAGTGAGTTAGATCCCGATAGCTGGCGCGAAGCGATAAGTTGGGTTGGGCAAAATCCGCAACTTCCCGCCACCACATTGCGCGAAAATGTGTTGCTGTCACGCCCCACTGCCAGCGATGCAGAGCTGCAAACCGTTCTGGATAAAGCCTGGGTCAGCGAGTTTCTGCCACTGCTGCCAGAGGGGCTGGAGACACAGCCTGGCGATCAGGCGGTACGTCTCTCCGTTGGTCAGGCGCAGCGCGTAGCCGTTGCCCGTGCGCTGCTCTCTCCCTGCAAACTGCTGCTACTGGACGAACCTTCCGCCAGCCTTGATGCCCACAGTGAGCAACGCGTGATGCAGGCACTTACCGATGCTTCGCGCCAGCAAACGACCTTGATGGTGACGCACCAGTTAGAAAACCTGGCCGACTGGGATGCTATCTGGGTAATGCAGGATGGCCAGATTATGGAACAAGGCAGCTACGCCGAACTCGCTGCTGCGCAGGGGATTTTTGCAGATCTCCTCGCCCATCGCCAGGAGGAGATTTAAATGCGCGCATTACTGCCTTATCTCGCACTGTATAAACGCCACAAGTGGATGTTGATGCTCGGCGTTATCCTCGCCGTTATCACTTTGCTGGCCAGCATTAGCTTGCTGACGCTCTCCGGCTGGTTCCTCTCTGCGTGCGCCGTGGTTGGCGTCGCGGGGATCTACAGTTTTAACTATATGCTGCCCGCCGCCGGTGTGCGTGGCGCAGCGATTATTCGTACGGCCGGGCGCTATTTTGAACGGCTGGTCAGCCATGATGCGACGTTTCGCGTACTGGAACATTTGCGTGTTTCGACATTCAGTAAACTGCTCCCCCTCTCCCCTGCCGGGCTGGCGCGTTTTCGCCAGGGCGAGCTACTGAACCGCATCGTCGCCGATGTCGACACGCTTGACCACCTTTACCTGCGCGTGATCTCCCCGCTGGTTGGTGCACTGGTGGTGATCATTGTTGTCACCCTGGGTTTAAGCGTACTGGACATACCGCTGGCGCTGATGTTGGGCGGTATCATGCTGGCAACCTTGATTATCCTGCCGCCGTTGTTTTACCGCGCGGGCAAACCGACCGGCGAAAATCTGACCGCTCTGCGCGGAGAGTATCGCCAGCAATTAACCAGCTGGCTGCAAGGCCAGGCGGAGTTAACCATTTTTGGTGCCAGCCAACGGTATCGTGCACAGTTAGAGAACACCGAACTCAGTTGGCATGACGCCCAGCGCCGTCAGTCCGATCTGAGTGCCGTCTCGCAAGCCGTAATGCTACTCATCAGCGGCGCGGCAGTGTTGGTTATGCTGTGGTTTGCGTCCGCCGATATTGGTGGTAACACGCAGCCCGGTGCATTGATTGCGCTGTTTGTCTTCTGTGCGCTTGCGGCTTTCGAAGCGCTGGCCCCGGTAACCGGTGCATTCCAGCACCTGGGGCAGGTTATTGCTTCCGCCATACGCATCACGCAGGTAACGGAATGCCAGCCGGAAGTGACGTTCCCGCAAAATAGTGCCGCCGCGCCAACAGATGTCGCCGTGCAATTCGATGCCCTGACGTTTAACTATCCCGGCCAGCCACAGCGTGCGCTGGACTCAATTTCTTTATCGATTGTTGCCGGAGAACATGTGGCAATCCTTGGCCGCACCGGGTGCGGCAAATCCACGTTATTGCAATTACTGACGCGCGCATGGGATCCGCAGCAAGGAGAGATTCGTCTCAATGACCAGCCGCTTGCTAGCTTTGCGGAAGCTGATTTACGCAAACTTATCAGTATGGTGCCTCAGCGCGTGCATCTGTTCAGCGCGACGCTGCGAGATAACTTGCTGTTGGCCTCACCGCAGGCCAATGACGACACACTGAGTGCGATGCTAACCCGCGTTGGGCTGGAAAAACTGCTTGAGGAAAATGGGCTAAATGCCTGGCTCGGCGAAGGTGGACGCCAGCTATCCGGTGGTGAACTACGCCGTCTGGCGATTGCTCGTGCGTTATTGCATGATGCCCAGCTGGTGCTTCTGGACGAACCGACCGAAGGTCTGGATGCCGTAACCGAGAGCCAAATCCTTGAATTATTGGGCGAAGTGATGAAAGGCAAAACCCTGCTGATGGTCACACACCGTCTGCGCGGGCTGGCGCGTTGCGATCGGATAATTGTGATGGACAACGGGCAAATAATTGAGCAAGGTAATCACGCAGCGTTAATGGCGAAACAGGGTCGGTACTACCAGTTTAAGCAGCGTCTGTAGTGGCTATTCGTCATTTTGCCGTTTCTGTAACGGCAACGCTAAAGTGGAACGGCCAAAATGACGATAGTAAGTAGGGTCCCTTGTCGCGTTGTGGAGCACAGAAGTCATGCGCCTGGTGCAGCTCTCTCGTCATTCTATCGCTTTTCCTTCGCCCGAAGTGGCGTTGCGTGAACCCAATGGACTGCTGGCACTGGGCGGTGATCTCAGCCCGGCGCGTCTGTTGATGGCCTACCAGCGCGGCATCTTCCCCTGGTTCTCGCCTGGCGACCCAATCCTGTGGTGGTCGCCCGATCCACGTGCCGTGCTGTGGCCGGACACATTCCATGTCAGCCGCAGTATGAAGCGTTTTCATAAAACCTCTCCCTATCGCGTAACGCTGAATCATGCTTTTGGCCAGGTGATCGATGGCTGCTCGCAGGATCGCGATGAGGGCACGTGGATCACGCCTGACGTAGTGATAGCTTATCATCGCCTCCATGAGCTTGGGCATGCGCACTCGATTGAAGTCTGGGAAGGTAACGAGCTGGTGGGTGGTATGTATGGCGTATCGCAAGGTGCGCTGTTTTGCGGTGAATCAATGTTTAGTCGCCGTGTAAATGCCTCCAAAACAGCGTTGCTTGTTTTCAGCGGCGAATTTGTACGCATGGGCGGCGAGTTAATTGATTGCCAGGTCCTGAACAGCCATACTGCGTCGCTCGGCGCCATTGAGATCCCGCGTCGGGATTACCTTTTACATCTCGAGAAAATGCGCAAACTGCCGCTCCCTTCCCACTTCTGGGTGCCCCGAACGCTGTTTTCATCGCTCTGAAGAATGTTTTCGGCACATTTTTTATCAGGGTGTTATAATGGACGCTCAGAGCAGCTTTTGCCTGTTGCCCCGCCCCATCCGGGAATTGTTCGTATCAGGGATGCCCTTCGCTTTACTCCACCGCTCCCCTTTACGGTTGCGCTTTTAGCGCGTCCTGGCTGTGGCATGAGGGTAACTGGCAAAAGTCGTTTTGCTGCGTTTTATCAGCGCAAATCTTTACTTAACAGACGAACTTCGGCATTATCTTGCCGGTTCAAAAATTATGGTAGTGATACCCCCGAGGATTAGATGGCCAAAGAAGACAATATTGAAATGCAGGGTACCGTTCTTGAAACGTTACCTAATACGATGTTCCGCGTAGAACTGGAAAACGGTCACGTGGTCACTGCGCATATCTCCGGTAAAATGCGTAAAAACTACATCCGCATTCTGACGGGCGATAAAGTGACTGTGGAACTGACCCCGTACGACCTGAGCAAAGGCCGCATTGTCTTCCGTAGCCGCTAAGATCTTCCATCAGCACAGCTAAGTGCACCTATTTTGAAGGCCGGGTAACCCCCGGCCTTTTGTTTTTCTTACGCTTATCCTTCCTGATTAGACTTTAACCAATAACGACAATTGTCTATAATCAAACCTGACAAATGTCATCATACGGGAGGAAAAATGAGAACCTGGAGTCCGGATCAAAAACCGGTCGAAAATGCGCTCTGGCGCTTTGCCGGTTTCCCCGCTAACAGAGGTTTAAAGCTCGTTCAGATGCTGAACGAAGGTTTGCCTGTCAGCATTCTCGACAATATTCATGAATGGACAGAAATGTCCCGCTCCGACATTCTGCGCGTCACAGGTATCAATGAACGTAATGTTGCGCGTCGTAAAAGTGCCGGTCGTACACTCACGCCGGAAGAAAGTGAGCGTATTGCACGTTTGGTGAGAGTTGTTGATGCTGCGGTACAGTTTTTCGGTAGCAAAAAGATGGCGTGGGACTGGCTGGAAACCCCCATTCGCGGCCTTGGCAACGTAGCGCCGATTTCGCTGATTGCCACCGAAAGTGGTGCGCTGGAAGTAACCGACCTGCTCGGCAGGCTGGAGCATGGAGTGTTTGCGTGATCTTCTATCGACTGGTAACGCGCCGCTACGCCAGCGAAGCCTGGACAGGCAGCGGTGCAAATCTTTATGGCGGGCGCTGGAATCACAAAGGTCATCCGGCGGTTTACGTCGCTTCGTCCGTTTCACTTGCCGCACTCGAAATGCTGGTACATGTGCACAGCGACATGATTCTGAACCAGTATGGGCTGTTCAGTATTGAGATCCCTGACAAGGATATTGAACATCTGGATAAGCAATGGCTACCGCCAGACTGGCAGGAAAACCCGGCACCGCTTTCGACAATGGATTTAGGTACCACCTGGCTGGAAGCCAACAGCGCCGTCGCGCTGGTGCTGCCGTCATGCGTTATTCCGCTTGAGAATAATGCGATTCTTAACCCGCTTCATCCTGCTTTTAATAAGCTGCTAAAAACCGTAAAAGAGCTTCCTTTCTCTTTCGATCCACGCCTGGCAAACGTGTAATTTTGGGCAACTTACCGGATAAATCCACCACCTGCTAGCCGCGATGTTCGATGCGCTGGGAGAACTGGAAAATGGTAAAGATCCGCTGACGCAACTGCTTAACCGCCGCTTTATTCCCACCATTATGCGCCAGGAGATCTCGCTGGCACTAAATGTGCGTAAACCCTTTATTCTGACAATGCTGGTATTGATCACTGTAAGAGAATCAACGACAGCTCCAGGCACAGCGCGGGCGATACGACGCTCAAAACGGTAGCCGCTGTCATCTACGATCATTTCCGCAGCAGTAGTTACGTTTTCCGCTATGGCGGAGGAGAGTTTATGGTGCTGCTGGTCGAATCTGACCTGTTACAAGCGAAGATCATTCTGGAAGCGCTGCGGCAGAAAATTGCCACGCTGACGATTGAAGTTGCACCGGCACAACATTTTTCGGTCACCATTAGCCTCGGCACCGCCGGGTCCGATTACCACCCGGATTACAAACGCTTAATGGATAAAGCTGATCGTGTGCTTTATGCCGCTCAAAGCCACAGACGCAATCGTATCGAAACCAACGGGATTTTAGATTATTTTTGCAGGCATAAAAAAACCGGGCTGATGTCGCCCGGTTTTTAGACGTGAATCGCAAAGATTAATGTGCCGCTTCCGGTTTGTGCTTCTGCGCACTCTGGAAGCCGTACTCCAGCTCATTTTTCTCTTTATTCAGCGTTACTGTGACCTGGCCACCATCAACCAGCGAACCGAACAGCAGTTCGTTGGCCAGCGGTTTTTTCAGGTTGTCCTGGATAACACGCGCCATCGGGCGAGCGCCCATTGCGCGGTCGTATCCTTTCTCTGCCAGCCAGTCGCGAGCTTCCTGGCTGACTTCCAGCGATACGCCTTTCTGATCCAACTGCACCTGGAGTTCGACAATAAATTTGTCGACCACCTGATGTATCACCTCAGTCGACAAGTGATCGAACCAGATAATGTTGTCCAGACGGTTGCGGAACTCCGGCGTAAAGATCTTCTTGATCTCTTCCATCGCATCGGTGCTGTTATCCTGGTGGATAAGACCAATGGATTTACGCTCGGTTTCGCGCACCCCGGCGTTGGTGGTCATGACCAGCACCACATTGCGGAAATCAGCTTTGCGCCCGTTGTTATCGGTCAGCGTTCCGTTATCCATCACCTGCAACAGCAGGTTAAAGACGTCCGGATGCGCTTTTTCGATTTCATCAAGCAGCAGCACGGCGTGCGGATGTTTGATCACCGCGTCGGTCAACAGACCGCCCTGATCAAAGCCCACATAGCCCGGAGGCGCACCAATCAAGCGGCTGACAGTATGACGTTCCATATACTCGGACATATCAAAACGCAGCAGCTCAATGCCCAGCGCTTTCGACAGTTGCACTGTCACCTCGGTTTTACCCACGCCGGTTGGGCCAGCAAACAGGAAGGAACCGACCGGTTTATGGTCTTGCCCCAGCCCTGCACGGCTCATTTTGATGGCTTCGGTTAACGCCTCAATGGCTTTATCCTGACCGAACACCAGCATTTTCAGGCGATCGCCAAGATTTTTCAGCGTGTCGCGGTCGCTCTGAGAAACGCTCTTCTCAGGAATACGCGCGATACGGGCCACCACCGATTCGATATCCGCCACGTTAACGGTTTTCTTGCGCTTGCTTACCGGCATCAGACGCGCACGCGCGCCCGCTTCGTCGATAACATCGATCGCTTTATCCGGAAGGTGGCGATCGTTGATGTATTTCACCGCCAGCTCTACCGCCGCACGAACCGCTTTCGCCGTGTAACGTACATCGTGGTGCGCTTCGTATTTCGGTTTCAGGCCATTGATAATCTGCACCGTTTCCTCAACGGACGGCTCAGTAATATCAATTTTCTGGAAGCGACGCGCCAGTGCGCGATCTTTTTCAAAGATATTGCTGAATTCCTGATAAGTGGTGGAACCCATGACGCGGATTTTACCGCTGGAAAGCAGCGGTTTGATCAGGTTTGCGGCATCCACTTGCCCACCAGACGCAGCGCCTGCACCGATGATGGTATGGATCTCATCGATAAACAGAATGCTGTTATTGTCCTGCTCAAGTTGTTTCAGCAACGCCTTGAAGCGTTTTTCGAAATCGCCACGGTATTTGGTACCGGCCAGCAAGGAACCGATATCCAGCGAGTAAATTGTGCAATCAGCCATAACTTCCGGCACATCACCCTGCACAATACGCCACGCCAGCCCTTCGGCGATGGCAGTTTTACCTACGCCGGATTCGCCCACCAACAGCGGGTTGTTTTTACGACGGCGACACAGAACTTGAATCGCACGCTCAAGCTCTTTACCACGGCCAATCAGCGGGTCGATTCCTCCCACACGAGCAAGCTGATTAAGGTTGGTGGTGAAGTTTTCCATACGTTCCTCCCCTCCTGCCTGCTCTTCGCTGTTCACCTGCCCGCTACTGCTGCTGCCAGTGGCGTCAGATGATGGGCCTGGCTCGTCTTTACGCGTGCCGTGAGAGATAAAGTTCACCACATCAAGGCGGCTTACTTCATGTTTGCGCAGCAGATAAGCCGCTTGCGACTCCTGCTCGCTAAAAATGGCAACCAGCACGTTCGCGCCGGACACTTCGCTGCGCCCGGATGACTGAACGTGAAACACCGCGCGCTGAAGAACACGCTGGAAGCTGAGCGTCGGCTGCGTGTCGCGCTCCTCTTCGCTCATGGGTAGAACGGGTGTGGTTTGTTCGATGAAGGCTTCGAGTTCCTGCCGCAGCGCCACCAGGTCCACTGAACACGCTTCCAGCGCTTCGCGGGCAGATGGGTTACTGAGCAGCGCCAGTAACAAGTGCTCGACGGTCATAAACTCATGTCGGTGCTCGCGCGCTCTGGCGAAAGCCATGTTTAAACTGAGTTCCAGTTCTTGATTGAGCATAGGCACCTCCCCCAAGTTTTATGCCTGCATTCAGGCTCTTTCCAGCGTACACAGCAACGGATGCTCGTTCTCCCTGGCGTACTTGTTCACCATTGCGACTTTCGTCTCGGCAACCTCGGCGGTGAAAACACCACAAATGGCCCTGCCGTGATAGTGAACCGTAAGCATCAGTTGCGTTGCACGTTCTACATCATAAGAAAAGAACTTTTGTAGCACGTCAATAACAAATTCCATCGGCGTGTAATCATCGTTCATTAACATAACTTTATACATGGATGGCGGTTTCAGCGCGTCGCGCAGTTTATCTTCCGCCAATTGGTCGAAATCCAGCCAGCTATTACTCTTACCCATCGTTAGCGTTTCATCTTAGGTTACAGTTTCCGGCAGCGTTTAATCGGCCGATTACATGAGTCTAGATGTATTTTCAATCTACATCAGATGTCAGATAACAATCATCTATCGTTGTCATTCGCGACGGCTGTCACATTCCTTTGTAATAGCGTTAACTGCTTCAAAATTTTGATGCGCCGCCTCCCAGAACCCCTGCCAAATGCTTGACGCGTTATACGAATTATCTAAATTGTACAGTCGAGAGTTGGCGAGGTTTTGAACAGCCCGCTTGCTCTACCACCGGTTCATTCCATCTTACTTAAATAAGATTTACGAAGGATGTCGAAGCATGGAAACGGGTACTGTTAAGTGGTTCAACAATGCCAAAGGGTTTGGTTTTATCTGCCCTGAAGGCGGCGGCGAAGATATCTTCGCGCATTACTCCACCATTCAAATGGATGGTTACAGAACGTTAAAAGCCGGGCAGACTGTCCGGTTTGATGTACACCAGGGCCCTAAAGGCAATCACGCCAGCGTCATCGTGCCCGTAGAAGTGGAAGCCATGGCCTGAAGCCTGTTATCACATTGTGTACATGCCGCAGTCAAAATGCCAGCCCAATCGGCTGGCATTTTTATTACTCGCGAGCCAGCGCATCCACCGGGTCAAGCCGCGCGGCATTACGCGCAGGCAACCAGCCAAACAGCACACCGGTAAACGTCGAACATAAAAACGCCGTTAACAGCGCCACCGGAGAAAAACCAATCTCCCAGCCCGGTAAAAAGAGCTGCAAGGTAAAGGCAATCAGCATAGATAGCGTGACGCCGAGCGCGCCACCGACAAGGCAAACAAATACCGCCTCAATCAGAAACTGCGACAAAACATCCCCCGCCCGGGCACCAACTGCCATCCTGATGCCAATCTCACGCGTCCGCTCGGTGACCGACACCAGCATAATATTCATCACGCCGATACCGCCAACCAGCAACGAAATGACCGCCACCAGCGTCAAAAACAGCTGAAGAGTACGTGTGGTCTTTTCCGCCGTTTTCAAGACCCCGTCCATATTCCAGACGAAGAAATCTTTCTTACCGTGGCGCAAACTGAGCAACCGCGTGAGCTGCTGTTCCGCCTGTTCACTGCTGTAGCCCTCATTCACCCGCACCGTAATGGAGTTTAACCAGGACTGCCCCATAATACGCCCGGAGATGGTGCTATACGGCAGCCAGACGCGCAGGATCTTGCTGCTGCCAAACATCGACTGCTTTTCCTCCGCCACACCAATTACCGTCGCCGGCATGTTGCCAACCAGGATCACCTCGCCGACGACGCTGGCTTTATTGGGGAATAACTGACGGCGGGTGTTACTGTCGAGCACCACTACCTGCGCCCGGCCTTTCAGTTGCTCGTCATTAAACGAGGCGCCTTCGCTGAACGTCATGCCATACACATTAAAATATTGCCCGCTTACGCCATTGGCGCTCGCCGCCACATCAATATTGCCGTAGCGCAAACGCAGGTTTTGTGAAACGGCAGGTGTGGCAGACTTAACCCAGGGCTGTTTTTGAATCGCCTGCAGATCGTCGTATTTCAGCGCCTGCTGAGACTGTGGCTCGTCGTCACCAAAATCTTTGCCGGGATAGACATCAATAGTATTAGTGCCTATCGAACGAATATCCGCCAGCACCAGCTGTTTAGCGGCATCACCGACCACCACAATCGAGACCACCGAAGCAATACCGATAATAATGCCAAGCATAGTCAGCAAGGTGCGCATTTTGTTGGCCGCCATAGCGCGCCAGGCCATGGTCAGCGCTTCCTGAAAACGGCTGGCGAACTGCCGCCAGCCCCCGGCTTGCGTCATGATCGCATCATGGTTTGCGGGCGTGGCGGCTTCCGTTTTGGCTGGTGGGTTACTGATTATCTCGCCATCACGGATTTCAATCACCCGCTCTGCCTGCGCGGCCACCTGCGGATCGTGCGTCACGATAATTACCGTGTGCCCGCGATCGCGCAGCTGATGCAGAATTGCCATCACCTCTTCGCCAGAGTGGCTGTCGAGTGCGCCGGTCGGTTCATCGGCCAGAATCACCTGGCCACCATTCATCAACGCGCGGGCAATACTTACGCGCTGCTGTTGGCCACCGGAAAGCTGCGACGGCTGATAATCAGCCCGCTCACCCAGCCCTAAGCGGGTCAGTAATGCTTTTGCGCGCTCCAGCCGTGCTTTGCGTTCCGTTCCCGCATACACCGCCGGAACTTCGACGTTCTGCGCAGCCGTCAAATGAGAAAGCAGATGATAACGCTGAAAGATAAAACCGAAATGTTCGCGGCGCAGCTGCGCAAGCTGATCGCTACTGAGCAACGACACATCTGTTCCCGCCACCCGATAAGTGCCGCTGGTGGGTTTATCCAGGCAACCCAGAATGTTCATCAGCGTGGATTTACCGGAGCCGGATGCGCCAACAATCGCCACCATTTCGCCGGCATTAATGCGCAGCGTGATGCCTTTTAGCACCTCGACCTGGCCGTCGCCGGACGGATAACTGCGGCGGATATTATTCAGATCCAGCAATGCGGTCATTGCGCCGCTCCGCTTTTCTCGCCAATCACCACTTCTTCACCCGCATCCAGGCCTTTCGTCACCACCACTTCCGTATCATTACGTGCGCCCAGCGTCACCTCGCGCTCACGGGTTTCACCATTACGCAGCACCTTCACTTTGTAACGGTTGTCCCCCACCGGATCGCCAAGTGCCGCCAGAGGGATGGTGATCACGTTTTTCAGACCGGTGAGTTGGATATGCACCTGCGCGGTCATATCAAGACGCAGCACGCCCTCCGGGTTTGGCACTTCAAAACGCGCATAGTAAAAAATCGCATCGTTGACCTTTTCCGGCGTCGGCAGAATATCTTTCAGTTCGCCTTCATAACGCGTTCCCGGATCGCCAAGCACGGTGAACCACGCTTTCTGCCCAGGCTTCAGGTGGATGACATCCGCTTCGGAAACCTGCGCTTTCACCAGCATCGTGCTCATATCGGCCAGCGTCAGGATGTTCGGCGCTTGTTGCACTGCAATCACCGTCTGACCCTGCAACGTGGTAATTTGCGTCACTTCACCGGCCATCGGGGCAAGAATGCGTGTGTAATCAAGGTTGGTTTTCGCGGTATCCAGCGTGGCCTGGTTACGTTTGATCTGGGCATCAATGGTGCCGATTTGCGCTTCTTTTACCGCCACATCCGTCGCCGAGGTGTCCAGATCCTGGCGGGAGATCAAATTGCTTTTCACCAGTTGTTGCTGGCGCGCTAACGTCACTTGAGCCAGCTTCAGTTCAGCCTGCGCCTGTCGGCGCTGCGCCCGCAGTTCCATTAAGGTCGCATCCACTTCCTTGATTTGGTTTTCCGCCTGATCGGGGTCGATCACACCCAGGAGCTGATCTTTCTTCACCTTATCCCCGATATTCACCGACAGCGTTTTTAACTGACCATTCACCTGGGCACCAACATCGACCTTACGGAGCGCATCCAGTTTCCCGGTCGCCAGCACGCTTTGTTGTAATTCACCTGGCCGTACAATCAGCGTCTGATACTGAACCACCGGGGCATTGAGTTTGCTCCACAACCAAAATGCCGCCAGTAAAACAACGACTGCCAGCACAATCATTACCGTCCTGCGTTTTCCCTTCAGTTTCATAAAAATCCCAGATAATCGGACATGCAGTTTATAGAGGCCAATCTTAACTAAACAGAACATCAACGAAACAAAAACTTCGCATTTTCCCCATTATTCATTTAGACGGCGTTGAGAGAGCAGCTGTTGAAATTGCATTATCTCAGTGACATCCGGATTTCAACAATGTCCACCATCGCTCAAGCTACTCATGCTGAACTGCCTTTGCCGAAAACCGTCGGGCAGCTCTTCCGTTGTTTAATCTCCGGTGAACTAATGCCAGGCCGCGCCTGGCAGAACCCGGCTTATCGCCGTAAATTTTTACTGCGTTCGTTGACCACGCCGGTCAGCACCGCGCGCTATCTGGCACGCCTGGTCCAGCAACCTCTCCTGGCGCAGATGCTGCACGTTCAGCCTGGGCTGCCGTGCCGTTTACACCGCCCGTGGCTATCAACCAATATGAACCGTACGCAAACGGCGCAAGCTATTTGCTGGCACTATGAAAACATGATTCGCCTGCTGCCCGCTTCACTCATCAACAGTTATCTCAGCAAAGCCGGCCTCACGCTGGCTGTGCTGACCGGTAAAGATGAGCAGGCCTATTCGCTGCGGTTGCGTTCAGATTTCATGCTGGATAAAGAGGGCGAAGCGACACTGGTATTCTGCGATGCGCAAGACACCATACTTGCGGAACTGACCTTTGCTTTGTGCCAGTTCGCCGGTAAAACCACGCTCTATATTGGTGGGCTGCAGGGTGCAAAAGCGCATGTTCCGCATGAGGCGATTCAGGTAGCGACCAAAGCGTGTCATGGGCTATTCCCGAAACGTCTGCTGGTGGAAACCGCTATGACGATGGCGAAATTTCTGCAAGTGGAAGAGATCCGCGCTGTCAGCAATGAAACGCATATCTACCGCAACGCCCGTTATCGCAAGAAAAAACAGGGGCTGCTGCATGCCGATTACAACAGCTTCTGGGAATCGCTGGGTGCCGTTGCCGACCAGCATGGCGACTTTGTGCTGCCGCTGGTGATGCCGCGCAAACCGATGGAAGAGATCGCCAGCAAAAAGCGCTCTGAGTACCGCCGCCGCTACGAGCTGCTCGACAGCCTGCAGGCGCAGACTGCCGCTCACTGCCAGAACTAATCTGCCCGCCCACGTGCCAGCCACAGCACGCGGGAAAACATTTTACGAAACAGATGCGGCACCGACTCCACGCCGCGTCTGCCCGCTTCCAGTGCCACTTCAATCGCCAGATCCGGTTTTGACGAGCGGTGAATTGCTTTGATAATCACACGCCGCATATTCATCGACACATTTTCCGGTAACTGCGCGATACGGTGATAGACATCGGCGAACCCTTCGCGGTACATAAAGTGCTCCATATCCAGCGCCGGAAGTTCCGTCAGATGCTCGCGCGTCTGATCTCTGTCGTTATCGAGCAGGCTGCGCACGGTGGCGGCATACTTCTTCCCGGCTTCGTCGCCATCTACCAGTACATGCCATTCAATGCCCATGCGGCGCGCAAACTTAATCAGCGGCTTTAAGCCTGACTGGGCAAACTCAATAATTTTCACCCCTTCGGCATCGAAATGGTGGCCGCACTGGCGCGCCAGTTCATTGATAACCCAGTTCTCCGTCTCCCCTTCCACCAGCAACCAACAGCGGGCAAACAGGGAAGAAGGCCGGTTAACGCGAATATGAAACGCAATACGCCGCCCATCTTCGGCACTTAAACCGCCAGGGCCAAGACGCCAGGCCGCCACACGCGAAGACTCGCGCACCAGGCGACAAACATGTTCAACCGGTGTTAACGACAGCAGCTCACCGGAGTTGGTGGTGGTTATCTTTTGTAACGGCAGCAAGTTCAGCAACTGCCAGGCCACAGAGAGCATGATCGGATGCAGCCGCGTTTCCGGATCTTCCACCAGCAATAGCGGCCGCGCGTCACGGTCGAGATGAACAGAACCTTTCGCCTGGAGCAGCGTGGCGAAAAACCCCAGCAGGATAACCCGGTACATCCGCCCGCCGGGCTTATCGATCATGCGGTTAATAATGTCGAGATAGCGCCAGCTGCGTTGTTCGTCATGAGAACGGCGACGCATCAGGCGCTGGTGTGAAGCGCCACTGCCCTGCTCGGCAAAATAGTGCTCAAGCAATTGCACCATCGCCGACAGCCCGTGGCGTATCTGCGCATCGGTTAAATTTTGCGGGCGAGAGATTAATTCGTGGGAGAGGAAATCAAGCTGACGCGCGGTGTTTTCCAGCAACGGCGTGTCCGGTACGCTGCCGTTACGGATGCGGCGCATAAAGCGCGCATCACGCAGCCGCAATACCGGCATCAGCCGCACCAGGTGGCGGGCACTTTCATCAATGTCTTCCAGCGGCAGCAAATCCCCTTGCGCATCAAGAAAACCGCGTAGCGTCATTACGCTGCCATCGTCAGAAAGCTCGCCTTCGTGCCGGTAGAACAAGCGACGATAACCGTCATTCCCGGCAACCCAGCAATCCGCCAACGGGCGATAACGCCGCGTGCGGTAGCGGCCGGGTTCGGATTCGCGGAAAGTCAGAATAATATGCAGATGATGTTCGCGTCCTTGCAGATCCCCCGGCGGAAACCAAAAATCATCGCGGACAAAATGGTAGAGATCCGTTTCCGGTGACAGTAGCAGGGTTAACGCGTCCAGCAGGCTCGATTTACCCCAGGCATTTTCCCCAATTAACACGTTGTTCTGCTCAAGCATCAGCGATAAACGATTAATGCCACGAAAGCCGACAATTTCCACGCGCTCCAGAATCATTCTTCCTCCGGCATCTCTGGGCTTTTCCGTCTATTCTTGAAGGAGTATAGCGGGACGAAAAGCGGCAGAACACGCGCTAAGTGCAATATTTCATTGAAATATATGCGATGGTTCCATCATTGTTATATTTAAAAAAATTAACCACGACATTAAATAGCATATATTTTTTATTTATCGAGTTAAGTAAAAATTTAACACCAGCTAAAAGCAATAACTTGCAACTTATTATCTACCTGAAATCAATTTACTGGTTTTTATAACTGGTTGTTTTATTTTGTTGCTCCCTACAATACGCACGCTTTTATTCACGCATCCATTGATGTCTGACACACGGCGCGGGCCCGTTTCTGTTTTTATTGAGGTGGCTATGTTTAGAAAATTAGCGGCGGAATGTTTTGGCACATTCTGGCTGGTATTTGGCGGCTGCGGCAGCGCAGTGCTGGCGGCAACGTTTCCGCAAACCGGCATTGGTTTTGCCGGGGTGGCGCTGGCGTTCGGTTTAACGGTCATGACCATGGCATTTGCCGTCGGGCATATTTCCGGCGGTCATTTTAATCCGGCGGTGACGCTTGGCCTGTGGGCTGGCGGCCGTTTTCCGGCAAAAGAGGTGGTGGGATATATTCTCGCGCAACTGGTTGGCGGCATTATTGCCGCAGCAGTGCTCTATTTAATTGCCAGCGGTAAAAGCGGTTTCGATGCGGCAACCAGCGGTTTCGCCTCCAACGGCTACGGAGAGCATTCACCAGGGCATTACTCAATATATTCCGCCATTATTATTGAGATTGTCCTGACCTGTGGTTTCTTGTTGGTTATTCACGGTGCGACAGATAAAAATGCACCTGCCGGCTTTGCGCCCATCGCCATTGGTCTGGCGCTGACGTTAATCCATTTGATTAGCATCCCGGTCACCAACACCTCGGTTAACCCGGCGCGCAGCACCGCCGTGGCAATTTTCCAGGGTGGCTGGGCGTTAGAGCAATTATGGTTGTTCTGGGTAATGCCGATTATCGGCGGCCTCCTCGGTGGCGTTATCTACCGTACGCTGCTGGAAAAACGCGCTTAATATAAAGACCCGGTTTTGTGCCGGGTCTTTTGCATAATCTTTCTTATTTTTTGCAGCTTTACTCATTTTCCACCTTTGGGTAGTGTGTTCCCCGGTGTTTTCACTTTGCAAGGATTCGGGCGCTTCATGCTTTCAGGACTGTTAATTATTCTTCTGCCGTTGGTCATCGGTTATCTGGTTCCCCTGCGCCATACTGCTGCGCTCAAACTTATCAATAAATTACTTAGCTGGATTGTCTATCTGATCCTCTTTTTTATGGGGATAAGCCTCGCCTTTCTCGATAATCTCAGCGCGAACTTACTGGCGATATTGCACTATTCGGCAGTCAGTGTGGTGGTGATCCTGCTGTGTAACGCCGCTGCGCTGCTGTGGCTGGAGCGCACGCTGCCGTGGCATCACCAACACCAGCAAGAAAAATTGCCTTCGCGTATTGCGATGGCGCTGGAATCCCTGCGTCTGTGCGGTGTGGTGGTGATCGGTTTCGCCATTGGTCTTTCCGGGCTGGCGTTTTTACGCTATGCCACGGAAGCCAGCGAATACACGTTGATCTTCCTGTTGCTGCTGGTAGGAATTCAGTTGCGTAACAGCGGCATGACGCTGAAACAGATTGTCCTCAACCGCCGTGGGATGATTATTGCCGTGGTAGTTGCCGTCAGTTCGCTGATTGGCGGTGTAATTAATGCGCTGATCCTCGGCCTGCCGCTAAAAACGGGCCTTGCCATGGCATCGGGATTTGGCTGGTACTCGTTGTCGGGCATTCTGCTTACCGAATCGTTCGGCCCGGTGATCGGCAGCGCCGCCTTCTTTAACGATCTGGCGCGCGAGTTGATTGCCATCATGTTGATCCCCGGTCTGGTACGCCGCAGCCGTTCTACCGCGCTTGGGTTATCGGGGGCGACATCGATGGACTTCACCCTGCCGGTACTCCAGCGCTCCGGTGGCCTGGAACTGGTGCCCGCCGCCATTGTGCATGGTTTTATTCTCAGCTTGCTGGTGCCGCTATTAATGGCCTTTTTCTCTGCCTGATACTTCATTGGCGGTAGATGCCTGCCGCCAAACTTGCGCTAAATCAATATCCCCTTAAATTGCCGACAAAATCGCTTTTAAGCCTCCCGACAGCAGCATAATCTTAAACATGTATTTCAAATATAACTTTAACATAAAGGTGTGACCATGTTTTGTGTGCAATGTGAACAAACCATCCGAACTCCGGCGGGCAACGGCTGTGCGTACGCGCAGGGGATGTGCGGTAAAACCGCTGAAACCTCCGACCTGCAGGATCTACTGATTGCCGCGTTACAAGGGCTCTCCGCCTGGGCCAGCAAAGCACGTGATTACGATCTGATCGACCACGAGATCGATAACTTCGCGCCGCGCGCCTTCTTCTCTACCCTCACCAACGTTAACTTCGATTCCGTGCGTATTGTCGGCTACGCGCGCGAGGCGATTGCCAAACGTGAAGCGCTGAAAGCACGCTGCCTCGCTATCGATCCGAATGCCCATGTCGATAACCCGATGGCCGACCTGCAACTGGTCAGCGACGATCTCGGCGATCTGCAACGCCAGGCGGCGGAATTCACACCGAACAAAGACAAAGCGGCGATTGGCGAAAACATCCTTGGTCTGCGTCTGCTCTGCCTGTACGGCCTGAAAGGCGCGGCAGCCTATATGGAGCACGCCCATGTGCTGGGCCAGTACGACAACGATATCTACGCCCGTTACCACAAAATCATGGCGTGGCTGGGTACCTGGCCTGCAGATATGAATGCCCTGCTCGAATGTTCAATGGAAATTGGCCAGATGAACTTCAGCGTGATGAGCATTCTGGACGCCGGTGAAACCAGCACTTACGGTCACCCGACGCCGACTCAGGTCAACGTCAAAGCCGTTGCCGGTAAATGTATCCTGATTTCCGGTCACGACCTGAAAGATCTCTACAACTTGCTGCAACAAACCGAAGGCACCGGCGTAAACGTCTATACCCACGGTGAAATGCTGCCCGCGCACGGCTACCCGGAACTGCGCAAATTCAAACATCTGGTCGGTAACTACGGCAGCGGCTGGCAGAACCAGCAGGTGGAATTTGCCCGCTTCCCGGGTCCCATTGTCATGACCTCCAACTGCATTATCGATCCGACCGTTGGTTCTTATGACGATCGTATCTGGACACGCAGCATCGTCGGCTGGCCGGGTGTTAACCATCTGGAAGGCGACGATTTCGCACCGGTGATCCGCCAGGCACAACAGATGTCCGGCTTCCCGTTCAGCGAAATCGAACACCTGATCACCGTCGGTTTTGGTCGCCAGACGCTGCTTGGCGCGGTGGATTCACTGATTGATCTGGTGAGCCGTGAAAAACTGCGTCACGTCTTCCTGGTCGGTGGCTGTGACGGTGCGCGCGGTGAGCGTAACTACTTTACCGATTTCGCCACCCAGGTGCCGGATGACTGCCTGATCCTGACACTGGCCTGCGGTAAATACCGCTTCAACAAACTCGACTTTGGCAACATTGAAGGCCTGCCGCGCCTGATTGATGCGGGTCAGTGTAACGATGCTTACTCAGCCATCATCCTGGCGGTGACGCTGGCGGAAAAACTGGGCTGTGGCGTTAACGATCTGCCGCTGTCGCTGGTGCTCTCCTGGTTCGAACAAAAAGCGATTGTCATTCTGCTGACCCTGCTCTCGCTGGGTGTGACAAATATTGTCACCGGGCCGACGGCACCGGGCTTCCTGACGCCGGATCTGCTGGCTGTGCTGAATGAGAAATTCGGCCTGCGCCAGGTGACGACCGTGGAACAGGATATGCAGCAGTTGCTGAGCGCGTAAGGAGCTAACCATGACCATGCCAACCCCTCAATGCCCGTGGCGTATGCAGGTTCACCATATCCAGCAGGAAACGCCGGATGTCTGGACACTTTCGCTGTTGTGCCACGATTACTACCCGTATCGCGCCGGGCAATATGCGCTGGTGAGTATCCGCAACAGCGCGGATACGCTGCGGGCCTACACCATCTCTTCAACGCCGGGCGTTAGCGAATACATCACGCTGACCGTACGCCGTATTGATGATGGCGCAGGTTCTCAGTGGCTGACACGGGAAGTAAAACGCGGTGATTATCTGTGGCTTTCCGATGCGCAGGGAGAATTCACCTGCGATAACGAACCGAACGATAAATTGTTGCTGCTGGCGGCAGGGTGCGGCGTGACGCCGATTATGTCAATGCGTCGCTGGCTGGCACATTACCGTCCGCATGCTGACGTACAGGTGATCTTTAACGTGCGTTCGCCGGAAGACGTGATTTTTGCCGACGAATGGCGGGATTACCCGGTCACGCTGGTGGCGGAAAATAACGCCACGGCGGGCTTTGCCTCTGGCCGTCTGAGCCGCGAGTTGCTGAACCAGGTGCCGGAACTGGCGGCGCGCACGGTAATGACCTGCGGCCCGGCGCCGTATATGGATTGGGTTGAAAGCGAAGTCAAAGCGCTTGGCGTGACGCGTTTCTTTAAAGAGAAATTCTTTACCCCAGTGGCTGAAGCCGCGACCAGCGGGCTGAAATTCAGCAAACTTTCGCCGATGAAAACCTTCTACGCGCCAGTAGGCAGCACGCTGCTGGATGCACTGGAAAGCAATAAAATGCCGGTCAATGCTGCCTGCCGCGCCGGTGTCTGCGGTTGCTGTAAAACTCAGGTAGTTTCCGGTGAATACACCGTCAGCAGCACCATGACGCTGACGGAACAAGAGATTGCCGACGGCTTCGTGCTGGCCTGCTCCTGCCACCCGCAAGGTGATTTAGTACTGGCATAATCCGCAATAAAAAAGCGCCCCTCATCCGAAGGGCGCTTTTTCTTTAAACCCTTTACTTCCAGGCAGGTGCGACGGAGTAACGACCCGCACCAATAAACGCAATCACCAGCGCCGCAATAAAGTAATACACCATGCTCTCAATCGCCCATGCGCCAGTCGCATCCAGCGATCCGGTTTTACCCACGCCGACCAGCAGCCAGGCCACAATCATGGTGAATGCCAGCACCAGCGCAGAAGGACGCGTCAGTACGCCGAGGATAATCAGGATCGGGCACAGCACTTCACCAATCAGCACGCCATACGCGATAAAACCGGGAAGCCCCTTCGCCGCCAGCATCCCTGCAATCCCATCAATACCGCCAATTAATTTGTGCAGCCCGTGGAATAGCATCAGCCCGCCGACCATCAAACGCAGCAGCAGACGGCCAAAATCTTCATGCGAAAACATCTTATTAACTGAGTTTAACAATGATTTAACCATTTGAAATGATTCCTGTTTTCATCGACCTGTGTCAGACTATTCCGATCTGTAACAAAAATAAACCCCTGTTTTATAAAAGCTCATTCTAAATCCGCTTTGTGACGCATTCATTGTCTAAGCTTGTAGGCAAGATCACAAAAAGGAGCGTCGTAGATGAAACAGACAGTGGCCGCGTATATCGCCAAAACGCTGGAGCAGGCAGGCGTAAAACGCATTTGGGGAGTCACCGGCGATTCCCTTAACGGCTTAAGTGACAGCCTGAACCGCATGGGCACCATCGACTGGATGCCGACCCGTCATGAAGAAGTCGCCGCCTTTGCCGCAGGCGCAGAAGCGCAACTCACCGGCGAGCTGGCTGTCTGCGCAGGTTCGTGCGGGCCAGGAAACCTGCATTTGATTAACGGCTTGTTCGACTGCCACCGCAACCATGTTCCGGTGCTGGCAATTGCCGCACATATCCCTTCCAGTGAGATCGGCAGCGGTTATTTCCAGGAAACCCATCCGCAGGAGCTGTTTCGCGAATGCAGCCACTACTGCGAGCTGGTGTCAAACCCGGAACAGATCCCGCAGGTGCTGGCGATCGCCATGCGCAAAGCCATTCTCAACAAAGGTGTGTCGGTGGTGGTACTGCCGGGTGATGTCGCGCTGAAACCTGCGCCGGAAAGCGCCAGCAGCCACTGGTATAGCGCCCCGCAGCCGGTTGTTACCCCCGCCGAACAGGAGTTGCACAAGCTGGCGCAACTGCTGCGCTATTCCACTAACATTGCGCTGATGTGCGGCAGCGGCTGTGCCGGGGCGCATAAAGAGTTGCTGGCGTTTGCCGGTAAGCTGAAGGCTCCGATTGTCCACGCCATGCGCGGCAAAGAGCATGTGGAATACGACAACCCCTTTGACGTGGGAATGACAGGCTTAATAGGCTTCTCATCGGGTTTTCATACCATGATGAATGCCGACACGCTGGTGCTGCTCGGCACCCAATTTCCTTACCGCGCGTTCTACCCCACCGATGCGAAAATAATCCAGATCGATATCAATCCGGGGAGCATCGGTGCGCATAGCAAAGTAGATATGGCGCTGGTGGGCGATATCAAAGCCACGCTTGCCGCTCTGTTACCGTTGCTGGAGGAAAAAACCGAGCGCAAATTCCTCGACAAAGCGCTGGAGGATTATCGCCAGGCGCGCAAAGGGCTGGATGATCTGGCAAAACCGAGCGACAAAGCGATCCATCCACAATATCTGGCGCAGCAAATTAGCCACTTCGCTGACGATGACGCCATTTTCACCTGCGATGTCGGCACGCCGACCGTCTGGGCTGCACGTTACCTGAAAATGAATGGCAAACGCCGCCTGATTGGTTCTTTTAACCACGGTTCGATGGCAAATGCCATGCCGCAAGCGCTGGGCGCTCAGGCCACATTCCCACAACGGCAAGTGGTTGCACTATGTGGCGACGGCGGTTTTAGCATGCTGATGGGCGATTTCCTGTCGGTCGTACAGATGAAACTGCCGCTGAAAATTATCGTTTTCAATAACAGCGTGCTCGGTTTTGTGGCGATGGAGATGAAAGCGGGCGGCTACCTGACGGATGGCACGGAACTGCAGGATACCAACTTTGCGCGTATCGCCGAGGCCTGCGGCATTACCGGTATTCGCGTGGAGAAATCGGCCGATGTTGACGATGCACTACAGCGCGCCTTCTCGATCGATGGCCCGGTGCTGGTGGATGTCACCGTGGCGAAAGAAGAGCTGGCGATCCCGCCGCAAATCAAGCTGGAACAGGCCAAAGGCTTTAGCCTCTACATGATGCGCGCCATCATCAGCGGGCGCGGCGATGAGGTGATCGAACTGGCGAAAACCAACTGGCTCAGGTAAAACAGAGGGCATTGCCCATCGTAAGAGAAGGAAATGCCGTGATCGATTTACGCAGTGATACCGTAACCCGCCCGAGCCGCGCCATGCTGGAACAGATGATGGCCGCCCCGGTCGGGGACGACGTTTACGGTGATGACCCGACGGTCAATGAACTGCAACGTTACGCCGCCAAACTCAGCGGTAAAGAGGCGGCGTTGTTTTTGCCGACCGGTACCCAGGCCAACCTGGTCGCCCTGCTCAGCCACTGCGAACGCGGTGAAGAGTACATTGTCGGCCAGGGGGCGCATAACTATCTCTACGAAGCGGGCGGCGCGGCGGTGCTTGGCAGCATCCAGCCGCAACCTATCGATGCCGCCGCCGATGGTACGCTGCCGCTGGACAAAGTCGCGGCGAAAATCAAAGCCGACGACATTCACTTCGCTCGTACCAAACTGCTGAGCCTCGAAAACACCCACAACGGCAAAGTGCTACCGCGCGACTACCTGCGACAGGCGTGGGAATTTACCCGCGAACGCGGATTGTCGCTGCATGTCGACGGTGCGCGCATCTTCAACGCGCTGGTGGAATATGGCTGCGAGCTGAAAGAGATCGCCCAATTTTGCGACTCGTTCACCATTTGCTTGTCAAAAGGTCTCGGCACGCCGGTGGGCTCCCTGCTGGTGGGCGATAAAGCGTATATCACCCGCGCTAATCGCTGGCGCAAAATGACCGGCGGCGGTATGCGTCAGGCCGGGATTCTGGCGGCAGCGGGCCTTTATGCATTACAAAATAATGTCACGCGGCTGAAAGAAGACCATGCGAATGCCGCGTGGCTGGCCGCGCAGTTGAAAGAGGCTGGCGCAGATGTGATGCGCCACGACACCAATATGCTGTTTATTCGGGTGGGCGATAACGCACAAGCGTTGGGCGCGTATCTGCGCGAGCGCGGCGTGTTGATCAACGCCTCGCCAGTGGTGCGCCTGGTCACGCATCTGGATGTTAATCGTCAGCAACTGGAAGAAGTGGTTCGCCACTGGCAGACCTTTTTACAGCACTAAGGAGCTGAACGTGGCGCAGCGGATCCTGGTGCTTGGTGCCAGCGGCTATATTGGACAACGGCTGGTCGAAGCGCTCAGCCAGCAAGGTCATCAAATCAAAGCGGTCGCGAGAAACTTAACTCGCCTGCAAAAGCAGCAACTGCCGGGCGTAAGCTGCCATCGCGTTGATCTCTGGTGGCCACAGGAGTTGCCCGCGTTACTGCACGATATCGATACGCTCTACTATCTGGTGCACAGCATGGGCGAAAACGGCAATTTCGTCGCCCACGAGCGGCAAATCGCGCTGAATGTGCGCGATGCGCTGCAGGGTTCGTCGGTTAAGCAGGTTATCTTTCTCAGTTCGTTACAGGCGAAGGGCGAAACGAATTCCGACCACCTGCTGGCCCGGCAATACACCGGCGATCTACTGCGCGCGGCGGGCATTCCCGTTACCGAATTACGCGCCGGCATCATTGTTGGTGCGGGTTCCGCCGCCTTCGAAGTGATGCGCGATATGGTGTTTAACCTGCCGGTGTTAACGCCGCCGCGCTGGGTGCGCTCGCGCACAACACCAATTGCGCTGGAAAATTTACTGCATTATCTGGTCGAGCTGCTTCAGCACCCCGCGCAGGAACACCGGGTGTTTGAGGCCGCCGGGCCGGAAGTGCTGAGCTATCAGCAGCAGTTCGATCACTTTATGCGCGTCAGCGGCGTTCATCGCCCGCTGATCCCGATCCCCCTCCCCACCCGGCTGATTTCCGTCTGGTTTTTACACCTCATCACCTCTGTGCCGCCGACCATCGCCAAAGCGTTAATTCAGGGCTTAAAGCATGATTTGCTGGCAGATGATACCGAATTGCGCCGTCTGATCCCTCAGACGCTGATCCGGTTTGACGACGCGGTGCGCCGCACCCTGCAGGAGGAGAAAAAACTGGTCAACTCCAGCGACTGGGGTTACGACCCGCAGGCATTTTCCCGCTGGCGCCCGCAATATGGTTACTACCCAAAACAAGCGGGTTACACAGTGAAAACCACTGCCAGCCTGAGCGCATTGTGGGAAGTGGTTAACCGCATCGGCGGCAAAGAACGTTACTTCTTCGGCAACATTCTGTGGCAAACCCGCACGTTGCTGGATCATTTAATCGGTCACAAATTGCCGCGTGGTCGACCTGCGCACCCGTTTTTGCAAACCGGTGACGCGGTAGACAGCTGGAAAGTGATCATTGTCGAGCCTGAGCAACAACTTGCGCTGCTGTTTGGTATGAAAGCACCGGGGCTTGGGCGGCTCAGCTTTACGCTGACCGATAAAGGCGATCACCGGCTGCTGGATGTCCGCGCATGGTGGCATCCGCACGGTATGCCAGGACTGTGGTACTGGTTATTGATGTTTCCGGCGCATCTGTTTATTTTTCGCGGCATGGCGCAGCGTATTGCCCATCTTGCAGAACAAAATAGAGAAAAAGTCTGAGCTTCACCGCTTTTCTTTTCGTCATCCCATTGCATCAGAGCGTAATTCACGGAAGAATGCCCGCGATAAAGCCTTTTCAACACAATGGATCGATATGAAAGTACTGGTCACGGGCGCAACCAGCGGTTTAGGCCGAAACGCGGTCGAGTATTTGCGGCAAAAAGGAATTAGCGTCAGGGCCACTGGTCGTAACGAAGCCATGGGCAAGTTACTCAGTAAAATGGGCGCTGAATTTGTGCACGCCGATCTGACCGAGCTGGTCTCCTCGCAGGCAAAAGTGATGCTTGCCGGGATCGACACGCTGTGGCACTGCTCAAGTTTCACATCGCCATGGGGAACCCAGGAAGCGTTTGATCTGGCAAATGTGCGCGCGACTCGCCGTCTCGGTGAGTGGGCCGTCGCCTGGGGCGTGCGCAACTTTATTCATATCTCCTCCCCTTCGCTCTATTTTGACTATCACCACCATCGCGATATCAGTGAAGACTTTCGTCCGGCGCGTTTCGCCAACGAATTTGCCCGCAGCAAAGCGGCCGGGGAACAGGTGATCGATCTGCTGGCGCAGGCGAACCCCAACACCCGTTTCACTATTCTGCGCCCGCAAAGCCTGTTTGGTCCGCACGATAAAGTCTTTATTCCGCGTCTGGCGCAGATGATGCACCACTACCGCAGCGTGTTGCTGCCGCGCGGCGGCGATGCGCTGGTGGATATGACCTATTACGAAAACGCGGTGCAGGCGATGTGGCTCGCCAGCCAGCCTCAGTGCGATAAGCTGCCTTCCGGGCGGGCGTACAACATTACTAACGGCGAGCCGCGCTCGCTGCGCAGCATCGTGCAGACATTAATTGATGAACTGGGTATTCACTGCCGGATTCGCTCGGTGCCCTACGCGATGCTGGATATGGTAGCGCGCAGCATGGAGCATTTCGGTGATAAACGCGCCAAAGAACCTGCGTTCACCCATTACGGCGTGTCGAAGCTCAATTTTGATTTCACGCTGGATATCAGCCGCGCCCAGCAGGAACTGGGCTATACGCCGATTGTGACGCTGGATGAAGGCATCAAACGCACGGCGTACTGGTTAAAAGACCACGGCAAACTGCACCGCTGAATGATTTAAAACGGGCCGGATTTGACGTCAGAAATTTTCTGCCCGCTTTTATCGATATAGAACCACTCCCCGCCGACCAGCGCGGTATGCTCGCCATCCTTTTGCGGTTTACAGCCGTTACACACCAGCGCTCTGCCCTCTTTAAACTGCCAGGCATAGTCAAATTGCGGCGCGATGCGGTTACGGAAATTGTCGTCCCAGTAGCCCACCTTGCCGTTCTGGCGCGAGCGCACCAGCCCTTCAACAAACCAGTCCGGGCCATTATCAAAGTGCACAACGGAAAGGTAACTGTCCGGCGAACGCACATAGTAATCGGCATCCATCAACCCGGCGGCGCGCATATAGTCATACAGACCGACCCATGACATCCCTTCTACGTCGCGGGTTTTCGCAAACAACGCGGGCAAGAATCTGAGCTTACCCTCTTTTACTTCAACGCATTTATCGAGTTTTTCCACGTTATCCGTGGATTTATCCCAGTAAGCACAGCTGAACACCGTCACCGGGTTTGGCGCGGCATGGGCAGAAAAAGCCGCCATCAGCAGCGCGCCTGATATGATGCGAAACCTCATCTCCATTGACCTCGTCATAAAAAAGCCGTGGGAATTATCCCGCCTGGCCATATTTTTCCAGTAATGCCTCGGCAATCGCCAGGCTTTCAGCGTCAGCAATGCCGTTCCACAGCCCCGGACGGAAATGCATTTGAAACGCCATAATTACCCGTTTTTGCTCTGCAGCCGACATCTGCGGTTTCACGTCGTAACCGTACCGCGCCAGTAAATCAAGCAGGGAAGCCGTATCTACCGGCTCATGCGCAGAACGACCATTTAAGTAAAACGCCACACGCTGCGCATCCGGCCAGGCGCCAATCCCCTGGGAAAACAGCGTTTGCCACGGGAACAACGGGCCGGGATCGTCTTTACGCTGCGGCGCGATATCCGCATGTGCGACGATATTTTGCGGCGCAATGTTGTAGCGCGAGACTATATCTTTTACCAGAGGAATCAATGCATTAATTTGCGCGGGCGCAAAAGGTGCGAATTGTTTTCCGCCAGCGGTACGTTGCCAGCCGCGATTTTCCAGTTCAATGCCAATAGAGGTGTCATTGATGCGTGTCGCTCCACGCCAGAAACTTGCCCCTGCGTGCCAGGCTAACTCCTGCTCTGGCACCAGTTGCCAGATCCGCGGTTTACCGTGATGCAGCGGTGGATCTGCCGGGATCAGGTAATGCGCACTCACCTGCTTATCCGTCAGAGTGGCCAGCGACACATCAAAATCATCGGCAGTATAGTGAATAACCAACACCTTAATTCGCGGATACGCCGCCTGCGCTTGCCGCCGGGTATCAAGCTGATAACCGTTTTTATCAATAATGCCTTTTTCACTGGCGCAACCTGCGAGCAGGAGTGCCAGCAACAGTAATGCGATATTTTTCATGCCCGCGTTTTCACCGCCGTACCGCTGACGCACACCATCAGCATACTGCCGTCTTTGCCCACCGTTTCGTAATCAACATCAATGCCCACCACCGCGTTTGCACCCAGCGCTTTAGCCTGCTCGCCGAGTTCGCGAAACGCGATATCCCGCGCCTTGCGTAGCTCTTTCTCATAAGCGCCAGAGCGGCCGCCAACGATATCGCGGATGCCGGCAAAGAAGTCACGAAAAATATTCGCCCCGAGAATCGCTTCCCCGGTCACGACCCCGCAGTACTCGACAATCGGTTGCCCTTCCAGCGTCGGTGTGGTTGAAAACTGCATCGGTTTCTCCTTTTAACGTTCAATGCGTTACACCACACATTATCAGATCAATACACTATTCTTGAAAGGTCGTGACTTCTGAAGAGAAATAAGGAAATCAATATGCGCTATTCAGTTTTGACTCTCGCCTTGCCATGCGCGCTGCTGTTAAGCGCCTGCACCACGGTAACGCCGGCATTTAAGGATACGGGCGCGCGCGTTGGACCGTGTGTGGAAGGCGGCCCGGATTCCGTAGCACAGCAATTTTATGACTACCGCATCGCGCACCCCGGTAACGACTGGACTACGCTGCGCCCCTATCTGAGCGATGATCTGAGCAAAATGCTCACCGCCGCCAGCCGTGATTCACGCAATGCCACGCTTTTAAAAGCGGATCCGTTCTCCAGCCGCAACGTCACCCCGGAAAAGGCTGACGTCGCCAGTGCATCGACCATTCCGAATACCGATGCACGGAATATTCCGCTGCGCGTCACGCTCACCAAAGGTGACCAAAGCTGGCGGGATGAAGTGCTGATGATCCGCGAAGGCCAGTGCTGGGCGGTAGACGATGTGCGCTATCTCGGCGGCACCGTTCATGCGCCCGCCGGAACGCTACGTCAGTCGGTAGAACATCGGTAATTATTTCATGCTGCAATAGATAACCCCCGTAAAATGTCTGGCATTCCACGGTGAATGCCGACATTTATGCCTGGTTCCCGCACCGCTCGGTATTTTGTGCTAACTTTATGTAGGAAGTTGGTTTATTTTTAAGTTTTAACGCACAAATATTGCATAACTATTCTGTCAACGTTACTATTTGCGGCCTCAATTGCTATCAGACTGCTTCGATGAGTATTAAATTAAACAGCATCAATTGCTTTTACGGCGCACACCAGGCGCTGTTCGATATCACACTGGATTGCCCGCAAGGGGAAACACTGGTGCTGCTCGGCCCAAGCGGCGCGGGTAAAAGTTCGCTGTTGCGCGTACTCAACCTGCTCGAAATGCCGCGTTCCGGCCAGTTAAGCATTGCAGGCAATCACTTCGACTTTGCCAAAACCCCGTCTGATAAAGCGATCCGTGAATTGCGCCAGAACGTGGGCATGGTATTTCAGCAATATAATCTCTGGCCGCATCTGACCGTGCTGCAAAACCTGATTGAAGCGCCGTGCCGCGTGCTCGGTTTAAGCAAAGATCAGGCATTGGCGCGCGCCGAGAAGCTGCTGGAACGTTTACGCCTTAAACCGTATAGCGACCGTTTTCCGCTGCATTTATCCGGTGGTCAGCAGCAACGTGTCGCTATCGCCCGCGCGCTGATGATGGAGCCGCAGGTGCTGCTGTTTGACGAACCTACCGCCGCGCTCGATCCGGAAATCACCGCGCAAATCGTCAGTATCATTCGTGAGCTGTCTGAAACCGGCATCACGCAAGTTATCGTGACCCACGAAGTGGAAGTGGCACGTAAAACCGCCAGCCGCGTGGTGTACATGGAAAATGGTCACATTGTTGAGCAAGGGGATGCGGGCTGCTTTGCCGCGCCGCAGACCGACGCGTTTAAATATTACCTATCTCACTGAAGAATCGGGATGAATGACAATGAAAAAAGTACTGATTGCCGCGCTACTTGCAAGCGTAAGCCTTACCGCTACCGCAGCCCAGACTATCCGTTTCGCCACCGAAGCGAGCTACCCTCCGTTTGAATCCACCGACGCGAATAACAAAATCGTCGGTTTCGATGTCGATCTGGCGAACGCATTGTGTAAAGAGATTGATGCGACCTGCACCTTTACCAACCAGGCGTTTGACAGCCTGATCCCGAGCCTGAAATTCCGCCGTTTCGACGCAGTGATGGCTGGTATGGATATCACCCCAGAACGTGAAAAACAGGTTCTGTTCACCACGCCGTATTACGACAACTCCGCGCTGTTTGTCGGTCAGCACGGTAAATTCACCAGCATTGACCAGTTGAAAGGCAAACGTGTTGGCGTGCAGAACGGCACCACGCACCAGAAATTCATTAACGACAAGCACCCGGAAATCACCACCGTTCCTTACGACAGCTACCAGAACGCGCGTTTGGATCTGCAAAACGGCCGTATTGATGCCGTGTTTGGTGACACCGCGGTGGTCACAGAGTGGCTGAAAGCGGACGCGAAACTGGCGGCAGTTGGCGATAAAGTGACCGACAAAGAGTACTTCGGTACCGGTCTGGGCATCGCGGTACGCCAGGGCAACACCGATCTGCAGCAGAAATTCAATGCCGCGCTGGAAAAAGTGAAGAAAGATGGGACTTACCAGACCATCTATAGCAAATGGTTCCAGAAGTAATACTGAATGAACGAAATGTTTCCATTAGCAAGCGCCGCCGGGATGACCGTCGGCCTTGCCGTTTGTGCGCTGATCATCGGCCTGATTCTGGCGATGATCTTTGCCGTTTGGGAGTCCGTTAAGTGGCGACCTATTGCCTGGATTGGCACCGCGCTGGTCACCGTACTGCGTGGCTTGCCGGAGATCCTGGTGGTTCTGTTTATCTATTTCGGCTCTTCACAGCTGCTGCTGACGCTCTCTGATGGTTTCACCATCAATCTGGGCGTGGTGCAGATCCCGGTGCAGATGCAGATTGAGAACTTCGACGTTAGCCCGTTTCTGTGCGGTGTGATTGCGCTCTCCCTGCTGTACGCGGCTTACGCCTCGCAAACTTTGCGCGGTGCGTTAAAAGCCGTACCGGACGGGCAGCGGGAATCTGGCCAGGCGCTGGGTTTGTCAAAAGGGGCGATCTTTTTCCGCCTGGTGATGCCGCAAATGTGGCGTCACGCGCTGCCGGGGCTGGGTAACCAGTGGCTGGTACTGCTGAAAGATACCGCGCTGGTATCGCTGATTAGCGTGAACGATTTGATGCTGCAAACTAAAAGCATTGCTACCCGTACGCAGGAACCCTTTACCTGGTATATCGTGGCGGCGGTAATTTATCTGGTCATCACGCTGTTAAGCCAGTGGATCCTCAAACGTATTGATCTGCGCGCAACCCGCTTTGAACGGAGGCCGGAATAATGCTCGAGTTTTTACCAGAGCTGTTCAAAGGCCTGCACACCAGCCTGACGCTCACCGTGGCGTCGCTGATTGTGGCGCTGATCTTATCGCTGCTGTTCACCATTGTGTTAACGCTGAAAACGCCGGTGCTGACGCACATTGTGCGCGGCTATATCACGTTGTTCACCGGTACGCCGCTGCTGGTGCAGATCTTCCTGATTTACTACGGCCCGGGGCAGTTCCCGTCGCTGCAAAACTATCCGGTTATCTGGCATCTGCTCTCTGAACCGTGGCTGTGCGCGCTGCTGGCGCTGTCGCTGAATAGCGCAGCGTACACCACGCAGCTGTTCTACGGCGCGATTCGCGCCATTCCGGACGGACAGTGGCAATCCTGCGGCGCGCTCGGCATGAGCAAGAAAGATACGCTGGCGATTTTGCTGCCTTATGCATTTAAACGCGCGCTGTCGTCCTACTCCAACGAAGTGGTGCTGGTATTTAAAAGTACCTCGCTGGCCTACACCATCACGCTGATGGAAGTCATGGGCCACGGTCAGCTTCTGTACGGGCGCACTTATGACGTCACCGTTTTCGGTGCCGCAGGGCTGATTTATCTGGTGGTCAACGGTCTGTTAACGCTGATGATGCGTCTGATTGAGCGTAAAGCGCTGGCATTCGAACGCCGCAATTAATTGCATAAATAGTAAACAAAGGCGAGCTAATGGGTTCATTGCTCGCCTTTTTTATTTTCATAAAAATATATTTAAGCATTTTTATTGAATATAAATTCATTTAATGGCATGGTTAGCGTCACGCTTTAGACACGGCAACAACAATAAGATTGACCGACAGGAGTTCGATAATGAAAAAACTGATACTCGCCGCCCTTCTCGCTTCGTTCGCCGCTGGTGCTTCTGCGGCAGATAAAATTAACTTCGGTGTTTCCGCCACTTATCCGCCATTTGAATCGATGGATGCCAGCAACAAAATCGTCGGCTTTGATATCGATCTGGCAAACGCGCTGTGCAAACAGATGCAGGCCGATTGCACGTTTACCAATCACGCCTTCGACAGCCTGATCCCGTCGCTGAAATTCAAAAAATATGACGCGGTGATTTCCGGTATGGACATCACCCCGGAACGTAGCAAACAGGTCGCTTTCACCGACCCGTACTACGCGAACTCCGCGCTGGTGATCGCCAAAAAAGATGCCTTTAAATCTTTTGATGATCTGAAAGGCAAACGTATCGGCATGGAAAACGGCACCACGCACCAGAAATACCTGCAGGACAAGCACCCGGAAGTAAAAACCGTGGCTTATGACAGCTACCAGAACGCGATTATTGACCTGAAAAACGGGCGTATCGATGGCGTTTTCGGTGACACCGCCGTGGTCAACGAGTGGCTGAAAACCAACCCGCAACTGGGCGTGGCGACACCGAAAGTGACCGACCCGCAATACTTCGGCACGGGCCTTGGCATTGCGGTGCGCCCGGATAACAAAGCGCTGCTGGAAAAACTGAACGCCGCGCTGAAAGCGATTAAAGCTGACGGCACTTATCAGAAAATCAGCGATCAGTGGTTCCCGCAGTAATTATCTTTCAGGCCGGGTAGCTCCCGGCCTGTTAACGCAGCGCCCCCGACGTTTCCGTTCCCCGCCCGACACGCTCCATCGCCACCGGAATGCTTTTATAAGCTGGAATACCGCTTTTGGTATCGTGGCTGTCCAGCGGCACCAGGATATTCGCTTCCGGGTAATACGCGCCGACCGAACCCGGTGCCATATCCAGCACCACAATCGTCAGGTTATCCATGCGCCGCGAGGTGGGGTTACCGTCAGGATCGAGCGCGATAATATTGACCTGGTCACCGACGCGTAACTGCCGCGTTTCTGCCTCATCGGCGTTAATAAACAGTACATCGCGCCGCCCGGTCACTCCACGATAGCGATCGTTAAGCCCGTACAATGTGGTGTTGTATTGATCGTGGCTTCGCAAAGTGGTTAATACCAGATCGTGACACTTCAGCGATCGCGGATCTTCGTTAATTCCCTGCATCACTTTGAATTGCGCCAGACCCGACGGTGTGTTCCATACGCGTTCCGAAGCCGTGTTACGCAAACGAAATCCCCCCGGTTTTTTAACCCGCTCGTTGAAATCGCTAAATGCGGGAAAAACCGCTTCGATAGCATCGCGAATATTGCTGTAGTCGCTGACCATTTTTTCCCAGTCCACCACGCTATCCGGCAGGGTTGCTTTCGCCAGTGCGGCCACCAGCGCAGGCTCGGATTTCAGATGCGGCGAGGCAGGCGTTAAACTCCCGCGCGAAGCATGTACCATCGACATCGAATCTTCGACCGTCACGCTCTGCGCGCCCGATACCTGCATATCCGTTTCCGTGCGCCCGAGCACCGGTAACAGATAATTATGTTTGCCTAACAGCAGATGCGAACGATTCAGTTTCGTCGCCATATGCACCACCAGATCGAGCTTGCGCATCGCCGGGAAGGTGGTTTGCGGATCGGAAATCGCTTCCGCCAGGTTGCCGCCAAGGCACAACAGCGCATTCACTTTGCCATCGCGCATCGCCTGAATAGCGGCCACCGCGCCGTGTCCGTGTTGTCGTGGCGGCTTGAAACCAAACACTTTTTCAATATTGTCCAGCAACTCGGGATACGGGATCTCAGTAATGCCCACCGTGCGATCGCCCTGCACATTCGAGTGGCCGCGCAGCGGGCAAATACCCGCCCCTTGCTTACCTATGTTGCCGCGCATCAGCAGCAAGTTGGCAATCTGCTGCACGTTCTGCGTACCGTACTGGTGCTGGGTGATCCCCATGCCGTAACAGATAATGGTGCGTTCGGCATCGGCGTACAGCCGGGCGATATTCTGGATCTCTTTACGCTCCATGCCAGAAACTTTAAGAATGTGTTGCCAGTCGGTCGCGTCGAGATCGGCTTTCAGCGCCTCAAACCCCTGCGTATGCTGGCGAATAAACGCCTCATCAATCACGCCAGGCTCGCCTTTCGCCAGTGCCTCTTCGTGCATCGACAGCAGGATTTTCATCACGCCTTTCAGCATCGCCGCGTCACCGCCCACCCGCACTTTGTAGTAGGTCGATGCCAGCTTCGTGGAGCTTAACGCCAGCATTTCAATCGGGCTTTGTGGCGACGTGAAACGCTCAAGCCCCCTTTCGCGCAGCGGATTGATGGCCACAATCGTCGCGCCGCGTTTTGAGACTTCGCGCAGCGTGCCAAGCATTCTGGGGTGGTTGGTTCCGGGATTGTGGCCGATGCACAACACCAGATCGCAGTGGTCGAAATCGTCCAGTTCCACCGTGCCTTTACCGACACCAATAGATTCCGGCAACCCCACGCTGGTCGGCTCATGGCACATATTGGAACAGTCCGGGAAATTATTGGTGCCATATTCGCGGGCAAACAGTTGCCAGAGAAAAGCAGCTTCGTTAGAGGCGCGCCCGGAGGTATAAAATTCGACGCTGTTGGGATCGTCGTAGCCGCGCAGATGTTCACCAATCTCGCGAAAGGCGGTATCCCAGTCGATGGGCTGATAAGTATCGCTGGCGGCGTCATACTTCATCGGGTGGGTTAAACGCCCTTCGCCTTCCAGCTCAAGCGCGTTCCTGTTCCACAACTCACTGACCGTATGCGTAGCGAAGAATTCCGGCGTCGTGCGTTTACTGGTGGCTTCCCATGACACCGCTTTCGCGCCATTTTCACAAAATTCAAACGACGAGGTATGTTGCGGATCGGGCCACGCGCAGCCGGGGCAGTCGAACCCCTGCGGTTGATTAACTTTGAACAGCGCGATGACGTCCTGCTTCACCGACATTTGCCCGCGCAGTGCATCCGCCACTGCTTTCAGCGCGCCCCAGCCTCCTGCCGAACCACCATACGGCGCGATACCCGTTGTCCGATTTTGATCTTTCATGTTGCCCCGTTTTTCTGTGACCCAAGTTGGCTTAAGCCTGGTACAGAAAACGCGGGCTGGAGCGGCATAACAGGAACTTAGTCGCACTAAGTTCTTAAAAAATGTTTCCGCGTTGCGCTGAGATCAGCGTTTAACCAACAGCGTCAACACCTCGTAATGCGCGGTATGCGGGAACATATCGAACAGCTGAACGCGCTCAATGCGATAACCCGGCAGCAGGCGAATATCTTTCGTCATCGTGCTGGCGTTACAGCTGGAGTAGATGATGTACGGCGGAGCCATGCGGCTTAAATAGTCGCACAGCGCCGCGCCAATTCCGCGCCGTGGTGGGTTAACCAACACCAGTTCGGGCATATCGTGCGAAGCGGTAGCAAACTGGGTTGAATCCAGCGCCTGGAAGCGCAGGTTTTGTAAACCCAGCGCTTGTGCCGATTGGGTCGCGCAGGCAATCGCTTCCGGGGCAATCTCAATACCGGTCAGGCGCATCTCCGGCGTAGCGCAGTGCAGACCAAAACCGCCGACGCCGCAAAACAGGTCCCACATATGCTTAACCGGCAACGTTCGCACCCAATCGCGGGCGGTCGCATACAACGCGCTGGCAACGATCGGGTTGGTCTGGAAAAAACTCTGCGGGCGGATCCACAGCGGCACGCCGTTAAAGTTTTCCGCCAGCGCCTGCTGCCCGGTGAGAAAAATCTCCGTCTCACCTTCCATGATCGCCATATGTACCGGCTGGATATTGGCAGAAATCACTTTCAGTTGCGGCAATTGCGCCTGCAGTGCAGGCAAGGCCGCGCGTAACTGCGCGAGTTTCGCCTCCGAGCGCAACACAAAGCGCAGCATCATGCCGCCATCCTGCTGGCTTTCGGTCAGCAGCAGGTATTTCAGCTCACCGCGTTTACGCGCAACGTTGTAGGGCGTTAAACCGGCGCGGGCGATAAACGGTTTGAGCGCAGCAAAAACCGGGGCAAAAGTGTGCGGGTAGAGCGGACAGTCGGTCAGATCTTCGGGCGTACCGTCGCGATGCAACATGCCAAGCAGCGGTTTTTCCACACTGCCACTGACCACCATTTTGGCTTTATTACGAAACCCCTGCTCCGGGCCACTCACTGGCGAACACCACTGGGCGACAGACAAGCCGTCCAGCAACGTGTGGAGATCGTCCATTTTCGCGGTAAGTTGCTGTGAGACCGGTTGTTCTATCCATTGACAGGAACGACAACGACCAGCATCGAAGAGAGCGCACTGCATAGTAAAGCCTTTCATTTTGCGGGGCCGGGATTGTACCACCGTTATTGCAGGCGGAAAAAGCGTCGGCTGGGGGCGGGAACAAACAGCAGGAATAACACCAACAGATCGGGGAGTTTTTGCATCACTAATGCGTGGAAAATCTCGCGTCGGGAACCACCGGCAATGCTGAAGAGCTCCGGGTAACCATACCCAAGCGAAGCGGCCCATAAATAGCCCGTTGCCACCACTTGCGTGCCGAGATAGAGCCAGCGCGCCCAGCGTCGCCCTTTCACCACCGAGAAAGCACAGAGAATTTCGACAAACACTAAAAACAGGCTGCCAAGGAAAACCAGCGTCAGGCTCCAGGTCTGCGCGCTGCGCTGCACAAAATCGAGCAGGCCGCGCCATCCCAGCAAATTAAACACCATCAATACATCAACGCAGCGAATCATAATAATGGCGATGGCCGCCACCTGCACCAGTGCCGGCACATTCAATTTCGCGTGATGAGCGGTTTTCTTGAAGAACCCCAATCCGATGATTTCCCTGTGAAAAATGCCGCGACAAGCGCGGCATCAGCAACACAATTTCACGATTCTAATAAGTTCAGCCTTGTCTTGCACGCTGGATATCACGGATCCGCTGTTTTTCCGCCCGCGCCATTAAATACCAGGCGATAAAACCAACAATCCCGACCACACCAAGGATAAGTGTCGCCAGCGCGTTGATTTCCGGGTTCACCCCCATGCGCACGCTGGAGAAGACCAGCATCGGCAATGTCGTCGCTCCCGGCCCGGAAACAAAACTGGCGATCACCAGGTCATCCAGCGACAGGGTAAACGCCAGAAGCCAACCGGAAACAATCGCCGGCATGATCATCGGCAGCGTAATAACAAAGAACACTTTTAGCGGCGTCGCACCAAGATCCATTGCCGCCTCTTCAATGGAGCGGTCCAGTTCACGCAGGCGTGAAGAGATAACCACTGCCACATACGCGGTACAGAAGGTCACATGTGCCAGCCAGATAGTGAGCATCCCGCGATCGGCGGGCCAGCCAATCGCATGGCCGAGCGCCACAAACAACAGCAGCAGTGACAAGCCGGTGATCACATCCGGCATAACCAGCGGTGCGGTTATCATAAAGGCGAAACCGTTTGAGCCACGAAAGCGCCCAAAACGCACCATTACCACCGCCGCGATAGTCCCCAGCACCGCCGCCATCGTCGCCGCACAAGCGGCAATGGTCAGGCTTAACCCCACCGCGCTCATCATCGCGTCGTCGTGAAACAGCTCGCCATACCAGCGCGTCGACCAGCCTGCCCACACGGTGACCAGCCTTGAGCTGTTAAAGGAGTAAATCACCAGCATCAGCATTGGCGCGTACAGGAACGTAAAACCGAGCACGAGGATCAAAATGCGCCACGAAGAGCGCACTACCGGTAAGTTGTTCATGCGTGGTCCTCCCCTTGTTTCTGCTGATGTTTGTGGAACCACATGATCGGCACAATCAGCAACAGCAGCATAATCACCGCCACCGCCGAGGCTACCGGCCAGTCGCGGTTATTAAAGAACTCCTGCCACAACACGCGGCCAATCATAATGCTGTCCGGGCCGCCGAGCAGTTCCGGGATGACAAACTCGCCAACCGCCGGGATAAACACCAGCATCGAACCGGCGATAATTCCGCCTTTGGTCAATGGCACAATCACGCTGAAAAAGGTTTTCAGCGGGCGCGCACCGAGATCCAGCGAGGCTTCTACCAGTGAATAATCGATACGCGTCAGCGCGGTATAAATTGGCAGCACCATAAACGGTAAATAGGCATAAACAATCCCGATATACACCGCGAGATTGGTATGCAGGATCGTCAATGGCTGATCGATAACGCCCAGCCACATCAGGACGTTATTCAACACGCCGTTATTTTTCAGGATCCCCATCCACGCATACACACGGATCAGAAACGAGGTCCATGACGGCAAAATTACCAGCAGCAGCAAAATATTACGCGTCGACGGTTTGCTGTGCGCCACCGCCCAGGCCAGCGGATACCCCAACAGCAGACAGCAAATCGTTGAGATCGCCGCCACCTGTAACGACTGCAGATACGCTTCGAAGTAAAGCGGATCGTCGGTAAGTTGCAGAAAGTTGCCGATATTCAGCGTTACCGTCAGTTGGCTGTCCGCCCACTCGATAAGATCGGTATACGGCGGAATCTGCCGCGCCATCTCTGCAAGGCTGATTTTGAACACAATCAAAAACGGCAGCAGAAACAGCAAAGTCAGCCAAATGTAGGGCAGCGCAATAACCAGTTTGCGCCCGTGACGCATCTGCATGCGCCCGAGCCATAAAGTGAAACCGCCCGGTTTTTCGACGCGGGACGGTGGCTCAAGTGTACTCATCGCCGCTCCTTAAACCGTCAGAACCACACAACTATCGGCATCCCAGCAGAGGCGAACTTCATCGCCCCAGGTTGGCGCGCCTTTACGGTAGCGATGCGCATTTTGCAACTGGGCACTGATCATCTGCCCGCTTTGCAAACGCACGTGATAAATAGAGAGGTCGCCGAGGTAGGCGATATGCACCACTTCCCCGACGGCAAAGTTATAGCCGTCGGCCGGCGGATCTTCGCAGAGCATGATTTTTTCCGGGCGCAGTGCAACATACACCGGCACGTTATCCACGACCGACGCATCGGCGTCCACTTTCAGCGGATGCACCAGCCCCGGCGAATCGATCACCAGACCATCGTCCTGACGCTCTTTCAGCAGCCCTTCGAACACATTCACCGAACCGATAAACTCGGCGCTGTAACGCGTGGTTGGGTGCTCGTAGATCTCTTCCGGTTCGCCGATCTGCACAAACTTACCGCGGTTCATGATGGCGATACGCCCGGCCATGGTCATCGCCTCTTCCTGGTCGTGGGTCACCATGACGCAGGTCACGCCGACGCGCTCAAGAATATCCACCACTTCGAGTTGCATCCGGTCACGCAGTTTTTTGTCCAGCGCCCCCATCGGTTCATCCAGCAGCAGCAGTTTCGGGCGTTTCGCCAGGCTGCGCGCCAGTGCCACACGCTGACGCTGGCCGCCAGAAAGCTGGTGCGGTTTACGTTTGGCGTACTCACTCATGTGCACCAGGTGCAACATTTCAGCCACGCGGCTGGCGATTTCCGCTTTCGGCAACTTGTCCTGTTTAAGGCCGAAAGCAATGTTCTGTTCCACGGTCATATGCGGGAAGAGCGCGTAGGACTGGAACATCATATTGATCGGGCGCAGATAAGGCGGCACATGTGCCAAGTCTACGCCATCAAGCATGATTTGCCCGTGGGTCGGCAGCTCAAAACCAGCGAGCATGCGCAGCAATGTTGATTTACCGCAGCCGGACGCGCCAAGCAGGGCAAAAATTTCACCTTTATAAATGGTCAGACTGACATCATCAACGGCGTGCTGACCATCAAAGGATTTGGTCAGATTGCGAATTTCCAGCAGCGGCGTCAGGTCCTTGCGGCTCTTCGCCTGTGGGCGGGGGATAGCGTCATTCACTCAAGTGCTCTCCGGCAAAAACATCAACCCGTTTCAACGGGTTGTCGTACAAATGACTGGACAGAGGCGGCATCACCTCTGTCCATTTTTGGGGCAGGCGCACCGCCAAGGTGCAGCCTTATCACCTGTCAGGTGATTGAATTATTTGCCGCTTTTAACTTTAGTCCACGCGCGGGTTCTTACGCGGTCGATTTTCGGATCCTGGACTTTCAGCGTAAAGAGTTTGGCGAAAACATCCGGCGGCGGGAAGATAGCCGGGTTATCACGCACTTCTGCGCTGATCAGCGGAACCGAGGCTTTGTTACCGTTGGCGTAGAACACATGATCGCTAATATGGGCAATCACATCCGGGCGCATCAAGTAGTTGAGGAACTGATACGCTTCGTCTTTGTTTTTGGCATCAGCTGGCATCGCGAAAACGTCGAAGAACGCCAGCGCGCCCTCTTTCGGAATGGTGTAATTGATATTCACGCCATTCTTCGCTTCTTTCGCACGGTTTGCCGCCTGCCACACATCGCCCGCCCAGCCAATAGCCACGCAGATGTCGCCATTTGCCAGGTCATTAATGTACTGAGAAGAGTGGAAGTAACGAATGTTCGGACGCAGTTTTAACAGCAGGTCGGTCGCGGCAACGCTGTAATCATCCGCTTTGCTGCTGTTCGGATCTTTGCCGAGGTAGTTAAGCACGGTGGCAAAAATCTCTTCCGGCGCATCAAGGAATGAGACGCCGCAGCTTTTCAGTTTTTCCAGGTTTTCCGGTTTCAGCACCAGATCCCAGCTGTTTACCGGCGCGTCTTTGCCAAGCGCGGCTTTCACTTTGTCAACGTTATAGCCAATCCCGGTTGTCGCCCACAGGTACGGGATAGCGTATTTGTTGTCAGGATCGTGCTTAGCGACCATTTTCAGCACGTCCGGATCGAGGTTTTTCCAGTTCGGCAGTTTGCTCTTATCAAGCGGCTGGAACACCCCGGCCGCCAACTGACGCTCAAGGAAACTCGCGGAAGGCACCACCAGGTCAAAGCCGGTGCTGCCCGCCATCAGTTTGCCTTCCAGCACTTCGTTGGAGTCAAACACGTCATAAACGACTTTGATGCCCGTCTCTTTTTCAAAATTCGCGACGGTGTCCGGCGCAATATAATCAGACCAGTTATAAACATGCAGTGTCTTTTGCTCGGCTGCGAGCGTGCTGGCAGAGACAGCCATCAACGCACCCGCGACAAGACCTGATACCCATTTTTTGCTCAAGGCGGTCATATCTCATTCCTTCTGGAAAGTCCGTTAACATACGAACTAAATGTACGCATCATAAGATATGCAAGAATCATGCATATTTTGTCACTCTGCACAGCCCCGGAGAAGAAAACGCTTCCGGCTGACACCGCATGCTGTTTTAAGCATCGCAAGAATAACTGTAGCCAGGGTTTGAGGCTATAGGTCAGATTAAAAAACGCCTTTTATCAATTTTTTATGCAGGATACGTCTATGTGATAAGCCGTTACGCGAGGAATAGCGGTGAAAAATTCTTTAAGGAAAGGTTAATAGCAGAATAAAAATATTTATTATGCAGCCGCCATGGCAGCGACTGCGTTAATGCTGCGCAGAGTCAGTGGAGAAAATTGTGCGACTCTTCATCAGCCGCCATCTCTTCTTCGCCAGGCGTGAACAGCAGTTGATGTGCGTTGGCTTCCATAATAACCATTGAAATCTGCTCTTCACTCTGGCGCATAAACCAGGCGAACTGTTCAAACGTAATGGCCGGCCCGACGCATAAAGACTGGCACACCACCAGTTTCGGCAGATTATCATCCTGAATGTCGAGAAATGCTTTCACGGTTAAAGAGCTGGCATTGATGGCGGAGAGATCGGCGGCCAGCGCCAGCAGTGCTGACGGTTTGACTTCTGCCATAGCGGTAAACAGCACAACGTCATTAACAAGGTCGACTTTTGCATCAAACACGCCATCAAAATTTTGCATGTGCGGCAGGTGCAGCGCCTGACAGTTATCGCACTCAAAAAAGTTAATGCCCAGTTCATCCAGCCAGTGACGCAGCGTGTCCAGACCCGGAACGACGAGTGAATCCATAAAGCAGTGCTCTCTTAGCGAAAAAATTGGCCATAGCTTACGCAAAAAGGCCAGAACGTACCATTAATTGCGCGGGAAAATCGCCTCAACCGCCGGTTTTCAGGCAAAAACCCGGCGTTGCCTGGCGTTCGATCCACTGGATCATGCGACCCGCAATATCAATGCCGGTGGCTTTTTCGATACCTTCCAGTCCGGGTGATGCGTTAACTTCCATCACCAGCGGGCCGCGTTCGGCGCGCAGGATGTCGACGCCAGCCACATCCAGCCCCAGCGTTTGCGCGGCAGCCAGCGCGATTTCACGCTCACGCTCGGTGATATGTGCCACCAGCGCCTTGCCACCGCGATGCAAGTTGGAGCGAAAATCACCCTCTTTCGCCCGGCGTTCAATGGCAGCTACCACTTCATTTCCGACCACCAGACAGCGAATATCGGTTCCCTTCGCTTCGGCAATAAACTCCTGCACCAGGATGTGCGCATTCAGACCGCGAAAAGCGTCAATCACGCTCTCTGCTGCCTGGCGGGTTTCTGCCAGCACCACGCCGATGCCCTGCGTTCCTTCCACCAGCTTCACCACCAGCGGCGCGCCGCCGACCATATCAATCAGATCGCTGGTATCGTCCGGTGAATGGGCAATACCGGTTACCGGCAGATCAATCCCCTGACGCGCCAGTAACTGCAACGAACGTAGCTTGTCTCTGGCGCGGGTGATCGCCACCGACTCATTGAGTGGATAACTGCCAAGAATTTCAAACTGACGCAGCGCAGCGGTGCCGTAGAAGGTGATGGCCGAGCCGATACGCGGGATCACCGCATCGAAATGCGGCAACTGTCGGCCTTTATAGTGAATAGACGAAGCCGCCGGACTGATATTCATATAACAGGAAAGCGGATCGAGGATCTCGACCAGATGACCGCGCTGCATCGCCGCTTCGCGCAGGCGTTTACACGAATAGAGCGTTCCATCCCGGGACAATATGGCAATTTTCACCCTGCACCTCTCTAAAAAGACCTGTCAAAGCAGGCGTATGATACACGCAGCGACGTGCAGGATGAACGGGAATTAGCGTGTCGCCCATCCCTGTTTATGCAAATAGTCGAGAATAAACGGGCGGCTCTCTTTAATAATGGTGCGGCGAATATGGTCGCTCCAGGTGTCACGCCGCGTATTGCTGTCGCGTGTCATATAGTAGTGGGCAATCTCCTCGTCGTATTGCGCCAGCACCTCTTTATCCAGCGGCTGATAGCAGTTTTCATGCACCACCAGTTGCGCAGGCAGACGCGGTTTCTTATCGGGCGCATCCGCCGGCCAGCCAATGCACAGGCCAAACAGCGGCAGCACATGTTTTGGCACCTGCAATAACTCACCTACGGCTTCAATGCTGTTACGAATTCCGCCAATATAAACGCCGCCAAGCCCGAGCGACTCTGCCGCAGTGAAGGCGTTTTGCGCCATCAGCGCGGTATCGACTACGCCGAGCAGCAACTGCTCCGCCAGACCTGGATTCGCCTCTGGGCAAATCTGGAAATTACGATGGAAATCGGCGCAAAACACCCAAAATTCCGCCGCCTGCCCCACGTGCTGCTGCCCGCCGGTAAGCGTCACCAGTTGCTGGCGTAGCGCCGGATCGGTGATGCGAATTATCGAGCTGCATTGCAAAAAACTGGAGCTGGATGTCGCCTGCGCGCTGGCGATAATCGCCTCGCGCTGCGCCTGGGTAATCGGCTGATCGGTAAAATGGCGAATGGAGCGATGGGCGCACAGCAATTCAATAGTTGGTGTCATGAATAATCCCCCAAATAAACAAGACCCTCAGTATAGGCGAAGCCTGCGCCGTCGCAGTATCCGCAATTTGCGCTGAAAGGTTGTAAAGATTAAAGCAACAGGCATAACCTGCTTTTCATTACGCGCAGTTATGGTCATGATAACCGGCAGTTACCTTCAGATTTGGGAGAGAGTATGTTTGCTGTAATTTTTGGCCGCCCTGGCTGCCCATACTGTGTACGCGCAAAAGAACTGGCAGAAAAACTGACCGCCGAGCGTGATGATTTCAATTATCGCTACGTGGATATTCACGCGGAAGGCATCACCAAAGCCGACCTCGAAAAAACCGTCGGGAAACCGGTAGAAACTGTGCCGCAGATTTTCCTCGACCAGAAACACATTGGCGGCTGCACAGATTTCGAAGCCTACGCCAAAGAACATTTCGGCCTGTTTGCCTGAGCCGAGCAACGCCCTCTTTCTGAGGGCGTTTTATTTTTTGCAGCGCAGAATTTTGCGCACAAAAAGATAGAATAACCCGCCCATTCCGCACCAGAAAATCGCGCTGAACAACCAGGCAATAACCTGCCAGTTCGACTGCGAAGAGGCTAAATGCAGGTAAATCAGTACATAGCAGAATGGAGCCGCCAGCACGGCGCCGAAAAGCGGCACGATCGCTTTGCGTCGGCGAGCAATCAGCCCACCGACAATGCCGGGAAGCGTGAAAAGCAGTAAGCCTAATTCAGGATTACCGGACACGGGTAGTGCGCCTTTCATATTTATGACCAGCAACAAACACACCGCAATAAAAAGTAATGCGCAGCAAATAACGCCGACCCGACTTCGCCTGTTTTTCAAACACGCCTCCTGACTTTTTCTCTATCGCACTAACAACTCGTTCAAAAGAATGTCCGGACAGATAAAGCGTTGCGGCAATCCGTGCCAGAAAAGCCCCCACGTAAATACGCGATTCTCACTAGCCGTTGTAATCTAATACGATTAAACTAGCGGCCTGTTTTTGTTTTGTGAGGAGTGTCTGGTGTTGCACCGCTTTTTTCATACGCCAGCGCATGAGCAAAACACTAGCTCAAATAACCATTTCTTTCAACAGCTTACAAGTAAACAAGAAGTTAGCCTCCGTGAATATAAACGTCGCAGATTTGTTAAACGGGAATTACATACTGTTATTGTTTGTCGTTCTGGCACTTGGACTTTGTCTCGGTAAATTACGACTGGGTTCTGTTCAACTCGGTAATTCCATTGGCGTTTTAGTGGTTTCATTATTATTAGGCCAGCAGCATTTCAGCATTAACACGGATGCACTTAACCTTGGCTTTATGCTGTTTATTTTTTGTGTCGGAGTTGAAGCCGGACCAAACTTTTTCTCTATTTTTTTTCGCGACGGCAAGAATTACCTCATGCTGGCGTTGGTATTAGTTGGCAGCGCACTGTTAATTGCGTTAGGCCTTGGCAAACTGTTCGGCTGGGATATTGGCCTGACGGCGGGTATGCTGGCGGGTTCGATGACCTCCACACCTGTTCTGGTGGGCGCGGGCGACACGCTGCGCCACTCTGGTATGGAGAGCGGGCAACTCTCCAGCGCGCTGGATAACCTGAGCCTCGGTTATGCCCTGACGTACCTGATTGGTCTGGTGAGCCTGATTTTCGGCGCACGTTATTTACCGAAATTGCAGCACCAGGATCTGCAAACCAGCGCCCAGCAGATCGCCCGTGAACGCGGTCTGGATACCGATGCGCACCGTAAAGTTTACCTGCCGGTGATCCGCGCCTACCGCGTGGGGCCGGAGCTGGTGGCATGGGCCGACGGTAAAAACCTGCGCGAGCTCGGGATCTACCGCCAGACCGGGTGTTATATCGAACGCATTCGTCGCAACGGCATTCTCGCCAGCCCCGACGGTGATGCCGTGCTGCAAATGGGTGACGAAATTTCGCTGGTCGGTTACCCGGACGCGCACGCGCGCCTTGACCCGAGTTTCCGCAACGGCAAAGAGGTGTTCGACCGCGATCTGCTCGACATGCGTATCGTCACCGAAGAAGTGGTCGTCAAAAACCACAACGTTGTGGGCCGCCGTCTGGCGCAGCTCAAGCTGACCGATCACGGTTGCTTTCTTAACCGCGTGATCCGTAGCCAGATCGAGATGCCGATTGACGACAATATTGTGCTCAACAAAGGCGACGTTTTGCAGGTCAGCGGCGACGCGCGTCGTGTAAAAACCATTGCCGACCGCATCGGCTTTATCTCTATTCACAGCCAGGTCACCGACCTGCTCGCCTTCTGCGCGTTTTTTATTGTCGGGCTGATGATCGGCATGATCACCTTCCAGTTCAGCTCCTTCAGCTTCGGCGTGGGTAACGCTGCCGGCCTGTTGTTCGCCGGGATCATGCTCGGCTTCCTGCGTGCCAACCACCCGACTTTCGGCTATATCCCGCAGGGCGCGCTGATGATGGTGAAAGAGTTTGGCCTGATGGTATTTATGGCGGGCGTGGGCTTAAGCGCCGGTAGCGGTATCGGCAACGGTCTTGGCGCAGTGGGCGGTCAGATGCTGATTGCCGGGCTTATTGTCAGCCTGGTACCGGTGTTAATTTGTTTTCTGTTTGGCGCGTATGTACTGAAAATGAACCGTGCTTTGCTGTTCGGCGCGATGATGGGCGCACGCACCTGCGCCCCGGCAATGGAGATCATCAGCGACACGGCGCGCAGCAATATCCCGGCGCTGGGCTATGCGGGAACCTACGCCATCGCCAACGTTCTGCTGACGCTTGCGGGGACATTAATCATCATTATCTGGCCGGGTCTCGGATAAGTCTGAAGCTGAGAAATATTTCAGTTATGCACAGAACTTTTTTGTGGGGCGTCAGTCATAACTAGTGCCACTGCTTTTCTTTGATGTCCCCATTTTGTGGAGCCCATCAACCCCGCCGCTTAGGTTCAAGGTTGATGGGTTTTTTGTTGTCTTGATTTTATTGCCTTTAAAATCAATCATTTTCAGTTGTGGAAATTTAGTAAAGGCGACAAAGTGGCGACATACAAAAATTACTTACCCTTGCCTTTGAGTTTGTCCGACAGATAGATAACAAGGCAAATCAATGCAAAGCAGCCCAAAAACCCGCCCAACTTAAGAACCCAGCCATCAAGAACAACAAGGCAAGCAAAAGCCGCGATAGATAAGATCCCTGTACCCAGAGCATCGAACATGTTGACCGCATGCACCCATATTTTTTCAGAAACGCTATTTTGCGAGGATTTTGCAGATTTCATCCTGTATCCCTTTACACTGCATTGGGTGACTGTGAATGTACGCGAGGTATGGTTCAAGAGGCTTTTCAACGAGAAAATAAACCATATCAAGGTTCTTTGGCGAAACCTGTACATAAGTGGAGGTATATTTTGCCGCTAATCTGCGAGATGCCCTTGCCGCTTCTTCAATAATGCCCTGAATCATAATTACATTGAATGTGAGAGTCGAAGCACCACGTAAAAGATAGCCACCTAAAGCAGAGGTTTGAACTTGCGCTACGATCTTATCTGATAATCGTCTGGCAAGATAAAATTGCGCTCCTGTGCGACTTCCCAGTTTCGCATCGGAATAACCCATTTTATCGTTTATCGCTTTCTTTCCATTTTCATCTAATTTTGAATAGAACTCAGTGATGACGATAGAAATCAACTGCCTTATCGGTTCTTCATTTGATATAAGTCCTTTAAAGACACGCATGAATCGCTCTGTTTCATATTCATTACGTGCTTTCAAATCTCGCCCTAAAAAGCCGGAGCCTTCAAGGGTTCTGACACCAGAAAAATAGAGGCTTTGAGGTATCGAGGCCAAGCCATCAACTATCCCCTGCGCTATCAATTTTGCATCCATAAAATCCATCTCTAGATATGCGGTGCTGAAAGGTTAATCAAAACACTTGTCTCTTACTACCCATCCCACTTTCGTTTTAAGATTATTCTTACCTATCATCGCAAAACATAACTGCCGGTGTACTTTATTGAAGGACATCACATAGCACATAGGCTCTCAATGCTCGTAAGTTACTATCCATGCATCTGACTCATAATTGCTTGATCGTTGGCTCAAACCCAACAGGGGCCACCAAATTTTACATTTAAAATCATAAAATTAAGCTACTTCAATCGAAGCAGCTTTTTTGTTTCTGGAAATCACTGCCCCTTTTTCGTCCCCCAAAGGACAAAATGTGATTAGCGTTTTTAACAGTTGAGGATGTAGCAATTTCGGACTCGGGTCCAACTCCCGCCGAATTCAACCCATCAATAGTCAGGGCTTAACATTATACCAATTTAAGACTAATCTCATATGCACGATACTAATTCCCCTAAATTGATCCATAATGTTAAGGATAATTTCATGGCTTTTAATCTCACTCGAATGACCGTTTATGCGCTTCTTTGTGCGTTAGAAGAAGATCTTCGTTCCATAGTAACAAGTTATGTTCTAAGGCCAGATAATGCGGGAAAGAAACTTCCCGTTGAACTATTAGAGAAAGCCAAGCGAAGATTTGAGAAAGACATTGGTACTGTAATGGATGGTGTTGAGCCAATTGATCTGGTTGAATACTTTGATTTAGGAGACACATATCAAGTTATAAATTCAAATGGAAAGGATATTCCTGAACACATATATAAATTCATAAAATCAATTACAAAAGACTTAGATGCTCTTGTTTTAATAAGAAATAGAGTCATGCATATCCGACCTTTAGATGTCGAAGATTATCCAACGTTAGTTTCAATCTGCGAAAAAATAATAAAATCAGACATTAATTGCTGGAGCAATCTTGTAGAAATCACCGAAAAGATAAATAACAACCCAAGTTTTTTATTGTCGATAGAAATAAAAAATTATGATGAAGAAAAGTCCAATCATAATTTACCACTCCCTGATTTTGATGAAACGGGATTGATAGGAAGACAAGAAGATGTTAAAAAAGTCAAACAACTATGCTATGGAGCTTTTCCGGTAATTTCTATTGTTGGTGAGGGTGGCGTGGGTAAAACCGCCCTAGCTCTCAAGGTTGCGTATGAAATACTTGAAGATGATAAAAATCCTTTCGATGCAATTGTATGGGTTTCATCAAAAACAACACAGATAACAGTCAATGAAATCAAAGAGATTAAAGAAGCAATTTCCACCTCAATAGGTGTAATTCAAGAAATATCAAATCAGATAATAGGTGTAACTACTCACCAATCGAATTTCGAAGAAATCATTGACTATCTGACTACTTTTAAAATCATTTTATTTATAGATAATCTAGAAACAATCCTAGATGATAATATACGAGATTTTGTAGGTGCACTACCTCAAGGCAGTAAAATAGTAATAACATCAAGAATAGGTCTTGGTGCATTTGAATATCCTGTAAAATTGCAAGGAATCGAGGAATCACACGCATCTCAATTAATGAGGATATTGTCGAAAATAAGAGGTGTTAAGTCACTTGAGAAAATTGATGAAAAAGTATCGAGAAGCTATGTCAACCGGATGTCAAGAAATCCGAGTTATATCAAATGGTTTGTAAGCTCCGTTCAAACAGGCCTTAGCCCCGAGACTGTTCTTCAAAACTCTAATATGTTTCTCGACTTTTGCATGTCGAACGTCTATGAGTATCTTTCGCCAAATGCCCGAACACTTACAGCAGCGTTGCAGTGCGCTCCGGGATTAAAAGATGTACCTGAACTATCCTATTTAACAGGGTTTGATTCACTTCAAACACATCAATCTATTCAAGAACTGATGTCTACAAATATGTTATCTCAGTCATCTAAAACCAAAGGCGCAAGTGTTAAAACCACTTATCAATTATCTGAACTGGCAAGATTATATTTAGGTAAGAATCACAAACCATCTCAAACTTATCAAAGAAGTATTCATGAAAAAAGAAATAAACTAAACGCGCTTTTTGAAAAGCAAATGATGGTGAGAAATGAAGACAAATATAACCCTCTTAATATTAAGTTCAGAGATAAGACTGATAGGGTTATAGTCAAGATGCTTAGGGATTCTCAATCATTTATTAGAAATGGCCACCATGATAAAGCCTTTGAATTACTCACGGAAGCCCATAAATTATCTCCTGATTATTTCGAAGTCGCACGCGTGATGGCTTATTTACATCAGCAAAACGGTGCAATTAGCGATGCTCGAGAACAATATGAATTAGCAATCGTATTATCACCCGAAACACCGCAACTTCATTATTGGTTTGCAAAATTCTTATTACGTGAAGAAGATAATATAGATGATGCTTTGATTCAAATAAAGCTGGCTCATGATTTGGATCCTAGCTCTACTGAAGTTTCATTAACATTGTCTAGAGTATATATGTTCCTGCACAGATTCGATGAGGCTGAAAAGGTGCTTATTGCAATTGAACCGGATATTGAACACTCTAGTGAACATAATATAAAAATATTCAAAGATACCCAAATTCAAATTGCTTATCGAAGAGCCGATAATTCAGCTCAAAAAGGAGAGTACTCCGATGCAATGTCTTTTCTTGAAGATATGCGTAGCCTATTTGATGATCTTCCTGATTTTTATAAAGATATTCACATCAGAAAAAAATTATCCAAGTGTGATTTCTTGCTAAAAACAATCTTCCGTAGTGCGGATCAGTTAATCGTTCACAGAGCTGAAATGTTTAAATCATGGCTAGAAATAGAATGCGCTTAACTGCAACTGACGCAATGATTGCACGGGCCAGGACTTACCTGGCTCGTTCCTTGCCTCCATGACACAAACCTACTTTTCTAATTAACTGATTCTAAACATCTATTTAGGAGTTAGAAGAACGATCACAGTGTTGGCATATTTTTTGTTGCCTTTTTTCATTGCCCCTCCTCGATTTGAACCGCTAAGAAGCCCGTGTTTCGCCTTCCCTCTGACTCTGGCGAAGCAATACAGATTTGGTAATATCGATGCCGAAACAGCTCTACTCGCTATAACGGGAAAACGATGAAAGCGGAAGAAAATAGACTCGAAAGCTGGCTAAAAAAATCATTATACCGCGATGTTTTTTATAAAATAGGCATGTGGTGCGTTATCTCTATTATCTCGTTTTATATTGCAGGGAAAACGGCCAGTTTTGATATCGCAAAATATCTGCTTAGTTTTTTGGATAAAAGCATGCCGCAACTTAATTACGGTTGGATGGTGTTATTCATTATTGTCCCGATATCCTTTTTCATGAAAGATATGGAAGCCATGAAACCCGACACCTGGGGAATGGAGACCCTGCGAGGCAAGGTTGGTGCAGCACTGCGCAAAATGACCAGCGACCTGCTGCTGTGGTCCAGCGGGATTTCTACAGCGTTACTGACAACATCATTAATAGCGCTCGCGATTCTCTTTTACAGAGAGCCTCAAGTGACCTATAAAAGCCTTGTGCAAATCACTTTTGTATTAACGGTATTATTCATTTTCTTATTTGCCAATGTATGGTGTTATTTCATATTAAAACGCAACAACGCTGTACTCTTTTCCATTATGAATAGTCAGCGAGGGATAAAGTTAGGACATCTTGTTATTATTCTATTCTGTTTATACGCCGCGCATAAAATATCTGTCGATATCGACAAAAAAGCGACAGTTGAACAATCTCAGCCAAAAACGTCTTAAAACGCCACGCGAAACCATATCGCCCACAGCACATAAACGCCACCCGCTAAAAAGCAGAGCCCGTAGGCCCATACAATCCCCGACTCACGGCGCAGGTAGAATTTAAGCGGGTTGCGGTGCAGATTGGCAGAGTTATAAGTTTTATGGAACTGCGTCATCTGTTGCGCACCTTTGCTGATAAGCGCAAAGAAAAAACTCACCGTTATGATCATTGCAAACGCCATATAACACTTCAAAAACAACCTGAGACCGGTAAACACCCACGGGCCAGAGTCTCTGCTGACACCAGCAACGCCGTGCTTTTTCAGCATAATGGCAGCAGCGCTTAACATCAGATGCACCAGCAGAAAGAGGCCAAAATGTTTCGCATTCGTGGCAAAGGTATTTTTTAAAGTGATACCAAAGATCCAGGCGAAAAACGCTGCCGCGGATATCAGCCACATTACCGTGTTTAAAAACATTCTATTCCTTTTCAATAGGTTGTTTGAATTTCCCATTTTTGCATTAATACTTAAGCGAACGCCAGCACCGTGTTTTTCATGGTGCTCTTTTTTAACCCTCACCCGACACCGCAAGGAGCCCTCCGATGCTGATTTACAACGTCTTTGGTCGTTATATTGGTGTGAAACGCGTAGCGGATGACTGGCAGATATTTCGTGTGGACAGAAGCGAAGGCAAGCATTCGCGGCTTTATAACATCATCATTCCCGGTGAATTAAGCGAAGCAGAGATCCCCGGCTGGCTGGGGGATATTTTCCATGAGGCCGCAACGGAAAAACATCCCGATGTTTTTCGCGTGGAATAGAGGAGCAGAAAATGTGTGCACTGTGGTACAGCCAAAGGCCGTTCGATGTACGGCTGGAGTGGGGTTTAGCCGCAGCGGAGCACCTGGCGCGGGAAGCCGATTGTGTGGTGATTGTCGACGTGATGTCATTCTCCACGTGCGTTAGCATCGCCACCGATAACCAGGCGCTGATTTACCCGTGGCCATGGAAAGATGCCAGCGCGCAGCGCTACGCGCAGGAAAACCATGCCGATGTTGCCAGCTTCAATCGCACCTTTGCCGGAGGCAAATACACGCTCTCGCCCACCTCGTTAGTGCCTATTCCTGCCGGACACCGACTGGTGCTCCCCTCACCTAACGGTTCCACCCTTTCGTTTAAAGCACGCGATTGCGGCGCAGCGGTGTTCAGCGGGTGTTTTCGCAACCGCCTGGCAACAGCGAAGGCTTGTGCAGGTTTTGAGCGCATTTTGCTGATCCCGGCCGGGGAACGCTGGCCGGATGGCAGTCTGCGCCCGGCGGTGGAGGATTATCTGGCTGCGGGCGCCATTATCGCCGCACTTGGTGCGCGTAAACTCTCGCCTGAAGCGCAAGCAGCAAAAGCCGCATTTCAGGGCGGTGAATTCAGCGATCTCCGTCACTGCGCATCCGCTAATGAACTCCACGCACGGGGTTTTTCAGCGGACGTAGAATTGTGTCTTGCTCTTGACGCAAGCCATCGCGCCTGCGCATTAATCGACAACGCGTACCGCTCCCTGTCCGGCGAGACGCCCGATCATTAAGCGAATGGCTTCGCGGCTCAGCGGCTCGCGATCGACCACAAAATGCAGCGTCATCCCTTCGATAAACGCATCCAGCGCACGTGCCGTCATCGGTTCGAACCAGCACTCCAGCGTGGTCTGGCTACTGCGCATCCAGTCTTGCATCACATTTTTCAGCGTGGGCTGGCGGCTCATAAATGCATACAACTGATACATCAGTTCCATATTGCGCGTGGTGGTCACCTGAGCGCTGTATATCAGCTCGGTTAGCGCCTCACAGGCTTTTGCCTGACTGTCAACGCCGTCGAAAAAAGCGGCGTATTGCGCCGACATCTGGCGGGTAAACAGGCTGAAAGCCTCTTCTAACAACGCATCGATACCGGAAAAGTAATAGGTCATTGAGCCCAGCGGCACATCAGCACAGCTGGCGATTTTACGGTGCGTCACCGCCTGAATCCCATGTGCGGCAATGGTATCCAGCGTCGCTTGCAGAATGCGGTCACGCCGCTGCGGGTCGTTGGGTCTTCGGGCCATAGATCCTCTCACTCATTTATGTACAAATGTACACTTCCTTGCTAGTGTTGTCTTATCTTTTCTTTTTTCACAGTGACGTTATGACTGAAAATGCATCGCGAAAAGCCCTGCAACATCGCTTGTGGGCGCTGTTTACCTTCTTCTTTATACCGGGGCTATTAATGGCGTCGTGGGCCACGCGAACGCCAGCAATCCGCGATATTTTATCGGTCTCCACCGCGGAAATGGGCGGGGTGCTGTTTGGCCTGTCGGTCGGTTCGATGAGCGGCATTCTCTCCTCCGGCTGGCTGGTAAAGCGCTTTGGCGCGCGGAAAGTGATCCGCGCCAGCATGTCGTTCAGCGTCATCGGCATGATGGTGCTAAGTATCGCGCTGTGGCTGGCGTCTCCGCTGTTATTTGCCATCGGCCTGGCGTTGTTCGGCGGCAGCCTGGGTGCGGGCGAAGTGGCAATGAACATCGAAGGCGCGGAAGTCGAGCGTGAGATGGGCAAAACCGTGCTGCCAATGATGCACGGTTTTTACAGCTTCGGCACGCTGGTCGGCGCAGGCATTGGTATGAGCGTTACCGCTATTGGCCTGTCGGCCAACTGGCACATCCTGGCGGCGGCACTGGTGGCGATTGTTCCCATCATACTGGCGATTTCCGCCATTCCACCTGGCACCGGCAAAGACTCCGCCGAGGAGAAAGCGCGAGGGAAAAAAGGGCAGCCGTTCTGGCGTGATACTCAACTGTTGCTGATTGGCGTGGTGGTGCTCGCAATGGCATTCGCTGAAGGTTCCGCCAACGACTGGCTGCCACTATTGATGGTGGACGGACACGGCTTTAGCCCAACGTCCGGCTCGCTGATCTACACCGGTTTTACCCTTGGAATGACCGTCGGGCGATTTGTCGGCGGCTGGTTTATTGACCGTTACAGCCGCGTCACGGTGGTGCGCGCCAGCGCGTTGATGGGTGCGCTGGGCATCGGGCTGATTATCTTCGTTGATAGTGCCTGGGTGGCGGGCTTCTCGGTTATTTTGTGGGGGCTTGGTGCCTCGCTCGGTTTCCCGCTGACCATTTCCGCCGCCAGCGATACCGGCCCGGACGCGGCAACCCGCGTCAGCGTGGTCGCCACTACCGGCTACCTGGCGTTTCTCGTCGGCCCGCCGCTGCTCGGTTTTCTCGGCGAGCACTACGGCCTGCGTAGCGCCATGCTGGTGGTGATGGGGCTGGTGTTGATTGCCGCCGTGGTTGCCCGCGCGGTCGCCAAACCGGCCCCGGAAACCCAGGCTGAAACCTGCTGATTGCGCGGCGGCGCTGTTGATGAGCGCCGCCCTAACCTTCCAGCGAATTCCCCACCCGTTTATCACGCAGGAACACCGCCATCAAGCCCAGCCACAGCACGCCGTTGGCCAGGTTGAAGAGGCTGAACAAGCCATTGCCGCCGCTCAGCCAGGCGTGTTTACTGATTTCGATACCGACGGTAAAAATAAACATCTGTAACATGCCCATTGCCGCCGAAACGGTGCCTTTACTCATGTCGCTGGCAAACAGGGTCAGACGCACCAGCCCGGCATTTGCCAGCCCAATACCAAAGGCGTAAAGGCTCAGCCCGGCGGTCATCCATAAATAAGCATGCGAAGAGGCAACAGTCGCGACAGCGGCCAGCAGCAACCCGGCCGCAATTGGCCAGCCGCCCATAATGATCAGCGCGCGCACGGTGCGCCGGGAAGTCAGTCGCGCCAGCACCAGGTTACCGATAATCAGTGCGCCAAAAATCGGCACCTGCAACAGGCCATACTCATAGCTGCTCAGTTGCTCGCCGCTGATGATGATAATCGGCGACTGGGCAATCCACGCCAGCAGTGGCAGGCTGACAAAGCCTGTCGCCAGCGCCCCGGCGACAAAACGCAGGTTCTTCATCACTTCGGCATAGTCGCGCCACAAGGCTTTAAAGGAGAGCTTTTCACCGAGCCGCGTGGCGGTCTCCGGCATCGCCCGTTGCAGGCCAAAAAAGGCGAATGCCGCCAGCAACGCGAACAGCACAAACATTCCCTGCCACGGCGCAGCATGCACCCACGCAGCCCCCACCAGCGGGCCAAGCAGCGGCGCTATCAGCGCCACGTTTGCCATCAGCGCAGTGATTTTTATGCACACCGCTTCTTCGAAAGATTCCTGGATTGCCGCGTAACCGACCGCGCCAATAAAGCACAAGCTAATGCCCTGCAAAAACCGCAGTAGCGTGAACTGCTCAATGTCCTGTGCCAGCAATGTTGCCAGGCAAGTAACGATAAACCACACCACGCCGGTTAGCATCACCGGACGACGGCCAATGCGATCCGACAGCGGCCCCAGCAGCCACTGCAAAAACATGCCGCCCGCAAGGTAAGCGGTCATTGACGTTGGCACCCACTCAATGCCGGCGTTGTACTGCTCCACCACGGCCAGCATGCCGGGCTGGATCATATCGTTGGCGATATAGGTGGAGAATTCGTAAAGCACCAGGCAGAGGGGAAACAGTAGCGCCCGTCGTCCCAGACGTTGGCTCGTTAAGGTATGGTTTTGCATGCAATCTCTTCATCTATGAAAAATCGCGCAGAGTGTAATCAAAGCCGCTATGCAGCGATAGGAAATTCTCTGTCACAGATTAAATAAAGCACATTTCAGTTCGTTTAAGGTTCACTTAAGTGCACCGCCGTAAGATACGCCCTCAGTGGTTCGCTCCAGGAATCGTCTAACTCTCAGATGAGTAAGACAAAACCCCTTTACCGTTGACCATGCCGCTTTTATGGTGGGCGCTTTCGCGTCAATTTTGCTTATTTCATCAAAGAGTAACAAGCGTATGTTAGAGAGCCTGAATTACACCCTCTTTTACTGGATTAACGCCACGCCAGACTCTCCGCGCTGGCTGATTGCGTTTGCCGATTTTGCCGCCAGCGATTTAATCAGCATTGTGCCGCTGCTGGCGGTTGGCCTCTGGTTATGGGGTCCACGCGAGCAAGTGAATGCGCAACGCCAACTGGTGATTAAAGTCACGCTGGCAATGCTGGTCAGTCTCTGTTGTTCGGCGTTACTGGGGCATTTTTTCCCGCACGATCGTCCCTTTGCCGATCGCGTGGGCTACAACTTCCTGCACCACGCGCCGGATAGTTCTTTCCCGAGCGATCACGGCACGGTGATCTTCACCTTTGCGGTCGCTTTCCTTGCCTGGCACCGTTTGTGGTCGGGCGCGCTGTTGATGGTCATCGGTCTGACTATCGCCTGGTCACGCGTTTATCTTGGGGTGCACTGGCCGCTGGATATGCTCGGCGCGCTGCTGGTGGGTATCGGCGGCTGTTTGTCCGCGCAAATCCTCTGGCAAGGCTTTGGCCCGGCGCTCTACCACAGTGTGCAACAGCTCTATCGCGCCTGTTTCGCCCTGCTGATTCGCCGCGGCTGGGTACGTGACTAAGCCCTGAGGCAAAGGTAATATGAACGCCCTGCTCAATGCAGGGCTTTCTTTATATTCAGGGGAATTATGGAAACAAGACGCGACGAACGGATAGGCCAGCTGCTGGCGGCGCTCAAGCGCAGCGATAAACTGCACCTGAAAGAGGCGGCGACGCTGCTTGGCGTATCTGAAATGACCATTCGCCGCGATCTCAGCGCCAACAGCGCACCGGTAGTGCTGCTGGGCGGTTACATCGTACTGGAGCCGCGCTCCGCCAGCCATTATCTGTTAAGCGATCAAAAAAATCGTCTGGTAGAAGAGAAGCGCCACGCGGCAAAACTCGCCGCCGGGCTACTCAAAGCACATCAGATGGCCTTTTTCGATTGTGGCACCACTACGCCATGGATCATTGAAGCCATTGCGGACGATCTGCCCTTCACCGGCGTCTGTTACTCGCTGAACACCTTTCTGGCATTACAGGAAAAACCGCAGTGTCGCGCTATTCTCAGCGGCGGTGAGTTTCACGCCAGCAACGCCATTTTCAAACCATTGAACTTCAATGAAACGCTGAATAATCTGCGCCCGGATATTGCCTTTTATTCGGCGGCGGGCGTGCATGCTCAGCAGGGCGTGACCTGTTTTAATCTGGAAGAGTTGCCGGTAAAGCACTGGGCGATGACCAGCGCGCAATACCATGTTCTGGTAGTGGATCACAGCAAATTCGGTAAAGTGCGTTCGGCCTGCATGGGGCCATTAAGTCGCTTTGATGTGCTGGTCAGTGATTGTCGCCCCGACGAGGCGCTGGAGAACGAAGCGAAAAAAAACCAGATAACATTGCTCTATTGACCGTGCCCGGTTGGGCACGGTCGAGGTTGTATCAGGAGAACCAGCCGCCAAACCACTGGTGGAATTTCAGCAGCACAAAGTCCCACATCCGGCCGATAAACCCGGCCTCTTCCACCGCTTCCATCACGACCAACGGGCGTTGCTCAATGGTTTTACCGTTCAACTGAAAATCGATGGTGCCCACCACCTGGCCTTTAGCCAGCGGTGCCTGCAGTTCCGGCTGCGTTAAGGTGTAGCTGGCTTTCAGGTTATTCATTTGCCCCTTAGGAATGGTGATTGATCCTGCTTCACCCGCGCCAAGTTTCGCTTCACTCTCATCGCCAAACCACACACGCTGGCTGACAAACGTCGCGTCCGGTTTGATAGGCGTAACCGTGTCGAAGAAACGGAAACCCCAGGTGAGCAATTTTTCTGACTCGTTAAAGCGGATACGGTCCGTTTTCGCCCCCAGCACCACAGAAATCAGGCGCATATCCCCTTGCGTCGCCGAGGCCACCAGGTTGTAACCCGCGCCATCGGTGGTGCCGGTTTTCATGCCATCCACGTTCATGCCGGTGTTCCACAGCAACCGGTTACGGTTCGGCTGGCGGATTTTATTAAAAGTGAACTCTTTTTCTTTATGAATCGCGTACTCATCCGGCACATCATGAATCAGTGCCTTGCCGAGCAACGCCATATCGCGCGCGGTGCTGAACTGCCCCGGCGCATCCAGGCCGTGCACCGTTTTAAAGGTGGTATTGGTCAGACCGAGTTTTTGCGCGTAGCTGTTCATCAGGCTGACAAATGAGTCCTGGCTGCCCGCCACGAAATCTGCGATAGCGATACTGGCATCGTTGCCGGACTGGATAATCACGCCTTTGTTGAGATCGGACACGGAAACCTGGTCGCCGGGTTTCAGGAACATCAGCGAAGAGCCACGCAGCGCCGGGTTACCGGTCGCCCAGGCGTCTTTGCCGACGGTCACTGTATCAGTGAGATGAATTTTTCCGGCTTTCAACGCCTGGCCAACCACATAGCTGGTCATCAATTTCGTGAGGCTGGCAGGATCGAGCTTCTCGTCAGCGTTGCCTTCTGCCAGCACCTTACCGCTGGCGTAATCCATCAGGATCCACGCCCTCGCATCGACCGGGGGCGCACCCGGCGTCTGTTCCACCGCGTACAACGAAGGGGAGAAAAGCATTAACAGCGCAGAGCCCGCAACCAGGCTGCGAAGGGATAAAGAGAAATGCGTCATAGGGGCCACCCGAGTATCCATTCAAAAACGTCACAACACCGTGCCGCAACAAACGGTGAGTAATAGCGCACAAACGAAACGAAAAAAACCGTCACTGGGTAAAGTTTTTAAAGTTTACGCAATAACCGCGTGGTGCGTGCCGTTTGTGCTGAATATTTATCCCCTGAATAATTCGAGTTGCACCTTGCGCGTTGAGCCGTGCTTGCGCTGGCGCCGAAGGAGCGACGCTTACGAAGGAACCGGTAACAAAACCCGCGCATCTGCAACTTGAAGAATGACGGAGATTGGCACACGATGAATGTCACACCGACACTCATTCACACCACTGAGGTAAAAATGATAACGCTATGGGGCAGAAATAACTCGACTAATGTCAAAAAAGTTCGCTGGCTACTGGAAGAGCTGGAATTACCGTACCAGCATATTCTGGCGGGCAGAGAGTTCGGCGTGAACCATGAGCCTGAGTATCTGGCGATGAACCCGAATGGTCTGGTGCCGCTGCTGCGTGATGATGAAACCGATGTGGTTTTGTGGGAATCCAACACCATCGTACGTTATCTCGCGGCGCAGTACGGTCAGGGCCGTTTATGGGTTGAATCCCCTGCTGAGCGTGCGCAGGGGGAAAAGTGGATGGACTGGGCGCTGAGCACCCTTTCGCCAAAACATGGCCCACTGTTGCAGGGACTGGTGCGCACCGCGCCGGAACAGCGTGACAACGCCGCGATTGAAGCCAATAAAAACGCGCTGGATGGGCTGTTCGCGATGCTCGACGATGTGCTGGCAAAACAGCCGTGGCTGTCCGGGGAAGCATTTGGCTGCGGGGATATCGCCGTCGGCCCGTTTATCTATAACCTTTATAATATCCCCGGATTACGCTGGGCACCGCACGCCAACCTGCAACGCTGGTATGCGCAATTGTGCGAACGTCCCGGCTTCAAAAATGCGGTAATGATCCCGGTGACCTGAACCTTTTTTTGACCGGTGGCGCTGGCATTATCACCTGCGGTTGATGGTGAAATGCGCCCGGCGCCATCCGGTCCTCCCACGCGGCAACCCGCCGGTTTCGCGGCCTGGCGCAGAGACGTTACTCCTCGCCATCCGCAAACAGCGGGTCGTCTTCTAAAGGAACCAGGCTACTTTCATCCCACTCGATCTCATCCATTGCGTAGTCAATAACATCGACTTCGCAGCACTCCTCCAGCAGCGCTTCTGCCTCATCAAGAAGTTCGATTGCATCCTGATAAAACGCCATCACGTCAGGTTCGGCCACTTCGTCATTATTTATCGCATCGAGTTTATGGATAGCAAAATCGATATTCTGCAAACTCTCCTGCAAAAGCGTCACCTCTTCGCCACACTCCATACCCGAAATTACCGCAGCATGATCATCACTCAGCGCGTCATCCCGCTGAGTAAAAGCGTGACCGGCTAAGCCAGATTGTCTGGCGACCGACAGAAATGATTGTGATCTTTTCTTTAAAAAATTAGCCCGTTCTAATGACAGACCCAACTGCTCAGTGGCGATATTATCCATCATACCCATCTCGTAAAGTAATATAAGATTTTGGTTACTGCTAAATAATTATTTTTCACATGGCTTGCATGCGGTACTGAACTGAAACACGCCGAAGCAATACCGGGACGGTTTCTATATATTGAAAGCAGGTACTAATGGCGTTGCTCATTTCCCTGGGGGAACTGGAATTTAAATAATCATCCAATGTTATCAACGCACACTCATAGGTAAATAAAAAATCGGTCAACTCTGGCGGATATGGCTGCAGCGTCAGTTCATCGCGAAGCTCATTATACAGGGCCATCAATTTTTTCAGCGCAACGCAGGCGTCTGTCCTTTTGTTTTCAAATGCATGCTCATTCAATGCAGGTTTGATAATGGCAAGTAGCGATCGATGAACGTTGGTATATTTTGAGTTAAGAAACATGAGTCACCTCTGACATCTAAATTTGCCAGCGTCTACACCCGGCGTTTTCATTGACGATTAAGAGCGATAAAAAAGACACATTCTAAAAAAGGCGCGGCACTACTGCTGAGAGACAAACACTTATCAAAAACGTAATGTTTGTATCTCAACATATTTTTATAGCCAGCGATCATGTCGCCGTGATTACCGTTTAATTAAGACAATAAAATCATTACAACGTATTCAGCCTTGCGTTAATTCGACCGCCGACATCGCTGCCAAAACTATAATATTTTTCCTTCATAATATCGCCTTCACGCACCATCATAAAAACCCGGCGTGATAAATTATTATCTTTGATATTAATATATTTAATACTATTGTGATCGTTACCAAGCGTAGAAAGTTTCGGGAAAAAGGAGACATTATCCGAATGTTTTACCATATATCTGATGGTTTCCAGATCGTTTGAAATACTCCGCGCATGGTTGAGTATCTCCTCGCTACCCGGTTCAAGATTGAGATGTTCTGGCATCGATTTGGTCATAATGAGCTTATGCTTTTTCAACTCATTGAGATCAATCACTTCTTGTTGAGATAGCGGATGGCTGTTGTTTACGCCCAACACAAATTGCTCTTCATAGAGCTGCGCTTCAAGGAAGTTATCATTATCAATAGGCCCAATCAGCAGCCCCAACTGTAATTGCCCTTTTCCTAACATACTCAGCAAATTATCTTCACTGACTTCATGGAGCTTGATCTCATTATCCGGGAATTTTTCTTTGAAGGCGCTGAACAGATCTTCATATATATACGATCCAAGCGTTGGTGTGACACCAATATTGATAACGCCAACCGGTTGAAAACGTAGCCGCTGCGCTAATTCATGCAGGTTATGCACCTCCCGAAGAATATTTTCAATCAGCGGCAACAAATGCAAACCGATCGGCGACAGGCTAAACCCTTTGCCTTTACGGTGCAGTAGGGGAATGCCTAATTCCTCTTCCAGTTTTTTAATTTGAATGCTCAGGGTGGGTTGAGAAACATCGCACTCCTCAGCCGCCTTCTGAAAATTCATATGTTTTATCAACGCGACGAAGTATTCCAAATCTTGCGTTCTCATAAAGCCAACTCTCCCGTGTGCAGACAAAAAACACAAAAACATCACACAACATAAGCCTTTTATATTTCAGCCAGGGTAGCAAACACGACCGCGACTGATGCGTGATTTTTCGTGCTAAATTTAATTTAAGTGCCATTTTCGGCACAACTATTCAGTTATTTGTTATATAAACAACGCTGTATTCTTTCTTATCAGTAATCGAAAATCTGGCGCAAAACTTTAATTGTTAATTCATATCGTCAACCGTTTAATAGGATGCAACGATGCAATAATGTAAGAATTTGCTTTTAGTACCCACATTATGGGCAACATTTAACCTTTCCACACAAATAACGTTGAAGACAACAACCTATTTAAATATCAGCCTAACAGCATCCTTGCGTCAGGAAAAGCGAATTTACCTGCTTTAAAGTTACAAGAAATAATCTTCCCGCCAAGAACATTCAATAATACTTAATTATAGTTTAGCAATACTAAAACAACTTGATGCGGTTATTCTTATTTATCGACAACCTATCCGGAATTATGATCGGATGTGCCTATAAGTATTATTAGGATAGAAGACGCCAGCGGCAATTAAAATATATTTACAACCACTATTAGCTATAAAATCATCGCATTAAATCGTTTCATTTATAAAAATAAACTATTAGGCATTTAAATTTAAAGTTTTATTCCCTGTGGACGATATCCATTTCGCCTAGCGATATCGGGCAATACTAATAGATTAATTCTATATTTCTGGAGAAATGAAATGGCCGTTATTAATACCAACACCTTGTCTTTAATGACCCAAAATAATCTGAGCAAATCTCAGTCTTCTTTAGGCACGTCTATTGAGCGACTGTCATCCGGCCTGCGTATTAATAGCGCAAAAGACGATGCGGCTGGCCAGGCAATTGCTAACCGTTTCACGTCAAATATTAATGGCCTCTCCGTTGCGGTGCGTAACGCGAATGACGGCATTTCGCTGGCGCAGACCACCGAAGGCGCACTGAGCGAAGTGAATAATAACCTGCAGCGTATTCGCGACCTGACTGTGCAGGCGCAGAATGGCTCTAACTCCGCATCCGATGTCGACTCCATCCAGGCGGAAGTCAACCAGCGTATGGAAGAGATCAACCGTATTACCACCCAGACCGACTTTAACGGCCTGAAAGTGCTGAATACCGGCTCGGGCGACAGCCAGTATAATTTCCAGGTTGGCGCGAAAGATGGTGAAACCATCAGCATTACCGTGAGCAGCAGCGACGCGTTCAACCTCTACAACACCACCGGTGCAACGGCCGCAACAACAGGCCAGATCGTCAACGGCAGCGCACGTTCTACTGACGCACATGGTTTCGACGTGCTGCAGGGCGTTGTCAGCTCCGGCGGTACCACAGATGGTAATCCGCTGGCCGATCTGGATAAAGCCATCAAAGCCGTGGATACCGAACGCAGCCTGCTCGGTGCTTCGCAGAACCGTTTTGAATCAACGATTTCCAACCTGAACAATACGACGAACAACCTGTCGGCAGCGCGCAGCCGTATTCAGGATTCTGACTACGCGACAGAAGTGTCTAACATGTCCCGTTCGCAGATCCTGCAACAAGCTGGCAGCTCCGTACTGGCGCAGGCTAACCAGGTTCCGCAGACCATGCTGTCCCTGCTGCGTTAAGTGGTGTGAAATCCGCTTACCTCCTTCAGAGCGGATTTCAAAGATGTAATTCCTTGACTAACACCCGCTTTGTCATGAGGGCGGGCTTCATTGAGCATAACGAATTTATTTTTCTTTTTTATCCCGCATATGTTGATGGCATTGCGGGATTTTTTTATTGAAAGGAATGCGTCTTTTATGCGAGATAAACAGCCCAAAAAAGAGTGAATGCAATAATATTGCATTCACCAAAAGAACAATTAGAGGATATCAATAAGTACAACAACGAGGGTGAAGCACTAACAAAATAAATTACAGGCCAAGGCTATTCAGCAACTCGTCAATATCCTCTTGCCCGGCTGGTTGCGAAGCTGAATCAGCGCTGGCTTTGTTGATTGCCGCGCGCCCTTCTCGCGGTACGTTTTCTAACAGCACATTCAGGAACTCTTTCTCAATATTTTCCAGCAACGCCATCATGCGCAAAATAATCCGCGCCGTGGTATCCGGGAAATCCTGCGCCATCATAATTTCCCGCAGGTAGGATTTGGTGACTTCGGTGCAAGTCGGCACAGAACCCAGCCAATCATGCGTGGCGCGGGCAAGCGCCATCGTCTCGTCGATACTTGCGGCTTCATTATGCTGCTGCCATTGCGCAAGTAACTGGTTAGCTTGCTGGCTCAGTTGCTCCTGAAGAGGTTGTGTCAGTTCGATATAGTTCAGCGTTTTGCCGGAGGCCTGCGCCGTAAGATCGACCACATATTGCAACCGGCTGCGCGCATCGGGAATGGAATTAGCCAGTTCAACAATGGTGATATCGTGGCCTAACTCACGCAGGCTACTTCTTAACATGCGGGTGACGTTGCCAATGCGGGAAATCAATTCATAAATATCCGTCGACGCACCCGAAATACCTTGATGATGCATTATTACTTCTCCTTTAACGCATACTCTAAGATATTCAGTTATCGGCAATCGCTGCTGGCACTTAAATAAAAGACGCCACATAGCAAGCCGCTATATAAATAAAAATGGCGGCATTATTTTATTTAAAAACAATCAACAGAAAACACTTATATAAAAACAAAATATAGCTTTTGCCTGTTAACGGCAGAAAGAAAAAAGTCACGACTAATACGCAGAATAAAGAAAGGGGAATAACCCCTTTCTGCTTCAGGAGGCCGGGCTGACTTTCCACAACGCGCCGTCAGATTCATCGGTCAGCACATAGAGATAACCGTCCGGTCCAACCCGTACATCGCGAATGCGCTGCCCGCGATCGCCAAGAATACGGCCATCTTCCGTCACCTTGTCGCCCTGCACGCTCATGACGATGAGATCTTTATCTTTCAGCGCGCCGATAAACAGTTTGTTTTTCCACTGCGGGAACACATCGGCATTATAGAAAGCCATACCGCTGATCGCCGGGGATTTTTTCCAGTAAAAGATCGGTTGCTCGGTGCCGGCGACAATCTCCCCTTTCGCTTCCGGGATCTTCAGCCCGCTATAGTTGATGCCCCAGGTGGCAATTGGCCAGCCGTAATTTTTACCCTTTTGCGGAATGTTGATCTCATCGCCGCCGCGCGGGCCATGCTCGTTGAGCCACAACGCGTTACTCCACGGGTTCATCGCCATTCCCTGCGGATTGCGAATACCGTAAGACCAGATCTCTGCTCGCGCCCCCGCTTTACCGGCAAACGGATTATCCTCCGGCACCTTGCCCTGGTCCGTCAGCCGCACCAGTTTGCCCTGCAATTTATCCAGATCCTGCGCCGTCGAACGCTGGTTATTCTCGCCCAGCGCAATCCATAAATAGCCTTTGCCATCAAACACCAGCCGACCGCCAAAATGGTTACCGGTGGAGAGTTTCGGCTGCTGGCGGAACACCGTCTGAAAATCGTCGAGGCGTTTAAAATCCTCGCTAAGACGGCCATACCCCACCGCCGTTCCGGCTTTATCATCCTGCCCCGCTTCGGCGTAGCTCAGCCACACGCGGCGCGACTGGGCAAAATCCGGTGCCAGCGCCACATCCAGCAAGCCCCCCTGACCATGCGCCCAGACGCCGGGAACCCCGGTAATCGGGTCGGAAATTCCCTTATCTTGTTGCCATAAACGCAGTTGCCCGCCGCGCAGGGTAATTAACATGCCCTGATTATCGGGCAGAAAAGCCAGCGCCCAGGGATGATCGAGTTTGGTTTGCAATACATCGACTTTCACCGCAGCAGGCGCGGCGAACACAGAGATTGAGAGAAACAGAAAAAGCAGCGGGATCTGGCGCATACGGCGCTCCTGTATGCAGTTTTTTATTCTGATAAAGGGTAGACCGCGCAGCGCGGGCAAAAGCGACTTTTACACTCCCTATACATAACCGCATGCGCATCGCGATTGTTGCAGTAAAACCGGGGGTAACGTAGAGGAGGTAGACATAGAAAGGGGGAGTTTCCTCCCCCTGGTATCAGGCTTCTTCGAGCGGTGAATGCTCGTTCAGATACTGAATGCAGTAATTAAGCACATTCAGCGAACGTTCCAGCTTATCGACATTCACCGAAATGTAGGTGGGACAATCCTGTCGCCCGCTCATCAGACAAACAGCTGCTGAAGAGAGCGCTTCCTCGGCGCGGTATATCGCACTACGTGAGTCGCGATCCGGCATTTCGTTTAACCGTTCGCCTTTATCGCGGATCTCCAGCGCCAGGGCAAAGAAGCGTTCACGCAGACGATCATTTTCGCTGACCGACATATACCCTTTCGCTTTTCGCATCTGGATATAGGCCGCAAGGTCACTTCGGGCAGCAATCAACTTCGTCAGCAGACGACGCGCAAGTTCATCAACGGTCATATATCTTCCCCCCTTGTCAGCCAGTGTAGGATCATAGTATGGTCGCTTTTTGAACAAAAGCATGCGTCTGGTCAATATTTAATTTTGTCTGCCGGACCTTTACATTTCACTTAAAGTGAGCAGTTACCGCCATTCACGGTAAGTTGTCATGCTGTGCGCACCCCGCAATTCATAAATTCCCCAAATGAATCAACTCACTCGCTCAATCTTACCCGTCGCCAGCAGAGCCTGAATACATACACCACTTTACTGGAGCGAGGTTCCCACACTTACGTGTGCCATACATTGCGCTTTATCCGGAGTGTTTGGCATCGCTAACGCGATGAGCAACCGCGAAGCGCTGCTGCGAGTTGTAACTCATCTACCGGTGGTCAGAATGTATTTGTCTGGTGTATTGTTTTTAAACGATTAATGACACGAATGGACACCTGCAACATGCTTAAAATTCTTGGCAAAACGACATCGATAAATGTGCGTAAAGTGCTCTGGACCTGCGAAGAAGCCGGGCTGGATTATGTGCAGGAAGATTACGGCAGCGGTTTTGCCTCCACGGAAACGGAAGAATTCCGCGCCATGAACCCCAACGCGATGGTACCGGTGCTGATTGATGACGGCTTTGTACTGTGGGAGTCCAACTCGATTTGCCGTTATCTGGTGCGTAAAGCCGGGCGTGAGGATTTGCTCCCCGGTGAGCCGCAAGCCTGTGCCAATGTCGAACACTGGATGGACTGGCAGGCCACCGAGTTCAACAACGCCTGGCGTTATGTTTTCCCGGCGCTGGCGCGCAAAAACCCGGCGTTTAACGACCCGAAAGCCATCGAAGCAGGCATCAAAGAGTGGAATCACTGCATCGGTATTCTGGAACAGCAGTTGCAGCGCACCGGAGCATTTGCCGCAGGCGACACTTTTACGCTGGCGGATGTGGTACTGGGGCTGTCGGTCAACCGCTGGAAAATGACGCCGTTTGACCACCCGCCCGTTCCCGCTATCGATGCGTGGTTTGAACGATTAAACCAGCGCCCGGCATTTTTGCGCCACGGCAATAATGGCATGGTGTAAAGCGGTGCAACCCCAGGCGAAAGCTATCCGTGATTACGCTTCGGCGTATCCCGATCCGATTGCGGTCGGCAAAGGCGAGCGCGTGCTGATAAGCCACTGTGATTTGCAGTGGCGTGGCTGGGTGTGGGTGACGTTAGCGTCGGGGAAAAGCGGCTGGGCGCCGCAGCAACTTTTCGCACCACTCAGCGCGTGCGAAGGAAGTGCGCTTGACGACTACTGCGCGCATGAACTGACCGTGTATGCGGGAGACTCGCTTACGCTGATTCACGCCCTCAACGGCTGGTATTACGCGCAGAAAGCGGACGGGGAAAAGGGTTGGCTGCCGCAGGCGTGCGTCACGGAATGGGAAAAATAGTGGGAATCAAATGAAGCGAGAACGCTATAACTTATCGATTGCGGTATTTGTTTTGCTGAGAAAAGAGAACCAGATTTGCATGCTTAAGCGCACCGGAACAGGCTGGATGGACGGTTGCTATAGCTTACCCGCCGGCGGGCTGGAACAGCACGAAACGCTGGGGGCAGCAGCGGCACGGGAAGCCAACGAAGAGACAGGCGTTTTTATCGCGCCGGATGATCTTCACCTGGCGCATACGCTACACGTCTGGACCGAGAATCGCTCGTGGATGGGGCACTTTTTCAGTTGCACACGCTGGCAGGGCGAACCGTTTATCGCCGAGCCGGAGAAACATGGCGATTTATGCTGGCACGCCATTGACGATTTACCTGAAAACACGATTGGCTATGTCAAACAGGCGATTGCGCAGATCACTGGCGGGCAACCCTATTCCGAATACGGTTGGTAAACGCGGCTTTAGCGCCCGATTTTAGCCCGCAGTACGTTGACGCTGAGGACTAGAAGCCAGGCGATAACCAGCACAATAATCACCAGCATAATGGTGCTCGGCGGATCCATTCCCCATTCGTAAGTATCGGTAATCAGCTGATGCCGCCAGAGCAGATCAAATAACCAGCCCGATGACCATTCCCAGAACTGGTTAACCGGCTTGATGACAGCGCTAATAAAAAAGGCGAGCACCACATACAGCAGCCCCGCCAGAATCTTAATGATTGCCGTGCGCATCGTTTTTCCCTTTCCGTTGTTGGTAAACCGGACGGTTTTACCAGCGCGGGAACGGCATAGCAATGGCAACGCGGCGCTAACTGCATCGCCCACTTTTACCGCGATGGTGCAAGCCCGTTACTTTTCAGTCGGGTTGTTCCTGCTCTTGTAGATATCCGGGCGGGCAATCGTCCACGTATAATCGGGCCGGTTGATTGGCACATAACCCGCCTGCGCGTACAGCCAGGGCGCAGTGGAAGTAAAGAGAACAATCCGCCGCAGTTTTTCAAAAACCGGGTGCGCATGGCAGCAGGTGATTAACCATTTCCCCAGTTTTTGCCCCTGGTATGCTTCCAGCACATACACATCACACAGATACGCGAAGGTGGCGTAATCGGTGACTAACCGGGCAAAACCTATCTGCTCATCACCATGAAAAAGGCCGAAATTAAGGCTATTTTGCACAGAGATCGCCACCGTTTCCCGGTCAATCCCCACCGCCCATGTCGATCGCGTCAGATAACGGTGGATAGCAGCAATGTCCTGCTTTTCGGCGTCTGTTGTTACCAGGTAATTCTCTTTGCGCCATTCCTGAACGTCGAAACTTGCCATAGATCTGCCCTTATCACGTGCGGAAAACGTTCAAATTAGCATGAATTTTGTGCGCCAGTGAGCACGAGAAAAGACGAAAACCAGGGGCTTTTTTGCCGCGCAAGCGAAGCGCATAGTAATAATTTACATCGTGCAGGGGTAAACCAACGTAGCCTGATGCCGATAACTCAATTGCCCCAACCGTTTCATTTACAAGGAAGATGTCATGAAAACCTATGTGTTCTACTCCAGTGACATTGCCGTGAATGTCTATGAGAAAAAAGCCCTGTCCGCTGAAGAAGTACGCCAGCTTAAAGCTGAAGGCTTTCGCAAAATGCCGTTTGAAACCCAGGCAGAAGACGAAGCGCAGGCCATTGATATCATGCTGGCGCATTTCAAAGAGAACCTGGAAGCACTTGAAGAGTTCACCAAAGACTGGTGCATTCCCGCTACTATTTTCGCCGCGATTTATGCGTTGAGCTAAGCCGCAGAAGGCCGCATTCGCGGCCTCTTTTACTGTGCTTCGGTAAGTGTCTCGCCGGAAACATCTAACAGCGCCAGGTGCACCGAGGCATCAAACATCGCGCCGTGCGTCAGGCCGGGATAAAGCCGGTAAGTCGCCGGTATCCCTCTGCTACGCAGGCGTGAAACCGTCTGGCTTAGCGCATTTAACACGTCTGACGTGGCGTTTTCGTCGCGCGCATTTCTGTCGCCATCGCCTTCCATAAACCACAGTGATTTCTGGCTGCCCTGCGCTTCATTGACCTGCTCAAGTGCGTTGAGCAGCGCAGCGTTATGACGATCCAACGAAGGCACGGCCGAGTAAAATGTGTGAAAAAAGTCGGACGATAAAAAGCTCTCCAGCACGAACAATCCCCCGTAAGAGTGACCCCACAGCGCCCGCTTTTGCGGGTCTATAGCGAGATCTTTCTCAGCCTGCGGCGCAATGGTGCGCTCCAGTAACGCACGGAAAACCGCGCTACCGCCACCGGCTCTGCCGCGCAAATTTTGCGGGCTACTTTGCGTTGGGGGCGTGTAATCATACGCTCTGGCGGTTAAATCAAACGGCAGATCGGTCTGATAGCCAATCGCCACCAGCACGGGCGGATCGCGCAGCGACAGTTTTTGCAACAGCTCATCAGATAACCGGTCCATCACCGCGTTGCCGTCCAGCAGATAGAGCACCGGGTAACCACTGGCGGGCGGTTTTTTATTCGGGATGGCAGTCCACACTTTGTAGTGACGCTTGCCGTCGGCGGAATCAAAGGTGTTGACAGTGAAATGGTAAAACGCAGAGCCTTTGTCGGCGATATTCGGCCCCAACGGCGTCATATCCGGGCGGGCATAACCGTTCGCCGCGCAGAGCAACAGCAAAACCGCCGCCAACTGGCGAATCACTGCGCTAAAGGTAGAAAAACCGCCTGCGTTAAACGCGCTTAACCGCAGGAATGTAGAGCCATTTTTAAATGAACACGTGAGCATTATCCTTCCCTGGTACAAGAAACTAACAGCAGCAAAGTTAATGCGAATCATTATTGATTGCAACCAAAATGGCCGTTGCTGCGGCCTCGTTTGATAAAGGCAACAGGCTTCTTATCTGGAAACAAAAATCATACTTTCGTATGAGAAAACTTTGCCCCGCTGCGTCTGATAATTCAGCAATACCTCCATATTCTGGATCGTTACCATGCGAGCGATACCCTCGTTTCATCTGCTCATTTGCATTTCATCAAAACAACTCCTCAGTAAAGAGATGTGCAAATTAGACTCAGAAAAATTACTGACTACTTACGCTGTACCGAAATCAAAACTGCCCTTTTAAGAGGTAACCCCGATGCCTGGAAAAAGAACGTTCTTATTCATCAGTACCCTCCTGGCAGGATGTACCAGCGAGCATGCAAGTAATGTCAGTTATAACCCGCAGGCAATAAAAGAAGGTGGGATTGAAGAAATGCGCGCCTTTATATCCCCAGCGCCCTGTCCGGCTGAGGGAAATGTGAATTTTACCTCGGCGCTATTATTAGCGGTGGCTACGCCGATCCTCAGTGAAACCCTTAAATATGGGTTTTCGCTAATATCAAAAGTTGGCAGTAATATGGCGAAACCCTATCCGTTAAATGTCTATATTTATCCGAATGAAACCACGCTCATTTCTAACGCGCAATGTTTAACGCTGGTTTATGGTCAATTCGGCGGCGCAGGGAAAAATAACCTGACAACACCCGGATTACCCTATCAATATTACAACACCCCACTTTTGGCCGGACAATTAACCAGCGACCTCGGCTTTGCCATGCAAATTAAAATACAGCGTAGCGAAGATCGATTATCGTTTGTTCCGTATTCTCTTTTTTACCCCAAACAACTGCGACCATACGGCATTAATAATCATCACGGGTTAACCGTGGCAATAGATTTCGGCGGTAATGATGTCACGATGGAATTCGATAAAGTAGAGGTTGGTCGCTATTACAATCAAACAGCGGTGATTACGCACGGCAAAACCATTGAGCTGGCAAAAGTGACGCCATATACCCTAAAAATTACGGTAACGGAGGGGCCAGACAATGAAACGCTCGCCGGGCTGCTGCAAGCGGCGTCATCAAGTGATGTCGTGGCGGCGCAGCAGCAGATCCTCAAAAGCTATATCGATAAAAAGATCGCCGAAAAAACGGGAAAATAAAAACCAGTCATAGCGGTTAAAAGCCTACCTGTTCAGGACATACAAGGCGCTATTAGCGACTAACCGCTAATAGCGCAACGGACTTAACGCTGCGCTATTTCCCCGCTGCGGGTAAATTGCTGTTCCAGCATTGAGCTTCCCCACTGTTCGCCCTGCCACTCCTTGTTTAGTGTGAATCCGAAAGATTCATAAAGTGTACGTGCGGCGTTCAGCCCACTGAATGTCCAGAGCTGCACGGCGGAAAACGGTTGTTCATCGCAAAACTGCATCGCTTTGGCGAGCAGTTGACGCCCAATGCCGGTGCCACGGCATTCATCGTCAAGGATGAACCAGCGCAGATGCGCCTCGTTATTGCCTAAATCTTCCCCATCAATGGCAACCGAGCCGACAATTTTGCCCTGATACACTGCGAGCCAAATATTATTGCGCGCACTCTCCAGACGCCCGGCGAATTCGGCCAGGCCCGCAGCCACTTTGCTTTCAAAAAAATAGCCGAAACCATAATGTTGCGAATAGTAGCTGGCGTGCATTTCGCTGATGCGGCCAATCATTCCCGGCAGGTAACCGGTGACGATTTCCGGTTTTTCACGGGCAGGACGTGGTGCGCCCTGGCGGCAGGCTTCAAGCGCTGTAGCATAGGCCGACAAACCGCGAGCCACCGTCTCCTGTTCGGCAGAAGTCAGATGTTGCAGCGCCTCACGCACCCGCATTGCGCCGTAGCTGTTAATGCGCGCGACGCTCGCTTTGCCCTGCGCGGTCAACTGCAACGTTTTGTAGCGCGCATCCTCAGCCGAGGGAACGTCCTGCAATTCACCGGCGGCGATAAGCCGGCTCAGCATACGGCTGACGCTTGATTTCTCCAGCCCCAGGATCTGCACCAGTTGTGCTGCCGTCATCGCGCCCTGCTTTTCCACTTCCAGCAGTGTATGTACGGCGGAAGGCGAATAATCCGTCGCCGCAATCGTACTGTTCATAAAGCCCAGCTCACGCACCATCCGCCTTGATGCGCTACGAATATTGTTGATCAATTGGTCAGCAGCCACGTTGTTACCTCAGAGGGGAGTAGATAGTTGTACAATACAACCATCAGCACGCCAGGCTGTCAACATAGCTTTTATAGGGTCAAAAGCGCTATGAGCAGACGCGCGACACTACGTGTTACTACACGGTTTCAAGGAGGCTAATCTCAAGGCCTGATTTTGCAGGCGCTGAGCAAACATAAGGAGAAGCGCTTTGAGCGACAAGGGATTGAAGCTAAGGGCCTGAAGAGATGGCTATTACTGGAAGCGTGCTCGCAAATCCTGACGCGGTAACACAGGATCCGTTGATGGGGTTTCAGCCCGCGTAGCCGCATCAGCGACACCTTTCCCGCCCATAAGCCGAATGTTGCTGTTCAGAATTCCCCGCGCTCCCTCTTAATTACCCTATAAATCCAGGCAAGAGCCCTGTACAATCCCTGCCCTAAGATCCTATAACTGATTACTTTTTGAACTATGAGCAATGTGAACCTGCAGCCGAAAATCGGCTTTGTCTCGCTGGGCTGCCCGAAAAACCTGGTGGATTCCGAACGTATTCTCACCGAGCTGCGCACCGAAGGCTATGACGTGGTGCCAAGCTATGACAACGCCGACATGGTTATCGTCAACACCTGTGGCTTTATCGACAGCGCGGTGCAAGAGTCGCTGGAAGCCATCGGCGAAGCGCTGAATGAAAACGGCAAGGTGATTGTGACCGGCTGCCTGGGCGCAAAAGAGGATCAGATCCGCGAAGTGCACCCGAAAGTGCTGGAGATAACCGGGCCGCACAGCTATGAGCAGGTGCTGGAACATGTTCACCACTATGTGCCGAAACCAAAGCACAATCCGTTCCTGAGCCTGGTGCCGGAACAGGGCGTCAAACTGACGCCGCGTCACTACGCTTACCTGAAAATTTCCGAAGGCTGTAACCACCGCTGCACGTTCTGCATTATCCCGTCGATGCGCGGCGATCTGGTGAGCCGCCCGATTGGCGACGTGTTATCCGAAGCCAAACGTCTGGTCGATGCGGGCGTGAAAGAGCTGCTGGTGATCTCACAGGACACTTCTGCCTACGGCGTGGATGTAAAACACCGCATGGGCTTTCACAACGGCGAGCCGGTGAAAACCAGCATGGTTGGCCTGTGCGAACAACTGGCGAAACTCGGTGTCTGGACACGTCTGCACTACGTTTACCCGTACCCGCACGTTGATGATGTCATTCCGCTGATGGCGGAAGGCAAAATCCTGCCGTATCTGGATATTCCGCTGCAACACGCCAGCCCGCGCATTCTCAAACTGATGAAGCGCCCCGGCGCGGTCGACAGGCAACTGGCGCGCATTAAGCAGTGGCGTGAAATCTGCCCGGAACTGACCCTGCGTTCCACCTTTATCGTCGGTTTCCCTGGCGAAACCGAAGAAGATTTCCAGATGCTGCTCGATTTCCTTAAAGAAGCGCGCCTGGATCGCGTCGGCTGCTTTAAATACAGCCCGGTAGAAGGCGCAACCGCCAACGAACTGGCGGATCAGGTGCCGGAAGAGGTGAAAGAGGAGCGCTGGAACCGCTTTATGCAACTGCAACAGCAGATCTCCGCTGAGCGCTTGCAGGAAAAAATCGGTCGCGAAATTCTGGTGATCATTGATGAAGTGGACGAAGAAGGCGCGATTGGCCGCAGCATGGCAGACGCTCCGGAAATCGACGGCGCGGTGTACCTGAATGGCGAAACCGGTGTTAAACCGGGCGACATTATCCGCGTGAAAGTGGAAAACGCCGACGAATACGATCTGTGGGGTTCCCGCGTTTAAACCTTTCCTCCCTCTCCTCATGCAGGAGAGGGAATTTCTTACCCCTTAATCTTCGGATCCAGCGCGTCGCGCAGGCCATCACCCAGCAGGTTAAACGCCAACACCGTCAGAAAAATCGCCAGCGAAGGGAACAGCGCCACATGCGGCGCAATCACCATATCCGCACGCGCTTCATTGAGCATCGCTCCCCACTCCGGCGTTGGCGGCTGTGCGCCCATACCTAAAAATGACAGGCTGGCGGCTGAGATAATCGACGTGCCGATACGCATGGTGAAATAGACCACAATCGATGACACCGTACCCGGCAGAATATGGTGAAACAGGATCACCGCATCGCTGGCTCCGATACTGCGCGCGGATTCGATAAAGGTTTGTTGCTTGAGCACCAGCGTATTGCCGCGCACCAGACGGGCAAACGCCGGCACAGAGAACACCGCCACGGCGATGATCACGTTTGCCATGCCGCTGCCCATTACCGCCACCACCGCAATCGCCAGCAGAATGCCGGGGAACGCAAACAGCACATCACAAATGCGCATAATCAGGCGATCCCACCAACCTTCGTAGTAACCCGCCAGCAACCCCAGAACCGTGCCGATGAGCGCGCCAATCAGCACCGCAAAAAGACCGGCGGCAAGCGAAATCTGCGCCCCAACCAGCACCCGGCTTAAGATGTCGCGCCCCAGCGAATCAACGCCGAACCAGTGCACCAGAGACGGCCCTTCATTGAGCCGGTCATAGTCAAAATAGTTTTCCGCATCGAACGGGGCTATCCACGGGGCGACAATCGCCAGCAGGATCAGCAGCAGCACAAAAATCCCGGCGGCCATCGCCAGCGGTTGGCGGCAAAAACGCCGCCAGAATTCATGCCACGGCGTGCGCACATGCCCCGGTTTGACTACGGGCATGGCGTTTAAAACCGCCTGTCGACGCCAGTTTAATAATCGCATCCTTACTTGTACCTGATCGCGGGATTAAGGGCGGCGTAGAGCACATCCACCACTAAATTGATAAGAATAAACTCCAGCGAGAAGAGCAGCACCTCGGCCTGAATCACCGGGTAATCGCGCATCTCCACCGAGTCCACCAGCAAACGCCCCAACCCCGGCCAGTTGAAGACTTTCTCCACCACAATCGAGCCGCCGAGCAAAAAGCCGAATTGCAGCCCCATCATGGTGACCACCGGGATCAGCGCGTTGCGCAGACCATGTTTGAGAATGACCCACCGCTCGCTTACGCCTTTGGCACGTGCGGTGCGCATGTAGTCCTCGTTGAGCACTTCCACGAACGAGGCGCGGGTAAAACGCGCCATCACCGCCGCCACTGCCGCACCGAGCGTTAACGACGGTAAAATATAGTGTAGCCAGCTGTCAGCACCGACGGTCGGCAGCCAGCCGAGTTCAACCGAGAAGATCTGCATCAGCAACATGCCGAGCGCAAACGCCGGGAATGACATGCCCGTTACCGCCAGCGCCATCCCCAGATGATCCGGCCAGCGGTTGCGCCATACGGCGGCGGCAATCCCCGCACCGAGCCCAAACAGCATCGCCCAGCACATACTGGTAATGGTCAGCAGCAGCGTCGGCATAAAGCGGCTGGCGATTTCATCCACCACCGGGCGGCGCGAAGCCATCGATATTCCAAAATCGCCCTGCAGCACGTTGCCGATGTAATGCCAGAACTGCCGCCACAGCGGCTGATCCAGCCCAAGCTGGCGGCGCACCAGCTCAATGACCTGCGCGTCGGCTTCCGGCCCGGCAATCAACCGCGCCGGATCGCCCGGCAGCAAGTGGACAAACAAAAACACCAGCACCGCCACAATCAGTAGCGTCGGGATCAGGCCCAGCAAGCGTTTAATAATATAATTTTGCATTGTGCGTTCCCTCACGCCTCCTTTTGCTCTGCGAGGTGGAGTGAGTTATTTCACCAAATCCGCGTTTTCAAAACTGAACCCAGTATCGGGCATAATGAAGAATCCTGTGAGTTTCTTGTTATGCGCCGAAACCAGCTTTTCCACCACCAGCGGCACCCACGGCGACTCCTGCCAGATGAGATCCTGCGCCTGCTTGTACAACTGCTCTTTCTCCGCGGCATCCGTGGTTTTTAGCGCCTCGGCGAGGTCTTTATCCACTTGCGGGTTACTGTAAAACGCGGTGTTGAACTGCGTTGGCGGCCAGTTCCATGAGGCGAACAGCGGCGACAACGCCCAGTCTGCTTCGCCGGTCGAAGCAGACCAGCCGGTGTAGAACATGCGCACGCCGCTCTGCGCTTGCCCTTTGGCTTCCACTTCCGCTGCGCGCTGCCCGGCGTCCATCGCCGTTACCTGCACTTTAATGCCCACCTGCGCCAGTTGCTGCTGGGTAAACTGCAACACTTTCTGCGCGGTACTGTGGTTATGCGACGACCACAAAGTCGTGCTGAATCCCTGCGGATAACCGGCTTCTTTAAGCAGCTCGCGGGCTTTTGCCGGATCGTACGGCCACGGTTGATAGTCCTGTGAATAGGCAATGGTTGGCGGTACAACGCCCGTAGCGGGCGTCGCGAAACCGGCGAACGCCACTTTCACCAGTGCCGGTCGGTTAATGGCGTAGTTGATCGCCTCGCGCACTTTCGGGTTATCGAACGGTTTTTGCGTGACATTCATGCTGATGTAACGCTGCATAATCGACGGGCTGGCGACCAGTTCCAGCTTGCTGTTTCTTTTCAGCACTTCCGCCTGTTCGTAGGGAATGGGAAACGCAAACTGCGCTTCGCCGGTTTGCAGCATCGCCGCGCGGGTGTTGTTGTCCACCACCGGCCGCCAGGTAATCGAGTCCAGCTTGGGTAAACCTTGCTGCCAGTACCCGGCGAATCTCTTCACTTTCACGTAATCGGTCTGGTTCCACGCTTCCAGTTCATACGGGCCGGTGCCTACGGGGTGAAAACCGATGTCATTGCCATATTTTTGTAGCGCCGCCGGAGAAATCATGGCGGTTGCCGGGTGCGCGAGAATATTAATAAATGCGGAAAAAGGCTGCTTAAGGGTAATTTTTACCGTGTAGGCATCTGCCACATCGGTTTTCGCGATATTTTTATACAGGTTATAGCGCTTCAGGCTGTTGCGCGGGTTGCTGGCACGGTCGAGGTTCGCTTTTACCGCTGCGGCGTCAAAGTCAGTACCATCCTGGAACTTTACCCCGTGGCGCAAGTTGACGGTATAAACCATGCCATCAGCAGAAACGCTGTAGCTCTCTGCCAGCACGTTTTCCAGCTGCATATCTTTATCAAGGCCAAACAGCCCCTGATAGAACGATTTCGCCACCGCCTGCGATAGCGTGTCGTTGGCATCATACGGGTCGAGGGTAGTGAAATTGGATCCCACCGCGACAACCACATCTTTCGCCGCAAAGGCCGGGATGGCGGTCAGCGCGAACATCATGCCGGCAAGTCCCCGCCAGTGCCGTGAAATGAATTGTGTCATGTTGCTCTCCTGAAGAACCCTGCCAGTGCTCAGTTAAAAACGGGATTGCGTGCTGCCGGGCGTCGAACGGGCGACAAAATGCCCCGGCCCCACGTTCTGCAACTGCACGCGTTGCATTGACTCGCCGCGCTTGCGGATATTGCTGGGCATGTCATCAGACAACAACACACGCTGCGCGTGATGGTGCGCAGGGTCAGCAACCGGCACCGCCGACATTAACTTACGTGTATACGGATGCTGCGGGTTTTCAAACACCGCCTGCCGTGGGCCGATCTCAACAATTTGCCCAAGGTACATCACCGCGACGCGGTGGCTGATGCGTTCTACCACCGCCATATCATGCGAGATAAACAGAAATGCAATGCCCATCTCACGCTGCAAATCGAGCAGCAAATTGATGATTTGTGCGCGGATCGAGACATCCAGCGCCGAAACAGATTCGTCCGCCACCACCACGCGCGGGTTGAGCGCCAGCGCCCGGGCGATGCAAATGCGCTGACGCTGCCCGCCGGAAAACTCATGCGGGTAGCGCCAGGCGTGTTCCGGCTTCAGACCGACGCGCTCCAGCAGCCACTCCACGCGCTGCCGCCCCTCTTCTGCCCCTAATAAATTGTGTACCCGCAGCGGTTCAATAATCGAATCGCCAACCGTCTGGCGCGGGTCCAGCGAGGCGTAAGGATCCTGAAAAATAAACTGAATATCGCGACGGATGCGTTTCATCTTGCTATCCGGCAGCGTATCAATGCGCTCACCGTTAAAGGTGATGGAACCGCTCTGGTGCTCCACCAGCCGTAGCAGCGCGCGCCCGGTGGTGGATTTACCGCTGCCGGATTCGCCCACCAGCGACAGCGTTTCGCCCGGCCAGAGATCAAAGCTCACCCCTTCCACAGCGTGCACCTCTTTGGTGACGCGATTAAGAATGCCGCTGCGCAGCGGGAAGCGCGCCACCAGATCGCGCACCTGCAAAATCGGCTCGCCCGGCACCACCGTATCCTGCTCGATTTCTGCTTCCTGATGCGCCGGGTTTTTCGGCGAAATCAGCGGAAAGCGGCGCGGCAACGTGCTGCCGTTCATCGCCCCCAGTTTGGGCACCGCCGCCAGCAGCGCTTTGGTATACGGATGCTGCGGATGATTGAAAATCTGCTCAACGCTGCCGGTTTCCACCGCTTCGCCCTGGTTCATCACCAGTACGCGGTCGGCAACATCGGCGACTACGCCCATATCGTGCGTGATGAAAATCACCCCCATCGACATCTCTTTTTGCAGCACGGCGATGAGTTGCAGGATCTGCGCCTGGATCGTGACATCCAGCGCGGTGGTCGGTTCGTCGGCAATCAGCACCGCCGGGCGACAGGAGAGCGCCATCGCAATCATCACGCGCTGGCGCATACCACCAGAAAGCTGATGCGGAAAGCTGGACAACATCTCCTGCGATTCGGGAATGCGCACCAGATCGAGCATGCGCCGTGCCTCAATCATCGCGTCTTCACGGCCCAGTTTCTGGTGCAGGCGTATCGACTCGGCGATCTGCTCGCCCACCGGAAAAACCGGGTTGAGCGAAGTCATCGGCTCCTGAAAAATCATCGCGATATCCGCGCCGCGCACGCTGCGCATTTGCGATGCGCTCAGCCGGGTGAGTTCCACATTCTGCCGGTTACGCCGGGTCAGGCGCATGTGATCGCAGCTCACTTCGCCACCCGCCTGCTCAATCAGGCGCAGTAACGCGAGCGCGGTAACCGATTTACCGGAGCCGGATTCGCCGACAATCGCCAACGTTTCGCCGCGTTTGAGGGAAAAGGAGAGATGGCGAACCGCCGGGACGAGTTGCTTGTCATGGCTGAAAGCGACGTTCAGATTACTGACATCCAGCACCACGTTAGCGTCGGTTTCCATCCGCTCAACTCCACTCGCATTATTCACGATAAATGCCCACGCTTGGCGCATCGCCCGCGTAACCCCACGCGCGATACATCCCTTCACTGTTGAACGGCAACGCCACATTGCCTTCGCGATCAACCGCAATCAGCCCACCGCTGCCGCCCAGCGCCGGGAGTTTTTCCATCACCACCGCGTCGCAGGCTTCCTGCAAACTCAAACCGCCGTACTCCATCAGCGCGGCGATGTCGTAAGCGGCCAGCGCGCGGATAAACACTTCGCCGGTGCCGGTGCAGGAGACCGCTACGTTGGCGTTATTGGCATAGCAGCCTGCACCGGGTAATGGGCTGTCGCCCACGCGACCCGGTAATTTATTGGTCATACCGCCGGTCGATGTCGCAGCCGCCAGGTTGCCCTGCTTATCCAGCGCCACCGCCCCCACGGTGCCAAATTTTTTGCTCTCATCAAGCGGCGCGGAGCCGTGATCCAGCACGGTGTGCCCGGCGTCTCGCGCTTCCATCAGTTGTGCAAAACGTTCCGGGGTGGAAAACAGGCTCGGCGATACCGATTCCATGCCGTGGGAAAAAGCAAACTTTTCCGCCCCCTCGCCAATCATGAAGACATGCGGGCTGTGCTCCATCACCAGACGCGCCGCCAGCACCGGATTGCGCAAGCGGCTGACACCCGCCACCGCACCCGCTTGTAATGTATTGCCGTCCATCACGCAGGCATCCAGTTCATGGGTCTCATCGCGAGTAAACACTGCGCCGATACCGGCGTTAAACAATGGGCACTCCTCCAGCAGCCGCACCGCTTCCGTTACCACATCCAGTGCGCTAACGCCCGATTCCAGCATGCGCTGCCCGGTTTCGATAATGGACGAAAGTACGTGTACATAACGTTGCTCTTTTTCCGGGCTCATCTGCGCACGGCCGATAGCACCCGCACCGCCGTGTATTGCGATTACCGCTTTAACCATTTGTGCCGCCTGGATTTCTCTGCGCCTGGAGGGATTTCTGAATATAGAAAGTCGTTACAACGATGTAAAGCGATGTCATTACAACGGGGTAGGCGTAAGGCATGTTGAGGCCCTCTCTTTTCTGCCATAATGGCCGCTTCATCGCGTTGACTGGATATTAATTATGGAATCATCAAATGGCCTGATCTCGCTCGATACGGCCCTGTCACAGATGCTGTCACGCATTTCACCGCTGACTGAAAGCGAAACTCTGCCGCTGGTGGCCTGCTTTGGCCGCGTGGTGGCGCAAGATATTATCTCTCCGCTGAACGTACCGGGTTTTGATAACTCGGCGATGGACGGCTACGCCGTGCGGCTGGCGGAGGTACAAAGTGGTAACGCCCTGCCGGTGGCGGGTAAAGCGTTTGCCGGGCAGCCCTTCGACGGCGAATGGCCTGCAGGCACGTGCATACGCATTATGACCGGCGCGCCGATCCCCGCCGGATGCGACGCGGTAGTAATGCAGGAACAGACAGAACAGACCGATGCCGGTATACGTTTTACCGCCGAGGTACGGGCCAATCAGAATATCCGCCGCGCGGGGGAAGATATTCGACAAGGTGCCAGCGTTTTTACGGCGGGTACAAAACTGACCGCCGCCGAGCTGCCGGTTATTGCCTCGCTGGGCATTGCCAATGTGAGTGTGCTGCGCAAAGTGCGCGTGGCGCTGTTTTCCACCGGCGACGAACTGCAACTGCCAGGCCAGCCGCTGGCGGATGGGCAAATCTACGATACCAACCGCCTATCCGTTCACCTGATGCTGAGCCAGCTCGGTTATGAGGTGATTAACCTTGGCATCGTGCCGGACGATCCGCAGAAATTGCGCGATACCTTTATTGCTGCCGATAGCCAGGCCGATGTGGTGCTGAGCTCCGGCGGCGTGTCGGTGGGCGAAGCCGATTACACCAAAACTATTCTTGATGAATTGGGCGAAATCGCGTTCTGGAAACTGGCGATCAAGCCAGGTAAACCGTTCGCCTTCGGTAAGCTCAAAAATAGCTGGTTCTGCGGCCTGCCGGGTAACCCGGTTTCCGCGGCGCTCACCTTTTATCAGCTGGTTCAGCCGCTGCTGGCGAAACTTGCCGGTAACACCGCCGATACGCAGCCGCTGCGTTTTCGCGCACGTGCGGTGGAGCGCCTGAAAAAGTCGCCGGGGCGTCTCGATTTCCAGCGCGGGGTGTTAAGCCGTGGCGACGATGGCACGCTGGAAGTGCGCAGCACCGGGCACCAGGGTTCACATATTTTCAGCTCCTTTAGCCAGGGTAACTGCTTTGTGGTGCTGGAGCGCGAACGTGGCAATGTCGAAGCCGGTGAATGGGTGGATGTCGAGATGTTTAACCATCTCTTCGGAGGCTAAAGATGGCTGAAGAACTCAGCGACGCGGAGATGATGCGCTATAACCGGCAGATTATTCTGCGCGGTTTTGATTTCGACGGCCAGGAGCGGTTAAAAGCCGCTCGCGTGCTGGTGGTCGGGCTCGGCGGCCTCGGCTGCGCCGCTGCGCAATATCTGGCGGCGGCGGGTGTCGGGCATATGACGCTGCTCGATTTTGATACGGTGGCGCTCTCTAACCTGCAACGCCAGACGCTGCATAGCGACGCGGATATCGGCGTAGCAAAAGTGGACTCGGCGCGCGAATCGTTACTGCGCATCAACCCGAATGTGCATTACACCGCCATCAACGCCCTGCTTGATGACACGGCGCTGCTCACACAGATTGCCGCCCATGACCTGGTGCTGGATTGCACCGATAACGTCGCCATTCGCAATCAGCTCAACGCAGGCTGTTTTCAGCATCGCGTGCCGCTGGTTTCCGGTGCGGCCATTCGCATGGAAGGCCAGATCAGCGTCTTTACCTGGGGCGAAAACGACCCGTGCTATCGCTGCCTGAGCCGTCTGTTTGGCGATAACGCGCTGACCTGTGTTGAAGCAGGTGTCATGGCACCGCTGGTCGGGGTGATTGGTTCGTTGCAGGCGATGGAAGCCATCAAAGTGCTGGCGCATTACGGTACGCCGGCGGCGGGAAAAATCGTCATGTATGATGCGATGACCTGCCAGTTCCGCGAAATGAAACTACTGCGCAATCCTGACTGCGACGTCTGCGGACATTAATCTCCCGCCTCTTTTTCCGGATGGCGCAACGTCATCCGGCATCGCGATAAAAGGTCGACCTCCGTCACAGTAACTTTCATTCGAAAGTAATTTAATCTCCATATGAAATACATGGGGATAAGTTATGATCTTCCACATCCAGCGCTATTCCACTCACGACGGCCCAGGTATTCGTACCGTTGTGTTCCTGAAAGGCTGCTCGCTAAGTTGCCGCTGGTGCCAGAACCCGGAGAGCCGCAGCCGCACGCGGGATCTGCTGTTTGATCCGCGCTTGTGCCTTGCCGGGTGTGAGTTATGTCAGCATGCCGCGCCAAAGGTGATTGAACGTGCGGTGAACGGTTTGCTTATCCACCGCGAAAAACTTGATGATACGCAGCTTGATGCGCTCACCGATTGTTGCCCGACGCAGGCGCTGAGTGTCTGCGGTGAAACGCCCGATGTGCGCGATATTATGGCTACCGTTTTGCGCGATAAGCCCTTTTATGACCGCAGCGGCGGTGGCATCACCCTTTCCGGCGGCGAGCCGTTTATGAACCCGCAACTGGCGCAGCAACTGCTCCAGAGCAGCCATCAGCACGGCATTCATACGGCAGTGGAAACCTGCCTGCATGTGCCGTGGCGCTATATTGAACCGTCTCTGCCCTTTGTGGATCTGTTTCTCGCGGATTTAAAACATGTCGATGACGCCGTCTTTCGCCAGTGGACCGGCGGCTCGGCAAAACGCGTGCTGGATAACCTGAAACGGCTGGCGCAGGTGGGGAAAAAAATCACCATCCGCGTGCCGCTGATCCCCGGATTTAATGCCGATAAAGACGCCATACGCGCCATTACTGCCTTCGCTGCCGATGAGCTGAAGGTCAGCGATATTCATTTTTTGCCTTACCACACGCTGGGCATGAACAAGTATCACCTGCTCGGCGAACCCTACACCGCCCCAGAGAAGCCGCTCGACGCCCCGCAACTGCTGGCATTTGCGCAGGATTGTGCCCAGCGCAAAGGGCTGACGGCGACATTACGAGGATAGAACCATGACCACGCTGCAACTCAACACGCTAACTGACCGAATCAATGCGCATAAAACCGCGCTGGTGCACATTGTGAAGCCACCGGTTTGCACCGAGCGCGCCCGGCATTACACGCAGGTTTACCAGCAAAATTTGGACAAACCGCTGCCGGTACGCCGCGCGCTGGCGCTGGCGCATCACCTGGCCGAGCGCACTATCTGGATCAAACATGACGAGCTGATTATCGGTAATCAGGCCAGCGAAGTGCGCGCCGCGCCGATCTTCCCGGAATACACCGTTTCATGGATCGAAAAAGAGATCGATGAGCTCGCCGACCGCCCCGGCGCTGGCTTTGCGGTTAGCGAAGAGAACAAACGCGTGCTGCATGAGATTTGCCCATGGTGGCGCGGCCAGACGGTACAGGACCGCTGTTACGGTATGTTTACCGACGAACAAAAAGCGCTGCTGGAAACCGGCATTATTAAAGCCGAAGGCAATATGACCTCTGGCGACGCGCACCTGGCGGTGAACTTCCCGCTGCTGCTGGAGCTCGGTCTCGACGGGCTGCGCCACAAAGTGGATGAGCGCCGGACGCGCATCAACCTGACGGTGCTCGACGATCTGCATGGCGATCAGTTCTTAAAAGCGATTGATATCGTGCTGGAAGCCGTCAACCTGCATATCGAACGCTTTGCCGATCTGGCGCGCCAGATGGCCGGGGAAGAGACGCGGCAAAACCGCCGCGATGAGTTGCTCGCGATGGCGGAAAACTGCCTGATTATCGCCCACGAACCGCCGCGCACCTTCTGGCAGGCGTTGCAGCTCTGCTACTTTATCCAGCTGATTTTGCAGATTGAATCCAACGGGCATTCGGTCTCTTTCGGGCGCATGGATCAGTATCTGTATCCGTACTATCGCCGCGATGTTGAATTGCAACAGTCGCTGCCCCGCGAACAGGCCATTGAGTTACTGCACAGTTGCTGGCTAAAACTGCTGGAAGTGAACAAAATTCGCTCCGGCTCGCATTCAAAAGCCTCGGCGGGCAGCCCGCTGTATCAGAACGTCACCATCGGCGGCCAGCAGTGGCATAACGGTGAAGCGCGCGACGCGGTTAACCCGCTCTCCTACGCAATTCTGGAATCCTGCGGACGCCTGCGTTCCACCCAGCCGAACCTGAGCGTGCGCTACCACGCCGGCATGAGCAACGACTTCCTCGACGCCTGCGTGCAGGTGATCCGCTGCGGCTTCGGTATGCCCGCATTCAATAACGATGAAATTGTTATTCCGGAATTTATCAAACTCGGGGTCGAACCCGCGGACGCCTACGATTACGCGGCCATTGGCTGCATCGAAACCGCCGTTGGCGGCAAATGGGGCTACCGCTGCACCGGCATGAGTTTTATCAATTTTGCCCGCGTGATGCTGGCGGCGCTGGAAGGTGGTCGCGATGCCACCAGCGGCAAAATCTTTCTGCCGCAAACCCAGGCGTTGTCGGCGGGTAATTTCGATGCGTTCGATGAGGTCATGCACGCCTGGGATCGGCAGATTCGTTATTACACCCGTAAATCGATTGAGATTGAGTACGTGGTCGACACCATGCTGGAAGAGAACGTGCCGGATATTCTCTGCTCCGCGCTGGTCGATGACTGCATTGAACGGGCGAAAAGCATTAAACAAGGCGGCGCGAAGTATGACTGGGTGTCCGGTTTACAGGTGGGGATTGCCAACCTGGGTAACAGCCTCGCGGCGGTGAAAAAGCTGGTCTTTGACCAGGGTGTTATCGGGCAACAACAACTGGCACAGGCGCTGGCAGAGGATTTCGATGGCCTGACGCACGAACAGTTACGCCAGCGACTGGTCAACAGCGCGCCGAAATACGGCAACGATGATGACAGCGTGGATACGCTGCTGGTGCGTGCCTATCAAACCTACATTGATGAGCTGAAGCAGTATCACAACCCGCGTTACGGTCGCGGCCCGATCGGCGGTAATTACTACGCCGGAACCTCGTCTATTTCCGCGAACGTGCCGTTTGGCGCGGCAACCATGGCGACACCGGATGGTCGCAAAGCGCATACGCCGCTGGCGGAGGGCGCAAGCCCGGCGTCCGGCACCGATCATCTGGGGCCGACGGCGGTGATAAGTTCCGTGGGTAAATTGCCGGTGGAGGCGATTCTCGGCGGCGTGTTGCTGAACCAGAAACTGAATCCGTCAACACTGGAAAATGAGAGCGATAAGCAAAAATTGATGGTGCTGCTACGCACATTCTTTGAGGTACATAAAGGCTGGCATATTCAGTACAACATTGTGTCGCGCGAAACGCTGCTGGAGGCGAAGAAACATCCGGATCAGTATCGCGATTTGGTGGTGCGCGTCGCCGGCTATTCCGCGTTCTTCACCGCCCTGTCGCCAGATGCGCAGGACGACATTATCGCCCGAACTGAACATACCTTATAAGGTGGCGACCGGATGATCGTTATTAACTAACAGCCGCCTTTTGTCCGTTACTATCTGATGTTTAACCTATGGATTTCGGATTGCAGGAAGGCGGCAAGGCGGTAAGTCCCCGGGAGCTTACATCAGTAAGTGACCGGGGCGCACCGCCGCAGCCAACGCACCTGCGGTTCGAAAGACGACGGTTAAACTTTCGAATGAAATAAAATTTGTGCTTCCCCTCACATTATCTCTAGAATGTTTCTCGTCGCAGTTACATTCAGGAGTTCTATGTATGACCGTCAAAGTTATCGTTACCGATATGGACGGAACCTTCCTTGATGACGCCAAGCAGTACGATCGCACACGATTTATGGCGCAATTCGAGCAGCTTCGTCAGCGGAATATTGAATTTGTTGTTGCCAGCGGCAACCAGTATTACCAGCTGATCTCCTTCTTCCCGGAGCTAAAAGAGACCATTTCGTTCGTCGCGGAAAACGGCGCGCTGGTGTATGAGCACGGTCAACAGTTGTTCCACGGAGAGCTAACCCGCCACGAAGCGCAAGTGGTGATTGGCGAGCTGTTAAAAGACAGCAGCCTCAACTTTGTTGCCTGCGGCCTGGAAAGCGCGTACGTCAGCGAAAACGCCCCGGCAGAGTTCGTCGATCTGATGTCGAAACACTATTACCGTTTAAAGCCAGTGCGCGATTTTCAGCACATTGACGATACCTTGTTCAAGTTTTCGTTGAACTTGCCGGACAGCGATATCCCGCAACTGATCGACGCTCTGCATGTCTCGCTTGACGGCATCATGAAGCCGGTCACCAGCGGCTTTGGTTTTGTCGATTTGATAATCCCGGGTCTGCATAAAGCCAACGGCATTACGCGCCTGCTTAAACGCTGGGGCATCTCACCGCAACAGTGCGTCACCATTGGTGACAGCGGTAACGACGCGGAAATGCTGCGCATGACCGATTTCTCGTTCGCCATGGGCAACGCCAGCGACGCCATTAAAGCCATTGCCCGTCATCAAACCGATGATAATAACCACCAGGGCGCGCTGAAGGTAATTCAGGCCGTGCTTGATAACACCGCACCATTCAATCGCTGATCCCTCGCCGGAGCGCCCGCTCCGGCCGTTCTTGTTGCTACTTTTCCGCTTTGTGTTCCGCATCAAGTTTTTAAACTTGCATTAACTTATTTTTAACTTATTTTATCACTTGTAAGTTAAATAACTTTCGAATGAAAGAATGCGAGGTTCAACATGGCTTTTACCAGTGAAACGCTGCCCACCGATCACAAAGCATCGATCCGTCAGATGAAACAGCAACTGCGCGCGCAGATCGGCGATGTACAGCAGGTATTTAACCGCCTGAGTGAGCAGATTGCCGCCCGCGTAGCCGATATCAATGCCCTTAAAGCTCAAGGCAAATCCGTGTGGCCACAAATCGCCTACAGCGACATTGCGCAAGGCAAGGTCAGCGAGGCGCAGCGGGCGCTGATCAAGCGGCGCGGTTGTGCGGTCATTAAGGGGCATTTCCCGCGTGAGCAGGCGCTGGGCTGGGATCGATCAATGCTGGATTACCTCGACCAAAACCATTTTGATGAGGTGTATAAAGGGCCTGGTGACAGCTTCTTCGGCACGCTGGAGGCCTCGCGCCCGGAGATCTACCCCATTTACTGGTCGCAGGCGCAGATGCAGGCGCGCCAGAGTAACGAAATGGCCGCCGTGCAATCCTTTCTCAACCGCCTGTGGCGCTTCGAGAGTAAAGGTCAGCAGTGGTTCGACCCGGATGTGAGCGTTATCTACCCGGATCGCATTCGCCGCCGTCCGCCAGGAACCACCTCGAAAGGCCTCGGCGCGCATACGGATTCCGGCGCGCTGGAGCGCTGGCTGTTGCCCGCTTACCAGCGTGTGTTTGCCAGCGTGTTTAACGGCAATTTTGAGGAATATGACCCGTGGAATGCAGCGCACCGTACCGAGGTGGAAGAGTACACGGTGGATAACACCACCAAATGCTCGGTGTTCCGCACCTTCCAGGGCTGGACGGCGTTGTCGGACATGATCCCCGGCCAGGGGTTGCTGCACGTGGTGCCGATCCCGGAAGCGATGGCGTATATTCTGCTGCGCCCGCTGCTTGATGATGTACCGGAAGATGAACTGTGCGGCGTAGCGCCAGGGCGGGTATTACCGGTTTCGGAGAAGTGGCATCCGCTGCTGATGGAAGCCCTGAGCAGCATTCCGGCGCTGGAAGCCGGGGATTCTGTGTGGTGGCACTGCGATGTGATCCACTCGGTTGCGCCGGTGGAAAACCAGCAAGGCTGGGGCAATGTGATGTACATTCCCGCCGCGCCGCTGTGCGCGAAAAACCTCGCGTATGCGCGCAAAGTGAAAGTGGCGCTTGAGCAAGGCGCTTCGCCGGGCGATTTCCCGCGTGAGAACTACGAAAGCGACTGGTCAGGCCGCTTTACGCTGGACGACCTGAATATTCACGGTAAGCGCGCGCTGGGTATTGAAGTTTAAGCATCGTACAACCCTTCACGCTCCACGGCGGTACGTTGTTGTCCCGGACGTATCCGCCGTACCGATTCGCGCACCGCAAGTGTGCCGTTGAGTAACAGCGAACCGGTGGTGGCCTGCGGGCGGATCAAGCGCTGTTGCAGCAGGTGTACCGCCTCGACACCCAATTCATCACGCGGGACATGCACTGCGGTGAGCGGCACATCCTGGATCGCCGCCAGGTTAAAGGCGTCAATGCTCATCACCGACACATCCTGCGGCACGCGCAGCCCACGTTGCTGGAGCGCATGAACCGTGCCTTCCGCCATAAAATCGCCACCGACGAGAAACGCGGTAGGCGGTGATTTGTGCGCCGGATTATCAAGCCACTCCCCTACCCGCATCCCCGCTTCTTTGGCACTAAAACTGGGAACGGTGATCAGATCCCGCTTACTTTGAAAACGCAGATTGCGCCGCTGCCAGGCCTCTTTGATCCCCGCCAGGCGTAAATCCATGGTATAGCGACGCAGACACATCACATTCACCACCTCGCGGTGACCCATCTCAAACAGATAATTGGCAGCAAACTCGCCGATCGTGCGGTGATCCGGCGCGATGGAAGGCAAACGCATATGCCCGTCGCGGCAGTTGATTAACACGCAGGGTTTACCCATGTCGGCCGCCAGGTCATGAATATGGGGATCATCAATGCCCAGCAGGATCGCCGCCTGGGTTTCCGGTGCGTTCATGCGCGCGAGAAATTCATTGGCGTCGCTGTCGAGTTCTTCCAGCGCGCAGTAGCGCAGCCGCACTTCATGGGGTGCCAACGCTTTGTTAATGCTCTGGATCACACGGTAATAGAAGATATCGGAGCGCTCATCAAAGGCCCGCTGCGGTGCGAAAACAATCAGGTTATTCAGCAGCAGCCGCCCGGCGGCAATTCCCTCCATCACTCCCAGTTCACGCGCGCAGGCCAGCACTGCTGTGCGCGCTTTTTCACTGGTATTGGCTTTGCCTGCCAGCACGCGAGAAACCGTGCTGGTCGACAGGTTAGTGCGCAGGGCAATTTCGTTGATTTTGAGCTTTTTATCCATTCTGTGATCTTGCTCCGTTTCCGAAATGGGAAAATTTTCATGAATCGAAAAGCCTGATATTCATGGCACCAATGCAAGTCTGCCGCATATCGTCACTGATTGATGAGAATCCTTGCACAAAATCCACTTTAGCTGCCGATTTTTCTCGCCTAACGTAAATGTGTCATACAACTTCCATACTAGTTGTAGGAACAATAACCAAAAAAAAGCAGATAAATCATCACGCAAACCTGTGCGGTATAACAACTCCGCAAGAGTTTGCCCCGACTTCCCTACAAGAAGATATGCGGAGAAAAGAATGAGCCAGGGGATCAACAATGAAATGGCGGCCAGCAAAAGCCGCCGGATAGTGAAAAACTTACGCTGGTGGGTATTAGTGCTGTTCTTATTCGGCGTGACGGTGAACTACATCACCCGTAACTCGCTGGGGATTCTGGCACCGGAATTAAAAACCAGCCTCGGTATCACCACTGAACAATATTCGTGGATTGTCGGCGCGTTTCAGCTGGCTTACACCATTTTCCAGCCGCTGTGTGGCTGGCTGATTGACGTGATTGGCCTGAAAGTCGGCTTTATGGTGTGCGCCATCATCTGGGCGCTGGCCTGTATTTTCCACGCCGGCGCAGGCAGTTGGGTCCATCTGGCGATTTTGCGTTTCACCATGGGCGCATCGGAAGCAGCGGCTACACCGGCGAACGCCAAAACCATCGGCGAGTGGTTCCCGAAATCAGAACGCCCGGTGGCTGCCGGTTGGGCAGGCGTGGGTTTCTCGATTGGCGCCATGCTGGCTCCGCCGATCATCTACTTCGCTCATGCCTCATTTGGCTGGCAGGGCGCGTTTATGTTTACCGGTGTGCTGGCGCTGCTGTGGGTGATTTTGTGGTGGGCGTTTTACCATAACCCGGAAAAACACCCGAACCTCAGTAAAGACGAGCTGGCCTTTATTCAGCAGGATAATGAACCGCCAGCGGTCAAACTGCCCTTCTTTACCGCCCTGAAAACCGTCTCGAAAAACAAACGCTTTTACGGTATCGCCATCCCGGCATTTATGGCAGAACCGGCCTGGGCAGTGCTGAGCTTCTGGGTGCCGCTCTATCTGGCAAAAGAACACGGAATGGATCTGAAACAGATCGCCATGTTCGCCTGGCTGCCATTCCTCGCCGCCGATCTCGGTAGCGTCGCCAGCGGTTACCTGACCAAACTCTATACCCGCTGGTTTGGCTGCACCCGCGTGAATTCGGTGGTTGCCAGTTCCGTAACCGGTGCATTCTTGATGATTTCACTCGCCGCTGTCGCCATCACCCGCGATCCGTACCTCACTATTGTGCTGATTTCGATTGGCGGTTTTGGCCACCAGATCATCTCCTGCATGTTGAGCGCGCTGGTGGTGGAGTCCTTCGATAAAGGCCAGATGGCGACGGTGAACGGCATGCGCGGTTCAGCGGCGTGGATCGCCAGCTTCCTCTTCTCACTGCTGATTGGCGTGACCGCCGACAAAATTGGTTTCAACCCGCTGTTTATTGCCATGGGTTTCTTTGACCTGATTGGCGCTTGTTTCCTGGTGGCATTTATTGCTGAACGACGCGCAAAACGCGCCTGATTGTGGATGTCTGATATGAAAACCCTGAAGAACTGGACGTTACAAAAACAAGCAGCTCATCATGTTGAGCTGTTGGTGGACGGGCAACACACCTTGTGTCTGTATGTGCTGGAAGAGAACTTATTTCGCGTGCTGCTCAAGCGTAAAGGCGAGCTGGCGCTGGACAGAACGTGGAGCATTGCGCCGAAAGATGACGTGCCGTGGGAAGGCCGCTCGCGTGACGATCTTTCGGGTTTTAGCCTGCCGCAATGGTCGCTGGCGCAACAGCAAGAGACATTAACTATTGAGAGCGCAAAACTGCGCGTCACCGTGCATCAACCGCTGTGGCTGGAGTGGCACTACCGCGATGAAACAGGCGTCTGGCAATGGCTGGCGAGCGATCGCCCGACCAGCGCGTATCTGGTTAACGCCCATGGCGACGGCGTGGCGCACTATCTCAGCCGTAAAAAAGAGGAGCGTTTCTACGGCCTCGGCGAGAAAGCGGGTAATTTGCAACGTACCGGCCAGCGCTACGAAATGCGCAACCTCGATGCGATGGGCTATAACGCCGTCAGCACCGATCCGCTGTACAAACATATTCCGTTTACCCTCACCCGCCGCGATGACATCAGCTACGGTCTGTTTTATGACAACCTGAGCAGTTGCTGGCTGGATCTGGGTAACGAGATCGATAACTACCACACCGCTTATCGCCGCTGGCAAGCGGAAGCGGGCGATATTGATTACTACATTTTTACCGGCGCGCGTGCGCTGGATGTCACCAAAGCGTTTGTGCGCCTCACCGGGAAAACGCTGTTCGGCCCGAAATGGAGCCTCGGCTATAGCGGCTCCACCATGCATTACACCGATGCGCCAGATGCGCAAAACCAGCTGATGAACTTTATTCGTCTGTGCGAAGAACACGCCATTCCGTGCGATTCGTTCCAGCTCTCATCCGGCTATACCTCCATTAACGGCAAGCGCTACGTCTTTAACTGGAACTACGACAAAGTGCCGCAGCCGAAGGTGATGAGCCAGGCGTTTCACGATGCGGGCCTGAAACTAGCGGCAAATATCAAACCCTGTTTGTTGCAGGATCACCCGCGTTATAGCGAAGTGGCGGAGCGCGGTCTGTTTATTCGCGATTCAGAAACCGATGCGCCGGAACGTTCCAGTTTCTGGGATGACGAAGGCTCACACCTGGACTTTACCAACCCGCAGACTGTCGCCTGGTGGCAGGAAGGCGTGTCCACCCAATTGCTGGAGATGGGCATCGATTCGACCTGGAACGATAACAACGAATTTGAAGTCTGGGACGGCGAAGCCCGCTGCCACGGTTTTGGCCAGGAAATAGCCATCAAGCATATTCGCCCGGTGATGCCGTTGCTAATGATGCGCGCCTCGATGGAAGCGCAGCAACGGTTTGCTCCGCAAAAGCGCCCGTACCTGATCTCCCGTTCCGGCTGCGCCGGGATGCAGCGTTATGTGCAAACCTGGAGCGGCGATAACCGCACCAACTGGGACACGTTGCGCTACAACACCCGCATGGGCGTGGGCATGAGTTTGTCTGGCCTGTATAACGTCGGTCACGATGTCGGCGGTTTTTCCGGCGATAAACCGGATGCGGAGCTGTTTGTGCGCTGGGTACAAAACGGTGTAATGCACCCGCGTTTCACCATCCATTCGTGGAATGATGATCACACCGTGAACGAACCGTGGATGTACCCGGCGATCACGCCATCGATCCGCAGCGCGATTGAGCTGCGCTACCGTCTGCTGCCCTATCTCTACACGCTGCTGTGGCAGGCGCATGCCGACGACGAACCGATGCTGCGTCCGACGTTCCTCGATCACGAACATGACGAGCAAACATTTGAAGAGTGCGACGACTTCCTGCTCGGTCGCGATCTTCTGGTGGCAAGCATCGTCGAACCCGGCCAGCGCGAGCGCCGCGTCTGGCTGCCTGCCAACGACACCGGCTGGTACGATTTTTACACCGGTTGCTGGTATGCGCCTGGCCAGTGGGTGACGCTGGATGCGCCGCTGGAAACGCTGCCGCTGCTGGTGCGCGCCGGTGCCGGTCTGCCACTTAGCGATCGCATCAGGCATGTGGATACCAACGCGGATACTACGCGTGAGTTGCATCTATTCCCGGTAAAAGGCACCGGGCGTTCAAGCGGCCTGCTGTTTGAGGACGATGGTGAGTCGTGGGGTTATAAAGAGGGCAATGCGCTCTGGCTGGAGTGGGAAATGGTTTGCTCGGGCAGCACCATTGATTTGCAGATCCACGCACGCGGCGACTATCGCCCGGCCTGGCAAGCACTGAAAGTGGCGCTGCCTGCAGGTGAAAAACGCCAGTTGCTAATTAATGGCGTTGCGGCCAGCGAGTGGATCTTTGCTTAATGTGAAAAGCCCGGTAGCCATGTGCTTATCGGGCTTGCTTCTCTTATTTACCGGGCCATTTCACGCAACAGGAACGCGGTAAACCAGAGTAGCTCCGGGAGCTTACACAAGTCAGTGGCCGGAGAACGAAGATGCAGCCAACGCACCTGTTGCCTGCAAGAGGACGGTAAAGCATTTACCTGAGTATTTCGCGCGACAGGAAGGCGGCAAACCTGAGTCGCCCCGGAAGCTTACACAAGTCAGTGGCCGGAGAACGAAGATGCAGCCAACGCACCTGTTGTCTGCAAGAGGACGATAAAGCATTTACCTAAGTATTTCGCGCGACAGGAAGGCGGCAAACCTGAGTCGCCCCGGGAGCTTACACAAGTAAGTGACCGGGGTACGAAGGTGCAGCCAACGCACCTGTTGCCTGCAAGAGGACGGTAAATGATTTACCTGAGTATTTCGCGCGACACGAAGGCGACAAATCTGCGTAGCCCCGGGAGCTTACACAAGTCAGTGGCCGGGGTACGAAGGTGCAGCCAACACATCTGTTGCCTGCAAGAGGACGGTAAAGCATTTACCTAAGTATTTCGCGCGACAGGAAGGCGGCAAACCTGAGTCGCCCCGGGAGCTTACACAAGTAAGTGACCGGGGTACGAAGGTGCAGCCAACGCACCTGTCGCGTGAAAGACGACGGTAAATTTATTCGATACCTTTACTGCGCAAATAATCCTCATAATTCCCTGAGAAATCCACCACGCGCTGCGGCGTAATCTCAATTACGCGGGTTGCCAGCGAGCTGACAAACTCACGGTCGTGGGAAACGAAGATCAGCGTGCCCTGATACATCTCCAGCGCCATGTTCAGCGATTCGATGGATTCCATATCCAGGTGGTTGGTCGGTTCGTCCATGACGAGGATGTTCGGTTTTTGCATCATCAGCTTGCCGAACAACATGCGACCTTTTTCACCACCGGAGAGCACTTTCGCCGGTTTCTTGATATCGTCCTGGCTGAACAGCAGACGACCGAGAATGCTGCGCACTGCTTGTTCGTCATCGCCTTCCTGTTTCCACTGGCTCATCCAGTCGAAGACAGTCAGATCGTTATCGAAATCTTCGGCGTGATCCTGCGCGTAGTAACCGATCTGCGCGTTTTCAGACCATTTCACCGTGCCGTTATCAGGCTCAAGCTCGCCCACCAGCGTTTTCAGCATGGTGGATTTACCCACGCCGTTCGCACCCAGGATGGCGATCTTCTCGCCCACTTCCAGCAGCATGTTGAAGTTTTTAAACAACGGGCCTTCATCAAACCCTTTAGTAAGGGCTTCCACTTCCAGCGCGTTGCGGAACAATTTCTTGTCCTGTTCGAAGCGGATAAACGGGTTCTGGCGGCTGGAAGCCTTAACCTCTTCCAGCTTAATTTTGTCGATCTGACGTGCGCGGGAGGTCGCCTGACGAGATTTAGAGGCGTTTGCGCTAAAGCGGCTGACGAACGATTGCAGGTCGGCGATCTGCGCTTTTTTCTTGGCGTTATCCGCCAGCAGACGCTCGCGCGCCTGCGTCGCCGCCGTCATGTATTCGTCGTAGTTGCCGGGATAAACACGCAGCTCGCCGTAGTCGAGATCCGCCATGTGTGTACAAACCATGTTGAGGAAGTGGCGGTCGTGCGAAATGATGATCATGGTGCTGTCACGTTCGTTCAGCACCTGCTCCAGCCAACGAATGGTGTCGATGTCCAGGTTGTTGGTCGGTTCATCGAGCAGCAGAATGTCCGGGTTGGCAAACAGCGCCTGCGCCAGTAACACACGCAGCTTCCAGCCGGGGGCGATTTCGCTCATCGGGCCGTAGTGTTGCTCAACCGGAATGCCGACGCCGAGCAACAACTCGCCCGCGCGCGCTTCCGCCGAGTAACCGTCCATTTCGCCGTACTGCACTTCGAGGTCGGCCACTTTGTAGCCGTCCTCTTCGCTCATTTCCGCGAGGCCATAAATACGGTCGCGTTCCTGTTTCACTTCCCACAGTTCCGCATGGCCCATGATCACTGTGTCGAGCACGCTGAACTCTTCAAAGGCGAACTGATCCTGGCGCAGCTTACCGATCCGCTCATTCGGATCGAGAGAGACGTTACCCAGCGTCGGCTCTAAATCGCCGCCGAGGATTTTCATAAAGGTGGATTTACCACTCCCGTTAGCCCCGATCAGGCCGTAACGGTTGCCGCCGCCAAATTTGACGGAGATATTTTCGAACAGCGGCTTGCTGCCAAATTGCATGGTGACGTTGCTGGTGACTAACACAGAGGTATCCTGAAATATGTGACAAACACCCTATTATGCCACAATTCCGAATTAGATTCCTGCCTGGTGTCAGGCCACTAAACTGCAAGCAAAGGGAAAAAAGTGTGATTTCGTACACATCTGAATTCCCTGGACGGTGGAATGCACATATAATGCGCTTCCTGCATTCTCAACCCAACGGCCTGTGTGGCAATAAGTCTTGCATAAGATGAACATGAAATTAACCACCCTTTTAGCGGCGGCGTTTGCTGTCGTGGGATTTTGCAAAAGCGCGTCTGCTGTTACATATCCGCTGCCGACTGATGGCAGTCGTCTGATCGGTCAGAACCAGGTCGTCACTATTCCGGAAGGCAATAACCAGCCGCTGGAATATTTTGCGGCTGAATATCAAATGGGTCTGTCCAACATGCTGGAAGCAAACCCGGGCATTGATGCCTACCTGCCGAAAGGCGGCACTGTGATGAACGTTCCACAGCAGCTGATCCTGCCGGATACGGTTCACGAAGGGATCGTGATCAATAGTGCGGAAATGCGCCTCTACTACTATCCAAAAGGCACCAACACGGTGATCGTGCTGCCAATCGGTATCGGCCAGTTGGGTAAAGACACCCCGATTGCCTGGACCACCAAAGTAGAACGTAAGAAAAATGGCCCAACCTGGACACCGACTGCCAAAATGCACGCGGAATACGCGGCAATGGGTCAGCCGCTGCCGCCGGTTGTGCCGGCAGGCCCGGATAACCCGATGGGTCTGTACGCGCTCTATATCGGCCGCCTGTACGCCATTCACGGCACCAACGCTAACTTCGGTATCGGCCTGCGCGTGAGCCATGGCTGTGTGCGTCTGCGTAACGATGACATCAAATTCCTGTTCGAAAACGTGCCGGTCGGTACGCGCGTACAGTTTATTGATGAGCCGGTAAAAGCGACCACCGAGCCGGATGGTAGCCGTTACATCGAAGTTCACAACCCGCTGTCCACCACAGAAGCTCAGTTCACCGGCGGTGAGATTGTGCCGATTGCGCTGACCAAAGCGGTGCAAACCGTGACTAACCAGTCTGATGTCGATTCCAATGTGGTCGATCAGGCGTTGCAGAACCGTTCCGGTATGCCGGTTCGTCTGAACTGATTGCGGTTGATAGCCTAAAAAAGCGGAGCAATGGCTCCGCTTTTTTTTACCCGTGATTCACCACAATAATGCCACCGTGGTCGTAACGGTAATGGCAATGGGCGTACTCCAGCGGCGTACCATCTTCCAGATAAATCACCTGCTCCACTTCCAGCACCGGATCGGTCTCTTCGCAGTTCAGATACTGCTTATCTTCCGCCCAGGGTTTTAACGCGCGCACAATGCGGTATGAACCCATAATCTTCAGCGCCAGATCGTCCTGCACATAGCGAAATACGGAGCTTTCCAGATGTCCGCGGTTTAACCCCGGCACCAGATTCACCGGCATCAACGTAAACTCCAGCGACATCGGTTCACCTTCCAGCAACCGCAGGCGAATAAAGTCATACACCGGGTCATCCGGCCCCACCAGCAGCGAGGCCTGCTCCTTTTCCGTGGGGAAACGCAACTCGAAGCGGATGATTTTACTAGTCACTTCGCCGACATTTTCCCAGGTTTTGGTCGCACCGAAATAGTCGCTGCCGGGCAGATCCCAGCGCGACAGTTGCAGGAAATTCTTGCGGATAAAGGTGCCCTGTCCCTGACGGGTATAAACCAGCCCTTCAACAATCAGCTGGCGCATCGCCTGCTGAATGGTCATCCGGCTGGTGGCAAATTCCGCTGCCAGCGCGAACTGATCCGGCAACGGCGCGCTGGCGGCGTACTGCTGGCTGAGAATGCGCCGCTTAATTTCTCGCGCGATAGTGATGTATTTTGCCGCCATAGCCTTCCTTCATTTTTTAATCTATCCCATTGTTTCTTAAGGCCACTCTCTCGGCAATTTTGAGGAAAGGCAGGTAGAAGAATACACCAAAGATGATGATTATCAACTGAACCACCACCGCCCGCCAGTCGCCTGCGGTGGCCAGCCAGGCGCTTAAAATCGGCGGCGTTGTCCACGGGATCATCACCACACAGCGCGAGATCCAACCGAGCGTAGTACAAAGCCAGGCAAACCAGATACCCAGCGCCGGAAGCAGCACAAACGGGATCATCAGCGGCAGGTTAAAGACGATGGGCAGACCGAAAATCACCGGTTCATTAATATTGAATAAGCCCGGCGAAATGGCGAGCCGTGCCACCTGCTTCGCCGACTGCTGCTTCGCGAAGATAAAAATGGCGATCAGTAGCGAAAGGGTGCTGCCGGTGCCGCCAATCATGCCGAACGTGGGCACAAAAATACTGTTGATGATATGCGGAATGGGCTGCCCGTTGGCAAATGCCAGCATGTTCTCGTTGGTGTTAATCAACAACAGTGGTTCAAGGATCACGCCGTTGACCACCGTCTGGTGAATACCGAGCGTAAACAGAAAGTTACCAAAACTGTAGATAAACAGCGTGCCCGGTAAACTGGTATTAATCTGCCGCAGCGGCTGCTGGATAAGCGTGGTGATGATGTGGATCAAATCCGTGTGCAACAGGTTCGCCAGCAGCGCCGCGACAATGGCGAACAGCGATAAGGTTATGATTGCCGGGATCAGCGACGAGAAGGATTGACCCACTGCCGAGGGCACATTTTCCCCGAGCGAAATAGCAAATTTCTTCACGCTGGCAACGCGGATGAATAGCTCCGTGGAGAGCAAGCCAATGATCACCCCGGCGAAAATCCCCGTCGTGCCAATGTTGGTGAATGCCAGCATCTGCGTCACGCTCACCGTCGCTTTGCCACCAACGGGCACTACATCCAGCTGCATCGGCATCATAATGATAAAGCTGGAGATCGCAATGACCACCGCCGACACCGGGTTGTCGAAGTTCTTATTGCGCGCCAGCGACCAGGCGGTCATTGGCGCAATTAATAACGCGGCGATATTCAGCGTGCCGTTGATCACCGCCTCGCCCCAGACTTTAAAACGCGCCAGCGTCTCCCCTTCCAGCACCCAGGGGAAAACCACGTTATTAATCAATACCGCCAGCCCGGCGAGGATAAAAATCGGCATCACCGCCGCGAACGCGTCACGCAGCGATCGCAGATGCACCTGGTTTGCCAGCCGGGCGGAGAACTCGACAAATTTATCGACGAATGACTGCATTTTCGGCGTGATGTTGCTGTCAGACATTGCGGCTACCCTCTCAATCGTTGCTTACATGTCGCGGCCGTTGCTGCGAATCAGCTGTTGCAGCCAGCGATAGCTCTTTTTCGGTACGCGTTTTAAATCTTTCAGGTCGTGATTTTCGCGGTTGACGTACACCACGCCGTAGCGCTTACGCATATCGCCCTGGGAACTGAGAATGTCGATCAAACCCCAGCCGAGGTAGCCCAACACCTGTGCGCCGTCCTCAAAGATGGCGTCCTGCATCGCCTGGATATGGTCGCGGTGATAAGCAATGCGGTAATCGTCCTCAATCGGATTAACGCCGTCCCACTCTTCAATCACGCCAATGCCGTTTTCAATCGGGAACACTGGCAAGCGCCAGTCGTTGTAATAGCGGGTGATAATGGCGCGAAAACCGAGCGGGTCGATTTGCCAGCCCCATTCGGTCGCCTCTAGATACGGGTTCGCTTTATCACCCTGTTGCAGGAAATAATTGACCGGGGTTCCCGGCGCAATGGCATCGCTGTCGAGGGTTTTGCTGGCGTAGTAGCTAAACGCCATAAAGTCGTTTTTGACCCGCGCGATTTCCGCCAGATCCTCGTCGCGGTAGATATCGCGGAAACCTTCTCTGTCCACCACCGCCAGCACTTCCGGGCTGTAGCCCTGCCCGGCATAGACTCGCAGCAGGTTCTGATTGAGGAATTCGTCATATTGCGTGGCGCAAAATACATCGCGCGGTTTGCAGGTCGCCGGATAAACCAACTGGTGCGCCAGCATGCCGCCCATTAATTTTCCGGGCTGGGTAGCGTGCAGATAATGAGTCAGCAGCACATGCGCCATCATCACATGGTGCTGAATCTGATACAGCTCGCGCAGGGTTTTCTCGCCTTGCAGATAGCCACCGACCTGAAACGCGCCAGGCATGTGATAAATATTCTGCTCGTTAAACGTCAGCCAGTACTTCACCCGGCTGCCAAAGCAGTCGATCATCTTTTTGCCGTAGCGCACAAAAGCGTCCTGCACGCGCCGGTCGGCAAAACCGTTGTACTGCTCGGCCAACGCCAGCGGCATATCAAAGTGGTACAGGCAGATCATCGGCTCAATGCCGCGCGCCAGCAGATCATCGATAAAGCGGTCATAAAAAGCGATGCCCTCGTCGTTAAACTCACCATCACCCTGCGGGCAAACGCGGCTCCAGGAAATCTGGAAGCGGTAGCAGTTCATGCCCAGATCCTGCATCAGGTCGAAATCTTCCTGATAGCGGTGATACGAATCGGTGGCGACTTTCCAGTCGGAGGCAAATTCGCTGGCTTCGCGAATATCGTAGACCGACATCCCTTTCCCGCCCTCGTTCCACGCGCCTTCGGTCTGCATGCTGGATACGGAGTTACCCCATAAAAAGCCGTTCGGTAACGTTTTGCTCATCTCGCTTCTCCATGACTAGTCATTTTTAATATATGACTAGTCATATAGATAACGGCGAAAAAATGGGCAAAAGGGACGATGCGATTTTGTGACGCTATTCGAAAGAAAAGAAAAACGCGACGGGGTGAGCGTCGCGTTTGAGAGGAAGGATAATTACTGTTGTTTTAGCTGGTTACGGCGATATTCCCCCTGGCGCTCAAACATCCAGCCGGGATATTCGCGCGGCAGTGCGCTCACCGCATCCAGCTGTTGCAGTTCGTCATCACTCAGGCGGATCGCCGTCGCCGCAATGTTATCGTCCAGTTGTTCAGTGCGTTTCGCGCCAATAATCACGCTGCTGACCACCGGCTGATGCAGCAGCCAGGCCAGCGCGATTTGCGCCACGGAAACCCCTTTGCTGTCGGCGATGGTGCGCATAACGTCCACGCAATCAAAGGCGCGGTCTTTATTCACCGGCGGGAAATCAAACGCCAGGCGGCGTCCACCAGCTTCCGCCTGACCGTCGCGGCCATATTTACCGCTCAGCAAGCCGCCCGCCAGCGGGCTCCAGACCATCAGCCCCACGCCTTCGCTCTGCATCATCGGCACCAGTTCACGTTCCAGATCGCGACCAGCGATGGTGTAGTAAGCCTGTAGCGAGGCAAAGCGCGCCAGCCCAAGACGCTCCGAAATCCCCAGCGCTTTGGCGATTTGCCACGCCGCCCAGTTAGAGACGCCGATATAGCGCACATGCCCGTGCTGAACGAGGTTATCCAGCGCGTAAAGCGTCTCCTCGATGGGTGTGGCTGGGTCAAAGCCGTGCAACTGGTAGAGATCAATATGATCCAGTTGCATGCGCTTGAGGCTCTCTTTCACGCTATTCATGATGTGATAACGCGAACTGCCGCGCGAGTTCACCCCGGCGGTGCCGGTTTCACCAAACACTTTGGTGGCGACGATGACGTTTTCTCGCGGCACTTTCAGGTTTTTCAGCGCCTGGCCGGTGATCTCCTCCGAACGCCCGTCGGAATAGACGTTCGCGGTATCGATAAAGTTAATGCCGGCATCGAGCGCGCTACCGACCAGTTGTTCGGCTTGCGCCTGTTGCAACTGGCCGATTTTGCTCCACATGCTCTCGCTGTCGTCACCGCCAAACGTCATGGTGCCGAGGCACAGTTCAGAAACAAACAGCCCGGTATTGCCCAGTTTTTTGTAGCGCATGATGGCGTCTCCTCATCTGTTTAGTTAACCCAGACAGTTATACGCAATCCTCTGCGGCGGCGAATGTGAGGATCCTGCCTGTTTCTTGCCCAATTCTCTGATTATCCGCGCGGTGCATCACCAAACACTTTGTAATCAGGTAGTTGCACATTCTGATACGGTTCCCAGCCGCCGCCGAGCGCTTTATACAACGCCACCAGATCGAGGCTACTTTGCACCCGCGCCTGCTCACGCTGCTGGCTGGCCTGAGCCAGCTGGCGCTGCGCATCCAGCACATCGATAAAGCTGGCAATTCCCTGACGGTAGCTGTCGGTGGCAAGCGAGAAGGCGTTTTGCAGCGCGCTGAGCGTTTTATCCAGCCCCGCTTCCCGCTGCTGATCGGCGCGGTAACTGACCAGCGCATTTTCCACATCGCCCAGCGCGCTGAGTACCGTCTGGCGATAGTTCAGCACCGCCGCGCCCTGCTCTGCGCGCGCCAGCTTGACGCTCGATACCAGCCGCCCGCCCTGGAAAATGGGAATCGAAATCTGCGGGCCGAAGCTATAAAAATGGCTGCTCCAGTCGGTAAGCCAGTTGGTTTCGCTGTTGCGCAGACCAAACTGGCCGCTCAATGACAAGCTGGGAAACAACTGCGCAACCGAAACGCCAATCTGTGCCGTCGCCGCATGCAGGCTGGCTTCCGCTTCGCGAACGTCCGGGCGACGGCGCGCCAGCGTCGAGGGAATTCCGGTGGGCACAATGTCCGGCAGCGCGGGTAACGGCTGCGCATTGCGCAATTCGCTGTCCAGCGCACCAGGCGGTTTACCGAGCAGGATAGCCAACGCGTTCATCGCCTGGCGCTCCTGCGCTTCATATTGCGGGAGTTGCGCTTCGAGATTACCGACCTGGGCGCGGGCATTTTCCACATCCAGCTGTGGTGAAAGGCCGCCTTTTTGTCGGTTTTCGGTCAGCGTAAATGTCTGCTGCGCGCTGTCGATTTGTGTTTTCAGTGTGCTGATGATGTTCTGCGCACCGCGCAGTTGCAGCCACGCGCGCGCCACTTCAGCTTCCAGCGACACCAGCGCATCGTTACGTTGTTCAATTGCCTGCTGCTGCTGCGCGGACGCCGCTTCTACCTGGCGTCGCACTTTGCCCCACAGATCCAGCTCCCACTGGGCGTCAAAACTGCCCTGATAGAGATTTACCGGTTGAGTAAGCGCGCCAAGCGCCCCGCTGATCGCCGGGTCGGCGTCCTGCAACTGGCCTTCGACGTTATGGGATTTCAGCTCGCCTTCAATACCCAGTTGCTGGCGAGTCGCTTTCAGCGAACCGTTAACCGCTGGCAGAAACGCGCCACCCGCCTGATTAATCTGCTCGCGCGCGCCGGCAATGCGCAGGACGGTTTGCTGGAGCGAAAGATTATCTTTAATCGCCCGCTCAATCAGACTGTTCAACTGCGGCGACTGGAAGGTTGTCCACCAGCGCGGATTCACCGCCTGCGAAGAAGCCTGCGATTTAACCGCTTTATCACCCGGATCGTTCCAGCGCGCAGGCGTTTGCGGTTTGGACGCCTGGTAATCCGGCCCGACAGCACAGCCTGCAAGCCACAGCGATAACAGGGTTACGGGAAAACGACACCACGTCATATTAATGTGCTCCTGCGCTGCCTTCGCTTTTGATCGGCGAAAGCAATAAACAAAAGGGGATCAGCAACATCGCCACCAGGCTGAGCACGGTGAAAACGTCGATATAGGCCAGAAAACGCGACTGGGCGATCATCGCTTTGTACATCTGCCCGGTAGCACTAGTCAGCGGATCGCCGACCAGGCTGGTGAAATTACGGATCGCCTCGGCGGATTCACGCAGCGCCAGTTGGAATTGTTCATTGAAGGGAGAGGTATGCTCTGATAAGTGCGACATATGTGCCTGCGAGCGCTCGGTGATCGCCGCCGTTGACAGCGAAATACCAACCGATCCCGCCACGTTACGGAACATGGTAAACAGCGCCGCCGCATCGGCATTTAGCTGGCGCGGGATCGAGATAAAGGCGATGGTCGTCAACGGTACAAACAGGAAACCCAGCCCAATCGACTGTGCACTGCGAAACAGCATCAGCGTTTCAAAGTCGATATCCGGGGCCAGCGTGCGCGACCACCAGAAGGAGGCCGCCAGGCAGAAAAAGCCGAAGGCGATTATCCAGCGCGTCTGCACCACCGGCATCAGTTTCAGCACCAGCGGAATGGTCAGCACAATCAACACCGCGCCGGGCGACAGCACCAACCCGGACCAGGTGGCGGTGTAGCCCAGATCCTGCTGCGCCAGTTGTGGGATCACCACCGAGCTGCCATAGAGGATCATCGCCATGCCAGCCATCAGCAAGCTGGAAACCGTAAAGTTTTTATCCGCCATACAGCGCAAGTCGACCACCGGCTTTTTGGCATACAGCAGCCAGTAAATGGCCCCGACAATACCAATCGCAGTGAGGACAGCGAAAATGCGGGTGAAATCGGAGTTGAACCAGTCTTCATCTTCACCGCGATCGAGCATCACTTGCAGACAGCCCAGCCCCAGCGCAATCAGGCCAATGCCCGGCCAGTCGATGGACAGTTTCTGCTTCGATTTGCGCTCCCAGGGCGGATCTTCCAGCAACTGGTAAATCGCCAGCACCGTGACAATGCCCACCGGAATGTTGATAAAAAAGACCCAACGCCAGGAGTAGTTATCGGTTATCCAGCCGCCCAGCGTTGGCCCCAGCACCGGGGCGACAATAATGGCGATAGAGGACAAACCAAAGGCTTTGCCGCGATCTTCCGGTTTAAAGTAATCCAGCAACACCGATTGCTGCGTGGGCTGCAAACCGCCGCCAAAAAAGCCCTGCAAAATACGAAACAGGATGATTTGCCAAAGCTCAGTGGCGATGCCGCAGAGAAATGAACAGACGGTAAACATCACAATGCAGATCAGGAAAAACTGCTTGCGCCCGAAGGTGCGGCTGAGAAAAGCGGAGATCGGCAGAACGATACCGTTCGCCACCAGGTAGCTGGTCAGCACCCATGTTGATTCGTCATAACTGGCGGAGAGCGATCCGGCGACGTGCGGCAGCGCCACGTTAACAATCGTGGTATCGAGGATCTCCATAAACACCGCGAGGGTGACGACCCACGCCACCGCCCACGGGTTACTGGCGGGTTTCCAGTTCTCGTGGCTGTGATCCGTCATTCCAGCGTCACCTTCGGTTCAACGGAAAGGCCTAACGGCAACGGTTTGTTGGGATCCAGACCTTTATCGATAACGATTTTCACCGGTACGCGCTGGACGATTTTGACAAAGTTGCCGGTCGCATTTTCTGAAGGAAAAGCGGCGAACTTCGACCCGCTGCCCTGCTGGATACTATCGATATGCCCTTCCAGCTCCAGATCCGGCCACGCATCCACTTTGACGCTGACTTTATTCCCCGGACGCATACGCTCAAGCTGCGACTCTTTAAAGTTCGCCACCACCCACACATCCGGTGAGACCAGCGAAAACAACGCGGTGCCCGCCTGCACTAACGTACCGTTTTGCACATTGCGTTTGGTGATAAAGCCATCGAAAGGCGCACGCACTTCCGTCCAGGATAAATTCAGATTCGCAGTTTCCAGTTGCGCTTTTGCCTGCGCCACTTGCTGTTGGCGCGCTTCAACATTGGTTTCCTGCTGACGGATTTGCAACTGCACCTGGTCGGCGACTTCCAGCTGTGCCTGCGCGCTGGCAAGCTGTGCCTGAGCACTACGCAACTGGGCATTGGCGCTATCGATATTTTGTTGTGTGGTGGCACGTGGATCGACACCGCGCTGGCGGCGATAAGCGGCTTCGGCGTTCGCCAGATCGGCTTTTGCTTTCAGCACCTGCGCGCGCGCTTCATCACGCTGTGCGGGATATTGCACTTTTGATAAGTCCAGTTGTGCCTGCGCCTGGTGTAGCTGTGCGATTGCCAACCCCAGTTGCGCTTGCGCCTGATCGCGCTGCGCGGTGGCATCGCGCGGGTCTATCGTGACCAGCAAATCCCCTTTCTTGACGCGCTGATTATCTTTCACCCGCAACTCAGTGACATAACCTGCCACCTTTGGCGCAATCGTCACCGCGTCGCCATCGGTAAAGGCGTCGTCGGTGGTCTCTTCATTACGGGTTAAAAACCACCACACCAGCGCAACAATCACCATCACGCCGACAACAATGGCGAGGATAATCAGTGGCTTCTTTCCGGGGCGTTTACGTGGATTTTGGTTGTTATCGTCCTGAACATCGTCAGGATGCGTTGTGTTTTCTGCCATAGTTTCGCAACAGTCCTGTCAGGTAACGGCGCCAAGGATGCGCCGTTAACTAAAGTTAGGCGGTTGCTATACATTTGCCAGGATAAACTGACAAATCAGCACTATCTGAATAAGAGTAATCCGTATCCCACCAGCGCCGCCCACAGCAGCATCGGCATGGAATAAAGATGAAAGCGCCACCAGATGCGGCGATCGTTTGCCATACGCAGCGCGATAAGATTGGCCAGCGAACCGGGCAGCAAACCAAAGCCGCCAACGTTCACCGCCCATGCCAGCAGCGTATCCGGCGGCACATAATTGAGCAGCAAAATGGTCGCAGGCACGTTACTGATAAATTGCGACAGGCCAATGGCCGTCAACCACAAACCTGAAGGTGACAACTGGCTGGTGCTGTTCAACACCGAGTGCAGCGCAGGCAACTGAATCAGCAGGTGGACATCAATAAACATGGCGATAAAAACCAGCAACAGCGTCCAGTCCACGCTCAGCACTACCCGGCGCGCCAGTAGCAAGAACCCGATGGCGACAACTGCCAGCCCCCACAGCTCCTGTTTCAGCTCCAGCGCGGTAATAAAGATTAGGTAGAAACCGAGGCAGCTCCACACCAGACGCGGTTGCCAGTCCGGCGTTTGTACGCCGCTGTGGTAGTTAAGCGCTTTTTTCGGAAAACAGAACCAGCACACCACCAATAGCGTAACCATCATTGCCAGCGCCAGCGGCGCCATCTGCCAGATGAACGCAGGGAAAGAGAGACCAGAGCGTCCCCAGATAAGAATATTTTGTGGGTTTCCGATAGGCGTTAATAACGACCCGGCATTTACCGCCAGCGCTTCAAAAATGATCAGCCGGTTAACCGGAATTTCGCACAGTTTCTTCAGCGTGATGGTCAACGGCACCACAATAAACAGCGCCACATCATTGGTGAGAAACGTGGAGAGGAGCGCCGCCGCCAGCACCATAAACATCGCCAGCCTGCGTTGATGATGAAAACGGCGCACCATACGCCGCCCAATCACATCAAAATAACCGCTCAGCTCAACGCCTTTGGTCAGCAACATCAACCCGCTGAGGGTAATAATGGTGTGCCAGTCAATCGCACCCGGCCAGGTTTTCGGCGCAAACGGGACAAAAAAGCACAGTGCAATACCAATAAGCAGTAACAGATGCAGGAAACGGTCGCGCGCCAGGGCGCGCATGAAGGGCATAGTCATTCAGGTGGTTGCTCGTGTTGCAGAGTAAAGCGACGGAAACAGTCGAGCGTCTCCTGGCTAACGTGATGTTCCATACCTTCGGCATCGCGACGCGCAATTTCCGGGCTCACGCCCAGCACCAGCAGGAAGCTTTCAACGATTTGGTGCCGCTCGCGGCTCTCCTGCGCCAGCCTCTCGCCTTCCGCAGTCAAAAAAACGCCGCGCCAGGGGATCTGTTCAATTAAGCCGACTGTCGCCAGTCTTTTTAACATTTTCGCAACCGTCGGTTGGGAAACGCCAAGCCGGGCGGCCATATCCACCTGGCGGGCTTCGCCCACTTCGCGGATCAAATCCGAAATCAGTTCAACATAGTCATCAATCAGCTCGCGACGATGCGCTTCACGCACCTGACGAAAGCCTTCAACGTGCTCTTCTACATTTACCAGCGTCACTTTTTTTATTGTTTGCTTACCTGCGCGACGGTTCATTGTGCTTCCTCTGAAGGTGTGACACCTGTGCAGCATCATATAAGAGAAGCGCCATTGTAAACCATCCGTGAATCAGCACAAAAAATTAACGTCTTAGCCATAGCTATAGAACATAGCCTGTGCTATATCTGTATGTAATGCGTTCACCCTTCATGGAACGAAGGGCCTGAAAATGGCAGGAGGTAACGATGAATGAGTTCAAGAGGTGTATGCGCGTGTTTAGTCACTCTCCCTTTAAAGTCCGTTTAATGCTGCTGAATATGTTGTCCGATATCATTACCGGCAAACCTCAGCAGGACTCCGACAAATCTTCTCACTAATGCGGCGTCGCGGTACGCCGCTTCATTTTTCTGTCACAATCCCCCGTCATACTGGCTAATTCATCTAAAAATCAGCGTATTTTTGCTGGATTTGCAATCATTCTCTCAAAACAACCGCTTAGCCCCTGTTGACCTTCGACGCGCCTCGCTCTATCTTTGCGCTGCCCTGCACAAATTGCGGCTCGCAGATGCGGACCCCCTCCCCTCTTCACACGCACTGTCCGGCAGGTTTTGACCCTTAACGCCAGGGTGAGCACATGGCGTTTTCATGACAGTAATCTATGAGCCTAATCCTTAAAGAATCCGTTGCCTTTCGCAGCCAGACGCTCAACCCGTGGACGGGTTTCTACTTTTTACAATCGATGTTGATTAACTTCGCTCTGGGTTATGAATTTAGCGTGATGTATGCGGTGCTTTTAACCTGCGCCCTGCTGGTTCTCTGGCGTCATGCGCCTCGCGCGCAAAAAACCGTTCTCGGGATTATCTCGCTGGTTGCCGCCTGTTATTTCCCCTTTGGCCGGGCATACGGCGCGCCGAACTTCAACACGCTGCTGGCGCTGTTGTCGACCAATATGGAAGAGTCGACGGAAATTCTGACGATCTTCCCGTGGTATCACTACGCTATTGGCGTATTCATTTTTGCCCTGGGCGTTATTTCGCTGCGCCGGCGGATTATCGTGCGTTCAACGCCATGGCTGAAATGGGACACGCTGGGCACGATTGTGTGCATCGCTTCTTATTTTATTGGCCCGGTGCAAAACCACTTCAAAGGTTACGAATTCAGGATCATTGATACCGGGGTTCCGGTGCTTCGTTTCGTGCGCGATGTGGCGTTTAACTATTATGTCGTCAAAGAAGAACAGAAAAATATGGCCGCGCTCGCCAGTGTGAAAGACACCTGGACTGTGCTGGCGGTGAAACCGAAATACCATACTTACGTGGTGGTGATTGGCGAAAGTGCACGTCGTGACGCGCTGGGCGCCTTTGGCGGCCACTGGAACAATACCCCGTTTGCCAGCCAGGTAAACGGCACGCTGTTTACGGATTACATTTCCGCGAGCGGTTCAACACAAAAATCCCTTGGCCTGACGTTAAACCGCGTGGAGGGAGACAAACCGCAGTATCAGGATAATTTTGTTACACTGGCTAACCGTGCCGGTTTCCAGACGTGGTGGTTTTCTAATCAGGGACAGATTGGCGAATACGACACGGCCATCGCCAGTATCGCTAAGCGTGCCGATGAAGTGCAGTTTTTGAAACGCGGTGACTTCGAAGCAGATAAAAATACGCGCGACGAGGATCTGTTAAAACTCACCAACCAGGTGCTGAGCACAAAACGCACCCAGCCGCAGCTGATTGTGTTGCATTTGATGGGCTCGCACCCGCAGGCCTGCGATCGCACCGGCGGCAAATACAACGAGTTTGTGCAGTCAAAAGAGACCTCCTGCTACCTCTATTCCATCACGCAGACCGATGATTTCCTTGGAAAAATGTATTCGCAGCTGGCCAATACCGGCGAAAGTTTCTCGATGGTTTACTTCTCGGATCACGGGCTGGCGATTAAAGAACGCGGAAAAGACGTGCAGTACCTGGCGCATGCCGATACTTTTCAACAGGACTTCCAGGTGCCGTTTATGGTGCTTTCCAGCGACGATACCAAACATCGGGTAATTAAAGCGCGCCGTTCAGCGAACGACTTTTTGAGCTTCTTTTCGCAGTGGACCGGGATTAGCGCAGAGCAGATTAAAAATCCTTACCGTTTTATGTCCGAGCAAAAAGCCGGGCCAGCGTACATTACCAACTTTAAGTTACAGAAAGTTGACTACAACCATCTTGGCACGGATCTCTTCGATACGCGCAGTAAGCGGTAATTTCTGAAGCAGATTGCAGGCAAAAAAAATCCGCCCAGTGGGCGGATTTTTTATTATCGCCGAAGCGATTAGAAGCGGTAACCAACGCCGGCAATCCAGGTGCCAACGTCTACGCTACGGATACGGCTCTGCTCATAGGAGAAGTCCAGAGCAACGTTTTCCATCGGATTGAACTGCAGACCAGCACCGTAAGAGAAACCGTAGTCGCTGGTGTCAGACACTTTAGCGGTGTCTACAGTCTGCTGGAATTTACCGTAACCTACACCCACAACACCGTAGATGCTCGCCCAGTCGTTGATGCGGTAAGCCGGGCCTGCGGTGATGCCGTAGTACTGCGCTTTGTTATAAACGCTGCTTTCGGTGCGATCTTTTTCAGTGTAAGTAAAGGAACCGATAACACCCAGCGGGTTGTTGTCCTGCTCGTAGCGATATTTCAGGTTGAAACCGTTAGTTTTGTTAGCAATACCCTGAGCGTCGCTCTGAGCGTAGCCGCCAGTTACGGTTGAAGTTGCTGCTACTGCGGAACCTGCAGAAACCGCCAGAAGTGCGGCCAGTGCTGAAAGACATGCAATTTTTTTCATAATCCACCTCAAATGTGCTTCAAGTAAATCCTACGTCCTACGCATTTAAATATATCAAAATTAGTTAAGAAACTCTTTGCGGTAATTGGGGTCTAAAGCGCCATTTGATGTAACAGAAAGTTTCCGTTACTGACCAACCCTTTCAAAAAAAAGCAGTTTTCCCACACAACGCACCATTATGCTGCGCATTTAATGGCACATTCATCCAGATAATTCTTAATTGGATAGGTTAATTAACCATCAGAGTGGCGCTATTCTACGGATTTTTCAGTTACTTTTTTTCAACAAACGCTCAACCAGCCGGGGGTAATTCAAGTAGACTGCCCCTTTTACTTTATTTGACAGAAATTGACGGGAGAAAGGATGCCTGCGCAGTCTCGTAAATTGCCGGTGTGGTTGCCGGTATTAATATTGCTTGTCGCGATGATGTCCATTCAGGGAGGCGCGTCGCTGGCGAAATCACTGTTTCCGATTGTTGGCGCGCCCGGCGTCACCGCGTTGCGTCTTGCACTTGGCACGATTATTTTGGTCGTGGTGTTTAAGCCATGGCGTTTACGTTTTACCCGTGAACAACGCCTGCCACTGCTGTTTTACGGCCTGTCGCTCGGCGCCATGAACTATATGTTCTATTTATCGATCCAGACGATACCGCTCGGCGTTGCGGTGGCGCTGGAATTTACCGGCCCGCTGGCGGTGGCGCTTTTCGCCTCACGCCGCCCGGTGGATTTCATCTGGGTGATCCTGGCGGTACTTGGCCTCTGGTATCTGCTGCCGCTGGGCGAAAATGTTTCACATGTTGATCTCACTGGCGCGGCGTTTGCCCTTGGTGCTGGCGCGTGCTGGGCAATCTATATCCTTTCCGGGCAGCGCGCCGGGGAAGAGCATGGCCCGGCAACAGTAGCGTTGGGTTCATTAATTGCGGCGGTAGTTTTTGTGCCGCTTGGCGCGTTCCAGGCGGGTGAAGTGCTGTGGCACTGGTCTGTTCTGCCGCTGGGGATCGCGGTGGCAATTTTATCCACCGCCCTGCCTTACTCGCTAGAGATGATCGCCCTGACACGCTTACCGACTCGCACATTCGGCACTTTGATGAGTATGGAACCCGCGATGGCGGCAATTTCCGGCATGATCTTCCTCGGTGAAACGCTCACATTCCAGCAAGCGCTGGCGTTGGCGGCGATTATTATCGCGTCGATGGGCTCGACACTCACGCTGCGTCGGGAAGCGACAGTCAAAGAAATTGATATCGGCTAAATAACTATTATTTGGCATGAGATGCTTCTTATGCCAAATATTCTCCCAACATACGAGACATTATTTCTTACTTTTCCCAGTATCCTGCATTAAATAGAATCATTGCATTCTAGAAATAATAAGTCATTAGAATTATCTTACATTTCATTTGATTAGTTGCGTCATCCTGAAATCCTTTCCTATATTTTATATTCGCTATCGAACTGATAGGCACAGCCAAGACTGGCAGCAAAAATCTGGTGCTATACTTAGTTTCGGTAATTTCCTGGGACACAAACATCAAGAGGATATGAGATTATGAGTACCGCTAAACTGGTTAAAACGAAAGCGTCTAATCTGCTTTATACCCGTAACGATGTATCGGATAGCGATAAAAAAGCGACCATCGAGCTGCTGAATCGCCAGGTGATCCAGTTTATTGACCTGTCTCTGATCACTAAACAGGCCCACTGGAATATGCGCGGTGCTAACTTCATTGCCGTACATGAAATGCTGGATGGCTTCCGTACCGCACTGGTAACCCACCTTGATACCATGGCTGAACGCGCCGTACAGCTGGGTGGTGTCGCACTGGGCACCACGCAGGTGATTAACAGCAAAACCGCGCTGAAAAGCTACCCGCTGGATATTCATAGTGTGCAGGATCACCTCAAAGAACTGGCCGATCGTTACGCCGTGGTCGCCAATGATGTACGTAAAGCGATTGGCGAAGCGAAAGATGAAGATACCGCTGATATCTTTACCGCCGCTTCCCGCGACCTGGATCAATTCTTGTGGTTCATTGAGTCCAACATTGAGTAATCCATAAGTTTTGCCTATACGCCCTGCGCATCCCGCGCAGGGTTTTGCACTATTACAGTGCGCCTTTTCTCCCCTCCCCACGCACAAAGTTACCATTTCGTAATTATCCCATCACAAAATTGTTAATAAGTGATTGTTTTTACCCCACGAACTGCGCTAAAAAAAAGCAAAACAGGCCACGCCGCCGGAATGCACCAAAGTAGTGACTCAAAATGGTGCATGCGGCTATTGTTGCTACACTTATTGTGCAACCGGTTAAAGGTTCGCCTTTACAAAACAATAGGTTGTAAACCTGGCATGATTTTTTCATACTGCGTTCATTCTCGCAGGGGTTCGTTCCCCGGATACAAAAGGAAAAACTATGAAGTCTGTATTGAAATTTTCCCTGGCTGCACTCGCTCTCGCTTTTGCCGTTTCTTCTCAGGCTGCTGACAAAAAACTGGTTGTCGCCACCGACACTGCGTTCGTTCCTTTCGAATTCAAACAAGGTAACCAATATGTTGGTTTCGACGTGGATCTGTGGGCAGCAATCGCCAAAGAACTGAAACTGGATTACGAACTGAAGCCGATGGACTTCAGCGGCATCATCCCTGCGCTGCAAACCAAAAATATCGATCTGGCGCTGGCAGGTATCACCATTACTGAAGAGCGTAAAAAAGCTATCGATTTCTCTGACGGCTACTACAAAAGCGGCCTGCTGGTGATGGTGAAAGCCAACAACAACGACGTGAAAAGTGTGAAAGATCTTGATGGTAAAGTGCTGGCAGTGAAGAGCGGCACCGGTTCTGTTGACTACGCAAAAGCGAACATCAAAACCAAAGATCTGCGTCAGTTCCCGAACATCGATAACGCGTATATGGAGCTGGGCACTGGTCGCGCTGACGCAGTACTGCACGACACGCCGAACATCCTTTACTTCATCAAAACCGCTGGCAACGGCAAGTTCAAAGCTGTCGGCGACTCTCTGGAAGCGCAGCAGTACGGTATCGCCTTCCCGAAAGGCAGCGATGAACTGCGCGAGAAAGTGAACGGTGCGCTGAAAACGCTGCACGACAACGGCACTTACAACGAAATCTACAAAAAATGGTTCGGTACCGAACCTAAATAATTATTAAAAAATAAAGTTTTACACCTCGGAGGCGGCTTTCGCCTCCGATGCTTTTTGTTAAAACCACGGTATACAGGAACACATCATGCAGTTTGACTGGAGCGCCATCTGGCCCGCCATTCCGCTTTTGCTTGACGGGGCCAAAATGACCTTATGGATCTCGATCCTTGGTCTGGCTGGCGGTATCGTTATCGGCCTGCTGGCCGGTTTAGCCCGTACCTATGGCGGCTGGATTTCTAACCACATCGCACTGGTATTCATCGAAGTTATTCGCGGTACGCCAATCGTCGTTCAGGTGATGTACATTTACTTCGCCTTGCCGATGGCCTTCCCCGATATTCGTATCGATACTTTCAGCGCCGCAGTGATCACTATCATGATCAACTCCGGGGCTTATATCGCCGAAATCACCCGCGGCTCCGTGCTGTCCATCCATAAAGGGTTCAGCGAAGCGGGCCAGGCGCTGGGGCTTTCCCGCGTTGAAACTATCCGCCATGTGATCATGCCGCTGGCGCTGCGCCGCATGCTGCCGCCGCTGGGTAACCAGCTGATCATCAGTATCAAAGATACGTCGCTGTTTATTGTTATCGGCGCAGCCGAATTAACCCGTCAGGGCCAGGAAATCATTGCCGGTAACTTCCGTGCGCTGGAAATCTGGACCGCCGTCGGGGTGATTTATCTGATCATTACCCAGGCGCTGAACATCGTGCTCCGCCGTCTTGAAAAAAGGATGAAAATCCTGTGATTGAATTTAAAAACGTTTCCAAGCACTTCGGTCAAACCCAGGTGCTGCACAATATCGACCTGAACATTTCCCAGGGCGAAGTGGTGGTGATTATCGGGCCGTCCGGCTCCGGGAAATCGACGCTGCTGCGCTGCATTAACAAGCTGGAAGAGATCACCAGCGGCGATCTGATTGTCGACGGTCTGAAAGTTAACGATCCGAAAGTGGACGAGCGCCTGATCCGCCAGGAAGCAGGTATGGTGTTCCAACAGTTTTATCTGTTCCCGCACCTGACCGCGCTGGAAAACGTCATGTTTGGCCCGCTGCGTGTGCGCGGCGCAAAGAAAGAAGACGCAGAAAAACTGGCGAAAGATCTGCTGGCGAAAGTTGGTCTCGCCGAGCGAGGTCATCACTATCCGTCTGAGCTTTCCGGCGGTCAACAGCAACGTGTGGCGATTGCCCGCGCGCTGGCAGTCAAACCGAAAATGATGCTGTTTGATGAGCCAACTTCTGCACTCGACCCGGAGCTGCGCCATGAAGTGCTGAAAGTAATGCAAGACCTGGCCGAAGAAGGCATGACCATGGTGATCGTGACCCACGAAATTGGCTTTGCCGAGAAAGTGGCATCACGCCTGATTTTCATCGATAAAGGCCGCATTGCCGAAGATGGCAACCCTCAGCAGCTGATCGAAAATCCGCCGAGTCAGCGCCTGCAGGAATTCCTGCAACACGTCTCCTGATTTACCCCGCCCCTCCTTGTGGAGGGGCACCCCCCAGATTCTTCTCAATTCATCGCGGCTGCGCTACGACATCTATACTTATCATTTTGCTGAACTTTCTCACCGGAGGAGCACATGCCGTGGATCCTGCTATTGATTGGGTTGTGGTGCGCGCCGTTACAGGCGGCGACGATACCCGGCATTACCTCTGCGACAACCACGCCTGCGCCTGCGACGCAAACGAGTGAGCCCAGTGTCGAGCAGAAAAAGGCCGCTTATGCCGCACTTGCGGACGTGCTGGAAAACGATGATTCGCGCAAGGAACTGATTGAGCAGTTGCGTAAAGTTGCCGCCACACCACCGCAAGAACCGGTACCGGTGATCACCCCGCCGGAGGTGAAAGAACAAAAAACGGTGCTGGAAAACGTGACCGAGGTTAGCGAACATTATGGCGACGCACTGGCATCTCGTTTTGCCCAGCTGTATCGCAATATCACCGGTTCGCCTCACAAAGCTTTTAACCCGCAGACCTTCAGCAACGCCGCCAGCCATTTTCTGCTATTGGCCGCGCTGGTTTTTGCTTTCTGGTTTCTTGTTCGCTTAGCGGTATTGCCGCTGTATCGCAAAATGGGCGCCTGGGGACGGCGTAAAAACCGCGACCGCAGTAACTGGTTGCAACTGCCTTCAATGATCATCAGCGCGTTTATTATCGACCTGATGCTGCTGGCGTTGACGATCTTTGTCGGTCAGTTACTTAGCGCCAACCTTAACGCAGGTAACAGCACCATCGCCTTTCAACAAAGCCTGTTTCTGAATGCCTTTGCGCTGATTGAGTTTTTTAAAGCAATTTTGCGGCTGGTTTTCTGCCCGCGTATTGCCGATCTGCGCCCATTTCGTATTACCGACGAAACCGCCCGCTACTGGCATCTGCGCCTGAGTGCGCTGAGCAGCCTGATTGGCTACGGTTTGCTGGTTGCAGTGCCAATTATTTCCAACCAAATCAATGTGCAATTTGGCGCCCTGGCGAATGTGGTGATCATGCTCTGCATTACCGTATGGGCGCTGTACCTTATTTTTCATAATAAGCGGCAAGTTCAGCACAACTTGATTGTCCTGGCAGATCACTCGCTGGCCTTTTTTAGCTTGTTTATTCGCGCCTTTGCGTTGATCTGGCACTGGCTCGCCAGTGCTTACTTTATTGTGTTGTTCTTCTTTTCGCTGTTCGATCCCGGCAACAGCCTGAAATTCATGATGGGCGCCACGGTCAATAGTCTGGCGATTCTGAGCATTGCCGCGTTTCTTTCTGGCGTGTTGTCGCGCTGGTTGAATAAGACCATCACTCTGTCGCCACCGGTACAGCGTAACTATCCCGAACTGCAAAAGCGGCTCAATGGCTGGCTCTCCGCGTCGTTAAAAGCCGCACGTATTCTGGTGGTCTGCGCAACCATCATGCTACTACTGAACGCCTGGGGGCTGTTTGATGTCTGGCACTGGCTGAATTACGGCGCCGGTGAGAAAACCGTCGATATTCTGATCCGTATTGCCTTAATCCTCTTCTTCTCCGCTGTGGGCTGGACGCTGCTCGCCAGTATTATTGAAAACCGGCTGGCATCGGATATTCACGGTCGCCCGCTGCCAAGCGCGCGCACCCGCACATTGCTCACACTGTTTCGCAATGCGCTGGCGGTGGTGATAAGCACCATAACGGTGATGATTGTGCTGTCGGAAATTGGCGTCAACATCGCACCATTGCTGGCCGGGGCCGGGGCGCTCGGGCTGGCTATCTCATTTGGTTCGCAAACGCTGGTGAAAGATATTATCACCGGCATTTTCATCCAGTTTGAAAACGGCATGAACACCGGGGATTTGGTCACTATCGGCCCGCTAACCGGTACCGTGGAGCGAATGTCGATTCGCTCCGTTGGCGTACGTCAGGATACTGGTGCGTACCACATTATTCCGTGGTCATCGATCACCACTTTCGCCAATTTTGTGCGCGGCATTGGCTCGGTGGTGGCGAATTACGACGTAAATCGCCAGGAGGATACCGATAAAGCGAATCAGGCGTTAAAAGATGCCGTAGCAGAACTGATGGAGCAGGAAGAGATCCGCGGTTTGATTATCGGCGAACCGTCGTTTGCCGGGCTGGTCGGGCTAACCAACACGGCCTTCACGCTTCGCGTCACCTGCACTACCCTGCCGCTGAAACAGTGGACGGTGCGTTTTGCCCTCGACACGATGGTGAAAAAGCATTTCGACCGCGCGGGCGTGCGCCCGCCGGTGCAGACATACCAGATGTTACCGGCAGCAGAAAGCGCAGCACAGCCAGCGTCACCCGCCAGCCCGCCACCGCCGACAGAACCTACCCTTTAAAACGCGACTGCGCCCAGCGTTTACGCTGGGCCTCATCGAGAAACGTCCAGGCGATAAAACGGCTCTGCTTCTGGCCCTGCGCCATCTCTTTTTTCATCACTTTCACGGCGCCGGCCTGGGTCAACGCGCGATAAAGGTCGGGCAGGTTATCGCCGCGAGACACCAGCGAGGTAAACCACAACACCTGGCGCGCAAACTGTTGGCTTTCAGCAATCATCTTGCTGATAAAAGCCACTTCGCCGCCTTCGCACCACAACTCCTGTTGCTGACCACCAAAGTTAGCGGCGTCGCTGGCTGATTGCCCGAGGTTGCGACGTTTGCGCTCGCTTCCGGCCTGCGCGCTTTGCGCGGAGTCGTGAAACGGCGGGTTGCAGAGCACCGCATCGTACTGCTCATTTTTATGAATAATGCCGGTGAGAATCGACGCCGGATCTTTTTGGCGACGCAACCGCACCGCGCGGCTCAACCCAGGGTTGGCGTTGATGATCGTCTGTGCGCTGGCAAAGGCCTGATCGTTAACTTCGCTGCCGGTAAAACGCCAGCCGTACTCATGCGCACCAATCAGCGGATAAATGCAGTTTGCACCAGTGCCGATATCCAGCACGCTGGCCTGCGTCGGCACGCTGCCGTCGTTGCTTTCCGCCAGCACATCCGCCAGATGGTGAACGTAATCCGCACGCCCCGGTACTGGCGGGCAGAGAAAGCCGTCCGGGATATCCCACTCGCGCACGCCATAGAATTGCGCCAGCAGCGCTTTATTCAGGGCTTTAACTGCCTGCGGCTCGGCAAAATTGATGGTCGTCTCACCATTCGGGTTCGTGGTAAGAAACGCGCGCAGTGACGGGTTCACGGCGCACAGCGCGTCGAGATCGTAGCGGCTGTGATGGCGGTTACGCGGGTGCAGACCCGGCTTCTGGGCATTCATGGCATTCTCCTGTTAGCAGCGGCGTAAGATACCCGTTGACGGTGGTCGGGTAAATAAGTGAGGCTGAAGAATCTGTTTTTAACGACCGGAAAGCGCTATGTATTTTTATGAACCTGCAAAAGGTCATGGTCTACCCCATGATCCACTAAATGCCATTATTGGCCCGCGCCCCATCGGCTGGATCGCCTCGCTGGATGGGCAGGGTCGACGGAATCTCGCCCCTTACAGCTTTTTTAACTGCTTCAATTATCGCCCGCCGATTATCGGCTTTGCCAGCAGCGGCTGGAAAGACAGTGTGCGCAATATTAGCGAAACCAAAGAGTTTGTCTGGAATCTGACAACGCGTGCGCTGGCGGTGCCGATGAATGAAACGTCCGCCTCTTTGCCGCACGGCGAAGATGAGTTTGCTCGCGCAGGCCTGACTCCCGTCGCCAGCCGAATCATCAAGACGCCCCGCGTCGCGGAAAGCCCGGTCAACTTCGAATGCTGCCTCTCGCAGTGTATTCAACTGACCGCCGCAGACGGTACGCCGGTCGATAGCTGGCTGGTGCTCGGTGAAGTGGTTGCCGTGCATATCGATGAAACACTACTGGAAAACGGAATCTATCAGACGGCAAAGGCGCAGCCGGTGTTACGCGCAGGCGGCCCTTCAGCCTATTACGGCATTAGCGAAGCGCAGCGTTTCGATTTGACGCGCCCGGATAACCGCTAGCCCTCTTCGCCGGACAATAATTTTACCGTTTGCCCGGCCCGACATCAGCGCCGCCGGGCAGTTTGCTATAATTATGTTTTTGGCTCAGGAGAACACATTATGGCTTCAGGTTGGGCAAATGATGGCGCAGTGCAGCAGCAAATCGACAGCACCATTGACGATGCGGTAGCGCGAGCGCGCAGCGGTTTACCTTTCGGCGAAAGTTTAAAGGCTTGCGAAGAGTGCGGAGAACCGATCCCGGAAGCCCGGCGTAAAGCAATTCCCGGCGTACGCTTATGCATTACCTGCCAGCAGGAGAAAGATTTACATAACTCTACATTTGCAGGATATAATCGCAGAGGTTCGAAAGACAGCCAGCTACGTTGACCTTTCCTGACGCCTGTAACCAGCGCAAGCGGTTGCCTTTACATCCACAAAACCTCGTCCTGAACGTAGCAAAATGTGCCGCAAAAATGGGTGCCAGCCCGAGCGGCGGCAAATTGCGTTATTTCTATCCTTAAATATATTTAAATTCAATAACTTAGGCTTCATTCAATTTTTTAGAACAAGGCCGTCAATTCTCTTCGATTTTATCTCCCGCCAAAAACCGTGATACTCATCACATCGACGGAACATTGTCACCTATACAGAATAACCTGCGAGAAATTAACCATGAAAACCATCAAATATGCTGTTGCTGCTATCGCGCTGTCTACCCTCTCTTTCGGTGCTTTCGCGGCACAATCAGTCACCGCTGCTCAGGCAGAGAATCTGAATAAAATCGGTGTTGTTTCCGCTGAAGGCGCGACCACGCTGGACGGACTGGAAGCCAAACTGGCAGAGAAAGCACAAGCCGCTGGCGCAACGGGCTACAGCATCACGTCCGCGACAGGCAATAACAAACTGAGCGGCACCGCGGTTATCTACAAATAACCGAAACCCGTGTTTTACCCCCGGCAAATTAACCCTCTGCCTGGGTGCTCCACCCTCATTAACCCTGTTGTTACCCTGTTTTGCCCGTCCAGAAATGTGACGGGCTTTTTTTCGTCAGAAACTTTGCGCAACCCGCGCCAGACCCTCTTCCAGCGTCGCCACTTCACCCGTCGCCACCAGACAGCAGGCGATCTGAATTTTAAGCGACTCCGGCACCGCTTCACTTCCCGCGAGGCAGCGTTCTGTCCAGCGCGCAGTACTTTCCGCGTCTTTCGCTGCTCCGTCACTTGCCGCTGGTGCAGCATCGTCACGCGCATAAAGCACACGCTCACCCTGCGCATCAATCAGGTTGATTTGCGGGCAACGCTGCGGGTTGGCATAAACTTCCCCTTCCGTGCCATGCATCAGCAAGCCGCGTCCGCCAATATCGGCAAAAAATTTCCCCACCCGCGTAATGTACTCCGGATGCGAAACGCTGGACAAACGCAGCGCGGCGTCTTTTTCAAACGGCGTTGCCAGCTTCGCCAGCGTATGCGCGCTGTTGCGCACGCCCATCCGCCAGCGCATCGCCAGCTGTTTTTCCAGCGGTGGGCAGAGTGCGCTCACAGGAATATAGACCGGGTGATGTCCCTCCAGCTTCGCCTGCGCCTGGCCGGCGTGTAGCGTGGCGTCAATCCCCAGCAGTTTAAAAATGCTCTCCGTCACCACGCGCGTCGGATCTTCAGTAACGCCATGGACCACAACCGGAAAACCGAGTTTGTTGAGCAAAATGGCCAGCAGTGGCGTCAGGTTCGCCTGCTTGCGCGCGCCGTTATAGCTGGGGATCACAATCGGCATCGGCTTCGCGACCGGCGGCGTCAGTTTCAGGGTGTGCTGCTGCATCGCTTCGTAAAAGCCGAGCATTTCCGCTTCCCCTTCCCCTTTGATACGCAGGGCAATCAAAATGCCGCCCATCTCCAGATCCGGCACTTCCCCCTTCAGCATCTGCGAGTACAGACCACGAGCGGTATTGAAATCCAGATCGCGGGCGTGGTTTTTCCCACGACCAATTTCTTTAATGATTTTGCGGTAATCCATAGCGACTCCTTGCGGGCTCACATCGTTAACGGCGTTTGCGACGCTTCTGTTCTGCTTTTTTCACAGGTTTCTTCACTATAACGTCCGGCATTGCCGGTTGTGAAATAGGAAACACAGGTAGCGCGTCGAGCAGCCGCTTACCGTAGTTTTTGGTCAGCAGCCGTTTATCGTAAATCACCACTTCGCCACGGCAACTGTGGCTGCGAATAAGCCGTCCCACTTGCTGAATAAGGTTAAACGACGCGCTGGGCAGGCTCTGTACTTCAAAAGGATAGCGGTTCAGGCTTTTCAGCCACTCGCCTTCGGTGATCACCACCGGGCTGTCGATAGGCGGAAAGGCAATTTTATGGATGTGAACCTGCGTCAGGTAATCACCTTTGAGATCCAACCCTTCGGCGAATGACTGCAACCCCACCAGCACGCTGCGCTCGCCATTATCGATACGTTTGCGGTGCAGTTCCACCAACCGATAGCGCGGCTGATCGCCCTGCACCAGCAGCAATAAACGCAAGTCCGCGACATAGGTTAAAAACAGCTGCATCGCGCGCTGGCTGGCGAACAGCACCAGCATCCCGGGATGCGCTTTACTCTCGACCTGCTCGCGAAACCAGGTCGCCATTTCCGCAATATGCTGCTCTTCGTTTTCCATCAGCGGCTCGTAGCGCATCTGCGGAATAACAATTTTTCCCTGCTCAACATGGTTGAACGGCGAATCAAGCGTGACAAAGCGATCCCCGGCTTTCTCTTTTAAACCGCTCATCTCTTGCAGACGATTAAAACTGTTCAGCGAACGTAGCGTCGCCGAGGTCACCACGATGTGCGGAACGCTGCGCCAGAGCAGCTTTTCCAGCTGATCGCTCACGCGGATCCCCACGCAGTGGAACAGCAGATGCAACTGCCCGTCACGCGCCTCGCGAGTCGCCCATTTGGTCACTGGCGCACCGGACGCCTGCGCCATTGAGGCCAGCCGCCAGAGTTTGCTCTGGCTTTCGAACATGCCCAGCGCGCGGTTCATCTGCAAAATAACCCGGTGCAAACGCACAATGTCGTGGCTGCCCGTCTTCTCGCTTAAATCATTCAGGAACAGTTCTGCCAGCCCGCGCAGCATCTCCGTCAATTTTGCCAGCCGCTGGCAAATCTCCATCACTTCATTGGGCAGTTCACCCATCGCAAAGCGATATTCCGCTTCCTGACCCGCCGGAAGATAAAGGTTGAGAATGTTGTTAAGCGACGCGATAAGCGCGTAAAGCTCCTCGCAATGCGCGTTGAGCCGCTCCGGTGTCGCCAGCGGCGGCAGCGTTTTCGGGCGAAACTGCTCAAGGCAGGTCGCCACCAGTTTGGTGAACAGATCGAGCTGAAGCTGATACCAGGGCGCGGTGATTTCCGCCGTCATTTCCAGCGCATCACGCGCCACGTCCGGCAAATGGTGGCCTTCATCGAGCACCAGCAGCAGATTTTTTGGCTCCGGCAGCACCGCCTCGCTCTCCATTGCCGCCATCACCAGCGCATGGTTGGCGACCACCACTTCCGCTTCCTGGATTTCGCGGCGCGCGACAAAAAAGGGACATTCGCGGTAGTAGTGGCAATTACGGTTCAGACAACTGGCTTTATCAGTGCTGAGCCGTCGCCACAGATCATCGTTAATCGCCTTGTCAGTGTGATCGCGCAGGCCGTCCCACTTATAGCTGTCGAGCTCCGCTTTCAGCGCCGCGCAACGTTTCTGCTCCTCCTGGTTACCCGGCGTCAGTTCATCGTCCAGGAACGCCAGCAGATCCTGCTGATTCGGCTCGCTGCTTGCCAGCGCCGCCAGGTTACGCGGGCAGACATAGCGCCCACGGCCAAACGCGGCGGTAAAGCGTAAATCCGGGATAATTTTGCGCAGCAGCGGCAGATCTTTACTGAAAATCTGATCCTGCAACGCTACGTTCGCGGTGCTGACTACCAGCGTTTTTTGCTCTTCACGCGCGATGGCGATGCCCGGAATTAAATAAGAGAGCGTTTTCCCCACGCCGGTTGGCGCTTCGATCGCCAGATGACGCCCTTCATCCCCCGCCAGCGTTTTCGCCACGTCAGCAATCATCTGCCGCTGCGGCGCACGGGGAATAAAGTCCGGGATCTGTTGTTGCAACGCCTTATACCAGGCGGCAATCTGCGCTTTTAGCGCGGCGGTAAGAGCCATGAGGAAACCTGAAACACTGTATAAACAGCCACTATTGTGGCATTTTTAGCGCCCGTAGGGTAACCCTTTTTGCCATGCCGGAAGCGCGCCCGCATATCCTGTTCGTCATCATTCTGATACAGGATATTTTTCACAACGCCGATCACAAATTGGCAGATCCATTCACCATTGCCGTTCAGGCCGCGTTGATCATTTATTCAGGCAATGCTAGTTTTTACCTGCATTACGCTTGTTACCGAATATCGGGCAAAACCTAAATGCAGAGAATGAGGGCGACATCCGCTCGCTGCTGTATTTACGTTTTGCCCGTTTTTGTTTGCAGGAGTTGGCGATGCTGGTCAAACAAATATTAAATAATAACGTTGTCAGCGCCATTGATGAGCATGGCCTTGAGGTTATTCTGACCGGGCGCGGCTTAGGGTTTAATACCCAAAGCGGTGCGCGCGTCGATGCGCAAGCCATCGAAAAAATATTCCATTTGCAGGACTCACAAGTCTCCGCACGTTTTAAAGATCTGGTCAGTGAAGTGCCGGTGGAAATAGTGCAACTCACCGCCGATATTGTTGCGCTGGCGCGATCTACGCTTGCACATAAATTAAGTGAAGGTTTGTACGTTACGCTGGCCGATCACTTGCACTTTGCGCTACAACGCACGGAAAAAAATGAAGTTTTACCCAATCCGTTAGAGTGGGAGGTGCGCCATTTCTATACCAAAGAGTACGCTATTGGCCGCCAGGCTCTCGGTATGATTGTCGCGCGTACCGGCACACTATTACCCGACAGTGAAGCCTGTAGTATTGCGCTGCATATTGTGAATGCCGGGCTGAACGATACGATGGGTAAAACCACAAAAATCACACGGCTTATTTATCAGCTACAGAATATCGTTAAATACTTTTTCACCCTGCCGCTCGACGAGCACAGCCTGAATTACCAGCGTTTCATTACTCATTTAAAGTTTTTCGCCCAACGGGTGATTGATGGTGTGGTGTTAAATAATGACGACGAAGAGTTATTCGCCATGGTGCAGCGTCGTTATCAAACCACCCTGAAATGCGTTGACGCGATTAACGAATTTGTTGGCAAAAATTATCACCACACGATGAGCAATTCGGAAAAACTCTACCTGACCGTGCACATCGAAAATGTGGTGCAGCGGATAGAGTCGTAAGGTAACAACGTCGCGCCTGCGACCCGAAGTATAAATTCTTTCCAGGCTTGTTACTGTTAAATCAGGCAAACCCCAGAGGAACAAAGCGCCGGTGGGTAACCGGTAATTGTTATGGCACCTGCCACGCAGGTGTCAGTCTGGAGGAATGACCATGAACTATCAGGATACCGCGCAGCAGATAATCAACAAGATCGGCGGCAAGGGCAATATTCTGTCACTGTTTCACTGCATCACCCGTTTGCGTTTCTTACTGAAAGATAACGACAAAGCCGATCGTGCCGCGCTGGAAGCGCTGGATGGTGTGATTGGTGTAAACATTTCCGGCGATCAGTATCAACTCATCATTGGTAATGACGTCGCACCGCTGTGCGACGTCTTGCTGGCGAAATTACCGGGTGTTTCCGCCACCAGCGCAGCAAAATCCGGAAAACGCCGCAACCCGGTGTCGGTGGTGCTGGAGGGGCTATCCAGCATCTTTTCGCCGATCATTCCGGCGATTGCCGGGGCCGGTATCCTGAAAGGTGTGCTGGCACTGATGGTGGCGATGCACTGGCTGGAAACCAGTAATCAGACATACCAAATCCTGCTCGCCATCAGCGATGGCGTGTTCTACTTCATGCCGCTGGCGCTGGCCTTCAGCGCGGCAGGTAAATTTGGCGCGAATCCTTACGTGGCCGTTGCGCTGGCTGCCGCCCTCTTCCACCCGGCGATTCAGACACTGTTTAAATCTGGCGCGCCGGTCCATTTTATGAGCCTGCCGGTGCCAACGGTGAATTACGCCTCCACGGTGATCCCGATCCTGCTCGCCGTCTGGCTGCTTAGTCGGGTGGAAAAGCTAATAGATCGCATCATGCCCGGCGTGCTGAAAACCATGTTCGTGCCGTTGTTAAGCCTGGTTATCGTCACGCCCATCACCTTGATTGCCATCGGCCCGCTGGGGATTTTCGCCGGGAACGCGCTCTCCAGCGGCATTATCTGGCTGGTGGAAAACGCCGGGATCGTGGCTGGCGTGGTGGTTGGCGGCACGCTGTCGATGATCATCATCACCGGTATGCACTACGTGCTGGTGCCCATCATGATCAACAACATCAGCACCATGGGCTTTGACCCGTTCAAAATTCTTTTCTATGTCGCCAACCTCGGCCAGGCGGGCGCGGCATTTGGCGTGTTCCTGCGCGCCCGCGATAAAAAGCTGAAATCACTGGCGTTAAGTACCAGTTTCAGCGCCGTGATGGGTATTACCGAACCGGCGATGTACGGCATCAACATTCGCTACAAACGCCCGTTTGCCGCCGCGCTTATTGGTGGTGCCTGCGGTGGCGGCTTCGCAATGGCGATGGGCGTCAAAACGTATGCCTTCGCGCTAAGCGGTTTGCCCGGTCTGCCGGCGCTGGTTGGCCCGACGTTTATGTGGGCACTGGTCAGCATCGCTATCTCTTTTGTCTGTGCGGCTATTGTCACCGTGGTGCTTGGTTTTGAAGAGAACGTGGTGGCAGGTGTCAGCCCGATGCCGGTTGCGCGCAGCGAAGAGAAACTCTTCGCGCCGGTCAGCGGAGAACTGAAACCGCTTAATACCCTGAGCGATCCAGTATTTGCCGATGAAATTTTCGGCAAAGGGATCGCCATTTATCCCACCAGCGGCGAGCTGCGTTCTCCGGTCAACGGCACGGTGGAATCCCTGTTTGAAACGCATCACGCGCTGGCGCTGCAAAGCGATACCGGGGCAGAGATCCTGATTCATATCGGCATCGACACCGTGAAACTCGGCGGCAAACACTTCACCAGCCATATAACTGCCGGGCAAAACGTGGAGGTCGGTGATTTGCTGGTGAGCTTCGATCTGGCCGCATTGCAGGCCGCAGGCATCGATCCCAGCGTGATTGTGGTGGTCACTAACAGCGAACAATACGGCGATATCAGCCCGGTGAAAGTGAATGGCGATGTCGCCAGCCGGGACGCATTTCTCACACTGACCGCAAGCGCGGCATAAGGAGCAGAGGCATGGCATTTTCAAAAGCATTTCCGGAAGGGTTTTTATGGGGTGGCGCAACCGCCGCCAACCAACTGGAAGGCGCGTGGAATGTAGGCGGCAAAGGGCTTTCCGTCTCGGATGTTTACACCTTTGATAGCAGCACGCCGCGTGAGCGCTGGCTCGATCAGTGGCTGGGCATGACCCACGCGCAAATACGGGAAGCGCAGGATCCGCACAGCCAAAAATATTATCCGAAGCGCAAAGGCAACGACTTTTACCACCGTTTTAAAGAAGATATCGCGCTGTTTGCCGGCATGGGTTTCAAATGTTTCCGCATGTCGATTGCCTGGACGCGCATCTTCCCGCGCGGCGATGAAACCACGCCGAACGAAGCGGGGCTGAAATTTTACGATGAGGTGTTCGACACGCTGCTGGCGCACGGTATCGAGCCGATTGTTTCCCTCTCGCACTATGAAATGCCGCTGGCGCTGGTGACTGATTACGGCGGCTGGCCGAACCGCCAGGTGGTAGATTTCTATGTGCGTTTCGCCACCACGGTATTCACCCGCTACCGCAAGAAAGTGAAATACTGGATGACCTTTAACGAGATCAACTGCGTGAAGCATCACCCGTATGTCAGCGTGGGCGTGATCGAAGAGGACAACCCGCATCTGGAGCAGGATAAATACCAGGGCGCGCATCATCAGTTTGTCGCCAGTGCCCTTGCGACCAAAGCCTGCCATAACATTATTCCCGGCTCGCAGGTCGGCTGCATGATCAGCTACCAGATGCTCTACCCGCACACCTGCCATCCGGACGATTTGCAAGCCTGCGAAGAGATGCAGCGCGTGTCGCTGTTCTTCAGCGATGTGCAGGCGCACGGTTATTACCCCGCCTACACCGACCGCATGCTGGCCGAAAAAGGCGTAACGCTGCAAAAAGTGGTCGGCGATGATGAGATCCTGCGCCAGCACCCGGTGGATTTCGTCTCCTTTAGTTACTACATGTCGAGCACCGTCAGCGCACACCCGGAAAAACTGGAAGGCACAGAAGGCAACCTCGTCACCGGCGGCATTCGCAACCCGCATCTGCCCACCAGCCAGTGGGGCTGGCAAATCGATCCGAAAGGGCTGCGCCTGGCGCTCAATCAGCTGTATGACCGTTACCAGAAGCCGCTGTTTATTGCCGAAAACGGCCTTGGCGCGGTGGACACTGTTAACCCGGATGGTTCCATCGATGACGATTACCGCATCGATTATCTGCGCCAGCACGTTGAGCAGATGAAAGAGGCCATCGCCGATGGTGTGGATCTGTTCGGCTACACCTGGTGGGGGCCAATTGATGTAGTTAGCGCGGGTACCGCGCAGATCTCCAAACGCTACGGCTTTATCTATGTCGACCAGGACGATATGGGCAACGGCACGCAGGCGCGTTCGCTGAAGAAAAGCTACCACTGGTATCAAAAACTGATCGCCTCGAACGGCGAAGACTTAGCCGATTAAGGAGTAGATATGTCTGTTTTTCCGAAAGATTTCTTATGGGGCGGCGCGATTGCCGCCAACCAGGCGGAAGGTGCGTGGAATGAAGATGGCAAAGGGCCGTCCATCGCCGATGTGGTACGCGGCGGTATCGCCTCCGGCAAACACGATGCGGTAATTGACCCCAACCTTTACTATGCCAGCCACGACGCGGTGGACTTTTATCACCGCTACAAAGAGGACGTGGCGCTGTTCGCCGAAATGGGTTTTAAATGCTTTCGCACCTCAATTGCCTGGTCGCGCATTTTCCCGCGCGGCGATGAAACCACGCCCAACGAAGCCGGTTTAGCGTTTTATGATTCGCTGTTCGATGAGCTGCACAAATATGGCATTGAGCCGGTTATTACGCTTTCGCACTACGAAACGCCGCTGGCGCTGTATCAGGAGTATGGCGGCTGGAAAAACCGCCAGTTGATTGACTTTTTTAGCCGCTACTGCGAAACGGTATTTCGCCGCTACAAAGGCAAGGTCAAATACTGGATGACCTTCAACGAGCTGAACAACATGAACCGCATGCCGTTCGCCACCGGCGCGGTGGATGCCGATGCCGGTGCGCAGGCGATCTGGCAGGCCAATCATCACCAGTTTGTCGCCAACGCGCTGGCCAACAAGTTATGCCACGAGATTATCCCTGAGGCGAAAATCGGCTGCATGTTGTCGCTGAGCACTGTCTACCCGGCAACCAGCAATCCGCAAGATATCTTCTCCACCATGCAGTTGCGCCGCCGTTCGCTGTTCTTCTCGGATGTGATGATGTTCGGGCAATACCCGGCGTATGCGCCGCGTCTGTTCCGCGAACTGGGCGTCAAGCTGGAGATAGCCGATGGCGATCTCCAACTGCTGGCAGAGTACCCTTCGGACTACCTTGGCTTTAGCTACTACCGCAGCGTGCTGCACCAGGCGGGCGGTCAGTTCCGCATTGATACTGGCGGCACGGCCGGGCTGGACAACCCATATCTGGAGAAAACCGAATGGGGCTGGCCCATTGACCCGCAGGGTTTTCGCATCGTCTGTAATGAACTGGCAGATCGCTACCGTAAGCCGCTGTTTATTGTTGAAAACGGTTATGGCGGCGTGGATGAACCAGACGCCAGCGGGCAGATTAACGATGACGCCCGCATCGATTATGGTCGTCGCCACATCGAAGCCATGGCGCAAGCGATTGAAGATGGCTGCGACATTATGGGCTACACGTGGTGGGGACCAATCGACATTGTCAGCGCCGGGACGGGTGAGATGAAAAAACGCTACGGCTTTATCTATGTCGACAAGGACAACGACGGCCGCGGTACACTCACGCGCAGTAAGAAGAAGAGTTTTGGCTGGTATCAACAGGTTATCGCCAGCAATGGCGAAGTGCTGTAAGGTTAAAACCGGGAAGCGCTGCGGCGCTTCTCTTATTTTGGCCTGTTGACGATAAAGGTTTACGCATGAGTACATGGCATCTGGTTGACCCCGAGCTTCGCCCCGCCCTGCAATCCTGGACACCTTCCACGCTGAACGCCGACGCCCTTCCCGCCATACGCGAGCAGCGCCAGCAAGCCGCGCTGCAGGCCATGCATCTTGATGATGGGCTTTCACTGGCGATGCATGAACAGCACATTGTGGGTGCCCGCGGTGAACCCGCCGTGCGCGTGATCACGCCAACGACGCGCCGCACTAACCGGATGGGGATTTTGCATCTGCACGGCGGCGGTCATCTGTTTGGCAGCCCCGAACAATCTTTGTCGCTCACCCGCCCGACAGCCGCGCGCCATGACTGCGTGGTGGTCTCTGTCGATTACCGCTTATCGCCGGAAACCCGCTTCCCCGGTTCGCTTAATGACAGCTATGCCGCACTGGTGTGGATGGCGGAAAACGCGGCGCAATTAGGCATTGATGCCAACAATATCGGCCTGATGGGCGACAGCGCAGGCGCAGGTGTTGCCGCCGCTCTGGCACTGCTGGCACGCGATCGCAAAGGCCCGAAGCTGGCGTTTCAGAACCTGATGTTCCCGATGCTCGATGATCGTACGGTGGTCGGGACGGAGCAAAACCCGGTGACGGGCGAATTTATCTGGACGCGGGAAAACAATGCGTTTGGCTGGCGTGCGCTGCTTGGCTGTGAACCCGGAAGCATTGACGTATCGCCCTATGCCGCACCGGCGCGCGCCGATGACCTTGCCGGGCTACCAGCAACATGGATTGGCGTTGGCACACTGGATCTGTTTCTTGATGAAGATATGGCGTATGCGCAGCGGTTAATGCGAGCGGGAGTTGAGGTGGAGCTGAATGTCTGGCCGGGGGCGTATCACGGTTTTAATTCCGACCCGCAGGCGAGCATCGCACAGCGGGCCAGAGAGACGCGCCAGAACTGGCTGGCGCGTTTTAACCGCTAATTACTCGGCGGCAGAAGGCTTACGCGGGCGACGACGGCGAGACGGGTTGCCCGCCGGCGCCGCGCCGCCATCAAGACGGCGTCCACCGGTTGGTTTCGCAGCGCCGCCATCAAGACGGCGTCCGCCCGCTGGTTTCGCACTCCCTTCACCACGGCGTCCACCCTCTTGCTTCGCACTTCCTTCACCCCGGCGTCCACCCTCTTGCTTCGCAGCGCCACCTTCGGCGCGACGCGGTGAACGCGGTTTCTGACCTTGTCCTTCACCTTCACTGCGGCGCGGTGCAGACTGACCACGGCCACCGCCGCCCTGCCCGCGACCACTGCCCTGACGACCGCCGCCCTGGCCGCGACCATTCTGGATCGGCTCGGCTTTGATCGACGGATCCGGCTCATAACCGTCAAGGGCAATGCGCGGGATCTCTTTTTTCAGCAGGCGTTCGATATCGCGCAGCAGTTTATGTTCGTCAACACATACCAGCGACAGCGCTTCGCCGGTCGCCGCTGCACGGCCGGTACGGCCAATACGGTGCACGTAATCTTCCGGCACGTTCGGCAGTTCGTAGTTCACCACATGCGGCAACTCTTCGATATCGAGCCCACGCGCCGCGATGTCGGTCGCGACCAGCACACGAATGTCGCCAGATTTGAAATCTGCCAGCGCACGTGTACGCGCGCCCTGGCTCTTATTGCCGTGGATCGCCGCACTGGTGATGCCGTCTTTATTAAGCTGCTCCGCCAGGTGGTTAGCGCCGTGTTTCGTACGGGTGAAGACCAGCACCTGCTGCCAGTTGCCCTCGCCAATCATCTGCGACAGCAGTTCCCGTTTGCGTTTTTTATCGACGAAATGCACATGCTGCGTCACCTGCTCAGAGGCGGTGTTGCGCCGCGCTACTTCGATCTCCAGCGGATTACGCAGCAGCTTTTCTGCCAGCTGTTTGATCTCATCGGAGAAGGTCGCGGAGAACAGCAGGTTCTGACGCTTCGGCGGCAGTTTTGCCAGCACGCGGCGAATATCGTGGATAAAGCCCATATCCAGCATGCGGTCGGCTTCGTCCAGCACCAGGATTTCCACGCTATCGAGTTTCAGCGCGTTCTGGTGTTCCAGATCCAGCAGACGCCCCGGTGTCGCCACCAGGATATCCACGCCGCCGCGCAGCTTCATCATCTGCGGGTTAATGCTTACGCCGCCGAATACCACCATCGAGCGGATATTCAGGTATTTGCTGTATTCCTGAACGTTTTCACCTACCTGCGCCGCCAGCTCACGGGTGGGCGTTAAGATCAGCGCACGGATCGGGCGACGGCCTTTGGCGTGCGGTTCGTTTTGAATCAGGCGTTGCAGCAGCGGCAGCGTAAAACCGGCCGTTTTACCGGTGCCGGTTTGGGCGCTCGCCATCAGATCGCGGCCTTGCAGCACCGCCGGGATAGCCTGCTGCTGAATAGGGGTCGGCTGAAGATAACCCTGCTCGGCAACAGCGCGCAGGATTTCCGGATTCAGGCCAAGGGCATCAAAAGACATAACAACTCCACACCGCCCCGACCTGTGAACAGGTGTAGTTTTCGAGGAGATAATAATTTGGCTGATGACAAAAACCACAATGTCATGAAGGGGCGGAGTGTATCAGCTTTTGTGATCACACGCATAAAATATCCCTCCGGGAGCGGAATGCGCGATATTAACGCACCGCTAACTGGACAAGCCTAAAATTTAGCCATAAAGTTAATCAATCGATTGATTAACTCTCATCACTACCATGCATACAACACCGACCACCAGCCGGGGTGAACAGGCCCGAAACCAGCTGATTGCCGCCGCGCTGGCACAGTTTGGTGAATATGGCTTGCATGCCACCACGCGGGATATCGCCGCGCAAGCCGGGCAGAACATCGCCGCGATCACTTACTATTTTGGCTCAAAAGAGGATTTATATCTCGCCTGCGCGCAGTGGATTGCCGATTTTATCAGCGACAATTTTCGCCCGCATGTGCAAGCCGCCGAAGAGCTGTTCGCCCAGCCCACGCCGGATAAAGCTGCCATTCGCGAGCTGATCCACCGCGCCTGTAAAAACATGATTGTGCTGCTCACCCATGACGAGACGCTCAACCTGAGCAAATTTATCTCCCGCGAGCAGCTCTCGCCGACGCGCGCTTACCAGTTGGTGCATGACCAGGTGATTGCGCCGCTGCACAGCCACTTTACGGCGCTGCTCGCCGCCTACACCGGGCGCGACGCCAAAGATACGCAAACCATTATTCATACCCATGCGCTTATCGGACAGATCCTCGCCTTTCGCCTCGGGCGGGAAACCATTTTGCTGCGCGCCGGATGGACGCAGTTTGATGAAGAGAAAGCGACACAGATTTATCAGGTCATCACCTGTCATATCGATCTTATCTTGCAAGGATTAACGAACAGGAGTTCAACGTGATGAAAAAACCCATCGTCGTGGTAGTGATAGTTGTGGTGGTACTGGCCGTGCTCGGCGGCGGCTGGATGTGGTATCAAAGCAAGCAAGACCGCACGCTCACCCTGTACGGGAATGTCGACATCCGCACGGTGAATTTAAGTTTCCGCGTTGGCGGGCGGCTTTCTGCGCTGAACGTGGATGAAGGGGATGCGATAAGCGCCGGGCAAACGCTTGGCGAAATAGATAAAGCCCCTTATGAAAACGCGCTGTTGCAGGCACAGGCCAATGTCGCTACGGCACAGGCAAAATACTCGCTGGCCACCGCCGGTTATCGCGATGAAGAGATAGCCCAGGCCGTCGCCGCCGTGCGTCAGGCACAAGCAGCGTATGATTACGCGCAGAACTTCTTTCAGCGCCAGCAGGGGCTGATGAAAAGCCGGGCGATTTCGGCAAACGATCTGGAAAATGCCCGCTCGTCACGGGATCAGGCCCAGGCAACGCTGAAATCGGCACAAGATAAATTGAGCCAGTACCGCGCCGGTAATCGCCCGCAGGAAATCGCCCAGGCGAAAGCCAGCCTTGAGCAGGCCGAAGCCGCGCTGGCGCAGGCGCAACTGGATCTGCATGACACCACGCTTATCGCGCCAAGTAACGGCACAGTGCTGACGCGCGCTGTCGAACCCGGCAGCATGCTCAACGCCGGAAGCACCGTATTAACCCTTTCTCTGACGCGCCCGGTATGGGTTCGCGCCTATGTGGGTGAACGCAATTTGCACCAGGCGCAGCCGGGGCAAGAAATTTTGCTGTATACCGATGGCCGCCCGGATAAGCCTTATCACGGTAAAATTGGCTTTGTTTCGCCCACCGCCGAATTTACGCCAAAAACCGTCGAAACCCCGGATTTGCGTACCGATTTGGTCTATCGCCTGCGCATTATTGTGACCGATGCCGATGACAGCCTGCGCCAGGGCATGCCCGTTACGCTGCGCTTTAGCGGCGAGGCGCGCCATGAGTGAAGCGGCTATCCACCTGCACGGCCTGGTTAAGCGTTTTGCCGGCATGGAAAAACCCGCCGTCGCGCGACTGGATTGTGAGATCAAAGCGGGATATGTCACCGGCCTTGTCGGGCCGGATGGCGCCGGAAAAACCACGTTGATGCGTATGCTCGCCGGGCTAATGCGCCCGGATGAAGGCAGCGCACAGGTGATGGGTCTCGACCCTATCGCCAATGACAGCGAGCTGCATGGCATGCTCGGTTATATGCCGCAGAAGTTTGGCCTGTATGAAGATTTGACGGTCATGGAAAACCTCAATCTGTATGCCGATTTGCGCAGCGTTACCGGCGAGCAGCGCCGCCAGACGTTTGCGCGGCTGCTGGAGTTCACCGCCCTCGGCCCGTTTACCGGACGGCTGGCCGGGAAACTCTCCGGCGGTATGAAACAAAAGCTGGGGCTGGCCTGCACGCTGGTGGGTGAACCGAAAGTGCTGTTGCTGGATGAACCGGGCGTCGGTGTTGATCCGATTTCCCGCCGCGAACTGTGGCAGATGGTGCATGAGCTGGCAGGCGACGGCATGCTGATCCTCTGGAGCACGTCGTATCTTGATGAAGCCGAGCAGTGCCGCGATGTGTTGTTGATGAACGAAGGCGAACTGCTGTATCAGGGCGAGCCGAAAGCGCTGACAAAAACCATGGCCGGGCGCAGTTTCCTCGTCACCAGCACCGAGGAGAATAACCGGCGTTTGCTGCGCCGCATTCTTAAGCAGCCGCAGGTCAGCGACGGCATGATCCAGGGCCGCTCGGTTCGTATGATCCTGAAAAAAGGGGCGCAAGCGCAGACGTTGCAGCAGGCAGAAAATATGCCTCCCCTGCAAATCGAGGAGACGGCGCCGCGCTTTGAAGATGCCTTTATCGACCTGCTTGGCGGCGCGGGCACCTCCGAATCACCGCTGGGGGCGATTCTGCATACGGTGGAAGGCAGCGTGCAAGAGACGGTGATTGAAGCCAAATCGCTGACCAAAAAGTTTGGCGATTTCGCCGCGACCGATAATGTCAATTTCGCCGTCAAACGCGGGGAGATTTTTGGCCTGCTCGGCCCGAACGGGGCGGGGAAATCCACCACCTTCAAAATGATGTGCGGTTTACTGGTGCCGACTGATGGCCAGGCGCTGGTGCTGAATATGGATCTGAAAGTCAGCTCCGGCAAAGCGCGCCAGCACCTGGGGTATATGGCGCAGAAGTTCTCCCTTTACGGCAACCTGACGGTGGAACAAAACCTGCGCTTCTTTTCCGGCGTCTACGGCCTGCGCGGGCGGGCGCAGAACGACAAAATCGACCGCATGAGCGAGGCTTTCGGGCTGAAAAGTATCGCCAGTCATGCCACCGACGAACTGCCGCTCGGCTTTAAGCAGCGGCTGGCGCTGGCCTGCTCGCTGATGCATGAACCGGACATTCTGTTTCTGGATGAGCCCACCTCCGGCGTCGATCCGCTGACGCGCCGCGAGTTCTGGCTGCATATCAACAGCATGGTGGAAAAAGGCGTCACTGTGATGGTGACCACCCACTTTATGGATGAAGCGGAGTATTGCGATCGCATTGGGCTGGTCTATCACGGGAAGTTAATCGCCAGCGGCACGCCGGACGCGCTGAAGGCGCAAACCGCCGATGCGGATCACCCGGACCCAACAATGGAGCACGCGTTTATAACGCTTATCCACAACTGGGATAAGGAGCATCACGATGAGCGTTAAAGCCCTCTCCTGGCGGCGCGTACGCGCGTTATGCGTGAAAGAGACGCGCCAGATTGTGCGTGACCCGAGTAGCTGGTTGATTGCGGTGGTGATCCCGCTGCTGCTGCTGTTTATTTTCGGTTACGGTATTAACCTCGATTCCAGCAAATTGCGCGTGGGCGTACTGCTTGAACAGCACAGCGAAGAGGCGCTGGATTTTACCCATACGCTGACCGGTTCGCCCTATATTGATGCCACCATCAGCGATAACCGCCAGCAGCTGATTCAGATGATGCAGGCCGGGCGCATTCGCGGGCTGGTGGTGATCCCGGCGAACTTCGCCGCGCAAATGGCACGCCCTGGCGACAGCGCGCCGATTCAGGTGATAACCGATGGCAGCGAACCGAACACCGCTAACTTTGTGCAGGGTTATGTCGAAGGCATCTGGCAACTCTGGCAGCAGCAACGCGCGGAAGATAACGGGGAAACGTTTAAGCCGCTGATTGATGTGCAGACGCGCTACTGGTTTAACCCGGCGGCTATCAGCCAGCATTTTATTATCCCTGGTGCGGTGACCATTATCATGACGGTGATTGGCGCGATCCTCACCTCGCTGGTGGTGGCGCGCGAATGGGAGCGTGGCACCATGGAAGCGCTGCTCTCCACCGAAATCACCCGCGCGGAACTACTGCTGTGCAAACTCATTCCCTATTACTTTCTTGGCATGCTGGCGATGGGGCTGTGCATGCTGGTGTCGGTGTTTATTCTCGGTGTGCCGTATCGCGGCTCGCTGCTGATCCTCTTTTTAATTACCAGCCTGTTTTTGCTGAGCACCTTAGGCATGGGGCTGTTGATTTCCACCGTCACACGCAATCAATTTAACGCCGCGCAGGTGGCGCTTAACGCCGCGTTTTTACCGTCGATTATGCTGTCTGGTTTTATTTTCCAGATAGACAGCATGCCCGCCATTATTCGCGTGGTGACGTACATCATTCCGGCACGTTACTTTGTCAGCACCCTGCAAAGCCTGTTTCTGGCGGGCAATATCCCGATAGTGCTGGTAGTGAACGTGCTGTTTTTAGTCGCCTCGGCGGTGATGTTTATTGGCCTGACGTGGCTGAAAACCAAACGCAGACTGGATTAAGGAAAAGCCATGTTTTACCGTTTACTGACGCTTATCCGCAAAGAGTTGCAATCGCTGCTGCGCGAGCCGCAAACCCGCGCCATTTTGATCCTGCCGGTGCTGATTCAGGTGCTGCTGTTTCCTTTCGCCGCCACGCTGGAAGTGACCAACGCCACCATCGCTATCTACAATGAAGATAACGGCAAACACGCCGTCGAACTGACACAGCGTTTTGCCCGTGCGAAAGCATTTACCCACGTTTTGTTGCTGAACAGCCCGCAAGAAATTCGCCCAACCATCGACACGCAAAAAGCGCTGTTGCTGGTGCGCTTCCCGGCAGATTTCTCGCGCAATCTCGACAGCGGCGTTACCGCGCCGATGCAGTTGATTCTGGATGGGCGTAACTCGAACAGCGCGCAAATCGCCGCCAATTATTTGCAGCAGATCGTCAAAGATTATCAACAGGAGCTGCTCAGCGGGCGGGAAAAACCGAACAACAGCGAGCTGGTGGTACGCAACTGGTATAACCCGAATCTCGATTACAAATGGTTTGTGGTACCGTCGCTGATTGCGATGATTACTACTATCGGCGTGATGATTGTCACCTCGCTGTCGGTGGCGCGTGAACGTGAACAAGGCACGCTCGATCAACTGCTGGTTTCACCGCTGGCGACGTGGCAAATCTTTGTCGGTAAAGCGGTGCCCGCGCTGATTGTCGCCACGTTCCAGGCAACGATTGTGCTTGGCGTGGGCATTCTGGCGTACAAGATCCCCTTCGCCGGTTCGCTGCTGCTGTTTTATTTCACCATGCTGGTATATGGCTTGTCGCTGGTGGGTTTTGGCTTGCTGATCTCGTCGCTCTGCTCGACCCAGCAGCAGGCGTTTATTGGCGTGTTTGTCTTTATGATGCCGGCGATTTTGCTCTCCGGTTATGTGTCGCCGGTGGAGAATATGCCGGTCTGGTTGCAGGATCTCACCTGGGCGAATCCGATCCGCCACTTTACCGATATTACCAAGCAGATTTACCTGAAGGATGCCAGCTTTACGATTGTCTGGCAGAGTTTGTGGCCGCTGCTGGTGATTGCGGCGACCACCGGTTCAGCGGCGTATGCGCTGTTCAGACGCAAAATCATGTGATTCGTTTTTCGGCTGGCGTACGGGCAGGTTTGTTTGCCCGTCTGTTTTACTGCATTAGCGGTGATCGTGAGGATTGGCTGCGCTGCCGCGTTGATGCAGGCCGAAGGATTTAGCAGGAAGTTTTCTCTCTTTGGTGAGCAGCGACACCACCGCCGGTCCCGCGAGGATCGCCAGCCCGGCCACCGCCAGCAAATAGTTATTTTGCAATACGCGGGAGAGCAGCCAGATAACAATCAGCGACGCGCCAAAATACCAGGTGGTGGTCAGCTCCTCCAGCACATCGCCGAACTCGCGCCAGCGCGCTTCATGGTGGCGCTGGAGAAACAGCATCAGCAACACGGAGATGCCATACAGCACGCAAAGCCCTAAGCCAACACGCACCAGCGTGCCGCTCATCCAGCCCATCACCAGCAGCGTTACAATCACTACGTGCAACATAATCTGCCAGCAACTCAGGCCAGTCGCGACACGAACACGTTGTTGCCACTTCATGGTTTCTCTCCTGGAGGATTTTTATCTGTATGAAGCGTACTCGTATTTACGGAAAATTCCGTAACCCCGCCCTTTTTTGTGACAGGGACTACAATTTATTTTCACGAGGAGAGTGACGCTGGCAGGAGAGTTATGACCCAACACGCGCGAAATTTTTCATTGAAAGTGCTCACCATTAATACCCATAAAGGCTTCACCGCGTTTAACCGCCGCTTTATTTTGCCCGAGCTGCGCGACGCGGTGCGCACCGTTAGCGCTGATATCGTCTGCCTGCAAGAGGTGATGGGCGCGCATGAAGTTCACCCGTTGCATGTGGAAAACTGGCCGGACACCACCCATTACGAATTCCTTGCCGATACTATGTGGAGCGATTACGCCTACGGGCGCAATGCGGTTTATCCGGAAGGGCATCATGGTAATGCGGTGCTCTCCCGCTTTCCGATTGAGCACTATGAAAACCGCGATGTCTCCGTTGACGGCAGCGAAAAACGCGGCCTGCTCTACTGCCGGATTGTGCCGCCGGATCTCGGTCACGCTTTGCATGTGATTTGTGTCCACCTGGGGCTGCGGGAAGCGCACCGCCAGGCACAACTGACGATGCTGGCGGAGTGGGTCAATTCACTGCCGGAAAACGAACCGGTGGTGGTCGCTGGCGACTTTAACGACTGGCGGCAAAAAGCCAATCACCCGTTGAAAACGCAGGCCGGGCTGGAGGAGATCTTCACCCGCGCGCATGGTCGCCCTGCCCGTACGTTTCCGGTAAGCCTGCCGCTGCTGCGCCTCGATCGTATTTATGTGAAAAACGCGAACGCCAGCGCACCGACCGCGTTGCCGCTGCGTAACTGGCGTCATTTGTCCGATCATGCCCCACTGAGCGCGGAGATCCATCTATGAAATGTAGCTGGCGGGAAGGTAATCGCATTCAGTTGCTGGAAAACGGGGATAACTATTACCCCGCGCTGTTTGACGCCATCGATCATGCAAAACAGCGCGTTATTCTGGAAACCTTTATCTGGTTTGAAGACGATGTTGGACGTCAGTTGCAGCAGGTGCTGCTGCGTGCCGCCCAGCGCGGGATCAGCATCGAAGTGCTGCTGGACGGCTACGGTTCGCCGGATCTGAGCGAACCGTTTGTCAGTGCGTTGACTTCAGCCGGGGTAATTTTCCGTTACTACGATCCCGGCCCACGGCTATTCGGCATGCGCACCAATCTCTTTCGCCGCATGCATCGCAAAATCGTGGTAATCGATAACACGGTGGCATTTGTGGGCGGCATTAACTACTCGGCAGAGCACGTTACCAGCTACGGCCCGGAAGCAAAGCAGGATTACGCCGTGCGGGTTGAAGGCCCGGTGGTGCTCGATATTTTGCAATTTGAACTGGAGAATCTGCCGGATAGCGCACCGGTAAAACGCTGGTGGCGCAAGCGCCGCCATCGCCCGGAGGAGAACCGCAAACCCGGCGAAGCGCAGGCGTTGTTTGTCTGGCGCGACAACGATGATCACCGCGACGACATTGAACGCCACTACCTGAAAATGCTGGCGAATGCGCGCCGCGAAGTGATCATCGCCAATGCTTACTTTTTCCCCGGCTACCGTTTGTTACATGCCATGCGCAGCGCCGCCCGGCGTGGTGTCAGCGTAAAACTGATTGTGCAGGGTGAACCGGATATGCCGATTGTGAAAGTCGGTGCGGAGCTGCTTTATAACTATCTTCTGAAGGGCGGGGTTCAGGTGTATGAATATCGTCGCCGTCCGCTGCATGGCAAAGTGGCGCTGATGGACGATCACTGGGCCACCATCGGCTCCAGCAATCTTGACCCGCTGAGTTTGTCACTCAATCTCGAAGCCAATCTGATTATTCATGACCGCGTGTTTAACCAGACGCTGCGCGACAATTTGCAAGGGCTGATTAATAACGACTGCGTGCGGGTAAATGAGTCGATGGCACCGAAACGAACGTGGTGGAACCTCGGAAAAAGCGTGGTGGTGTTCCACTTTCTACGCCACTTCCCGGCGATGGTCGGCTGGCTACCGGCGCACACGCCAAGGCTGGCCGAGGTGGAGCCGCCCGTTCAGCCCGAAATCGAAACCCAGGATCGGACTGAAGCGCAGCACTCAGGGGTGAAACCATGACATCACGCTCACATCCGCGCTGGCGGCTGGCGAAAAGAGTCCTCACGGTACTGTTTTTTATTGCTGTTGTGGTGCTGCTGGTGCTGTATGCACAAAAAGTGAACTGGGATGATGTCTGGAAAGTCATCCGCGACTATAACCGCACCGCGCTGCTGAGCGCCGTCGCACTGGTGGTAATCAGCTACCTGCTATACGGCTGCTATGATTTGCTCGGCCGTGCTTACTGCGGGCACAAGCTGGCAAAACGCCAGGTGATGCTGGTGTCGTTTATCTGTTATGCCTTTAACCTGACGCTCAGCACGTGGGTGGGCGGCATCGGTATGCGCTACCGGCTCTACTCACGTCTTGGACTGCCGGGCAGCACGATTACGCGCATTTTCTCGCTGAGTATTACAACCAACTGGCTAGGCTACATTTTGCTCGGCGGCGTGATTTTTACCTTCGGCGTGGTGCAGATCCCGGCGCACTGGTATATCGACGACACGACGCTGCGCATTGTCGGCGTGGTGCTGCTGCTGGTAATTGCGGTCTATCTGTGGGGCTGCGCGTTCGCCAAACGCCGTCATCTGACGATTAAAGGCCACAAGCTGGTGCTGCCATCGTGGAAATTTGCCGTTGCGCAATTGGCTATTTCCAGTGCCAACTGGATAGCCATGGGGGCGATTATCTGGCTGCTGATGGGCATGCAGGCCGATTTCTTCTTCGTGCTTGGCGTGTTGCTGGTCAGCAGTATCGCGGGTGTGATTGTGCATATTCCGGCGGGGATCGGCGTGCTCGAAGCGGTGTTTATCGCTCTGCTCGCCAGCGAGCACGTTTCGCAAGGCATGATTATCGCCGCCCTGCTCGCCTACCGCGTGCTTTACTACTTCCTGCCACTGCTACTGGCGCTGGTTTGCTACCTGTTGCTGGAGAGCCGGGCGAAAAAGCTGCGGGCGAAAAACGAAAAAGCGATGGCGCAGCAGTAAATTTTTAGCGCGAGCTGGTGCCAGGTAAAAGATACGACAGCAGTTCCAGCGTTCGGAAAAACGCGGTGATGACCCCAAGCCAGATAGCCAGTGCGCCACGGATCGCACTGCTCTGCACGGTGGTAAACTCGCGGGCGTAGATCTCACGCGCACTCACGGCAATGGACTTGCTTTTGTAGGCGTTTACTGCGCTAAAGAACAGCACCGCCATTATGCTACCGAACCACAGCAGCAGACCGCTGTGACGCAGGCTGTTTACGGCTATCGCCAGCAACAGACCTGCCAGTGCCATCAGCCAGTAATAACCACTGCCGCGCAGGGATGAACCGGCAAAGTGGGCAATTGCCGCGCCAAGCAGATACATCCCGCCGGTAATCGCCAGGTGCACGACAATACCGCCGAGCGGAAACAGGCTGGCGAGCAGCAAGCCCGAGAGAATGCTCATCAGCGCCAGACCGGCTAACGCCGACCAGGTATTGAAACGGTCAAAAAGAGCGTTGAGCACCAGGGCGGCGACAAACCAGAGGATCACCAGCAGCACAATGATCGCGCTGTGTTCAGTAAACGCGCGGATCGCCATGATATCCAGCACCAGCCAGGCCGTTGCGATACTCAGCGCCATCCCTGCCGCCAGCCATAAGCAAATATTGACCATCAGCTCAACAGGCGCGACCTGTGCAGGCTGGATCCAGCCAAAGGGTTTCACCGGGTTCCTCCCTGAATAGTGGCTATCCGCCAGGCAAAAAAATCCCGGCTAATGCCGGGATCGCGAAGCGGGATATTAACGGCGGTTGCCGAAAATACGCAACAGCATCAGGAACAGGTTGATGAAGTCGAGGTACAGCGTCAGCGCGCCGAGAATGGAGGATTTACGCAGCTGTGATGCGTCGCGAACATCGATTTGCTGACCGATATTTTTCAGCTTCTGCGTGTCGTAGGCGGTCAGGCCAACGAAAATCACCACCCCGATATAGGTCACCGCCCACATCAGCGCTTCACTCTTCAGCCAGAAGTTGACCAGTGAGGCCAGCAGAATACCAATCAGCCCCATAAACAGCATGCTGCCCAGACCGCTGAGATCGCGTTTGGTGGTGTAACCATACAGGCTCATCGCGCCAAACATCCCGGCGGTGACAACAAAGGTCGCGGCGATAGATTGCGCGGTGTAGACCAGCAGAATACTGGAAATCGTTAGCCCGGTTAGCGCCGAATAGAGCATAAACAGCGTGGTTGCCAGCCCGGCGCTCAGTTTATGAATCAGCCCGGAGAGTACAAACACCACCGCCAGTTGCGCAATCACCAGGCCAAAGAAGGTTATCTGGCTGGAGAACACGAACGACATGATGGCTTCGCTGCGCGCGGCGTACCAGGCGACAAACGCCGTCAACAGCAGGCCGCAGGTCATCCAGCCATACACCTGCGCCATATACGTTTGTAAGCCAGTTCGGCTGTGCTGAACAATAGAATCAGAACGAGGGAAACGGTCCATAATCACTCCAGATTGATGGGTTAGCCTTTTAAGGTTAACACATCCCTGCTCAACAGATTACCAACGTTTCGCCGCCTGCTGGTCGCTGTCGCGGGCTTCCACCCAACGATCGCCTTCCGGCGTCGCCTCGCGCTTCCAGAATGGCGCGCGGGTTTTCAGGTAATCCATAATAAATTGTCCGGCGTCAAACGCGCTGCTGCGGTGCGCGCTGGCCACACCAACAAAGACAATTTCGTCACCCGGCCACAATTCGCCCACGCGGTGATACACGGTGACGCGCCCGAGCGGCCAGCGGCTACGCGCTTCATCAACGATCTCCGCCAGCGATTTTTCCGTCATACCCGGATAGTGCTCCAGCGTTAACGCGCTGACGCTGTCGCCTAAATTGTGATTGCGCACTTTGCCGGTAAAGGTCACTACCGCGCCGTCTTCATCGCGAGCCGCCAGCCAGGCGTACTCATCACCGACGCTGAAGGTCGCATGATCGACGCAAATTCGCGTTTCGCTCATTTCAGCCTCCGGTGACCGGCGGGAAGAAAGCGACTTCATCGCCGCTTTGCAACGGATGGTCAAAACTGACCAGCGTCTGATTGACCGCCGCCAGCAATTTGCCCTCTTCCAGCGCCAGCGCCCAGCGCTCGCCCTGCGCAGCCAGATGCTGGCGCAGCGCCTCCACGGAAGAGAAAACGGTGTCTATGGTGGTGCTGTCGCAGCCGACCAGCTCGCGCACCTGCGCGAAAAAAAGGACTTTAATCATTGCCATCCGCCCTGAAATCACCGGATTTGCCGCCACTTTTCGCCAGCAAGCGCACCGGGCCAATCACCATATCTTTCTGCACCGCTTTACACATATCGTAAATGGTTAACGCCGCGACCGAGGCCGCCGTGAGCGCTTCCATCTCTACACCGGTTTTGCCGCTCAGGCGGCACACGGCTTCGATACGCACGCGGTTATGTTCCGGCTCCGCCTGCAACAGCACTTCGACTTTGCTCAGCAATAACGGGTGGCACAGTGGGATCAATTCCCAGGTGCGTTTTGCCGCCTGGATCCCGGCGATACGCGCGGTGGCAAAGACATCACCTTTGTGGTGGCTACCGTCGACGATCATCGCCAGCGTTTGCGGCAACATGGTGACAAACGCTTCAGCGCGCGCTTCACGGACGGTTTCCGCTTTAGCGGAGACATCCACCATGTGCGCTTCGCCGTCGGCGTTAATATGGGTCAGTTGTGACATAACTTATTTCTTAAGATGGGGGTAGAAATTACACGGGCGCGTACGCGCATCCAGCTGTGGCGCAATAATATTTTCCCATGCGGTGCGGCAGGCTTTGGTCGAACCGGGCATGGCAAAAATCAACGTCTTGTTCGCTATACCGGCAACCGCGCGGGATTGCAGCGTCGCTGTGCCAATCTCTTCAAACGAGAGCATGCGGAACACTTCGCCAAACCCTTCGACTTCGCGATCGAACAGCGGCAATAACGCTTCCGGTGCCTGATCGCCTTCCGTTAAACCGGTGCCGCCGGTGATCAACACAACCTGCACATCATCGCTTGCGATCCACGCCGAAACCTGGGCGCGAATGGCGTAACGGTTCTCTTTGACAATGGCTTTATCGACCAGTTGGTGACCGGCTTCATGCGCGGCGTCGCGCAGCCAGTGACCGGAAGTATCGTCTTCTTCGCCGCGACGGCTGGAGACCGTCAAAATAGCTAGCCTGACCGGGATAAACTCAGCGCTGACCTGGCTCATGTCATTCTCCTTGCGGTTTAACCGCCGATGTATGAAAGGTTTTGCGTAATGCCTGTATTGCCCTGATGCAGGAAGTGCGTCTGCTTTTTGTGCGTTAACGCCACCGCAATACGCTGTTCCAGCATCACTTGCTGCGCATCGTCTTGCAGCAGATCGCGCAGATTCACGCCGCCATCGCCAAACAGGCACAGATGCAGTTTACCGGTCGAAGAGACGCGCAGGCGGTTGCAACTGGCGCAGAAATCTTTCTCATACGGCATGATAAGGCCGATTTCACCCTCATAATCCGGGTGGCAGAAAACCTGTGCCGGACCGTCGCTGCGCTGGCGCAACTGGTGGATCCAGCCGCGTTTAAGTAGCTCATCGCGCAGCACCATGCCGGAGATATGGTGGTTGCGGAAAAGCTCGCTGCCCTCGCCGGTTTCCATCAATTCAATAAAGCGTAGCTGGATGGGGCGCGATTTGATCCACGCCAGAAAGGTGTCGAGCTGATGATGGTTCACGTCACGCATCAGCACGGTGTTGACTTTGACTTTGGCAAACCCGGCGCTGAAGGCGGCATCAATACCGTCCATCACCTGGCGGAATTTATCCTGCCCGGTAATGGCGTGAAACTGACGCGCATCGAGGCTGTCGACGCTGAGGTTGATGGCGGTAAGACCGGCATCGCGCCACTGGTTAGCGTCGCGCGCCAGGCGATAGCCATTGGTGGTGACGGCTACCTGGCGGATGGCGCTGTTTTCGCGCACGGCGGCGATGATGTCAGTGAAATCGCGGCGCAGGGAGGGTTCCCCGCCGGTCAGGCGCACTTTTTCTGTGCCCATGGCGCTAAACGCGCGCGTAACCCGGCGAATTTCTTCGACGCTCAGGAAGCCATTATTGTTGACGCCGCCCGGCTTGTAGCCGTCGGGCAAACAGTAGGTGCAACGGAAATTGCACACATCGGTGATCGACAAACGCAAGTAATAGAACTTACGCGCGAACGCATCGGTAAGTTGTGAGGCCATGTACACCTTTCCAAGTACGGGAGATGCAGTCATTTCTTCCTGCACCCTGGCAGCAGAACCATTCGGTTTGCTACGGCCAAAGCACCATGTCGTGAGAGTTAGGTTGCTTAGGCTTGAGTGTATGTTTTATGAGTAACGCTAAAATTGCTTAAGCGATAGTAGCGCGAACATCGGGCTTTCGCTATCACGATCATCGTTATATAAACACATACATAGCGACATGATCGTGCAGTTTCGCTACAGAGTACGCGAAAATCGCCTTTTTGCTTTGATATGTGTCATTTTCCTCTCTGCGCGGCATCGTCTTTTGGTGGTATTTAGGCTAACGTAGCGCGGTAAATTTTCATAAGGAACCATTATGCGTAATCGCACACTTGCAGACCTGGATCGTGTTGTCGCCCTCGGCGGCGGGCATGGCCTCGGGCGTGTGATGTCTTCGCTGGCCTCGTTGGGATCGCGGCTTACCGGCATTGTCACCACCACCGATAACGGCGGTTCAACCGGGCGTATTCGCCGCTCTGAAGGCGGCATAGCCTGGGGCGATATGCGTAATTGTTTAAACCAGCTCATTACCGAACCGAGCGTGGCGTCGGCGATGTTTGAGTACCGTTTTAGCGGTAATGGCGAACTTTCCGGGCATAACCTCGGAAATTTAATGTTAAAGGCGCTCGATCACCTCAGTGTGCGGCCTCTGGAAGCGATCAATTTAATTCGCAATTTATTAAAGGTGGACGCGTTTTTAATCCCGATGTCTGAGCAACCTGTCGATTTGATGGCTACCGACAGCGAAGGGCATCAGGTTTATGGCGAGGTCAACATTGACCAGCTTCATGCGCCAATCCAGGAATTAATGCTGTTTCCAAAGGTGCATGCCACTCGCGAAGCGGTACAGGCAATCGCAGAAGCGGATTTGATTATCATAGGTCCAGGCAGCTTTTACACTAGCCTGCTGCCATTGCTGCTGCTGGACGATCTGGCGCAAGCATTGCGCCGTACACCCGCACCGGTCGTTTACATTGGCAACCTCGGTAAAGAACTCAGCCCGGCCGCCGCCAGCCTGACGCTGGCAGACAAACTGGCGATTATGGAGCAGTACGTCGGCAAAAAAATTATCGATGCCGCCATTGTTGGCCCAAAAGTCGACACGCGGGCCGTAAGCGATCGGTTAATTATTCAGGAAGTGCTGGAAGCCAGCGATATTCCCTATCGCCACGACCGGCACCTGCTGCGCGTCGCGCTGGAAAAAGCAGTGCAACATCTGGGTTAAGACGCGGGCGGCGGGAATTTTTTCTCCCGCCAGCGCTTTGCTTAATTTCTTAAGGTTGTCTTAAAAATCGGCTGTCAGCATAGCGCTACTTTCATTGCTGGATCCGAGTATGCGTATGCTTCACCTTCGTCGGCCAACCTTAAGCCGCCTCCACTTTATTCTGCTCTTTGCCGCTTATATTGCGCTGGGCCTGAATATTGCGTTTTATCACCAGGCGTTCACTTTATTGCCGGTGAACTCATTGCACAACTGGCTGGTTTTCCTCTCGATGCCGCTGGTCGCTTTCAGCGTCATTAATATTGTGTTGTCTCTGGCGTCGTTTGTGCGTCTTGATCGCCTGGTTATTTCACTCTTTGTGCTGGTGAGTTCGGCGGCGCAATATTTCATTTCGACGTTTGGCATTATTATCGACCGTTCGATGATCACTAATATTCTCGACACCACGCCGGCGGAAAGTTTCGCCCTGCTGTCGACTAAACTGGTGCTGACGCTGCTGCTGACCGGCATTCTGGCGATAGCTATCGCCTGGTGGATTAAAATACAGCCGGCCCGCTCCGCGTTACGCAGCGTAATGTTGCGCGTTGCCAGCATCGTAATTTCTGTGCTGGTTATCGTGGCGGTGGCGCTGCTGTTTTATAAAGATTACGCCTCGCTGTTTCGCAATAATAAAGAGCTGGTGAAATCACTCAGCCCGTCAAATTCAATTACCGCGTCACTTTCCTGGTATTCCCATAACCGCACCGCCAACCTACCGCTGGTGAGAATTGGCGAAGATGCGCGTCAACGCCCGGAAATGCAGCACGGTCCACACAAAAACCTCACCATTCTGGTGCTGGGTGAAACCTCGCGTGCGGCAAACTTTTCACTCGGTGGTTATGAGCGTGAAACCAACCCATTGTTAAAACAGGATAATGTTATTTACTTCCCGAATACGGCTTCCTGCGGGACCGCGACCGCTGTCTCCGTACCGTGTATGTTCTCCGGCATGACGCGTGCGCATTATGACGATCAACTGGCGGCGCATCAGGAAGGGTTGTTGGATATTATCCAACGCGCGGGAATTAACGTGCTGTGGAATGAGAATGACGGTGGCTGTAAAGGCGCGTGCGATCGTGTTCCGCATCAGGATATGACGCAAGTAAACTTGCCGGATTACTGTATTAAAGGCGAATGCCAGGATGAGATCTTATTCCACGATCTCGCCAGTTATATCGATAAATTGCAGGGTGACGGGGTGATTGTATTACACACCATCGGCAGCCACGGGCCGACGTATTACAACCGCTACCCGGCACAGTTCCGTAAATTTACGCCAACCTGCGATACCAATGAAATTCAGACCTGCTCACAGCAGCAACTGATAAATACCTACGACAACACCATTTTATACGTCGATTATATTGTTGATAAAGCAATAAAATTACTGCAATCGAAGCAGGATAAATTCACCACCAGTCTGGTTTATCTCTCCGATCACGGTGAGTCGCTTGGCGAAAATGGCGTTTACTTGCACGGCCTGCCGTACTCCATCGCACCGGAAACACAAAAACATGTTCCGTTGCTGATTTGGCTGTCGCAGGAGTATCAAACGCGTTATGGCGTGAACAGTCAGTGTCTGCAAAAAAATGCGCGGGAGAAGGCAGTTTCACAGGACAACCTCTTCCCGACGATGTTGGGTATACTGGGTGTCAGCACGAAAGAGTACCGTGCTGAAGACGATCTTTTAACCGCGTGCCGGGGGCAGTTGAAATGAAGATTCTGGTGGTTGAAGACGATGCTCTGCTGTTGCAGGGGTTGATTCTGGCGATGCAAAGCGAAGGGTACGCCTGCGATGGCGTCTCTACCGCGCATGAAGCTGCGCTGTGTCTGGCAAACGGCCATTACAGCCTGCTGGTGCTCGATTTGGGTCTGCCGGATGAAGACGGTTTACATCTACTCACCCGGCTGCGCCGCGAAAAATATACGTTGCCGGTATTGATCCTCACCGCCCGCGATACGCTTGAAGATCGCGTGGCGGGGCTGGATACCGGGGCAGACGACTACCTGGTTAAACCCTTTGCGCTGGACGAGCTGAACGCCCGCATTCGCGCGCTGCTGCGCCGCCATAATAATCAGGGCGATAACGAAATCAGCCACGGTAATCTGACGCTGAATGTAACCCGCCGCCAGGCGTGGCTGGATGAACAGTTGCTGGAGCTGACGCCGAAAGAGTATGCCCTGCTGTCGCGCCTGATGCTGAAAGCCGAAAGCCCGGTACACCGGGAGATCCTCTATAACGATATTTACAACTGGGATAACGAACCGTCGACGAACACGCTGGAAGTGCATATCCATAATTTGCGCGACAAAATCGGCAAATCGCGTATCCGCACAGTGCGTGGGTTTGGTTATATGCTGGTGCAACCGCAGGAACGGAGCTGATTGATGGCGCTCTTCAATTTCAGGCGCTGGAGCATGCGCCGCCGTTTGTTACTCACCATCGGTGGCATTCTGGTGTTTTGCCAGTTGGTCAGCGTGTTCTGGCTGTGGCATGAAAGCGAAGAGCAAATCCAGCTGCTGGTGCAGGCAGCCATTCATAACCACAACAACCGCAAACATATCGAGCATGAAGTCCGCGAAGCGGTGGCCAGCTTGCTGGTGCCAAGCCTGCTGATCATCGGGCTGGCGTTGCTGCTCTGTATGCAGGCGGTGAAAGCCATTACCCGTCCGCTGCTTGAGCTGCAGGAAGAGCTGAATAAACGCACGCCGAACAACCTGCAACCCATCACGCTGAACAATAGCGTCAGCGAAGTGGAAGCTGTGACCTCATCAATTAATGAGCTGGTCTCCCGCCTGACACTAACCCTCGACAGAGAGCGGCTGTTTACTGCCGATGTTGCCCATGAGCTGCGTACGCCGCTGGCCGGGTTACGTCTGCATCTGGAATTGATGGCGAAAACCAGCGGTATCAACGTCGACCCGCTGGTGCAACGCCTTGAGCAAATGACGGAAAACATCGCCCAGTTGTTGCTGCTGGCGCGCGTTGGGCAGTCTTTCTCCGCGGGTAGTTACCAGCAGGTGATGCTATTGCAGGATGTGGTGCAACCCATCCGCAGTGAACTGGAACAGATGCTGACCGCGCGCGAACAGACGCTGGAAATTGCAGAGCCAGAAAGGGATATTGCGGTTGCCGGTGACGCCACGCTTCTGCGGCTGCTGGTGAGAAACCTGGTGGAAAACGCACACCGCTATAGCCCGACAGGATCGACCATTACCGTACGTATCGAAAACGCTGCCGCACCAGTACTGGCTGTGGAAGATGAAGGGCCGGGCATTGATGAAAGCCGCAGCGGAGAGCTCAGTAAAGCTTTCGTGCGTATGGACAGCCGCTATGGCGGCGCAGGCCTGGGATTAAGCATTGTGTCGCGTATCGCGCAACTGCATGACGCGCAGTTCTTTTTGCACAACCGGCTGACACAATCTGGCGTGCGGGCGTGGGTAAAATTTCTCCCGGGCACCCGCCAGGCATAAATCAGTAAGTCAGCACCCACAGATGGGCAAAACCAATCACTAACGCCAGCGCGAAAGCGACAGCGAAAAACTCACGAACCTTAAATTGTTGCATCAGATTGCCCTCCAGAATACCGGTGGGCAGTGTGTCAGGCGTAGGTTAAGCCAACATTAAGAGAGCCCGGACAGGCTCTCTTTTTTGTTATTTTGTGCTGTCATATCACCGCGCTGATTTCAGGATGCGGCAATAAACAGCTCACGCAGTTGGTGCAACTGGTCGCGTACTTTCGCCGCCTCTTCGAACTCCAGGTTCTGCGCATGCTGCATCATCTGGCCTTCGAGCTCGTGGATTTTCTGCTGCAGCGCTTTAGGTGTGAGCGCCAGTTCAGCCGCTTCCACCTGAGCAGGTGTGCGCGTTTTACCACGCCCTTTCGCGCGCGTCTTCGCCAGCCCTTCGCCAAGCGCAAGAATATCCACCACTTTCTTGTTCAGACCCTGCGGCGTAATACCATGCTCTTCGTTATATTGCTGCTGTTTCTCACGACGGCGCTCGGTTTCGCCAATCGCTTTCGCCATCGACGGTGTGATCTTGTCGCCATACAGAATCGCTTTACCATTGATGTTACGTGCAGCGCGGCCAATCGTCTGAATAAGCGAACGTTCAGAACGCAGGAAACCCTCTTTATCGGCATCCAGAATCGCCACCAGCGAGACTTCCGGCATATCCAGCCCCTCACGCAGCAAGTTGATGCCGACCAGCACATCGAACTCGCCAAGGCGCAAATCGCGGATAATCTCCATACGTTCAACGGTGTCGATATCCGAGTGCAGATAACGCACCCGCTCGCCATGCTCTTCCAGGTATTCCGTGAGGTCTTCCGCCATACGTTTGGTCAGCGTCGTCACCAGAACACGTTCGTTAATCGCGGCGCGCTGGCGAATTTCAGAGAGCAAATCGTCCACCTGGGTCGCCACCGGGCGCACTTCAATCACCGGATCGAGCAGGCCGGTCGGGCGCACCACCTGATCAATCACTTCGCTGCCCGATTTCTCCAGCTCGTAATTGCCCGGCGTCGCCGAAACATAAATCGACTGCGGTGCCAGCGCTTCAAACTCTTCAAATTTTAACGGTCGGTTATCCAGCGCCGACGGCAGACGGAAACCATACTCCACCAGCGTCTCTTTACGCGCACGGTCGCCGCGATACATCCCGCCAATCTGCGGAATGGTCACGTGGGATTCGTCGATAACCAGCAGACCATCGGCTGGCAGGTAGTCGAACAGCGTCGGCGGCGGCTCGCCCGGCCCGCGTCCGGAAAGATAGCGCGAGTAGTTTTCAATCCCCGAGCAGTAGCCCAGCTCGTTCATCATCTCCAGGTCGAACTGCGTTCGCTGGCTGAGCCGCTGCTCTTCCAGCAGTTTATTATTTTCCAGCAGCGACTTACGGCGTTCCGCCAGCTCAACTTTGATCTCCTCCATCGCCTGCACGATCCGCTCGCGCGGCGTCACGTAGTGCGTTTTCGGGTAGATGGTGAAGCGCTGGATGCCCGACTCAATATGGCCGGTCAGCGGATCGAACAGCGACAGACGCTCGACCTCTTCATCGAATAATTCGATACGCAGCGCCAGATCGTCCGATTCCGCAGGGAACACATCAATAACCTCGCCGCGTACGCGGAAAGTGCCGCGCTGGAATGCCTGATCGTTGCGGGTATATTGCAGCTCCGCCAGGCGGCGCAGGATCGCGCGTTGATCGATGATCATGCCCTTCGTCAGGTGCAGCATCATTTTCAGGTAGAGATCCGGATCGCCCAGACCGTAGATCGCGGAAACAGAGGCCACCACAATCACATCGCGACGCTCCAGCAGCGCCTTCGTCGCTGACAAGCGCATCTGCTCGATATGTTCGTTCACCGAGGCATCTTTCTCAATGAAAGTGTCAGAGCTTGGCACATACGCTTCCGGCTGGTAGTAATCGTAGTAAGAGACGAAATACTCCACCGCGTTATCCGGGAAGAACTCTTTCATTTCACCGTACAGCTGTGCGGCCAGCGTTTTGTTCGGTGCCAGCACCATTGTCGGGCGCTGGAGATCGGCAATCACATTGGCGACGGTGAATGTCTTCCCTGAACCCGTCACCCCGAGCAGCGTCTGGTGCGCCAGGCCGTCTTCCAGACCTTCCTTGAGGCGGCGGATAGCTTCAGGCTGATCGCCGGAAGGACGAAAAGCGGAATTCAGTTTGAACGGTTTACTCATGAACGGCTACCTGATGAAGGAATGAGCGGGCAGGTAACATATTTTACTCACCCTGTTCACTTTTGCCAATAAAAAACACTGGATGAAAAAACAGTAGCGAAATAGGCAATCTGTTCTACTCCCTGTTAGGGCGTCGCTTCTCCCCTCAAATTTCAGCGCGGACAAGATAAAATACCAACCCTTTCAGGTTATCCCCAAAATTTTTCCTCTTTTAACATTTGTCAAGCGAGCCTTTGAAAGTTTTGTGGCAGCGAGTGACACTTTTCTTACAGGCATTGCTTTTATATAACCTTTTGATTATTAGAAGTAATTTCAAAAAGACGTGTTTAACACCAATTCAGGCGCAGCCCGCGTCCTCTCTCGCTTGCCGCATGTTTTCTAACTCTAATACACAAGGTTATCCACAGGAATAGTGGATAACTGCCGCCAGGCCGGATACCTCGCCTTCCCGCCAAATCCCATTTTGTCCCAGGCGGGTGGTGCTAAAAATTTTTTATCTTTTCTTTTTGATAATTATCGGCAAACGAAACGCAGGATCCGCATGAGATCGTTCTCACAGATCCAGCGATTGCTGCACCACAACTCAACACTGCAAGCACTGGCAAAGTGCAGAATTTTTACCTGGCTTCTTCCCTCCTCACGTTTTAAAAGCCACTTTTCTCAGCGGCATCCGAAAAAAAAGCCTTTTTTATGTTCTGGCAAGCCTTTTGCAGAATCATCAAAGTCATCAGAGCCGAAACAAGGAGCGGACAATGTTGAGCTTACGGGCAGTAAACCAGTATTACGGTAATCAGCATACATTGTGGAATGTCGACCTCGATTTATCCCCCGGGGTCTGCACATCAGTTATTGGGTTGCCAGGCATGGGCAAGACGACACTGGTGAATTGCATCACCGGCTATTTACCCATTGAAAGCGGCAGCATGATTTGGCAGGACGCGGGCGCACCGCCGCGCGACTTGCTCTCTTTGCAAGCCGAACACCGCAGCGCCATCGGCATCAGCTATGTGCCGCAGGACAGGCGGATTTTTTCGCAACTCACCATTGAGGAAAATCTGCATGTTGCGATGCGCGCCGGCAGTGAACCAGGCAGCGCAGTGCGCCGGGATATTTACGATTTATTCCCGGAATTGTATGAGCTGCGCCAGGTACGTGGCGCGGAGTTGTCAGAGGATAATCAACAACAACTGGCGATGGCGCGGGCGCTGGTGACACACCCACGGCTGTTGATCCTCGATGAGCCGACGCGCGGTCTGGGGCAGGCTTTTATTCATAAACTGGGCAATTTGATCGTGCGGCTCAACCAGGAGTTTGGCATGACCATTCTGCTGGCTGAACAGCACTTGTCGTTTATTCGCCGGGTCGCCGATCGTTTCTGCCTGCTACACCGCGGGCGCAATGTCGCGCAGGGCGACGTTAAACAACTTGATGATCCGTTGCTTTCAAAATGGATGACGTCGGAGTCAGGACGCTGAGATCAAGATAATGACCCGTTTTTTCTTTTTCCGGTGCGTGGGCAAACCAGGGAATTTCGCCAATCAGCGGAGCCTGCATCACGCGCCGAAGCGTTGCCAGATACTCCTGGTGCCGCTTGCCCGGCTGCACCACATCGTTGGCAATCCAGCCCGCCAGCCGTAACCCCGCCTGGCGCACCGCTTGCGCGGTTAACATGGCATGGTTGATACAGCCAAGTTTTACGCCAACGACCAGAATCACCGGCAACTGTTCCTGCACCACCCAGTCGGCGAAGGTGAACGTCTCGGAAAGCGGTGTAAACCAGCCTCCTGCCCCCTCCACCAATAGCCACTCCGCCTGTGTTTCCAGCGCGCGCAGCCCGGCGGACATCACCTTTGCATCAATGGGCTCACCCACATCGGCACTGACTATATGCGGTGATGTCGGTTCTGCGAAGGTATACGGATTGACGGTCTTATACGCCATCGGCAGACTGCTGTGGTGTCGCAGCGCCATCGCATCACTGTTGCGCAGCCCCTCTGCGGTCATCTCACTCCCGGAAGCCACCGGTTTATAACCCGCGCTGCGTAAGCCGCGCAGATTCGCCGCTTGCAACAGTGCGCAACTGGCGACCGTTTTCCCGACTTCCGTATCCGTACCGGTCACAAAATAGCGTTCAATCACGGACGATCACTCCCCAAAAAAGATGGTATGTCAGCGGGTATTTGCCCTGCTGCTGCGGCCAGGCCAGCTGCAAGCGTTGCAATTTGCCGCGAGTCAACCCCTGCTGCCTGCCCGCATGTAAATGTGTTGCGCCAATACCTTTTAGCGAACGCAGCGCCGCAGTGGCATCGTCAAAATGCAGGGTTATCGTTTCGACGCCACTGTGCAGACGCCAGCCGCACAAAGCCTGCCCGATGGCAGGCAAGGTTAAGAAACGGTTGGCGTGCGGATGGTCATCAATCGCGCGCCACGCTTCGTTCAGCTCCGGCAGTGAGGCCGCGACCAGTGTCGTAAAGGCAACATAACCGCCGGGTTGGGTGACGCGATACAACTCCCCGACAGCCTGGCGCAAATCATCACACCACTGCACCGCCAGGTTGCTCCAGACCAGTGAAAATTGCGCATCCGCCAGCGGCATGGCTTCAATATCGCCCCTGATATAGCGTTGCGCGCTGTGCTGACGGCGCGCTTCATCGAGCATATTCGCTGAGAGATCCAACGCCGTTACTTCGCCGCCCTGCCCGCGCCAGTAGCGGCTCATTGCGCCCGGCCCGCAACCGGCGTCCAGCACCTGACCAGGCGTGAGAGTACCCAGCTTAGATAACAGCAGATCGGCGCTCCGGCGCTGCAATTCGTCGTGCTGAGCATAACTCTGTGCCGCGCGACCAAAAGCAGCGGCGACCGCCTGTTTATTCACTGTCATGCAAGGCCTCCAGCAAGCGGTCGATATCGTCGAACTGGTGCTCTGCGGTCAGCGTCAGGCGCAAACGTGCCGTGCCCGGCGGTACGGTGGGCGGTCGAATCGCAGTCACCCAACAGCCGCGCTGACGCAAGCGTTCTGCCAGCCGCAATGCGCGGCTATTTTCACCGACAATCAGCGGCTGGATTGCGCTGGAGGAATCGGTCATCGTCACGGCCTGATGTGCCACGCCGTGGCGAAAATGGGCAATCAGCGCCGCCAGCTTTTCACGCCGCGCATTACCGTCGTCGCTACGAATAACCTGCAATGCCGCACCCAGCGCCACGGCCTGCGCCGGGGGCATTGAGGTGCTGTAAATCAGATGACGGGCAAATTGCAGCAGGTAATCCGCTACCGTGTCGCTGCACAACACCGCCGCACCGCTGACGCCAAAACCTTTACCAAAGGTCACCACCAGCACCTCCGGCTTGATGCCGTGTAAGTGACAACTGCCGCGCCCCTGCTCGCCCACCACGCCAATGCCGTGGGCATCATCCACCATCAACCAGGCCTGCGCTTCCCGCGAGGCATCAGCAATGGCCGCCAGCGGTGCGCTGTCGCCATCCATGCTGAATACGCCCTCGGTCACCACCAGTTGCTGCGCGGTAAGCGGTTTTGCCAGTAGCGTGGTCAGTTGCCCGACATCGTTATGCGCGAAACGTCGCAGTTGCGCCGGGCTGTGGCTGGCGGCTTCCAGCAGCGATGCGTGGCTTAGTTTGTCGGCGACAATCCTGTCCTCTTTGCCCGTCAGCGCAGCAATGACCGCCTGATTAGCAGCGAAACCCGAGATAAACAGCAACGCGCGCGAGTAACCGAGCCAGTCGGCCAGTTCCTCCTCCAGCGCCTGGTGCGCGGTGGTGTAACCACTCACATGCCCGGAGCCACCGCTGCCCACGCCATAACGTTCCGCGCCCTGTTGCCAGGCGCGGATCACGGCGGGATGTTGGCTTAGACCGAGATAATCATTACTGGAGAAGTTGCAAAAGCGCTGCTCGCCAAGCGTGAGCCAGCGTCCCGCGCCTTGCGAGACGGCACGCCGTGTGCGCAGCGCATCTACCGCGCGGCGCTCATCCAGTGCGGCGTCAATACGCTGTTGCCAGCTCATACGGCTGCCGCGTTGTAATACTGGGCGGTATCGGCGTGTAACAACTGTTGCTCAAGCTGCTGCTGTTGTTCGTTGTCGCCGTTCAGCACTGCCGTCTGCTGCGGGTTCAGGCCGAGCTTACGGAACAGTTGCAGATCTTTATCCTCTTCCGGGTTCGGCGTGGTAAGCAGTTTGCAGCCGTAGAAAATGGAGTTCGCCCCGGCCATAAAGCACATCGCCTGAGTTTGCTCGTTCATCTGCTCGCGCCCGGCAGAAAGACGCACATGCGAGGTCGGCATCATGATGCGCGCAACCGCGATGGTGCGGATAAAATCAAAGGCGTCGACGTCCTCGTTATCTGCCAGCGGCGTCCCTTTTACTTTGACCAGCATATTGATTGGCACGCTTTCCGGCGGTGTTGGCAGGTTCGCCAGTTGCAATAACAGACCGGCGCGATCGTTGACCGTTTCACCAAGACCAACGATGCCACCGGAGCAAACTTTGATCCCCGCGTCGCGTACCTTATCGAGCGTGTCGAGGCGCTCCTGATAAGTACGCGTAGTGATGATGTTGCCGTAAAATTCCGGCGAAGTATCAAGATTGTGGTTGTAGTAATCAAGCCCGGCAGAAGCCAGCCGCTGCGCCTGGTTTTCATTAAGCGTGCCCAGCGTCATGCAGGCTTCCAGCCCCATCGCTTTTACCCCTTCGACCATTTTTTCGAGGTACGGCATATCGCGATCGTGCGGGTTTTTCCACGCCGCCCCCATGCAAAAACGCGTCGATCCCGCGCGTTTCGCCTGGCGGGCGGACTCCAGCACCTGTTCAACTTCCATTAACCGCTCGGACTCCAGCCCGGTTTTATATCGCGCGCTCTGCGGGCAGTATTTGCAATCTTCCGGGCAGGCACCGGTTTTAATCGACAGCAAGGTGCTGACCTGAACCTGGCGCGGATCGAAATGTTGGCGATGGATCTGCTGTGCTTCAAACAGCAGTTCAAGGAGGGGTTTTTCAAACAGCGCAGTGACTTGCGACATTGTCCAGCGTGCGTGGTGAGCCATCGGGCGTCTCCAAAAGATGTTGTTAAATCGTTATTCGGTGTAGACTCGTAAACCTAAAACTTTTTAATTTGGTTTACAAGTCGATTATGACCCTGGACGATCTCGCTTTTGACGCGCGACATATCTGGCATCCTTACACCTCCATGACCTCTCCGCTGCCCGTTTACCCGGTGCAGTCCGCACAGAGTTGCGAGCTGATACTCAGTAGCGGCGAACACTTGATAGACGGCATGTCCTCCTGGTGGGCGGCAATCCACGGCTACGGGCATCCGGAGATTAACGCGGCGATGAAAGCGCAAATCGACGCGGTATCCCATGTGATGTTTGGCGGCATCACCCACCAGCCAGCTATTGACTTGTGTCGCAAGCTGGTCGCGATGACGCCAGAACCGCTGGAGTGCGTTTTTCTGGCCGACTCCGGTTCCGTGGCGGTAGAAGTGGCGATGAAGATGGCGCTGCAGTACTGGCAGGCGAAAGGCGAGCCGCGACAGCGTTTTCTCACCTTCCGAAACGGTTATCACGGCGACACGTTTGGCGCGATGTCGGTCTGCGATCCGGATAACTCCATGCACAGCCTGTGGAAAGGCTATTTACCGAAAAATCTGTTTGCGCCCGCGCCGCAAAGCCGCTTTGACGGTGAATGGGACGAGCACGACATGGTGGCTTTCGCGCGCCTGATGGCGGCGCACCGCCACGAAATAGCAGCAGTGATCCTCGAACCTATTGTTCAGGGCGCGGGCGGTATGCGCATCTATCACCCGGAATGGCTGAGGCGCATCCGAAAGATGTGCGATCGGGAAGGTATTTTGCTGATTGCCGATGAAATCGCCACCGGTTTTGGTCGCACCGGCAAGCTGTTTGCCTGTGAACATGCCGGGATCGCCCCGGATATTATGTGCCTTGGCAAAGCGCTCACCGGCGGCACAATGACGCTTTCGGCAACGCTCACCACGCGCAACGTCGCCGAAACCATCAGCAATGGCGAAGCGGGCTGCTTTATGCACGGCCCAACATTTATGGGCAACCCCCTGGCCTGCGCGGCCGCCAACGCCAGTCTCGGGATTTTGCAAAGTGGCGCGTGGCAAACGCAGGTGGCGGCGATTGAAGCGCAGTTAAACGCGGAGCTGGCACCCGCGCGCGAAGCGGCTAATGTTGCCGATGTGCGCGTGCTGGGGGCCATCGGCGTGGTGGAAACCCGTTCGCCAGTCAATATGGCGGCGCTACAACGCTTTTTTGTTGAACAAGGCGTATGGGTGCGCCCGTTTGGCCGGCTGATCTACCTGATGCCGCCTTATATCATCACCCCGGCGCAGCTCTCCCGTTTGACCCGCGCCGTCAATGCCGCCGTGCTGCGCGATGAGCTTTTTGCCTGAGATTTTGCCGGGGATCGGCTACACTTCCCGGCACGCATGAAACGCAGAAGGAGTGCATATGAAGTTGGTCAGCCATGATTTACGCGACGGCGAAAAGCTGCCGCATCGCCAGGTGTTCAACGGTATGGGCTACGATGGCGACAATATCTCCCCGCATCTGGCGTGGGATGAGGTTCCTGCCGGTACCAAAAGTTTTGTCGTGACCTGCTACGACCCGGATGCGCCGACAGGTTCCGGCTGGTGGCACTGGGTAGTAGCGAATCTTCCCGCTGATACACGTGTGCTGCCGCAAGGCGCGGGTTCCGGTCTGGCGTCATTACCGGATGGCGCGGTGCAGACACGCACCGATTTTGGCAAAGCCGGTTATGGCGGCGCAGCACCGCCGAAAGGCGAAACCCACCGTTATATCTTTACTGTCTATGCCCTGGACGTAGATCGCATTGAGGTCGATGAAAACGCCAGCGGCGCGATGGTCGGTTTTAATGTCCATTTCCATACGCTATCCAGCGCCTCAATTACCGCCCTTTTTAGCTAAAAAGAAGGGATTTACAGCCGATTGTACAAATCGGCTTCCCGTTTCGCTCAACTTAGTATAAAAAAGCAGGCTTTGACGTCCTCTTTCAACTTTTGCATAGTCTGGAGCTCCCCTTGAACACATCATCGGTTTCCCGTCTGGCGCTGGCGCTCGCTTTTGGCGTGACACTGACCGCCTGTAGCTCAACCCCGCCGGCGGAACGTCCGTCTGAACAGAAAGCGCCTGGCACCGCCGCGCGCCCAATCCTCAGCGCAGGTGAAGCGAAAAACTTTGTAGCGGACCGCTATTTTACCGCCATGACGCCGGACAGCGCGGCATGGAAACCGGTCTCAATCCGTCTGCCGGAAAAAGCGAACTTCGTGGTCGGCCCGGCCGGCACGCCGGGCGTGACGCACACCACCATTCAGGCAGCAGTAGATGCGGCTATCAATAAACACGCCAGCGATCGTCAGTACATCGCGGTGATGCCGGGTGAATATGAAGGTACGGTTTATGTGCCTGCCGCGTCCGGCAGCGTGACCATTTACGGTACCGGCGAGAAAGCGCTGGATGTGAAAATCAAACAGGCTATTGATGCCGAAATGGACCCGAACAGCTGGCGTCGTCTGGTCAATCCGTCGGGCAAATACATGCCGGGCAAACCGGCCTGGTATATGTTTGATAACTGCCAGAGCAAGCGTACTGCCACCGTTGGCGTAATGTGTTCTGCGGTCTTCTGGTCACAGAATAACGGCCTGCAACTGCAAAACCTGACCATCGAAAATACGCTGGGCGACAGCGTTGACGCGGGCAACCACCAGGCGGTGGCGCTGCGCAGCGATGGCGATAAAGTGCAGATCAACAACGTCAATATTCTGGGTCGCCAGAACACCTTCTTTGTTACCAACAGCGGCGTGGATAACACCCTGCGTACCGATCGTCAGACCCGCACGCTGGTGACCAACAGCTATCTTGAAGGCGATGTCGATATCGTGGCCGGTCGCGGCGCGGTGGTATTTGATAACACCGACTTCCGCGTAGTGAACTCGCGCACCCAGCAGGAAGGTTACGTGTTCGCACCAGCCACCCTGTCTAACCTTTATTACGGTTTCCTCGCCGTGAACAGCCGCTTTAACGCCGCCGGTAACGGTGTTGCACAGCTTGGCCGTTCACTGGACGTTGATGGCAACACCAACGGCCAGGTAGTGATCCGCGATAGCGTGATCAACGAAGGTTTTAACGTGGCGAAACCGTGGGCCGATGCCGCCGTTTCCGGCCGTGCCTATGCCGGTAACACCGGAACGGTTGACGATAAAGGCAACGTGCAGCGCGAACTGAACGACCCGCAGTTCAACCGCATGTGGGAGTTCAACAACCGCGGCGTTGGCAGCCAGGTTGTGGCGATGCCGAAAAAATAAGCCGCTTCTGATAAAGAAAAAACCTCGCCGCGGCGAGGTTTTTTTTATGCGCGAAATGCAGCATCAGAAGGCGTTAACAACCACCCACATCGGCCCCTGGCCTACGGCATAGCGGGATTTTTCGGTCAGCAGACCTTGCTCGCCGCCAATCTCATACACCGCAATGTGGTGCGATTTCTGCCCGGCGGCAATCAGGTATTGACCGCGATTATCAATATTGAAGCCGCGCGGCTGCGTTTCCGTTGGCTGGAAGCCTTCGATAGCCAGCACGCTACCATCTTCAGAAACGCTGAACACGGTAATAATGCTGGCGGTGCGATCGCAGGTATAAAGATGGCGACCATCCGGCGTGATATGAATATCCGCGGCCCAGCGCGTGTCGCTGAAATCCGCAGGCATCATATCCAGCGTCTGCACACACTCAATGTTGCCGTGCGCGTCGCTGAGCTGCCAGACATCCACTGAACTGTTGAGCTCATTGACGCAGTAGGCAAAACGCTGGTTCGGGTGAAACGCCATATGACGCGGGCCGGCGCCCTCGACAGTGGTGACTTCAGCGGGATCCTGCGCCGTCAGGTTGCCGTCATCGGCCAGCGTAAACAGGCAGATGCGATCCTGTTTCAGTGCCGGTGTCCACAGGGTGCGGTTGTCCGGGGAGATATTCGCCGAGTGGCACCCTTCCAGCCCTTCCACGACATCAACAATTCCGGTCGGCAGGCCATCCTCCAGACGGACAACACTCACACTGCCCGCGTTGTAGGACGCGCTAAACAGGAAGCGTCCGCTGCGATCGGTCGAAATATGCGTCGGGCTGCCCGGCAGCGGAGATTCCGCCGCGAAAGTCAGGGCGCCATCATCCGGCGCGATGCGATACGCGATAACGCGAAATTCAGGGCGAACCCCGACATAGAGGTAACGTTTATCCGGGCTGACGACCATCGGTTGCACCTGGCCTGGCACATCCACCACCTGGACAAGCGTCAGGTTACCTTCAGAGTTCAGGCGCCAGACGTGGATCTGCTGGCTTTCCGGGCTGGCGGTATAAACGGTTTGTTTCATGAACGCTCCTTTCCTCTAATTCTTTTTTGCATTAAGTAACCAGGATAGCTGCTTTTGTTGGTTGATGCTGAATTTTACCCGGAGATTTTGCGCAGCCGGTGACCCGGTGTACCATCCCCGGACATTTGAATTTCAACATCGACCACGGAATACGACATGACTTCGCGCGTGATTGCACTGGATTTAGACGGTACGCTACTGACCCCGAAAAAAACGCTTCTGCCCTCATCCCTTGAAGCGCTGGCTCGCGCAAAAGCCGCCGGTCATCAACTGATTATCGTGACAGGTCGGCATCATGTTGCCATCCACCCTTTTTATCAGGCACTGGCGCTGGATACACCTGCAATTTGCTGTAATGGCACTTATTTGTATGATTATCATGCAAAAAAAGTGTTAAGCGCCGATCCGTTACCGGTTTCGCAGGCGCAGCAGTTGATCGCGCTGCTTGATGAGCACGCGGTTCACGGCCTGATGTACGTCGACAACGCCATGCTCTATGAAAAGCCAACCGGTCATGTTGAACGCACCAACACCTGGGCGCAACAGTTGCCGCCCGAGCAGCGCCCGGTCTTCCGGCAAGTGACGTCCCTGCGCACAGCGGCACAGGAGGTTGAGGCTATCTGGAAATTCGCGCTCACCGATACCGACACGCAGAAACTGAAAAATTTTGCCCACCACGTGGAGCAAACGCTGGGGCTGGAGTGCGAATGGTCATGGCATGATCAGGTCGATATCGCCCGCGCGGGCAACAGCAAAGGCAGACGTCTGAGCGAATGGGTCGCGTCACAGGGGCTATCGATGAAGGACGTGGTGGCATTTGGCGATAACTATAACGATATCAGCATGCTGGAAGCCGCAGGTGTCGGCGTGGCGATGGGCAATGCCGATGACGCGGTAAAAGCCCATGCTAACGTGGTGATTGGCGACAACACCGTCGACAGCATTGCGCAATTTATCTACAAAGAACTGCTGTAACCGCCCGTTCAGCTTCGCCGGGTGAAAAGATTACGCCCCTTACGCAGGGGCTAATACAAGCGCGGGATGATAACAATCCACAATGAATCGCAGACGGCAAATCCGACGATCACGCGGTTATCGACACGCTTTTGATTTGCGCATATAACCACTGGCCAGGCTTCACGGCCAGCTCATCTCTGGCCCACGGACTGATGCGCGCCCACAGGGTGCGGCTACCCACTTCCAGTTGCACTTCCACCTGGCCGTCGATATCAAAACATTGCGCCACTTTCGCACGCAGAATATTACGGATACTGGTATTCATTGGCGGTTGCAGCACCAGCGAAACATCGGTCGCCTGAATACGGATCCGCAACGCACTTTGCAGCGGAAGGTCGACCTTGTTAACCCAAATATGTTGATCGCCGAGCGCCAGCGCCGTCATCGCATAGTGCGGATGGTGCTCCAGCACGACCACTTTCAACACGCTACTTTGCTGCTCCGCCGGTAACCACGGATTCATCACGCGGCTGCCCCAGACATCTTCCAGGCTGCCGAAGGCCTTTACTTCTCCCGCCTCCAGCACCATAACTTTATCCGCCAGATGCAGGATTTCATCCAGGGAGTGGCTGACATACAGCATCGGGATATTGATCTCGTGCGCCAGTCGTTGCAGGTATGGCAGCAGCTCGCGCTTACGTGGAATATCCAGAGACGCCAGCGGTTCATCGAGTAACATCAGTTCCGGCGCGGTTAACAGCGCGCGGCCAATCGCCACCCGCTGCTTTTCGCCGCCGGAAAGCCCACCGGGTAAACGATCCAGCAACGGTTCAATACCGAGTAACGCCACCAGCTTGTCGAACTGGCCAGCCATGGATTTGGCCATGCCGTAACGCAGGTTGCCGCGCACTTTGTAATGGGGAAACAGCCGCGCATCCTGGAAAACATAGCCGACACGCCGCTTCTCCGGCGGCAGGCAAATCTTGCTTTCGGAATCAAACAGCACACGATTATTCAGCGCAATCCGCCCCTGCTGCGGATGAGTCAGGCCGCCAATCGCGTTGATTAGCGAGGTTTTCCCGGCACCCGAAACGCCAAAAATCGCGGTGATGCCGCTGGCGGGCAGCTTTTCAGCAATGCGTAAGCGATGCGTACCCAGCGTCTGGGTGAAATTGAGCTCCAGCATGACTTACCTCCCTGTCCTTTCGCGGCTAATGCGGGCCAGCCATTCGGAAACCAACAGCGAAACCAGTGCCAGTACGATCGAGATAATACATAACCGCGCCGCCGCGCCTTCACCGCCGGGCGTCTGAATCAAGGTGTACATCGCAGAAGGAATGGTGCGGGTTTCGCCAGGAATATTGGAAACGAAAGTGATCGTCGCGCCGAATTCGCCCAGTGAACGGGCAAAGGCCAGCACCGTGCCGACGATAATCCCCGGCAAGGTCAGCGGTAACGTGATGGTGAGAAAAACGCGCCAGCGCCCGGCACCTAACGTGCGGGCTGCCTGCTCCAGTTTGGTATCAACGCTCTCCAGTGCCAGACGGATAGCGCGCACCATCAGCGGGAACGACATCACCGCGGCGGCCAACACCGCACCGCGCCAGCTAAAGGCGAAGGTGATGCCAAACCAGTCATACAACCACTGACCAATGAAACCGCGTCGTCCCATCGCCACCAGCAATAAATACCCCACCACCACCGGCGGCAGCACCAGCGGTAGATGCAGCAAACTGTCGAGCAGCGCTTTGCCCGGAAACGTGCAGCGCACCAGCAGCCAGGCAAAGAAGATCCCAAACGGCAAACTGAAAACTACTGCCAGGGATGAGACTTTCAGGCTCAGCAATACCGCCTGCCATTCGGGATCCGTCAATATCATTCGTGCGTTGTAAATCCGTAACGTTTAAAGATTTCAGAAGCCTGCGGGCCTTTCAGGTAGTCATAAAACGCCGTTACCGTCGCGTTTTTATGACCGTCGATAATAGCCAGCGGGTACTCAACTTTTTGGTGTGAATCTTCCGGGAAGGTCCCGACCACTTTCACCCCTTTACTGGCAACCGCGTCAGAGCCGTAGACAATGCCAAGCGGCGCTTCGCTGCGTTCCACCAGCGCCAGCGCCCCGCGCACGTCTTCTGCCGGAGCCAGCTTCGGCGACAGGGTTTCCCATGCGCCCAGTTTGGTCAATGCTTCTTTGGCATAAATCCCCGCCGGAACATGTTCCGGGTCGCCAACGGCCAGACGTCCGCCTTTCAGCAGACTGTTCCAGTCGGTTTTAGCATTAATGACGATATCACCCTGCGCACTGCTTTTGGGAGCCACAACCACCAGGCTGTTACCGAGCAGTGTTGCGCGGGTTGCGGTATCGATAGATTTTTTCTCTACCGCGTAATCCATCCATTTCTGATCGGCAGAAATGAACAGATCCGCCGGGGCCCCCACTTCAATCTGGCGCGCCAGAGTAGAAGAAGAAGCAAACGAGGAGACCACCTCGACGTTTTTCTCTTTTTTATAGGCCGCCGCGATATCCTGCATTGCGTTGGTCAGTGATGCTGCAGCAAAAACGGTAATTTTACCTTCATCCGCCAGAACTTGCCCGGCAACGGAGAGTATTAATGTCGCCCCGGCAAAAAGGCGTAACCCTGTACGTGTCATTAGGAACTCCTGTGAGTGTCGTTATATACGTAAAAACATAACGATATTACCAGAGTTTCCCGGCGGTTAGGTAATACCCATCAAGAATTAGCAACCTATTTAAATATATCGGCAGGAAGTGAGGAGATCTTGAATATCTGAAAGATAAACGCCCGCGAAAGCGGGCGTTTGCAAGAGAGGATCAGCGTTGCTGACGGCTTTGGTCGCGGCGACCGACGCCGGAAAACACGTTAAACACTTCACCCAGGCCATAAATCAGCCCCAGGATAATCGCCATCACGACAGGCACCATGACGACGGCAAACACCAGGCTTTTCAACAACTCAAACATAGTCGTCTCCAGAAAATGTGAACGGGGCATTCTAGCCTGATTCAGGTGAAAAACACTCGCCTTTTGTGCGATTCGCCTCGCAGCTTTACGCGCATTCACCCGCATCAGGCTAGGCTTAGTGACGGTTTTCCTTCACAATAGTTCTTTTGCCAGGACATTGCGTAATGCAGGCTGAAATTCTTCTCACACTCAAACTCCAGCAGCGCCTTTTTGCCGATCCGCGCCGCATCTCCCTGCTCAAGCAGATTGTTGAAACCGGCTCTATCAGCCAGGGCGCGAAGAACGCAGGCATCAGTTATAAAAGCGCCTGGGACGCCATTAATGAGATGAATCAACTCAGTGAACAAACGCTGGTTGAGCGCGCGACTGGCGGTAAAGGCGGCGGCGGTGCGGTGGTGACGCGTTACGGGCAGCGCTTAATCCAGCTTTACGATCTGTTGGCGCAAATCCAGCAAAAAGCGTTTGACGTGCTGAGTGACGATGACGCCCTGCCGTTAAACAGTCTGCTGGCGGCGATTTCGCGTTTCTCGTTGCAGACCAGCGCGCGCAATCAGTGGTTTGGCACCATCACAGCGCGCGACCACAACCATGTACAGCAACATGTCGACGTGCTGCTGGCGGACGGCGAAACCCGTCTCAAAGTTGCGATTACCGCGCAAAGCGGCGAACGCCTGGGTCTCGACGAAGGCAAAGAGGTGCTGGTGCTGCTAAAAGCGCCGTGGGTGAGCATCACACCGGATGCCAAACGCGCCGCGCAGGCGGATAACCAGCTTACCGGGCGCATCAGCCATATTGAGCGCGGCGAGCAGCAAACTGAGGTGCTGATGACGCTGCCAGATGGTCAGGTGCTGTGCGCCACCGTGCCGACGCAAGAGATGGATAATTTGCAGGAACAGAGCGAAGTGACCGCATATTTTAATGCCGATCGCGTGATTATCGCCACGTTATGCTAATCGCATTGACAAGCTAGCCCATTGCACGTATCCCTGAGTTTCTACGCTGCAAAAAATGGGATACATAATGTCATCATTGCAAATTTCGCAAGGTACGTTTCGTCTTAGCGACACCCGCACGCTGCACATTGAACACTTAGCGCTACGCGCTGGCGAAAGCTGGGCTTTTGTCGGCGCGAATGGCAGCGGCAAGTCAGCGCTGGCTCGCGCGCTGGCGGAGGAGCTGACCTTACTGAAAGGTGAACGCCAGTGCCAGTTTACCCGCCTCACCCGCCTCTCTTTCGAGCAGTTGCAAAAGCTGGTCATCGACGAGTGGCAGCGCAATAACACCGATATGCTCAGCCCCGATGAAGAGGATACCGGGCGTACCACTGCAGAGATTATTCAGGATGAGGTGCAAGACGCGCAGCGCTGTGCGCAACTTGCGGCGCAGTTTGGCATCTCGCATCTGCTGGAGAGACGCTTTAAATACCTCTCGACCGGCGAAACCCGTAAAACGCTGCTTTGCCAGGCCCTGATGGCCGAACCGGATTTACTGATCCTTGATGAGCCTTTCGATGGGCTTGACGTTCACTCACGACAGCAACTGGCGGAGCTGCTCGCGCGCCTCAATGCCGACGGCTTTACGCTGGTGCTGGTGCTGAACCGCTTTGATGAAATACCTGACTTTGTGCAACACGCCGGGGTTCTGGTGGATTGCTCGCTTACAAAGACCGGAGAAAAAGCAGCCCTGTTGCAACAAGCGCTGATCGCCCAGTTAGCCCACAGCGAAAAATTATCCGGTATTGCATTACCAGAACCGGATGCGCCGCCCGCACGTGAAACATTGAACGCAGACGCGCCGCTTATCGTGCTGAACGATGGCGTCGTCTCTTATAACGACCGGCCAATCATCGACCACCTTTCATGGACGGTCAATCCTGGCGAGCACTGGCAGATCGTCGGCCCGAACGGTGCGGGCAAATCCACGCTGCTCAGCCTGATAACCGGCGATCATCCGCAGGGCTACAGCAACGATTTGACGCTGTTTGGCCGGCGCCGCGGCAGCGGTGAAACCATCTGGGATATCAAAAAGCATATTGGCTATGTCAGCAGCAGCCTGCATCTGGATTACCGCGTCAGCACCAACGTACGCAATGTCATCCTCTCTGGTTATTTCGACTCGATTGGTATTTACCAGGCGGTATCGGACAAACAACACAAACTGGCACAGCGCTGGCTGGATATTCTAGGTTTCGATGCACGTAGCGCCGACGCACCGTTTAGCAGCCTCTCCTGGGGTCAGCAGCGGCTGGCGTTGATTGTGCGTGCGCTGGTCAAGCACCCGACGCTGCTCATTCTTGATGAACCGTTACAAGGTCTTGATCCTTTAAACCGCCAGCTTATTCGCCGCTTTGTTGATGTATTAATTAGCGAAGGCGAAACCCAACTGTTATTTGTTTCGCACCATGCCGGAGACGCACCCGCTTGTATTACCCACAAGCTTGAATTTGTGCCCGAAGGTGACGGATATCGTTATCAACTTACACCACAATAATTAGGGGGATGGTTCCATTTCGCCGGATATGATGTAATAGCCCCGTTTTAAATAAGCAACATAATAACGATCTCTGACTGGTCAGTTGGCAACATAAAATTGTCAGCGGCCAGTTTTTGTTATGGCAAGAAAAAAGCCCGTCGATGGACGCCGGGTAAAAAATTACGGGACTATGATGAATCAATTCCTCCGCATCACCCGCGCCGTTTCTCTGGCTGCGGCGCTGTTACTGGGTTTCTGCAGTGTCGCTTTCGCCGATGAGAGTGCGCAAACACCAGCTTCCGGGCAGGACGCACAATTAAAGCAAGCCGTTGAAAATATGCAGCGTGCCAGTATTCACGGCCCGCATAAAATTGATCTCGGTAATCAGGCGATTCTGAACCTGCCTGAAGGTTTTGCTTATATTCCCTCGCAGCAGGCAGCAGTATTTATGCGCGCACTGGGTAACCATGTTGATAACAACTCTTTTTATGGTCTGGTATTCAGTAATGATATTTCCGGCTTTGTTTCGATTGAATATGCCGACGCCGGTTATATCAAAGATGACGATGCCAAAGACTGGGACGCCGACGAACTGCTGAGCAATTTGCAGGAAGGCACCAAAGCGGGCAATAAAGAGCGTAGCGAAAAAGGCATCCCGCCAATTGAAGTATTGGGTTGGGTAGAAAAACCCACCTACGAGGCGGCCACTCATCGCCTGATTTGGTCTGCGGCTATCCGCGATATTGGCAGCAACGTGCCGGAAAAAGAACAGGGTGTTAACTACAACACCTACCTGCTGGGTCGGGAAGGTTATCTGTCGTTAAACCTGGTGACCGATCGCGGCACCGTTGAGCAGGAAAAACCGCTCGCCAAGACGTTACTCAACGCCGTGACCTTTAATGACGGCAAAAAATACAGCGACTTTAATGCCTCTACCGACAAGATTGCCGAATATGGGCTGGCGGCGCTGATTGGCGGTCTGGCGGCGAAAAAACTGGGTCTACTGGCACTTATCGGTGTGACGTTGCTGAAGTTCTGGAAACTTGGCCTGATCGCCGTGGCGGCATTCGGCATGGGTGTGAAAAAAATGCTGTTTCGCAAAAAAGCCGAGTAAACCATGAGCATGCTCTTGCTGCTGCTTAAAGGGGCAAGCCTCGGGAAGTTTTTCCTTTCCGGGGCCACCATGCTGCTGTCGATCGCCACCTACGCGCTCGCCTTCGGCTGGCCGTATGCGACGGGGTTTGTGGTGCTGCTGTTTTGCCATGAGCTGGGGCACTATCTGGCGGCGCGTCAACGCGGGTTAGCGACGGGATTACCGATGTTTATCCCCTTCGTGGGTGCCTGGATCGCGTTGAAAGATGAGCTGCCAGATGCAGAAACCGAAGCCTGGGTCGGCATTGCCGGCCCGCTGCTCGGCTCGCTTGCCGCCCTCGGTTGTTACTATCTGGCGGAGTATGTCCACAGTTCGCTACTGATGGCGGTAGCCTATTCAGGTTTTGTGCTTAATCTGTTTAATCTGATCCCCGTGCCGCCGCTGGATGGCGGGCGCATTACGGTCGCCATCTCGCGCAAGATCTGGTACCTGGGCATTCCCGTACTGCTGGGTTTCTTTTACCTTCACCCAAGCCCGCTGTTACTGCTGGTGTGCTTTCTCGCGGCATCACAAATCTGGGCGCGGCGCCATGATCAACCGAATCTCGACACGCTGACCCCTGGCAAACGTCTGGAATATACGCTTTTGTACTTCGGGCTGATTGCCTGGCTCTCCCTGATGACTTATAACCTCCACGAGGCGTTATCCGGCTTTCGCTGATGCCGCCTGCGTTGCTGCACCGCAGTGACAGCATTTTTAAGACTTTTTACTTGCGTCAGACGAACCCCGCTATTGCGGGGTTTTTCTGGCGTTTACCCCACAAACCGGCTGGCAGAAAATTGAGTGTAAACGATTCCACTAATTTATCCCATGTCACAGTTTTCACCTCTCTGTTATGCTAAGGTTTGTTCATATCAAATGCTTTATGGAGGGAAATATGCGAGTTCTGGTTACAGGTGGTAGCGGTTACATTGGAAGTCATACCTGCGTGCAACTGCTGCAAAACGGCCACGACGTTATCATCCTCGACAATCTCTGTAACAGTAAGCGCAGCGTGCTCAATGAGATCGAGCGTTTTGGCGGAAAAAGCGCGCTGTTCGTCGAAGGCGACATTCGCGATGAAGCGCTGCTGGCAGAGATCCTGCACGATCACGCCATTGAAGCGGTGATCCACTTCGCCGGACTGAAAGCCGTTGGCGAATCCGTCGCGAAGCCGCTGGAGTATTACGACAACAACGTCAACGGCACGCTGCGCCTGATTAACGCGATGCGCGCCGCGAACGTTAAAAACTTCATTTTCAGCTCATCTGCCACCGTTTACGGCGACCAGCCGAAAATCCCTTATGTGGAAAGCTTCCCAACCGGCACGCCGCAAAGCCCCTATGGCAAAAGCAAACTAATGGTGGAACAGATCCTCACCGACCTGCAAAAAGCGCAGCCGGAGTGGAGCATTGCGCTGCTGCGCTACTTCAACCCGGTTGGCGCGCATCCGTCAGGCGATATGGGCGAAGATCCGCAGGGCATCCCGAACAACCTCATGCCGTATATTGCCCAGGTTGCCGTTGGTCGCCGCGATTCGCTGGCGATTTTCGGCAGTGATTATCCGACACCAGACGGCACCGGCGTGCGTGATTACATCCACGTGATGGATCTGGCGGACGGTCATGTCGCGGCCATGCAACAACTGGCCGGTAAACCAGGTGTGCATATCTATAACCTCGGCGCGGGCGTCGGCAGCAGCGTGCTGGATGTGGTGAACGCCTTCAGTAAAGCCTGTGGCAAACCGGTGGCCTGGCACTACGCGCCGCGCCGCGAGGGCGATCTCCCGGCTTACTGGGCCGATGCCAGCAAAGCGGATAAGGAACTGAACTGGCGCGTAACCCGTACGCTTGACGAAATGGCAGAAGATACCTGGCGCTGGCAGTCACGCCACCCGCAGGGCTATCCCGATTAAAGGAATGGTAATGACGCAATTTAATCCGGTCGATCACCCGCATCGCCGTTACAACCCGCTGACCGGCCAGTGGATACTGGTTTCACCGCACCGCGCAAAACGCCCCTGGCAAGGGGCGCAAGAGACGCCTGCGAAACAAACCCTGCCGGCGCACGATCCGGACTGTTTCCTCTGCCCGGGCAATACCCGCGTAACCGGGGATAAAAATCCGGATTACACCAGCACTTATGTGTTCACCAACGACTTCGCCGCGTTGATGACCGACACGCCGGACGCGCCGGTGAGCGACGATCCGCTGATGCGCAGCCAGAGTGCGCGCGGCACCAGCCGGGTGATCTGTTTCTCGCCGGATCACAGCAAAACGCTGCCTGAACTGAGCGTCGATGCACTGGAATCCGTGGTAAAAACCTGGCAACAGCAAACCGCTGAGCTGGGTCAGCAGTACCCGTGGGTACAGGTGTTTGAAAACAAAGGTGCGGCTATGGGTTGTTCCAACCCGCACCCGCACGGGCAAGTCTGGGCCAACAGCTTCCTGCCGAATGAAGTGGATCGTGAAGATCGCCTGCAACGCGACTATTTCGCTCAGTATCAGTCCCCCATGTTGCTGGACTACGCAACGCGCGAGCTGAATGATGGCAGCCGTACCGTGGTGGAAACAGAACACTGGCTGGCGGTGGTTCCCTACTGGGCTGCGTGGCCGTTTGAAACCTTGCTGCTGCCGAAAGCGCATGTGCAGCGCATCACCGATTTAAGTGATGAACAGCGCCGTGATTTAGCGCTGGCATTGAAAAAACTGACCAGCCGTTATGACAACCTGTTCCAGTGCTCGTTCCCCTACTCGATGGGCTGGCATGGCGCACCGTTTAACGGCGAAGAGAATGACCACTGGCAACTGCACGCGCATTTCTACCCGCCGCTGCTGCGCTCCGCCACGGTGCGTAAATTTATGGTCGGCTATGAAATGCTGGCCGAAACCCAGCGTGACCTGACGGCAGAACAAGCCGCCGAACGCCTGCGCGCGGTCAGTGATATCCATTTTCGCGAATCCGGAGAATAACAATGAGTCTGAACGAGAACACACAATCCCTGTTTGCTGAAAAATTCGGCTACCCTGCCACCCACACAATCCAGGCACCTGGTCGCGTGAACCTGATTGGCGAACACACCGACTATAACGACGGTTTTGTTCTGCCGTGCGCCATTGATTACCAGACGGTGATCAGTTGCGCCCCGCGCACTGATCGCATCGTTAGGGTGATCGCTGCCGATTATGACAACCAGAGCGATGAGTTCTCGCTGGATGCGCCAATTGTGACTCACGACAGCCAGCAGTGGTCGAACTACGTGCGCGGCGTGGTGAAACATCTGCAAAAACGCGATGCCAGTTTTGCTGGCGCGGATCTGGTCATCAGTGGCAATGTGCCGCAGGGCGCTGGCCTGAGCTCTTCTGCTTCGCTGGAAGTGGCTGTCGGAACCGTGTTCCAGCAGCTTTATCATCTGCCGCTGGACGGCGCGCAAATTGCTCTCAATGGTCAGGAAGCGGAAAACCAGTTTGTCGGCTGTAACTGCGGCATCATGGATCAGCTTATTTCGGCGCTGGGCAAAAAAGGCAGCGCGCTGCTGATCGATTGCCGTTCGCTTGGCACCAAAGCGGTGTCGATGCCGGAAGGCGTGGCGATCGTCATCATTAACAGTAACTTTAAACGCACCCTGGTTGGCAGTGAGTACAACACGCGCCGCGAGCAGTGTGAAACTGGCTCGCGCTTCTTCCAGCAAAAAGCGCTGCGCGATGTCAGCATCGACCAGTTCAATGCGGTGGCGCATGAGCTGGATCCGCTGGTCGCCAAACGCGTACGCCACGTGCTGACCGAAAACACCCGTACCGTGGAAGCCGCGGCTGCGCTGGAGAAAGGCGATCTGCAACGCATGGGCGTGCTGATGGCTGAATCCCATGCGTCAATGCGTGATGATTTTGAAATTACCGTCCCGCAGATTGATACGCTGGTCGAGATTGTCAAAGCGACAATCGGTGACCAGGGCGGTGTGCGCATGACCGGCGGCGGTTTCGGTGGCTGCATCGTCGCACTGGTGCCGGAAGCACTGGTACCGGCGGTGAAACAGGCGGTAGAAAGCCAGTACGAAGCTAAAACCGGTATCAAAGAAACCTTCTATGTTTGCAAACCTTCACAGGGAGCAGGACAGTGCTAAACGAAGCCTCTGCAGCAGCCCCGGATGGGCTGCCCTTTCGCCTGATCACCCTGCGCAATAGCGCCGGGATGGTGGTGACTTTGATGGACTGGGGCGCGACACTGTTATCCGCGCGTGTGCCGTTAAAAGATGGTTCCGTGCGTGAAGCGCTGCTGGGCTGCGCCACGCCGGAACACTACCTGCAACAGACGGCGTATCTGGGCGCGTCGGTGGGCCGTTACGCCAACCGTATCGCCAAAAGCCGTTTCACGCTGGATGGCCACACCTATACGTTGACGCCAAGCCAGGGTGAAAACCAACTGCATGGCGGCCCGGAAGGGTTCGACAAACGGCGCTGGTTGATAGAGCGGCAGAATGATAACGAAGTGGTCTTCGTCCTGAATTCAGCGGATGGCGATCAGGGATTCCCCGGAAACGTTCATACCCGCGCGCATTTCCGCCTCGGCGACGATAACCGACTTGCCATTGAATACCGTGCAACTACCGATAAACCGTGCCCGGTCAACCTGACTAACCACGCTTATTTTAACCTTGATGGTGATCAGTCGGATGTTCGCAACCACACGTTGCAACTGCTGGCGGATGCTTATCTGCCGGTCGATGAGATGGGCATTCCGACAGACGGGTTGAAAGATGTTGAGCGGACCAGTTTTGATTTCCGCACCCCGAAAACCGTGGCACAGGATTTTCTCGCTGAGGACGATCAGCGCGTGGTGAAAGGTTACGACCATGCGTTTTTATTGCAGGCAAAAGGCGACGTCAGTCAGCCCGCCGCGCAGTTGTGGTCTGCGGACAAACAGCTGCAAATGACGGTGTATACCAGCGCGCCTGCGCTCCAGTTCTATTCCGGTAATTATCTGGAAGGAACGCCAGCACGCGGCGGTAAAACCTATAACGCGTGGCAAGGACTGGCGCTGGAGAGCGAGTTTTTGCCCGACAGCCCGAACCGCCCGGATTTCCCGCAGCCGGACTGCTTCTTACTGCCTGGCGACGTTTATGTCAGCCTGACGGAATACCACTTTATTGCGCAGTAAATCCCCCCGCCCTCCTTCCGGAGGGCTTTTTTTACCCGTTTTGCTGAAATATGCGCCACTTATCGACAAAACCATAACCCCTGATTCACAAGCACCTTACACTCAGCGGCTATTTTCGCTATGGTTATGGGTAACCGTTGCCGGGAGCACCTTCACGGCAATATAATGAGAATTGTTATCATTCAATCAGGCTCACAGGAGTAAGTGTATGGCTGTTACTAAGCTGGTTCTGGTTCGTCATGGCGAAAGCCAGTGGAACAACGAAAACCGCTTTACCGGTTGGTACGATGTTGATCTGTCCGAAAAAGGCGTTGGCGAAGCAAAAGCGGCAGGCAAACTGCTGAAAGAGGAAGGCTATACCTTCGATTTTGCTTATACCTCTGTGCTGAAACGTGCCATCCATACGCTGTGGAACGTGCTGGACGAGCTGGATCAGGCGTGGTTACCGGTAGAGAAAAGCTGGAAACTCAACGAGCGTCATTACGGGGCGCTGCAGGGTCTGAACAAAGCTGAAACCGCTGAAAAATACGGTGACGAGCAGGTTAAACAGTGGCGTCGCGGCTTTGCTGTTACGCCGCCAGCGCTGACCAAAGATGACGAACGTTTCCCGGGTCACGATCCACGCTACGCGAAACTGACCGATGCCGAGCTGCCGCAGACTGAAAGCCTGGCGCTGACCATCGATCGCGTCATTCCTTACTGGAACGACACCATTCTGCCGCGCCTGAAAAGCGGGGAGCGCGTGATCATCGCCGCTCACGGTAACTCCCTGCGCGCGCTGGTGAAATACCTTGATAACATGAGCGAAGAAGAGATCCTCGAGCTGAACATCCCGACTGGCGTACCGCTGGTCTATGAGTTCGACGAAAACTTCAAACCGCTGAAACACTACTACCTGGGTAACGCGGACGAGATCGCCGCGAAAGCTGCTGCGGTAGCAAACCAGGGTAAAGCGAAGTAAGTTTTCGCCGATAAAAAAAGCGTGGAACTTTCCACGCTTTTTTATTTGTGCAACCAGTTAACTGCGTCGTGCTTTTACTGCCGCCGCGAGCTGGCGTAAAAGCGTTTCGGTATCGTCCCAACCGATGCAGGAGTCGGTAACGCTTTTACCGTACACCAGCGGTTCACCGCTCTCCAGGCTCTGGTTGCCTTCCACCAGATGGCTTTCAATCATCACACCGATAATGGCTTTTTCACCCCCGGCGATCTGCTGGCACACATCCGCACCCACTTCCATCTGTTTCTTGAACTGTTTGCTGGAGTTAGCATGACTGAAGTCGATCATCACCTGCGGCTCCAGGCCAGCTTTCTGCAGGCCGACTTTTACTTCTGCGACATGCTTCGCGCTGTAGTTTGGCTCTTTACCGCCGCGCAGGATGATGTGGCAATCACCGTTACCAGCGGTGTTCACAATGGCGGAGTGGCCCCATTTGGTGACGGACAAGAAGCAGTGCGGCGCACCTGCGGCGTTAATCGCGTCAATAGCGACTTTAATGGTGCCATCGGTGCCGTTTTTGAACCCCACCGGGCATGAGAGGCCGGAAGCCAGCTCACGATGCACCTGAGATTCCGTCGTACGCGCGCCAATCGCTCCCCAGCTCATCAGATCGGCCATGTATTGTGGGGTGATCATATCGAGGAATTCCCCCGCTGCCGGTAAACCGCTGTCATTGATTTCCAGCAGCAGCTTACGCGCAATACGCAATCCGTCGTTAATCTGGAAGCTGTTATCCATGTGCGGATCGTTAATCAGCCCTTTCCAGCCCACTGTGGTACGCGGTTTTTCAAAGTAAACGCGCATAACGATTTCTAAATCGTCTTTTAACGCTTCACGCAATGCCAGCAGACGCGCAGCGTACTCTTTTGCCGCCGCAGGATCGTGAATGGAACACGGACCGATAACCACCAGCAGACGATCATCATTACCACGCAGGATCTTATGAATCGCTTTGCGGGCATGCGAGACCGTATTGGCGGCGGTTTCAGTGGCGGGGAATTTTTCAAGGAGTGCTACAGGAGGTAATAACTCATTGATCTCTTTAATACGTAAATCGTCGTTCTGATAATTCATGTTCGTTCCAGTCTGGCCATACTTTTTTTGATGAATGCAATCTTTCCAATCTATCTCGTCGGCGGCGAAGTGTAAACGCGATTTTACACTTTACCCGGATAATTCCTGGAATAGGGCCAAATCGCGTTAAAAAGTAGCGGGTGGCGATATCAGCACTACACTTTTTTAACTGTTAACACTTTTATTTTTAGTTTTATCGCTATTCCATGCTGCCATATTGCACAAGAATGGCATCTTAAACCACTGAGCGTGATAATTCGTTCGCGCTGCTTTTACCGGCCTCAGCGGCGGTAAAACGACCGGAACAGGAGCATCATGATGAAAATGAATAAATTAGCGACTCTTTTACTGACGACGACGCTGACTTTCGCAGGTGGCGCAGCCTACGCGGCCGACGCAGCATCTTCCAGCGACAGTAACGGCGATGCCAATGCCGCAGCTGCTGCTGGTCAACCGGCACCGGACGCAAAACAGAATGTTGCGCCAAACAATGTGGATAACAGCCAGATCAACAACGGTAGCATGAATACCAACTCGACCACTCAGCACAACTCCAAGCAGCATATGAGCAAAGATCAGGTGCATAAAAACACCATGTGTAAAGATGGCCGCTGCCCGGATGTGAACAAAAAGGTTGAAACCGAAAGCGGTAACAACCATAGCGTCGATAAGAAAACCGACGGCACAACCCAGTAAAATCCGGTGCATTAATCATCAGGGAGAGCTTCGGCTCTCCTTACTTTTTTCTCTCCAGTCTCCCCCGCAAACTGAAAAATCTGCAATGATGTAAGGCGTTAAAATAATTACAAGGAAGAACCCGCCCATGGCGCATTCACACTCGCACACTCCCGCTGATGCCAACGCCCGGCGCCTGCTGCTGGCGTTTATCGTTACCGCTGTGTTTATGGTTATCGAAGTGGTCGGCGGTATGATTTCCGGCTCTCTGGCGCTGCTTGCCGATGCCGGCCATATGCTGACGGACGCCGCCGCGCTGCTTTTTGCGTTATTAGCGGTTTACTTTGCGCGCCAGCCCCCCAGCGCTCACCGTACGTTTGGCTGGCTGCGTTTGACTACACTTGCAGCATTCATCAATGCGCTGGCGCTGGTACTGATTACCGTGTGGATTGTCTGGGAAGCTATTCAGCGTTTCACCCATCCACAGCCCGTTGCAGGCTTAACCATGATGGTAATTGCGATTGCCGGGCTTGTGGCCAATGTGCTCGCGTTCTGGTTACTGCACCGGGGGAGCGAAGAGAAAAACCTGAATGTCCGTGCCGCCGCACTGCATGTGCTGGGTGACTTACTCGGTTCTGTCGGTGCCATCGCTGCGGCACTGGTGATTTTATTCACCGGCTGGACGCCGATTGACCCGATACTCTCGGTGCTGGTTTCCGCGCTGGTGTTACGCAGCGCCTGGCGGCTAATGAAAGAGAGCGTTAACGAGCTGCTGGAAGGCGCGCCGGGCTCGATGGATATTGGCGCGTTGCAGCGCCATCTGCGACGCGCTATCCCGGAGGTGCGTGATGTTCACCACGTGCATGTCTGGCTGGTCGGTGAAAAACCGCTCATGACGTTGCATGTGCAGGTGATCCCTCCGCGCGACCATGACAAGCTACTGGGCGAGATCCACCACTTTCTGTCACATCATTATGAGATTGAACATGCGACGGTGCAGATGGAGTACCAGCCCTGTAGCGGGCCAGACTGCCATCTGGGCGAGACGCAGCCTGACCATCACCATTCACACTCGCATTAATGCGAAAGCGCGTGAGAACCCCGCTCACGCGCACTGTTAATCCACATCCTGCTGCCGTTAAGGGCGATAAAGGCCAGGATCAGATACTCCAGCGACATCGCCCAGACACCCTGCAGTGCAAAGATCACCACGCTTATCACATTAATCACCACCCACAGCAGCCAGTTCTCAACGTATTTGCGCGTCATCAGGATCATCGCCACGATGGAGAGCACCATCATGCTGGAGTCCCAGAACGGGAACGCATCGGGCTGTAATTGCGGCATGACCACGTTCAGCCCCAACGCTTGCATGACGGCAACGGCGATTTTCGTCAGAAAGGCGAAGACCGGATCGATAAAGAAGGTCATCAAGCCAATCGCCACCACACATACCGCCAGCCAGCTCATCGCTTTGGGTAACGGCAGCCAGCGAATTTGCAATTCGGCTTCATTCTGTGAGGTTTGCCGCGACCAGGCATACCAGCCGTAAATATTGGCGACAAAGAAAAACAGCTGCAGCAGTAAGCTGGCATACAGCTGGATCTGGAAGAAAATAATCGCAAACAGCGTCACGTTGACCAGGCCAAACGCGTAATTGCTGATTTTCTCAAGGCTGGCGAGCCAGATGCACAATAAGCCTGCCAGTGTGCCTGTGGCTTCAATCCATGAAAGATCGTACCCACCGGTGCCAATCGGGATATGCACCAGGATGTTCTGTGTACTAAAAAAATCCATTCTTTCCCCACAGCGTATTGCTACGCATTGATTATTCACTAAGAACGTAGTGTAGCCGCAAAATCGAGCATACGGTTAAGCGGCAGCAGCGCGCCTTCACGCAGCGCGGCATCAACGTGGATTTCATGCTCCGCGCCACCGTTTTCCAGGCTTTCAGCGATCGCTTTCAGACCGTTCATCGCCATCCACGGGCAGTGCGCGCAGCTGCGACACGTCGCCCCCTCACCTGCGGTAGGCGCTTCCAGCAACTCTTTTTCCGGCACGGCCTGCTGCATTTTATAAAAGATACCGCGATCGGTCGCGACGATAAGCTGCTTATTTGGCAGTGTTTTTGCTGCTGCGATAAGCTGGCTGGTTGAGCCGACAGCATCGGCCAGATTCACGACTGCCTGCGGCGATTCAGGATGCACGAGGATGGCAGCATCAGGATAGAGTGCTTTCATGCACGTCAGTGCTTGCGTTTTGAATTCATCATGCACGATGCACGCGCCCTGCCAGCACAGCACATCCGCGCCGGTCTGTTTTTGTACATAGTTACCGAGATGGCGATCCGGAGCCCAGATAATTTTCTCGCCAAGGCTGTCGAGATGCTCAATTAACTCTACCGCGATACTTGAGGTCACAACCCAGTCGGCACGCGCTTTCACGGCCGCTGAGGTGTTGGCGTAAACCACCACGGTACGATCCGGGTGCGCATCACAAAAGGCGCTGAACTCCTCGATCGGACAGCCGAGATCAAGCGAGCATTCCGCATGCAATGTCGGCATCAGGATGGTTTTTTCCGGGCTGAGGATTTTGGCGGTTTCCCCCATAAAACGAACGCCTGCTACCAGCAGCGTTGAGGCGGAATGTCTGGCACCAAAACGCGCCATCTCCAGCGAATCAGAGATACAACCGCCCGTCTCTTCCGCCAGTTGCTGAATTTCCGGGTCGGTATAGTAGTGCGCAACCATCACCGCATCTCGCTCTTTGAGCAAGCGCTTGATTTTCTCGCGGTAAAACTGCTTCTCATGCAGGTTTAGCGGTGTGGGTTTGGGCGGGAACGGATAGATTGCGGTTTCAGGATCAAACATTACGCTCATCATGCTTACTCGTTTTGCTTGCTTAACTTAATTACCAGAACAACGCAAATGCGTGACGTCATTAGCGCACCGGTGTTTTATATACTAAACAAGATAGCTGATTGGACAAAAAATGTCGTGGGGAATTTTTGTGGAATAGCAGAAAGCAAAAAAGCGCCGCCAGCGCCGTTTTTACATTTGTGGATCGTGCAGGATGACTCGCTTTGCTCGCCCTTCGGGCCGTCGCCGCAAGCGGCTCCGTTGTCTCACTACGTTCGACCCGAACCTGCTGCAGAGTTACTCGTCTCATCCTGAGACTCGCCCTGCGGGCCAACGCTGCGCGTTGTTCAAAATTGTTCCCGACAATTTTGTCGAATCTTCAACCGGGGCAGATAGCAAAAAAGCGCCTTTAGGGCGCTTTTTTACATTGGTGGGTCGTGCAGGATTCGAACCTGCGACCAATTGATTAAAAGTCAACTGCTCTACCAACTGAGCTAACGACCCCTTTCGGGATTGTTCTTCGAAGTTAACCGGCGCCAATGTGATGTTAAATTGGTGGGTCGTGCAGGATTCGAACCTGCGACCAATTGATTAAAAGTCAACTGCTCTACCAACTGAGCTAACGACCCATACGGGTAGCGACTTCGAAGATAATTTTATTGTGACCACATTAAGTGGTTGATCGTGCAGGATGGCTCGCTTTTAGCCGGACGCTGCTGACGCAACGTTATCCTTCACGTTTAACACCATCGTATGGATGTTAAATTGGTGGGTCGTGCAGGATTCGAACCTGCGACCAATTGATTAAAAGTCAACTGCTCTACCAACTGAGCTAACGACCCGAGTGGTGGGTGATGACGGGATCGAACCGCCGACCCCCTCCTTGTAAGGGAGGTGCTCTCCCAGCTGAGCTAATCACCCGATACTGCGCTGGATACTACTTTAAGTGGTGGGTCGTGCAGGATTCGAACCTGCGACCAATTGATTAAAAGTCAACTGCTCTACCAACTGAGCTAACGACCCACTTTTGCGCTGCTTCTGGTTGTGTGATATCCCTTGGCAACGGCGGCATATATTACTGATTTAAGAATTGAGCGCAACAACAATTTCGATGAATATCACTTAACTGCTTATGATTCATGCGACAAGACCAGAAAAAGCTCGATTTCTGGTCATGTGCTATGCATTACATCGAACCAAGACGTTTTTGCGCTTGTTTCGCGCCTTCGGTACCAGGGTATTTACTGACCACCTGCTGGTAAACCGCCTTCGCTTTTGCTGTATCTCCTTTGTCTTGCATAATCACACCGACTTTGTACATAGCGTCTGGCGCTTTAGGCGACTTTGGGAAATTTTTCACAACAGAAGCAAAATAATAAGCAGCATCGTCTTTTTTACCCTTGTTGTAATTCAACTGACCGAGCCAGTAGTTGGCATTCGGTATGTAGGTTGAATCAGGATACTTTTTGACGAAATTCTGGAATGCGGTGATCGCTTCATCCTGGTGGGATTTATCCTGCACCAGCGCAACCGCAGCATTGTAATCGGTATTGGCATCACCGCTTTGTACGGGTGCGCCAGTGTTTGCCGCCCCCGTGTTGGCACCAGAATCCGCTGCCGGAGTCTGCGTTGCCGCACCGCTCTGATCGCCGGACGTCTGCTGCGTCTGCCCCGCCGCACCGCCACTGCTAAGATTGCCTATCTGCTGCAAAATTTGCTGTTGGCGTTCAACCACCTGGTTCAGTTGATACTGATTTTCCTGGATTTGCCCACGAAGAGTATCAATATCGGCCTGATTATCGGAGAGTTGTTGCTGGAGTTGAGTTAAAAGCTGGCTGTGAGCATTGGAAATACGCTCGAGTTGAGTGACACGGTCTTCGACCGAGCCTGAGCCGACACTACTGATTGGCGCCTGAGCATTAGCGGCCCAGGGGGCCGCTATGCCAACCAGTAACGACAGACTCAACAGATGATGTCTGAAGTTACTGCTCATGCAATTCTCTTAGTAAACCAGTACGGCGCGACGGTTTTTAGCGTAAGCCGCTTCGTCGTGACCCAGTACTGCAGGTTTTTCTTTACCGTAAGAAACGATGGAGATCTGGTCAGCGGAAACGCCTTTACCCTGCAGGTACATTTTAACGGCGTTAGCACGACGTTCGCCCAGGGAAATGTTGTATTCCGGAGTACCACGTTCGTCAGCGTGACCTTCTACGGTGACTTTGTAGGACGGGTTGCTACGCAGGAAGTTAGCGTGAGCATCCAGCATCGCTGCGAAGTCAGAACGGATGTCATACTTGTCCAGATCGAAGTAAACAATGTTGTTCTGCTGCAGTTGTTGCATTTGCAGACGCGCTTGTTCTTCGGAGGACATGTTGCCACTACCGTTCATGCCAGTGCCAGCACCCATCATGCCTTCGCCGCTCTGGTCGCTTGCATTCTTGTGAGAAGAACATGCAGCGATCGCCATTACAGGCAGAGCCAGCATCAGGCCTTTCAGCACTTTATTCAGTTGCATTTCTTTGATTCCTTTATAATCAATTATTTATTATTACAGATACGGAGACCAGGCAGGGAATTTAACCTGTCCATCAGTCGCCGGAATACGCGCTTTGAAACGCCCATCTGTAGAAACCAGATTCAGCACGGATCCCATCCCCTGAGAAGAGCTGTAGATTACCATTGTGCCGTTAGGTGCCAGACTTGGCGTTTCATCCAGGAACGTTGACGTCAGAACCTGTACGCCACCCGCTTCCAGATCTTGTTTAGCGATGTGCTGCTGACCACCGTCAGAGCTAACCATCACCATAAATTTGCCGTCGCTGCTGATATCCGCATCCTGGTTCTGCGAACCCTGCCAGGAGATACGCTGCGCTGCGCCGCCATTAATACCTACTTTATAAACCTGCGGACGCCCAGCCTGGTCAGAGGTGAAAGCCAGAGTCTGGCTATCCGGGAACCAGGTCGGTTCCGTGTTGTTGCTGCGGCCATCGGTGACCTGGCGGATCTGGCCAGAGCCGATGTCCATGACGTAAATGTTCAGGCTACCGGTTTTCGACAGTGCGAACGCCAGTTTAGAACCATCCGGTGAGAACGCCGGCGCGCCGTTGTGACGCGGGAACGAAGCAACCTGACGAACACTGCCGTTAGCGAGTGTTTGGATAACCAGTGCAGAACGACCGCTCTCAAACGTCACGTACGCCAGTTTGGAGCCGTCTGGTGACCATGCCGGAGACATCAACGGCTGCGGAGATTTATGCACCAGGAACTGGTTGTAACCATCATAGTCAGAAACGCGCAGTTCATACGGGAACTGGCTGTTAGCCGTCTGCACAACGTAAGCGATACGAGTACGGAACGCGCCTTTAATGCCGGTCAGTTTCTGGAATACTTCGTCACTGGCAGCGTGAGCGGCGTAACGCAGCCACTGTTTATTCACTTTAAAGGAGTTCTGCGCCAGTACGGTTCCCGGTGCGCCACCGGTATCAACCAGCTGATAAGCAACATTGTAGCTGCCGTCAGGATTCGGGGTCACCTGGCCGACAACCACTGCGTCAATGCCCAGTGCTGACCATGCGGCTGGCTGCACTTCCTGAGCGCTGCCAGGCTGCTGCGGCAGACGTGAACGATCGAGTGGATTGAATTTGCCGCTGTTGCGCAGATCCGCAGCAACGATACCACCAGCATCCTCAGGCGCAGCGCCAGGGCCAGCCCACTGGAAAGGCACGACGCCGATCGGGCGTGCCGAGTCCACCCCCTGGGTGATCTCGATACGTACTTCTGCGTGCAGCACAGCCGCCCACAGCATTAGAAAACCAAATGCAACACGTAATGCCTGCTTCATCATATCTCCCTTATCCGGGCGGAAAACCCGCGATAATTTAGCAGAATTTTAACAAACTCAATAGACCATACTACCAATGCTCAATGTCAACCGTAGCTGCTGATCTACCCTTGTAAAGGAAAGACCATTACAGTTTGAAGTCTAATTTGGCATCTTTTACTTGTTCATAAACAGCCTGGCTTGGCGGTTTAGGAATTCTGGCCGTTTTAGCAGCCGTCAATGCAGCCTGACATAAGGCAGGATCGCCACCTTCCGAAGTAATATCACGCAGCGTTCCATCCGGTCCGAGATTAATATGCAGAACGCAAGACTTACCACGGTACAAATCTGATCCGTAAAGACGGCTTTCAATCGCGACCTGGATTTGTTTGGCGTACGCACTAATATCCGTACCAGTTGCACCACCCTTCGCACCAGATTGTCCCGAATCTTTTGCTGGCTGACCATTCCCTTTCGCTCCACCACCCGTTTTCGGTGCATTCTTACCGGAGCTTAAATCGCCAAACAGATCGTCAACGCCAGCGGCATCAGCTTTCTCCGCAGCGGCTTTCTTGGCTGCTGCGGCCTTCTCTGCAGCCGCTTTTTTGTCGGCTGCCGCTTTTGCCGCTGCAGCTTTCTTCTCTGCGGCCGCTTTTTCAGCCGCTGCTTTCTCGGCAGCAGCTTTTTCAGCGGCGGCCTTCTCGGCTGCTGCGGCTTTCTCCGCTGCCGCTTTTTCTGCGGCGGCTTGTTTAGCCGCTTCAGCCTGCGCTTTCTTCGCAGCGTCGGCTTCCGCTTTTTTCTTCGCATCGGCAGCCGCTTTCGCCGCTTCCGCTTCGGCTTTTTTCTGTGCGTCTGCGGCAGCTTTAGCAGCTTCGGCTTCCGTTTTTTTCTGTGCGTCAGCAGCGGCTTTCTTCGCCGCTTCTTCCGCTGCTTTTGCCTGAGCGTCCGCTTTTGCTTTTGCGTCAGTTGCGGCTTTCGCGGCAGCCTCTTCAGCTTGTTTCTGCTGCTGTTGAGCCTGTTTTGCCGCCTCTTCCGCTTTTTTCTGCTGCTCAGCCTGTTCGCGCGCCGCTTCCTGCGCCTGCAAACGCTCCTGCTCCAGCTGTTTTAAATGCTCCTGTTCGGCAGCCTGCTTTTCACGCAGCTCTTCCGCTTGCTGTTGCGCCTGTTTTTCACGCTGCTCTTTAGCGCGCTGCGCACTGGCTTGCTGCTGCTGTTGGCGATTGTAATTTTCCACCACAGCGCCCGGATCGACCATCACCGCATCAATCGCAGAGCCACCGCCACCGCCTGAAGAAGCATCAATATGCTCATCAAACGAGCTCCAGATCAGCAGCGCCACAAGGATTACGTGCAGCACAGCTGAAATGATTATTGCTCGCTTAAGCTTGTCGTTTTGTACGGTTGCCTTTGACACTCTCGGTTCCCAAAAACTGTCCGCCTGTTAAGCCGGTGATCAGATAGGCTGCGTCATCAAGCCGACTGATTTCACACCCGCGCTATGTAACAGGTTCAGCGCTTTAATGATTTCATCGTACGGCACATCTTTCGCCCCGCCGATTAAGAACACGGTTTTCGGATTGGATTGCAGGCGACGCTGCGCCTCCGCAATCACCTGCTCCGGCGGCAGTTGATCCATACGATCTTTTTCCACCACCACGCTGTACTGTCCGACACCGGAAACCTCAATAATGACCGGAGGATCGTCATTGGTGCTGACGGTTTGCGACTGTGTCGCATCCGGCAGATCAACCTCTACGCTTTGCGTAATGATCGGTGCCGTCGCCATAAAGATCAGCAGCAGCACCAACAACACGTCCAGCAACGGTACGATGTTGATTTCAGACTTGAGGTCACGACGGCCCCGTCCACGCGATCTGGCCATGGCTTACTCCTTGTTGCTGTCGCTGCTGGCAAATGCCTGGCGATGCAGAATAGCCGTGAACTCTTCCATAAAGTTGTCGTAATTCAGTTCCAGTTTGTTCACGCGCTGGTTCAGTCGGTTGTAAGCCATAACCGCTGGAATGGCAGCAAACAGACCGATAGCTGTTGCGATCAACGCTTCGGCGATGCCTGGCGCAACCATTTGCAACGTCGCCTGCTTCACCGCGCCCAGCGCGATAAAGGCGTGCATGATCCCCCATACCGTACCGAACAGGCCGATATACGGGCTGATAGAACCCACGGTACCAAGGAAAGGAATATGGTTTTCCAGCGTTTCCAGCTCGCGGTTCATCGAAATACGCATCGCCCTTGATGCCCCTTCAACAATCGCTTCTGGCGCATGGCTGTTAGCGCGGTGCAGGCGGGCAAACTCTTTGAAACCGCTATAAAAGATTTGTTCCGAGCCGCTTAGATTATCGCGGCGTCCCTGGCTTTCCTGATACAAACGAGACAGTTCGATGCCGGACCAAAACTTGTCTTCGAAGGCTTCCGCTTCGCGCCCTGCTGCGTTGAGGATGCGCGTTCTCTGGATGATGATTGCCCAGGATGCGATAGAAAAACCAATCAAAATCAACATGATAAGTTTGACCAGAAGGCTAGCCTTCAGGAACAAATCAAGGATGTTCATGTCAGTCACTGCTTAAACTCCGCGACAATAGACTTGGGAAGCGCACGAGGCTTCATTAAGAGTGGATCAACACAGACAATCAGCACTTCAGCTTCGTTCAGCACTTTATTCTCTGCGTTGACAATCCGCTGCGAGAAAACCATCGAGGTTCCGCGCATTGATGTAACTTCCGTTTGGACTTCGAGCATGTCGTCGAGTCTGGCGGGTGCAAAATACTCCAGCGTCATTTTGCGTACCACGAATGCAACGCGCTCAGCCAACAAAACCTGTTGGCTAAAGTGATGGTGGCGCAGCATCTCAGTGCGGGCTCTTTCATAAAAAGCAACGTAGCTGGCGTGGTAAACCATGCCACCGGCATCGGTATCCTCGTAATAGACCCGAACCGGCCATCGAAACAGCGTTGTATTCACTTTACATCCCGGTAATGCAAAAAAAGTTAGAGCTTTTAAACTTCGCTACTATACGCGCGGGCAAGATGCTTTGGAATGGGTTGAGGTAAACGGAGAGTAAAAATTTATGGGCTTTTGCAAGCCCATGAGGATAGCGGATATTTCTTATTCAAAAGAAGAAAAAAACAAGCCCCGCAAGCATGACCAGAAAAGCAACTGGCGGACAGAAAAAACCCTGCCAATGAATTGCGCGCGGGCGAAAGCCAACACCGTGAACAACACCGGCACACACCGCCCACATTAATAACAGCCCGTGCCAAATCTCCAGTTCGCTGGTTTTGGCCGCGAAACGGGAGGGATCCCAGAAGATACAGCCCGCCAGCAGTAATGCCATGATTAAGGAAAGGGCCCTTAACGGGCCCTTATCCATTACCGCATACAGTTTTGCGATAATTTTATCCATCAGTGTTCTTCTTTCCCGGCTTTGGTCGCTTCAACATGTTCCAGCGCCAGCGCGGTAATCACTCCGAAAGCACAGGCAAGAAGCGTTCCTAAAATCCATGCGAAATACCACATATTCTGCTCCTTACTTAGTACATAGAGTGGGTATTGCTTTCAATGTGCTCTTTGGTGATGCGACCAAACATTTTCCAATAACACCAGGTGGTGTACAGCAAAATGATCGGCACAAAGACCAGCGCCACATACGTCATCAGGTTCAGCGTCAGCTGAGTCGATGTTGCATCCCACATGGTCAGGCTTGCTTTCAGCATAGTGCTTGACGGCATGATGAACGGGAACATCGCGATACCAGCAGTCAGGATGATGCACGCCAGCGTCAGTGAAGAGAACACGAACGCCCACGCGGCTTTATCCAGACGCGCCGTCAGCACGGTCAGCAGTGGCAACACCACGCCCAGCGCCGGCACCAGCCACAGCACAGGCATGTTGTTGAAGTTAGTCAGCCAGGCACCCGCCTGTACCGCGACTTCTTTGGTCAACGGGTTAGACGCGGCATGATGATCCATAACGGAAGTCACCACGTAACCGTCGATACCGTAAACCACCCACACGCCAGCCAGTGCGAAGCAAACCAGCGTTACCAACGCAGCAATCTGCACCGTGGCACGAGCACGCAGATGCAGTTCGCCAACGGTACGCATTTGCAGGTACGTCGCTCCCTGGGTCAGGATCATCGCCACGCTCACCACGCCGGCCAACAGACCAAACGGGTTCAGTAACTGGAAGAAGTTACCGGTGTAGAACAGGCGCATATCATTATCGAGATGGAACGGCACGCCCTGCAACAGGTTGCCGAATGCCACACCAATCACCAACGGCGGAACGAAGCTGCCGATGAAGATGCCCCAGTCCCACATGCCGCGCCAGCGCATATCTTCAATCTTCGAGCGGTAGTCAAAACCAACCGGACGGAAGAACAGTGAAGCCAGCACCAGGATCATCGCCACATAAAAACCTGAGAACGCGGCAGCGTAAACCATCGGCCAGGCGGCAAACAGCGCGCCACCTGCGGTGATCAGCCAAACCTGGTTACCATCCCAGTGCGGCGCGATGGAGTTAATCATCACGCGGCGTTCGGTGTCGCTACGACCCAGCACGCGGGTCAGCATACCCACGCCCATGTCGAAGCCGTCTGTGACCGCAAAACCAATCAGCAGAATGCCAACCAGCAGCCACCAGATAAAACGTAATATTTCATAATCAATCATTTGACGACTCCTGTCTTAGCGTGCCGGCTGAGAAGCCACGGTGGACTGCTCGTAGTGATAGCGACCTGTTTTCAGACTGCTCGGCCCAAGGCGAGCAAATTTGAACATCAGGAACACTTCCGCCACCATAAACAGCGTATAAAGGCCGCAAATCAGAATCATGGAGAACAGCAGATCGCCAACGGTCAGCGACGAGTTCGCAACTGCGGTCGGCAGCACTTCACCAATCGCCCACGGCTGACGGCCGTACTCTGCAACAAACCAGCCCGCTTCAATAGCAATCCACGGCAGCGGGATGCCGTACAGCGCAGCGCGCAGCAGCCATTTTTTCTCACCGATGCGGTTACGAATCACGGTCCAGAAAGAGGCACCGATAATCAGCAGCATCAGCACGCCAGCAGCGACCATCAAGCGGAACGCGAAGTACAGCGGTGCAACGCGTGGGATGGAGTCTTTGGTCGCTTGCTTGATCTGCGCTTCTGTCGCGTCAGCCACGTTCGGCGTATAGCGTTTCAGCAGCAGGCCATAGCCAAGATCTTTTTTGATGTTATTGAACTGGTCACGAATGGCCTGATCGGTAGAACCTGCGCGCAGTTGCTCCAGCAACTGATACGCTTTCATACCGTTACGGATGCGCTCTTCGTGCTGCACCATCAGATCCTTAAGACCAATGACCGGCGTATCAACAGAACGGGTGGCGATGATGCCCAGCGCGTATGGGATCTGGATAGCAAATTTGTTCTCTTGCTTATCCTGGTCCGGCACGCCAAACAGGGTAAACGCCGCCGGTGCAGGCTGAGTTTCCCATTCGGCTTCAATCGCAGCCAGTTTGGTTTTTTGCACGTCGCCCATTTCGTAGCCGGATTCATCACCCAGCACGATAACAGACAGCACCGCAGCCATACCGAAGCTGGCAGCAATAGCAAAAGAGCGTTTAGCAAAGGCGATGTCGCGCCCGCGCAGCAGGTAGTAGGAGCTGATGCCAAGGATAAAGATCGCACCACAGGTATAACCAGACGCCACAGTGTGAACGAATTTCACCTGTGCAACCGGGTTAAGCACCAGCTCAGCGAAGCTCACCATCTCCATGCGCATGGTTTCAAAGTTGAAATCAGAAGCAATCGGGTTTTGCATCCAGCCGTTTGCGACCAGAATCCACAGTGCGGACAAGTTGGAGCCAAGAGCCACCAGCCAGGTCACTGCCATGTGCTGCACTTTGCCCAGACGATCCCAACCGAAGAAAAACAGACCTACAAACGTAGACTCGAGGAAGAAGGCCATCAGGCCTTCAATGGCCAGCGGCGCACCGAAGATATCCCCAACATAATGGGAATAGTAAGACCAGTTAGTCCCGAACTGGAACTCCATCGTCAGACCGGTAGCCACGCCCAGTGCGAAGTTGATACCAAACAACTTGCCCCAGAACTTGGTCATATCTTTATAAATCTGTTTGCCGGAGAGGACGTAGACCGTTTCCATAATTGCCAGCAGGAACGCCATACCGAGCGTCAGTGGCACAAACAGAAAGTGGTACATCGCGGTCAAGGCAAACTGTAAGCGCGACAGTTCGACTATATCTAACATTATGACTCCTTGCTCATCGCATGAAGACTCCGAGAGTAAACCCCGTTAGCGAAGGTTCACACGCATGCCCCAATACAAAATTGCTGCACTGTTTTATTCACATCACATAAAGCGTGACAATGAATGAAAAAAGTTACAACCAGGTTAATAAAAAACTCGAATTGATCTCACGCATATATTACTCCGTAAAACCCTTACAATAAAAAGGATTTTATTGAGTTAGTTTTACGTTTTTCGACAGTGATCAATTTATAGCGAATTTACCACTTTTGCACCAATTTGATCGGCGACAATTTAACGATTTTCAGCATCTTTTCCAAGCTTTTAAATATTGATTTAAATCAATTTTATTCAGCATTGTTAATTTTGTATCCGGTGTATAACCGCAGTAAAAACATTGTTAACAGCATGTTCATTTTAACACCATCAATGGTTATCAATCGGCGAGTAACGATAAATAATGGCGACTTTATTTAACGTTTAGCATTCATCTAAAAAATGAGACACTCGTTACATCTAAAGGGGGGGCGTAAAATTAAAATGGGTGATTAGCTTGTTTATTTTACAATTATTTCACTTCGACGATTATCATACTTAACACCGCGCAGTGATTATTCATTATATTTCCTGCCCGCTAATACCCTTTTATTTTATAGGTTATTACTGACAAGCATCCAGCGCCGGGTTGTAACCCAGACAATAAGCGCCAACAACGTCACTGCTGCGCCAAGCAAGCAAACGCCCTGCCAGCCGAAAACAGCATAAACTGCCGTCGTTGCCATAGCACCCAACCCGCTGCCGAGGGCGTAAAACAGCATATACAACGCCACCAGTCTGCCGTGCTGCGATGTGTCGGTACGCAAAATCAGGCTCTGATTGGTGACATGTAGCGCCTGGCCGCCAAGATCGAGCAAAACAATGCCGAGAATAAACAACACCAGAGAGTGTTGTAGCTGTGACAGCGGCCACCAGGCTAGCAGCAACAAAAAAAGCGCCAGCAAACTTGTGCGCTGCGCATTGCCGCGATCCGCTTCGCGCCCGGCTTTTGCCGCCACCAGCGCGCCCGCAACACCGGCCAGGGCAAACAAGCCAATTGCCGTATGGGATAAACCAAACGGTGCCGCGCTTAACGGCAGCACCATCGCGCTCCAGAAAATGTTAAAAGCGGCAAACATCAACAACGCCAACACACCACGGACTTGCAGTACGCGATCCGTGCGTAACAGCCCCAGCATTGAGGCCATCAAACGTAACCCGCTGACAGAAATCATCGTGCTGCGCATCACAGGTAACCGCCGCCAGAGCAGCAGCAATAGTACCAGCATCAGCGATGCCGAGACGCCATAAACCGCGCGCCAGCCCGCTAAATCGCTAATCACACCGGCAAAAACTCGCGCTAACAGCAGACCGATAAAAACGCCGCCTTGCGCCGCGCCCACTACCCTGCCCCGTTCCTGTTCGTTAGCGATGCTGGCCGCACTGGCAATCAACCCTTGTGTCATCGCCGTGCCCAGCAACCCCGTGGCCAGCATACCGACAAGCAACACAGTTGCCGATTGCGCCAGCGCGACAACGGCGAGCGCAACCACCAGCGCCAGCAACTGCACCAACAATAACAGTCGTCGCTCAACAACATCGCCCAATGGCACCAACAACAATAAGGCCAGCGCCGATCCCACTTGTGTGGCCGTCACCACGCCGCCGACAGCCGCCTGGCTGATAGCAAAACTCTGCGCCAGTGCATCCAGCAACGGCTGCGCGTAATAGACATTCGCCACACATAAACCACTGGCTACGGCAAACAAGGCGATTACACTGCGCGGCGTTGCTTGTGCGTTTTTATTCATACTTCGATCCTGGTTGCAAAACGAAACTAGTTGAAGCGTAGATAAACCAGTTTTAAAATGCAACCAGAATACTAAACCGGAGATTCACCGTGCCACTGAATACTCAACCTTGCCCCGTCGCGCGTTCTGTCGATTTGATTGGCGATCGCTGGGCACTCCTTATCGTGCGTGATGCTTTTGATGGCGTGCGCCGTTTTGGCGATTTTCAGCGTGGTCTTGGCATGGCGCGTAACATTCTTACCGACAGGCTACGCAAACTGGTGGAAGCGGGAATTTTCACCACGCAGCCAGCATCAGACGGTACGGCGTATCAGGAATATGTGCTGACCAAAAGAGGCGAGTCGTTGTTTCCGGTCGTCGTGGCGCTACGCCAGTGGGGCGAACAGCATCTTTTCGCGCCGAATGAGCCACATTCCGTGTTGATTGATAGCCAAAGCGGCGAAGCCATTGCGCCGATGCAACCGCAGGCAGCAGACGGGCGTATCCTGAGTGGGGCAAACACGCAGGTACGTAAACTGCAGCCATAAAAAAGGCCGCTACGGGAGCGGCCAACCATGTCGAAAGGATACTTGCTCCCCTACATGGAGGAGCAATGAGGTTTTATTTGATAACAGATTTCAGCGCTTCGCCAATGTCGGCCAGGCTGCGAACGGTTTTCACGCCCGCCGCTTCCAGAGCAGCGAATTTCTCGTCCGCAGTGCCTTTACCACCGGCAATGATGGCGCCTGCGTGGCCCATACGTTTGCCTTTTGGCGCGGTCACGCCAGCGATATAACCCACAACCGGTTTGGTCACGTGATCTTTGATATACGCTGCCGCTTCTTCTTCCGCGCTGCCGCCGATCTCACCGATCATGACAATCGCTTCGGTCTGCGGGTCTTCCTGGAACAGTTTCAGGATATCGATAAAGTTTGAACCCGGGATCGGGTCACCGCCGATACCCACACAGGTGGACTGGCCGAAACCGTAATCCGTGGTCTGTTTAACCGCTTCATAGGTCAACGTACCGGAACGGGAAACAATACCAACTTTACCAGGCTGATGAATGTGGCCAGGCATGATACCGATTTTGCACTCGCCTGGGGTGATAACACCTGGGCAGTTCGGGCCAATCATGCGCACGCCAGCTTCGTCCAGCTTCACTTTCACCGTCAGCATATCCAGCGTCGGAATACCTTCAGTAATGGTGATAATCAGTTTAATGCCCGCATCGATGGCTTCGAGGATCGAGTCTTTGCAGAACGGCGCCGGAACATAGATAACGGTAGCCGTCGCGCCAGTTGCTTCAACCGCTTCGCGCACGGTATTAAACACCGGCAGACCGAGGTGCGTGGTGCCGCCTTTGCCCGGCGTAACGCCGCCAACCATCTGCGTACCATAGGCAATTGCCTGCTCAGAGTGGAAAGTCCCCTGGCTTCCGGTGAAGCCCTGGCAGATAACTTTGGTGTTCTTATCAATCAAAACAGACATTATTTCCCCTCCACTGCGGCAACAACCTGCTGCGCTGCATCCGTCAGACTTTTTGCTGCAATAATATTCAGGCCGCTGTCCGCCAGGCGTTTCGCGCCCAGTTCAGCATTGTTACCTTCCAGGCGTACAACCACCGGTACGTTAACACCCACTTCTTCTACCGCGCCGATGATACCGTCAGCGATCAGGTCGCAACGCACGATACCGCCGAAGATGTTAACCAGCACCGCTTTCACGTTCTCATCGGAAAGGATAATTTTGAACGCTTCGGTCACGCGCTCTTTGGTCGCGCCGCCGCCCACATCCAGGAAGTTTGCCGGTTCGCCACCGTGCAGTTTCACGATGTCCATGGTGCCCATCGCCAGACCTGCGCCGTTGACCATACAACCGATGTTGCCATCCAGCGCAACATAGTTCAGTTCCCAGTGTGCTGCCTGCGCTTCGCGCGGATCTTCCTGCGACTGGTCGCGCATTTCGCGCAGTTCAGGCTGGCGGAACAGTGCGTTGCCGTCAGCGCCCAGTTTGCCGTCGAGGCAGATCAGATCGCCCTGTTTGGTGATAACCAGCGGGTTGATTTCAATCAGCGCCAGATCGCGCTCAAGGAAAATGGTCGCAAGTCCCATGAAAATTTTGGTGAATTGCTGAACCTGCTTGCCTTCCAGACCCAGTTTAAACGCCAGGTCGCGCCCCTGATACGGCATTGGGCCGGTCAGCGGGTCGATGGTGGTTTTGTGGATCAGGTGCGGGGTCTCTTCCGCCACTTTCTCGATTTCCACGCCACCTTCGGTGGAGGCCATGAACACGACACGGCGAGAGCTACGGTCAACCACCGCGCCCAGATACAGCTCTTTGTCGATATCGGTGGCAGCTTCAACCAGGATCTGGTTTACCGGCTGGCCGTTCGCGTCTGTTTGGTAGGTCACCAGGCGTTTGCCCAGCCAGTTTTCCGCGAAGGCGCGAATATCTTCTTTGCTGTTGACGACTTTTACGCCGCCCGCTTTACCACGGCCGCCTGCATGGACCTGGCATTTTACCACCCACGGGCCTGCGCCGATTTTGGATGCCGCTTCTTCTGCTTCACGCGGGGTAGTACAGGCGTAACCAACCGGAGTCGGCAGACCTGACCGGGCAAACAGTTGTTTCGCCTGATACTCGTGTAAGTTCATGTGTTCTATCCATCCTTAATTTAATTTGTCACGCCGGATGACGGCCTACAAAGCAGGTGTTCGTTATAGTGGCCCGGCAACGGACGTCGCCGGGCTAAGGACACTAGACGTCCAGCAGCAAACGAGTCGGGTCTTCCAGCAGCTCTTTGATGGCTACCAGGAAACCAACGGATTCGCGACCGTCAATCAGACGGTGATCGTAAGAGAGCGCCAGGTACATCATCGGCAGGATCTCGACCTTGCCATCAACCGCCATCGGGCGATCTTTAATGGCGTGCATGCCGAGGATCGCGCTCTGCGGCGGGTTGATGATCGGTGTAGACATCAGCGAACCGAACACACCACCGTTGGTGATGGTGAAGTTACCGCCGGTCAGATCGTCAACGGTCAGTTTGCCGTCACGGCCTTTAACCGCCAGCTCTTTGATTTTCTTCTCGATATCAGCCATGCCCAGCGTATCGACATCGCGCAGCACCGGAGTTACCAGACCACGCGGCGTGGAAACCGCCATGCTGACATCAAAATAGTTGTGATAAACCACGTCATCGCCATCGATGGACGCGTTCACTTCCGGGTAGCGTTTCAGCGCTTCAACCACGGCTTTCACATAGAAAGACATAAAGCCCAGGCGGATACCGTGACGTTTTTCAAACGCATCACCGTACTGCTTACGCAGATCCATAATCGGCTTCATGTTGACTTCGTTGAACGTGGTCAGCATGGCGGTGGAGTTTTTCGCTTCCAGTAGACGCTCAGCAACACGTTTGCGCAGACGGGTCATCGGCACGCGTTTTTCGGTGCGGCCAGCCAGCGGTGCCACCGGGGCGCTCGCCTGAGCAGCAGCCGGCTTCTCTTCTTTCGCCGGTGCTTTCGCCAGATGTTTCTCAACATCTTCACGCGTAATACGACCACCAACGCCCGTGCCTTTGATAGCGCTGGCTTCGAGGTTGTGCTCAGCCAGCAGGCGACGGATCGCCGGGCTCAGTGCGTCATTGTTTTGCTCTTCGAGCGAAGCCTGCTGGCGCTGTGCCGGCGTGGACTCTTTCTCTTCAGATTTGGCGCTGCTCTCTTTACCAGCGCTGTTGCCCTCTTTCAGGCGACCGAGGATCTGACGGGAAGTCACAGTGGTGCCTTCATCTTCCAGCACCGCGTCCAGAATACCGTCTGCCGACGCCGGTACTTCCAGTACCACTTTGTCAGTTTCGATTTCGACCAACACTTCGTCGCGTCGTACGCTATCGCCTGGTTTTTTGTGCCAGGTCGCAACGGTCGCGTCAGCAACGGACTCGGGCAGATCGGGAACAAGAATATCTACGCTACTCATTATTTATCCTTTAATTAATCGACGTTCAGCGCGTCATTTACCAGATCTTGTTGCTGTTTCTGGTGAACGGACAGGTATCCCACCGCCGGAGAGGCGGAGGCCGGGCGACCTGCATAACGCAGAGCGGCCCCAAACGGAATCACATCACGGAAATGATGCTGGCTGCAGTACCATGCGCCCTGGTTAAGCGGCTCTTCCTGGCACCAGACAAAATCATGTACGTGAGCGTAAGGTTTCAGCGCTTCCTGCACCGACTGGTGCGGGAACGGGTAAAGCTGTTCAATACGCACAATCGCGACATCTTTCTGGTCGTTTTTACGACGCTGTTCCAGCAGATCATAATAGACCTTACCAGAGCACAGGATCACGCGCTTAACGCCTTGCGGATCAAGATCATCCACTTCGCCAATCGCTGGCATAAAGGTGCCGTTCGCCAGCTCATCCAGCGTGGAAACCGCCTGCGGATGACGCAGCAGCGACTTCGGCGACATCACCACCAGCGGGCGACGCATACCGCGCAGTGCCTGGCGACGCAGCATGTGGTAAACCTGCGCCGGGGTAGACGGCACGCAGACCTGCATATTTTGTTCAGCACACAGTTGCAGATAACGCTCCAGACGCGCGGAGGAGTGCTCCGGGCCCTGGCCTTCATAGCCGTGCGGCAGCAGCATCACCAGGCCACACATACGGCCCCATTTCTGCTCGCCGGAGCTGATGAACTGGTCGATAACCACTTGCGCGCCGTTGGCGAAATCACCGAACTGCGCTTCCCAGATGGTCAGCGTGCGCGGCTCTGCCGTGGCATAACCATATTCAAATGCCAGTACCGCTTCTTCAGAGAGCACGGAGTCCCATACGCGGAACGCTCCCTGTGAATTGTGTACATGGCTCAGCGGCGTATAGGTGGAACCGTTCGCCTGGTTGTGGATCACCGCATGGCGATGGAAGAAGGTGCCGCGGCCGGAGTCTTCACCGGACAAACGCACCGGGATCCCTTCATCCACCAGCGTGGCATACGCCAGCGTTTCTGCGCCGCCCCAGTCGAACAATTTCTCGCCGCTCGCCATCAACTGGCGGTCGCCGTAAATTTTCGCCACGCGGGACTGCATTTCGATGGCTTCCGGCACCGTACTGATGCGTTTTGCCAGCTCCTGCAAGCGCTTCATTTCTACCTTGTTCGGGTAGCTCTCATCCCACTCGTGGTTGAGGTACGGCGACCAGGTAAAGGAGTGCATATTCATCGGACGCCATTCGGCGACCACACACTCGCCCGCATCCAGCGCATCGCGGTACAGGTTGACCATTTCGGTGGCATCTTCCAGCGTAATGGTTTTGTCCTGCTCCAGGCGATCGGCGTAGATTTTGCGCGGCGTCGGGTGTTTTTTGATTTTCTGATACATCAGCGGCTGGGTTGCGCTCGGCTCGTCGGCTTCGTTGTGGCCGTGACGGCGGTAGCACACCAGGTCGATAAAGACATCGCGTTTGAAAGTATTACGGAAGTCGAGCGCCAGGCGAGTGACGAACGCCACCGCTTCCGGATCGTCCGCATTAACGTGGAAAATCGGTGCCTGCACCATCTTACCGATGTCGGTACAGTATGGCGTAGAGCGCGCATCCAGTGGGTTCGACGTGGTGAAACCCACCTGGTTGTTAATGACGATACGCACCGTGCCACCGACTTCGTAGCCGCGTGCTTTGGACATGTTCAGGGTTTCCTGCACCACGCCCTGACCCGCAACGGCGGCGTCGCCGTGAATGGTGATTGGGAGCACTTTATTGCTGCTCGGTTCGTCAAGGCGGTCAAGACGCGCACGAACGGAACCGATAACCACCGGGCTGACAATCTCGAGGTGTGACGGGTTGAACGCCAGCGCCAGGTGAACCAGGCCGCCTTCCGTTTCCACGTCGGACGAGAAGCCCATGTGGTATTTCACGTCGCCGGTGCCAAGGTGTTCTTTATGTTTACCGGCGAATTCGTCGAACAGATCCTGCGGCTGTTTACCCAGCACGTTAACCAGTACGTTCAGACGTCCGCGGTGCGCCATACCCAGCACCACTTCGCGAGTACCGCTCTTGCCCGCGTGGCGGATCATCTCTTTGAGCATCGGCACCAGCGCATCACCGCCTTCCAGCGAGAAGCGTTTCGCACCGGGGAATTTCGCGCCCAGATAGCGTTCAAGACCTTCTGCAGCCGTCAACTCAGCCAGGAAGCGTTTTTTCTCTTCGCTGCTAAAGCTGGACTTGCCCGTTGCGGACTCAATACGTTGCTGGATCCAGCGTTTCTCTTCGGTGCTGGTGATATGCATATATTCCGCGCCGATCGAACCACAATAGGTCTCTTTCAGTGCGTTAATCAATTCGCCAAGCGGCATGGTGTCTTTGCCAATCGCAAAAGAACCCACGTTAAAGCTGTTCTGGAAATCGGCTTCGGTCAGATCGTGGTAAGCCGGATCGAGATCGGCAACCCTTTCTTGCTGCCACAATCCCAGCGGATCGAGGTTCGCATGTTGGTGACCACGAAAACGGTATGCGTTGATAAGTTGCAGGACTTTAACCTGCTTTACATTGGTGTCGGGGTCGGAAATAGAGGAAGAGTAACGTGAAGCATCTTTCGCCAGCTGACGGAAATAATCACGCGTCTTGGAGTGGAACTGATCCGGTTTGACTCCGGTGCCCGGTAACTGCTGGAACATAGATCGCCAGTTTGCATCTACCGAGTCAGGATCGGTTAAGAAGTCTTCATAGAGCTGTTCTATCCAGCTCTGGTTAGACCCAGAGAGGTAAGAAGAGTCCAGCCAGGCTTTCATTGCGCCGTTCTGCATCGTGATCCCTTAAGCATTGTTATGCTTACTTCGCCGTGGATAACTACGACGTACACCCGTTAGCGCACGTCCCAGGGTTCACTTGCGGGCTCTTGGTGGCCCGCGAAGGAACCTTTAAAAACTGCCTAATCTTCGCTGTCCGGGCTGCGACTGCGTTGGCTGCCTTTGCTTACCCTGGTCACATAGTTGACTATGCTCCCAGCGATGCGCTCAGTTGCCGCCTTGTCTCGCACCAGACATCTCGATTATGTCTACTGTGGCGGTTTTTAAAGGTTTCCTGCTTCCTTGTTACCCGGCAGCGCTAACGCTACCGGGCAAAAAAAACATCACTATTAATGTAGGCCGGATACGCGTCAGCGCCATCCGGCACTGACATTTATGCGCTTCGTTGCAACAACATCGACTTAATATGTCCGATGGCGCGCGTCGGGTTCAGACCTTTCGGGCATACATTGACGCAGTTCATAATGCTGTGGCAGCGGAATACGCTGAAAGCATCGCTTAAACCTTCCAGACGGCTATCGGTTTCCGTATCGCGGCTGTCGATCAGGAAACGGTACGCCGCAAGCAGACCGGCCGGACCGATAAATTTGTCCGGGTTCCACCAGAACGACGGGCAAGATGTCGAGCAGCAGGCGCAGAGAATACATTCATAGAGACCGTCGAGTTTTTCACGCTGGTCAGGTGATTGTAAGTGCTCTCTTGCTGGCGGATTTTGCCCATTATTCAATAAGTAAGGCTTAATCTTCTCATATTGGGCATAGAATTGTCCCATGTCCACCACCAAATCGCGGATCACCGGCAGGCCGGGCAGAGGACGGATCACAATCTTCTGCTTGCCATTGCCGAGTGCGGAAATCGGGGTGATACACGCCAGACCGTTCTTACCGTTCATGTTCAAACCATCGGAACCACACACCCCTTCACGGCAGGAGCGGCGGAACGACAGCGTAGGATCTTTTTCTTTCAGCTGCATTAACGCATCCAGCAGCATCATGTCACGCCCTTCTTCGCCTTCCAGGGTGTAATCCTGCATGCGCGGCGCGTCATCAACGTCCGGGTTATAGCGATAAATCGAAAATTCGAGTTTCATAATCCTGTCTCCGCATTAATAAGTACGAATCTTCGGCGGGAATGCCGGACGCAGTTTCGGCTCCATATTGACGCTGCGACGCGTCATGGACTCCGTTTCTGGCAGATACAGGGAATGGCACAGCCAGTTTGCGTCGTCACGATCCGGATAGTCGAAGCGGCTATGCGCGCCACGGCTCTCAGTACGGAAGTTTGCGGAGACCGCCGTTGCATACGCGGTTTCCATCAGGTTATCCAGCTCCAGGCACTCAACGCGCTGGGTGTTAAACTCGGTGGACGTATCGTCCAGACGGGCGTTTTTCAAACGCTCGCGGATCACTTTCAATTGCTCAAGCCCTTTCGCCATCGCATCACCTTCACGGAAGACCGAGAAGTTATGCTGCATACACTCTTGCAGCGCTTTACGAATGGTGACCGGATCTTCGCCGTTGCGGTTGTTGTTCCAGCGGTTGAGGCGCTCAAGTGACGCTTCAACATCAGACTCGCTGGCATCACGCAGCGCGCCCTGCTCGGCGATCGATTCTTGTAAATGCAGACCTGCCGCACGACCAAATACCACCAGATCCAGCAGCGAGTTACCGCCCAGACGGTTGGCGCCGTGTACCGATACGCAGGCAATTTCACCGACTGCGAACAGACCCGGAATGACGACATCTTCGCCCTTCTCGTTCACCGTCAGCGCCTGGCCAGTTACTTTGGTCGGAATACCGCCCATCATATAGTGGCAAGTCGGGATGACCGGGATCGGCTCTTTCACCGGATCGACGTGCGCGAAGGTGCGCGACAGTTCGAGGATCCCCGGTAGGCGCGATTCCAGCACCTCTTTACCCAGGTGATCGAGTTTCAGTTTCGCGTGCGGACCCCACGGGCCGTCGCAGCCGCGACCTTCACGGATTTCAATCATGATGGAACGCGCCACCACGTCACGACCCGCCAGATCTTTGGCGTTTGGCGCATAACGCTCCATAAAGCGCTCGCCATGTTTGTTCAGCAGGTAACCGCCTTCACCACGGCAACCTTCCGTTACCAGCACGCCCGCGCCCGCAATACCGGTCGGGTGGAACTGCCACATTTCCATATCCTGCACCGGTACGCCTGCGCGCAGCGCCATGCCAACGCCGTCGCCGGTATTGATATGTGCGTTGGTGGTGGACTGGTAAATACGGCCTGCGCCGCCGGTCGCCAGCACGGTTGCTCGCGCTTTGAAGTAGACCACTTCACCGGTTTCAATACACAGTGCGGTACAACCCACCACTGCGCCATCCTGGTTTTTCACCAGATCCAGCGCGTACCACTCGGAAAAAATCGTCGTGTGGTTTTTCAGGTTTTGCTGATAAAGGGTGTGCAACAGCGCATGACCGGTACGGTCCGCTGCGGCTGCCGTGCGCGCCGCCTGTTCGCCGCCGAAGTTTTTCGACTGGCCGCCAAACGGGCGTTGATAGATACGGCCATCATCCAGACGGGAGAACGGCAGACCCATATGTTCCAGCTCAAGAATCGCTTCCGGGCCGGTTTTACACATATATTCAATGGCATCCTGGTCACCGATGTAATCGGAACCTTTTACCGTGTCATACATGTGCCATTCCCAGTTATCTTCATGGGTATTACCCAGCGCAACGGTAATGCCGCCTTGCGCAGATACGGTGTGAGAACGGGTTGGAAAGACTTTAGAGAGCAGCGCACAGGTTTGCCCGCTCTGGGAAATTTGCAGCGCCGCGCGCATACCTGCGCCACCGGCACCAATGACAACAGCATCAAATTCTCTGACTGGCAGTTTCATTACACACCCCACACCACAACGAATCCATAAATCACGTAAACCGCAAGTGCAATGACGATAGCCAGTTGCAGAACCAGGCGCACAGCCAGCGATTTAACGTAGTCGGTCAACACCTGCCACATGCCAATCCAGGCATGGATCAGAATTGAAAACAGCGCCAGCAGCGTGAAGACTTTCGTGAAAGCGGAGGAGAAAAACTCAGTCCATACCACCCAGGTCAGATCGGCGTGTGTGGCAAAAAAACCGACCATATAGATGATGTATAACGTCAGGACGATGGCAGTAGCACGGACAAGAATAAAATCATGTACGCCGTTGCGTCCTAATGCGGAGGCGTTGCTTACCATACGAGGACTCCTGCGAGAATTGAAAGCACGACAGTGATTGCAAAAGAGAGATTAGCGGAACGCTTTCCTGCTTCGAAGGTTTCTTCCAGCCAGCCAAAATCCATTAACATATGGCGAATACCGCCCACAGCGTGATAAGCCAGCGCTGTCAGGATGCACCAGAAAATGAATTTAACGAAAAAGCTGCTCATGATGGCAGAGGCGGTCAGGAAGCCCTCTTCGGATGACAGCGACAGGCCCAATAACCACAGCAGAATGCCAACCGCCACGAAAGTAATGACGCCGGAAACGCGGTGGAGAATGGAAGCTATAGCCGTAACAGGAAACCGAATTGTTGTCAGATCCAGATTGACAGGTCTTTGTTTTTTCACATTTTTTATCATGAATAACGCCCACATGCTATTCTTATAGTTTCCTTCCTCCGGTCTGCGTGCGGGTCAGACAGCGTCCTTTTCTATAACTGCTCGTCATGCAAAAAATTAGCTTCCAGATGCTAAACGACAGGTTACAACGCTGGGTGGCTCGGGATTGCAGGGGTATTCCGGAGACCTGGCGGCAGTATAGGTCGTTCACAAAATCATTACAATTAACCTACATATAGTTTGTCGGGTTTTATGCAGAACAGTGACCCCCATCACGATAACAACATTCTTTTAAATTTTAATCATCTGATTTGACAAAAGTTAAACATTCTTGTTACAAACTACGCCAGAAAGGGCTTATAATTCGCAAAAGTTATGGGGTCTTACTTTCACCTGAGAATAAGTTATGTAACAGTGTGATGGTATTGACCGATGTAATCAGGACAGTTATTAGTGATATACAGGTTTGATAAATTCGGACTGCTAAGACGCTGATTTGCTGTTTTTTCACTGTGTTTTCAATGTGTACTTGCACGCGCCCATCGCTCTGTACCCTGGTACCTCCTCTCAACAGAGCTGCGAGCTAAATAACAAACTGGTAACGTTGACGGGCAGTAGAATGCAAATCCGGTGACTGGCGGTCTTAAGCAATAAGGCGCTAAGGAGACCGTAAATGGCTGATAAGAAAGCAACCATCACCTACAATGGTGACGCTGCTATTGAACTGGATGTGCTAAAAGGCACGCTCGGTCAGGATGTGATTGATATCCGTAGTCTCGGTTCAAAAGGGGTATTCACTTTTGACCCAGGTTTTACCTCTACCGCATCATGCGAATCAAAAATCACCTTTATCGACGGTGACGAAGGTATTCTGCTGCACCGTGGTTTCCCTATCGACCAACTGGCGACCGAATCCAACTATCTGGAAGTCTGCTACATTCTGCTGTACGGCGAAAAGCCAACGCAGGAGCAGTTTGACGAGTTCAAACTGACCGTAACACGCCATACGATGATTCATGAGCAGATCACCCGTCTGTTCCACGGTTTCCGTCGCGACTCGCACCCAATGGCCGTGCTGTGCGGTGTGACCGGCGCGCTGGCGGCGTTCTACCACGATTCACTGGATGTTAACAATCCGCGTCACCGTGAGATTGCCGCGTTCCGCCTGCTGTCGAAAATGCCGACCGTCGCGGCGATGTGTTACAAATATTCCATTGGTCAGCCGTTCGTTTATCCGCGCAACGACCTCTCCTACGCGGGTAACTTCCTGCACATGATGTTCTCCACACCATGTGAACCGTATGAAGTGAACCCGGTGCTGGAACGCGCAATGGATCGCATTCTGATCCTGCACGCCGACCATGAACAAAACGCTTCCACCTCCACCGTGCGTACCGCGGGCTCTTCTGGCGCGAACCCGTTCGCCTGTATCGCCGCAGGTATCGCTTCACTATGGGGACCGGCACACGGCGGCGCCAACGAAGCTGCGCTGAAGATGCTGGAAGAGATCAGCACCGTGAAACACATTCCGGAATTCCTGCGCCGCGCCAAAGACAAAAACGATTCGTTCCGTCTGATGGGCTTCGGTCACCGTGTCTACAAGAACTATGACCCGCGCGCAACCGTGATGCGTGAAACCTGCCACGAAGTGCTACGTGAGCTGGGCACCAAAGATGATCTGCTGGAAGTGGCGATGGAGCTTGAGCACATTGCGCTCAACGACCCGTACTTTATCGAACGTAAGCTCTACCCGAACGTCGATTTCTACTCCGGTATTATCCTGAAAGCGATGGGTATTCCGTCGTCCATGTTTACCGTTATCTTTGCGATGGCGCGTACTGTGGGCTGGATTGCACACTGGAACGAAATGCACGACGACGGCATCAAAATTGCCCGTCCGCGCCAGCTGTACACCGGTTACGAAAAACGCGAGTTCAGCTCCGATCTGAAAAAAGATTGATAGCCAACCCGCAGAAAAAAACGCGCCTGAAGGCGCGTTTTTTATTTTAACGCTGACAAGCCGGGCACCAGTAAAACGGCCGGGACGACATGGTGGTTTTCTCAATTATCCCGCCGCAACGCTCGCACGGTTCTCCGGTGCGGTGAAACACCTTAAAGCGAAACAGCGCGCCGTGGTGTTTATTCTCATCCACCACGCCGCGTGTCTGGTATGACAAACGGGGAATATCCAGCAGCGCATGCGTTAATACGTCGAGTTGTTCTTCGCTTAGCTGCGAAGCGTTACGCCGCGGTGCCAGGGCGCTTTGCCAGAGAATTTCGACGCGCAGGTAGTTACCCAGCCCGGCAAGAAAGGCCTGATCGAGCAATAACCCCGAAAACTGGCGACGGCGAAAACGGGGTGAGAGCAGCCGTTCTTTTACCTGCGCCACGGTCAGCGTCATATCCAGCACATCCGGCCCTACACGCTGTAAAAACGGATGTTGCGCCAGTTGCCCGGGCGTGAGCAGCGCGATGTCCGACGCGCTGTACAGCAAAATCGCCTTTTGCTCCGTTTGCAGCCGCACACGCAGCACACGGTTGGTTTGCGGGATCTCCCCCGCCTCAACCACGCGCCAGACGCCATAAAGCTGGTTATGGCTGTAAAGCGTCAGTCCACCGGAAAAATGCGTCAGAAGCGCTTTTCCCCGCGTTTCAATGTTCGCAACGCACTGCCCCACAAGATCAGCGGCGAAACCGTTCAATGACGGCAGGCCAAACCAGACATCCGTCAATGGTTTGCCTTTAACAGCGGCTTCAAGCGTATCCGCCGCCCGGCGGATCTCCGGTCCTTCCGGCATAAAAACTCCTTGCGTTAGTGGGCGGAAATCATCACACCACGTTGGGCAAAGGCACCGTGTAAGCGGCGGGCAAACAGCAGCGCGTGCTCACCATCGCCATGCAGGCAGACCGTTTGCGCCTGCACATTAACAAACTCACCGGTGACACACCTCACCCGCCCTTCCAGCACCATGTCCAGCGTTTGCGCCAGCGCCAGATTGTCATCATCAATCAGTGCACCCGGCACACTGCGCGGCACCAGCCGACCATCGCGAAGGTAGCCACGATCGGCAAACACCTCCTGGCGCGTACGCAAACCATAACGCTCTCCGGCACGAATTAACTCGCTGCCCGCCAGCCCAACCAGAATCAATGCGGGATCTGCATCGTAAACCGCTCCGGCAATGGCATCGGCCAGCGCCGCGTCATCCGCCGCCTGGTTGTAGAGCATACCGTGCGGTTTCACATGGTGCAGTTTGCCGCCTTCAGCACCAACCATCGCCGCCAGCGCGCCAATTTGATACAGCATTTGGGCATAGACCCTATCCGGCGGCAGATGCATCGGCGTGCGGCCAAAATTCTCCCGATCCGGAAAAGAAGGATGGGCACCCACCGCCACGCCGTTACGCAATGCTTCGCGCACACAGGTCAGCATGGTTTGCGCATCACCTGCGTGGAAACCGCAGGCGATATTGGCGGAAGAAACAAGCTGGAGTAACGCCGCATCGTTGCCGCAGCCTTCGCCGAGATCGGCGTTTAAATCAATCTTCATTGTGCAGACGCCATGCCAGTTGATCGAGATGGATACGCTGCTCGCGCCGCGCCTTCAGCGCCTCATCCAGCGAGCACTGAACAAAGTGTATCGGCTGCCCGAGCGGGATCTGCGCCAGGTGGTACATATCCGCCTCGATAATGCAGGCAATTCGCGGGTAGCCACCGGTGGTCTGGGCATCATTCATCAGCACAATCGGTTGCCCGTTAGAGGGAACCTGGACGACGCCCGGCAACAAGCCGTGGGAAAGCAGTTCGCGCGACGTGGTGCGCACCAGCGGTTGCCCCTGCAAACGGTAACCCATGCGGTTACTCTGCGGGCTTATCTGCCACGGCAAACGCCAGAACGCCTCCTGCGAGGCGCTGTCGAATTCGTGATATTCCGGCCCCGGCAACGCGCGAATGCGGTTGCCCCACAGCAACTGTTTTACCCCCTGCTGAGTGTGAAAATGGCGGACAGGTTCACCCAGCGGCAACACATCGCCATCGCGCAATAGCCGCCCTTCCAGCCCGCCGATGGCGGTTTTCAGATCGGTGCTGACCGAGCCCATTACCGCCGGCACGGCAAAGCTCCCGGCAACCGCAAGATAGCTGCGCACACCGTGCAACGGCCTTTTCAACACCAGTCGCTGCCCGGCCTTTGCCGCAAACCGCCAGCCGGTCCACACCGCTTTACCATCAAGTTTCGCCTCACAACCTGCGCCAGTAAGCGCAAACCAGGCATCGCGACCAAACTCCACTTCGCACTGACCAAAAGTAATTTCCAGCGCCGCCGCCTCCGGCGCGTTCCCCACCAGCGCATTGGCAATCTGCAGCGCAGGCTCGTCCAGCGCGCCGCAGTAGCTGACGCCGGACTGGCGCAAGCCAATACGTTTGCCGCCCTGCAAGGTGGTATACATTCCCGCGCGGATAATTTTCAGCATACGCCCTCCTTGCGCGGAACAAACCGCAACGTGTCGCCCGGACGTAATAACACCGGCTCCGGCAAGCGCGGGTTGAACAACGCCAGATCGGTGCGGCCAATCAGGTTCCAGCCGCCAGGCGTTTCCAGTGGGTAAATGCCGGTTTGCGCGCCGCCAATGGCGACAGATCCAGCGGGAACGCGCACACGCGGTTCGGCGCGACGCGGTGTGGTAAGCGCCTCCGGCATCCCGCCCAGATAAGGGAAACCGGGCTGGAAGCCAAGAAACCACACCACGTAATCGAGAGAAGCATGCAGCTCAACGACCTGTTTTTCCGTCATCCGGCAGTGTTCCGCCACCAGCCCCAGATCCGGCCCGGCCGCTTTGCCGTACAGCACCGGGATCTCAATGGATCGTGACTCGGGCTCCAGCGCCTCGCTCTCTTCCCACCAGCGCTGTAAACGCTCAATCGCGTCAAGCGCCAGCGAATGGGGATCGCGCAGCACCACCGTAATGTTATTCATCCCCGGAATGGCTTCCACCACGTCCGGCACGTCCGCCAGGCGTTGCGTCAGTCGCCAGATACGCTTTTGCGTCGCCAGTTGTACCGGTGGCTCCAGTTCCAGCACCACCGCGCTTTCACCTAACAAATAACACCGTGCTCGCTGCACTTGCACTCTCCTTACGCCGGGTTCGGAATATCGATAAACGTGACGTCAAGATCGCTATTTTCATTCAGCCAGTCGCTGAGCGCGCGAATGCCACCGCGCTCGGTGGCGTGGTGGCCCGCAGCGTAGAAATGCAGCCCCTGTTCACGGGCGGAATGAATAGTCTGTTCGGAAACTTCGCCGGTGATAAACGCATCAACGCCGAAGCGGGCCGCTTTATCAATAAACCCCTGCCCGCCGCCGGTACACCAGGCAACGCGGATGATTTTTTCCGGCCCGGTATCGCCACACCACAGCGGCTTGCGCCCAAGACGCGCTTCAATCCACGACGCCAGTTCCCCTCCCGGAACCGGCATCGACAATTCGCCCCACGGCAGCAATTCTTCAATTTCACCCATCACGTTAATGCCGAGCAACGCCGCCAGTTGGGCGTTATTGCCAAGCTGTGGGTGCGCGTCGAGCGGCAGGTGCCAGCCGTACAGGTTGATGTCGTTCGCCAGTAACGTTTTCAGGCGGTTACGCTTCATCCCGCGAATGATCGGCGCTTCGTTTTTCCAGAAATAACCGTGATGCACAATCACCGCGTCCGCCTGCTGGCGTACTGCTTCGTCCAGCAATGCCTGGCTTGCGGTCACGCCGGTGATAATTTTCTGTACCGTTTCCCGCCCTTCAACCTGTAGCCCGTTCGGGCCGTAATCACTGAACGCCGCACTGTTAAGTTTTTCGTTAATCAGTTTTTCCAGCTCGGTATTTTTCATCATCACTCCTTTACGCTTTACGGGCAGCTTCATAGGCCGCCAGCGTGGCGGTACGCGCCTGTTTGTGGTCAACAATCGGGCGGGGATAATCGAGTTTTACCCCGTGTTTATCCGCCCAGTCCCAGGGTTGATGCACCGATTTTTCCGGCACCTTTTTCAGTTCAGGTAGCCAGTGGCGAATAAACGCGCCGTCAGCATCAAAGCGTTCGCCCTGCGTGGTCGGGTTAAAAATACGAAAATAGGGAGCCGCATCGGTGCCCGTCGAGGCCGCCCATTGCCAGCCGCCATTGTTCGCCGCGAAATCGCCATCGATCAACTGCGACATAAAATAACGTTCCCCATGACGCCAGTCGATAAGTAAGTCCTTGACCAGGAAGCTCGCGGTTATCATCCGTAAGCGGTTGTGCATCCAGCCGGTCGCGTTCAACTGGCGCATTGCCGCATCAACAATCGGATAGCCGGTGTTGCCGCGTTGCCAGGCTTGCAGATGGCCGGCGTTTTCCTGCCACTGCACCTTATCAGTCCAGGCTATAAAAGGGCGATGTTTACAGAGTGCCGGATGATAAGTCATCAGATGGCGATAAAATTCGCGCCAAATCAGCTCATTTAGCCACACGGCTCCCGGCCCGCCGTCGAGCGCCCGCGGTTGTTCAGCCAGCAGACGATGCAGGCACTGGCGCGGCGATAACGCGCCAATCGCCAGACACGCCGACAAGCGGCTTGTGCCTTCGATTGCCGGGAAATCGCGCTGCTGCTCATACGCTGCCGCCTGCTGCTGGCAAAACTGACGAAGCCGCGCGAGAGCGCTTTTCTCATCGGCAGGGAACAGGTTTTCGTCAAAATTCTGCTGCGTGTAATCAAGCGTAATCGGTTCTGGCGCGACGTCGACACCTTCACGCGGGTGCGGCGCGGCAACACACTGGGGCAGATCTTCTTTTAACCGGCGCAGAAAGGCGTTTTTAAAAGGCGTAAAGACTTTATACATCTCATGATTGCCGGTCATCACGCTGCCAGGTGGCAGCATCACGCTATCGTCAAAGCCCTGGCAGGCGACATTCGGCAGCGCTTTTTCGACCGCGACGTCACGCTGTCGCTCGTTAAATTCGTATTGATAGTTGTAAAAGAGATGGCTGACTTGCTCGCTTTCACAGACATCCACCACCGTTTGCACGCTGTCGGTAAAATCCGCCGCTTCCCGGTAAATCAATGGAATGCCCTTTTCCACCAGCGCCTGCCGCAGGGCGTTGAGATGCGCACTGAGATAGGCTGCCTGGCGTGGCGCCATATTATGTTGCCGCCACTGTGCCGGCGTGGCGATAAACAGGGCTTTTACCTGCGCGTTATCGCTGCGACAGGCAGCAGCAAGCGCAAGATTGTCATGCACGCGCAAATCCGCGCGAAACCAGACCAGATGGGTGGTCATACCGCTCCTAATATCCGTAACGTAAGCACCGCGCCTCTGGCCGGGGGCAAAATGCGTTTCCCGGCCAGGGACGCGTCGGGAAATTCAACCATATAGTGTTTGAGTAAGGTCTTCGGTGCAAGCCGTGGTTGGGTTCGCTGGCGGTAACGATCAATCCGCGTGGCAAGTGCTGACCGCTGATGGGCATAAAACGTTTGATAAAAGCCAGGCATCAGCGCCCGGGTGGGATTGCGCCGCGTGGCTTGCGCCAGGCGGGTCGGAACAAATGTCTGTCGGGGAGAAAGCGATTTAGCCGCGAGGGTAAGCTCTGTATGAACGCCGTAAAAACATAAAGGTTTCCCGGACAAACAGGCACGAATGTCAGCAGGAATTTGCTCGCGCATCGCGGCTCCTTTTTCTACCCGCAGTAAGTGCAGTCAAAGGCCGCAGGTAAAAAAAAGCCACCGCAAAGGCGGTGGCGATGAGGTTTGCTGTGTGTCGTCGATTAATAAAAATCGCAGGCTACTTTCTCTGCCTGCTCCATCCACACCGGTTTATCGCTGGTTTTTGCCCAGACGCGATGCAGATAGCTATAAAAACGTGCGCGGTCTTTCCAGAACAACATTACCGGCAACGCCAGCACACCCGCCAGAACGGCGAAAGCACGTCGCATCAACACAATATGAGCCGGAAACGCTTTGTATGTGTCCATAATTCTCTCCCCTTTGTCAGGCCGGTAAGCAGCACCGGAAAATAATAAACCACCACTGAAAGTCACTAACGTAAAAACCAGGGCGGCACTGAAATCTGGTTAAAATAGTACCGTTTTGTTTGTAATTTTACTACTCATCCGACCACTATTTTTTGTCAATTTTGGCTTTATTTACATTGAGCCGGTAAATAAGTTACAAAACGGTTAAATTAATACTAACCATCAGTTAAATTGTGGATTATTGGTTGAGCACGGTAACCCCAGTTGAAGGGGCTACGCATATCCACATCACTCCACCTGCGCACTCCGCGCGATTTTTATATTTTTTTTACACCTCGCCCGCCGATTTTTGCGAAATCTTTGCGCCGAAAATTCTACTTTTTCTGCACATCGTTAAATCACCCTGGAGGTGGATTGTGAGTGCAGGCGTAGTCATCGGCATCGTGCTGGTTTTCCTGTTATTGGGCTATCTGGTTTATGCCCTGATCAACGCGGAGGCTTTCTGATGGCCGCTCAGGCGTTTCTTCTGATTGCCAGTTTCCTGCTGGTATTGTTTATCCTCGCGCGCCCGCTCGGTTCGCTGCTGGCGAAAATGATCGCCGGGCAGCCGCTGCCCGGCGTGCGCGGTGTGGAAAACCTCCTCTGGCGCGGGCTCGGTATTGATACCCGTGAAATGAACTGGCGCCACTATTTGCTGGCGATTTTGTGGCTGAATATCTTCGGCCTGGTGCTGCTGTTTGCGATGCTGATGCTGCAAGGCATTCTGCCGCTCAACCCACAAAACCTGCCGGGACTTTCCTGGCATCTGGCGCTGAACACCGCCGTCAGCTTTATCTCTAACACCAACTGGCAGGCGTACTCAGGGGAGAGCACCCTGAGCTATTTCAGCCAGATGGCTGGGCTGACGGTACAAAACTTCTTATCCGCCGCGACGGGTATTGCTGTGGTCTTTGCGCTGATCCGCGCTTTTTCACGCCGCAGTATGGAGACGCTCGGTAACGCCTGGGTCGATATCACGCGTATTACCCTGTGGCTGTTGTTGCCCATCGCACTGCTGATTGCGCTGTTTTTTATTCAGCAAGGCGTGCTGCAAAACTTTTCGGCTTACCAGACTTATACCTCGCTTGAAGGTGTGAAACATCTGATGCCGATGGGGCCGGTAGCATCGCAAGAAGCGATAAAAATGCTCGGCACCAACGGCGGCGGCTTCTTTAACGCTAACTCGTCGCATCCATTTGAAAACCCTACTGCTTTAACCAATTTTGTGCAGATGCTGGCGATCTTCCTGATCCCGGCGGCGCTGTGCTTCGCCTTTGGCGATGCGGTTGGCGATCGCCGCCAGGGACACATGTTGCTGTGGGCAATGTCGATTATTTTCGTCATCTGCGCCGGGATTGTGATGTGGGCGGAATTACAGGGTAACCCGCACTTCCTGACGCTCGGCGGCGATAGCGCCATCAATATGGAAGGGAAAGAGAGCCGTTTCGGCATTCTGGCCAGCAGCTTGTACGCCGTGGTCACCACCGCAGCCTCTTGCGGCGCGGTCAACGCCATGCACGACTCGTTTACCGCGCTTGGCGGCATGATCCCGATGTGGCTGATGCAGATTGGCGAAGTGGTGTTCGGCGGCGTGGGTTCAGGACTGTACGGTATGCTGCTGTTTGTGCTGCTGGCGGTGTTTATCGCCGGGCTGATGATTGGCCGCACGCCTGAATTCCTCGGCAAGAAAATTGACGTGCGTGAAATGAAAATGACCGCGCTGGCGATCCTTGTCACCCCGGCTCTGGTGCTGATTGGCACCGCGCTGGCAATGATGACCGACGCAGGTCGTAGCGGCATGTTCAACCCCGGCATTCACGGCTTTAGCGAAGTGCTGTACGCCGTCTCATCCGCCGCCAATAACAACGGCAGCGCCTTTGCGGGCTTAAGCGCCAATACGCCGTTCTGGAACTGTTTGCTGGCGTTTTGCATGTTCTTTGGTCGCTTCGGTGTGATTGTGCCGGTGATGGCGATTGCCGGTTCACTGGTGGCGAAGAAAATTCAACCGACCAGCTCCGGCACCCTGCCAACGCATGGCGCGCTGTTTATCGGCCTGCTGATCGGCACCGTGTTACTGGTCGGCGCTTTAACCTTTATTCCAGCCCTGGCGCTCGGCCCGGTGGCGGAATACCTGCAATTTTAAGAGTGGCGGAGACGCGTTATATGAGTCGTAAACAACTGGCGCTTTTCGAACCGAATCTTGTTCGCCAGGCGCTGATGGATTCCGTGACCAAGTTAAGCCCGCATGTGCAGTGGCGTAACCCGGTAATGTTCATTGTCTGGATTGGCAGCGTGTTAACTACCCTGCTGGCGCTGGCAATGGCGACCGGTCATCTCGACGGCAGTGCGTGGTTCACCGGCGCGATCAGCGTATGGTTATGGGTGACGGTCCTGTTCGCTAACTTTGCCGAAGCGCTGGCCGAAGGCCGCAGTAAAGCACAGGCCAACAGCCTGAAAGGGGTGAAAAAGACCGCGTTTGCCCGCAAACTTCGGGCCCCGCAGCATGACGCGCAAATCGACCACATTCCGGCGGAAGATCTGCGCAAAGGCGACATCGTGCTGGTAGAAGCAGGCGACATTATCCCCTGCGATGGCGAAGTGATCGAAGGTGGTGCTTCGGTAGATGAGAGCGCGATTACCGGGGAATCTGCACCGGTAATTCGTGAGTCCGGCGGCGATTTCGCCTCGGTAACGGGCGGTACACGCATTCTCTCTGACTGGCTGGTGATCCAGTGCAGCGTTAACCCTGGAGAAACCTTCCTTGATCGCATGATCGCGATGGTGGAAGGCGCGCAGCGGCGTAAAACGCCGAACGAAATCGCGCTGACCATCTTGCTGGTGGCGCTGACGATTGTGTTCCTGCTGGCAACGGCAACGCTGTGGCCCTTCTCCGTATATGGCGGCACGCCGGTGAGTGTCACCGTGCTGGTTGCCCTGCTGGTGTGTCTGATCCCGACGACTATCGGCGGGCTGCTTTCCGCGATTGGTGTCGCGGGGATGAGCCGCATGCTGGGCGCAAACGTCATTGCTACCAGCGGTCGCGCGGTGGAAGCGGCGGGCGATGTCGACGTGTTATTGCTGGATAAAACCGGCACCATCACGCTGGGTAACCGCCAGGCGTCGGATTTCCTGCCCGCCCAGGGCGTGGATGAAAAAACGCTGGCCGATGCCGCACAACTCTCATCCCTGGCCGATGAAACGCCGGAAGGCCGCAGTATTGTTATCCTGGCGAAACAGCGCTTTAACCTGCGCGAACGCGATATGCAGAGCCTGCAAGCGACCTTTGTGCCGTTCACCGCACAAACCCGGATGAGCGGAATTAACGTGCAGGACCGGATGATCCGCAAAGGTTCCGTCGATGCCATTCGCCGCCATATCGAAGCGAATGGCGGTCAGTTCCCGGCCGATGTCGAAGCGCTGGTCGAACGCGTGGCGCGCCAGGGAGCAACGCCGCTGGTGGTTGCCGAAGGGGCAAAAGTGCTGGGCGTGATCGCGCTGAAAGATATCGTCAAAGGCGGCATTAAAGAGCGTTTTGCCGAGCTTCGCAAAATGGGTATTAAAACGGTGATGATCACCGGCGATAACCGCCTGACCGCCGCGGCGATTGCCGCCGAAGCGGGTGTCGACGATTTTCTGGCCGAAGCGACACCGGAAGCCAAGCTGGCGCTGATCCGCCAGTATCAGGCGGAAGGCAGGCTGGTAGCGATGACCGGCGATGGCACCAACGACGCCCCCGCGCTGGCGCAGGCGGATGTGGCGGTCGCGATGAACTCCGGTACGCAGGCGGCGAAAGAAGCGGGCAACATGGTGGATTTGGATTCCAACCCCACCAAGCTGATTGAAGTGGTGCATATCGGCAAACAGATGCTGATGACGCGCGGCTCGCTGACCACCTTCAGTATCGCTAACGATGTGGCGAAGTACTTCGCCATTATCCCGGCGGCGTTTGCGGCGACCTATCCGCAACTGAATATGCTCAACGTGATGCACCTGCACTCCCCGGCGTCGGCGATTTTGAGCGCCGTGATTTTTAACGCGCTGGTGATTGTGTTTCTGATCCCACTGGCATTGAAAGGGGTGAGCTACAAACCGCTGACCGCCTCTGCCATGCTGCGTCGCAACCTGTGGATCTACGGGCTGGGCGGTTTGATCGTGCCGTTTATTGGCATCAAAGCGATTGACCTTATTCTCACGTTGTTCGGCCTGGTGTAAGAGGAAGATAAAAATGGCTTTATTACGTCCGGCATTTCTGCTTTTGATACTCTTTACCCTGATTACCGGCGGGCTGTATCCGCTGCTGACCACCGCGCTGGGGCAGTGGTGGTTTCACGATCAGGCCAACGGCTCACTTATTCGTGAAGGCGACAATGTGCGTGGCTCACGCCTGTTAGGCCAGGACTTTACCCAACCGGGATATTTTCATGGTCGCCCTTCCGCCACGGCGGACGCGCCTTATAATCCTATGGCGTCCGGCGGCAGTAACCTGGCGGGTAGCAACCCGGAGCTGGACAAAGAAGTGGCACAGCGCGTCGCGCAACTGCGGGCCGATAACCCGCAAGCGGATACGCATGTACCGGTAGAGCTTATTACCACTTCGGCCAGCGGCCTTGATGGGCAGTTATCTCCGCAGGCCGCAGAATGGCAGATCCCGCGGGTGGCGCAGGCGCGTAACCTGCCGGTGCAGGAGGTGACGAAACTGGTGGCCAAGCACACCTCAACGCCGCTGGTGAATTTTATCGGCCAACCGGTGGTGAATGTGGTGGAACTTAATCTGGCGCTGGATGCGCTCAAGGACAAATAAAGCATGACTGATGAGCCTTTGCGCCCCAATCCTGACCGCCTGCTGGAGCATGCTGCCACCGCACACCGGGGCAAGCTGAAAGTCTTTTTTGGCGCCTGCGCCGGGGTAGGGAAAACCTTTGCGATGCTGCAGGAAGCACAGCGGCTGCGGGCACAAGGGCTGGATATTCTGATTGGCGTCGTGGAGACCCACGGCCGAAAAGAGACCGCCGCGTTGCTGGAGGGGCTGGCAACGCAGCCCGCCCGGCGTATTCATCATCGCGGACGCTTAATTCAGGAGTTTGATCTGGACGCCGCCCTTGCGCGGCGTCCGGCGCTTATTTTGATGGACGAGCTGGCGCACAGTAACGCGCCCGGCTCGCGCCATCCGAAACGCTGGCAGGATGTCGAAGAGCTGCTGGAAGCGGGAATTGATGTTTTCACCACCGTCAACGTTCAGCACCTTGAAAGCCTGAACGATGTGGTCAGCGGCGTGACCGGCATTCAGGTGCGCGAAACGGTGCCGGATCCTTTCTTTGACAGCGCCGATGAAGTGGTGCTGGTGGATTTACCGCCGGATGATCTGCGCCAGCGTCTGCACGAAGGCAAAGTCTATATTGGTGGTCAGGCGGAACGCGCGATTGAGCACTTCTTCCGTAAAGGCAACCTGATTGCCCTGCGCGAACTGGCGCTGCGCCGCACAGCCGATCGCGTGGATGACCAAATGCGCGCCTGGCGTGACCGCCAGGGCGAAGAAAAAGTCTGGCACACACGTGACGCGATTCTGCTTTGCGTCGGCCACGGTGCAGGCAATGAGAAGCTGATCCGCACTGCCGCACGCCTGGCAGCAAAGCTCGGCAGCGCCTGGCATGCGGTGTATGTCGAAACCCCAACGTTGCATAAGCTACCGGAACCTCAGCGACGGGCGATTTTAAGTTCGCTGCGTCTGGCGCAGGAGCTGGGCGCAGAAACCGCCACCCTTTCCGATCCGGCGGAAGACCGCGCCATTTTGCGTTACGCGCGCGAACATAATCTCGGCAAAATTCTGATTGGCAGACGCAACAAACGCCACTGGTGGAGCCGGGAATCCTTTGCCGACAAGCTCGCCAGGCGCGCGCCGGATCTCGATCTGGTGATTATCGCGCTGGAAGATGCGCCAACTCCCCTACCCGCCCGCGCCGGGGATGTGCGACCGTTTATGGATCGCTTTCGCGTGCAGCTTAAAGGCTGCGTTGTCGCGCTTGCGCTTTGCGCCGCCATTACGTTAATTGCCATGCAGTGGCTGACGGCGTTTGATGCCGCCAACCTGGTGATGATCTATCTGCTTGGCGTGGTGCTGGTGGCGCTGTTTTTTGGCCGCTGGCCCTCCGCGTTCGCCACAGTCATTAACGTCGTCAGCTTCGATCTCTTTTTTATTGCCCCGCGCGGCACACTGGCGGTTTCCGATGTGCAGTACCTGCTGACGTTTGGCGTGATGCTGACGGTAGGCCTGGTGATTGGCAACCTGACGGCCGGTGTTCGTTATCAGGCGCGCGTGGCGCGCTACCGGGAGCAGCGCACCCGCCATCTGTATGAGATGTCAAAAGCGCTGGCGGTTGGGCGAAGCAATCAGGATATCGCCGCGACCAGCGAAACCTTTATCCACTCCACTTTTAATGCGCGCAGCAAACTGCTGCTGCCGGACAGCCACGGCCAGTTAGCGGCCGTGACGCAGACGCACGGCATGACGCCGTGGGATGACGCCATCGCCCGCTGGAGTTTTGATAAAGGCCAGCCGGCAGGCGCGGGCACCGATACGCTGCCCGGCGTGCCGTATCAAATTTTGCCGCTAAAAAGCGATCAAAAAACCCATGGCTTGTTGATTGTTGAACCGGCGAATCTTCGTCAGTTAATGATCCCGGAGCAGCAGCGCCTGCTGGAAACTTTCACCCTGCTGGTCGCCAGCGCGCTGGAGCGCCAGGCATTAGCCACCAGCGAGGAGCAGGCGCGGCTTGCCAGCGAGCGTGAAAGCATTCGCAACTCGTTGCTGGCTGCACTGTCTCACGATCTGCGCACGCCGCTGACCGTGCTGTTTGGTCAGGCGGAGATCCTGACGCTGGATCTGGCGAGCGAAGGTTCAGCACATGCGCCGCAAGCCAACGAAATCCGCCAGCATGTGCTGAATACCACGCGGCTGGTGAACAATTTGCTGGATATGGCGCGCATCCAGTCTGGCGGCTTTAACCTGAAAAAAGAGTGGCTGACCCTCGAAGAGGTGATTGGCAGTGCGTTGCGAACGCTGGAGCCAGGGCTTGGCGGCCAGCATATTGCGCTCGACCTGCCCGACCCACTGATGCTGGTGCATGTGGACGGCCCGTTGTTTGAGCGCGTGCTGATTAATCTGCTGGAAAATGCGGTGAAATATGCCGGGCATCGCGCCGAAATCGGCATTACCGCGCACAGCACACCGGACCAGTTAACGCTGGATGTATGGGATAACGGGCCGGGGATCCCCGCAGGTCAGGAAGCGGCGATTTTCGATAAATTCGCCCGCGGTACTAAAGAGTCAGCCATTCCCGGCGTTGGGCTGGGGCTGGCGATTTGCCAGGCGATTGTCGAGGTGCATGGCGGCACCATCGCCGCCCGTAACCGCCCACAAGGCGGCGCGCTGTTTTGTGTTACACTTCCACGGGAAACACCGCCGCAACTGGATGAATTACCTGAGGATCTGTGATCAACGTTCTGATTGTTGAAGATGAACAAGCTATCCGCCGTTTTCTGCGTACCGCGCTGGAAGCCGAGGGGCTGCGCGTCCATGAAGCAGAAACATTACAGCGTGGGTTAATTGAAGCCGCCACCCGCAAACCGGACCTGGTGATCCTCGATTTGGGGCTACCGGATGGTGACGGGCTCGACTTTATCCGTGACCTGCGCCAGTGGAGCAAGATGCCGGTGATTGTGCTCTCTGCGCGTACAGAAGAGAGTGACAAAATCGCCGCGCTGGATGCGGGTGCCGACGATTATCTCAGCAAGCCGTTTGGCATTGGCGAATTGCAGGCGCGCCTGCGCGTCGCACTGCGCCGCCATGCCGCAGCTACCCCCGATGAGCCGGTGGTGACGTTTTCGGATATCCGTGTCGATCTGGCTAACCGCCGGATTCAGCGCGGTGATGAAGAGCTTCATCTCACGCCGATTGAGTTTCGCCTGCTGGCGGTGCTGCTCAATAACCACGGGAAAGTCCTGACGCAGCGCCAGCTGCTTAGCCAGGTCTGGGGCCCTAATGCCGTGGAACACAGCCATTACTTGCGTATTTATATGGGGCATCTGCGGCAAAAGCTGGAGGTCGATCCGGCGCGCCCTCGCCATTTACTGACGGAAACAGGTATCGGCTACCGGTTTATGCTCTGACGGCGTATCCTTCTGATTTTTGGGAGGGTAATCATGAGTGCCTGGTTAATTTATGCCTTGTTGTCGGCGCTGACCGCTGCGCTGGTCGCCATTTTCGGCAAAATCGGTTTACAACATCTTGATGCTAATACCGCTACCGCCATCCGCGCGGTGGTGATGGCAATTTTTCTGGTCGGCGTGGTGGTGGTTCAGGGCAAGCTGTCGCTGATTTCGACGGTTTTCGCCGATAAAAAAGCGCTGCTGTTTGTGGTACTAAGCGGCGTGGCAGGAGCCCTGTCGTGGCTGTTCTACTTTATGGCGATCAAAACCGGGAATGTGTCGCGCGTGGCGCCGATTGATAAGCTCAGCGTGGTGTTTGCAGTGATTCTGGCGGTAGTGCTGTTTGGCGAGAAGGTTTCTCTGATTTCTGGCGCGGGTGTCGCGCTGATCACTGCCGGGGCGCTGATGGTGGCGCTGGGGTAATCGCTAACAGGCAGTAAAAAGGCTCCCGAGGGAGCCTTTTCTTTTCAGCACTTAGGCGTTTTTTAGCACTTCGCTGACAATCTCTACCGCTTCTTTTTCGATCTGCTTACGGTGTTCAGCACCGAGGAAGCTTTCACAGTAGATTTTGTAGGCATCTTCAGTGCCTGACGGACGCGCGGCGAACCAGCCGTTGTCGGTCATCACTTTCAACCCGCCAATCGATGCGCCGTTGCCCGGTGCCGCAGTAAGACGCGCGGTGATCGGATCACCAGCGAGCGTGCTGGCGCTAACCATTTCCGGGGAAAGTTTAGACAGTGCCGCTTTCTGTGCGGAAGAGGCAGAAGCCTGCAAACGGTTGTAGCTCGGCGCACCGAAACGTTCTGCCAGCTCATCGTAGTGCTGCTGCGGGTTTTTCCCGGTGACGGCGGTGATTTCCGCAGCCAGCAGACACATGATGATACCGTCTTTATCCGTTGACCACGGTGTGCCGTCGAAACGCAGGAAAGAAGCCCCCGCGCTCTCTTCACCGCCGAAGCCGAAGCTGCCATCGTGCAGGCCATCAACAAACCATTTAAAGCCGACCGGCACTTCCACCAGCTTACGGCCCAGGTCATTCACCACGCGGTCGATCATCGCAGACGAAACCAGCGTTTTACCAACAGCAACCTCTTTGCCCCACTGCGGACGGTGCTGGAACAGGTAATTTATCGCCACTGCCAGGTAGTGGTTCGGGTTCATCAGGCCAGCCGGTGTAACAATGCCGTGACGGTCGTAGTCCGGATCGTTGGCGAAGGCCAGATCAAACTTGTCACGCAGCGCCAGCAAGCCCGCCATGGCGCACTCGGAAGAGCAATCCATACGGATAACGCCATCTTTATCGAGATGCATAAAGCGGAACGTCTGATCGACCTGATCGTTAACGATGGTCAAATCCAGCTTGTAGTGCTCAGCAATGCGTTTCCAGTACTCAATACCGGAGCCACCCAGCGGGTCAACACCCAGTTTCAGACCCGCTTTCTGAATAGCCGCCATATCGACGATATCCGCCAGCCCTTCAATAAACGGCTGTACCAGATCTTTTTCCATCACATGGCCGGACGCCAGCGCGGCATCCAGCGTAATGCGTTTTACGCCTTTCAGGCCGTCTGCCAGCAGTGCGTTAGCACGATCTTCCACCACTTTGGTGGCGTTGGTGTCCGCCGGGCCGCCGTTCGGCGGGTTGTATTTGATCCCACCATCTTCCGGTGGGTTATGCGACGGCGTAATAACGATACCGTCCGCCTGCGCGCCGCCGTTTTTGTTGTGAACCAGGATAGCGTTTGAGATGGCAGGCGTCGGCGTGAAGCCATTATTTTCCTGCACGATAATGTCCACACCGTTGGCTGCCAGCACTTCCAGCACAGAGATAAACGCCGGTTCAGACAGCGCGTGGGTATCTTTACCCACATAGCACGGGCCGGTAATACCGTTTTTCGCACGCTCTTCGGCGATAGCCTGAGCGATGGCGAGGATATGTTGCTCGTTGAAGCTGTGGCGACCTGCGCTGCCACGGTGGCCGGATGTTCCGAACTTCACCGCATGTTCTGAATTTCCGACTTCCGGTTTCAGCACGTAGTACTGCGCAGTAAGCTGAGCGACGTTGATCAAATCGCCCTGTTGTGCAGGTTGCCCTGCACGCGGATGGTTAGCCATTGCCTGGTCCTTTCAATGCAAGGATTAAATTGTGCCGCAAACTTTTTCAATCAATTCCGCGGGGAACTGCATTGATTGCATGATGTGCTCGATCATGCTGCATTTACGACCCGTATTGGTGTTGGTGATGACCCAGTAAGGGGTGTTCGGCACCTGTTTCGGCTTGGTTTGATTGCCGTTTTGCAAAAGCGTTTGCTCGTTCGCGGCAAAGTATACGCGGGTGCGCCCATGCAGAGACTCGGTGGATTCCGTAAACCCTTTTTCATCCAGTAAGTAGAGTGTAGACAGCACCAGCAGGAAACGATTCACCGCCTTTTTCTGCTCGGCGTATTCATCAGACAGAAGCAGCTCGCGAACGGCACGCACTTTGTCTTTGGCGGTGTTTGTCGGTTTAACCCCTTCAACGGTGCTGACAGTACGCGTCTCTTTTACCGGCGCGAGGGAAGCGGCAGGCTGTGAGTGAGGAACGGCGGAAAATTTTAACATGCGCCGTAAAATGTCGGATGCGCTCTCGCCAATGTGCTTCGTGTGGCTGGCAATATAACTGTAGAGCTCATCATCAACTTCGATCGTTTTCATCTTAATCCAGTGCGATATCTTATCTGAATACAAGTGTTGGGATTATAAAGTGAAATCTCAACAGCGGATAGCGTCAAACCAGGATGGCGGCAAAAGTAAGAGTAATTCTTAACCTTGCGGCCGGGCGGCAGAATGTTCAACATAATAACCTAACCCGAATCAGTGAAAAAAAGAACTTTGCCATGAAATTGAATACGCGCGCGCAAACTGCGCAACATCCGCACAACAATTCTCCGATCGTCCTTGTTCACGGCCTTTTTGGTAGTCTCGATAACCTTGGCGTGCTCGCCCGTGAGCTGGTTCAGGATCACGATGTGCTGCAAGTGGATATGCGTAACCACGGTCTTTCAGCACGTGCTTCAGAAATGAACTACCCGGCAATGGCGCAGGATCTGCTGGATACGCTGGACGCTCATCAGCTCGACAAAGCGACCTTTATTGGCCACTCCATGGGCGGTAAAGCCGTGATGGCGTTAACAGCGCTCGCGCCGGAGCGTATTGATCAACTGGTGGCGATTGATATTGCACCTGTGGATTACCAGGTGCGCCGCCATGACGAAATTTTTGCCGCCATCAACGCGGTCAGTGATGCAGAAGCATCCACTCGCCAGCAAGCTGCAACCCTGATGCGTGAACATATAAATGAAGAAGGTGTCATTCAGTTCCTGCTGAAATCCTTTGTCGACGGCGCGTGGCGTTTCAACGTGCCGGTGTTATGGGAGCAATACCCGCATATTGTCGGCTGGGAAACGGTTCCGGCATGGCATAAACCAGCCCTGTTTGTTCGCGGTGGAAACTCTCCTTACGTCACTGAAGCCTACCGTGACGCGCTGCTGGCACAGTTCCCACAAGCGCGTGCGCATGTGATTGCCGGAGCCGGCCATTGGGTTCATGCCGAGAAACCCGACGCGGTTTTGCGCGCTATCCGTCGTTATCTCGCTGAAAAGACGAATTGATTAAAAAGGCGGCGACTGGTCGTTTCAACGCGCCCGGTCGTTGGCGTGTCCGTTGTGCTGATGTATGATGGCGCGCTATTCAGCCCGGGCGCGCCGCCCGATTGCTTGTTTTTCCCGTAGTATGCTTAGACCATGGCTAAAGAACAAACGGACCGTACGACACTAGATCTGTTCGCGAATGAGCGTCGCCCGGGACGGCCGAAGACAAACCCGCTCTCGCGCGATGAACAGTTGCGCATCAACAAACGCAATCAGCTAAAACGCGATAAAGTTCGTGGGCTTAAGCGTGTCGAATTAAAACTCAACGTGGAAGCCGTCGATGCGTTAAACGAGCTGGCGGAAGCGCGTGATATGAGCCGCAGCGAGCTTATCGAAGAGATGCTGCTGGCGCAGCTGAAGGCATTGCGCGTCTAGCGAATCCTCCGAAACAACATCGAAATAACACTTTCATGTGTCATACAGTGCAGTCCGACGCGATAGCAGTTTCCGCGTGCTTCCCTGTTCTGCTATGATTGCCCTTATCTGTGGGCGTAGCGCCACCACCATACTCATTAAGTTTCAAGAGGTTATTTTACTCATGGCAATTACAGGCATTTTCTTCGGCAGCGACACCGGCAACACCGAAAACATCGCGAAAATGATTCAGAGTCAGCTTGGTAAAGACGTTGCCGACGTACATGACATTGCCAAGAGCAGCAAAGAAGATATCGAAGGGTATGACATTCTGTTGCTCGGCATTCCTACCTGGTACTATGGTGAAGCGCAGTGCGACTGGGATGACTTTTTCCCGACGCTGGAAGAGATCGACTTTAACGGTAAATTAGTTGCGCTTTTCGGCTGTGGCGACCAGGAAGATTACGCGGAATATTTCTGCGATGCGCTGGGCACCATTCGCGATATCATCGAACCGCGCGGCGCGACCATCGTTGGTCACTGGCCGACTGCGGGCTACCATTTTGAAGCCTCTAAAGGTCTCGCGGACGACGACCACTTCGTTGGCCTGGCGATTGATGAAGACCGTCAACCCGAGATGACCTCAGAACGCGTACAGAAATGGGTAAAACAGGTTCGCGAAGAGCTGCACCTGGACGATATCATTAACGCCTGATTTTTTACGGCGTAATCTGTGGGTTACGCCGTATTGATAGATAAAAGCAATGGAAATAATTGCTACAAATTTTTAACTTTTTTCTCCATCGCTGTACAATGAGCCCTGCTAAACTGGGTGCCGTCGTAAAGGACTTTGCTGGCGACACCACGTTTTATAAGCTTACTTTACTTGAGGGCTTGCAGTTTTCATCCAGCCATGGCAGTTCTATAATGAGACGCATTACCCCAGGTGCATTCCTTATAACTTCCGCTAAGGAAGTGAATCGTATAGCAACAGGACAGATTCCGCATGACTGACAACAATACCGCATTAAAGAAGGCCGGCCTGAAAGTCACGCTTCCTCGGTTAAAAATCCTTGAAGTGCTTCAGGAACCGGATAACCATCATGTCAGTGCGGAAGATTTATACAAACGACTGATCGACATGGGCGAAGAGATCGGGCTGGCAACGGTTTACCGTGTACTGAACCAGTTTGATGACGCCGGGATTGTGACCCGTCATAACTTCGAAGGCGGCAAGTCCGTTTTTGAACTGACTCAGCAACACCACCACGATCACCTGATCTGCCTCGATTGCGGCAAGGTGATTGAATTCAGTGATGACTCCATTGAAGCGCGTCAGCGTGAAATCGCCGCGAAACACGGCATTCGCCTGACTAACCACAGTCTTTACCTTTACGGCCACTGCGCCGAAGGTGACTGCCGCGAAGATGAACACGCGCACGACGCGAAATAACAGCTTTTGAAGCCTAAAAAGCCAACCTGACGGTTGGCTTTTTTTTGCCTGCAATACCGGCTCTGTAAGAAAAAAACCCGGCAAGCTCGCGCCGCCGGGTTTAATCACTGCCTAAAATTACGCTTTTACGCTGTCGACACGGCTAAAGCGTTTGCCGTCCGGGCTGGCAGTGCGCACCTGCACTTCCCCGCTCACTTGCGAACGCGCTTTATCATCATAGCGCTGCCAGTTTTTGCCGCCGTCGGTTGAAAACTCAACCACCATGCCTGGGAAGCTGGTATTGGCTTCAAGTTTCCCACCCACCACGCGCGCGCCCGGTACTGGCAGGCGGTAATGAACACCAGCCTTATCCAGTTTCGCCAGTTCGCGATGACCTAACAGGTTCGCAAAGCGTTGCCAGTCACGTTCCAGCGCTTTCACATCCACCAGATGTGTCACGCCGCCTTTGTATTCACGTCCGGCTTTGTAATCCTGCTCCCAGCTAGCGCGGTGCCATGCACGTTCAGCCACCGAAACCATACGCGGATAGATCATGTACTCCATCTGGTTATCGGTGCGCACCACCTCGCTCCACAGCTGCGCGGAAAGGCCATACGCGCCCGGCCACGGTTTGTCGGACTTCGCGCTAAACGGGTTGCCATCGCGATCGAGCGAGGTTTCCGCGTTCTGCGGCATGTTGTCCGGGGCGAAGCTGAAAATCTTACGTTCATCGCTAAAACGCGTGCCCCAGTAGTAGCCGCTTTCCGCCGGGTTGACCTCATTCGGGAAGTCGAGATACACGTAATCAGGATTGGAGACGACAACACGGAAGCCTTTGTTCGCCCAGTCATTCACCGAGTCAAAACCGCCCCAGTAGAGCGTATCCCAGAAGTTAACATTGACGTGATCGGTGGCGAACACCGACGCGTCTTTGGCATCTTTCAAACCGTCCTGCCACGCCTGCATTGTGCCGATACCGTGCGCTTTCACCAGCTTGCTGACTTCCACGCCGAAATAGCTGGAGAGATGTTCAACATCGGTAACTTTGCCCTCTTTGATCATCGCCTGGCAGGCTTGCGATTTCGCCCACGGCTTATCCTGATTGCTCTGATCGATAATGCCTTTGCCCGCTTCCGGTTTTTTCTGATCCGTATAACCTGCGCCAAGATAGATGTTTTTCGCTTCGTCACCGCCAAAATGCCAGGTATTCAGCGGCAGTCCGGCTTCTTTATGCATCTGCTGGATTTCGCCAATCACTTTGTCCACAAAGTTACGCGACGAATCAAGGCACGGATTGAGATAGCTGGTACGGTTATAGAACTGCACACCGGTGGTATTCGAGGTGTCAGTAGGATCCAGCAGGCGATATTGCTGCGCCTCTTTCTCTTTGCCCGCATTCATCAGACGCTCGTATCGCGCTTCCATTGAGATCACCGCAGCACGTGCATGGGCAGGCATATCGATTTCCGGGATCACTTCAATTTGTCGCGCTTTGGCATATTTGAGGATCTCGATGTAATCCGCACGGCTAAAGTGGCCGCTGCCGTTGTTATTGCTGTCCGGCCCGGAGCCCAGCTGTGGCAACAGGCACGTTTTCTCACTCAAATCATGACAACGTTTGCTGCCGATATCGGTCAATTCCGGCAGGCCAGGGATCTCAATGCGCCAGCCTTCATCATCCGTTAGATGGAAATGGAATTTGTTCAGTTTGTACGCCGACATCTGATCCAACAGGCGCAGCACCGCCGCTTTACTGTGGAAGTTGCGACCGACATCCAACTGAATGCCGCGATAGTCAAAACGCGGCGCATCTTTCGCCTCAAGCGTGGCGATCTTCATCTCGCCCTTGGCAGGAACGAGTGACAGCAGCGATTGCAGACCGTAGAACACGCCCGCTTGATCGTAGCCGGTCACTACGGTTTCTTTCGCGCCAATGTGTAACTGGTAAGCGCCAGAAACCGCCTCGTCGCCGCTAAAGGCGTTGCTGGCAATTTCAGTCCGCAGCGGATAACTGCCCTCTTTCACCCCCAGCAAGGCAAAACGCGATTTCACCGCCTCTTGTGCATCGGCACCGAGTGCTGAGAGATCCAGCTTCACGCCCTTACTCAGATCGACATCCTGCCCGTGGATGTTAACGTGCTGCGGCGTTGGCACAATCTGGCCACGCAGCGACGCGAGATTGAGCGTTTTCACATCGCTATTTTTCTCAAAGCGCGCCTCGGCAGTCATCAGGATATTTTTGTCGTCCGGCGTACGTTTCCACTGGTTATCAAGCGGCGTAACGAAGCGGGATAAATCTTCCGTATCCGTATTGGCAATCACTTTCGCCGTCGCGCCGTCGGCGGTGACGTACCAGCGCGGCAACACATCGGTGATAAACAACTGCCAGTATTCATTGATAATCGGGATCTCTATCGCCTGCTTCGCCGGGAAACCGGTAAATTTGCCGGTCGGCTCCAGCTTATGCAAGTCGCCCATAATGTGGGTCACTTTGAACTGATCGTTTGCTACCTCCAGCACCGGGCGAATGCTGTGAAAATAGATGGCCCACGCGTTGTCGTTTACCGCGTCGCCATTATTGGTCAGGGTGAGCACCGCTTTGTTGCAGGAGGCCCAATCCGCGCCGAGCTTCGCGCAGTCAACACCATGTTGCCCGGCGAAATTATCTTTCACCGCATAGTTAAGATGAAACTGGCTGATAGCATCAACGGTACTCTGATTCGCCAGCGCCGCAGTGCTGCCCAGCATCGCCAGTACGGCACTGGCGAGCATACTTAAACGAACTGTTTTCATTACGTATTCCTTGTAGTTTGCCGGGCCGAACCCGGCATGCGCTCATCAGAAAATGGTAAACGGTGCGATAACCATAAACTTCACATCGCGCTCATCCTGGAAGATGTTGCCATAACCGCCGCTGTAGCTCGGGATGTCGGAATGGTTGTCGTACTGGGTGAAGTGCAATTTGAACATCGTGCCTTTCGCACGCCCTTCCTGCAGAGTGTAAATCGCATCGAGGCTGTAAGAAGACTCTTTCAGGCGATAGTTCGGATCGTAATAGGCATCTGGCGTTGCCATATCTGCGGGTTTCGCATCCCAGGCGTAAGCGTAAGACGCACCCACCGTCCAGCCCGGCAGGTTCCAGTTTTTCAGGTCGTACATCGCACCGAAGAACACCGCTTTTTCACCGTTGGCGTTGAAGTCAGAGCGGTTATCCCACCAGATATCCAGCCGACCGTTGGATGAAGCATACGTCGGCGTCATACGTTGCAGGAAGTAGCCCTGCTGACCATCGGCTTTTACCCACGTGCCTTCCAGACGCAGATCGACCTGACCGACTTTGTAGCCAAATGTCAGCGCTTGCAGCCATGCAGTGCCGTCATAAATATCGTTTACGCCGCCATTACTCACTTTGTCGCGCGTGCCGTAGAACTGATAACTGGTGCTCAGCGGGCTGCCCGCAATATCGAATTTGTAGCTGGCTTTGGCAAAATATTGATCGACATAGCCCTGAGCCTGCCCAAACGCCGCTTCCAGGATCAGATCGTTTTTGAAGTCATACTTCGCACCAACCGAATGCAGGTAATCAACCTTGGTCTTTTTATCGTTTTGATAGAACTTGTCCATCTCGATATGCCACGGCGATTTGTACTCGTTGGTCCACATGTAAGAGAAACTCAACGCCCCGGCATCGCCGTAATCAAAATTCGCCCCGGCTTCAGCGCCCTGATAAGTACCGGGCATAAAGCTCCAGTGCGGGGCTAACAGCGTCTGGCCGGTTGGCTGGATGTAACCCGCGCGCGCCCATACCGGGCCATATTTAAATTTCGCTGCGGCTTTATACAGGCTGACCCCGCTCTTATCACCTGACCAGTCTTCTTTGTAGGCTTTATTACTGGAGGAGAAAGCGATTTCGTTCGGGTGCGCGCTGTCGCCGTTTTCCGCCATCTCGATGGCGGTGAAGGCCGCAATATCCAGCCCAAACATATCGGCGGCATAACCAGACTGGAAATCCAGGTTCGCGTTCCATGTCGAATGGGAAAGGTTGGTTTTGTATTTATCTTCCAGAACATCTTTGCGGTCACGTTCACGCTGCCAGTAATAGATACCGCCCGTGAGCGTGGAATCATCGATAAAGCCTGCTGCATGAGCCTGTGGAGAGACAACCCAGCCCGACATTGCTGTGACACCGGCGATTGCCAGCGCCAGCGTACTACGTTTGCCACTAAACGTACGCATGTGTGATTCCTTCTAGACGTATTAAAAAATCGCCGGAGATGACGAAAAAAGGTCAAATAGTTTAGGTAGTTACGAAAACCCCCGAATGCACTACCGGCTTAAGACTATTTTTCGCGACGCGAATTATCAATGTTTTTTAGCGGCAAAATGACAGGATTATGACGAAGAGCACATATTAAGTAGCGTTTTGAAACATGTTACACAAAACAGGAAAACAACAAATAAAAACCGGAAAAACAAAGTGATTAATACTAATTGATAGCGATTACACAATAAAATCGACTTTTAAAACCACGAAAATGATTTCCGGGCGTTCAATAAGCGCATCAATGAGAAGACATATTAATTCGCGACGCGAATGTATATAAAGTGTAACAACCTAACGGATAAGCAAAAAAAAGCGCCGCTGAAAGCGACGCTTTAAACTAATTGTTTCTGGTTGACTTACTTAGTCACCGATTTTCGCCCAGGTATCGCGCAGACCCACGGTGCGGTTGAAGACCAGTTTGGAAGCGGTTGCATAACGGCTATCGAGGCAGAAGTAACCTTCACGTTCGAACTGGTAAGCTTTGCCCGCTTCTGCTTCTTTCAATGACGGTTCGGCGTAGCCTTGCTTGATCACCAGCGATTCCGGGTTGATGGTTGCCAGGAAATCTTCTGCAGCCCCCGGATTCGGTACGCTGAACAGACGATCATAAAGGCGGATCTCAACCGGCAGCGCATGTTGTGCGCTCACCCAGTGAATAACCCCTTTCACTTTGCGGCCATCGGCCGGATCTTTGCTCAGCGTGTCCGCATCGTAAGAACAGAAAATAGTGGTGATGTTGCCGTCGGCATCTTTCTCCACGCGTTCTGCTTTGATGACGTAAGCGTTACGCAGGCGAACCTCTTTACCCAGTACCAGACGTTTGTACTGTTTGTTGGCTTCTTCGCGGAAATCGGCGCGATCTATCCAGATTTCACCGCTAAACGGCACGTCACGCGTCCCCATTTCCGGCTTATTCGGATGGTTCGGCATGCTGACGATTTCGCTGCCGCCCTGCGGGTAATTTTCGATAACCAGTTTCACCGGATCGATAACCGCCATTGCACGCGGTGCGTTTTCGTTCAGATCTTCACGAATGCAGGACTCCAGAGACGCCATCTCAATGGTGTTGTCCTGTTTGGTGACGCCGATACGTTTGCAGAACTCACGGATAGAGCCAGCGGTGTAACCACGGCGGCGCAACCCGGAGATGGTCGGCATACGCGGATCGTCCCAGCCTTCAACATGCTTGTCAGTGACCAGCAGGTTCAGCTTGCGCTTGGACATCACTGTGTATTCCAGATTCAGGCGCGAAAACTCGTACTGCCGCGGGTGAACCGGAATAGTGATGTTATCCAGCACCCAGTCATACAGGCGGCGGTTATCCTGGAATTCCAGCGTACACAGTGAATGAGTAATGCCTTCCAGCGCATCGCTGATGCAGTGGGTAAAGTCGTACATCGGGTAGATGCACCACTTGTTACCGGTCTGGTGATGTTCAGCAAATTTAATGCGGTACAGCACTGGATCGCGCATCACGATAAACGGCGACGCCATATCGATCTTCGCGCGCAGGCACGCTTTACCCTCTTCGAAGCCACCCGCACGCATTTTTTCAAACAGCGCCAGGTTCTCTTCCACGCTGCGATCGCGATACGGGCTGTTTTTACCCGGTGCCGTCAGCGTGCCGCGATATTCGCGGATCTCATCAGCGGAAAGCTCGTCAACGTAGGCCAGGCCTTTGTTGATAAGCTCAATCGCGTATTCGTACAGCTTGTCGAAATAATCCGAGGAGTAGCAGATATCGCCAGACCAGTGAAAGCCCAACCATTGCACGTCGTTCTTAATAGATTCAACGTATTCGATGTCTTCTTTTGCAGGGTTTGTGTCATCGAAACGCAGGTTGCACTGCCCCTGGTAATCTTGCGCGATACCAAAGTTCAGGCAGATCGATTTCGCGTGGCCAATGTGCAAATAACCATTCGGCTCCGGCGGAAAACGGGTATGGACGGTGGTGTGCTTACCACTGGCCAGATCTTCATCAATGATCTGGCGAATAAAGTTAGTCGGGCGGACTTCTGCCTCACTCATCACAGGTTCCTCAAGGCGTAAACAACGTATAACGGCATATGATCTAATAAGAGGACGCAGGAAACAACCTTTACTTATACAAATCACTGATGCCCGGGAGAAAGGTATTCAGCTACGTCCTGCGCTTGTCGGCAGCGTAAATCTTGCGTGGTCGGTTTAAGGATGACCGGGCTCTCAATCTCATCACCCTGTCCGTTTTGCGGAACATAACCCGGCGCTTCTATACACCAGCCCCACGAGTAGAAATTCGTCCCGTGCAAAAAGAAAATCATATTTTCCCACTGGGATTTTTTCTCCACGTCAATATGCCCTCGCCGGTCAGCACGAAACGCTTCCGGCGGCGGATAGTACCCCGGCGGTGAACGCCCGGTGCTCACCCACATCATTGCCGTTGAGATTGGTTCTCCAGCCGCATTACGCACATCCACTTCATAGTGTGGGCGCAGCGTGGCGTAACGTGGAATACAGCCGCTTAACATCAGTGCGATACAGAACGCGCAAATTATCCTTTTCATCATCCTCCCCCTAATAAAAGCGACATCAGTATGGCACTGATTAAATGCAAGGCAAAAAAAAGCGGCGGAGGATATTCCCCCGCCGCTTAAGGCATGAAAGCTTACTCAGGAGCCATTAGCCTTTAATTTCAAACAGCGGAGTCTGACCAGCAACCACCGCGCCCTGCGCCTTGATAACCAGGCCGCTAAAGTCGTCGATATTGCTGACCACCACCGGGCTAATCATTGAACGAGCATTGGCGTTGAGGTATTCCAGATCCATTTCGAGGATCGGCTGCCCCGCCACCACTTCCGCGCCTTCTTCAACCAGGCGAGTAAAGCCCTGGCCGCCCAGCGCAACGGTATCAATGCCCATATGGACAACGATTTCCGCGCCTTTCTCGGTTTCCAGGCAGAACGCGTGGTTAGTGTTGAAGATTTTCACGATGGTACCCGCCGCCGGAGAAACCACGATTTTATCCGTCGGTTTCACCGCCACGCCGTCACCCACTGCTTTGCTGGCAAAGGCTTCATCCGGCACTTGATCCAGCGCCACCAGTTCACCGGTTACAGGCGATACCAACTCAGCGATGGTTGTCGCGTTCGGTACCGCCTGCGGCTTTACCGCTGCCGCCGGAGCCGCTGCGGGCGCAGCATTACCTGCCGCCGGGACATCGCCTGCCGTTCTCATTGCATCGGCAATTTTTTCCGCCACGAAACCAACGATAATCTGCACGCCGGTTTTGTTCAGACGAATAACACCGGAGGCACCAAGACGTTTCGCCATAGATTCGTTCACCAGCGAAGAGTCTTTCACCGTTAAACGCAGACGAGTGATACAGGCGTCAATGCCGGTCAGGTTAGAAGACCCCCCAATCGCGGCGATGTACTGACGCGCCAGGCCACTCACATCCTGCTCAGTGTTACCGCTGACATTCATATCCTGACCATCCGCTTCATCGCCGGCAACAGCCAGTTCGCGACCCGGAGTCAGCATGTTGAACCTGGTGATAGCGAAACGGAAAACCACGTAATAGATAACGAAGAACACCAGACCTTGCGGGATCAGCATCCACCACTGGGTTGCCAGCGGGTTACGCGAGGAGAGCACCATATCCACCAGACCGGCGCTGAAGCCGAAACCGGCAATCCAGTGCATGCTGGCGGCGATAAATACGGAGATCCCCGTCAGCACGGCATGGATCACATACAGTACCGGCGCAACGAACATAAAGGAGAATTCCAGCGGTTCGGTGATACCGGTAAAGAACGAGGCAAACGCGCCCGCCATCATGATCCCCAGAACTTTGGCTTTATTTTCCGGACGTGCGCAGTGGTAAATCGCCAGCGCCGCGCCCGGCAGACCGAACATCATGATCGGGAAGAAGCCTGCCTGGTAACGACCAGTGATACCGACCACCGCTTTACCGGCTTCGATAGACTGTGCGCCACCAAGGAAGTTAGGAATATCGTTAATACCCGCTACGTCAAACCAGAACACAGAGTTGAGCGCGTGGTGCAAACCGACCGGAATTAACAGGCGGTTAAAGAAGGCGTAAACGCCTGCACCCACGGAGCCGAGTTTCTGAATGCTCTCACCAAATTCCACCAGACCGCTAAACACGACCGGCCAGATATACATCATGATGAAAGCAACCACGATCATCACAAACGAGGTGAGGATCGGCACCAGACGGCGGCCGCTAAAGAAGGAGAGCGCTTTCGGCAGCTCAACGCTGCTAAAGCGGTTATACAGTTCAGCAGCAATAATCCCCACCAGAATACCGACGAACTGGTTTTTGATTTTGCCAAACGCGGCCGGAACTTGATCCGCCGGGATTTTTTGGATCATGGCCACTGCTGCCGGTGAACAGAGCGTGGTCAGAACCAGGAAGCCGACAAAGCCAGCCAGCGCAGCGGCACCATCTTTGTCTTTTGACATACCGTAAGCGACACCCACCGCGAACAGCACGCCCATATTGTCGATAATGGCGGAGCCGGACTGGATGAAAAACGCCGCCAGTGCGTTTTGACCACCCCAGCCGACCGGGTCAATCCAGTACCCGACGCCCATCAGAATTGCCGCCGCAGGCAGCGTGGCGACAGGCACCATTAGCGCGCGGCCGATCTTTTGCAGATAACCTAGAATACTCACTTTTATTCCCCCTATGAACCCGATGAGAGCTCACTGAAACAGTCGTTTTTTATTGTGTCACTAACCCTGAAATCACGGCTATTTTCTCACTACCTGACAGAGTGTGTGAAAAATTAATTCGCCTCGCAAATTAAAAGCGTATTTTCTGTGATTAAAATCACTAAGTATCGTCAATCACCCTCCCAATCACTGGCAAACAGGCAAAACTTATTTTATGATTAAAAATATTAGGACGGATTGCTCCCTTCTCTCTGTCGCGAACCAGGTTACGCTTAACGCTGAGTTAGCACGCATTCCGCCAACTTTCTTCATTTAACTTTTGAGGTGAACAATGAGACTGATTCCCCTGGCGACAGCTGAACAAGTCGGCAAATGGGCAGCCCGCCATATCGTCAATCGTATCAATGCGTTCAAACCGACCGCAGACCGTCCGTTTATTCTCGGCTTACCGACCGGTGGAACCCCGCTCACCGCGTACAAAGCGTTAGTTGAGATGCACAAAGCAGGCCAGGTCAGTTTCCAGCATGTTGTCACCTTCAACATGGATGAGTATGTCGGCTTGCCGAAAGATCACCCGGAAAGCTACCACAGCTTTATGCACCGCAATTTCTTCGATCACGTTGATATCCCGGCTGAAAATATTAACCTGCTCGATGGCAACGCGCCGGATATTGACGCAGAATGTCGCCGTTATGAAGAAAAAATCCGTTCTTACGGCAAAATTCACCTGTTTATGGGTGGCGTAGGTAACGATGGGCACATCGCGTTTAACGAACCGGCATCTTCGCTGGCCTCGCGCACCCGTATTAAAACCCTGACCCATGACACCCGCGTGGCGAACTCTCGCTTCTTTGACGGCGACGTTAATCAGGTGCCGAAATACGCACTGACCGTGGGCGTGGGCACGTTGCTGGATGCAGAAGAAGTGATGATCCTGGTGCTCGGTGGCGTAAAAGCGCAGGCGCTGCAAGCGGCGGTTGAAGGCAACGTTAACCACATGTGGACCATCAGCTGCCTGCAGTTACATCCGAAAGCCGTCATCGTCTGCGACGAACCGTCCACGATGGAGCTGAAAGTGAAAACGTTGAAATACTTCAACGAGTTAGAAGCGGAAAACATTAAAGGTCTGTAAATCAGTTCCCGCTCCGCGAGGCGGATCCTGCGGAGCGGTATACCTAGTTAATCGGGGGTCGTTATGTATGCTTTAACCCAGGGCCGAATCTACACCGGCCATGAAATTCTGGATGACCATGCGTTGGTCATCGCCAATGGTCTGATTGAACGCCTTTGTCCGCTGGCTGAGCTGCCAACAGGAATTGAACAACGCTCGCTGAATGGTGCCACCCTTGCCCCCGGTTTTATCGACGTGCAGCTCAACGGCTGTGGCGGCGTACAGTTTAACGACACCGCAGAAGCCGTTAGCGTAAAAACACTGGAAATCATGCAGCAGGCGAATGAGAAATCCGGCTGCACCAGCTTCCTGCCGACGCTGATTACCACCAGCGACGAATTAATGAAACAGGGCGTGCAGGTGATGCGCGATTACCTGGCTAAATACCCGCATCAGGCGCTGGGCCTTCATCTGGAAGGGCCGTGGCTGAATATTGTTAAAAAAGGCACGCACAACCCGGAATTCGTGCGTAAACCGGATCCGGCGTTAGTCGACTTCCTGTGCCAGAACGCCGATGTGATCACCAAAGTTACGCTGGCCCCGGAAATGGCGGGCACCGAAGTGATTCGCCAGTTAGCAAACGCAGGCATCGTGGTTTCTGCCGGTCACTCCAATGCCACGCTGAAAGAAGCAAAAGCCGGTTTCCGCGCCGGGATCACGTTCGCCACACATTTATATAATGCCATGCCGTACATCACCGGCCGTGAACCAGGTCTGGCAGGCGCAGTGCTTGATGACACAGACGTTTACTGCGGCGTGATTGCAGATGGCCTGCATGTCGATTACGTTAATATCCGTAATGCTAAGCGATTGAAAGGCGACAAACTTTGCCTGGTAACTGACGCGACAGCGCCAGCGGGGGCGAATATTGAGCAGTTCATTTTTGCTGGCAAAACAATATACTACCGTAATGGACTGTGCGTGGACGAAAACGGAACGCTGAGCGGTTCCTCCCTGACGATGATCGAAGGGGTGCGAAATCTGGTGGAGCATGTCGGCATTGCGCTGGATGAAGCGCTGCGTATGGCAACACTCTACCCCGCTCGCGCCATTGGCGTTGACGAAAAGCTGGGAAGTCTCGCTGCGGGGAAAGTGGCGAACCTGACGGCGTTCACGCGCGATTATAAAATCATCAAGACCATCGTTAATGGCAACGAGGTCGTCACTGCATAAAGAGACGGTATGACATCAGGCGGACAAGCTCAAATCGGTAACGTTGACCTCGTAAAGCAGCTTAACAGCGCGGCGGTTTACCGCCTGATTGACCAACACGGCCCCATTTCGCGCATTCAAATTGCCGAACAAAGCCAGCTAGCTCCCGCCAGCGTGACAAAAATCACGCGCCAGCTTATCGAACGCGGGCTCATCAAAGAAGTCGATCAGCAGGCCTCCACCGGAGGCCGCCGCGCTATCTCTATTGTTACCGAAACCCGCAATTTCCAGGCTATCGGTGTGCGCCTCGGGCGTTACGACACCACACTGACGTTGTACGATTTGAGCAGCAAAGTGTTGGCGGAAGAGCATTACCCGCTTCCCGAACGAACCCAGGAAACGCTTGAACATGCGCTGCTCAATACCATCAGCCACTTTATTGAAACCAGCCAACGCAAAATCCGCGAACTGATTGCGATTTCCGTGATTCTGCCGGGTCTGGTAGACCCGGAAAGCGGTGTCATTCGCTATATGCCACATATTCAGGTTGAAAACTGGGCGCTGGTGGAAGCCCTGGAAGAACGATTCAAATTGACCTGTTTTGTCGGGCATGACATTCGCAGCCTGGCGTTGGCCGAGCACTATTTTGGAGCAAGCCAGGATTGTGAAGACTCCATTCTGGTGCGTGTGCACCGTGGGACGGGCGCCGGAATTATCTCTAACGGGCGCATTTTTATCGGCCGTAACGGTAACGTCGGCGAAATTGGACACGTGCAAGTCGAGCCGCTGGGCGAACGCTGTCACTGCGGCAACTTTGGCTGTCTGGAAACTATCGCCGCCAATGCCGCGATAGAGCACCGCGTTCGTCACCTGTTGGAACAGGGCTACCAGAGTCGCCTGACGCTGGAAGATTGCTCGATCAAAACCATCTGTAAAGCCGCCAATAAAGGCGATGCGCTGGCCTGTGAAGTGATTGAATATGTTGGTCGCCATTTGGGTAAAACCATCGCCATTGCCATAAACCTGTTTAACCCGCAGAAAGTGGTGATCGCCGGGGAAATTGTCGAAGCAGAAAAAGTGCTGCTCCCGGCCATTGAGGCGTGCATTAACACTCAGGCGTTAAAAGCGTTTCGCAAAAACTTGCCGGTGGTACCTTCCGCGCTGGATCACCGCTCGGCGATCGGCGCGTTTGCGCTGGTGAAACGCGCTATGCTGAACGGTCTGCTGCTGCAACGTTTGCTGGAAAACTGACAGCATCTATCGTTAATACTTATTTTTTTATCCGGACAGTCCATGACCATTCAGAATGTAATCTGTGATATTGACGGCGTGCTGATGCACGACAACGTTGCCGTACCGGGTGCTGCTGAGTTCATCACCCGCATCCTTGAAAAAGGCATGCCGCTGGTATTACTGACCAACTACCCTTCGCAAACCGGCCAGGATCTGGCGAACCGCTTTGTCTCTGCCGGTATTGATGTACCTGCCAGCGTCTTTTATACCTCGGCAATGGCGACCGCCGATTTCCTTAAGCGCCAGGAAGGGAAAAAAGCCTATGTGGTGGGCGAAGGCGCACTGATCCACGAGCTTTACAAAGCCGGTTTTACCATTACCGATATCAACCCGGATTTTGTCATCGTTGGCGAGACCCGTTCCTATAACTGGGAAATGATGCATAAGGCTGCGTTCTTCGTGGCGAATGGCGCGCGCTTTATCGCCACCAACCCGGACACACACGGGCGCGGATATTATCCGGCCTGCGGCGCGCTGTGCGCCGGTATCGAAAAAATTTCCGGGCGTAAACCTTTCTATGTGGGCAAACCCAGCCCGTGGATCATCCGCGCGGCACTGAATACCATGCAGGCACACTCAGAACAAACAGTGATTGTGGGTGATAACCTGCGTACCGATATCCTGGCGGGCTTTCAGGCCGGGCTTGAAACCATCCTGGTACTCTCCGGCGTATCGCGCATTGATGATATCGACAGCATGCCGTTTCGCCCGTCGTGGATTTATCCTTCGGTCGCGGAAATCGACGTTATCTAAATACCACCACGTCTTCGGGCGTGGTTTTTCATTTTTACGCCTGCCAAAAAAAACGCCATTCAATAAAAAGCGTGTTATTTTGCTGATTCATCAATAACAGTGTCTTATACATACTCATTTTTCAGCATTCAATAATCATCATTGCACTTTTTACTTTCAGCGCGGTAAAAGGCTTGCACCCTGCCCCGTTTTTGCGGCATTTTGACTGTAAGCACACAACATTACAGCTTTGCACTCAAGGTTAACGGAGAAGTCTATGTGTTCAATTTTTGGCGTACTGGATATTAAAACCGACGCGGTCGAATTACGTAAAAAAGCGCTGGAATTATCCCGACTGATGCGCCACCGCGGCCCGGACTGGTCCGGTGTTTATGCAAGTGATAAAGCCATTCTGGCGCATGAACGTCTCTCTATTGTCGACGTTAACGCCGGGGCACAGCCGCTCTACAACGAAAAGAAAACACATGCGCTGGCAGTGAACGGTGAAATTTATAACCACCAGGCGCTGCGCGCAGAATATGGCGACCGTTACGCATTCCAGACCGGTTCTGACTGCGAAGTGATCCTCGCGCTGTATCAGGAAAAAGGGCCGGAATTCCTCGACGAACTGCAAGGCATGTTCGCTTTCGCGCTGTACGACAGTGAAAAAGATGCTTACCTGATTGGCCGCGACCATATCGGTATCATTCCGCTGTACATGGGCCACGACGAACACGGCAACTTGTACGTGGCGTCAGAAATGAAAGCGCTGGTGCCGGTTTGCCGCACCATTAAAGAGTTCCCGGCAGGCAGCTACTTGTGGAGCAAAGACGGTGAAATTCGCTCTTATTATCAGCGCGACTGGTTTGACTACGATGCAGTAAAAGACAACGTGACCGACAAAGCGGAACTGCGCCAGGCGCTGGAAGACGCGGTGAAAAGCCACCTGATGTCCGATGTACCGTACGGCGTGCTGCTTTCCGGCGGTCTGGACTCTTCGGTCATTTCCGCAATCACCAAAAAATTCGCTGCCCGTCGCGTTGAAGATCAGGAGAAATCAGAAGCCTGGTGGCCGCAACTTCACTCCTTCGCTGTTGGTCTGAAAGGCGCGCCGGATCTGAAAGCGGCGCAGGAAGTCGCCAACCATCTTGGCACCGTGCACCATGAAATTCATTTCACCGTGCAGGAAGGGCTGGATGCGATTCGCGATGTGATTTACCACATTGAAACCTATGACGTGACGACAATTCGCGCCTCAACCCCGATGTATCTGATGTCGCGTAAAATCAAAGCGATGGGCATCAAAATGGTGCTATCCGGCGAAGGTTCCGATGAAGTGTTTGGCGGTTATCTCTATTTCCATAAAGCGCCAGATGCCAAAGAGTTGCATGAAGAAACCGTGCGTAAACTGCAGGCCCTGCATATGTTTGACTGCGCCCGTGCAAACAAAGCGATGTCCGCCTGGGGTGTGGAAGCGCGTGTACCGTTCCTGGATAAAAAATTCCTCGACGTGGCCATGCGTATCAATCCGGAAGACAAAATGTGCGGCAGCAACGGCAAAATGGAGAAACACATTCTGCGCGAATGTTTTGAATCCTACCTGCCGGCAAGCGTGGCATGGCGTCAAAAAGAGCAGTTCTCCGACGGCGTCGGTTATAGCTGGATCGATACGCTAAAAGAAGTCGCCGCGCAGCAGGTCACGGATCAACAACTGGCAACGGCCAGCTACCGTTTCCCGTACAATACGCCAGCATCGAAAGAAGCGTATCTGTACCGTGAAATTTTTGAAGAGCTGTTCCCGCTGGCGAGTGCCGCGGAATGCGTTCCTGGCGGTCCGTCTGTTGCCTGTTCTTCCGCAAAAGCGTTTGAATGGGACGAAGCCTTCAAAACCATGAACGATCCGTCAGGTCGCGCGGTAGGTATTCACCAGTCAGCTTATTAATAAGTAATGGTTATTCTTACAGGCCCTGCGGGGCCTGTTGTTTTTTGTGCGCTGATTTAATGAATAAAATCTATTTTCGCCCAATAAAGCGTCATGCTGTTCGCAACCTAACCAAACAGTCACATTCCGGCAATTTTCGATGAAAAAGGTATTGACGCTGTAAGGCCCAATACGCATAATGCGCCCCGCAACGCCGATAAGGTAACGCGAAAAAAGATGGCTACGTAGCTCAGCTGGTTAGAGCACAGCACTCATAATGCTGGGGTCACAGGTTCGATTCCCGTCGTAGCCACCATCTTTTTTGCGGGAGTGGCGAAATTGGTAGACGCACCAGATTTAGGTTCTGGCGCCGCAAGGTGTGCGAGTTCAAGTCTCGCCTCCCGCACCATTCCCAAGTAAGCGTTGCACGGATGGGGTATCGCCAAGCGGTAAGGCACCGGTTTTTGATACCGGCATTCCCTGGTTCGAATCCAGGTACCCCAGCCATCTCTTCTTCGACTCCTGCGAAACGCACTAGTCGTTGGGGTATCGCCAAGCGGTAAGGCACCGGTTTTTGATACCGGCATTCCCTGGTTCGAATCCAGGTACCCCAGCCAGTCGATGACTGGGAAAGTAGTAAAACTTGGCTACGTAGCTCAGCTGGTTAGAGCACAGCACTCATAATGCTGGGGTCACAGGTTCGATTCCCGTCGTAGCCACCATATTTAAGGTCTAATGTTAAAACGTTAAGCCTGAAAAAGATTTGTTGGGGTATCGCCAAGCGGTAAGGCAGTGGATTCTGATTCCACCATCCCGAGGTTCGAATCCTCGTACCCCAGCCATCTCAAAGACGTTTGCTTTCGCGAACGCGCTTTTGGGGTATCGCCAAGCGGTAAGGCAGTGGATTCTGATTCCACCATTCCGAGGTTCGAATCCTCGTACCCCAGCCAACAAAACAAAAAAGCTCGCATCGGCGGGCTTTTTTGTTTTCTGCACATCCCCGGATGTTGGTAGTTAATCACTGCATAAAACGTATGGTAATTTACCCGCCATTCTCCTCTGAGTCAGCATGATGAACTATCAAAATACTGCCCTGTTAATTTATGCCCCGCTGTATGTACTCTTTGTGGTCACCGGTTTCGGTCTTGCTTTTATGGGTCTCTCCGCGCCGATCTTTTATGGCCTCTGTATGGGGTTGGTCTTCCCGGTTGTCATATCCATGCGTCTGCATACGCTGAGCGAAAGCGGCCAGGCCCTGCTGCTGAAGGAGACAACTCACTGGACGGTGTATGTGCAGGGCATTCCGGTGCAGGAAACACGCTCATCGCTGAAAAACCCCTGCTTCTCTACGCCACAGCGCCTGCAGCAATTCTGTATGCGGACACTGCTCGCCAGGCTCGTGCTGCAAGTTGCGTCTGTCGCGCTACTGGTGCAACAGGCTAGCGCAAACCCGTTCTCCACGAGCTATGGGGCGGCGGCCTTCGTGGCGCTGATTATTCTGCTGGTGCCGCTTTACCGCACAGTGCGGTTGCTGCGCAAAATGCACAATGGCGAATGGGCGCTGCAACAGCTTGAAGGGATTGACGGGTATCAGGCTTTTTTTATCGACAAAAAAGGCGCGCACACGGCACTGGATAAGTTATTGGCAATTATGTGAGTACTGCTGGCGCTGCGCCCGCAGTACTTTTACAATCCTAATGCGTACTTCAGCGCCTGCCGTTTCAACACGCCAGCACGTTCCGCCGCCATCAGACCGATATTGCGCAGCAGTCGCACCGGGCCGAGGGAGTTACTAAACCCGGCGTAAAAGAGATCCATACCGCTTTGCATAATAAAGTTATCCGCCATGCGTCGCGTCTGATAACGCTTCAACACCGCGTGGCTGGCCCAGGTTTCCGCCTGCGTACGCGCGCTGGTCAATACATCCAGCAACGCATCCACATCGCGATACCCCAGATTAACGCCCTGCCCGGCCAACGGATGAATGGTATGCGCTGCGTCGCCCACCAACGCCAGCCCCGGCCTGACATACTGCAGCGCATGACGGCGAGTCAGCGGAAAAGAGGCTGCGGCGACCGGTTTAACGGCACCTAAGCGCGCCGGGAAATGTCGGGCAATCTCTTGCTCCAGCTGCGCCATCGTTAATGTCTGTAACTGGCGGATACGCGCCGGGGTGTCATACCACACCAGCGACGCCCAGTTATCAAACAGCGGTAAAAAGGCATGCGGGCCATCAGGCGTAAAATGCTGCCAGGTGCTGTCACCCGCTTCGTGTTCGCATTGAACGGTGATCAACATACAGGATTGCTGATACTGCCAGGCGTGAATGCCAATCCCCGCCGCTTGCCGTACCCATGAATTCGCGCCATCAGCGCCCACTACCAGCTTCGCCGTTAACGTGTCACCATCCGCAAACGTTAATTGCTGACCTTCGTTGTATGCATGCAATGCAGTTAATTCTTTCGCCGTGAGCAGCGTTACCTGCGGGTGCGCCTGTAACGCCTCCCACAGCGTGCGCTGAAGCACCGTGTTTTCCACCATATAACCGAGCAGCGGCAACTTCAGCTCGCGAGCGTCGAACACCACATGCGCATTTTCCCACTCCCAGGTTTCCAGTTGCCGATAAGGGTGGCAGCGCATGGCCTGAATGTTCTCCCAGACGCCCAGGCCGCGCAGCAACGCCACCGATGCGGCACTGATTGCCGAAATGCGTACGTCCGGCGGCAACGTTGCATCAAACGCCGCGGGTTCCTGTTTTTCAATCACGGTCACGGCAAAACCATGTTGTGCCAGCCCCAGCGCCAGCGCTCCGCCGACCATTCCGCCGCCGACGATGGCAACTTCAGTGGATTGATTTGTCATGGCTACTTGTCCTTCAACGAGAATCCGTTAAGTTTACCGGATTTTTTACCCCTTGAGACTGACAACCGTCATACTGGTCAGCACGCGACCAAAGCATTACAATACGCGGCCTGCAATCCTGGCTGATACCCGTCATACTCAGCGTATACGAACTTAAGCAAGAGCAAGTCGATGACAAAAAAACTCCACATAAAAACCTGGGGCTGTCAGATGAACGAATACGATTCATCGAAGATGGCCGATCTGCTGGATGCCACTCACGGCTATCAACTGACCGAGGTGGCGGAAGAAGCGGATGTGCTGCTGCTTAATACCTGCTCAATCCGTGAAAAGGCTCAGGAAAAAGTCTTCCATCAGTTGGGCCGCTGGAAGCTGCTGAAAGAGAAAAACCCCGATCTGATTATCGGTGTTGGCGGCTGCGTGGCGTCTCAGGAAGGCGATCATATTCGCCAGCGCGCGCACTATGTCGACATTATTTTTGGGCCGCAAACCCTGCACCGCTTGCCGGAAATGATCAACTCCGTGCGCGGTACCCGTAGCCCGGTGGTCGATATCAGCTTCCCGGAAATTGAAAAATTCGACCGTTTGCCGGAACCGCGTGCCGATGGCCCGACCGCGTTTGTATCGATCATGGAAGGCTGTAACAAATACTGTACTTACTGCGTGGTGCCTTATACCCGTGGTGAAGAAGTCAGCCGCCCTGCCGACGACATCCTGTTTGAGATCGCGCAACTGGCGGCACAAGGTGTGCGTGAAGTGAACCTGCTCGGCCAGAACGTAAACGCCTGGCGCGGTGAGAACTTTGACGGCAGTATCGGCACCTTTGCCGAGTTGCTGCGTCTGGTGGCAGCCATTGATGGTATCGACCGCATCCGTTTCACCACCAGCCATCCGATTGAATTCACCGATGACATCATCGAGGTCTATCGCGACACGCCGGAGCTGGTGAGCTTCCTGCATCTGCCGGTGCAAAGTGGTTCTGACCGCATACTGAACCTGATGAGCCGCACGCATACCGCGCTGGAATACAAAGCGATCATCCGTAAGCTGCGCGAAGCGCGCCCGGACATTCAGATTAGCTCCGATTTTATCGTCGGCTTCCCGGGTGAAACCACCGAAGACTTCGAAAAAACCATGAAGCTGATTGCCGATGTTAACTTCGATATGAGCTACAGCTTTATCTTCTCCGCACGCCCGGGCACGCCCGCTGCCGATATGGTAGATGATGTGCCGGAAGAGGAGAAAAAGCAGCGCCTGTACATTCTGCAAGAGCGTATTAACCAGCAGGCAATGGCCTGGAGCCGCCGTATGCTCGGCACCACCCAGCGCATCCTGGTGGAAGGCACATCGCGTAAGAACATCATGGAACTTTCTGGTCGTACCGAAAATAACCGCGTGGTGAATTTCGAAGGCAAGCCGGAGATGATCGGTAAATTTGTCGATGTAGAAATCGTTGATGTCTACCCGAACTCTCTGCGCGGCGTGCTGGTGCGTACCGAAGAGGAAATGGGTTTGCGCGTGGTGGAATCCCCGCAATCTGTTATTGCCCGTACGCGTAAAGAGAACGACCTCGGCGTCGGTCTGTACCAACCGTAATGCCATCGGCCTGCCATATCTGGCAGGCCTGGCTTTTCCCCTCGCCGACCCCAACATCTTGCGCAATGCTTGCGACTTCTTTATATGCCGTGAATAATTCCCTAATGGGCATAGCCCTCGACTTATCGAAAAGAGGAACAGTTTGAATATAGATACGCGTGAAATTACCCTTGAGCCAGCGGACAACGCACGTCTGCTAAGTCTGTGTGGCCCGTTTGACGACAACATCAAACAACTGGAGCGGCGACTGGGCATCGAAATCAACCGCCGCGATAATCACTTCAAACTCACCGGACGCGAAATTTGCGTTAATGCCGCCGCCGATATTCTGCGCACCCTGTATGTCGATACCGCCCCAATGCGCGGTCAGATCCAGGATATCGAACCGGAACAGATCCATCTGGCTATCAAAGAAGCGCGCGTGCTGGAGCAGAGCGCCGAAAGCGTGCCGGAGTACGGCAAGGCAATTCATATCAAAACCAAGCGTGGCGTGATTAAACCACGCACGCCGAACCAGGCGCAGTACGTCGCCAATATTCTTGACCATGACATCACCTTCGGCGTGGGTCCGGCGGGCACCGGTAAAACCTACCTCGCCGTTGCCGCAGCGGTGGATGCGCTGGAACGCCAGGAAGTGCGCCGCATTCTGCTGACACGCCCGGCGGTGGAAGCGGGTGAAAAACTCGGCTTCCTGCCCGGCGATCTCAGCCAAAAAGTCGATCCTTATCTGCGCCCACTGTATGACGCGCTGTTTGAGATGATTGGCTTTGAACGCGTCGAAAAGCTGATTGAGCGCAACGTTATTGAAGTCGCGCCGTTAGCCTATATGCGAGGCCGTACGCTAAACGACGCGTTTATTATTCTTGATGAGAGCCAGAACACCACCATCGAACAGATGAAGATGTTCCTGACGCGTATTGGTTTTAACTCCAAAGCGGTGATCACAGGCGATGTCACGCAGATCGACCTGCCGCGCAACACCAAATCCGGTTTGCGTCACGCCATTGAAGTGCTGGCGAACGTCGACGAAATCAGCCTTAACTTCTTCCACAGCGAAGATGTGGTGCGCCATCCGGTGGTTGCCCGCATCGTTATCGCCTATGAAGCCTGGGAAGAGGCCGAACAGAAACGTAAAGCAGAACTGGCCGCCGAGCGCAAACGCGAAGCCCAGGAGCAGGAGCAGAAATGAGTCAGGTGATCCTTGATTTACAGTTGGCGTGTGAAGATAACAGCGGTCTGCCGGAAGAAGCACAGTTTCAGAAATGGCTTGACGCCGTTATCCCGCAGTTTCAGGAAGAAGCAGAAGTCACCATTCGCCTGGTCGACAATGCGGAAAGCCACGAACTGAACCTGACCTACCGCGGGAAAGATAAGCCGACTAACGTGCTCTCTTTCCCGTTTGAAGCACCACCTGGCATCGAAATGCCGCTGCTTGGCGATTTGATTATTTGCCGCCAGGTTGTGGAACAGGAAGCCCAGGAGCAAGGCAAACCGCTGGACGCGCACTGGGCGCACATGGTGGTGCACGGCAGTTTACACCTGCTCGGTTACGACCATATTGCAGACGATGAAGCCGAAGAGATGGAAGGGATCGAGACAGAGATAATGCTTGCTCTGGGCTATGAGGATCCGTACATTTCCGAGAAAGAGTAAGTTGGCGCGCAGATTGCTGCGCTCCACTCGCCCGAAATGCCGTCCGGCGCTGAGTTTACGCGCGACGAGCGACAGATTAACCAACACGAGAACCCACACGACGCCATGAGCGACGATAACTCACACAGTAGCGACAACACCAACAACAAAAAGGGATTCTTCTCCCTTTTACTCAGCCAGCTCTTTCACGGCGAACCGAAAAACCGTGATGAACTGCTGGAACTGATCCGAGACTCCGGGCAGAACGAGCTTATCGACAACGATACGCGCGACATGCTGGAAGGGGTAATGGATATTGCGGACCAGCGCGTTCGCGACATCATGATCCCCCGCTCCCAAATGATTACCCTGAAACGCAACCAGACGCTGGACGAATGTCTCGATGTCATTATCGAGTCTGCCCACTCGCGTTTTCCGGTGATCAGCGAAGACAAAGATCACATCGAAGGGATCCTGATGGCTAAGGATTTGCTGCCTTTTATGCGCAGCGACGCCGAAGCGTTCAGCATGGAAAAAGTGTTACGCCAGGCGGTAGTGGTGCCGGAAAGCAAGCGTGTCGATCGCATGCTGAAAGAGTTCCGTTCCCAGCGCTACCATATGGCTATCGTTATTGATGAGTTCGGCGGCGTGTCCGGTCTGGTCACGATCGAAGATATTCTCGAGCTTATTGTCGGCGAAATCGAAGACGAATATGACGAAGAAGAGGATATCGATTTCCGCCAGCTTAGCCGCCACACATGGACAGTACGCGCACTGGCGCCGATTGAAGATTTCAATGAAACCTTCGGCACCCACTTCAGTGATGATGAAGTAGACACCATTGGCGGTCTGGTGATGCAGGCGTTCGGTCACTTGCCTGCGCGCGGCGAATCGATTGACATTGATGGTTACCAATTCAAGGTCGCTATGGCTGATAGTCGACGTATTATTCAGGTCCATGTCAGAATGCCGGATGATTCTCCGCAACCGAAACTGGATGAGTAATGTAAATGGTATTTGCCGCATTGTTTGAGCGCCAGCGCATACGTCTGTTGCTGGCGTTGTTATTCGGAGCCAGCGGAACGCTGGCTTTTTCTCCTTATGATTTCTGGCCCGCCGCACTTATCTCCCTGATTGGTCTACAGGGTTTAACCCTGAATCGCCGCCCGTTGCAGGCTGCCTGGATTGGCTATTTCTGGGGGCTTGGTCTGTTTGGCAGCGGTGTGCACTGGGTGTATGTCAGTATCGCCCAGTTTGGCGGCATGCCAGGCCCGGTCAATATTTTCCTTGTGGTACTGCTGGCGGCCTATTTGTCGCTCTACACCGGGCTGTTCGCCGGTATTTTGTCACGTCTGTGGCCACATACCACCTGGTTGCGACTGGCCGTTGCCGCGCCCGTCGTCTGGCAAATCACCGAGTTCCTGCGCGGCTGGGTGCTGACCGGTTTCCCGTGGCTCCAGTTTGGTTACAGCCAGATAGATGGGCCGCTGAAAGGCCTCGCGCCGGTGCTTGGCGTTGAAGCAATCAATTTCTTACTGATAGTGGTCAGCGGTCTGGTGGTGCTGGCGGTAGTGCAGCGTCGCTTGCGCCCGCTGGTTGTCGCCGTCGTGCTGTTCGCTCTGCCCTTCCCGCTGCGTTATATCCAGTGGTATCAACTGCTGCCGGAGCGCACCACTCAGGTATCGATGGTGCAGGGGAACATTCCACAATCGATGAAGTGGGACGAAAACCAGTTGCTCAATACGCTGAAAATCTACAGCGAAGCCAGTGAACAAGTGATGGGTAAATCGCAGCTGATTATCTGGCCGGAGTCCGCCATTCCCGATCTGGAAATTAACCAGCAACGCTTTTTAAGCGCCATGGATAATCTGCTACGGGCGAACAACAGTACGCTTATCACCGGGATTGTCGATGCACGTCTCAATAAGCAAAACCGTTACGATACCTACAACACCATCATTACGCTGGGCAAAGACAACGCGTACAGCTACAGCTCAAGCGATCGCTACAACAAAAATCATCTGGTGCCGTTTGGTGAGTTTGTGCCGCTGGAGTCGATTCTGCGCCCGCTGGCACCGTTCTTCGATTTACCGATGTCCTCCTTCAGCCGTGGCGCTTATGTACAGCCTCCGCTGACGGCGCATGGGCTAACGCTGACGGCGGCAATCTGCTACGAAATCATCCTTGGCGAACAGGTGCGTGATAATTTCCGCCCGGATACCGATTTCCTGCTGACCATCTCGAACGACGCCTGGTTTGGCAAATCCATCGGCCCGTGGCAGCACTTCCAGATGGCGCGGATGCGTGCGCTGGAGCTGGCGCGACCGCTGTTGCGTAGCACCAATAACGGCATCACTGCGGTCATTGGCCCGCAGGGTGAAATCCAGGCGATGATCCCGCAATTTACTCGTGAAGTGCTGACGGCGAAGGTGACACCGACCTCTGGCCTCACGCCGTATGCCCGCACGGGTAACTGGCCGCTGTGGATTATCACCGCGCTGCTGGGCTTTGGCGCCCTGGTGATGGGCTTGCGTCAGCGCCGCCGTTAATCCCTCTCCTCGTTGTTCTGCCCGGTGACGGTCTGCTTGCCGGGCATCCTCTCTTCGCTACGCAAAATTTACGATTAAGCCGTTTTTGGCATGCGGTTTGCTTATATCTATCAGGCAGCTATGAAATCCGCTTATGTGCAACTTAGGTCGCACCAGCAGGAAACAGTAGCAGCACCAATCTGGTGCAACGGGAGATTTTTGCCTCTAAACGGTGCGGCGCGCCTCGCAAAAATAAACAATACCGCAGCAAAATCTTTACATTAAGCCAGACTGAATGTAACAAACACACACGACACTGCACGATATTGTCGCAGAACAACAAAAACACAATACACACAATGGGTATCAATACGCGTCTCTGGCGCTGACGATAAAGGAGTCTGGATATGCAATTACGTAAACTGGCCGCCGCGATGCTGGTGATGGGACTGTCCGCCGGTCTGGTGCATGCTGAAGATGCAAAACCTGCCGACGCAGCGCCGGCCGATCAACAAGCTACGCTGGCTAAAATTGCTAAAAACGGCGTTATCGTCGTCGGTCATCGCGAATCTTCCGTACCGTTCTCCTACTACGACAATGCACAAAAAGTCGTGGGTTACTCCCAGGACTACTCCAACGCTATCGTTGAAGCCGTGAAGAAAAAACTGAACAAGCCGGATCTGGCGGTAAAACTGATTCCAATCACTTCACAAAACCGTATCCCGCTGCTGCAAAACGGCACCTTCGATTTTGAATGTGGTTCCACCACTAATAACGTTGAACGTCAGAAGCAAGCGGCGTTCTCTGACACCATTTTCGTGGTTGGCACGCGTCTGCTGACCAAAAAAGGCGGCCCGATTAAAGACTTCGCCGACCTGAAAGGCAAAGCTGTGGTGGTAACTTCCGGTACGACGTCAGAAATTCTGCTGAACAAGCTGAACGACGAGAAGAAAATGGATATGCGCATTATCAGCGCGAAAGACCATGGCGACTCGTTCCGTACGCTTGAAAGCGGCCGCGCAGTAGCCTTTATGATGGATGACGCCCTGCTGGCGGGTGAACGTGCGAAAGCGAAAAAACCGGATAACTGGGACATCGTTGGCACACCGCAATCGAAAGAAGCCTACGGCTGTATGCTGCGTAAAAACGATCCGGAGTTCAAAAAGCTGATGGATGACACCATCGCGCAACTTCAAACCTCGGGTGCTGCGGAAAAATCCTTCGATAAATGGTTTAAAAACCCGATTCCGCCGAAAAACATGAACCTCAATTTCGATCTCTCTGACGATATGAAAGCATTGTTCAAAGAACCGAATGACAAAGCTCTGAACTAATTACAACCATTAGGGGCGGGTTTACCTGCCCTCTCGATTGTCGAAGTAGCACGGACAGACTATATGCTGAGTGGCCGTTCCCCACTCAACACGAAAACTCGCTCTTCATACAATCTTCGAGGGTAGCGCTGCTACCCTTTTTTTTCCGGAGTAGATTTATGTCCATAGACTGGAACTGGGGAATATTTCTTGAACAGGCCCCGTTCGGCAACACCACCTATCTTGGCTGGCTATGGAGTGGTTTTCAGGTCACCATCGCGCTTTCCGTGACGGCCTGGATTATCGCTTTCCTGGTCGGTTCCCTGTTTGGTATCCTGCGCACCGTCCCTAACCGTTTCTTGTCCGGCATTGGCACCCTTTATGTCGAACTGTTCCGCAACGTGCCGCTGATCGTGCAGTTTTTTACCTGGTACCTGGTAGTGCCGGAACTGCTGCCAGAAGATATCGGCATGTGGTTCAAATCAGAACTGGATCCGAATATCCAGTTCTTCGTCTCCTCAATGGTCTGCCTGGGGCTGTTTACCGCCGCTCGCGTTTGCGAGCAGGTACGCGCCGCGATTCAGTCGCTACCGCGCGGGCAGAAAAACGCTGGTCTGGCGATGGGGCTGACGCTGCCGCAAACCTACCGTTATGTATTGCTGCCTAACGCCTATCGCGTGATTGTGCCGCCGATGACCTCGGAGATGATGAACCTGGTAAAAAACTCGGCCATCGCCTCCACTATCGGCCTGGTAGACATGGCAGCGCAGGCAGGAAAATTGCTGGATTACTCCGCACATGCCTGGGAATCGTTTACGGCAATCACCGTTGCGTATGTATTAATTAACGCTTTCATTATGTTGGTGATGAACCTGGTTGAACGCAAAATTCGCCTGCCGGGCAATATGGGGGGCAAATAATCATGTACGAATTTGACTGGAGTTCAATCGTCCCTTCGTTGCCGTACCTGGTAGCGGGTCTGATCGTCACGCTGAAGATCACGGCGATTGCGATTGTTGTCGGTATCGTCTGGGGAACGCTGTTGGCAGTAATGCGCCTGTCCACTTTCGCCCCGCTGCGCTGGTTCGCCAAGAGCTACGTTAACGTGTTCCGCTCCATTCCGCTGGTGATGGTGCTGTTGTGGTTCTATCTGATCGTGCCGGGTTTTCTGCAAAACGTGCTCGGTCTGTCACCCAAAACCGATATCCGCCTGATTTCAGCAATGGTGGCTTTCTCGATGTTTGAAGCGGCCTACTATTCAGAAATCATTCGCGCAGGCATCCAGAGTATCTCCCGCGGGCAGTCCAGTGCCGCACTGGCGCTGGGTATGACGCACTGGCAATCGATGAAACTCATCATTCTGCCGCAGGCATTTCGCGCTATGGTTCCGCTGCTGCTTACGCAGGGCATCGTGCTGTTTCAGGACACCTCGTTGGTCTATGTCCTGAGCCTCGCGGATTTCTTCCGCACCGCATCTACTATTGGCGAGCGCGATGGTACGCAGGTTGAAATGATCCTGTTTGCCGGTGCTGTCTATTTTGTTATCAGTTTGAGTGCTTCGCTGTTGGTCAGCTGGCTGAAGAAAAGGACCGTCTAATGATATCCCTGAAAAATGTTTCTAAATGGTATGGTCACTTTCAGGTGTTGACCGATTGCTCCACCGAAGTGAAAAAAGGCGAAGTGGTGGTGGTTTGCGGGCCGTCCGGCTCCGGTAAATCCACGCTGATAAAAACCGTCAACGGGCTGGAACCGGTGCAGAAAGGCGAGATTGTCGTCAATGGCACCAAAGTGAATGACAAGAAAACCGATCTGGCGAAGCTGCGTTCTCACGTCGGGATGGTGTTTCAGCACTTTGAATTGTTCCCGCACTTGTCGATTATCGAAAACCTGACGCTGGCGCAGGTAAAAGTGCTGAAGCGTGATAAAGCCGCTGCAAGGGAAAAAGGGCTCAAGCTGCTTGAGCGCGTTGGTTTGTCAGCGCATGCGAATAAGTTCCCGGCGCAGCTCTCCGGTGGCCAGCAGCAGCGTGTGGCGATTGCCCGTGCGCTCTGTATGGATCCAGTGGCGATGCTGTTTGATGAACCGACTTCCGCGCTCGATCCCGAGATGATCAACGAAGTGCTGGACGTAATGGTCGAACTGGCGAACGAAGGCATGACCATGATGGTGGTAACCCACGAAATGGGCTTTGCCCGCAAAGTGGCGAACCGGGTGATCTTTATGGATGAAGGGAAAATTGTCGAAGATTCAGAGAAGGACGCCTTCTTCGATAATCCAAAATCCGAACGTGCTAAAGACTTCCTCGCTAAAATACTGCATTAACAGCCTGCGCCTGCCCGCTTCGGGCAGGCGATTTTGGGATTACGGTTCGAACGGGCGGCGCTGGAATTGGTCATGTCCACATTTCGGGCATAACGGCAACACATCCGGCGTGTAGACCGCCAGATGAAAATGACACTTCTCGCAAACCAGATTCCCAAGCCCTACCACTTCGCCACTGTGATACACGCCGTGGTGGTTGAGATCCTGAAACACTTCACGCCACTCAAGCTGCGTTTTATCGGTGATATCCGCCAGCTCCTGCCAGATACTCTCTTTAATCACCCGCATAAATACGCTGTCGGTGACCTCCTGCTGGCTTTCGCTGTAACTGAGGGCGAACTCCTCCAGATCGCGGCGAATTGCGCGCATCAGTTCGTCAACCTCCGTGCGCGTTAACTCGCCGGTTTGCGCCACGCGCAGGCGCGCTTGTTCAACCAGGGCATCAATATCACGCTCTCCATTGCGTAAACGCTCGGTCAACGCCGCCACCAGTTCACGGTAAAAATGAGCAACCTTGTTCATCGTTTCGCCTCCCGGTTCAGTAACTCTCTCTAATGGTAGACGTTATTTATTGCTCGCTGTGCCGACTCGCCCGCACTGTCGACAAAAAAGTAGCCGCCAAAGGCGGTGGCAATTTCATTCCCGCCTCGCGGAAAGGCTGTTTTGAGAGTGGCGTTTGGGCTATGCTATGCCTTTCGAAAAATCACGTAACAACGCTACATTTGTAGCTGTAGCAAAAACAGGACTACTGGCTGCCATGCAAGAGCAATACCGCCCGGAAGAGATAGAATCCAAAGTACAGCGCCACTGGGAAGAGAAGCGCACATTTGAAGTCACTGAAGACGAGAGCAAAGAGAAATACTATTGCTTGTCGATGCTCCCCTATCCTTCTGGCCGACTACACATGGGCCACGTCCGTAACTACACCATCGGCGATGTGATCTCCCGTTACCAGCGCATGCTGGGTAAAAACGTACTGCAGCCGATTGGCTGGGATGCGTTTGGTCTGCCCGCTGAAGGCGCAGCGGTAAAAAACAACACCGCACCGGCACCGTGGACCTACGACAACATCGCGTACATGAAAAACCAGCTAAAAATGCTGGGCTTCGGCTATGACTGGAGCCGCGAGCTGGCGACCTGCACCCCGGAATATTACCGTTGGGAACAGAAGTTCTTCACCGAGCTGTACAAAAAAGGGCTCGTCTATAAAAAAACCTCTGCGGTGAACTGGTGCCCGAACGACCAGACCGTGCTGGCAAACGAACAAGTTATCGACGGCTGCTGCTGGCGCTGTGATACCAAAGTTGAGCGTAAAGAGATCCCGCAGTGGTTTATTAAAATCACCGCTTACGCCGACGAACTGCTGAATGACCTGGATAATCTGGATCACTGGCCGGATACCGTGAAAACCATGCAGCGTAACTGGATTGGCCGCTCTGAAGGCGTGGAGATCACCTTCGACGTGCAGAACAGCGACCAGAAACTGACGGTCTACACTACTCGCCCGGACACGTTTATCGGCGCAACTTACCTTGCCGTTGCGGCGGGTCATCCGCTGGCGCAGCAGGCTGCCGCGAGCAAACCAGAGCTGGCGTCCTTTATCGATGAATGCCGCAACACCAAAGTTGCGGAAGCCGATATGGCGACGATGGAGAAAAAAGGCGTTGATACCGGCCTGAAAGCCATTCACCCGCTGACCGGCGAAGCCATCCCGGTGTGGGCGGCAAACTTTGTGCTGATGGAGTACGGTACTGGCGCGGTGATGGCCGTTCCGGGTCACGATCAGCGCGACTACGAATTTGCGACTAAATACAATCTGCCGATCAAGGCGGTCATTCTCAACGCAGACGGCAATGAGCCGGATCTTAGCGAACAAGCGATGACCGAAAAAGGTGTGCTGTTTAACTCCGGCGAATTCGACGGCCTCGATTTTAGCGCTGCGTTTAACGCCATTGCCGACAAACTTGCTGCAAAAGGCGTGGGCGAGCGCAAAGTGAATTTCCGTCTGCGCGACTGGGGCGTGTCCCGTCAGCGTTACTGGGGCGCACCAATCCCGATGGTGACGCTGGAAGACGGTACCGTTATTCCAACGCCGGAAGATCAACTGCCGGTTATCCTGCCGGAAGATGTGGTCATGGACGGCATCACCAGCCCAATTAAAGCCGATCCTGAGTGGGCGAAAACCACCGTTAACGGCCAACCGGCACTGCGCGAAACCGATACCTTTGACACCTTTATGGAGTCTTCCTGGTACTATGCGCGTTACACGTGCCCGCAGCACAACGAAGGCATGCTCGACCCGAAAGCGGCAAATTACTGGCTGCCGGTAGATATTTATATTGGCGGTATAGAACACGCCATCATGCACCTGCTCTACTTCCGCTTCTTCCACAAACTGATGCGCGACGCGGGCATGGTGAACTCCGATGAGCCTGCGAAACAGCTGCTGTGCCAGGGCATGGTACTGGCCGATGCGTTCTATTACGTGGGTGAAAACGGTGAGCGTAACTGGGTTTCGCCGAAAGATGCCATTGTTGAACGTGACGAGAAAGGCCGCATTGTCAAAGCGACCGATCCGGCGGGCCACGAGCTGGTTTATACCGGCATGAGCAAAATGTCCAAGTCGAAAAACAACGGTATCGACCCGCAGGAAATGGTTGAGCGTTACGGCGCGGATACCGTGCGTCTGTTCATGATGTTTGCATCGCCAGCCGATATGACACTGGAGTGGCAGGAATCCGGTGTAGAAGGGGCGAACCGCTTCCTGAAACGCGTCTGGAAACTGGTTTACGAACACACCGCTCAGGGTGCTGTTGCCGCGCTGGATGTGGCTGCGCTGAGTGAAGACCAGCAAGCCCTGCGCCGTGACGTGCATAAAACCATCGCGAAAGTTTCCGATGACATCGGTCGCCGTCAGACCTTTAACACCGCTATCGCGGCGATTATGGAGCTGATGAACAAACTGGCGAAAGCGCCGCAGGAGAGCGAACAAGATCGCGCCTTAATGCAGGAAGCTCTGCTGGCGGTGGTACGTATGCTTAACCCGTTCACCCCACACGCAAGCTTCACGCTGTGGCAGGCGTTGGGCGGCGAAGGCGATATCGACAATGCGCCATGGCCGGAGGCTGATGAGAAAGCGATGGTGGAAAACACCACGCTGGTCGTCGTCCAGGTCAACGGTAAAGTGCGTGGTAAAATTACTGTTGCCGTTGACGCGACAGAAGAACAGGTGCGTGAACGTGCAGGCCAGGAACATCTGGTGGCAAAATATCTTGATGGCGTGACCGTGCGTAAAGTGATTTACGTACCGGGTAAACTGCTTAATCTGGTCGTTGGCTAAGCGCGGGAGGAAGCGTGCGATATCTGGCTACATTGTTCGTATCACTGGCGGTGCTCATCACCGCCGGATGTGGCTGGCATCTGCGTAATACCACGCAGGTGCCGAGCGAAATGAAAACGATGTTCTTTGACTCCGGGGATCCGAATGGCCCGCTGAGCCGCGCGATCCGCAGCCAGTTGCGCCTGAATGGCGTCGAATTATTGGAGAAAACGTCCACACGTCAGGATGTGCCTTCTCTGCGTCTGGGCGCCGTAACATTCTCTCGTGACACGGCTTCTGTTTTCCAGGATGGCCGAACTGCGGAATATCAACTGGTGCTGACCGTAAACGCCAGCGTGCTGATCCCGGGTCATGATATTTACCCGATCAATACCAAAGTTTATCGTTCCTTCTTCGATAACCCGCAAACGGCACTGGCGAAAGCGGCAGAGCAGGAGATGATCGTTCAGGAGATGTATGACAAAGCAGCCGAACAGCTAATTCGTAAGCTGCCTAGCGTACATACGGCAGACGCGAAAAGCACGCAAGACGCTGCCACCTCGACGACTGGCTCCACTTCCACACAACCGGGTAGCTAATGCTCAGGTTGTATCCGGAACAACTCCGCGCGCAGCTTAATGAAGGGCTGCGCGCGGCGTATTTACTCCTCGGTAATGATCCGCTGCTGTTACAAGAGAGCCAGGACGCTGTGCGTCAGGTCGCCTCTGAACAGGGTTTCATCGAACACCATACCTTCACACTGGATGCCAGCACGGATTGGGATGCGATTTTCTCGATCTGCCAGGCATTGAGTCTGTTCGCCAGCCGCCAGACGTTACTGTTACAGCTGCCCGAAAATGGCCCAAACGCTGCTATCAATGAACAACTGGCAAAGCTGGTTAGCCTGCTGCATGACGACCTCATTTTGACGGTTCGCGGGAACAAGCTCACCAAAGCGCAGGAAAATGCGGCATGGATAACGCAGTTAAATAATCGAGCCGTGCAGGTAAGCTGCCAGACACCGGAACAGGCGAACCTGCCGCGCTGGGTTGCCGCCAGGGCAAAGCAAAACAAGCTGGAACTGGACGACGCCGCCAATCAGTTACTTTGTTATTGCTACGAAGGAAACTTACTGGCACTGGCGCAAGCGCTGGAACGCCTGGCGCTGCTGTGGCCGGATGGCAAACTCACCCTGCCCCGCGTGGAACATGCGGTGAACGATGCTGCGCATTTCACCCCTTTCCACTGGGTTGATGCGCTACTTGCCGGGAAAAGCAAACGCGCGTTGCACATTCTCACTCAGTTGCGACTGGAAGCGTGTGAACCCGTGATCCTGCTGCGTACCGTGCAACGCGAATTGCTGTTGCTGGTGACGTTGAAACGCCAGTCAACACATACGCCATTGCGTGCGCTGTTTGATAAGCATCGGGTGTGGCAAAACCGCCGGGGCGTGACGGGCGATGCGCTTAATCGCCTGAGCCTCGACCAGTTACGCCAGGCGGTCCATTTGTTGAGCCGCATTGAGCTGATTGTGAAGCAGGATTTTGGTCAATCGGTCTGGGCCGAGCTTGAAGGGCTTTCTCTGCTACTCTGTCATAAGGCACTGGCAGACATTTTTATTGATGGTTGACATGAATCAGTTGCAGGCACTGTTTGGCGGTACATTTGATCCGGTTCATTATGGGCACCTGAAACCTGTGGAAGCGCTGGCGAACCAGATTGGCCTTTCCAGGGTGATAATCATGCCCAATAACGTGCCGCCGCACCGTGCACAACCCGAAGCCAGCAGCCAGCAACGCAAAAAAATGGTCGAACTGGCGATTGCCGATAAACCCTTATTCACCCTTGATGAACGCGAACTGCGCCGCGACACTCCTTCATATACGGCGCAAACTTTGCAGGAGTGGCGGGAAGAGCAAGGTGCGCAGCGCCCACTGGCGTTTATCATCGGTCAGGATTCACTGCTGACTTTCCCCACCTGGCACCACTACGCGTCCATTCTGGATAACTGCCATCTGATTGTCTGCCGCCGCCCTGGTTACCCGCTGACAATGGAGCAGGAATCGCATCAGCAGTGGCTGGAAGCCCATCTCACCACCAATCCTGAAGATCTGCATGTTTTACCTGCCGGACGGATTTACCTTGCCGAAACCCCGTGGTTCAACATTTCGGCGACGCTTATCCGTGAACGGCTGGAGCACGGCGAAAAGTGTGATGATCTGCTCCCCGAATCCGTCATGGCATATATCAACGAGCAGGGTTTGTACCGCTGAGCACCGCTGTCATGGCAGCGATAAGCCGATCATTCTCACCTTCACTTCGCACCGCCACACGGTAATAGCGCGCATCCAGCCCTGGGTAATTGGCACAGCTACGAATCAAAATGTAGCGGGAAAGCAATGCCTGTTGTAACTCCATCTCCGGCACGTCACAGCGCATAAAAAGATAATTTGCGCAGCCAGGCCAGACCGTTAACCCCGGCAGCGCGTTCAGCGCGGCGAACAAACGCGGACGTTCTTTATTGAGCCAGTTCCAGCTTGCCTGCTGGTAGTCGCAGTCCTGTAAAATCACCTCACCAGCGAGCGCAGCGAAGGCATTGATGGACCACGGCATCTGCGCATCGCGCATAGACCTGACTTGCTGTTGATTGCTGCCCAACACATACCCCAATCGCAAGCCCGGAATGGCGTAAAACTTGGTGAGTGAACGCAGCACCCAAACGTGCGGATTGTTTGCCAGATAGGGAATAAAACCTTCGCTTTCGGGAATAAAATCCATAAAGGCTTCGTCGAGGACAAGCGTAATTCCCAGCGCTTCGCAACGTGCGGCGATCGCGTGCAGCAAAGCGTCGTCCGGCAACAAGCCGGTGGGGTTATTCGGTGTACAGAGAAATAAACAGTCAAGATCGGCGGTAAGCGCGCCCAGCAGCGCATCGGTAAGCTGCCAGCCATCAATCTCACGCAATTGATAGTCGCTAATCGTACATCCCACCAACGCCAGCGCCCGGCGGTATTCCGCAAACCCTGGCGTTATCAGCATCGCTTTACGTGGCTTAAGCATGTTGACCAGCGCAAAGATCGCTTCCGTTTCACCGTTCCCGGCAAGTATCCATGAAGCCGGAACCTGGTGATGAGCCGCCAGAGCCTGATGCAAACGCTGATACTCGACATCCGGATAGCGCTCGGCGAGAGACAAATTATTTTGCAACGCATGTTTAAGCGATGCCGGCATGCCAGCCGGATTAATGTTGGCACTGAAATCAAGCAACTGTTCCGCCGCTATCCCCAACAGTTCTGCCGCCTCACGCGTGTTGCCACCGTGCGCATTGTGAAACAAAGCCATCTTCCGCTCCGGTTAAAAGCCGTTATCTTAAACGAAAAAGAGGCCGTGATTCAGGACGCAATGGTAAACTTTGCGCACGAATCCAGACGGGAGATCACAATGCGACTCTGGCTGATACGCCACGGAGAAACCGAAGCGAATGTGGCCGGGCTTTATAGCGGCCATTCACCGACTCCGCTGACACCCAAAGGGCTGGCGCAGGCGGAAGCCCTGCGCGATTTACTCGCGAATGCGCCCTTCGATTATGTGCTTTGCAGTGAACTGGAGCGCGCGCAGCAGACGGTTGCGCGCGTGCTGGAATCACGCGCGCTTGCCGTTCATACCACCCCCTTGCTCAACGAGATGTTTTTCGGTGACTGGGAAATGCGCCATCATCGAGATTTAACGCGAGAAGATCCGGAAAGCTATGCCGCCTGGTGTACCGACTGGCAGCACGCCGTTCCTACCAATGGTGAAGGATTTCAGGCATTTTCTGCACGAATTGAGCAAGTTATTGCGCTGCTTGCCGATATAAAAAGTCAGCACAAGAACGTGTTGATCGCCAGTCATCAGGGGGTATTGAGTTTGTTGATAGCCCGCTTGCTCAGCATGCCTGCCGCATCGCTGTGGCATTTTCGTGTTGCTCAAGGATGCTGGAGCGCTATTGATATCCATGATGATTTCGCCACGCTACGGGTATTAAATAGTCGCGCAGCATGGCACGTGGACGTTGCATAGCGTGTTTTTCACGCATCCTATTCACGCCGCTGATTCGGCCATTGACACGCCCTCACAGGCTGTTATCCTCCGCGCGCAGAGATTGTTTTACAAAAATGGCAATGCAATCGCGCGCCCGTGATGGGATGATAGCCAACTTTTAAACTTGCCGGGTCTCTCTTACCCCGACAATCGATGCAGTTCAGGTATAATGTCAGGCCGTTCATTAACAGTACATTTTTCACTCACCCCAGGGGGAACACTTGCAGGGTAAAGCACTCCAGGATTTTGTTATCGACAAAATTGATGACCTGAAAGGTCAAGATATCGTAGCCATTGACGTTCAGGGTAAATCCAGTATCACCGACTGCATGATTATCTGCACCGGCACCTCTACGCGTCACGTTATCTCTATTGCGGATCATGTGGTACAGGAATCGCGTGCAGCCGGCATGATGCCGCTGGGTGTCGAAGGTGAAAGCGCTGCGGACTGGGTCGTTGTCGATTTGGGCGATGTGATTGTCCACGTCATGCAGGAAGAGAGCCGTCGCCTGTATGAGCTGGAAAAACTCTGGGGTTAATGCGTGAAACTGCAACTGGTCGCCGTCGGCACGAAAATGCCGGACTGGGTACAGACAGGTTTTAGTGAATACCTGCGCCGCTTTCCAAAAGATATGCCGTTCGAACTAATCGAAATTCCGGCGGGAAAGCGCGGCAAGAACGCAGATATCAAACGCATTCTCGATAAAGAGGGTGAACTGATGCTGGCCGCGGCCGGCAAAAATCGTATCGTTACCCTCGATATTCCGGGCAAACCCTGGGATACGCCGCAGCTGGCAAACGAGCTGGAGCGCTGGAAGCAAGACGGGCGCGATGTCAGCTTGCTGATTGGCGGGCCGGAAGGGCTATCACCAGCCTGCAAAGCGGCGGCAGAACAAAGTTGGTCACTCTCTGCGCTAACGTTACCTCACCCGCTGGTGCGCGTGCTGGTTGCCGAAAGCCTGTATCGCGCATGGAGTATTACCACCAACCATCCTTATCACCGTGAGTAACGACGAGTCTTGGGTAGATTAAGCAGCGGATGAAATTACAGAATTCTTTTCGCGACTATACGGCTGAGTCCGCGCTGTTTGTGCGCCGGGCGCTGGTCGCTTTTACGGGGATTTTGCTGCTTACCGGCGTGCTGGTAGCCAACCTTTATAACCTGCAAATCGTCCGTTTTGCGGACTACCAGACCCGCTCCAACGAAAACCGCATTAAGCTGGTGCCTATCGCGCCAAGCCGCGGCATTATCTACGATCGCAACGGCACGCCGCTGGCGCTGAACCGCACCATCTACCAGGTCGAGATGATGCCGGAGAAAGTTGATGATGTGCAGCAAACGCTGGATGCCCTGCGCGATGTGGTCGATCTGAACGACGACGATATCGCCAACTTCAAAAAAGAGCGATCTCGCTCGCACCGCTTCACCTCAATACCGGTAAAAACTAACCTGACGGAAGTTCAGGTGGCGCGCTTTGCGGTGAACCAGTACCGTTTCCCCGGCGTTGAGGTCAAGGGCTATAAGCGCCGGTTTTATCCGTATGGTTCCGCGTTGACGCACGTCATTGGTTACGTGTCGAAAATTAACGATAAAGATGTCGAACGGTTGGATAAAGAGGGCAAGCTGGCAAACTACGCCGCCACCCACGATATCGGTAAACTGGGCATTGAGCGCTATTACGAAGATGTGCTGCACGGTCAGACCGGTTATGAAGAGGTAGAAGTCAACAACCGCGGCCGCGTGATCCGTCAGCTCAAAGAAGTACCGCCGCAGGCCGGTCACGATATCTACCTGACGCTGGATTTAAAACTCCAGCAATATATTGAAACGCTGCTCGCTGGCAGCCGTGCCGCCGTGGTAGTCACCGATCCACGCAATGGCAGCATTCTCGCGCTGGTGTCGATGCCAAGCTACGATCCGAACCTGTTTGTCGATGGCATTTCCAGCAAAGATTACGCTTCACTGTTAAACGATCCGAATACGCCGCTGATCAACCGCGCAACGCAAGGGGTTTACCCGCCGGCTTCCACGGTGAAACCGTATGTGGCCGTTTCCGCACTCAGCGCCGGGGTGATCACGCGCAACACCAGCCTGTTTGATCCCGGCTGGTGGCAATTACCCGGCTCGGAAAAACGTTACCGCGACTGGAAAAAATGGGGTCACGGCCACCTGAACGTCACCAAGTCGCTGGAAGAGTCCGCCGATACCTTCTTCTATCAGGTCGCCTATGATATGGGCATTGACCGCCTGGCAGAGTGGATGGGCAAATTTGGCTACGGTCATTATACCGGCGTTGACCTCTCGGAAGAGCGCGCGGGGAACATGCCAACCCGCGAATGGAAACTGAAGCGCTTTAAAAAGCCGTGGTACCAGGGCGACACCATTCCGGTAGGGATCGGCCAGGGTTACTGGACGGCAACGCCATTACAGATGAACAAAGCGATGATGACGCTGATTAATGACGGCGTTGTTAAAGTGCCGCATCTGCTGATGAGCACGGTAGAAGATGGCAAGCAAGTGCCGTGGCAACAGCCGGCACAGCCACCGGTGGGTGATATTCACTCTGGCTACTGGGAGATTGCCAAAGACGGGATGTATGGAGTAGCCAACCGTCCGAATGGTACGGGTCATAAATACTTCGCCAACGCGCCGTACAAAGTCGCGGCGAAATCCGGTACCGCCCAGGTCTTTGGTTTGAAAGCCAATGAAACCTATAACGCCCATCGTATTGCGGAACGTCTGCGTGACCATAAATTGATGACGGCGTTCGCCCCTTACGATAACCCGCAGGTCGCCGTCGCTGTCATTCTGGAAAACGGCGGCGCTGGTCCGGCGGTGGGTACGATCATGCGCCAGATCCTCGATCACATTATGCTTGGCGATAACAACACCGAGCTGCCAACGGAAAACCCGTCCACGGCAGCAGTGGAGGACCAATAACATGACGGATAATCCGAACAAGAAATCGTTCTGGGATAAAATCCACATCGATCCGGTACTGCTGCTAATTATCCTCGCGCTGCTGTTTTACAGCGCGATTGTTATCTGGAGCGCCAGCGGCCAGGATATCGGTATGACCGAGCGCAAAATCGGTCAGATCGCCATGGGGTTGATTATCATGGTTATCCTGGCGCAGGTGCCGCCACGCGTCTATGAAGGTTGGGCGCCCTATCTCTACATTTTCTGCGTCGTTTTGCTTGTCGCAGTGGATGCCTTCGGCGCTATTTCAAAAGGCGCGCAGCGCTGGCTCGATTTGGGCGTAGTGCGTTTTCAGCCTTCGGAAATCGCCAAAATTGCCGTACCGTTAATGGTGGCGCGCTTTATTAACCGCGATGTCTGCCCGCCTTCGCTGAAGAATACCGCTATCGCGCTGGCGCTGATTTTCGTGCCGACGCTGCTGGTGGCGGCGCAACCGGATTTGGGAACCTCTATCCTCGTGGTGCTCTCCGGGCTGTTTGTGCTGTTTCTTTCCGGGTTAAGCTGGCGGCTGATTGGCATTGCCGCCGTGCTGGTGGCGGCGTTTATCCCGGTGCTGTGGTTCTTCCTGATGCATGATTATCAGCGCCAGCGCGTAATGATGCTGCTCGATCCGGAAACCGATCCGCTCGGCGCGGGCTATCATATTATTCAGTCAAAAATCGCCATCGGCTCCGGCGGTCTGAGTGGTAAAGGCTGGCTGCACGGAACCCAGTCGCAACTGGAGTTTCTGCCCGAACGCCATACCGACTTTATCTTTGCCGTGCTGGCGGAAGAGCTGGGCCTCATCGGTATTCTGATTTTGCTGGCGCTGTACGTGTTGCTGATTATGCGTGGGCTGTGGATTGCCGCCCGGGCGCAAACCACATTCGGACGCGTCATGGCCGGTGGTTTAATGTTGATTTTGTTCGTTTATGTGTTCGTAAATATTGGTATGGTGAGCGGTATCCTGCCGGTGGTAGGCGTACCGCTGCCACTGATCAGTTACGGGGGTTCTGCCCTGATAGTACTCATGGCCGGGTTTGGTATCGTTATGTCGATCCATACCCACAGGAAAATGTTGTCAAAGAGCGTATAAGAGGTGGGCAATGCGTAAGCAATGGCTTGGGATCTGCATAGCAGCAGGATTACTGGCGGCATGTTCGAACGATGATGGTCAGCAGCAGACGACCGTAGCGCCGCAACCTGCGGTGTGTAACGGCCCTGTCGTTGAGATTAGCGGTGCGGAGCCTCATTACGAAGCGCCTGTCGCCACGGCGAATCAGGATTATGAACGCGACGGTAAGCGCTACAAAATCGTGCAGAATCCGGCGAACTTTAGCCAGGCGGGATTGGCTGCCATTTATGATGCCGAACCCGGCAGCAATTTGACTGCTTCCGGCGAAGCGTTCGATGCGATGCAGCTTACCGCAGCACACCCGACGCTGCCCATTCCGAGCTATGCGCGTATCACCAACCTGGCGAATGGTCGCATGATCGTGGTCCGCATTAACGATCGCGGGCCCTACGGCAACGATCGCGTGATTTCCCTGTCACGCGCGGCGGCGGATCGACTGAACACCTCCAATAACACCAAAGTGCGTATCGATCCGATTATCGTTGCGCAGGATGGTTCCCTTTCCGGCCCGGGTATGGCGTGTACGAAAGTTGCACAGCAAACCTACGCGTTGCCTGCGCGTCCCGATCTTGGCGGCGGTCTCGGCAGCGTCTCTTCGGCCCCACAGCCGTTAGAGCCGCAGGGCAATGTGCACGCTATCAGTAACGACACGCTGAAAAGCGACGATACAACCGCGGCGCCAGTGCGTAGCGGCGGCTTCCTGGGCGCACCAACCCCACTTGCCTCTGGCGTGCTGGAAGGAAGCACCGATACTGCGACCGCGACAGCAGCGCAACCTGCTACAGCATCTGTAACGCCAACGGCTACGCCGGCCGCACAGACTGCTCCGGCTGCGCAAACTTACACACCAACGCGCACTTCGCCCGTTACCGCACCAGGCTCAGTACAGGGCAACGTACATACGGCCGCACCAGCCAGCAGCGCTGCGGCAGTAAGCAGCAGCGGTTATATGGTGCAGGTGGGTGCCGTCAGCGATCAGACGCGTGCGCAGCAATACCAGCAGCGCCTGGCGCAGCAGTTTGCGGTTCCTGGCCGCGTCACGCAAAACGGGGCTGTCTGGCGCGTACAGTTAGGGCCGTTCAGCAACAAAGCGGACGCCAGCGCCTTGCAGCAGCGCCTGCAAAACGAGGCGCAGTTGCAGTCATTCGTCACGAACGCCCAGTAACCTTGCTAAGGCGTCTGACTTTGTCAACTTATGTCAGCAACATTAACAAAGTCATGCTGAAAGTCAGATGCCTGCAGGTATAGCTTTTGCTATAGTAAGGCACTTTTTTTAACTCCATCACGGATGTCGTTGTTCGACCATGAAGACCACTTTTTCCGCTCGTTTTATGCAGCGCCTGGCGCTCACCACGGCGCTGGCTGCAGCTTCTCTTTCCGCTGCGCATGCCGATGACCTGAATATTAAGACCATGATCCCGGGCGTTCCGCAGATTGACGCGGAATCCTATATCCTGATCGACTATAACTCCGGCAAAGTGCTGGCTGAGCAAAACGCTGATGCGCGCCGCGATCCGGCAAGCCTGACCAAGATGATGACCAGCTATGTTATTGGCCAGGCCATGAAAGCGGGCAAATTCAAAGACAGCGATCTGGTCACGATTGGTAACGACGCCTGGGCCACCGGCAACCCGGTGTTCCGTGGTTCTTCGCTGATGTTCCTGAAACCTGGTATGCAAGTGCCGGTATCCCAACTGATCCGTGGAATCAACCTGCAATCCGGTAACGATGCTTGCGTGGCAATGGCCGATTATGTGGCGGGCAGCCAGGATGCGTTTGTCGGCCTGATGAACAACTATGTTAAAGCGCTGGGCCTGCAAAACAGCCACTTCCAGACCGTACACGGCCTGGATGCGGACGGTCAGTACAGCTCCGCGCGTGACATGGCGCTGATTGGTCAGGCGCTGATCCGCGATGTGCCGAACGAATACTCCATTTATAAAGAGAAAGAGTTTACCTTTAACGGCATTCGCCAGACCAACCGTAATGGCCTGCTGTGGGATAACAGCCTGAATGTCGACGGGATTAAAACCGGCCACACCGATAAAGCGGGTTATAACCTGGTGGCATCAGCAACCGAAGGCCAGATGCGCCTGATCTCTGCTGTGATGGGTGGTCGCACGTTTAAAGGCCGTGAAACCGAAAGCAAGAAACTGCTGACCTGGGGCTTCCGTTTCTTTGAAACCGTAAGTCCGATCAAAGCCGGTAAAGAGTTCGCTTCAGAGCCGGCATGGTTTGGCGACAGCGATCGCGCTTCGCTGGGCGTTGATAAAGACGTGTACCTGACCATTCCGCGTGGTCGCATGAAAGATCTGAAAGCCAGCTATGTGCTGAACACCAGCGAACTGCACGCACCGCTGCAGAAAAATCAGGTGGTTGGCTCTATCAACTTCCAACTGGATGGTAAAACCATCGAGCAACGCCCGCTGGTGGTGCTGCAGGAGATCCCGGAAGGCAATTTCTTCGGCAAAATCATTGATTACATTAAATTGATGTTCCATCACTGGTTTGGCTAAAAATTGAACACTTGAAAGTGTGATTTCCGTCCCCATATACTTAGCATCTCAGAAAAACTCCTGCCCTTGCGGCAGGAGTTCTTATTTTTTACGCCGGAGCTGACATGAAAACCAATCTTAAAGAACTGCTTGAATTCCCGACTCCCTTTACTTACAAAGTGATGGGTCTGGCGAAACCAGAGCTGGTTGATCTGGTGGTTGAAGTGGTACAGCGCCATGCGCCAGGTGATTACTCTCCGCAGGTAAAACCGAGCAGCAAAGGCAATTACCACTCGGTATCCATCACCATTAACGCTACGCATATTGAGCAAGTAGAGACGCTGTACGAAGAACTCGGCAATATCGAAATTGTTCGTATGGTGCTGTAATTGTTCATCACGTTACCCGGAGCCATTCGGGTAACGTCTTCGCTGTGATATACTCCCCCCACTCTTTTTCTCTCCCGGGGATGCCGTTTTGTCTCAGGACACCATTCTTATCCGCAATCTTGGCTTGCAGCCTTATGATCCTATTTCTCGGGCGATGCATGAATTCACCGATGCTCGCGACGAGACGACGCCGGATGAAATCTGGCTGGTAGAACACCACCCCGTCTTTACGCAAGGCCAGGCCGGCAAAGCCGAACACGTGCTGGCACCAGGCGATATTCCCGTGATCCAGAGCGATCGCGGCGGGCAGGTAACCTACCATGGGCCAGGCCAGCAGGTCATGTATGTATTAATTAATCTGAAGCGGCGAAAAGTGGGCGTTCGCGAACTTGTCACATTGCTGGAAAATACGGTTATCAATACGCTGGCAACACTCGGGATTGACGCACAGGCGCGTGCTGACGCACCCGGCGTATATGTGCAAGGCAAGAAAATCTGTTCTCTGGGGCTGCGGATCCGTAAAGGGTGCTCATTTCATGGGCTGGCGCTGAATATCGATATGGATTTGGCGCCGTTTATGCGTATCAATCCTTGCGGGTACGCGGGTATGGAAATGACCCAGGTCAGCCAACTGGTGGAAAATAGCGATATGGATAAATTAAGGACGATTCTCATCCAGCAATTTTTAGCGCTACTAAACAATCCACCGCATCAATATATGAGCGCTTAATATATCATGTATAGAAGCCCGCATTTTGTGCGGGTAGTTATTTATTTGCCCTGTTAGCGCTTTACAATAGAAGCCATATTCTCTATTTTCAACCTGCCTGCTTTGTCGGGATAATTAGCATTAAAGCACGTTGCCAGGCTTTGTATACGCGCTCCAGTTCAATCTTTTTTGCGTGTATTGTCTGGCCTCGCGATGAAAAACTACGTCATGATGACGAGAGACAGGATGTTTACTCAAGTTAATAATCAACAAAAAAAATAAATTCAACTATCATTCAGTTTTTGAATGAATACGGAGCACAAGCGTGGATAATAATAACCTGCAGGAAAAGCGAATAACCGTGCGCCCCGACGATGATAAGCCGCAAGTCTTCAGAACGCTGCGCAATATTGATCTCAATTTATTGACCATTTTTGAGGCAGTATATGTTCACAAAGGGATAGTCAACGCGGCGAAAGTGCTCAATTTAACGCCTTCCGCAATTAGCCAGTCTATTCAAAAATTACGCGCAATATTTCCCGATCCGCTTTTCATTCGTAAAGGCCAGGGCGTGACGCCTACGGCTTATGCTTCCCATCTGCACGAATATATCAGCCAAGGGCTGGAGTCTATTCTTGGCGCATTAGATCTGACCGGCAGTTATGACAAACAACGTACGATTACCATCGGCACGCCACCATCGATTGGTGCATTAGTTATACCTGTTATCTTCCAGGCAATAAAAGAGAGTTCGCCGCATCTGATGATGCGTAATATTCCCGTTAATGATGCGGAAAGTCAGCTCAGCCAGTTTCAAACCGATTTAATTATTGATACGCACATTGCAGGCTCTCGTACCATTAATCATCACGTTCTTTATAGCGACCGCGTCATGCTGGTATGCCGTAAAGGGCACCCTTGTTTAAATGGGCCAATCAATGAAGAAGTTTTGCAACAGTACGAACACACGCTGCTGATGTTGGAAGGGCAAAATCTCAGCGGGCTTCGCCAACGCGTACAGGATCTTTTCCCGGAGCGTCAGGTAAGCTTCAGCAGTTACAATATGTTTACGATTGCGGCACTGATCGGCAACAGCGATATGCTCGGGTTAATGCCGGCGCGGCTGTTTGAGTTATTCAATGGCTGTTGGCCGCTGGTTGAAATTGATTACCCACCAATCAGTAACGAGCAGCTTGAAATCTCACTCTTTTACAATAAGTTGAGCCTGCGCGACCCGGTACTGGAAAGCGTCATTAATGTTATCCGACGGGCTTTTTAACGCCCGTCCGTGCCTGGCGAAAGCGCTAACCCTTATTGGGCATTCGGCACAAAACAACAACTATTTTACAAATTGCCCCGTTGTCAGGCTGCTTTCTATCCCCCATCAATGGTATACTGCACGCAACTTAATTCAAAAATAGTTGATAAATACAACATTCATTTGAATTGAAATGCTTACTTCGTTATCCGCAACTGGAACACGCACGCTATGAGTAAACCCATTGTGATGGAACGCGGTGTTAAGTACCGCGATGCCGATAAAATGGCGCTTATCCCGGTTAAAAATGTGGCGACAGAGCGCGAAGCCCTGTTAAGAAAACCGGAATGGATGAAAATCAAACTCCCGGCCGACTCTTCCCGTATCCAGGGTATTAAAGCAGCCATGCGTAAAAACGGGCTGCACTCTGTGTGCGAAGAGGCTTCCTGCCCGAACCTTGCTGAGTGTTTCAACCACGGTACGGCAACCTTTATGATCCTTGGCGCTATCTGCACGCGCCGCTGTCCGTTCTGCGATGTGGCACATGGCCGCCCTGTGGCACCGGATGCCAACGAACCGCAAAAACTGGCGCAAACCATTGCTGATATGGCGCTGCGTTATGTAGTAATCACCTCTGTTGACCGTGACGATTTGCGTGACGGTGGTGCTCAGCATTTTGCTGATTGCATTACTGCAATCCGCGAAAAAAGCCCATCGATCAAAATCGAAACGCTGGTGCCAGATTTCCGTGGTCGTATGGATCGTGCGCTGGATATCCTCACTGCCACGCCACCGGATGTGTTTAACCACAACCTGGAGAACGTGCCGCGTGTTTACCGCCAGGTTCGCCCGGGCGCAGATTACAACTGGTCGCTGAAACTTCTGGAGCGTTTTAAAGAAGCTCATCCGGAAATCCCAACGAAATCCGGTCTGATGGTTGGGTTGGGCGAAACCAACGCAGAGATCATCGAGGTCATGCGCGATCTGCGCCGTCACGGCGTGACGATGCTGACGCTGGGTCAATATCTACAGCCAAGCCGCCACCACCTGCCTGTGCAGCGCTATGTCAGCCCGGATGAGTTTGACGAAATGAAAGAGGAAGCGCTGGCGATGGGCTTTACCCATGCAGCATGTGGTCCGTTCGTTCGCTCCTCTTACCATGCAGATCTGCAGGCAAAAGGCATTGAAGTGAAGTAATACTTGCTTACACTGCAAACAAAAAAACCGGCTTCTGCGCCGGTTTTTTTTCGCCTGTCAAAGCCGCTGTTACTCTTTGTGAGAGAGTTTTTCTGCTGTGACTTCGTCAGCTTTTTTCGCTGCATCATCATCATTCATGGCTTTTTTAAAGCCTTTGATGGCTGCGCCCAGGTCACCGCCGAGCGTACGCAATTTTTTGGTTCCAAACAGCAGAACAACCAGTGCGGCCACAACCAGCAGTTTGGTAATACTAATCTCACCCATAGATACCTTCTTTCGTAAAACAGGCTGCATAAAACGCCATTATAACCGGACTTCATTAACGGTCATTCGACGCGCGCACACAATAGCAATGTGTAACGAGATGAATCAAGTGTTGTTTAAAAAAACATCACAACAAATGCGGTATAGCGAAACGGCGATTGCGTAACACCGGCAGTTTCTCGCGTGTCTGCGCCACGCGTTCAGGCGTGACCTCTGCGAAAATCAGCTGTGGCGCTTCTGCTGCTGCCGCAACCGTCACGCCCTGCGGATCAACAACCCGGCTCTGCCCGATATTCTTATTGCCGCATTCGCCGGCCGCGACAATATAACATGTTGTGTCCAGCGCCCTTGCCGATAGCAGCGTCGACCAGTGCTGCTCCTTGAGCGGACCGCGTACCCAGGCAGCAGGCAACACCAGCAGTTCAGCACCCTGCAGCGCCAGCGACAACGCCAGTTCCGGGAAGCGCAAATCGTAGCACGTCATCAACCCGACCTTCATGCCCTCCACATCAATCAACGGAGGAATATCGTACCCGGCGTCCACTCGCAGCGACTCCTGCATATTGAATGCGTCATACAAATGCAGCTTGGCATACTGCGCGATCACCTCTCCACCGCGCAATACCACCAGCGTATTAACTGCCCTGCCTTCGGTTGACGGAACATGCACCGTCAACACCGTCGTCAACGCGTTGCGCTGGCTCTCCGTACGCAACAGGCTCAGAAAGCCGCCATCCAGCGTCTGCGCCGATTTGACTGAAAGGTGGGGGTCGGCATCATCTCTTGCCAGTAATGCCTCTGGCAGCACCAGCAGCGACGCCTGTCGCGCTGCCGCCTGTGCCATCAACGCAGCACACGTCTGCGCATTGGCTCGCCAGTCTGGCGTGACCGCAAATTGCCCGGCTGCAACAATCATCTTTAGTCCTCTCGCTTCGTCACGATAGCCAGAAAATAGCCATGACGCTAAACTCAACACTCTAACAAATCAAATAGCAGGATCTCACGGTGTTACAACTTCTTTTAGCGGTATTTATTGGCGGTGGAACCGGCAGCGTTGCGCGCTGGATGTTAAGCATGAAACTTAATCCGGCACATCAGGCAATTCCTGTTGGTACGCTCACCGCCAACCTGCTTGGCGCGTTTATTATCGGTATGGGTTTGGCGTGGTTCAATCGTATGACGCACATTGATCCCGTCTGGAAAGTGTTGTTAACCACCGGCTTTTGTGGTGGGCTGACGACCTTTTCTACCTTTTCCGCTGAAGTGGTGTTTTTGTTACAGGAGGGACGAATTAACTGGGCGCTGCTGAATGTGGCGGTAAACCTGCTGGGTTCGTTTGCCATGACGGCGCTGGCGTTTTGGTTGTTTTCCTCGGTTAACGCAAATTGAAAGCATAAAAAAACCCGCCTTACGGCGGGTTTTGGAATTCTTACTGTACGTACGTAGCTGAATTAAACAGGCATTACGTTCGCAGCAGATGGGCCTTTGGCACCGTTAGTGATTTCAAACTCAACGCGCTGGCCTTCAGCCAGGGTTTTGAAACCATTGCTCTGGATTGCAGAGAAGTGTACGAACACGTCTTTGCTGCCATCTTCCGGAGTAATGAAACCGAATCCTTTGGATTCATTAAACCACTTAACGTTACCTTTAATCTTAGACATCAAAATTACCTTTACATGAAAAATCGACACAAATGCTGTGTCGGGTATCAGTACAACAATTGTGACGACTTTTGTCCAGTCGTTATTCGTGAAAAAGTGATAAATGTCGCTAACTTTTTTGCAAAAGTGAGTTTATTCCGCGTTTTAGGCAATGATTAAAATTTGCACACCGCGTTAACACAGCATTTGCAGCTAAAACTGAAAGCGCATCCAGGCAAAGTAAACGTTACCGTTGTTATAGGTGCCCGGAATGTAGGTCATCTGGAAGGTCGCCGGGCCATAGCCGATAGATGCCAGCGGTAACAACACCGGAATGGGAATATACTTCCAGTTATCACGCGCGGTAAACCCGGCCGTATACCCCAATCCCAGACGGAAATTATCATCTGCCAGCGGGCGCCATGTTTTTTCCCACCCGTAGCCGCCAATCGGTTCCCATTTGTTATAGGAATCTTTAAACGCCATCAGGTAAAGGCCATGCCAATTCCCTTTTTCGTCCCAGCGGGACTGACCAAAACCCGCGCCCCACGGACGTTCGTTATAGCGGTCCGTTTTTTCCTTGTCATAGGCGAAACGCGCATGCCAGGTGATAGCAGGAACATAGAGATCATAATGCTCTGGCTGCTGCCAGGTTTGCTTCACATTGTCAGTAAAACTCGAGAACCAGGAGTTCCCTGCAGCAACTGCTGTGGTAACCACCGAAAACGGACAAAACAAAGACAAAAAAATAGCTAAAAACTTCTTATTTACAGACACCGTATTTATTCCATATTACGCAACGACGTTTATTCTTGGGCATGTTATCTGAATAGTTCCTTAACAAGATCGGATTAATTCTGAAAAAATCTACGGAATAATCGCAGTATTTACCTCACTTAACACAGAATAGTGTTAGATGCGCCCCATCACAGGGGCGCAAAAAAATGACTAACGTTTGCGATGCAGTAAGAAATAAACCGCCGGAATAACCAACATCGACAGCAAGGGTGCCGTTATCATGCCGCCAATCATAGGAGCAGCGATACGGCTCATCACCTCCGAACCGCTGCCACCGCCCCACATAATGGGAAGCAGCCCTGCCATAATCGTCGCAACTGTCATTACCTTTGGCCGCACGCGGAGTACCGCACCTTCATGGATAGCCTGTAGCAACACCTTATTCCCCCCATCCGGTTCACGTGTGCGATATTTCTGAAGTGCATGATTAAGATAGAGCACCATAATAACGCCGAACTCCGCCGCCACCCCAGCCAGAGCAATAAATCCTACAGCTCCCGCAACGGACAAATTATATCCCAGCAGCCACAATAACCAGACACCACCAATCAACGAGAATGGCAATGTCCCCATTATTAACAGGGCATCAGATATACGCTTAAAGGTAATAAATAGCAGGACGAAGATAATCATTAGCGTTACCGGCAAAACGATTTTCAATTTTGCCGTGGCGCGTTCCAGATATTCAAACTGTCCGGACCACGAAAGCGTTACCCCTTGCGGCAGTTTCACCTGCTGCGCCACCCGCTGCTGCATCTCATCCACTGCTGATTTCAAATCGCGACCGCGCAGGTCAACGTATATCCAGTTCGAGAGGCGCGCGTTCTCGCTTTTCAGCATCGGCGGCCCCTCTTTCACCACGATATCCGCCAGTTCACCTAACGCAATCTGGCTGCCATTTTCCGTGATCACCGGCAATTTTCGCAAATCATCAACGTTATCACGTATTTCTCGCGGGTAACGCACATTGATGGGATACCGTTCCCGGCCCTGTAACACTTCACCAATATTTTCTCCCCCCACCAACGTTGAGACCAGCGACTGCAACTCTTTTACCGACACACCATAGCGCGCGGCTTGCTGCCGGTTAATGTTGATATCGACGTAGCGCCCGCCCGCCAGACGCTCCGCCAGTGCCGATGTTACGCCCGGCACGGTTTTCACCACCTGCTCGATTTGCTGCGCCACACGTTCAATATCAGCAATATTATTGCCGTTCACCTTAATCCCCACCGGGCTTTTAATGCCGGTTGCCAGCATATCCAGGCGGTTACGGATAGGGGGTACCCAGACATTGGCGATGCCCGGCACGCTAACGGTTTTATCCAGTTCTTCCACCAGTTTTTCCGGCGTCATCCCTGCTCGCCACTGGTCGCGTGGCTTAAAGCGAATGGTGGTTTCCACCATGGTTAACGGCGCGGGATCGGTCGCACTCTCCGCTCTGCCCGCCTTACCAAACACGCTCGCCACTTCCGGCACACTTTTAATTAGCCGGTCGGTTTGCTGCAATAAACGTCCGGCTTCGCGCGCAGAGATCCCCGGCAACGTCGACGGCATATACAACAAATCACCTTCGTTAAGCGGTGGCATAAACTCACTGCCCAAACGGCTCAACGGCCATAACGTTGCCAGCAGCAACAGCAGCGCCACCGCCAGCGTCGCTTTCGGCCACGCCAGCACTTTATCCAGCAGCGGCTCATACATGCGGATCAGGAAACGGTTGATCGGGTTGGCTTTCTCATCAGGAATTTTGCCGCGAATAAACAAGCCCATCAGCACCGGAACCAGCGTGATACCAAGCCCGGCTGCCACCGCCATCGCCCAGCTCTTGGTGAACGCCAGCGGCGAGAACATACGCCCTTCCTGCGCTTCCAGCGAAAACACCGGAATAAACGACAAGGTGATAATTAGCAGGCTGCAAAACAACGCCGGCCCCACTTCGACTGCCGCCTGTTCTGAAAAACGCCAGTAATCTGCGCCGGTCGGCTGGCGGTCAGGATTATCGTGCCGCCACTGCTCCATCACCTTGTGCATGTTTTCAATCATCACAATGGCCGCATCGACCATCGCACCAATCGCAATCGCAATCCCGCCAAGCGACATGATATTGGCGTTGATACCCTGGTAATGCATGACGATAAACGCGCCAAGTATCCCCAATGGCAGCGACACAATCGCCACCAATGCCGAACGGAAATGGAACAGGAATAGCGTGCAAACCAGCGCAACAACGATAAATTCCTCAATCAATTTATGCGTCAGCGTTTCGACTGCACTTTCAATCAGTGTCGAGCGATCGTAAACCGGCACGATCGCCACACCGTCGGGCAGCGTTTTTTGCACATCATTGAGTTTCGCTTTCACCGCATGAATGGTATCGAGCGCGTTTTTGCCATAACGCATAACGATAATGCCGCCCGCGACTTCGCCTTCGCCATTATATTCCGCCACGCCACGGCGCAGTTCCGGCCCAAGGCGCACCGTCGCCACATCGGAAAGCATCACCGGCACGCCGTCCCGGCTGGCAATGACTATCTGGCGAAAATCTGCCAGTTGCCGCAAATAGCCAGTGGTACGCACCATAAATTCGGCTTCGCCCATCTCCAGCAACGCGCCGCCGCTCTCCTGATTCGCCGCCTGCACAGCACTGACAATCTGTTCATGGGTGATATTCAGCGCCCGCATTTTCGCGGGATCCGGCACAATCTGATACTGCCGCACCATACCGCCAACACTTGCCACTTCCGCAACGTTCGGTACCGTTTTGAGTTCAAATTTCAGCGTCCAGTCCTGCAACGCGCGCAAATCTGCCAGATTATGTTTACCGCTGCGATCCACCAGCGCGTACTCATAAATCCAGCCCACACCGGTCGCATCCGGCCCTAACCCAACGCTCACGCCCGCAGGCAACGATGACTGGATTTGACTTAAATTCTCCAGCACGCGAGAACGCGCCCAGTAGAGGTCGGTGTCATCATCGAACAGCACATAGACATAGGCATCGCCAAACATCGAATAGCCGCGCACCGTTTTCGCCCCCGGCACGGAAAGCATGGCGGTAGTCAGCGGATAAGTGACTTGATCTTCAATAAGTTGCGGTGCTTTACCCGGATAGCTGGCACGAATAATCACCTGTACATCAGAGAGATCCGGCAGCGCATCCAGCGGTGCGCGCTGGATTGACCAAATCCCCCAGCCGGTGAGCACCAGCGCGGCCAGCAGAATTAACAAGCGGTTGCGCAGCGAGGCGCGAATGACGGCAGCAATCATTTCATTGCCTCCTGCGTGGGCATCAGATGAGTAATGACAGCGCCCTGTTCATCGTCCAGCGTAAAGCTGAACATCACCTTATCACCCACTTTGATGGCGGGTTCAGGCTGCTTAAGCACGAAATCCATTGTCATCGCGCCCCAGTTCAGCGCCGGGATCGGCTGGTGCGATAACGTGATGCTGCCCGCCTCAATCGCTTTCACCACACCGGTTGCGTCGTAGGTTTGCACTTTCTTCGCGGGAGCTTGCGGCGCCTGTTGGTGCGGCAGTGCGCTACGCAGGCTCGCTTCTGAGTCAATCAGGAACTGGCCAGACGTCACAACGTTATCGCCCTCTTGCAACCCGGACAGCACTTCGGTCCAGCCCTGTGCCGTACGCCCGGTGGTGACGTTAACCGCCTGGAAATGACCGTCCCCCGTCGCCAGTAACACGCGGCTTGCCGCACCGGTTTCAATCAGCGCCTCTTCCGGAATAGCCAGCACGTCAGGCTGCTGCGCCGTTGCAGGCTGCGTTACGGTCAGGAACATGCCGGGTTTGAGTTTTTGCTGCGAGTTATCCAGCACGATGCGGGCTTTCAGCGTCCGGGTGGTGGTTTCAAGCTGTGGCAGCAACTCACTGACGCGGCCATGAAACTGCTCACCCGGCCAGCTGCCTGAGGAGGCAATGATTTCGCTGCCCGCAGTGAGCGCCTGCGCCTGGCTTTGCGGGTAATCGACCACCAGCCAGACAGGATCAAGGCTCGCCAGCTCAAAGAGAACTTGCGTAGCGGCAACTTGCGCACCTTCGCGGGAATCAAGCTTGACCACATAACTGTCACGATCGGCGCGCAGCGTGAGCCGGGTTTGCGGTTTTCCGCTGCGTTCAACGGCGCGAATAATGGCATCTGGCATGAACTGCAACGCCAGCCGCTCGCGGGCAGCCCGCGTCAGTTCACCATCGCCCAACTGTCGCACCGCCAGATACTCTTGCTGCGCCGTGGTCCATTGCGGGATCCACAACTGCGCCAGCGCTTCGCCTTTTTTCACCCACTGCTGCGGCGCGCGGACAAAGAGTTTTTCCACCACGCCCGCCGCCGGGGACGGCACGCTCTGAATACTGCGCTCATCGGTGGTTACCGTGGCGAAGGCAGAAAACGCGTCGGCAAGCGCACGTTTTTCCACCTTCGCCGTGGTCATCCCAAGATTTTGCTGCTGCTGCGCACTGACGCTAACACCGCCGCTGGCAGGTGTTTCATCGGCATAACGTGGCACCAACGGCATATCCATAAACGGTGATTTACCTGGCTTGTCAAAACGCTGATCCGGCACCATCGGATCGTACCAGTAGAGCACCTTTCGTTGCGGCGTCGGCTCGCCGGAAGCTGCAGGCGCACTGTGCTGGCGACCAGCGAAATACCCAACGCCCGCCGCCAGGCAAGCCGCAATCACGACGGCTACAATCGTTTTCTTCATTACCTTAACTCCTGAGGGATCAGCCAGCGGATTGCGGCCCATTTCTGCGCCATCTCTTTCTCGGCCTGGTTAACGGCCAGTTCGCTATCGAGCACATTACGCCGGGCCTCCAGTAACGCGGAGAGATCCGACTGCCCAGAACGGTATTGCGCCGCCAGTAACGTGGCACGCTGGCGAACCAGCGGCAGCACCTCGTCACGCTGGCGCATCCACAGGGTTTGTGCGGCGTTATATTCAGCAACGAGTGAATGCAGTTGGGCGGCGTGATCGCGCTCAGCCAGCGCCAGTTGGTCGTTGGCTTGCATGGTGCGGGAAACATCGGCGGCGTGATCTTTGTCCTGCCGGTGGGACTGGAACAACGGCAAATCGACGGTAAACATCACCCCAGCCATGTCTTCGTACCCTTCGGCGCGGCGTCCGTACCACACTTCTACCTCGACATCCGGAATGGCAGCGATGGCGGATTCAGCGGAACGCGCTTTCGCGCTGTTTGCCGTGCTGGCAGCAGCGATAATGTCCGGATGCTGCGCGATGCCCTGCTCCAGCGTTTTTTCATCCGCAGGCAGACGTTGATACCGTGGAAGCTCGCCGGAAACGGCGCTCACATCCTGGCCGGTCAACTGTGTCAGACGGGTTTGTGCCAGTTGCACATCGCGTTCGGCAAGTGTGAGCTTATCGCGCATTGCGCTCAGGCCAACCCGGAAAGCCAGCACGCTGTCTGGTGCGGCATTGCCAGCACCCACGCTGGCGCGCTGCGCGCCTTGCTGGCGTTCGGTTTCTGCCAGCAGTTTGCGCGCGGTCTGCAACGCCTGTTGTGAAAGCGCTAAGTCGAGCCACGCCTGGGCGGTGTCGCGCTGTAAATTGGCGCGCACGACGGCGGATTTGGCGCTGACACTTTGCGCTTCGGCTAACAAGGTATCGGCTTTGCGATCGCGTTTTTCGGCGCTGACATACTGCTGCATGATGCCAATCCGCTGCATCGTCATCCCTTCGCGGGTTAAACGGCGATCGTTGTTGCCCTGAACCGGGACGTTTTCAATACCGAATTTCAGCTTCGGGTCGGGTAACTGGCGGGCAGAATCTGCCATCGCATCCAGCGCCTGCGCCTCATTGCGGTTAGCGGAAAGTTCTGCGGAATAGCGCTCAGCGGCGGCAAGGGTTTGCATCAGCGTCAGTGACTCCGCCTGCGCGGCGGAGCACATCAGTCCAAGCAACACCCCGCCGAGCCGCAGGCTCAGCGAGTAACGTTTCATTGTTGCCCCCGGTTAGCGTTGCGGCGTTAATGAAACGAGCTGGTAGCCGTTTTCGCTTTGCACAAACGTGAAGTCGACCTTATCGCCCACTTTCACCGGTGCAAACGTGCTGCCTTTGGCCAGTGCAAACTGCATGGTCATTGGCGGCCAGTTCAGCGCGGGAATGGCTTTATGGGCGATCGAAATCGCATCGGGGGTGATTTTTTTGATGACACCCTGGCTTTGGTAGGTTTGCATTTGGCTATGCATCGCCGGGTGCTGCGGCATATCGTGCATGCCGTGCATTGCGGGCATATCTTCCGCGTGAGCGGCCAGGGAGAAAAACAGCACGCCAGAGAGCATGCAAAGAAGAGAAGAACGCATAATAAAACTCCTGTTAGACAATGAAATTAATAAAATTCAATGCATTAACAGGTTTTTATTCACGGAACCGGCAAAAACGAATCGTTGCCGGCGGGCCTATCGCAGGAGGGGTTAACGACCATCCGTCATGCGCGACGGAGGCACAAACTGGTTCCGCGACCGCCAGCGTCAGCGAAACGGGCAGCGCCACCAGTGAAGCATGATCGGTGTCTTTTTGCGCCAAATCCGGGACACAATGTTTTTCGCACAGCGGCGTTTTCATGATGTCCATTTGCGGCGCACTGTCAGACATCGCCATTCGATGGTCCATATGCTGAACCATCACATTTTCACCCTGCACGCTTAAATCACAGTGATGCGAAGCAATCGCCACCTGGCTTTGAATAAGCAGCCAACCAAACGCCATCAGCAGCATCAACAGATGCCGCTTAATAAAGCGTAATCGATATAGCCAGCCTGCGTGCATAACGTCGCCATGGGGGAAAGAAAAGTAATGGCGAGTATAAGCAGCATCTTTTTTATTTTTAAAGTGTTTTTTAACTAATTTACGTCCGGAAATAAAGCGCAACCGAAACCGTTAAATTCATTAACTTATAGGCACCTTTTAAATAACAAATTTATCATTTCCAATTAATACCGTTTATTGCTTAAGCAGTATTAATTAAGTGGAGTGATAACAATTTGACGCGATTATTCGCTCAACACATCGCTTTGTTGATTTTAATCATCTACCCGCTGGCTATTATTCGGCACATTGCGTTGCCAGTTTTTTTACTTACTTTTCATTCAGGTCAACCTCCGGGGCCAACAACATGTTATTAACACTCATTGAACTGCTGATAGGCGTGGTGGTGATTGTCGGCGTGGCACGCTACATCATCAAAGGCTACTCCGCCACCGGCGTACTGTTTGTCGGCGGTCTGGCGCTATTAATTGTCAGCGCGCTGATGGGCCACAAAATATTACCCGGCAGCGCCACCAGCACTGGCTATAGCGCTACCGATATTGTCGAATACATTAAAATCCTGCTGATGAGCCGCGGTGGCGACCTCGGCATGATGATCATGATGCTGTGTGGTTTTGCCGCTTATATGACCCATATCGGCGCCAACGACATGGTGGTGAAGCTGGCTTCGCGCCCGCTGCGCTTTATCAACTCGCCTTACTTGCTGATGATTGCCGCCTATTTTGTCGCTTGCCTGATGTCGCTGGCAGTCTCTTCCGCAACCGGCCTTGGCGTGCTGTTGATGGCGACCCTGTTCCCGGTGATGGTAAACGTGGGCATTAGCCGCGGTGCAGCGGCAGCGATTTGCGCCTCTCCGGCAGCAATCATTCTTTCGCCAACTTCCGGTGATGTGGTGCTGGCCGCGAAAGCCGCCGAGATGCCGCTTATCGACTTCGCGTTTAAAACCACCCTACCCATCTCTATCGCGGCGATTATTGCCATGGCGATTGCGCACTTTTTCTGGCAGCGCTACCTGGATAAAAAAGAGCATATCGTCAGCGAAATGCTGGATGTGAAAGACATCACCACCAGTGCCCCCACGTTCTACGCCATCCTGCCGTTTACGCCGATTATCGGCGTGCTGATTTTCGACGGCAAATGGGGCCCCGAGCTGCATATCATCACCATTCTGGTGATTTGCATGTTGCTGGCGGCCGTACTGGAATTTTTACGCGGTTTCAATACGCAAAATGTCTTTTCCGGGCTAGAAGTGGCTTATCGCGGTATGGCTGACGCATTTGCTGGCGTGGTGATGTTGCTGGTCGCCGCCGGGGTTTTCGCCCAGGGTTTGAGCACCATTGGCTTTATTCAGAGTCTTATTTCGATTGCCACCTCTTTCGGTTCAGCGAGCATCATTTTGATGCTGGTGCTGGTCACGCTGACCATGCTGGCGGCAATGACCACCGGCTCCGGTAACGCGCCGTTCTACGCTTTTGTCGAGATGATCCCGAAACTGGCGCATGAATCAGGTATCAATCCGGCTTACCTGTCGATTCCGATGTTGCAGGCGTCCAACCTCGGGCGCACCATCTCTCCGGTTTCCGGTGTGGTGGTTGCCGTGGCGGGGATGGCGAACATTTCCCCCTTTGAAGTGGTGAAACGGACATCGGTGCCAGTGATCGTCGGTCTGATTGTGGTAATCATCGCTACCGAAGTATTGGTTCCGGGTGTCGCAGTACATTAATTTATAAACGCCATTTATGAAAAAGCGCCTGCCGGGCGCTTTTTTTATGGTTTAATAACGCATGGCAATTACCCGGATACATCCATCAGGAACTGATATGTTTATAAAGGGACTCTTCACCTGCGCAAGCCTTGCCGCAACACTGTTCTCCGCCGCTTATGCCGCACCGCTCAAGCCCACACAGTATGGTGACTTTGACCGCTATGTTCTGGCGCTCTCCTGGCAAACCGGTTTTTGCCAGAGCCTGCATGCGCAAGGTCGCAATGAGCCCGATGAGTGCCGGCCGCAAAAAGAACCCGCTAACAAAGCCGATTATCTGACCGTGCATGGTCTGTGGCCAGGTCTGCCAAAATCCATCGCCGCGCGCGGCGTCGACGATCGCCGCTGGATGCGCTTCGGCTGTGCCACGCGTCCGATTCCAAATATGCCGGAGGCGAAAGCCAGCCAGAAATGTGCCGCGGCGGAAACCGGCCTGTCGCTGGAAGTTGCTAATAAACTCAACGCCGTCATGCCGGGCGCAGGCAGCACCACCTGCCTTGAGCGCTATGAATATGCCAAACATGGCGTCTGTTTTGGCTTCGATCCGGATGACTATTTCGGCGCAATGGTACGCCTGGACACTGAAATCAAACAGAGCGCACTTGGCCAGTTTCTGGCAGAAAACTACGGGAAAACCGTCACCCGCGAGGCATTTAACGCAGCCGTCGCGAAAGCGTATGGCGATCAAAGCGTGAAAGCGGTGAAACTGACCTGTAGCGGCAACCCGGCATGGCTGACGGAAATGCAGATAGCCATCAAAGCCGACGCGATAAACGCCCCGCTCGCGGCAACGTCTTTACTGCCACAGCCGCATCCCGGCAACTGTGGAAACAGCTTCGTGATTGATAAAGCGGGATACTGAAGAACCATAATTCCGGCAAATGTGCGCAACATCACTTCACAGCGCGCTGTCGTGTCAGTATCATCCCTTGTAGACAAACCCTCGCTGCCAGTCGGCGAGGGTTTTTCTTTGGATCAATCACCTGACATGGAGTACCAGATGTCCAGACCTGCCATTATCATTAATGAGCGAGACGCCGAGCGCCTCGACCGTCTGCTTGAGCAGCCCGCTCACGCTAACCTGCCGGTCGCGGATGCGCTAAATGAAGAGTTGGATCGCGCCCAGATGTGCGCGCCAGAAGCGATGCCACACGATGTGGTAACCATGAACAGCACGGTAAAATTCCGTGAGCTGAAAAGCGGCGAAGAGCGCGTGCGCACGCTGGTTTATCCGGCGAATGTGACCGACAGCGCCAGCCAGCTTTCGGTGCTTGCGCCTGTCGGCGCAGCGCTGCTGGGCTTGCGCGTTGGCGATACCATCCACTGGGAACTGCCAGGCGGCACCACCACCGACCTTGAAGTGCTCGAACTGCTGTACCAGCCCGAAGCCGCAGGCGATTTCATGCGCTAAGCCCCGCCCTGCGTTGTTGTGCAGAGGATGCGCCCGCATCCTCTTTCCGTTCCCGCCCGTTTATTCTTCAGATTTGCCATCCAGGCAGCAAAATATTCCTCCCGTTTATGATTCAATCAGAAGGACATAACCTACAGGGAGAAGCGTTTATGTATCAGACAATTATTATGCCGGTCGATGTTTTCGAAATGGAGTTAAGCGACAAAGCCGTGCGTCACGCTGAATTTCTCGCGCAGAGTGAAGGCGTTATCCATCTTTTGCATGTGTTACCCGCCTCTGCCAGCCTGAGCCTGCACCGTTTCGCCGCTGATATACGCCGTTTCGAAGAGCATCTGCATCAGGAAGCGCAAACGCGCCTCAGCACCATGATCACACATTTCCACATCGATTCGTCACGCATTCATATTCATGTCCGTTTTGGCAACGTGCGCGATGTGGTCAATGAGTTAGCCGAAGAGTTGAGCGCCGATATGGTGGTGATTGCCTCGCGCAATCCTTCCATCTCCACCCACCTGCTCGGCTCGAATGCCGCGAATATCGTGCGCCACGCGCACATTCCGGTGCTGGTGGTCAGATAAAGACGCTCAGGCGTAAAAAAAGAGGCTACCAACGGTAGCCTCTTTACATTTGCAGGTATTGTTTACTTTCTTATTTTTGCTTACGCAGTTTTCGTGCGGATAAGGTAGTCAAACGAACTCAGAGACGCTTTGGCACCTTCACCCGTGGCAATAATGATCTGTTTGTACGGCACCGTGGTGCAGTCGCCCGCGGCAAACACACCTTTCACGCTGGTTTCGCATTTCGCGTCGATGATAATTTCGCCCATGCGGTTGCGCTCAATCGCGCCTTCCAGCCAGGTGGTGTTCGGCAGCAGACCAATCTGCACAAAAATCCCCGCCAGCGCCACGCTGTGAACATCGCCGCTCACACGGTCGCGGTACTCAAGGCCGGTCACTTTGCTGCCGTCGCCTTTCACTTCGGTGGTCTGCGCGTTCAGAATAATGTCGACGTTTTTCAGGCTGCGCACTTTATCCTGCAATACCTGATCAGCTTTCATTTCCGGGGCGAATTCGAGCAATGTCACGTGCTCGACAATCCCCGCCAGATCGATAGCCGCTTCCACGCCGGAGTTACCGCCGCCGATCACCGCCACGCGCTTGCCTTTAAACAGCGGGCCGTCGCAGTGCGGGCAGTAAGTCACACCTTTGGTGCGATATTGATCTTCACCCGGCACATTCATGTTGCGCCATTTCGCGCCGGTGGCAATGATAATGCTGCGTGCTTTCAGCACCGCGCCGGAGGCGGTTTGGATCTGATGCAGACCGCCTTCCACCGCTGCCGGAACCAGCTTGCTGGCGCTCTGGCTGTCAATCACATCGACGTCGTAATCCGAGACGTGCGCTTTCAGCGCGCCCGCCAGTTTCTGGCCTTCGGTTTTCGGCACAGAAATGTAGTTTTCAATATCAACGGTATCCAGTACCTGACCGCCGAAACGCTCGCCCATCAGGCCGGTACGAATGCCTTTACGCGCTGAGTAAACCGCCGCTGCCGCACCCGCCGGGCCGGAACCGACAATCAGCACATCGTAAGCGTCACGTTTGTTCAGCTCTTCCGCCGCGCGTTTTTCCGCACCGGTGTCGATTTTGGCAACGATTTCGCTCAGCGTCATACGCCCCTGGCCAAACTCCTGACCATTCACAAACACCGCCGGAACGCCCATCACGTTGCGATCGGTAATTTCGTTCTGGAACGTACCGCCATCAATCGCCGTGTGCTTGATACGCGGGTTCAGCACTGCCATCAGGTTCAGCGCCTGCACCACGTCCGGGCAGTTATGGCAGGAGAGCGAATAGTAGGTTTCAAACTCAAAATCGCCGTCGAGATCGCGGATCTGCTCAAGCAAAGCCTGCGCCTCTTTTGACGGATGACCACCGGTCCACAGCAGCGCCAGCACCAGTGAAGTAAATTCGTGGCCCAACGGCGAACCAGCAAAACGCGGGCCGGTATTCGAGCCAGGGTTGGTAATCAGGAACGACGGTTTACGCACCGCCAGGCTGTTGTCTTCTTTAAAGGAGACCTTGTCTGACAGTTCAGCGATCTCGCCCAGCAGTTCTTTGATCTCTGCCGATTTCGCGCTGTCGTCCAGCGTAGCAATCAGCTCAACAGGTTTGGTGAGTTTCTCAAGATAGGCTTTGAGCTGGGTTTTCATAGTAGTGTCGAGCATAACGTTCTCCCTTAAAACATCATCATGCAAGCCGAATCATTTAAGGCTGCATCAATGCAACTTGCATCATGGTGCTGAATAAAACGGGCACCCAAAAGTACCCGTTAACAATAGTAATTTCCGGAGTATTTCTCGCCAGAGCAAGGCGGCTAGCCTGAGAGTCCCCGGGAGCTTACACCAGTAAGTGACCGGGGCGAGCAGGCGACGCCAACACCGCTATGGCGTGAAAGACGACAGGAAATTTAGATTTTACCAACCAGATCCAGGGACGGAGCCAACGTCGCTTCACCCTCTTTCCATTTCGCCGGGCACACTTCACCTGGGTGAGAAGCCACGTACTGTGCTGCTTTGATTTTACGCAGCAGGTCAGATGCGTCGCGGCCGATGCCTTCAGCGGTGACTTCGATAGCCTGGATAATGCCCTGCGGGTCAACAACGAAGGTAGCACGATCGGCCAGACCTTCATTCTCACGCATGTTGTCGAAGTTACGGGTCAGGGCGCCAGTCGGGTCGCCGATCATCGCATATTTGATTTTCGCGATGGTTTCGGAGCTGCTGTGCCACGCTTTGTGGGTGAAGTGGGTGTCGGTGGAAACAGAGTAAACGTCCACGCCCAGTTTCTGCAGCTCTTCGTAGTGGTCAGCCACGTCGCCCAGTTCAGTCGGGCATACGAAGGTGAAGTCAGCCGGGTAGAAGAAGAAGACGCTCCAGCGGCCTTCGGTATCTTTCTCGGTTACTTCGATGAACTCACCGTTTTTGAACGCCTGGTTTTTAAAAGGTTTAATCTTGGTATTAATTAAGGACATCTATACTTCCTCCGTGTTTTCGTTGGGGTGTAAGTTAACGAACTTCGATTGATTGAGCCAATGCGTTTGCTTTATCAAATCAATAAGTGTTAGCTAACAACCCGCAACGAGCAACCTTGTGAACGGCTGAATTGCCAAAAGTAAAAAGGCCACCGCGACGGGTGGCCTCGATACCTGAAATACCCGTGGGTAACTTCAGCACCAGCAAGCTGGCTTTGCGTTGCGCTCATAACCTGTCGGTCATCAAGCGTTGTTGATTACACCACTGCGGGCACGTGAGAACAATGCCTTACCCGGCGGTCTTACCGATGGTTGTGATAGGTTTTCTCTACCCTTGCTCTTTCCCACTGTTTTTATAAGGATTTTTATGCTCAAGCGCCTGTTAATGCTGACCCTGCTCCCGCTGACTCTGCACGCCGAAGAACTGCCCGCGCCGGTAAAAGCCATTGAAAAGCAAGGCATCACCATCATCAAATCCTTTGACGCACCGGGCGGCATGAAAGGCTATCTAGGAAAATATCAGGAGATGGGCGTCACCATTTACGTCACGCCGGACGGTAAACACGCCATTTCCGGCTACATGTACGACGACGCGGGCACCAACCTGAGCGAAAAGCTGATTGCCAAAGAGATTTACGCGCCGGCAGGCCGTGCGCTGTGGCAGCAGATGGAAAAAGCCGACTGGCTGCTTGATGGCAAAAAAGAGGCACCGCGCGTGGTGTACGTCTTTGCCGACCCGTATTGCCCGTACTGCAAACAGTTCTGGCAGCAGGCGCGCCCGTGGGTGGAATCCGGCAAAGTGCAGATCCGCACGCTGCTGGTTGGCGTGATCAAACCGGAAAGCCCGGCGGCCGCGGCAGCGATTATGAGCGCGAAAGATCCGGCGAAAAGCTGGCACGACTTTGAGCAGTCGAACGGCAAAATGGCGCTGACATTACCGAAAAGCGTACCGCCGGAAATGATGAAAAAGCTCAACATCAACCAGAAAATCATGGACGATCTCGGTGCGAACGCCACGCCTGCCATCTACTACATGAATGAAGACAATGTGCTGCAGCAGGAAGTCGGTTTGCCGGATGCGGAGAAACTGAAAACGATTATGGGCGAGAAGTAAAAGCAGTCACGGCGGTGCAGCCAGCACCGCCGTTTACGTGTTACAGCTTACACAGGCGCTCTGCCGCCGCCAGCAGCGTCGATTCCTGTTTAGCAAAGCACAGGCGAATCAGCTTATGCGGGAAGGGATCGGCGCAGAACACCGACAGCGGGATCGCTGCCACGCCCACCTCTTTCGTCAGCCACTGGCAAAAACTCACATCATCCAGATCGGAAATCGCGCTGTAATCCGCCAACAGGAAGTAGGTGCCTTCGCACGGTAAAATCTCCAGCTTGCTGTGGCTGAGCGCATTGACCAGCACATCGCGCCGCGCGCGGTAAAACTCCGGTAGCTCACGATAATGTTCCGGCTCGGCGCGCAGCATATCCGCCAGTGCCAGTTGCGCCGGAGTATTCACCGAGAACGTCAGATACTGATGAACCTTGCGCAGCTCCGCGCTGATGGCGGCAGGCGCCACGCAGTAGCCCACTTTCCAGCCCGTCATATGGTAGGTTTTGCCAAATGACGACACCGCCACCGCCCGCTCGCGCAGTTGCGGATGCGCCAGCACGCTGGCATGGCCCTCTTCGGCAAAACAGATGTGCTCATAAACTTCATCGCTCAGCACATAGATTTCGCGTTCGGCAATCGCCTGCCACAACGCAGCGAAATCCGCCTTTTGCCACACCGTCGCCGACGGATTGTGCGGCGTGTTCAAAATCACCAGCCGTGTGCGGTCGCTGAGCAGCCCCGCAAACTGCTGCCAGTCGACGCGAAAATGCGGCGGTTGCAGCGCAATGCGTTTCAGCACCCCGCCGGAAAGCTCGACCGCTGGCGCGTAACTGTCATAGCTCGGATCAAAGCAGATCACCTCATCGCCCTGGCGCACCAGCGCGGTGATCGCCGCGTACAACGCTTCAGTCGCCCCGGCAGTGACGGTGATATCGGTATTCACGTCCGGTTTATGGCCGTACAGCTCGGCTGTTTTATCGGCAATCGCTTCGCGTAGCGCCTGCACACCGGTCATGGGCGCGTACTGATTCGCCCCCTGCGCCACGTGGAACGCTAAACGCTCCTGCAAATAGCGCGGGCCGTCGAAATCCGGGAAGCCTTGCGACAGATTAATCGCCTGGTGCTGCTGCGCCAGGGCGCTCATTTGCGTAAAGATGGTTGTGCCAAGCGCGGGAAGTTTACTTTGTGGAATCAGTGCGTTATTGCTCATTATTATCTGCCTGCCTGTGATACGCGTGTTGCCGCCACTATAACACGATGCTAGTATTTGGCAATCAAGACGCTTAGACGTCTATACGATAACAATATTCCTTATAAGGAAGGGTGATGACAGACAACCTGCAACTCCAACAACTCGTTGCCGCCTGCCACTGGATCGGCGCGAAAGGCTGGGCGCCCGCTACCGGCGGGAATATGTCGGTTCGCCAGGATGCCGACTGGTGCTGGCTGAGCGAATCCGGCAAAGACAAAGGCAGCCTGACCACGGCGGATTTTTTGCAGGTATCGATTGCCGATAACCATGCCCCTTCCGGCCGTAAACCCTCGGCAGAAACTGGCCTGCACACCCTGATTTACCGCTTCTACCCGGACGCCAACGCCGTATTGCACGTACACACCGTGAACGCGACGGTGCTTTCACGCGTGGAGAAATCCCCTGCTCTGCTGCTGAACGGTTTTGAGATGCAAAAATCCCTGAGCGGTCAGACCTCGCACCTGGACACCGTGCCGGTGGCCATTTTCGACAACGACCAGGATATCGACGCGCTGGCTGTTCGCATCGCCGACTATGCGCAGACTCATCCATTGCGCTATGGTTTTCTGCTGCGTGGCCACGGGCTGACCTGCTGGGGGCGCGATGTCGCCGAAGCCCGCCGCCACCTGGAAGGGCTGGAGTTTTTATTTGAATGCGAAATGCAGCGTCGCCTGCTGGAGAGACCATGATCCGCGCTATCGTTACCGATATTGAAGGCACCACCAGTGACATCCGTTTTGTGCATAACGTCCTGTTCCCTTACGCCCGCGAACGCCTGGCGGCGTTTGTCACGGCGGAGCAGTACAACGAGCCGGTGAGCACCATCCTGGATAACCTGCGGGAAGAGATCGATCAACCACAGACCACCACCGCCGAACTGATTGACGTGCTGTTTGCTTTTATGGATGAAGATCGCAAATCAACGGCGCTGAAAGCGTTGCAGGGCATTATCTGGCGCGACGGTTATGTGAACGGCGATTTCAAAGGCCATCTTTACCCGGACGTGTTGCCCCAGCTTGAGAAATGGAAATCACAGGGTATTGATCTGTATGTATATTCCTCTGGCTCGGTTGCGGCGCAAAAACTGTTATTTGGCTACAGTGACGAAGGTGATATTACTCCTCTGTTCAGCGGGTATTTCGACACGCTGGTTGGCGCGAAACGCGACGTACAGTCGTACCGCAATATTGCGACGCAAATCGGGCTGCCGCCCGCGGCCATTTTGTTCCTCTCCGATATTCACCAGGAGCTGGATGCCGCCGAAGCAGCAGGTTTTCGCACCACGCAACTGATTCGCGGCGATGATGACGCAGCCAGCCATCATTACCAGGTTCCCTCTTTCAGCAACATTAAGCCGGAGCAGATCCCTTCATGAGCGCACTGACGATTTACACCGATACCGACGCCAGCACGCCGGTGTGGCACAGCACCGACGCCGCAGAGATCCAGCAAAAACTGAACGCCAAAGGTGTGCGTTTTGAACGCTGGCAGGCCGACCGCGATCTCGGCGCAAACCCGACACCGGAAACAGTGATCACCGCTTACCAGCACGCCATCAACAAACTGGTGGCCGAGAAAGGTTATCAGAGCTGGGATGTGATCAGTCTGCGCGCCGACAACCCGCAGAAAGAGGCGCTGCGCGCCAAGTTTCTCAATGAACACACTCATGGCGAAGATGAAGTGCGCTTCTTTGTGGAAGGCGCGGGCTTGTTTTGCCTGCACATCGGCAGCGATGTTTACCAGGTGCTGTGCGAGAAAAACGACCTGATTTCCGTCCCCGCAGGAACCCCGCACTGGTTTGATATGGGCTCAGAGCCGAACTTCACCGCCATCCGTATTTTTGATAATCCCGAGGGGTGGATCGCGCAGTTTACCGGCAGTGAAATTGCGGGCGGGTATCCGCGGTTGGCGTGAAAATAAGGCTCCTTTTGGAGCCCTATTTTAGACTTTATAGTTTCAGCGCTAAATTAATGTCATGCGAGTTAAATATTTTGATATCGTGTCTCCTATCTACTGGTAGTGGAATAACTGAGGGCAATAGCATTTCAAATGTTAAAGAAAATAAAAAATTTAATTGATTCTGGTCGTGAAGGTTTGGGCTGGGATTTTAAACAACAGTTTCATGACAACAACGCATCTCTTGTTCACGATATTATATGTTTAGCTAATTCTGAATATGACGGCGATCGGTATATAATATTCGGGGTTAGTGATGAATTTAAAGTAGTAGGTATTACGAATGACAAGCCTGTAAGGAAACAAGCGGAAATAGTCGATCTGTTGCGCAATATTCATTTTGCAGAGAATAACACCCCAGAAATCCAATTAGAACATTTCCATATTGAAGATAAAGAAATTGCAGTGCTCTCCATTAGTAAAACTCGCTATCGCCCCTATTATCTATCGCGTGACTATATTGTCGGAAAGAAAACTGTTCGTGCCGGTGTAATTTATTCTCGAACAGAAGATAGTAATACACCGCTAGATCGATGTTCTTCTCCGGAAGCAATAAAAAAAATGTGGCGAGAGCGTTTTGGTCTTGATTTGAGCCCCCTGGATCGATTTATCCATATTTTACCGGATGCGGATAAATGGAATTCTGATGGAATCAGTAAAGCCTTCTATTATCCTGACCCTATTTTCTCTCTGGAAATTGAACGTGAAGAGCAAACTACACTTGGTCACTTTTGGTGGCAAAATACCGAACACGAAAAAACGTCAAGATTAAAATACAATCTTAAATATCACGATAAAATACTTAAAACGATAGAGGTATCTTATTATTACAGCGAATCACTATTCTTTCCTGCACCGGAAAATGAAACAATCGCTTACCCTGATAATTTCCATGGCCCTTGCTCTGACTTTTACGCGGATATATTCTTTTTCAAAAAGAATACATTGAAGCATAGTTTATTAATGTATCTGTATAAAAGCTATAATCAATCACCTGAATTGCCATTAACGTCCCCGACTAAGCCCCCAATAATTAGACTCCCCTTCCTTATATTAAATAATGATAAAGAGCTTGATAATTTAAAAGAAATAGCCATTCGAAACTTTAATCAATTCACAGCTTCAGTAAAACAAAACAGCCGTGATGAAAAAACAAGAATGCAAATTGAAAAAGAGTTTTCATGGTGGATATTTAACCTCGATACAGGCATGTAAAGGATCACTTTTTCTGTATGTCACGTCTATCCAATTCCCTACGCAGCAACCGCTTGATCCACCCCGCTTTGTTGTCGTCGCCGTCTTCTTTCATCGCTATTGCCAGCCTCTCTGACAGATCAGCATCCAGACGGAGTTGCACAACATGCCTTTCTTTTTGGTTGTCTTTGGTTGACATTGGTTGTCACTCCAGTATATTTTACATGCTGGTGTTCAATGTACACCAACGTAGTGAATTTCTAAAGCAACGCCCCGAAGTGCGGGAACACTGTCGAGGCGTCTAACCAGATCATTACTGGAGGTAATGTATGGCTGTAGCCAATGGTATCACACATGGGTATTTAAAGCCCAACCCCTTCTCAATTAACGCTTTTGTTTGTCTTTCTGCTGTTCGTTTCTCCGCTTTGCCGGAGGTGCGCTATGCTGCCTGACACCGATATTCTCTCTTCTGAACTGCGCGATATTTTTCGCAAACTGGACACCTCAAACCTGAGCGAAGAAGAGATGCTGCAACTGGCGAACGGTTGCGAAGATCACATCGCCGGGCTTTGCCACGGTCTGCACTTTTTGGGCAAAACCTTCGTCTCCTTCGCCGACAGCGACGTGCTGGAGTTTTCCCGCGAAAGTCTCTGCCAGTTAGGTCATGGGTTAAAAACCACTGCTACGCTTCTTCCTGCGCTGATGGAGCTTCATCAAATGACTGAACGGAAAATCGACGCAGAAGAGTATCTGATTTAACCCATACGGCTCCCACTACGCGCAGTTAACGCTTTTGGGAGCCTGCTCGGTTTTTCATTTTCCACGCCTTGCGATACACACCCGTTTTGCGTTGCAATTCGCGCTGTCCAATCTTATCTTTATGTACGGATTAAATCCGTACATAAACCGACGAGATTAATGGCATATCTGCAAAAAGCAGACTGCCAGGGAGAGTAACGCTATGCCCGCACTGAAAAAGCAGCGCATCGATCTGCGATTGACCGACGAGGATAAAAAAATGATTGAAGAAGCGGCGGCAATGACCAACCAGACGATCACCCAATTTCTGGTGAGCAGCGCCTCGGAACGCGCCGCAGAAGTGATTGAACAGCATCGCCGTCTGGTTCTGAATGAAGCATCCTGGAATCGGGTGATGGACGCTATCGAAAACCCACCCGCACCGAACGACAAACTTAAACGCGCCGCAAAACGTCTGCAAAACAGGGAGTGAATCGTGGACAAGCTGACCATTGAGTTATTCTCAGGAGAGACAGAGTATGAAACGGGTGGTTTTGATTGTGGTGAGACCTCGCTCAACACCTTTTTAACCCAGCATCTCAAGCGCCAGCACAACGGAAAAATTTTACGCGCCTATATCCTGCAAACCGTAGCCTCCAGGCCGCGCGTTTTCGGTTATTACACGTTGTCGGGCGGTAGTTTCGAGAAAGAACAACTGCCAACCAAAACGCAGCAAAAAAAGGTGCCCTATCGCACTGTTCCGTGCGTGATGTTAGGTCGTCTGGCTATCGATAAATCACTTCAGGGAAACGGCTGGGGAGAAATGCTGGTCGCGCATGCCATGCACGTGGTTTACAACGCCTCACTTGCTGTCGGTGTCCATGGGGTATTTGTTGAGGCGCTCACTGACAATGCCAAAAATTTTTATGAAAAACTGGGCTTCATTCCGTTAGCCGCTGGCAACCAGCATTCGCTGTTCTATCCGACAAAATCTATTGAGCGCCTGTTCGAAGAGTGAACGCTCTCCGGCCATAGCGAATTACCCTATACCCTTCACTATCTCTTCTGGCTCCAGCCCTACCAGTCTCGCCAGGTGGACAAACTCCACCACATCTAACCTTCTCTCGCCTTGCTCGATTTTGGCGATAAAGGATTGTGGACGACCGAGCGCTTCGGCAAGTTTCTCCTGCGTGATACCCCGTGTTTTGCGAGCTTTTTTAAGCGCCGTGATAACGCGTCGGTACTCTTGCGCATAGACAGTTGTCATTTGCCAAACTCCTTTTCACACTTTCGAAACGGTTTCTTCCTCTCTCTTTTGCATCCCAACGCTTGCTACCTGTTAACGCTACCTCATTACTCCTCGCCGCGCCTTTCTTGCCGCCAAACATTTGTGATCCCTGCGTAATAGGCCGCACCACCCACTGGCAATCTCCCCCGCCACAGGCAACACTCTGTAAGCCGCCAGCACATATAAAGGAGCAATATATGACGGGTAATTTTTACTGGATTAACGAACCGCAGCAGTGGCGTGAAACGCAGGGCAAAGTGGAAGTGGTGACCGATGGCAGCACCGATTTCTGGCGCAAAACCTGGTACGGATTTGAGCGCTTCAGCGGCCACGGTTTTGTGCGCGATGTGACGGGGGATTTCACCTTTCAGGTGCGGATTCAGGCGCGGTTTTCCGAGCTATATGACCAGGCGGGCGTGTTGTTGGTCGCGGACGAGCAGAACTGGCTAAAAGCCGGCATCGAATTTAACGATGGCGCGCCCGCCATCGGCAGCGTGCTGACACAAGGTTATTCGGACTGGGCGACCGGTATTTTCCCCGGTGACGCGGGCGATTTCTGGCTGCGCCTGAGCCGCAAAGGCGACGCGCTACGTCTGCAATACTCCACCGATGGTCGCGTCTGGCCGCTGTTGCGGTTGTGCCACTTTCCCCACCCGCGTTGCGCGGTTGGCGTGATGTGCTGCACACCGGAACGAGCCGGGCTGGAAGTCGCGTTTTCAGATATGTCGCTCACGCGGCTACTGGAGAAAGATCTGCACGACTTGAGCTAGTTTCGCCATGCTTCCACCGAGGATCACCGTTTCGTTTCCCGTCCGGTGACAACCAGCAACACAGGCGACCGAACGAGAAGTGCATACGTTTCGGTTGCCAGAACACGGAAAGCTCGCACACCATTAGAAATACCGCTTCCCTAATTATTTACCTCATAAGTAATTTGCTTTGCTACATGATATTTCAGCGCAGCTACACCACGCCGTTAAATATTGGTAAAAATACACGATATATTATTTATAACGCGCACAAAGAGGAATAAATATATTATATAAAGCTTGCGATCCATCTTTCATTAAAAACCTTACCGATTGTATTTTATGGTCATTTTTAACGTATGTTAACTGGCTTACCAAAAAACAAAACCCACCTCTCTTTTTATTAAATCATCTATGAAGGTTTCGCTTTAGTCGCCGATAAAAATAGAGTTCACCCTGGATATGGAAAGCACCTGAGGCCGTTATGACCATTTTAAAGAAACTGTTATTTGTATTTGCCATTACGTTTATTGCCATGATCGTGCTCGGTGGTTTAAGCATCCGGGCATTAGATAATGCGCAATCGCGTTTTGATTACGTTATTGAAAATAGTTTACCGAGTATCAGTAAGCTCAGCGAGGCACTCCAGCACCGCGAAGAAGCCCGCCGGCAGATTCTGATGTCCCTGCTGATAAACGATGAAGCCGTGTTCACCAAACATATGGCGCAAGCGAAAGATGAGTTAAATAAAACCAATGAGATATTTAAATATTATCGCGAGCAACTTATTAGCGATGATATTGATGGTCAGTTATTGAAAAAAACACAGGATTCCTTTGATGACTATTTGCAAAAAGCAGAATCCATGGTTGGCGTTTATCATAGCGAAGGCATTGAAGCCGCACGCAAAATGGTGTCGGATGGCGGTATTACTGCCAATGCCTCTGTTGCGCTTAGCGCCAATTTAAAAGAGATGCTGGTGCATAATTATAAAATTGCAGCAACATACGCTGAAAATAACCATACGCAATATATCAATACCTTCTGGTTATTGGTCGGAACCATTATCTTTTTACTGGTGTTAATTGGCGTATTCGCTTCAACGATCCTTGGCTATTTAAACAAAGGGTTAAAAAACCTGCAAAACAGTATGGGAACCATCAGCAGCACGCTGGATTTAACTGTCAAAGTGGATCTCAATAAAAAAGATGAACTTGGCGCTACCGCTGCCAGTTTTAATAATCTGGTAGACAAAATCCGCGAAGTATTAAGCAGCGTAAAAGACGCCAGCAATGAAGTGGATGTCGCGGCCACCGAAATCGCCAAAAGCAATGATGATCTGTCATCGCGTACCGAATCGCAGGCCTCGTCCCTGGAGCAGACCGCTGCCAGCATGAACGAACTATCGGCCACGGTGCGGCACAATATGGACAACGCCAAAGAGGCAAATGCCTTCATTGGTCGTGTGCAAACCATGGTGAATGAAAGCCATCGTGAGTTGAGTTCACTGCAAAAATCCATCGACGATATTTCTGCTTCTTCGGCGAAAATCTCCGAAATCACCGACATTATCGACGGCATTGCGTTCCAGACCAACATCCTCGCACTCAACGCGGCGGTGGAAGCAGCCCGCGCAGGTGAGCAGGGTAAAGGCTTTGCGGTGGTCGCCGGTGAGGTGCGTTCGTTGTCGCAACGCTCTTCTGTAGCGGCGCGCGATATTCGCGGCTTAATCGACGAGGCGATTAAAAATGTCGGCCAGGGCGTCAGCTATGCGGCCAACGTGACTACGCGGATGAACGAGGCGCTGGGCGCGGTTGATGAAACCACGGTGCTGATAAACCAGGTAAATAACTCTTCAACCGAGCAGAGCCACGGTATTGATCAGGTTAACGTGGCTGTCAGCCAGATGGAGGGCAACTTGCAGCAGAACGCCGCCATGGTTGAAGAGATGGCCACTGCCGCGAACTCGCTCAGCCACCAGGCCGGTAAACTGCTTAACGATGTCAATGCCTTTAAGCTGTAACCCACACTTGTCAGGCAAGCGCACATCCTGAGCACTTGCCTGACAATCTCATCGCTCTCTTCCCTCATAAACCTCAAATACATCTTTTTGAGATTCATCATAGTGATGCTCAGCATCAGTGCCAGACTCTGCTTTTGCAACGAAATACACATTGAAAATCAAAGGAATCTACTTGGATATGGCACGCCAGAAAACGTTGACGGTTTGCGTGGCAAAAACGATCAAATAACTATTTGAGTTAATTCGTAAGTGTGGTTTTTATATGTCTTATAAAGCGAGCAAAGAGGATTAGCCATCTCCCATGAAAATCATAAAAATTTCACTTCTGACAGTATCGCTATCAATTTGCAGTGCGGGCGCCGTCACGTTTGATTTAGGCAAGGACATTCAGCAATGCCTTACTTTACCTGCCTATGGCGATAAGAAAAACCAGACACAATGCAAAGACGAATTGAAAGAAAAATCAGAAAAATCATTAGAAGAAACAATCAATAAGGTAAAGAAGCTGATAAACAACGATTATGATACGCCCTATCACCTTAATGATCCGGAAGGCAGTGAAATAAAAGATCTTTTTTGGGAGCGATTTAATAAATCTCAACAACTTTGGATCGCATCACGAAATGAGTTCTGCGCAGCGTCAGCGTTATTAGTTGGCGAGTGGGCGGCAAGCCAGGATGATTTACAGACGCAATGCATTATTAATCAAAACAATGATCGCGAGCAGTTATTAAAAGCAACCTATATAAAATAAGCCGTAAGGCACCTTTATGCCGGAGTATTTTTGCTGTCACAGGAAATAAACCTGATGGTGATCTTCCCGACTTCTACAGTAAGCCTAACGCTTCCGGTAAATGGCTAACAAACGCGGTTTTATCGGCTGGATAGTGCCGCGATAACTCAATAAATATCGCCATCAGGTGATGTTTATCATCTGCGTTTAATGTTTGTAGTTCAGCGGCAATCTGTTCCAGCGCGTTGATGGCGGCGTCCTGATCCAATTGGTTTTCACCGGTAAACTCAAGGAAAATAGCTAAATCTGCGACCACTTTCGCCAGCGCAATCTCACAACGTGTTGGCAATTTCACCTCTCCTTATGGATGCATTTTCAGTTGTTTCGGCGCAAATATCACAAAGCGGAACCATCTTCTTTAACAATCAGCGCTTTCATATGTTCGATACTTAAAACACCCCATTTACCACCGTAGTCGTTAAAAATCTCTACGGCGAGGCGGTACTCCTCCTCAGTGATGGGCGCGTCTTCTTCGACGATATAATCGCAGATCGTTTCGAACGCTAAACCACTCTCACCGTAATCGACGTACTCAATGGCAAAGCGCAGTTTCCCGGCGTCAACACGCCCGGCAAAACGCGCGCCAAAGACTTTGATGCCTTCGCGCATTACGATCCTCTCTTCTCCCGCGATTCGTTGACCAGCGCGCAAACCACCGGCACAGATACGGCCAGCAAAAACAGCACGATGCTGGTCATTGCGTTATTCGCGTTTTCACGCCAGTTGCTGAGCAGCGCTGAAAAGAGAAAAAATCCCGCACCGCAGAGCAGCATCGCCTTGCCAAAAAGGCGATTCGCCCGATACCAGGCCGTGTCATCCCGCAAGGTTAGCGCGGTACGCACGCCGTAAAAACGATTGGGTTTAATACTTTGTCGCGCCAGCGGAATGGCGACCGCCATTAACACCAGCATCCCAACGCTGAGGAAGAGAAAGATGTCGTTCATTGCAGGCTCCTTATGCTGAGCAGACACACCCCGGACGTTTGTTGTGGCAAAACATCATGTTCCCGACAACGGGATAAAGCAACGGCAATCCCTTGAGCGGGGTTGCGCATGTGTTTAGCGGAGGGAAAGAAACCCGCACACCCGGCGGTGCGCGGGAAAGTGCGTGGTTTAGAAGAAGGTCAACAAGCTGAGGTTAAAGCGATTGTCCTGCGATTCGCCGCTTTGATTGCCGCGCGCGTATTCCAGCGTCAACAAGGCGCTGTTCGGGCTGGCGGCCTGGCTGGCGCTCAGGCGCAAACCGGCACCGTACGCGCTACCGTGCACCTCTTTTTTCTCCAGCGCCGTCGGTTTTGCCTGGCTTACGGAACCCAGTGAACCGAAGACGTACGGCATTACTGCACTACCAAGATCGGGTGCCCAGGAGAATGCGCCCAGCGGCTGCGGCAAGCCAACTTCAGCGCGCGCGGCCAGGGCGCTATCGCCGCTGACCGTGCCGGAATCAAACGCCGAAAGCCAGCTACTGCCGCCAAGTGAGGCCTGCTCAGAGGACGGCAGCGCCTGGTCAAACGAGGTCTGCGCCAGGCCAGAAAGCGAGAGCTGTACTTTGCCATCCACCAGCGGCTGGCTGTAGTTCATGGTCAGCTCCAGTTTCTGGAAATCCGGATCGGCACCGTTTCTGCTCATCGGCAGGTCGCTGGTGCCGTGGCGCGCGCCCAGGCCATCAATGCCAAAAGAAGCCGTCAGGCTGGAGGCGAAACGCGCGTCAAAATCAGTGGTGTAATCCATCGACTGCGCCAGGCGCACAATGCGCAGACGATCATCGGTGAACGGTACGTCATTGTTATTGAACTGCAAATGCTGGGTTTCGTTTTGCACATCCAGCGACAGCAAGGTCGAGGTATTGAAATCACGCGCACGCACCCAGTGATACCCCAGGCGTGTCGACAGGCGCTGGAAGTGATCGCGCGACGTCAGCCCACTGTCAGTTTTCGGTTTGGTGCGGCTGTCCACCCCTTCGACGTTCATCCACAAGCCGTCGGTGCCGAGCGGTACGACCACGCCGAGCGCCCACTGGCGGTTACGCGGCTGCGTATCCGTAAACGGGTTATCGCCGCGCGGGTAACCGTTCAGGCGCGCGTATACCTGCTCGCCAAAGCCTGTCAGGTTATTAAGCTGCCCGCCGAGCCCGAGTGAGTACTTACCCAGCTCGTCAGAGAGGCCGTTATCAAAGGTCACCAGTCCGGCAACCGGATCGTAGCGACCATCAACAATCAGCACCGTTGAGCCCGGTTTACTGCCCGGTTTGAGGGTCGATTTCAGCATCACGCCCGGTGTGTCGCCTGCCAGCAGCAAACGCCGCTCCAGCGCTTTACGGGTTAAATGTTTCTCGCCCACTAGCGGCTGCAACAAGCTTTCCACCCGGCTACGCGCGGTGTCCGGCAGCGCAGAGGCATCCACTTTTTCCACATAGCCGTCGGTTACCACCACGTGCAGCGGCGCACCATCTTTGATCTGTTGCGGTGGCAGGCTGACGCGCGCCAGCAAGTAACCTGCTTTGATGTAGGCGGTTTCCAGTTCCTGCGCGGCGGCAAATAAATTCGCGGCAGAGACGCGGCGGCCTTTAACGCGCGATTCAATGCGCGCCGTTTCGCTAGCTAACTGTGGGAAACCGCCTTCAACCAGCAGACCGGCTGGTGTGACAAACAGTTTTTCCGCGCCGTTCGGCGCCGTAAGCCCGGTAGTGGCCGGTAGCGTAATGCCGCCGCCGGTGTGCTGTTGAACCGGCGCATAAGAGGGTTGCACCAGTTGGCCCGCGCTGGGCGCCGCCACCGCGGCTCCTGCGTGTAAGCTCGCGGTGATACTCAGGCTCAGCAATGTCGGTGCTAAAAGTGAAGATTGTGAAAATAAACGCATGAGTTATCTCTTATTTTTACTTGCCGGAGCAGGAAAGGGCCAAATCGGCGCCCATGGAACAAACCGCACCCGCCAGACGAGGATCCGCCGTGGCGATAACCGCGTTATCCGCACTGCCAGCACTGCTGGCATCATGGGTCACCAGCATCGTGTTACCGGTTAACTGACGCGTCACATCCTGCGCCGAGACACGGTTGCCAATGGTGGCAGCTAACGGCGTCGATACCGGTGTTGATGTCGGGGTTGGCGTGCCCGGCTGGTCATTCACCACAAGCGTTCCGTCGATATAGTTGATGGTGTAATTACCCAGCCCGTTACCGGTGGCATTGGCAGCAATCACCGCGTAGCTGCCCGCAATAGCAGATCTGTCTGCGCCGTCACTGGTGACATCCACGTGCGCGATCGCATCGCTGTTCAGCAGGCCATTTGCGCTATAGCCCAATTGCGCGGTACTACCGACCGTTTTGCTGCCACTATTCGCGGTGATGGTCAGCGCGGCAGGCGTGACATTCAGCGTGCCGTTGTAGCTAATAACGTAGTTGGACAAACCGCTGCCGGTGGCACCGCTACCGTTAATGCCGTAGCTGCCAACGTTGGCAGTCGCCGCCGAACCTGCGCTGTTCAGCGCCACACCGGTCACCGTGTCGCCATTGAGCAGGCCGAGCACGCTGTAATTACTCAGGCTGACAAGGTCGCCGTAGGTTTTGCTGGCGTTGCCCGCGTTGATCACCAGTTGCGCTGGCGTCACGTTCAGCGAGCCTGCGCCGTAACTGATGGTGTAGTTCGACAAGCCACTGCCGTTCGCATTGCTGGCGTTGATGGCATAACTGCCCACGCCGGCGGTGATGGCGGCGCCTGCGCTGTTGAGCGCGACATTCGTTACCGTATCGCCGTTTAACAAGCCCACAATGCTGTAACCACTTAAGTTCGCCGCTCCGCCGTAAACCTTACTGGCGTTATCGGCGGTGATGGTCAGCGTCGCGGGCGTGACGGTCAGATTGCCGTTGTGATAAACAACGTTGTAGTTGGCAAGCCCGGTGCCCGTCACGTTGCTGCCCACAATGCTGTAGCTGCCAACGTTAGCCGTAGTGGCAAAACCCAAGCTGGTATAGGTCAAGCCGTTCACGGAGTCGCCATTGACCAGGCCTTGCGCGGAGTAGTTCACACTTCCCGGGAACTGGCCATACACTTTGCTGGCGTTATCCACGTTGATGGTCAGCGTGGCTGGCGTCACCGTGGCGCCAACGCCAACAATGCTGGCTGTCTGCCCGTTAGCTTTAAGCGCGCTGACACCGGTGGTATCCAGCGCATAGCTGCCAACGTTATCGGTGCTCCTCAGGCCGTTCGTCAGGCTGCCGCTGATGGCGTTCCAGAAGCCGGCACCGTAGTAAGTTGTAATCGGATTCGCGCCATAGATGGCGGTTTGCGCCACGCCAACAATGCCGGATACGCCGAACAGCGCCGGCATGGCGGAGCCGGTGGCCGGTGCCCAGGCTTTATTATCCAGCCCGATAAAACTCGCGCTGTTGTTCATTTGCGCAGCGGTTAAACCGATGATCGCTTCCGCACCGTTCGCGCCGCGCCCGATGCCTGCCGCAACGTTATCACTATTCCAGTAGAGGTTCGTTAGCGTTCCGCTCCCACTTTTGGAACCTACCAGCCCGCCAATCGCGCTGGGTGTTGAACTCACGTTGATGGTGTTGGTTGCAATGCTATTGCTGATCGTTCCGGTGTTACTGCCCGCCAGCCCGCCTGCCTGCGCGTTCAAACCGGCGTTAATCACGCCGGAGGAGTAGACGTTCGTGATACTCCCGGCGTTGTTGCCTGTCAGCCCGCCAACATACCCAATCGCACCGCTCATCCCGCTGCCGGTCACGCTACCGGAAACGTAGCTTGCGCTAATCGTGCCGCCCGCCATGTTGTAGCCGGTCAAACCGCCGACATACTGCAAGCCGTTGCCGCTGGTGCCGGAGAGGTTCAGGGAGCCATCGAAATAACTTTGCGTAATGTTTTTGCTGTTCTGCCCGACCAGTCCACCCCAGTAAGACCAGTTAGAGCTGTTCGTCGCGGTAATTGACGCCCCGGAACGGCTGTAGGAGATCTGCCCGGCGTTGTTACCCACCAGCCCGCCCATATAAGCCGTGGCGTCGGACGAGCGGGTCAATGAGCCAAGCACCGTTGAATAGGCGATAGTGCCGGTGTTGTAGGCTGCCAGCAGCCCGGCGTAGAACGGTGATGTCGAAGATGCGGTAAGCTGCGCCGAGTTCAGCCCCATGTTGCGGATGGTGCCGGTGTTATAGCCGAACAAGCCAACGTAGGTATCGGCACTGTTAATGGTCAGGCTGGAGATGGTGTGCCCAAGCCCGGTAAAGATGCCGCTAAACGGCGCACTGGAAGAGACGCCAACCAGTGACGAGGTGTATGTGTTGCCGATGGCAAGAATGTTTTGCGCCAGCGCGTATTTGCCGCCAAGCCCGGTGCTGTCAATGGCATCGAGATCCGCCATCGTGCGGATCAGCGTGTAATTCTGCCCGCCAATGGTCAATGAGGCATTTGCGCCAGGGATGGTTATCTGTTTGCCCGAGAGCAGCGTGTAATCTTTGCCAATACCGTAGTTCAGCGCCAGACCCGCATTCGCTCCGGTCGCCGAGATATTACCGTTGAGAATAATATTACCTGCCGCCGCCAGCGTTAAGGTGGTGTCTGTCGTCCAGCCAAGGTTCGTGGCAAGCGTGATGTCGCCATTCTGGCTGCCGGTCGAGCCGGTGGAGACTGTGACGTTGGCGGTCGAGAGCGCGTTTTGTAACGTGGTCACGTTAATAACGCTATCGTCCGCGCTGGCGCTAAAGCCGGTACCGCTGTCTGCTGCGGTGGAGATCACCACGTTATGCGGATCGAGCAGCAGATTGCCGAACTGGCCGCTTTGTGCAGAGAGATCGGTACTGCCGGTATAGACCAGTTTGGCTTTACCGGAGACTTCCGCTTCGCCGCCTTTGCCGGTGCCCGCGCCGCGTGCGCTGATTTTACCGCTGAACGTCGTCTGGTTATCTGACCACACCACCACATCGCCGCCATTGCCCTGGGCTGTCGCATCGGCGCTGATACGGCTGGTGCTGTCAATTTGTGTGTTCGTTGCGCGTTGCGTACTGCCTTTGCCCTGGCGCTCGCCGCCAATGTTAATTTTGCCGCCGCTGGTTTTGCCGGAGGCGTCCACTTTCGCACCCGCCAGCATAATGTTATCGCCAGTGACGGTGATTTTACCGCCCGCGCCGTCGCTGGATTTCGCGCTCAACGTGCCGGAAAGCACCACATTGCCACCTTCGCCGCCGCCAATGACGATGGAGCCGTTCTGACCGCTGACGCTGTCGGCTTCGACCACGCCGCTAAGGTTGATGGCGTTACGTGCCGCATTGCGCGCCGTGGCGGCAGTCATCACCACCGAGCCGCCCTGTGCCGACACGGTGCCGCTGTTATCGATTAGCGCCTCTTTCACGCCGGAGTTGCTCGGTACAGCAACCTGCAAGAAGCCGTCGCCGGAGAGATCCAGGGTGGCAGATTCCCCGGCGCCCAACCCCACTTTGCCGACCGGAACGTTAATTAAGCCGTCGTTTTTAACGTTGCCGCCAATCAATGCCGCATAGCCGCCGCGCCCGACGTTAATCACGCCTGCGTTGCTCACTTCAGCCGATGAACCGTTGCCGGTGAAGACACGCTTCCCTTTGAGGAAGTCTTCATCTTTGATATCCAGCGTCGAAGCAACAAAACCGCCGCCGGTTTTGACCGTGCCGCTCGGCGTAATGGCGATACCGTTCGGGTTTACCAGATAGACCTGGCCATTGGCGGTTATCGAGCCGGCAATGGTGGATTTTGTTGCACCAGTGACGCGGTTAAGAATGGCGGAAGAACTGCTCGGCTGAACGAAATCGACCGAATTGCCCTTGCCGACGGAGAAACTGTTCCAGTTAACAATCGCCGTGCTGGAGTGCTGGTTCACCGTAACGGCGGAACCATTTTGCCCAATGGAGACCTGCCCCGCCGCGACGTTCGCGCCGGTGGGCAATTCACCCGCCAGCGCGGGGGCTGCGCAAAGAGCACTGACAAACAGCGCGATAAAACGTTTTGTAAAAACCGGTGGTATGTTACTGCCCTGGTGCTGAGCTGAAGAACGGCAAAACGATGATGTCATATGCATCATTCCTGTGATGGCAAGAAGAGTAATGGGGTGTTTACTCGCAAGTTGCTCTTTGCAAAGCAACGTTACATCCCTTGCAGATCAACAGATCTGAACTGTCGCTATCGCAGAATTATGTAAATGCGCCGTAACAATATGGTTATCGTCACCTTAAGATAAATCTTTATCATTTCGGACATATCTCGTTGCATATTTTCACAAATAAAAATAAGCGGTTGATTAGCAGGATGTTCTGCCGGGGAGCCGTTTGCTGACCCGGCCAGTTTGAGTGTTCAATCCTGAGGCAGTACGCGATTGATCCCCATCGCCATCACCTGCGCCGGGTCGAACAGCGACAAACTTTCCACCTGCGAGAGCAGCAGCACTTTGCGAAAATCGAGCGCCGAGCGCGGCTCTGAAGCGAGATCAATACCATGCTTGTCGTACCAGGCGCTGTAGTTGTGCTCGACGTGCAGATCGAGCGTACTTTCATCGCGATAGCCGCTGAGCATCGGGATCAGCACAATGTTATTGGCATCGCCGCTGTCAAAGGTGGCGGTGTGGATCATGCCAATGTAGATGCGCTGCGATTTGAGCGTGATCCACGCCAGATCGCCCTTCTCCATACACTGATAAATCAGCCCTTCCACGCCGTTGGCGCGCGAAAGGTGTTTATACAGCTCGCGGCGGCCATTGCTGTCCAGCCTGGCGCTGCCGGACCAGTTCGAGCGCCACAGGCAAAACAGCACCGCAAAGGCGAGCATAATCACCACCGGTGCCTGAATGCCTAAAAAGCTCCAGTTCATAAAACTCATGTGCAGGTGGTGCTGTTCCGGACCAAACACCGCAGGCCACGCGTTCATCACCGCAGAGGCGATCAACAGGCACAGCCACAGTAACCCTGTCGCCAGAATCCCCTGCAACACAAAAACGCAGCCATACAGCGCCACCAGAAAGTACACATCCCAGCCGAAGCTGCGTTTGAATTTAAAACGGGTAGAGAGATCGTGCGAGGTATACCAGTAGCCGCAGACCATCAACACCATAAAGATTGCCGTTCCCATGCTACGCCCTCTTTAACGTGTCGACGTGGCGTTTGAAATCTTCCTGCACACGCTGGCAATGGATATTCACCGAAGTGTTGCCATCGGCATCGACAACAATACGTTCGCCATCTTCAATCGCGTCCTGAATTTCACTGTGGCTCATCACCTGCAACAATCTGTCCGGGCTTGCGAATATTGAATACAACATTTTTTTCATCTCTTACCTCCGCAGCCAAGTATAGAAACCCTGCGGCGCGTATGGCGTTTTTCATCCCGATTCTTACTGCCGCACGGCTTTTCGCTCAGGTTGTCACTTTTACGCAATAGGTTGTCAGTTATGCGGGCGCAGCGGAGAGTCGCGGCGTGGAAACTGACACCACACCCTGCGGAGACCCGAAAAATGTTAACGACCCCTGCTGAAAAATATCAACGCCACACACCTTTAGCGCTGCGCGATCGCCGCTGGCCGGATAACGCGCTGACCCGCGCGCCGCGCTGGCTCTCCACCGATTTGCGCGACGGCAACCAGGCGCTCGCCGAGCCAATGGACGCCGCGCGTAAGCTCAAATTCTGGCAATTGCTGCTCGACTGCGGCTTTAAAGAGATTGAAGTGGCGTTCCCGTCCGCCTCGCAAACGGATTTCAATTTCGTGCGCCAGTTGATTGAGGAGCAACGCATTCCGGACGATGTGACCATTCAGGTATTAACCCAGGCGCGGGAAGATTTGATTATCCGCACTTTTGCTGCGCTGCAAGGCGTGAAGCGCGCCACCGTGCATCTGTATAACGCCACCGCCCCGGTATTCCGCGAGCGGGTTTTTCGCCAGAGCCGCGAAGAAATTATCGCGCTGGCGGTAAACGCCGCACGGCAAATTCGCAGCCTCTGTGAAAACGCGCCAGAAACTGAGTGGGTTTTCCAGTACTCGCCGGAAACCTTCTGTTTTACCGAAGCAGAGTTTGCGCTGGCGATTTGTGAAGCCGTCGCCGATGTCTGGGAACCGGGCGCGACACGACCGATGATCATCAACCTGCCCGCCACGGTAGAAGTGAGCATGCCGAATGTCTATGCCGACCAGATTGAGCACTTTTGCCGCCACTTCTCGCGCCGCGAGCAGGTGTGCATCAGCGTGCATACCCATAACGATCGCGGAACCGGGATTGCCAGCGCCGAACTGGCATTGCTCGCCGGAGCGGAGCGCGTGGAAGGTTGTCTGTTTGGCAACGGCGAGCGCACCGGCAATGCCGACCTGGTAACGCTGGCGCTGAATCTCTATACCCAGGGCATCGCGCCGGGGCTGGATTTCAGCCAGATGAAAAAGGTGGTCGAAATCGTCGAAGAGTGCAACCAGTTGCCGGTGGCGCCGCGTCATCCCTATGCCGGAGAACTGGTGTTCACGGCCTTTTCCGGCTCCCACCAGGACGCGATTAAAAAAGGCTTTGCCGCGCGGCAAAACAACCCGGCAGCGTTGTGGGAAGTGCCTTATTTGCCGCTCGATCCGGCAGACATTGGATGTAGTTATGAAGCGGTGATCCGCGTCAATAGCCAGTCGGGCAAGAGCGGCGCGGCATGGCTGCTGGAGCAGAACCATGGTCTGAATTTGCCGCGCAAACTTCAGCAGGAATTTAGCCAGCATGTGCAAAACGCGGCGGATGCGGACGGAAAAGAGATGTCGCAAATGGCTATCTGGAACCTGTTTCGCCAGCGCTACGGGCTGGTGGAGCAACCGTCACTGCAACTGATTGAATATGTCTGCACCAACCAGCCGGGGCAGCGCACCACATTACAGGCGGAGATCCTTTGCCACGACAAAAAACTGAAGCTCGACGCCAGCGGCAACGGTTTTCTTTCCGCCGCCATCACCGCCCTGTGCCGCAGCTTGCAGGTGGAGATCAACATTGAGAGCTACCACGAACATACGCTCGGCAAGCACAGCGACAGCCGCTCGGTGGCCTATGTCTGCTGTGAGGATAAACACGGCGCGCGCGCCTGGGGGGTCAGTATCGATAGCGACATTACCCGTGCGTCGCTGCAGGCGGTGTTAAATGCCGCTCAGCCCTTCATTACGAGGTAAAGTAATCGCCGGGCGGCACGCCCATCACCCGGCGAAACATGGCGCTGAACGCGCTGGGATTGGCATACCCGCACTCCAGCGCCACCTGCGTGACCGGCTCGCCATGCGCCAGCCGGGTTAACGCCGCCAGCAAACGCGCCCGGCGTAACCATTCGCTGAATTGCAAGCCGGTCTGCTGATAGAAATGGCGCGACAAGGTTCGCCCGCTCATGTTGACCTGGCGAGCGGCATTTTCCAGCGTCCACTCACCTGCTGGATCGCACCGCACCGCGTCACAAAGCTGCTTTAACCGCGCGGAAGTGGGTTCCGGCAGGCAAAACGGTAGCGTATTCATCAGACGGATTTCATCGAGGATCAGTTCGTAAATGCGCTCCGCGCGGCTGCCAGCCTGATACGCCTGTGGCAATTCCAGCGCATTCAGAATCAAGGCGCGCAGCAAATCGCTGACGCGCACCACCTGGCATACTACCGGTAAATCAGCCCGCGCCAGCGGTTCGACAAACACGCCGCGCGCCTGCACTTCACCATCAATGCGCAGCGCATGGGAAACCTGCGCCGGGATCCACACACCGCGCCCTGGCGGCACAATCCACATGCCCTGCTGCGTTTCCACGCGGATCACCCCGCTTAAGGTATGAATCAGCTGATCGCACGGATGGGTATGCCAGTGCTCATGCTCCCCGTGCCGGTAGTCATGGGCGTAAGGGATCACCGCGCGGTGAGAAAAATCGAGGGCGAATGTCTGTTTCACGGCGTGTCCGTTGTTATTTTGCAGGGTGACATTACCTTAATCACCGCCGTAGCTGCTGTCATTTATTTCTCCCGGCACAGCGGGCAGTTGTGGCAATACTCCACCGGCGTTGAGGCTTTGTAATAAAAACAACAGGTGCGGCGAAAACGCACCATCTTGCCCGCCGCGTTCTTTTGCGCAGGCCGGCGAAAGCGCTTCAGCGGATTCCAGGGCGCAGCAAACAGATCAGATGCGACTGCGTCCAGCAGCAGGCGTGCAAAGACAGCAGGAACAAACGCAACACATAAGCAAAATTACTTAAATTTTGTGTAAGCAGTCTACCCTTTAACAAGCAGATCCTGTGGCTTATCCCGCTTGTTTCCACCAAAAGGAAAGATCAATGCAAACACTCTCCGGGCCATCGCACGCGACGCTTGCGCTTTACGAACTCTTTAACCCGCTACCCACCGGCTTTTTTGTGGCGGCGTGGATCTTCGACATTCTGTACCTCAAAACCTTTCAAATCATGTGGACCGACGCGGCAAGCTGGCTTATCGCCATCGGTCTGTTGATTGCTATCCTTCCCCGACTCATCAACCTTGTGCAGGTTTGGGTAATGCAGCGCCACAGCGTTACGAACGCGGAAAAAATCCATTTCTGGCTCTGGCTGATAGCTATCGTGCTGGCGATTTTTAACGCCTTTGTACACAGCCGGGATGCTTACGCGGTGGTACCGCTTGGCGTGCTCCTCTCAACGGCGGTGGTGATTTTGCTGCTGATTGCCCATGTTCAACTCGCCCTGCGCACGCGTGTCCAGTAAGGAAAAAACAATGAATATGCCTAATCGCTTACTGACCGTTGCCGCACTCGCTGCCCTGCTCACCGCTTGCGATCAGGGTGCAAACGTAGACCCGATGAAGCAAGTTGGCTCCGAGCCGGAGCTACCTAAAGCGCAGAATTTCCTGTTACCGCCGATGCAGGTGCCGGAAGGCGTGGCGTGGAAAGCGGGAGAAACGCCAAAAGTACCAGCGGGGTTAAAAATTGAAAAAGTGGCGGATGGCTTGCTGCATCCGCGCCAGCTGTACGTTCTGCCGAATAACGACATTCTGGTCGCTGAAGCCAATGCCCCGGAAAAACCGACCACGCGCCCGAAACAGCTGATTATGGGGCTGGTGCAAAAAGCCTCCGGCAAAGGCGGCCCCGGCGGCAACCGCATCACGTTGTTGCGTAACGCTGGAGGTACATGGCAGAAACACACGTTTATTGAAAACCTGCACTCACCGTTTGGTATGCAGTTGATTGGTAACACTTTGTGGGTCGCCAATGCCGACGGTCTGGTGAAATTCCCGTATCAGCAAGGGGAAACCACCCTCAGCGCGCCGGGAGAAACCGTAACCGAACTGCCCGGCGGGCCAATTAATCATCACTGGACGAAATCCCTGCTCGCCAGCCCTGACGGCAGCAAACTCTATGTAGGCGTGGGTTCCAACAGCAACATCACCGAAAACGGCATCGGCGCGGAATATCGCCGGGCGGCGGTGCTGGAAGTGGATGCCGCCACCGGCGCAAGCCGCATTTATGCCAGCGGGCTGCGTAACCCAACCGGGTTGCAATGGGAGCCTGAAAGCGGTGCGTTATGGGCGATCGTCAACGAACGCGACGAAATTGGTTCCGATCTGGTGCCGGACTACATGACATCGGTAAAAGAGAAGGGTTTTTACGGCTGGCCGTATAGCTACTTTGGGCAGCACGTGGACGAACGCGTTAAGCAGCCGCGCCCGGACTTAGTGGCCCAGGCCATCAAGCCGGATTACGCGCTCAGCTCGCACGTCGCACCACTTGGCTTGTTGTTCTATACCGGCGACAACATGCCGCAGTATCGCGGCGGCGCGTTTATCAGCGAGCACGGAAGCTGGAACCGCACACCACTTAATGGCTATCAGGTGGTGTGGGTGAAATTTGAGAACGGCAAACCGGTTGGACAACCGCAGCCGGTGGTGACCGGTTTTCTTACCGATGACCAGAAACAGGTGCGCGGACTACCGGTCGGGCTGGCGATGGATAAACAAGGCGGCCTGCTGATTGCCGACGATGCCGGTAACGCCATCTGGCGAATCAGCGCGCGCTAATCTTGTCGCTGCCTGTTGCCTGCTTTATAACGTTCAGACACGCTTAATGGATGAAAACGATGGATAGCAGATTGCAGGCAGCGATTGCGCTGCGTAAACAGGGTCAACACGATAAAAGTCGTCAGGCGCTTCAAGCGCTGGCAGAAGAGCCTGCGCTGCGTGCACAGGCGTTGCTCAATATCGCCTGGTCGTATGATAACGAAGGCAAAGAGCGCGACGCCGAGCCTCACTACCTGGCAGCGCTCGAAGCCGGATTACGCGGCGAAGACAAGTTCGAGGCGCAGTTTGGGCTGGCGTCAACGTGGCGCTGCCTGGGGAAATATGCGCAGGCGAAAACACTGTTTGAGGAGATCATGGCAAGCTGGCCGCAGGCCACAGAAGTGCGGCCTTTTTATGCCCTGTGTTTGCATAATCTTGGCGAACACGACAGCGCCATTGCCGCGCTGCTGACGTCGATTATCCAGCATCCCGACGCCCGCACCGAACCCTACAAAGCGGTGCTGCATCACTACGCGCAGCACCCGCATCAACGCTGGTGACGATTTACCTTTTACCGCAGTGGACGGCGCGCTGAGGCTAGCTTGCCTGATGGGTTAAACCGTCAATAATCACCTGCTTCATCCCTTGCGAGCAGGGTTCCACGCGCCCGCGCACACCGTACACCTGCGCCAGGCTTTCTGGCGTTATCACCTCTCCCGGCACGCCGTTTGCCACCAGTTCGCCTTGTTTGAGGATCAACACATGGTCGCCGTGGCGCAGCGCGATATTGATATCGTGCACCACCACCACCGTGACGATATTGCGGCTGCGCGTTTCCCGCTTCACCAGATCCATCACATGGAACTGGTAGTTCAGATCCAGCGCGCTGAGCGGCTCATCGAGCAGCAGCAGTGAAGGCTGGCGAATCAATGATTGCGCCAGCCCGACTAACTGCTTCTGCCCGCCGGAGAGCTGGTCGAGGTAGTGCAGCGCCAGATGTTCAATACCGAGCTGGCGCAATAGCGACATCACTTCGGCCTGCTTTGCCGCGCTGTGTAAACCGCCGGAAGCCCGCTGCGCGACGATAATCGACTCCAGCACATGCAGATGAACGCCCGCCGGCAGCGATTGCGGCAGGTAGACGACCTGCTCCGCGCGCCTGGCAAACGGCTGGCTGAGCAGGTCGTCACCATCCAGCAGCAATTCCCCTTGCGCCTTGTTCAGCCCGGCCATCGCCCGCAGCAACGTTGATTTGCCGCTGCCGTTTGGCCCCAGCAGAATTGTCACTTTGCCGCGCGGCAAATTAGCAATATTGAGATCGCGAATGATCTGCCGCTTGTGATACCCCGCGCCAAACCCGCGCAGGCTCAGGCCGCTCTGGCTCATACACTCCCCCGATGGCGCACAATGATGGTGATAAAGAACGGCACGCCAACCAACGAAGTGACAATGCCCACCGGAATAATCACGCCATCGATCAGATTTTTGGAAACAATAGAGGCCAGCGACAACACCAGCGCGCCAATCAACGCGCTACCGGGCAGATAAAAGCGGTGATCCTCGCCAAACACCATGCGGGCGATATGCGGAGCGACCAGCCCGATAAAACCGATCGGGCCGACAAACGCCACCGACAGCGCCGACAAGATACTGATGCGCAACAGCGTCGCCAGCCGCAGGCGACGCACGTTGATGCCAAAACTTATCGCCCGGTCTTCACCGAGACGCAGTGACGTCAGTTTCCACGAACTGAGCATCGACAACGGCATGATCACCGCCAGCGCCAGCAGCAAAATGCCGAGTTTCTCCCACGACGCGCGGGCAATGCTGCCCATGGTCCAGAACACCAGCCCCTGCAGCGTGTCTTCGTTGGCGATAAATTGCAGCATTGACACCAGCGCGTTAAAGGTAAACACCAGCGCGATACCAAACAGCACAACGCCGGAGGTCGCCACCTGCGTCCAGCGGGTGATGCCGTCCAGCAACAGCGCCGCCAGCAGCGCGAAGAGAAACGCGTTCGCCGAGATAAACCACTGCGCCGGAACGCCGGGAATGCCGATGCCAAGCACAATCGCTAATGCCGCTCCAAACGCCGCCGCCGACGACACGCCCAGCGTAAACGGGCTCGCCAGCGGGTTGTTGAGGATGGTCTGCATCTCCGCGCCCGCCAGCCCCAGCGTCAGCCCAACAATGATCGCCATCAGCGCGTACGGCATGCGGATATCCCAGACAATCACCCGCGTTCCGGCATCGGCGCTCGCCGGGTCAACCAGCGTTTGCCACAGCGTCTCCAGCGGCAAGCCGGAGGGGCCAAGAGTGAAATCCAGCAGCATCGACGCAGCGATGAATACCACCAGCAGCGCCAGCAAACTGACGCGGCGGCGAAGGATCACGCGGTAGTTGAGCATCAGGCTGTCCGCAGCCATGTCTTGCCTTTGCTCGCTTGTTTCCAGCGTGGTACTCATTTGCCCTGCTGCCAGCTATAGACGAAGTTGTTATCCGGCAGTTTGGTGAAGTTTTTGATGATGTGATGGTAGGTCGCATCCGGGTTCAAATCCGCAAACGCCTGCGGATAGATATCTTTCGCCAGATATTCCATGCCGACAATGTTGTACGGATGGTTATAGAAGTGGTGGTAAACGCCATACACACGTTTGGCGCTGACCGCCGGGATCTGCGCGACGCCAGTACGTTGCAGCAGCACCTGCGCCTGGTTGTTCACCTCACTTTGCGACACATTCAGACCGAGCGGCAGCACCTGGCTGTTGCCCCGTTTTGAGCCGGTCATGATATAGACATCCGGGTTGACGCTGATGATTTTCTCCAGCGAGATAAACCCGGTTGCGCCCGGCAGCAGTTCCGAGCCAAGGTTCTTCGCGCCGACCGCTTCAACCAGCCCGCCCCAACCGCTGTGGCCGTGGGTAAAGCAGCAGCTATCCGCGTTACCGGCCAGCGCTTCGACAAATACTTTCGGTTTCGGGTTGATGGCCGCCGTTTTCTGCTCAATCGCCGCCAGTTGCTGACGATAATAGGCGGTGTAGGCCGCCGCGTTGCTTTCGCGGTTCATCACTTTGCCCAACAGATCGATACTCGGTGCGGTGTCTTTTGCCGGGTTCACTTCATAATCAACAAACACCACCGGAATGTGCAGCGCAGTCAGTTTAGCCAGTACACCACTATCGGTTAACGCCGGTTTCGCGCGCAACTGGGCAATCATCAGGTCCGGCTGTTTTGCCAGCACACTTTCCAGATCAACATTGCCTTTATCGCTAAAGCCCATGTCCATAATACGGGTCGCTTCCGGCCACTGGGTTTTCAGCATTTCCCAGGTGGCAATATCCTGTTTTTTCGCCAGGTTGTTCCATGCCACCAGCCTTTTAAACGGATTGTCGCGATCCAGCAGCGCCATCGTCATGATGTCGCGCCCGTCCTGCAAAATAATGCGTTGCGGCTCGTGTTCAATGGTCACGTTGCGGCCATCGAAATCGGTAACGGTGAGCGGATATTGCGTGGCGTGTGCCAGCATGGGGACAGCGAGAAGAGCGGAGAGCGCGAGCGTAAAGATTGATTTCCCTTGCATAAAAAAACAACCCTGCTGATAGTCAGATATTAATGATTTTGATAATTATTATCATGTCAAATTAAACGAAACATATACAACATCAAAAAATATGCTGGCTGCAACCCCGCGTTAACATCCTGATTCGTTTTCTCTTTTGCTGACATCGTTTCTTACGGATTTTCACCGGCCTGATGAATTACCTTCGTGCTTTGCCAAAAACCTGCGGAAACCGCCGATGAAATACTCCCTGCTTCTCTTGCTGATAACCTTTATCTCCAGCGTGCGGGCTGATGATGCCGTCAAACTTCACTGCCCGACACGCGGCAACCTGACGGTCTCTTTTTTTAACTACAACCTGATAACCATGAAGTGGAGCGACCATTTCCAGGTCGCGGCGGGCAAAGAGCGCAGCAAAACCAAAGCGGGCGTGCCATTCTGGAGCACCACGTTTGGCAACGGCGACAACTTAGCCTTTTTCCCGGACTCCGGTCAGTACTATCTGTTTTATGCCGGCGCGAACGCGCCTGAGCAGTGCAGCGAGCTGGGTAGTTTTGTCTATCCGGTGATCACGCCGCCGCGCTATGACAAAAACGCCGCGGCGCCGCAAAGCCAGGTCAGCACCATCGATAAGGATGTGATTTTGCTGCATCCGGCAACATAAATTCCCCCTACCCAATTCTCTAGCCTCCCTTTGTGGCACGCTGCAAGACGTGTATGCTGCCCCGGCGCTAACACTTACAGGGAGCAACCATGCAAAAGGTTATTGTGCTGCTTTTTATCGTGCTATTGGGTGGCTGCACGACGACGACCCCGATGCCGAAATGGGACAAAATCACTGAACTTGAAGTGCGCCAGGATCGCATCACCGCTTATTCCAGCCATTACGCCTACAACTTCCTCCGTAACGATCCGCATGCTGATGCCTACGCCCGGTACGCAGAGTTTTATCAGGAATTTGCCAGCCATGTTCCCGGCGTTGCCGTGAACTTTGTGGTGAAAGATGAAAAGGTGACGGCTGAGTACAAAGCGCTGGTTGATGCCTCAGGCCTTAGTGCCGCGCAAATTGAGCGCCTGCGTTATCACTATGGCGCAAACATTATTGAACCGAATAAAAAGCTGGTGGTGACCTTCAGAGCGCAGGGGGATGTGGTCTATATTCTGCAACACCCGCCCGGCCCCGACACCCGTGCGCTGGAAAAACCGGTGACCGTGACAATTAACGACACCACCGAACAGAACGCCTCGTGGGTGGCCCCCTTACTGATCCCCGCGTTTCCGTTAATTATGATCTACGGCTGCGCCACCGGGCCCTGTGTGTGATCGACACGGTTGATCACATAAGCACCGCCATCTGACAAGCAGACGGCGGTATTGACGCCTGTCGGTTTACGCTTAGCGTGGCTGGAATATCCCGTTAGCCACATCGGCAGGCGTCACCAGGCCGCTGTCCAGCACCCAGCCGCTGATAAGTGCCGCTGGTGTAACATCAAACGCAGGGTTGTAAACCTGCGCGTTTTCCGGCGCCCAGTTTACCGCGCCAAAACTCCCGGCCACGCCGGTCACCTCTGCGGCAGCGCGCTGCTCGATGGGAATGGCATCGCCGTTTGGGCAGTGCGGATCAAGCGTCGTTTGCGGCGCAGCCACATAAAACGGTACGTTGTGGAATTTCGCCAGCACCGCCAGCGAGTAAGTGCCAATTTTGTTCGCCACATCACCATTGGCAGCAATGCGATCTGCGCCCACCCATACCGCATCCACCTGCCCTTTCGCCATCAGGCTGGCGGCCATTGAATCAGTAATTAACTGATACGGCACGCCTAGCTCGCCCAGTTCCCAGGCGGTCAAACGCCCGCCCTGCAACAGAGGACGGGTTTCATCCACCCACACATTGGTAATTTTTCCCTGCTGATGCGCCCGCGCAATAACACCCAGCGCGGTGCCGACGCCCGCTGTCGCCAGCCCGCCGGTATTGCAGTGGGTCAGTAAGCGGCTGCCCGGCATCACCAGTGCGCTACCGGTCACCGCAATGTTGTCGCACAACTGTTTGTCTTCCTCGATAAGCCGCAGCGCTTCGGCAGTTAACGCCGCCACAACGTGCTCCTGTGTGAGCGCCTGTTTCATGCGATCGAGGTTATTCATCAGGTTCACCGCCGTCGGGCGCGCCGCGCGCAGCGTTTCCAGCGCCTGCTCCAGTTGGTCGCGGTTGGCGCCCTGCTCTGCCAGCAGCGCCAGTAGCAAGCTCGCTGAAAGACCAATCAACGGCGCTCCGCGCACGCGCAGGGCATGAATATGGCCGACAAGTTCTTCTACCGTACTGGCCGGTAGCCACTGTTTCTGCTGTGGTAAGGCCTGTTGGTCGAGAATATATAATTGATTGTCGGCGACTCGCAGGCTGGTGGTCTGTAATGGCTGCATTGCGTTAAATCCCTGTTGCGTTGTTGTAGCGTATTGTGTCAGGATGAATTCCGGATGTATAGACGTCTAAATGGCTTTATTAGCAAAAGAGGATCGAGGCAATGTCGCAATACCGTACCTTCTCCGCCCGCGATGCCGTGGCGTATGCACAACAATTTGGCGGCCTGGACAACCCGTCCGAACTGGTGGACGCGCAGGAGGTGGGCGATGGTAACCTCAATCTGGTGTTCAAAATTTTCGATACCCAGGGCGTGAGCCGCATCATCGTTAAACAGGCACTGCCCTATGTGCGCTGCGTCGGTGAGTCCTGGCCGTTAACGCTGGATCGCGCCCGGCTGGAGGCGCAAACGCTGGTGGAACACTACCAGCATAGCCCGCAGCACACGGTGAAAATCCACCACTTCGACCCGGAGCTGGCGGTGATGGTGATGGAAGATCTCTCCGATCATAAAATCTGGCGCGGCGAATTGATAAACAATGTCTCTTACCCGCAAGCCGCTGCGCAACTGGGTGAATACCTGGCGCAGGTACTGTTTCACACCAGCGATTTTTATCTGCATCCGCATGCCAAAAAAGCGCAGGTCGCGCAGTTCATCAACCCGGAAATGTGCGAAATCACTGAAGATCTGTTCTTCAACGATCCCTATCAGGTTCATGAGCGCAACAACTATCCGGCTGCGCTGGAAACGGAGGTCGCCGCCCTGCGCGATGACGCACAACTTAAACTGGCGGTCGCGGCGCTTAAACACCGCTTCTTCTCCCACGCCGAAGCGCTGTTGCACGGCGATATTCACAGCGGCTCGATTTTTGTCGCCGAGGGTCGCCTGAAAGCGATTGACGCCGAGTTTGGTTACGTCGGCCCGATCGGTTTTGATATCGGCACCGCCATCGGCAACCTGCTGCTCAACTACTGCGGTTTGCCGGGGCATCTGGGCATTCGCGATGCGGCCAGCGCGCGTGAACAGCGTCTGGCCGATATTCAAACCTTATGGACCACCTTCGCCGAGCGCTTTCAGGCGCTTGCGAGTGAGAAAACCCGCGACGCAGCGCTGGCACAACCGGGTTATGCCAGCGCTTTCCTGAAAAAAGTATGGACCGACGCGATCGGTTTTTGCGGCACCGAGCTCATTCGCCGCAGCGTCGGACTTTCGCACGTCGCCGATATCGACACCATTAAAGACGAAGAGATGCGTCACGCCTGCCTGCGCCATGCGATTACGCTCGGCAAAGCACTGATTGTCATTGCTGAGCGCATTGATAACGTCGATGAGCTGATTGCCCGCGTGCGTCAGTACAGCTAATACGCGCCTCTCCCCCTTACGGGGGAGAGGAAATTGCTACCCCAGATACTCAATCACCGACAGCCCGCCGTTGTAATCGGTGCTGTAGATAATCCCGTTCGCATCAACAAACACATCGCAAGACTGGATAACGCGTGGGCGTGCAGGCCGCGTATCCATCATCTTCGCTGGCGCGGCAGGCACCAGCGCGCCAGTTTCCACCGGGCGATACGGATTGGAGATATCGTAAGCCCGCACGCCCGCGTTCTGGTACGTGGCGAAAATCAGCGTCGAGCTGATAAAGCTGCCGGGGCGATTTTCGTGCAGGTTGTGCGGCCCGAAATGCGCCCCTTTCGCCACATAATCGGTTTCGTCCGGCTGCGGAAAGGTGGAGATGCTTACCGGATTTGACGGCTCACGAATATCAAACAGCCAGATCAGCTTCTCGCCATCTTCCTGATTGTCGAGCACCGCTTCGTCCAGCACCACCAGCAAATCCCTGTCCGGCAGTGGCAGCGCGGTGTGCGTGCCGCCGCCAAACGGCGGGCTCCAGTTGCGGTGGCTGATCAGCTTTGGCTGCGTTCTGTCTTTCACATCCAGCAGCGTTAAACCGCCATCGCGCCAGCTACCGTACGCCGTATCCCCGGCGATAATCGCGTGGTGTAGCGCATAGCGTTTGCCTTCCGGCCACGCTGGCGTTTCCCCTGCGGCCTGGTTCATACCCGGTAGCCACCAGCGCCCGGCAACCTGCGGTTTGCGCGGATCGGCCAGATCAATGGTCAGGAAGATGTAGTCGGTAAAACCGTCGATCAGCGCCGAGACATACGCCCAGCGCCCGCCCACATACCAGATGCGATGAATGCCGATGCCGTTGAGCGACAGGAAGCTAATTTCACGCGGTTTATCGGGCGTGGAGATATCAAAAATACGCAGCCCGGCGCTCCAGCCTTTGTCCTGCACATCGCTAACCGTCTCGCCGACCGAACGGGTGTAATAGACCTTTTCATCGGCAAAGCGCGCATCGGCGAACAGATCGCGGGCGTTGATCACCAGCAACAAGTCGTCGTGGGCTTGCAGATGCACATTCCAGGTGCCCGGCGGTGCCGGTACGTAACCGGCGGCTTTTGGGTTTTTCGGATCGCGCACATCCACAATCGAAAAACCCTGCGACACCATATGCCCGATATAGGCAAAGCCGCGATGCACCATCAGTTGCACGCCATCCGGGCGACCGCCCTGATCGCTGTGGCCAATCAGCCGCATATTGCGGCTGTATTCGGGACGCGGTAACTCACTCGCCATGTCCGTTCCTTACTTGTTTTTCGCTTCCAGCGTGGCGAACCACGGCGCGATAAAATCTTCCGTCTGGCCCCAGCCCGGAATAATTTTGCCAAGCGACGCCACGTTCACCGCGCCCGGCTGGCTTGCCAGCAGCGCTTGCGGAATAGCCGCGGCTTTAAAGTCATACGTCGCTGGCGTCTGTTCACCGGCAATTTTGTTGGCGATCAGGCGCACGTTGGTGGCACCAATCAGTTTCGGATCCACCGCCACGCTCACTTTCCACGGGCTGCCCGACTCGCGCATCAGTTGCAGATCCTGGTTGGAAACGTCGATGCTATAGAGTTTGATCTCGGTGCGACCGTTCTCTTTCAGCGCTTTATACGCACCCTGGCTGAACGCATCCCAGGTGCCCCAAATCGCATCGATCTGCCCTTTCGGGTACTTCGCCAGTACCGCGCCCACTTTGTTGGCCGTGTCGCCCTGCACATCAGAAGAGACCGCGCCAATTGACTCCAGCTCTTTAATACCAGGATTGGCTTTTAGCAGCTCGGCGTAGGCGGTCTGGCGACGCTCCATCGGCGGGAAACCGGCAACCCATAATTTGATAATGTTGGCTTTGCCGTTGAAATCTTTCACTAGCTCGCCAAAGGAGAGTTTGGTCAGCGAGGCGTCATCCTGCTGCGTAACCGTCACCCCCGGAATATCACCGTTAACGGCGGTATCAAACACCGCCACTTTGATGCCCGCAGCAACGGCTTTTTTAATCAGATCGGTGGAGTACGGATCGCGCCCCTGCGACAGAATAATGCCGTCATACTTCTGGCTTATCGCCTGGTTAACGAAGTCCTGGAATTTGGCGTCATCGCCGTTACTCAAAAAGGTGCTGATTTTAAAGCCGAGCTTTTTGCCTTCCTGCAACGCGCCGGAGACAAACTGCGTGGTGTTATCGTCCGAACCAAGGTTGCGGATAAGCGCAATGCGTATCGGGCCGTGATGGTTAGCAATGGCGTCCGGCGCAGGTGTGGTGGCGTGGCCTGGCAGCGCGCTCAGTAAGCCCAGCGCCAGCAGTGAGAGTGCAATTTTTTTCATCTGTTTTCCCCTGGAGAATTAACGACGCTGGAAGTAAGTCAACGCAAGAGCACCGGCCAGCACCAGCCCCTTAATAATGTCCATCGCGTAATAGGGCACGGAGAGCATCACCAGCCCGTTTTGCAGCACGCCGAGAATAACCGCCCCCACCAGCGTGCCGAGCGCATTCGGTTTGCCGGAACCGGCGAGCGAAAAACCGATCCACGCCGCCGCTACCGCATCCATCAAATAACCGCCTCCGGCGTTGACCTGCGAAGAGCCAATGCGTGACGCCAGCAGAATGCCGCCAAGCCCGGCGAGCAGCGAAGCAATCACATACGCCGCCACTTTGTAGCGCGTGGTGCGAATGCCAGACAGGCGCGCCGCTTCCGGATTGCCGCCAATGGCATACATGCGGCGACCATGTGTGGTCAGCGACAAGCCCAACTGCGCAACCACCGTCACCACCAGCATAATGATCACAATGGTGGGCACCTGACCAAGCAGGCCAAACGCCGCCGGAATGGTGCCTTCTGCCATATCCCCGTTCGGCAACACCATATTTTCGGTAATCGAGCCGCCATAGCTGTAGGTCATCGCCACGCCCTGAATGACAAACAGGCTGCCAAGCGTTGCCAGCATGTCCGGGATGCGCAGCACCACAATCAAAAAGGCGTTAAACAAGCCCACCAGCGTACACAGTGCCAGCGTGATAATGATCGCTTCGGTGGTGCCAACGCCGTGCCAGACAAACAGCGAAATCACCAGCGCGTTCGCCAGTGAAGCGGTGGAGCCGACCGACAGATCAAACCCGCCGATGGTCAGCGAAATGGAGACGCCAATCGCAATCACCGTAACGATGGCGATCGAGCGCAAAATGTTGATGATGTTGAACGGATCGAGGAAGTTGTCCGACGCCACGCCGAAAATGGCGACAAGCGCGACCACGGTAAGCAACATGCCCCATTTATAAAGAAAATCAAAAAACTGCTGGCGGGACGTTACCGCCGCATTGACTGAAAGGGCCTTACTCACGGCGCCGTTCCTCCGGTGGAATAATAAAGAAGCGTCTCTTCGCGGGCATCCTCGCCCTGCACTTCTGCCACAATGCGCCCATCCCACAGCACACAAATCCGATCACACAACCCCACCAGTTCGGCGAATTCGCCCGAGGCGTAAATCACCCCTTTGCCTTCGCGCGCCAGCCCGTCAATCAACTGGAACAGGTCGGTTTTCGCTTTCACGTCCACGCCTTTGGTTGGTTCATCAAAAATCACCACATTGGCGTTACCGCGTAGCCATTTGCCAATCGCCACTTTCTGCTGATTGCCGCCGGAAAGGCGGCGCAGCGTCTGCCCTGGCCCGCTGGTGCGCACGCCGACGCGGGCAATCACTTCCTGCGCCCAACGCCAGGCCTGGCGATGCGCAAAAAAGCCCCAGCGCGAGAAACTGTTATCCGCGCTGATCGACAAATTCATGCTCACCGGCTCCTCAATAAAGATGCCCTCTTTGCGCCGCTCTTCCGGCACCAGCGCCAGCCCGCGCATCACCGAATCTGCCGGATCGCGCGGCCGCCACGGCTGGCTATTAAGTTCGCCTCGATTGATACGGCTTTTACTCGCACCGAACAACGCCTTGCACAGCTCGGTTTTCCCGGCACCCGCCAGCCCGGCGATGCCCAGAATTTCCCCTTTGCGCAGGCGCAACGAGATATCTTTCAGCACCCCTTCGTCGTGCAAACCGTCAATGCTTAACAGCACCTCTTCGCTGTGCGGCGGACGTGCAGGCGGGTAGATGTCACTCAGTTCGTGACCGAGCATTTTCTCAACAATCTCTTCGCCGCTCAGCTCGCGCATCGGACCGGATTCGATTAATTTGCCGTCGCGCAGCACCGTTAAGGTGTCGCAAATCGCTTTCAGTTCATGGATGCGGTGCGAGATAAACACCACGCCAATGCCCTGCTGTTGCAGACGTTTAACTACGGTGAACAAGCGCTCACTTTCGTGCTGGTCGAGCGGGGCGGTAGGCTCATCAAGAATTAAAAAACGGCAGTGATGCGAAAGCGCGCGTGCCAGCAAAATCTGCTGCTTTTCTGCCAGCGTGCAGCTATCAATCGAGCGTTTCACATCAAGCTCGACGTCCAGTTGCGCCAGCGCCTCGCGCGCCGATTTTCGAATCTCGCCCCAGCGGTAGCGGTGCCCGGCGTCCGCCAGCGTATCGAGCATGATGTTCTCGGCAATGCTCAAACCCGGGATCAGCGCCACATCGACTTCCTGCTGCACCAGATGAATGCCGAACTGTTTGGCATCACGCGGGGTACGAATCGACACCGCCTGGTTGTTGATGGCGATTTCCCCTTCGTAATGGTCATACGTACCGCACAGCACCGCCATCAGCGTCGATTTCCCCGCGCCGTTTGCACCGGTTAAGGCATGCACCGAACCGCCGCGCAGGGTGAAATCCACATGCGACAGCGCTTTAAAGCCGCTAAAGGCCAGGCTAATGCCGCGCATTTCGAGGTGGTTGCTGCTCATTCGCACGCTGTTCCTGCAATTAATAGGTTGATTTAACGAATTTTTCACAGCCTCGCTTGACTGGCAACGACAGAAAATGCATAAGATAAAGCTAAAAATTATTAGCCATCCGGATGTCCAGACATAACATCAGGTTAGCGATCACGCACAAGGACACACTACATGAGCAGCACTGATATCCGCGTCGTACCCGGCCCGGCCAACTACTTTTCCCACGCCGGTAGCCTCGCGCGGCTGCACGATTTCTTCAGCGAAGAGCAACTGGCGCGCGCGGTATGGATCTATGGCGAGCGCGCCTTTGCCGGGGCAAAAGCGTTTCTGCCGCAAGGCTTTAACGCGCCGGGCGCAAAACACATTTTATTTAAAGGCCACTGTAGCGAACATGACGTGAGCGAACTGGCACAGCAGGCGGGCGACGATCGCGCAGTGGTGATTGGGCTTGGCGGCGGCGCGTTGCTGGATACCGCTAAAGCCGTGGCGCGCCGTCTCGGTTTGCCGGTGGTTGCCATTCCGACCATTGCCGCCACCTGCGCGGCATGGACGCCGCTGTCGGTCTGGTACAACGATGCCGGCCAGGCACTGCACTTTGAGATCTTCGACGACGCCAATTTCCTGGTGCTGGTGGAACCGCAAATCATCCTCAACGCACCTGCCGAATACTTGCTGGCGGGCATCGGCGATACGCTGGCGAAATGGTATGAAGCGGTGGTGTTAGCGCCGCAGCCGGAAACGCTGCCGCTCACCGTGCGTCTGGGCATTAACGGGGCGCTGGCGATCCGCGATGTGTTGCTGGAAAGCAGTGAACAAGCCCTTGCGGACCAGCAGCGCGGCGAGCAGACGCAGCCATTTCGCGATGTGGTGGATGCAATTATTGCCGGTGGCGGGATGGTTGGCGGGCTGGGCGAGCGTTACACCCGCGTCGCCGCCGCACACGCGGTACACAACGGGTTAACGGTGCTGCCGCAAACGGGGAAGTTCCTGCACGGCACCAAAGTGGCGTACGGCATTCTGGTACAAAGCGCCCTGCTCGGCCAGGACGATGTGCTGGCACAGTTGATTAACGCCTATCAGCGCTTCAACCTGCCGACAAGGCTTGCGGAACTGGAGGTGGATATCAATAACCGCGCGGAGCTGGATAAAGTGATTGCTCACACTCTGCGCCCGGTGGAGTCGATTCATTACCTGCCGGTGAAACTCACCACCGATACGCTGCGCGCGGCGTTTGAAAAAGTGGAAGCGCTGTCGCGCTAATCGCCCTTCTTTGCGTAATGCCGCCGGTAAACGCCTTACCAGCGGCATTTTCTTTTACGCCCGCAGCGGTGTACCGCGAACCGGGCGATCGCCCGCGACAAAGTAATCCGCATTGCTGCGCGGCAGCGGCGTGCGGCCACGGATATTATCGGCAATCTTCTCGCCAATCATAATGGTGGTGGCATTGAGGTTACCGGTGATGATCAGCGGCATGATCGAGGCATCCACCACGCGCAAGGCTTCCAGCCCGTGAACACGCCCTTCGCCATCGACCACCGCCATCTCATCGCTGCCCATTTTGCAGGTGCCGCACGGGTGATACGCGGTTTCCGCATGGTTACGCACAAACTCATCCAGTTGCTCATCGCTCTGGCACTCAATGCCGGGGCTGATTTCCCGCCCGCGATACTTATCCAGCGCCGGCTGGTTGATGATTTGTCGGGTAATGCGGATCGCATCGCGGAACTCGTGCCAGTCCTGCTCATGCGCCATGTAATTAAACTGAATGGCCGGATGCTGGCGCGGATCGCGCGATTTCAGGCGCACAAAACCCCGGCTTGGCGAGCGCATCGAACCCACGTGGCACTGGAAGCCGTGCGCTTCCACCGCATTTGAGCCGTTGTAGTTAATCGCCACGGGCAGAAAGTGGTACTGAATGTTCGGCCAGGCGAACTCGTCGCGGCTGCGGATAAACCCGCCGCCCTCAAACTGGTTGCTGGCACCAATGCCGGTGCCGTTAAATAGCCATTCCGCACCGATTTTCGGCTGGTTCCACCACTTCAGCGCCGGGTAGAGCGACACCGGCTCTTTGCACTCATATTGCAGGTACATTTCCAGGTGATCCTGCAAGTTTTCGCCCACGCCCGGTAAATCGTGCACCAGCGGAATATCAAACTGTTTGAGCAGTTCAGCGGCACCGACGCCGGAGCGCTGCAAAATTTGCGGCGAGGCAATCGCTCCCGCGCAGAGCAGCACTTCCCGGCGCGCATGCACTTCATGCAGCGTGTCGCTGGAACCGTGCAAATAGGCCACGCCAGTCGCGCGTTTGCCGTCGAACAGAATGCGATCGGTAGTGGCATGAGTAATGATTTTCAGGTTCGGCCGCGTTTTTGCCATGTCGAGATAGCCGCGCGCGGTGCTGGAGCGGCGGCCTTTCGGCGTGACAAAGCGATCCATTGGGCCAAAGCCTTCCTGCTGATAGCCGTTAAGATCGTCAGTGCGCGGGTAACCGGCCTGTACGCCCGCCTCGATCATCGCGGCAAATAACGGATTATTGCCCGGTTTGCAGGTGGTGATGCTAACCGGCCCGTCGCCGCCGTGGTAGTCGTTGGCGCCAATATCGCGCGTTTCCGATTTACGGTAATAGGGCAGACAATCCAGATAGCTCCAGCGCTCAAGACCCGGCTGCTGCGACCAGTTATCAAGATCCATCGCGTTGCCGCGTACGTAGCACATGCCGTTAATCAGCGATGAACCACCCAGCCCTTTGCCGCGCCCGCACTCCATGCGGCGATTATTCATGTGCGGCTCTGGTTCCGTTTCATAGGCCCAGTTGTAGCGCTTCCCCTGCAAAGGGTAAGCCAGCGCCGCAGGCATTTGCGTGCGAAAATCAAAACGGTAATCGGGACCGCCCGCTTCCAGCAGCAGCACATTGACATCGCTGTCTTCGGTCAGTCTTGTTGCCAAAACGTTCCCTGCGGATCCGGCTCCAATGATGATGTAATCAAATTCCATTCGTCGCTCCTCAGGTTAAAACTTTATTCAAAATACGGACTGAAAACGGCTCAGCTCGAGCTGGACGGATTTGACCTGCGTATAGTTTTGCAGCGTCATCAGGCCATTTTCGCGCCCGACACCGGAGTGCTTGTAGCCGCCCACCGGCATTTCGGCGGCGGATTCGCCCCAGGTGTTGATCCAGCAGATACCCGCTTCAATCTGATGAATGACGCGGTGCGCGCGGTTAAGATCCTGCGTTACCACGCCCGCCGCCAGGCCGTAATCGGTGGCGTTGGCGCGGCGCACTGCTTCCTCTTCGTGCTCATAGCTCAGAATCGACATCACCGGGCCGAAGATCTCTTCGTGCACGATGGTCATCTCGTCGCGGCAATCAGTGAATACGGTGGGTTCTACCCACGCACCGTGGTCGAATTCTCCGCCGGTCAGACGCTTACCGCCGCACAGCAGGCGTGCGCCTTCGTTGATGCCACTTTCGATATAGCGCATCACGTTGTCGCGGTGCGCGAAGCTGACCAGCGGCCCGAAATTGGTGTTCAGATCGTTGACATCACCGGCTTTAATGCGCGCCACGCGCTCAACAATTTTCGCTTCGAACGCGGTCTGCAATGCCGCCGGAATAAACACGCGCGTGCCGTTGGTGCATACCTGGCCGGAGCTATAAAAGTTGGCCATCATGGCGATATCGGCGGCAAGGTCGAGATCGGCGTCGTCAAAGATAATCAGCGGCGATTTCCCGCCCAGCTCCATGGTCACCTCTTTCAGCGTCGAGCCAGCCGCATTCGCCATCACTTTCTTACCGCTGGCAACGCCGCCGGTGAAAGAGACTTTGTCGATGCCCGGATGGTCAGTCAGCAACTGTCCTGTTACCGCGCCGCTGCCGTTCAGCACGTTAAATACGCCATCGGGAACGCCAGCTTGGCTGTAAATCTCCGCCAGTTTCAGCGCGGTGAGCGGTGTGACTTCGCTCGGTTTGAAGATCATCGCGTTTCCGGCGGCCAGCGCAGGGGCGGATTTCCACAACGCAATCTGAATCGGGTAGTTCCACGCGCCAATCCCGGCCACCACGCCAAGCGGTTCGCGGCGGGTGTAGACAAATGAGGTTTCACGCAGCGGAATTTGCTGGCCTTCAAGCGAGGGGATAAGCCCCGCGTAATACTCCAGCACATCCGCACCGGTGACGATATCGACGGCCTGGGTTTCACTTAGCGGTTTACCGGTGTCCAGCGTTTCCAGCGCCGCCAGTTCATCATTGCGTTCACGCAGAATATCGACGGCGCGGCGCAGGATGCGCGAGCGCTCCATGGCGGTCATCGCGGCCCAGATTTTCTGCCCTTTTTGCGCGCTGGCAACGGCGCGATCGACATCGGCCTGCCCGGCTTCGTGCACCTCGGCCAGCACCTCGCCGTTCGCCGGGTTGATGGTCTGGAATGTGGTACCCGCCGCAGCCGGGACGTATTGACCATGGATATAGAGCTGCTGTTCTGCGAATCGGGACATACTTCCTCCTTCTCAGTGATTCGTCGCGCCAGCCAGTTGCTGGCGAATAAATTGGGTGGTGAGCGTTCTGGCAATGTCCAGGTTAAAGGGCTTGCCGCTCAACGCCGCGCGTAGCCAAAGGCCATCTATCAGCGAAGCAAGGCCATGCGCCGCCAGCCGTGCCTGTTCACGCGGTAGATCGCGACGAAACTCCGCCGCCAGCGTGGAAAACAGCCGGCGGCTGCTAACGCGCTCCAGGCGACCAAGCTGCGGCTGATGCATGCTGCTGGCCCAGAAATCGAGCCAGGCTTTCATCGCCGCGCTGTGCACCTGGCTGTCGTCAAAATTGCCTTCGACAATCGCCAGCAAACGCGTTTCGGTACTGGCCTGTGCGAGCGGTTTTAATCGCTGTGCCACGGCGTCGCGCAACTGGCGGGTGATGTCGCGCATGGTCGCTTCCAGCAGACCATTTTTGTCCTTGAAGTAGTGGCTGATGATGCCGGTCGATACGCCAGCGCGGCGCGCAATCTGCGCAATCGTGGCATCGTTAATGCCCACTTCATTAATGGTACTCAGGGTCGCATCAATTAGCTGCCGACGGCGTATCGGCTGCATTCCCACCTTTGGCATGGCTCCATCTCCACCGCAATGTAAGGGCCTTATTTAATCTTTTTTTGATTGCACGTTCAATATAAAAAAAGATTTTGTTAGGATACTGTACTTCAATTGTTAAAGAAACGAAGCGGGATTGTGTAAGCTGAACACGGCGAAACAAACCGCGAGAAAAGAGAGGAACAAGCGCGATAAAACAACCGATGTTATTAAGTTAATCTTTTGAAAAATTACAGGAAATTAACCAGAGGTAACCGATGATTAATCCACCTGCCAGTGAAAAAGACAGAATCAATCCCGTGGTGTTTTACACCTCTGCCGGACTGATTCTGACATTTTCACTGGTCACCATTTTGTACAGCGATTTTGCCGCTGCCTGGATCCAGACTACCGTTAACTGGGTGTCATCCACCTTTGGCTGGTATTACATGCTGGCCGCGACGCTGTATATCGTCTTTGTGGTCTATATGGCCTGCTCACGCTACGGCGCCATCAAACTCGGGCCGGAGCAGTCCAAGCCGGAGTTCAGTTTGCTGAGCTGGTCGGCGATGCTATTTGCCGCCGGGATCGGTATCGATTTGATGTTTTTCTCGGTGGCGGAGCCGGTCACGCAGTATATGCAGCCACCGGAAGGCGCAGGCCAAACGATGGAAGCCGCGCGTCAGGCAATGGTATGGACACTGTTCCACTACGGTTTAACCGGCTGGTCGATGTATGCGCTGATGGGCATAGCGCTGGGCTACTTCAGCTATCGCTATAACCTGCCGCTCACTATTCGTTCGGCGCTATACCCGATTTTCGGCAAACGCATTAACGGCCCGATTGGTCACACGGTGGATATTGCCGCGGTGATCGGCACCATTTTTGGTATCGCGACCACGCTCGGCATTGGCGTGGTACAGCTGAATTACGGTTTAAAAGTGCTGTTCGATGTGCCGGAAGGGCTAACCGCGCAGATGGCGCTGATTGTGCTGTCGGTGGTGATCGCCACCATTTCGGTCACCTCCGGGGTGGATAAAGGTATTCGCATCCTGTCGGAGCTGAACGTGGCGCTGGCGCTCGGGCTGATCCTGTTCGTGCTGTTTATGGGCAAGACCGATTTCCTGCTCAACGCGCTGGTGCTCAACGTGGGGGATTACATCAACCGCTTTATGGGCATGACGCTGAACACCTTTGCGTTTGATCGTCCGACAGAGTGGATGAACAGCTGGACGCTCTTCTTCTGGGCCTGGTGGGTCGCGTGGTCGCCGTTTGTCGGGCTGTTCCTCGCGCGAATTTCCCGTGGGCGCACTATTCGCGAGTTCGTGCTCGGCACGCTGATCATTCCGTTTACCTTCACCCTGCTGTGGTTGTCGGTATTTGGTAACGCCGCGCTGTATGAAATCACTCACGGAGATGCGGGGTTCGCCCAGGAGGTTATCTCCCATGCCGAACGCGGTTTCTACAGCCTGCTGGCGCAGTACCCGGCGTTTAAACTCAGCGCTTCTGTCGCCACCATTACCGGCCTGCTGTTTTATGTCACCTCGGCGGATTCCGGCTCGCTGGTGCTGGGCAACTTCACCTCGAAGCTGAAAGATATCAATAGCGATGCGCCGAACTGGCTGCGGATTTTCTGGTCAGTCGCCATCGGTGTACTGACCATGGGTATGCTGATGACCAATGGCATTTCCGCGCTGCAAAATACCACTGTGATCATGGGCTTGCCGTTCAGTTTTGTGATCTTCTTTATTATGGCCGGGCTGTATAAATCGCTGAAGGTGGAAGATCACCGCCGCGCCAGCGCCAGCCGCGAAACCGCGCCATATATTCCGGCGAGCAACGACCGCCTGAGCTGGAAAAAACGCCTCTCGCGGCTGATGAATTATCCGGGCACGCATTACACCCGGCAGATGATGGAAACAGTGATTTACCCGGCGATGCAGGACGTGGCGAAAGAGCTGGAACTGCGCGGTGGACGCGTATCGCTTGAGAATGTCGCACCGGAAGAAGGCCAGCCGCTGGGCTACCTGGATCTGCGCGTTCACCTCGGTGAGGAGCAGGATTTTGTCTATCAGGTGTGGCCGCAGCAATATTCCGTACCCGGCTTTACCTACCGCGCACGCAGCGGGAAATCGCACTACTTCCGGCTGGAAACCTTCCTGCTGGAGGGCAGCCAGGGCAATGATTTGATGGATTACAACAAAGAACAGGTGATCATCGACATACTGGATCAGTACGAGCGCCACCTGAACTTTATCCATCTGCACCGCGAAGCGCCGGGCAATAACATCGTCTTTCCTCAGCCATAAACAAACGGGCCACTTCGGTGGCCTGTTTTTCTTGCAAAAGGGTTGAAATCCGACAACCTAATCGATACGATTTTTAAAAAATCACATTGTAAGGTGGCAACATGCCTGAGACCAAAGTGCTAACCGCGCATGTCCCAATAGAACTCGCACAAAAAGTTGATTTACTTGCAGAAAGTAGCGAGCGCTCGCGCGGCTGGATAATCAAGCGTGCGCTGGCAGAATATGTAGAGCGCGCGGAGTTGCGACAATCCATGATCCAGCAAGGGCTGGAGGCTGTAGAACGTGGTGAAACGCTCAGTAATGCAGAAGCCACAAATTGGCTTAAAAGTCTGGGTACGGCTAATCCACTCCCCTTACCCACGCCCCGAAAATAGGTATTCTTCATGCAATTAGAATGGACGCTGCTTGCATTACAGGATATCGAAAGGTTATCCCGTTTTTTATTTCTGAAAAATCCCGAAGCGGCGCGAAAAGTCGTCACGATGCTTGCCGATGCGCCAGAACTGCTGTTACTGCATCCACAAATAGGCCCAGCAGATGACGCATTTTCGCCGCGCGACGTCCGCTCTTTGTTTGTCGGTAGCTACGAGATGATTTACGAACTTACCGACACCCGTATCATTATTCTGCGTGTCTGGCACACCAAAGAAGATCGATAAACCCATCCCTGAAAACCCTGTTTCGGGATTATGCAGGCCACAATCCCATTGCCATACGCGCAATGCCGAGCAGCGTTTCCCGGCTCGCGCCGTCGCGTGCCTGAATCGACATCCCCTGCTGAATGCTGACGTATAACCGGGTCAGCGCGTCGATATCGGTGGTTTCAGGTAACTCGCCGCGCTGCTGCGCCTCGCTAAGACGCGCTTTTAGCTGCGCAACGCCGCCATTACGCAACTGACGAACCCGCTCGCCCAGCCGTTCATGGCCTTCGCTGGCAACCGCGGATAGCGTCACCATGCAGCCGTGCGGCAAATCACAGCGGGTTAATACGTCTGCCGATCGCTCCAGCCACTGAGCAATGGCTTTTTTCGGCGATGGCTCACTTGCCATATCACCCCAGATTGCTGGTGCAACGCACTGTTCGTAGTGTTGTAACACCTCATCGTAGAGATCTTCTTTACTGCCGAACGCCGCGTATAAGCTCGGCGATTTAATGCCCATCGCCTCATACAGATCGTTCATGGATGTCGCGGTGTACCCTTTCTGCCAGAAGAGTTTCATCGCTTTATTCAACGCCTCGGTACGGTCGAATTCCCGTGGTCTTCCCCGGCTCACTTTCGCCTCCTCACATTTTGTGCTGATCGGTATATTAATAACATTGACGAATACATGGAAGCCTGTTTATTTTAATTATGTATCAATCGACACATAATTCAGGAGCCACCATGTCACATTCACTTGCAGGAAAACGCGCGCTGGTCACCGGCGCGAGCCGGGGTCTGGGAAAAGCCATCGCCTTAACGCTGGCGCGGGAAGGGGCGGATGTCGCCATCACCTGGGAAAAATCCGCCGATAAAGCACAAGCTGTTGTGGACGCAATCCGTGCGCTGGGGCGTAACGCCGTGGCGATCCAGGCTAATAGCGCCGAGCCACAGGCTGCCCGCGCCGCCGTTGACCAAACTGTGCAGCAACTCGGCGGGCTGGATATTCTGGTCAATAACGCCGGGATCGCGCGCGGCGGCCAGTTAGAAGCGATGTCGCAGGAGGATATCGATGCGATGATCGACGTGAATATTCGCGGCGTGGTCTACTCAACGCAGGCGGCGATTGCCCATCTGCCGGACGGCGGGCGCATTATCAATATCGGCAGTTGCCTTTCCGATCGCGTGCCGTTTAAAGATATCGCCATTTATTCGATGACCAAATCCGCGCTGAACTCGTTAACACGCGGGCTGGCGCGGGATTTGGGTCCACGTGGCATTACCGTGAATATGGTTAAACCTGGTTCAACGGACAGCGATATGAACCCGGCGGATGGCGAAGGCGCGGACGAGCAGCGTCGTATGATTGCGCTGGGGCATTACGGTGAAGCACAGGATATTGCCGAAGCGGTCGCTTTCCTCGCCAGCCCGGCGGCGAAGCAGATTACCGGTGCGGATATTGTTGTTGATGGTGGCACCAACGCCTGATCCCGACGTAAATAACTGGCCTAAAGCTGAAAGCTTTCCGGAAGCACCAGCCTGGTTGGGGGTTTTCTATAGATAAAGAAAAGCGGCGCGTGTGCGCCGCTTTTTGAGCAAGACGAGTGTTAACAGCAGCGTGCGCCGCCCTTTCCACCGTAGCGCGCATCCTGGCGCTCGCGGAAAAACTCTTCATAGGTCATTGGTGTCTGCTCCGGGTGCGTCACGCGCATATGCTCGACATAGTTGTCGTAATCCGGAACGCCAATCATCATTTTCGCCGCCTGGCCTAAATACTTCCCGGCTTTTGAAAGCGTATCGAACATAATTCCTCCGCGTTACGCGATTAATGCACACCTTTTGCCTGGCCGACAATCTGCTCGACGTCGCCCGGCATTTCCTGATACGGCGTCTCGTTCGCCGTCGGTTTAGCGTCTTTCAGCGCCGCCAGCGCGGTTTTCAGCGAGTAGAACGCCAGTACCACCACTACAACCATAAAGAAGATGGTTAAACCGGCATCGAGGCGGTTGTTAAACACCAGTTGCGCCAGTTGAGACTGGGTATACTGCGCCGGAATATTGCCGCTGTCGATCATCGCCTGGAACTTGTTGGCGATGGCCAGGAAGCCGACTTTCGCATCCGGGCTAAAGGCTTTTTGCCAGCCTGCGGTGAGCGTACAAACCAGCAGCCAGGCGGTTGGTAGCAGTGCCACCCACGCGTAACGCTGGCGTTTCATCTTGAACAACACCACCGCACACAGCATCAGCGCCATACCTGCCAGCATCTGGTTGGCAATGCCGAACAGTGGCCACAGGGTATTAATGCCGCCGAGCGGATCGACCACGCCCTGGTGCAGGAAGTAGCCCCACGCCAGCACACACAAGCCGGTTGCCAGCAGGTTAGCAGGCAGCGATTCCGTGCGTTTGAGGTTCGGTGAAATGACACCGAGCAAATCCTGCAACATAAAGCGCGCTGCGCGTGTCCCGGCATCGACCGCCGTCAGAATAAACAGCGCCTCAAACAGAATGGCGAAGTGATACCAGAACGAGACATCCATCAGGCCGCCGAGCGCGCCGTGCAGGATATAAGCCATGCCCACCGCCAGCGTCGGTGCGCCGCCCGCGCGGGAAATGATCGATTGCTCGCCCACTTCGCTGGCAATCTGCCTGAGCGCATCCGGGGTGATACTAAAGCCCCAGCCGCTCACTACTTGCGCCGCCGACGCCACCACATCGGTGGTGCCAGCAGGCGCTAATACCGCCATCGGGCTGTTCATCGCGAAGTAGACGCCCGGATCGATAATGCATGCGGACACCAGCGCCATGATCGCCACGAATGACTCCATCAGCATGCCGCCATAACCGATAAAGCAAGCCTGCCCTTCACTGGCGAGCATCTTCGGCGTGGTGCCGGAGGAAATCAGCGCATGGAAGCCGGAAACCGCGCCACAGGCGATGGTAATAAACAGGAACGGGAACAAGTTACCGGTCCACACCGGGCCAGTCCCATCGACAAACTTGGTCAGCGCAGGCATGGTCAGCGTCGGGCGCATGATCAGAATGCCAATCGCCAGACCGATAATGGTGCCGATTTTCAGGAAAGTAGAGAGGTAATCACGCGGTGCCAGTAGCAGCCACACCGGCAGCACCGAGGCGACAAAACCGTAGCCCACCAGCATCCACGTTAGCTGTACACCGGTGAAATCAAAGTACGGTGCAATCGCCGGGTTTGCCGCCACCCAGCCGCCAGAAATAATGGCGAACACCAGCAGCACCAGGCCAATCACCGACACTTCGCCAATCCGCCCGGGGCGCAGATAACGAATGTAGATACCCATAAAAATCGCCAGCGGAATGGTAAAGGCGACGGTGTAAGTTCCCCACGGGCTGTGGGTCAGCGCTTTGACGACAATCATCGCCAGCACTGCGAGGATAATCACCATGATCATAAAGGTCGCCACCAGCGCAATCACGCCAACGGTCGGCCCCATCTCCGCTTTCACCATCTCACCGAGCGAACGCCCGTCGCGACGGGTGGAGATAAACAGCACCATAAAATCCTGCACCGCACCGGCAAGCACTACGCCTGCGAGGATCCAGATCATGCCCGGCAAATACCCCATCTGCGCCGCCAGCACCGGCCCCACCAGCGGACCTGCACCAGCAATCGCCGCAAAATGGTGACCGAATAGCACTTTTTTGTCTGTCGGCACGTAATCAAGACCATCGTTGTAGCGCACCGCCGGAGTCATGCGCGTCGGATCAACCTGCAGCACATTTTTGGCGATATAGAGGCCGTAAAAACGGTAAGCGATAAGGTAGATACAGACCGCGGCAACCACTATCCACAGTGCGTTGATCTGCTCGCCACGATTAAGCGCGATATAGCCGAGGGCAAATGCGCCAACCAGCGACAGCACGCCCCAAATAAGGTATTTCCCTGAGTTGTTCATAGCGGGTATCCGTTGAGAGACAGAGAGATGTTACATTTTGTATCTATATCAACTCGCGGATTTTAACAACTTTGAAACATGGGAAATTTGCCCTGCCACCAGGCATTTACCTGATTGTGTTAACGGGATCGCAAGATTGCGCCCTCTCCCGCTACGGAGAGGGCGAAACTACCCCAGCACCGCCGTGCTGAGACGACAGGTGCAGCAGCGTCGGCCTTGTTCGTCAAACACCACAATTTCCCAGCTCTGGTTCTGCCGACCAAGATGCAGCGGCTGGCAAACACCGCGCACTTTGCCCTGTGAAACAGGACGGTGATGGGTGGCGTTTAATTCCGTGCCCACCACGCACTGGCCGTCGCGGGTCATCAGATAACCCGCCATCGATCCCAGCGTTTCCGCCAGCGCCGCCGAGGCACCACCGTGCAGCAGACCAAACGGTTGATGCGTGCGGCTGTCTACCGGCATTTCCGCTTCAAGGAAATCATCACCGATGCGGGTGTAAACCATGGCAAGGTGCGCCACCAGCGTGTTTTCGCTGGTCGCGTTCAGTTCATCAAGGGTTAAATGACGTTTCCAGATCATCTACGCCCCCAGCGTTGAGCCGCCATCCACCACGATATCCTGTAATGTGATATGGCTTGCCAGATCGGAAGCGAGGAACAAAATGGTGTTCGCCACTTCCTGCGGACGGGCGATTTTCCCCAGCGGAATGCCGAGCTTGAACTGCTCGCCGAAACCGCGAATGCGCTGCTGTTCAGCGTCATCGCTCACCCACAGCAAACGCTGCATGTCGGTGTCGGTCGATCCCGGAGAGACAATGTTACAGCGCACATGGCTTGCCGCCAGCTCAAGACCGACGGTGAGTGCCAGGCTTTTCAGCGCCGCTTTCGATGCACCATACGCGCTCATGCCGATACGCGGTGTGTGCGCCGCGTCGGATGCGACGGTGACAATCGCCCCGCTCTGCTGACGGCGAAATTGCGCCATCGTCTGCTGAAAAAGGTTAAACGCGCCGCCAACGTTAATGGCGAAGGTGTTGTGCCAGGCTTGCGCTGTCAGTTCGTCGGTGGCGCCCATATGTAAAACCCCGGCGGCGTTCACCAGCACGTCCAGCACTTCGCATTGCGCCAGCACGCGCTGGCAAACTGCCTGCACTTGTCCGGCGTCGGCAACGTCCAGCACTTCGCAGGTGAAAGGGTAATCCGTGCCACCAAAGGCCAGATCGAAACCAGTCACGTGTGCGCCCGCCTCGACGAAGGCTTTCGCCGTGGCATAACCGATGCCTTTACCGGCACCGGTCACCCAGACAACTTTGCCAGTAAAATCCAGGCTGGCCATTATTTCACCTCACGGGAAAGCAGCGTCCACCAGGCATCAATGGTCGGGTTTTTCGCCAGCATCACAAAGTCGATATCGCCATGTATTTTGCGCCAGCGCGCGGCGAGCGCCATCATGCGCACCGAATCGAGGCCGTAGTCGATGAGATTCTCGTCATCTAATGGTTCGTCGGATTCATCCAGCAGCGGCAGGATCAGCGCGCGTAATGCCGCTTTGCTGCCCGGCACAGGCAGTAATTCTTGTGTCATCACCACGCGACCAGCACGCCCGGCGACATATTTCAGCGACATCAAATGCTCTTCACGGCTGAAATCCGCCAGCGCGTCGGCAACCATAAACGGTTTGATATCGCGCATAAACGCATCGGTGGCGGTGGTCATGCAGCCAATGTGTGAATAAACGCCGGTGATCAGCAACTGGTTACGGCCGGTCTCTTTGAGCATCTGCTCCAGCGGCGAGCGGTGAAAAGCGCTGTAGCGCCACTTCACCAGCACGGTGTCGGCCTCATCCGGCGCGAGTTGTGCAACAATTTTTTGCTGTTCCGGCGAGCGGGTTAAGCCCGGCCCCCACATATCGTTGAGCAGCGCCCGGTCTTCATCGTTCTGCTCTTTCGGCTGCGCGGTGTAGTACACCGGAATGTTGCTTTGCTTGCAGAAATCGCGCAGTGCGGCGATGTTCGCCACCACTTGCTGCATCATCGGGCAGTTATCACCCCAGAAGCTAACAAAGTAATCCTGCATATCATGGATCAGCAGCGCCGCACGTTCTGGCTCAAACGGCCAGCTCACTTTGTTTTGCGGAATATCGGCCGCGCCTGGTAGCGCGTAGCCCTGTAATTTTGGAATCGCCATATTCTCTCCTTTACGCGGTTGCGCGCTGCGCTAACCACTGGCGTAACTGTTTTTTATCAACCTTACCCACCGGCGTCAGCGGCAGTGCGTCCACGCACTCCACGCGATCCGGCAGTTTGAATTCGGCAACGCCCTGCTCGCGCAGGAAGCGGCGGATTGCCACCGCGCGTAGCGGCGCTTTCACGACCAGGTAAGCGCAGCTTTTTTCACCCAGCAGGCTGTCTTCCATGCTGACCAGCGCGGCGTGGATCACCGACTCATGGCGCAGCAGCAGGTTTTCGATCTCCTCGGCGGCAATTTTCTCGCCGCCGCGGTTGATCTGATCTTTTTCACGCCCCTGCACGGTGATATAGCCCTGCTCGTCTACCGAAATCAGATCGCCGGAGCAGTAAAAACCGTTTTCATCGAAGGCGCTGGCATTGTGTTCCGGGCTGTTAAAGTAGCCGCGAAAGGTGTACGGGCCGCGCGTCATCAGGCGGCCAACGTGGCCTGGCGGCAGCAGATTGCCATTTTCATCCGCCACCCACACTTCATCATCCGGGCACATCGGGCGGCCTTGCGTGTTGATAATGCGTTCAAAGGGATCGTCCAGACGGGTGTAATTCACCAGCCCTTCCGCCATGCCGAACACCTGCTGCAACTGGCAGCCGATCTCCGCCGGAATACGCGCCGCAAGCGTTGCCGATAAACGCGCCCCGCCAACCTGCAACAGCCGCAGCGAGGCGAGTTGCGCATTGCTGCTCCACTCGGCAATCGCCTGTAACCACAGGCTTACCGCCGGCGGCACCAGCGCGGTAACGTTAATCTGGTGTTTTTCAATCAGCGGGAAGCAGAGCGTGGCGCTCGGATCGGCAGCCAGCACCACGCAGCCTTCGGCGTGGAAGACGCCAAGCGCGCCGGGTGAACTCATCGGGTAGTTGTGCGCCGCAGGCAGCGCGCAGAGATAGCGGGTTTGCGCGTTAAATCCGCAGATCTCGTTACTGCGCACAATGCTGTAGTAGTAATCATTGTGCGTGCGCGGAATGAGCTTTGGCGTGCCGGTACTGCCGCCGGAAAGCTGGAAAAACGCCACTTCATCGGCGGGCGTTGGCGTGGCGATAAAATTATCTGCCGGGCGGGCAATGGCGTTTTCCAGCGCCTGCTCGCCACTGTCGCCGCGCAGCAGCACGGCGCGCACCGACGGGTGCTGTACGACAAACGCGGTGAGGAAATGGTCGTTCTCAAACAGCGTGTGGGCCCGATCGGCAATCAGCAGCGCCGGTGCGATTTGCGTGGCATAAGCGCTCAGTTCACTACGTTGATGGCTGAACAACGCATTCACCGGCGCCACGCCGATTTTCAGCAACGCAAAAAAGGTGATGTAGAACTCGCTGACGTTGCCCAGTTGTACCAGCGCGGTTTCCCCGCGCTTGATACCCTGCGTCTGTAACGCCGAGGCCAGATTGTCTGAGGCAGCGTTGAGCTGGCGGTAACTGTAGCGCCGTTCACCGTCAATCACCGCGGTGGCGTCGCTGTGCGCGTGGCGGGTTAAAATATCGGTCAGCGGTAAATCCTGCCAGTAGCCCTTTTCACGGTAACGCTCTGCAAACTCATGCGGCCAGCGGGTAAAAGGAATGGTCATGGTTGCTCCTCAGTGCAAACCAAATGCGTTCAGCATGGTGGTCAGCTTGACGCCGGTTTCGCGCCACTCTGAAAGCGGCGAAGAGGCCGGAACAATCCCGGCACCGGCGAACAGGCGAACCTGGTTATCGTGAAGCCGTGCGCAGCGAATAGTGACCACCCACTCGCCGTTACCTTCGGCGTCGCACCAGCCAACGATGCCGCCAAACAGCTCGCGGTTGAACGGCTCCAGCTCGGCAATCACCTGTTTCGCCACCTGGTGCGGGAAGCCGCTCAGCGCAGGCGTCGGGTGCAGCAGGCAGGCCAGCGTCAGCGCGTTTTCCCCGGCTAATGCGGTGCCGGTGATCGGCGTGGCCAGGTGCCATAAAGTGGGGGTAGTGACCAGTTGCGGTGATTCCGGCAACGTCAGAGTTTGGCTGCGCGGTTGCAGCACGTTTTTCATTGCCTGCGTCACCAGTTCGTGTTCGTGCCGGTCTTTTTCCGAAGCCAGCAGCTTGTTACCCGCTTCGCGGTCGAGAATGTCGTCCGGCTGACGGCGAGCGGAACCGGCTAACGGCAGAGAACTGAAGTGCTCCTGCTCTTTACGCAGCAACAATTCCGGGCTTGCGCCCAGCAGCACGCCGCCATCCGGCAGCGGAACGTGGAAGTTGAAACTGGCCGGGTTCTGGGCAATCAGGCGCTCCAGCAGTACGCCGCTGTCGATACGGCTGTCGGTGGTTAACTCAATCAGACGTGAGAGCACCACTTTGTCGACTTCCGGCGTGGCGGTGCGGGCGGCGGCGTTCGCCACCATCTGCATAAACGTCTCCTGCGGCGGGATCGCCTGCTGCGCCGTGACGTTCGGCATCGCGCCGCTGGTGAAATAGCGCGCGGATCGTTGTTTCTCCGGGCGGGAGAAGGTTTGCCAGGTGTGCGGGATAAACAGCGCAGACGGCTGCGTGGTATCGAACGGGATCGCCCCCACCATCACCGGGCGGGCAATGCCCTGCGCTTTCGCATCGGCAAAGGCTTGCGCCAGCTTTTGCTGGAAAGCGCTGTCGGGCGCATCGCCGCCCGCGGCAGGCTCGCAGAGACGCGCCACGCACCCGGAGGTGGTGAAACTGCGGTACGGCGACATAAAGAAAAACTGATCTGCGGCCAGCGTATTCACAGACTGCCGGGTTTCCTCAGCCAGGGACGTATCCATATCATCCTCCAACAATGATAAATGAACTAAGAATGATTATCATTTGTGTTTTGTCTCAGTAAGATAAAAAGTTATGCCCCGCTCTGTCAACAGCAGATTCGTCGCCCGCAGCGCTAATGCTTGCATCTGCTTCATTCAACGATGAAAATGAGAAGCATTAACCTCAACAAAAACAGGATACGCGTTGTGAGATTCTCTTTATGGAGCCGTAAGCCCTTAGTGTTTTTGAGTATTTTTGTTTTAGGACTAACCTCAGCCATCGCCGCCGACTGGCCTCGCCAGGTAACCGACAGCCACGGAACACACGCCCTTACCAGCAAGCCGCTGCGAATTGTTTCCACCAGCGTGACGCTCACCGGTTCGCTACTGGCGATTGACGCGCCGGTTATCGCCAGCGGCGCGACCACGCCAAATAACCGTTTCGCTGACAAACAGGGTTTTCTGCGCCAGTGGGGCGACATCGCCAGACAGCGCAACGTCGCGCGTCTCTACATCGGCGAACCCAACGCTGAAGCCGTTGCCGCGCAGATGCCGGATTTAATCCTGATCAGCGCCACCGGCGGCGACTCCGCATTGCCGCTGTATGATCAGCTATCGACCATCGCCCCGACGCTTATCATCAACTACGACGACAAAAGCTGGCAGGCGCTGTTAACGCAGCTTGGCGAAATCACCGGTCACGAAAAAGAGGCGGCGGCGCGTATCAGCCAGTTCAATCAACAGCTTGCTGAGGTTAAAGCGCGGATGAAACTGCCACCGCAGCCGGTCACCGCGCTGGTTTATACTCCGGCGGCGCACGGCGCTAATCTGTGGACTGAAGAGTCCGCGCAGGGAAAATTGATGCAGCAACTGGGCTTCGCCCTCGCGCCGTTACCGGCGAATCTGCACACCAGCCAGAGCCAGGGTAAACGCCATGACATCGTTCAATTGGGCGGCGAGAATCTGGCCGCCGGGCTGAATGGTGAAGCGCTGTTCCTGTTTGCCAGCGACCAGAAAGACGCGGATGCGCTCAGCCAGAACCCATTACTGGCGCACCTGCCTGCGGTGCAAAACCACCGCGTGTACGCGCTGGGTGCAGAAACGTTCCGCCTTGATTACTACAGCGCCACCCGCGTGTTACAACGTTTATCGGCGCTGTTTGGTTAATCAGGCTTCCGCGGCGGGCTGCGCCTGGCGAAAACGCCGCAGTTCGCCGAGTACCATCACCAGCAACACGCCCACTATCGCCAGCACAAAACCGCTGATGCTCGCCGACGAAACCGGCGTCATCATCGACGCCATCGCGCCAAGCAGCGCCGCACCGATGGCGTCGCCCGTAACGTTTTGCGCCGTCCATAAACCGTTAATTCGCCCGAGCATCGCTTCCGGGGTTTGCGTTTGCAGCAGCGTATATTGCAGCAGCGAACTTACCGCCGTCAGCCAGCCGCACAGCGCCAGAAACAGCACGCCCAGCGCCCAGACGGGCATCAGGCTGAATAAACCAATGGCGATAAACGCGCCAACGGACGCCAGCAGCATAATCACGCCGGGGCGTTCGCTGTGCGCCAGCTTGCCGCTGGTTAACGCGCCAATGGCCGCACCGAGCGGCAGCGCAGCATACAGCAAGCCAATTTCGGCCGCCGACATGTTCCAGCTTATCGCCAGCGCCGGGTAGAGCACGCGCACCGCGCTTGCCATCGTCAATAGCCCGCCAAGCAGCGCGATGCCGCCAATCAATGGGTTATGCAGTAAAAATTGCAGCGCGGTAAGGAGCGATTTCAGCGGGTGCTCGCGCGGTTGTGGCGGTGACGGTAATGCAGGCAGGCTCAGTAACGGCAACAGGGTGATAAACGTGCCCGCCGCCGCCAGCCCGTAGTTCCACGCCACGCCGCCGGTCGCCAGCAGCAAACCGCCGCACATGGGCGAAATAACGGAACCCAGCCGCACCGTCAGCATGGTAATTGCGCCGGCATGCATCAGGTTTTCACGCCCGACCAACGCAGGTGTCGCCGCCAGCAGCGCCGTCACGCCCAGCGCGCCGAAAAAACCATCCCACAAACCGAGCAGATAAATTGCCAGCAGCGAAGGCTCCGGCAACAACGCATTCAGATACAGGCCGATAAAACCGACGCCGCAGGTGGAACGCGCCAGCAGAATCAGTTTTTTGCGCTCAAATCGATCCGCTAAAACACCGCCAAACATCAGGCCGACGAACATGGCGCTGCCGGTCAGCGTGACGGCAAGGCCAACTTGCCAGTTGGAGTGGGTCATCGCCTGGATTTGTACCGGCACCGCCACGCCCAATAAACCCAGCGAGAGAATCGAGATAAAACGCGCCAGAAATACCGCGCGAAAAGCCGGATGCGTACGCAGCAGGCTCAGGTTCAACAGCCAGGATTGTTGCTTCATTCCAATGCCTTAAATACACACTTTCTATGTCCATTCGCAGGCTGCGCATGGTAACATATCAAAACAAGATCGATAACGATAATTACTATCATTATCAAATTTGGGACGTTTTATGTCGTGTTCTGCTTTCCCGGCGCGCCCCGTTGCCCTCGCCGGGTTATTGATATTGTTGGTTGTCGCCATTGCACTCAGCCTGTTTGTTGGCGCAAAACCCCTGCCCGCCGCGGTTGTCATTGACGCCCTGACAGGCGTCTGCCAGAGCGCGGACTGCACCATCATCAACGATGCACGTTTGCCGCGTACGCTGGCAGGTTTACTCGCGGGCGGGGCGCTGGGCATTGCCGGTGCGTTAATGCAAACGCTCACGCGAAATCCGCTCGCCGATCCTGGCTTACTCGGCGTTAACGCCGGTGCCAGCTTCGCCATCGTGCTCGGCGCTGCGCTGTTGGGCGCGGTCACCCCTGTCGAACAACTGCTGCTCGCCTTTTGTGGCGCGCTGGCGGCGTCGCTGCTGGTCGCCTTTACCGGCAGTCAGGGCGGCGGACAGCTCAGCCCAGTTCGCCTGACGCTGGCGGGCGTGGCGCTGGCGGCGGTACTGGAAGGGTTATCGAGCGGCATTTCGTTGCTTAGCGCCGACGTTTACGACCAGTTGCGCTTCTGGCAGGCCGGTTCGCTGGATATCCGCACCCTGCAAACGCTAAAAATTGTCCTTATTCCGGTGCTGCTGGCAGCGCTCATCGCATTGATGCTGAGCCGTGCGCTGAACAGTCTGAGCCTCGGCAGCGACACCGCTACGGCGCTGGGCAGCCGCGTGGCGCGCACGCAGTTGCTCGGTTTAGTGGTGATTACGGTGCTGTGCGGCAGCGCGACGGCGGTTGTCGGCCCGATTGCCTTTATCGGCCTGATGATGCCGCACATGGCACGCTGGCTGGTGGGCGCGGATCACCGCTGGTCGCTGCCGGTCACGTTGATTGCCACCCCTGCCCTGCTGTTATTTGCCGATATCCTTGGCCGACTGCTGGTGCCGGGCGAACTGCGGGTTTCCGTGGTCAGTGCCTTTATCGGCGCGCCGGTATTGATTGTGCTGGTGCGTCGCGCGCGCGGAGGCGGCTTATGATGGCGCCTTCCCGCCGCCTGCTCGGCAGTTGCTTGATCATGGTTATTGCCGCGTTGCTTTTAGCTACTTGGGGTTTACGCAGTGGTGCGGTGACGCTGGCGTTTTCGCAACTGCTTGACGCGCTCACTGGCGACGCGCCGCGCGCAATGCAACTGGTCGTAATGGAGTGGCGCTTGCCGCGCGTGCTGATGGCGCTGCTGGTAGGCGCAGCGCTTGGCGTGAGTGGCGCGATTTTCCAGTCGCTGATGCGTAATCCGCTCGGCAGCCCGGATGTGATGGGCTTTAACACCGGCGCGTGGAGTGGCGTGCTGGTGGCGATGGTGCTGTTTGGCCAGCATCTCGCTGCTATCGCGCTGGCGGCGATGGCGGGCGGTCTGCTGACCTCGCTGGTGGTCTGGCTGCTGGCCTGGCGCAACGGCATTGAGACATTCCGCTTGATCATTGTCGGTATTGGCGTGCGCGCGATGCTGGTGGCGTTTAATACCTGGCTGCTATTGCATGCCTCGCTGGAAACGGCGCTCTCCGCCGGGCTGTGGAACGCCGGGTCACTCAATGGCCTGACCTGGGTGAAAACCGTCCCTTCCGCACCGATCATGCTGGTGATGTTTCTTTTTGCCGCGCTGCTGGCACGCCGTATGCGGTTGCTGGAAATGGGCGATGACAGCGCCTGTGCGCTTGGCGTTAGTGTTGAGCGTTCACGTCTGATGCTGATGCTGGTGGCCGTCGCACTCACCGCCGCCGCAACCGCGCTGGCGGGGCCGATTTCGTTTATCGCGCTGGTCGCGCCGCATATCGCCCGCCGGGTCAGTGCCACCGCACGCTGGGGGTTAACCCAGTCCGCACTGTGCGGCGCGGTGTTGTTATTGCTGGCGGATATGATTGCCCAGCGCGGTTTTACACCTTATCAGTTGCCGGTCGGCGTGGTGACCGTCAGCCTGGGCGGTATTTACCTTATCGCCTTGTTAATTCAGGAGTCTCGTAAGAAATGACCGATTTATCTGCCCGTTTGCGCGGCGAAGCGCTCACCCTTGGCTACGGCAAAAAAGTGGTGGCCGAACGCTTAAGCGTGGCGATCCCCGACGGCCATTTCACCGCCATTATCGGCCCTAACGGCTGTGGTAAATCCACCTTGCTGCGCACGCTGAGCCGCCTGATGACACCTGCGCAAGGCCATGTTTATCTGGATGGCGAGCAGATCCAGCGCTATGCCAGCAAAGAGGTGGCGCGCCGTATAGGGTTGCTTGCGCAAAACGCCACCACGCCTGGCGATATCACCGTGCAGGAATTGGTCGCGCGTGGGCGTTATCCACACCAGCCGCTGTTCACCCGCTGGCGCAAAGAAGATGACGACGCCGTGCAACGCGCGATGCGGGCAACCGGGGTGGAAAGCCTGGCCACGCAGAGCGTCGATACGCTCTCCGGCGGGCAACGTCAGCGTGCATGGATCGCCATGGTGCTGGCGCAAGAGACGGCAATCATGCTGCTTGATGAGCCGACAACATGGCTGGATATCAGCTATCAGATCGACTTGCTGGAACTGTTAAGTGAGTTAAACCGCGAACAGGGCTATACGCTGGCGGCAGTGCTGCATGATTTGAATCAGGCTTGCCGCTACGCCACGCATTTGATTGCGCTGCGCGACGGTAAAATCGTGGCGCAGGGCGCGCCAAAAGAGATTGTGACCGCAGATCTGATTGAAGCGGTGTATGGCATGCGCTGCATGATCATCGACGATCCCATCGCCCATACCCCGCTGGTGGTGCCGCTCGGGCGTAGCGGCAGATAAATGCATTGCGGGTGATGTTTACCCGATATTTATTGTGGTGACGGTTTTGCTTCGTTCACCCGCTATTTTCTGGCTTCAGCAGTTCCCCGCGCAAAACAGGATAAAGGGGCGCGCGCGCCCCTTATAAACGCTGAAATATCTATTCCCCCAATACTTCCCTTAGCACCGGGCCAATGCGCTCAAACGCCTGCGGCGAGATAATCTCCACGTGAGCGCAATCCTGACGGTAAACCTCCAGTTCGCGAACCCACGGTGCCCAGGCGGTGTGCGGATCGGTGCCTGCGGGTAACGTGCGCTCGGCAACAAACAGCGTGGCTTTGCCGTCAAACGGCAGGCTGTGGGCGGTGGTCAGCAAGCGAACCGCATCGGCATAGTTGCCCTCGATAACCGAGAATAGCTCACCGGAGGCTTGCCCCTGCTGCGCGGCGAGAAACGCTTGCCGCTCACGTTCTATCTCTGCCAGCACTTCTGGATCCAAGCCGTTCGCCTCTTTTTCTGCCCAGTTTTGCGTTTCCGGCGGCCAGGTATCGAGCAGCCCGAGGAACGCCACCGCCTCGCCCCGCTGCCGCAGACGCGCGGCAATGCCCTGAGCCAGCGTTCCACCGAGCGAATAACCCAACAGGTAATACGGCCCGTGCGGCTGCTGCGCCAGCAGCGTCGCCAGGTGTTGTTCACAAGCCTCATCTAACGTGGCAGCCTGTTGCAGCGGCCCATCCGGTCGCGGTGACTGAATACCGATGATCGACCAGCGCGGCGCAAGGTGACGGGCGAGCACGCTAAACTGCCAGGCAAAACCGGACGCCGGATGGAAGCAAAACAGCACTGGACCGTCGCTCTCGCGCAGGGGCAGCAGCGTTTCCAGCCCAAGCCGCCCGGTCTGTTCCGCCGAAAGCGTTTGTTCGAGCGACGCGGCGAGTTTTTCTACCGTGGAAGCCACCATGATTTGTCCGGGCGTAACCTGTCGTTCGCACTCGCGGCTCAGTTGCGCCGCCAGCCGCATTGCCAGCAACGAATGCCCGCCGAGCGCGAAGAAATCCGCCTGCGCGTCGTTCACTTCGCACCCCAGCAAACCGGAAAATGCCTGCGCCACTACCGTTTCCAAACCCGCGTTGAGCGGACGACCGCCCTGCTGCACCGCCAGTTCCGGCAGCGGTAACGCTTTTCTGTCGAGCTTACCGTTGGCGCTCAGCGGCAGCACGTCCAGTTGCACCAGCAGCACCGGCACCATATGCGGCGGCAGTCGCTCACGCAGTTGTGCCAGCAGCGCCGTCGCATCCAGCGGCTGCCCGGAGGCAGAAACCACATAACCGACTAACTGGCGCGCATCGCCGCCGCTGGCGGCAGCCTGATTAAAGACACAAGCATGCGCCACGGCCTGAGCCACGTCTGGCAGCGCCAGCATGGCACGATCAATTTCGCCTAACTCAATGCGCTGGCCGCGAATTTTCAACTGGTCGTCGCTGCGCCCCAGATATTCAACCGCGCCGTTTTCCAGCCAGCGCGCAACATCGCCGGTGCGATACATGCGCTCGCCTGCGGCAAACGGATCGGCGATAAAGCGGCTGGAGGTGAGATCCGGTCGGCCAAGGTAGCCCTGCGCCAGCTGGATGCCGGTGAGATAGAGATCGCCCGCCACGCCCGGCGGCACCGGGCGCATCATCGCGTCCAGAATGCGCAGCCCGGTGTTCCATACCGGAAAACCAATCGGCACGCTGTTGCCGCGCACACCTGCCAGCGCCTCGCCATACGCCGGATACCAGCTTACGTCGACAGCCGCTTCCGTCGGGCCGTATAAATTATGCAGCGGCGCGCCGGTCAGGTGCTGCCATTCGCGACAGAGATCGGCAGGCAGCGCTTCGCCACTGCAGAACACCTGTTTTAGCGTGCGGCAACTGCGCTTTGCGCTTTCCGGCGTTAGCGAGGCGACAAACGCAGCCAACATCGACGGCACAAAGTGCGTGGTCGTCACGCCATAATGGGTAAAGAAGTCCTGCAACGCTTGCGGATCGCGGTGTGCATCCGGTTCTGCCATTACCAACTTTGCCCCGGCGATAAACGGCCACCAGAACTCCCACACCGACACGTCAAAACTGCACGGCGTTTTCTGCGCCACCACATCCTGCGCAGTGAGCGGATAACTCTCTTGCATCCACAGCAGTCGGTTGACGATGGCGGTTTGCCCGACCATCACCCCTTTTGGCCGACCAGTGGAACCAGAGGTGAAAATGATGTACGCGGTATGCTCCGCACGTGCCAGATTGAGCGCGTCGCTGCCGTGGGTTTCCAGCGGGGCTTCGTAGCAGAAATGGCGAAGCGCGGGAATATCGCTAAAGCGCGCCAGTTGATTCTGCGCGGTGATCAGCAGACGCGGTTTGGCATCTTCGAGCATCATTTTCAGCCGCTCATCCGGGTAACCGGTATCCAGCGGCAGCCAGGCGGCACCTGCTTCGACAATGCCGTGCAGCGCCAGCGTCAGGAACACCGAGCGCGGCAGCGCCACCGCCACGCTGTCACCGGGTTGTACGCCAAGCTGGCGAAGCTGGTGTGCCAGCGCCACAACCTGCTCGCGCATTTCGCGGTAGCTAAATTGCCACTGCGCATCCGCCAGCGCGGGTGCATCCGGGGTTTTTGCCGCCTGCGCAGCGACCAGCGCGCTTAACGTGGTGGTCGGCAGCACCTTGCCGGTATCGTTAATGTCTGCCAGCCGCTGCGCTTCTGGTGATAAGAGCAACTCAGCATCGCCGCAGCGCAATTGCGGATTTTCGGCAAATTGCGTGAGCAGATGCGCCAGGCGCTCGACGTGCGTTTTTAATGTGGATTCATCATAACGGCTGCGGTTCGCCAGCACTTCCAGCGACAACCCGCCCTCTTCGTGCGGGAACAGGGCGATTTCCAGATCGTTAACCGGCCCGGTCGCCAGCGTGTGCGTAGTGCCTTTAATGCCGTCAACATCCAGCAGGTAATCAAACATTTTGACGTTAAACACCGGACCGAACAGCGGTTCGTCGCCCGCCGCACGCCCGGCGTCGCGCACAATTTGTTCGGCGTCATAACGCTGGTGGCGACGCATCGCTTTCAGGCTGCCTGCAAGCGTCGTTGCCAGCCCGGAGAGCGTTTGTGTGCCATCCAGATGAATGCCCAGCGGCAGTACATTGAGTACCGGCCCGGTGGCGGTTAACGCCGCTGAGCCCATACGGCGCATAAAGATAAACCCGGCGGCATAATCGGTGCGCCCGCACAGCCGACCAAGCCACAGTGCGGCCAGCGCCAGCGCCAGATCGGCGGGTGAATTGTGGCTAAAAGCCTGGGTTAAGCGGCGAAATGCCCCGGTATCCATCGCCACGTTGAGACGTAAAATATCGGTTGTTGCCGCACGCCCCGGCAATGGCGTATCGGAAAGCGAAACCGGAGAGGGCAACGCGCTGCGCTGCTGTGCCCAAAAAGCGCGGTCACGTTGCCAGGCGTCACTTTCGCGGTAGCGCTGGTACTCTTCCACCACCTCGGCAAACGGCGTAAAGGGCGTTGTCGGTGTTGCCTCACCGCGTCGCCAGGCGCTGTAAATGGCAGCAATCTGGCGGGTAATAGCCGGGAAACTGAAGCCATCAACCAGTAAATGGTGATAACGCTGATACCAGTACCAGTGCTGCTCGCCCACGCGTAACAGTTGGTGGTAAACCAGCGGATTGCCGCTCTCCACACGCAGGTTTTGCGCCAGGTCGGCCTGCATCATCTGTAATGCAGTAGCGTGCGGGTCGCGGCTGTCACGCAGATCGACGATTTCCGGCAGGTCGAATTTATGCGCCTCGTCGACCCACTGCCACACTTCGCCGTTCTCTTCCTCAAAGCGCATGCGCAACGTATCGGCCTGCGACAAACCGCTGGCAATCGCCTGGGCCAGCAGCGCGGCGTCGATATCGCCCTTTAATTCAACATAGTGCGCCACGCTCCAGGCGTTGGGCAGGGTTGAGAGTTTTTCCGCCATCCAGATCCCCGGCTGTGCGGCGACCAGCGGTAAACGTTGGGTCATTTTCCGCTCCTCATTGCGCATGGTGCGCCGGGGTCAATGTTTGCCAGTTTGCCGCCAGCCAGGCGTTGCAGGCATTCTGCGGTTGCGGCTCGCACAACACGTTCCAGCCTGCAGGAAGCGCGCATTGCGCGGGCCACAGGCTGAACTGCCGCCGGGTATTTTGCAGAATATAAAATTGCCCTTGCGGGTTATCGAAGGGGTTGGTGAATTCCATAGCAAACTCCTGTCGTAGAAAGGTGCGATTAACGGGCGCGGGTAAGCGGCTGCCAGAGGGTGATAAGCCCGGAGGTCAGCCCGCCGCGCCAGCAAAGCGCATCGTGTCCGCCGTCAACCTGACGCCAGAAAACCGACTGCTGTGTGCGTTGTAACAGGGGAAAAAGCGCCTCGTTGGCGCGAAAAATAAGCGGTTCGCGCACCCCGGCCTCCAGCACAATGCGCAGGCCCTGCGGGTTCAACTCACCACTTTTAAGTTGTTCGATAATGATGCCGTCACGCTCACCGCCGCGATGCGGCCACCAGAACGATCCGGACTGGCTCAACACGCAGCCAAACCGCTGCGGCCAGTGAAGCGCGGCATACAGTGACGACAGGCCGCCAAAACTCTGCCCGGCCACCACGGTGTGATCCGCACTGTCGCTGAACGGCGCGATGGCACGGACCTGCGGCAATAACTCGTCTTGTACCGCCAGCCAGAAATCGGCATTGCACGGCAGCTCCCGGCTGCGGTGGGTGTTATCAATCACATCAATCAGCACGTACACCGCGTCCGGCAGTTGCCCGGCGGTGGTTAATGCAGCCAGCGCAGGCCATACCGGCATGCTTTGCGCCCAAAACTGCCCGTCGAGCAGGATCGCCAGCGGGCGTTCAGCGCTATCGCTATTGCCGGTGGTGTAAACCCAGACGCGGCGCGTGTTGTTCAGGCGCGCGCTGCGCCATTGCAGGCGCTGCGGTTCGTTGAACGGCGTTTCGGTTTCGCGCCAGCCCGGCTGTAACGGCGCATCGGGCATTTCCAGCGCCGAAACGGGATGACCGCGCCCGCCGCGCCAGCTTTGCGGATTGAGCGGATCGGCAATCGCCCGCGCCAGTAATTTGCGCCATCCTTCCCGCAGCGCGGTGCGATCCGGCGGCGTAATCGTGAAAACGTCGGCGGAAAAATCGTCGCTGCTTTGCGAAGGAATGAAGCAGTAGCTGCCGCGCCAGCTGGCGGCAAGGGTGGTTTTCCAGCACCAGACATCGGTTCCGGCAATGCGCGTCAGCGATTGCGGCGTCGATTTTTGATGGTGATCGGTCACGCCGGTAATGTAGATCCATACCCGGCGCACGCGCGAAGTGGCTTCTGTCCCGGCGGGATCGCGCCACCAGAACGTGACCGCATAATTTCCCTGCGCGTTTTTGACCCATTCGGGTCCCTGTTTTGACTCCCACCAGGCATCACTTCCCGTTGTTGACGTCACGGCTTTAACCTCAAATATGCTGTGGAAATTTTTGCTTGCAGATCAAAAAATATCGATAATATTATTGATAACTATTTTCATTTGCAATAGCGTATTGGCGCGCTGTGGGAAGCGCGTCTTTCACTTAAAACGGCCGCCGTGGGCGAATTTTCTCAGGACTGAGCGCCTCGCTACGGGCTGGCTTCATCATGCCGCCTCCTCTCCCCCTGGGAAAGGACTTGCCGGGGATGCGGCGACGAAATGCAGGTAAAAAATGAATAACAAAATCAAATCCCTGGCCGTTCTGGTCAATCTGGGGATCTACGGCGTTGCTGTGCCAGCGTTGGCGGCAGAAACCCGCGCCACCTCTGGCGAAGAGACGATTGTTGTCACGGCGGAGCAGCAAAACTTGCAGGCACCGGGCGTTTCCACCATTACGGCAGACGAAATTCGTAAGAACCCGCCTTCCCGTGATGTCTCCGAAATTATCCGTACCATGCCCGGCGTGAACTTGACCGGTAACGCCACCAGCGGTCAGCGCGGGAACAATCGCCAGATCGACATTCGCGGCATGGGCCCGGAAAACACCCTGATTCTGGTGGATGGTAAACCGGTCACCAGCCGTAACTCCGTGCGCCTTGGCTGGCGCGGCGAGCGCGATAGCCGTGGCGACACCAACTGGGTGCCGCCGGAAATGATCGAACGTATCGAAGTGATTCGCGGCCCGGCGGCGGCGCGTTACGGTAACGGTGCGGCAGGCGGCGTGGTGAATATCATCACCAAAAAAAATAACACGGACGAATGGCACGGCTCGTGGAATACCTATTTCAACGCGCCGGAACACAAAGATGAAGGTTCAACCAAACGCACCAACTTCAGCCTGAGCGGCCCGCTCGGCGGCGATGTTAGCTTCCGCCTGTACGGCAACCTGGCCAAAACCCAGGCCGACGCGCAGGACATCAACAAAGATCACCAGTCCGAACGCACCGGCACTTACGCCAACACCGTCGTTGCCGGGCGTGAAGGTTCGATCAACAAAGACATTACCGGCGTTGTGCGCTGGGATTTTGCCCCGATGCAGGCACTGGAGTTCCAGGCCGGTTACAGCCGCCAGGGTAACCTCTACGCGGGTGATACGCAGAACACCAACAACGACAGCACCACCAATAACTACGTCAATGATAACTATGGCAAAGAGACCAACCGTCTTTATCGCCAGAACTACTCGGCGACCTGGACCGGCGGCTGGGATAACGGCGTTACCACCAACAACTGGGTGCGTTATGAACACACCCGTAACTCGCGCATCCCGGAAGGGCTGGCGGGCGGTACGGAAGGCCTGTTCAATGCGCAAAAATTCTCTGATATCGACTACAGCGATCTGTTGCTGCACAGCGAAGCAAGCGTACCATTTGAGCTGCTGTTCAAGCAGAACCTGACGCTCGGCGCAGAATGGGATCACCAGAGCATGAAAGATTCCACCTCGAATACCCAGACTTTTATGGGCGGCAATATTCCGGGTTACAGCAGCACCGGCCGTAGCCCCTATTCCGATGCGGATATCTTCTCGGTATTTGCCGAAGACAACATTGAGCTGACCGACAGCACTATGCTGACCCCGGCGCTGCGCTTTGACCACCACACCATCGTCGGCAATAACTGGAGCCCGTCGCTGAACTTGTCTCAGGGCCTCGGCGATGACTTCACCCTGAAAATGGGTATCGCCCGCGCTTACAAAGCACCGAGCCTGTACCAGACCAACCCGAACTACATTCTTTACAGCCGTGGTCAGGGTTGCTACGCGGTCACCGTAGATGCCAATGGCAGAGACATCGGCTGCTATCTGCAAGGTAACGACGATCTGAAAGCGGAAAACAGCATCAACAAAGAGATTGGTCTGGAGTTCAAACGTGACGGCTGGCTGGCGGGTGTCACCTGGTTCCGTAACGACTACCGCAACAAGATTGAGTCTGGCTACGCGCCGGTTGGACAAACCTCCATCAAGAGCGGCAATTCAAACCTGAACACCTATATCTACCAGTGGGATAACGTGCCGAAAGCGGTGGTGGAAGGGTTAGAAGGTGCATTGAATGTGCCGGTAAGCGAGACAGTAAACTGGACCAACAATGTCACTTACATGCTGCAAAGCAAAAATAAAACTACCGGCGAACGGCTGTCGATCATTCCTGAATACACCTGGAACTCGACGCTGAGCTGGCAGGTTACCCAGGATGTTTCGCTGCAATCCACCTTTACCTGGTACGGTAAACAGCAGCCGAAAAAATATGACTACAAAGGTAACCGCGTGACCGGTTCCGCCACCAACGAAGTGAGCCCGTACAGCATCGTTGGCCTGAGCGGCACCTGGGACGTGACCAAAAACGTCAGCCTGACGGGCGGTGTCAGCAACGTGTTCGACAAACGTCACTGGCGCGAAGGTAACGCTCAGTCCACCGGCGGCGGCGCAAACTGGATGTACGGTGCAGGTGCTGCAACGTATAACGAGTCGGGCCGCACCTGGTATATGGGCGTGAATACCCGCTTCTAAGCACCAACCGCCCTCTCCCCAACGGAAGACTCCCCAATTCCCACGGGGAGAGGGGCGCTTGCCTTATCAAAAGAGGGCAGAATGAAGACGGCACGCCACCTGTACGGTTCGCGTGCCGGATTTATCTATTGCCGGGACAATGCGTCCGGGCAGAGGTTATCAGAATGCTTCCCAGTCATGTTCCGGCGCTTTGCTGCCGCCTGCCAAAGCAGGTCGGCGCAAGGCTTTCCCCGCTTTCGGCACAGCTGCTGACGGTTTGCCAGTAGCCCCCTGCTCTGCATCACCCGGCAGTTTAAACACCGATACAATCTCGGTTAACTGGTAGGCCTGCTGCTCCAGCGAACCGGAGGTAGCAGAGGACTCTTCCACCAGCGCGGCGTTTTGCTGCGTGACGCTGTCCATTTGTGAAATCGCCGTGCCGACCTGACCAATCCCTTTGCTCTGCTCGATAGACGCCGAGGCGATCTCGCCCATGATATCCGTCACGCTGGTGACCGAACGCAGAATGTTATCCATCGATTCGCTGGTCAGCGTCACCTGGTCGAAACCGTTGTTGACGTTCGTTACTGACTCATCGATCAGCGTTTTGATCTCTTTTGCCGCACCGGCGCTGCGCTGCGCGAGGTTACGCACTTCGCTGGCGACCACCGCGAAACCACGCCCCTGTTCACCGGCACGTGCCGCTTCGACGGCGGCGTTAAGCGCCAGAATGTTAGTCTGGAAAGCGATACTGTCGATGACGTTAATGATGTCGGTGATTTTCTGCGAGCTGCTGGTGATGTTTTTCATGCTGGCAATGACCGCCTGTACGCGCTCTTCGCCTTTATTCACTGCGGCTGACGCCGTTTTTGCAAGCGTACTGGCTTCGCTGGCGTTGTCAGCGTTCTGTTTGACCACCGCGCTCAGCTCTTCCATGCTGGCGGCGGTTTGCGTCAGCGCGGCGGCCTGCTCTTCCGTACGCGAAGAGAGATCGGTGTTACCGGACGCGATTTCGCTCGCCCCCTGGTAAATTTCCCCCGCGCTGTTACGGATCTGCGTGACGGTTTGCACCCAGTTGTTCTGCATGGTTTCCAGGTAGGGGATCAGTTGCCCCACTTCGTTGTTACCCAGATCTTTTGTCGGCTTATCCAGCTTGCCCACCGACAGCACCTGCAAGTGCTGTTTTACCCACTCCAGCGAGCGCGCAAGGCACAGCGCCAGGTAGCGCTCGGACATCACCAGCATCGCCAGACCAATAATCATGGCAACGATGATGATGGTGCGCGTCAGGGAAACCCAGCTGGCAATACGCGCGTTAGCGGCAGATTTCAGGTCATGAATTTCTTGGTTATACGCCACGATCGCCTGCGAAAAACCGCTGCGCAGCGGGCTGAATTGCGCCTTCGACAGTTGGTTATAGCTTTCAACGTTGTTGGCTTTAATGGCGGCGAACATCGGCGTAATCGCCTGGTTAAACAGGTTCAAGGAGCTGTTATAGATATTATCGATGGCCTCGGTGCTGATATTCGCATGGTCGGTCACTTTGAACTGATTCAGACCGTTTTGCAGAAAATCGATATCTTTGCCGATACGATCGATCATTTGTTGGTAGTTTTGCGCATCGTTATTGGCCTGGAAAACCAGCGCGCGGTCCATCAGCAATTTGACCTGGTAGTAGCGATCACTGGCGTTGTTGATGATGTCGCCGTTAATTTGCTGAACGTTGGTAAGTTCCACTTCATCTGTTAAGGCGCTCAACGCATGTAACGAATAAAACGAGACACCGCCCCAGAGCAAAGTGAAAATGACCAGGATCGCCAGCATCGCGACCTTGATTTTTAAATTTCGAATAAAGTGCATAAAAACCCCGGTAAATAGTTGTGAAATAACGTTTTAAAGCAGCGATCTCCTCGCTGTCATAAACCCCATCGGCTGAGTCTCCGGGTTAATTAAGAATAAAAAGAAGTAAGGCAATAACCTTTTTATTGAAATGGTGATAACACGTAGTTTACCGTGGCTTAACTTTTTAAACGGACGTAAAGTGATAATTTGGCAGTCGTTTACATCGGTAAAAGATGTCGTGTTGCGTGGCCCGCGGAAGAGGGAAAGCGAGGGCATCGGCGGATACCGATGCCATGTTTATTAAGGTGATAAGGGAGCAAAGAAGGTGCTGAGTTTTTGTTTTTGCCTGCCCTGTTCGTCAAAATTACTGGCCGCCAGCCAGGCGGAAATCGCCGCGTCACGCTGCGGCCATTCGATATCCAGCATCGATAAATAGTCGGTATCGCGGTTGCGTCCTTTACGCACCATGTGTTGGCGGAAACGCCCTTCCCAGCTAAAGCCGAGGCGTTCGGCGGAGCGGCGGGAAGCGACGTTGAGCACATCACATTTCCACTCCACACGCCGGTAGTTGCAGGCAAACGCATGACGCAGCATCAACCAGATGGCTTCTGTCCCCAGCACGCTGTTTTTCATGCGCGGTGACCAGGTGACGTGGCCGATTTCCACCGAGCCATTTTGTGTGTTGATGGCAAGCCAGGCGACAACGCCGAGCGCCTCACCGCTGGCACACTCCACCACGGCGAAAGGCGCGACAGTGGTGTCGATCATTTTCCCCACCACCCACTGCGCCATGCTGTCCACGGTTTGTGGGCGCTCACCCGCCAGCCATGTCCAGTCGCTCTCGTTTTCCGCCTGAGAATACGCACGCAGAAGATCGTGCGTGTGTACCCTGGCGTCAAGCGGTTCCAGCCGACAGTATTGTCCGTGCAACACGCTGCGCGGCAGCGGCTGGACGCCGTGCCAGTGCGGCAACCTGTCACCGACGGTTTGACCATAATGATTCAATTCCGGCACTTTTTTCTCCCAGGCAAAAAAGTTAAATAGAAAAAGAGAGTTTTAGCAGCAGTTAAGCCCGGAATATAGTGCCTAAAATTGGGGGGGAAGTGTCAAAAAATGCCTTTCAAATCAGAGGACTGACCAGATTTAGCACCAGAATAGTCTGATGCCTTTACACTTACTGACTAAAGTGGCCAAATTGAGCCAAAACCTGGTCAAAAATGGCCATTCCTTGCTGGACTTCTTTCGCGCTCATTATGCAAGGTGGCACCACATGAATGCGGTTTTCGACAACAAAAGTCAACATTCCGGCCCCGGTTAGCGCCGCCTTAATCGCTGCCATCTCTGCCGCGGCTAAAGGCGTTTTGGTTTTACGGTTGCTCACCAGTTCCAGCGCCTGGAACATGCCGCGACCACGCACTTCGCCAATCAGTGGATGTTTTGCTGCCAGTGCCTCCAGCGCAGGGCGCAGAACGCCGTTGCCGACATCTGCCGCATTCTGCACCACGTTCTCCTCTTTCATCGCATCAAGCGTGGCGATAATCGCCGCCATCGCCAGCGGATGCCCGGAGTACGTTAGCCCACCGGCGAAGAAGTGGTCATCAAAATAGTGAGCGATAGGCGCGGAAATCAGCACGCCGCCCGCCGGCACATAACCCGCATTCACCCCTTTGGCGAAGGTGACCAGATCCGGCACGATGCCATCTTGTTCGAAAGCGAACCAGCTACCGGTACGGCCAAAACCGGCCATCACTTCATCGAGGATCAGCACAATGCCGAACTCATCTGCCAGTGCGCGCACGCCTTGCATATACCCGGCTGGCGGCACCAGAATGCCGGCTGTGCCAGGAATAGACTCCAGCAGGATCGCCGCAATCGACGACGGCCCTTCACACTCAATCATGCGGCGCAGATGCGCCAGTGCGCGCTCGCACTCTTCGGCTTCGCTGGTGGCATTAAATTCGCTGCGATACAGGTACGGGTTAAAGAAGTGAACATGCCCGCGAGAATATTCATTTGGCACACGCCGCCAGTCGCCGGTCGCCGCAATGGCGCTGCCGGTGTTACCGTGATAAGAGCGATAGGCAGAGAAAATTTTGTCACGCCCGGTGTACAACCGTGCCATGCGAATGGCGTTTTCGTTGGCATCCGCCCCGGCGTTGGTGAAAAAGACTTTGCTGAAGCCTTCCGGCGCCAACTCAACAATGCGTTTTGCCGCTTCGCCGCGCGCCAGGTTGGCGGTGGCCGGGGCAATGGTGACCAGCGTTTCCAGCTGCGCTTTCATCGCCGCCAACACGCGCGGGTGCTGATAACCAATATTGACGTTCACTAACTGGCTGCTGAAATCGAGGTAGCGGTTACCGTCGTAATCCCACAGCTCGCAGCCTTTCGCCCCGGCAATCACCATTGGGTTGAGGTTGCCCTGCATCGACCATGAATGAAACACATATGACCGGTCCAGTTGACGCACGTCATCGTTCGTTATCGCCATCTCGTTGTGAAGTGCCAGTTTCATGCCAGATCCTCTCATGCCGTTGTTGTTGTCTGCATCATGCTGCGCGCCATAAAGAGGCGGGTAGAGCCAGTCGCCTTCGCGGGATGTGACACCCGTGTCACACGTCAGTGGCGTAACTGGCACTGTCTGACAGGCGTGAGGGTTTTTATAGTGGCGCAATAACCCTGCACAGGAGAAGAGAACAATGGCAGCGAAAAACGTGGTGTTCATTACCGGCGCGACATCCGGATTTGGCGAAGCGGCGGCACAGGTTTTTGCCGACGCCGGATGGGCGCTGGTATTGAGCGGGCGTAGGCTTACGCGTCTGGAAAACCTAAAAGAACGACTGCATGACAAAGTGCCGGTACACATTATTGAACTGGATGTACGCGATAACGCCGCGGTAAAAAAAGCGGTGACCGAACTGCCTGCGCAATTTGCCGATATCACAACGCTTATCAATAACGCCGGGCTGGCGCTCGCCCCGCAACCCGCCCAGAAAGTGGAGTTGCAGGACTGGCAAACGATGATCGACACCAATGTCACCGGGCTGGTAAATGTGACACACGCGCTGCTGCCAACGCTGATTGCGCATGGTGCCGGGGCATCGATTATCAATATTGGCTCTATCGCCGGGCAGTGGCCCTACCCGGGCAGCCATGTGTATGGCGCGACCAAAGCTTTTGTGAAGCAGTTTAGCTACAACCTGCGCTGCGATTTACTGGGAACGGGCGTGCGGGTAACCGATCTTGCGCCGGGAATTGCCGAAACGGAATTTACGCTGGTACGCACCAAAGGCGACAAAGCGGCGTCTGATAATTTGTATCGCGGCACGACGCCGCTCAGCGCGCAGGATATTGCCGGGCAGATGTTCTACATCGCCACCCTGCCGGATCATATGAATATTAACCGTGTAGAAGTGATGCCGGTGCGCCAGGCCTGGCAGCCGTTTGCCATCGACCGGGATTAAACCTGGGTTGTACTGGGCCACAAAATAAAACGCCCCGGCATAAATGCCGGGGCCTGCTTTTATTCTTTTTTCCTGGGTGTTTAATCGTTTTACCCCGCCCGGCGCTTATCTCCGGCACTCACTCTTTTAGGTGGCGTTAGCTCTTTATGGGGTGAGACCACAATAGTCCATCGGAATGTTCTTAACAATAGCCCTTTCGTTGCAATTTTCGGTTTTTTGATGCTGGTCATAATTTGCCGGAGCTTCGCGCAAACCCGCGTGACGGCGGTCACTCGTCAGCAAGGGATGACAATTTGCGTGCCGAAAAAAACAGGCGAAGCGTGACGCGTATCGCGATACGAGCGCAAAATTGATGAATTTTTCGCCACGGTTGTCGATAAAAGAGGCAATGCGGTATGATTGCGCCATTCGGAATTTGACTTAAATCCTTCAGACGTTTACAAAAGATACTGCCTTCCTTAAGTCCGACTTGCGTCTTTCCTGTTTTCGTCCAGGCTTCCATTTTACCCTGCGTAAAAATGGCGCGGATTGACCGGTTCAGATTTGCGTTTTACCGACTATTTTAAGATTTGCAGGCATCTGTAAGTGGAGTATCGCATGTTCTCTTTTGTCGCCCGGCAGGCGATTTTTGATGCAAATATGAACACAGTCGGTTACGAGTTGTTGTTCAGAGACAGTATGACGAACCGGTTTCCCGACGTTACGCCGGAGTACGCCACTGCCCAAATTATTGTCGAACAGTTTCTCGGCGCGCCGCTGGGCCGCCTGAAAGAGTACAGCGCGATCTTCGTTAACTTCCCCTATGAACTGCTGGTGCAGGGAATGGCGGAAACCTTGCCAAAAGATCGCGTGATTGTGGAAATCCTCGAAACCGCCAAACCCACGCCTCAGTTGCTCAACACGGTAAAAAAACTCTCTGCGCAAGGTTTTCGCATCGCACTGGATGACTTCGCGTTAGGCGACACCTGGAACGCCTTTTTACCTTATATCAGCATCATCAAATTCGACGTGCGGGAAAATACGCCCGATGAGATTAGCGGCTATATCAATGACAAAGCCCATTTGCTGAATGACACGATATTTCTTGCCGAAAAGGTGGAAACCCAGGAAGAGTACGAGTGTTTTCGCAATATGGGCTGCACGCTGTTTCAGGGGCATTTTTTCAGCAAGCCGGTGATCCACTCAGCCAATAAACTGTTTCAGAATCAGGAAATCACCTTAAAACTGATGAAAGAGGTGAATGCCGATTCGCCGGATTTTGGCAGAATCGAAGCCCTGCTGAAACAGGATCTGGCGCTGTCGTTTAAGATCATGCGCTATGCACAAAATATTGTGTTCAACGCGCGCGGGATTAAAAACTTCCGCAGCCAGTCGTTAAAGGACGTTATTTTTTACCTTGGCACCAACGAGTTACGCCGCTTTGTGCTGGTTTCCTGCCTGACCTCGGTCAACAAAGTAAAGACTGACGACATTTACTACCAGAGCCTGATCCGCGCCAAATTTTGCGAGCTGGCCTCGGCGCACTCCATCAGCCGTCACTCCGCCGATGACGCGTTTATCGTCGGTCTGTTTTCGCAGCTCGACAGCATTTTTGAAATGCCGATGGCAGATTTGTTAAGCCAGATTGATATCTCCGCCAGCGTAATGATGGCGCTAAAAGAGCAAAAAGGGCCGCTCTACCCTTATCTGCAACTGATTGAGCTGTACGAAAATCACAACTGGGAAGAGGTTAGCGCGCTCGGTCATCGGCTGGGTTTTAACCGCAGCATGGTGGCGGAATTGATTAAAGCCGCCACCAAATGGACCAACGCTATCCCGTCAAACGTCAGCTGATCATTTCAGTTTTCGCGCCAGACAGCCGATTTAATCAGTAGGTGTATTTACACCCCTGTTTTGGTTCACTCGGCTGATCACTGGACGCGCATCATGGAAAAGTTAACGGTATATGGATATCGCCTCGGTAACGAATATCAGGTGGAATTTGTGCCTTATAAGCAAAGTCTGACGACCTGCGTGATTCGCGGCAACTGCACCTATTTACGTAACACTATGAGTAACCTGCTGACCTATCTGCTGGCACACGCCGTGGGGAATATTGTGGCCGACAAAACGCTGCAGATTCAGGTATGGGAAAATAACGGATTGAGTTGCTCAAGCCAGCGGCTGTGGCAAGTGATGAACAACCTGAAGCGTAAACTGGCGGTATTCGGTTTGCCCGATGATTTTATTCTGCGCGTAGCCGGGAAAGGGTATCTTATTCCGCCGGAAAAGGTGCTGACGCTTTATTGCCGGGAGACGTTTTTTCAGCAACACATTGCGGTTGATTATCCCATCCTGTAAAGCCAGACAATTAAGCGTAACGCAGCGCGTCAATCAATAAGGTAAACGCGGCAGTGTGCTGTTTGCGGCTGGGATAATAGAGGTAATAGCCGGGGAACGGTTCACACCAGTCGTTAAGCACCGTTGCAAGTTTGCCTTCGTTAACCGCCTGCGCCACGCAATCTTCCGGTACCAGCGCCAGCCCCATACCGCTGGTTGCCGCTTCGATTCTGGAAGCCAGATTATTAAAGGTTAATTGCCCTTCCACGCGCACGCGCATTGGCTGACCGTCTTTGGAAAACTCCCAGGCATACAGCCCGCCGAGCGTCGGCAGGCGCATATTAATACAGTTGTGCTGCTGTAAATCATGCGGCGTTTGCGGTTTACCATGGCGGGAAAAATAACCCGGTGAGCCAACCACCACCATACGCCAGTCGGGGCCAATTCGCACCGCGACCATATCTCTGGCAACCTGTTCACCAAGGCGAATGCCGGCGTCGTAGCGCTCGCTGACAATATCCGTCAGGGTATTATCGATGGTTAATTCTACTTTCACGTCAGGGTAAGCCTCTAAAAAAGGCTTGATGGCTGGCCACACCGTAGAATGCAACGCGTGCTCGCCAAGCGTGATGCGAATATTGCCGGCAACGCGATCGCGCATATCGGTTAAGGCAATCAGTTCTTCCTCAATCTCTTTAAAGCGCGGGCCAATGCTATTAATTAATGCCTCGCCTGCATCGGTGGGTGCGACACTGCGCGTGGTACGGGTAAGCAAACGAATTTGCAGGCGATCTTCCAGCCCGCGAATAGCATGGCTGAGCGCCGATTGCGAGACGCCTAATTTTGCTGCCGCACGAGTAAAACTGCGTTCACGGGCCACCACAATTAAATAGAAGAGATCGTTAAAATTATCTTTCAGCATTTCTGCCTCATTCCCAAACCTTGAAAATAGCGTTTATGCTACACTTTGGCTGCATTTAAATATATGTCTATAATTCACTAATCCCGCAGCCAAAGGGCTCTGATTGTGAAGCAGATCACCTCTGTTTATGTTAATAAACGCCAGAGTCATTCTTTTTAATGAATTGCACTCATAGCCACAATGAGCCCTATCACTTAATCGATACGCTTTATTATTCGCCACGCATAAAAGCGCTGCAGCTCCATAAAAATTCACCATGCAGCAGCGGCAGATATTTAATAATTAAACACCCGCTGCTATCAGCCACTCAAACAACCCACATATTTAATCGCACATTTCGCCAATAAAAGCCGGGGGAATTACCCCCCGGATAGAGAAAAAAGTAACAGTAGACACAAAAAATGCAATGAGGTTAATAAAGCGTCTTAACGGTAACCGATCAAATGAGGGTTGATATTAGCGATCTGTGCGATTAAAAATAGCCCCGGAAAAAGTTCCAGCCGATATTTGTCAATATGTGCTAAAACGAATTTAAATATTTACACCACAAGAACTCAGGTGATAAACAATATCTTACAACCTGAATAATCCATGAGCCACTCTCATAAGTGGCAATGTATTCTTGTTGTTATTAAAAAACACAGTGGCAAACATCAAGGGTTTATTTATATGAAAATCTCTCAACTGAGTCTTTTCGTCTCTGCTGCGGTACTGTGCTCGTCAGTACAGGCGGCGGAAATATATAATAAAGACGGTAATAAGTTAGACTTATATGGTTTGGTATCAGCAGAACATTATTTTTCTGATAACAGCGGCTGGGATGGCGACCAGACTTATATGCGTCTTGGCTTTCGCGGTGAAACACAAATTAACGACCAACTGACCGGCTACGGCCAGTGGCAGATGCATATTGACGCCAATAAATCGGAAGGTGATACCAATACGCCACGCACGCGTTATGGCTTCGCCGGTTTAAAATTCGCCAATTACGGTTCAGTGGATTATGGCCGTAACAAAGGTGTTTTATATGACTCCCTCGGTTATACCGATATGCAGCCAGAATTCGATGGCATGACATACGGTTCTGACCAATTTATGTTTAGCCGTGGTAGCGGCATGCTGACCTACCGTAATACGGATTTCTTCGGCCTGGTAGACGGCCTGAATTTCTCCCTGCAGTACCAGGGTAAAAATGATGGCGGCGGCGAATCCGGCGCCGGTCGAAATGTATTACGTCAAAACGGCGACGGCTACGGCTTATCCGTGGAATATAACATCGGCGCGGGCGTAAGCGTTGTCGGTGCCATGACCAGCGCTAAACGTACCGAAGAACAAAATACCGCTACCAATATTCTCGGGGATGGCGATCGCGCCGAAGCCTATTCTGGCGCGATTAAATATGACGCCAATAATATCTATCTGGCGGCGATGTTTACTCAGGCTTATAACGCTTCGCGTTTTGGCAGTGCTTCCGATACGACAACCGCCTACGGCTACGCCAACGAATCGCAGATTTTTGAAGCGTACGCCAGTTACCAGTTCGACTTTGGCTTGCAGCCATTCGTGGCGTATAACGCGCTGAAAGGTAAGAATATTGGCAGCAACAGCGCGGGCGATAAATATGGCGATCAGGACATCGAAAAATATGTCGATCTCGGCGCCACGTACTACTTCAACAAGAACTTCAACATGTTTGTTGATTATAAAATCAACCTGATTGATGAAGATAAATTCACCACCGCCGCCGGCATCAACACTGATGACGTGGTCGCTGTGGGTATGGTTTACCAGTTCTAAATCAGCAAAAAGGCGGCACAGGCCGCCTTTTATTCATCTTCCTTCTCCACACGTTTTCCTTTCATCACGCCCACTTTTCCTGGCGCTGATGCTGACGTCGCCAGACGCCGGGCGGCATCTGGTATTTGCGTGTAAAGGTGCGTGTAAAGGTCTGCTGCGAGTCATAACCGTATTTGGTGGAGATGACCATAATCGACTGCTCAGTCGCCAGCAGTTCATGCGCGGCGCTTTCCAGCTTCTTCTCGCGGATATAAATCCCGAGCGGTATCTGGATTACTTGCTGGAACAGACGCTGAAGATGCCATTTCGAATACCCCGCCCGCGTGGCAACATCCTCGATCCGCAGCGGCCGTTCAAGGTTATCGTCAATCCATTGCTGGATCTCAAGAATTACCGCGTGTTGCATACCCATGGTTGAAACCTCCTTGAGAACAGGAGCATTCACCTTAGCGGAGTGATACTTACGCAAACATGACGCGAAAATAATAATTTTGTCAGAAATGTTCCTTCTGCAACGCCAAATGACGTTTAGAGTGAGGTTTGCTCGTCGCAGGAAACGTACCCCCTCATGAACGACCCGCAATGCAAAAGGGGGGCGGCTGAGCGCTGCCTCCCCGCACCGACTCTCATTGAGCTATAGCGCTTTTACCTCTCCTGCCCATTCACGCAGGAAATGCATGGAGCAAATAGCGGGCTCGATAACCGCAATATCGACGCTAACCAGGCCAAACTTCACAAAAGGATCGCGTTCTATTTCGTTTTCCAGGCTCTGGCTGTCGCTGGCAGTCGCCAGGATAAATCCACCCGGTTTATTTTGCAGAGGCCCGGCGAAAATAACATGACCTTTTTTGATCATCTCCCCAAGCCACAGTTTATGCGCATCAACATATGCGCCAGGAATATCGGGTTCACTACCGTAATTAAGCGTAACCGCATATAACATAATTCATTCCCCGCAGATTAATTTAATGGCAGTGCAGCAATAATATTACTGATAGCCGATCGCGCGGCGGCAATTTGCTGGTTTTTTATATCATCACCTTTCGAGGCACCTTCTGCGCGAATAATATGAAGAGCGTCAATACCCAGGAAACCAAAAAACGCACGCAGATATTTTTCCTGGAAATCCATGCCATCAAAAGGTGGTTGTAAATAAAAGACGCCGCGCGCCGAAATAATCAATACCTGTTTTCCCTCCGCCAGCCCGACCGGCCCGGTGGCGGTGTACTGAAAGGTTTTTCCCGGTTGCGCAAGCCTGTCCAGCCACGCTTTTAACTGACTGGAAACAGAGAAGTTATACATGGGTGCCGCGATAACAATCAGGTCATGGGCCAGGAATTCATCAACCAGTTGCTGTGAAATCTGGTGCTCCGGGTGCCTGTCACTTGCCGGTTGGCTACCGGCAACAACCCGGAATCCGGCGGCGATATCTGCGGTTAAATGGCTTATTTCGTCGCGAACCACATCGCGATAGGTTATTTCTGCTTGCGGATAATGGGCTTTTATTTCCCGTATAACGTCAGCGGAAAGTGCGCGCGTGACGGAATAGTCACCCGAAATACTGGAATCAATATGCAGAATCTTCATGATGCTCTCCGACAATAAACACAATAGTTATTTAAAGGACTTAGCGGCAGTATCGATAAATTTCGCTACGGCATCGGGTTGCGAAACCATAGATAAATGTGAACTGTTAACGCTATATATGGTGGCGTGGATCTGTCTGGCTATTTTCTCCTGAACGGCAGGTAACAAAGCATGATCATTTTCAGTAAGCAAATACCAACTGGGTTTATTTTCCCAGGCGGCATGGGTGATTTTTCCCTGAAATGCCGTGAGCGCGATCGGTTGTGAAACCGCAGCCAGCGCCTGAACATTGCGGGTTGAGATATCGTTCGCCATCACCTGTTGAAACTGGCTGACATCATCTAACCACACCAGCCCTTGCGCATCCGCTGCTAGCCCGGTCATTGGCGCGTTAAGGCGCGCCAGTAAATCCGTCACGGATTCCCCCGTTGCCGGTGCCAGCGCCGAAAGGTAGACCAGCCCCCGTACGTGGCTGTTATTGCCAGCCTGGCTGATAACGGCGCCGGCCCACGAATGACCGACCAGCAGCACATCGCCATGCTGGCGTGCCAGCACACGCTCGGTGGCGGCGACATCATCATCCAGCGAGGTCAGCGGGTTTTGCACCGCCGAAACGTGGTAGCCCATCTTTTGTAAACGCCCGGTCACGGCGGCCCAACTGGAGCCGTCCGCAAACGCGCCGTGAACCAACACAATATTCTTAATCGGCTGTGCGACAGCCTGCGCCGACATCATGCTCAACATGGCCACACATGACGCCGCCGTGATAAACCGTTTTCCTTTGCGAAAAGCGTTCCGCATGTTATCTCCCGCCACGTATTGATGAAGTGATAAACACAATGAGGAGAGTGTAATCGGGGCAATCTGGCGTGGTAAGATGGCGAACTTGACATTAAACAGGCAAAACCAGACATAACACGGAGAACCACAATGCAGATAGCGATAGTCGCCACCGCAGGTAGCATGATGTCTGCGATTACCGGGCTTGCGGATATGTTCTGGATAACCAACCAGCTTCTGCCTGCCAGCATTGAGGCCAGCCGGTTCAGGATCGCCATTGTCAGCCCTGACGGAAACCCGGTCGCGGACGCGCAAGGTCGCGCGATTGCGGTGGATGGCGCATTTGCCAGCGTCAGCGCGCCCGATGTGATTCTGGCCTGCGGCATGGCGCTCGGCGGCAATAAACTGCCTGCAACCACCTGCCCGGAAGCTGTAGCGTGGTTGCGTCAACAGCATCAGCGCGGCGCAAAAATTGGCGGTGCCTGCGCCGGGGGGTATCTGCTGGGTGATGCGGGGTTGCTGGATGGCAGAGAGTGCGCCACCACGTGGTGGCTGTATCCCACTTTTCGCGCCCGCTATCCGCGCGCCAAAATGGTGTGGGGAAAAGCGTTAATCGAAGAGCGCAACGTGATAACCACCGGCGGACCGCTGTCGTGGGTGGATTTGGCGCTGCACATTATTCGCCAGCATGCCGGGGACGAGGTGGCCAGAATGGCAGCGGATATGACCGTTGCCGACAGCCAGCCACTCTCCCAGCAAATCTACGCGCCGCGCGGCTTTTTAAACACCATTGATCCGCTGTTACTGCGCGCCGAGCAGCTTATCCGCTATGAAAACCCGGCCATCACCGTCGAAGAACTCGCCAGCGCGTTGAACCTCAGCCCGCGTACCCTGCACCGAAAACTGGCTGATTTAACCCATGAAAGCCCCAAACATTTTATTACGCGTGTGCGTATTGAATCGGCCTGCCTGCTGCTTGAAAACCCCTCAGCCAATATCAGGCACGTCGCCGCCGCGTGTGGCTATACGGAAGATACGGCGTTTCGCAAAGCCTTTAACCAACTCATCAACATGACGCCAGCGCAGTACAAGCTCTGGGCCGCCGCACGAAACACTAAGCACGGGCATTAACGCCACGCCATTACGGTATTTTTTTGTCGTCATGGCATGGTTATCTGATCGTTTTACGAAACGCTGCATGTCCGGTTACGGGAATTCTCTTCGGCGCCAGTGCGCCTACAATGGGCGGCACCTGCACAACAAGAGAGAATAACCATGGCATTTCAGGCTGGACTGTACTGGATAATCGATCCGCTCTGCGGCTGGAGTTATGGCGCACTGCCGCTGATTAACCGCACGGCTGAACACTTCACTGAACGACAACATATTTTGCCCGGTGGCCTGTTTATCGACGCGCAGCGCCGCCGGCTGGACGCCGACTGGCTCGCTCATGTGCATGAACATGATGATCGAATCGCGAAATTAACCGGTATGCCGTTTGGCCGTGCTTATAAAGAAGATCTACTTGCCCGCGATGGATTGCTGCTCGACTCGCTGCCTGCCACTCGCGGCTTGTTAGCCGTACAGCAATTTGGCGAACCGGCCGACGCGCTGTGCTTTCTGAACGCCATTCAGACAGCCTGGTATCGTGATGGGCGTGATATCACCCGCGATGAGGTAGTCAACGAGGTGATTCAGCACGCCACCGGCCAGCCTGTTGTCAACGGCGAGGTGGCGGAAAGCGAAGCCCGCGCCGCTATTCAATATGGCCGTATGGTGATGGCACAAGCCGCCGGGGCAGGTTTCCCCAGCGCCGTGTTGGTGCAGGAAGATGGCCGTTACACACTGCTTCCGGTTGGCCAGTATTACGGCAACCCGGATGCATTTATGACACTCGTAAAAACATATCGTTAAAGGGATTCCACCATGAACCGTAAAATACCCGGCGTACTGCTGATGCTCGCCAGCGCCTCTTCTGTTGCCGCACCGTTACAATTGCAGGTTTACAACCCGCAGGAAAAGGCGATTTTCGCCGTCTCATCGACGTTGGTTTCCGGTCCTACGGAAGCGATTTTGTTTGATGCGCAATTCAGCGTCAAAGATGGCGAAAAACTGGTGGAGATGATCAAAGCCAGCGGCAAAACGCTCAAGCAAGTGGTGATCACCTCCGGCGATCCGGATTTCTATTTTGGCCTTGAACCGATCGTTAAAGCCTGGCCGCAGGTCAAGGTGGTTGCCTCACCTGAGGTGGTGAAACATATCGAAGCGACAAAAGAGGCCAAGCTGGCGTACTGGGGACCGCAGATGAAGGACGGCGCGCCGCACGCGTTAACCGTACCGACAGCGACCACGGTGACACACTTTACTATCGATGGTGAAACGCTGGAACTGCGCCATCCGCAAAGCTATGCGGCTTATGTCTGGATCCCGGCGAATAAAGCCATTCTCGGCGGTACGGCGATTTCCAGCGGCATTCACGTCTGGAGCGCCGACACGCAAACCCCGGCTGCACGTGCGCAGTGGCGTGAAGTGCTGAGTGAAATGCAACACCTGAAGCCGCAGCAGGTGATCCCCGGTCATTATCTGGGGGCGCGCCCCGCCGGTGACCAGGCCATTACGTTTACCCTTAATTATCTCGATACCTTCGAGCAGGCACTGAAAGCGAATAAAACTTCTGCGGGCGTTATTAAAGCAATGACCGCCGCTTATCCGAACCTGGCAGAAGCGGGTTCACTGGAACTGAGCGCAAAAGTGAATACCGGCGAGATGAAGTGGTGATCGCCACACGTAGCACGTTGTTTATGCATCAGAATTTACTCATCACCTGCGTTATGGTTCCATTCGAGCCAGGCTCGGCATACTGAATTAAACGCAGCGCCATGAACAAAATCAGGGGGACCTCTGCGTCCCCCTGATCAATTCCCACCGCTCCCGCTGAACCTTCAATTGCCGATCTGCTGTCGGCTCGCATCGACATGATGCGTCCCCTCACCCCTTCCGGTGCGATCGGGCATTCCGTTTTAAACCCTCAAAAACCCTGGCGTGGCGAATTTTAAAAAGCGTCACCGTTAATTGGCAGGCGCTGTCGTCGTGGTGGTGCTGGTCGAGGTATTACTTCCGTCATTACCTCCACCCATTGATAATAAAAGCAACCCCGTTACAGCGGTAACAACCGCCACGCCGGTGACGGCTGAACTGCCAACTGCATATTCCGCTGCATTCTCCCCGGCGGCTTTTCCTTCTTCTGCAGGCGCTGCGTAACAAATTTCAGAAATAACAAATACGAAAGCGATAATAATGTATTTTAAAAGCACCATAACCCTGTCCTCATATTTATTTTGGGATCACCAGCACTTTAAATCGCCGTCACAAAAGTGGATCGCAAAATAGGACATTCCTCGACAATATGAAAACAAATGGGAGATTCCTCAGCGGAACAAAATTATCTCATCGGATGCACATTTCACTTAAAAATAAAAATAAGATAATCCTCAGTTAACAATTTTTTAGCAGTATGATAGAGATCAAAGAAGACATAGAAGAGCACAACAAAGGATTGAGAAAAATTTCAAACTTGCAAATTTTACACACGCACATCCAGACGCTCCAGGAGGGTGTAATATGGAAAGAAAAATAGATGTCATATTATGCAAAATCACCTGTTCTTATACCAAAAAAGGCATCACTCAATTAGTTAATGAAATCAGAAACGGCAGTGGTTTGCACATTGGAATTAACTTTACAGCACCTTATTCTGGCCGGGGAACATTAGTGGTGACCAAAGGTAATTTCATACCCTTTACGTTGGCACATACACCAATGATTGTGATACCTGATAAAGTTCCGGTCAGTGTTTTAATGGACATATTAACCGAATTTGTTTACGGAAGAGTCAGCCAGCATGTTAAGACGATTCGTCTTGGAAGGCGCGAAATTGCGATTCTTAAGGAGATGATTTACGAAAAAAGCGATGAGGAAATTTCCACGCTATTAAACATCAACAAAAAAACCGTTTCATCGCATAAGGACAACATAAAAAAGAAAATCTCCGCGAGTACAAAGATTGACATTTTCTATGCGTTTAGCATTTTTTCCTTTACCGACTCCACATTAAATGAGAGTACGAGTGAAGATCCACTTTTTATGCCGCCGGGCGAGCAAATAAATAGAATGGTCGCTTACGGCTAAGAAAGAAAAATAACCACAACACTCAGCAAAATAAAAACCAGGACGCAATTTGAAATTGCCTTTTTATCCCGTGGATAAAAAGGCAATTCACATTAAATGTCGTTAAGTCTTTTTGCCGTATTTACGCGATTGACCCACTTTTCTTGAGCGTACAAGTCGAAAGTGCCTGTAAAAAGAATACGCGATAACGATCAGCAGCACGCCTATCAAGGCCAGGTTCATCATCACCATTTTAGTTTCACTCACAACGGGCGGGCTTTCATTTAACCGATAAATAACTGCAGCCGTCAATAGCTGACCAAAAAATAAGACTGGCCTCAACCGCACAAATAATTAAATGCTAATGATGAGATTAAACCTAAGAAAAACAATGGCACTGCCGCGCATTGCCAGCACGAGTACGCGACACCGCAATTATATTTAGATTTTTCATCGTTATTACGCGGCGAATTCCCCACATAAAATGGCTATTTATTCTGTCGCGCCGGCTAACTGCTGGCGGATAGCATCAATAAACAACCGCAGCGCGGCGTGTTGATGTTCGCGAGACTGGTACAGGCCATAAATACCCAGTCGTTGCGGTTCGAGATCGGGTAATACCCTGACCAGTTGGCCATTATTCAACGCATCCTGCGCTTCCCGTTCCGGCACCAGCGCCAGCCCGCACCCGGCAATCGCCGCATCACGCAGCACCGCGGAGATCCCCGCGCTCAGATTACCGTTCGCCATCACTTCCCACTTGTTTTGTGCGCTGTCGGTAAAGTGCCATGACTGCCCGGCGAAACCGCTGTAGTGCAGACAATTGTGGTGCTCAAGCTCATGCACCGTGCGCGGTGTACCGTGCAAGCGTAGGTAATCCGCCGATGCGCAAAGCACCGAGCGGCACTCGCCCAGACGCGTGGCTATCGCGCCTGCTTCCGGGTTATTGGTGATGCGAATCGCCAAATCAATGCGTTCGCCAATCAGGTTGACCGGGTGATTTCCTACTTCGATTTCGATTCTTAACGCCGGGTAACGCGCCAGAAAACCCGGCAGCACCGGTCCGATAATGTGGCTGGCCGTGAAGTGGGCGCAGGCAACGCGCAATGTGCCGGAGGGCGTTTCCCGCGTCGATTGCCCTTCAATATCACCAAACAGCGGCGCGAGTTGCCGCGTCTTTTGTAACGTATTTTCCCCGGCAGGCGTCAGCGTCAGGCGGCGAGACGAACGGTGAATAAGCCGGGCACCCGCCCATTTTTCCATTTCATCAAGGTAGCGGCTGACCATCGGGCGAGAAATGCCCAGCGCCCGCGAAGCGGCGCTCAAACTTCCCAGCTCGCAGATGCGATTAAACACCACCACCGCCATCACTCTGTCCATCTGTTCACCTGTTCGATTTGCGAAACTGAAGCGCATTGTTTCAGAAATACGCCTGGCAAAATAGCCTTCCGCCCATGCCTTGTGTTTTGAGTTGGCTGCTTTTCGTGTGAGTCCGGGTGCTGTGACGCGTCACGTGATCATGAAATGGCTGTCATGCCGAAAGAGGCGCATGAAGCCCGGCGCTTTGCTGCCTCTATTTTCACCCAACAGCGCCATTCCTGCGTGCCCGATGTTACTTATCGGTATTCTTCGCTTTACGACACGTTCTCACCTGCAATTTATGCATAAAGTTTACAGGCGATGTGCCGTTAGTCATATCGGTGGGCCAATGCTTTGGCAATGCAAATACATTAATGTGCTTTGAGCGGGAAACCGTGGATGAGAAAAATGATACGAAAAATATTGTTACTGCTGTCTGTTTTATCGATTGGCTATTATGCTTACTCATATTCTACGGTGATGGCAGATTTACCCTTCACGTACCAGGTGCAGAATGTCTTCACAATAGTCATGTGCTCGGTGTTTGCCGTGCTGTTATTTGCATCAAATAATAACGAAATAAAAGTTTTACTAAACCGTTATTACTCCTCGTTCAGGCCAAATAAAATTAGTAATAACTATATGCTTCTATTCTGTTTCATGTTTCTCTCTTACGCGCACTATTATCTTTCCAGCCTGCTCGGTAGGTTAATACTGGATGTAATAGTAAAAGTCGGCTCACTGGACACCTTGTTGACGATTGATATTTACACCTCACTATTATTTACAGCTAACTGCCTATTATTTGTGATTTACGCAATCCCTGTTGTGTATGCATTTATAAAGCTGCGCGCTGAAGACGCTACCGTAGTCTCTCCCCATCACGACGAATAAAAGACCTCCAGTGTAAAGATGAATGCTTTGCCCACAATAAAAGGCTGGCGCGAGTTCGCCAGCGTTTTTTAGGTTGCCTGAATACCTCAACAATTAATTTTCACATTTTATTCAGAGGGTTAGATGCATCATAAAAGAGTGAATCTATTCATTTCCTCCATGCTAAGAACAGATGTCATGCGATCAGGTCGACACGTTAAACGCCCCGGATAAAAGGTCTACGCCAAAAGCCCGATTTGTTTTTTTATTTCTACCGTTATCTTTAAGGCGTTATCGGATGATAATGCGGTAGCGAGTAATATTTAAATCACCATCAAAATGCGTTGTTATAAATATGACGTCACTATGCATACCGTATATCACCAATGAGAAACGTACTGTCTTTTTTAATTTTGCTGGCACATACGATAAAGCAAAACTAAACAACAGCACAGCACGGTAAACACCTATCGTAATCATGAGGAGATAAAGAGATGCCATCTGTTTATTATCGCGGCGATAGCCGCGTCATTTCTGAAATAGAAAAAACCGGGTTCCAGCCGCGCATTGAATCGTGCCGGGGGAGAACGCCAACTCAGGCTATTGCTTATATTCAGCAGCTTATTATTACCAACGGTTTTAAAAGCCTCGCGGATATTGGTGGTTATATCATAAGTAATTCCAAAGGAGATTCTGTCTCAACCTCATGTATCGAAGATGGCGCATCTTATGGCACACATAAATATCGCATCACCGCCCCGAAGAGTGCGCTGTTTTTTGAATTTAATCTTGATGGCAGCGTGGGGGCACAACTGCCCGATCAAGGGCATATGTATGGACGCAAGCCGTACTATATTTTGACCAACGTGAACCCTGATTTAAGCCAATACGTTATCGTTGGTACCAGAACGGCCACGCAGGAAGCCACCTTTTTTACGGATATACCAAGCGACTGGATCTCGCTACTCAGCTAACCGGATCGTCTGCCCCTGTTCGCCGTGAAAAACGTGCCCTCCTGCTTAGTGAGGGCACTGTTTAACGCGTGGATTCATCCCTGACATCACTGAACCGGTTATTCCCTTTTCGTTAACGCGCGTCATGGCGTTTTACGCACCGGTTTGCCGCGCGAGAGAGTGTAAAAGTGCCTTTCACCTGCCCTCTTCCCGATCGGCCGAACGGCTACAATCATGCGGTGAAACGGCCTGTCTGCATCTGATTCTCGCGGCGAAATGACGCGCAATGCACATCCCGTTCTGTACCTGACACACCGTTTTAATAAACGCAGGGTAAACAGCACTGCGCTAAATCCCTGGCCGCAGTGTAAATTTTCCGCGCCGGCTGCCGATAGCAATAGCAGAAGTGCCACTTTGACATTGACGTTGAGCAGAACACATTATGAAAAGACATCCCCTTTCCTGCCGCGCGCTGCGCGCCGCCGGATACGATCCAAACTCCAGCGTACTTGAGCTTGAACACAGCAACGGCCGGGTTGAGCAATATCTTGGCGTGCCGCCCAAAACCTGGCAGGCATTTTTGATGAGCCACGAGCAGGAACACTATTTCCGCGAGCACATCGCCAATAGCTACCTGAAAATTACCGTCGAGCAGGCAAATCACAGCCGTTTTTGACCGCTGAGGAAGTAATTTTTTGCCCGCGTTTGTGCTAACGTTGTCTGCCCGCAGACGATGCGGTTTGGTGCGTGCTCATGCTGGCGACAGCGTAACGAGGTGTTATGAGAATTGGTATTGCGTTTCCTATCCTGGTTTTTATTGTCGCCGTCGCCTTTCTGACGTGGTTTATCGCTGGCGGTTACGCCACACCGGGCAGCTAACGCCCGGCGTGTTGTGCCATCGGGCGGCAGATAAATATCATGGCTAGTGCGCTGAGCAACGGGATCAACGCCAGCCACAGCCAGGCGACACTCGCCGCCGCAGAAGGTGTCAACGCGTTATCCAGTTGCCCGCCTAACAGGAAATTACCCACCAGCACCGTCACGCCCCCCATCGACGCCAGTGCGCCATAATGCGCGCCAAGGTTCTGGTTATCGGCAAACCACGGCACCAGATCTTTTCCCACCGGAACAATCAACATTTGCCCGAGCGTTAACAGCGTCACCATACAGGCGGCTGGCACGTATCGCTGCCAGTTTTCCGGCGCGGGTGTCGCGGCAAACAGCGCGACGCTGATAAACGACGCGGCCAGTAGCGCAAACCCCAGCGGCAACATGCGCGCCGCGCCAACACGGCGGGCAAGTCGCGCCAGCGGCATCTGTAACGTGATGATGAGCACCGAGGCCAGCATAAAGAGCGGGCCGAGGGTTTTCTCGCTGCTGCCCGAGCGGCTCAGTTCAACCGGCAACGCCAGATAAAGCTGGTTATAGCTGAACAGATAGGCGCTGTAGGCCACCATAAACGCGACAAAACGCGGTTTGCGAAAGGTTTTCCACCACGGCAGCACATGCAGCGTTTCCGTTTTCCCGTTGCCGCCCGGCAGACAGAAAAAGAGCACCAGCAGTGCCACCACAAATACGCCCGCCCCGGCCAACGCCACGCGCTGAAAACCAAAACCGGCCAGCAGCGAACCCAGTAGCGGCCCAAGCACCGTGCCCAACTCGCCGCAAATGGCGAACAGCGCGAACCACTCCGCGCGGCTGCGCTTTCCCGCTTTTTCGCTCTGCGTGCCCGCTTTCGCCAGCAGCGCTTCGATGGACGGAGAAAACAGCGCCCCGCCAACACCGGTTAAACAGGCACCCAGCACCACCGGCAGCAATTCCCCACCAAACGCCAGCAGCAGATACCCGCTGATACGCACCACGCAGCCACACAGAATAATGATCCTTGCGCCAAAACGGTCGGACAACGCGCCGCCTAATAAAAACATTCCCTGCTGCGAGAAAGTGCGCAGGCCGATGATCAAGCCGATTAGCGATCCGGAAAGCAGCAAATCGTCGCGCAAATAGATCGCCAGAAACGGCACTACGGCATAAAAACCGATATTAAAAATCAGCTGGCTCCCCGCGAGCAGGTACGGCGATGTCATTTTCGACGGGGCAGAAATTTGGGCAGGCATGAAGGATCCAGGTCAGCAAAACGCGCAAGGGTCTTTAATACCGGGGAAATTTCCTGCTGGCAACTCTCTTTAATCCCGCACTTTAAACAAGGTTTTCATAGGTAATTCCCCATATTGACAAGGCTCATGCCGCTCGGTATAAGAGCCGCCATAAGAATGATTTGCATTTACAAAACTAATCCTTTCTCAAGGTCATGATGATGCCAATATTTAAAAAATCGTTGTTTGCACTGGGGATGTTGTTTGCGGGTTCAGCACTGGCGCAAGCCACCCATTATCCGCTGACCATTGAAAACTGCGGTGTGCAGGTCACGTTCGACAAAGCGCCGCAGCGCGTGGTGGCGCTGGGGCAAAACACGGCGGAAATCATGTTGCTGCTCGGTTTGCAGGACAAAATGGTGGCCAGCGCGTTCTGGCCGACCAAAGTGCTGCCGCAGCTGGCCGCGCAAAATGCCAAAGTGAAAGTGTTAACGGTCGAGATCCCAACGCTTGAGTCGATCATTGCCCAGGAGCCAGATTTCGTAGTCGCCCAGTTGCCGATCCTGCTGGGGCCGGACAGCAAAGTGGCGAAGCGCGAAGATTTGTCCGCCATTGGCGCAAACAGTTATCTCTCGCCAGGTGTCTGTGCAACCAAACAGGATAACGGCGATATTTACGGCAGCCGCCATACCTTGTGGAACCCGTCGCTGCTGTACAAAGAGATCAGCGATCTGGCCGAAATTTTCGACGTACAGGATCGCGGCGAAAAGCTGATTGCCGGGTTCAAACAGCGTGAAGACGCGCTGCGCAGCACGTTCGGCCACGGCAAGAAAAACCTGTCATTTGTCTTCTGGTTCTCCAGTGCGTCGCCCTCGGCGGACGCCTATGTCGGCGGCAAGAACAGCGCTTCCGGTTATATCGCCAACCTGCTGGGCGGGCACAGCGCTATCACCTCAGAAAGCGAGTGGCCGACGCTCAGCTGGGAAAGCATTATTGCTTCTAACCCGGACGTGATTGTTGTCTCGAGCCTCGATCGCAACCGCTGGGCGCTGGACAGCGCGGAAGAGAAGATCAAATTCCTGAAAAGCGATCCGGCGGTCAGCCAGCTTGAGGCGGTGAAAAAAGGCCATATCGTGGTAATGGATGGCCAGGCGATGAACCCGACTATCCGCACGTTCTACGGCGCAGAACAAGTGGGCGCGCAACTGGAGAAGCTGGGGCTGGATAAATGACCACGCCCTCACCGGCTGCGCTTAAAAAAGCGCAGCACGCGGTACTCTTGCTGTTATCGCTGGTGCTGCTCGGGCTGGTGATTGCCGTCAGCGTTGGCGTCGGCGAACTGGCGATTCCGCTCAGAACCACTTTTTACACCGTCAGCAATAAACTGGGGCTGACCAGTGAGCCGCTTAACCGCATCCATGAAACGGTGATTTGGGATTTCCGCTTAAGCCGCGCGCTGGTTGCCGCCTGCTGCGGTGCCGGGTTAGCGATTTGCGGCGCGGTGCTGCAAAGCCTGCTGAAAAACGCGCTGGCAGAACCTTATGTGCTGGGCGTGTCCGCCGGGGCATCCACCGGCGCGGTGTCGGTGGTGGTGTTAGGTCTTGGCGCGGGCGCGGTGTCGCTCTCCGCCGGGGCATTTGTTGGCGCGTTTGCCGCCTTTTTGTTTGTCGCCGTGTTAACCAACGGCGCGCGCGGCGGCAATGAACGCACCATTCTCGCCGGTGTCGCGGCTTCTCAGCTTTTCAACGCCATCACCGCATATAGCATCAGCACTTCCGCCAGCGCGCAGCAAGCGCGGGATGTGATGTTCTGGCTGCTGGGCAGTTTCAGCGGCGTGCGCTGGCCGGAATTTCAGTTAGTGTTGGTCGTCGTCATCATTGGCCTGCTGGCGTGCCTGTATCACGCCAAAGCGCTGGATGCTTTTACCTTTGGCGATGACGCTGCCGCCTCGCTGGGCATTCCGGTAGGCGCGGTACGCTTGATTCTCTTTTCCGTTACCGCGCTCATCACCGCCACCATTGTCAGCATGGCGGGTTCCATTGGCTTTGTGGGTCTCGTGGTGCCACATGTGATGCGCTACTTCATTGGGCCGCTGCATCGCCAGTTACTGGTGGCGTGTGCGATGGCCGGTGCGATTTTGATGGTGCTGGCGGATATTGCCTCGCGCACGCTGATTGCGCCGCAAAGCCTGCCGGTTGGCGTGGTCACCGCGCTGGTGGGCGTGCCGTTCTTCGCGGTTATTCTCTATCGCTCAAGGAGATTCGCATGAGTATCAGCGCCAAAAATCTCTGCTGGCGGGCAGGGAAAAAAACCATCGTCGATAACGTTTCGCTTGAGGTAGCAAAAGGCCAGACGCTGGGCCTGCTGGGGCCGAATGGTTCAGGGAAATCCTCGCTGCTGCGTATTCTGGCCGGGCTGCGCCGCCCGGATGACGGCAGCGTGATGCTGGATGGTCGCGATGTCGCAACGCTGAGAAAAAAAGCGCTGGCGCAGCGGGTGGCGTTTGTTGAGCAGCATGCGGCGACGGAAGCCAATATTCGCGTGCGCGATGTGGTGAAGCTGGGGCGCATTCCGCACCACTCGCCGTTTAGCCCGTGGTCGCACAGTGATGATGAGATAGTCACGGCGGCGCTTGAGCGCGTAGGCATGCTGGAACACAGCGAGCAGGGCTGGCAAAGCCTCTCCGGAGGCGAACGTCAGCGGGTTCATATTGCCCGCGCACTGGCGCAGGCGCCGAGCGAGATTTTGCTCGACGAGCCCACCAACCATCTCGACATTCATCATCAAATGCAGTTAATGCGCCTTATCAGCGAACTGCCGGTCACCAGCATTGTCGCGATCCATGATTTGAATCACGCGGCCATGTTCTGTGATGCGCTGATCGTGATGCAAAAAGGGCAGATTGTAGCGCGCGGCACGCCGGACGACGTGCTCACGGAAGCAATGTTATCCGAGGTATTTCAGGTACGGGCGCGCATTGAGATCTCACCCGATCACGGCAAAAAACATATTCATTTTTTGTGAAAAGCTTTGCGCCAGAACGTAGCACTGTTCTGGCGCAAAACAGGCTTACAGATCGATAACGTTGCGGCTGTCCTGCAATGTGGCATGTAACGATTTCAGCGATACCACTGAAGATTGCTGGGTGATGGCCACAATCGCGCCTAATGATTTATCTAACAGTTCCAGATTGTTCGTTTCCAGCGCCTTATCCAGCACGGCAAACGTCTGGGTAAGCGAGGTCTGGCGCAGCGCGAAATCCTGATTCAACGCCTCCAATAGCACCTCTTTCTGCGCCTGAATACGCGCAATTTGCACTTCTGTTTCCCTGGTGATTTGATGGCGAGCCGTTTCCTGCTCCGCACGGTATTTTTGTAAATCACGCCAGGCGTCAAAAATCTCTTTCGCCGCCGATGCAGCTTGTAACGGCGACGCTTTTGCCGCCACTTTCGAGGCGTTAAACAGTGCTTTCATATTATGCCCACCAGAATAAATACGCTGCGTAGCCCATCAGGGCCAGAATGCCCGTCCCTACCAGACCTGAGCTGTCAAAATTAAACAGACGACCTAACGCCCCGGAAAAGCCGGTGAAACTGAACAAAAAGGCAACAAGCGAGGTGTAAGTCCACGCAATGCTGTGCAGGTAATATCCCAGCGCGCCAAAAAGAAGGCACAGCACCATCCACAGCAGAAACGAAGGTTCATCATCACCGGCAGTGGCTTTGCGCCGCTGGCTGTCAGCCAGCCAAAAATAGAGCGCGCTCTGCTCGCCAGGTGCAAGAGACGAGACATCGCTGGCCGTTGTCAGTGGTGCATTTGCAGCAATCAGGTTTGTCACCAGCGTATTCACACGCTCCTCGGTGAAGGCTTGCGCATGGGAAACCACCTTCACGGATTCCGGCGTCGGGCTATTTTGATCGTCTACCAGACGTATCGCCAGCAACTGTTTCATCGCTTTTACCAGCAGCACGGTCTGGAGCTTCAGGAAAACGACACGCTCGTGCGCAACGTTAGCTGACAGCGCCTGATCCAGCATCTGGTAACTGGTCTTCAGGCGCTGTGCAATGCCTTCAATGGTCGAGGCATACAGCGAAATATGCTGGTTAATGGCTTGTGCCACTTCGATCACCGCATTGATTTTTGCCACTTCCTTGTTAACCGCACTGCGATATTCATACACTTCGGTCAGCTTTTTTTCCGCATTCTGGCTGTATTTCATCATCGCGAAAATGGCGACCGGTGCCAGCACAATGCCGCCCAGTACCATGGTGCCACCGGCGATCCCTGCGCCACCGGCAGAAAGCGCGCCGCCGCCAAACCAGGCCAGCGTGGCGTTACTGGCAGCTGCGCCAGAAAGCGAGGCGATCGCCGTGCCGGTAGACGCTGCGCCAAACGTCGAAACCGCACTCATTGAGCCAAGCGCGAGCGCCGCGCCGGTCGCGGTCCCTTTCACTCCGGTGCCAATGATTTCGGTCATTTTTACCGACTGGGTTTGCAACTGCGGCGCGTCGTAACGGGCAAAATTATCTAACACGTCCTGCGAAACTTTGGTCTCCAGCCGGTTAACTTTTTGGCATTTTTCCAGTACGGACAAGGCATCCGGGATAATGTCATCCGCGTAGCGTTGCTTTTGATCGAGCAGCGTGTTGATGAGCGTTGACGATGCATTTCTGGCGTCTTCAAGCCCTTCTTCCGCCAGCCGCGCTTTAAAACGCGCATCCACCACAATCTCTTTAGCTTCTTTTTTTTGCTTGTGTGCTTTAAAAATATTCAGTCCCATCGGCAACCTCGAAAGAATCCTGTTCCGCCCTATGCATGAAACTACGTTCCAGAAAACGTTATCGGCACCGTGAGACGATCGTTAAGTGAAATTTTCTTTGCGCTCAAATGGATAATTTTATCACTCCGATTTTTTGCCTGATTTCGGCTGTTTTACTCAGTGTGACGAAGTTATATTTTCCGTTTTCAGCAGGGTGCCATCTTTCATGCTGGTTTATCGCGGTTTCTGGTAAATCATGGCGCACGAAAAAAACCGTCGGTGAAGGAAGAAAATAAGTAAATACAATGGGGTGAAAGCGGCGGTCAAACCGTTGCCGGGTGTACTATATCGGTGAAAACATTCACCGGAGTCAGTAATGAATATCATTGAAATCATCATGTCGGCGGGCAAGGTTTCTGTAGATGTTGCGTTGTACACCTTGCTGCCCATCATGGTGGTGATGCTCATCATGATGAAATACCTGGAGGAGAAAGGGGTTTTAGATGGCGTCGTGCGCCTCACCTCCCCCGTGCTGAAACCTTTTGGTATCAGCGGAATGGGGATTTTCGCCCTTATCCAGCTCAACTTTGTTAGTTTCGCCGCCCCTCTCGCCGCCCTGGCGATTATGGAAAGAAGAGGCACATCCGACCGCCATCTCGCCGCCACGCTGGCGATGTTATTCGCGATGGGACAGGCCAACGTCTTTTATCCGCTCACACCGTTCGGCCTGCACTGGGGAATGGCGATTGTGATTTCGCTTATCGGCGGCCTTGCCGCCTCCACGCTGACCTATTATGTGTCGGGGAGAAAACTCTCCGCTGCCAGCCTGCGCGACGAAGAGGGGGAATTGCACCAGGATAAACCGCGCGCGGGTTTGATTGCAGTGATTAACGGCGCCGGGGCGGATGCCATTCGTTTGTCGCTGGGTTCGCTGCCGATGCTGCTGCTGTCGTTAACGGTGGTGGGATTATTGAAAGCCGCAGGCGTGGTGGAAGCCTTAACCACCCTGCTCACGCCGCTGCTGTCGTTTTTTCATATTTCCACGGTGTATGTGCTGCTGGCGTTAACCAAATGTCTGGCGGGCGGGACAGCCTATTTTGGCGTGGCGTCCGAAATGGTGCAGCACGGGCAGTTAACGGCTGAGCAAATTAACGCCTCAGCGGGTTTTCTGGTGCAGACGCTGGACTTGCCCGGTATCGGCATCTTTCTCGGCATCGCCAGCCGCTTTGTGCGCCTGTTCCGCTTTGCGCTGCCAGGCGCGATTGTCGGGATACTGGTGCGCACCGTTTTGCATACGGTAATGTTTTAACGCCATAGCGGAAAAGCCATTTCTGCTATATACATTCCATATAGATCTTTCGTTACAAGGTCTATATACTTTGTATATAGTTTATGGGTCAGAGAGGTCAGTCATGACAGTAAGCGTAGCCGTATCGAGCATGTCCACAGCGGCAAAACGCGGTGGTAAGCCAGCGCGTAAAGAGGCGAAAAAAACAAATGCGCCGAAAAAGTTTCTTTTCCAGTTACGTCCACGCGATAACGAATTCGGTGTGAGCGAAGAGACTTTCTTGCGTTTAATGGATGAACTGGCGTTGAACCAAACTGAACTGGTTCATAAGGCGCTGCGTAATCTGGCTAAAGAGGTTTTGCCCGCTTATGAGCCCGATGACGGGCCGCTATCTGATGCGCAGCACATTGCGATTCAGAAAAAATCAGGCCTCGACATTAGCGAGAGCGATCTGGACTCCCCATTATTTAAATAAGCAGGAAGCTTATGGCCACACATTACCTCCCTCTTCCCATCGCGGGAGATATTATCTGGTGTAAATTTCCCCAGGATGAAGATCTGGGCAATCCGGGGCCAAAACCGCGCCCCGGACTTATTCTGAATGCCTTTCCTGATATCCACGCCGTGCTTATTACTTACGGAACGTCACAACATACGGGACCTGACGAGATTTTCCCCGGCGAATTTGTTATAGACGACCAACTGGACACTGCAGGGTTGAGCAAAGCGACAAAATTCGATTTGAACAGGCTACAAAAGTTGCCATTCAATACGGACTGGTTTGGTGTTGCTCCTGGTGTAGAAAGGAAAAGCCCCTTGCCGAAAATGGGCGTCATACCGCCAACCTTCATGTCTCCCATGCGAGCGGCCTGGGCAAAACGCAAAAAGTAACCGCGTTATTTCGTAAACGTTCACAGCGGCGTACTCAGCATGCCGGGTGTCGCAATGCGCACCCGGCAGCCTGTTCTATTTTTTTACCGTATCTTCGAGGAAGAAGCGTCCCAGCGGATTCTGGTAGAAACCTTCAATATTCTTCCGGGTCACATTACGGTATGGGCTGTAGTAGAGATCGATCCAGTTCACATCAGCTTTCGCCATTTTTTGCAGCTCAATGTACATCTGTTCGCGTTTTTTCGCGTCCATTTCGACACGCGCCGCTGCCACCAGTGCTTTCACTTTGTCGTTCTTATAACGCGTCATGTAGTTCATATTCGTGTCATGACCGAGCACAAACGTGGTCTTCTGATCCGGGTCGAGAATGTCGTTGGTCCAGTACATTACCGAAATATCGTACTCACCCGCCACCAGCATATCCCAGCTCTGGCTCGGGTCGACTTTCTGCAAGTTCACCTTCACGCCCGCTTTCGCCAGCTGCTGTTGCAGCAAAATGGCGATTTGCTCATCCACTTCATCCCCGGCGTTAACCACATAATTCAGCGTCAGATCGCCCGCGCCCGCCGCTTTCAGCATCTGTTTCGCTTTTTCTGGATCGTAGGGGCGACGCAGGTTGTCGTTGTAGTGATAGAGCGCACCGGCCGGAATATAGGAATTCGCCACCTGGCCGTAACCGAAGGTCACAGTTTTGACAATCGCGTCTTTATCGATGGCAAAATCCAGCGCCTGGCGCACTTCCACTTTGCCGAGCGCGCCGTGCGAATGGTTGATAAGCAGATGATCTTCGCGGGTTGATGGATCCAGCTCCACCTTCAGGTTGTTATCTTTTTGCAGCGAGGCAATGCGTGAGAACGGCACCGTCAGCGCGGCATCCAGTTCGCCGGCCTGCACTTTCAACATGCGCGTGTTGTCATCCGGGATGGTCAGCCAGTCCACTTCATCAAGGCTGACATTTTTTGCCTGCCAGTAGTTCGGGTTCTTCACCAGCACGATTTTTTCGCCGCGCACCCACTCTTTTACGCTGAACGCGCCGGAACCGACCGGTTTTTCCGCAAAGGTTTCTTCGCCTTCGGCTTTCAGCGCTTTCTCGGAGATCACCGACGCGTTCGGCAACGCCAGTTGCGACAGGAACGGTGCAGATGGCGATTTCAGCGTCACCACCAGCGTGCGCGCATCCGGCGCTTCGGCTTTATCAATAATGCTGTACGAGTCGCGCCAGAGCGATCCTTCATCACTACGAATGCGCAGCAGGCTGAAGGCGGCATCGCTGGCGCTAACCGGCGTGCCGTCAGAGAATTTGGTATCGCGGATTTTAAAGGTGTAGACCTTGCCATCCGGGGAAATGGTCCAGCTTTCTGCCACGCCTGGTTCCAGTTTGGTGCCGGTTTTATCAACGCGCACCAGCGGATCAAAAACGTTGGAAAAGACCCAGTTATCCGCGTTCTGCGCCGATTTGATCGGATCAAACGTGGTGCTGTCTTCCCGACGACCAATCGTCAGAACGCCAGCCGCCTGCGCCATTTCACTGACCACACTGAGCGCCAGAAAAACGCTGGCTGCCAACAACTTAACTTGCTTGTGCTTCATCAAAGGATCCCTCAGTCAAAGGAAAAACACTCTTCTCGCCTGCGTGTGTCAGCACGCAGGTCCAGGCGTGATCGGCAATCTGCCGGGTCGGGGGTAATGCGCCGGTGCGGCACTGCACCTGCGCGTAAGGGCAGCGCGGATGAAACGCGCAACCTTGTGGAATGGCAACCGGGCTCGGCGGCTCGCCCGCAAGCGTCTCCTGCGGCAACGGTTTATCCGGGTCGATTTCCGGGATGGCGGAAACCAGCGCGGCGGTATAGGGGTGGCGCGGATGAGTAAAGACGGCTTCTGCGGGGCCTTCTTCGACGATCCGCCCGAGGTACATCACCGCCACCCGATCGCACAAGCGGCGCACAATCGCCAGATCGTGGGCGATAAACAGGATCGCCAGCCCCATTTTTTCGCGCAGATCCATCAGCAAATTGACGATCTGCCCCTGAATAGAGACATCCAGCGCCGCCACGCACTCGTCGGCAACAATCAATCGGGGTTCGATCGCCAGCGCCCGCGCAATACCTGCCCGCTGGCACTGACCGCCGCTCAGTTGGCCGGGCTTGGCTGCGGCGTGTTCCGGGCGCAAGCCCACCAATGTCAGCAGCTCTTCAACGCGTGCGCTAATCCGGTTGCGCGGCACCTTCTGGTGGACGCGCAGCACTTCGCTGATGCTCTCACCTATTGTCTGGCGGGGGTTAAGCGAGGCGAACGGATCCTGAAAAATCATCGCCGTTTGCAGGCGCAGCCGTGCGATGTCGCTTTTCAGACCGTGAGTAACGCGGTGACCGTCGAAACGCACTTCACCATCAGTGATCTTTTCAAGCTGCAACAGCGCCCGCCCCAGCGTACTTTTGCCGCTGCCGGATTCGCCCACTAATCCCAGCGTTTCACCCGCGTGGATTTTGAGCGTCACCTGGTTTACCGCGTGGACCATGCGTTTTTTGCTGAGCAGCCCGCCGGAAACCGGAAACGTGACCGAGACGTTATCCGCTTCCAGCAAAGGCCAGTTTGCCGGTGTCGACATTATCCCTCCCGCTGAGTCAGTGGCTGTAAGGCGTGATGGCACGCCGCCGCGTGCGTCAGGCTGTCGCGCCCGAACAGTAACGAAGGCTGCTGCTGGCATGCGCTGCTCACCTGCGGGCAACGTGGATGAAAGCGGCAGCCGGTCGGGAAGCTCCCCGCCAGCGGCGGTTGCCCGTTAATGGTAACCAGCCGTCCCTGCCCGCCTTCGCTGGAGGGCTGGCAATCAATCAACCCGCGCGTGTACGGGTGCAGCGGCTGCGCCAGCACTTCGCGCTTGCCGCCCACTTCACATAAACGCCCACCGTACATCACTGCAATGCGATCGCAGGTTTGCGCCACCACGCCAAGATCGTGGGTGATCATCACCACCGCCAGGCCTAACTGCTCGCGCAGGGTGCTGAGCAAACGCAGGATCTGCATCTGTACGGTGACATCCAGCGCGGTGGTCGGCTCATCGGCTATCAGCAGCGATGGTTCCGGTGCCAGCGCCACGGCAATCATTGCGCGCTGGCGCATGCCGCCGGAAAACTCGTGCGGGTAGTTGTTAATGCGGTTTTGCGGATCGGGAATGCCCACCTGGCGTAGCAGCTCTTTGGCATCCTCTTTAGCCTGCCGACGGTTAACGCCGAAATGCAGGCGACGGCTTTCGGCAATCTGCTCGCCAATGGTCATTACCGGGTTTAAGTGGCTGGCCGGGTTCTGGAAAATCATGCCTATTTCCCGTCCGCGTACCGCCGACATCTGCGCTTCGCTGAGCGTTAACAGATCGCGCCCGCCAAACCACACTTCTCCGCCACTAATCGTCAATCCCTGGCCCGGTAGAAGGCGCATTAACGCCCGGCAGGTCACGGTTTTTCCGGAACCGCTCTCACCCACCAGACCCAGCATCTCCCCGGCCTGTAGCCGGAAAGAGACCTTATCCACCAGCGCGCAATCATCCCCACGGGAAATGGTCAATTGCGAGACGTTTAGTAAGCTCATACGCGCGCTCCCAGTTTGTCGCCAAGACCATCCGCCAGCAGACTGAAGCCCATTGCCAGCAGGACAATTGCCAGCCCCGGAAAGGTGGTGATCCACCAGGCGGTGGTGATAAAACTCTGCCCTTCCGCCACCATCACGCCCCACTCGGCCGTCGGCGGTTGTACGCCGAGACCGAGGTAGCTCACCGCCGCGCCGTTTAACAGCACCAGCACACAATCCGACATGGAAAACACCAGTGCGCCGGTCATGGCGTTAGGCAGCAAGTGGCGAAACAGAATGCGAGCATGACCATAGCCAAGGCTGCGCGCCGCCAGCACAAAATCACGCTGCTTGAGAGTTAAGACCTGCGCCCGCACCAGCCGGGCGTAAGAGACCCAGCCGACCATCGCCATCGCGATGTAAAAGCTGCCAAGACCCGGCCCGAGAATGGCAATAATCGCCAGCATCAATACCAGAAACGGGAACGCCAGCACGATGTCGATAATGCGCATAATCAGCGCATCCACCGCGCCGCCCAGGTAGCCCGACAGCGCCCCGAGCGTGGTGCCGAGCAGAAACGGGAAGATAACGCCCAGCAGGCAGATTTGCAGATCCACCCGCGCGCCCCACAGCACGCGGGAGAAGATGTCGCGGCCAAAGTTGTCCGTGCCAAACAGATGTGCGCCTCCCGGTGGCAGCAAGCTGGCGCTCGCATCCTGGGTGATCGGGTCAAACGGTGCCAGCCACGGGGCGAACAGCGCGACGCACAGCCACAGGCCGACAATCAACAGCCCAACGCCAAGGGCATGCTGCTGTGGAATAACGCGGCGGCGCAACACGGTCAGTACGCTGATGGCGCTCATAGTTTTACCCTCGGATCCAGCGCCACCGTCAGTATGTCGGCCAGCAAGTTGACGGCGACCGTGGCAAGGGCAAATACCATCACCACGCCCTGCACCACCATGTAGTCACGGCTGAAAATCGCTTTTACCAACAGTTGCCCCAGTCCCGGAATGGCAAACACGCTTTCAATCACCACCGTGCTGCCAATCAGCCAGCCGATATTCACCGCCAGCAGGTTTAGCGTCGGCACCAGGGAGTTGGGTAACACATGTCGCCAGAAGATGCGGTTTTCCCGCTGCCCGCGCGCTCTGGCGGCCATTACGTAATCGCTGCTCATCTCCATCAGCAGGCTGGCGCGCAGGTTGCGGATCAGCACCGCCGACAGCGCCAGCGCGACGGTCAGACACGGCAGCACCATGTGGTGCAACTGGTCGGCAAAATCGCTGCCGTAACCGGAAACCGGGAACCAGCCCAGCACCACGCTAAAAACAATGATCATCATGATGCCCAGCCAGAAGGCAGGGAAACCGAGCCCGGTGGTGGTGAACAGGCGAATAAGCTGGTCGGCGATACGCCCACGCTGACGCGCCGCCAGCGCTGCCAACGGCACCGTAAAGATGACCGCCAGCAGCACGCTGCCAAGCACCAGCCACAAAGTAGGTTCAAGGCGGGAGTTAATCAGTTTTAGGGTATCGATGCGGTAGACGATCGATTTTCCCAGCTCTCCCTGCACCAGATTGCGCAGAAAGTAGCCATACTGTACCCACAGGGGTTCATCCAGCCCGAATTGCGCACGGATCCGCGCCAGTGCCGCTGGCGTGCTACGCACACCAAGCAGGATGCGCGCCGGATCGCCGGGGATCGCGCGCACCATCGCAAAGGTGATGATGCTTATTCCCAACAGTACCGGCAGTAGCTGCAATGGCCGGAATAACAGAAAACGGTAACGGTGCATCAGCATTCTCCTGTGGTGCATGCGGGGTCGTAAGGTTAAAAAAACGCCTCGCGATGGTGCACCACTCCCCTGGTTATCTGCGCCCGGCCTTGTTTGTCGGGCGTTTTCTTTACGCTAGCGGCATCCATGGAGGCTGGGTAGTTAGCAAAAATACTAGTTTTGCCTCTCCCGCGTGACGGCACCGGAATTGCATACCTTCCTCACGCTACGGGAGAAGTCTGCACAAAGCGTGCCCGTGGCGCGGCACCGTCAACCATGAGGGGGAATGATGCGAATAAACATTGAAAACCCTGCTGCTGCCAATGCCAGCAGGCTTGAGGAGGCGTTTGCCGGGCTATTTACCCAGACGCAGGCGCTGGGTTTTGACGCGGTGATTTATGACTACACACCGGTTCCGCGCTCGCTGGAAGGGGCGCTTATTACCCCGTCTCTGCTGGAGATGCGTAACGTGCCGGAGGATATGCGTCGCCTCTGGTGCGAGCGCGGTTACTACCAGGTCGACCCGGTGCAGCACTTCGCACTGGAGAGCTGCGCGCCGTTTGTCTGGTCTTATCAACGCCCGGACAGCGGGGCGCTGCATGGCAGGCTGGATGATAACGCCCAGGAAGTGACGCATTACATGCGCGACCACAATATGCCCTGCGGTGCCACAGTGCCGTTGCATTTGCCGCACGGTGGGTTTGTCACCCTGACCGGCATTGTCGCCAGCCAGCAGCAAGCGCGTGATATCAGCGACACGCTGGCGCAATTAACGTTTATCGCCCACCGCTTTCAGGAGTCTGCCTTCCCGCTGTTTGACGCCTCGATGCTCACTTGCCGCCATGTCAAATTGAGCAACCGCGAGCGCGAGTGCCTGGCGTGGTCAGCAGAAGGATTAACAGCGAAAGAGATTGCCCGTAAGCTGCACCGCTCGGTGGCAACCGTGACATTGCATCTGAATACGGCAGCGAAAAAACTTGGCGCGACCAACCGCGTACAGGCGGTGGTGCGTGCGCTGCACTACCGTCTGCTCGACAGCTAATAACTAGCAATTTTGCTAGTGTTCAGCGCCGCCTTCGGCGTTCTACCCTGAAAGCCAGTTCACTTAACAGGGTAGACGTCAACTATGGATACCATTCGCGAAGGCTACGTTCCCTTCCGGGAGTATCAGACCTGGTTTCGCATCTGCGGCGATCTGCAAAACGGGCAGACGCCGCTGGTGGTGGCCCATGGCGGCCCCGGCTGCACTCACGACTACGTTGATGCATTCAAAGATATCGCTGAAACCGGACGGGCAGTGATCCACTACGATCAACTGGGTAATGGTCGTTCAACCCATCTGCCGGATAAAAGCCCCGATTTCTGGCAACCCGGCCTTTTTCTTGATGAGCTCAACCATCTGCTGCAAGCGCTGGAAATTGCCGATAACTACGCGCTGCTCGGCCAGTCCTGGGGCGGCATGCTGGCAGCAGAACATGCGGTGACACAGCCGCAGGGGCTGAAAGCGATGGTGATCGCCAACTCACCGGCCTCGATGGCGCTGTGGCTGGAGGGCGCGGCGAAGTTGCGCGCGCAGTTACCGCCAGACGTGCAGGACACGTTGTTAACCCACGAGGCGGCGGGCACGGTGGATAGCGCAGAGTATAAAGCGGCAAGCCAGGTATTTTATCAGCGTCATGTGTGCCGGCTCGACCCGTGGCCTGCGGAGGTGCAACGCACCTTTGACGCCATGGAAGCTGATCCTACCGTTTACCACGCGATGAATGGCCCCACCGAATTCTACGTTATTGGCAGTATGAAAAACTGGACGATTATCGACCGGTTAAAGCAAGTGCGCGTGCCAACCTTATTGATTTCCGGGCGTTACGACGAAGCCACGCCGGAAGTGGTGCAACCCTTCAAAGACCATATTACCGGGGCGCAGTGGGTGATTTTTGAATCCTCAAGCCACATGCCCCATGTCGAAGAGCGGCCGTTGTGCATGAAGACCGTCAGCGACTTTTTACTGGCCACATGCTGAGGCTGTTTGCCCACACCAGGTTGTGTTGTTAAGCGCCGGCCAGGCGCTTTTTTTTATGCGCGCATTGCGGTGTAGAGCGAACAAAGCGCCTGCAAACTTTTGGTGCCGGTGCGCTTCATTAACCCGTTACGCTGCACGCTGACGGTGGTCGGGCTGACGCCGCGAATGCGGGCGATATCCTCCACCGAATATCCGCGCAGCAGCAGGCGCATAATTTGCTGTTCGGCGGTGGTGAATTTAAACGCGCCATGGTTGTAACCCGGCTGCTGATTCTGTGCAGATAACAAGCTCATCACTTCCAGCGCCTGACGCAACTCTTCGACGCGTAACCTTTCGGCCAGACAGAGTTTCACAAGGCCCGGGAAAAGTAGCGACAGCGAGTCAAAATGGCGTTCTGAGGAGATAAAAATAGAGTAGTGCGCGGGCGGACGGGTGAAAAACAGCGAGTACATTTCCATGATGTCCATTCCCGTGGTGACATATATGGCGGGTTCACCACTGCAAAAACGGCTACCCTTTTCCCTGCTAAGTTGTCTGAGTATTTTCTCAATACCATAAATGAAAAGGCGATCCTTCCCGTAGATAGTCATGTAGGTACTCCAGAGGGTAATGTTTTATTATTTTCCTCTCCGCTAACGGAGGCATGGTCTTTTTTCCTGAATGTGCGGGATGTGTTCAGTCAGATCAAGCGTGATGCTGGCTCGTTTAATGTTTGTTTAGTTTGCGACAACATAAATCACCCTGATTTTCCTTTCCGTACTCTCCCTGATGCGACCAGTGTATTGCATTTTGTGTCAGATGTTCGCTTTTTATTCCAGGAATAAATTTATTCCGCTATTTATTCACCACCCTAAACCGTACGAAACCACATACATACACCCTTGTATGTAGTTAGCTTATTCATTTGATTTTAAATGATTTTATGCAATTAAGATTATCTTTATAACCGACAAAATATTAATTTTCACTCTATTTTTAAATGTTCGATCTCAGTCTCAAAACACTATTTCAAAATGTGTAAAAGTCCGTTCCACTTGATAGGATAAAGATATCTTGATGCAGACAAAACCGTATTTTGTGTGGTGAATCCCCCTAAGCGGAGGGGTCATGCTGATATGAGGTTATTCTCAATAAAGTTTAATTTTTATGGACGGATTGAGGCGATCGGCACTCAATTCACCGGGAGGCACCCGGCACCACACGCCACTTTAAAAGTAACGTTAGCGTTGCTGTTGTTATCAATAATAACAGCTTCGAAACTATATCCGGCATAATTATTATGCTTGCTAATTATATCAATTTGCACTGAGAGTGAATTAACCATTCCTCTTTAAATTAAAACTATCTGCATTTTTCACAGAGAACATCTTGTACCTTTTGACTATAAATAATAGGGGATATTATGTTGCGCACTTTGTTATTAGTTACTGTACCTTTTATCAGTATTGCCGCCCAGGCGGTAACATTTGATTATCGTCATGAATTAAATGATAGCGGCGGTAATAACCACAAAGATCGTTTATTAATGTCACACCGTTTTGCTAACGGTTTTGGTTTATCGCTGGAAGGCAAATGGAAAGGTTCGCAAAATAAAGATAAGGCGTACCACGAAACGGTAAGTAATGGTACTGAAGTGGTGGCCAGCTATGTCTATAAAATTAACCCCACCTTCCAGATCGAGCCGGGCTTTTCACTCGACAGTAGCTCCACGGCGAACAACTATCGCCCGTACCTGCGCGGCAAAGTGAACTTTAGCAATGACGTTGGCGCAACGCTGCGCTACCGCCCGTACTTCAAACGTAACTCCAACAACATCGGCACGGCAAAAGACACCAGCGAAAACGGCTATAACCTCACTGCCGCCGTATCGTGGAAAATTTTCGGTGATTACCAACTCGATTACGAACTGGATTACAAACACGCCACATCCGCTGGCGTGCTGATTGCAGATAATGAAAACTACGACTGGACGCACGATCTCAAACTGACATATAAACTTGATAAAAACTGGTCTCCGTATATTGCCGTGGGCAACGTTTCAGGCAGCAAATATACCGATGAGCGTCAGACCCGTTATCGTGTCGGTGTGAAATATAATTTCTAATAAATAATTGCAGGGTAGCAAATATAAATAAGGGTTTCGGCAGAAATCCTTATTTTTATCTAAGAGGCGAATAATGAAACTGTCAAAAATAGCACTGGCGGTCAGTCTTCTCGGTATCTTCTCCTGCACGGCATTTGCGCAGGAGAGCGCACGTCTAAGCAGCGTAAAAGCGTTTGCCGACACAGTCATCGATAAAGCCGGCGACAAATACCACAGCAACGTGCCGCTGCTGGCGGATGGTGTTGATCCGCGCACCGGTAAGCAGATGGAGTGGGTCTTTCCGGACGGAAAAACGGCGGTGCTGTCGAACTTCTCCGCACAGCAGAATCTGATGCGCGTGCTGGTTGGCCTGAGCAACCTGACGGGAGATGCGAAATATAAAAAGCGGGCGGAAGATAATGTCCGTTACTACTTCCAGCACTACCAGGACAAAAGCGGGTTGCTGATATGGGGCGGGCATCGTTTTATCGATCTGAAAACGCTTGAACCACAAGGCCCAAGCGAAAAAGAGATGGTCCATGAACTGAAAAATGCGTATCCCTGGTACGACCTGATGTTTGCCGTGGATAAACCGGCAACCGCCCGCTTTATCCGCGCGTTCTGGAACGCCCATGTGTACGACTGGAAAATCCTTGAAACCAGCCGCCACGGCGAATACGGCAAAGAGATGGGCAAACTGTGGGCCAGCCACTTTGAACAGCAACCGCCGTTCTTCGCCACCAAAGGGCTGAGCTTTCTTAACGCTGGCAACGACTTAATTTATTCTGCTTCACTGTTGTATCAATACGATGGTGAAAAAGGCGCGCTCACCTGGGCGAAGCGGTTGGCGGAGCAGTATGTATTGCCACGCGATAAAAAGACCGGGCTGGGCGTTTATCAGTTTACGCAAGCGCTGAAACGCGCCGAAACCACCGACGACACGGATACCAACTCGAAGTATGGCGATCGCGCCCAGCGTCAGTTTGGCCCGGAATTTGGCCCCGACGCGCTGGAAGGCAATATGATGCTGAAAGGCCGCACCAGCACGCTTTACTCCGAAAACGCCCTGATGCAATTAGCGCTGGCAAAATCGCTGGGCGCGAATGGCAACGACATTAAAAAATGGACGCTTGATGGCCTGAAAGCCTTTGCGCATTACGCCTATGATGAGAAAACCAACACCTTCCGCCCGATGCTGGCAAACGGCACCGACTTGTCGAACTACACGCTGCCGCGCGACGGTTATTACGGCAAGAAAGGCACCGTGTTAAAGCCTTATCCGGCGGGGAATGAATTCCTGCTCTCTTATGCCCGCGCCTGGACACTGGCACCGGACGCAGAGATGTGGAAAGTGGCGCGCGGCATTGCCAAAGGCCAGGGGCTGGGTGATATCGGTGAGCCGGGCGGCAAAAACAACAAGCTGGATCTGAACACCAAAAACAGCGAGCCGTATGCCATTTTTGCGCTGATCGATCTCTGGCAATCTACCGGCGATAAAGGGTACCTGACGCTTGCCGATAAAGTAGCTGACAATATTCTGGCGACGAAACGGCTGAATAACTTTTTCATCGATGATCCCCAATATATTTATGCCAATGTCGACAATATCGCGCCTTATGCGTTGTTGGCGCTGGAAGCGGCCATGCGCGGTAAACTCGATGCGGTTGCGCCATTTATCAATGGCGCAGGCTTTACCGAAGGCGCATATCTACTGGCCGATGGCACCGTGCGCTACTCCACCCGCGATGATGAGTTGTTCATGCTAAAACCGGGTGAGCAGTTGAAACCTAACGGTAAAAAGTAAGCTCCTCACCTCTCACGGCGCGCCCGTGGGAGGTTTTCCTGCGCCTTGTTTTGCCCTTAGCCAACGCCTGGAAAATCTGGCGCGTGGTCGATATCAGCGATAATTTCGAACAAAAGTGTATTAATCACCGCAAAGCCGGATATATCAATCCGGCCTTTCTCTTGCGTATTATTAGCACGCAATTTTATTTAACGCAGATAAAATAAGATAGCGACCTTATTATCCGGCCACTAAGAAATAATTATCAAATTGAATTTAATAAGACTTAATTCAAATTAAATATTGGTAGTCGATAGAAATAACCTTTTCAAGTAATTGCTGAAAAATAATAGACGACTATTATGAATTCAGATAGCTTATGTGATCGAAGTTCAGGAATAATATCTTGCACTCTGATTAATTATATTTAAGTTGATTGATATCAACATCCATAAAATAGAACATCTTTTCAAAAAGTTAAAAGACCGTTTTATTAACGCCAATCGCGTTCTGGTCAGAATGTCATGGAGGGTGAAATAGCCAGAGAGCTGGGCCAATGCCAACCTGAGGGTAATTTCTATTACCGGGGAAACAACATGAAAATACTTCGCGACATAACTATCCGCAAAATGCTGATCATCATTTTATCGCTTTTCAGCATTATTTGGGGACTGGCAACCGTTCTGACATTTCACAATTTTTCAACCATTGACCAATTACTGACGCAAAACGCCGGGCAAAAAAATGTCTACGCCTTGTTGGTGAAAGGAAACGATCAATATTTCCGCACCGTAACCCGTATGCTGCGCGCCATGGATTACCAGCAAACCGGTGATGACGAAAATGCGAATAAAACCTTCGCCTCCGCTGAAAAAGCACTGGCCATTACCCAGGATATGCTGGCGAAGTTTCGCGCCAGCCAGCACCCAGGTGTCGATAGCGAAGTGGTTGCCGCCATGATCCGCGACTGGGACGCGCTGCTCAACAACGGCATTGTGCCAATGCTGAATGCCGCCAAAAATAAACAACCGGATACCTTTCGCGACTTATTTCGTAAAACCTATCCCCCGCTGAGCGTGCAGTTTGGCACAACGGCGGAAAAATACACGCAAGCGATCCAGTCCAACGATTTACTGGATCAAACTCAGGAACAGGTGATTTTTAATAAATACGTGCTCGCCGCCGCCTTAATTGCCGGTATCTTCACGCTGTTTCTCACCGACCGCTACCTGGTGAATTTCCTCGTCAAACCGCTGCGCATGATCCAGACACATATGGAAACCATGGCCGCCGGTAAACTGAATCACGAATTGCACGAATTTGGTCGTAACTGTGCGGGCCAGTTGATTCCTTTCATCCGCACCATGCAGGAGAGTCTGAGAAACACGGTGGAAACTATCCAGGAGAGTTCGACCAGCATTTACCGCAGTACGAATGAGATCAGAGAAGGCAACGAAGAGCTTTCCGGGCGTACCGATCAGCAAGCCGCCGCGCTGCAACAGACCGCCGCCAGCATGGAAGAGCTTACCTCAACCGTGCGTAACAACGCGGAGAACGTGCGTGAAGCCCGTAAACTGACGGAAAACGCGCAGCACACCGCACAAAAAGGCGGCGAAATTACCGCGACCGTGGTGAAAACCATGCACGGAATTTCCGAAAGCTCGCAGAAAATTGCTGACATTACTAACGTTATCAACAGCATTTCGTTCCAGACCAACCTGCTGGCGCTGAACGCGGCGGTTGAAGCGGCGCGCGCCGGGGAGCAAGGCCGTGGATTTGCCGTGGTCGCCAGTGAAGTACGAGCGCTGGCAAGCCGCAGTGCGCAGGCGGCAAAAGAGATCGAAACGCTGATCCATGAATCCGTCTCCCGCGTAAAAACGGGAGCCGAACAGGTTCAGGAAGCCGGTGGCGCCATGTCGGTGATTATCAACTCCATTGAGCATGTGAATAAATTAATGACGGAGATTTCCGTCGCCTCCGATGAACAAAGCCGTGGTATTGACCAGATTGGCCAGGCAATGACCGAAATGGACGGCGTAACACAACAAAACGCCGTGCTGGTGCAGGAAGCGAAAGCTAACGCCGTCTCGCTGGAAAAAGAGGCTGAGCGGCTGAATAAAACCATCGCCATGTTTGATTCTGGCGTGAAGGAGAACCGCCGTGGCGCGCAGCCAGGCAGAAGCACGTTACGCCAGTCGCCGCAGTTGGCGCTGGCTTCCTCATCAACAGGTGAGAGCCGCGATAACTGGCAATCTTTCTAAGTAAATTTCTGCCCTTTCACCAGGCCCGAGGCTTCACGTTTCGGGCTTTTTTTATTTGTATTACAAACAGCTAATGCATTTATCACGCTGTGATTTTGATAAATGGCGGAAATATATCTGTGTGCTAAATTTCTCTGTAGACCAATCGGGGAGGGATAACGCATGAAGTTCAATGATGAGCACACGGGACTCATTGGATTAGCCATTGGCGCAGCGGTGATCGGACTTGTTTCAGAACGCAAAGCCATTAACCGTGACAGCATCGTGCAGGAGATTGAACGGCAGGGCAGAAACCGAGGCGATGGCGTAGAAGAAGAGGTATTCTTCGAAGCGGCAGAGTTGGTGCGAAAAGGCGTTTAGCGGGTCAATCGCGGTGGGCCTGGCGAAACGACAAGCTCACCGATTCATGCGTTATTTAACCGTTCCTTTCACACCGTGCGGTTCGGCGCGGCGATACTGCGGCGCGATATGTACCGCACCGTGCAAGGCGGCGGCGGCATGCCACGGCCAGCGTGGATCGTAGAGCGCACCTCTTGCCAGCGCGATAAGATCGGCCTCCCCTTGCTGCAAAATTTCTTCTGCATGCTGTGGCTCGGTAATCAGCCCCACGGCGATAACCGGCATATTGGTCTGCTGGCGCAACGCTTTGGCAAACGGCACCTGATAACCCGCCGTCACCTTAATACTTTGCAACGGTGAAAGCCCACCGCTGGAGACGTGAACATATGCGCCGCCCTGGGCTTCAATTTTTTTCGTCAGTACTACCGATTGCTCCAGATCCCATCCGCCTTCTACCCAGTCAGTCGCCGAAATGCGAATGCCTACGGCAACGGAAGCCGGTACCGCTTCACGCACGGCGCTAAACACCTCTTGCGTGAAACGCAGGCGATTTTCAAGGCTACCGCCATACTCGTCGCTGCGCTGGTTGGAGAGCGGCGAGAGGAACTGATGCAGCAAATAACCGTGCGCCGCGTGGATTTCAATCACCTCAATACCCAGCGCCACCGCACGCATGGCGCTGTCGACAAACGCCTGTTTAACCCGCGCCAAATCTTGTTTTGTCATTTCAAGCGGCGGACGTTCAGCCGGATCGTGCGCCAGCGCGGAGGCCGAGATCGTTTGCCAGCCACCCTCTTGCGGCGAAAGCTGTTTCCCGCCAAGCCAGGGCGCACTGACCGATGCTTTACGGCCTGCATGCCCAAGCTGGATGCCGATTTTCACCGGCGAGTACTGGCGAATATCGTCCAGCACCACGCGCAGCGCCTGCTCGGTTTCGTCATCCCACAGGCCGAGATCCTGCGGTGAAATTCGCCCTTGTGGCTCAACGGCAGTGGCTTCGATAATCAGCAGCCCCGCCCCGGAGAGCGCCAGGTTACCTAAATGAATGCGATGCCAGGCGGTCGCTTTCCCTTCTTCGGCGGAGTACTGGCACATCGGGGCGATAACGATGCGGTTATCCAGCACAACGTCGCCAATATTAACTTCTGTGAATAACTGACTCATCTCTCATCCTTTTCCGGTTTCGCAAAGGGCACTCCCGGACGGCAACAGTGTGAATGGTTTGCATGACTTTCAGCCAAATTTCCGGGCTTGTCTTTGGCGGCACGTGCCCTTTTCACGGCATTTACCTTTGATAACATAATGAAATGACTGACGAATTATAGCTGCGTGACGCCGCGTGCTGCGGCCTCATCCCGCCATCTCAACAACAAAGCATAGTCCTGTCGCGTGGTCACGCTAAAACCACCAATCAATGTCGCGGCACAGGTTTCGCGAAAACGCGCGTCGCTGACCAGTTGCTGCAACGCCTCTCTTATTGATGCGAGCGTGGCGGCGCTGCTCCGTTGCGACGTGATCAACGGCAGCCCCGGTGCTAACGGGCTTTGCGCTATCACACGCAGCCCGCGCAACAGGGAAGGTTCGTGGCGCTGTAATAAGGCGAACGTCACGCAGTCGATGGCGGCGATATCCGCCGTACGGTTGTGCAGCGCCACCAGCGATCGCCGGTGGCTGCCGCTGAAATGGGGAGCATCAGCGAAAAATGGCCCATCGCCCGCAAGCTGCGAAACCATGTAACGCAGCACGTTATAACCTGATTGCGAATCGACGGAATTACACACCGCGCGACGACCGCGAAAATCCGCAAGCGAAGTAGCGCGTTCCTCATCACGCGCCACCAGCAGGCTGCGATAGCGAAAACCTTCACAGCCCGGCGCAAGGTAGTGGAAGCAGCCAACCAGTTGCACATCCGGTAGTTGCGTTACCAGCGGGTAGCCGCAGGTCTGGCTGAGCAGCAAATCGTCACGCCGCCAGTGGGCAAGCAGGTCGCTTTGCGGCCAAATCTGCTGCGCCGGAAGCCCGCGCTCCGCCAGAAGTTCGCATAATGCCTGGCCCAGCGCGGCTGTTTCTGGCGGCGCAACGTTATACATCGGCAGGGCAATGTTATTCACTGCGTACTTTGCTTGCGGGGTGTGCATTGACCTCTACCGGGGTAAAGAAAAACTGCCGTAACCATTCACTATAGCCGCGCACCAGAAACCCGCTATTGCGTTGCTGATACGCCGCTTTGTCGCGCAGGTAAACCGTTCGCAATCCGTACCACGGCACAGCGGGCAGATCGTGATGCACGGAATGGTAGTTGAGGTTAAGAAACAGCAGACGCCACGGCCACGCGGCTTCGTTGATCACCGAACGCGCTAGCGGATCGTCTGCTGCGCGGTGTTCGAGAAAAGAGCGCACTTTGGTGATAGCCAGCGCCGGGTAGCTGACCACCAGCACAAACCAGATAACGGAAAATTCACAATGGCTTATCCAGGCAAAAGTCGCGACCAACAGCGCACCGTGTACCAGCCACATCAGTATTGCTTTGCCTTGCCGCACGCGAAATGCAACCACCATTCCCGCCAGCAAATGCGCAATATCCAGCGCCGGAGCCAGCAATAAACGGCCAGCAAAGGTATTACGCAACTGAATCAGTTTTCGCTGCCAGCGCGTCAGACGATGCCAGTGTTGGGTGGAAAAATAGTAGGATTCCGGATCATCTTCCGGCAGCGTGAGTAAATGCGTGCGGTGGTGAGCCAGGTGCGAATCGCGATAAATGCCGTACGGATACCACACCGCCAGCGGCATTAACCCCAGCAGTTGGTTAAACCAGGCCCAGCGCGTGGGGTGTCCGTGGATCAGCTCATGCTGTACCGATAAATACCAGGTGGTGAAGAGGATAAGAAGCATGGTTGCCGGCAACAGACCGAGCATTTTCCAGTGCGCAAGCGTGCCGAACCAACCGCCATACGCCGTAACAATCACCAGCCAGGTAGGCAGCTCGCTCCGCCACAGCCAGCTGCGCGATAACCGCCGGACAGCGGCTCGCTGTTGTTCATCTAAATAGACCGCGCTGCTTTTCGCCATTCACGTGTGACTCCCCGCATTCTCATATCGCCACGATGTGAGAGAACGCCGGAAATAACAAAGTATTTAAATGGCTTAGCTATTGCTGAAAATCGCTTAATGCGGCGGCAACTCAGGCTACTTTGCCGCGCGGATCATCAACGTGTTGCAGGGCAACATCGTAGCGAACACCCTGGCGGTTAAGGATGCGTACATTTTTAACTACCGTCGCCAGGGCCTGCAGAAAGGTTGTCGCGTTTTCATGGCGCTGGTAGGCGGCTTCATCTTTCCAGCCTTCCACCAGGTGAAAGGCGTTGGCATCGGTCAAATCCTGCGCGAAAGCATAATAGATACAGCCCGGCAGTTTGCGCGCCGCCGCCATTTCCGGCACCACGGCATCAATAAAGGTTTTCCTGTCCTCAGGATGGACGCGATAGTAAGCGCTAACAACGATACCTGTAGCAGGCAGTTTGTTATGGTCGGCGCTGGAAAAACGCAGGTTTGCAGGTGTGTTCATAATGATTCCTCAATGGGCAGTGAATGATGCAGCTTACCGACCATTACGGCGTGTTGATAAATACCCAAAGGCTGGCAAGACGACCGTCGCGCACGGTGAAAATATCCTCACCGCGTATCAAGTTCGGGTTCTCCTGTGGACCATAACCCCAGGTGACACGCCCTAAACCGTGGTTCCATGTCACCGGAACGGGGGTGAAGGAAAACCCCGGATGCTCACCTTGTACGCGAGCAATCAGTGCCGCGACGTTCTGAAAGCCAGTGGCTACATCGGCGTAATCCGCAACGAAAAAATCGTCAGTATAGACATCGGAAAATGTGGCGACCTGTTGTTCAGGGTGTGCGCCATTCCAGATAACAAAATGTTTGTCGATCAGTTGCTGAGCGACCAAAAGCGCGGACGTGTTCATGTTCTGCTCCTGCGTTGCGGGCTAGCGCAGCGACGGCCAGCCCGGCGTGGTGAATTAGATTTGCGCCATGCCGCCATCGACGAACAGCTCAGCACCATTGATAAAGCTGGAAGCGTCCGAAGCGAGAAACGCCACGACTTTGCCAATCTCTTGCGGTTCACCCAAACGGCCCAGCGGAACCTGGGCTGCCAGCGCGTCGAACAAGCCCTGGCGATGCTCATCCGGCACCAGTTCACCTAAACCCGGCGTGCGGATTGGGCCTGGGCTAACCACGTTAACGCGGATACCGCGCCCTTGCAGATCGAGCGCCCATGAACGGGCAAAGTTACGCACCGCCGCTTTACTGGCGCTGTAAACGCTGAAACTGGCGGTTCCTTTCACCGATGTCGTCGAGCCGGTGAGAATGATTGAAGCGTTGTTCACCAGCAGCGGAAGCGCTTTTTGCACGGTAAACAGCACGCCGCGCACGTTGGTGGCGAAAATGCGGTCGAAATGCTCTTCGGTAATCGCCCCCAGCGGCATCATGTCGCCGCCACCGGCGTTGGCAAACAGGATGTCGAGCCGCCCGGCGCTTTTCGCAATCTGGGCAAAGACGGCATCGAGATCCGCCATCACCGAGGCATCGGCGCGAATGCCCGTGGCGCTGGAACCAATACGTTCAACCGCCGCGTCCAGTTCTGCCTGGCGACGACCGGTAATAAAGACGCGCGCCCCCTGCTCTGCCAGCTCTTGTGCGGTTGCCAGACCAATGCCGCTTGTCCCGCCAGTCACCAGTGCGATTTTGCCATTCAGTTGTGTGCTCATGTTGTATTCCTCGGTTCAGTTAAGGGATGTGCCTGCGGCAAACTCGCTTGCCGTCTCAGGTATGGCGCTACTCTACCTTTCACGTTTTTATTGAAAAATACCGAAAAATGAAAATGACTATTCACCAATGTGTATAATCAACATCACAGCAATGGAGGAACTGGCATGGATCAATTACTGGCAATACGCGCTTTCGCCCGCGTGGTCGAAGCGGGGAACTTTACCCGGGCGGCGGATTCGCTGGAGATGCCCAACGCGACATTGAGCAAGCTGGTGCAGGAACTGGAAGCGCACCTGGGTGTGCGGTTATTGCAGCGCACCACCCGCCGCGTGACGGTTACGCCGGAAGGGCGCGACTATTATGAAAAAACGACCCGTATTCTGCGCGATCTCGAAGATGTCGACGGTTCGTTCAATGCCGCACGCGGCACGCCAGGCGGGCAGCTTCGCGTCGATATTGGCGGCTCCACGGCGAAAGATGTGTTGATCCCCGCCCTGCCGGATTTTCTGGCGCGTTATCCGGATATTCGCCTCGATTTAGGCGTTGCCGACCGCGCGGTGGATTTGATTAGCGACAATGTGGATTGCGTGATCCGTGGCGGGCCGCTGGACAGCTCCTCGCTGATTGCCCGCCGTATTGGTTCTGCCACGCTTATCACCTGCGCAACACCGGAATATTTGAAAACATTCGGTACGCCGGCCTACCCGGAGGAGCTTAAAAACGGCCACCGGCTGGTCAGCTACCTCTCGCCACAAACCGGCCGGGCGTTTCCGTTGCGCTTTGAGCGCGATGGCGAGAAAACCGAAATTAAAGTGGCGCACCGGATTGGTATTAATGAGAGCAATGCGCATCTCGCTGCCGGGATGGCGGGGCTGGGGATTATCCAGACCTTCAGCTATTCACTCGGTGCGGCGCTACAAGCGGGCACGCTGGTGGAGATCCTGCGCCCGTGGCGGCCAGAGCCGTATCCTTTTCATGTGGTGTATCCACAAAACCGCCACGTTACGCATCGTCTGCGCGTGTTCATTGACTGGCTGCTGGAGATATTTCCCCAGCGGGTGGGAAAATAACCGCGAAATAAGCCTGAACAGATAAATGGCATAGCGTAAACATCGTGGAAACAATATGAACGCAATGGGGATTTACGGTGATTTTGCATGTACGTCATTTATATTTCATGGCGTAAATGCCAGACAAAAACAATCCCAACCTATTGATTATAAATAAAAAACAATTTTATCCAGATGTGAATCATTCTCAACTTGATAACAGATCCCGTTTCCACTACCGTCAGCCCGACATGATTATATTGCAGAGGCTCTGCTAATCCCGTCATGTAAATAACCTCTCTCGCGTTCACTCTTTTTACTGGCGTAAATAATAGCCGTGGCTGCACGCGGCCTCGCTACGCCTGAAAAATGAGGAGCGAGCAAAAAAAGAAAACAGGGAAAATGGCATGAAACACACTTCGCATTACCCGCTGACCATGCTGGTTCACGTGGCGCTGTGGGGGCTGACGCTTCCGGCGTATGCCGCACAGACCAGCACGACATCTGACAATGCGCCACAGGACACCGCCGCCGCGCAAAATGAAGACACGCTGGTGGTCACTGCGGCGAAACAGACGTTGCAGGCCTCGGGGGTTTCCACTATCACCGCCGGGGAGATCCGCAAGCACCCACCAGCACGCGATGTCTCGGAACTGATCCGCACACAGCCAGGCGTTAACCTGACCGGCAACTCCACCAGCGGCCAACGCGGTAATAACCGGCAGATCGATATTCGCGGCATGGGCCCCGAAAACACCCTGATACTGGTGGATGGCAAACCGGTGACCAGCCGCAATTCCGTGCGTTATGGCTGGCGTGGCGATCGCGATAGCCGTGGTGACAGCAGTTGGGTACCGGCAGAGATGATCGATCATATTGATGTGATTCGCGGCCCGGCAGCGGCGCGCTATGGCAATGGCGCGATGGGCGGTGTGGTCAACATCGTGACTAAACCCACTTCTGATGCGTGGCACGGCTCATGGAATACCTATCTGAACGCGCCGCAACACCGCAAAGAGGGGTCAACCAAACGCACCAATTTCAGCCTTAACGGCCCCCTTTCGGATACGGTCAGTTTTAACCTGTGGGGCAACCTGAGCAAAACCCAGGCTGACGCGCAGGATATCAACGCCGGCCACGAAGCCGCGCGCACGGGTACGTATGCCGGATCGTACCCGGCCGGTCGCGAAGGGGTCGTCAATAAAGATATACACGGCAAAGTGCGCTGGGAATTCGCGCCAATGCAGGCGCTGGAATTTGAATCCGGCTATAGCCGCCAGGGCAATCTCTACGCGGGCGATACGCAAAACACCAACACCAGCACGTTGGTAAAAAGCAAATATGGTGAAGAGACCAATCGCCTTTATCGCCAGACCTATGCGCTGACATGGACCGGCGGCTGGGACAACGGCGTCACGACCAACACTTATGCGCAGTATGAACATACGCGTAATTCACGGATGAGCGAGGGACTGGCGGGCGGCACAGAGGGCATTTTCTCCAGCGATAAATTTGCCGATATTGATCTCGCTGATGTGTTGCTGCACAGCGAGGTGAATATTCCATTTACCCTGGCGGTGGAGCAAAACCTGACGCTGGGAACCGAGTGGAACCAGCAGCGAATGAAAGATGGTGTCTCCACCACCCAGTCGCTCTCCTATGGTTCAATAGACGGCATCAGCAGCACCGACCGCAGCCCGTATAGCAGCGCGGAGATTTTCTCACTATTTGCCGAAGACAATCTGGCACTGACCGAAAGCACGATGTTGACGCCAGCGCTGCGCTTCGATCATCACAGTATTGTGGGTAATAACTGGAGCCCATCGCTGAACCTGTCGCAAGTGCTTGCCGAAGACTGGACGCTGAAACTGGGGATCGCCCGCGCCTATAAAGCGCCGAATCTCTATCAGCTCAACCCGAACTACATCCTCTACAGCAACGGCCAGGGGTGTTACGCCAGTAGCGCCGCCTGTTACCTGATGGGGAACAGCGACCTGAAAGCAGAAACCAGCGTCAACAAAGAGATTGGCATCGAATATAAGCACAACGGCTTCCAGAGCGGTATCACGTACTTTCGCAACGATTACCGCAACAAGATTGAATCCGGCTATTCTGCTGTCGGCACCGCCAGCAATGGCACGACGAATATTTACCAGTGGCAGAACGTGCCGAAGGCACTGGTGGAGGGGCTGGAAGGGACGCTGAATATGCCAGTTAGCGAAACGATTAACTGGACCAATAATATGACGTGGATGCTGCAAAGTAAGAACAAAACGACCGGCGACCGGTTGTCGGTTATCCCGCAGTTTACGCTGAATTCCGCTCTGGAGTGGCAGGTGCGCGAGGATCTCTCGCTGCAAGGCACCTTTACCTGGTATGGTCGTCAGAAGCCGAAACGCTTTAACTATAAAGGTGAATCCGTCTCTGGCAGCGAGTTGAACGAAGTGAGCCCTTACAGCGTTGTCGGTCTGAGTTCAACCTGGACGGTGAATAAAAACCTGAGCCTGACCAGCGGCGTGGATAACCTCTTCGATAACCGTCACTACCGCGCTGGCAATGCGCAAACCACGGGTAACTCGACTACCGGCGCCTGGTTATATGGCGCGGGAGCGCAAACGTATAACGAGTCCGGGCGAACATTCTATGTCAGTGTGAATACGCACTTCTGATATCTGACATATACATAAAGCCTGGTGGCGATGTGTTTACCAGGCTGATGCCATGCCGCAACCCATCGGTGGCGGCTTCTCTTTTTTTAATGCTTGCGCGTTATATCTTCTGACAAAATCTCCATGACTTGCGCATATTGCTTTCACCTTCAGGGGCTACGATTAGCGCCGTTGACGTTGATGGAAATGAATTCCGCCAGTGCTCAACAGTGGTGCAATGCCACTCTTCGTTAAGTCGTACCTCTCCCCCCTTCCATTTCCCAACCGCCTGCGCGCGGTGGAGGGGGGACTCCACTGTTTCAGGCGTCGCGAAGGTGTTATCGCTATCATTCATCGCTATGCTATGCATGAAGGTCTTTTTACTCGTTCAACTCCACCCGTGAATTAAAATCCTGTCGCTGAATACAGCGCCACGCTATTTAACCGACTGCCGCATCGTTTATTCCCGGTGTCTTTATTTCCGCAAACAAACTACGGTCATATGCTTTTGGGGTGCGAAGCACACAAGATGCATAAGCTCCTGGGCGTGACCCGAGCTTTTTCACCATCAACTAAATAGCCGCATTAGATTTATCTGCAAGTGGCGAAACAGGTTTCACAACCCTTAAAAATTGCGCAGTGAAAATGGCTTCTCTGCTGCGCCGATATCCATTCTTCCTCCATCCTTTCATCATAATTAAATGTGATCCTGCCGCTTCATTCGGCTTATGGTGCGCAGATTCTATTTACTTAAGAAACGACTCATAACCAAAGCCAGCAACCGCGCCCTTTGCTCTCTCTTTTAGACGAAATGTCATGTTGAAAAAATGCAAAATTATCGCTGGTTACGTGTCTTCTCCTTTTAGGCTTCACGCCATATGCGCATATAAAATCAACACCATTCATTCTGCCGGGCAACAGCGTGCCGACGCGCTGCTTCCTGAGTTTATAAAAACCAGAGCAGAAGCCATAGCCGCCAATATGGTACGAATCCGCATTATTGTTAACCAAACGGTTAGTAAGAAAATAGCGCGAAACCAGTGGCAATTACGCGCTCCGGCTTCGGGGTGGAAAGTTAGCGCCGCCCGGGAATACTCACAACAAAAACGGCAAGCGAACAGTGAAACGTTGCCCAATGATTATCGCAACCACGGTTATGCACCTTTTGTCATTAATTCCGTTCAGGTTAGTCTGATGCCGGATAAACAGCAGTTAAATATCGCCAAACGTGAGCGCTACCAGACGACTAACACGGTTATCAACAGCGTACTGACTCACTACCGCCAGTACGAAAGTAAAACCCATAGCAGCGCAGCTAACGCTCGCGTGGAAATGAATATCAGAACATTGTCCGGTAAATATGGCGACGCCTGGCGGCAGGAAAATACACAACGGGAAAGTGCGGTGTCACAAAATGCATGCCGCGATCGCACCGGCTATTTTGAACCCGCGGAGAACCCAATATCCCAGGCTCTGGTTGTAAGGTTCAGTTTTACACCGCCCCAAAACGCAACAGCAGGCCGCTTTAGCCTATTCGTTATTACACAGTTATCGCGCTGCAATTCATGTCGGCGCGCCTTTTCTCGCAGGCTGAATCCTTTAAAAAATAGGGTCGCGTTAAGGCCAGGCAGTTTCAGTTTAATATCAGAAAAACCCGCTAACAGGATAAAACCCGCCTCCCATCATTTATGCGACACCCTGTGTGCGCCGCAACGCGCGATATCCAGCAACGCAATTATTACTGTATGTAATTAAAAGATGAGTATGAAAAAGAAACCACAACTGACGGTCAACAAGGTGGATTTTTATGACTTTCGATATGAACTGGAGCGTGCCGTGCTTGCCACCAATCGAGAATATTCTCAACAATGCCTGACGCGGGCAAAATTCCTTAGCTACTTATTGTGTAGGAACCTGAGCCATCAATATGTGGTCATGTTTAATGAAACATTTAGCAGTGCTGAAATTGCCGCTTGCGCTAACGCAAATCAAAAAGAAAAAACGCGCCAGTTCAGAGATAACTTTTACCGTTTGAAACAGGCGCTATACCTGTAATGACTCTTTGTTAAGAAAAATCTGCCTCTGGCAAGCGAAAGTCAATGCAAAGATATAGGTTATTTCATGATGAACAAGCGGCATTTACTAACGATTCCGATAAAAATAACCCTTAAATTTTGTGGCTTTTTTAATGCCGCATTGTTACTAAATTACCCTTAGCGAGATACCTACAAAGTCATAGGGTTGCAAAATCACATATATATTTGCTAAAACCTATAATTCCATATTGATTTTTATGTCGTTATCACTAAAAATTAATTCCGATAGATTATTCATTTTTCCGCACACGGAGTGACGCTATGTCAGAAGCACTTAAATCACTTAATAACATTCGCACCCTGCGAGTTCAGGCCCGTGAGCTTACCCTTGAAGCTCTTGAAGAGATGCTTGAAAAACTGTCAGTTGTTGTTGAAGAACGTCGTGAAGAAGAATCTTCTCTACGTAAAGAACAAGAAGAGAAAGAAGCCAAGCTGGCTGCGTTTCGTCAAAAACTGCTGGATGAAGGTATCGATCCAACCGAACTTTTATCCTCGCTGAAAGGACAAACGACGAAATCAAAATCTGTTCGTGCACCGCGCCCTGCCAAATATAAGTATATTGATGAAGACGGCACGGAAAAAAGCTGGACCGGCCAGGGCCGCACACCGAAAGTGATTGCCAAAGCACTGGAAGACGGTAAAAAACTGGAAGATTTTGCCATCTAAAAATAAAGGGTTTGTCTTTATCCCACCCTGCATTTTTATCGCTTTCTAACGCAACATCTGCATGCGTTATTGTTCCCCGCCACCTCGGCGGGGATTCTGTTTTTGTTGTTCAAAAGACCACTTCAGCCTGCACACCAAAACTTATTTGATAATCCTTACCGTCGTTAAAGGTCTGGCTATCGATCTCATGTTCTAACGCTTTCAGGTAAGTACTATAGAGACGAAGTTCCGGTCGGGAATTAAGAATGCTGGTATCCACTTTATACACCTGCGCCAGCGTCACCTTATAACCAGATTCATCCAATGTGGAATTATTGACGCGATTTTTCTGCGTGAAATACCCCAATTCCAGCGCCGTCTGCATGTTTTGATTCCAGATCCATGACGGACGAATAACCGCACGCGCGGTGGTAAAGTCCGTATGCGCGCCGGTATATGTCGAGTAAAGATCGTGGCCGCGACCATACACCAGCGCGTGTGCCATGATTATCTTCTCACCCAGATAGAACTCCCCCTGATCCACTAACCGCCAGCCAATACCGCCGCTGTGAATACCGTAGTAAGAACTGTTGTAATCAAAATCCGGATTGGCGCTGGAAATATTCATAAACTGGCTGGCAAGGGAGTTATTCGCCACTTGCAGCGTCAATTCATTTGAGCCTTTCAGAATGGGATTACGCAAAATCGCCTGTCCAAGCCAGGAGGATTTCACCTGATAATAGTCATTATCCGCCTGCGCTTTTTTCTGCTCATCCGTCTGGTTAGCAAATGCATATTTCGCCCCCAGCTCCAGCGTCATATTTTCGCTGACAGGAAGATTCTTGTAGCGAACTTCCGCGATATTGACGTTAACCTGCGTGGTATCGCTACAGCTGGAAGAACCTGCCGCACACACCGTACTGTAGTTATCAATATCATTACGCGTTATTGCCATACTGAGTGCGCCAACCGGCAGCTTCCAGTTTTCTATCCCTACGCCTGCACCAGAAAGTGTGCGATTGCTTTTCCAGTCCAGTAGCTGAATTTCATACTGTGGCAGCGTATGTTTCCCCACCCAGACCGACGCCTCTGGCGCAAAAGGAAGTAGCCCGTTGCCTTCCACATAGAGTTTACTCAGTTTGCCCATACCGCCGCCGGACATCCCTTTTTCAAAGGATTCATTGCTCTGGGTTAACCCGAGATCGCCCTCAAATTGCACATTCGCCCAAATAGATTTGTCGCCATCGCGCCATGCTCGTTTCTTTAATGACAAATTATACCAACCGTCATATTCGTTACCAAAACGCCCAAGCGATCCCACTGCCCAGGATTTTGGTCCGCCATTGGTGGTGGTCGCCCAACCCGAGCGGAAATAACCGGAATATTTAAAGCCGGTATCATCCTGCACATACTGGCTTATTTTTTTCAGTGTCCCTGCCGACAGCTCCGGCTCCATTTTATCCTGCGCGGCCGTAGCCTGAACCGTCGTACCAGATTGCGCCGCAGGCACGGCTGACGAGACAACATTGCGTTGCTGCGCGTGCTCTTTTTCTTCATAGGCTTGCAGTTTCTGCTGCGTAACGCGCAACTGCGCTTCCAGCGCCGCCATGCGTTGTTCAAGCGTTAGCGGCTGTGCCGTTGCCCCGCTGCTTGCGCCGTAACAGGATAATAACGCCACGGCAATACACGTCTTTTTAGAAATTATATTATTCACCTTCATGAGTTCCCCTCGGTATTACCCCCAGAAAACAAAAAGACCCGCAACCGGCGGAAAATGCTCCGTCAGTTGCAGGTCTCGCCTGAATAAAATCAGTAACGTCCTGTGGGGTAGATCAATTAACGCATAAACACGTTTTTAATAGGTTGCGGCGACAACCGCCCCCGCCGCAAATAGCTTCCCGCTGACAGCGAGAGTTACACCAATAGCGCCATTACCGGCTCGCCAAAGCGGGAATGGGATTTATCGCTAATGTGTAATTCGCGCCAGGCTTCGCTGTTGGTGATGACCACCGGCATCACCGTGTCATAACCCGCCTGTTTAATTTCATTGAGATCGAAAGTCAGCAGAAGCTGGCCTTTTTTGACTTCATCGCCTTCGTTCACCTGCATATGGAAATATTGCCCATCAAGTTGCACGGTATTAATCCCGACGTGGATCAGTATTTCCGCGCCCGCCGTGGAGCGAATGCCAATGGCATGGCCACTGGCGAAGGTACTGGCAATATGGCCGTCGACCGGGGAATAAACTCGTCCTTCATCAGGAATAATGGCAAAACCCGGCCCGACAACGCCTGTCGAAAAGACCTTATCATTCACTTCAGCCAGCGGGATTAACGCGCCGGAAACCGGTGCGGTAATCTGCTCAGGAGCCAGCGCAGCGGTTTTCGGCATTACCGGTTGATGTGCGGGATGTTTTTTTTCACCCGCAGATGCGTCAGATATCGCTTGTACGGAAGGTTCGTCAAAACCAACGATTAGCGTAAGCACCAGGCTGCCAATAAACGCCACGCCGCAGCCAAGAAGAAAACCGATAAAACCGTCGCCGTAGAAAATCGGCAGCGTCAGCAGCCCCGGCATGCCCATTGAAATCGCTGAGCTTTTGGCATACCCGACCACCGCACCGCCAAAGGCCGCCGCGATCACCGCGCAGATAAACGGTTTTTTCAGTTTCAAGGTGACGCCGTAGACACCCGGCTCGGTAATGCCGAACAACGAAGCGATAAAGGTACTGCCCGCCAGTGCTTTCAGCTTTTTATCTTTCGCCCGCAGCATCACCGCCAGCAACGCACCGGACTGAGCGAAAACCGAGGGGCTGGAGGCGGCTTTAAGAAAGCTGTGTCCCATCACCGAAATGTCGTTGATAAAGACGGTAACAAAGCCCCAGTGCACGCCGAAAATCACCAACACCTGCCAGGCGGCAGCCATTAGCGCGCTGGCAATAATCGGGTTGAAACCGTAAATCGAAACAAATAAAGAGGCGACAACCTCACTGATCGAAATGCCAATCGGCCCGATGGTCATTAACGTCAGCGGCACCATCAACGTCAGCAGGAAAAACGGCGTCAGAATATTGCGCACGCTTTCATGAATATGACGATTGAGAAAGCGCTCTATTATCGACATCAGCCAGACGCTGAAAATAATCGGGATCACCGAACCGGTATATTTCATCATCACCACCGGCAGGCCAAAAAAGCTCACCGGTTGGCCGCCATCAAATAACCCTTGAATGCTGGGGTAAATGAGCGCTCCCGCGATCGACACGGCAACAAAGATATTGGTTTCAAATTTACGTGCGGAGGTGATGGCTAACAGCATCGGCAGAAAATAGAACAGGCTGTCGGATGCGGCATGCAAAATAATATAGGTGCTCTCTTTATTGCTCAGCCACCCGGCGGCCAGCACAATCGCCAGCGCGCCTTTTAGCACACCGGCTGCGGCCATCGCGCCTAATAATGGCGTGAAAATCCCGGCCACCAAATCGATCAAACGCCCTAACAGCGAGGCTGTATTTTGCGTCGGTTCCGCAGGTTGTTTCTTTTTATCATCCTCCAGTAATCCGGAGATGGTACCAAACGCGCGGAACACGTCTGGCACGCGGTTGCCAATCACCACCTGTAACTGGCCTGAACCATTCACCACGGTAATGACGCCGTCCAGCGCGTCGAGTTCGGCCAACCGCACTTTGCTGTTATCGATGATTTTAAAGCGTAAACGCGTCGCACAATGCACCAGCGTCGCAACGTTGCTCTCTCCACCTACCAGCTGCAGAATATTTTCTGCCAGTACTTTGTTATTCATAATGAGACTTCCCGTTTCACAAACGACAGTAATAATCAGGTCACCCTGGTGTTGCCTGCATCCGCTGGCCAGCTGGAAAAAAGCAAAAAAAAACCTGGATAAAATAGTGTGTAAACACACTGCTTTATCCAGGTCTCGCCCAGAATTTCTCTGGTGACGTCCTTAACTAACGCCCTCTTTCTAACAAGCTGCGCAGGCAATTACCACCGCAAATGATCAATTTGTGAAAATCATCACGCAAAAAGCGTTAACCCGGAATTGAACAGGCAGGCAAATACAGAACCCCGGTCACATTTATCAATATTATGCGTTGCCTGCCTGAACGACTCTTTTTATAACCATGCCCACAGGACGTTACACCTCCTTTTGGCGAAACCTGCTTTCCGTTGCTCCACCAGGCAACGGAAAGCAGGTTTTTTTGTTTTTTAAGATAGGGAAAACGCCATGTCACTTCCAAAAACGCTATTAAGCACGTTACTGGCGCCCGGGAACAGTAACTCACTTGATGCTAGCTTTACCGCACCGCAAGACAAAACCGCTACGCCATTCCACATCATTTTGCAGGTGCAGGATGATGGCACGCCGTCACTTTTCGCCTGGCGCCGCGCGATTGTTATCGTGACGCCATAAACGATAAATGCCGGATGGGCGTAAGCCACATCCGGCATAGTTTGCACTCACATTACGGCGCTAACGTTTCCCCATTACTGCTGATCACATCGCGATACCAGAAGAAGCTTTTCTTACGCCGACGCGCCAGCGTGCCATTCCCGGCATCGTCGCGATCCACATAGATAAAGCCATAGCGTTTCGACATCTGCGCGGTTCCGGCGCTGACCAGATCAATCGGCCCCCAACTGGTATACCCCAGCAGTTCCACGCCATCTTCAATCGCCTCTCTGACCTGCACCAAATGCGCCTGCAAATACTGGATGCGGTAATCATCTTCAATCGAGCCATCCGCAGCGGGGACATCCTTCGCCCCCAGCCCGTTCTCCACAATAAACAGCGGCTTCTGGTAACGATCGTGCAGTTCATTGAGCAAAAATCGCAGCCCTTGCGGGTCAATCTGCCAGCCCCACTCGGAGCTTTCAAGATGCGGGTTGGGGATCATGCGCATAATATTGGTGCGCGAGCTTTGATAGAGCTCCGGCTGTGCGGCAGCGCAACCGCTCATGTAATAACTGAACGAGATAAAATCGACCGTCTCTTGCAGATCCTGTTCATCCTGCCCGGTGATATTGAGCGAAATGTTATTTTCGCGGAAAAAGCGGCCAATCCACGCCGGATAAGCACCACGCGCCTGAACATCGCCAAAAAAAAGCCAGTCGCGATTTACCCGCTGCGATTTCAGTACATCTTCCGGTTTGCAGGTGATCGGGTAACGAATGCCACCCAGCAACATGCTGCCGATTTTGGCATCCGGGATGATTTCATGGCAGGCTTTTACCGCGCGGGCGCTCGCCACCAGTTGATGATGAATGGCCTGATAGATCTCCTGCTTGCTTCGCTCACCCGCAAGCCCAACGCCGGTAAACGGTGCATGCAATGCCATGTTGATTTCGTTAAACGTCAGCCAGTATTTCACTTTATCGCGATAGCGGGTAAAGACCGTGCGCGCGTAGCGCTCGAACAGGTCGATTACCTTCCGGCTGCTCCAGCCATCATAGTTTTTCACCAACCCGTAAGGCATTTCGTAGTGTGAAAGCGTGATCAACGGCTGGATGCCATAGCGTGCCATTTCATCAAACAGCCGGTCGTAAAAAGCCAGCCCCTCTTCATTTGGTTCGCTTTCATCGCCATTTGGGTAAATGCGTGTCCAGGCAATCGAGGTGCGCAATACTTTAAAACCCATCTCAGCAAATAACTGAATATCTTCCGGATAACGGTGGTAAAAATCGATGGCCACATCTTTGATACCGATGCTGTTCGCGTCACGTTCAACGACATTACCGTGTATTCCCTGCGGTTGCAGATCGGAGGTGGAAATGCCTTTTCCTCCCTCGTTCCATGCGCCTTCGACCTGGTTTGCGGCGACCGAGCCACCCCACAGAAAACCTTCGGGAAACCTCATTTGCATCGTTACTTTCTCCTTTATCTTGCCGCCGTTAACCACCGCTCAGGCGATTGATATGGATCGTCAGGAACATCACTTCGTCGGTGGTGAGCTGGCACTGGTAATTCTTTTCAACATAATCATTAACTTTCATCGCACAGGCATAGGCAGCCGGCATCATACTGGTGATCCCCTGATAGATGCTGTCGTCGCCGTGCGCGACGGTATTGCGGTTCAGCAAACGCAGTGCAAAAAATTTGAGGTGCGTGATAAGCCGCTGATAATTTAGCGACTCTTCGTCATAGGTCAGGTGCAGATCGTATTTCAGGATTGTCAGCACATCTTTAATGATAGTGGCACTCTGCATGGTGCTTTGCATATCGCTGTTATTCCTGGCGTTCGCCAGATGCAGTGCGATAAACCCGGCTTCATCCTCCGGCAGGCTAATGCCGAGTTTACTGTTGATAAGCTGCAATGCCTCAAGCCCCACCGCATATTCCTGGGCATAAAAACGTTTAATGTCCCACAGCAAAAAGTTCTTAATCACCAGCCCGTTAGCCTGCCGCTGGATAGCAAAATTTAAGTGATCGCTTAACGCCAGGAACAGCGTGTCCTGCACTGTGATCGCCAGCCGCTGCTGGGCCAGCGCAATGATCTGCTGTGTGACAGCCAGATAAGGGGGAGGAATTTCCGCCAGCAGTTGCGAAAGGACGTCCGCCAGTCCTTCCGACTTTTTGACGAACTGGCTTTCAATCTGGCTGTTGTCGACCTTATCGCCCGGTCTTTTGCCAAAACCAATGCCCCGCCCAATGGCCACGATCTCTTCTTGCTGCGCATTGGTGAGCAGGACAGCGTTGTTGCTGAGTATTTTTTCTACTTTCATTTTCAGCTTTCTCACTGTTTAACCCAGATGTTCTTCCCGGAGAAGTACGCCCGAAAAACAAGCAAAAAAAAACCTGACTCCATTGCCGCCACGCAAGGCAACAATGGAATCAGGTTTCGCTCAGTTTTCTTCTGATTACGCCCTGGGAACTCTTATAACGAATCAGACGAGGCGGCTCAAGCCTTCAAAACTGGAACTGTGATGATAATCATGGATGTGTGATCAGTATCCTGCAAACCGTGCAATCCATTGCAGGGTTGTACATGTATTTTTTGCGACTGGTGGAAATATTTTACCGGGAACATTGACATACAGCAGAGGAAATAATGTTGAATTCGAATCCTTTATCTATATAAATGCCATCAAAAATTAATCGCTAAGCTGTTGCGTTTTATTTAATAAATAAGAATTATTCCGACTCGCTAAACAGACTTGCTTTAATAAACCGGATTCTAATTGCAAACCAGGTTCAAAACACAACTGATATATATATTTTTCCAGCAAAGAAGGCGCGGATTGCTCGCCAAAACAGCATGCAGGTTCGCACCCATCGCTACAGGCAAGGCACTTCTCATAAGCCTCGATTAATACCCAGCCCTGTACCAGCGTCAACACCGGAGCAGACTGCAACTCCAGCAGACAATCACTGACATAGAGCGAGTAAGCTTCAAGGACTGTGCGGCTTGTCGCCTCAGTGTCATGCTTTTTTAGTAACCGCCATATCCGGCCAAAATGACGGACGTGTATCCGGTGAGTATGATCCAAAAACCACGCTTTCGTGAAAGGAGAGCTGCTGTAAGTATGCTTATCCCCTTCATTATCAGCGAATATATTGCAGACGCCCCTGTTCGCTAAAAATAATACCAGAGACATCTTTTGCAGTTCAGAAATATAAGATTTATTCATTGCTTCACAAAAGAATATAAGAATTTACTGTAGCACCCATAATCAATAATACATTTTACATGAAACTTTGCCACAAACATTTCAATGATACTTAATAAAAATTTGTTACCCGTATCCCAAAAACAATACTTAAATAAAATGCAAACTAATGTTTTCTTAATAAATAGACTTAAAGCGGAACAAACGAGTAGAGTTTGTACAAACCTGTATGAATGAGAGGGTTATTGTACAGGCATTCGGCGAATGCCCGTGATGACCGAAAGGCGGCTCCCCTGAGCCTTTTAAAGCTGTTTGCGCAAAAAAATCCGGCTGGTTCCCTCAGGCAGGCAATCGATACGACCAAACTCTTGCCAACCATTCTTTTTATAGAACTCCGGGGCCTGGAAACTGATGGTGTAAAGGAAACCGGAGATACAGCCGCGCTGTCGCCCTTCCTCTTCGAACTGCCGCAGTAGCGTTTCGCCAAGACGTTGTCCACGAAGCACTGGTGGAAGATAAACCAGATCAATAAACAGCAGCCCCAGTGAAGTGCGACCAATCATCCCGCCAATGACTTCACCGGTATTCGCATCTTTAACCAGTACACTCAAAGGCTTACGATCGCTGATACCGGTGATCTCATCATTAAAGGCATTCAGGCCTTGTTCCACCGGAAAAAAATTGGCCGCGACTGCCTGATCTGAAACGCTGACCACATAATTTGCCATGCCTTTCTCCACACGAAAGCACTCATAGATTCCTTGATTTGCACCAATAAAGATGAAAATTCAGTGCTAAATCCCCGCTAAAGCTTATTTAAATCAGGCCGTTATCTTAATTAACCACTTTTTGCTCAAGTCAGGCCCCCGGCGTATTCACTCATAGAACCGGTCCGCTGGATTAAACGTTGTAAACGGAAAAAAGAAGGAAAAAAAGTGAAAGTTAAAGCATTAGCGCTCAGCGTACTCTCTTTAGCCCTGCTGGCGGGATGTGCGGGAACCAGTACGCACCCGGTAAAAGCCACCAACGGTACAACACTTGAGGTTGCCACCATTTTTAGCCCGCTTGAAATGAATAACAATCGCTACCCGGATGTGAAACTGCGTGAAGTGAGCCCCGCCCATGCTGGCACCGGCATGGGGCTTTCGTTACTCAGCGCAGCACTTGGCGGCGGAGCAGGCAGTGGCGATGCCTTTGATAAAAAAAGCTATAAAGGCAACGCGATAGATTCCATGCCGGAACCGACATCGCGCTATTTAAGCCCAAAAGCTGAAGTGAAAATTCGCGAATGGCTCGATAAACAGGGTGGTAATTATGTCTACAAACAGCCGCTGTATATCGCAGCAGCGCAGTGGTCGCTGGTCTACACAGATATGTCTGCGGGAAACAGTAATTATGATCTGGCCTACCGCGTGCTGTTCTATAAACGCGCAGAAGATGGCAATGTGCTGAGCGCTTTTGTGAGAGCAGAATGTGCGCCAGCGGTGAAAACCGCACCGCTGGCCGACTGGCGGGCGAATAATTACCAAAAAGTGACGCAAGAAACGCAGAAAATGATGGATGCGTGTCTGCTTGAACTGGAAAACCAGTTGCCACGACTGCTGAAGAAATAATCTGAAAAAGCCGCAAATAACTGCGGCTTTTCTTCCACTCTGCATTGATGCCTCTGGTTCGTGCCAAACAGCAGTGCTATACCATTGCTGGCAGCAATAAATAGCATGCTAATGATGGCACGGATGGCCATACGTATCGGTTATTGAGTCAGAGAGGGATTTTCAGATGAGCAACTCTATTTTTATTTCCAAAAGAATGCGCAACTTCATTTTACTGGCGCAGACGAAAAGCATTGCCAGAGCGGCAGAAAAAATACACATGACCGCGTCGCCGTTTGGCAAAAGTATTGTCTCGCTGGAAGAGCAGATTGGTTATCCGCTCTTTACCCGCAAAGATAACAGTATCCGTTTGAATAAAGCCGGGCAGGAGCTTTATCAGAAACTTTTCCCGGTTTATGAGCGCTTATCAGCAATTGAAAATGAGCTTCACTCTTCCGCCCTGCGCTCACACAAAATCGTTATTGGCGTCGACAACACCTATCCGACCATCATTTTCGATCAACTGCTAAGCCTGGGGGATAAATATGACAATATCAGCACGCAGGCCGTCGAATTCAGTGACAACGGCGTGATTGATGACCTGCTTGGCCACCAGCTTGATTTTATTATTTCTCCCCAGCAGGTTTCCCCGCGTGTTCTGGGTCTGGAGAACCTCGCTGCCACCGAGTTGCCTCCGCTGCGTCTGGGATTTTTAGTTTCCCGACGCTATGAGCAAAAACAGCCGCAGGAGCTACTGCGTGAACTCCCGTGGTTGCAGATGCGTTTTCAGAACCGCGCGAATTTTGAAGCCATGCTCGATTCTCACATGCGCCCTTGCGGGATCCACCCAACCGTTATCTACCGGGCCTACAGTTTTATGGCGAAAATCAGCGCGGTGGAACGCGGGCAGTTTCTTACCGTGATCCCCTATTTCGCCTGGCATCTGGTTAACCCCACCACATTGCGATATTTCGATGCGCCAAACGGACCGATGTATATGCAGGAATACCTGTATTCGTTGAAAAACCATCGGCACACCGCCGAAGTCTGTCAGTGCATTAATGACGATCGCAACGATTCGTGCAATTTAGCCGAGCATCGATCCTGTGTGCAGTAAATTCGTGTGCAATTCGAATACGCGACTAAGATCGTGATGAAGATGCCCGCCTGGAGCCGTTTCCAGATAGCGATGAAGGTAATCCCGATAGAGTGGGTGTGCGCAATTATCGATAATGGTGCGGGCGCGCTCAATTGGCGACAACCCGCGCAGATCGGCGATGCCCTGCTCCGTAATGATCACTTTGACACTATGCTCGCTGTGATCAACGTGACTGCACATCGGCACAATGGAAGAAATTTTCCCCTCTTTGGCAATCGAGGGCGCCATGAATACCGACAAATAAGCATTACGCTCAAAGTCTCCGCTGCCACCAATCCCATTCATCAGGTTAGCGCCCGCGACGTGTGTTGAATTGGCGTGTCCGTAAATATCAAACTCCAGTCCGACATTTAGCGCTATGACCCCAAGACGGCGGATAATTTCCGGGTTATTGGAAATCTCCTGCGGTCGCAAAACGATACGCCCGGCGAAAAAATCCATGTTGTCGTATATGTTACGCAGCGTCTTGTCGGAAACGGTCAGGCTGGATGCGCTAACACCGAGGATTTTTCCTGCGGCAAGTAAATGCGCTACCGACTCCTGCAACACTTCGGAGTACATCATAAATGCCGGGATGTCGGGGCTTTCCCCGAGCCGTGCCATCACGGCATTATTGATATTGCCCACGCCACTTTGTAACGGCAGAAACTCGCGCGGAATACGCCCCTGCGCCATTTCTTGCAGCAGAAACGTCACCACGTTGTCGGCAATTTGCTGGCAGACAGGTTTTGCGTCATCCAGCACGTTACCGGCATCGGGTAATTCAGTATCCACCACCGCCACAATCTTTTGCGGTTCCACCTGTACATAGTGCAGGCCAATCCTGTCCAACGCGCTAAAAATAGCGACACTGTGGCGATACGGCGGCGCGCCGGGCGTGGCGATATCGGCGAGTTCAGCCACCCGCGGGCTGTGGTAGTGATTAAGCTCAATAATGATTTTTTTCGCTTTTCTAAGCCAGGTCGGCGCGTTGCCAATCCCGCTGGAAAGCCATATTTTGCCATCGGATGTCAACGCAGAGGCTTCGATCACCGCGATATCAATATCGCCAAAAAAACCGTAGTTCACCATCTGCGCAACTTCGCTCAAATGCAGATCAACAAACTTAATCTGCCCCTGATTGATTTTTTGTCGCATTCCCGTTGCGGACTGATATGGCGCGCGCCAACTGACCGCGTCCGCCTCCGATAGCGCATCATCAGCCGCCACGCTAATGGACGCGCCGGTCAGCAAACGGATTTGAAAAGGTTGCCGCAGTAGATGTAGCTCCCGTGCCCGACGTGCGATGGCGGCGGGAAGCGCTTTGGGCGAACCTGCTGCAGTAAAACCACTAAAAGCCACCATCTCATCGTGCTGGATGATTTCTGCCGCTTCGTCGGCACTCAGCCGGGGCCAGGGTTGTTTCATTATCGTCTCCGTGAATCAGCGCCCAAGAAAGTTTGGCTTACGTTTTTCCATAAACGCGCTCATCCCTTCCTGATAATCCCGGCTGTCATAAACGGCGCGACGCATCCCCTGAATACGTTCAAACTCGTCCGAATTCATGGTGTGTGCTTCACCAAGCACGCGTAGCTCTTCTTTAATTACCGCAATGGCAAGCGGTGCTTTCTCCGAGATCTGATGCGCCATCTGTAAGGTGAAATCTTCCAGCTCGCTGGCGTCGACAACATGGTTCAGAATGCCAACTTCCCGCGCCCGCTGCGCCGTGATGGGTGCCGCAGTGAAAATCAGCTCTTTAACGATATGGAACCCGGCGTCGCGCGTCAGGTTATGGATACCGACCAGGTTATAAGGAACACCGAGATTAACGGGCGTCATAGAGAAGGTTGAAGAACTGGCGGCGATGATCAGATCGGAACTCATGATCATCTCAAACGCGCCTCCCCATACGCTTCCCTCCACCATGGAGATCACGGGCTTCGGATATTTTTGGATCATGCGTGTGATCTGGCGCAGTGGGTCGTCATAAGAGAGAGGATCGCGCCGCCCCGAAGGTAACTCGTGTATATCATGCCCAGCGGAGAAGACTTTCGCGCCATGCGGCGCGCGCAGGATCACGCAACGGATCTCCGGTTTGTTAAGATCCTCCAGCGCCCGCATCAAATCATCAATAAATACCTTGCTAAGCGCGTTAAGTTTGCGTGCGTAATTAAATTCGATAACAGCCACTTTTTGAATAATGGTTACAACCACATACTCGTACGACATATCAATTCCTTTTTACTGTGCAAAATAGTGATGCTGAAGGTATTCACGGATGCGCTGTAAGCCCGTGCGCGGCGCTTGTTGATGATTTTTCACCTCATCAAGAGTTTGGTTAAAATCTTCACGGAAAGCGCGGTGGGCATAAAGCTGGCGCATCGCCTCTTCTTCCACCTGTTTTCGTAGCCACGTCACCGTCTGCTGCTGACGCAATAACGCGAGATGACCACTTTTTGTCATCACATCGTAAAAAAGAACAATTGCCTGCCAGACATCCTCTATGCCACGCTTTTCCAGTGCGCTACAGCTCAACACCGCTGGTCGCCACTGCGGATATTTGTGATGAACGATTGCAAGCGCGCTGTCGTAAATTTGCCGGGCAATGGCGACTGCCGCGCGGTTGTTGCCATCATCTTTATTGATAACAATGATATCGGCCATTTCCATGATGCCTTTTTTGATGCCCTGCAACTCATCGCCACCACCGGCGATTTGCAGTGAAACGAAGCAATCGACAATGCTTGCGACCTCCGTTTCAGACTGGCCAACACCCACCGTTTCCACTATCACCACATCGTAATTAGCGGCTTCGCACAGCAATATCAATTCACCGACGTGCGGACTGATACCGCCTGTAGCACAGCCGGAAGGCACCGGCCTAATAAATGCCGCGTCGGCTCTGGCCAGTTCCGTCATACGGGTTTTATCACCCAATAAACTGCCGCCGCTGAGTGGGCTGCTGGGATCGACCGCAATGACCGCTACTCGTTTTCCCAGGCTAACGAGTAGCATGCCGAAGATGTTGAGAAAGGTACTTTTCCCGGCACCCGGTGTACCGGTGATGCCAATGCGGATTGCCCTTCCCGTCGCAGGCATAATCGTGTCCAGCAAATGTTGGCTCAACATTTGATGTCGCGAAAGCTGGCTTTCCACCAGCGTCATGGCCTGAGCGAGCGCGACACGATCCCCCGCCCGCAAGCGACGGATTGATTCATCAAGGGTTTGTGCATTAATCATGGCGCTGGCTAATCCGCATCAGCACATCGCGCACACTTTCAAGCATCGGTGTACCAGGGCCATAAATCGCTGCCACGCCACGTTCACGCAGGAAGTCATAATCCTGTGGCGGGATCACGCCGCCAGCAATGACACAAATATCCTCACGGCCATATTTCCTTAATTCGTTAATCAATTCAGGAATCAGCGTCTTATGACCTGCTGCCAGCGACGATGCGCCAACGACATGCACATCATTTTCCACTGCCAGCCGGGCAATCTCTTGCGGAGTGGAGAACATAGGGCTGAGATCGACATCAAAACCCACATCGGAGTATGCGCTGGCTATGACTTTTGCCCCCCGGTCGTGCCCATCCTGCCCCATTTTCGCAATCAAAATGCGCGGGCGACGACCATGCTCAGCAAGAAAGTGTTGCGTTTGCGTAATGATGGCGTCGAATTCAACCACCGCTTCGCTGTCCTGCTGATAGCTTTGCGTGATCACCCCCGTAACGCATTGGCTGGGAACCAGGTAACGGTCAAACGCCGCTTCCAGCGCACTGGAAATCTCGCCAAGCGTCGCGCGCAATCGTGCGGCATGAATCGCCACAGCAAGCAAATTTTCGTTGTGTTGGGCGGCATGGGTCAGCGCGGACAACGCATCGTGAACGGCAGCGGAATCACGCGTGGCGCGGATCTGCTCAAGTGCGGCGATTTGCTCGTTACACACCTTCACATTGTCGATTTCCAGTACCGGCGTTACCGCTTCTTTATCGAGCTTGTATTTATTAACACCGACAATAGTGCGTTTCCCCTGGTCGATAAGCGATTGCTCGCGCGCGGAGGCCTCCTCAATCATGCGTTTTGGCAGCCCAGATTCGATAGCCTTCGCCATCCCTCCGGCATCATCGATCTGGCGGATAATTGCCCGCGCCTCTTTTATGATTTGATCGGTCAGAGATTCAACATAATAGGAGCCTCCGAGCGGATCGACGGTACGACAAATCTCCGCCTCTTCCTGCAAGATAATTTGCGTGTTACGCGCAATACGCGCCGAAAAATCCGTTGGTAGCCCCAGCGCTTCATCAAACGCATTGGTGTGCAGAGATTGGGTACCGCCAAGCGTCGCCGCCAGCGCTTCAATAGTGGTGCGAACAATGTTGTTGTAGGGATCCTGTTCCGTCAGGCTCCAGCCGGATGTCTGGCAATGAGTGCGCAGCGCCAGCGACTTCGGATTGGTCGCGCCAAACCCACTAACGGCTTCACTCCATAAATAACGGGCGGCGCGCAGCATGGCGACATTCATAAACAGATCCATGCCTATACCGAAGAAGAAAGAGAGGCGCGGCGCGAAGTCATCAATTTTCAGGCCTGCGGAGAGCGCGGCTTTTATATAATCAATGCCGTTCGCAAGGGTAAACGCGACTTGTTGAATACAGTTAGCACCCGCTTCTCCCATATGGTAACCGCTGATGCTAATAGTATTAAATTGCGGCATATTGGCAGAGCACCAGGCAATAATATCGGCAATAATCCGCATTGATGGCTTAGGTGGGTAAATATAAGTATTGCGGCAGAGATACTCTTTTAAAATATCATTCTGAATAGTACCGGTTAATTTTTCAGGAGAAACACCCTGTTCTTCCGCTGCAACAATATAAAACGCCATGATAGGTAAAACCGCACCATTCATCGTCATCGATACCGACATTTTATCCAGCGGAATACTGTTGAAGAGTATTTTCATATCTTCCACGGTATCGATAGCGACCCCCGCTTTTCCTACATCGCCCGACACGCGCGGGTTATCCGAGTCATATCCCCGGTGAGTTGGCAGATCAAATGCAACGGAAAGCCCTTTCTGCCCGGCCGCGAGATTACGCCGGTAAAATGCGTTCGACTCTCTGGCGGTTGAAAACCCGGCGTATTGACGTATCGTCCACGGTTGGGCGGTATACATTGTGGCGCGCGGCCCGCGAGTATAAGGCGGAAGCCCCGGTAGCGTGCCGGTAATTTCCAGCGCGTTCAGATCGTCAGGAGTATATAAAGGCTTAATCGCAATGCCCTCTGGCGTCAGTTTGACCAGCGACTCAACGCTTTTTCCCTTCCGGCTGAGCTCTTTATTCGCGACTTTTTGCCAGTCAGTCATTGTAGCCATACATATCTCCGTTATTCCAAATCAATAACTCACTGGGCAGAAATAGTAATTTCCACTATCAGCGTTGTCGCCAGCAAAAAAAGACCTGCAGCAATTCATTTTTTGCCGCAGGTTATATTCTGATTTTTATCACGCACTAATTAATAGAGCGGGAACGTCGCTTATTTAATATTTATTGGAAACAAATCGTTCAATTTTTTCCTGTACGTGCTCATCAGGATTTTCTGCAATATCTCCAGCGACATGCTGTATATAGTGATTTTGCCCGGAAAGTTGTGGGAAAGCGGGTGCCGCCGAACTGGCAGTAGAGGCGAACGTTAAAAGCAGAAAAAACCAGGCCACGCTTAACTTTTTTCCCATCATGCCTATACCTTTCAAGAGAGAGTCAACAGGCAACATACTGAGAGAGAAAGCGTCAGTAAGTGTCAGAGATGTTCAAACCTGTCCGGGCAGTTGTAATCAGTCGTGGGAAATGAAAATCAGAGGAAACAAAAAACCGCCCTCAGGCGGTAGGTTTACAAGTCAGATTCTAACGCATCCTGAATCGCATCGGCGAGGGTGGCGACCTCTTGCGAAACGTTACGTAAATCCATCTGGCTACGAATGCCCGAATTGGCCGTGGTTGCAGAAACTGCCGCCTTTGAAATTTCCAGCGCTGCCTGTACAGCTAATAAGCGCTTTCTGTTTTCTACCGCCTCATCCCCTGTCGCCCCATCAAGATCAAAATACCCTTCTAACATTACCTTCTCCTTCGGGTTTACCAGCAAAGACCAAGCATACACAGTTGAGCGAGAGGATGAAAACGTAAACGCGTTGCGAGCCGCCTCGTAAAACGACGTTATGGCGAGTATTTGAAATACACAGTAGGCGCGCGTTAAAAGGAATTATCGGGCGGGAGAGAGGATTTTTCAGTGAGCTTAGTGAAAAGATACCTCTCGAGTGGCCGCAAAAACTGAGGATAAAGAGTGCGATTACAACGCCGGTGAGTGTTCCGGTTATCCATTTGCTCTTTATGCCGGTTAAGAAGAAACATTTATAACACTAAGCGATAGCTAAAATCCGGGCAAAAAAAACCGCTCGGACAGAGCGGCAGAAGAACATCACCAGGGAAAATAGGGTTAACGATGATAGCGCGTTAACTATAGTTACTTTCTGTCGCTCTGCCAGTTCAAAAACCATTAATTAAACCAATTACATAGAGAGCCCACATCTATCAGAAATCGATTACAAATGAGAATAATCTCATTGCCAGTAAAGTAATAATTAGCAAACTAATAAACGTAACGAATATGCATTTGCATCCCTCAGGAGCAGCCCGGATTTCCTATTCCTGAGGGTCTTTTCTTAACAGCATTAATTATTCCCTTTCCATTAAAATGAAATAGGTTATATCTTCCCGAACAACTCGCGCTGCGGCCCACGTATAAAGCCGAGCGGCAGGTGTACGTTTGCAATGACAGCTTCTTTTCCCTTCATATTACAGGCTCGTTATTTCCTGCATCCCAGCAGCCATTTCACGTGAACTCAACCACGCAGTTCGCCACTTCGATACAGGCAAAATTTTTTTATTTGTGGACTTGAAAAATGTGTTGAAGGAATTATTTATATAAGCGGACAAGCAAAGCTTGCCTTTAAGTTGAACTTTTGAATTGATTATTCAGGAGGTTAAGTTATGGCACTCAAAACCTTGTCAGCACTCCCCGGTTTTACTGACTCTGTTTTTGCTGACCGTTTCAATCGTATCGACCGGCTTTTCAGCCAGTTAACTGGCGACTCGCCGGTGGCATCATTACCTGCTTATGACCTGAAAAAAGTCGATGCAAGCAATTATCAGCTACACGTAAGCGTCCCCGGCTGGAAAGAAGATGAACTCGAAATCGAGACCGTCGGCGGGGTACTAAATGTTTCCGGTAAACGCGCGGAAAATGAAGCCCATGATGAGCAGGGCTGGATATACAAAGGTATTCGCCGTGCGGATTTCCGTCTGAGCTTTTCGCTTCCGGAACATACAAAAGTGAGCAACGCAAAACTTGAAAATGGCATATTGCTGGTGTCCATTTATCAGGAAATTCCCGAGAGTGAAAAACCGCGTAAGATTGCCATTGAAAATACGCAAAAAGCCATTGAACATCAGGCTTGATAGCTTTTCCTCTTCCTCTACGGCCCGCGCATGCGGGCCTTTTTCTTATCCTGTTCCTGATACGCTGCCTTACCGGCACGTATAAACGCGAAGAGATGCTTTTCGCAGAATGAGTAACCAGCTGGACGTAGTTGGAATTCATTACTGTGACACCCCCATAATCAAGCGGCAAAATGAAAAAGCCACACGATTTAGGCGCTGTGCAAAAGGATTACGGGCAAAATGCTCGGGGATAGTGTATGGTTGCAGGCCATTTATCAGGATAATACTCTATGCCACAACGCAAAGACTCAAAAAACAATCGCAACTTCCTCACCAAATGCACCTGCCCTCACTGTTCACAACAGTCAGAACACAGCTTCTCCCGAGTCCAGAAAGGCGCCGCGTTAATGTGCCCGCACTGCAGTAAAATCTTCCATCAGGACAAAGCCGCTTTCGCTTAAAACCGAGCTATGTTGAGAAACCGGTCGAAATATCAAGGCCGGTTATCGAACTGGGCGTTCCTGACAATGAAAGCCACGGCAAATATTTCGACCTGAATCACGCCAGCATAATTGTTCTTAAGTAACCGTTGATCAGCATGCGAAGAAGGATTGCCTGGGTAAAGCCGCAGAACTGCCCTAACACTTCAGCAACCGTTCAGTCGTTACCCTCATCAACGATGAAGGTCCCAAGCTGACACCGAAAAACTCACCAGTCGACACCGATCGCAAACATCTCGCTCATTTTAAGGCACATAGAATGTGCTTTTAATAGTGTGGCCCCAGCCGTAATAATCCCACATCAATGGCTGGCGAACGGCTGTGATTGCCATGCGCACTCAGTCCATTGTCAAGAAATCTATAAATATCAATGTATTCAGCCATAAACTTGTCCAGTCTGATGCTGAAAGGATGTATAACCACAACAAAACTATTGATCCTTCATTATAGAAATCTCGACCATAATATATTCAGGGGTGATGCGGCTAATAACAGGGGCACTTATGAAAAACTTAATACTCGGTGTGATTGCAAAAATCTCGAAAATGGATGCGGAAGCCAAGCTACTTGCAGCCAAAGTGGAAGCTCAGTCTTTACTTATCGGGGCGTTGATGCTGACACTTGGCAAAAACGGTGGCATGAATGAAATGCTTGATAATGTAAAAAAAGCGATTAACGCAGCGCTTGATGCGGCTGATATTCCGCTGAAATCAGATGCAGAACTACTTATGAATGAATTTAACAATCTTATTCAGTTAACTCAGTTGCTTGAAACAAACGACGCTGAAATTGATATAGAAGCGTTAAAGGGCGCGTCCGATAAAATTTGACGCAATGCGGTTATTAATCATAAGGCTGGAAAGGTAAACATCCGGCCTTTTATTTGCGCGGCTACCGTACCATCTCTTTACCCTAAAGTTTGTCATGAATCCAATGCACGACAGGGTCAGCCACAATGCATAAAGCCTGAATATGAACCGCTTTTTCATTGTCACCCGGCAGCGAAGCCACTCAATTAGTTGGTAGCATAGATCCCTTGCAATCAGTGAATCGATGGCTGATGTTTCGATTCGCTCGCGGAGAGTGAAATCATCCCGCAGAGCAGGCTCAGCATGTCTGCGCTGGAAACATCGAACATGTCAATGGTGATGCAATCTTGCCGTCTGGCATCAATCCAGGCTGATACGCCGTCCTAATGTTATCCCGATCCGGTTTGGCCCTGGCGCCACTGGTTTTATTTGCCTAACTGAACGATATTAAATATTCACATCACACCGATATTCGCGACAGAACATTTCTTGTTTGTCGGTGAGCACCACAGTATTTCTTAAGGAGAGGTTATGAAGCCAGTAGAAGACGCGATTAATGACCTGCAGTGTCGTGCTTTAGCGTATGAAATCATTTTTCAGTCCATTTGCTCAGAGTTGCCGCAAGTGTTCATCGAGAAAGCCGTAGAGAGCATTGAGCTTAACTTCAAAGCATTTGAATCTGGCACGCATTCTGAAGCAGGGAAAGCAAAGCTCGAAGCAGCGAAAGCTATTGCCTCAAGGATTATAGGAGCAAAGATTTAACCTCTCTCCCAGGCGTGATCCAGAAGTGGAGGGGAAGTCATCATCATTTCTCCTCCACTTTTTCCATTGCTTCGTTGTCGCGGTTGTTATGGTCAGAAATGTGGTCGCGCGCGCCCAAAGGCAGGGAAAAGGCCTGATGCTTCACTCACCCGACAGTCCTGAAAATGAACGTCCATGATAGTCGCGCATGGCAGTCTGAACGCCATCAAGCATTTCCAGTTCGATACCTTAGACATATGGACGAACGGGTTAATACAGTCCGGGGTTCCGCTAGCTGTTATTCGGAAAATGGAGGGATGGGAAAAGTATAGAAATGGTACGCCGATATGCTCATCTGGCACCCAACCATTTAACCGAGCACGCGAAGCAAATTGACTCGATTTTTGGTAACGATGTCCCAAATATGTCCCATAACGGAAATAAGGAGGAAGTGAAAGAGACGTAAATATTTGATTCGTAATGGTACGCCCTACAGGGTTCGAACCTGTGACCTACGGCTTAGAAGGCCGTTGCTCTATCCAGCTGAGCTAAGGGCGCATTACGTGGATGCTCACCGTTGAGGTGGAAACGCCTGGAATTATACGGTCAGCGCCTGGTGAGTCAATGTATTTTCCGCCGGTTGCTTGCTTTGTGAACGACGCTGCACGTTTTCGCAACACCTGCCCCATTTATGCCCGAAAATACCTGGTCTTTCTACTTATCCTGATCGCTTCCTGGGAAAAGTCCCATGTTTGTTTAAGTATTCGCGCCTATATCCACTGACTTATGAAGGTCAAAATGTTTCCATTAACTAATGTAATGGAGCCTATACGTGACAAATAGAGCGAAACAAAAAAAAGGCTGGGATTATCAACGGAAATCAGAACCGATTAAACAGCGCGATAATAATGATGGTGTGCTTAACCATCAGCCGACTATTCGCGCGACCGGAAACAGCGTTAAGCATGATTCCTGGTCTTTTGCGCTGCGGTTATTACACGACCAGACGCGAAACGTAACATTGCCGGAATCAACGAGCCAATGCTTGCCTAATCTGCCGCTTAATTCTCAGCCTTATACCATCTCGTTTATGGATATACCGATATTATATCGCGCTGATTTAGCGGTTAGCCCGCTGAACTTGCAGGTCTTTTTCACGTCTGGCGCCGCGTTTTATCCGGATGATCTCACCCAGGACGCGCCAGAGGCTTTTGCTGATACCGGTTGGCAGATATCCGGCTTACTGGTTGATAAAAAAGCAACCTGGCAGCGCCTTTCTACGTCCGATATTCTCAAACCGGGCATGAATCAGGCCACTCGATTTGCCCACATGGCATCCATTCAATGGCGCGAAACAGCCACACAGCCCAATAAAACCCAACAGCCAGGCGCACAGTTTGCGCATGGTTTTTTTTGGCCAACACTTTTCTGTCAGGAAAAGTGAAATATGTTTGCGAGGGAAAATGCGAACTTTCATCCGCCGGGAAAAAAATCGCCGTCACAGACCCGATCACCGGGTTTTACCCTATCGGGAATATCCGCCGCCTGTGTTTGACAGGCTGGAATATCTTACTCAGCAGCTCAGTTTCGCCCTGCCTGAATGCATCATCAGTCAGATATTGATTTCAACCGATAGCTTTCTCAGTTATGCATGGAATAGAGGCCTATTCTCCGGTAAACGCAACGCCGTGTTTTCATCACTCGATTTAGCACATCATCGGTTCGCAGAGCCGCATCTCTCGCATCTGATCGTGGATATGGAAAGCTTGCTCACATCCCGTTTTAGCGCCCTGGAAACCCTGCGACAGCTCGCTTTACATAATCGCAAACTTCATATCTATCTGTTAGCGACAAAAAGCGACACGCCACTGTTCAATTTCCTGCGCGCTGCGGGCCCCTTTCGCGTATTAAAACGGGATCTCCCCGTCACGCCATTCAGGCAGGCGCTGCTGACTCCAGCCTCGCCCGTTGATGTTTCGCGCAAATTCCCGCCAGTAGAGTGGCAAATGTTCACCGCGCTGGCGCAAGGAAAAACGATGAAACATATCGCTCACCTACTCAATCTGCCTTACCATCGCATTGTTTATCGCCTCAACACACAACTAAGGCAACTTGGGTTGCCCGATCGTCAAAGTTTGCTTCATTTACTGCATCGCTTAACGATTGATGCGAATCACTATTGGGGATAACAGGCGTTGCTATCCTTCTCGACTAAGAAATTACTTAGTCAAGTTTTGATGCCGGGTATGTTTTTTACATAAAACCAACAATTACAACTATTCCTGGTATTGTCCCTTTTTTTAAAATCCACTCAGATTCCACCCAACGCGCACGTTGTTATCCGGCGTTATAGCAATGAAATTGCGACAACAGCTATTAACAATAAGCAAACAATTAAATAATTACATTGTTTTAACCATTAAAAACAGCGTAAAAAACCACATTTAACACAATCAGTAAACTTTCGTGCCAAATACTCAACCACCCATTATTGCTCCCAGAACTTCATATTTAGAAATAGCCTTTATGAACTCTTAACGCTTTTCTGCCAGAACTTCCCAGGTATAATTACAGTGACTTATTAATAATTACGATATCTCTCTGTATTAGCACGTAATTGATATTCTCCACATTCGTAGGTGACGAGTGGAAATAACTTAGCGAGTAAGGATGCTATCGGTTTTCCCAGGGAATTATTCTTCCTCATAGAATATTTGAAGTTACATTAGTCCTTTCGACGTCTTTCGCACTTACGCATAGGCGTGGCATAAAAAAACAAACTGAGGCAAAAAAATGAAACCGGCTTCCGTTATCATTATGGACGAATATCCTATTGTCAGGATGTCGATAGAGGTGCTTTTAGAGAAAAACCAGAATGTAAAAGTGGTACTAAAAACGGATGATAGCCGCGCGGCGCTTGATTATATCCGTACACTGCCTGTTGATCTGGTTATTCTGGATATTGAACTCCCTAAAACAGATGGTTTTACTTTACTGAGAAGAATCAAAGCTATACGGGAAGACGTCAACGTGCTTTTTTTATCATCAAAATCTGAATCATTCTATGCAGCACGCGCCATTCGCGCTGGTGCGAATGGTTTTGTCAGTAAGCGGAAAGAGCTCAACGATATTTATAACGCCGTAAAGATGATTCTTGCCGGGTACTCCTTCTTTCCCTCAGAGACGCTGAGTTATATAAACCAACCGGGTAAGAAGAAAGGGGAACAGCGAGATATGCCGCTTTCTAATAGAGAAGTCACTGTATTGCGCTATCTGGCCAATGGATTATCAAACAAAGAGATTGCGGAACAACTTTTATTAAGCAACAAGACGATCAGTGCTCATAAATCGAATATTTTTTCGAAACTCGGTGTGCATACCATCGTCGAGTTGATTGATTATGCCAAATCACACGAACTGCTCTAGCGATATATGCCCGAAAAAAAATCCCGGGCATATTTTTTTGAAAAGAAGTTAATAGTAATTAATCGCGAAAGTCGCGTCGGCATTTGCTATGCCGGGTGCAGGATTATCTGCCAGCGCAATGTAATTTGCGTAGAACTGCAGCGTTGCATTGCCATTGCTGTCCACGGCTATCTCCTGGCTGGCTGTCTCCAGCGCTAGCGGCGTGCGATCTCTGTCGCGCAGCTGAACAGCCACTTTCTGCGCCATCACGCTATCTTTTAACGCCAGCAGTGCCGGGTTGCTGGCGGCTCTGCCCGAAAAGGTGATCGACGCGCTACCCGGTGGGCACCCGGCTAATCGTAAGCTAAAACGTACCGGAGGCGTTGTGTTACCGGCATTTTGCAACTGCTTAGTTGGCCAACGGCCTAATTGTACCGTTTTATCGCTGTCGGCCGTCTCGACATAACAGGTGAAGTCCACCACCGTCGCGCGTAGCTGAATGTTAATTTCTCCAAGCGGCGTATCGGCGGTCGCAAACGGGCTCAGCCAGCACCCAACGAGCATGATATGGCGCGGTTTGATAAACATCATGGCTCCTTAATCATAATCAACGCGTAAATAGCCCCGCGCCACAAAATCGCCCTCGGCGGGTTTGAAGCCTGTGGCACTCACCGGCCACGCACTGATATCAACACGCGCAGAAGCGTTGTCATCAAGCTGGAAAGGAATTTTGCTCTCCAGCATGTTGGGGGTAAGCGGGTTCCCCTCACGGTCAGCGACGACAAACCCCACGTCAGGATTATCAGAAACCATCACCTGCCCACTGACTTTTTCCGCTTCCAGACGCATCGAAAGATAGGCCTGAGCGTCAACATTCGTGCACTCTATTGCTACGGTTTTTATTTGCGGATCAACGCCATTCGGGCGGTTTCCTGGCCCGGCCTGACTAAAGAGCGCGGCGCCAATTTTATCAAACTCAAATTCAACGACCTGGCCTGCATTGAGTTTGCAGCTTTGCGGCACTTCCACTTTGCCGCTGTAGCTAATGGTATAGACCGGTACCGCGAGCGCATCGGTGTCCGTACTGGTGACATACACCCTAAACATGGTTTGGCGCGGGATCGGCACCATATTGATAAACGGCCGCACCACTTTAAGTTTAAAGATAAGCTTCGAGTCCATTACGCCAAATGGCTTCTGATTGGGGACGTTAGGGTGAGTCCCCATGCGGATAAAATTCCTCGGCGGGAAAAAGATGCCAGCGTAATCATCGGTGATGCTCATCGCCCCTTCCAGATAATCATTTAACTTCATGTATTTGTAACCGCCATCGATGATATGTATCGGCAAGTCAGAGACATAGCTTCGGTAGGTATAATTCACTTTGGTGCCGGCAGGGCAGATAGCCTGGACACCAACCCAGCCGGATTTTTCCGGCAATGTCACTACCTCTCCAACATGGTTATTCCCGCTGGTAAACAGGTTCGACAGGTCATAATAGATATCTGTCGGTATGCCCTTCGCGTTCACACAAATCGTGGCCTGCGCCGACGTCGCTGCCAGTAACAACAAACCACAAAGCAGTGCATGAAATCTGTTCATAAAATCATCCTTGTTCACAACGGGCGCTGGTAATCACCACCGCCTGTTGCAGGCTTGCTTGCGGTAAGGCGTAGCGTGCCAGGCAGCGTGACTGCGTGCCGTCTCCCCACTGCACCAGTAGTTCACCCAGCAATGGCAAGCCGCTTAAGTACGCCTGACCATCCTCACCCACCATGCCGGTCACGCCGCTGCTGGTTTCACGCACCACCGAACCAAACGGCACCGGGCGATCGCCGCGCATCAGCGAAATCAGTGCACGTACGCCAATCCGGGTGTCAAAGCTGGCGCGGACCAGTGCGCCCTGCGTGGGCACGACACTACTGACGCTGTTTTGCACATCGGTGTGGTTATCCATCGTGTTGGTATCAAGCGCAATGCGGTTGTAACGATAAACGGAGGCATAAGGGACGATGGCGTAGCCTCGCCAGTCGGTTTGCACTCCGGTCTGATTTTCCACCCGCACGCCCTGCGCGCCCGGCGCTTTGATAAGTACGTTGGTATCGCCAAGCGGCTGGCTAAAGGTCACCCCGTCGGCGTGCGCGACCACGCCGCCGCCAAGTTGCCAGTTATATTCGTGCTGGTAGGGATCGTAATTGTAACCAAGGCCGAGCGTACCCCAGCCGGCCTGCCAGTTGGCATTGGCGCTGCCGCTGTAGCCATTTGTGCTGCTATGCCCCTGACTTACGATGTAACTGAGGTTGCGTCCTTCCAGTAATGTGCCGCCAACCCCGCTCTGCCAGCTGTTTTGCCCGTTGCTGTTACGGCTGGCGTTAAGGCTGGCATAAGTGCGATCCAGCGCGCTTCCCCGGCTGTAGCGCTGCCCGCTTAGAGCGCTAAACGGCACGGAAAGATTCAACGCAATAATACGATCCGTATTATTGATACCGGGTGAGCGGTTCCACGACCAGGTGAGCGAGTAACTCATCCCCCGCCAGCCGCTGGCGTAACCGATTTGATACCAACTGCTGGGCTTCACGTTGTTCCAGTAAGTTTGCTGGCTGCCGGAAATATACAACGAGCCGTAATCCCCCAGGTTTTGCGAAATATTGACCTGAAAGCGCCCTTTTCGGTTGTTGTTGAGGTTGTGGTAGCTAACGAGCACCGGCTTTGAATCTCTTCCCCCCTCACTCTCGTCCTGGTCTTCATACTCATAACCTTCCATGCGTCGGTAGGCGACATCATTCAGCGTGTAAAAACCACGTGTTGAGTAGCGATAGCCGAGCAACTGAAAGTTGGTACCGTACTGGTTGAGTGATTTGGCATACAAAAAGCGCAACGATTGCCCCTGATGTGTGCTGCCATCCGCCAGTTCACTGCGTGCCTGGGTAAAATCGAACGATATCGCCCCCCAGCTACCAAGGTTTTTGCCTGCGCCCATCACAAAGGCGTTATAGCGTTTCGCCAGTTGAGTTCCGCCATAGGCGGTGTAACCGCCCGCCAGGCCGCCGATCACGCTGCCCTGAATAAAAGATGGGGAAGATTGTTGATCGTTGCCGCTGCGAAAATTCCCGGCCACGAGGTCATATTTAAAGCGCCCTTCACGTTGCAGGATCGGCACCGTCGAATACGGCACCGTATAACGTTGTTGACTGCCATCTTTTTCATCCACGGTAACGTCCAGATCGCCACTGGATGAGGTTGGGTTCAGATCGGAAATAACAAACGCGCCCGCCGAGACATAACTCTGATAAATGACATACCCGTTCTGGCGGATGGTTAATTTAGCGGGCGTACGCGCAATGCCGCGTACGGTTGGCGCGTAACCTTGCAGGCTATCGGGAAACATATTGTCGGCAGAGTAAAGACGCACCCCGCGAAAACCGAGGCTATCAAAAACGTCGCTGCCGGTATTGCTGTCGCCCATCACCAGCTCGCTTTTCAGCGGGATAATGGAGCGTTGCAGCCAGCTTCCGATGGTCCTCCAGCTGCGGGTATGCTCCTTCCCGCCACTGCTGTAACGCCAGGCGCCATTATTACGTAACCGCCATGCGCCATAATTCAGCCCGCTTTGTAAGCTCAGAAAACCGTTATTGCTGCCGGGGCTGTGGCTTCCTGTAAAGCTATAGTTAAGCAACGCAGCGGTAATGCCATCGTCCCACTCCTCTGCAGGAATGTAACCGCGTGCGCTGTTCAGCATTGAAGCCTGGGGTAAGCCAATATTCAGCCGCATTGCTGAGAAATCAAAATCAGCTTCAGCACCCGGTATGGCGGTTGTGATATCGATACAGGTTTCGCCCTTGTCGGTGAGCAGTGCCGGAAAAGCGCGGATATTTACACCCAACCGCTTGAGCAAATCGGGAGTGAAGCATGGCATCAGACCGCCGGAAGCGGGCGTCGCCCCGTGCCGGGCAATAGCGAAACGCAGATCCTGAGTGGCGATAAACTCACCGTCGCGCCAGATATCCACCCGATAAACGCCCGGAGGCTGGTTACCTTTTTCAAAGCGCGACAAATCGGCAACGGCAGCGGCGTCCTCCGATAAAAAAGCCGGGTTGAAGTAGTTCTCTGCACGGCCCATTGCCGGGTGCAACACTGCCAGCACCGACAACGCCAGCCGCGAGTAAGCTGAAGGAGACGTGCGCTTATTCATAGGCATCCCTGTCATTTGTCCGTGTTATGGCAGACCAATGGTTTTCACCGGCGTCAGCGCGCCGTAATCATTCACCGTCTGGAAAGTCACTCCGCCTTGAATATTGGGAGGAATAAGCAACTGCGCGCGGCCTTTGGGCGCGACCATGACATTGTCGAGCCTCTGTTTGCCGATATGAACATTCACCAAAGTGATGTAATACGCGGAGGGGTTAGTGATGTTCAGGTGCTTATCGAGACGCGAAAACTGCAGTTTCGCAGGCGCATCGTCTGTTAACCCGGATAGACTTTTCGGCCGAACAAACAGCTTAATGCGAGAGAGGACAGCCAACTGCAGCACGTTTTTGTCCATGGCACTCTCTTTATTCACCGATGGAATCGCTTTTACGCTCAACCAGAACAGAGATTCGCGGTCGTCGGGTAACGGTTGCCCGGCGTAAATAATACGCAGCGTGTTTTCACTTTCCGGCTCGCTAACAAAAAGCGGTGGGGTCACGACAAATGTTTTTTCTTTTTCTCCACGGCTATTTTCCACCCACGAATTCACCAGAAAACGTGCTTTCTTATCGCTATTAGAAATAGAAAGCGAGGTCTGTTTATCCTCGGCAGAATAAATAACCCGGGTTGCGCCAAGTGCTATTCCACCAGCGGCATTTGCTGGCAGCGCGATGGATAATAAAAAGCAGACAAGCCAACCTGGTTTAAAAAAAATGTTCATAGCGAAAATAACTCTTCAGAATATTATGATGGTCGCAAGAAATACATCAGGGGTAGACCAGGGTAAACCAGACATCGGAACGCAAGTGTCCGGGTGTAATACGTTCAGCAATCGCCCGGTAGCGTGCGGAAAAATGCAGTGTGATTTCATCGGCTACCAGCGGGGAATAAGCGTGCGGCATGCTGTTCGGTATAATTTGCCGCTGCTGTTGATCAAACAGCGCCAGCCCAATGCCCTCAGCCCCCCCTCCTCCCGTGCCGTGTGCGACAAAAACTTGCGGATCTTCCTGTGGCGTTTGCCCGGAAAACACCACGCCGACATAGCGGGAGACATCCGCATCACACGCCGTCAAACGCAACGCAAACCCGGTGCTTATGGGGGAGAAACTGCCGATGCCGGAAAATGCATCCGTACGGTGTTGCCCCATCTGCACATGTAAATCTTCACTCTCTGGCGCAACCGCACATGCGCCATTGACCAGCGATCCGCGCAGGTGAACGCGTCCACCATCAACGACTGTCGCCCTTGCCAGTAAAGGCATCATGCACAGCATGAGTGCCTGCGTGAGACCTGTCCTCATCATGGGTAATTTCTCGCATTACACTATCAAACGCCTCATCCCTGAGGCTGCGTCTTCCCTGAAGTAATGGGTTATTCGTATTTCATGATGAATGTCGCGTCCGCATTTGCCTGCCCTGGTGTCGCGGTCGCGCTGGTGGCTTTGTAACGTGCGGAGAAATGCAAGGTGTTAGTGCCTGCAAGCAGATCCTGTGCGGTGGAGAAGCTCGCGCCGTCCGGGCTCAGCGTTTTGGAGGCGTTATCAAGGATTTCAATGCCCACACCGCTTGCCGTTGTGCTGTTGTCACCGGAAGTTAGCGCCAGTAGCGTAGGTTCGGTGGCATCGGCCTGACCTGAAAACGCGACAGAAGCCGTCGGGAAGATACTTGGATCGCAATCATTAAGCACAATGTTGAACGGCACCGATCCGCTGGTAGCCCCTACGCCCGTGAAGGAGGCGGTGCGATATTGCCCCAGCGTCACGGTCTGATCGGCGGAAGCGGTGCTGACAGCGCAGGCTGCATTCACCAGTTCCCCTTCAAAATGCACATTACCGCCGCTTACGGTGTCTGCTTGTACGGCTCCCGCCATCAGCATCAATCCAGCAGCAACAGAACTAGCCATTAATTTCATATTCATACTATTTTCCTTGAAATAAAGAGTTGCGATTCCGACATCCTGCCGAAAACCGTTTGAGACTTGCTTACGCTAAATACCAGATGAAAGAACCTTTTCCTGTGAAGATATAACGCATCGGGAACAACTTATTCGCTTCCCATTTCTCCCCTGGGAAAACACCCGATATTTTTCTCTGTGGACAGAACAACTAGCCACAACATAACAATAGGGGTTACGTAAAAATTAAAATATTCGCCAATACTGTCATTACGCCAGGTCTGTTCTTATTAGCGCTTAGGAAAAGGCCTGGCTTTTATTTATCAAACGGATAAGAAATAGCCGTAAATGCCTGTAACAGTGGCTTAATACCAGCTTTTCTTAAGGGTGATGAATTGTTGAAATTTGGTTAACAACCCGCGACGGCGAAGCCCTTGATCTGCCGCGATTTCAGGCGCAGCGGTGGTGAAATCCGCAAACGGTAACTGACAGCGCGCCGCGCTTCTGACAAAATAGCCGCCATCCCCTTAGTTGATATGACAGATGGAATCCTCTCTCTGATGGCAGCAAAGATTATTGATGGTAAAACGATTGCGCAGCAGGTGCGCTCTGAGGTTGCTGAAAAAGTTCGGGCGCGCATTGCGGCAGGATTTCGCGCTCCGGGCCTGGCGGTCGTACTGGTTGGCAGCAACCCGGCATCACAAATTTATGTCGGCAGCAAGCGCAAAGCCTGTGAGGAAGTGGGTTTCATCTCCCGCTCTTACGATCTCCCGGAAACCACCAGCGAAGCGGAACTGCTGGCGCTTATCGACAAGCTGAACGCCGATACCGCGATTGACGGTATTCTGGTACAGCTACCGCTGCCTGCGGGCATCGACAATGTGAAAGTGCTGGAACGCATCGCGCCGGACAAAGACGTAGATGGTTTCCACCCGTATAACGTAGGCCGCCTGTGCCAGCGTGCGCCGCGTCTGCGCCCGTGCACGCCACGCGGTATTGTCACGCTGCTGGAGCGTTACAACATTGACACCTTCGGCCTCAACGCCGTGGTGATTGGCGCGTCCAATATCGTTGGCCGTCCGATGAGCATGGAACTGCTGCTGGCCGGTTGCACCACCACCGTGACGCACCGCTTCACTAAAAACCTGCGCCAGCACGTTGAAAACGCCGACCTGCTGATTGTCGCCGTGGGTAAACCGGGCTTTATTCCCGGCGAGTGGATCAAAGAAGGCGCGATTGTGATTGATGTCGGTATTAACCGTCTGGAAAACGGCAAAGTCGTCGGCGATGTGATTTATGAAGAAGCCGCCGCGCGAGCAGCGTATATTACGCCGGTACCGGGTGGCGTTGGCCCGATGACGGTCGCCACCCTGATCCAGAACACGCTGCAGGCGTGTGAAGAATACCATGATGTAAAAGGCGTATAAGATGGCAACATTTTCTCTCGGTAAACATCCGCACGTTGAGCTGTGCGATCTGCTGAAACTTGAAGGCTGGAGCGAAAGCGGCGCGCAGGCGAAAATCGCCATTGCCGATGGCTTTGTCAAAGTGGATGGCGCGGTTGAAACGCGCAAACGCTGCAAAATCGTCGCCGGTCAAACGGTGAGTTTTGAAGGCCAGAGCGTTACCGTAACCGCGTAATCACGCGTAGCAAGCCGGGTTTCGCGTCACCGCAGCCCGGCATCTTCTTTCTCATTCCCCCTGCCATCATCACGGTTAATTACCGATCAACCTCAAAGAATCATTAATTCATCTGGCTAAATGTGAAAATTTAGTTGCAGCCCGTTACGACTTATCTCACGATGAGTAGAACGTTCTACTAAAACGTTCTACTAACAATAACGGCGCCAAAAGAGCGCTACTTCGGGGGAAATCAGCATGGGTCTGATATCAGGGTTTGTTAAATCATTGTCTAAATTGTCGATGATTGGCCGTGCGTTAATGTTGCCAATCTCGTTGCTGCCAGCCGCAGGCTTGTTACTTGCTTTCGGCGATAAATTTCACTTGCCGCTGATGATGAACGCGGGTGGCGTTATCTTCGATAACCTGCCGATGTTGTTCGCCATCGGTTCTGCGGTTGGGCTCGCTTCAGAGTCCGGGATTGCGGCGCTTTCCGCGGCGGTATCGGTATTCATTACCAATATCACTATTGGCACCATGTTAGGTATCACGCCGGAGATGGCCTCGCAGGGCGGGAAATACGCCATGGTGGTCGGTATTCCTACGCTGCAAATGGGCGTTTTTGGCGGGCTGATCTGCGGTATTCTCGCCGCCTGGTGCTATAACCGCTTTCACACCATGCAGTTACCGGAGTTCCTCGGCTTCTTCTCTGGTAAGCGTTTTGTTGCTATCGCTACCGCCTTCTTATCCTTTGTGCTCGGCCTGCTGCTGCCCTATGTCTGGCAACATATTCAGGCGGGCATTGATGCGCTTTCCGTGATCGTCAACGGTGATAATCAGGCCGCGTCGACGTTTATTTTCGGCTTAGTGGAACGCGCGCTGATCCCGCTTGGTCTGCACCATATCTGGTATCCCTCGTTCTGGTATTCGTTTGGCGATTACACCACGCAGGCCGGCCAGGTGATCCATGGCGATCAGACTATCTGGTTCAAAATGCTCGAAGAAGGAGTGAAATCCTTTAGCAGCGATACCTACCAGAACGCCGGTAAGTTTATGCAGGGTGAGTTCCCGCTGATGCTGTTTGCGCTGCCTGCGGCTTGCCTTGCGATGTACCACGAAGCGCACACCCGCAATAAGAAGATCGCGTTCGGTATTCTCTTCTCTGCCGCACTGACCTGTTTCCTGACGGGCATTACCGAGCCGGTTGAATTCACCTTTATCTTCGTCGCGCCGATCCTCTACGTCTTTAACGCCATCATGGCCGGTCTGGCGTATATGACGATGTACCTGCTGCACGCGCACATCGCGAAATCCTTCTCTGCCGGGTTTATCGACTACTTATCGTTCGGCATTCTGCCGTCGTTTAACGGTTATCAAACAAATTTCCTTAACGCGGTGATCGTTGGCATCCCGATGGCGCTGATTTATTACTTCACCTTCCGTTTTGTGATCCGCCGCTTCGACGTGAAAACGCCGGGACGTACGGAAGTTACCGCCGTGGCAGATGATAAAACCGACAGCGAACTGGCCACCGAGATCATCGCCATGCTGGGCGGCGCGCAGAACATCGACTCCGTCGGTTCCTGTATCACTCGCTTGCGCCTGGAAGTGGCGAAAAGTGAAATGGTGGATAAAGATGGCCTTAACGGCCTGGGCGCGCGCGGCGTGGTATTTGTCGGCGATAGCGGTATTCAGGTTATTTTCGGCGCGAGGGCGCAATTTATCGCCCAGACCATGTCCACAATGATCGGCAAATAATAAGATACCGGGTTGGCGCGTCCCGCACGCGCCATATCAGGTGGAAAACCGGGAAAATCAGGGAGCGAGTTTGAAGAAAGTCAGCATCATTGACGTCGCTAAACAGGCGGGTGTTTCCGTTTCCACCGTCTCGCTGGTGCTGCGCCAGAAAGGGAAAATATCACAAGCGACGATCGCTAAAGTCCATGCCGCTATTGATGCGCTCGGCTATGTTCACAACATTGCTGCCGCCAACCTTCGCGCTAATACGTCTAACCTGATTGGCCTTATCCTGCGCGATTTCAGCGACAGCTTCTCAATAAAAGTGATGGCCAGCGTTGTGCAGGAGCTGGAAAAACAGGGTTACATGGTTTTTCTGGGTCAGCCGCTCAACGACGGCGATCACCTGGAACGCTGTCTGCTGTCATTCAAACAACAAGGCGTGGCCGGGGTGATTTATCTCGCCTCTGACACGCGCAGCTCAACACTTCCCGTACAAATCCGCGACTGCCCGTTGCCACTGGTGGTGGTGTCGCAGTCGTTGCTCAATGAAGAATGCAACCTGGTCATGCGCGATAACCGTCAGGCCGCCAGCCTGGCGACGCGGTATCTCATCGAACGCGGGCACCGCAACATTGCCTACATTGGCGGCATTGAAGGCAATTTAATTCGCCAGCAGCGTCTGCTGGGGTTTCGCACGACAATGACGCAGAACGGGCTGGTAGTGCGCGAAGAAGCCACTCCGGCATGTAGTGATGACACCCGCGCGGCGAGTTACGCAGTGCGCCAGTTACTGGAAAAAAACAGCACTATCACCGCCCTGCTCTGCCACTCACCGGACGCCATGATTGGCTCCATCGCCGGGATCCACCAAACCGGACATACGGTGGGCAAAGATGTGTTCCTTTCTCAGCAAGTGGCGCTTGTTGGCTTTGAAGATATGCTGCACGTCAATCTCACCTCGCCTTCCTTTACCTATGTTTCATCCGCCAGCGAAGAGACCGGTCGACAGGCCGCGGGGTTGATCATTCGTAAACTGAAAGAGCCCGAGTTGCAAACGCAGCGCGTCACCCTTTCCGGCCAGCTTATTGCCCGCGAGTCTGCGTAATCTGCACACGTCGCAGAAACAGCGACGTACTCACGGGCTGTAAACTGGCATCGGCTTAAAACGCGCCAGATCCTCTGCTGACGACAAAAGTTTCAGAAAACCCCGCAGTTTACCCGCCTGGCGCTTCGGCTATAATTTCTTTTTTCTTCAGAGACCTGCGTTATGCCAACGATTGTTACACATGCGGCTGTCCCGCTTTGTCTGGGATTGGGGCTCGGCAGTAAAGTGATCCCTCGCGGCTTACTGCTGGCGGGGATAGGGCTTGCTATGTTGCCCGATGCCGACGTGCTGGCGTTTAAATTCGGTGTCGCTTATGGCAACGTTTTCGGTCATCGCGGGTTTACCCACTCGCTGCTGTTCGCTTTTGTGGTGCCGCTATTGGTGACCTGGCTTGGACGAAAACACTTCAAAGCGAGTCTGGCGCGCTGTTGGGCGTTTCTCACCGTGTCACTGTTGTCGCACAGCCTGCTGGATTCCATCACTACCGGTGGAAAAGGCGTCGGCTGGCTGTGGCCGTGGTCCGATGAACGCTTCTTTGCGCCGTGGCAGGTGATCAAAGTCGCGCCGTTTGCGCTGTCGCGCTACACCACGCCATATGGTCATCAGGTGATTATTTCGGAGCTGCTGTGGGTGTGGCTGCCGGGTATGATTCTGATGCTGCTGTTGTGGAAAATGCGGCGGGGATAAATCGCCCCCGCAAGTAGTTTTGCAGGGACAACAAAAAAGCGGCCGAAGCCGCTTTTTTTCTTACTTACGACGCCAGGTCGTGCCCTGCGAGCCATCTTCCAGCACGATACCCATCTCGTTCAGACGGTCACGCGCAGCGTCGGCTGCCGCCCAGTCTTTTGCTTTACGCGCATCGAGGCGCTGCTGGATAAGCTTTTCGATCTCAGCCACTTCGCTGTCATCCGCCTGCGCACCGCTTTGCAGGAAGAGATCCGGATCCTGCTCCAGCAGACCCAAAACGCCCGCCAGTTCACGCAGCTTTTTCGCCGCCGCATTCGCGCCCAGCGAATCCCCGTCATGCTTCAGCGTATTCACTTCGCGCGCGAGGTCAAAAAGCACGGAATAGGCTTCCGGCGTGTTGAAGTCATCGTCCATCGCGTCGCAGAAGCGTTTCTGGAACAATTCACCGTCATAGAAAAAGCGATCCTCTGCGTTATTGCTATCCGTACCACGCAACGCGTTGTACAGACGCTCCAGCGCAGAGCGCGCCTGTTTCAGGTTCTCTTCGCTGTAGTTTAACTGGCTGCGATAGTGACCGGACATCAGGAAGTAGCGCACGGTTTCCGCGTCGTAATATTTCAGCACGTCGCGCACGGTAAAGAAGTTGCCGAGCGATTTTGACATCTTCTCGCGATCAACCATCACCATGCCGGAGTGCATCCAGTAATTCACGTATTCGCCGTCATGCGCACAGGTTGACTGGGCGATTTCGTTTTCGTGGTGCGGGAACATCAGATCGGAACCGCCACCGTGGATATCGAAATGCGAACCCAGTTGCTTGCAGTTCATCGCCGAACACTCAATGTGCCAGCCCGGACGCCCTTCGCCCCACGGCGACTGCCAGCTCGGCTCGCCGGGCTTGGACATTTTCCACAGCACGAAGTCCATCGGATTGCGTTTTACTTCCGCGACTTCGACGCGTGCCCCCGCCTGCAACCGATCCAGATCCTGGCGCGAAAGCTGACCGTAAGTCGGATCGGTTGGCACCGAGAACATCACATCACCGTTTTCGGCAACGTAAGCATGTTCGCGTTCCAGCAGGCGCTGAGTGATTTCAATAATTTCATGAATATGGTGCGTTGCGCGCGGTTCGCTGTCCGGGCGCAGGATATTGAGCGCGTCAAAATCCTTATGCATCTCAACGATCATCCGGTCGACCAGCGCGACAAAATTTTCGCCATTCTCATTAGCGCGCTTAATGATTTTGTCGTCAATATCGGTGATATTGCGGACATATTTCAGCTTATAGCCGAGAAAGCGCAAATAGCGGGATACCACGTCAAAGGCGACAAACGTACGGCCGTGACCGATATGACAGAGATCGTAAACGGTAATACCACACACGTACATGCCGACTTCCCCGGCATGAATAGGTTTGAATTCCTCTTTTTGGCGCGTCAGTGTATTAAAGATTTTTAACATCGAAGATTCCATGTGGACGTGTGTGGAACGAAAACCGCATATATTACCCGTAATTCAAACCCGAAGCAGCACACTTTGCAAGGTGATCCAGCCTCGCGGTTATGCTATAACAAGCGACTATCTCTGACCCACTGGCGGGTCTACGCACTACACTATCAGAACAGGATGCAATAATGGTTACTTTCCACACTAATCACGGCGACATCGTAATCAAAACCTTTGATGACAAAGCGCCTGAAACAGTTAAAAACTTCCTGGACTACTGCCGTGAAGGTTTCTACGACAACACGATTTTCCACCGTGTTATCAATGGCTTTATGATTCAGGGCGGCGGTTTCGAACCGGGCATGAACCAGAAAGTCACTAAAGACCCCATCAAAAACGAAGCCAACAACGGGCTGAAAAACACCCGTGGTACGCTGGCCATGGCGCGTACTCAGGCTCCGCACTCCGCTACCGCACAGTTCTTCATTAACGTGGCTGATAACGATTTCCTGAACTTCAGCGGCGAAAGCATGCAAGGCTGGGGCTACTGCGTATTTGCCGAAGTGGTTGAAGGCATGGACGTTGTTGACAAGATCAAAGGCGTTTCTACCGGTCGCAGCGGCATGCATCAGGACGTGCCGAAAGAAGACGTGGTGATTGAAAGCGTAGACGTCAGCGAGTAATTGGTGGCGACACTCTTTATCGCAGATTTGCATCTGCAAACAGAAGAACCGGCGATCACCGCCGGTTTTCTGCGTTTTTTAGCCGGTACGGCGCGTGAAGCCGATGCGCTCTACATTTTGGGCGATCTGTTTGAAGCGTGGATTGGCGACGACGATCCAAACCCGCTGCATCAGCAAATTGCTCAGGCGATCAAAGCCGTTGTCGACAGCGGCGTTCCTTGCTACTTCATCCACGGCAACCGCGATTTCCTGCTCGGCCAACGTTTCGCGCAAGCCTGCGGTATGCAGTTGTTACCTCAGGAACAGGTACTCGATTTGTATGGCCGTAACGTGCTGATTATGCATGGCGATACGCTCTGCACCGACGATGCCGGTTACCAGGCCTTTCGCGCCAAAGTGCACCAGCCCTGGCTGCAAAAGCTGTTCCTCGCCCTGCCGCTGTTTTTCCGCCGACGCATTGCCGTTAAAATGCGCGCCAGCAGTAAAGCCGCCAACAGCAGCAAGTCGCTTTCGATTATGGATGTCAACCAGCACGCCGTGGTGGAAGCCATGGAAAAACACCAGGTGCAGTGGTTGATCCACGGTCATACTCATCGCCCGGCAGTGCATGAACTCACGGCGAATAACGCGGCCGCATTCCGTGCCGTTTTAGGCGCATGGCACAGCGAAGGCTCAATGGTGCGCGTCAGCGAAAGCGATGTTGAACTGATTTATTTCCCTTTCTGAATACGCTTGTGATTACGCGTCAAACGCGTGAAACATCGCTACGCAACCGTTTTCCTTGCCCGTTTTACATGCTATTCTCTGTGCCCTCTTATGTAGTCTGAAGCACACCCACAGGAGTTTTGAGACGTATGTCTTCAAGCAACCAACCGGCGCGCATCGCCATTGTTATGGGCTCGAAAAGCGACTGGGCCACCATGCAGTTCGCCGCTGAAATCCTCGATACCCTGAACGTTCCGCACCATGTTGAAATCGTCTCCGCACACCGCACCCCGGATAAACTGTTTAGCTTCGCCGAAAGTGCGGAACAAAACGGTTACGAGGTAATCATTGCCGGTGCCGGTGGCGCGGCGCATCTGCCGGGCATGATCGCGGCGAAAACACTGGTTCCGGTGCTGGGTGTGCCGGTACAAAGCGCTGCGTTAAGCGGTGTGGACAGCCTTTACTCTATCGTGCAGATGCCGCGCGGCATTCCAGTGGGGACGCTGGCAATTGGCAAAGCGGGTGCGGCCAACGCCGCGCTGCTGGCCGCGCAGATCCTGGCACAGCATGATGCGCAACTGCATCAGCGTCTGACAGACTGGCGCAAATCTCAGACCGATGAGGTGCTGGATAATCCGGATCCGAGAGGCGCGGCATGAAACAGGTCTGCGTATTAGGTAACGGTCAGCTTGGCCGGATGTTGCGCCAGGCCGGTGAACCGCTCAGCATCGCGGTCTGGCCGGTTGGGCTGGATGACGCGCCGGAAGCGGTGCCGTTTCAGCAGAGTGTTATCACCGCTGAAATTGAGCGCTGGCCGGAAACGGCGTTAACGCGTGAGCTGGCGCGCCACCCGGCATTTGTTAACCGCGACGTGTTTCCGATCATTGCCGATCGCCTGACGCAAAAACAGTTATTCGACAAACTCGAACTGGCCACCGCACCGTGGCAGTTGCTGGCGGATAAAAGCGAATGGCCCGCCGTGTTTTCCCACCTGGGCGAGCTGGCGATTGTTAAGCGCCGCGTGGGTGGCTATGACGGTCGTGGGCAGTGGCGTTTACGCGCCGGCGAAACGGATCAACTGCCGGACGACTGCTACGGCGAGTGCATTGTTGAACAGGGCATCAATTTTTCCGGTGAAGTATCGCTGGTCGGCGCGCGCGCACGTGATGGCAGCACCGTTTTCTACCCGTTGACGCACAACCTGCATCAGGATGGCATTTTGCGTACCAGCGTGGTTTTCCCGCAGGCGAATGCCGCTCAGCAACAGCAGGCCGAAAACATGCTTTCCGCCATCATGCATGAGCTGAACTATGTCGGCGTGATGGCGATGGAGTGCTTCGTCACACCCGGCGGGCTGCTGATTAACGAACTGGCGCCACGCGTGCACAACAGCGGTCACTGGACGCAGAATGGTGCATCTATCAGCCAGTTTGAACTGCATCTGCGCGCGGTGGTGGATCTGCCATTGCCGCCACCAGTGGTCAACAGCCCATCGGTGATGATCAACCTGATTGGTAGCGATCTGAACTACGACTGGTTGAAGCTGCCGCTGGTACATCTGCACTGGTACGACAAAGAGGTGCGTGCGGGGCGCAAAGTGGGCCATCTGAACCTGAACGATGATGACACCGCGCGTCTGAGCGCCACGCTGGAAGCACTGGTGCCGCTTCTGCCGCCCGAGTACGCGAGCGGCATTGCCTGGGCACAGTCAAAACTGCAGTAATCTCCCGCCGGGGAATTGATCTCCCTTGTTCAGGGCGTAAAATCTGCACGCTGGTGGTTACCACCAGCGTTTTGCAGAAGGAAGCCCAATGAACAACGCCACGGATTATCTCGCCCTCCTGCGAGATGAAACGCCTCTTATTGATGTTCGCGCACCGGTTGAGTTCGCCAAAGGTGCCATGCCCGCCGCCCTCAATCTGCCCTTAATGAACGACCACGAGCGCGCGGCTGTCGGCACCTGCTATAAACGCCAGGGCGCAGAAGCCGCGCTTCGTCTGGGGCATCAACTGGTTAATGGCGAAACCCGCGAACAACGCATCGAAGCATGGCGGCAAGCCTGCGCGCAATATCCGCAGGGTTATCTTTGTTGCGCCCGCGGCGGTCAGCGTTCGCATATCGTTCAGCAATGGCTGCGAGAATGCCAGGTGGACTATCCTCTGGTGGTCGGCGGTTATAAAGCGCTGCGCCAGGCCGCTATCGAGGCAACGCAACAGTGCATGCAACGCCCGGCGCTGCTGGTGGGTGGCTGCACAGGGAGTGGCAAAACGTTGCTGGTGCGTTCACAGCGTAACGGTATAGACCTTGAAGGGCTCGCCCGGCATCGCGGTTCCTCGTTTGGCCGGACGCTGCAACCGCAGCGCTCGCAGGCCAGTTTCGAAAACCATCTGGCAGCGGCGCTACTGAAAGTGACTCCCCCGTACTGGCTGCTGGAAGACGAAAGCGCCGCGATTGGGGCGAATCACCTGCCGGAAGTTGTCCGCGTGAGAATGGTGCAATCGCCGCTGGTGGTGGTGGAAGATCCCTTTGCACAACGACTGGAGCGTTTGCGCGCCGACTATTTCGTACAAATGCACGCGGCGTTTATCACCCGCGACGGTGAGGAGGAAGGCTGGCGTCAGTATGCGGAATATCTGCGCCACGGGCTTTTTGCCATTCGCCGCCGTCTGGGGTTACAGCGTTATGCGGAATTGACGCGTCACCTGGAGAACGCGCTGGACCAGCAGCAACGCAGCGGCAATACCGAGGGGCACTTCGCGTGGCTCGTGCCGCTGCTGGAGGAGTACTACGATCCGATGTACCGCTACCAGCTTGAAAAGCGCGCGAAAGCCATTCGCTTTCGCGGCACTTTTGCAGAGGTAGCTGCCTGGCTGGCAGCACACAATCCTTAATGACGATCGCGCTTATCGGCGCGTTTCGCCAGCCAGTCTCCCAGTACCTGGACTATCTGTACCAGGATGATCAGCGCGATCACCGTGACGATCATCACCTGGGTTTCATAACGGTAATAGCCGTAGCGGATCGCCAGATCGCCCACCCCACCACCGCCGACAATCCCGGCCATCGCGGAATACCCAATCAGGCTGACGAGCGTAATGGTCAGGCCGCGCAGCAGACCCGCGCTGGCTTCCGGCAACAGCACGGTACAGATAATGCGCAGCGGGCTGGCACCAAAGGCTTCCGCCGCTTCAATAATGCCTTTATCCACCTCGCGCAGGGCGCTATCGACCAGCCGCGCATAAAAGGCAATCGCCGCCACAGACAGCGGTACCGACGCGGCAATCGGCCCAATGGTGTTGCCGAGCAAAAACTGCGTCACCGGCAACAGCAGCACCAGCAGGATCACGAACGGCACTGAGCGGATAATATTCACCAGCACCGTACTCACCAGATAGACCGCGCGGTTTTGCCAGAACAGGTGCCTGTCGGTAACAAAAATCAGGAAACCGAGCGGCAAACCGCCGACAATCGCCAGCACCGTTGAGATGCTTAACATCTGGAAGGTTTCGCCAAAGGCGAGGCTCAGATCGGCCATTAAATCATCCACGGATCACCTCCACCTGCGCGGTACGGTTGCGAATATAGTCCACGGCGTCACTCACTGCCGCCGGGTTTTCCGCCGACGTCAGTTGCACCACCAGAATGCCCAGCGCCCGCTCGCCGATATACTCAATTTTGCCGTGCAGGATATTGACCGCGACGCCAAATTTCACCGCCGCGTCAGAAAGCACCGGCTGCTCTGCGGAATCACCAATAAACAGGATCTTCAGTAATTGCCCCGGCAGGTGCTGTTGCAAACGCTCCGGTAAGGTCAAATTCAGCGTGTGCGACACCAGCTGGCGGGTGAAGGGATGCTGCGGATGGGCAAAAATATCGAACACGCCGCCCTCTTCCACCACTTTACCGCCGGACATCACCGCCACACGATCGCAGATCGATTTGATCACGTTCATCTCGTGGGTGATCAGCACAATGGTGATCCCCAGCTGTTCATTGATCTGCTTGAGCAGGGCAAGAATGGTCGCGGAAGTTTCCAGATCCAGCGCCGAAGTCGGTTCATCACACAGCAATACATCCGGGTGGTTAGCGATGGCGCGCGCAATACCGACCCGCTGCTTCTGCCCGCCACTGAGTTGCACCGGGTAGCGGCTGGCTTTATCGCTTAACCCCACCAGTTGCAGGATCTCGGCCACGCGCGGCGCGATTTTGCTGCGTTCCCACCCCGCCGCTTTCAGGCTGAAGGCCACATTTTGCGCCACGGTGCGGGTATGCATCAGGTTGAAGTGCTGGAAAATCATGCCGATGCGCTGACGCGCTTTGCGTAATGTGATGCCTTCCAGCGCCGAAATCGCCACACCATTGATTTTGACGCGGCCCTGGCTTGGGCGTTGCAGCGCATTCAGCGTGCGCAGCAGCGTACTTTTGCCCGCGCCGCTGGTACCGACAATGCCGAAGATCTCCCCCGGCGCAATGCGCAGCGTGACATCCTCAACCGCCCGGGTCGTGCTCGTACTGCCGCGCGCGGCGGGGAAATCCACGCACACTTTTTCTATTTCAATCATGCAAACCTCAAACGACAAAAGGCAGGCCGCAGCCTGCCCGTCAAATCAGCCGGAGTGTTACTTTTTATCCGCGCTCTGCATCCAGTCTGGTTTCTGGAACGCACCGTAAACATTGTTCGGATCGTCAATCACCGCGCGGTAAGCCGGCGATTTCACCACCTCGACAATATCCTTCGCGAACGGTTTATCGGCGTCTTCCGTGCGCACCGCAATGATATTTTTCAGGTTCTCATCGAGGTGCTCTTGTTTGAGCGCAGAGGAGAGTTTCAACCCGGCGGCAATCGCAAAATTGCCATTTACCAGCGACGCGGTCACGCCGTCCAGCGTACGCGGCAGTTGCGCCGCTTCCAGCGGTTTAAACACCAGCCCTTTCGGGTTGCTGGCAATATCGCGCTCGGAGGCTTTAGTCGGGTCGATGTTATCTTTGATAGTGATGAGGTCGAGCGATTGCAGGAAACGCAGCCCGCGCGCCAGGTTGGTCGGATCATTGGAGAGCGTAACAATATCACCCTTTTTCAGCTCATCCAGGCTTTTGATTTTACGTGAATAAAAGCCCATGCCCGCCGTCGGTACCGTAATCAACTTGGTTAATTTCAGCCCCTTATCGGCGGTGAATTTGTCAAAATAGAGGCTGTGCTGGAACAGGTTGGCATCAATGCTGCCGTTCGCCAGCGCCATATTTGGCTGTACGTAATCGCTAAATTCACGCACCACTACTTTATAACCTTTCTCTTTTAGCGACGGCGCAATAGCCTGTTTCACCATATCGCCGTATGGTCCAGGTGCGACGCCGAAAACAATGGTGTGCGGATCGCTGCTGGCATGAGCAAACGGTAAGCCGCAGGCCAGAAGTAATGCGCCGAAGGTCGCGCGCAAGCTGAGACGACGTCCCATAAATTCTCCCTAACGAGTTGAGCTGTTGTGTGACGCGACGTACAGTGCGGCGCGTTCCATTTTCACCTGATTGATAAGGCTGCTGAATAAGATGGCATAAACACAGCGCAGCGGTAATTGAAATAAATTCAACATGCTGTGAACTATGTCACTGAATGGCGGAGAGATCTTTGCAGGGTAAGGCGATGAAGCATAACGAAAAGCCCTGCCCTTAATAGGTTTACTGGACTCTCGTTATGCTTTTTATTGCTAAGCATTGCCGGATTTAAACAAAGCGTTAAACCCGGCGGATGCAGACTTCTTAGAAGTCGTAACGCAGACGAACGATGTTCATGTCGCCCAGCGATTTGTCGGTGCTGGTGGTGAATACGTGTTCGTAATCGACACGGAAACCGTAATCCAGCTGGAAGGTCACACCCAGACCGTTGTCGATACGCTGATAGTAACGACCCGTGGTGTATTTCAGACGGTCACCCATGACGTACGGCTGTACGTATTTAAGCGCGTACTGGCCGACCGGGATTTTGTAACCGGCAAAGTATTCAATACCCCACGCGTCGCCCGCGAAGTAGTCGTGAATATTTTTCTGACCGGTAGTCAGGAAGTTTTCGTACCAGCCACCGCCGAAGGAGAGGGTCCAGTTATCCGGCGTCCAGCTCAGCGCTGTGCCATAGATATTCTGGCTATAGGTATCGCTGCCGCCGGTGTTGACGTTGCGCATATCAGCCTGGGTGTAGTTCCACGCCGTACCCCATGTCAGGTCTTTGGCAATGTGGTAATCCACGCCCAGAGAACCGCCGCCTTTACGTTTGTAACGCAGACCGTTACCACGCAGCAGATCGTTATCAGAGAACAGGTAGGATGCATAAATGTCAGCATCACCGAAAGTGTTTTTGTATTTCAGCATCTTACGTGAACGATAAGAACCATCGTAGTCACCTTTGACACCGTTACCTGGCGCCTGGGCTTTCATGTCGTAATCCCAGATATCGGTTTTCGCGCCAACCACATCGTAGTACACGCTGTTCTGCTGGCCGAAGGTCATGGTACCCCAGGTCTTACTTTTCAGACCGGTGTAGAGCATACGGCGGGTTGTGTTGGTTGAACCTTTTGCATAATGACTATCCCAGTCGAACAGTGCCGGAATGTTCACACCCAGTTCGTAATAGTTAACCCAGCTAATATCATCGAACAGGTAGTAATCGGTCGCGAAACGGAAACGAGTACCGCCGTCGTAACCATTGCGTTTGTAGGATTTCTTGTCTACATCGCCCATCGCGTTATCGAATTGCGGACGAATAGAACCACCAACGGTGAAGTTCAGGCGGCTTAACGGATTGCCAGCCTGCGGATCTTGTTTAAGTACAGTAATTTCCGCCTGAGTTGCGAAAGACGTCAATGCCACTGCTGCGCCGATGGCTGTCGCCAGAGTGGTTGTTTTTATTTTCATGGTTTTTCCTTGATGGATAGACACCACTAGTAAGTTACTAGCGGCGAAATATTAACGTCTAAAAGCTTCTATTTGGTGGGGTTTTTTTGTTGTTTTGTGCTGGTAAACAATTGCCAGGGGAACTTTTACACTTTGAAACAGACGCACACCGATAGAATTATCGGCATGCGTTTCGTTGAGCAAATATTGATGAATGGATTAATTACTGAATTGACGAAACAGCGCTTTTCCTTTAAGCAAACGTGCGCCAAGCCAGCCGCCGCACAGCGAAAGCAACAGCGCGCCGCACAACGGTAACGTTGTCCACAAACGCCAGTCCGGCTCCCACGGAAAGTCAAAGACGCGGGTTTGCAGCACCGCCAGCGCGGTTTCCGCGCCCATCGCCGCGACCAGCCCGGAGACCAGCCCCAGCAGCGCGAATTCACACCACAGCGTGGTTCGCAGCAGCCGCTTGCCCGCACCGAGCGTGCGGTAAACCACCAGCTCCTGGTGACGCTGACGCATACCGACTTGTACCTGCGCGAGCAGCAGCAATACACCGCAGGCCGTGACCAGCACCACCATCACTTCCAGCGCCCGGCTTACCTGCTCAAGCACCTGACCGACCTGTTTTAAAATCGCGCCGATATCCAGCAGGCTGATGGTTGGGAACTCCCGGTTCAGTTGCGTTAACATGCCATTGCCGTTCTGCCAGCGGAAACTGGTGAGCCAACTCTGCGGCTGGCCGTCCAGCGCACCCGAGGGGAAGATAAAGAAGAAGTTTGGCCGCAGGCTTTCCCAGTCAACTTTGCGCAGGCTGCTGATTGTGGCGCTGAATTCCTGCGTATCGCCCATAAACGTCACGGAATCGCCCAGCTTCAGGCCTAACCGCTGCGCCAGCCCCTCCTCAACAGAGACTTCCCCGTTTTTTGGCGGCCAGCTTCCGGCGGTGACCGGGTTATGATCCGGTCGCTGCTGAAGCCAGGTGAGATTGAGTTCGCGGTTCAGCGCCTCATCCTGGTTGCCCTCCGTCGACTGGCCGTTAATTTGCGTCATCCTTGCCCGGACGATCGGGTAGAACGCCTCTGGAGCAACACGATGCTGCGAAAGAAACGCTTTCAGCGGTGTCACTTGCTCCGGTGCGATATTGATTAAAAAGTAGTTCGGGCTTTCCGGCGGTAACTGCTGTTGCCACCTGTCCAGCAGATCGCCGCGCAGCACCAGCAACATCGCCAGCAACATAAAGGAGAGCGAAAACGCCGAAAGCTGGCTCAGCGTTGACCACGGCTGGCGCAGCAGCCGGTTCACCGCAAGACGCAGCGGTAGCGCTTTGAATGTCAGGCGTTTGAGCACATTAAGCAACAGCCAGCCCACCACGCCGCACAGCAATGCCAGCACCACAGCGCCCGCCAGCACGGCCCATAACAGCATACTGCCGCCCATCAGCCAGGCGAGTAGCAGCACGGCTACCGCGCAGATCACCGGTACGTAGAACTTTAGCGGCCAGACGTTGGCCACCGCATCACGTCGCAGCACACGCAGCGGCTGCGTCGCCAGCAGCAAGCGATAGGGCCGCAGCCCCACCAGCAGTGAAATCACCAGCATCGCCCCGACGGCCCACAGCCACGGCCACAAACTGGCGGGTGGCAGCGCGGCAGGCAGCACTGGCTTGAGCAGCACCATTAATACGCTTTCGAATACCAGCCCGATAGCGCCACCGGTCACCACGGACAGCGCCAGTACCATTAACCACTGACCGACAATCAGTTTGCGTAATTGCGCACGGCCCGCGCCAAGGGTTTTCAGTACCGCCACCAAATCATAGCGACTGCGGCAATAGTGCCCCATCGCTACCGCGACGGCGGCTATCGCCAGCAGCAGCGTTAAAAGCGCGGATAACAACAGGAACTGCTGCGAACGCTGCAAGGATTTGCCCAGCGCACCCTCATCCTGCTCCAGCCCGTACCAGCGGTGCTCCGGTTTTAACTGTGGCAACAGCCATTTTTCGTATGCATCTAACTGCGCGGGCGTACCGCCAAATTTCACCCGCCAGCTGACGCGGCTACCTGGCTGCACCGCGCCGGTTTTCGCCACATCGGCGATATTCATCAACAGACGTGGTGCCATCTGAAAAGGGTTAAAGCCTGAATCCGGCTCCTGCACCACTTCCCCGGCGATACGCAATGTGGCATCGCCCACATCAATAGAATCGCCGATTTTCAAATTGAGCAGCGCCATTAAACGTGGTGCCAGTAACACTGTTCCCGCTTGCGGTTTTAACCCCGCCGGGCTGGTTTGCAGCTCACCATAAAGGGGGTAAATGTTATCAACGGCTTTCACATCGGCTAATTGCGGCGTGTCGCTGGCAAACGTCATGGTGGCAAAACTGATCTGTTCGCTGACTCGCAGCCCTGTTTTTCGCGCTTCATCCAGCCACGCCAGGGGGACTTCACGGGAGCTGCGCAGCGCTCTGTCGCCCGCCATAAATTCCCGGCTCTGCTGGCTAAGCCCTTTTTCCATGCGATCGCTGATGTTGCCGAGCGCCAGCACGCAAGCCACCGCCAGACTTAGCGCCATCCAGACAATCAGCAGCGACGGCGAGCGCCATTCGCGCCAGAACCAACGGGCTATCATGCATCCTCCCGCAGTTCACCATTGACCAGCCGTAGCCGCCGGTCGCAACGCGCAGCAAGCTGCGGATCGTGCGTCACTAACAGCAGCGTGGTGCCATATTGTTGATTCATGGAAAAGAGCAAATCAGCGATCTTGTCGCCGGTTTGCCTGTCGAGATTACCGGTGGGTTCATCGGCGAACAGCACTGCCGGACGGCCATTAAACGCGCGAGCCAGCGCCACCCGCTGCTGTTCGCCGCCGGAGAGTTGTGCTGGCAGATGATCCAGCCGTTTACCCAGCCCCAACTCTTCCAGTAACGCTTTCGCGCTACTGCGGCTTTCACTGCTGTTTTCGCCACGCAGCAAGGCCGGGAGTTCGACATTTTCCAGCGCATTCAGCGTGGGAATGAGCATAAAAGATTGAAAAACAAAGCCGACATTTTGCGCACGTAGCTGCGCGCGCGCCTCTTCATCCATCGTATGCAGAGGCTTGCCGAGCAGGTTTACTTCGCCGCTGCTACCGTCATCCAACCCGGCGAGGATCGCTAATAAAGTAGACTTGCCGGAGCCGGATTCGCCAATAAGGGCGATGGTCTCGGCTGGTTTGACAACCAGCTCAACTCCGGTAAGGATGGAAAGCTCATGCTCCCCCTGACCGACGGACTTCTTAAGATGATGAACTTCAACAATGTTTTCCGCTGGCATTTGCCCTTCCTGTTTTTGTTAACCTTTCGCGCCGCGGCGGCGGACACGTTACTGATTCTTGGCGACAGTCTGAGCGCCGGGTATCGCATGGCAGCGAATGCCGCGTGGCCTGCGCTGCTCAATGACAAATGGCAGCAAAAACCGACGGTCATCAATGCCAGCATCAGCGGCGACACCTCGCAGCAAGGGCTGGCGCGCCTGCCTGCACTGCTAAAAGAGCATCAACCGCGCTGGGTTCTGGTGGAGCTGGGCGGTAACGATGGTCTGCGCGGTTTCGCGCCGCAGCAAACAGAGCAAACGCTGCGCCAGGTGGTGCAGGCGGTGAAAGCCGCCAACGCGCAACCGTTGTTAATGCAAATTCGGCTCCCTGCCAACTACGGTCGCCGCTATAATGAAGCCTTTAGCGCCATTTATCCTAAGCTTGCCAAGGAGTTGGATGTTCCTCTGCTGCCATTTTTTATGGAGGAGGTCTATCTGAAACCGCAATGGATGCAGGATGATGGCATCCATCCCAACCGCGATGCGCAGCCGTTTATTGCAGACTGGATGGCAACGCGACTGGCGCCTTTAGTTAACCACGACTCCTGATTGTTCAGGCACGCCCCCAGGTAAAGTTATGCAAAAAGCAGTCTTAATAACAGGATGTTCCAGCGGTATCGGGCTGGAAAGCGCACGCGAACTGAAGCGTCAGGGTTTTCGCGTGCTGGCGGCCTGCCGTAAACCGGACGATGTCGCCCGGATGGCAAGCGAAGGCTTTACCGGCATTTTGCTCGATCTTGACGACGCGCAAAGCGTGATACGCGCCGCCGCCGAAGTGATAGCACTGACCGACAATCGCCTGTATGGGATCTTCAATAACGCCGGATACGGTGTTTATGGCCCGCTCGATACCATCAGCCGCGAACAACTGGAACAGCAGTTTTCCAGTAACTTTTTTGGCACTCACCAGCTCACCATGCTGCTGCTGCCTGCGATGTTGCCGCACGACGAGGGGCGCATAGTAATGACCTCCTCGGTGATGGGGCTGATCTCAACGCCTGGGCGCGGCGCTTATGCCGCCAGCAAGTATGCGCTGGAAGCCTGGTCGGACGCTTTGCGAATGGAGCTACGCCATACGGGCATCAAAGTGAGCCTGATTGAACCCGGCCCGATCCGCACGCGCTTTACCGACAACGTGAACCAGACACAAAGCGATAAACCGGTGGAAAACCCAGGCATCGCCGCACGTTTTACGCTGGGGCCGGAAGCGGTCGTCGCCAAAGTGCGCCATGCTTTTGAGAGCAGCAACCCGAAAGTGCGCTACCCGGTAACGCTGGTGACATGGGCGGTGACCTTTTTAAAACGCCTGCTGCCGACGCGCATGATGGATAAAATTTTGCACGGGTGAGTTGAAGGCGCGAAGCCTGTCCCCCATGTATGACGAAACAGTGAAATAAAGAGAACTTAGTATGTCTGCACAGAATATTGTCAATATTACCGAAATGAACCTGCAACAGGTGCTTGAGCAATCCGTTGCCACGCCGGTGCTGTTCTATTTCTGGTCCGAACGCAGCCAGCACTGTCAGCAACTGACGCCAGTACTGGAGAACCTCGCCGCCCAGTACAACGGGCAATTTATCCTGGCGAAAGTCGATTGCGACGCAGAGCAGATGGTGGCATCGCAATTTGGCTTACGCGCCATTCCAACTGTTTACCTGTTCCAGAATGGCCAGCCGGTTGACGGTTTTCAGGGACCACAGCCTGAAGAAGCGATTCGCGCGCTGCTGGATAAAGTGCTGCCGCGCGAAGAGGAGTTGAAAGCGCAGCAGGCCATGCAATTGGTGCAGGAAGGCAAGCATATCGACGCGCTGCCGCTACTGAAAGAGGCCAGCCAGTTGGCGCCGCAAAACAGCGAAATCACGCTGCTGCTGGCGGAAACACTGATTGTGTTGAACCGCGCGGATGAAGCCGAAGCGGCACTGAAAGCGGTTCCGTTACAGGATCAGGATACCCGTTATCAGGGGCTTATCGCGCAGATCGAGCTGCTGAAGAAGGCCGCGGATACGCCGGAGATCCAGCAGTTGCAACAGCAAGTTGCAGATAACCCGCAGGACGCGCTGCTGGCTACACAACTGGCGCTGCAACTGCACCAGGTGGGCCGCAATGAAGAAGCGCTGGAACTGCTGTTTAGCCATCTGCGCAAAGATCTGGCAGCGGCTAATGGTGAAGCGCGCAAAATGCTGCAAGAGATCCTGGCCGCGCTCGGCACCGGCGACGCACTGGCATCGAAATACCGCCGCCAGCTCTACTCCCTGCTCTACTAATTCCCCTGCTAAATTTGGCGATCGCGCTGTTTTAATCGCTAATTCGGGCTAAGATGGCATCAAATTAAACAGGAGGTTTTTTTGATGCCAATCGTCATTCTGGTTCTTATCTTCGTCGCGCTGGTGGTGGTTATCTCCGGTGTGAAAATCGTCCCGCAAGGCTTCCAGTGGACCGTGGAACGCTTTGGTCGTTTCACCCGCACGCTGCAACCGGGTTTAAGCCTGGTGGTGCCGTTTATGGATCGTATTGGTCGTAAGATCAATATGATGGAACAGGTTCTTGATATCCCCTCGCAGGAAATTATTTCCAAAGACAACGCCAACGTCACCATTGACGCGGTGTGCTTTATTCAAGTGATCGACGCCCCGCGCGCCGCTTATGAGGTGAGCAACCTGGAACTGGCGATCATCAACCTGACCATGACTAACATCCGTACCGTACTCGGCTCAATGGAGCTGGACGAAATGCTTTCACAACGTGACAGCATCAATACGCGTCTGCTGCATATTGTGGATGAAGCCACCAATCCGTGGGGCGTGAAAGTCACGCGTATTGAAATCCGCGATGTGCGCCCACCGGCGGAATTGATCGCCTCAATGAATGCGCAGATGAAAGCGGAACGTACCAAACGCGCTTACATTCTTGAAGCAGAGGGGATCCGCCAGGCGGAGATCCTCAAAGCCGAAGGGGAAAAACAGTCGCAGATCCTGAAAGCGGAAGGCGATCGCCAGTCGGCGTTCCTGCAGGCGGAAGCACGTGAACGTTCAGCAGAAGCCGAAGCCCGCGCCACGCAGATGGTGTCTGAAGCGATTGCCGCCGGGGATATTCAGGCGGTGAATTACTTCGTCGCGCAGAAATATACCGACGCGCTGCAACAAATTGGTTCGGCGAACAACAGCAAAGTCGTCATGATGCCGCTGGATGCCAGCAGCCTGATGGGCTCGATCGCCGGGATCGCCGAACTGGTGAAAGACAGCGCCGGCGAGCGTAAAAAATGATTGCCGCCCTGCTGCTCGAACATACACACCTCGCCTGGCTGGTGCTCGGCGGCCTGTTGCTGGCTGCGGAAATGCTGGGCGGTAACGGCTATCTGTTGTGGAGCGGCGTCGCGGCGGTGGTCACCGGGCTGCTGGCGTGGGTTATTCCTTTCGGCTGGGAGTGGCAAGGTGTGCTGTTTGCCGTGCTGACCATGCTGGCGGCCTGGCTGTGGTGGCAATGGCTTTCGCGGCGGGTAAAACAGCAAAAACCCGCCGACGCGTCGCTGAATTTGCGTGGGCAACAGCTCATCGGCCGCCGCTTCCAGCTTGATAACGCACTGGTGAATGGTCGGGGCCATATGCGCGTGGGTGACAGTTCGTGGCCGGTCAGTGCCGACGACGATCTAGCTGCCGGAACGCGTGTTGAGGTGACAGCCGTTGAAGGCATCACCTTGCGCATCAAAGCCGTAAACGAATAACAATAACGCAAGGATTCCGGGAATGATAAAACGCCGTCGCCTCGCGCTGGGCTTGTGCCTCTCTTTTACCGCCAGCGCACCCGCGCTGGCGTCTTCTGATATCGATAGCTGCACATGGGGGAGCACGGGATGTTTCATCACCAGCCCGCCGGTGCTGGGCATTGATACCGATACCCGCGATAACCTGCTGCGCCTGGTGGATGAGCAAAAAGGATTTTTGCCGCTGCGCCAGCCCGTACCGCAAGATTTCACGCGCAGCCGAAGCTTCTATTTCGGTATTCATCACGATGACACTACCGCCCCGGCAGCAACGACGGAACCTGTTTCCAGTGACGACACCCTGCGCCAGCAAATGAAAGCGCTGGGCATCAAACCTGATGATCAAATTCCTCCGGCGCTGTTGCGCCTGATCGCCGAAGGTGACGCGGCGCAGACAGCAACTGGCGAAGGGTTTGAATCCGATGAGATGGAAAACCGTTTTGTATCGCGCAATAACGAGACACTTTCTGGCTTTTTCGCCGCCCTGCTGGACGAAAAAGCCTTAACACCGGAACAGCGCCTGGCGCTGGCGAAAGCGCGAACGGCGGCGGATGGTCGCGGTGAAGTCATCATTGATTCGCTGAGCTTCCCGGAAGGTTCAGTTGCTCTTGGTTTCCGTACCTATTTACACGGCGCTAATGCTTTCTATGCCGGTGATTATGAGGCCGCAGCGCAGGATTTTACTTCGCTCGCCAGCAACCCGCAGCCGTGGCTTGCCGAAACGGCCAGCTATATGTTGATGCGCACCGCGCTCAACGCCAGTAGCGCTAATGCCAACGGTGAATATGGCGATTTTGACGTTACAAAAGTGGATAAAGCCCAGGCGCAGCAAGCGCGGGATGCGGCGCTTCATTATCTGAAAAGCTGGCCGCAGGGTCGCTACGCAGAATCGGCGCAGGGGATGTTGCGCCGCATCAACTGGTATTTGCAGGACTGGAATGCGCTGGCGGCGCTCTACGAACAGGCGCTATCACAGACAGCCAGCAGTGATGCGTTAATCGCGCTGGTGAATGAAAGCGACAACAAACTCCTCGAATGGGGCGGTGATGATTTTATCAGCACGCCGGATGCCTCGCTGATGACATTTATCCTGACGCTGCGCCGCCTGCGCGATAACAAATGCGATGAAAAGCATCCCTGTATCGATCAAGCCTGGCTTGATCGCATCAAAGCCGATTTCGACAAAAATAAACGTGGCGATCTGTGGAATTACCTGCGTCTGAAGCTGGCTTTCAGCAAACAGGATTACGCCACCGTGCGCAGCGCCATCACCCCGGCGCAAACGCTGGCACCGCACAATATCCTCGCGTTTAGCGAACAAGTGCTGTACGGCGAAGCGCTGATGGCGCAAAAACAGTGGCCGGAGGCCAAAGCGCACTGGCTACATCTTTTGGATCTGAGCAAAGATGTCGAACAGCAGCAGTTGCTGCAGGCCAAACTGGCGGCAACGCTGGTGGAAAGCGACGCGCTGGCGCAGATTTTTGATCCAGACAGCAAGGTCACGAATCTGCGTTACCGTTCCTTAGTGCTGAAAACCAAAGCGCCACGCGAGTTGCTGCGCCAGCAAGCCAGCAACGGTCCGAATAACGAAGAGCGCACCATTGCGCTGCACACGCTGCTGACGCGCGATTTAACCGAAGGGCATTACACCGACTGGTTACAAGACAAAAAACTGATCGCCGCAATCGCACCGTCGGTCACTGGCGAGGCGTTTGATGACGTCAACCTGAGTGCATTTGGCTGGAAAGGCACCGACAAAGAGAGCGTTTATGTCTGCGCAGCGCTGGAAAAAACGGTCACCACTCTGAGCCAGAAAGCACAGGATAGACATGCGCTGAACTGCCTGGGTGAATTTTTCCGCATCACGCAAACCCGCGTTAACCGGGAAACCGACCAGTGGGGTAACGACGCGCTGGACGACGCAACAAAACTTAACACTGCACCCGGCGTCGCGCATCGTCTGGCCTGGTACCAGCAGGTTATCAGCGATGCCAAAGCCGAGCCGGAAGATAAGAGCTACGCACTGTATCGCGCCGTGATGTGTTATGCCCCCTCCGGTTATAACGATTGTGGCGGCGAAGATGTGGATAAATCCGTGCGTAAAGCATGGTTCCAGCAACTGAAAAGCCGTTATCCGGGAAGCGTATGGGCCAAAGAGCTCAAATATTACTGGTAATGGCGTTGGCAGGCGTGCTGTTCTTCCTTGCGACGTTATCCGCTCAAGGGAAGGCAGCGTACTGGTTATGGTCTGGCGTGCGACCCACGCAAACGCTGCGTGATGCCGATATTGTCTACCTGCATCAGGGCGATGTCGTCACCGTTGCCGGTCAAACTGTGTTTGAGCGTAAAGGGCTACCGGTCAACCAGCTTACGTTTCCGCGCATCTGGCTCACGGTGCGTTTTACCACGCTGGACGTGCCGGATGCGCTGTTGTTACGTCTTACCCGGCTGTTAGCTCGCTGGCAAGCGGCGGGAAACCATGTCGTCGGGTTGCAGGTGGATTTCGATGCCGCCACCCATCGCCTTGGCGATTACGCGCTGTTTTTGCATCGTCTACGCCAGACGCTGCCAGCAGACTACGCGCTGGGCGTCACCGGATTGCTGGACTGGGCGAAAACCGGCAGCGTGCAAACCCTTAACGCATTGCCGGTGGATGAACTGGTAGTGCAGAGCTATCAGGGACGCAGCACCGTGGCGAATTACACCGCCTATCTGCCCGCACTTTTAACGTTACGCATCCCGTTTAAACTGGGGCTGGTGCAGAACGGCGTGCGTGATATCAGCGAAGAGCAGCAACTCGCCGCATCCCCGTGGTATCGCGGCACGGTGACATTTATGCTCAACCCTTCGCGTGGTGGCAGCAGCCAGAAAGGTTATCAATAATCGGGCAATCGGCGCTGTCGTCGCCGGGGCAGGAATCCGCCAGAGCCAGCAGTTGCACACGCATCTGTTGCAGTTCGCCAATATGCCGCTCGATTTCAGCCACTTTCTGTAACGTGCGCGCTTTGACATCAGCGCTATGACGGGCCGGGTTATTAAACAGATTCACCAGCTCGCCGCACTCTTCGAGATTAAATCCCACCTGCCGCGCCTGGCGCAGCAGCGTCAGCTCGTTCAGGTGTTGTTGGTTGTAGCTGCGGTAGCCGTTTTCGCTGCGCAGCGGCGGTGTCACCAGCCCTTTCTCTTCATAGAAACGAATCGCTTTACTGGTTAAACCGGTTCTTTTTGCCACATCGCTGATATTCACGTTTCCCCCTTACTGCCAGAACCTGAGTTAATCACTATAAATGGGCGCCATGTAATAAAACAAATATATCCATATTGTTAATGGTTTTTTATTTACCCACCTTGCCGCTTCGCTATAACATGTGGCCGGATATTTCTAAGAATGATAAATGATTTACACACAGGAGTGGTTATGAGTGATATGGCGTTTTGCCGTGGTTGCGGAAAGCAAATACATAAAGAAGCGGTGGCTTGCCCGCAGTGCGGCGCGCCACAGAACACCGCCGGGAAGAAAAGCCGAATTTCTGCTGCGCTGTTCGCCTTCTTTTTAGGTGGATTTGGCGCGCATAAATTTTATTTAGGGAAACCATGGCAGGGGATCCTTTATCTTCTGTTTTGCTGGACCTTTATTCCGGCGATCATCTCTTTCATCGAATTTATTATTTACCTGTGCAACTCCGATCAGGAATTTGCCCGTAAATACGGTTGAGTTTTACCCCGCCGGTAATAAGCAAACCCCGCCTTGTGCGGGGTTTGTCGTTTATGGCAACCCCATCGCTTCTTTGTGATGATAAAACCTTGACCTTCCCCTTGATGGAAGGTTTAAGCTTCTACACAGTCACTATTGAAGCACCACAACCAAGGAGATTAAGTATGTCTCATACCATAGCGCTAGACTTGGATGGCCTCTCCTGCGGCCACTGCGTAAAACGCGTCAAAGAGAGCCTGGAAAAACGCCCGGATGTTGAACAGGCAGACGTCACCATTGAACGTGCGGAAGTCACCGGCAGCGCCAGCGCTGACGCGTTGATCGAAACCATCAAAGAAGCCGGATACGGTGCGAGCTTAAGCCACCCAAAGGCTAAACCGCTGGCAGAGTCATCACTCCCGTCGGAAGCACTGACAGCGGCCACACCTGAGCTTCCGGCAGCCAGCGAACTTGATGACAGCCAACAGCTGTTGATCAACGGCATGAGCTGCGCCAGTTGTGTCTCCCGGGTGCAAAAGGCCTTACAGGCCGTACCGGGCGTTACGCAGGCACGGGTCAATCTGGCGGAGCGCACCGCGCTGGTCATGGGTAGTGCCCCCGCCGCTGAATTAGTCAGCGCCGTAGAGAACGCAGGCTACGGCGCGGAAGCCATTGAAGACGACATCAAACGCCGCGAGCGCCAGCAGGAAACCGCGCTCGCCACCATGAAACGCTTCCGCTGGCAGGCGATTGTCGCGCTGCTGGTTGGCGTGCCGATCATGGTGTGGGGCATGATCGGCGATAATATGATGGTCACCGACGCCAACCGCACGCTGTGGCTCATGCTCGGTGCTGTCACGCTAGCGGTCATGATCGTAGCGGGTGGCCATTTTTACACCAGCGCCTGGAAAAGCCTGCGTAACGGCACGGCGACCATGGATACACTGGTGGCACTCGGGACTGGCGCGGCCTGGCTCTACTCCATGAGCGTCAATATCTGGCCGCAGTGGTTCCCGATGGAAGCCCGGCACCTCTATTACGAAGCCAGCGCAATGATCATCGGTCTGATTAACCTCGGCCATATGCTGGAAGCCCGCGCGCGCCAGCGTTCGTCTAAAGCGCTTGAGCGGTTATTAGATTTAACCCCGCCCACCGCACGCGTGGTCACCGCCGACGGCGAGAAAAACGTATCGCTGGCGGACGTTCAGCCGGGCATGACACTGCGCCTGACGACCGGCGATCGCGTGCCGGTAGACGGTGAAATCAGCCAGGGTGAAGCCTGGTTCGACGAAGCCATGCTTACCGGCGAACCGGTGCCGCAGGAAAAAAGCACCGGCGAGAGCATTCATGCCGGGACGGTGGTGCAGGACGGCAGCGTGCTGTTTACCGCCAGCGCCGTCGGCAGCCACACCACGCTGTCGCGCATTATTCGTATGGTGCGCCAGGCGCAAAGCAGCAAGCCGGAGATCGGCCAGCTTGCCGATCGCATTTCCGCCGTGTTTGTGCCAGCGGTGGTCGCTATCGCCTTGTTCAGCGGCGCTATCTGGTACTTTTTCGGTCCCGCGCCGCAAATTGTCTATACGCTGGTCATCGCCACCACGGTGCTGATCATCGCCTGCCCTTGTGCTCTGGGGCTGGCAACGCCGATGTCGATTATCTCCGGCGTCGGTCGCGCGGCGGAGTTTGGCGTGCTGGTTCGCGATGCCGATGCGCTGCAACGCGCCAGCACGCTCGATACCATCGTATTTGATAAAACCGGCACCCTGACGCGCGGCAAACCGGAAGTGGTGAGTGTGAAAACGCTGGATTTCGACGAGGCGACGGCACTGCGCCTGGCGGCGGCACTGGAGCAAGGTTCCAGCCATCCGCTGGCGCGAGCGATTATTGAAAAAGCAGGCGCGGAAACGCTGCCGGTGGTCAGTCAGTTCCGTACACTGCGCGGGCTGGGCGTGAGCGGTGAGGTTGACGGGCACAGTGTGCTGCTTGGCAACCAGGCGCTGCTGGCTGAACAAAACGTGGATACGAGCGCGCTTGACGATGAGCTTAATGCTCAGGCAAGCCTGGGCGCCACGCCGGTACTGCTGGCGATTGACGGGAAAGCCGTGGCGCTGCTGGCGATCCGCGATCCGCTACGCGAAGACAGCATTGATGCGCTGCAACGTCTGCACCGTGAAGGCTACCGCCTGGTGATGCTGACCGGTGACAACCCCACCACCGCCAACGCCATCGCCAGAGAGGCCGGTATTGATGAGGTGATCGCCGGCGTGCTGCCGGACGGCAAAGCCGAGGCGATCAAAAATCTGCAACAGCAGGGCCGCCAGGTGGCGATGGTCGGGGACGGGATTAACGACGCACCCGCGCTGGCGCAGGCGGATGTGGGTATCGCGATGGGCGGTGGCAGCGATGTGGCAATTGAAACCGCCGCCATCACGCTGATGCGCCACAGCCTGCTGGGCGTTGCCGATGCGCTGGCAATCTCCAAAGCGACGCTGCGCAACATGAAACAGAACCTGCTCGGCGCGTTTGTTTATAACTCGCTGGGTATTCCGATTGCGGCAGGCATTCTCTGGCCGCTGACCGGCACATTGCTCAACCCGGTGGTCGCAGGCGCGGCAATGGCGCTCTCGTCCATTACCGTGGTCAGCAACGCCAACCGGTTATTGCGCTTTAAACCCCATCAGTAAATGCCACAACCCCGCCGTTTATCCGGCGGGGTTTGCACCTTCTGGCCGCGCGCGCTAGCATGAGATTTTTCACTCTGGAAGCGCGTATGAGCCTGTTTCAACGATTGAAAACCTTTTTTCTTGCGCTTCGTGTGCCTCATTACCGCTGGCCTGCACTGGATGTGGATTTGCCCGGCGGTCGCCATCTGCACCTGGTGGGCAGTATTCACATGGGCACCTACGGCATGTCGCCGCTACCGGCGCAGCTGCTGCAAAAACTGCGCGATGCCGACGCGCTCATCGTGGAAGCGGATATCGCCGGGTCGGATTCACCGTTCGACAATCTGCCACCCGCCGAACCGCTCGAACAGCGCCTTCCCGTAGAACTTCTTGCCCAACTCGACAACATGCTGCAAACCCTGTCGCTTCACAGAGATGAATTCGACCAGCGGCCCGCCTGGCATATCGCGCTGGTGTTGCAGGCCACGCAGGCACAGCGGCTGGGGCTACGCCCGGAGTACGGCATCGACTACCAGTTGTTGCAGGCGGCGCAGCAATATCAGGTGAAAGTCATGGAACTGGAAGGCACCAGCAGCCAGCTGGATATCCTGCGCAAGTTGCCGGACGAAGGAAATGAACTGTTGCAGGATACCCTGACTCACTGGCATGAAAATGCGCGTTTATTACAGGTGATGATGAGCTGGTGGCTGGAAAATCCGCCTGCGGAAGATGAACTGACGCTGCCATCAACGTTCAGCCAGCCGCTGCATGATGTGTTGATGCACCAGCGCAACCAGGCGTGGTGCGAGCGTTTATTTGCGCTGCCACCTGGGCGCTATGTAGTGGCAGCGGGCGCCCTGCATCTGTATGGCGAGGGGAATTTACCGGCGCTGCTGCGCGAAAGAGCGGTGCAATAGCGCAAGATGGTACTATTTTCGCGCACGCGACCAGGCGTATGCTAAGCACCGTGAGATGACCGTGGTAAGAAGGATTATTATGACACCCGCCGTGAAGTTACTCGAAAAAAACAAGGTTCCCTTTCAGGTACACACTTACGATCACGATCCCAATGAAACCAACTTTGGTGATGAAGTGGTGCGCAAACTGGGGCTGAACGCCGATCAGGTCTATAAAACGCTGCTGGTTGCGATCAATGGCGATATGAAACACCTTGCCGTTGCGGTCACGCCGGTTGCCGGGCAGTTAGATCTGAAAAAAGTCGCCAAAGCGCTTGGCGCAAAAAAAGTCGATATGGCCGATCCGCTGGTCGCCCAGCGCACCACTGGCTATCTGGTAGGCGGCATCAGCCCGTTGGGGCAGAAAAAACATCTGCCGACGCTAATTGATGCCCCCGCGCAAGGCTTCGCTTCCATTTATGTTTCCGGCGGTAAACGCGGGCTGGATATTGAACTGGCAGCGAGCGATCTGGCAAAAATGCTGGGCGCGAAATTTGCCGATATCGCCCGCCGCGATTGACGGATGAGGAGCTGGTTACTGCCAGCTCACCTCCCCTTTAGGTTCGTAAGCATTCACATCCAGCGGTGAGTTTTTCTGGATGTACTCTTTCAGCACTTCAGCATCAATAAAGCCGGTATTCACATAGCCTGCTTTATCATCCAGACGTGGATAGCCGTCACCACCGGTTGCGTTGAAACTGAGCGTCGTCAGTCGGTAGCTTTTCGCCGGATCGACCGGTTCGCCTTTGATTTTGAGATCATTCAGCTTGCCATCTTTCGCCACAAAACTGACGTTGGCGAACTGCGGATACGCACCTGAATCCGGCTTCATCTGTGCCACCGCAGTGAGGTAATCTGTGAGCTCTTTACCGGTCAGGTTGACATACACCAGCGTGTTGCCAAACGGCTGCACTTTCAGCACGTCTTTGTAAGTGATGTCGCCCGCTTCGATAGAGTCACGCACGCCGCCGCCGCTCATCACCGCCAGATCCGCGCCGGTACGCGCCATTTGCGCGGCGAGGATCACATGTGCGAGGTTGGTCTGCACAAAGCGCACTTTGCTGCGATCGCCTTCCAGATGACCATTTGCGTTACCAATTTTCACCTCTAACTGCGCTTTACCTTTGTTCTGGAACGGCGTTAACAGGGAGAGCATCTGCGGGTTTTCGGCAATTTCCGGCGTGTAGAGTACGCGCTCACTTTTGCCGTTGTCGTAGGTGACTTTCTTCTTCAGGTTGACCGGAATCAACTGGTAACGTACCAGTTTCATCTCGCCGTTACGGAACTGGAAATCCGCGCGGCCGACATATTTACCCCACTCATGCGCCTGCACAATCCAGATGCCGTTTTGCTGATCCGGCGCACACGGGGTTCCAGGCACGTAATCGACCTGTTTTTTATTTTCAGACGCCATGCAGACCGGATCCTGTGAGTGACCACCCACAATCATTGCCAGCGCGCCTTTTGGCAGGCTGCGTGCCATCTCGACATCGCCCGGCGCATTCGAGCCGTGCTCGCCGTTGTCGTAATGGCCCATATGCGTTGTCGCCAGAATCACATCCGGTTTTTCGTTTTGATTCAGCTCAGAAATCACCAGCTTCGCTTCGTCGGCCGGTTTACGGAATTCGATATCGGTGAAAAACTCCGGGTTGCCGATTTTCGCCGTGTCGTCGGTGGTTAACCCAATAACGGCAATTTTCAGCCCCTGACGATTAAACATCATCCACGGCTTAAACAGGCGCTCGCCGGTGCTTTTCTGGTAAATGTTGGCGGAAAGGAACGGGAACGTGGCCCATTTCTCCTGCTGGCGCAGTACGCTGAGCGGGTTGTCGAACTCATGGTTACCCACGGCCATCGCATCGTAGCCAATCAGGTTCATGCCGCGAAAATCGGGTTCAGCATCCTGCAAGTCCGATTCCGGCACCCCGGTGTTAATATCACCGCCGGAAAGCAGCAGCACACTACCGCCTTCGGCCGCCACCTCTTTGCGAATGCCATCAACCAGCGTTTTCTGCGCAGACAAACCATATTCGCCGTAATCACTACGCCAGAAATGACCGTGATGATCGTTGGTATGCAGAATGGTGATGTTATAGGTCTTATCCTGCTCGTAAGCCTGTACCTGCCAGCTGGCAACGCCCATCGCCGCCAGCAGCCCCAGCGTAATGCTCTTCTTTAACAATCTCATGCTTCCCTCCCTGACCCATTGATAAACTGAGAAATTACAGCGCCTGCAAATAATAGACAAATATGTATTCAGAATCGCAACTTCCTTCAAACTTTCAGCAAAGGTATGGTAATCAGAGAATCATTACCGTGCTTTATCCTTAACCTCTTCTGACAACATACGTGGTATTTATGGCAATCAGTGAAACGTCGCAGACATCGCCTGCTGCGCACACCTCGTTCGGTATTCTTGGCGCTATTAGCCTCTCGCATCTGCTCAACGATATGATTCAGTCGCTGCTGCTGGCGATTTATCCGCTGTTGCAGGCCGATTTTTCCCTGTCGTTTGTGCAGATTGGCTTTATCACGCTGACCTTTCAGGTCGCCTCCTCGCTGCTCCAGCCAGTGGTTGGTTATTTGACCGATAAACACCCGATGCCGTGGTCGCTGCCCATCGGTATGTGTTTCACCCTAAGCGGGCTGGTGCTGCTGGCGCTGGCGGGAAGTTTTACCACGGTGTTGATCGCTGCCGCGCTGGTAGGAACGGGTTCTTCAGTGTTCCACCCAGAATCGTCGCGCGTGGCGCGTATGGCGTCTGGCGGGCGTCACGGACTGGCGCAATCCATCTTTCAGGTCGGCGGCAACTTTGGTGCCTCGCTTGGGCCATTGCTGGCGGCGGTGATCATTGCGCCTTACGGCAAAGGCAATGTTGCCTGGTTTGTGCTGGCTGCCCTGCTGGCGATTATTGTGCTGATGCAGGTAAGCCGCTGGTACGCCGCGCAGCACCGGGTGAATAAAGGTAAAAAGCCCGTTTCCGTGATCAATCCGCTGCCACGTAATAAAGTGGTGCTGGCGGTTTGTGTGCTGCTGATCCTGATTTTCTCGAAATACTTCTATATGGCGAGCATTAGCAGCTATTTCACCTTTTATTTAATGCAAAAGTTTGATTTGTCGGTGCAAAACGCCCAGATGCATCTGTTTATCTTCCTGTTTGCGGTTGCAACAGGCACGTTCATTGGCGGGCCACTCGGCGATAAGATTGGCAGAAAATATGTGATTTGGGGCTCTATCCTCGGCGTCGCGCCGTTTACCCTTCTTTTACCCTACGCCACGCTCTTCTGGACCGGGATTTTGACGGTGATTATTGGTTTCGTACTCGCCTCCGCCTTTTCAGCCATTCTGGTCTATGCGCAGGAGCTGTTACCAGGCCGTATTGGCATGGTTTCCGGACTGTTTTTTGGTTTTGCCTTTGGGATGGGTGGCCTTGGCGCGGCAGTGTTAGGGCTGGTTGCCGATCATACCAGTATCGAGTTGGTCTATAAAATATGTGCTTTCCTGCCATTACTCGGGATCCTGACCATATTCCTGCCCGATAACCGCCCGCAACACTGATTTCCTCACGGCCAAAGTGATACTTTGGCCGCTGCTTTCTCTTGTCTGTCTGCGCCTGGCGCGTGATTTCTGTTACGGATACCCCGCAGGCTATCTTTTTTCAGTTAAATTGCCATTTTCTTCATAATTCAACAATTATTCATAAACATACTGGCGAAAATTGTCATAAACTGTAACGCAGTTGTCGGTTTTTAACCGCGGGATCCACGCACCAACGAAAGGAGACGGAATGCATCACGCCACACCGCTTATCACCACCATTGTCGGCGGCCTTGTGCTCGCTTTTATCCTCGGCATGCTTGCCAATAAACTGCGTATTTCGCCACTGGTGGGCTACCTGTTAGCGGGTGTATTGTCCGGGCCGTTTACGCCGGGTTTTGTCGCCGATACCCAACTCGCGCCTGAGCTGGCGGAGCTGGGTGTGATCTTGCTGATGTTCGGCGTCGGGCTGCATTTCTCGTTGAAGGATCTGATGGCGGTAAAGTCCATCGCCATTCCCGGTGCGATCGCGCAGATTGCTGTTGCGACGCTACTGGGTATGGCGCTTTCCGCAATGCTGGATTGGTCACTGATGACCGGCATCGTCTTTGGGCTCTGTCTTTCCACCGCCAGTACCGTGGTGCTGCTGCGCGCGCTTGAAGAGCGGCAGCTTATCGACAGCCAGCGTGGACAAATCGCCATCGGCTGGCTGATTGTGGAAGATCTGGTGATGGTGTTAACGCTGGTGTTGCTGCCTGCTGTCGCCGGAATGGTGGAAAAAGGCGATGTCGGGCTGGCATCGCTGGCGGTGGATATGGGTATCACCATCGGTAAAGTGGTGGCCTTTATCGCCATCATGATGCTGGTTGGCCGCCGTCTGGTGCCGTGGATCATGGCGCGCAGCGCGGCGACCGGTTCCCGCGAGCTGTTTACGCTCTCCGTGCTGGCGCTGGCGCTCGGTATCGCCTTCGGCGCAGTCGAGCTGTTTGATGTTTCGTTCGCGCTGGGCGCGTTCTTCGCCGGGATGGTGCTGAACGAATCCGAGTTGAGCCACCGTGCGGCGCACGATACGCTGCCGCTGCGCGACGCGTTTGCGGTGCTGTTCTTTGTCTCCGTCGGTATGCTGTTTGATCCGCTGGTTCTCATTGAGCAGCCGCTGGCGGTGCTCGCTACACTGGCGATCATCATCTTTGGTAAATCTGTCGCCGCGTTCCTGCTGGTGCGCATGTTTGGTCACTCGACGCGCACCGCGCTGACCATTGCCGCAAGCCTTGCGCAGATCGGCGAGTTCGCCTTTATTCTGGCGGGCCTCGGCATGTCGCTGAACCTGCTGCCGCAGGCCGGGCAAAATCTGGTGCTGGCGGGCGCGATTCTGTCGATTATGCTCAACCCTGTGCTGTTTACCCTGCTGGAAAAATACCTCGATAAAACCGAGACGCTGGAAGAACAAACGCTGGAAGAGGCCATCGAAGAAGAGAAACAGATCCCGGTGGATATCTGCAACCACGCGTTGCTGGTAGGTTTTGGCCGCGTCGGCAGTCTGCTGGGTGAAAAACTGATGGCGCAGGGCATTCCGCTGGTGGTGATTGAAACGTCACGTACTCGCGTGGATGAACTGCGTGAGCGCGGTATTCGCGCAGTGCTGGGCAATGCGGCCAACGAAGAGATCATGAACCTGGCGCATCTTGATTGCGCCCGCTGGCTGCTGCTGACCATTCCAAACGGTTATGAAGCCGGGGAGATTGTCGCCACCGCGCGTGAGAAGTGCCCGCATATTGAAATTATCGCCCGCGCGCACTACGACGATGAAGTGGATTACATCACCGAACGTGGCGCGAATCAGGTGGTCATGGGCGAGCGCGAAATCGCCAACACCATGCTGACATTACTGGAAAAACCGCCGGTCGAAGAAGCCGTAACGGGTTAATAAAGAAGGCCGGAGTGCTTACGCGGCTCCGGCCATGATTCATCTTCTTGTCTGCCCGGCTTCGTCGGGCAATCATCTTAACGTTCCCAGTACGCCTCTTCGAGGCTGTCTTCGCGTTCCGGCAGACCGCGCGTTAAACGCGGCGAGTGCTGGTTCAGCACCTGATAACTGACGCGGTTGGCATATTTGCACACCTGCGCCAGCGAGGAGTACGTCAACCAGTTGAATTTGTGCTTGCTGGAGTTCGGCACGTTGGTGCGGTGATAGTTGTTGGCGGTAATGTCATGCAGCAACGCCGCCAGCGCGCCATCGCCCGCGCCGTTGGTATTCATGATTTTTTCCGGCCCGCCCATGTACGGCGCAATGTGCGAGTAAATGCGCAGCGGATGTTCACAATCTTTGTGGCGCAGCGCACGGCTGAACTCATACTGGTTGAATTCGGCAATCGCCCCCGGCAGCAGCGGATGCTGCGTTTTGCGCTTCGCTTCATCTTCGGTGAAACCGGCCATATACAGACCAATTGGGCCTGCGGTACACAGGACGAGATCAACCCAATCCAGCGCTTTATCGGCCGCCAGCAGCGGATCGCTTTCGCCAGTCAGCGCGTTACCTTCCTCTTCATTCATCGCCAGAATCGAGACGTTCTCTTTAAGGAAATCGCGCCACCACTGCGGGTTATCAGCAATCACATATTTGGTGCCCAGCGTCAGCACCACCGGCACGTTATGCTTTTTGGCGTACGCCACCGCCTGCATGGTGGCTTCCGGCATCGGCTCGCCGGGATTACAGCGCACCAGGTAAGAGGAGAGTACCAGCGCGGATGCCCCGGCGATCACCGCTTCCAGGATGCTCTCCGGGCGCAACTGGTTCATATGGCCAGGGCTGATGGCAAAGGTGCGCTCACCGCTGTCGCTAATCAGCGTGAAACAGCGGCCAATCGCGCCATCCACGCCTTGCAGGTAGTTGAGGTCGGTACGGCTGGAGGTGTTACACAGGTAGCGGTAGGCATAACTGCCGATTTTCACGTTGTCGCACATGACGCCAAGCAGCACCGAGCGGTCATCCGCCAGCACCGAGTAGTTATGCATGGTGTTGCCAATGGTGCCACCCGCAAACTGGTGAGTGATCAGATCGTTACTGACCAGTTCCTGGTAGAGCGCTTCCGCGACATCGTCGGCGATCACCAGCGAATGACCTGCACTGAGGCCGTAACGGGTAATAAACGCATCGTCCACTTTCGCCTCGATATCCACCAGCGTCTGGTCGATACCGACCACCCAACACGTACCGGATTCGCTCTCGGGCTGAATTTGCTGTAACAGCGGGTCGCGGGCATTAACGGGGAAATAGTGTTTGGATTTACGTTTACCGGGAAATTTCATGATTGTAATAAGCGCTATACATTCGGGCTGGGAATGTTAACACACTCTCAGCCCGCCCTGCGATCAGCGATATTTAGCGGTCAGATTGACCATCATCTCGATATGTTCAGGAGAATCATTAAGCGCCGGAATGTACTCATATTTTTCGCCACCGGCCTCAAGGAAGAATTCGCGGTTTTGCACGGCGATCTCTTCCAGCGTTTCCAGGCAGTCGGCTGCAAAACCCGGTGACATCACCTGAATATGCTTCACACCTTTTTCGCCAAGCATCTTCAGCGTTTCATCGGTGTATGGCGTCAGCCACGGCTCGCGGCCAAAGCGTGACTGGAACGTCATCATCACTTTTTCCGGCGGTAAGTCGAGCGCGGACACCAGCTCGCGCGTCGTATCGCGGCAGCGCTGCGGGTAATCATCCCCTTCTGCCGCATAACGCTGCGGAATGCCGTGGTAAGAAAGCAGCAGCAAATCCGGCTCGCCATGCCGGGCAAACGAGGCACGCACGCTGTTGGCGAGCGCAGCGATGTAATCCGCATTGTCGGCGTAGTCGCGAATAAAAGAGACGCCCGGAATATGGCGTTTTTTCGCCAGAATGCGCGCCAGCTCGTCCCAAACTGCCGCAACGGTGGAACAGGAGTATTGCGGATAGAGCGACAGCACCACAATATGCTCGACCTCTTGTGCCAGCAGTTCATCGACCGCGCTTTCCAGCGATGGCGAACCGTAACTCATCCCAAGCACGACCGGCACGTCCGGCAAGCGTGCTGCCAGAGCCCGCTGCTGCCTGCGGCTGTAAACCATTAACGGCGAGCCCTCTTCCATCCATACAGATTGATAGAGTTTGGCGACGCGGGGAGAACGAATGGGCAGGATCACACCGCGAAGTAGCGGCCACCACAATAAACGCGGCGTATCGACCACGCGTCTGTCACTCAAGAATTGCCGCAGATAGCGTTTCACCGCTTCGGGGGTCGGGGCATCGGGAGTGCCCAGATTGGCAAGCAGGATGCCGGTTTTCGCCTGACTCATTCACGCCTCTTAACCTTTTGAATGGTTGGTAATTGTAGCGTAAAAGCGGTTAAACGGAACCCATTGCTGTGATAGGTAAGATGAGAAAGATTCTCACCCGGAGAGTCCGGGTGAGCGGGCGCGATTAGCCGAGGATTTTTTCCAGCTCTGCGCGTACATCAGCAACGGCTTTGGTACCGTCAACTTTAGCGTATTGGGTGTTACCCGCCTGCGCTTCTTTCTGGTAGTAGCCAATCAGCGGCGCGGTCATCTGATGGTATTCCACCAGGCGTTTACGCACGGTCTCTTCCTGATCGTCTTTACGCGTGGTCAGCTCTTCGCCGGTCACGTCGTCTTTGCCTTCGACTTTCGGCGGGTTGAATTTGATGTGGTAAACGCGACCGGAAGCAGCGTGAACGCGGCGACCGATAATGCGATCGACGATCAGCTCGTCCGGCACGTCGAACTCAAGCACGAAATCAACCTTGATACCGGCTTCTTTCATCGCGTCCGCTTGCGGAATGGTGCGCGGAAAACCGTCCAGCAGGAAACCGTTGCGGCAATCTTCCTGGGCAATACGCTCTTTCACCAGCGCGATTACCAGCTCGTCAGTGACCAGCTTGCCCGCGTCCATGATGTCTTTTGCCTGTTTGCCCAGTTCGCTGCCAGATTTAACAGCGGCACGCAGCATGTCACCGGTAGAGATTTGCGGAATACCGTATTTCTCCATGATGAACTGAGCCTGAGTTCCTTTACCCGCGCCCGGAGCGCCAAGCAGAATAATACGCATTGCGAAAATCCCCTCAAATGTTGGTTCAATTTTTCAAAAAGCGCTAAAAGATAACACCAGAACGACCGGCGCTCAAGGAAGCGGGATCGGCTGAAACGGTTAATGATACGTTTTCTTAAGGTGCGTGAGACTCAGAAAGGAAAGTGCCCGGTAACATCGGCGGAGCCAGGATGCGGAGGTGTGGAGATAAAAAAGGGAGGCCTGAGGCCTCCCTGATCGACAAGTTTCTGCTTATGAAACCAGCAACTGGTTCATCCGGCGAATAAACTGGTTCGGATCTTCCAGCGTACCGCGTTCGGCGAACAGCGCCTGATCCAGCAACAACTCAACCCATTCGCTAAACCGGGTTTCGTCTTGTGTATCAGCCGCGCGTTTCACCAGGGCGTGGTCCGGGTTGAGCTCGAAAATGTATTTCACTTCCGGCGCATTCTGACCCGCAGCGGCGAACAGTTTCGCCATCTGAGTGCTCATCTCGTCAGCATCGGTCACGACAACGGCTGGCGTATCGGTCAGACGGTGGGTCAGACGCACTTCTTTCACGCGCTCACCGAGCAGGGATTTAACGCGCTCAACGAACGGCTCCAGCGCTTTTTCAGCTTCTTTAGTGCTTTCATCCACTTCGTCTGCCAGTTTATCCAGCGAAGCGTCAGCTTTGGCAACTGACTGGAACGGCTTGCCGTCGAACTCGGTCAGGTAGCTCATCATCCACTCGTCGATGCGATCGGAAAGCAGCAGCACTTCGATGCCTTTCTTACGCAGCAGCTCCAGATGCGGGCTGCTCTTCGCCGCAGCGTAGCTGTCGGCGGTGATGAAATAGATTTTTTCCTGCCCTTCTTTCATGCGCGACACATACTCTTCCAGCGACACAGTTTGTGCGGAGGAGTCGTTGTGCGTGGAGGCAAAGCGCAGCAGTTTGGCAATCGTTTCCAGGTTCGCGTGATCTTCGCCCGCGCCCTCTTTCAGCACCAGGCCAAACTGTTGCCAGAAGGTCTGGTATTTTTCCGCGTCATCTTTCGCCAGTTTTTCCAGCATTTGCAGCACACGTTTGGTCAGCGCGGTGCGCAGACTACGTGTGACGCTGCTGTCCTGCAGGATTTCACGCGAAACGTTGAGCGGCAGATCGTTAGAATCCACCAGGCCGCGCACAAAGCGCAGGTAGTTCGGCATGAACTGTTCGGCTTCATCCATGATAAACACGCGTTGAACGTAGAGTTTCAGACCGTGTTTATGATCGCGGTTCCACATATCCCACGGGGCCTGCGACGGGATGTAAAGCAGGCTGGTGTATTCCTGTTTACCTTCCACACGGTTGTGGCTCCAGATCAGCGGATCGGTAAAGTCGTGGGAGATATGTTTGTAGAACTCGTTGTATTCGTCGTCTTTGATTTCCGCTTTGTTACGCGTCCACAGCGCCTGCGCTTTGTTGATTTTCTCCCAGGAAACCACGGTTTCGCCGTCTTTCTCTTCCTGTTTTTCGATCTCTACCGGCAGGGCGATATGGTCGGAATATTTGCTGATAATTGAGCGAACGCGCCAGTCGTTGAGGAAATCATCTTCCCCTTCACGCAGGTGCAGCGTGATTTCGGTGCCGCGATCGGCTTTGGTGATATCGGCAACGGTGTATTCACCCGCGCCTTCGGATTCCCAGAACACGCCGTTTTCAGCGCTTTCACCCGCTGCGCGGGTACGCACGGTCACTTTATCGGCAACGATAAATGCCGAATAGAAACCGACGCCGAACTGGCCAATCAGCTGGCTGTCTTTCGCCTGATCGGAACCCATTGATTCCAGAAACGCCTTGGTGCCCGATTTTGCAATCGTCCCCAGGTGGTCGATCACTTCATCACGCGTCATACCAATGCCGTTATCGGCAATGGTCAGCGTACGGTTCTCTTTATCAAAGGAGACGCGCACGTGCAGATCGCCATCGCCTTCGTACAGTTCCGGTTTGGACAGCGCGCGAAAACGCAGTTTGTCCGCCGCATCCGAGGCGTTGGAGATAAGCTCACGCAGGAAGATTTCTTTGTTCGAATAAAGAGAATGGATCATCAAGTGCAGAAGCTGTTTCACTTCAGACTGAAAACCGCGAGTTTCTTGTCCTTTCATTGGGAAAACCTCAACAATGCCATTTACAAGGTAAAAATGCGTTGAGGGAGAAGTGGGGATATTGGCGGGAAATTTCAAGCGGAGGCAAAAATTTCTGCCTCCGTTTGGTTAAAAACGAATCTTGTGGCGGCCGGCCAGCGAGTGCGACAGCGTCGTCCCGTCAACCATTTCCAGTTCGCCGCCCACCGGCACGCCGTGGGCGATACGGCTGGCTTCCACGCCATACTGCGCGCAAAGCTCAGCAATATAGTTAGCGGTCGCTTCGCCTTCCACCGTCGGGTTGGTGGCGAGGATCAGTTCCTGGATTTTCTCGGACGCCAGACGCTGTTCCAGCCGGTCAAGGCCAATGTCGTCCGGGCCGATACCGTCGAGCGGTGACAGATGCCCCATCAGCACAAAGTAACGACCGGAAAACTGCCCGGTCTGCTCAATGGCGTAGATATCTGCCGGGCTTTCCACCACGCAAATTTGACCGTTTTCCTGGCGTCGCGGGTTGCTGCAAATATTGCAGACTTCCTGCTCGGTGAACGTGCGGCAATCGGCGCAGTGGCCGATTTCCGACATCGCCCGAGTGAGCGCCTGTGCCAGCCGCATGCCGCCGCTGCGATCGCGCTGCAACAGCGTAAACGCCATACGCTGCGCCGACTTCGGGCCGACGCCCGGCAGGCAGCGCAGTGCTTCCATAAGCTGCGTTAACAGCGGGCTGGTCTGCATCAGAACGGCATCTTAAAGCCTGGCGGCAGCGACATACCGGAAGAGACGGAGGCCATTTTCTCTTTCTGCGTTTCGTCAATGCGGCGAGCGGCATCGTTAAAAGCAGCGGCAACCAGATCTTCCAGCATCTCTTTGTCGTCTTCCAGCAGGCTCGGATCGATCTCCACGCGACGGCAGTTATGCGCGCCGTTGATGGTCACTTTCACCAGACCCGCGCCCGATTCGCCGGTCACTTCCAGCTGCGCGATCTCTTCCTGCACTTTCTGCATTTTTTCTTGCATCTGCTGGGCCTGCTTCATCAGGTTACCCAGACCGCCTTTTCCAAACATAGGCTTCTCTCTTTAGCTGTGGTGACTGACCAGAGTGATAAGTCACATTCAGGGTTGAAAACGGGTAGCCGCAGCTGCCCGTCAAAGGGGGCGAATACTCTCTTCGTCCAGATCCGCATCGAAAAATCGTTGCAACGTCTGGATGTTGTTATCCGCAATGATTGACTCGCGCGCCTGCGCAAGTTTTTCCTCATAGATTGCCTGTCGCCACTCCAGCGGCGTACGCACTGCCGGATTATCATCTTCAATGATAGTCAGTTCAACCGCCGCGCTGTGTAATTCACTCAGCGCCTCGCCCAGCGTTTTCAACGCGCCCTGCGAGTTTAGATGGCGCTGGGAGCTACGCAAATGCAGGCATATTCGCTCACCGTCCTGCTCTTTCCAGGCGTTCAGCGCAACCTGCTCGACCAGTTTCGGCAATTTAAGCTGGCTGACTTCTTTCGCCCAGGCATCGCGTTCTATCGCTTCTTCCGCCAGTTTTTTCGCCAGCTCTGGCGTTTTTTCATGCTCGAGCGCTTTTTTCAACGCTTTTGGTGTGGCCACAACTTCTTTTACCGTTTCCACGACCGTTGTCGCTTTCCAGCGGTAGGCTTCTTTTTTGGCCGGAGCCTGTTCGAGCGCAGACGGAGCCGGACGCGATTGCACGCGCTCGGTCACCGAAGCCAGTCGTTCCAGCGCGGCGTTACTCACCGGCCGCGCGCGGGTTGCGGCTGCCGGTTCACTCTTTTTTGCTTTGTCTGCTCCCTGGGCACGTTGCAGTTGTCTGCGCGCTGCCAGCACCTGGCTGGTTGCGTCGGGCATCGGCGCATCTTGCGGCGGCGGCATCTGCGAAGGCATTTGCGGTGCGACAGCAACCTGCTGCGGCGAGACTACCGCCGTGGGTGCCACGGGAGCAAAAGATTGTTGTGGAGCTTCCGGCGCGGCCAGCGGCATACGCGGGTGGAAAGCCAGCGCGCGCAGCAGCGTCATCTCGACGCCCATACGCCTGTCCGGCGCAAACGGCAGCTCTTTGCGGCCAATCAGCAACGTCTGGTAATAGAGCTGCACATCGGCGGGCGGCACCGTGCGCGCCAGTTCGCGCAGACGGTGTTCAACCGGCGCCATATCGCTGCCAAGCGCCGCAGGCGTGAGCTGAACCATCGCGATGCGATGCAGTAACGTTTGCATTTCCAGCAGCAACGCATCCCACTCGACGCCGCGCGAGGCCGCATCGTTCACCAGCGACATTGCACGTTCGCCATTGGCGGCGACGACCGCTTCAACCAGCGAAAGCGCCTGGTCGTCATTCAGCGTGCCGAGCATTGAACTGACCACTTCAGCGGAAAGCTGGCCGTTACCGCTGGCAATCGCCTGATCGGTCAGACTCAACGCATCACGCAGGCTGCCGTCGGCGGCGCGCGCCAGAAGTTGCAGCGCGCGGGGCTCGTGCTCAATCTTCTCGTCATCGAGAATATGTTCGAGCTGGTTACGGATCTGGTCGACATCCAGCGCCTTAAGATGGAACTGCAGGCAGCGGGAGAGAATGGTCACCGGCAGTTTTTGCGGGTCGGTGGTCGCCAGCAGGAATTTGACATGCTCGGGCGGCTCTTCCAGCGTCTTTAACAGCGCGTTAAAGCTGTGACGCGAGAGCATATGCACTTCATCAATAAGATAAACTTTGAAACGCCCGCGCGCCGGTGCGTACTGTACGTTGTCCAGCAGATCGCGCGTGTCTTCCACTTTGGTGCGCGAGGCGGCGTCAATTTCTATTAAATCAACAAAGCGGCCCTGCTCGATTTCACGGCAGTTATCACAGACGCCGCACGGCGTGGCGGTGATGCCGGTTTCGCAGTTAAGCCCCTTCGCCAGCAAGCGGGCAATAGAGGTTTTTCCGACACCACGGGTGCCGGAAAACAGATACGCATGATGGATGCGTCCTGAGGATAAGCCGTTCGCCAGTGCGGTCAGCACATGCTCCTGGCCGACGACGTCAGCAAAAGTTTGTGGTCGCCATTTTCGGGCTAAGACCTGATAACTCATTGGCAGGCTCTGAAACGCTGGAAGGTGGATTTACGAAGGGATAATGCTAACACAGCCATGCTGTGAATACACTCCATCCCTCAGGCGTGAGGAATGGAGGTAATTGGCGTACACAGCGCGATTAATGCCCCGGGAACGGCACCAGGCTATAGCTGGTAATGCCCTGTTTTTGCAGGCGCTGTTCGCCGCCAAGGTCGAACAGATTAATGATAAATGCGGCGTCGGTCACTTCACCACCCAGACGGCGAATCAGTTTTACCGTCGCCTCAATGGTGCCGCCAGTCGCCAGCAGATCGTCCACCACCAGCACTTTATCGCCGGGCTGGATCGCATCAACGTGGATCTCTAACTGATCGGTGCCGTACTCCAGCTCATAGCTTTCGGCGATGGTTTCGCGCGGCAGTTTACGCGGTTTACGCACCGGTACAAAACCGACGCCCAGACCGAGTGCGACCGGCGCGCCAAACAGGAAGCCGCGCGCTTCGGTACCGACAACTTTGGTGATCCCGGCGTTTTTATAACGCTCAACCAGCAGTTCAATGCTGAGAGCGTACGCTTTCGGGTCTTCCAGCAAACTGGTGACATCACGGAACAGGATGCCCGGTTTCGGGTAATCCTGAATGCTTTTGATGCTGTTTTTAAGAAATTCAAGCTGCTGCGCAGTCGCTGTCATGGATTTTTGCCTGATAGAAACGGTATTACTCACGGTGACGCGCGTTGAAGGTTTGATGTAACCACTGATTAACATTTAATCAGCCGCACCCGTGCTCGAAAACGCTCGAATTTACTGGCAGTCCGCCACAATTGCAACTGCCTTCGCTGCGCTTTATGGTTTTTGTTGCTTTGCGTCAATCACCGGGATGCGCCACATAAAGAAAAGCAGACAGGCCAGAATGACCAGCAACAGAATACGTACCCATAGCATGTCCACGAAATATAATGAAATGGCGAACGTAACCAGGATGACCGCAGTCGCGCGCGGCTTCGCGCCCGGTGGCATTGCACGGTACTGCTGCCAGTGGTGCAGATAACCACCAAACCAGGAACGGTAGAGCAACCACTGATGAAAACGCGGCGAAGAGCGGGCGAAGCACCACGCCGCCAGCAATATAAATGGGGTGGTCGGGAGCAGCGGCAATACCACGCCGAGCGTACCAAGGGCTACCGCCAACCAGCCTATGATGATTAAAATAGTGCGTTGCATAATGCGAATCGTTATCAGAATGAGCGGCTAATGTAGCACAGTCAGGGTGATTTACAGGGGGAAGACGCGTGAAAAGCGCCGTGCTTTTACAGAGGCTGGAACAACAACTCGCGACGCTACGCCAGCAGGTCGCACCGCTGGCGCAACACGCCACGGTAAGCGCCCGTTTTGACAGGCATCTTTTTCAAACCCGCAGTACGCGGATGCAATCTTATCTTGATGAAAGCACAGCGAATATGGCGGCGTTGCGCCACGCGGTTGAGCATGGGCGGCTGGAACAAGTAGTCTGGCTGGCGGAGCATTTGACCGCGCAAATCGCGGCGTTGACGCGCGAAAGCGCCGTCTGGTCGCTACGCGAGTGGGATCACGCTTCGCCGGGCATTGCACGCTGGCAGCGCAGACGACTGAAACATCAGGAGTATGAGCGTCGACTGCTGGCGATGAAACAAGAACGCGAACAGCGTTTGCGCTCGGTCACTACGCTTGTTGAACAGCAACAGTTGCATAAAGAAGTTGAAGTGTTTGCCGGCAGGCTCGCCCGTTGCCGCCATGCGCTGGAGAAAATCGAAGGCGTGCTGACGCGCTTAACCCGTTAACCCAGGAGAGAAAATGTCACTGGAAAATGCCCCGGATGAGGTCAAGCTGGCGGTGGATTTGATTATGTTGCTGGAGCAGCATGATATTGCGCCTGAGCTGGTGCTGAAGGCGCTGGAAATTGTAAAAAAAGATTTTGAAAACAAACAACTGGCTGCCCCTCTCCCGTAAGAGAGGGGAACGCGTTTATTGCGCGACCGACGGTGTCGGATCGTCACCTTTTAGCTCACGCTTCACTTCGGTCAGCTCATCACCTTTATCATTACGCAGGTGCACTTCCAGCTGATTGAAGGCGATATCAATATCATTGTCGCGACACAGTTTATCGATGGTGCGGTTGAGCTCATCCACCGTATAGCTGCGATCGCGCAGTTCACGCACATACAGACGCAGCTCATGATCCAGCGTGCTGGCGCCAAAAGTAGTGAAGAAGACAGCTGGTTCGGGATCGTGCATCACTTTTGGATGCTCCATCGCCGCTTTCAGCAGAACTTTTTTCACCTTGTCGAGATCCGAACCATACGCCACGCCAATGCGGATCACCACGCGGGTAATGGTATCTGACAATGACCAGTTAATCAGACGTTCAGTGACGAACGCTTTGTTCGGGATAATGACCTCTTTGCGGTCAAAATCGGTAATGGTGGTGGCACGGATACGGATTTTACTGACCGTACCGGAGAAGGTGCCAATGGTTACCGTATCGCCTATGCGCACCGGGCGTTCAAACAGAATAATCAGGCCGGAAACAAAGTTACCGAAAATTTCCTGTAAGCCGAACCCCAGACCAACCGACAACGCGGCTGCCAGCCATTGCAGTTTATCCCACGAGACGCCAAGCGAGCCGAACACGGTTAACGCGCCAACGGCAATGATGATGTAGTTAAGGATAGTGGTGACGGCATAGGACGAACCCTGGCGCATATTCAGCCGCGAGAGGATCAGCACTTCCAGCAAGCCCGGTAAGTTGCGGATCAGCGCCCATGCCACCACAAAGACAATCACCGCAAACAACAAGCTGCCAAGCGTCACGCTTTTCGTCACCGCCGCGCCGGCTTCAGTACCGTTGTAATGCCACAAGGTGATACTGTCGAGGTAAGCGAAAACGGTGATCAAATCAGACCAAATCGCCCAGAACACCACGCCAAACAGCGCCACCATCACCAACATCGTGATACGCAACGTTTGCTGGTTGACCTGCTCCAGCGCAATGGTCGGCTCTTCTTGCGGTTCAGCCCCTTCCGCGCCCTCTTTCACCATATTCTGCCGACGCGCCAGCGCACGACGATACGCAATACGGCGTGCCGCTACGCTTAAGCCACGCAGCACCGTCTGGTAAAGCAGGTTCCAGATAATGACCAGGTAAACCGTTTCAATCCAGCGCCCGGAGAGGCGCAGCGTGGTGTAGAAATAACCCGTCGCCGTCAGCACCATTAAGGCAATGGGTACAATCGCCAGCACGGTAACTGTCACCAGACGCATGCTGTGCGACTCTTTATCACGCCAGCTTTCGCGGAACATCGGCCACACCAGCGCGGTGATCACCAACAAGTTGATCAGAATGACAAACTGCCCGATCACATCGTCCATCAGATGCAACGGAGAGAGTTCCGATACCACCGACCAGAAATGCAACGGCAATAATGCCAGGCTGATACGAACAATCTGCCGACGCCAGTGGCTGGTGAGCTGTGCAGGCATATTAAAGTGGCTGACCGCAACGCCGTCTTTTTCCAGCACTTTCCAGCACAGGCCAAATACCAGCCAGAACAGCGCCAGTTTTTTACTGAATGCCCACAGCAGCTCGCTAATGTTTAGCTGCATGGTTAGCAGGATCAGTCCGACCGCCAGGATCAGCAAACAGACCGGCAAGGCACGAATCAGATCGATAAAAATCGCTTTCGGCGTATGCAACTGGCTGTCGCTACGCAGTTGCCCGACCTGGGCGGCGAGTTTCGCCTGGTAGCTTTTCAGCCAGCGCAAACGCCAGCGAATCACCCCGGCAATCAGCAATAATGGCAAACCGGCCAGAAAAGCAATGGCCACCGCTGGCCAGGCTTTTTCCCAGTTAACGGTGATTTTGGTGCTTTTAACCTGGTCGCGTAGCGCTTTCGGGAAAGATTTGAACCACTCCCAGTCCATCGGCTTATTACTGTTTACCCAAAAGATTTGCTGGGTCAGGATCTCTTGCAGGCTTTTCGACACGCTCATCAATTGCTGCTGATTCACCTGCAAGTTGATGGCCATCATCAGCTGATTACCAAGCTGCTTGTTCAATTGATCGAGCAGTTCGCGGCGCATATCCACTACTTGCAACAGCGCGTCATGAACCTCGTCGTTAACGTCGGCCTGGTGCCCCTCTTCCAGTTTGGCGACAAAGTTATCGCTCTGGAACAGGGCATCACGCTGCTGGTTGATGTCGAACTGCTCAAGACGCAGATCCGCAATGCGGTTGGTCATATCTTCCAGTTCATCCGCCGACGGTAAGGTCTGCTGTTGCTGGTAGAGAATACGCGACAACAGCAAGCTGCCTTTCAATACGGAAATCTGTTCTTTTATATTGCGCTCAGACTGCAACGCACGATCGAGCCAGTTTTTCACCTTGATGTTCTGCTGCACCAGCGCGTTACCGCTCTCTGTCGCGGCAATCAATTTCTGGCTCAGTTGATGGTTAATATCCAGCTCTTGTTTTACCAGCGGGTTCGCCTGGATGCGCGCCGTTTCGTCCGGCGTGACCGCTTCTTGCGCGGTTTTTTCGGTTAGCGTCAGGCGCTTGCTGTTTACCGCTTCCTGCAATAACTGGAGCTGGTGTTCAAGGCGGTTACTGTTCGCAGTAACGTAATCACGCTGCTTTTGCAACGTATCTTGCAATACCGTGTTGCCTTCGAGGCTTTTGCGCAGTTGTTCGATCTGCGCATTGAGTAATGCCTGCTGTGCCTGCAACAGATTTTGCTGCGAAGGACGCAGAGCGCCTTCACCCGCCGCAGTGCCGTTCAGACGGTTGCGAATTTGCTGCAGCTGCTGCGAAGCGGAGTACATAGAATTCTGCACACGCTCCGGCTGAGTCTGTAAGGACACCAGTTGGCTGTTGTAATTGGATAAATCGTTTTGCGCGGTTTGCAGATCTTCCAGCAGTTGTGAAACGCGGGATTCCAGCTGGCGCAGGGAGAGCGAGGCCAGCGTTTTACGCGTCTCGTCGTCGTTGTCTTTATCGTTAAGCGCGTTGAGCGCATCTGTTGCCTGGCGCAGTTTGTCTGGCGCCTGGGCAACTTTCTGCTTGAGCAGCGCGGTTTCTTGCTTGACCCGGTCAATTTTGTCGAGCGTGTCCAGCGTCTCCGTTAAATCCTGGATAACCAATTTGTCCTGCGCGGAGTGCTCTTTTTGCTTATTCAGCGCGTCAAGCTGGCTTTGCACGTCGGTGCGGGAAGGCAAATCGTTGGTTGTCTGCGCCCGGGCGACGTTACTCGCAAGGCAAATAATGACAAGAAACAATGCGGCGGCAAAAGCGGCGAACGTGTTTCGCATGCGATAGTTGTGCAACATAATTTGAGCGATCGTTTTCTGTTCGGGAAAGCGGCCGGAATAGCCACGGGCGCAAGAATATCACGCTGTTATGCAACAACCTAGCGAAGTGAGAAACCTCCAGGAGAAATCCTGGCGGCTTGCAATGTTATGCGTTAAGCGCGTGCTGCTCAGCGCGTAGCGTCGGGCAGAGCTGGCACATCTCAAGCAAAACAGAAACGTAATCACGCGCTTCTTTTTTGAGATCAAAAGATTGCGGAGCAAAGAGCCAGTTTTCCATAATGCCTGAAACATAGGCGCGTATAAGCACTGCGACGCGGCGGGTCAGTAAATTGTCCGGCAGCAATTTTGCTTGCATACATTCGCGAAGTGTAAGTTCGATTCGATCATAACTTTCGAGACATAAATTCCGCTGCGCTTCTTGCACAATCGCCATTTCGCCGACAAACTCACATTTGTGAAAAATGATCTCCATCATTAAGCGACGCCGTTCTTCAACAACTGTTGCTTCAAGGATATAAACCAATATTTCTCTTAATACAGAGAGTGGATCGCCGGGGAATTTTGCCCGATACTCAGTCTCAAGATCGCTAATACTGGACTCTGATAGCTCCCATATTTCACTAAACAAATCCGACTTGTTTTTGAAGTGCCAGTAAATCGCGCCACGAGTCACGCCTGCCGCCTGCGCAATTTCAGCCAGCGACGTTGCAGAAACGCCATTCTGCGAAAACAGACGCATGGCGACATCAAGAATGTGCTGACGAGTCTCCAGCGCCTGTTGTTTGGTTTTTCGTGCCATATGTTGGTGAATTTACAGGAGTCAGATTTACATACATTTGTGAATGTTTGTACCATAGCACGACCATAATATAAACGCAGCAATGGGTTTTTGGGCCATTGATCCATTGATCAATTTGAAATCGGACACTCGAGGTTTACTTATGAACAAAAACAGAGGGTTAACGCCTCTGGCGGTCGTTCTGATGCTTTCGGGCAGCTTAGCGCTTACAGGATGTGACGAAAAACCTGCGCAGCAGGGAGCAGGCCAGATGCCAGAAGTTGGCGTCGTAACGGTCAAAACTGAACCTCTACAAATCACCACAGAACTGCCGGGCCGAACCAGTGCGTACCGCATTGCGGAAGTCCGCCCGCAGGTTAGCGGCATTATTTTAAAACGCAACTTCACCGAAGGCAGTGACGTTGAAGCAGGTGTCTCGCTCTATCAGATTGATCCGGCAACTTATCAAGCGGCTTACGACAGCGCGAAAGGCGATCTTGCTAAAGCGCAAGCTGCCGCGAATATCGCGCAGATGACCGTGAATCGTTATAAAAAACTGATCGGCACCAAGTACATCAGTCAGCAGGATTACGATACCGCCCAGGCGGATGCACAGCAGGCTAATGCGTCGGTTATCGCCGCAAAAGCAGCAGTTGAAAGCGCGCGCATCAATCTGGCTTACACCAAAGTGACCTCGCCCATTAGCGGTCGCACCGGTACGTCAACTGTGACGGAAGGCGCGTTAGTGCAGAGCGGGCAAACGACTGCGCTGACTACCGTGCAGCAGCTTGATCCGATCTACGTTGATGTCACCCAGTCGAGCAACGATTTCCTGCGCCTGAAACAAGAGATGGCAAATGGTTCTCTGAAACAGGAAAACGGCAAAGCGAAAGTGCAACTGGTCACCAACGACGGCATTCAGTATTCGCAGGCCGGTACGCTGGAGTTCTCTGGTGTGACCGTTGACCAGACCACCGGTTCTATCACGCTGCGTGCGGTGTTCCCGAACCCTGACCACACTCTGCTGCCGGGCATGTTTGTGCGCGCCAAGCTTGAAGAGGGTGTAAACCCGAACGCGATGCTGGTTCCGCAACAAGGCGTTGCCCGTACGCCGCGCGGCGATGCAACAGTGATGGTTGTGGGCGAAGGCGACAAAGTTGAAATCCGTAATATCACTGCGACTCAGGCCATTGGCGACAAATGGCTCGTAACGGACGGCCTGAAAACCGGCGATCGCGTGATCATTACTGGTTTACAAAAAGTCAAACCGGGCGCGCAGGTGAAAGCGCAGGAAGTGACTTCTGACAATAAAGAGCAAGCCCAGGCCGGCGGCCAGTCAGAAAAACCGAAGTCTTAACTTAAACAGGAGCCGTTAAGACATGGCTAAGTTTTTTATCGATCGCCCCATATTTGCGTGGGTTATCGCGATTATCATCATGCTGGCAGGGGCGCTTTCGATCCTCAAATTGCCGGTAGCGCAGTATCCGACGATCGCGCCACCGGCAATTCAGATCACGGCTTCCTACCCAGGTGCTGATGCGAAAACGGTGCAGGATACCGTAACGCAGGTTATCGAACAGAACATGAACGGTATCGATAACCTGCTGTATATGTCCTCTGCCAGTGATTCCTCTGGTACGGTGCAGATCACTATCACCTTCGATTCCGGTACTGATGCGGATATCGCGCAGGTTCAGGTGCAGAACAAACTGCAACTGGCGATGCCGTTGTTACCGCAAGAAGTACAGCAGCAAGGTGTTAGCGTTGAGAAATCATCCAGTAGCTTCCTGATGGTTCTCGGTATGATCAGTACTGATGGCTCAATGACGCAGGAAGATATCGCCGACTATGTAGGCGCGACCATTAAAGATCCGGTCAGCCGTACTGCGGGCGTGGGTGATGTTCAGCTGTTCGGTGCGCAGTACGCGATGCGTATCTGGATGGATCCGAACAAACTCAATAACTTCCAGCTGACGCCAGTTGACGTGATTACGGCTATTAAAGCGCAAAACGCCCAGGTAGCGGCCGGTCAGTTAGGCGGTACACCGCCGGTGAAAGGGCAGCAGTTGAACGCTTCCATCATCGCGCAGACCCGTCTGACCTCGACCGAAGAGTTTGGCAAAATCCTGCTGAAAGTGAACAGCGATGGCTCGCAGGTTCGTCTGCGCGATGTCGCGAAGATCGAACTGGGCGGCGAAAGCTATGACGTTATCGCCCGCTACAACGGTCAACCGGCAGCCGGTCTGGGGATTAAACTGGCAACCGGCGCGAACGCACTGGATACCGCCGAGGCAGTACGCGGCACTATCGCCAAACTGGAACCGTTCTTCCCGCACGGTCTGAAAGTGGTTTACCCGTACGACACCACCCCGTTCGTTAAGATCTCGATTAACGAAGTGGTGAAAACGCTGGTTGAAGCGATCGTACTGGTGTTCCTGGTGATGTATCTGTTCCTGCAGAACTTCCGCGCAACGCTTATCCCAACCATTGCGGTGCCGGTGGTGCTGCTCGGTACTTTCGCCATACTCGCCGCGTTTGGCTACTCGATAAACACCCTCACCATGTTTGGTATGGTGCTGGCGATAGGTCTGCTCGTGGACGACGCCATCGTGGTGGTGGAAAACGTCGAGCGTGTGATGATGGAAGAAGGTTTGCCGCCGAAAGAGGCGACACGCCGTTCGATGGAGCAGATTCAGGGCGCGCTGGTCGGCATTGCGTTGGTTCTGTCAGCCGTATTTATCCCGATGGCCTTCTTTGGTGGTTCTACCGGCGCTATCTATCGCCAGTTCTCGATCACTATCGTTTCTGCGATGGTGCTCTCTGTACTGGTGGCGTTGATCCTGACGCCAGCGCTGTGCGCCACGATGCTGAAACCTGTTGCCAAAGGCGATCACGGCGAAGGCAAAAAAGGCTTTTTCGGCTGGTTCAACCGCATGTTCGAGAAGAGCACGCACCATTACACCGACAGCGTGGGCAACATCCTGCGCAGCACCGGTCGTTATTTGCTGCTCTATATCATCATCGTTGCGGGCATGGCGGTGCTGTTTGTACGTCTGCCAAGTTCGTTCCTGCCGGATGAAGACCAGGGCGTATTTCTGACCATGGCTCAGCTGCCTGCGGGTGCAACCCAAGAACGTACGCAGAAAGTGCTGGATGAAGTGACGAAGTATTATCTGGAAAACGAGAAAGACAACGTTAACTCTGTCTTTACCGTTAACGGTTTCGGCTTCTCCGGTCGCGGTCAGAACACCGGTCTGGCATTCGTTTCGCTGAAAAACTGGGATGAACGTCCAGGTGAAGCGAACAAGGTTCCTGCGATTGCGGGCCGTGCCAGCGGACACTTTGCGTCGATTAAAGATGCGATGGTCTTCGCCTTTAACCTGCCAGCGATTGTCGAGCTGGGTACGGCTACCGGCTTCGACTTCCAATTAATCGACCAGGCTAACCTCGGCCATGAGAAGTTAACGCAGGCGCGTAACCAGCTGTTTGGTGAAATCGCGCAGCATCCGGATCTGCTGGTCGGCGTGCGTCCTAACGGGCTTGAAGATACACCGCAATTCAAGATCGATATCGATCAGGAAAAAGCGCAGGCGCTGGGCGTATCGATTAGCGATATCAACACCACGCTGGGAGCAGCATGGGGTGGTAGCTACGTTAATGACTTCATCGACCGTGGCCGCGTGAAGAAAGTGTACGTGATGTCGCAGGCGAAATACCGCATGCTGCCAAGCGATATCGGTAACTGGTACGTTCGTGCGACCGATGGTCAGATGGTGCCGTTCTCAGCCTTCTCCACAACGCACTGGGAATATGGTTCACCGCGTCTGGAACGTTACAACGGTTTGCCGTCAATGGAACTTCTTGGTCAGGCGGCTCCGGGTAAAAGTACCGGTGAAGCAATGGCAATGATGGAAGAGCTGGCCAGCAAGTTGCCTACCGGTATCGGCTATGACTGGACGGGGATGTCCTATCAGGAACGTCTCTCCGGTAACCAGGCGCCAGCGCTGTACGCCATTTCGCTGATTGTGGTCTTCCTCTGTCTGGCGGCACTCTATGAGAGCTGGTCGATTCCGTTCTCGGTCATGCTGGTGGTTCCGCTGGGGGTTGTTGGTGCATTGCTGGCGGCGACTTTCCGTGGCCTGACCAATGACGTGTACTTCCAGGTAGGCCTGCTGACAACCATTGGCTTGTCGGCGAAGAACGCGATACTTATCGTCGAATTCGCCAAGGATCTGATGGATAAAGAGGGCAAAGGGCTGATAGAAGCGACGCTCGAAGCAGTACGTATGCGTTTGCGCCCGATTCTGATGACGTCTCTGGCGTTTATCCTCGGGGTACTGCCGTTGGTTATCAGCTCCGGTGCAGGTTCCGGCGCACAGAACGCTGTAGGTACCGGCGTAATGGGTGGGATGATCACCGCAACCGTACTGGCTATCTTCTTCGTTCCGGTGTTCTTTGTGGTGGTCCGCCGCCGCTTTAGCCGCCGCAGCGAAGATATCGAACACAGCCACAAGGTTGAGCACCACTAAGTTATTCAGTCTCTATATTAGAAAAGGCCGCGCATAGCGGCCTTTTTCACATCAACTCATCCGTCAATAAACGGTCATTAAAAGCATTTATTGTCTGTTTGTTTATTTTATGCTGCAAATATAAGGCATATAATTACTGTGTATTTGGGATAAAACTTTGGTCGCCAGGTAATACTCTTAATTAGCTGGTACAATCAGATTAAGTCAGAAAAATCCTGGTATAAAAATATTCCCATCTGAGGAATAATCTCAACTGCGCTAACTTAATGAATCGTAAGGATGCGCGAACATTAAATCGCATAAACGCGACATTTTATCTCCATTGAATTGATTGCTATTTCGTCCATTTTGGACAGGAAAACATATTATTTGTAATTTTTCATGATGGCACCATGAAATCCTATTCAGACTAGCTTATAGTTATATCAACATCATAAAGCAGCCTGTGTCTCTGGTCAGAGCAGAAGTTTCCCATCCTGAAACAGCGTTTGGTTAGTAAAAAAATTACCACTCAGAAGGGGATGCGATATGGACGAATACTCGCCGAAAAGGCATGATATTGCGCAGCTCAAATTTCTCTGCGAAACGTTGTACCATGATTGCCTCGTTAATCTTGAAGAGAGCCATCATGGATGGGTTAACGATCCTACATCAGCAATCAATTTGCAGTTAAACGAGCTGATAGAACACATAGCCACTTTCGCACTTAATTATAAAATTAAGTACAATGAAGATAATAAGCTGATTGAACTGATAGACGAATACCTCGACGATACGTTTATGTTGTTCAGTAGCTATGGCATAAATACACACGACTTACAGAAATGGCGTAAAACAGGTAACAAATTGTTCCGCAGTTTCGTCAATGTAAGCAAGGCTAATCCTGTTAGCCACTCTTGTTAATTTTTCAACACTAAGGTGAAGGTATGTCCGAAAAACCATTAACAAAAATTGATTATTTGATGCGTTTAAGACGCTGTCAGACAATTGATACCCTTGAACGAGTAATTGAAAAAAATAAATACGAACTTCCCGACGAGGAACTCGCGGTGTTTTATTCAGCAGCGGATCATCGTCTGGCAGAACTGACCATGAATAAGCTTTATGACAAAATCCCCTCCTCCGTGTGGAAGTTTGTGCGCTAATTCTCCTGAATGTTTATCGAAGATTTTTCTACCGCAACACGGCGTTCAACCTTGGTGACAGGTGTATCCGCTCCCAATGAATGATGAAAAACAAAAAATGACAGCCGGCCTGCCCTACTGCCCGTCTGATGAAACCTTGCGTGCCGATCGCCTGCGCGCCCGGCAGTTGCTTCATCGCTATAACCATTCAGGCCCGGAGGAAAAAGCTGAACGCAAAGCCATCCTCAAAGATCTTCTTGGTCAAAGTGAAGAGGCTTACATTGAACCCAGTTTCCGCTGTGACTATGGGTACAATATTTTCCTCGGTAAGTCGTTTTACGCTAATTTTGATTGCGTGATGCTCGATGTCTGCCCTATTCATATCGGCGACAATTGCATGCTGGCGCCTGGCGTACATATTTACACGGCAACTCATCCGGTTGATGCCGCGGAACGCATAAGCGGCATTGAATATGGAAAACCCGTCACCATTGGTCATAACGTCTGGATTGGCGGGCGAGCGGTGATTAATCCTGGCGTCACTATCGGGGATAACGCCGTCATTGCTTCCGGTGCGGTTGTGGTCAAAGATGTCCCACCTAATGTGGTCGTCGGCGGTAACCCGGCGCAAATCATCAAGACATTGCCCCCCAGCGCGCTGTAACTGTTATCGCTTTTTGTGGTGAAACTGTTACTTTTTTCATACATGGTGGCAACTTAAAATAGACTGTCCACCTGCAAAACAGTATCAACAAAGGCGTAAGATGACAGAGATACAGCGGCTGCTCACCGAAACGATTGAAGAGATAAATCAGCGCGAGAAACGAGATAACCGGCCGCGCTTCAGCATCAGTTTTATTCGCAATCACCCCGGCTTGTTTATCGGTATGTATCTGGCCTGGCTGGCTACGCTCGCCGTGATGCTGCAATCCGAAACCCTCTCCGGTTCAGTATGGTTGCTGGTTGTGCTGTTCATCGTGCTAAACGGCTTTTTCTTTTTCGATGTTTACCCGCGCTACAACTACGACGATATCGATGTTCTCGATTTTCGCGTCTGTTATAACGGCGAGTGGTACAACACCCGTTTTGTGCCTGATGGTTTGATTGAAGCCATTCTTCACTCGCCGAAAGTGGATGACGAACACAAAGTGCAGCTACAGAAAATGGTTGAGCGTAAAGGCGAACTCTCTTTTTACGATGTCTTCACCCTAACCCGTCCTGCTGGCGCACAATCAGCCGGTTAAGCGCACTCACCGCCGCCGGAAACCGCGCGGCGGAGGTATTACCGTAACCCAGAACCAGCCCACTTGATGCCGCGTTTTGCTTAAGCCAGAAACGGCTTAACGCATGCGGCGCAAGCTGGAGTTTATGCGCTTCTCGAACAAGAGCCTGATCGTCAATTCCCGGAATCGACAACGCTAAATGCAGCCCCCCGCCGCCGCCATAAATATGATGCTCAACCCGCATTTCACTGTGTAACGCCTCCAGCAAATGTGCCTGCCGCTTGCGATAGAGACGCCGCATCGCCGCCAGATGGCGCGTGTAATGTCCCTCTTCAATAAAACGCGCCAGCGTCAGTTGCTCTGCCCGGTGGCCGCCGCGCAATAAACTACCAATAACCGGCGCGGCCGCCTTCGCCAGGGCAGGCGGCATGACCATAAAGCCAATACGCAGCGAGGGAAACAGCGTCTTGCTGAATGTCCCGATATAGACCACCGGCGGATGAGCCACCATGCCGAGCATTGCTGGAATAGGCTCGCCGGGATAGCGGAACTCGCTGTCATAATCATCCTCGATAATCCAGCTCCCTGTGCGACTGGCATAATCCAGCAGCGCCAGCCGCCGGGTGGCGCTCATCACCTGGCCTAAGGGATATTGATGCGATGGCGAGGTGTAAATAATGCGCGGCGTAGTTGCCGTAACATCCAGCCGCATTCCTTCATTATCGACGCTGATTCCCGTGACATTTAACCCCGCCGATAAAAACGCAGTTTTTGCTCCGCCATAGCCAGGCTCTTCCACCCACGCTTCATCACCGGCATCGCACAACAAACGTACACACAGCATCAGTGCTTCCTGCGCACCTTCAGTGATCACAATCTGTGCGGCGTCACAATGAATACCGCGGGAAATCGCCAGATGGCGCGCAATCGCCGCGCGCAGACGCAGTTCACCAGCAGACGCGCCATAATTCAGCAACGCATTGCCCTCGTCGCGCCATACTCGCTCCGTCAGACGCCGCCAGATAGCCAGCGGAAAATAGTTGGCGGCGGGAATGCCAGGAGTAAATGCCAGCGCGGGTGAATAACGCTGCACACCGCCGGGCAACTGTTGTACGCCGCAAGCCAGCCTGACCGGTGGCGGTGTCTGCGATGAACGTTCAACATTTGCCAGTGTGGCGACTCGCGTTCCTTGTCGGTCACGCAATACATAGCCTTCCACCGCCAGTTGCTCAAGAGCTGTGTTAACGGTATTGCGTGAAAGCACCAACGCCTGCGCCAGCACGCGCGAACCCGGCAACAGGCTGCCCGATTTTAACCTGCCATTACGTATCGCATCACGCAGCGCCAGATAAAGCGTCCGCTGCCGCGTCGCGCCCGTGCGCGCCGCCAGCGGCTGGCGCAGTAGTGCATATAACTCATCATCCGGAATGTTCATTTCCCGCTCTCAATCGTGGCCCCATAAGACTATAACGGTATGGCTCTTTTTATGGAACCAGTACCACGCTACGCTGGCAGCACATCAAAAGGAGCCACAATGAACGCATTCAACATGTATCAACAGCCGATTGGCGCAGCGCTACCGGACTGGCAACCACGACCTTTCCCCGGGCGAGTAGTACTGAAAGGCGATTATTGTCGCCTCGAACCCTTGCAGCCAGGCCACGCCGCCGCGCTGTTTCAGGCGCATCAACGTGCGGGCGACAACCGTAGCTGGACATGGTTGTTACGCGAGCCCGAGCAGGATGAAGCCGCGTTTGGCGCGTGGGTCGCCAGCGTATGCGACCTTCGCGATCCAGTTCATTTTGCCGTTATCGATAAACAAACCGGCTTGCCGGTTGGCAGCTTATCGTTGATGCGCATTGATGAAAAAAACGGTGTGGTGGAAGTGGGCAGCGTGCATTTTTCGCCTCTGCTATGCCGCACACCGGCATCGACAGAAGCGCAATGGTTACTGATGCGCTATGTTTTCGACACGCTTGGCTATCGCCGCTATGAGTGGAAATGCAACAGCCTGAATGAACCTTCACGCCAGGCCGCGCTGCGCTTAGGTTTTCAGTTTGAAGGCCGCTTTCGTCAGGCGCTGGTGAGTAAAGGACATAACCGCGACACAGACTGGTTTTCAATTATTGACAGTGAATGGCCAGCAGTGGATAGCGCGCTGCAACGCTGGCTTGCCGCCGATAATTTTAGTGCTGACGGCAAGCAGCGTTATTCCCTGGCATCGCTTCGCGCTTAGCGTCTTTTCTTTTTACCCTGCACGGCTTTGAAGCGCGGATTAGATTTGCAAATCACATACAAACGCCCCTTGCGCTTAACGATTTGGCAGTCAGGGTGGCGTTGTTTCGCACTGCGTAGTGAATTCAGCACCTGCATCATTTACTCCTTTTTATCGGCAAAAAAGCGGCCATAACGCTGCTGGAAACGTGCCGCACTGCCTTCGTTAGCAATCACTTTCTGTTTACCGGTGTAATACGGGTGCGAAGCCGAAGAGACGTCAATCGTGACGTACGGATACGTTACGCCTTCCAGCTCAATTTCACGGTCCGTTTTAATGGTCGAACCCACTTTGAAATACTCATTGGCGCTGGTGTCATGGAACACAACGGTACGGTAATGGGGATGGATATCAGGTCTCATTATTTACTCTTTTGTTTTGTTATAACATAACAAAATTCTATCGAACTTATTTGCCCATTTCAAGCGTTCCGCGTTATGCGTTTTTTGCAAAAGCACATGATCCTGCCCGGTCATAAATTAGAAAATAACGTTATTGGTTGAAGTGTTTATCGTCAGGCAAGCTGTGACGACACCCAAAAGTGAGGAAAAGAAAATGCGCTGTTGTTGTCCCCGAACCCTGAGCCAGAACCGACATCTTTTTACCGCCCCCGGAGAACACAATGACCGCGACAACACTGCCTATTCTCGATCTCGCCCGCTATACGCAACGCGCTGAGCGCGACACCTTTCTTGCTGAGCTGCGCCATGCCGCACGCGATATCGGCTTCTTTTACCTTATTAACCACGGCGTCGATGACGCGCTACAGCAGGCTGTCCAGCACGAAGCCCGGCAATTTTTCGCTCTTTCTGATGCGAAAAAACAGCAAGTGGCGATGATCCACTCTCCGCATTTTCGCGGTTACAACCGCGCGGCATCGGAAATCACCCGCGGGCAGCCTGACTGGCGTGAACAGTTTGATATTGGCGCGGAGCGCCCGGCCTTGCTGCTCAGCGAAGACGCTCCGCGCTGGCGACGTTTACAAGGCCCAAACTTGTGGCCGACGGCGCAGCCGACGCTAAAACCCGCCCTGCTTAACTGGCAACAGGCAATGACCAACATGGCGATCACTTTGCTGCGCGCCTTTGCCGAAGCACTGCACCTGCCAGCCAACGCCTTTGATGCGCTCTACGGCAGCAAGCCCAACGAACATATCAAATTGATCCGCTATCCCGGTCAGCAAAACACGCAGAGCTCACAGGGTGTCGGCGCGCATAAAGATTCAGGTTTCCTCAGTTTCCTGCTGCAGGACGAGCAAAAAGGGTTGCAGGTCGAAGTCGAACCTGGTCGCTGGGTAGATGCGTTACCGCTCTCTGGCAGCTTTGTGGTCAATATTGGCGAGTTGCTGGAACTGGCGACAAACGGTTATCTGCGCGCCACCGTGCACCGCGTGGTCTCCCCCCCGGCCGGCCAGCAGCGCCTCTCTATCGCCTTCTTCCTCGGCGCGCAACTGGATGCCGTCGTCCCGCTTTACACACTGCCTGCTGAGCTGGCACAGGAAGCGCGCGGGCCAGAGAGCGACCCACAAAACCCGCTACTGCGCGACGTGGGATGGAACTACCTGAAAGGGCGTCTGCGCTCCCACCCGGATGTGGCGGAACGCTATTACCGCGATGTGCTGCGCGAACGCACAGAACAATTGATCGTCTAATAACAACACAGGAACACACATCATGAAACATGCCGCGTTTACTCTGGCAGGGGTTGCACTGTCTCTTTCACTGGCCTGGTCTTCCGCCCAGGCTGCCGCCCTGCGCGTTGCTGCCGACCCGGTGCCACACGCAGAAATTCTCAACTACATCAAAAAGATCGACCCAAAACTGGATCTGCAAGTGGTAGAGCTAACCAGTGGCGCTAATGCCAACGAACTGCTGGCGAACGGCGACGTCGATGCGAACTATTTCCAGCATGTTCCCTACCTGAAGGATCAGGAAAAAGCGCTGGGTAAAACCTTTGCCGTCGCCGCGACGGTCCATATCGAACCTCTCGGCATTTACTCGCACAAATATAAAGATTTCAAATCGCTGCCCAACAACGCCACCGTAGCCGTTCCGAACAACGCGACTAACCTGAGCCGCGCGCTGTTCCTGCTGCAAGCTCAGGGGCTAATAAAGCTCAACAGTAAGTTCACCGACCCGGCAACTACGCAGGCAACACCGAAAGATATTGCCGAAAATCCAAAGCATCTGAAGATCCTCGAGATCGAATCGCCACAGATCCCACGCTCACTGGATGATGTCGATCTGGCGGTGATTAACGGTAACTACGCACTGGAGGCCGGGTTAACTCCTGCAAAAGATGCGCTCGGTCTGGAGAGCGCGAGCCACAACCCGTATGCCAATATTCTGGTCACCAATCCACAGTTAGCTAACGATCCGCGCATCAAAGAGCTGGCGAAAGATCTCACTTCGCCGCAGGTGGCGGAGTTTATCCGTAAGCAATATAACGGCTCGGTGATCCCGGTCGCGCCGCAGTCATGATAGAGATTGAAGGGCTGAGTAAAACCTATGCCGGAACAGGCCGACCGGCGCTGAAAGAGGTCTCGCTGAGCGTACCAAAGGGGGCGATTTACGGCATCCTTGGGCGCAGTGGCGCGGGCAAAAGCACGCTGATTCGCTGCCTTAACTTGCTGGAGCGGCCCACGGCGGGCCGCATTATTATCAACGGCAACGACATCACGCAATTAGACAAAGCGGCATTGCGCGAGCATCGCCTGCGCACCGGCATGATTTTCCAGCACTTCAATTTATTACATGCGCGCACGGTGGCCGACAACATCGCCGTGCCGCTCGAAATCGCCGGCGTCGCAAAAGCGCAGCGCCAGGCGCGGGTTGAAGAGCTGCTCTGGCTGGTCGGTTTAAGTGAAAAAGCCGATGCCTTTCCCTCGCAGCTTTCCGGTGGGCAAAAACAGCGCGTTGGTATCGCCCGCGCGCTGGCGACAAGGCCAGACGTGCTGCTGTGCGATGAAGCCACCAGCGCGTTAGATCCTCAAACCACCGCATCCGTGCTTGAGCTGCTGGCTGACATCAATCAAAAACTGAAACTTACCATTGTACTGATCACCCATGAGCTGGAGGTGGTGAAAACCCTGTGCGATCACGCCGCGCTGCTTGAAAACGGCGAGCTTATCGAGAGCGGAAAAATTGCTGATTTACTGGTCGCGCCGTGGTCAAAACTGCGCCAGGCGCTATTGCACGATCCGAAAGCCGAACAGGCATTTTTGGCCCGCCATGGTTTTAACGGGAGGCCGTTATGCGTGGTCGCATGAGCTGGGACGATCTCTGGCCGCTGCTGCTTAACGGCACGCTGGAGACGATTTATATGGTTGGGCTGGCGGCCTTTTTCACCGTACTGATTGGTTTGCCCGTCGGCGTGCTGTTATTTGTCTCCCGCGGCAACGGGCTGGCGCCAATGCCAAAACTGAATGCCTTGCTGGGTGCGGTGATTAACTTTGGCCGCTCGCTACCTTTTATTGTGCTGCTGATTGCGCTCATTCCCTTTACCCGCGCGCTGATTGGCACCACGCTTGGCAGCACCGCTGCCGTGGTGCCGGTGACTATCGGCGCATTTCCCTTCTTCGCACGGTTAACGGAAAACGCGCTCGATGAAGTAGATTACGGGCGTATTGAAGCGATTCTCTCGATGGGCGGCAATCTGTGGCATGTGATTGCCAAAGCGCTGCTGCCGGAGGCGTTACCCACGCTGCTGGCAAGTATTACGCTCACTATCGTCATGCTGATTGGCTTCTCGTCGATGGCTGGCGTAATTGGCGGCGGCGGTCTTGGCGATTTGGCGATTCGTTATGGCTATCAGCGGTTTAACGATCAGGTGATGATCGGCACGGTAGTGATTCTGGTGGCGCTGGTTCAGGGGGTACAAATGGCGGGCGACAGGCTGGTGCGCCGCCTGGCGCACCGACGATAAGGTTACTCTTGCGCCGCTTTGCCCACCAGCAAGGTGGTCAGCACAAACGAAAGGACAAGCGCGATGATCACACCTGAAACCGCAAAGACAAAGTATGGGCCAATATAGGCCGGCAGGCTGAAAATGCTCGACAAAATATAGCCATACAGTCGCACGCCGAAGAAGGCGATGAACGCAGAAGCCAGCGAGCTTGCGACAGTGGCGGCGATAAAGGCTTTTTTGTAGCGCGTCAGTACGCCAAACAGCGCCGGTTCCGTGATCCCCAGCAGCGCGGAGATAGCCGCCGACAGCGTAACGGTTTTATCCTGGCGGTTTTTACTCAACCGCCAGATAGCAAACGTTGCCCCGGCAATCGCCATGTTTGCCATAAACATCATCGGCATCAGCATGTCGTAACCGCGCTCGCTAAAATTCTGTAAGGCAATCGGCGTCATTGCATGGTGCATCCCGGTGAGGATCGCCACCGGGCGAATCGCGCCGACAATCAGTCCGGCAAAACTCGCCGACACGCCAAACAGCCCTTCAATAAACCACGCCAGCGCTTTGCCCAGATAAATACCAATCGGGCCAATCACCACCAGCGCCGCCAGCGCGCCGAGAAACAGCGTCAATGTTGGAGTAAAGACCGTTTTCAACACATCGGGCATGATGCTATCGACCCAGCGATGAATATAACTCAGCGCGAGGATCGAGAAGATAACCGGGATGACGCTGGCCGAATAGTTAAACACCGACACCGGCAGCGCGTTAAGCAGCCAGAATGCGCTGACCGCGCCATCCTGATGGGCCGCCAGCGCTTTTGCCGCCTCAATCAGCGACGGGTACATCAGGCAAGCGGCAACCGCCGCCGCGAGGTATTCATTGGTCTTGAATATTTTCGCCGCCGAAACCGCAAGGAAAAACGGCAGGAAATAGAAAACACCGCTGGCGATAAGATCGATAACCATCACCGTATCGCTTTTCGCCGACACCACTTTTAGCGCAATCAACCCGGCCAGCAGCCCTTTGATCATCCCCGCGCCAGCGATAGCGGGCACAATCGGCCCAAACACGCCAGATACCGTATCCATAAACATCGATACCAGGCTTTTGCGCGCTTTCCCCTGCCCTGCGGTTTGCTCTGGCGCGTTGCCCAACATAGCCAGCAATTGTTCGTACCAGCTATTCACTTTTGGACCAACCACAATCTGGAACTGGTCACTTTGCAGTTGCGCGCCCAGTACACCCGGCAATTTTTTAATTTCATTCTGATCCACTTTGTCATCGTCGATCAGGTCAAAACGTAGGCGTGTCATGCAGTGCCAGACGTTGTTGATATTATCCCGTCCGCCCACCAGGCGAATAATATTGCCGATGGCTTCTTGCGTCCCCATAAAAACTCCTGCCGGATGTGTTGTCGTTTTAATCATTGCCACAAATGGTAGAGAAAGCCCAATCTTAAAACAAACCAATAAAATATGAATTGCGTCACAATTACCAATTAACAAGCCATAAAAACACAACAAACCTTAAATTGGTTTGGTTTTTAATTAAAAACAAAAGCAATAACTGACCAAAAAATTTATTCCACAAAACAGTTTACCTTTCGCCAAAATTAGGGCGAAGATAATAGCCCTCACTCGCTTATCTCACGTTGTAAAGGAGCTCCCGTGACGCCCACGCTTATCCAGAATATCGAATGTTTTATCACCCGGCCTGACCGCCACAACCTGGTGGTGGTGCGGGTGACAACCGATAAAGGCATCACAGGACACGGTTGCGCCACGTTTCAGCAACGCCCGCTGGCGGTAAAAACCCTCGTCGATGAATATCTAAAACCTCTGCTGATTGGCCGTGATGCCAACCATATTGAAGATCTCTGGCAAATGATGAACGTCAACGCCTACTGGCGTAACGGCCCGATCATGAACAACGCCATCTCCGGCGTTGATATGGCGCTGTGGGATATCAAAGGCCAGTTGGCGGGCATGCCGCTGTATCAATTGCTCGGCGGGAAATCACGTGATGCTATCGCTGCCTACAGCCATGCCAGTGGCGAAACGCTGGAAGAGTTATTCACTGCAGTCGATAAGCTGGCGGCTCAGGGCTATCGCCATATTCGCTGCCAGCTCGGTTTTTATGGCGGGACGCCTGCGCAACTGCATACGCCTGAAAACGCCACGACCGGCGCCTATTTTGATCAGCAGGAGTACATGACCAACACCGTGGCGATGTTTAAAGCGTTGCGGGAAAAATATGGTTATCGCCTGCAGATCCTGCACGATGTTCACGAGCGCTTATTCCCGCAGCAGGCGGTGCAGCTAGCGAAGCAGCTTGAGCCGTATCAGCCTTATTTTATTGAAGATATTCTGCCGCCAGCGCAAAGCGCCTGGCTGGGTCAGGTGCGCCAGCACAGTAGCGCGCCGCTGGCGATGGGCGAGTTGTTTAACAATCCGGCAGAGTGGCACGAGTTGATTGTGAATCGCCGCATCGATTTTATCCGCTGCCACATTTCACAAATTGGCGGCATCACACCGGCATTAAAACTGGCGATTCTGTGTCAGGCATTCGGCGTACGACTGGCCTGGCACGGGCCGGGAGATATGACGCCCATTGGTGTAGCGGTGAACACGCATCTCAATATTCATCTGCATAATGCGGCGATTCAGGAGTACATCCCCCGCTCCGCCGGCACAGACGCGGTTTTCCCTGGTGCACCGGAAGTTAAAGATGGATTCATTTATGCACCGGAAAAACCGGGCATTGGCGTGAGTTTTGACGAGCTGCAAGCGCTGGCACACCCAGGAGTCTATCGCCCGCATGAGTGGACGCAAAGCCGCCTTGCCGACGGCGCCATCCACACGCCGTAACGTTAGCCGCCGCCCTGGCGGAAGGTGAGGTTTTCGCGGTTATGCGGAATGACATACGTGCAGGTGTAGTTGATATCAATAATGTCGCTGATCTCATACACCTGCCCGCCTTCCAGGATGCCGCGGTTACTGATGTGCATTGCCGGGCTGCCCTTTTTACATCCCAACAGCGCCGCCTGTTCGCGACTCACGCTCACCGCCCGGTAGGTGGTCAGCAGATGTGAAATCCGGTAGCCTTTGCCCAGCACATACTGCTGGATAGAACGCTCAATGACCTGCTGGTTGAGATCGGCAAACCCTTCCACCGGCATGCGGGAAATCTCAATCTGTACCGCTTGTTCGTCGACAAACCGCAAACGGCAAAACTGCCAGATAAAGCTCTCCTCGTTCAGGCCAAAGATTTGCTGTTCATCGCGATCCGGGCGCTTTTTATGCAGGCTAATCATGCGGAAACGGATCTGATCAAAACGCTTTTCGGTAATGGAGTTGTAAACCAGCGGATTGTTGCGCGCCTGCTCGTTAATCCAGATGCCGGAACCCTGCACAATATTCACCACACCAATACTCGCGAGTTTTTCCAGCGCCTGTCGGATGGTAAAGCGCGAGACGCCGTATTCCTGGGCCAGTTGTCGTTCAGGCGGGAGTTTGCGCGGGCCAGGCGCGCTGATTTGATAAATTTTGCTTAGCAAATCCTGGGTCACAAACTCTTTTTTCTTCATCCTTTCTTTCCTGAAAGAAAACAATCGCTGCCGCGTGTTATAACATCAGCGGCTAAAAGATACTCCTCGTTTATCAGTATCAAAGAAGGATTTTTGATCATGACCAACCGACGACTGATGAGTCTTGCGACAGTTGCTCTGGTGCTCGCCATTTTCCTGCCGGTGAGCCTGAGTATCTGGATGAGTCACCGCCAGGCTGAAGAAAACTTTATGAATGATCTGGATGCGTACTCTACTCTGGCCGAAATGCGAACCCAACGCGTTATCAACCAGAGTAAAGCCGCGCTTCGTGAGCTGGATGCCTACGATGGCGCGCCCTGTACAGCAGAACATTTGTTGGCAATGCGGCGTATTTCTTATTCATGGCGCTATGTACGTGAAGTGCTGTATCTGGACGGGCTGCAACCGCTCTGCTCATCACTGCAAGCCGATAGCCATATCCCGCCTTTCCCCGCCCCCGGGAAGATCACCTCCGATGGCTTTCGCGCCTGGCTAACTCGTCATAACGATCTGGGTCTGGCGAAATATATGGTCGCGATCGGCAGCGCGCATTATGTGGTAATGGTCGATCCAACGTCGTTTATTGATATTTTGCCGCATGGCACTTCCCCCGTTTATATCGCGCTTATCAATACCAAAACGCACCAGCGCATTGCCGGAAGCCCCCGGCTGACTGCGGCCAGGTTGGCACAAATAAACCAGCAGGGGCCCACGCGCATCATGACCAACGGCGAGGTCTACCGGATCCAACGGGATGCGGACATGGGGCTGGCAATTGTCACCTGGATGGCGATTGCGCCGCTGGAAAAAAACTGGCACCGATTATTGATGGTTTGGTTGCCACTCGGTTTGCTGGTAAGCCTGCTGCTCGCTTTTGTCATGTTAAGACTGCTGCGCCGTTTGCATTCACCGCGCGCGCAGTTGCAGGACGCCATTCACGGACGCGAAATTACTGTTTTTTTTCAACCCATTGTCGAGCTTGATAAAGGCAAGATAGTCGGAGCTGAGGCGCTGGCACGCTGGCGGCAGAAAGATGGCAGTTACCTTGCGCCTGATATTTTTATTCCCCTGGCAGTGCACAGCGGCCTGATGCCACAGCTGACAAAACTGGTGATCGAAACCGTGTTTTCCACCCTCGGATCCTGGCTGCATCAACACCCGGATCAGCATATTTCGATTAACCTTGAGCCTGCGGATCTGCTTGATCCCACACTGCCACATCTGCTGGCGTGTTTGATCGCCCAGTGGCAGCTCTCACCATCACAAATCGCTCTCGAACTCACCGAACGCGGTTTCGCCGATCCGGCGGTGAGTGGCCCGGCAATCAGTGCGCTACGCGCCGCCGGTCACGCAATTTACATTGATGACTTTGGTACCGGCTATTGCAGCCTGAGTTATCTGCAAAATCTGGATGTCGACATCATCAAAATCGATAAATCGTTTGTTGATGCGCTGGAGTACAAAGCCGTGACGCCGCACATCATCGATATGGCAAAAGCGCTCAGGCTGGCGATGGTGGCGGAAGGCATTGAAACCGAAGGCCAGCTTCAGTGGCTAAAGAAGTATGGCGTGGAATACGGCCAGGGTTGGCTCTACAGCAAAGCGCTGCCGCCTGACGCGTTTATTCTTTGGGCGGAAAACAACCTGCACGCCGCCTAGTTTTGCTACGGTTAAAAGTGGTTTAACACGCGGAGGAAGCATGATGAAAAAGCAATCCTGGCCGCTGCATGATGTCCGGCACTGGCTGGAACCCGGACCGGTGGTGCTGCTCAGCAGCCACTGGCAAGGGCAAAACAATATTATGACCCTCGGCTGGCACACGATTCTGGAATTTTCGCCGTCGCTGGTTGGCTGCATGATCTCAGCGGGGAACGCCAGTTTTTCGCGCATTCGCCAGAGCGGTGAATGTGTGATTAATCTGCCGGAAGCCAGCATGATTGATACCATTTCACGCATCGGTAACTGCACCGGCGATGACGTCGACAAGTTCGCGGAATTTGGCCTGACGACAGAAAAAAGCGACAAGATCAGCGCACCGTCGATAAAAGAGTGTTTCGGGCAGTTCGAATGTCGCCTCTACGATGACGCGATGGTGGATAACTATAACTTCTTTATTTTTGAAGTGGTTGCTGCGCGGGTTAACCCCCAGCCGGAGTGGCCGCAAACCCTGCACTATGTCGGTGGGGGCGTATTCCGTACAGATGGCGACGTGCTGGAACGCAAGGCACTGTTTACCAAAGTTTCCTGAGCGGCCACTTATTCGTCAAGAATGGGAACGAAGCCCCCGTAAATCATGCGTTTGCCATCAAAGGGCATCTCGTTGCCCAGCTCGCGCATCCGCGGATCAGCCATGATTTTTTGATTCGCGGCGTCGCGTATCTCTTTTGACGGGTATTCAATCCAGCTGAAGACTACCTCTTCGTTGTCTTCAGCTTTCACTGCCATGCGAAAATCGGTGAAATTGCCGTCGGGAACATCGTCCGCCCAGCATTCGACAATTCGCATGGCGCCAAACTCTTTAAACAGCGCGACAGACTTCGCCGCTAACTGGCGGTAGGCCTCTTTTTTATCCGCCGGTACGGCAACCACAAAACCATCAACATACTTCATGAGTTGACCTCCGAAGTGGCCGTGCGGCAGGACAGCCCCACCGCATCAGGCCCGATAAGTTTAGTCTTGCCGCCAGCAAAAGGCGTAACGCACCTTGTCCGTGTTGAGAATAAACTCCGCCGACACACTTGGGCTCCAGGAGTCATCGCCGCCAACGCCCATATGGAACGCATCGACATGCAACCAGCAACCGGCCTCTTCATGCAGTAAATGGTGATGTGTGGTTTCGCGCAGTTGCTTATCGCTGTATCGCCCCAGCGAAAAGTGGAAATCGCCGTCCAGTCGATGCGCGCCATAGCGCAACATGCGCGTATCACAACGCAGGCCGTTCTCGCCGGGGAAAATATAGGGCGTATGCAGCGCGGCAAGCGGCAATGTCCACAATCCCTGGCGCGCTGCCAGTTTACGGTCGGGGTAGTTTTCATACGGCCCTAACCCTAACCAGCTTGCCTGTGCATGGTGTTCTGCGAGCTGGCAAACCAGGCCAACACGCGCCGGTGGCGGAATATCGGTTGCCACCTGCACCTCCACATCACCGTGCAATACACCGTCGCTATCAATGCGCCAGCGCTTGTGGCTGATAAAAGCCGTTTTTCCCGCGCCTACCCAGCAATGGCCCGTATGAATAACGACTTCCGCCGCCCCCTCTTCCGCCTCGCAATAGAGCAACTGTGCGTGAAGGTCATACATGCCAGCCGCTTTCCAGCGCTCCACCCAGGCATTGGGATCAATACGCGTCACTTCGCTGATACCGATATCGTTATCCAGCGGCGCACGGGCAAAACAGTCCGTTAGCGGCGTTAACAGTGTTGGTTGCGCATCGCGCCACCACTGCACCAGGTGGCCGCTTTGGCGACAGAACTGCCAGCGCTGGTGACCTGCGCTGACTGTGTAATCCTGCGCGCTCGTCTGCAACGACGGACGCGCACCTCTTGCCACGCGCGGCGCGCTATACAGCGGCGCAGGTAAACGCCATTGATCCCACGCGCAAAGATGTTCCGCCGCCGACCAGCGAGTTGCCGCACGCTGGAAAACATCGACATTCAGCCACACTTCCCCCGGCGCCGCATGCAACTCAGGGAGCGTAAGCGCAATTTTCTGCTTTCCTTGCGGTGCGATATTGAGTGCGGTTTCTCCCTGCGCCAGTACCTCGCCATCTCGCTCCACGCGCCAGCGCAGGAACTCATTATCGGTGGCGCGGAACAGGTATTCACTCTCCACCTCAATAACCAACGGCTGCGTACTCAGCAGGCTGAACTGGAAAAATTGCTGGGCGCGCTGCGCTTCATACAGCGCCGGATGCGGTGTTCTGTCCGGGAAAACCAGCCCATTCATACAGAACTGTCGGTCATTTGGCGTATCGCCAAAATCGCCGCCATATGCCCAGAACGGTTGCCCGTTCTCGTCGGTTTTTGTTAGTGCCTGGTCGACCCAGTCCCAGACAAAACCGCCCTGCAAGCGCGGCGCGGCGCGAAAGGCCTGCCAGTATTTGGCAAAGCCACCAAAGCTGTTACCCATCGCGTGGGCGTATTCACATAAAATCAGCGGACGGTTTTCATCCGGCAGGCCGATCCACTTTTTGATCGACCACTTCGGCACCGCCGGGAATGGCTGATCCTGGTCAACGCGCGCATACATTGGGCAAACAATATCGGTTGCGGCGGTGTTCGCCCCGCCACCTTCATACTGCACCGGGCGCGTCGGATCGGTGGTTTTCAGCCAGCGATAGAGCGCATCGTGGTTCGCGCCGTGCCCGGACTCATTTCCCAGCGACCAGATGATGATTGACGGATGGTTACGATCGCGTTGCACCATGCGGGTTACGCGTTCGCTCATTGCCGGCAACCAGAGCGGATCATCAGCGAGACGGCTCATCGGCACCATACCGTGGGTTTCGATATTGGCTTCATCCACCACATATAAACCGTACTCATCGCACAACTGATACCACAGCGGATGGTTGGGATAGTGAGAGCAGCGCACCGCATTAAAGTTATGCTGTTTCATTAGCTCAATGTCGCGACGTATGGTGGCTTCATCTATCGCCTGCCCGTTTTCCGGGTGGTGCTCGTGGCGATTAACGCCACGGATCAGCAACGGTTTACCGTTGAGTTTCAGCAAGCCGTTACTGATTTCAACCTGGCGGAACCCGACATTATAGGCTTCCACCTCCAGGATATTTCCCTGCGCGTCGAGCAGTGTGAGCGTCAGGCGATAAAGATGTGGCGTTTCGGCGCTCCACAACAACGGGGAAGCCACCGGCAACGTGACGTCCAGGCGCTCCGCCCAGCATCCGCGCTCATCAACCACTGCACTACCCGGCGTTTGTTGCGCTTCGGCAACTTTCTCTTCCCCTTGCCATAAAACAAAAGCGACGCGGCAATCGGTAAAATCGCCTTCAAGCCGGGTATTAACCTGCAACTGCGCGTGAGTCAGCTGCGCATTTAACTGCGTAACATGATGAAAATCGGCAATCCGCGTGGCCGGTTTATGTTGCAAAGCGACATCGCGAAAAATGCCGCTCATCCGCCACATATCCTGATCTTCCAGGTAGCTACCATCACACCAGCGCAATACCATCACCGCCAGCCGGTTCTCTCCGGCCTTGAGCGCGTGGCTCAAATCAAACTCTGCAGGCAGGCGGCTGTCCTGGGAGTAACCGATCCATTGCCCGTTACACCACAGATAAAAAGCCGAATTCACACCATCAAAAACAATACGGGTTTGCCCGTGCGCCAGTTCAGCCTGGCTCACTTCAAATGTGAGCGAGTAACAACCGGTCGGGTTTTGTTGCGGTACAAACGGAGGATTTACCGGAATCGGATAAGTAACGTTGGTATAAATCGGCGTATCGAACCCCTGCATTTGCCAGTTTGAAGGGACTGGCATTGCTACCGCATCGGCACAATCTTCTTCGATCCACTCCGCCGGCACCGCTTCAGGCGCAGCGAAAAAACTGAATTGCCATTGACCGTTCAGTAAGCGACGTGCAGGCGATGGCGCGTTGTCGCGCGCAGAGGCTTCATCGCGCCAGCTGCGCATCGGCGCATGCGCCGCTAAACGGTGCCAATGCGTGAGGACCGGGTTTTCCCAGTCGCGGCGGGAGAGAATCGAATTTAACGCGGAAGCTGACATAAAAACCTCATTTTGCGAAGCGCTCACAATTAAAGGCACAATGACGCATTTTTCACCACAGGTAAAGCGGGTAGCAGGATCAAAGCGAAGGGGATCACAAAAGTGTTAACGGCGATCCAGCATCGCTACCTGCTGCGCCAGTTCGCTTAAGCGTCTGGCAAGGGTTTCACCGCTCAGTTTCTGTTGTCGGGCTGGCGCAGTGGAGTGGCGTTCAATAAGCATCACCGGCAACCGCGTTTGACCAGTGACATCGCCCCGGGCTGACGGGCTGAGTAGCCAGTCGACGCTTCGCTCCCCGGCCTCTTTAAACGCCTGACGGATAGTGGTGAGCGGCGGGGAAAACCAGGCGCTGTCGGCGGTATCGTCATAGCCCACCACCGAAATCTGTGCCGGTACGGCAATCCCTTTCTCGACGCAGGCGCGGATAACGCCAAGCGCCATCTGATCGTTTGCCACCAGCACCGCGTCGGGTAACTGACTGCCCGCGAGCAAACTGTGCGCTTTTTCATAACCGGAAGCCGCGCTCCAGTCACCGTACGCGCTGGCACAAGGCGTTAGACCCGCCTGCTGAAGTGCCGTCAGCCAACCGGCAAAGCGGGTGCGCGCGGAAACCGAGGTCTGCGGCCCGCCGAGTAACGCAATCTGACGGTGCCCTTGTGCCAGCAAATGTTCTACGCCAAGCCGAGCACCTTGCATGGCATCAAACACCAGGCTGTTCACCGCCGCCGTCTCGCCAACATCCAGAAACAACACGGGCGTGGGAGCCGCCTGCGCCGCGAGTTGCTGCGCCAACGCATCATCAAGCGGCACGTTGATCAACACCCCCTCAACGCGCTGCGCCAGCAGTTCCTGTAAAGCGGCGGTGCAACTGGTTGCATCGTGCTGCTCCAGCATAGAGATGATCACACTGGCAGCAGCCTGCCCGGCGCGGGATTTTACCGCCGACGCGATTTGCGATGGCGCATGCAACGCCAGATCGGTCGTCAACAAACCGAGCGTTTTCGTGCGTTTACCTGCCAGTTGCTGAGCACCGCGATTGGGGATGTAATGCAGCTCCGCCATCGCGGCGAGCACTTTATCACGCGTTCTTGTAGAGACATGCGCCGCATCGTTAATCACGCGCGAAACGGTCTGGTAAGAGACGCCCGCATGGCTGGCGACATCATAAAGAGTGATGGTTTTCATAGCGCTTCCCGGCTGCAAACAGTTTTCCAGTATACCCGGTTTGCGGGTCAGCGCCTGTGAGCGCTTCGGAGAAAAAACCAGACGGGACTAAATACAATCGAAGAATAATTTGCGGGAAAAGAAATAGCGACGAGCCACAAAAGGCTCGTCGGAAACATCATCCGTAATGTGCATTTGAGATGGTTACGTATTTTTATTATGAAACCACCATCACATTTTTTAATGCAATTAAAATGACAGTTTCATGACAAATACATTACTGCTGACGTGGGATGGGAAAGCCTTTTATTGAAATAATAAAGCTGTGCCCTTCTTTTTTAATTTTCGCTCCGGCGTCACACCAGTCTGATGCGATGCGAAAAAACTCATCACTTCCGATATTCCAGTCCAGACGAACTTGTTTGACAAAACCTGAGCGCAGCATCTCGCAGGCTTCGCCATAGTTGCTGGCGGTTGATAGCAGTTGTTGGTTCATTTTTTCTTCTTCAGAAGTTTACGTAACGCTTTAATTTCTTTAGGAGTTAACGGAGTAGAGCTCTCTTCTTCGGTATGCTGGTTGTCAATGTCGTCTTCCGATACTCCCGCCTCTTCCGCAGCCTGAAAAGCCAGCAGCAACAGCTTTTCTGTCGCGGTACCGAGATTTTCACTATTTACTTCTGCGTAATGACGAAGTTTCTCTTTTAGCGCTTCATCAATTTTGACGTTTAATACAGCACTGGCCATGATTATCCCTTCTTGTGTGAATAAACATGCTAATTAATACACGAACTTATGGAACTGATCCAGAAATATATTTCAGAATTATAACAACTTAAAAAAACCCTAGATTAATCTGCCTAAGAATTATGACAAAAAGATTAAATTAATATTTCAGTAAAATGACAAATAAACCAGCGTAAATAAATATATCGACAATGAATTTTAAATATCCTGCCAGCCGTCTCAGACTGACAGGTTTCAGCGGTGAAGATTATTCCATTCGTCGCGAGTTATCTCCCAGAGCTCGGTGTCCAGTTCCCCGGCCACATATTGCCCCTTCTGGCGGCGAACCAGCCGCATTCCGCTACGTTCAGAAATCTTTTTCGAACGGGCATTCGCCACAGCTTTCGGTGCGCGCAGCACATCGTGATCGAGCACACTGAACTAGTAATCGTTCACCGCATGGCAAGCTTCCGTCATATAACCCTGCCCTTGCCACTCCGGTGCCAGCCAGAAACCCCGGTTATTGTCTGGCGTATTCATTAAGCAAATAACACCCATCAACTCTGCCGGGTCTGCTTTGCGACGCAGCGTCCAAAACCAGCCCTCCCCTGCGCGGTTTGCCGCCAGCGCAACATTATCGACATAATGCTGCGCGGCACCTTCCGGGTAGGGCCAGGGCACACTGGCAATCAGGTAGCGCACAATTTCCCAGCGCGGAAAAATACGCTGAATGTGCGTGGCATCTTCCGATGCCAGCGGCTTGAGAAGTAGTCTTGCGGTTTCGAGCTCGGGTGTTGCCATTGACCATCACTCCTTTGCAACGCCAACGGATATTGTTACACCAGAATCCCCTGGCCGTTTTATAAAGTAAACCGCCAGTTTCACACCAAAATTGAGGGGATGAATGGCGCAGCGCATCGCATTTAATACACAGTTATAGCGCGGGCTCGCTTTGTGGCTCAGGCTTTAGCGTCGGTTTCTGACGAAACCACGGCAGGCAAAGCTGGATCAACGGGCCAATCGCCAGCGCGTAAACCACCGTACCCACGCCAACGGTTCCCCCCAGCAGCCAGCCGATAAACAGCACAGAAACTTCAATCGCCGTACGGATAGTCCGCACTGACCAGCCCGTGCGCGCATGAATACCGGTCATTAACCCATCGCGCGGCCCGGCACCAAACCCCGCGCCAATATACATTCCGGTCGCGATGGCATTCACCGCCACAGCGCAAACCAGCAAAGTGCCGCGAGCCACCAGCGAATCCAGCACCGGCATCAACGACAGCGCGGCATCGGCGGCAAGGCCTAATACAATGACATTACTTATCGTTCCCAATCCGGGCCGCTGGCGCAGCGGGATCCACAACAGCAGCACCAGCGCACCGGTCACGATCATCACCGTACCAATATCCAGCGATAACAGATTCATCACGCCCAGGTGGAAAACGTTCCACGGATCCGCGCCCAGATCCGCGCGCACAAACATGGCGGTGGAAACGCCGTAAAGAACCAGGCCTATGTAAAGTTGAATTAATCGACGCAGCATTGTTTTTCTCCGGTTGTTCAGGCTTTAATCTTTACCGGAAATGGCCTTATTATTAATGTCCAGTTTTAAAATAGTGGACTGTATATGTCATCACGCCGCCTGGGTAGCCACTCTTTACACCGTCTGTTGGGACACTGGCAACAACCCGCTTCCCGTACGCCTCTATGGCGACAACTTGCCGACGCGCTGCGTCTGCTGATCCTTGACGGCAGACTGGCAATTGAGACACGCCTTCCCGGAGAGCGTGAACTGGCCTCAATGCTTGAGATCAGCCGCACAACGGTTGCCAGCGCACTGGCGCACCTGCGCGATGAAGGTTATCTGGAGAGCCGCCACGGCAGTGGTTCGCGCGTGATCCTGCCCGACAGCCGGGCGATCCCAACGCTTAGCACGGCAGGCACAGCGCTCGATCTCTCCACTGCCGCGCTCAGCGCTGGCCCGGAAATCCACCAGGCTTATACCTACGCGCTGGCGGCCATTCCGCCCTATCTTTCTCGCACCGGTTACGGGCAATTAGGTGTGCAGGCGCTGCGCGAAGCGATTGCCGCGCGATACACCGCTCGCGGCTTGCCGACGCATGCTGATGAAGTGATGGTGGTCAATGGCGCACTCAGTGGGCTGGCGCTGGTTCTGCGTATGCTGACCGGTCCAGGCGATCGCGTGGTGGTCGATCATCCGACCTATCCGCTGGCGATTGCCGCCATCCAGGGCGCGTCGTGCAGGCCACTTGGCGTGTCCTTGCCGCAAACGGGCTGGGACACTGACGGTTTCGCCGCGACGCTGGCGCAGACCGCGCCACGGCTGGCGTACTTAATGCCTGATTATCACAACCCAACCGGCCGCTGTATGGATATCGCCACGCGGCAGGCCATCGTTAGCGTTGCCGCGCAAGCGCGCACCACCCTGGTGGTCGACGAAACGATGGTTGATTTGTGGTACGAGTCTCCGCCGCCACCGCCAATGGCGGCGTTTGATAGTAGCAGCACGGTCATTACGCTCGGTTCAGCGGGGAAAACGTTCTGGGGTGGGCTGCGTTTAGGGTGGATCCGCGCTTCATCGCGAACTATTGCCACGCTGGTGCAGACGCGCGATACGCTGGAACTTGGCTCACCACTGCTGGAACAACTGGCAACACTGTGGTTGATGGAGAATGCAGAAACTTTCCTGCCCGCGCGTCGTGACATGCTCAAAGCACGACGCGATGGCTGTGCGGCGTTGCTGCGGGAACATTTCCCCGACTGGCGTTTCTCGCTGCCGGAAGGCGGCCTCTCTTTCTGGATAGAGCTGCCCGATATGCTGGCAACGCAGTTTGCCGCGCGCTCGGAAACGATTGGTATCCATCTCGGCGCTGGCCCGCGTTTTGGGCTGACGGGAGCGTTTGAGCGCTATTTGCGCATCCCTTTCGCGCTGGATCCCAGTGAGCTGGAAAATGCACTGCTGCGACTGAAACCGTTGTGGCTGGCGCTTCGCGAAACGCAAGCGCCATTAAAACGTAGCGTGGTGTAAAACTCAGGCTGCAGGCGGCGTCAGCGGTTTTATCGACTGGCTGTTAACCCAGCCAGTGGTGCTTTTTCCTGACTCGTTAATAAACTGGATCTGTGTCCAGCCTTTCCCGGTTTTCAGCACACCGACAACATCATCTTTGACAATCCACGCCTTGCGACGCGTGCTGACATCCGGTGTGCTGCTGAGATAAACCCGCTCATCAACCACTTCGGCGAGAGAAACCCACTGTGTCGACTGGGTTTTACTCAACGCAATCCCCTCGTTGATTTGCGGCACCATCACATTCATGCAGCCGTCATGGTTTTGCCCGTTCGCAATCTTCAATGTCACGCCGTCCGCCGTGGCAGAAAGATGTCCCGGCAGCACATCAGAAGACCAGCTGGATATTTCCGCCTCCCCGTTCGGAGACACGTTACCCGCCAGCGCAAACGCGCAGTTTCGCGTCACGCCAACACCCATCGTTTCAGAGTAGTAGCCCGTGACCTGCCCGGAGGGGGAGACCGCCAGTTGCAGCCCTTCATAAACTCCCGACTGCAACGTGGCGGCAAAAGGTGCCGTCGATACCGATAACGTCAATGCCAATACGATGTTGCGCATACTCCCTGCCCTTTTATCAGAATTATTTTTGCGGCTACAGCGTACCGTTTCTGCATAAAAACATCACCAGTGAACCCACGCGTTTTCCCCCACCAAAAAAGGTAAAAAAGGCTAAGGTTGAAAGACCCGTTTGATTTGCTCTGTGAGGAAAGCGATGTCGGAAAAATTAATGGCACAGTGTCACTGCGGCGCGGTGGCGTTTTCTGTGCAGCTTTCGGATGGTTTTAACACCGTGCGGCGCTGTAATTGCTCTTTTTGCCGAATGCGTGGCGCAGTTGCCGTGTCGGCCCCGCTCTCGGGCATTGAGGTTGTTAAAGGCAAGGATAAATTGACCGAGTATCGCTTTAACACCGGCACCGCCGTGCACTATTTTTGCTCGGTTTGCGGTATCTATACGTTTCACCAGCGGCGATCTAACCCGGATCAATACGGCGTGAATGTGGCCTGCATTGAAGGAGTCTCGCCCTTCGATTTTGCGCAAATTCCGGTTTCAGAAGGTGTTCATCACCCTTCGGATGGCGGAAAAAATGGCATTGCGGGGTATTTGCGTTATTCACGCGAGTAAGAAAACAAGGGGAGCAGAATTGGGTGGGGGCCCTGCCAGCTACATCCCGGCACACACGTCATCTGCCCTGGCTGCTTCCTTCCGGACCTGACCTGGTGAACAGAGTAGCGTTGCGGGAGAACCAACAGAGCCCCCATTGAGAACGTTGTTAACCAACGCGCTGGCGCATTATCCCTATCCGGGATGGCAATTGCAAGCCGCGCCGGGGCGGATGCTGGTTTCTTGCGCAATCCTCTCTTCACAGCACACGATTCGCTGTTTATGCTGCCCCTTCTTCGTTCAGGACATCAACATCACAATGGATACACAGGACTCTTTCCCGCAGCGGGTGTGGCAAATCGTTGCCGCCATACCCGAAGGCTATGTCACGACCTATGGTGATGTGGCGAAGCTGGCTGGTTCACCGCGCGCGGCGCGCCAGGTGGGCGGCGTGCTGAAACGCTTACCAGAAGGCAGCACGTTACCGTGGCATCGGGTAGTGAATCGTCATGGTTGTATCTCGCTGACCGGGCCGGATTTACAGCGTCAGCGTCAGGCGCTACTGGCGGAAGGCGTGGTGGTGTCGGGGAGTGGGCAAATCGATTTACAGCACTATCGCTGGATCTATTAAGGCTCCTCCCTGCCGGGAGGAGCACAGTCACATTAGTACTGCGTCGGCGCCGGTGTCGCTTCCGACGGGTTTACCTGAGTCGGAGAAGTAGAAGGCACCGTGGTTGCCGCCCCGCCACTTTGTTGCAGCGGCACAGCGGTTTGCTGTACCGGCACCAGCGTCAGGTCAACTTTGGTACCGCCCTGGTTGATAACCGGCTTAACCGTATCGGTAATAAAGACGATTTTGTCGTCAATGGTAATCGCCGCGCTCAGCAGGATGCGGGCGTTCGGCTGAATATCCGCCGGGTTAAATGGCAGCACAAAGCTAAACGGTGACTGTTTACCTTCAGTACGGACGGCTTTCTGCGCCAGCACTTTCGACGGCGCATCTGCCTGCGAGGCATCAGAAACCGTCACTGTGAGTACCGCATTTGGCGGCAGCGCCACTTTCTGACGGATCCAAACCGTACCCGAAACATTCGGTTGCGTGATCGCCGGTTTATTTGTTGCCGCAGGTGCATTTGGGTTAGGTGCAGGTGTCGGAATATCGCCGCCCTTTTGGGCGCAGGCAGACAGCGCGACCGCGACTGCTAAACCACTTAACATGTGCACGAGTTTCATTGATTTCTCCTTATCTTCAATGCACCGGCAGGCGTTTCGCCCGCCAGGATGTGTGGTCAAACCATCGTAACCTGAACAAGTGTGGCACACGTGCGAGATATATTCCTGCAAACTGCCATCTATTCAGATTATTGAACCCATCGGACCAGCAATTTTTCCAGGTTATACTATTCGGATAATTCGCTCCGTCAGCCGTTATTAATTTGAGGAAATCTATGAGTCAGGCGTTATCTAATCTGCTGGCATTACTGAACCTGGAAAAAATTGAAGAGGGCTTGTTTCGCGGGCAGAGCGAAGATCTCGGCTTGCGCCAGGTTTTTGGCGGCCAGGTCGTCGGCCAGGCTTTGTATGCCGCCAAAGAGACCGTTCCTGCCGAGCGCCTGGTGCATTCGTTCCACAGTTACTTTTTACGTCCGGGCGATAGTGAAAAACCGATTGTTTATGACGTGGAAGTGTTACGTGATGGCAACAGTTTCAGCGCCCGACGCGTCGCGGCCATCCAGAATGGCAAACCCATTTTCTACATGACCGCGTCGTTCCAGGCGCCGGAAACCGGCTACGAGCACCAAAAAACGATGCCGCAGGCACCGTCACCGGATTCGCTGCAATCCGAAACGGATATCGCCCGCGCACTTGCCCATTTATTGCCACCGCAGGCCAAAGAGAAGTTTCTCAGTGATAAACCACTGGAGATCCGCCCGGTTGAGTTTCATAACCCGCTGAAAGGCCACGTTGCCGATCCCACCCGCCAGGTATGGATCCGCGCAAACGGCACGGTGCCGGACGATTTTCGCGTGCATCAATATCTGCTTGGATATGCCTCAGACTTTAACTTCCTGCCGGTTGCGCTTCAGCCGCATGGCGTGGGCTTTCTTGAGCGCGGTATGCAGGTTGCCACCATTGACCACTCCATGTGGTTCCATCGCCCGTTTAATATGAACGAATGGCTGCTCTACAGTGTGGAAAGCACGTCAGCCTCCAGCGCTCGCGGTTTTGTGCGCGGCGAGTTCTATACGCAAGAGGGTGTGCTGGTCGCGTCCAGCGTGCAGGAAGGCGTCATGCGCAATCGCAACTAACCGCGCTTTAAACTTAAAAAAAGAAAAGCCTCCGAACGGAGGCTTTTTTATGCTCAGGAGATAACTCAACGCAATCAGGCGTTATAGGCGTTTTCGCCGTGGCTGTTTACATCCAGCCCTTCACGTTCTTGTTCTTCCGGTACGCGCAGGCCTACCGTCATGTCCGCCAGTTTGTAACCGATAAAGGCCACCACGCCAGACCACACGATAGTGATGGCAACGCTTTCCAGCTGCACCAGCACCTGATGGCCCATGGTCACACCTTCAGCGAAACCGACACCACCCAGCGACGTAGAGGCGAAGATACCCGTCAGGATACAACCCACGATGCCGCACACGCCGTGCACACCGAATACGTCACACGGGTCATCGACACGCAACATACGTTTCAGAGCGGTAACGCCCCACAGCCCAGCCAGACCGGCAATCAGACCCACAATCAGCGCACCGCCGACACCCACATAACCACAGGCCGGGGTGATACCAACCAGACCCGCGATGGCACCAGAACAGGCACCGAGCAGAGACGGCTTGCCGCGCATTGCCCATTCGCCAAATACCCACGCCAGAATAGCGGCCGCAGTGGCAACGACAGTGTTCACGAAGGCCAGCGCAGCAATTTCGTTCGCCGAGCTTGCGGAGCCGGCGTTGAAACCAAACCAGCCAACATACAGGATAGCGGTGCCAGTGAAGACCATCGGCAGGTTATGCGGTTTGAATGCTTCTTTGCCAAAGCCCACGCGTTTGCCAATCAGGTAAGCCCCCACCAGACCTGCAATCGCAGCGTTGATGTGAACAACCGTACCGCCTGCGAAATCCAGCGCGCCGTGGGTTGCCAGCAGACCACCGCCCCACACCATGTGTGCAATCGGCACGTAAGAAAGCGTCAGCCATACCACCACAAAAATCAGCACCGCAGAGAAGCGAATACGCTCAGCCAGCGCACCGACAATCAGGCCAACGGTGATACAGGCGAAGGAACCCTGGAACGCCACGTGGATGTACTGATAAATGCTGCCCATCACGGCTTTCAGTTCGATGTTTTTCAACATCGCCCAGTTGAAGCTGCCGAAGAAGCTGTTGCCCTCGCCAAATGCCAGCGAGTAGCCATACACCACCCACAGAATGCACACCAGTGCGAAGGTGACGGCAACCTGCGTCAGCATCGACAGCACGTTTTTACCGCGGATCAAACCGCCGTAGAACAGCGCAATGCCCGGAATGGACATAAACAGCACCAGCGCGGTGCAAATCATCATAAAGCCGTTGTCGGCTTTATCCGCCACAGCGGGAGCCGCCATTGCCAGGCCAGGCAGTAACGCCAGCGAAGCAAGCGCTGTTTTTAATGTTGTGTTTTTCATTGTTCCGATCCCCATCACTGTGTGTCTTGTATTACAGTGCCGCTTCGTCGGCTTCGCCGGTACGAATACGAATGACGCGTTGCAGCTCAGCAACGAAAATTTTGCCGTCGCCAATTTTTCCGGTGTAGGCCGCTTTGCTGATCACATCGATCACTTCATCGAGTTGATCGTCAGCGATCGCCACATCAATTTTCACTTTCGGCAGGAAATTAACGCTATATTCCGCACCGCGGTACAGCTCAGCGTGACCCTTCTGACGGCCAAAGCCTTTCACTTCAGTTACGGTCAACCCTTGAATACCAATAGAAGAAAGCGCTTCACGCACGTCTTCAAGTTTGAATGGCTTAATCACCACGGTAACCAGCTTCATAGATCCCCCTCCAGTCGAATTCGATAATGGCCGCAGCTAACACGCAACAGACATTGCAATCGTTGTGCCAGGAATGAAAAGAGGGAGTATTTCAGGCCGTTAGTGCGCCCGGACGGGCAGAGTCAGAAAGGGAAAAAAGTCTGTCTGGGATTCGGCAGGTTAAGCGCAAAGAAAAACGCACCATGACAGTGCATGGTGCGTTACTTTTTTGCACCAACAGAGATTCCGTGAAGGTGCGTGCTTAATTTTGGTGCATCAGGCGATAAGCGACTCTTCGCGTGCGCTGGCAGCCAGCTCTTCACCGGCAAGCTGTAACTGGTACATCTGCCAGTAACGGCCTTTCGCTTCAAGCAGTTGCTGATGGGTGCCGCGCTCAACTGCCTGCCCGCGATGCAGCACCAGAATCGTTTCTGCCTCAACGATGGTCGATAAACGGTGGGCGATCACCACCAGCGTCGTATGCTCACGCACGGCCGCCAGCGCGTGCTGAATCGCCTGTTCGGTCCCGGAATCGATGTTCGCTGTCGCTTCATCCAGAATCAGGATCTGCGGCGTCTCAACCAGCACGCGCGCCAGCGCCAGCAGCTGTTTTTGCCCCACCGAGAGGTTATTGCCCTGCTCGCCCAGCCGGGTATAAATACCGTCGCTCATCGTGCGCGCCAGCTCAGCCAACTGCACCGTTTCCAGCGCTTTCCACACCTGTTCTTCGCTGATATCGCGACCCAGTGTCACGTTGGCATAGAAGCTGTCCGCCAGCACCACCGGATCCTGCTGCACCATCGCCACACCTTTGCGCAGCGGCGCGTGGCCTAATGCAGAAAGCGGACGCCCGTCCAGACGGATCTCCCCTTTCGTCAGTGGGTAATAGCCCATTAACAGACTGGCCAGCGTACTTTTCCCGCTGCCGGTGTGCCCGACCAGCGCGACAAAACTGCGCGGCTCCACGTGCAAGGAGATATCCTGCAGCACCAGTTGATCGTCGCGGTAAGCAAAAGAGAGATTGTCGATGTCGATAGCCCCACTTTGTAGCGGCGCGTTATCGTAACCGTAAGTCTGGCGCGGCCGGTCCATCAGCTCGAACACGCGCTCACCGGCGACCACCGCCTGCTGCAACATCGACTGCTGCGTTGTCAGTTCAATCAACGGCTCGTTAAGACGCCCAAGATAGCTGATAAAGGCATACAGCACCCCGACCTCTACCGTGCCTACGGACGAGAAACCGAACAGCATCAGCAAGCCACACAGCACCAGCGCGGAGAAAAGGCTCAACAGCGGACGCAGCAAAAAGCCGTCCAGCCGCAGGGTTTGCATGCGGGCGATATAGTGCGAACGGCTGGATTCGCTCATGCGTTCCCCAAAACGCGCCTGCTGACGGAACTGCTGAATAACGCTCATCCCGTTGATGATTTCGTTGAAACCATCGTTGATATCCGCCAGATAAGCACGCATGCGTCGCACAATAGGCGTGCTGTAACGCTGGTATAGCAGCATCACTATCAACACCGCCGGGAAAATCGCCATCGCCACCAGCGCCATGCGCCAGTCGAGGCTGAACATTGCCACCAGCATCGCGCCAATCAGCGCCGCGCTGCGCAACACCGTTGCCACCACCGTGACGTAGAGATCGCGGATCACTTCAGTATCATTAGTCACGCGCGAAATAATCTGCCCGACTGGCTGGGTATCAAACGCGCTGAGTGGCTGGCGCAGGGCGGCATCCATAACATCGGTACGCAACTGTTGGACGACGCCGACCGCCGCCTGGTTAAACAACAGCGCTTGCGCATAATGCAGTAGCGCCGCCAGCAATTGCAGGCCGATATACACCGCTGCCATCCCGGCAACCACGCCGAGCGGCAGATAGTTTTTCGCCACCATATTATCGATAAAGTAGCTGATCAGCGCCGGGCCGGAGACTTCGGCAATCGCCGCGACCCACAGCATCAGCACCGCTTTAGCCAACGGTTTGCGCCACGGCGAGCCGTATTTCAGCAAGCGTTTCAGCGTTGGCCACTGTCTGGTGAAATTACGCATCAACCGCCTCCTGCGGAACATCATCCAGCGCCGCTTCCAGTTGCTGATAGCGATACATATCGCGATACCAGCCGGGCTGGCGCGCCAGTTGCTCGTGCTGGCCGCGTTGTGCGATGTGCCCATGCTGCATGACGATAATCTCACTGGCTTCGGTCAGCGCCGACAGGCGATGCGCGCTGATAATAACAGTGCGTCCTTCGCCCCACTGGCGCAGGTTGTGCAAAATCTGGTGTTCAGTACGCCCATCCACGGCGGAGAGCGCATCATCGAGGATTAAAATCTCCGCATTCAGCAGCAGCGCACGGGCAATGGAGATTCGCTGCTTTTGCCCGCCGGAGAGCATCACGCCGCGCTCACCCACTTCGGTGTCGTACCCCTGCGGCAGACGCAGAATGTCGTCGTGCACGCTGGCAAGTTTCGCGACATGCTCGATCTCCTCTTGCGTCGCACCCGGTTTACCCAGCGCAATATTGTTGCCCACGGTATCGGAGAAGAGAAATGGCGTCTGGTTGACCACTGCCAGGCGGCTGCGCCAGGCGTCCAGTTGCAGGCGCGTCAGGGGAATATCGTGGAAACGGATATCGCCCTGCTCAACATCGAAATGACGCTGAATTAAAGAGAGCAATGTGGTTTTCCCGGCGCCTGTCGGGCCGCAAATGCCCAACATCTGGCCTGGCGCCAGCGTCACAGCCACGTTGTTAAGTACCGCCCCCCCGGTCTGCGGGTAACGAAATTCACGGATCGCGATATTCAGGTTACCGCGCCCTTCCGGCACCGGTTCGGCGCCATCATTCACTACCGGTGCTTCTGCCAGCATATCGCGGATACGGCTGTAAGCCGCGCTGCCGCGCTCGACGATATTAAACATCCATGCCAGCGCCAGCATCGGCCAAATCATCAGCCCCAGATACATAGCGAAGCTGGTCAACTGGCCGAGCGTTAAGGAACCGTTCACCACCATCCAGCTACCGCCGCCAATCGCCAGCATATTTGCCATACCAATGGCGATATAAATAGTGGGATCAAAACGGGCATCAACGCGGGCCACGCGCATGTTTTTCGCACCGGTATCTGCCGCTTCGCGGCTGAACAGTGCCGACTGGCGATCCTCCAGGCCGAATGCTTTGATCATGCGAATGCTGGTCATGCTCTCCTGGGTTCGATCGTTTAATGCCGAAAACGCCGCCTGCGCCAGCTTAAAGCGCTGATGCAACTGATCGCCGTAACGCTTGATAACCAGCGCCATAATCGGCATCGGTAATAGTGACAATAACGTGAGCTGCCAGCTGATTTGCGTTGACATCACCACCAGCACCACGCACCCCATCACCAGCGAATCCACCAGCGTCAGCACCCCTTCGCCCGCGGCAAAAACGACGCGATCGACATCGTTGGTCGCGCGCGCCATCAAATCACCGGTGCGGTGACGGAGATAAAATTCCGGGTGTTGTCGGCTCAGCTGGCGGTAAAAATCTTCCCGCAGTTCAACGGCCAGTTGATAGGATGCGCCAAACAGCCAGACGCGCCAGACGTAGCGCAGCAAGTAGGTGACGATCGCAACGGCGACCAACACCCCCACCCACATCCACACTTGTTGCGTAGTGAAATGCTGTTTGGTGACGCCATCCACCACAATCCCCACCACTTTGGGCGGGATAAGCTGCAAGATAGCAATAATAATAAGTAAGGCGACAGCCCCGAGATAGCGTTGCCATTCCCGGCGAAAGTACCAGCCTAACTGAGCAAATAATCGCACGCGGTTACATCCTGAACGTGATTTTCCGGCAGTGAATTACTGCCGCGAGGGTTATTCAATGGGCAAAGCCGTGGTGTATTTTATCTGTTCCATGGCGAAGCTAGAAGTGACATCTGACAGCCCCGGAACGCTGTTCACCAGCTTCTTATAAAAGTCGTCATAGCGTTTCATATCGGCCACCTGCACCCGCAGAAGATAGTCGTATTCTCCCGCCATGCGCCAGAAACCGAGTACTTCCGGCATCTGCGTGACTTCACTAACGAAACGGCAGTACCAGTCGCTGCTGTGATGCTGGGTTTTGATCAGCACAAACGCCGTTAAATTTAACCCCAGCTTTTCGGCATCCAGCACCGCCACCCGACCGAGTAAAATGCCGTCATCTTCCAGCCGCTTCAGACGTTTCCAGCACGGTGTGGTGGTCAGATTAACGGCATCTGCCAGCGCCTGCAAAGAGAGCGAACAATCCTGTTGCAGCAGCGAAAGCAGTTTGCGGTCAATTTTATCTAACATTACCCACCTCAGGAGAATATTTTTCTCTTAACAGTCTAATACAAAGGCGAAATGACAACCCTTTTTTCTTTCTCTTTCGTTAGACTGGGCACAAAATGACAAACGGATAACTACCATGAATAGCAACTGGGTTAAATACGCTATCAACGAAATCAATGCTGACGCACAACGTTCGGCAGATACCCATTTGATCCGCCTGGCACTGCCCGGTTTTGCAGGCATCAACCTCTATTTAAAAGACGAAAGCACTCACCCGACCGGCAGCCTGAAGCACCGTCTGGCGCGCTCGCTGTTTCTTTACGGCTTATGCAACGGCTGGATCAAAGAAGGAACCACGATTATTGAAGCCTCTTCCGGTTCCACGGCGGTTTCAGAAGCGTGGTTCGCACGGCTTTTAGGTTTACCGTTTATTGCCGTGATGCCGCACTGTACGGCGAAACGCAAGATTGAACAGATTGAGTTCTACGGCGGTCGCTGCCACTTTGTCGATAGCGCCTGCGAGATTTACGCCGAGTCCGAACGGCTGGCAAAAGAGTTGAACGGTCACTATATGGATCAGTTCACTTTTGCCGAGCGCGCCACCGACTGGCGCGGCAATAACAATATTGCCGACAGTATTTTCCGCCAGATGAAAAACGAACCGCACCCGGAACCCGATTATATTGTGATGAGCGCGGGCACCGGCGGGACTTCCGCCACCATAGGCCGCTATATTCGCAGCCAGGGTTATGGCACACAGTTGATGGTGGTCGATCCTGAAAACTCCGTGTTCCTCGACTACTGGCAACATCGCGACGCCAGTCTGCGAAGCGCGGTGGGCAGTAAAATCGAAGGTATTGGCCGCCCGCGTGTGGAACCCTCGTTCATCGCCGACGTTGTTGATGAGATGCTGCGCGTGCCGGACGCGGCAAGCATTGCCACCGCACAATGGCTGGAAACGCAACTGGGGCGCAAAGTGGGCGCATCCACCGGCACCAATATGTGGGGCGTGTTGCAGCTTGCCGCGCGGATGCGTGAAGAAGGCCGCAGCGGCTCTATCGTGACGCTGCTGTGCGACAGCGGTGAACGCTATCTGGACACTTACTACAACCCGCAATGGGTAGCGGCGAACTTTGGCGATATTGAGCAGTGGAAAGCCGAAATCGCCCGCCTTACGGCATAAAAAAAGCCAGGCAGTAGCGCCTGGCTTGCTGGAAAGATCTTTTCATTCGGGGGAATAAGGAAGATTGGGTGTGTCCAGCCAGTGTGTCAAAAAGTGTGATACCGCCTGATCCCGGCAGTGTCCAATTACCGGTAAATGGGGCAGCGCCGCACGCAATTGCGGCATGGCGTTACCCATGATCATTCCTTTACCGACGCTTTCGAGCATCTCTCTGTCATTCATCGCATCGCCAAATGCCATGCAATCCTGCAATGAATAACCCAGCGTCGTGCTGAGAACCGCCAGCGCCGAGCCTTTGTTGCACCCTACCGGCAGGATTTCCAGGCAGTCCATCGCAGAGAAACACAAGTGCGCACGTGCGCCCAGCGCCTCATTTAGCTGAATGCGCAAACGGCAAAGATCGTCGTGATCGCCAACAAAGCAGATTTTGGTCACGTCATGCGCTGGCAGGCGTTTGAGATCGGTGAGCTGGTAGGTAAATCCGCTATAAAGGTGCGCCTGCAACGTCTCTGGCAATGCTTTGTTGGTTAACCAACCCGAATCATTGAAAACATGGACAGTAGCTTCGGTTTCCCAGCGGCTATGCAGCACCAGATCGGCCACTTCCGGGCTAAGATCCTGGCGATACAGCACGTCACCTTCGCGAGAATGGATCCGCGTACCATTACCGGTAATTAAAAAGGCGTCCATCGCAATAGCGCTGAGAATGCGGCGCATCTCCAGAACGTGCCGCCCGGTCGCGAAAGCGAGCGTCACCTCGCGCTCATGTAAGCGCCGGAGGGTTGCCAGGGTTTGGTCGCCCAAACGATGGTCGGGCATTAACAGGGTGCCATCCATGTCAAAAGCGGCCAGACGTGCCATGATTTTTCTCCGCTTGCAGTGCGTTTTTGTGAAGTTCAGTGTTGCGATCCAGTATTGCGTGGGATATACGGAAGTAATAGTGAATAGATGAAAATTATTGTTCCGGGTTTATGCGACAACTGAATCGGCTTAATCAATATCAGCGCCTGTGGCAGGCATCCGCCGGAGAGGCGCAATCCGTCAGCATTGGTGAACTGGCAACGCGCTGTTTTTGCAGCGAGAGGCATATGCGCACGCTGCTGCGCCAGATGCAGGAAGCAGGTTGGTTAAACTGGCAGTCGCAATCCGGGCGCGGCAAGCGCGGTGAGCTTCATTTTCTCGCCACGCCTGAATCTCTGCGTAGCGAAATGCTGGAGCTCGCCTTAAACGCCGGGCAACAGCAGAACGCGCTGGCATTGGCGCAGCTCGATCCTGACGATCTGCGCGCATTGCTCAATCCCTTTCTGGGTGGCTTATGGCAAAACGAAACGCCGACGCTGCGCATTCCCTATTATCGCCCGCTGGATCCGCTGGTGCCGGGATTTCTCCCCGGCCGTGCGGAACAGCATTTAGCCGGGCAGATTTTTAGCGGCTTAACACGTTTCGTGACGCGCAGTTTCCAGCCGCAGGGCGACCTGGCGCATCACTGGGATGTCAGCCCGGATGGGCTGTGCTGGCGTTTTCATCTGCACTCAACGTTGCACTGGCATAACGGCGACGCCGTGACGGCTGAACAGTTGCAGGCGCAGTTGTACATGCTGCTGACGCTGCCCGCCCTGCAAAAGCTGTTTGCCAGCGTCGAGCGTATCGACATAACGCATCCCTGGTGTTTGACCTTCAAGCTGCATCACCCCGATTACTGGCTGGCGCACAGGCTAGCCAGCTATGGCAGCCGTCTGGCGCACCCGCAGCAGCCGATGCTGGGTACAGGGCCTTTTCGGCTGGTGACATTCAGCCGGGAATTGGTTCGCCTGGAAAGCCACGACTATTACCATCTGGGCCACCCGCTGCTTAAAGCGGTGGAATTCTGGATAACCCCGCAACTCTTTGAGCAAGATCTTGGCACCAGCTGTCGACACCCGGTGCAGATTGCCATTGGCGAGGCCGATGAGTTACAGCACTTGCAGCCGGTGAGTAACAGTATCAGCCTGGGGTTCTGCTACCTTACTCTGCGTCCGGGTGCGCGGTTGAATGGTGCCCAGCTACGCCGGCTGGTGCAGATTATTCGCCACTCTTCGCTGCTGCAAACGCTGCCGCTGGATGAGAATCTCATCACGCCAAGTCGGGAGCTTTTACCCGGCTGGCAAATGCCCGACTGGCCCACCGAACAGGTTTCGCTACCGAATAAACTTACGCTGGTTTATCACTTACCTGTGGAATTACACACCATGGCGGAACAGTTTAAGCGGCATTTGCGGACACTTGGCTGTGAACTGACGGTGATTTTCCATAACGGCAAAAACTGGGAAGGTTGTACTCAGCTCGCCAGCGCCGATTTGATGATGGGCGACAGGCTGATCGGCGAAGCGCCAGAATGCACGCTGGAACAGTGGCTGCGCTGCGATCCGCTGTGGCCAAACCTGCTGAGCGCTCAACAGTTTGCGCATCTGCAAGCCACACTGGATGCGGTTCAACGCCAGCCCGACGAACAGCAGCGCAACCGCGCACTACAGGATGTTTTTTATCACTTGATGGACAACGCTATTCTCACCCCGATGTTTAATTATCAGTACCGCATTAGTGCGCCACCGGGCGTGGAAGGGATCCACTTAAATACGCGCGGCTGGTTTGATTTTGCCGAAGCCTGGCTTCCTGCTCCATCGCTGTGAAGAAGCTGGTCGCTGCCAGCGGCTCGCGCTACCATAGTGCTTTATTTGTTATTGTCAGGAAGAATTATGAAACGAGCCGTTGTCGTGTTTAGTGGCGGACAAGACTCCACAACCTGCCTGGTTCAGGCGTTGCAGCACTACGATGAAGTGCATTGCGTGACCTTTGATTACGGCCAGCGTCATCGCGCCGAAATTGATGTGGCACGAGAACTGGCGCTAACGCTGGGCGCTCGCGCGCATAAAGTGCTGGATGTGACGCTGCTGAATGAACTGGCGGTGAGTAGCCTGACGCGCGACAGCATCCCGGTTCCGGATTATGAACCCGACGCGACCGGCATTCCGAACACCTTCGTGCCGGGGCGTAATATTCTGTTTCTGACGCTGGCCGCCGTATATGCCTATCAGGTGCAGGCGGAAGCAGTGATTACCGGCGTATGCGAAACGGATTTTTCCGGTTATCCCGACTGCCGCGATGAGTTTGTTAAGGCGCTGAATCATGCGGTCAACCTGGGCCTGGCAAAAGAGATTCGTTTCGAAACGCCGCTGATGTGGATTGATAAAGCTGAGACCTGGGCGCTCGCGGATTACTGGGGCAAGCTGGATCTGGTGCGCAGCGAGACGCTGACCTGCTATAACGGCATCAAAGGCGATGGCTGCGGGCATTGCGCGGCCTGTAACCTGCGTGCCAATGGTTTACAGCACTACCTTGCGGATAAACCTGCCGTGATGGCGGCAATGAAACAGAAAACCGGGCTGAAGTAACCACGCTATACGGCCCGGTGAGCGTGCGCGCCACCGGGCTTTAGCCTGATGGCGGCATTGCGTTATCCGAATGACGAAACGACGCGAAAAGGTTAAATTAGTCGCCTTCGCGGATCATCTTCTCCAGCCTTTCTCTCAGTTCACCTTCCAGCGCCAGCGCTTTTTGTGTTTTGAGGTCGATACAGACAAACGTCACCAGCGCATCAGCAACCATTTGCCCCTCAGGGTTCAATGTCACCGACTGGCTCAGCACACCGCTTTTACCATTAATCTGCTGCACATGGCTGGTCACTGTAAGCACATCGCCCAATACGGCCGGACGGCGATAGTTGATATTGATATTGACCACCACGAAAGCGATGTTGTTGGCGGTCATCCATTTAAAGCTCTCATTGTTTTCCAGCCCATCCCAGCGCGCCTCTTCAAGGAATTCCAGATAGCGGGCATTATTCACATGTTGGTAGACATCAAGATGAAAACCACGAACTTTGATTTGCGTCTGCATAGCGCTTCAACCTTTACCGTTTATAGTTATAGAGACAGAGGTCATACTGGTATGACCTCTTTATTCTGGCAAAGATTAGCGACTACGCAAGCGGCTTACAGTTTCAGGTTCGACAGATTACGCTCAACCAGCGTCCCTCCTATGCCTGGCACCTGCTTAAGATCGTCTACAGATTTAAACGGGCCATACTCTTCCCGATAGCTGACAATCGCCTGCGCTTTCTTGATACCCACGCCATTCATGACCCGCGACAGCTCTTCTGCCGTTGCGCTATTAATACTCACCCGGGTACCACCTTCATCATCCGCGCCTTTCGCCGCATCCTGCGCTTTGCTTTGCGCTGGCGTGGCGGCGTCGCTCTTACTTTGCACGGCGGGTGGCTTAGCCGCAGCAGAAGGCGCAGCCAGCGCGCTGTGGCTCAGTGTCGCGCAAGCGAAGGACAGCGTAATTAAGAGTGCTTTGATTCCATGTTTCATTGTGTTTCTCCTTTGTTTTCAACGCCAGCCAACAATAACCACAACGAAGGACGCAGACAAAACACAAACATTCAAAATGGAAAAGGCCGCGAAAGCGGCCTTTAAGGTTTGCAGAGAATTACTCTTTTTTTGCGAGGCGCATCGAGCCTTTTTATTGCTGTGGCTCAGCGACGATGTCACCCAGTTTGATCTTGGCTTCTTTACGCAGGTTGCTCATCAATGCTTCAAACGCGATTTGCGCATTGTTCTGCGTGATGCCCTGCACCATCGCTTTCTTCTGCGCATCCGGCATCGTGCCTGCTTTCACTTCATCCAGCGCCATAATAACGACATTGCCTTGCTGATCGTTGGCGGTGCCGAAGGAAGGCTTATCTTTTGCTGGCAGCGGCAGATTGAATGCCGCCTGGCTTACCGGATCCTGGCCAGTACGCGCCAGCGTTTTTGCCTCACCAAAGCTCAGGCCAGCCGCTTTCAGCGCATCATCACCTTTACCGGCTTTCAGCTCACCCAGCAGTTTATCCGCATCGAGTTTTGCTTGTTGCTCCGCTTTGTTGTGCTTCACGATATCGCTGACCTGGGTTTTTACTTGGTCCAACGGCTTGATCGCTTCGGCTTTGTGATCGGAGATACGCAGCACAAATGCGCGGTCACCATCAACAGTGATGATATCGGAGTTGCTGCCTGGCGTACCGTTCTGCCCTACCAGACCACCATTGAAAATGGCATCGCTTACCGGTTTGAAATTCAGCTCTTCCGGCAGATTATCGCGACCGAACCAGCCGGTCTGAACTGCTTTGGCACCAGCAGCCTGCTCAGCACCCGCCAGCGATTCGTTATCGTTGCTCGCCGCTTCGCTCACTTTCTGCTGCAGCGCGTACCATGCATCCAGCGCTTTTTCCTGTTTCACTTTCGCTGCCAGTTCATCACGCACATCGTTCAGCGGTTTCACCTGCGCAGGCTGGATATCATCCAGACGTGCAACCAGGTAACCCACAGAAGATTTAATGACGCCAGACAGTTGGCCTTTCTCTTTCAGACCGGCGTTTTTCAGCTCTTCCGGCGTGGTGGCATCTTCAAGCCAGCCCATATCACCGCCGTTACGCGCAGAGATGATGTCCGCAGATTTCGCTTTTGCCAGCGCCGCAAAGTCCGCGCCTTTTTTCAGCTCATCCAGCACCGCTTTCGCTTCGTCTTCCGTTTTGGTCTGGATAATGCTGTAGCGATTACGCTGCGGCTGAGTGAACTGCTCCTGATGCTGATCGTAATAGGCCTGGATTTGCTCGTCGGTGACGTTTTCCTGCATCGATGCAGCATCCAGCTTGATATAGCTTACGCGGAACTGCTCCGGCGAGATAAAGCGGCTCTTGTTCTGATCGTAGTAGCTGGCAATTTCTTCATCGCTCGCGGTCTGCTTCGCCGCCAGCGCGTTAACATTAATTACCGCCTGGCGCACAACACGCTGTTGAGCGACCAGCGCAGCCAGCTCGTCGGTCTCACCTTTGAGCATGAAATCAGTACCGGCAACGGCGTTAATCAGTTGCTGAGAGGTTAACTGGTTGCGCAGCGCCTGAGCATATTGATCGGTGCTCATCCCCATCTGGTTTACGATGGCGCTGAAGCGATTGTTATCAAATTTACCGTTAGCCTGAAATGCCTGCGTGGAGAAAATCGCTTTTTTCACCTGATCATCGCTAATGCCAAGACCCAGGTTTTTTGCGTACTGGTCCAGCAGCGCTTCATCAATTAAGCGGTTGAGCACTTGCTGACGCACCGATTTCATGTAGTTTTCGTTGGCCGCCAGCTCCGAGAACTGATCGCCCAGCTGTTGCGCCATGCGGTTGCGCTCGCTATTCACCGCATTTTCAAACTGTGAACGGCCGATTTCCTGACCATTAACTTTTGCGGCGTAATTATTGTTACCGCCAATCAGGTAGTTACCTACGCCAGTCAAAATGAATGACACGATAATCAAACCCAGAATGATCTTGAGCACGACGTGATTTGCCGCCGCGCGTAAATTGTCCATCATGGTGTAACAACACTCCGCTGTAGGTGACTGTAGATCTCAGGCAGCTCAAGTTGCCCGCTGCGTGTAAGCGCGTATTTTGACAAGAAAATGGGGTAATTGTTAGCCCGCATCGCGTATTAACTCGCAGAAAGTGCGTCTGCACAAATAAAAAAGGCACATCTCGCGATGCGCCCTTGTAGTTTGTCGCTATCCCTTCAAAGGGAAGGCGATCAGTTTACTGCGTCTTTCAGTGCTTTGCCTGCGCGGAAACCAGGAACTTTAGCCGCAGCAATGGTGATTTCTTTGCCGGTCTGAGGGTTGCGGCCAGTACGGGCAGCACGCTCTTTAACAACAAAAGAGCCAAAACCTACCAGCGCTACGTCGTCCCCGGATTTCAAAGAATCAGTAACGGCAGCAATAAAAGCATCTAACACACGTCCAGCCGCAGCTTTAGAGATGTCAGCATCTGCGGCAATCTTGTCTACCAGTTGAGATTTATTCACTCTACTCTTCCTCTCTTTATAATTTATATCGCACCTGAATCCTTCACAGCGCGACCGCGCAGCAGTTATATCAGGCCTGTCATGCCCTTACAACACCAGTTGATGATGACACACCCAACCAGCAATCTAAATTAGCTATACAAAAAAAGGCTGGCAAGTCCGAAATCACTCACCAGCCTTGTTTTTATTAACGCACTTTGCGCAAGGTCACTATTTTGCCGTTACGACTTGCATACCAAAGGGTTCATTCTGCAGCGCAAGGGCAAGAACTTCTTCGATACGCTTAACCGGATGGATATCCAGATCGGCAACAACGTTATCCGGAATCTCTTCCAGATCGCGTTTGTTTTCGTAAGGAATCAGAACAGTCTTAATGCCCCCACGATGCGCCGCCAGCAGTTTTTCTTTCAGACCGCCAATTGGCAGAACCTGGCCGCGCAGGGTAATTTCCCCTGTCATCGCCACATCTGCACGAACCGGGTTACCGGTCAGACAAGAAACCAGCGCGGTGCACATCGCAATACCAGCGCTCGGACCATCTTTCGGCGTCGCACCTTCCGGCACATGAACGTGAATATCACGTTTTTCATAGAAATCGCCGTTGATACCGAGTTTTTCCGCACGGGCACGCACAACCGTCAGCGCCGCCTGGATAGACTCCTGCATCACTTCACCCAGAGAACCGGTATAAGTCAGCTTACCTTTGCCTGGTACGCAGGCGGTTTCAATGGTCAGCAAGTCGCCGCCCACTTCCGTCCAGGCCAGACCGGTGACCTGACCTACGCGGTTTTCATCGTCCGCACGGCCGTAATCAAAGCGCTGCACGCCAAGATAGTCGTGCAGGTTTTCACCGTTGATTTCGATATGCTTCAGAGACGGATCCAGCAATAGCTGTTTCACCGCTTTCCGGCACAGTTTCGAAATTTCACGCTCAAGACCACGCACACCGGCTTCACGCGTGTAGTAACGAATGATGCCGACAATAGCGCTGTCATCAACCGTTAACTCATTAGGTTTCAATGCATTACGTTCAATTTGCTTGGTCAGCAGATGACGTTTGGCAATGTTCAGTTTTTCGTCTTCGGTGTAACCAGAAAGGCGAATCACTTCCATACGATCCAGCAGCGGCGCCGGAATATTCATGGAGTTGGAGGTGGCAACGAACATGACGTCACTGAGGTCGTAATCCACTTCCAGATAGTGATCGCTGAACGCCACGTTCTGTTCCGGATCCAGCACTTCCAGCAATGCTGAAGCCGGATCGCCGCGCATGTCAGACGACATTTTGTCGATCTCATCAAGCAGGAACAGCGGGTTTTTCACGCCCACTTTCGCCATTTTCTGAATCAGTTTGCCCGGCATTGAGCCGATGTAAGTACGGCGGTGACCGCGGATTTCCGCTTCATCACGCACGCCACCCAGCGCCATGCGGATGTATTTGCGCCCGGTAGCTTTCGCAATGGACTGACCCAACGAGGTTTTACCAACCCCCGGAGGTCCCACCAGGCACAGAATCGGTCCTTTCAGCTTGTTCATACGGCTCTGGACCGCAAGGTACTCAAGGATGCGATCTTTAACACGCTCAAGACCGTAGTGGTCAGTATCCAGAATTTCCTGCGCCTGACGCAGATCTTTTTTGACCTTGCTACGCGCGTTCCACGGTACCTGCACCATCCATTCGATATAGCCGCGCACCACGGTTGCTTCCGCAGACATCGGCGACATCATTTTCAGCTTTTGCAGTTCAGATTCGGCTTTTTCTTTTGCCTCTTTCGGCATTTTCGAGGCGTCGATTTTACGCTTCAGCGCTTCGTTTTCGTCCGGCGCGTCATCCATTTCGCCCAGCTCTTTCTGAATGGCTTTCATCTGTTCATTCAGATAGTACTCACGCTGGGATTTCTCCATCTGCTTTTTCACGCGGTTGCGAATGCGTTTCTCAACCTGCAGCAGATCGATTTCAGACTCCATCATCGCCATCAGATATTCCAGACGTTCGTTGACGTCGGACATCTCAAGCACGGACTGTTTATCCGCCAGTTTCAGTGGCATGTGCGCAGCGATGGTGTCAGCCAGACGCGCAGGATCGTCGATGCTATTGAGCGACGTCAGCACTTCTGGCGGGATTTTTTTGTTGAGCTTGATATAGCCTTCAAACTGGCTGATCGCCGTGCGCACCAGCACTTCCTGCTCGCGCTCATCGATAGCCGGCGAGTCAAGGTATTCTGCTTTCGCTGAGAAGTGCTCACCATCGTCGGCAAGCGTGGTAATGCGCGCGCGCTGAAGCCCCTCGACCAGCACTTTCACCGTGCCATCGGGCAGTTTCAACATTTGCAAAATAGACGCCACGGTCCCGACGGTGAAAAGATCGTTTACACCCGGCTCATCCGTTGAGGCTTCCTTCTGTGCAACCAGCATGATTTTTTTATCATGGTCCATGGCCGCTTCCAGACAACGGATAGATTTTTCCCGTCCCACAAATAACGGAATGACCATGTGCGGATAAACCACCACATCGCGCAACGGCAATACGGGGATTTCAATGCGTTCAGAACGCTCAGGATTCATAGAGCTCTCTCTTAGTTTAAAGTCCGCCAGGTAATCAGGTGACGTGACTGTGCAACACGCACCATTAACATGTAAAGCAGTATATGGGGATGTTTCCCACACATTCAACGCTGTGTTTACGGAAAAATAAAAGGGGAGATAAAATCCCCCCTTTTCGATTAACTGATTGTAAGATTTGGTTAATTATTCGCCAGATGCCTGCTGCGCTTCCGGCTTGCCATAAATCAGCAAGGGTTTGCTTTGACCGGCGATGACCGACTCATCAATCACCACTTTCTCGACATCTTCAAGTGATGGCAGGTCATACATTGTGTCCAGCAACGCGGCTTCAACGATAGAACGCAGCCCACGAGCGCCGGTTTTGCGCACCATTGCTTTCTTAGCGATAGCGTCAAGCGCTTCGTCGCGGAATTCGAGATCCACGCCTTCCAAATTGAACAACGCCTGATACTGCTTCGTCAGGGCGTTTTTAGGCTCTTTCAGAATCTGAATAAGCGCTTCTTCGCTCAATTCACTCAGCGTTGCAACGACCGGCAGACGGCCGATGAATTCAGGAATCAGACCGAATTTGATCAAATCTTCCGGTTCAACCTGCGCCAGTAATTCGCCTTCGTTGGCTTTCTCAGATTTTCCTTTCACCGTTGCGCCAAAACCAATGCCAGAGCCGGTTTCAACACGGTGAGAAATCACTTTATCCAGCCCTGCGAACGCGCCACCACAGATAAACAGAATTTTAGAGGTATCAACCTGCAAAAACTCCTGCTGTGGATGCTTACGTCCACCCTGCGGCGGAACTGCAGCTACGGTACCTTCGATCAGTTTTAGCAGCGCCTGCTGTACACCTTCGCCGGAAACGTCACGGGTAATCGACGGGTTATCAGACTTACGGGAGATCTTGTCGATTTCATCGATGTAGACAATCCCGCGCTGCGCTTTCTGCACATCGTAGTCGCACTTCTGCAGCAGTTTCTGAATGATGTTTTCCACGTCTTCACCCACGTAACCTGCTTCAGTCAACGTCGTGGCATCGGCCATGGTGAACGGGACATCCAACAGGCGCGCAAGTGTTTCCGCCAGCAACGTTTTACCGGAACCTGTCGGCCCGATAAGCAGAATGTTACTTTTACCCAGTTCAACGCCGTTGCTGGTGTCGCCATTGCGCAGACGTTTGTAGTGGTTATATACCGCGACCGCCAGCACTTTTTTCGCCTGCTCCTGACCGATTACATAATCATCAAGATGATGGCGAATTTCATGCGGAGTCGGCAGCGCGCTACGCTCGCGATGCGGCGCAACTTCTTTAATCTCTTCGCGAATAATGTCGTTACACAGATCCACACATTCGTCGCAGATATACACGGATGGCCCGGCGATCAGCTTACGCACTTCATGCTGGCTTTTGCCGCAAAAAGAGCAGTACAACAGTTTGCCCGAACCATCTTTGCGTTTATCTGTCATGAGTCAAAACCTCTTATCTGTTCTTTGTGCCGCACATGACGACGCATATGCCATTCCAGGCGCAAAACATTACTCAAGCGTGTGCCGCTTGTACTCAATAGTATAGCGGCACCTGCAGCCTGAGCTTAGTTACGATGGGTTAAAATTGAATCAACCAGCCCGTATTCAACCGCTTCTTGCGCGGCAAGGAAACGGTCACGTTCGGTATCGCGTTCAATTTGTTCTAAAGATTGACCCGTATGATGCGCCATAAGTTCATTCATGCGCCCTTTCACTTTCAGAATCTCACGCGCGTGGATTTCAATATCCGTCGCCTGGCCCTGGTAGCCGCCCAGCGGCTGGTGAATCATCACACGTGAATTTGGCAGGCAGAAACGCTTGCCCTTTGCACCCGCCGTCAGCAGAAATGCGCCCATTGACGCAGCCTGGCCCATACAAATCGTGCTGACGTCAGGCTTGATAAATTGCATGGTGTCATAAATTGACATCCCTGCGGTAATTACCCCGCCAGGCGAGTTAATGTACAGGTAAATGTCTTTTTCCGGGTTTTCCGCTTCCAGAAACAGCATTTGCGCCACAATCAGGTTCGCCATGTGGTCTTCAACCTGACCAGTCAGAAAAATTACGCGTTCCTTGAGAAGACGGGAGTAGATATCGAAAGAGCGCTCACCGCGTGAGGTCTGTTCAATAACCATTGGCACCAGGGCCATATGGGGTGCAAAGTTGTCTCGTTCGCCGCTGTATGACATTTCCGTCTCCTGGATAAAAAATTAACAAACCTGCTGTACTGATTGTACTTGAGTGAGTGGGGTCTGACTACGACGCCTCACGGACGGATTATCAGCCAGAGTCTTTTCTGTCGCTATTCCCTTAGTGGGGATGACATTACCTGATTTCAAGCATAACAATCTTTTGCTGTTACGCTAACACTGAAACGCCCTTTTAGCACAGATCTGATAGTCCTGATGCGATAAAAAAAGCCCGTCACCAGCAAGCAGGTGACGGGCTTATTGCTTTTAGCTATCGCAGAAGTCGATTAAGCCTGTTGGTTCATCAGTTCGTTAAAGGAAGTGGCTTTCTCAGTCACTTTCGCTTTTTCCAGAACCGCTTCAACCGCTTGTTCTTCCAGCGCGACGTTACGCATGTTTTCCATCAGCTCTTTGTTTTTGCTGTAGAATTCGATCACTTCTTTCGGATCTTCATACGCAGATGCCATCTCTTCGATCAGGCCTTTAACGCGCTCTTCGTCAGCTTTCAGCTCGTGGGTACGAATAACTTCGCCCAGCAGCAGGCCAACAACAACACGGCGTTTAGCCTGCTCTTCGAACAGCTCGCGCGGCAGTTCCAGAGCTTGCTTCTCGTTGCCACCGAAACGCTGTGCAGCCTGGCGGCGCAGAACGTCGATTTCGCTGTCAATCAGTGCAGCCGGAACGTCGATTTCGTTCGCTTTTACCAGGCCTTCAATCGCCTGAGATTTAACACGGTTACGCACCGCGCCTTTCAGTTCGCGATCCATGTTTTTGCGGACTTCAGCACGCAGACCCGCAACGGAGCCATCTTCAACGCCAAAGCGTTTGATGAACTCTTCGGTCAGTTCCGGCAGCTCACGCTCTTCAACTTTTTTCAGGTTAATGACGAACTTCGCCGCTTTACCTTTCAGGTTTTCTGCGTGGTACTCTTCCGGGAAGGTCACATCAATGGTGAACTCGTCGCCCGCTTTGTGGCCTTTAATACCGTCTTCAAAGCCCGGGATCATACGACCCTGGCCCATTGCCAGTACGAAATCAGTGGCTTTGCCGCCTTCGAATTCTTCGCCATCAACGGAACCGGTGAAATCAACGGTCACGCGATCTTCAGCGTCAACAGCGCCGTCTTTGTCTTTCCAGGTCGCCTGCTGCTTGCGCAGAGTTTCCAGCATGGTGTCTACGTCAGCATCGGTCACTTCAACAACCGGTTTTTCGACTTCGATGGTATCCAGCGCTTTCAGCTCAACTTCCGGATACACTTCGAACTCTACAGAGTAGGTGAAGTCTTCGCCCAGTTTGTATTCGCCCGGAACATAGTTCGGCGCGCCAGCTGGGTTGATTTTTTCCTGAATGATCGCATCGATAAAGTTGCGGCTCATCAGATCGCCCAGAACGTCCTGGCGAACAGACGCACCATAACGCTGAGCAACAACGGTCATCGGTACTTTACCCTTACGGAAGCCGTCAATACGCACTTTCTTCGCTACGTTGACCAGCTCGCTCTTCACAGCGGTCTCGATGCTGTCAGCAGCGATTGTAATCGTTACACGGCGCCCAAGGCCCTGAGTGGTTTCAACTGAAACTTGCATCTTGTTACCTCAAAAAATCACAGTGCTCGGTCAACTCTACTCTGCGAAGCAAACCGTTTCGCTTGCAGAACCGGGATGTTCTCTCAAATCAGATATACATTCCCTGTCGTCAGAATCATCCCGAAGACATTCCGAAAAATAAGACGCAGCATTATAGCGGCATCACAGATATGAGTCGAGAACGGGAATGTCGCAATGGTGCGTCATTTTTCACACTTCTGAAGCAATTTCGCTCAAAAAAGGGCGTTTCTCGCTCAAAATTCAGACAAAACAAAACGGCCCGTAGGCCGTTTTTACATAATCTGCATGCAACATACTGGAAAAGTTTGGGCAGTTGCAACCAGGTTTTCTACGCGATGCTTCCGGTACCGCGACAGGCTGGCGAGGTCAGCAGGGTATCCTGCAAACCTTCCCACTCCTTAAGTGTGTAAGTATGCAGAGCAAGTGCATGAATCGTCGTAGACAGTTCATCTGCCAACGTGCCGTAAATCATGCGATGACGGTTCAGAAAACGCTCTCCAGTAAAGCGGTCGCTCACCAGTACAACTTTGAAGTGACTTTCAGAACCTGCGGGGACATTGTGACGATAGCTCTCGTCAACAACCTCGAGAATGAGGGGCTCAAATGCCGCCTTCAGCTTTGCTTCTATTTGTTCGCGCATCATCATGATATTACACCTCCGACAACGCTGAGATGCCAGCCATCTCTTTAAATGTTAGCCGCTTTTACCGTCTCTATAACAATAAAACAACAAAAAATTAGCGTTCGTCCTATTTTCCCGCTCAAGGTGATGAACTCTACTGAAAGCAGCTTTTTTGCGTGGCATCACCCATAAAAAGGTTTTTGATGGCAAAAAAAGCACAAGACGATGAATTTCCATGCATTGAGGACTTCCTCTTAACAGCGGCAATGTTATGATGGCGAGAATTTTCCCCCAGAAGCTTAGATCCTTGAGAGCCTGAACATGTTTAAAAAACTACTCTTTCCGTTGGTCGCTTTATTTATGCTGGCCGGGTGCGCAACCCCGCCGACAACACTTGATGTCACCCCAAAAATTACTCTGCCGCAGCAGGATCCAAGCCTGATGGGTGTCACCGTGAGCATCAACGGTGCCGATCAGCGCCCGGACCAGGCACTGGCCAAAGTGACGCGCGATAACCAACTGGTCACCCTGACAGCCTCACGCGATCTGCGTTTCCTGCTGCAAGAAGTGCTGGAAAAACAGATGACCGCGCGCGGTTATATGATCGGGCCAAACGGCGCGGTAAATCTGCAGATTATTGTTAACCAGCTGTATGCGGATGTCTCTCAGGGCAACGTCCGCTACAACATTGCGACCAAAGCGGATATTGCAATCATCGCCACTGCCGCGAACGGCAACAAGATGACCAAAAACTACCGTGCAAGCTATAACGTTGAAGGCGCATTCCAGGCTACCAACGACAAGATTGCCGGTGCAGTTAACAGCGTATTGACTGATACCATCGCTGATATGTCTCAGGACACCAGCATTCACGATTTCATCAAGCAAAACGCCCGTTAATCTTTTTCTGGCCCGGTTTTCCGGGCCAGTTTTTAACTCATGTCCAGTCACTACTTACGCATATTCACTCAGCCGAAATCAGCCATCCTGCTGATTCTGGGTTTCGCTTCCGGTTTGCCTCTCGCCCTGACCAGCGGCACGCTCCAGGCTTGGATGACCGTTGAAAACATCGATTTAAAAACCATCGGTTTCTTTTCTCTGGTCGGCCAGGCTTACGTCTTTAAATTTCTGTGGTCGCCGCTGATGGATCGCTACACGCCGCCTTTACTCGGGCGTCGTCGCGGCTGGCTGCTCCTTACGCAAATCCTGTTGCTGGTGTCGATTGCCGCAATGGGTTTCCTCGATCCTGCCAACCATTTACGCTGGATGGCAGCGCTGGCCGTGCTTATCGCGTTCTGCTCTGCGTCTCAGGATATTGTATTCGACGCCTGGAAAACGGATGTGCTGCCGCTCGAAGAGCGAGGCGCAGGTGCGGCAATCAGTGTACTGGGCTATCGGCTCGGAATGCTGGTTTCCGGGGGCCTGGCCTTATGGCTGGCAGATCGCTGGCTCGGCTGGCAAGGGATGTACTGGTTAATGGCCGTGCTACTGGTCCCGTGCATTATCGCCACCCTGCTCGCACCGGAGCCAGAGGATGTGATTCCGGTGCCGAAAACGCTGGAACGCGCCGTTGTCGAGCCGCTGCGTGATTTCTTCGGGCGCAACAACGCCTGGCTTATCCTTCTATTAATAGTGCTGTACAAACTGGGCGATGCGTTCGCCATGAGCCTGACAACAACATTTCTCATCCGCGGTGTCGGTTTTGACGCCGGAGAAGTCGGCGTGGTGAACAAAACCCTGGGGCTTATCGCCACGATTATCGGCGCGTTGTTTGGCGGCGTACTGATGCAACGGTTATCCCTGTTCCGTGCGCTATTCATTTTTGGCGTACTGCAGGCCATTTCAAATGCCGGTTACTGGCTGCTATCGATTACGGCGAAAAGCATTTTTACGATGGGTTCAGCCGTCTTTTTAGAAAACTTGTGTGGCGGCATGGGGACCGCAGCGTTTGTTGCACTATTAATGACGCTCTGCAACAAATCCTTCTCCGCAACGCAGTTTGCTTTGCTCTCGGCACTGTCGGCGGTTGGGCGCGTCTATGTCGGCCCGCTGGCTGGCTGGTTTGTTGAAAGCTACAGCTGGTCGACATTCTATCTCTTTTCGATTGTGGCCGCGCTTCCCGGCCTGGTATTGCTGGTGTTGTGCAAAAAAACGCTGGCATTTACGCAACAGAGTGAACGTTTTCTCTGCAGGACGGAATACGCTGCGGCGTACCGGCTGGCGCTGCGCATACTGAGCGCCGGTTGCGTGCTGTTAGGATGCTGGCTGCTGGTGCTGATGATTAACGCCACAGGTTTTACTGCCTGGTCTTTCGGCACCACGCTGCTGGAATGGGGTGCGCTGTTAGCCATTATCGGCATTGTGTTTGGCGGTGTGTTGGATCTGCTGGCGCTACGTAAAACCGAGTTGCTATGACGTGATGAACAGACGTGATTAAGAAGCGCCTACGGGCGCTTTTTTCGGCGTCGAAAGCCTCAAAATGTTAAAAAACAGTAAAGTGACAAAAAAATCACTAAAGAATATATTTGCTGGCTATTTTCCTATTAAAATCAGGTCATCAAAAAATAAAAACGGTCCAAAACAATTCACCGAAGTTATTATTACGCTCAATAAATAAACATCCTATCTTTTTAGCAAATCACCTAATTCAAACTGAACAAATAAAAAATCTTAATTGTTTTGTGCCTTATAAATTAAAGGCTACTCTTTAACGATTCAGCACGGTTATTAATTGTTGGGTTTCAAGTTCGTTCCAATAATGTTCGATATTTGCTGGATATTTGTTAAATAAATGTATATTTAACTAATTGGTTATACCAATTTACCCCCAAGACTGATTGTGATGTAATTTTTCCGTTATAATCTCACTCTCTGGCAGTGCGAATCGCTTTTTTTACAGATTGTTGCATTCGATGTGACATAAACGGCAAAAGCCAGTAACACCTTACTGACACAGAGCCAATCATGTTTACAGTAACGTAACCTTTCCGTAAAATGCCCGCACACTTTAAGCGCCACCAGATCCCGTGGAATTGAGGTCGTTAAATGAGACTCAGGAAATACAATAAAAGTTTGGGATGGTTGTCATTAATCGCCGGTACTGTTTTACTCAGTGGCTGCGATTCTGCACTTCTTGACCCCAAAGGACAGATTGGACTGGAGCAACGTTCGCTGATACTGACGGCTTTTGGCCTGATGTTGATTGTCGTTATTCCCGCCATCTTGATGGCCGTTGGTTTCGCCTGGAAGTATCGTGCGAGCAATAAAGATGCGAAGTATAGCCCTAACTGGTCACACTCCAATAAAGTGGAAGCTGTGGTCTGGACGGTGCCAATTCTGATCATCCTGTTCCTTGCCGTATTGACATGGAAAACCACCCACGCGCTTGAACCAAGCAAACCATTAGCCCATGACGAACAACCGATCACCATTGAAGTTGTTTCTATGGACTGGAAATGGTTCTTCATCTATCCGGAGCAAGGCATTGCTACCGTGAACGAAATCGCCTTCCCGGCTAACGTTCCGGTTCAGTTCAAAGTGACCTCCAACTCCGTGATGAACTCGTTCTTTATCCCGAAACTGGGTAGCCAGATTTATGCGATGGCCGGTATGCAGACCAACCTGCATCTGATCGCCAACGAAGCTGGTACCTACGATGGTATCTCCGCAAGCTACAGCGGCCCGGGCTTCTCGGGTATGAAGTTTAAAGCAATTGCTACGCCGGACCGTGCCGCATTCGACCAGTGGGTCGCAAAAGCGAAACAAGCTCCGAATACACTGCCGGATATGGCAGCGTATGACAAACTTGCTGCGCCAAGCGAATACAACAAGGTTGAATACTTCTCCAGCGTGAAACCCGATTTGTTTAAAGACGTTATCAACAAATTTATGGGCCACGGCATGAGCATGGACATGAACCAACCGAAGGGCGAGCATAGCGAGCACGAAGGTATGGAAGGCATGGACATGAGCCACGCGGAAACCTCTCACTAAGGGGTCGAGGAAGAAACGATGTTCGGAAAATTGACACTGGATGCAGTCCCCTACCATGAACCCATTATTGTGGTTACGGTGGCTGCCATTATCATCGGTGGCCTGGCATTACTGGCCCTGATTACTTACTTCGGTAAGTGGAACTACTTGTGGAAAGAGTGGCTGACTTCGGTTGACCACAAAAAACTCGGCATCATGTACTGCATCGTCGGTATCGTGATGCTGATTCGTGGCTTTGCTGACGCCATCATGATGCGTAGCCAGCAAGCACTCGCCTCGGCGGGTGAAGCAGGCTTCCTGCCACCGCACCACTACGATCAGATCTTCACCGCCCACGGCGTGATCATGATCTTCTTCGTAGCAATGCCGCTGGTTATCGGTCTGATGAACGTGGTTATCCCACTGCAGATCGGCGCTCGCGACGTGGCGTTCCCGTTCCTGAACAACCTGAGCTTCTGGTTCACGGTTGTCGGTGTGATCCTGGTTAACCTGTCTCTCGGCGTGGGTGAATTCGCGCAGACTGGCTGGCTGGCTTATCCGCCGCTATCGGGAATCGAGTACAGTCCGGGCGTAGGGGTCGATTACTGGATCTGGGCACTTCAGCTCTCCGGTATCGGTACGACGCTGACCGGTATCAACTTCTTCGTCACCATTCTGAAGATGCGTGCGCCGGGCATGACCATGTTCAAGATGCCGGTATTTACCTGGGCATCACTGTGCGCCAACGTGCTGATTATCGCCTCGTTCCCGATCCTGACTGTCACCGTCGCGCTGCTGACCCTGGACCGCTATCTGGGTACCCATTTCTTCACCAACGAAATGGGCGGCAACATGATGATGTACATCAACTTGATCTGGGCCTGGGGCCATCCGGAAGTGTACATCCTAGTTCTGCCGGTATTCGGTGTGTTCTCGGAAGTCGCCGCGACCTTCTCGCGTAAACGCCTGTTCGGTTACACTTCGCTGGTTTGGGCGACCGTGTGTATTACCGTGTTGTCGTTTATCGTTTGGTTGCACCACTTCTTCACCATGGGTGCGGGCGCGAACGTTAACGCCTTCTTCGGTATTGCCACCATGATTATCGCCATCCCGACCGGGGTGAAGATCTTCAACTGGCTGTTCACCATGTACCAGGGCCGTATCGTGTTCCATTCAGCAATGATGTGGACTATCGGCTTTATCGTGACCTTCTCTGTGGGCGGTATGACCGGCGTACTGCTGGCGGTACCGGGCGCGGACTTTGTGCTGCACAACAGTCTGTTCCTGATTGCTCACTTCCATAACGTCATCATCGGCGGTGTGGTATTTGGTTGCTTTGCGGGTATCACTTACTGGTGGCCAAAAGCGTTTGGTTTCACCCTGAATGAAACCTGGGGTAAACGCGCGTTCTGGTTCTGGATCATCGGCTTCTTCGTGGCATTTATGCCGCTGTATGTGCTGGGCTTTATGGGTATGACCCGTCGCCTGAGCCAGCAGATCGATCCGCAGTTCCACACCATGCTGGTGGTTGCCGCTTGCGGCGCTGCGCTGATTGCCTGCGGTATTCTGTGCCAGCTGATTCAGTACTACGTCTCCATCCGTGATCGTCACCTCAACCGTGACCTGACCGGTGACCCGTGGGGCGGTCGTACGCTGGAGTGGGCAACCTCTTCTCCACCGCCGTTCTACAACTTCGCTGAAGTGCCGCACGTTCATGAGCGTGATGCATTCTGGGAAATGAAAGAAAAAGGCGAAGCGTATAAGCAACCTGCGCATTATGAAGAAATTCATATGCCGAAAAACAGCGGTGCGGGCATTGTGATTGCCGCTTTCGCAACGGTGTTTGGCTTTGCCATGATCTGGCACATCTGGTGGATGGCGATCGTCGGTTTCGCCGGTATCGTAATTAGCTGGATTGTGAAGAGCTTTGACGAGGACGTGGATTACTACGTACCGGTTGCAGAAGTCGAAAAACTGGAAAATCAGCATTTCGATGAGATCAAAAAGGCAGGGCTGAAAAATGGCAACTGATACTCTGACGACTGCGAACGCCCACGCGCACGAACATGGGCACCATGATTCAGGACCGACGAAAGTCTTCGGTTTCTGGATCTACCTGATGAGCGACTGCATTCTGTTCTCGATCCTGTTCGCGACCTATGCCGTGTTAGTGAATAACACGGCGGGTGGCCCGTCGGGTAAAGACATCTTTGAACTGCCGTTCGTTCTGGTGGAAACCGCCCTGCTGCTGTTCAGCTCCATTACCTATGGCATGGCGGCGATCGCCATGTATAAGAACAACAAAAGCCAGGTTGTTTCCTGGCTGGCGTTGACCTGGCTGTTCGGTGCAGGCTTCATCGGGATGGAACTCTATGAATTCCATCACCTGATTGTTGAAGGCATGGGTCCGGATCGCAGCGGCTTCCTGTCAGCGTTCTTCGCGCTGGTTGGCACCCACGGTCTGCACGTGACCTCGGGTCTGATCTGGATGGCAGTGCTGATGTTCCAGATTTCCCGCCGCGGCCTGACCAGTACAAACCGTACACGTATCCTGTGCCTGAGCCTGTTCTGGCACTTCCTGGACGTGGTATGGATTTGCGTATTCTCAGTAGTTTATCTGATGGGGGCGATGTAATGAGTCATTCAACCGATCATGGCGCTTCCCACGGTAGCGTAAAAACCTACATGACAGGTTTTATCCTGTCGATCATCCTGACGGTGATCCCGTTCTGGATGGTGATGAGCGGTACTGCGTCCCACGTTGCGATTCTCGGCACTGTGCTGGTGACAGCGGTAGTACAGATTCTGGTGCATCTGGTGTGCTTCCTGCACATGAACACCAAGTCTGATGAAGGCTGGAACATGACGGCTTTCGTCTTTACTGTGCTGATCATCGCAATCGTGGTGGTAGGTTCCATCTGGATTATGTGGAACCTCAACTACAACATGATGGTTCGATAAGAGCGGCGAAGTATGTTTAAGCAATACCTGCAAGTCACGAAACCGGGCATTATTTTTGGCAACTTGATCTCCGTGATCGGGGGATTCCTGCTGGCCTCTAAAGGCCACATCGACTATCCCCTGTTCATCTACACGCTGATTGGTGTGTCGCTGGTGGTCGCCTCTGGTTGTGTTTTTAACAACTACATCGATCGTGACATCGACAAAAAGATGGAACGGACGAAAAACAGGGTGCTGGTCAGAGGGCTGATCTCGCCAAAAGTCTCGCTGGTTTACGCCGCCTTGCTGGGTATTGCTGGCTTCATGCTGCTGTGGTTTGGCGCCAACCCGCTGGCCTGCTGGCTCGGGGTAATGGGGTTCGTGGTATATGTGGGCGTCTACAGCCTGTATATGAAACGCCACTCCGTTTACGGCACGCTAATTGGTTCGCTCTCCGGCGCTGCGCCGCCGGTGATTGGCTACTGCGCCGTCACCAACGAGTTTGACAGCGGTGCGGCGATCCTGCTGGCGATTTTCAGCCTGTGGCAGATGCCTCACTCGTATGCCATCGCGATTTTCCGCTTTAAGGATTATCAGGCAGCGAACATCCCGGTGCTGCCGGTGGTGAAAGGTATTTCCGTGGCGAAAAACCATATCACGCTCTATATCCTGGCGTTCGCTATCGCCACTTTGATGCTGTCGCTTGGCGGCTATGCCGGTTACAAATACCTGGTGGTTGCCGCAGCGGTAAGCCTCTGGTGGTTAGGCATGGCGCTGCGTGGATATAAAGTTGAGGATGACAGGGTGTGGGCGCGCAAGCTGTTCGTCTTCTCCATTGTCGCTATCACCTCGCTCAGCGTGATGATGTCAGTCGATTTTATGGTGCCGGATTCCCATAACCTGTTGACCTACGTCTGGTGATCCAAACCGCCATTATAAAGGGTGCTACGGCACCCTTTTTTCATGCCCAAGCGCCCCGCTTTACAGGTAATATTTGTTAATTAAGCTGTTATTTACCCCGCCCTGCCCCCGCACTACACTATGTCCGGTTTTCAAATTGAGGTGGTAATGAACGATTATAAAATGACGCCAGGCGAGTTGCGCGCTACCTGGGGTTTAGGGACTGTATTCTCGCTGCGCATGCTCGGCATGTTTATGGTCCTGCCCGTTCTGACCACGTACGGTATGGCGCTGCAGGGCGCCAGTGAAGCACTCATCGGTCTGGCGATTGGTATTTATGGCCTCGCGCAAGCCGTGTTTCAAATTCCCTTTGGCTTGCTTTCTGACCGCATTGGCCGCAAGCCGCTTATCGTTGCTGGGTTAGCGATTTTTGTTGCCGGTAGCGTGATTGCCGCCCTTTCCGATTCTATCTGGGGCATTATTCTTGGCCGCGCATTACAAGGCTCAGGTGCCATCGCCGCTGCCGTCATGGCGCTTCTTTCCGATCTCACCCGCGAGCAGAACCGCACCAAAGCGATGGCCTTTATCGGTGTCAGCTTTGGCGTCACCTTCGCTATTGCGATGGTACTCGGCCCGATTATCACGCACCAGTTGGGTTTGCATGCACTGTTCTGGATGATTGCCGGGCTGGCAACTGTCGGCATTGCGTTAACTGTGTGGGTCGTGCCAGACAGCCAGCAACATGTGCGTAACCGCGAATCCGGCATGGTGAAAGATTGTTTCCAGATGGTGATGGTCAACCCGAAGCTGCTAAAACTCAACTTTGGCATTATGTGCCTGCATATCCTGCTGATGTCGACGTTCGTTGCCCTGCCTGGGCAACTCGAAGCTGCCGGTTTTCTCGCGCCGGATCACTGGAAAATCTACCTTGTCACCATGCTTATCTCTTTCGTTTCTGTGGTGCCGTTTATTATCTACGCCGAAGTAAAGCGCCGCATGAAGCGCGTTTTCGTGTTCTGCGTGGCGCTGCTGCTGATTGCGGAAATCGTGTTGTGGGGCGCGGGGCCACATTTCTGGGAAATCGTCATTGGCGTGCAGATCTTTTTCCTCGCCTTCAACCTAATGGAAGCATTATTACCTTCGTTAATCAGCAAAGAAGCGCCTGCAGGCTATAAAGGCACGGCGATGGGGATTTACTCCACCAGCCAGTTTATCGGCGTGGCGATTGGCGGCGCGCTCGGCGGCTGGGTAGATGGTCTGTTTGACTCACAAACGGTGTTTCTTGCCGGCGCATTGTTGGCAATGGTTTGGCTGCTTGTCGCAGGCACCATGCAGGAACCGCCCTATGTCAGCAGCTTACGCATCGCGATCCCGGAAAATGTCACCATCAATGAAGCACTGCAGCAGCGCTTGCTGGCAACTAAGGGTGTGAGTGAAGTGTTGGTGGTTGCCGAAGAGCACAGCGCTTACGTCAAAATCGACAGTAAGATCACTAACCGCTTTGAAGTTGAACAAGCCGTAGCGGGTTAACGCTGCGACACGCTCTCTCCGCCGGGGAGAGAGCACGCACATTAATCGCGGAAGTTTTTGAACTGGAATGGCTGACCGAGATTGCCGCCGCGCACCAGCGCCATGACGGACTGCAAGTCATCACGGGATTTTCCGGTTACACGAATCTCTTCGCCCTGAATCTGCGCCTGCACTTTCAGCTTGCTGTCTTTAATCAGCTTGATGATTTTCTTCGCCGTCGCGGCATCAATACCCTGTTTCAGTTTTGCTTCAACGAACCAGGTCTTGCCGCTGTGCACAAACTCTTCCGGCACGTCCAGCGACGCCCCTTCAATGCCGCGTTTCAGCAACTTAGCGCGCAAAATATCCAGCAACTGGTTAACCTGGAAATCGGATTCGCTCAACACCTTAATGGTCTGTTTCTCTTCGTTCAGGTCAAACGTGGCTTCAACGTTGCGAAAATCAAAGCGAGTCGCTACTTCACGGGTCGCATTCTCAACGCCGTTTTGCACTTCACGCATTTCAACTTCGGAAACGATATCGAAAGATGGCATCTTTTCTTCTCCCTCTGCATTTGTTGCGTTGCATAATACCCGCAACGAGGCATAACTCAACTTGTAATACGGGAAGCTTAGCCGACAGCGCTATAATGGTGAAAGCAACACCTGGCGACGTTGCAGGTGAGGAGGATAAATGAGAATTACCGTACTCGGATGCGGTGCTTTAGGGCAATTGTGGTTAACCGCGTTGTGTAAAAAGGGACATGAGGTACAGGGTTGGTTGCGCGTTCCACAGCCATTTTGCAGTGTGAATGTCGTTGATGAAGACGGCTCAATATTTAACGAATCCCTGACGGCCAACGATCCTGAATTCCTGGCGCGTAGCGATTTATTGCTGGTGACGTTAAAAGCGTGGCAAGTTTCCGATGCGGTGAAAGGGCTGGCAGCAACACTCTCGCCTTCAACACCCGTGCTACTGATTCACAACGGCATGGGCACCGTCGAAGAGTTGAAAGTACTGGCGAATCCGTTACTGATCGGTACCACGACTCATGCTGCGCGCCGCGATGGCAACGTTATTGTGCACGTTGCCAGCGGCACCACGCACATTGGCCCGGCGCGACAGCAGGATGGCGAATTCAGCTATCTGGCCGACATCCTGCAGGCTGTGCTGCCGGACGTGGCCTGGCATAACACGATTCGTCCGGCGCTGTGGCGCAAGCTGGCAGTGAACTGCGTCATCAACCCATTAACCGCGCTGCATGACTGTAAAAATGGCGATCTGCGTGCTTTCCCGGAGGAGATCCACAAGGTCACGCATGAAGTTGCCGCGGTGATTGAACGCGAAGGCCACCATATTTCTGCCGATGATTTACTGAGCTACGTGAATCAGATTATTGAAAACACGGCAGAAAATATTTCATCTATGCTGCAGGACGTACGCGCGATGCGCCATACCGAGTGCGATTATATTACGGGTTACCTGCTCAGACGCGCCCGCGCGCACGGTATCGCAGTGCCGGAAAACGCCCGTCTGTATGAAATGATTAAACGTAAGGAGAGTGAGTATGAGCGCATCGGCTCTGATATGTCTCGCCCCTGGTAGTGAAGAGACCGAAGCGGTCACCACTATCGATCTGCTGGTTCGTGGCGGTATTGCCGTGACTACCGCCAGCGTCGCCAGCGATGGCGAGCAGGTCATCACCTGCTCACGCGGCGTCAAACTGGTGGCGGATGCCCCGTTAGTAGAGGTAGCCGATGGCGATTACGACGTGATAGTACTGCCTGGTGGTCTGAAAGGGGCGGAGTGTTTTCGCGATAGTCCGTTACTGGTGGAAACCGTGCGCCAGTTCCATCTCTCGGGTCGTATTGTTGCCGCCATTTGCGCGGCGGCGGGCACTGTGCTGGTGCCGCATGAGATTTTCCCGCTGGGCAATATGACCGGTTTTCCGGGTCTGAAAGAAACCATTCCCGCCGAACAGTGGCAGGATAAACGAGTAGTGTGGGATCCGCGCGTTAATCTGCTCACCAGCCAGGGGCCGGGCACCGCCATCGATTTTGGTTTGAAGATTATTGATTTGCTGGTGGGGCGCGAAAAAGCACACGAAGTGGCGTCACAACTGGTGATGGCCGCCGGAATTTATAACTACTACGAAGCCTGAAAACAAAAAGCCCGGCGGTGCGATGCCTGCCGGGCTTGCAATGAAAATTAACGCGAACGCTGCCGGAAAAGGTCACCCTCTCCGGCAGTTTTTATGGGCGATACACTTTAACGTTGGCAAAGCCCTGCTCGCGCAGATAGAGCGCCTGCAGACGGCTCATTACACCGCGTTCGCACCACAGCAACCAGGTTTTGTTCTGATCGAGGTCGCCAAACTTGGTACTCAGTTTATAGAACGGCAGCGAAACCACGTCGATCCCTTCCAGCTTCAGCGGTTTGTCATCCTGTTCATCAATAGAACGGATATCCAGGATCACATCGTTCGGGCCAAAACCGGTTACCGTTTCGACTTCAACAACCGTTTCCTGCGTCTGCTGGGCAATTTCACGGATATCGATATTGCTCGCTTCAGCAACCACGTTATCGAGGATGGAGAAGTCGAAATGCTCCTCTTCCGCTTCGATCTTCGCCTTCACTGCTTTAACGGTTGGGCTTTTTGAGATCACACCGCAATATTCCGGCATGGTACGGGCGAAATCTTCAGTACCGATTTCACGCGCCAGGTCAATGATGTGCTCTTTATCGTAAGAGATAAGCGGACGCAAAATCAGCGTGTCAGAAACGTTGTCAATCAAACGCAGGTTGGTCAGCGTCTGGCTGGAAACCTGGCCCAGTGCTTCACCCGTCACCAGCGCCTGCACGCCGTAGCGCTCAGCCACTTTTGACGCTGCGCGCACCATCATGCGTTTCAACACTACGCCCATCTGGCCGTCATCCACTTTTTCGAGGATTTCACCGACCACTGGCTCAAAGTTGATCGCCACAAAACGCACGCGGTGGGAGCTACCAAAACGGTTCCACAAATAGTGCGCGACCTGGCGAACGCCAATTTCATGCGCTGCGCCGCCCAGGTTAAAGAAGCAGTAGTGCACGCGGCAACCGCGACGCATCAGCATATAGCTGGAAACGCCGGAGTCGAAACCGCCGGAAATAAGCGACAGCACATCTTCCTGGGTGCCGATCGGGAAACCGCCGATACCTTCATAGCGGCCTTTCACTAACAGCAGGCGATCGTCTTCGATCTCCAGGTTCACCGTTACATCCGGGTGAGTCAGTTTGACGCGCGCCGATTCGACATGCTGGTTCAGACCGCCGCCGACATAACGTTCAACTTCAATCGAGCTAAATTCATGTTTGCCACGGCGTTTCACGCGCACGCAGAAGGTTTTACCTTCGATCTGCTCGCGATACTGCACCAGTGCTTTCTCAAAAATGTCGTGCAACGAGGTGAAAGGAACATCTTCCACTTCGAGAATATGGTGGATGCCCGGAATTCGGGTCAGCGCGTCGCGGATAGCCAGGCGCTGATTTTCATCTTTGGCGCGCACTTCGATATGATCCCAGTGGCGGACAACGGCGAGGGTCTCGTCGTAGTGCTTCAGAACGTTACGAATGTTCCCGGTCAAAATTTTAATAAAGCGCAAACGCACAGATTGGCTTTTGATGGTGATTTCCGGGAACAATTTAATGATAAACTTCATGGCGGCAATGGTTCGTTGGCAAGCCCGGCTGGGCCTGTATAGGAAAATAGTACAGCAGCCCCATACCCGCGGCTGCATCCAGGCGCAGGAGTATACCACCATCGCAATAAAGCTGCGCACATTGCATTACCATTGCGCGTTATTTGCTAAGCGCCGGGACTTCGCTACCATAGCTACGTTGAGCCAGAACAATAGAAGAGTCAGACATTCACTATGCCAAAGAAAAACGACGCACCGGCCAGTTTTGAAACAGCGCTAAGCGAACTGGAACAGATTGTCACTCGTCTTGAAAGCGGCGATCTTCCGCTTGAAGAGGCACTCAATGAATTCGAACGCGGCGTGCAACTGGCGCGCCAGGGACAGGTAAAACTCCAGCAAGCGGAACAACGCGTGCAGATCCTGCTCTCTGATTCACAAGAGGCTCCCCTAACGCCTTTTGCTCCGGACTCTGAATAAATGGATTTCGATCAACAGCTACAGGCCTGTGTCTCTCAGGCCAATGAAGCGCTGCGCCGATTTATCGCGCCACTGCCCTTTCAGAACACTCCTCTGGTTGAGGCCATTTCCTATGGCGCACTATTAGGCGGTAAACGTCTGCGCCCTTTTTTGGTTTATGCCACGGGCACCATGTTCGGCGTTAGCCAGCAAACACTGGATGCGCCCGCTGCGGCGGTGGAATGCATTCACGCTTACTCGCTGATCCACGACGATCTGCCCGCTATGGATGATGATGATCTCCGCCGGGGTTTACCGACATGCCATATTAAGTTTGGTGAAGCCAGCGCCATCCTCGCGGGTGATGCGTTACAAACCCTGGCTTTCTCGATTCTTGCGGATGCACCGATGACAGAAGTCGATGCGCGTGACCGGCTGGCGATGGTTTCTGAACTGGCTCACGCCAGCGGCGTTGCCGGAATGTGCGGCGGACAGGCGCTGGATCTCGCTGCGGAAGGCAACCGTGTTTCACTGGCGGAACTTGAGCAGATCCACCGCCACAAAACCGGCGCGCTGATTCGCGCAGCGGTGCGAATGGGCGCGCTAAGCGCGGGCGATAAGGGTCGCGAAGCCCTGCCGTTGCTCGATCGCTATGCTGAATGCGTTGGTCTGGCGTTCCAGGTTCAGGATGACATCCTGGATGTTGTCGGCGATACTGCAACGCTTGGCAAACGCCAGGGCGCTGACCAGCAACTGGGGAAAAGCACCTATCCTGCACTACTGGGCCTTGAGCAAGCCCGGACAAAAGCCCGCGACCTGATTGACGACGCCCGGCAAGCTTTAAGCCTGCTTGCGGCACAGTCGCTGGATACGACGGCACTGGAAGCACTGGCGAATTACATAATCCAGCGTGATAAATAACGAAAACACCACGATGAGTCTCTGATGAGTTTTGATATAGCCAAATACCCGACGCTGGCGCTGGTTGATACCACGCAAGAGTTGCGCCTGCTGCCGAAAGAGAGCCTGCCGAAGCTATGCGACGAACTGCGCCGCTATCTGCTCGACAGCGTGAGCCGCTCCAGCGGGCACTTCGCCTCCGGGCTTGGCACGGTTGAATTGACCGTCGCGCTACATTACGTCTACAACACGCCGTTTGATCAGCTGATCTGGGACGTGGGCCACCAGGCGTATCCGCATAAAATTCTGACCGGACGTCGTGACAAAATCGGCACCATCCGGCAGAAAAACGGGTTGCACCCATTTCCCTGGCGCGGCGAAAGCGAATACGACGTGCTGAGCGTCGGTCATTCATCAACGTCCATTAGCGCCGGTATTGGCGTGGCTGTCGCAGCCGCGAAAGAGGGCAAACAACGTCGCACCGTCTGCGTGATTGGCGATGGCGCGATCACCGCAGGCATGGCATTTGAAGCCATGAACCACGCGGGCGATATTCGCCCGGACATGCTGGTGGTATTAAACGACAACGAAATGTCGATTTCTGAGAATGTCGGTGCGCTGAATAATCACCTAGCGCAGTTGCTCTCCGGCAAGCTCTACTCCACGCTGCGCGAAGGCGGCAAGAAAGTGCTTTCTGGCGTACCACCGATTAAAGAGCTGATTAAGCGCACCGAAGAGCACATCAAAGGCATGGTGGTGCCGGGTACGCTATTTGAAGAGCTGGGCTTTAACTATATCGGCCCGGTCGACGGTCACGATGTGCTGGGTTTGGTGCAGACGCTGCGGAATATGCGCGATCTGAAAGGCCCGCAGTTCCTGCATATCATGACCAAAAAAGGGCGCGGTTATGAACCGGCCGAAAAAGATCCGATCACTTTCCACGCAGTACCGAAATTCGATCCGACCAGCGGAACGCTGCCAAAAAGCAGCGGCGGCATGCCGAGCTATTCGAAGATTTTCGGCGACTGGCTGTGCGAAACCGCCGCCAAAGATAACAAGCTGATGGCGATCACGCCGGCGATGCGTGAAGGTTCCGGCATGGTCGAGTTCTCGCGCAAATACCCGGATCAATACTTTGATGTGGCAATTGCCGAACAGCACGCGGTGACGTTTGCCGCAGGTCTTGCGATTGGCGGCTACAAGCCGGTGGTGGCGATTTACTCCACCTTCCTGCAACGCGCCTACGATCAGGTTATTCATGATGTGGCGATCCAGAAACTGCCGGTGCTGTTCGCTATCGACCGCGCCGGGATCGTTGGCGCAGACGGTCAAACCCACCAGGGCGCGTTTGATATCTCTTATCTGCGCTGCATCCCGGGCATGGTGGTGATGACCCCGAGCGACGAAAACGAATGTCGCCAGATGCTGTTTACCGGCTATCACTACGCACAGGGCCCTAGCGCGGTGCGCTACCCGCGCGGCAATGCCGTTGGTGTGCCGCTGCAACCGCTGGAAAAAATGCCCATCGGCAAAGGTGTGGTGAAACGCCGTGGCGAAAAAGTGGCGATCCTGAACTTTGGCACGCTGTTGCCGGAGGCGGAAAAGGCCGCCGAAGCGCTGAACGCCACGCTTATCGATATGCGTTTTGCCAAACCGCTGGATGAGGCGCTGATTCTGGAAACCGCCGCACGCCATGAATCGCTGGTAACGCTGGAAGAAAACGCCATTATCGGTGGCGCAGGCAGCGGCGTGAATGAGGTGCTGATGGCTAACCGCAAACCGGTGCCGGTGCTGAATCTCGGACTGCCGGATTTCTTTATCCCGCAAGGCACGCAGGATGAAGCCCGCGCTGAAATAGGCCTGGATGCCGCAGGTATTGAATCCCGCATCAGAAACTGGCTTGCCTGACCTCCCCTTTCCGCTCCTGCTATGCTTAAACGTACGTTTTGACAAGCAGGAGTGGAACCATGCAATACAACACATTAGGAAAAACAGACCTGAAGGTTTCCCGCCTTTGTCTGGGCTGCATGACGTTTGGCGAGCCGGATCGCGGTAAACACGCCTGGACATTGCCCGAAGAGAGCAGCCGCCCCATCATCAAACGCGCACTGGAAGGTGGGATCAACTTTTTCGATACCGCAAACAGCTACTCGGACGGCAGCAGCGAAGAGATTGTTGGCCGGGCGCTGCGTGATTTCGCCCGCCGCGAAGATGTTGTGGTGGCGACAAAAGTGTATCACCAGGTCGGCGATTTGCCCGAAGGCCTGTCGCGCGCGCAAATTTTGCGCTCCATTGACGACAGCCTGCGGCGTCTTGGCATGGAATATGTGGATTTACTGCAAATCCATCGCTGGGATTACACCACCCCTATCGAAGAGACACTTGAAGCGCTGGACGAGGTAGTAAAAGCCGGTAAGGCGCGCTATATCGGCGCATCGTCAATGCACGCCCGCCAGTTTGCCCAGGCGTTAACGTTGCAGGGGCAAAACGGCTGGGCGCGCTTTGTCACCATGCAGGATCACTACAATCTGATCTACCGCGAAGAAGAGCGCGAGATGCTGCCGCTGTGCTACAAAGAGGGCGTGGCGATTATTCCGTGGAGCCCGCTGGCGCGCGGGCGTTTAACGCGTCCGTGGGGGGAAACCACCGCGCGTCTGGTGTCGGATGAATTCGGCAAAACGCTGTACAGCGAAACGGATGACAACGACGCACAGATCGCCGAGCGGCTGGCGGGTGTGGCAGAAGAGATTGGTGCATCGCGCGCACAGGTCGCGCTGGCGTGGCTGCTAAGTAAACCCGGTGTTGCCGCGCCGATTATTGGTACATCGCGTGAAGAGCAACTGGACGATTTACTGGGCGCGGTGGATTTAACGCTGAAACCGGAGCAGATTGCCGAGCTGGAGACACCATATCAACCGCATCCGGTGGTTGGCTTTAAGTAAACACGAAACCGCCCTCTCCCACCGGGAGAGGGAAGCTTCAGATAAGCCCAAGCGGCCAGTGATGGCCAATCAGATAGAGCAGCCCGGCGGCGATGATCCCGGCGACAATATCATCGACCATGATTCCCATACCGCCATGCACGTTGCGATCAAACCAGCGGATCGGCCACGGCTTCCACATATCCAGAATACGGAACAACACAAACCCCACGGCGACCCATTGCCAGTCATTGGTCGGGAGCGCCATGAGCGTTATCCACATGCCGATGAACTCATCCCAGACAATACTGCCGTGATCGTGCACACCCATGTCTTTTGCCGTCTGGTGGCAGAGGTAAACGCCAAGCGAGATCCCAAGCATCACCAGCAGCGAGTAAAGCTGCCAGGGCAAAAAGGTCATTGCCCACCAGAAAGGAATCGACGCCAGCGAGCCCATGGTTCCCGGAACGATGGGGCTTAAACCACTACCAAAACCGGTAGCCAGCAGATGCCAGGGGTTGCGTAAGTTGAGACGGCTTTTAGCCACATCTTTAGTGCGCGGCAAAGTGGTCATATCCTTTCCAGTCAAGCGTCACGGCTTTGCCGTCACGGGTGAAATGCAACCCTTCAATATCCGCACTGATCTGCCCGATACAGGTAAAAGGCGCACCCAACTGACCAATCGCGACATCCAGCGCACCGCGGTTCAGCTCCGGCACGGTAAAGCACAATTCGTAATCTTCCCCGCCAGAAAGCGCCCAGCGCAGCGCCTGATCCGGCATGACATGGCGGCGAACAGCGTTGGAAAATGGCAACGCATCCAGATCGATACGCGCGCCGCAGCCGCTGGCTTTCAACACATGCGCCAGGTCAGAAATCAGGCCATCGGAGAGATCAATCGCCGAACTTGCGAGATTACGCAGGGCCTGCCCCTGCAATACGCGCGGCGTTGGTCGCAGGTGGCGCTTGAGCAAATACTGCTCATCAGCGCTATCGTTCACGGCTAAACGCTGTTGCAAAATCGCCAGCCCGGCAGCGCTGTCACCCGGCGTGCCGGTGACGTAAATCCAGTCACCTGGCTTCGCACCAGAACGTTTCATTGCCCGCCCAACCGGCACATAACCATGAATGCCAATCGTCATCGACAGCGGGCCACGCGTGGTGTCGCCGCCAATCAGTTGCATATCGTAGTAATTAAGCTGTTCGAACAGGCTGTCGCTAAACGCTTGCAGCCAGGTTTCATCTGCCTCGGGGAGCGTCAGGGCCAGCGTTAACCACGCCGGATCGGCCCCCATAGCCGCCAGATCGCTGAGATTCGATGCCATCGCTTTATACGCCAGATCGGCCGGATCGATATCCGGCAGAAAATGGTTGCCCGCCACCAGCGTATCGACGCTTATCGCCAGCGTCTGTTTTTCGGGAACATTGAGTAGCGCGCAGTCGTCGCCGATGCCAGTTTCTACGTCGCGACGGGAATTTCGTACGCGGTCAAAATAACGGGCAATCAGGGAAAATTCGCCGCATGCCATACGTTATGCCTCTGTAGAAAAAAGAAAAAGCCGGAACCGACGTGCAACGTGCAGCGCCAGTTTCCGGCTTGCGGATCACTTCTTGTGGGGGCGGATCGCAGGTGCGGCTTTATCCAGCACGCCGTTAACAAATTTGTGACTGTCTTCAGCGCCGAAGGTTTTTGCCAGTTCGATAGCCTCGTTGATCGCCACTTTGTACGGCACATCATCACGTTTGGACAGTTCGAACAGCGCGATACGCAATACCGCTTTCTCGACCTGGCCCAGCTCTTCGAGCAAACGGGACAGATAAGGCTTCATTAAGCCATCGAGATATGCGCTATTAGTCGCCACCCCGGTCAACAGTTCACGGAAGTACAGGACGTCAACGTCTTTAACGTCTTGCTCCGCCAGGAACTGGTATTCAACATCAGAGATGTCGTTCTGGGACAACTGCCAGGAGTAGAGCGCCTGGACGGCACACTCACGGGCGCGGCGACGAGCAGCAGGTTTCACGGAATTCCCCTTACAAAAATCAGGCCTTGATGGCTTTCAATACATTAATCATTTCAAGCGCGGTCAGTGCGGCTTCCGCACCTTTATTACCGGCTTTGGTGCCAGCGCGTTCGATGGCTTGTTCAATACTTTCAGTGGTCAGCACGCCGAAAGCTACCGGGATCTCGCTGTCCTGGGCAACATGCGCCAGACCATTGCTTGCACCACCGGCAACATATTCGAAGTGCGCGGTGCCGCCGCGGATCACGGTGCCAAGTGCAATCACCGCGTCATATTTACCGGTTTTCGCCAACGCACCTGCCGCCAGCGGCAGTTCGTAAGCGCCAGGCACCCACACAACGGTGATGTTGTTATCTTTCACCTGACCGATGCGTTTCAGCGCATCAATCGCGCCTTCCAGCAGGCTGTCGTTGATGAAGTTGTTGAAACGCGCAATGGTGATGGCGACGCGAGCGTCCGGAGCAGCAACGTTGGCTTCAATAATGTTCATACACTTCCTTCACAGGTTCAGTTCGGACCCCGCAGGGGGGCGGATTTTAGCATAATATTTTACGCACTGCCTCCCTTTTACAGGAAGCATCACGCATGAGTGAGATGCAGGCAGACATCCGGGCCAACCTTACGTATCTCATTGAATTTAAAGTGTGGTGCGTCAGCAAGGGCGGATAACCCCGGCAGCACGCACAGACCGCGCGCATCGCTGCCTAACAGTGTAGGTGCCAGATAGACAATCAGCTCATCTACCAGACCTGCCTGCAGTAACGCGCCAGCAAGGTGCGCACCCGCTTCGACCCACACACTGTTGATCTGCTGTTTGCCGAGCAGCATCATCAGCGTGACCAGATCGGCGTGGCCATTATGTTCCGGTACGATAATTTCACGCACATTTTCAGGCCACTGGCGCTCATCGGCTCGCGTGCGGGCAAACCAGGTTTCTCCCGCCAGGCCGACTAACTGATGCTGCGGTGTCACGCGGTTCTGGCTGTCGATAACAATGCGTACCGGTTGACGCAAATTTTCCTGCGGGTAGAGCGCCTGAGTATCGGCATTTAACTCTGCCCAGCGTACGGTCAGCGCCGGATCGTCCGCCAGTACCGTTTCGCTGCTGGTCAGGATCGCGTGGCTCTGCGCGCGTAGCAGTTGTACGTCGCGTCGCGCCTGCGCTGAAGTGATCCACTGGCTTTCGCCGCTGGCCATCGCGGTACGTCCATCAAGCGACGCGCCGAGCTTAAGTTGCACGTAAGGAAACCCGGTGCGCATACGTTTGAGGAAGCCTTTATTCAACGCTTCGGCTTCACTCATCATTAACCCGTGGCTGACTTCAATGCCTTCCTGCTGCAAGCGATACAAACCACGTCCGGCCACCTGCGGGTTAGGATCCTGCATTGCGGCAACCACGCGCGCAACGCCTGCATTAATCAGCGCTTCACAGCATGGCGGTGTGCGTCCGTGATGGCTGCACGGTTCGAGCGTGACGTATGCCGTCGCACCGCAAGCCCGTTCGCCCGCCATGCGCAACGCATACACTTCCGCGTGCGGTTCGCCAGCGCGGTAATGAAAACCTTCGCCGACAATTTCGCCATCGTTGACAATTACGCAGCCGACACGCGGGTTCGGGTGAGTGGTAAAACGCCCGCGCTGCGCCAGTTTCAGCGCCCGCGCCATGTACATTTCGTCGAGCATGATTAGTCCTGTAGACGGGCGATCTCTTCGCCAAATTCGCGAATATCTTCAAAGCTACGGTAGACGGAGGCAAAGCGGACATAGGCCACTTTGTCGAGCTTTTTCAACTGCTCCATCACCAAATTGCCAATCATCTTACTCGGCACTTCCCGTTCACCGGTTGCGCGAAGTTGCGATTTAATGTGATTCAGCGCCATTTCAACGTCATCCGCGCTCACCGGGCGCTTTTCGAGCGCTTTTAACATGCCACGACGCAGCTTCTCTTCATTGAACGGTTCACGCACATCATTGCTTTTCACAACGCGCGGCATCACAAGCTCCGCCACTTCAAAGGTGGTGAAACGTTCATTGCAGACCAGGCACTGCCGGCGACGGCGAACGGATGAACCTTCACCCACCAGGCGAGAATCGATAACTTTGGTATCCACGGCGAAACAGAATGGGCAATGCATACGGCGTCCTGACGTTAGAGTTAACTGAAATCTATTTTACCCTGAACTGGCATGACAACAAAGGCAGACCGTTTTTGAGACAATGGATCGATGGCAACGAGGCCGTTGCGATCTACCATTACAGAGAAGATCCTATCCAAGGAAACAGACACAATGACAAGACGTTACCTAAGAACCCTGTTACTGGGAAGCCTTTTTGCCCTCAGTGCCTGCGCCCAGCAAAGCGAAGTTCGCCAGCTTCATCAAAGTGTCAGCACGCTAAATAATGAAATGAGCAAGCTGAACAAAGAGACGGTGAAAATCACCCAGCAGAACACACTGAATGCCAAATCCGGTAGCGGCGTTTACCTGCTGCCGGGCGCCAATACGCCCGCCCGGTTGAATAGCCAAATCGGTATGCTGCGGATGTCGTTGCAAAATATCGCGCCGAATGCGGCGGGTACCCGCGTCGTGTTGCGGATCCAGGGCGAATCGAACGATCCGTTACCGGCTTTTAGCGGCACCGTTGAGTGGGGTCAGATCCAGGGTACCACCGAGAACTACCAGGAAGTGAATGTACAAAACCAGCTGATTAACGCACCGGCCAGCACGCTGGCGCCGAGCGACGTTGATATTCCGCTGCAACTTAACGGCATCACGCCGCAGCAGTTAGGCTTTGTCCGCATTCACGATATCCAGCCCACCAGTTTGCAGTAACTTCAGGGGCGACGCTGTCGCCCTTTCTTACTATCTGTCATGCTTTTTCTTCTTTTTTGTCATCTCTTCATCACATTCACCAATTTGCAATATCGATAAATGCCAGTACAATCGCCGTCGTTTATTGCACGCAAACGTGAACGCAATCGATTACGCGTGTGTCAATAATGTGAAACAACACATATTTTTGTGAACGCGGATACTTATAATAGGCGCGCAGAAATATGAAACATTTAGAAACTCCATGCGTGCTTTCTTTCACTCCCGTCTGGGATCTCAATCAGTGGCGTAATGATGAAAAAAACAATTCTCGCAGCCGGTGCTGCTCTGGCGCTTTCCGCTTCTTTTACTGCTAACGCAGCGGATAACAGCAAACCTGAATACGTTTCCGACTGGTGGCACCAGAGCGTAAACGTGGTGGGCAGCTACCACACCCGTTTCGGACCTGTTCCGCGTAACGATACTTATCTGGAATATGAAGCGTTCGCTAAGAAAGATTGGTTTGATTTCTACGGCTACCTGGATGCGCCGGTCTTCTTCGGTGGTAACACCGGTGCGAAGGGGATCTGGAACCACGGTTCGCCGCTGTTTATGGAAATCGAGCCGCGTTTCTCTATTGATAAACTGACCGGAACCGACCTGAGTTTCGGTCCGTTCAAAGAGTGGTACTTCGCCAACAACTACATTTACGACATGGGTCGCAACGCTTCCGGTCGCCAGAGCACCTGGTACATGGGTCTGGGTACCGATATCGACACCGGTCTGCCGATGAGCCTCTCCCTGAACGTCTATGCGAAATACCAGTGGCAGAACTACGATGCGCCGAACCAGAACGAGTGGGATGGCTACCGTTTCAAAGTGAAATATTTCGTGCCGATCACCAGCCTGTGGGGCGGCCAGCTGAGCTACATCGGCTTTACCAACTTTGACTGGGGCTCAAAACTGGGCGACAGCCGCTACTACGTTAACGGCGAACAGTTCCGCACCAACAACTCGATTGCTTCCAGCCACATTCTTTCGCTGGGCTACGATCACTGGCACTACTCTGTGGTTGCCCGTTATTGGCACAATGGCGGTCAGTTTAAAGATGATGCAGCCATGGGCGATAGCTATGTGCGTTCTACCGGTTGGGGTGGTTACCTGGTTGTTGGTTACAACTTCTAATCCCGCAGCATTGCACAAGAGCCGACCCAATGGTCGGCTTTTTTATTGCCAGCGCGCTTTCTGCAGGTTAACGAAATCCTGCATCGATCTGTCCGCACGTTCCGTAAATGTCTTGCCGGTAAAAGCGACCGATGTGCAGCGATCGAGACGAAAACAACGATAGTCATCGCGTAACGTACACCACGACACCAATACCCACACGCTTCCCATAAACGACAACCCTAACGGATGGATCACCCGCTCCGAGGCTTTTCCTTTGTCGTCTTCATAATGCAAATGCAGCTCCTGATGCAGCCGCATCGCCTGGTGCATAACATCAAACCAGACGCGCACCTGCGGGTATTTATCAAAATTGGGTGAAACGATGCGGTTGCGTTCAGCCGTAATGCGTTTGTCGTAAGGCAGCACCGCCAAAAGTTTTTCCTGCGCCGAACCGGCAGCCTGTGCCAGCGTATCGCCGCTCCAGGTTTGCAACATGCCGATAGCGGCAATGAGTGCTTCAACCTCAAGACCGGTAAACATTAACGGCGGCAAATCGAAACCGGGCAGTAAGCGGTAACCGCTGCCCGCCTCGCCCTGAATCGGTACGCCGGAAAGCGACAAATCGCGAATGTCGCGATAGATGGTGCGTTCAGAAACCTCCAGCCGCTCGGCCAGTAGCGCCGCCGTCACGCGACGTCGGGTACGCAGAACCTGGACTATCTGAAACAATCGATCAGCACGACGGCTCATAACTTATCCGGATGAAGAAAAGCCCGCGCATCAGCACGGGCATCATGGGTTCAGGCGGGTTGATGCAATCCAACCCGGTTACCCTCACTGTCAATAATCAAGGCAATAGTACCAATGCCCTGCGGCAATACTTCCGGGCCAAAACAACATTCACCGCCCTTTTCACGCACGCACTCCAGCGCAGCCGCAAGGTTTGCCGTCGCCAGGTAGACCACTGTACCACCGCTTACCGGCTGGAACATTGGCCCTTTTACCAGCGCACCGCCAGTGGCGGGTTTTACATGCGGAAATACCGCCATTTCGATACCGGCTACGGTCTCATGGCGAAACTGACCACCTAATACATGCTCATAAAACGCGACTGCACGATCCAGCTGTTGTACTGGCAATTCAAACCAATTCACTAATGTGTTCATGCTCTGTTCCTCTGCGTTAAAAAAATCAACACAGCGAGTCTGCCAGAGGGCTCCTGACAGCATATTGTCAGTAGGGATCGTCTTACTATTTTCCGTCCCGTCGCGATAATTATCCGAAAAACATAATTAACTAAAGCATTAATGAGCAGGCTATGTATTCAAAGCGAAATGATATCTATAAACTCCGCCCCCTGCCGTAATGGGTAGCCGATACAAACAGGAATTACACGCTAAGGAACAGGGAACGATGTGGGCAGTTGAAATGCAGGCCGTCAGTAAAAGTTATTTATTAGGACAGGTTCGTGTTGACGCATTAAAAGAGGTGACGCTCAACATTGCAGCAAAACGGTTTACCGTATTATCCGGTCAGTCCGGCAGTGGCAAAACGACACTACTGAACTTAATCGGCGGTATTGATACTCCCGATAGTGGCCGTCTGGTGATCGCCGATCGCGAAATGAACAGCCTCAATGACGACCAGTGCAGCGCTTTTCGCGCCCGTAACCTTGGATTTATCTTTCAGAACTTCAATCTTATCCCGGTGCTCACCGCACGTGAAAACGTCGAAATTCCGCTTCTCGCACAGCATCGTACGGCGGCCTGGCGCAAACAGGCAGTCAACGACATGCTTGAAAGCGTCGGCCTTGGCGATAAAGCCGATTCGTTGCCGAACCAGCTCTCTGGCGGACAGCGCCAGCGCGTCGCCATCGCCCGGGCGCTCATTCACCGCCCAACGCTGGTGGTGGCCGACGAACCCACTGCGAACCTCGACAGCAAAACAGGCAAATCCATTTTACAGCTGTTACGGCGTTTGCAGCAGGAGCATGCCGTTACGGTGGTGTTCTCTTCCCACGATCCGCAGGTGATTGCCGAGGCCGATGATTTGTATGTCGTCCACGACGGCAGTGTGAACGGACCGAGCGATCGCTAAGGAGAGAACATGCTGAAACTAAAAACGCTCAAACACGCGCTGCGCAACCTGCTGCGCAACCGTCGGCGGACCTTATCAACACTCTGTGCAATCGTGGTGGGTGCCGTCGGTATTCTGCTGTTTGGCGGTTATAACCACTCGATCAAATACAGTTTGCAAACGACATTCGTGCGTAGTACCGGTCATCTGCAAATCCAGCATCGGGATTATTTACTGCACGGTACGGGAAACCCGGCGCAATACAGCATCCGCAATTACCAGAAAGTGATGGATATCATCGCCCGCGATCCGGTACTGCAACCGATGCTCACCGTCAGCACGCCGGTGCTAATGCTGACAGGCATCGCCGGGCATTATGCGGTTGGGACGTCACGTCCGGCGCTTATTTACGGCAGTGAAGCCGCAGGGAAAGTACAACTGAACAAATGGGACGAATACCACCTCGGTGATTTCCTGCAAAACCGCCAGATATACTCTGGTACCGCAGCGGATTCGGCATTTATTGGCGGCGGCCTGGCGCGTTTGCTGCAATTGTGCGACCTCGCAAAAAACCAGCCTTGCAATGCTTCGCCAGCCAAAGAGAATCACGCCGCCGATCTTCCGGCCGATCTTCTACAACTGTCGCAGCAAGCGCGGCAGGCGCACGCTACAGACAGCGACAATTACATTGAGCTGCTGGCGGCTTCCGGTAACGGCGCGCCAAATATTGTGCGCGTTAAAGTGGAAGGCATTCAGCCGCAACCCGCTCGCGAGCTGGATGATAGCTTTGTTGGCATCCATCTGCACCAGGCGCAACAACTGCTGTTTGGTCAGGAGACGCCAGGCGTGACGGCTATCATTCTGCAACTGCACAGCACCTCGCAACTGGCGGCGGCGCGAGCGCGGCTCCAGCAGCTTTTTGCCAGCGAACTCGCGGATTATCCGCTGACAGTATACGACTTCACCGAGCTGCAGCCGTTGTATAAACAGGTACTGAAAATGTTCGACAACATGCTCAATTTCATGCTGGTTCTCATCCTCGCCATCGCGCTATTTACCGTCAGTAACACCATGGGAATGGCAGTAATGGAGCGCACGGTGGAGATTGGCACGCTGCGTGCTGTCGGGCAGAAACGGCGTGATATCCAGCGCTTGTTTCTCAGCGAAGGCTCGCTACTGGGTGTGTTCGGCTCGATTACCGGGGTAATCGTCTCTTTAGTGCTGGCGTATCTGATCAATCACGCCGGGCTTACCTGGCAGCCTCCCGGCGTGACAGTGCCAATCAGGATCCATATCAGTGTGTGGGGAGAGTGGGCAATGGTTAGCAGCGTAGTCAGCGTGTTGTTGCTGATAACCGTGATCTCATCGTGGTGGCCTGCACGCCGCGCGGCGAATGTCTCTATCGTCGAGGCGCTGCGCCATATCTGACTCCTGCCCTTCATCTCTTAACAAGGAAGAACGTAATGCAATTGCAAAAGAAACCACTGGCACCCTTGTGCCTGGTGTGGCTCTTGTTGGCCGCGATGCCAGCAAGCGCCGCGCTTGAAGCGCAACAAATCCTGAAAAAAAGCGACGAGGTGCGTAACCCGGATCGATCCTTTAGCCTGGTCACAACGCTTATCAGTTATAAAAACGGCAAGCAGAACGACACCAGCAAATTGGTGCTTTACTCGCGCGCATCGCCGAATGGCGGTCAATTCCGCAGCCTGCTGCGCTTTATCAGTCCGCAGCGCGATGCGGGTAAATTGACCCTGAAAAGCGGCCGCGATCTCTGGCTTTATGACCCGGCAAGTCAGGCGAGCGTGCCAATCTCCCCGCAACAGCGTCTGTTGGGACAAGCGTCTAACGGCGATGTCGTAACGGCAAACTGGGCCGAAGATTACAAGGCAAGCCTGGTGGCAGAAGAGCAGATCCAGGACGGCGAAAAGCAAATGCGCGACTGCTACCACTTGCATTTAGTCGCAACCAATCCGGACGCGCCCTACCCTTCGATGGATCTTTGGGTCGACAAAAACGATTTCAAAAGCCGTAAAGCGGAGTTTTACGCCGTTAATGGCAACCTGCTGAAAACGACCTGGTATCGTCGCTACGAACCCGCACTGGGCGGCGTGCGCCCCACCGAGGCGGTGATTATTGATGGCGTCAACGCCCAGCTTGTTACCGTTCTGCGCCAGCAGAATTTTGCCTGGCGGGATGTCCCGGAAGCGTGGCTACAACGCGATTATCTGGCGCACTTTAAGGATACGGATCAATGAAGGCCACGCGCACGCGCTTAAGCTGGCTCATCGCACTCGGCGCGCTGTGCAACGCTTCTGCCAGCGCACAGCAGGATAGCACCCTGGCGGCGCTTGAACTGGCGGATAAGACCGAGTTTACCGCTGTGGAAAATAAGGCGCTGAGTGGACTACTCGAAATAGCCAGCAGCCTGAACGAAAACAGCGCTAAAGAGCAACGCGCGTCGCTGGATATGCGCTGGGACAAAACCCTGTTACGCAACTGGCGGGCTGTACTTTCGAACCGCTTCGATATCCGTTTCTCTCACGCTCTAAACCAAAACCGCAATATCAATACCTTGCGTGAAGCCTGGCTTAGCTATGCCCTGACATCTCAGGCCTCCATCGATGTCGGGCGCGTTAACACCCGTTATGGCGTTGCGCTGGGCTACAATCCTACCGACTTCCTTGGTCGCGGTACTGTGCGTTCAGCTATATCGGCCGATCCGGAGTCCCTGCGCAGCAATCGACTGGGCAATGCCATGATCCGTTTGCAAAAATTTTGGGACAAAGCGGCTGCAACGGTGATCTGGTCGCCAAAAATCAGTGCCAGCCGGCGGCAGAACAGCGCCAGCCTTGACTGGAATGCCAGTAATCCCCGTGAACGGGTTTTACTGGCGGGAAGCTATCGCTTTGCCGAAAACCTTAATCCTCAGTTATTGCTGCTACAGGAAGAACACCGTTCGCCCCAGTTGGGCGTCAACCTTTCGCGGGTGCTGTCGCGCTCGGCGCTGGTCTATGCGGAATGGGCAGGAGGACGCCAGCCCTTCAACTGGCAGGAAGCGTTGCCCGAAAGCCAGTGGGATATGGCGTGGCGTAACCGTGCAGCCGTTGGTTTAACCTGGACCGGCGAGAACCATTTAACCCTGCGTCTTGAGGGGCACTATAACGGCAGTGCCGACAGCAAAAAGGCCATCGCCACACTTCGTGCCGCTCCCCCTTATATTGCCGCGCAGATTGCCGCCGCTCCCGCAGACAGCACCGCGCAGCAAGCGCAAGACGGGCTGACGCCACGGCGTGGTGCGCTATTGCAGGCGTACTGGAAAGACATCGCCGACCAGTATGACTTCAACCTGATTTGGCAGCGGGATTTGCAGCGCCAGAAAAATATGGGATTTGTGGAGCTGAGGCGTCACCTGAATTCGGTGGATATCGCCCTTCAGTGGCAAAAAATCTACCGCCCTGAGGTGAAAAAAACCTATAGCGTGCGGCCAGACAGGCGCTGGCAACTCTCCGTGGATTACTATTTTTAAACTGCCTGATATTGCCGGGGTATCATCAATCCCCTACCCGCAATAGCAGTGCGAATAACCTGACTCCCCCTCCCAACAGGCGTTGAAGGGAAATTCATCCGCTTCAGGAATATAACGCGCAGTCCTGAAATGGACACAGGCATTTTATCTATCAAACCTTACAAACCGGGCTTAAATATCATGGTCATTTTTCTTACTGGTCAGATAGAAAACAGGAATAGAACATCGTATCTTCTCTATCCCGCTTACATTCCTCAGGCAGGTTTAGGAGGTTAATCTATGTCCATTAATATTTTAATTGTGGATGAGCATGCAATTATACGTCGGGGAATGACCTCGATGATTAACTCACTAAAAAACAGCAATCTAAATACTGATAAACTTGATATCGATGTTATCGGTGATACCAATGAGCAAACAGAGCTTCTCGATATTCTCGCCAGTAAAAAAGTGGATCTACTCTTTCTGGGTTATGGCCTGCATACCATTAAAACGGGTAACCCTGTGTCGGAACTGGATGGCGTTGCACTGGTAAAATGGATTTCAAGTCGTTACCCCAATACAAAAACCATCGTTTTATCGCCTTATAACAATACGAATCTTATTCGTATTGCGCTGGAGGCGGGTGCGAAAGGCTATATAAGTCGTAATACCAGCGAACGTACGCTCTGGCGAGCCATTACTACCGTGCTGATGGACGAAGTCTATATTGAAAGAGGGTTAATGGATTCACTTTTCCGCCGCGATGCGCTGACGCCGCAGGAATTATCAACGCGCGAAAGTGAGGTTTTACGCTTATTATGCCGTGGGCTTTCGTTAACAACGATTTCCAAACGCATGAACATCAGTATTAAAACTGTCAGCGCACATAAACTCCGCGCCATGGGAAAACTCAATGTGCGAACGGATTGTCAACTTTATTGTTTATTATTTCAGACACGGATGTTTGATATCGCAATGTAAATTGCTGCATCGCATTTAATTTATTAGCCGGTAAATAAAAAGGCCTCTGTATTTTTCCAGCTCAGGCCTTTATGTATCACTTAAAAATTATCAACAGTTATTTAATCCATTTATTGATAACTTCCTGACTGCAAGGCTTGAACAAACAGCCATCCATTCCTGCCGCGATGCATTGTTCAACAACCTCGGCTTGCGCAATGGCGGTGAACCCCAATAGCGTTGCACGCGTCTCTCCGGAACGCAGCTCTTCCGCGCGTATCAGCTTTGCCAGCGTGAAACCATCCATCACCGGCATGTTGCAATCGATCAGAATGTAATCATAATTGCGAGTCATCAACCAAAGGGTTAGCGCTTCTTCTCCATTCGTTGCTTCGCTGACCTGATGACCAAGAAATTCAAGTTGATGACGCAACAACATAAGGTTCGGCGGATAATCATCAACAATAAGCACCCGTTTTACGCCAGAAGATGGGCGCTTTACTGGCACCGCCGATACATGCTCAGCAGGATTTACCGCTACAGCAGGCAAGCGCAAACGCACTTGGACAGCGGTACCTTCGCCTGGGGTGCTTTCCAGCGTTAATTCGCCTTTCATCAGTTCGCACAGGGTACGACAGATAAACAGCCCTAGCCCGGAGCCGAGCCGCGAGGCATATTTATCGGAACTCAACTGGGTGAAGGGCTTAAAAAGCCTTTTTTGGTCTTCGGGCGTAATGCCGATACCGGTATCTTTGACGGTCAGCGAAACCGCAATCATCCCCTCAACAGCCGGTTCATGTTTTAAAATGACGTCTATTGAACCTTCGCGGGTAAATTTAACCGCATTACTTAACAGGTTAGAAAGGATCTGTTTGTAACGATGAGGGTCAATTTTTAGCAGACACCGATCGCCACCTTCTACATGCATATTAATCGTTAGCTGTTTTTGATCGGTCGCCTCTTTGAATAACAGCGCCACCGAGCGAGTCAACGCAATCAGCTCCTCTTTTCGCGGCGCTATTGCCATACGGCCCGATTCAATCCGTGAAATATCCAGAATATCCCCCACGACAGCGAGTAAATTTTTTGCGGCATCGTGCGCAACTTCCAGCATTGGCTGTGGCTGTTGCGCCAGCACATTCTGTTTGATTTGCAGTTCGAGGATGCCAAGAATCGCGTTTAACGGCGTGCGAATTTCATGGCTCATCACCGAGAGAAAATTCGTCTTCGCCCGATTTGCCGCTACGGCTTCATCCCTCGCTTCATTCAATTGCTGAATGAATTCCTGCCGCTCCGTCATGTCTATCCAGCCACTTAAAACACCATTGTTTCGGCCATCGCTCCCGTGAAAAGGAATGATCCAGTAAAAAACAGTGCGTGATTGGGCTGAGTGGTTAAACGTCAGCAACCTGTCACGCATGTGCGGGACACCCGTAGTAATCACCCGTTGATAGTCGCGGTGGAACTCACGGATCATGAATTCCGGCAGAGGCAAAACATCGACGGTTTTCCCATACACCTCTTCGCGCGTGACGTTCATCTCTTCCAGATAGCGGATATTACAACTGACAAGCTCCCCGCGCAGATTACGCACCGCGACCGGCCAGGGGACGGAAAACATCATATTGCTCATGCAGGCGAGTTGCTCTTTAAGCCGCTGCTGCATACGTATGCGCTGGTTGACCTGGCGTCTGAGCGAAATAATCCATACCATCGAGATGATAACAATCACCGACATCACCAGGCTAATGACCTTGATATGACGGCGCCCACCCTGCCAAAACACGCTCTTTTGCGCAGCAACTCCATTATTCACCGGAAACGTATTTACGGCTGCAGATCCGACAGGAGGAGTTGCTTGAACTATTTGCTTTTCTGCTGCTCCGCTGCCGGAAATATCGGCTGTATAAAAAGCGATATTTGTCGGACGAGCATTTACTGCGAAGCAGCAAGTAAAGAGAAGCGATAATAAAAAAACGCACCATTTAATATGGTGGAAAATAAAAGAAAACATTCTCTTTTCCTGGTTTTTAATTGCTGGCCAATACAATGTATAAAAACACAATTAATATTCCAGACCGGGTATACTCACGGCAAATCAACCGAACAAAAACACCAGTTGGTTATAATCTTTAAACATGAGTGAAATAAAACGCTGACGCATTTTAGAAATATTTTCTTGATTTATCGTTCCCTCATCGATCAACTTCGGCAATCGTTCCATCACAATGCAGTAGCGTATCGCCCGGCGCATTCCCAAAAGATACCAGGAAGATTTCATTCGGTGGGCAAGATTCGCAATTTGAAGGAGTGTTCCTGCGCGCGCGATGATATCGAGTTGTTGAATATCGGACGCTAACGCCTGTAAGAGCTTCGGGAGCATGGCATCAATTATTGGCTGCTGATGATTCGCCAGCAGATGTAATTCACGCAGCTCCGGTTGTGCTATATCCCTCGACTGAAAAGAGCAGCGTAAACGCTCTGCAGATAAAGGAAGAGACAAAATATGGTCGAATCCCTTCAGACGCAGCATTGATTCTGTTTCTGGCTGTTCATTGTCTATGCAGGCCAGTAATAACGAAGGTAATGTTAATTCTCCCGCCAACTCCGCAGCGAGAAGTTTCTCAACTAAATCAACACCTGAATGTGCACTCTCGCTCAAATCGATCAATAGCGCATACCAGGGGTGACGGGAAAGCGCATTCTGCGCATCGCTTATATTCACAGTAGCGATATTTACATTACTGCAAAAGCGCAGCTGTTGGGCGAGCACGCGCTGCTGCTCAGCACTGCACGTCGCAAGTAGTGTCTGCATTCCATGCATAACAAACTCCATGTCGTTAACTTGTTAATCCAATTTGCTGCAGGTATTGATAGAGCTCGTATTCGGAGGTGACACCCAGTTTGCGCATGGCACTTTTTTTCTGTGCGCTGACGGTTTGTTTCGTCCTGCTAAGCCGGGTACTGATATCGTTCACCGTCATGCCGCGCAGTAACAGGCGCAACACCTCATTCTCTTTTGGCGTCAACTTCACCTCAAGTTGCGCGGAAGCGTCCTCTTGCGGCGTATTCGTTCTCGGGGAAATAGCAGGCGAGGTGAGCGCTTGCAATGTCTGTAACAGCTTTGTCGACAAGCTGGCCTTATTTAATACCGTGTGCACTCCGAGACGGAGTAATGAATGCTGAATACCGGGGTTATTGATCATAGAAACCACAATAATCAGTAAATCTGGCCAGCGTCTTTTTAATAATTGAATGAGCGCCAGACCATCATTGTATCGATCTCCGGGCATGCTGAGATCGGTTATCAGAATATCAGTTGCGTGCTGCTCCAGCTTTGCCACGACTTCATCGGCGGTCATGGCTTCATCAATGATGAGGTATTGCGCGGAAAGTGGTGCGAGTAACGTTCGCATCCCCATTAAATAAATAGGGTGATCATCTGCAATCAACACTTTTTTAGGTTTCAACACGCTTAGAAATCTCTGGTCACAGCCATATCATTACGAATTCACGCACTTTAACAAAAAAAAATGGCAATGCAGAATGAATATTTAATAAAGGAAAGGCGCTCGCATTTTATAAAAATAAAAAAGCGAAATTAATATATTTAATAAATAAATGCGCTTTTATTATAAATAGAAAAAATGCCACAGATAAAAAAAACCGCAGCACATGGCTGCGGTTTGTTCGGTGCAACGAATGCTTACGGCAGAATAGACGGCTGGTCCGCCCCTTCTTTTTCCACTTTCTGCTGCAGTAAATGCTCGCGCTTCATTCCCATTTTCAGCGCCAGAGCAGACGCGACATAGATAGACGAAGCCGTACCGATGGAAACACCAATAAGCATGGTCAGCGAGAAGCCCTTCAGCATCGCGCCGCCAAAGAGATAAAGCATCAAAATCACGACTAACGTCGTACCGGACGTGATCAACGTACGGTGCAATGTTTGCGTCAGAGAGATGTTAAAGATCTCGTATGGCGTGCCGCGGCGGATCTTGCGGAAGTTCTCACGAATACGGTCCGATACCACGATGCTGTCGTTAAGCGAGTAACCGATTACCGACATCAGCGACGCCACGATGGTCAGGTCAACCTCAATCTGGAACAGCGAGAGTACGCCCATCGTGATAATGACGTCGTGCGCCAGCGCGATAACCACGCCCGCCGCCAAGCGCCACTCGAAGCGAAAACCGACATAAACCAGAATGCTGATCAACGCGACCAGCAGCGCCATCCCACCCGTCTGCGCCAGATCAGCGCCCACGCTCGGGCCGACAAACTCAATACGTTTCACGGCTGCATTTTGGCTGGTCGCTTCGTTAATCACGCTAACGACTTTGCTTCCCAGCACCTGGCCACCGGTTTCGCCCTGAGCAGGCGGCATACGTACCATGATGTCGCGGCTGCTACCGAAGTTTTGCAGCAGCGGCTCCTGGAAGCCCGCTTTCTCCAGCGCGTCACGCATCAAATCCATATCCGCTGGTTTTTCCAGCGAGATTTCGATAACCGTACCACCGGTAAAATCCAGGCCCCAGTTAAAGCCGCGAACGCCCATCACAGTAATGGAGAGGATCAGCAGCGCGCCGGAAATGATAAAAGCCCAGTTGTCCCAGCGCATAAAGTCCCAGACTTTACGGCCGTGGTTCAATTGTTCAACAGTATAATCCTGTGCCACAACGCACTCCTCAGATAGACAGCTTGTTAATGCGTTTGCCGCCGTACAACAGGTTGACGATGGCACGGGTGCCGACAATGGCGGTGAACATAGAGGTCGCCACACCGATACCGGTGGTGATCGCAAACCCTTTAATTGAACCAGTACCTACTGCGTAAAGAATAAGTACTTTGATCAACGTGGTGATGTTCGCATCGAAAATGGACGAAAACGCGCCCTGATAACCTTCGTGAATCGCCTGCTGTACCGAACGGCCGTTGCTCAGCTCTTCTTTAATACGTTCGTTTATCAGAACGTTGGCATCCACCGCGACCGCAAGAGTAAGCACAATCCCGGCAATCCCCGGCATCGTCAGCGTTGCGCCAGGCAACAGCGACATAATGCCGACAATTAACACCAGGTTGGCGACCAGCGCAGACGTGGCGATCAGACCAAACTTCTTATAGAAGAAGATCATGAAGATAATGGAAACCACCAAACCTGCCAGGCACGCTTCCAGACCCTGCGTGATGTTCTGCGAACCGAGCGTTGGGCCAATGGTGCGTTCTTCAACAATCTGAATCGGCGCAATCAGCGCACCGGCGCGCAGCAGCAGCGACAATTGACGCGCTTCGGTCGGGTTACTGATACCGGTAATACGGAAGCTGTTGCCGAGGCGAGACTGGATGTTGGCGATGTTAATCACCTCTTCCTGTTTCACCAGCACCGCACGTCCGTTGGCATCTTTTTTACCGCTGTCTTTGTACTCCACAAACAAAGTCGCCATCGGTTTACCGATATTGTCCTTGGTGAAGTTAGACATGATGTTGCCACCCGCGCTATCGAGCGAAATGTTCACCTGCGGTTGGTTGTACTCATCCTGGCTGGAGGTGGAATCGGTGATATGGTCACCGGTCAGGATCACGCGTTTGTACAGCACAACGGGCTGGCCTTCACGCGTCTGTTTCACTTCGGAGTCACCCGGTACGCGGCCAGCGGCGGCGGCGGAAGCATCCACACTGCTGTTAACGAGGCGGAATTCCAGCGTCGCAGTAGCGCCCAGAATCTCCTTCGCACGTGCCGTATCCTGAATCCCCGGCAGCTCAACCACAATGCGGTCAGCGCCCTGGCGCTGTACCAGCGGCTCAGCCACGCCCAGTTGGTTTACACGGTTACGCAGGATATTGATGTTCTGCTGAACAGCATATTCGCGGGCTTCGCTTAGACGCGCATCGCTCATCACGGCGCGTAGTACGTTGTCGCCCTGATTGGAGATAACGAGATCGCGGTGGCGGGCTGTCAGGTAAGTGTTCGCCTGATCGCGCGCCGCGCTGTCGCGGAACTGAATGCTCAGGCCATAGTTATCTTCCTTACGCACGGTGGTGTAAGGAATGCCTTTGTCGCGCAGATCGCTGCGCAGGCTGTCCATGTTCTGTTCCTGCAGTTTACTGAGCGCCGTTTGCATATCCACTTCCATCAGGAAGTGCACACCGCCGCGCAGATCGAGACCGAGTTTCATCGGTTCGGCTTTAATGGCGGTCAACCAGCGTGGTGTAGCCGGAGCAAGGTTAAGCGCGACAACGTACTGATCGCCTAACGCGCTGACCAGCACTTCGCGGGCGCGCAGCTGCGTATCAGTAGAATCGAAGCGAGCAAGAATCGCGCCCTCTTCCAGAGCCACAGACTTCGCGTTGATTTTTTCTTTTTGTAGATCGTTCTGGACCTGGATCAGCGTTTGCTCACTGGCGGCGACACCGCGCGCGCCAGTGATCTGAACAGCCGGATCCTCACCATACAGGTTGGGAAGTGCGTAAAGCAGGCCGACGATAATGACGACGACCAGCATAATGTACTTCCACAAAGGATAACGGTTTAACACGGCAGTTCCCTTTGGGAAAACAATAGATTACAGCGCCTTCATCGTGCCTTTCGGCAGAACGGCAGCTACGAAGTCACGTTTGATTACCACTTCGGTGGTGTCGTTCAGTGCGATAGCAATGTAGCCAGTGTCTGCTACTTTGGTCACGCGGCCAATCAGACCACCGTTGGTCAGCACTTCATCACCTTTGGCGATGGAGTCCATCAGCTTTTTATGCTCTTTCGTGCGTTTTTGCTGCGGGCGCAGGATCATGAAGTAAAAAATCAGACCGAACACCACCAGCATCGGAATCAACGTCCACTGGCTTTGGGCTGCCGGTGCGCCTGCTGCTGCTACCGCATCAGAAATAAAAAAGCTCATTCAAATTCCCTCATTATTAAATTAATCAACGTTCAAAGGTGGTACAGACCGCCCCTGACGCTGGTAAAAATCCGCGACGAAGCTCTCTAATTTACCCTCTTCGATAGCCTTGCGTAAACCAGCCATTAAACGCTGATAATACCGCAGGTTATGAATGGTATTGAGACGCGCGCCCAATATTTCGTTGCAACGGTCGAGATGATGCAAGTAAGCAAGAGAATAATTGCGACAGGTATAGCAATCACACTCGCTATCAAGCGGGCCGGTATCGCTTTTATATTTCGCGTTACGGATTTTCACCACGCCATTGGTCACAAACAGGTGACCGTTACGGGCGTTGCGCGTCGGCATCACGCAGTCAAACATATCAATGCCGCGTCGCACGCCTTCAACCAGATCTTCTGGTTTACCGACGCCCATCAGGTATCGTGGTTTGTCTGCGGGGATTTGCGGGCAGACATGCTCCAGAATACGGTGCATATCTTCTTTCGGTTCGCCCACAGCCAGACCGCCGACAGCGTAGCCATCAAAGCCAATCTCTACCAGACCTTTGACCGAGATATCGCGTAAATCTTCGTAAACGCTGCCCTGAATAATACCGAACAGCGCGTTTTTGTTACCCAGCCCATCAAAACGCTCACGGCTGCGTTTCGCCCAGCGCAGAGACATCTCCATGGAGCGTTTTGCGTAATCCCAGTCCGCCGGATACGGCGTACATTCGTCGAAGATCATCACGATATCGGAACCGAGATCGTACTGAATCTCCATCGATTTTTCGGGATCGAGGAAAATAGGATCGCCGTTGATCGGGTTACGAAAGTGTACGCCCGCTTCGGTGATCTTGCGGATGTCGCCAAGGCTAAACACCTGGAAACCGCCGGAATCGGTAAGGATTGGGCCTTTCCACTGCATAAAGTCGTGCAGATCGCCGTGCAGCTTCATGATCTCCTGACCCGGACGCAGCCACAGGTGGAAAGTGTTGCCGAGGATAATCTGCGCGCCGGTGGCTTCAACTTCTTCCGGCGTCATCCCTTTTACGGTGCCGTAAGTACCCACAGGCATAAACGCTGGCGTTTCAACCACGCCGCGATCAAACACCAGACGACCGCGGCGGGCGCGTCCGTCAGTGGTATCCAGTTCAAATTTCATTTCTTCTCCAGCCAGAAAGACAGTCTGACGTTTAAAACCAGCGCCGCGGACCTATTCCCCGACGCGTTCAAAAATGGCTTGCGGATTGTACGTGATAAACATCGCATCCCCGTAACTAAAAAAGCGATATTTCTCTGCAACTGCGGCGTGGTACGCATTCATGGTGTGTTGGTACCCGGCGAAGGCAGAAACCAGCATAATCAGCGTCGATTCCGGCAGGTGGAAGTTGGTGACCAGCGCATCAATCACCCGGTACTGATAACTCGGATAAATGAAAATCTGCGTATCACCGAAAAACGGCTCGATCAGATCTTTTTTTGCTGCCTGCGCGGCGCTCTCCAGCGAACGCACGGATGTGGTTCCCACGGCAACCACCCGGTTGCCACGCGCTTTTGCCGCCAGCACCGCGTCAACAACCTCCTGCGGCACTTCGGCGTATTCAGAATGCATAATGTGATCTTCAATGCTGTCGACGCGCACCGGCTGGAAAGTTCCCGCCCCCACATGCAGCGTCACAAACGCCATTTCGATGCCTTTATTACGCAAACGCTCAAGCAATGGCTCATCAAAGTGCAGCCCTGCCGTCGGTGCGGCAACCGCACCAGGCTTCTGGCTGTACACGGTCTGGTAGAGTTCACGGTCCGCCTCTTCATCCGGGCGGTCGATATAGGGGGGCAGCGGCATATGGCCGATAGCATTGAGGATATCCAGCACCGGACGTTCGTCGTGAAACTCAACTTCGAACAGCGCGTCGTGGCGCGCCACCATCGTCGCCTGGATATCTTCCGCGTCGCCCAGCAGCAGTTCCGCGCCCGGTTTCGGCGCTTTGGATGCGCGAATATGTGCCAGAATACGTTTATCGTCGAGCATGCGTTCGACCAGCACTTCAATCTTGCCGCCGCTGGCCTTACGGCCGAACAGGCGCGCCGGAATTACGCGGGTGTTATTGAACACCAGCAGATCGCCGGGGTTGAGCTTGTCGAGCAAATCGGTGAAAGTACCGTGCGTCAGCGCGCCTGTTGGGCCATCCAGCGACAGTAAGCGGCAACTGCTGCGCTCAGGCTGCGGGTAATGGGCAATCAGGGATTCGGGCAATTCAAAGGAAAAATCGGCAACGCGCATGACACTAACTCGATACATATTTAAGAGGCGGGTAGTCTAGTGCCCACGCCCCTTCGCTGCAACCGTTAGCCGCTTTTGGACAAACAATAAGCATGAATTTTTTAGCACACCTGCACTTAGCCCATCTTGCCGACAGTTCCCTGCCCGGCAACCTGCTGGCGGATTTTGTTCGCGGCAACCCACAAGACCTCTACCCGGTGGAGATCGTTGACGGGATCCAGATGCATCGCCGTATCGACGTCATGACTGACAACCTGCCGGAAGTCAAAACCGCCCGCGAGTGGTTCCGCCCAGAAACCCGGCGGGTCGCGCCGATCACGCTGGATGTGATGTGGGATCATTTTCTCTCCCGCCACTGGGCGCAAATCTCGCCGGATTTCCCGCTGGATGATTTTGTTCGCTACGCCCGTGCGCAGGTGGCGACAATCCTGCCCGACTCTCCGCCGCGATTTGTCAATTTGAACAATTACCTTTGGTCAGAGCGCTGGCTGGAGCGCTACCGCGAGATGGCCTTTATCCAGAATGTGCTTAACGGCATGGCGAACCGTCGCCCGCGCCTGGATGCACTGCGCGACTCCTGGCAGGATCTCGACGCCAACTACGCCGCGCTGGAGTCACAATTCTGGGCGTTCTATCCGCGCATGATGGCGCAGGCTAAAGATCAGCAGCTTTAACGCTTGCGCTGTGTGTGCATTACGCTATTTTGGAAAGCGTTATTACAAAAGCAATCGATAGGCAGAACCTATACCAGCGATTGTCAGTGGCGCTTTGAGCTGCCCTACCCCTCTCCCTATACTGGCCCGCGTTGCGTTCTATTAACCTTGTAAATTACAGGAGTACATATGGTACTGGTTACTCGTCAGGCACCGGATTTTACTGCCGCAGCCGTTCTGGGCAGCGGTGAAATTGTTGAAAACTTCAACTTCAAACAGCACACCAACGGTAAAGCGACCGTGCTGTTTTTCTGGCCGATGGACTTCACCTTCGTTTGCCCGTCTGAACTGATCGCTTTTGACAAACGTTACGAAGAGTTCAAAAGCCGCGGTGTAGAAGTGGTTGGCGTCTCTTTCGACTCCGAGTTTGTTCATAACGCATGGCGTAACACGCCGGTTGAGAAAGGCGGCATCGGCGCGGTGAAATACGCGATGGTCGCAGACATCAAACGTGAAATTCAGCAGGCTTACGGTATCGAGCATCCGGACGCGGGCGTTGCCCTGCGTGGTTCTTTCCTGATCGACAAAAACGGCATCGTGCGCCACCAGGTCGTCAATGACCTGCCGCTGGGTCGTAACATCGATGAAATGCTGCGCATGGTTGACGCGCTGCAGTTCCACGAAGAGCACGGCGAAGTATGCCCGGCACAGTGGGAAAAAGGCAAAGAAGGGATGAACGCCTCTCCGGACGGCGTGGCAAAATACCTGAGCGAAAACGTCTCCAGCCTGTAATTGGCTGCATTGATAAAGGCCCGCACTGCGGGCCTTTTTTATGGCTAATTCAAACCAACGCCAGATGTGTGTCGTCATTAACTCGTCTGGACAGGCCTCATCCTTTTTAGACTGCAAGCTAACACAACGGGCCGCCGCTGCTTGTTAGGTTCCGACACACCGTTCAGGGGCGAAGCCAATGCCGCCCGCTTAACAAGCGGATCGTTATTCGCGTGTTTTCACTTCACGCCAGATGCGCAATGCCATCCATACCAGCACCACAACTCCCAACAACAAGACGCCCCACACCAGCAACGTTTTCCACGTCTGCTGGCGCTCTGCCGGAGATGTCGCCGTCAGCCGCTCCTCACCGCCAAGCACCACACGATCCTGCACCTGCACTTCCGGTATCGCCGTAAGATCGAGCTGTTTACGCAGCGCTTCCGGGATCAATCCTTCCATCGTTACCGCAGCAGACGCCGCTGCCCGGTTGCCCCACACCAGCATAAACGGCCCCTTGCCCTGCGCATTAAAGACCAGCGATTGTCGGTCGCGGCTGCCGGTTACCTGCGGCAATGCTTCGGGTAAACGGGCATCAAGCGTGGTGATGCGCACCGCTTGCACGACATCTCCTGGCAGGCTGAGCGGCGCGGAAGCACGTCCATTAAGCGCCCACAACACCGTTTTACTTAACGGTTTCCACTCATCGCTGGCACTGCTGCGCCAGTCAATCGATACCGGCAACACACCCTCTTGCGCAAGCCTTATCGACAGTGCGCTTAATGGCTGCGGTTGCGCCCATTGATACTGTGCTTCGGTCGGAGAAATCCGTTGTTCGTGGCCTGCCATCTCCACCTGTTCCAGCGGGGTTGGCTCACTACCAGGCCGCGCGATGACCTGCGTAATCGCCACTGGCAGGTTCGGGGTATCAAACACCATCAGTAAATAACGTACGCCATCGGCGGGCATCGGCTGGTCGAGGTTAATCTGATCGAGCTTCAGCCGATCGCTGCCGCTCGCCAGCTCCATAACCGGTATGTCTTGCTGCAATGTCGTCCAGTTGCGCATGTCGCCGCTGAAAAAGAGCGTCACTTTGCCACGCCAGTTTTTTACGGGCTCCGACCAGGCCAGCTTCAGTTGCGCGAGATTGAAGATTTCCGGTGTATTTTCCGGGAACGCCAGTAAATAGCTCTGCCCTACCACTTCGTCAGGCTCGCCTTCAATACGAATATCGACGCCGGACGAGGAGTGCAAACGCACCACATTTTGCCCCTCTGTGCCGGTGTCAACCGGCGACGTATCCAATGGGAACACGCGCAGCGCAACAGGCTCTGGCGAACGCGCGGTGGCACGCTGCGTTTCCAGCGTAAACGGCACACGCTCACCATCGTGGTTAAACACCCGCACATCGCGCAGATCCGGCCAGGCGCTCTGCGCGTAAGTATCCTGCGGCAGATCGACGCGATACCAGGATGCCGGTTGCGGTAGGTCGAGTGTCGCGCCAAACGCGTAATCCTGCGGTGAATCCGGAACAGCGTCACTGCTTATCGCCGCGCCAGCGGTGGTCATCAGTGCGGCCAGTAGTAATCCATGCCACTTTTTCATTGCTCTTCTCCCTTGTCCTCTTCCCGCACGGCCTTTGGCGGCAGGGGTGAAAAATACCCCACAATCAGCACCAGCACCGCCACACCAATAAAGGCAATGGCTCGCGAAAGCCCGCCGCCGCCAGCGCTGTCTACCAGCATTAATTTGAGCAGCACCACGCCCAGCAACACACTGCCGCACAACCACTGCTGGCGCGCATGCTGGCGTGTAGCGCGGATCATCACCACCAGCGCAATCAGCATCCAGAACAGCGCAAAGCTGGTCTGAATCAATCGCGACTGCCACAGGCTTTCACTCTCCCAGGCCACGTCGCCGTAATAAGCCAGCAGGCGCAGTAACGCGCCGTTTAGCCACCAGAAACCGAGTGCCGCCAGTACCCACGGGCGCGCACGCCAGAGTTGCGGTGCAATGGGCGGGTAGTGCGCTTCGGCAAAACGGCTGTACAGCCAGACGCCGAGCAGTGCAAACGCCGCGCCCTCTTCCAGCGGGTTAATGACCGGCAGATACGGCATGCCCATCACCACCCCGTCGCTCAGATTGGCATACACCAGCAAACACAGCAGCACAGGAACCAGCGGCAATAATCCCAGCGCGCCATACAGCGCAGGCCAGATGCGCCACGGCCAGAACTGGCGGCGAATGGCCGCCAGCGCCAACGCAATCACGACACCACCCGCCGCCATGGGCAGCCCGACCTGCCAGGGTTCATTCCCCCACGCCAGCCCATCAATGAACCACCACAGCTCAGTGCCTGCCGCCAGCAGCAACATCCACAACAACGAAATATGCAAACCCTGCGACACCCGCGCGGGTATCGTCTCATTTTCACGGTAAAGCAGCAGGAAAGCGGCAGGCAGCGCAACACACCAGGCCAGATTCGGCCAACCCGCTGCCAGCAGGTGCCCCTCAGTCATAATTTGCCAGCCCAGCATCATCGCCATTCCCGGCCATAACAGCCAGCGGGCGTAACCCAGCTCCGGCCACGACCAGCGCAAGCTGCCCGCCCGCCATAACCATACGGAAAGCGCCAGCAACGCCAGCACGCCAAACCCGTTATCAACGTAGGCTGGCAGCACAGCCTGAGACGCGCCGCCGAGCGCCACTACCCAAAACGCGATACCGCCCACCAGCAGTAGCCAGCTTACCTCTTGCCGCAGACCACGCCACAGCCATGAAGCCGCCAGCCAGCATGCGCTGAGCACGGCAAAGATCAGCAATGTCGACACGGCATTGATGCCGTCCGCCGCTGCCCATAGCGCGCTGCACAACGCCAGGAGAAGTAATGCGCTGCCGCTGTAGCTCATGCGGCGCAGATTTTGCTGTACGCCAAGCCATAAAATACCCAGCCCTTCCAGCGCCCAGGCCATCGCCGTCCAGCGCGCCGACAGCGCCAGCGGAATGGCGAGCGTGGCAAACGCGCCGCCGAGCGCCAGCGCTGCCAGCACCAGCGGTTTTGCAGTCGCAGGGAACCGTTTGAGCGCCAGCATCGCCAGCGCCAGATAGAAGAGACCAAAGCCCAGCGCGCTAAATGCCGGGCCATAATGCCAGTGTTGCGTGATGGCGTACTGCATACCAAAGCCCGCCAGCGGCGGCGCAAAGAGTAAAACACCATCAATAATGCGCTCGCCCCGGCGCTGCGCGCGCAGTGAAAGCGCCACGCTCAGTACACCGAAGATGAGAATGTTAGCCATCAGGAACAACTGGCAGCTGAGATAAAATTCCGGGCGATAGTTATCCATGCCCCACAGCCCGGCAACGCCGAAAGTGAAGACCATGCCGAGCAGATTCAATTCGCGCCAGTGCTGCCAGATACTGATGGCGAGGATCCCCACCGAAAGCAGCAGGTAAAACGAGAACAGCGCAATATGGCTGCCGCCGCCGGTAGAGAGCAGGATCGGCGCGAGATAGCCGCCAAGGCTTGCCAGCAACGCCAGACTCAGCGCTTTTTGCAGCACCGCCAGGCCAACGCTCGCCGCACAGATAACGATTAACAGCACAAAGGCCAGCGTCATCGGCAGCATCTGCCATAAGCGAAACGCGCCAAAAACGGTGAGATAGAGCGCGCCAACCGCGCCGCCCTGCAGTATCAGCGCAAAGACCGTCTGTTTATGCCGCAGCCGCCAGCCAAGCCCTAGCAGCACAATCGCCACCAGCGCGACGGCGGCCAGCCGCAGTTCCAGCGGGAACAACGCATATTCCACGGTGTAGCGCAGCAGGAAAGAGAGACCGATAAACAGCAGGATAACACCCAGTTTTGCCAGCGGGTTGCCCTGCATAAACCAGCGCACCAGCGACGTCACCATTCCCCACGATGCGGTTTCCGGCGTTTTTGTCGTTACGGCAGGTTCGTCAATAGCAGGTGCGGACATAACCGGTGCAGGTGTTTCAGCTTTACGTCCCCACGGGTTTTCCGCCGCCACAGGGGATTCGGCTTTTCGCCCCCACGGGTTTTCCACCGGCGCGGCAGGTTGAGGGATTTCAACAGGTTCGGTGGAATGCGCAATTTCAGCCGCCGCCACCGGTGTTGGTTCACGGCTTTCCGGCGTCGCCGAAAACTGCCGTTCCAGTATGCTCAGCCGCTGACGCAGTTGTTGCAGTTCATTCTGGGTGGCAATACTGCGTCGCCAGGCGGTGATGGCCACAATGGGCACCACCACCAGCGCCAGAAACAGCACCACCACGCCAAAGAGTAAAAGACCATCCATGTACTATCGCCTTCGCTAAAGGGGAGACGTAATGCCCGCCCCTTTTCGCGTGGCGATTCAGGCGGCGGACCAGACAGATGCGCTAATGGCTGAAAGCGTCAGCACATCATCCTGTAGCGTACCTGTACCTTCCTGAAGCCGCCAGCTTTTCCCCCGTAACAGCGGTGAATCCTCCAGCACAACTTCACAGGCCTCGCCCCGGTTAATGGCGACTAAAACCCGTTGTTGACGGTAAACACGCAAAAATACCAGCACATTGTCGTGCGCATAAATCACCAGACAGCCGCCGTAGCGCAACGCTTGCGAACGTGAACGCAACTTCGCCATGCGCTGATAAAGCGCCAGCAGCTTGCCATCCTGGCGCTTTTTGTCCCACGGGAACGGCTTGCGGCAAAACGGATCGTTAGCGCCATCCAGCCCCACTTCGTCGCCGTAATAAATGCAAGGCGTGCCCGGCCAGCTAAACAGCCAGACCACCGCCAGCGGTAAGCGCGCAATGTCGTTGCCGAGCACCGTCTTAAAGCGCGGCGTATCGTGGCTGTCAAGCTGGTTAAACATGCGCAATTGCTGCTGATGCGACAGCCCGGCGCGGTAGTTATCCATCCACGCCGCGCAGGTTTGCGCATCGATTTTTTGCGGATCATAAGAGAGATCGGTCTTTGCCAGAAAAGCCCACACCGGCAGGGTAAAACCGCGATAGTTCATGGCCGCGTCTTCAGCATCAGCCTGCAACCACTGGCGCGCATCACCAAAATGTTCGCCAAAGACATACGCCTGCGGCTGAGTCTCTTTCGCCGCCTGCGTAATACCCGTGACATGGCGCAAATTGTTACGCGCCCCGCCATCTTCACCCAGCATATGCACTACATCCAGCCGCCAGCCATCCATGTGCCATGGCGCTTTCAGCCAGTGACGCACCACGCTCTCTTCACCCTGATAAATTTCATCAACTAACGCGGGCGACTGGTAATCGAGTTTCGGCAAGCTCGCATACCCCAGCCAGTCGCGGGCGTGGCCGTTCTCATCAAAGCTGAACCAGCTACGCCAGTGTGAATCCAGGTTGTGGCACGCACCACCCGTTGCGCGGTTATGCCGGTCGAACCACGCGTGGGAATCGCCGGTGTGATTAAAGACACCATCCAGAATCAGCTTCATGCCCGCGTCAAGCGTGTTATGCCGCAGGCGCAGCAACGCCTCATCGCCGCCGAACTGCGGGTCAACATGCCGATAATCTTCGGTGTCATATTTATGTACGCTGGGGGCGACAAATACCGGGTTAAGGTACAGCGCGGTGACGCCGAGTTTTTTCAGGTACGGCAGTTTCTCGCTGATGCCGTCAAGATCGCCGCCATAAAAGGTCGAACCGCCCGCTTCGCCAGTCAGTGGATCGTCCCATTCACGCATGACAATCGGCTGCCCGGCCGCATGGTGATGATAGATTTTGTCTTGATCTTCGCCGCGCGGCTGGCTGCGGGCAAAACGATCCGGGAAAATCTGGTAGAACACCTGATCCGCCACCCAGTGCGGCCCGCTGTCCGGCGCATCGATAGCGAACTGCTCAAGCCGCGCGGGCGGAAAGTGGCTAAAGCCCTGCGGGGTAAACCAGAGCTGGCGGTTTTCCCAGAGCAGCTTAAAGCTATAGCGACGACGCGGCTGCCCGCTCGCCACATCGATCGCCGCCCGCCAGACAGTCACTCCATCGGCTGTCGGTTTACGCGCGCAATGCATCACCACCGGCGTCTCTTCGTTATCGATTTCCGTCCGCAGCGTCACCCGCTCCGGCAGCGAAGTTCCGGTTAGCCAGAGGCTAATAACTAATTGATCCTGATTCTGTTTCACAAACGGCGCGACGGGCAAATGCCATGCATTCAACATCAAAAAATCCCCTTTGCTCAAAATGACGCCACTCTTCCACAGCGATTCTCACCCTGCCTCCTTCTTTCCGCTTTTTTCAGGGGGTGAGAGAGAGGGCGCAGATGTGATCTGGCGAGATATTCACCAGGCATTTGCGTGAGATTTTCCACGCCCGCTTCGTGCTGATGCCCGAAGCCGCAGGCAGACGTGCTTTTTATACTGATAAAAACTATAGATGAATAAAGGGCTTAGTATGAGCAGCAAACCCGAGATCCTCGTCATTAGCGAAATTCCGCAGACGATGATCGACACCCTCGAACGCCATTTCGTGGTACATCGTTACTGGCAGACCGATGCACCGGCCCTGTTGCGCGAACGCGCGCCTGCCATCCGTGGCGCCCTGACACGTGCCGCGAAAGGCATCAGTAACGCGCTGATAGAGCAGCTTCCGGCGCTGGAAGTGATCAGCGGTTTCGGCGTCGGCGTGGATGCCACCGATCTCAATGTCTGTCGCCAGCGCGGAATAAAAGTCAGCAATACGCCCGACGTGCTTAACGAATGCGTGGCCGATACCGGGCTGGCGTTAATGCTGGCCGTCACGCGGAAAATTTGCGAGGCCGACCGCTTTGCCCGCGTCGGCGAATGGGAACATGGCGCCTTTCCCAGCGCATGGAAAATGAGCGGCAAGCGCTGCGGCATTGTCGGCATGGGCAATATTGGTCATGACATCGCCCAACGCGCCGCGGCATTTAATATGCCGATTCATTATTTCAGCCCACGGGAAGCGCGCAACAGTCACTGGCAACGCCATGACTCGCTTATCAAGCTTGCGAATGCGGTCGATTTTCTGGTGCTCACCTTGCCAGGCGGTGCGAAAACGCAGCACATTATCAACCGTGACGTGCTGGAAGCGCTGGGGCCGAAGGGCATTCTAATCAATATTGCGCGCGGCAGCGTGGTCGATACCGGGGCATTAATCGCTGTGCTTCAGGAAGGAAAATTACGCGGTGCCGGGCTGGATGTGTTTGAAGAGGAACCGCATATTCCACCAGCGCTGCGCAGCCTGCAAAACGTGGTGTTATTGCCGCATATCGCCAGTAATACCGCCGAAACGCGCCAGGCGATGGCGGATCTGACCATCAATAATCTGCTGAGCTACTTTACGCAAGGGAAACTGCTGACGCCGGTGGTGTAAGCCAGTAAAGACGGGAAAATGCCGGACAAGCCTGACGCTTATCCGGCACAGTTATCAGGCCTTGCGGCGTTTAAACATCCAGCCAATCAGCAGCAGCACAATCCACGCGAAACCGACATATAGCGAGATGCGAGTGTCCGGGTGCCAGCCAATCAGCGCAATAATGAACACGAGGAAAATCAGCCCGGCAACGGTAGTGGCTACCCCGCCTGGGACTTTGAATTTCAGCGCTTTCACTTCATCAGCAGAGAGACGGCGGCGGAAACCAATCTGCGAGAGCAGGATCATGATCCACACCCACACCGTGGCGAAGGTCGCCAGCGAGGCAATCACCAGGAAGACATTTTCCGGCATGATGTAGTTCAGATAGACCGCCAGCAGCAGCGCGACCGTCATCACCATCACCGTTACCCACGGAATACCGCGACGCGACGTTTTGGCGAACATCTTCGGTGCGCTTCCCTGCTCGGCCATACCGTGCAGCATTCGCCCGACACCAAACACATCGCTGTTGATGGCAGAAAGCGAGGCGGTCAACACGACAAAGTTAAGAATGCTGGCGGCAAAGGTGATACCCATATGCTGGAAGGTCAGCACAAACGGGCTGCCATCTGTTCCTACCTGGTTCCACGGGTAAATGGACATAATCACGAACAGCGTCCCGACGTAAAACACCAGTATGCGCAGCGGCACGGAATTAATAGCGCGCGGGATCGACTTTTCCGGGTCTTTCGCTTCACCGGCGGTAATACCGATGATTTCAATACCGCCGTAGGCGAACATCACCATTTGCAGCGCCATCACCGTGCCAAGCCAGCCATTGCTAAAGAAGCCGCCATGGCTCCACAAGTTGCTGATGCCGGTCGGTTCGCCACCGTTACCAATCCCCCAGATGATGATGCCGAACCCGGCGACAATCATGATGATAATCGTGGCGACTTTAAAGAACGAGAACCAGAACTCCAGTTCGCCGAACACCTTCACGCTCATCAGGTTAATGGCGCAGATAATCAGCACCACGCTCAACACCCAAATCCAGTGCGGCACCGTCGGGAACCAGACGCTCATATAGATGCCGAAAGCGGTCACATCGGCAATGGCGACAATCAGTATTTCAAAACAGTACGTCCAGCCGGTGATATAACCGGCCAGTGGGCCGAGGTTTTCCTGCGCGTAGCGAGAGAAGGAGCTGGCGGAAGGGTTATGCACGGACATTTCGCCCAGCGCACGCATAATAATATACGCGGCGACACCGCCAATAATGTAAGCCAGCAGCACGCTTGGCCCGGCCATTTTGATGGCGTCTGCGGAGCCGTAAAACAGCCCGGTGCCAATCGCTGAACCCAGCGCCATAAAGCGAATGTGGCGGGTGCTTAGCCCACGCTTCAGCTTATTAGTACTTTCCATCGTTTCCACTGCCATTATTCAACACAAAAATAAAAAACCACGGAGCGCGTACCCCGTGGTTAAACAAACCGTGTTTGCTGCTGTTAATGCGCGCTGGAAGTCACTTGTCGTCCTGCGGCGCGATCCCAGATTGCGGCCAGAATCACCATCACCAGACTTGGCATCAACCAGGCCAGCCCCTGCTCCGCCAGCGGCAAGCGCTGTGTCCAGGCAGGAAGGTGTTCAGCAAACGCGGAGGCTTTCACGCCGTCAAGGATACCAAAAAGCAGGCTGATAAACATGGCCGGTGCGATAACGCGTGTTGAACTGTTCCAGAAGGAGCGGGTAAAACTCAGCACCACCAGTACGATACAGGGCGGGTAGATCATCGTCAGCACCGGAATCGAAATCTGAATCAGGTGGCTCAATCCAAGATTGGACACCGCCATCGAGAAGATACCCAGAATAAACACCAGCGCACGGTAAGAGAGCGGCAGATACTGCGCGAAAAACTCAGCACAGGCGCAGGTCAGGCCAACTGCCGTCACCAGGCAAGCGATGAAAATCAGCGCCGCCAGCAGGAAGCTGCCCGCACCGCCGAAAGTGTGCTGAACGTAAGCATGCAGAATGGCGGCACCGTTGGCAGACTGATCAACCAGCGAAGAGCTATCTGAACCCAGGCGGAACAGCGCCAGATAAAGCAGCGTCAGACCCACGCCAGCCATCAGGCCAGCCCAAACGGTGTAACGGGTCAGCAGGCGCGCTTCGGTCACGCCGCGCGAACGCGCCGCGTTGACAATCACAATACCAAAGACCATCGCGCCCAGCGTGTCCATCGTCAGGTAGCCGTTGACGAAACCGTTGGAGAAAGAGGCGTTCTGGTAGGCGTCCAGCGCGTGGCTGATGGAACCCGCCGGCCAGACAATCGCGGCGATAGAAAGGATAGTCAGCGCGATGATTTTCAATGGAGCAAGGAAATTACCCACAGTATCAAGCAGTTTGCCCGGATAGAGTGATACCAGGATCACCAGCGCGAAATAGACCACGCTGTAAATCAGCAGCGGCATCGCGCCTTCGCCGGTCAACGGTGCAATCCCGACTTCAAACGATACGGTTGCCGTACGCGGCGTTGCAAACAGCGGCCCAACCGCCAGGTAGCAAACCGTCGCCAGCAGAACACCCGCCACTTTCCCAATCGGTGTGCTCAGGCTATCGACGCCACCGCCGACTTTCGCCAGCGCAACAACGGTGAGCACCGGCAAACCCACAGCGGTAATCAGAAAGCCAAACGCCGCCGTCCAGACGTGTTCACCCGCCTGTAAGCCGACCATCGGAGGAAAAATGATGTTACCTGCGCCGACGAAGAGGGCAAAGGTCATAAAGCCCAGAGCAACAATGTCTCGTGGTTTTAAGTGATGGGTCATAAGTTTTACTGCCTGTGGATGTGGTGTCGTAAAGTGATGAATTATTGGCCTTTCCCGACCGAACAATAAAACGCCAATTGCGTGAAAAATCAGCGGGAAATGCTTTATGTACAACGTGGCGAAGAATAGTTTTTCGATTTACCACGTAAACACAGTCGGTCTGACAATGTATGGGGCGCAATTTAAACGCTTATAACGTTTAAAGGCAAGGAGGGATCGTAAAACCAGATGGTTATGCTGCATTGCAAAAAACAAGCAGTCAAATACTCCATTTATAAGAAAAACACATGGCTGATCATGCGAACAAAAAAGCAGCAGACGTACAAAATACGTTTCAGCTGTGGTAGACGGTGCGGGAAAGCGGCCTGTTTTCGCAGGCCGCTGGAAAGAAATGCTGACAGAGCCTTCAGGAAGCGGCTTTTTTGGCAACCAGACGTTCCGGCAGGACAAAGCTAAAGCGGGTGCCCTTGCCCGGTTCGCTGACGATATCAAGGCGGCTTTCGTGGTGATTCACCGCGTGTTTGACAATCGCCAACCCAAGACCGCTGCCGCCGGTTTGCCGTGAGCGGGCTTTATCCACCCGGTAGAAACGTTCGGTCAGGCGCGGAATATGTTCTGCGGCAATGCCCGGTCCGTTATCTTCCACGCTAAATTCCGCGCCCTGCGGTACATGCTGCCAGCGCACAATAACGTGCGTGCCCGCGGGCGTATGGTTGACGGCGTTATAGACCAGATTCGAGATTGCGCTACGCAGTTGTTCCTCATTACCGAGCACTTTGAGCGCGTTATCCACTTCAAAACTGAAAGTATGCTTTTGCTGACTGAGGGTTTGCGCTTCCCGTTCGACAACCCGCAACATCATCGGCACATCAATGGTTTCGTTAGGCGGTAGCGTCGGCGCAGCTTCAATTTTCGACAGCGTGAGTAACTGGCGCACCAACCCTTCCATCCGCGACGTTTGTTCACGCATAGTGTGCAGCGCTTTTTCGCGCGGTGCCCCTTCCAGCGTTTGCTCCTGCATCATTTCCAGGTAGCCCTGCAACACCGTTAACGGCGTGCGCAGTTCATGGCTGACGTTGGCAAAAAAGTTACGCCGCGCGCCTTCCAACTGGTGCATTTGCGTCACATCGCGCGCCACCATCAGCAGTTGTTGCTCGCTGTAGGGCATGACGCGGATCTCAAGATGCCGCCCATTATTGAGCACCAGATGCAGAGGTCGGCCAAACTCCTGATTCCTGATGTATTTCGTAAATTCGGGGTAGCGCAGCAAGTTAAGGATATTCTGGCCATTATCGTCCGGCCAGCGCAGCCCCAGCATCTGCTGTGCAAGGCCGTTACACCAGAAAATCGCCCCCTCTTCGGTGGTGAGGATCACCGCATCCGGCAGCGATTCCGCACCGCTGCGAAAGCGTTTGATCAAATTTCCCAGTTCACGGCGGCGCTTTTTATTACGCATCTGCATCTGGTGTAGCCCGTAAAGTAGCGGCTCCCAGCTTCCCGTTCCCGGCGGCGGGGTCATGCTTTTATCAACCCACAACCACCAGGAAAGACGCAGTAAATTCCAGAAATGCCAGATCAGCAACCCGGTTACCGCGGCGAACAAAAACCAGGGCAGGTAACCGAAAATCGCGCCGAGAATAAAGGCGGGGATACAACAAAGGAGGAGCTCCAGCACCAGCCTTTTCCATGACAGCCGTTCCAGCACGCGTCACACTCCTGTCAAATTTCAGAAACGGGTCGAAAAACGATATCCCGTGCCGCGCACTGTTTGCACCATACGATCGTGGCCGCTGTGTTCCAGCGCTTTGCGCAGACGGCGAATATGCACGTCCACGGTTCTGTCTTCAACGTAAACGTTGGTTCCCCATACGTGGTTCAGCAGCTGTTCGCGGCTATAAACCCGTTCCGGGTGAGTCATAAAGAAGTGTAAGAGTTTAAACTCTGTCGGTCCCATATCCAGCGGATTTTCACCGGTCATTACGCGATGTGAGGAGGGATCGAGGCTCAGTCCCTGCATTTCAATCACCTCTTCCACTGCCATCGGTGAAATACGGCGCATCACGGCTTTAATACGCGCGACCAGCTCTTTCGGTGAAAATGGCTTGGTAATGTAATCGTCCGCACCCGTTTCCAGACCGCGAACGCGATCCTCTTCCTCCCCGCGCGCGGTCAGCATCATCACCGGAATATCACGGGTCATCGCTTCGCGTTTAAGATGTTTAATAAACTGAATGCCAGAACCGCCAGGCAGCATCCAGTCCAGTAAAACCAGGTCGGGCCAGGGTTCGTTAAGTTGGTTCACCGCGCTGTCATAATCTTCAGCTTCCACCGGTTGAAAACCATTTTGCTCGAGCACGAAGCACACCATTTCACGGATCGGTGCTTCATCTTCTACGACCAGAATTCGTCTCGCCATAATTCGCCCTGTTTTAATTAAGTCGTCAGTATAGGTAGCGGCGCCATTATGCGTCAGTTTTATGACAGATTTATGAATAAGATGACCGCTATATGACCCGCGCGGCGGCCGTGTGACAACGCAAATTTGCGTTCGGTTATGTCCCTCATCTGCTTAATGTTTATAATCTGCTTTACGCTTTTTCGCCATGGAACCGCTATGCGCATCATTCACACTTCAGACTGGCATTTGGGTCAAAACTTCTACAGTAAAAACCGCGCCGCCGAACATGACGCTTTTCTCGACTGGCTGCTCGCCGCCGCCGAAACGCATCAGGTGGATGCCATTATTGTCGCAGGCGATATTTTTGATACCGGTTCCCCGCCAAGCTACGCCCGCGAGCTTTACAACCGCTTTGTGGTCAAACTCCAGCAAACGGGCTGCCAGCTTATCGTGCTGGCGGGAAACCACGATTCCGTGGCCACGCTGAATGAATCAAAAGAGATCCTCGCCTACCTGAAAACCACCGTGGTAGCCAGTGCAGGCACCCAGCCGTTCCTGCTAGAGCGCCGCGATGGCGAACCCGGCGCGGTATTTTGCCCGGTGCCATTTCTACGCCCGCGCGACATTACCGTTAGCCAGGCGGGGCTTTCCGGACAACAAAAACAGCAGCATTTACTCGCAGCAATCACCGATTACTATCAACAGCAATTTACTAAAGCCCGTGAACTGCGCGGTGACAAACCGCTGCCGATTGTCGCCAGCGGCCATTTAACCACGGTGGGTGCCAGTAAAAGTGACGCGGTGCGTGATATTTATATCGGCACGTTAGACGCCTTCCCTGCACAAAATTTTCCCCCTGTGGATTACCTCGCGCTCGGCCACATTCATCGCGCGCAGAAGATTGGCGGCCAGGAGCATATCCGCTACTGCGGCTCGCCCATTGCGTTGAGTTTTGATGAAACCGGGAAAAGCAAAAGCGTCAATCTGGTGACATTCGCCGAAGGTAAACTCGCCGATGTCACGGCGCTGGAAGTTCCGGCAACCCAACCGTTAGCGGTGATCAAAGGCGATTTCGCTGAAATCTGCCGCCAGTTAGAACAGTGGCGCAATACGCCCGCAGAGCCACCCGTATGGCTGGATATCGAAATCGAAAGTCATGAATATCTGGCGGATATGCAGCGCAAAATCCAGCTAGTAACCGAAGATTTGCCGGTCGAAGTGCTGCTGGTGCGCCGCAGCCGCGAGCAGCGCGAACGAATTCTTTCCGGCGAGTTACGCGAAACCTTAAACGAATTAAAAGTGGAAGAAGTTTTCGCCCGCCGCCTTGCGCTGGCAGAACTCGACGACACCCAAAATGCGCGCTTACACATGCTGTTTAGCGAAGCGCGCCAGGCGCTGGATGAGGAGAATGAGGCATGAAAATCCTGAGTCTGCGGCTAAAAAACCTGAACTCGCTCAAAGGCGAGTGGAAAATAGACTTCACCGAAGAGCCGTTCGCCAGTAACGGTTTATTCGCCATTACTGGCGCGACCGGCGCGGGGAAAACCACCCTGCTCGACGCCATCTGCCTGGCGCTGTACCACGAAACACCGCGCCTGAACACCCTTTCGCAATCGCAAAACGATTTAATGACCCGCGATACGGCCGACTGTCTTGCCGAAGTGGAGTTTGAAGTGAAAGGCGTCGCCTATCGCGCGTTCTGGAGCCAGAGCCGCGCCCGCGGGCTGCCGGATGGCAACCTGCAAGCCCCGCGCGTTGAGCTTGCGCTCTGCGCCGATGGCAAAATCCTTGCCGATAAAGTGAAAGACAAGCTTGAGCTTACCGCCTCACTGACCGGGCTGGATTACGGTCGCTTTACCCGTTCTATGCTGCTATCGCAGGGGCAGTTTGCCGCGTTCCTCAATGCGAAACCGCGCGAACGCGCCGAGCTGCTCGAAGAGCTGACCGGCACCGAGATTTACGGCCAGATTTCCGCCATGGTGTTTGAAAAACATAAAGCGGCGAAAACCCGGCTGGAGCAGTTGCAGGCGCAGGCAAAAGGCGTGGAACTGCTTAACGATGAGCAGCGCCAGCAGCTTACGCAAAGTTTGCAGGCGCTTACTGACGAAGAACAACGTTTGCTGGCAGAGCAGCGCGACATACAAACGCAGGCCAACTGGCTGAACCGCGACGCGGAGTTACGCGCCGCGCGCGGACGCGCCCAGGCAGCACTGGTACAGGCACAGCAGGCGCTGGCCGGTGCCCAGCCGCAGTTAGCGGCGCTGGAACGTGCGCAACCGGCGCTACAATTGCGCCCACTGTGGGACCGGCTTGAAGAGCAGCGTAATGCGCTGGTTCGCACCCGCGCACAGAGCGAAGAAGTAAATACTCGCTTACATGCCAGCCTGTTACAGCGCGCACGTATTCGCTTTAGCGCCCAGCAGCAGCATGCAACCTTGCGGGAAACGCAGAAAACACTGGAAAGCTGGCTTGTTGAGAACGCGCGATTTGAGCGCTGGCAGAACGAATTAACCGGCTGGCGTGTGTTGTTCAACCAGCTGGAAGAAGAGAAAAAACAGTGGCTCGGCCTGCAACAACGTGTGCAGACCCATGAGGCGAAACTGCGCACCTTGCCTGAGTCAACACTTGCGATGAGCGCGGAAGAGACGGCTGCGGCAATGGCGTTGTGCGCGCAAAACCGCCCGCTGCGCCAGCAACTTACTGCTCTGCATGCCCGTTTTGCTCCGCTGCGCAAACAACTGGCGCAGCGCCAGCAGAGCTTGCTGGATTTACGCGCCGAGCAGGAAAAGATCAGCGTTGAACTGGCGCGTAAACGTGAGTTGTATAAAGAGAAAAACCAGCTACTGACGGAAGTCACGACCATTTGCGAGCTGGAAAACCGCATCAAAGATCTGGAAAGCGAACGCGCGCGCCTGCAACCGGGTCACCCTTGCCCGCTGTGTGGCGCAACCGAACATCCGGCGATTGCGCATTATCAAACCCTTGAGCCAGGCGTCAATCAGGCGCGGCGCAGCGCGCTGGATCTCGAAGTGCGTCAGGTCAAAGAGGATGGCGTCGCGCTTGGCGAGCGGCTGAAAGGGCTGGCTGAACGCTACGAAAAAGATGAACGCGAAGTGAAAAACCTGCAACAGGAGGAGCAAAACTGGTTGCAGGAGTGGGCGAAAGCCTGCGCCGCGCTCAGCGTCACGCTGGAGCCGCATCGCGAACTCACCAGCTGGCAAAGCGCGCAGGATGCTTATGAACATCAGCTTTATTTGCTGAACCAGCGCCAGACATTGCAGTTGCAAATCAGCGAACTTCATCAACAAAGCGAGCAGTATCAACACGCTGTGGTTGCCCGCCGTGAAAAACTGGCGACCACTCTGCAACAGCTGGATCTGGCCCTGCCGCCGGAAGGCGAAGAGGAGCCGTGGCTGGCGGCGCGTACGCAGGAAGCCGAACAGTGGCAACATCAGCAACAACAGCTCAGCGCGCTGCACGAAAAGATGGCACAACTCACGCCGATCCTCGACACGCTACCGGAAAGCGACAGCGCCAACGACGGGCAGACAGCAGCGCTGGAAGGCTGGCGAAAGGTACACGATGCCTGTCTTGCACTGCAAAGCCAGTGGCAAACCCTGCATCAGCAACTGGCGCAAGAGGAGCAAACCGCAGGCGCGCTGGAGCAACAATTTACCGATGCGCTGGGAAAAAGCGTTTTCACCGATCATCAGGCCTTTCTCGACGCCCTGCTCACCGAACCTGAACGCCAGCGCCTTGAGCAGTTACGCCAGAAACTCGACAGCGAATGTCAGCAGAAACAGGCATTAGCGAACAGCGCTGAACAGGCATTGAGCGCACACCAGGCACAGCCGCCTGTGGCACTCGCCCCGGATGCCACGGTTGAAAGCATCGGCCTGTCGCTGGACGCGATGTCGCGCCAGCTTCGGGAAAACACCACCCGCCAGGGTGAATTCCGTCAACAGCTGAAGCAGGATGAAGACAACCGCAAGCGCCAGCAAAATGTCATGCAGGAGATGGCGCGTGCCAGCGTGCTGCATGACGACTGGGGCCATCTGAATGCGCTTATCGGCTCCAGAGAGGGAGATAAATTCCGCAAATTCGCCCAGGGCTTAACGCTGGATAACCTTGTCTGGCTGGCGAACAACCAGCTTAATCGCCTGCACGGACGTTATCTGCTGAAACGCAAGGAGAGCGACGCCCTGGAACTGGAGGTCGTCGACACCTGGCAGGCGGATGCGGTTCGTGATACGCGCACCCTTTCCGGCGGCGAGAGTTTCCTGGTCAGCCTGGCGCTGGCACTGGCGCTCTCCGATCTGGTGAGTCATAAAACCCGCATCGACTCGCTGTTCCTCGATGAAGGCTTTGGCACGCTGGACAGCGAAACGCTGGACACGGCGCTGGATGCCCTTGACGCGCTGAACGCCAGCGGCAAAACCATCGGCGTGATTAGCCATGTGGAAGCGATGAAAGAGCGCATCCCGGTGCAGATCAAAGTGAAGAAAATTAACGGGCTGGGCTACAGCAAGCTCGACGGGAAATTCGCGGTGCGTTAAAAATAAGGGCGCGTTCAACCGCGCCCTCGTTGTTTATTCGCCCTGCGGCCACAGCCACGCCGCGCCGCGAACGCCGCTGGAATCGCCGTGCAGCGCTTTGCGGATCGGCGTTTCGCACTCACCGCCAAACACCCAGTTGCGCAGCAGAACCGGTACGGTCTGGTAAAGCCGCTCGACGTTACTCATGCCGCCGCCCAGCACAATCACATCCGGATCAAGAATGTTCACCACATGCGCCAGCGATTTCGCCAGCCGCAGCTCGTACCGGCTAATCGCCAGTTCCGCCACCGCATCCTGTTCATCGACCAGACGCATGATCTCATTGCCTTTGAGCGCCTTGCCGCTAAGCCGCTGATAATCCGTGGCAAAGCCGGTGCCGGAAATAAAGGTTTCGATACAGCCCTGCTTGCCGCAATAACAGGGGACTTCGTTGCGATAGCGCAGCTCGTCCTCATCCATCCACGGCAACGGATTGTGCCCCCATTCGCCTGCGGTGCCGTTACCGCCGATGTGCGCATGCCCGTTAAGCGCGACGCCGGAACCGCAGCCGGTGCCGATAATCACCGCGAACACCGTTTGCGCACCGGCTGCCGCGCCGTCCACCGCCTCGGAAACCGCCAGGCAGTTGGCGTCGTTTGCCAGCCGCACTTCGCGATTTAACCGCTGGCTCAAATCCTTATCGAACGGTTTACCGTTCAACCAGGTTGAATTGGCATTTTTCACCACACCGGTGTAGGGCGAAATCGAACCGGGAATGCCCATGCCTACCGTGCCGCGCTGCCCAGTCTCTTTTTCCGTGAGATCCACCAACGAGGCGATTAGCTCAATGGTCTGCCAATAGTCACGCGGCGTGGCCTGGCGATGGCGAAACAACTCTTCGCCTTGTTCACCCAGCGCAATGATTTCTGTTTTTGTACCACCTAAGTCGATACCGATACGCACATCAAACTCCTCATAGTGGACCACGCATTAGCAATGCAACGGCGGCGACAATTCGCTATCATGCCCGCTGCATTTAACGACAAGGCCGTGGAAAAAATCATGCTGTGGTTCAAAAATTTAATGGTATACCGTCTCAGCCGCGATGTTGCGCTGCGTGCGGAAGAGATGGAAAAACAGCTTGCCCCACTATCGTTTACTCCATGCGGTAGTCAGGATATGGCGAAAACCGGATGGGTTCCACCGATGGGTTCACACAGCGACGCGCTGACCCATAGCAACAACGGCCAGATTATTATCTGCGCGCGTAAAGAAGAAAAAATTCTGCCGACGCCGGTAGTCAAACAAGCGCTGGAAGCAAAAATTTCCCGTCTTGAAGCCGAGCAGGGTCGTAAGCTGAAAAAAACAGAAAAAGACTCGCTGAAAGACGAAGTGCTGCACTCCTTACTGCCGCGTGCGTTCAGCCGCTTCAGCCAGACCATGATGTGGATCGACACCGTGAATGGCCTGATTATGGTCGACTGCGCCAGCGCCAAAAAAGCGGAAGACACGCTGGCGCTGCTGCGAAAAAGCCTCGGCTCGCTGCCGGTGGTACCGCTGGCGATGGAAAATCCTATCGAACTTACGCTGACCGAATGGGTGCGTTCCGGTACGGTGGCGCAGGGTTTCCAGTTACTGGACGAAGCAGAACTGAAAGCGATGCTGGAAGATGGCGGCGTGATCCGTGCGAAAAAACAGGATCTGGTGAGCGATGAAATTGCCGTACACATTGAAGCAGGCAAAGTGGTCACTAAGCTGGCGCTCGACTGGCAGCAGCGTATCCAGTTCCTGATGTGCGATGACGGTTCCGTAAAACGCCTGAAATTCTGCGATGAGCTGCGCGATCAGAATGAAGATATCGATCGCGAAGATTTTGCTCAGCGCTTCGATGCCGATTTTATTCTGATGACCGGCGAGCTGGCGGCGCTGATTCAAAACCTGGTGGAAGGCTTAGGCGGCGAAGCGCAGCGCTAACCTTTTCTCCACAGACAAACGCCCGGATTTTCCGGGCGTTTTGCATTACAGGTAACGGCAGAGGTAAGAACTCGGTTCCGCCACCTGCAAATGAAATTCGCTATGGCCAGGTACGTTGAACACTTCACCCGCGGCGTAAGCTTTCCATTCGGTTTCGCCCGGCAGCAGCACATTCAGCGCGCCGCTTACCACCGTCATCTCTTCCGGCTGCGCGGTGCTGAAAGTGTATTCCCCTTCCGCCATAACCCCAACGCTGGCACGGCCAGTGCTGCTGCTGGTAAAACCAATGGATTTCACTTTACCGGAAAAGTATTCGTTACTTTGAAGCATGAACTGGCCCTTATAAAGAAAATGTATGGAAAAACACTATAGAGGCCGGGCTTTGCTTCTGTCACGAGAAATTCACACGATTGCAGGCCTACACCAGCAGTTCAGATGCCAGCCGCGCGGCCAGCACATTCGACAGTAAAACGGGCACATCCAGCGCTTTTTGCAGCAAATCGCGGTGATACTGGTGGAAACCAAGACAATCCAGCATCAGTACATCCGCACCGCGCTCAATAAGTCCTCTACCCGCTTCAATTAATTCATGTTCTGTCGCCAGGTAAGGATGAGCCAACGCGTAATAAGGTTCATTTTCCAGCACTTGCCATTTTTTCTTTTGCTGCGCCATGAGTTCGGGAATGGGCACAATCACGCCTACCTGATGCCCGTCGACAATGGAAGCAACCAGCGGCGGAATAATGCGCTGCGGCTCAACCAAAATCGCGTTACGTGCAACGAAACCACGAATATCCGCCGTGCTCATCAACAAAATGACATCGTAGCCCTGGTTATCCAGCACTTCGATAACGCCCTGGAGATCGCGCTCCACTTTCTCGCGGGAAACCATCCCGAGGCTGTCATCGCTTAATCGTGTGGGAATGGCGTGCTCCCCGGCGTCTACGGCGTATTCACGGCGCACCTCTTCCGGATCCATTTTTCCCAGCAGGCTAAGATGGGTGATCTGCTCTTCTGAAACATGCTCCGCGAGGAGCGGAAAAATCTCTTTTACCGGAACCACACCAATAGTGAGGATCGCCAGGGACGCACTCATTTTTCACTTTCCGCCTTTCATCACTGCTTGTTCTTATTCGCTCTCGATCACGCCGTTATGACGGCTGTTGTGTAAAGAGAACATGCCACTTTCGTGTTCATATAAATTCCAGTAACCATAAAAGAGTAACCGCTGGCTATTATTCAGCCAGTTTAAAAATGTGACGTAGATCCATTTTTGTAATGTTCAGGAAATCATCCAGCCTGCAAGATCCGGCTTAACTTTTGTCCGGATCTTCATAACGCCGTTTGGCGTCCAGAGCTTCCTGCTCGGTGGGGTGTTCGCTAATTAAGGTATCCGGTTTCGGATGGTCGGCGCGCAGTTCATACCAGGTCACCGTCGGACCGTTCGCACCTTTTTCAACGGCGACAACACGGGCTTCACGCGGATATGGCGGTTTGGTCGGCATAGCTCTTCCTCATTTTGCGGGTCGAGCAATAAGTATAGACAAACGTTTCGCTAACTGGCGCGCGCCAGTTGCAATGCCGCTTCAATATCAGACACCACCTTATCCGGCGACTGCGCCGCATCCACCACATAATGCGCGGCTTCACGGTACAACGCATCGCGCTGCGCCAGCACTTCACTGACCTCTTCGCTGATGGGCTTACCGGTTAACGTCGGGCGCTGCCCTTCCTGAGGAAAGGCCTCCAGCCGGTCAGCCAGCACATTGACCGGCGCGCAAAGATAAATCACCACGCCGTGTTCGCGCATAAAGCGGCGGTTGTATTCGCGAAGGATAATTCCGCCGCCGGTCGCCACCACGCGTGATGGGGCGCTAACCGCTTCCAGCGCGGCGGTTTCCCGCGCACGAAAACCGTCCCACCCTTCTTGTTCAACAATCGCAGCGATGGTCTGTTGGGCATTTTCCTGCAACCAGTAATCGGTATCGATAAACTGGCATTCCTGCGCCAGCGCCAGCGTCCGACCTACCGTTGTTTTACCGCAACCACGTGCGCCGATAAGAAAAATGGGGAGCGTCATGAGCAGGTGTTCCCTCCGGGTCCTGCACAGTGCAGGACGGAAAATAAGACAGCGATAATATCACCAAACTAGTACGAAATTCATCGTAAAATTAACGTTACACTTTTATGTCTGCGCCGGTAAATATTCACACGAAACCCGATTTAATCTGGCTTTCATCTGTAAAGATTCTATGGCAGCACGTGTCGCGGCAACCTTACTGAAGGTAACACAGGCAGGCAAGCCCGCAAGGCGGCAAACAGTAACACATCATGCGGGGATGCGCAGAATTTACTCGCCCTGGCGGCGCTTGTCGGCCAGCAGCCATTTATCCAGCTCGGCGGCGAATTGTTGGCGATCACGTTGTGACAGGCTGTCCGGGCCACCGGTCTGAATACCGCTGCTGCGCAGGGTATCCATAAAATCGCGCATCGTCAGCTTTTCGCGAATGGTGGCCTCGCTATAGCGTTCACCGCGCGGGTTCAGCGCCGCCGCGCCTTTTGCCAGCACTTCCGCCGCCAGCGGAATGTCCGCCGTGATCACCAAATCACCAGCTTCGCACAGGCGGACAATTTCATTGTCGGCAACGTCAAAACCCGCAGGCACTCTGATGGAACGGATCACCCGTGACGGCGGCACGCGCAGGTTTTGGTTCGCCACCAGCGTTAACGGCGTCTGTGTGCGCTCGGCGGCACGGAATAAAATCTCTTTAATTACGTTCGGACAGGCGTCCGCATCAACCCAAATCGCCATCGTTACTCCTTTCTGTTTGCGGCGCATTGTCGCTTTAATTTCCTGCCGGGGAAAGGAGAGATCCTTTCGCCCTCGCCGCCAATCCACGTTAAGCTATATCGCACAAACATTTACAAGCAGAGAGACGGATGTGATGGAGAAGAAAATCGGTTTTATCGGCTGCGGTAACATGGGAAAAGCGATTGTTGGCGGCTTGATTGCCAGCGGTCAGGTGCTGCCGGGGCAAATATGGGTGTATACTCCGTCGCCGGATAAAGTGGCTGCCCTGCATGACCAGTTTGGCGTGAACGCCGCGCAAAGCGCGCAGGAAGTGGCGCAGATTGCCGATATCGTCTTTGGCGCAGTCAAACCGAACATTATGGTGAAAGTGCTTAACGATATCGCCTCCAGCCTGAACAAAGAGACGCTGGTGGTTTCCATCGCCGCAGGCGTTACGCTTGATCAGTTAGCTCGCGCACTTGGCCACGACCGCAAAATCGTCCGCGCCATGCCCAACACCCCGTCGCTGGTGAACGCGGGTATGACCTCTGTGACGCCTAACGCGCTGGTCACGCCGGAAGATACCGCCGATGTGCTGAATATCTTCCGCTGCTTTGGTGAAGCGGAAGTGATTGCCGAACCGATGATCCACCCGGTGGTTGGCGTCAGCGGCTCTGCACCGGCGTATGTATTTATGTTTATCGAAGCGATGGCCGATGCCGCCGTACTGGGCGGGATGCCGCGCGCGCAGGCCTATAAATTTGCCGCTCAGGCGGTAATGGGCTCCGCGAAAATGGTACTGGAAACCGGTAAACATCCCGGTGAACTGAAAGATATGGTCTGCTCGCCTGGCGGCACCACCATTGAAGCGGTAAAAGTGCTGGAAGAGAAAGGTTTCCGCTCGGCGGTTATCGAAGCCATTGCCGCGTGTATGGCGAAGTCCGACAAACTCAGCAGCTAAAGCAATGCGCCACGCTCAACCGCGTGGCGCCATTTCTCAGGCCAGCATTTCGCTGGCGGCATGCAGGCTAATTGGTTGCTGCATCTTCAGCAGTAAACCCGCCGTTTCACTATACTCGCCGCAGCTCAGCACCGCTTTCAGTATGCCTTCTTCGCCATAGAGCACGGCAAAACGCTTATTATCAAACGATCCCAGCATTTTCATGCTGTCCCACTCGCGGGTATAACCGAGGTATTCAAAGCGGTTACCGAAGTGAGTCGTCCAGAAAAAGGGCACCCGATCAAAAGTGTGCTGTTCGCCCAGCATATTCAGCGCGGCGAGCCGCCCCTGCTGCTGCGCTACGCGCCAGTGTTCAATACGCCGACGCCCTTCCGGGGCCGGGTAGCTGGCGATATCCCCTACCGCCCAGACATCCGGTGCCGCGCTCAACGTTTCATCCACCGTCAGGCTGCCATCTTTTTCATGAGGCAGATCGTGTGCCATATCAGTCACTGGCTTGACACCCGTGGCGAATACCACCACATGAGCTGGCATTGAACGACCATCTTTTAACGTGACGCTCTGCACATGGTCGTTCCCTTCCAGCGCTGCCGGTTCGCCGGTAACAAACTTCACGCCATTCTGTTTATGCAGATTCATAAAATGCCGCCCCACCTCTTCACCAAACTGCGGTACAAACGGCAGTGCATGGCGCGACAGCACTGTCACATCGATATCCTGATTACGCAGCGCCGCCGCCAGTTCCATGGCGATAAAACTATTACCGATCACGACCAGTTGCTGTTCCTGTTCGACTTCATTAAGCAAACGCTCAGCCTGGTGAATGCCACGCAGCACATGCACACCCGCCAGGTGGTTGCCGGGAATATCCGGCCACACTGGCTGCCCGCCGGTGGCCAGCAGTAGTTTGTCGAAGGTGATCTCTCGGCCACCGGCAAGCGTAAGCTGGTGAGCCTGGCAATCAATATTTGCCACCTCTTCACGCAGGCTTTCGACGCCGGGCTGGCTGTAAAAGGCGCTGTCCAGCAAGTGGGGGACTTCACTGATTTTCATTTTCCCCGCCGGAACGAATTTGCTCAACGCGGTGCGATCGTAAGGCGCATCATCTTCTTTATCGATCAATACCAGGTGACCGTTAAATCCGGCATCACGCAGTGTTATCGCCGCCGCGCTGCCTGCCGCGCCAGTCCCGAGGATCACTGCGGTTTGCGGGTGCTCGCCACGGATAAGCGAGTGGCTGGCGGGAGAAAGTGGGCGCGGGTTCACCAGCACACGGTTTTGCTCAAGCATCACCGGATACTGCTTGAGGTTTTGCAGCGCCAGCGGTTCGCGCCATTCGCCATTGGTGATATCAAATGCCGCTTTATGCCACGGGCAGACCAGTTTGCCATCGCACACGGCGCCCTTCTCCAGCGGCCCGCCTGCGTGCGGGCATTTACTCTGAAAAGCACGGACTTTTGCTCCGGTGCGGATAAGGATCATTGAGGTGCCCGCGACATCCACTTTAACCGGTTGGCTTTCCGGCAAGGCATTCAGTTCAGTAACGTATTGATAGTTCATCACTTTGCTCCCGTGTCAGTGTTGCGAAAACGGGCGTAACGCCAGACAGCGCACAACCACGAGGAAAAGGAAAAATAAAACGAAGCTCACAAAGTAAGCCTGGCAGAGATTAGCGGGCGGGCAAAAAGACGGGGAAAATTCCGAAAAGAGGGTGAGCAAACGCAATGCTCACCCGCTGCGTTATTGCGGTTTTTTCAGGCAACCGCTCATAAATTTACTGCGATCTTCGCCTTTCAGGGATTGTTGCGTCGCCTGGGCGTTACATTCACGCATCCGCTGCTGCTGCGGCGTCAGGCTTTTTTGTCCGGGCTCAGTTTTGGTGTTTTTCAGGCAGTCACTCATGTATTTCTTACGGGCATCTCCCGCCAGGGTTTGCGCCGTCGCCTGTTGATTGCAGAGGGTCATACGTTGTTGTTGCGGAGTCAGCGTTTTTTCGGCGGCGCTCAGCGCCGTGACAAACAGCAGACCGAAAACGAGGGTAACCAGTAATGTTATTTTCATAGCACCATCCTTCTCTTAATGTGCCTTTTAAGGATGGTACTAATTGGTGAAAAAACCACCCGGCAGCAAAGATTTACCGCCGGGAGGCCGTTACTTCAGATTCAGCGCCGCTTTCATGGTGTAGAACAGATCGGTCTGATCCGTCAGCCCCACCACATTGCCCGCATGCGGGCCGTAAGCTGCGATGCGAACCTGCGTTCCGGTATGTTCCATCGACTCCTCTTCCGAGTTGCCGTAAGTGATGGCCATTACCGCACCGTCTTTGGTGTTCAGTGCCTGGCTTAAGCCTGGCGCTTTGGTATCTGTCGGAATGATCTGGCTGGCGTGGGCGTGATCCGCCGTCACGATAACCAGCGTATTGCCATCTTTTTTGGCAAATTCCAGCGCTTTCTGCACGGCTTCGTCGAGATCAACCGTTTCGCCGATCTGACCGCACGGGTTCGCGGCGTGATCCTGTTTATCGATCGATGCGCCTTCTACCTGCAGGAAGAAGCCCTTCTCGTTTTTGCTCAGCAAATTAATGGCTTTTTCCGTCATCGCAGCCAGTGTTGGTACGCTGTCGGTGCGTTTCGCGTTTGGCGTACAAGTCACGGCAGGTTTATCAAGGTTACCGTGCAGCGAGGCTTTTGGCCCTTCCCAGCGCACCGGCATATTGCCGTCGGAGAACAGCCCCAGCAGCGGTTTATCCTGGTTCGCTTCGGTGATCGCAGCAAGCGTGGAGGCATCACCGACCAACTGGTAACCGCGCGCCTGCGCCTGTTCGCGCAGCGTTTTCCCTTTCCACTCACCAGCGGTAGCGGTTTCGCTAAAGGTTTTCGCGCCGCCGCCCAACGTAACATCCGCGCGGGCGTTCAGCAGTTGTTCGGTAATCGACCCTTTACCGCCTTTTTCCAGCGCGTTGAGCGCACACTTCTCACTGGTCACCGTTGGACCGTAGCAGCGGCGTGAGATAACGTGAGAAACCAGCGCGGCGGGCGTAGCATCTTGAAGTTCCGCAGTGGAAACGTTACCCGTCGCCAGACCGGCAGCTTTGGCCATCTCCAGAATGGTGGTGTGATCTTTATCGTGAATGTCGACGCCGAGCGCGCCGTTATAGGTTTTCACGCCGGTGCTCCAGGCCGTGGCCGATGCGGCGGAGTCGGTGACGTAATCCGGTTTGCCGGTTTTTTTGTCCAGCGAATAGTGCGTGTACTGGCCGGTCAGCGGCAATGCGTCAATACCTTTGAAAAATCCGCCTGCCCCTTCGGCATAATTTCGCGCGGCGGTAATTTCGGAATCCCCCATGCCATCGCCAATCAGCAAAATAATATTTTTGGCGGGCTTATCCATGAGGGAATCACGCAACGCAGCGGTTTGGTCGCCACTTAGACGGCGGGCTCCGCCAGGCGTGGAAATATCCCCCTGAGCGGCACGATTATCAAGAACCGATGCCGACGTCGTTTCGGCATAAATAGTAGGGGTAAACATCAGAGGTAATAATGCAAGAAATAATGCGCTCTGTTTCACTTTAATATTCTCCATGTACAAATACTTAAAGAAAATAAAACAGAGCGACTATAGGTAGCGCAGATGACAGTGATATGACAGTGCAGGCAGCGCGTCAGAGGTTTAGCTGCGCGGGTGCCTTAAAAGCTTTTTTACGTACTGTTGTAGCAACTCCGCGTCCTGATGGGTTACGTGAGTCCCCGGTCGGGCTTCTTCCAGCGCGCCTTCGATACTCTGAATTAACGCCTGTTGTTCCGTCGTCGCCATCTGGCGCAGCAGCGCGGTCACCACGATTTCCAGCGCTTCAACCTGAGCGACCAGTTCTTTCGACTCTTCTTCTTTTTCTGCCAGCTTGACCAATAACTCTGCAATGAGATTTTTCATAGCGCTATTTCCTTACGAGATTTCGAAGACGTTAGCATTGAGTTTTGATGTTGCAAAGTGGATACATGTATTATTTTTGCGGATTTTCTCACAACGCTTAATAGCCATTTAAAAAAAATGGTTAACGAAACGTTTCTCCCGCTTCGATGGCAAATCTTTTGAGTGGCTTAGCGATAAATAAAAAAAAGCGCCTGGCTTATTTGCATAAGAAAAAACAATAGTAAGGCCGAAGCAGACTTAATATTATTTCGGCCCTGTTGCGTTAGCGTTTTACCCGGCGAAACGCCAGCAGTAATTGCCAGAGATTAATAAACACCACCACAGCCGTGGCGGCAAATACCCAACGGAAACCCGCCATCGCAGATACGGTGGCTCCCATCAGCGGCCCGGCAACATTTCCAAGATACATAAACGATTGGTTGTAACCGAAAATACGCCCGGTGACCTGATCGCTGGAGTATTTCAGCAACAGCGTCTGCACGGCGGGCAGCATCGCGCCATCCGCGAAGCCCAACATAAAGCGCAGGATCCCAAGCTGGAGCGGCGACGTGACAAACGACATGGCGAAAAATAGCACCACGGCCACCGCCATCGTCGCCATTAAAATACGCGATGTACCAATGCGATCGCCCAGTTTGCCGAGGCGCGGCGCGGAAATCAGCGCCGAGACACCCGGCACAGCGGCGATAAGCCCGCTGAGAAAAGCAATATTAGTGGTATGCGGTGACAAAGATTGAATAAACAGCGCCAGGATCGGGCCGATAGAGCCGTTGCACAACTGAATCACCATGGTGGTGATAAACAAACTGATGACCAGCGCCGGGTACGGCAAGGTCGAGAACACCGCTTTGCCGCTCAGACGATCGCCCTTTTTCACCGTTGGCCTGACACCCTCTTTAATTAAAAACAGCGTGACGAGGAAACTTACGATCAGCAATATCGCCGTAATGAGGAACACCATGCGCAGCCCCACATGGTCGGCAAGAAAACCACCCATCAGCGGCCCGCCAATTACGCCGCTTATCTGCGCCGTGGAGAGCGTACTTAGCGCCCAGCCGCTGCGCTCGCGCGGCACCTGTGAGGCCACCAGTGCCATCGCATTGGGAATATAACCAGACGTCAGCCCCATCACACCGCGCAGAATCAACAGTTGCCACACATTGGTGGCAAACGCCTGTAACAGAATCGCGATCGCCATCCCTAACGAAGCGCGCAACAGCATCAGTTTGCGCCCTTTCCGGTCCGCCAGGCTGCCCCACATGGGTGAAACAATCGCCGAAACCAGAAAGGTGATACTGAACGTTAAGCCTGACCACATCGACAGCGCTTCATGGGATGTCACGCCCAGTTGCGCAACATATAACGGCAAGAATGGCAGAATTTGACTAATGGCCAGACCGGTGAAAAAGCAACCGAACCAGACCGAAATGAGATTGACCTTCCAGGATTCCATAAGTACGCGTAATTATTGAGGTTTCGACAAACAGCGCACAGGTTAACAAGAATGCGCCAGCGATGGGTCACCAGAGATGCGGTTATGACAATTTCGGTATTTTATCTGTCAGCTTGCGTTTCACGCCGCCACCGGGAAGAAAAACCCCATTATTCACAGTGGATTATGCTTAGCGACAGAGGCCAAAGCCGCGCATGCCAAGATGAAAATGGTTGGCGTGAGCAGCGTTGTAATCCGGCCCAAGGCCGTTACCGTAATAGCCGCAACTGGCGCTTAACATTGCCCGCAGCCACGGCTGTGTTCGCGCCTGCCGCCAGCCCTTCAGCACCGTCACCGACTGACCATTCGCCAGGCGAAAACCACTGAGATCCAGCGCTTCTGCGCTGGCGTGCTCGCTACGCCGGGCATCAGCGCGGTTGTAGATATTGCGACACGCATAGCTGCCAAGATGATCGATACGCGTAAGCTGGCTGCCCATAAAGCGCTCAGTGAGTGGCCGCGCCTGTTGCTCAACAAACAGCGCGGAACTGAGCGCCAGCGGGCAACTGGCGAGAAAACTGCTGCTCAGTTTAACCGCCCCAAAGTCGCGTACCCGCACGACATTGGTTAATGGGCAATCTCCGGCGCTGTCGGCAACCGCGATGGAGGAGATTAACCGCTGCTGATTCGCCTGCGACAATAATTCCGCACAGGCTTGCGGTGGCAAACGGCGCAGTTTGAACTGCGTGATGCGCCCGGGCGGGTCGCTAAGCTGTAACGGCGCAAACGGGTTGTAGTAAGACGGCAGCGCGCGGTAGCCAACCCAAAACACCGCCAGAAGAATGCACAAAACAATCAGCCCTTTCCCGCTCACGTTGCCTCCTTCTGGTTTCCAGAAAACATTATGGCAGAAGGCCGCGAATCGTGCGTTTTGACGTGCTATGGTATGTGCTTTGTGAATTCAGTGTGAGTGAACGGAGAAATGGCAAAACTGCGGGTAGGGGTCGTCTTTGGCGGCAAATCAGCGGAACATGAAGTGTCGTTACAGTCGGCGAAAAATATCGTCGACGCCATGGATAAATCACGCTTTGACGTGCTGCTGCTGGGGATCGATAAACAGGGGCAGTGGCATGTCAGCGATGCGAGTAATTACCTGCTAAACGCCAGCGATCCGGCGCGTATCGCCTTAAACCCCTCGGAAAATAGCGTGGCGCTGGTGCCGGGGATCCAACAGCAGCAACTGATCCAGGCAGAAAACAGCACACCGCTTCCGAATGTCGATGTGATCTTCCCGATTGTTCACGGCACGCTGGGCGAAGATGGTTCATTGCAGGGCATGCTGCGCCTGGCGAACTTGCCGTTTGTCGGTTCCGATGTGCTCGCCTCTGCGGCCTGCATGGATAAAGACGTCACCAAGCGCCTGTTGCGCGATGCCGGGCTTTCCATCGCCCCGTTTATCACGCTCACCCGCGCCAATCGCCAGCAGATTAGCTTCAGCGATGTGCAAACCCAACTCGGTTTGCCGCTGTTTGTTAAACCCGCTAACCAGGGTTCCTCCGTTGGGGTCAGCAAAGTGACAAATGAAGCGCAGTACCACGCTGCGGTCAACCTGGCGTTTGAATTCGATAAAAAAGTGGTTGTTGAAACCGGCATCAAAGGCCGCGAGATTGAATGCGCGGTGTTGGGCAATGACGAGCCGCAAGCCAGTACCTGTGGCGAAATCGTGCTTAACAGCGAGTTTTACGCCTACGACACCAAATACATCGATGAAAACGGGGCTCAGGTGGTTGTGCCCGCCGACATTGATCCGGCAATCAACGATAAAATCCGCGCCATTGCCGTGCAGGCTTATCAGACGCTGGGTTGTGAAGGCATGGCGCGCGTAGATGTGTTCCTGACGCCGGAAAACGACGTGATCATCAACGAGATCAACACGCTGCCAGGGTTTACCAATATCAGCATGTACCCGAAACTTTGGCAGGCGAGCGGTATTGGTTATAGCGAGTTAATCACGCGCCTGATTGAACTGGCCATTGCGCGCCATCAGGTCAACAGCGCGCTGAAAATTACCGTTAACAATTAATCACTGCGGTTTATCCGCCGTCTCCTCGTCCTCCGGGCGGCGGCGGATAATCAAACCAGCCAGCCAGAAACCAATCACCCAGGTCACCAGCCCCACCGCGTAGGTTTGCCAGCCTTTGGCTTCAAACCCCAGCAGCCCGACCACGCCATTCAGAATAAATATCAACCCAATCGCAAACGCGTAATAGTGCCAGTCACGGCGGATTTTTACAGGCAGCTTCATGACAACTCCGGCAGTCAAAACGGCATCATCGCACAACCGCCGCTTACCGTCTGTGGCGTATGCGGAAATTCTGAAATGTTACCAAGGTAATTAAAACGTTACAGAAATGTGAGCACCGGCAAAAATCATCCAACTGGAATCATTCCCGGGGCGAAATTATCACCATTCTGATGTTGACAAAGCGGTACAACTGCCAAAATTACCGTCAGTTGAGGCCACGCGCCAACTAAATCGAGCGTTAAAAGTAAAGAGTACCGGAGGTCTAATGGCTGACTTTACTATGTCAAAACCCTTTAAGGGCGCAAAACAACGTGATACCTCCAGACCGGGTAATATTGCTTACGCCGTATTCGTACTACTCTGCTTCTGGGCGGGTGCACAGCTGCTGAACCTGCTGGTGCATGCACCGGGCGTGTTCGAGCATCTGATGCAAGTGCAGGACACCACCCGCCCGCACGTAGAAATGGGAATGGGCGTAGGCACGATTTTCGGTCTTGTGCCTTTCCTCGCGGGAAGCGCCCTGCTTGGTGTTATCTTCCTTATCTTACGCTGGCGGCACCACCATTCGCGCTAGTTCTGCGCCATGCAGGCGGCCCGACGATCGTCAACGCGCTTCGCAAACCATGCTGTTGTCAGGTTGCGCGTGATCTTCGGGCTTTCCAGTTTGATCCCTGGCAGTACCTCTCTCGGCAATGTTTTGCCGCTTTTCTTTTCGGCCAGCCGATACACTTCGCGATAGAGTTTGGTCTCTTCCAGCCTGTCGCTGTCTCCACGCTCCAGCTGCCGACGGATATCACGATCGCTCATGCCAAGCGAAGCGCCCAGTTTGCGCGCGGCTAATTCCGTCGTACCGGCATCGCTGCTGCCGTACAAAATCAGGTCGCCGTCGAGCGCCAGTTTCACGCCGGTCGCTTTGCTGATGGCGTTCTGAAATGCCGCGTTGCGGCTGGCATACAATCCGGCGTTAAAATCGGCGAAACGGTAAATAGGTGCGGTGTAATTGGCCGGGTAATTGAGCAGATGATAGGTGCCAAACCATAGTCCACCGCGGCGGCTAAAGACCTCCTGGCGCACGGTGCCTTCCATTTTCCACGGATAACCGTCCGTATGCTGCTCGGCAAAGGCGACGCTAATCTGCATCGGTCCACCGGTGCGCACCGGGTTAAGTGAACCAAACAGTTTCTGCCCCATTGGCACCATGCCAATGAAGTCATCAAAAATAGCGCTAAGCTCTTTTTCCGTGCGCACGTTATCTAACCGTTCGCTGTAGCTTTTACCATTCGGCGACGGGATTTTCAGCGCGGTATGCACCAGCATCGTTGGGATGTGCATCCGCTCGGCACGCTTATCGATCTCTTTCCAGGCGATTTTATTCAGCCCCGGCACCACCGGATCAGACTGGTAATTGGATTCCTGCTGCGCCACAGCCAGTACCGAGCAGATGTTCTCCAGCGTCGGCGACAGCTTCTGGCTGCTAAAGGTCGTCGCCAGATCCTGCGCCCAGCCTTCCCGATCTTTCACGCTGGCGGGGATGGTTCGCCGCACCACGTTTGCGACATCCATCGGCTTGTTCTGCTGTTGTTCCAGCGCTTTTTCTTTTTCAGCGTCGGCTTCTTTTTGCGAAAGCGTACCCTGCGTACTACATCCGGCGAGAATCAACGTCGCCAGCAACCAGCCAAAACGGGGGACGTAAACCATAACGTTCCTTGTGTTAAGCAAAAGTATGGGGCACAGGCTGGATCTCCTGCCCATCCAGTTCACGCTCAAAACTGCGTAAACGTTTATAGATAGACATCAGCTCCACCAGCGTTGTCCAGGAAGAGATCAAATACTGGAACGAACTGCGCACCTGCTCGAATACGTTGGTTATCTGGCGCATCAGACCGAAAGTGATAGCCCCGGCGGCAATCGTCGGGAACAGCACAATCAGGCCAACCACCACATCAACCTGCATGTACAGGATACGGGCGATATTGAAATACATATAGTGAAAATAGAGCCGGAAATAGTTACGGCGCACGGCGGCGAACAGCTCCGCAACGGTATGCGGTCTGGCGCGCTCGGCATCATCTTCGCCGTAGACCAGCTCTTTACGGTAAGCCGCTTCCACGCGTTGGTTTTTAAACGCCAGCCCCGGCAGTTTGATGCCCACAAACGCCAGCAGCACGGTGCCGAGCAGTGCCCAGCTCACGGCGGCAATCACCAGCCCATAAGCGATGTGCCCGACCACCGGTATCTCCTGCACATGCGGCGATAACGCCACCAGCACTGGCAAAAAAGCAATCAACGTCATAATGGCGTTAATAAAACTGGTGCCCATATCTTCAAGCGTCGAGGCGAAACGCATGGTGTCTTCCTGCACGCGTTGCGCTGCGCCTTCGATATGGCGCAAACGCTCCCAGCGCGCCATATAGTATTCGTTCATCGCCGTGCGCCAGCGGAACACATAGTGGCTGACGAAAAAGTTATTGAGCACCGCCACCGTTACGGCAATCAGCGCGATCCACAAAAACACGCCAATCTCGCTATACAACTGGCTTATGCTGACTTTATTCGGTGCACTGAGTGCGGTCTGGATAAGATCGTAAAACGGTTGATACCACGCGTTAATGGCGACGTTCACTTCCACCAAAAACCAGGTCACGAAGATAATTAACGCGGTGCCGAGAATCGACCAGCGCTGCCAGCGATGCGGCGAGAGGGTAAACCAGAACAGCGCAAAAACGCCGACACAAAGCAGATAGTAGGCATAAAACAGAAGATAGCCTGGGCTCCAGAAACGCGCGGCGCTAATCGGCACATCCGCAGACGCGCCGGTGAGGCGCATCAACCACGCTTCACCACCGGCCTGCCAGAAAACCACGGTAATCGCGGTCCAGATGAACACCGACAAAAAGAACAACGCCGGTTTTGGAAAGAAGGACTTAAACATAATGCTCTCCTGCTCACTTCTTATTATTTACGACAAATGCTGTGCATCACTGTCTGTAGGCCCCTGAATGGGCCGCGACAAAAAAAGCGCCGCGAAGCGCGGCGCCGTCTGGTTAAATCTGACCTGAGGTTAACGCCTTAGTTCGTTTGCCATTCGTGAAGAATTGTTTCGACGGGTTTCACTAATACCGGGTTGCCAGGCACCGTCAACGTGCGCCACACCTCGTTATAGTGATCGATTAACACCGTGGCCTGCGCCGCCGGGCGATTCGCCGTGGTGTGCGCATCTTGCGCGACGGTAATGGCGTAACCACGGCTGGCACCGTTTTTCAGCGTGGTATCCACGCAGTAATCGGTGGCGCACCCGCACATCACAAAAGCGCGGATGTCATGCTCACGCAACACACTTTCGAGCGTGGTGTGATAAAACGCATCACAGGCGGTTTTGGTGACATACAGCGTGTTCGCCGGCTGCGTCAGCTCCGGCAAAAGAGCAAACCCGTCGCTCCCCTCTTCCAGCCCACCCGCTTCGGCGTGTTGAATAAAAATCACCGTGTCCGCTGCCGCGGTGAGTTGGTTAATGCGCGTCACGCATTGCTCACGCTGAATACGCTCTGTGGCAAACACGCCGTTTTGCATATCCACCACCATCACTACCCGTTGACTTGCCATTACCTGACTCCTGAGTGTGGGAAAAAAAGAGGTTATCACAGCCGCCTTACGCCAAAGTCATAGGGAAAAAATTTCATATTTACCCATCGTTACGTATTAGGGCGAAATAACACGCTTATTGGTGCTTTGCATCGAAACGCCGGGTAGTATAAATATCCTCTATCGTTCCCATTCTTATATGGATCCCCTTCGTTGAAACGTTGTCTGCTTTTCTCCGCGTTGCTCTGCGCGCTGAGTATGACCAGCGCCCGTGCGGCGCAACAATCTCCCGACCCGGTATTTGCCTCTGACATTGTCGATCGTTACGCCAATCACATCTATTACGGTAGCGGTGCGACCGGGATGGCAATGGTGGTCATCGACGGTAACCAGCGCGTGTTCAGAAGCTTTGGTGAAACGCGTCCGGGCAACAATGTGCGCCCGCAGCTGGATTCGGTTATCCGTATTGCGTCGCTCTCCAAGCTGATGACCAGCGAAATGCTGGTGAAACTGCTCGATCAGGGCCGGGTGCGTCTCGACGATCCATTAAGCAAATATGCGCCACCTGGCGCACGCGTGCCGACCTACGAGGGCACGCCGATCAAGCTGGTTAATCTCGCGACCCACACCAGCGCGCTGCCGCGTGAGCAGCCTGGCGGCGCGGCGCACCGTTCGGTATTTGTCTGGCCAACGCGCGAGCAGCGCTGGAGCTGGCTTTCCACCGCGAAGCTAAAAACCGCGCCGGGCGCGCAGGCGTCTTACTCCAACCTGGCCTTTGACCTGCTGGCCGATGCGCTTTCTCAGGCGGCCGGAAAACCTTATCCGCAGCTGTTTGAAGAGCAGATAACCCGTCCTCTGGGGATGAAAGACACCACCTTTACGCCGTCGCCGGATCAGTGCAAGCGACTGATGGTGGCGGAAAAAGGCGCCAGCCCATGCGACAACACGCTGGCGGCGATTGGCAGCGGCGGCGTTTACTCCACGCCAGGCGATATGATGCGCTGGATGCAGCAGTTCCTCTCGTCCGATTTCTACACCCGCAACAGCCAGGCCGATCGTATGCAAACGCTGATCTACCCTCGTAATCAGCTCACCAAAGTGATCGGCATGGATGTCCCCGGCAAAGCCGACGCGCTTGGCCTCGGCTGGGTCTATATGGCACCGAAAGACGGTCACCCCGGCATCATCCAGAAAACCGGCGGCGGCGGCGGTTTCATCACCTATATAGCGATGGTGCCGCAGCATAACGTCGGCGTCTTTGTGGTGATGACCCGCTCACCGCTGACGCGCTTTACCAGCATGAGCGACGGCGCGAATGACCTGGTCAGCGAGCTGAGCAACAATAAACCGCTGGTGGTTCCGGCCTCCTGATGCGGCAAAAGGCAGGCGGTTTGCCGTCTGCCTTCCCCTTTTAACAGCGATTTTGGTAAAACAGCCCGCCACCTTTTCGGCTACAATGCCGCCATCTGTTCCACAAACATCAGGCATACCATGACCGATTTAATTACTCGTCCCCGCCGCCTGCGCAAATCGCCTGCGCTGCGCGCCATGTTTGAAGAGACAACACTGAGCAAAAACGACCTGGTGTTGCCGATCTTTGTTGAAGAAGAGCTCGACGATTACAAAGCCATCGCCGCTATGCCGGGCGTGATGCGCATTCCGGAAAAGTATCTGGCGCGCGAAATCGAACGCATCGCCAACGCCGGGATCCGCTCAGTGATGACCTTTGGCATTTCGCATCACACCGATGACACGGGCAGCGATACCTGGCAGGAAAACGGCCTGGTGGCGCGGATGTCGCGCATCTGCAAAGAGACAGTGCCGGAAATGATCGTTATGTCCGACACCTGTTTTTGTGAATACACCTCGCACGGCCACTGCGGTGTGCTGTGCGATCACGGCGTGGATAACGACGCCACCCTGATTAATCTCGGTAAACAAGCGGTGATTGCCGCCGCGGCGGGCGCCGATTTCATTGCGCCATCAGCGGCGATGGACGGCCAGGTGCAGGCGATCCGCCGTGCGCTGGATGCGGCGGGCTTTACCGATACCGCGATCATGTCCTATTCGACTAAGTTCGCCTCATCTTTCTACGGCCCGTTCCGTGAAGCAGCGGGCACGGCGCTGAAAGGCGATCGTAAAACCTATCAGATGCACCCGATGAACCGCCGCGAAGCGATTCGCGAGTCGCTTATCGATCAGGCTGAAGGAGCAGATTGCCTGATGGTGAAACCAGCAGGTGCTTATCTTGATATCCTGCGTGATATTCGCGAGCGCACCGAACTGCCGCTGGGCGCTTATCAGGTGAGCGGCGAATACGCGATGATCAAGTTTGCCGCTCAGGCAGGCGCGATTGATGAAGACAAAGTGGTCCTGGAAAGCCTGGGTGCGATTAAACGCGCCGGCGCGGATTTAATTTTCAGCTATTTCGCCCTCGATCTCGCCGAACGCGGCATCCTCTGAACAAAGCGGGCCTGGCCCGCTTTTTTTGCCTTTGCTTCTGATTCTCCTCGCGTCTTTAAAGTGTCATTTATTCATTGTAATGAAATGTAAGCGTCATCTTCGCCCTTTACTGTCATCGGCAAGACGGGAGGAGGAATCACCATGTTTAGTCTCGACAATGTACTTGAGGATCTCTGGCCACAGGCCAGGCCAGCACCCTGGCAAAAAAATCTGCTCAGACGCCTGCTCTATGAGCAAGAGTTTCAGCAGTTCGCCGCGCACCACCCCCACCTGAAAGGGCTGGATATGGTGGAACAAGTACTTGAACATCTACAAATCCGCTGCACAATTCCCGCTCACTGCCTCGAACAAATCCCTGAACATGGCCCGCTGGTCATCATTTCTAACCATCCGACAGGCACACTCGACGGGCTGGCGCTGATGTACGCCGTTTCCCGCGTACGCCGCGATGTGAAAGTGGTCACCAACCGCATGCTGTCGCACCTTGAGCCGCTCAGTTCGCTGTTTATTCCAGTGGATAATATGGGCGGTCGCACGCGCAAATCCTCATTGCAGCAAATGGAAAACCATCTGCAAGGCGGCGGCGTGTTGATCTTCTTTCCGGCCGGGGAAGTGTCGCGCATGACGCGCAAAGGCATTCGTGACAAAGGCTGGCACGCCGGGTTTATTAAACTGGCCAGCAAATTCCGCACTCCGCTGCTGCCGGTGTGGATTGACGCGCGCAACAGCGCCCTGTTCTACGCCAGCGCGATGGTCTCTGAAACCCTGCCCTTTTTACTGCTTATGCAGCAGATGTTTCGCCGGCGCGACAGCGCGTTGCCGATCAAAATCGGTGAACGTATTCCCTGGGACAGCTGGCACACGCCGCAGCTCGCGCCGCGCGAGCTGGCCGATAAGTGTCGCAAACATGTCCTGCGTCTTGGCAAGGGATTGCCCGGCCCCTTCAAAACCGAGTGTGCCATCGCACGTCCTGAAGAGCGCATTACGCTGCGTCGGGAGCTTAACAACGCCGAGTACCTCGGTCGCACCGCTGATGGCAAGGTCATCTATCTGTGGCAGCGTAAAGGGCAGGAAGATGCGCCGCTGCTGCGCGAGCTTGGGCGATTGCGTGAAATCGCCTTCCGCGCGGTGGGCGAAGGCAGCGGTAAACGTCGTGATACGGATAAATATGACGACGATTACCTGCATCTGATTTTGTGGGATGACGCGGATCTGGAAATTGTCGGCGCTTACCGTTTTATGCCAACCGCGCAGCAAATGGCGGCGCGCGGCGTCGAAGGGTTATACAGCTACAGCCTGTTCCATTACGACGATCGCATGGCAGATGTGCTGCGCCACGGCATTGAACTGGGGCGCAGCTTTATTCAGCCGCGCTACTGGGGACGTCGCGGGCTGGATTATCTGTGGTCGGGCATTGGTGCCTATCTGGCGCGTTATCCGCAGTATCGCTACCTGTTTGGCCCGGTCTCTATTTCCGGTGGCATGCCGCCTGCGGCGCGCGATCTGCTGGTGGCGTTCTACCGCCTGTGGTTCCCGGCAACCTGGCCGCTGGCGTCATCGCGCCGCCCGTGGCCAGCCAGTATGCCGGAAGTGCTGGCGCAATTTACCGGCGATGACTACACCGAAGATCTGACGCGGCTGAAATCGCTGCTGGGAAACCTGGGCTGCGGCATTCCGCCGCTATATAAACAATATTCCGAACTGTGTGAGCCTGGCGGCGTGCAATTTATCGATTTCGGCTGCGACCCGGATTTTAATAACTGCGTGGATGGCCTGGTGCTGGTGGATTTAACGCACCTGAAAGCGAACCGCTACGAGCGTTATATTGCTGCGCATCTCCCCCAGCCGGAAACAGAAATGGCATAACGTAAACCTGCACAAAATACAAAAGCCGTCGCAATATGCGTGACGGCTTTTTAACGGATCCTGTCAGCCATGCACCAGCCGCAACTGTGCTCGTCGGCTATTTAAACGAGGGTTGTCGGTAAAAATGACATATAAAATGGGTCGCCAGGCCATGACATCCTCCTTTGTTAAATATCATCCTGGGTTTGGCTGAAAATTATTGTGTCAAACTAAAGTGCCAGACAATTCAGGTCAACCCATTATTCCGGATTAGATTTAACATCAGGTTATTACGATAATGATATGTGTTGCGCCTCACAAAAAACAAAATAAATCACGCTGTAAAATCAACATGTTAAGTTATTGTGAATTACGCCATTTAAATAACACACAGTCACTTTAATTAAAGCCCGATGTGACAAAAAAGGGGTAAGAATAGTCGGATTTAAATTTCCAGTTATTCCCTATAACATTTCCAGAAATCGGGCTATCGCCTTTTTTTATTAACCCATCGGCAATTAATTTCACCTTAAGCAGCATTTTCGCCAGTTTCACCATTGCAGGGCAACCTGCACCAGAATCCGATCTGCCACGGTGCAAACCCTGCATCATTTCAAAACCACAATCTTCTAACTATTTAATTAACCAAAGAATATATCTCCTGGCATCGCCTTTGCACATTCACTGCTAACTGTATTCAATGGCGAGGCAGTAAAGCATGAGCACACAAACAACACTAAAAAGAACACTGGGCAGCTTCCGTCTGTGGGGCATTGCCGTCGGACTGGTAATTTCAGGGGAGTATTTTGGCTGGAGCTATGGCTGGTCACAGGCCGGCACGCTCGGCTTTTTGATTGTCGCGCTGTTAATTGCCGCGATGTACTGCGCCTTTATCTTTAGTTTTACCGAGCTGACTACCGCGATCCCTCATGCCGGTGGCCCTTTCGCTTACGCGTACCGGGCATTTGGGCCAACGGGCGGGTTTATTGCCGGTTTTGCCACCTTAATCGAGTTCGTTTTCGCGCCTCCGGCTATCGCGATGGCGATTGGCGCGTACCTGAACGTGCAGTTTCCGTCGCTGGATGCAAAATGGGTAGCCTGCGGCGCGTACCTCATCTTTATGGCGCTAAACATTCTCGGCGTTGGCATTGCCGCCACGTTTGAGCTGATTGTCACCCTGCTGGCAATTTTCGAACTGCTGGTGTTTATGGGCGTGGTGGCACCGGGCTTCTCGTGGGGCAACTTCACCGCCAACGGCTGGGCTGGTGCAGAGAGCTTCAGCAGCCTGGCGCTGCCGGGCATGTTCGCCGCGATCCCCTTCGCCATCTGGTTCTTCCTCGCCATTGAAGGCGCGTCCATGGCAGCGGAGGAAGCCAAAGATCCGAAACGCACCATTCCGCGTGCGCTCGGCGGCGGTATTCTGACCCTCACCGTGCTGGCGGTTGGCGTGATGATTTTTGCCGGTGGCGTCGGCGACTGGCGCACGCTGTCGAACATTAACGACCCGCTGCCGCAGGCGATGAAAATGGTGGTCGGCAACAGCAGCGGCTGGCTGCATATGCTGGTGTGGCTCGGTTTGTTTGGTCTGGTGGCATCGTTCCACGGCATCATTATGGGTTACTCTCGCCAGATCTATTCGCTGGCGCGCGCGGGCTATCTGCCGGCAAGCCTGGCAAACCTCAATCGCAAAACCCGCACTCCGCACCTGGCGATCCTCGCCGGTGGCGTGGTCGGTATTGCGGCGATTTTCTCCGACTCGCTGGTCACCATCAGCGGCATGCCGCTCACCGCCTGTATTGTGACGATGTCCGTTTTCGGGGCTATCGTTATGTATATCACCTCAATGGCCGCGCTGTTTAAGCTGCGCCGCAGCGAACCGGAACTTGAGCGCCCGTTTAAAGCGCCACTGTTCCCTTACGCACCCGCGTTTGCGCTGGGCATGGCGGTACTCTGCCTGGTAGCGATGGTCTGGTACAACACGCTGCTGGCACTGATCTTCGCGCTGATGATGCTGGGCGGCTATATGTGGTTTCGTAAAACGGCGCACGCGCGTGAACGTGCCGAGATGGACCCGCAACTGCGGGCGCTCTCCTGAGGAGACGGAATGTATAAAACCACGCTGGCTCACCGTACTTATCAGTTCGACAGCCTGAAAACGTTAATGGCGAAAGCCTCCCCGGCGCGATCCGGGGATGTGCTGGCCGGAGTGGCGGCGCAGTCGGCGGAAGAGCGGATGGCGGCGAAAATCGCTCTTGCGGATGTGCCGCTGCGCGAGATCCTCGCCTCGCCGCTCATCCCGTATGAAGACGATGAAGTGACGCGGTTAATTATCGATACCCACGATAGCCGCGCGTTTGCCCTGATTGCCCACCTGACAGTGGGCGAATTCCGCGACTGGCTGCTGGCCGACAGCACCGATACCGCTACACTTAGCCATGTTGCCCCGGCGATCACCCCGGAAATGGCCGCCGCCGTTAGTAAACTTATGCGTAACCAGGATTTGATCCTCGCCGCCAGCAAATGCAGCGTGATCACCCGGTTTCGCAACACCATTGGCCTGCCCGGCCATCTTAGCGTGCGTTTGCAGCCCAATCACCCGACCGACGATCTGAAAGGCATTGCCGCCAGTATGCTCGATGGCCTGCTGTATGGTGCGGGCGACGCGGTGGTCGGCATCAACCCGGCCAGCGACAGCCTGCCGGTGCTACAAAAGCTTAACCACATGATGGCAGACATCATTGAGCGCTTTGCCATTCCTACCCAGTCCTGCGTACTGACGCATGTCACCAATACCATCCAGTTGATTGAACGCGGTGCGCCGGTTGATCTGGTGTTCCAGTCGGTGGCGGGGACGGAAGCCGCTAACAGCGGTTTTGGCATCAACCTGGCGCTGTTGCAGGAGGCGCATGAAGCGGCGCTGAGCCTGAAGCGTGGCACGCTGGGTAACAACGTGATGTATTTTGAAACCGGTCAGGGCAGTTGCCTTTCAGCCAATGCGCATCACGGCGTCGATCAGCAAACCTGCGAAGCGCGCGCTTACGCGGTAGCACGACATTTTAACCCGCTGTTGGTCAACACCGTGGTCGGTTTTATCGGCCCGGAATACCTCTACGACGGCAAGCAGATCATCCGCGCCGGTCTGGAGGATCACTTCTGCGGCAAACTGATGGGGCTGCCGATCGGCTGCGACGTCTGCTACACCAACCACGCCGAAGCGGATCAGGACGATATGGACACGCTGCTGACGCTGCTGTGTACCGCCGGGCTGACCTTCCTGATTGGCGTACCGGGCGCGGATGACATTATGCTCAACTACCAGAGCACCTCGTTTCACGATGCGCTCTACGCCCGCCGCCTGCTGGGGCTGAAACATGCGCCGGAGTTCGCCGAGTGGCTAACGAAGATGCAGATTATCGACACTCATGGCCAGTTGCGCCTGACCGGTGCAAACCACCCGCTGCTGACCGTTATGCCACAAGGAGCGCATGCATGAATGGACCCGATGCCTGGACACTGCTGCGTGAGTTTACCGATGCCCGCATTGCGCTGGGGCGCAGCGGCGCCAGCCTGCCAACGCGGGAAGTGCTTAACTTTGGCCTCGCGCACGCCCAGGCGCGTGATGCCATCCACCAGCCCTTTGACAGTGAAAGCCTGGCACAGCAGCTCCATGCGCTTGGCTTAAAAACGCTGGAGGCGCACAGTGCCGCTGCCGACCGGCATATCTACCTGAATCGCCCGGATCTGGGGCGCAAGCTCAGTGATGAGAGCCGCGAAACGCTTGCTGCTCATCGCCCGCCCGCGCACGATCTGCTGCTGGTGATTGGCGACGGGCTCTCTTCCCACGCCGTGCATCGCCAGTCCGTCGGGCTTATCACCGCCCTGCTGCCCTATCTGGACACGTTGGGCATTTCTCTCGGCCCCATCGTGCTGGCGCACCAGTCGCGCGTGGCGCTTGGCGATGACATTGGCGAAACACTGGGCAGCAAAGCGGTGGCGATACTGATTGGCGAGCGTCCGGGGTTATCCTCGCCGGATAGCCTCGGCGTCTACCTCACCTGGAAACCCGCGCGCCAGCGCATTGAATCCGAACGCAACTGCATCTCTAACATTCGCCCGGAAGGGCTCAATTACGAGGCCGCCGCGTTTAAGCTCGCCTGGCTGCTGGAACAGGCATTTCTGCGCCGTCTCACTGGTGTGCAGCTGAAAGACGAAAGCGACAACCCGGCGCTGCATGGACGCGTGACACCCCGCATTACGAGCTGATCTCAGTACAGAGCGCTGGCGTGACGAAGCGCTCTTTCTCCCCCCGTCATCTACACTCTTTACGTTATTTACGGCGAACCCGTGGAGGGCGTATGGAGAAAAAAAGCAGCGCTGATGCAGAACGAACATGGCCCGTGGAAGACAACCCTTTCTGGCTGCATGTTGAAATGCAGGTGCAGAAATGGGGAGCGATAGCGCTTATCATCATTGTGATTGCCGCGCTGTGCGGGCTCTTTTCACAAGGCTGGCTAAGCAAAAAAACGGCGACCAGCGCCGATCACCATCTCACCGTGGAGTACGACCGCTTTGGTCGGCTACAAAGCGATCTGGATATGCAGATTACCGCCAATGCCACAGCCGATAACCGCATCATCTTCACCTTAGGCGGCGATTTCATGCACGATTTTGAGATCCGCACCCTGCAACCACAACCGCTAAACATGTACAGCCGTAGCGGCGAACTGGTGCTGGAGTATGCCCGTCCTGCCGCCGATAAACCGCTGACCGTGTGGCTGGGTCTGACGCCGCTTGGCGTTGGTAACAGCACGCAGCGGATTTCAGTGAATAACGCAACCCCGGTCACCCTGACGCAGTTTATCTGGCCCTGAGGAGAACGCGATGGACATGGTATTACGCGCGATAGCTATCTATCTGGTGTTGATGGTGGTGTTCAAAATCGCCGGTCGCCGGGCGCTGCTACAGATGACCTCTTTTGATTTAATTTTGCTGCTGATCATCAGTGAGGCCACGCAACAAGCGCTGCTCGGCAATGACTTCTCCGTGACCGGCGCGGCGCTGACCATTATCACGCTGGTGGTGGTGGATATCTTATTCGGCACGCTGAAGAAGTACGTTAAAGGGGCGGAAAACCTGATCGACGGCACGCCTGTGGTGTTAGTGGAGAACGGCCAAATGCTCGAAAACAAAATGCGCGAAGCTGATATCACGCGCGACGACATTATGGTGTCAGCGCGAAATAACCAGGGCATTGCCGATCTGGCGGAGATTAAATTCGCCATTCTTGAGCGCAACGGCCATATCTCGATTATTCCCAAAAACTCTTCATAACTTTTCACTCGCTATACTTTGCTTACCGTGTCACAACCAACTTAACGAAAAATAGCCTATGAATGAAGACGTTACCTTAACGAACAACATGAATGCCCTGCTCTGCCTGCCCATTCCGATGCTGGCAGCGCAACTGGGCGAACTGCTTACTCAAAAACAGCTGCGCGTTACCACAGCGGAATCCTGCACCGGCGGGCAAATCGCCACCGCGCTGTGCGCCGCAGGCGATACGCCCGCTTTCTTTGGTTGCGGGTTTATCTCGTTTACCGATGAAGCGAAAAGTACCCTGCTGCATGTTAAGCGCGAAACGCTGGCACGCTGGACGGCGGTGAGCGAGCAGACAGCCAGCGAGATGGTGCAAGGCGCTTGCGCGGTCAGCCATGAACCGGTCGGGATTGCGGTCACCGGTTATGCCGGCCCGGATGGCGGCGAAGATGGTACGCCGGCCGGAACCGTGTGGTTTGCCTGGGCGCTGCCGGGGCAAACGCCGATCACGGCGCTGCGCCATTTTGCCGGGGATTGCGAAAGCGTGATTGAGCAGTCGGTGAAATATGCGCTGGCAACGTTAATAACACTATTAAACCGCTAACCTTTTCACTCTGCCGCGTGTCACTATGCCGCGCTGGCTCATTTCACGATCGTCACGCTGTAAATTCTCAATAATCAGGCTGCCAAATGGCCTGATTATCAGCACTACGCCCGCGCTAGCGTGCCGTGCGGAGAGCTTAATTATCTGTTCTGCCTGCGCTTTGTTACGCCAGACTATCAGTAACTCATTCGCTGTTACGCCACGATGCAACGTACTGAAAAGACGCGTCAAAACTCACAGTTTCTGTGATGCGCTACGCTTGGTTAATACATAAAAATCTGAGCGAGGAGCCGCCCATGACCGACACGCACACCCTTTTTCCACGCCGTCAGCCGCATGCGGATCCGCAAGATCCGCACCTTTTCAACTGGGCGAAAAATGCGGTGCTGGCTTGCAAAAACGCCGTTATCCGCGTGGAAAATGAAGCGCAGTTGCAGCAGGTTATTGCCGCCGCTACCGGGCGCGTGCGGGTGATGGGCAGCCGCATGTCGCCTGGGCGCATGCTGAAACTGAGCCAGCCGGGCGATACGCTGATTGATATCTCTGCGCTGCGCGGTGTGCTGGCGGTGGATGACGACAGCGTAACGTTTGGCGCCGGGACGCCGTTGCACGAAGTGTTTGAACTCCTCACCGTCATGAACCGTATGCTGTACGCGTCGCCGGGCGTGATCGACTCGCAAACGCTGGCGGGTGCCATTTCAACGGGAACCCACGGCCAGGGCATGCAGCAAAGCTCGCTGGCGGATGAAGCGCTGCGCATCCGGCTGGTGGATGCCGCCGGGCAGATCCACGAGATTGACCGCCAGCAACCGGCGTTTGCCGCCGCGCAACTGGCGCTCGGCACGCTGGGGGCGATTACCGCCGTCACCCTACGTACGCGCCCGGCAACGCTGTATACCTGCTTTAAAAGCGCCAGCAGCGCAGAGAATCTTGCGCAAGACTTGCTTAGCTGGAACCAGCAGTGGGCGTTCAGCAAAACGTGGTGGTTCCCGGATGAAAACAACGTTCATACCTGGAACGCACGTGAATCCGCCGCCGATGAAATGGCGTTATGGCGCGATAACCATGGCGATCTGGTCGAGCGGGAAGAGACCGACACGCAGATGAACGACACGGTGGAAAAAACGCTGGAGCAGATGCATGACGACACCAACATTGTTGATGAAAACGGCAAGCCGTTTCGCACCGTGACGCGCTTTAAAGACTTTTCAGATGTGATTGGCGATATCTACCAGGTGTTCTGCCGCGGTATCGCCACGCCGCAAATCAATATAGAAATTGGTATTCCGCTGGCGCGCGCCCCGGCGGTGATTGCACGTATTAAAGCCTGGCATCAGCAATCGCACCCGCATATGCACTACCCGATAATTTTGCGCTGCACCGGGCCTTCCGGGGCGTGGCTGAGCCCGGCCTGGCAGCAACCAACCTGTTTTTTTGGCTTTGTGGTCTATTACGCCGAAGACGGCTCGCTCTCTGAAGAGGGGCTGGCGTTTCTGCGCGCCGCCGAACAGTTGCTGGCAGAAGAAGGCGGGAAGCCGCACTGGGGGAAATACTTCGACCCGACGTTATACGACTGGCCAGCGCTTTACCCGCAATGGACGGCGTTTCAGGCCGTACGCCAGCGTTTTGATCCGCAGGGCAAATTTCTCAACACGTTTATGACGGAGCTGTTGTCATGAGCGCCGCATTCGCCTGGGTAACTCTCCTGACACAGCCGGATTACCTGCCGGGGGTAAAAACGCTGCACCGTTCGCTGCTCGCCAGTGGTTCGCCGTGGCCACTGGTGGTGATGGTGACCGACGCCATTGATGACAGCACGCGTCAGCACTTGGGCGCACAGGGCTGCAAAGTGCGGGAAGTGCCGGTTATCGGCCCCGATCCCGCACTTGAAAGCCGCTATGCAAACGCCCGCTTTGCCGACGTGTGGAGCAAACTGGCGGTGTGGACGCTCACCGAATATCAGCGGGTGGCGTTTCTCGATGCCGATATGCTGGTGCTGCAAAATATGGATCATCTCTTTGAACTGCCGCTGGCCGCAGGCACCATCGCCGCCTGCCATGCCTGTCGCTGTAACCCTAACCATATCGAAAGCTACCCGGTAAGCTGGCGGCCGGAAAACTGCTATTACAGCTGGTGTACGGACGCGCAAATGCATGCCAATCCACCGGCGTCACTGGATAACTACCTGAACGGCGGTTTTCTGCTGCTCACGCCGGATAACGCCCTTTATCAGCAGATGATGGCGAAGCTGGCGGAGAAAGCGGATATTTCGGGCTATGTTTTTGCCGAGCAGGATTTTCTTAACGAGGTGTTCCGCGACCGTTGGCTGCCGCTGCATTATGGCTATAACGCTCTAAAAACGTTGCCGCTTCAGCATCCGCAAATGTGGGATTTAGCGCAGGTGAAAAACCTGCACTTTATTATCGATAAACCGTGGGAAACGCGGCCCGAATCTGGTGACAATGGAGATGAACTGCATCGATTGTGGTGGCAATATGCGTAACCGCCGATAAATATACAATTGCCGGAACGCGAACATGCCGCCACTTTTGCATTTACCGTTCCGGCCAGTGATGTTCCTGTGCGACAGCCAGCAGCCAGTCACGAAAGGCGTGGCAAAGCGGTTCTAACAGCGCCGACTTGTCGTAGATCAGCTGCATCCCGCCGCTGTTCTCCAGCGGGTGCAAAATGTATTCACTCCCGGCCTGCACCGCGCGGCGAAAAGCAAAATCGATCCCTTCCGTTTTCAAATCAACGTCCCGCGTTGCGGTAGTGATAAGCACCTCGGCATGCGGGTAATAACGTTCAAAGCCGCCAAGCCTTGGCAGCAACCAGTGCATGGCAAACTCCGTTGAACAACTGACGCTCACGCGCTGGTGTGCCGTCGCGTCGATTAACCGGTGGGTGGCTTGTGAAATCTGATGAAAGGCAGGCTGAATGGCCCGCAGGTAAATTTTCCCTTCCGGCGTCAGCGTGAGCACGCGCGAGCCGCGCATAAACAGCCGCACATTTACCCAGGCTTCCAGTTTGGCAATTTGCTGGCTCACTGCGCTGGCGCTGATAGACAACGCCGCTGCCGCCGCTTTCATACTGCCGTGTTGGGCGACAGCATTAAAACAGATGAGCGCCTGTAAAGGCGGTAGGGTCATTGCCGATCTCCGCATCAGTTAAGTCACACTAAACTTTAGCAAAAATACGGCTTCATCAGCCAACCGTGGCGTTTATCAGACCGAGAGAAAAACCTGCGGCGCATTCCCGCCCGGATGGTGGCTCACCTCGACTTCGGCACCGTACCACTGCGCAATAAGCGGTGCCTGAATCACTTGTTCCGGCGAGCCTTGTGCCACCAGTTTTCCCTGGTGTAACAGCAAGATCCTGTCCGCCCACCGCGCAGCAAGATTGAGATCGTGAAGCACCGCGCAGACATGCAGTTTGCCGCCCAGCGTCAACCGCTTCAGCAGGCGCAGCACCTGCTGCTGATGGTAGAGATCGAGCGCCGACGTCGGCTCATCAAGAAACAGCCAGCCTTCCGGGCCGTCATGATGCCACAGTTGCGCGAGGCAGCGCGCCAGTTGTACCCGCTGCTTTTCGCCGCCTGATAAGGTGACATAACGCCGCCCAACCAACATGTCACAGCCGGTCAGCGTCACTACCTGCTGCACAATTTCACGTTCGTGTTGCGGTCCCCAGGGCGCACGTCCCATGGCGATAATGGCCTCCACCGACCAGTCAAAACCAGGCGAGGTCTGTTGCAACATTACCGCCCGACGGCGTGAAAGCGCATGCGCCGTCCACGCCTGTAGCGGTTTGCCTTCCAGATGGCACTCCCCTGCCGCCGCTGGCAGAAAACCGGTTAACAGACGCAGCAACGTCGATTTCCCCGCGCCGTTCGGGCCAATCAGCGCTACCCTTTCGCCGCCGGTCAGCGTCAGGGAAACATCGTCAATCAGCCGCCGTGAACCGGCGTTGAGCCGCAAATGCGCGGCAGTTAAAAGTCTGTTCATGTCACCGCCTTCGACTGGCGAAAGATCAGCCATAAAAACCACGGTGCGCCAGCCATGCTGCTCAGCAGGCCAACCGGCATTTCGGCGGGCGCGACAACGGTGCGCGCCACGGTATCGGCGGCCAGCAGCAACATTGCCCCCGCCAGCAACGCGCCGGGCACCAGCGCACGGTGATCCGGCCCCAGCCACATGCGCATCAAATGCGGCACCACCAGGCCAACAAAGCTGATAATGCCGCTCACCGCGACCGCCGTTGCCACCAGCAGCGCACTGCATACCAGTAATACGCGCTGGAGCTGCGGCACATTGACGCCCAGATAGTGCGCCTCTTCATCGCCCAGTTGCAGCAGATTAAGCGCGCTGGCGACGCGCCACACCACCAGCGATGCGGGCAGGATCAAGCTGGCGGCGACCGCTAACGTCGACCATTCGATCTGCCCGAGGCTGCCCATTCCCCACTGCGAAAGCTGGCGCAATTGCGCGTCGTTGCTGATCCACGAAAGGACGCCAACGCCCGCACCACAAAGCGCATTAATGGCGATCCCCACCAGCAACAACCGCGATAAACCGACCTCTCCCGCTTTACTGAGCAGATAAATCACTATCATTACCGCCAGGCTACCGATAAACGCCGCCAGCATCGGCGCATACAACGCCACCAGCGGAGAAACGGTAATCGGCAGCACCAGCCAGCAGGCGACCGTTAACGACGCGCCGCCGCTGATGCCCAGCAATCCGGGATCGGCAAGCGGGTTGCGAAACAGCCCCTGCATCACGCAGCCGGAAAGCGCCAGCGCCGCGCCAACCAGCAGCGCCAGCACCACGCGCGGTAGGCGCACCGTCAGCCAGATTTGACGCAGCGCCTCGTCACCGACCTGCCATAAACTGGCGAGTGGCAATTGCATCGCGCCCTGCGTGCTTGCCAGCCCCGTCAACCCAAGCAGCAGCAACACAAGCCCCCAGAGCGTACGGGAAGCGTGGCGGTTCATCAGGGCAGTTGCTCCGCTTTGTTACGCAGTGCAAGCAGCGCCTGCGGCGTGCGCAAACCAAAACCGAGCAGCGCGACATCATCTACCAGCAACACCTGTTTATTGCGCCCGGCGGGCGTCTGCGCCAGACCAGGCAACCGCCACAGGTTCTGTTCGCCACCCATCGCTTTTACGCCGTCGGCGGAAATCACCACCAGATCCGGCTGGCTGGCGATCACCCCTTCTTGCGACATCGAACGGTAATGGTCAAAGCCCTGCATCGCATTTTGTAACCCCGCTTCACGCAACGCGCCGTCGGCAGCAGTTTTCTGCCCGGCCACCATTGTCCCCATCCCGCCGTGGCTGAGGATAAACAGCACGCGCTTGTTCAGCGGCTGTTTCGGTAGTGCGGCAATATCGTTCGCCAGCGTTTTACGCAACTGCTCGCCTGCATCTGTTTTGTCGATGGCATCCGCAATGACCGCGATTTTTTTATCAATCGCCGCCAGCGTGTAACCGCCCGGCACCGCAACCACCCTGACATGGTTGTCCCGCACTTTTTGCAACACCTGCGAAGGTTGCGCCTGGTCGCTGGCCAGCACCAGCGTCGGACGCAGAGAGAGGATGCCTTCGGTGTTGAGCTGGCGGACATAACCGACATCCGGCAGTTTTTGTGCGCTGGCGGGCCAGGTGCTGGTACTGTCACGCCCAACCAGCTGCGCCTGCGCATTTAACCCGTAGACGATTTCGGTGACATCGCCGCCTAAGGAGACAATTTTTTGCCCGGCGGCGCTTGCCATCAGCGGCAGCGCCGCCAGCAGGATCAATAATTTTTTCATGCGGCTTTTTCCGGGTTGGTTAATGCATCAATCTGTGCGCGCCAGTGGCTTTGCTCCGGCTGGCCTTCGCTACGCTGACCGTAAAGTTGAGCGATTTGCGTGCCATCTTTGGCGAACAGCTCAAGGCTGGTGACATGGCCATCGGCGGTAGGTTTGCGCGTGACCCAACTTTCGGCGATCCCGGTATCACGCAGATGCAGGGTGAAGTTTTCATTGAAGACGTTTATCCAGCCTTTCATCGGCGTCAGTTTTTCCAGCACGCCGGTAAAGATCTGCACGCAGCCACGGTTGCCGACAAAAATCATGATTTCGTTCCCCTGCTGTTGCACCGTTTCCAGCAGGTTTGGCAGCGCGTCATTGCTGACCAGGCAGGCAAGATCGTCGCCCACCAGCCGGAACGCCTGCTGGCGCGAGAGGTTGTACTTTTTCAGCAAACCAAAGAATTGATGCACATCCGTCATGGCGCGCCATTCGCTGTCCAGCGCGGCACCGTCTGCGTGTTCCGCGTATTTTTCGCCATCAGCTTCAGTGAGCGTTAACGCCGGGTTCTCCGGCACGGTAAAGCGGGCGATAACGCCGTTCCATTCGGCAATATCGGTGTGTTCCGTCAGGTAGACCTTCAATATCGCATCGCCTTGCCGATCGAAAAATTGAATGCTCTGACGTTCGCCACGCGGGCTCTGTTCATGCAAATAAAAGGCGCTGGCCCACTGGCTGATAAACAAACGCAGATCGAGCGCACGCGGGTTAAGCACCAGCCCGGCGCGCTCGCTGATATGCAGATTGGTGAAACGACCAATCTGTTCATGAACCGCGTAGTCGTTGCGACAGATACATTTGGTGTCGCCGACCACGTCCAGCGCGGCGAGGATGTCGCGCATTTCCCCTTGCAGGCGCACGGCGTCGTGGCCGACACGGGCATAGGTTAATTCGGCTTCGCTTATCGCCATTTCGGTTGCGATGTCGCGGGCGTATTTCGTTGGCTGTTGCGCTTTAATGGCCTGATACTGCTGCCAGATGGCGGTGAAATCACGTGATGTTGCAGGCATATTTTTCACTTCCTTAACTGTTTTAATCCCCGGCAGCGATACCGGGGAGGGAGAAAAGTTACCGATTGGCAGAGAAATCATTCACGCTGCATCGCGACGGCAAAGCGGTAGTACCGGCAACGTGAAATGACATCGCCTTAGAAATCAACATTGACGCCCAGTTGCCATGTCCGCCCCGGCATTACCGCCAGCGCTTTGTCATACGCATTCTGGTTGGTGGTCTCTTCCTGGTTACGGCTGTTCAGGTAATCCCAATATTTACGATCGGTGATGTTGTAAACGCCGCCGTTAATTTTGACGTTTTTCGCCACCTGCCAGTACGCCGTCCAGTCGAGCAGCCCATAGCCCGGCACCCGCATATATTCCGTGCCGGAATCGCCCAGCGACCCGCCGGTGTTGCTGTAGGTTTGACGGTTGGTAGCAGTGGCTTGCTTACCTTTGACGAAGGTGGCGGTCAGCGCCGTACCGTAGCGTTTCGCCGGGTCATCCCAGGCAACGCCGACAATCGCTTTCATTGGCGCGACGCTATCAAGATCGATGTATTTGTCACCCAGATAGCGCGATTTCGCTTTCCCTTCACTGTAGCCATACGCCAGCGTGGCGCTCAGACCATCGACCTGTTCAAACCAGCTGCCAAAGTTGAATTTCGCGCTAATTTCGCCGCCGTAGATAAAGGCTTTATCGCGGTTTTCCGCCTGATAGGTGGTGTAGATGTTAGATGGCACGTTGGTGAATTTATCCGGGTTGCCGGAGCGGGTGTAACGGGTATACGCGATAAAGTTTTTATAACTGTTGTAGAACAGCGCCGTGCGCAGCGTTACGCCCTCGGTCACCTCACCTTTCATGCCCCATTCAAGGTTATCGCTGGTTTCGGTGTCCAAATCCGTATTCCCGATAAGCGCATATTGCCCGCGCCCCGCATAACTGGAACCCAGGTTCCAGGAGCCATATAGCTGGCTGGCGTTGGGGAACTGCGCGCCGCGTTTGTATTGCAGGTATGTCATCAATCGCGGCGTGATGTCGTACTGGAAGGTCAGCGACGGCAGCAGTTGGGTGTCGGAATTTTTACCGTACAGGGAGGACACATCGGATTCGTCCAGCACACTGCTATTGGCGGTCAGGCTGGAGAGGTTATCCGGTTTTGTCGACTGATGAACCACGCGCATGCCGGGAATGATGGCGAAGTGGTGGCCATCGACAGCGAAATTAATCTGATCCTGCAGGAATGCGCCTAACGTGTAGCTGCGGCTATCGGCTTCCGGCTGCATGATCTCGCTAAAGGCGCTCGGCACCGGTGACTGGTTAAACGGACGCTCGGTTTTACTGGTGCTGGCGTTAAAGCCGGCGCTCAGATCGTGACGGCCCACTGTTTTCGCCAGCGCATTCTGAATGCCCCAGGTATCGGTGTCGTAATTGGAGTAGACCGTTTCCATGGTCGCCGTGACGCTGTCCGGCATGTAAGTGCGGTCATGCGCTTCGGTGTGCTGGTAATAGACTTTGCTGGACATGCTGTCCAGCCAGTCGTTCATCGGCGTCCAGTCATCTTTCAGACTCACGCCCCAGCGGCGCGTCTGACTGGTTTGCTGTGCGTCGCCAAGGATGGCACTGCCGGCGTTGTTCCACGCATCGTAGTGGGTATGGTTAGTTTTGTGGTAGTAATCCAGCGTACCGGTGAATTTATGCGCATCATTCGGTTGCCAGATGCCGGAAGCCATCATCGCATCCGAGTGCCAGTTCGCCGGATAGGCGTCAACCGTACCGCTGTTATTGCGGGTTTGCTGACCGTCGCGACGGCTGTAAACCATGATGCCGCGCAGGGTTTCGTCGCCTGCGGCTCCCGTCACGCCGTTGTGCCAGCTGCGATCCGCGGAGTCATAATCGCTCTGGTAACCAAAGTAGGTCTCTTTGCCAGGGCGCAGATAATCATCCGCCGATTTCGGGCGGAAAGAGACGTTGCCACCAATGGAGGTGTTAGCTTGCTCGGTACGGGTAGCGCCGGACTGAATATCAACGCTGCCGTACATGTACGGGTCGATATAATCGCGGCCAATGCCGAAGGTGTTAAGGCCTGCGCGGCTTACGTAGCTGCGCCCGGTGGCGTCCGGTTGCGGGATGCCGTCGACATCAATGCCGACGCGGTTACTTTCCAGTCCACGAATGTTGTAGCCGGTATAACCGCCGCGATCAAAACCGCTTTTGCCGTTGCCGGAACCGCCGCTTGCGCCCGTGGCGCTGATGAGTGGTTCATAACGCATAATAGAGCCAAAGTCTTTCGCGCCTTTGTTTTGCAGATCCTGGGCGCTGACGGAATGCGCGCTTCCGGCTTTTAATACCGGTGCGGGTGCCGTGACGAGCATCTCCTCAGCGTTATCTTGCTGAGCCCCGGAGGAAGCTGTCGATGAGGTGCCGTTATCTACCGCAAATGCGGAGGTTTGATACAACGCTGCGAGTAATGAAGTGACCAGCACACGCTTGTCAAAGCGCAGCAGGGAAAGGTGCGATTTACACATATTGTCTTGTAAGCCTTAGAATTTATTAGTATCAGGCTCACGTATGACTTCCAGGAGACCGCGCAAGATTGCAGTCAGCGCAAAAGAGTTGCAGGTTATTGTTATGTTATCGACACCGAAGATAATGATAACAGTTATCATTTGCAATAAATTTGTTATGCCGTCAGATTTTCAGCATGAGGCTTATACAAACCTTTTCCATCCGCGCCAGGAGTCAACGAAAAATGAATAAACCGGCCATCACTTTGCACTATTGCTCACAATGCAACTGGATGTTGCGCGCCACCTGGATGGCGCAAGAATTGTTGCACACCTTTAGTTCCGATCTCGGTTCCGTCACGCTGATACCGGGCACTGGCGGGATTTTTGTCATCGATGTTGATGGCAAAGTGATTTGGGATCGCAAGCTGGACGGCGGTTTCCCCGATGCGGCCGAGTTAAAACGCCGCGTGCGCGACTACTGCTTCCCGGAAAAACCGCTCGGGCATGTGGAAAAGAAAGCGGAGTAAATCTCTGCGCCCGCATGGCTTGCGGACGTAACGACAGATGCGCGCTTCTGAGGCATGGATAAGCAGCAAAGCCGAACCGGCTGGCGTCAAATTGCGTTCGATAAAACAACCTGGCCGCGAAGATACACGCGAGTTGCTTACAGGTTTTCTGTTAATGGACTGAATAATCGATAAAAAGGCCGCCGTAGCGACCTTTTTATTTATTTCTTCACCGGCTGGGGTTTTTTATCACCCGATTCCGGCGCTTCACGAGGATCATCTTTTTCAATGTAGAGCACAAAACCTCCTCTTGTTGCCTTCAGTTCAATCACTATAGATCCTCCGCCGCCATAGAGGCCAAGCGGCGGACGAAAAAAAACAGCCCATCAAATGCGGTTACCGCTGCGACACCAGTTTTGTTAAAAACGTCAGGATGGATGAAATTTAGACAAATCATCAATAACATCAATGCGTTAACGATAAAAAAATTTATTCGAAAAGATCGGTTTATTTCATCATAACTCGCTGTTTTATAGCGCTTTTCTGGTTGAAATTTGCTAATAATTAGCACGCTTATTGTTAGTAACGAAGATGCAATTGCATGCCTTCAGGCGCAACGCGGATTTACTGGGCCTGAAGGTTATTTTTTATGCATTTTCAATGCATTAAAGAGTGTTCTACTCGTATTCGTAATGACGAATGGCTGAAGGCTCCACGCGGCTTTTAGCGGAACAACCTTAAACGGGAAATTAACACCATTTAAGAAGCACAGCGTCGATAGAGAAGTGAAAAGGGTTTACTGATTATTTTCTTTTGGGGGTTGTTTGCGATTGGCCATTTTGTGCACGAGACGTTTCTTATAAGGCGGGAGACGTAAATCAACTATATTAGTAAAATTAATAGCAATTATCTCGGCAGGATGGTGAGAATGTTCAATTAAATGAGTAGATAAGCAGGTGGGTAAATCTTCAGGTAATGTGCATATCCTCTCACCCTCATCATTATTTTTTGATTCCATTAATACCTCTACATTTTTATCTTTAAAACATTGTTAATTAAAAAATAAACGAGCCGTCTCCGGCTCGCTAGCGTTCAGAAAATAATGACCATAAAAAATGGTTATTTTTTCCCACCGCTGTGGCTATTTTCACCGCCTTTCTTACCGGCTTCGGATGCACGTTCAGGGTCATTTTTAAAATTACCGCCGCTGTGCTGACCACCTTTACGCCCCGCTTCGGAAGCTTTCTCACGATCTTCTGCGAAATTACCGGAACCGCCTCTATGTTCGGCCATGTTATATCTCCACATCTCGTTTTCGATATAATCGATACGGTTAATAATCCATATCGATCGCGTTGGAACCTTAAGTCTGGCTATTTATCTCAATTAGTCAATTAATCATCCAAAAATATATCACTCTAAAGATAAAAACTCCGAAAGAAATATTTAAACACATATGTTGCATTAAAAATAAATCTTGATAGTTATAAGCGAGTTACTAAAAATCTGCTCATCTCAAAAAATTCTGGTGTGATGAAATGTGTAAATAAAATGGTCGGGATAAATATTCTGTGCACACTTATCTCATGACACATAAATATTGTGGAGATAAATCATGCATACAGAACACCAACGATGCGCAGAAGCCTGTTATCAATGCGCTGCGGCTTGCGAACACTGCGCACTTTCTTGCCTGCAGGAAGAGAATATCGACATGATGCGTGAATGCATCAAACTGGACGTACAATGCGCCGCCCTGTGTCGGCTTGCCGGCCAATTTATGGCGCTGGAAAGCAAACATTTACCCTCGCTGTGCCGGATTTGCGTCGATGTGTGCAAAGCCTGCGCGGAAGAGTGCAGCAGGCATCAACATCAACACTGCCAGCAGTGCGCTAAACGTTGCCGGGCGTGCGCACAAGCCTGCCTGCAAATGGCAGCGTGAAATACGCTGAGAAAAGGGGAGCAGCATTGCTCCCCTTCCGGTTTTATCAATACCAGGCGTTTATCAGCGCAAACCCCAGCGCCGTCATTAAAATTGCTCCCACCACATGCACCAGCACGGAAGCCAGCGCCCACGCGTAGTTGCCCGTTTGCAACTGGGCAAAAATCTCCAGAGAGAAAGTGGAAAAGGTGGTCATACCGCCGCATAAACCGGTGGTGATCAGCAGCCGCCAGGTAGGATCAAGATGGGGCTGGCGGGTAAAAAATGCCAGCGCGCCGCCAATAATCAGCCCACCGAGTAAATTTACCAGCAGCGTGCCGGGTGGCAGATTGGGAAACAGGGTATTTAAACGAATCGCGAGTAGCCAGCGGATCACGCAGCCTGCAGAACCCCCGATGATTACGGCAAATAAAGACTTCAGCATGTTTTTCCTCATCAACAAATGTGCGAGGCATGCAGGGAACAAAAGAAAAACGCCCGACATGCCTCATGACAGAGACATACCAGGCGTCATCAGCTTCTCAGGGAAGCGGTTGGGTCAGGTGGAACGCCATCACCTGAGCACGCATTGTTGACGATTTCGCACCTTCGGGCAAGTTACAGTAAGCCTAAGTGTTCCACCAGAATTGAGCTGCCAATACAGATAAGCACAACACCGCCGAGCACTTCCGCCCATTTACCTATCGCCGCGCCAAGAAAACGCCCCAGCAGCATACCGCTGGTGGCCATGATGGTGGTCGCAAGGCCAATCATCAGCGCCGTCGCCACAATGTTCACGTTGAGAAATGCCAGACCGACACCAACGGCCATCGCATCAAGGCTGGTTGCGATAGCGGTGGTGACCAGCAACCAGAAACCGTGGCGACGCGGCGCTTCGACTTCTTCATCCGTGGTTTTACTCAGGCCTTCTTTCATCATGCGCACGCCAAGCACAAACAGCAGTACAAAGGCTATCCAGTGATCCCACTGCATAATGTACTGGCTGGCGGCTAAGCCTGCGGCCCAACCGATAATCGGGGTGATGGCTTCAACAACACCAAAAATCAACCCGGTGCGTAGCGCTTCGCTTATCGGTGGGCGTTTTAACATCGCCCCTTTACCAATAGCGGCGGCAAAAGCATCCATCGACATGCCGAAGGCAAGAATCGTAATTGCGTAAAAACTCATTGCTGACCCTTAAATGCCCTGACCGGAGGGCAAAAACGCAGACGCTGCGAAAAGAGCGGCAAGGATGCCACAGCCAAATCCAAAACGAAAAAATCAGTTATTAATCATAAACATATAGATAATGCTATGTTTTATAGCGCTGGCTATGTCAGACGGCGCTCCTCTCATTTGGCTGGTGAATTGAAAGCGATGTGGTATTTATAATTGTTATATTATAACATTTCATTTAGTAACAAATGATAACCAGGGAGCGCAATATGATCATGAAGAAATCGGCCTTTGTACTTGGCATGGGTATGCTGCTAATGAGCGCGCAGACGTTCGCGCATGACCACCACCACGGTAAACCGCTTACGGAAGTAGAGCGTAAAGCCAGCGAAGGCATTTTTGATGATAAGGACGTGAAAGACCGGGCGTTGTCCGATTGGGACGGGATCTGGCAATCCGTGAACCCGTATCTGCTCAGCGGCGCGCTTGATCCGGTGCTGGAAAAAAAAGCAAAACAGGGAGGTAAAAGCGTTGAAGAGTACCGCGCTTATTACCAAAAAGGTTACGCCACGGATGTAGAAATGATTGGCATAGAAAACAATGTGATGGAGTTTCACGTTGGCAAAACGGTCAATTCCTGCAGTTATGATTATGCGGGCTATAAAATCCTGACTTATACCTCGGGGAAAAAAGGCGTGCGTTATCTGTTTGAATGCAAAGACGCGCAATCAAAAGCGCCGAAATATGTGCAGTTCAGCGACCATATTATCGGCCCGCGCCAGTCACAACATTTCCATATTTTTATGGGCAACGAATCGCAAGAAGCGCTGCTAAAAGAGATGGATAACTGGCCGACATATTATCCGTACAATATGACCAAAGCGCAGATTGTAGACGAGATGCTGCATCACTGATGGTTTCACCGCGGGCGAACTACCCTCTCGCCCGCGGGTAGCAATCATCACGCGCATTTTTATGCCGTTCTCTTAACCGCCAATCCGTTCGCTCTGGCTGATTAACACCGGCCACAACTGCATCGTCGTGTCGATAATCTGCTGCAGTTTATCCAAACTGGCGCCTTCTCGCGCGCTGACCGACATTCCATGGATAATGCAGCTTAAAAAAAGCGCGCTGGTTTGCACATCTGTTTGCGCCGGGATCTCACCACGTAACTGACGTTGCAATAAAAAGGTCAGCAGCGTTTGCTCCTGCGCCGTTTGCCGCTCCCGGATGGTATCGGCTATCGGCTCCGACGAAGCAGAAACCGTGGCAGAGGTATTGATCAAAAAGCAGCCTGCCGGGGTATCGCTCCCGGCAAAGCAGCTGGCTAACGCTTGCAGATAATCGCGCAGCGCCTGCTCAACGGTTTTCTCTTCACAGAAAAGCGCTGCCCGGTGTTTGGCGGAAAACCGTGCCATATAACGATCAAGCGCGGCTCTGAATAACCCTTCTTTATTGTTAAATTCCGCATACAGCGTCGGTGCTTTTGCGCCGGTGGCTTCAACCAGGTCTGCCAGCGATGTGGCTTCATAGCCATGTTGCCAGAACAGCATCATCGCTTTATCCAGCATTGCGTCCCGGTCAAAAACTTTTGGCCGTCCGCGACCTTTCCGCGTACAGCATGTGACGTCGGTTGCCATTGTTCCTCCCTCGTTCACGTCAATTTAGTTAATAATCATTAAAAAAACATTACAAAGCGGCTGACCAGCGGAAATTTTTCGAAAAAATACACGCTTTATCCTCATGAATAAAAAGCGATTTTTAATTATTTAAATGATCATTATAAAAATAGTATTGACGAGTGACACAGATCACATTTATCATTTACCTATCGATCGTTAAGTTAATACTTACGACCTCATACAAATCCAGATTCAGAAGGCAAAAATTATGAAAACCATCAAATCCCTGATCGCAGTCGCTGTACTTAGTTCCCTCTCTTTCGCAAGCGTAGCCGCCGTTGAAGTGCAGTCCACTCCGGCTGACCAACAAAAAGTGGGCGTGATTTCTGCCAATGCCGGCACCAATCTCTCCTCATTGCAAAGCGAACTGGCGCAGAAAGCCGATGAAATGGGTGCGAAATCATTCCGCATTACTTCCGTGACCGGCCCGAACACCCTGCACGGCACCGCGGTGATTTACAAATAAGCTCTGCCGTATAAAACCGGCATTCATAACAGATGTTGAATCGGGCGTTATCGCCCAGCACAAATAAAAATTTAAGGAATACCATTATGAAAACCATCAATTCACTTGCTGTCGCTACTGTGCTTTCTGTCCTGTCATTTGGTGCTTTCGCTCAGAGCGTAACCGCCACTGCTTCTACGCTTGACGAAGCGGAATCATTAATTGCCGCCAAAGCACAGCAGGCTGGCGCTTCATATAAAATCATTGAAGCCAACACCAATAATAATGTTCATATGACGGCTGAACTGACCAAATAAGTATGCCGTTGTCGAACAACACTCTCTAAGCGCCTGCGGGCGCTTTTTTTATGGGGAAAACGCTATTTCCCGTAGCGGGAATATCAGGAAGGGAATACTGGCGCGAATAAAATTGTGGAAATAAAACATGGGAAGGCATTAAGGCATGGGTACAGAGATCCAGGACCGAACAGGAACATATACACAACCCTATACACATTCAGTACCGGATTCTACTGGATGGTTATGGACTAACACGGATTAAAGAAGCAGTAAAAACGTTATAAATCAGAGACGTTATGGATGGTTACGGACGTTTGAGGAAGTTGAGGTGGTGCCGATAATAGGAGTCGAACCTACGACCTTCGCATTACGAATGCGCTGCTCTACCAACTGAGCTATATCGGCCCTGCGATATGTTCACGGGCGTGAATCACGGAGTAGAAGGTTAAAACTAAGCGGGTGATGCGTCAATGCCCTTGGGAATCAAACGGCTACTTTTGCATCACCCTTTTTCAATTAAGCACGAATCGTGTCGTCGCCGAAACCAATCCACTTATAAGTCGTCAACGCTTCCAGCCCCATCGGGCCACGCGCGTGCAGCTTCTGCGTACTAACAGCGACTTCCGCCCCCAGGCCAAACTGCCCACCATCGGTAAAACGCGTAGACGCATTCACATACACCGCAGAGGAATCCACTTCGTTGATAAAGCGGTCTGCATTGCGCAGCGTACGCGTGAGGATGGCATCCGAGTGCTGAGTGCCATGCTGGCGAATATGATCGATGGCGTCATCCAGACCTGCCACGATTTTCACATTCAGATCCAGCGATAAAAACTCGTCGTCATACTGCTCCGCTTTCACTGCTTCCACTTTCGCCGGGCCATTTTGCAGCAGCGCCATCGCCTGCTCATCCGCATGTAGCGTCACGCCACTTTCCGCCATCTGCTTACTTAGCGCGGGCAGGAATTGCTGCGCGATACCCTGATGCACCAGCAGTGTTTCCACCGTGTTGCAGGTACTGGGACGTTGGGTTTTCGCGTTAACGATGATTTTTAACGCCGGATCGATTTCCGCAGAATCATCAACCAGAATGTGACACACGCCGATACCACCAGTGATCACCGGGATGGTCGACTGCTCGCGGCACAGCTTATGTAAACCAGCGCCACCGCGCGGGATCAGCATGTCGATGTATTTATCCATGCGCAGCATTTCATTCACCAGCGCGCGATCCGGGCTTTCGATAGCCTGCACCGCACCGGCCGGTAAGCCGCACTCTTCCAGCGCCTGCTGAATAACTTTTACCGTGGCGGCATTGGTGCGCCAGGTCTCTTTGCCACCGCGCAGGATCGCGGCGTTACCGGTTTTCAGGCACAAAGAGGCGACATCCACCGTGACGTTAGGACGCGCTTCATAAATCACACCAATCACGCCCAGCGGCACGCGACGGCGCTCAATACGCAGGCCACTATCCAGCAGCCCACCGTCAATCACCTGACCTACCGGATCCGCCAGTTTGCAAACCTGGCGCACATCGTTGGCGATCGCGGTTAAGCGCGCCGGATTGAGCGCCAGACGGTCAAGCATCGCATCGCTCAACCCGTTGCGGCGAGCTTCCAGCAGATCTTGTTCGTTCGCGAGCAGGATCGCTTCCGCCTGCGCTTCGAGATAATCAGCGATTTTTTCCAGCACGCGGTTTTTCTCGCGACTGGAGAGCAATGCCAGCTTGTATGACGCTGCTTTGGCAGCGATGCCCATTTGTTCCAGCATACTTCTGCTCCTTAACGGGTAATCATGTCGTCGCGGTGCACCGCGACAGGGCCATATTCGTAGCCCAGAATGGCGTCAATCTGCTGTGAATGTTGCCCGGCAATGCGACGCAGCGCATCGCTGTTATAACGGCTTACACCGTGGGCGATATCGCGGCCTTGCAGATTACGAATGCGGATCACTTCACCACGGGAAAAGTTGCCTGTCACGCTTTTAATCCCTTTGGGCAACAAGGAGCTGCCGCGTTCCAGAATGGCGGCAGTTGCGCCTTCATCAACGGTGATTTCACCGGCAGGCGGCGCGCCAAAGATCCAGCGTTTACGGTTCTCCAGCGGCGACTCCTGTGCATGAAAGCGCGTGCCGACGGAAATACCTTCCACGACATCGCCAATCACGCCGGGCTTGCTGCCAGCGGCGATAATGGTGTCGATCCCCGCACGGCAGGCAACGTCGGCGGCTTGCAGCTTGGTGCCCATACCGCCCGTACCAAGGCCGGAAACGCTGTCTCCGGCAACTGCGCGCAGCGCATCGTCAATGCCGTAAACGTCTTTAATCAGTTCAGCATCCGGGTTGCTACGCGGATCGGCGGTAAACAGGCCTTGTTGATCGGTCAGCAGCAGCAATTTGTCGGCACCGGCAAGGATCGCCGCCAGTGCGGAGAGGTTATCATTATCGCCAACTTTGATTTCCGTGGTGGCAACGGCGTCGTTTTCGTTAATTACCGGCACGATATTGTTATCGAGCAGCGCACGCAGCGTATCGCGCGCATTGAGGAAACGCTCACGATCTTCCATATCGGCGCGCGTCAGCAGCATCTGCCCAATATGAATCCCGTAAATGGAAAACAGTTGTTCCCACAGTTGAATCAAACGGCTCTGCCCTACTGCCGCCAGCAATTGTTTTGACGCGATAGTCGCGGGCAGTTCCGGGTAGCCCAGATGCTCGCGCCCGGCGGCAATCGCGCCAGACGTCACAATTACAATTCGGTGCCCGGCGGCGTGTTGCTGCGCGCACTGGCGCACCAGTTCAACAATATGGGCGCGGTTCAGGCGACGGGAACCGCCCGTTAAAACACTGGTACCGAGTTTTACCACCAGCGTCTGGCTGTCACTCATGATTCTCTGCCGTTTTTTAAGGAAATATAAGGAAAGTAAATCGTCGTCAGACGTTGTAACAGGAGTCAGAGCGATTGCCAACTGCCAGAGCTGTCAGCTCACTTTTTTGTTGCGCGGGATCAGCAAGCGTAGCGGCAGGATTTGACACTTTTATGGCAAAAACAAAAAAACACAACTTTTTAAAAATATTCTTAATTTGTCATAAATCTTTAATTTCGCAGCGTTAAAACCCTTCCTGTTTTTCACGGGGCATATGCCCAGCGAATATTAGCGCGTTAGTCAAATCAGGAATCAAAATGAAAAAGAGCACTCTGGCATTAATGGTGATGAGCGTTGTCGCTTCTGCTTCTTCTGTTCACGCAGCGGAAGTTTATAACAAGAACGGCAACAAACTGGATGTGTACGGCAAAGTGAAAGCCATGCACTACTTCAGTGACGATACCACCAACGACGGTGACAAAACTTACGTGCGTTTCGGCTTCAAAGGCGAAACACAGATTAACGATCAGCTGACCGGTTTCGGCCGTTGGGAAGCTGAATTTGCTGGTAACAACGACGAAACCAACAACAACAACTCAGCGACCAGCCAGAAAACCCGTCTGGCGTTTGCTGGTTTGAAAATCAAAGATTTTGGTTCTATCGACTACGGTCGTAACCTGGGCGTGTTGTACGACGTGGCTTCCGTAACGGATATGTTCCCGGAATTCGGCGGCGACGGCATGACCCGTACCGATGACTTCATGACCAAACGTACTACTGGCGTTGCAACTTATCGCAATACCGACTTCTTTGGCATGATCGACGGACTGAATATGACCCTGCAGTACCAGGGTAAAAACGAAAGCAACCGTGCTGTTAGCAAACAGAACGGCGACGGCTGGGGTACTTCTCTCTCCTATAACTTCGGCGGTAGCGCATTCAGCCTGATTGGCGCATATGCGAACTCTGACCGTACCAACGCGCAGAACACCGCCGCGTTTGGTCGCGGCGAGAAAGCCGAAGCCTGGGCAACCGGCGCGAAATACGACGCTAACAACCTGTACATCGCCACCATGTACGGCGTCGCATACAACATGACGCCGGTATCTGCCGCAGCGAGCACCGGGCTGGGTTCAGGCTTTGCTAACAAAACCGAGAACTTTGAAGCGGTTGTCCAGTACCAGTTCGACTTCGGTCTGCGTCCGTCTCTGGGCTATGTCCTGACTAAAGGCAAAGACCTGGAAAAAGGCGTTGGCGACGAAGATCTGGTTAACTACATCGACGTTGGCGCAACTTACTACTTCAACAAGAACTTCTCTGCAATGGTTGACTACAAAATCAACCAGCTCAAAGACGACAACAAACTGGGTCTGGCTGACGACGACGTTGTTGCCGTTGGCGTGACTTACCAGTTCTAAGTTGCAGTAACTGTAATACCCCTCGTTATATCGAATGCCCTCGCAAGAGGGCATTTATTTAACCTGATTCAGGTGAAAGGCCGGGAAACTGCGGCCAGGCCCGATAAGCGCAAGCTATCGGGCGTTTTTTATGCGGGGAGTTACGCGGTGAGCTTCAATTGTTCTTTGAAGTTTTCGGCAGGTTCCAGCTTCAGCTCAAGTGAAGCCAGCAGGGTTTTCGCTCGTTCGTGAAAATCGCGCAGCGTGTGCTCTAATCGATCGGTAACTTCCTGATCTTTTATCGCCGTGGGTTTCCATTGCCCTTCTTTATCAAAAAGGCCGAACTGATAACGGTAGGTAAAACGCGTCTCCTGCGCTTCCATTTCCATCCACCAGCCCCAGAACTCTCGTTTTTCCGGCGCGGGCTTAACATTCACGCAAACTGCCAGGCAATCAAAGAAAAAACGGTTCTCTTCGCATTGCTCTTCGCGGATATAAGGCCCCAGCGCAGTAAACTTTTTAATCAACCTGCTTCTCGGATGTCCACTCGGTAACGTCATTGCGATCTCCTTTTGTGAAGCAACTGTTTTACCAAACCGATAGAATTTATCAATCTATTAACGGAAATGATGGTTGATCCATCCGGTTATTTGTTGCAACGCCTTATCAAAATTTCGATAAACCGGATTAAACGGGATCTCCAGCAGTTTGCCGTTGCCAGATGACGAGGTGATTAAACGCGACTCCTCCTCCGGGCTGAAGGGATCGTTTTGCCAGAAACCAGAAAGCATCGGCGTGGGGCAACGTCTGCCGAGTAAACCTTGCGTTTTCAGCGAGTAGCGATTCAGCTCCACGCGCAGCGCCTCGTCGGAAGCGTCGTGCATCCCCAGGCGACTGGCGAGCACATCCAGATACATCTCCGGCACGCGTCCCTGGCGTTGCGGGTCACTCAGCAATGCATGCACCACTGGCCCAAGGCAAGCCACTGCTTTCAGGCGCGACGATTCAAGGTACGCCAGGCGCACCGCCACATTCGCGCCAAAGCGAAAGCCAAACGCCGCCACCCGCGTGTGATCGACCCAGGGAATGTTCGGCAGCGCTTGCAGTGCGTGCTGGTGCAGCAAGCTGGAGTCCTGTGTCAGTTTCCACTTCGAAGAGAAGCCAACCGACGGCATATCCAGCGTCAGCATCGCTATGCCTTGCGGCGCGAAATAACGTTCAAACAGGGTGTAATAGTCGCTTTGCAGGCTATCCAACCCGCCGCACATTAATACCGTCGGGAAAGGGCCATTGCCAGGCGGCATGTGCAGAAATCCGGTAACCGGCGTGCCGCCGGGAATGGCGAACTGCAGCTCTTTGATCTCACCCGGCAGACGCTGCACCGCCTCTTCATACGCGCGGTTCGCCAGCGCTTGCGCCTGCTCAGCGAGCGAATCACCTTTAATATGAGGATAAGCGGCAATGCTGAACAAACTGGACGCATGCAACCAGTGTTTGCCACTGATCTGTGGCGCGGGTTCCTGCATCGCTTTTTGCTGCCACGACATAGCCTGCACGGACCATTCATAGATCCAGTTGCCGTTACGGTAACCCACCACCGTGTCATACAGCTCCGGGTCGGTGCGTTCGGCCTGACACATCACAATGCGCGCCTGCACTTCGAGGATCTCTCGCGGATCCACGCCGCGCCAGACCCACATCAGCCGGTTGAGCATGCGATACCAGTGCGGCACATTTTTGCCATCAAGAGTCGACAGGATCGGCGATTGCACGCCACGATTAAACCGGCGTACCAGCGTGGAAGTTTCAGGGTGCTTGAAGCGGGGTTTGAATAACGTTTCGCTAAGATTGGGCTGTGACATTGCGCGCAGGCTCCATGTATCTATCACCGGCGGTTATTGTAACCTGTTGCGCGCTAAAAAGAACAACGCCCGGCAAAACCGGGCGTGAGCAAATGTTTCAAAGCAGAATTAACGGCCGCTGATTGGCGGCACAAATACCACGCCCATATCCCACGGCTGCTCAATCCAGGTGTCCTGCGGGATATCAATCACGTAATCATCAACCAGCGGGCGACCTGCCGGTTTGGCGAAAATAGTGACGAAATGCGCTTTGGGATACATTTCACGAATCGCGACAGCGGTGCCGCCGGTGTCCACCAGATCGTCGATCACGATAAAACCTTCACCGTCACCTTCTGCGCGTTTCAGCACGGTCAGCTCACGCTGGTTGTCGTGGTCGTAGCTGGAGATACATACGGTATCAACATGACGAATGCCCAGCTCACGCGCCAACAGTGCGCCTGGCACCAGACCACCACGGCTTACGGCAATAATGCCTTTCCATTGTTCTGAAGGCATCAATCGGGCGGCCAGTTTGCGTGCGTGAATCTGCAACATGTCCCAGGTGACGACGTATTTTTCGCTCATGTGAAGTGTCCCAGCCTGTGTTTTAACGGCTTAAAAATTATTCGAGGGGGAAATAGGTTGCGCGAGATTATAGAGATCTGAAGCGCTAAAAACCAGTATTACCCGGCATTACCGGCGCTTTTTCCACGCACTGGTGCTCGCAGCGCGGCAATAAAGTGGTATTCTCAACGCCATCTCGCAAGCTGACTGCTTGCGATGTTCGTTTATTTAACCCTGTGACCTGCAAGGTACGTTGCGCAGGCTCTTCGTAAGGAGACTCATCGTGTCTGAACTGTCTCACCTATCACCACAGCCGCTGTGGGATATTTTTGCCAAAATTTGTTCTATTCCGCACCCGTCCTACCATGAAGAACAACTCGCCGGGCACATTATGAGCTGGGCGAAAGAAAAAGGGTTGCATGCGGAGCGCGACCAGGTTGGCAACATTCTGATCCGTAAACCAGCCACCGCAGGCATGGAAAACCGCAAGCCGGTAGTTCTGCAAGCACACCTTGATATGGTGCCGCAGAAAAATAACGACACAGTACACGATTTCACCACCGATCCGATTCGCCCGTATGTAGACGGAGAATGGGTTAAAGCGCGCGGTACCACGCTCGGCGCGGATAACGGCATTGGCATGGCTTCCGCGCTGGCGGTGCTGGCAGATGACAGTGTTGAACACGGCCCGCTGGAAGTGCTGCTGACCATGACCGAAGAAGCGGGTATGGACGGCGCGTTTGGTCTGCAAGCGAACTGGCTGCAGGCGGACATTCTGATTAACACCGACTCTGAAGAAGAGGGTGAAATCTACATGGGTTGCGCAGGCGGTATCGATTTTATCACCACCCTGCCGCTCTCCCGCGAAGCCGTACCCGCCGGGTATGAAACCTTTAAGCTGACGCTGAAAGGGTTGAAAGGCGGTCACTCTGGTGCCGAAATTCATGTCGGTTTAGGTAACGCCAACAAACTGCTGGCGCGCTTCCTGGCCGGCCACGCGGCGGATCTGGATCTGCGTCTGCTGGATTTCACTGGCGGTACGTTGCGTAACGCGATTCCACGCGAAGCGATTGCTGTTATCGCCGTTCCGGCAGATAAAGCCGCACAGTTGAAAACGCTGGCCAGCGAATATCAGGTAATCCTGAAAAACGAGCTGGAAGCCAAAGAGAAGAATCTGGTGGTGCTGCTGGACAGCGCAAGCAGCGATAAAGCCGCGCTGACCACCGCCTCGCGCGATACGTTTGTGCGCCTGCTGAACGCGACGCCGAACGGGGTTATTCGCAACTCTGACGTCGCTAAAGGCGTGGTGGAAACCTCGCTGAACGTGGGCGTGGTAACGCTGCAAGACGACAACGCCGAGATCATCTGCCTGATCCGCTCACTGGTAGATAGCGGCAAAGATTATGTCGTGAGCATGCTGGAGTCACTGGGTGCGCTGGCGGGAGCGAAAACCGCACCGAAAGGCGGCTACCCTGGCTGGCAGCCGGACGCGCATTCTCCGGTGATGGCGCTGGTGCGTGAAACTTATCAGCGTCTGTTCAACAAAACCCCGAACATTCAGGTGATCCACGCAGGTCTGGAGTGCGGTCTGTTCAAAAAACCGTACCCGGATATGGACATGGTATCAATTGGGCCGACCATCACCGGCCCGCACTCACCGGATGAGCAAGTGCATATCGAAAGCGTGGGCCATTACTGGACTCTGCTGACCGAGCTGCTGAAAGCCATTCCGGCGAAATAAGCCTGTAGTCCGCGCCGCCCGGCGCGGACATTTTCCCCGACTCTACACTGCCTTAAATGCCATCCCTTTAAACGCGCGCAGCGGGTTGCTCCCCGTTCAATCTGCTGGTGAAACAATCGACGTTCCGGTTTCAACATCGCGCATTCATCATCCTTTATTTGTTCCAGCCGATGCGCTATCAGCAAGGTTGCCAGCCGTTTATTAGAAAGATTTTCCGAAGCGAGATGGCAAAGAGAATTGCTCGAATCTCCTTTTATATCTGAGCAAATAAAAGGGATCGTCAGACGAAATCCGGGGCTATATGAAATACAAAGAGACTTCAGGGGATGGTGAAATGCTTTTGCAGTAACGAGAAATAAACGTCGGGGATAAAGAAGTTTGAAATAGATCCGTAGCGTAATTTTTATAGCCCTAACACTAGTTGCCGTTCCAGTTGAGGATCAAGCAGCGTGACATGCAGCCCGACCAGCCGGACACCGCGCCCGCTGCGGCGGTCATTCCAGGTTTTTTGCGCCGTCGCCAGTAAATCCTCTTTATTTAACTGCGGCCAGACATGCTCCTGAGTCGTAAGCTGGAAATCATTAAATTTCAGTTTTACTCCCTGACGAGCAATTAACAGATCCGGTTTCACTTTTGCCAGCCGCCGCTCAAGCTCAGGGTACAAATGTTCAATAATCGCTTCGCACTCTTCCCAGCTGTGAATATCTTCCGCCAGCGTCCGCTCCACGCCCACGGATTTACGCAGCCGTTCGCTGTTAATTTCCCGCTCGTCAATGCCCTGGCTGCGCTCCCATAAAACACGGCCGAATTTACCAAAGCGTTTAAGCAGCACGGCCAGGTCGCTTTTTTGCACATCTTCACAGGTGCGCAGCCCGAGCGTTTCCAGTTTTGCCGCTGATACCTTTCCCACACCGGGGATTTTGCCGAGCGGTAACGTGCGCAGAAACGCCGGTACATCAGCCGGAGTAATCACATATTGACCATTGGGTTTGTTGAGATCGGAGGCGATTTTGGCGAGAAACTTCACCGGCGCAACGCCCGCCGAAGCAGTCAGTTGGGTTTCATTAAAAATGGTCTGGCGAATTTCCTGCGCCATCAGCGTCGCCGAACCGTGGCAGTACGGGCTTTCGGTAACATCAAGGTAGGCTTCATCCAGCGAGAGCGGTTCAATAAGCGAGGTGTAGCGGGAGAAGATGTCGCGGATCTGGTTGGAGGCTTCTTTATAAGCGTCAAAGCGGCCGGGCAAAAGCGTGAGGTGCGGGCAGAGTTTAAGCGCCATCGCTGTTGGCATTGCGCTGCGTACGCCAAACTTGCGCGCCGGATAGTTCGCTGTGCTGATCACGCCGCGTTGTACCCGGCTACCGCCGATAGCGATGGGAATATCGCGCAGGGCCGGGTTATCGCGCATTTCTACCGCCGCGAAAAAGCAGTCCATATCAACATGTATGATTTTGCGCATGCGTACGCCCTCACAGAACACTGGATAAGTATACAGCACACTTGCAGCAATTGAGAAGCCAGCACGTAAATCCGGCGAAAAGAGAGGAATATAAGCGGCAATTCAGGCTTTTTACTCGCATAATAGTCGCCAGCTTTCGGCCAAGCGTTTGATACGTAATCCTCAATCTTATTCACGCGAGACAAAAGCGAAGCCAATGAAAAGGCAGCGTGAAAGACGATGTAGATTGGGGCTTGCGAAAAAATGCCGTAATGCTAATGTGGGCGCTCCAAAACAGAATAGTCTGAATTTTGGGCTTCTTTTGCCGTCCTGGCAATGTGGTATTAGCTTTATCAAGGAAACAAGTAGTATGCGCAAAATCGCATTATTTATTGCGATGCTTCTGCTTCCGTGCGTCTCTTTTGCTGGCCTGGTGAGCAGCAACGGTTCAGTAACGCCGGTCAGCAAAGAATATAAGCAGCAGTTGATGGGGTCGCCGATTTATATCCAGATCTTCAAAGAAGAGCGCACCCTTGATCTTTACGTCAAGATGGGCGAGCAGTATCAGTTGCTCGACAGCTACAAGATTTGTAATTACTCCGGCGGGTTAGGCCCCAAGCAGCGCCAGGGTGATTTTAAAAGCCCGGAGGGTTTCTACTCCGTGCAGCGCAGCCAGTTGAAGCCGGATAGCCGTTTCTATAAAGCCATTAATATTGGGTTTCCGAATAACTACGATCGCGCCCACGGCTATGAAGGCAAATACCTGATGATCCACGGCGCTTGCGTGTCGATTGGCTGCTATGCGATGACGGATTCCGGTATTGATGAGATCTTCCAGTTTGTTACCGCCGCGCTGGTTTTCGGACAGCCGAACGTGCAGGTGAGTATCTATCCGTTCCGCATGACCGACGCCAATATGCAGCGCCATAAATATTCAACCTATGCGGATTTCTGGAAGCAATTGAAGCCGGGTTATGACTACTTCGCCACCACCCACCAGCCGCCGGTTGTCTCGGTAGTGGATGGCCGCTATGTGGTTAGCAAGCCGCTGAACACCGCTGTTCAGCCGCAACTGGCGTCAAACTACACGCTCCCCCAGGCAAAATAATGCCCATTCGCCTGGCATAATCTTTTGCCAGGTTTCATTGCCGGTTAACGGCTGGGTGGCAATCACGGTAACCACATCGTTTGGTGTGGTTTCCCGCTGAAAATCAATTTCCACATCCTGATCCAGCAGCTTCGCCACGCCAAACGGCGCACGGCGGGTGATCCAGAACAGATTGGTCGAACAAAACGCCATCACATAACGCCCGTCCGACAACAGCATATTAAAAACGCCCTTCTCGCGCAGTTCCGTTGCCAGCGCCGCAATGTATTTAAACACCGCCGCCATATTGCCCGGTGTGCGAGGGTAGCGTTCGGTCAGCTTGTGCAACAGCCAGCAAAAGGCTTTCTCGCTGTCGGTTTCGCCAATCGGGCGGAAATTACCGGTCTCAAGCGACTTATAACCCGTAAGCTGCCCGTTGTGTGCATAGGTCCAGTTGCGCCCCCACAATTCGCGGGTAAACGGATGGGTATTTTCCAGCGCCACTTCGCCACGGTTAGCCTGACGAATATGGGCAATCACCGAACGGGATTTGATCGGATAGTCCTGCACTAATTTCGCAATGGGGGAATTAAAACTCGGTTGCGGATCTTTGAACGTGCGACAGCCTTTGCCTTCGTAAAAGGTAATGCCCCAGCCATCTTTATGCGGCCCGGTTCCGCCGCCACGCTGGACGAGACCGGTAAAACTAAAGCAGATATCGGTTGGCACATTTGCGCTCATACCGAGCAGTTCGCACATACACACCCCCACACAGCGCCCTTATCAGAGAAGGCGTAATTGGTGCAGCCAGTTGGCATACGGACAGTGCGTCGATTAACTGTACCTAAACAGGATTTCGCGCACTGCCGGAGTCAAAAAGGCAAAAATAGCCTTCCTTAAGCCTTAACCATCTCTTTTTCAATCAACTGAATCAGGATATGAATCACCTTAATGTGAATTTCCTGAATACGGTCAGCATAACCAAAATGCGGCACACGAATTTCAACATCTGCGCTGCCTGCCATTTTGCCGCCGTCTTTACCGGTCAGGGTGATCACTTTCATCCCCTTCTCACGCGCCGCCGCAACCGCTTTGATCACGTTGCCGGAGTTACCGGAAGTGGAGATACCCAGCAGCACGTCGCCTTCGCGACCAACGGCTTCCACATAACGGGAGAAAACATAGTCGTAACCGAAGTCGTTGCTGACGCAGGAGAGATGGCTCACGTCAGAGATGGCGATCGCCGGGTAACCCGGACGGTTTTCGCGGTAGCGCCCGGTTAACTCTTCTGCGAAATGCATCGCATCACAATGCGAGCCGCCGTTACCACAGGACAACACTTTGCCGCCGGCTTTAAAGCTGTCGGCCAGCAATACCGCCGCGCGCTGAATAGCGTGAATATTGGCATCATCTTTCAAGAAGTTCGCCAGCGTTTCGGCCGCTTCGTTCAGTTCGTTACGAATAAGATCCTGGTACATGAGGATATCCTTCAGCATAAATGTAAATAACATTGCGCAGTGTACCGGATACTATTCCAGGCGAGAAGTCAAAGCCGTAGCGCCCCGTTGTTTTCATTTTCCGTGCGCAAAAAGCCCTCAACAATGTGAACCAGGTTGTAATTATTTTGTAAACACATTGCTAAAAGAAATCACATCCACTACAACCAATACATCACAAGTGGTCAGACCTCCTACAAGCAAGGGAGCTTTTCTTTATGATGATTTTGAGCATTATCGCAACGGTTGTTCTGCTCGGCGCGCTGTTTTACCACCGCGTTAATCTGCTGCTCAGCAGCGTGATCCTGCTGGCGTGGACCGCCGCGCTGGGCGTTGCTGGCCTGTGGTCTATCTGGGTGCTGCTGCCGCTCGCGATTATTCTGGTGCCGTTTAACTTGCCGCCGATGCGTAAAGCGTTGATTTCCGCACCGGCATTCCGTGGTTTCCGTAAAGTGATGCCGCCAATGTCGCGCACCGAAAAAGAGGCCATCGACGCCGGGACAACCTGGTGGGAAGGCGATCTGTTTCGCGGTAACCCGGACTGGAAAAAACTGCATAACTACCCGCAGCCGCGCCTGACCGCTGAAGAGCAGGCGTTTATCGACGGCCCGGTGGAAGAAGCCTGTCGCATGGCGAATGACTTCCAGATCACCCACGAAATGGCCGATCTGCCGCCGGAACTGTGGGCGTTCTTAAAAGAGCACCGCTTCTTTGCAATGATCATCAAAAAAGAGTACGGCGGGCTGGAATTCTCGGCTTATGCCCAGTCTCGTGTGCTGCAAAAACTCGCGGGTGTCTCCGGTATTCTGGCGATCACCGTCGGCGTACCGAACTCCTTAGGCCCTGGCGAACTGCTGCAACACTACGGCACCGAGGAGCAAAAAGATCACTATCTGCCGCGTCTGGCGCGCGGTGTAGAAATCCCCTGCTTCGCGCTGACCAGCCCGGAAGCTGGCTCCGATGCGGGCGCCATTCCGGATACCGGCATCGTCTGCATGGGTGACTGGCAGGGCGAGCAGGTGCTCGGTATGCGCCTGACCTGGAATAAACGCTACATTACGCTGGCACCAATCGCTACCGTGCTGGGCCTGGCGTTCAAACTCTCTGACCCGGATAAGCTGCTGGGTGGCGACGAAGAATTAGGCATTACCTGTGCGTTGATCCCCACCTCTACGCCGGGCGTGGAAATTGGCCGCCGTCACTTCCCGCTGAACGTGCCGTTCCAGAACGGCCCGACCCGCGGCGACGATATCTTTGTACCGATCGATTACATTATTGGCGGGCCGAAAATGGCCGGTCAGGGCTGGCGTATGCTGGTGGAATGTCTGTCGGTAGGTCGCGGTATTACGCTGCCGTCCAACTCCACCGGCGGCGTCAAATCTGTCGCGATGGGGATTGGTGCATATGCTCATATCCGCCGCCAGTTCAAAGTGTCGATTGGTAAAATGGAAGGCATCGAAGAGCCGCTGGCGCGCATTGGCGGTAACGCCTATGCCATGGACGCAGCCGCATCGCTGGTGACTTATGGCATTATGCTCGGTGAAAAACCGGCGGTGCTTTCGGCAATCGTTAAGTATCACTGTACCCACCGTGGTCAGCAGGCAATCATTGATGCAATGGATATTGCCGGCGGTAAAGGCATCATGCTCGGCGAGGGTAACTTCCTGGCGCGTAGCTACCAGGGTGCGCCGATCGCTATTACCGTAGAAGGCGCGAATATCCTCACTCGTACCATGATGATCTTCGGCCAGGGCGCTATCCGCTGCCATCCGTATGTGCTGGAAGAGATGGCTGCCGCGCAGAATAACGACGTGGACGCCTTCGATAAACTGTTGTTCAAACATATCGGCCATGTCGGCAGCAACGAAATGCGCAGCCTCTGGCTCGGCCTGACGCGCGGCTTAACCAGCGCCACGCCGACCCGTGACGCCACTAAACGTTACTACCAGCATCTGAACCGTGTGAGTGCCAACCTGGCGCTGCTCTCGGATGTGTCCATGGCGGTACTTGGCGGCAGCCTGAAACGCCGCGAACGCATCTCGGCACGTCTCGGTGATGTGTTAAGCCAGCTCTATCTCGCCTCGGCGGTGCTGAAACGCTATGACGACGAAGGCCGTCAGGAAGCGGATCTGCCGCTGGTACACTGGGGCGTGCAGGATGCGCTCTACCAGGCGGAACAGGCGATGCATGATTTGCTGGAGAACTTCCCGAACCGCTTTGTGGCGGGCGCCCTGAGCCTGGTGATTTTCCCGACCGGCCGTCATTACCGCGCACCGTCCGACAAACTGGATCACAAAGTCGCGAAGATCCTGCAAACCCCGAGCGCAACGCGTTCACGTATTGGTCGTGGCCAGTACCTGACGCCGAGCGAGCATAACCCGGTCGGTCTGCTGGAAGAGGCGCTGGTTGATGTGATGGCAGCGGATCCAATTCATCAGCGCATCTGCAAAGAGTTAGGCAAAAACCTGCCGTTTACTCGTCTGGACGTGCTGGCGCAGCAGGCGCTGGCAAGCGGGCTGATTAATCAGGATGAGGCCGCGCTGTTGAACAAAGCCGAAGTCAGCCGCCTGCGCAGTATCAACGTTGACGACTTCGAACCGGAGGCACTGGCGACTCAGCCGGTGCTAAAAACGCCGGAGAAAGTGCGTAAACCGGAAGCTGCCTGACGAAGTAAGCGGCTGAAAACCCTCTCCTCTTATCGAAACCCGCATCACGCGGGTTTTTTTATTTATCCTCATGCTACAGTGTGCAAATGCTGTCTTACGGGGAGTTGCTATTGTGCCTGGTTTAAAAATTACGCTGTTACAACAACCGTTAGTCTGGATGGATGGCCCCGCCAACCTGCGCCATTTCGATATCCAGTTAGAAGACGTCACCGGGCGTGATGTGATTGTGCTGCCGGAAATGTTCACTACCGGTTTTGCCATGGAGGCGGCGAAACAATCCATGCCGCAAGATGAGGTCATTGCCTGGATGCAGAGCAAAGCGCGCCAGACCGATGCGCTGGTCGCCGGTAGCGCCGCGCTGCAAACCGATCGCGGCCCGGTGAACCGCTTTTTGCTGGTCGAACCGCAAGGTAAGGTGCACTTCTACGATAAACGCCATCTGTTCCGCATGGCCGATGAGCACCATCACTACGAAGCGGGTAATGAGCGCGTGGTGTTTGAGTGGCGCGGCTGGCGCATTCTGCCGCTGGTCTGTTACGACCTGCGCTTTCCGGTGTGGTCGCGCAACCGCAATGATTACGATCTGCTGCTTTATGTTGCCAACTGGCCAGCGCCGCGCTCGCTGCACTGGCAATCGCTGCTGGTTGCCCGCGCCATTGAAAACATCGCCTGGGTGGCGGGCTGCAACCGCGTCGGCACCGATGGCAACGGCCACCACTATCGTGGCGACAGCCGGGTTATCAGCCCGCAGGGCGAAATCATCGCTACCGCCGAGCCGCACCAGGCGACGCGCATTGATGCCGAGCTGTCACTCAGCGCGTTACAGGAGTACCGCGAAAAGTTTCCGGCCTGGCAGGATGCCGATCCCTTTACGCTGGAGTAAGACGATCCCCTCTCCCTGCCGGGAGAGGGGGCTAATCAACTCACTAACGCCTGCCCGTCTTTGCGGCTCTCTGTCGCCGCGACATAGTGACCTTCCGGCATCCGGTAAATGACCTGCGCGCCACCAAAGTTATAGCCAGCCAGCGGATCTTCCACCGTTATCACATGCCCGCGCTCGCGCAGCGCCGCAATCACGTTGCGATCGACGCTTGATTCCAGCGCCACTTCGCGCCCCTGAATCACTCGCCAGCGCGGCGCATCTATCGCCGCTTGCGGATTTTGCCCATGCAACATAATGCGCAGCGCCATCTGCACATGTCCCTGCGCCTGCATCGGCCCGCCCATCACGCCAAACGACATGAGCGGTTTACCGTCGGCTCCCATCGCAAAACCGGGAATAATGGTGTGGAACGGGCGCTTACTGCCCGCCAGCGCATTCGGGTGTTTTGGTTCAAGCACAAAACCGCAGCCCCGATTTTGCAGGCTGATACCGGTGTCCGGCACCACAACGCCGGAGCCAAAACCCATAAAGTTGGACTGAATAAACGACACCATCATGCCGCTGGCATCAGCGGTAGAAAGATAAACCGTGCCGCTTTGCGTCGGTGCGCCATAGACAAAATCAGATGCGTTATCGGGATCTATCAGTGCCGCCCGCGACTTCAGATAATCGTCACTGAGGAGCAGTTCTGCGGCAAACTCCAGGTGTGCGTCATCAGCAACATAGCGATCAAGATCGGCCAGTGCCAGCTTCATCGCTTCAATGGCAAGATGCAGCGACTGCACCGAGTCCGGGTGATAACGACCAATATCGCACTGCTCGAGAATGCCGAGCGCAATCAGCGTGGCGATCCCCTGCCCGTTCGGCGGTAACTCCTGCACGGAGCCGCCGGCAAACTCACGCGACAGCAACGTGACCCAATCGGCTTTGTGATTCGCCAGGTCAGCCTCGCTCAGGTGCGCACCGTGTGCTTTGGCGAATGCGGCAATCTTCTGTGCCAGCTCGCCGCGATAAAACGCCTCGCCATTGGTTTGAGCAATCAACTCCAGCGTGCGCGCCTGCGCCGGATTACGGAAAATTTCACCGATCTTCGGTGCGCGCCCTTCAGGTGCAAAGCAGGCGCTAAAGCCCGGCTGATCTTTGAGTTTGTGATAGCCACGCTGCCACAAATGACCAATCAACGGCGAGACGGGAAAACCGTGGCGCGCATACTCAATGGCCGGCTGCGCCAGCGTGGTCAGCGGCAGTGTGGCAAAACATTCCGCCAGCGCCACCCAACCGGATACCGCGCCCGGCACAGTGACGGCATCCCAGCCCAGTTCCGGCACTGCCGTTTTCCCGGCGAACATATCCGCATGCCAGCTCGCGGGCGAACGCCCGGAAGCATTCAATCCGTGTAATTGTGTGCCATCCCAGACAATGGCGAAGGCATCGCTGCCAATCCCGCAGCCGGTCGGTTCGACGACGGTGAGCGCCATCGCGGTCGCAATCGCTGCATCCACCGCGTTACCACCGAGTGCGAGCATACGCATCCCGGCCTGCGCCGCCAGCGGCTGGGATGCGGCTACCGCGTTACGGCCAATCATCGGCGCGCGATGTGAGGCGTAATTTACATTGAAATCAATCGTTTTTGTCATCAGAACTCCTTAGTCGTGGCGCGGATCGAGCGCGTCGCGCAGCCCGTCGCCGAGTAAATTAAATCCCTGCACGGTCAGAAAGATGGTTACGCCGGGGAAAATAGACATCCAGGGAGCCTGTTCCAGAAAGCCCTTCGCGGTATTCAGCATTGCGCCCCACGACGGATAGGGCGGCTGCTGGCCAAGGCCGAGAAACGACAGGCTCGCTTCGGTAATGATCGCCGAAGCAATCGCCAGCGTGGCCTGCACGAGGATCGGCGACATCACATTCGGCAACACGTAGCGCAGGATGATCCAGCGATCCGGCAGACCAATCGCCCGTGCGCCGTCGATATACTCTTCGTTGCGAATCGCGATCACCTGGCCGCGCGTCAGGCGGGCAAAGATGGGCATCGCCGACAAGCCAATAGCGATCATCGCATTGGTCAGGCTGGGACCAAGAAACGCCCCCAGAGCAATGGCCATAATCAGAAACGGACAGGCGAGCAGCGCTTCGATAACGCGGGAAATCACCCCGTCCCAGACGCCCTGGAAGTAACCCGCCAGCAAACCGAGCGGTACGCCAATTACCACGGCGATCACCACCGACACGCACCCCGCCAGCAGCGACGTGCGCGCTCCCCAAATCATGCGCGAGAGAATATCGCGCCCCAACTCATCAGTGCCGAACCAGTAAAGCTCCGACGGGGGTTTGCGTACTGCCAGAAAGTTCGCTTTGACCGGATCAAACGGCGCGATCCATGGCGCGAACAGCGCAATCAGCACAAACACGCCGACAATCACCGCGCCAATCACCGCACTACGGTTAGCGAGGAATTTTTTCAGTACCCGGTTTTCCGTACGCGGCAGCGATGCCGCCACGCCGGTGGTGGACAGTTCGGCCATTATTCGCTCCGCATTTTCGGGTTGATTAACACATAAAGCACATCCGCCAGCAGGTTCAGCGCAAGAAAACCCATTGCCACCACCAGCACGACACCCTGCACCACCGCATAGTCACGGTTGAACACCGAATCGACAATCATCTTGCCGAAACCGGGAATGGTAAACACCTGCTCAGTCAGCACCGCGCCACCCAGCAGTTCGCCGAACAGCAGCGTGGTCAGGGTGATCACCGGCACCAGCGCATTACGGAACGCATGCTTCATGATCACCGCTTTTGGCAGCAACCCCTTGGCGCGTGCGGTGCGAATGTAATCCGCTTTCAGCACCGCAATCATCGACGCGCGAGTATGGCGCATTAACGTTGCCGCCAGTCCCGTTCCCAGCACCAGCGCGGGCAACAACAGCGTGCGCAAGTTCTGCAATGGATCTTCACTAAATGGCACAAAACCAGACGCCGGCAGCCATTGCAGGTTGACGGAAAAGATGAGGATCAGCAGGATCCCCAGCCAGAAGTGCGGCACCGAAATGCCGGATATCGCCACAAAATTAGCGCCGTGATCGATCCAGCTATTCTTGTTCACCGCAGCCAGAATGCCCATGCTGATACCGAACAGCAGCGCAATAACCATTGCCAGCAGCGACATCTCAAGCGTCACCGGCAGCTTGGTGGCAATCAGGTGCGTTACCGGCTCCTGCGTGCGCAACGAGACGCCAAGATCGCCCTGCAGTGCGCGGGTCAGCCAGTGAAAATATTGCACCGGAATCGGCGCATCCAGGTTCAACTCCGCACGCAACTGGGCGATAACCGCCGGATCGCGCTCCTCGCCCAGCATCGCAGTGAGCGGATCGCCGGGTAGCAACTTTTGCAAACCGAACACCATCATGCTGACCAGCAGCAAAGTCGGAACGGCGAGCAGCAGGCGTTTGCAAATCAATTCCAGCATGGTTTCTCCAGGCGATGCCGTTTAGTTGGCGAGCGACAGACCCGCCAGACGCACAATGCCGTCCGGGTAAGGTTTAAAGCCCTGCACTTTTTTGTTCAGCCCAAACAGGCGTGGCTCAAAGTAGAGGTAGGCAATCGGCATATCGGTTTGCAACTGCTTCACGACCTTTTCATACAACGCCTGGCGGGTTGCCGGATCGTTGTGCAAACGCGCCTGCGTCAGCCACTCATCCACCTGCGGGTTGCTGTAGCGACCATCGTTGAGCGTCCCTTTGCTATTGATGAAGCCGAAGATGCTGCCATCGGGATCGGGGCGGCCAGACCAGCCGGAGTAGCTCAGCTGAAAATCGCCGCTTTGCTGCCTGTCCAGCAGGGTGGCGAATTCCGTCATTTGCAGATTGACATTGAAACCGGCTTCGGCGGTCATCGCCTGCAACACTTGGCCCACCTGCTGTGATGTCGGGTTGTTCGGCACCAGCAGTGAGACGGTGAGCGGCGTCTTCACTCCTGCCGCTTGCAGCAGCGCTTTGGCTTTTTCCACATCGCGCGCGGGCACCGGCAGTTTGACGTGATACGGGCTGACCGGAGAGAACGCCTGGTTCGCCGGGGCGTATAACCCTTCGAAGACCACCTGGTTGAGCGCCTCGCGATCAATCGCCAGCGAGAACGCCTCGCGCACGCGCGCATCTTTGAACGGATCGTTGGCCGGGACTTTGCCGTTATTGATATTAAACGTGATGCCCTGATACCCCAGCCCTGTTACTTTCGCCAGTTGCAGTTTGCTATCGGCCTCTACGGTTTTCACATCGCTGGCGGCAATCCCTTCGGTCAGATCGAGATCGCCCGCACGCAGGTTCGCCAGTCGCACGGAGGCATCCGGGATTGGCAGGTAGATAACTTTGTCGAAGTGGTACGCACCTTTGTTCCAGTAGTTATCAAAACGCGACAACACAATACGGTCTTGTGAAACGCGGCTGTCGAATTTATACGGGCCGGAACACACCGGGTGGGCGGCGAAATCCGCTTTCTTCGCCGCATTCGGCGCCAGCATCGCGCCGGCGCGATCGGTTAATTGCATCAGCAACGCCGAGTCCGGCGTTTTCAAATGCAGCTTGATTTGCAGCGGTCCGCTGACCTCCACGGACTCGATAGAGGAGATTTCACTTTTACGCAGCGAACCCGGCAGCGTCAGCGCACGATCGAGACTGAATTTCGCCGCTGTGGCGTCAAACTTCTCGCCATCATGGAAGGTCACGCCCTCACGCAGATCCATGGTCAGGGTCTTGCCATCCTCGCTCCACGACCAGGCCTTCGCCAGCCCTGGCACCACTTTCAGGTTTTCATCGACGTCCACCAGCCGATCGCACAGTGAAGCGAAGACAAAACGGCCATAGTAAGTACGCGCCAGGTGCGGATCGAGCATATCCGGATCCGCGCCAAGACCCACGCGCAGCACACTTTCAGCCTGGGCAGGCAGTGCCGCGCCCAGCAACATGACACTTCCCAGAACGGTCAAAAGCGAATTTCGCATCATCATTATTGTTTCCTTTAAGGGGAGGAGTGAGAGGCCGCGTGTTCAAACAGCGCACGACGGCGCAAGAATGCGGCTGAGGGGGGAGCAATCTGAATCACGCTGCGGTCGCGGTTAATCTCCTGCCAGCGATGACAAGAGACCTGGCGGCCACCTTCAAGTACCTGTGTGATGGGCTCACGTTGCTGGCACTCGTCTGTCGCAAACGGGCAGCGGGTATGAAAACGGCAGCCCTGCGGCGGGCTTGCAGGATTGGGTAAATCGCCCGGCAACAGCGGTGTTTCGCGCACAATGCCGGGTTGCGGTTGCGGAGCAGACGCAATCAGCGCCTGGGTGTAAGGGTGCAGCGGCGCATCGAAGATCTCATCCACCGTTGCCATTTCCACGATTTGCCCAAGGTACATCACCGCCACCCGGTCGCTCATATGGCGGATCACCGCCAGCCCGTGCGCGACAATGATCATGGTTAAACCAAGCTGCTGTTTCAGCGTCTCCAGCAGGTTGACCACCTGCGCTTGCACCGACACATCCAGTGCGGAAACCGGTTCATCGCCAAGCAGCAATTTCGGCCCGGAAGCCAGCGCGCGGGCAATGCCAATACGCTGGCGCTGGCCGCCGGAAAACTCATGCGGGTAGCGTCCGGCCCATGCCGCGGGCAAACCCACGGTGCCAAGCAGTTCCGAAACGCGTGCCTGACGTTCCGCTTTACCCATTTTCTGGTGCAACCACAGCGGCTCACCCACAATCTGCTCGACCGTCATACGCGGGTTGAGCGAAGCAAACGGATCCTGAAAGATAATCTGCAGCTCGCGCCGAAGCTGGTTTAATCGCGCCCCGCTGGCATGGGTGATCTCTTCCCCCTGGTAGTAAACGCGCCCTTCGGACGCCGCCAGCAACCGCAATAGCAGGCGACCAAGCGTCGATTTTCCTGAACCAGACTCACCCACAATCGCCAGCGTTTCGCCGGGGTAAACCGCCAGGGAAATACGATCTACGGCGGTGACATAACGTTTTGGCGCGAACAAGCGGGTTGGCCCGGCAAAGCGTTTGCTCAGATCAAAAGCTTCGAGGATCGGCGTGCTCATGCGGTTTCTCCCAGCGCGATGTGTTGTTCAAGTGGCACACGGAAACAGGCCACCAGATGGCCCTTCCCTTGCGGTGTCAGTGGGGGTTTTTGCTCCTGGCAGCGCGTCTGCGCAAACGGGCAACGGGTGGCGAAACGGCAGCCTTGCGGCATCGCTTCCGGCAACGGCACCGCGCCGGGAATGGTCGACAGTTGCCCTTTGCGCGCCCCCAGTGAAGGGATAGATCCCATAAGACCAATGGTGTACGGGTGCTGTGGGTCGGCGAAAATCGCCTCCACACTGCCCTGCTCCACCACTTGTCCGGCGTACATCACCGCCACCTGCTGCGCCACTTCCGCCACCACACCGAGATCGTGGGTGATCATCAATACGGCGGTGCCGGTTTCGGCTTTCAGGGTATTGAGCAGCGTGAGGATCTGCGCCTGAATTGTTACATCCAGTGCGGTTGTCGGTTCGTCGGCAATTAACAGGCGCGGCTTGTTGATGAGTGCCATCGCGATCATCACCCGCTGGCGCATACCGCCGGAAAGCTGGTGCGGATACGCTTTCAGGCGCATCTCCGCTGCCGGGATCTGCACTTTTTCCAGGATGTGGAGCGCCGCCTCACGCGCTGCGTTCGCCGACACATTTTGGTGGCGAATCACCGCTTCGCTGAGCTGGTCGCCGAGCGTAAACGCCGGGTTGAGCGAGGTCATCGGTTCCTGAAAAATCATTGCCAGTTCATTGCCGCGCAGGTCGGCATATTCGCGTGGGGAGAGTTGGCGTAAGTTACGCTCGCGAAACTGCATTTCGCCGCTAAGGATCTGCGCGCTGGTGGGCAGCAGCCCCATCAACGCCAGCGAGGTGATGCTTTTACCGCAGCCGGATTCACCGACCAGCGCCAGCGTTTCTCCGCTTTTGACAGAGAGCGAAATCCTGTCCAGTACGCTCACCGGGCTGCCAGCAAACTGCACTTCCAGGTTATGCAGACGCAGCACTGGCGCAGCCTCTTTAAACTGGATCGTCGTCATGGGGTATCGTCCTCAAGATGAATGGCCTGGATCAGCGCATGTTGCAGGTCGAGCAAGTGTTCGCGCATCGCCGTCGCCGCCTCATGCGGCTGGCGCTGGCGAATAGCGATCATGATGCGGTGATGGTGATCGTTGTAGCGATCCACTTTCGCTGGCGTTCGCGCCAGTTCACGCAGATGGTGCCAGGCCGGTTCGCGGCGCACCGCGTCAAGCGTGTCAAAAAGACCGAGCATCAGACGGTTTCCTGCCGCCTCGGCGATAGCCCGGTGAAAAGCGCTGTCCCACAGCTCATTCAGATCCGGATCATCCGGGTTAACGTTGTCGATGCGTTCCAGCATGCGCTGCATCAGCGCCAGATTTTCCGGGCTGGCGCGAAGTGCCGCCAGGCGCGCAAGACCGGGCTCAATTTGCAGACGGGCTTCCATCACTTCCAGCATATTGGTTTGTTGCACCAGTCCCTGTAGTGCAAGAGAAGCAACCGGTGCCGCAGGGCCAATAAAGGTGCCTTTGCCCTGTTTGCGCCAGATCCGCCCCTCCTCTTCCAGCACGTCCAGCGCGCGACGCACTTCTCGTCGCCCGACGCCTAAGCTTTCCGCCAGTTCACGTTCCGTGGGCAGAGGAGTCCCTGGTGTTGACTCATGCTGGTGGATCAGCCCACGAAGTTGTTCAAGCGCCGTACTGGAATTTGCCAGATAGCGTGACGGTTTTTCCATATTGGTTCATCCGCATTTCGCGTTATCTTTTTATGTGATTACAGACAGTTAATGCTTATGCCGTCTGTATTCCCCGTTATTTACTAAGCAATTCGCGAACCAATACGGCATTGGTTCGATAAATTTTTGTTAATACTTTGATTTATTAATGTTTATTTTTTTAGCTAACACAGAGGACGTCACAGATACCTGCGAATGTTGGCGATGAAATGCACAGTTAGCGTGCAAACAATGCACTAAAAGGGAAGAAAGGAACCTAAGAGGGAACGACCTGAACACGACAGGGACGTAGTGATGAGGAGGCGAAATGACCCGTTCTCAATCACTACGTCGAAGACAGAAACCAACACAACCTGCCGCGCCTGCAAACCCGGCCTGTTCTCAGCATGGCGAATTCACTATCACAGCAGCCACGGTTCAGGTGTGCCCGAACAGAATGGCAGGCTGATATTTTTACCGTGTTCCTCGATAACCGCACGCTGACACGGTGGTAACAGCTTGACGCTACTGCGCGTGAATAAGCCTTCCTACCGCAAGGCTTAGAGCGCGCAGCGCATGGGCGACATCGCTACAGGCCACGCTTTCCGCCGGATGATGGCTGATGCCTTTATAGCAGCGCACAAACAGCATGGCGGAAGGCCAGCGTTCCGCAATGGCGATAGCATCATGCCCTGCCCCACTCGGCAGAGATAAAACCTTCCCCTGCACGGTGTGTACCGCATCAGCCAGCTCTTCACGCAGTGGCATATCGCACGGCGTGGCGGCAATGGTGTAAAAAATGTCGTGGCGGAACTCAAGCCTGCGTTGCCGGGCGATGCGGTTGGCTTCGTCCAGCAAGTGGTTGAGCAACGCTTCGCGCTTATCATCGTGCGGGCTACGAATATCGAGCGTAAGCCCAACTGCGCCGGGGATCACATTCACCGCACCGGGTTCGCATTGCAATGTGCCAACGGTGGCAACCATCTCCGGGCCGGCATCGATCGTTGCCTGTTCGATAATCTGTATCCATTCGGCGGCAGCGGTCAGCGCATCACGGCGATGAGGCATCGGCACCGTACCGGCGTGCCCGGCCTCACCGGTAAAACGGCAACTAAGCCGCCGCGCACCATTGATGGCCGTGACCACGCCGAGCGCCAGATCCGCGTCTTCCAGCACCGGCCCCTGTTCAATATGCAGTTCCAGATAGGCGGAAAAATCCCCGACCGGGCGCTGCGCAGTGGCAATCTGCGTGGGATCCAACCCGGCCTGTTCCAGCGCCTGTGCCACGCTAACGCCCTGCGCATCTTCACAGGCCAGCCACGCTTGCGGCCAGCTGCCGGTCAGCCCACGGCTACCCAGCAGCGCGATGTTAAATCTTGTGCCCTCTTCGTCAGCAAAACCGACAATCTCGATCGCCTGCCTGCCGCGCAGGTTGGCCCGGTTCAGGCCATCCACAACTTCAATCGCCGCCAGCACGCCAAGCATACCGTCGTAGCGCCCGGCATCGCGCACGGTATCAAGATGCGAACCGAGCAGCAGCGCCTGGCCTCCCGCTTCGATACCTTCGTAACGGCCAAAAATATTGCCGACCGCATCCTGCCAGGTGCGCATGCCCGCCTGCTGCATCCACCCGGCAACCAACGCATTTGCCTGCAAATGCTGGGGCGAGAGATAAACACGGGTAAGTTGGCCCGGCGTTTCGCTAATTTGCGCCAGCGCGTCACAGCGCTGCATAACCCGGCTGGCGGCTTGCGCGGCATCGAAAGACGTCATCATTAACTGACTCCTTCGTAAATGTCCCATGCCGCCTGCATGCCCGCGCCCTGAACGGTGCGAAAACCCAGCCGGTTCAACACCGCTTCCAGAGCGGTCAGCGTTTGCAGCACGCAATCTTTGCGCGCGTTATACCCCATGGTGCCGATACGCCAGATCTTGCCCTGCAGCGGGCCAAACGAGGTGCCAATCTCAATATGGAAATCCTCCAGCAGACGTTTACGCACCTCTTCGCCATGCACTTCCTGCGGGATGTGCACGCCGAGAACGTTGTTCATCTTGTGGCGGATATCGCCAAACGCCTCCAGCCCCATGCCCTGGATGCCCGCAAGCATTGCGCGCCCGTGCAGTTCGTGGCGCGCAATCAGCTTTTCCATGCCCTCTTCGAGCATAATGCGTGCGCATTCGCGGGCGGCGAACAGCATGCTGGTCGCTTCCGTGTGGTGGTTCAGACGTTCCGGCCCCCAGTAATCCATCACCATGCCGAGATCGAAATAGTTGGAGTAGATCATCTCCTCTGCACCGTCCTGATGCGCCTCGGTGCGAATACCTTGTTCTACGCATTTGCGCGCGCGTACTGCGGCTTCCATTCGTGCGCTAAGAGTAATGGGCGAACTCCCGGACGGGCCGCCAAGGCACTTTTGCAACCCGGCGGAAACGGCATCCAACCCCCACGCATCGCTTTCTAACCGGTTGCCGCCGAGTGAAGCAGTGGCGTCGGTATAAAACAGCACATCGTGGCGGCGACAAATCTCACCTAATTGATCCAGCGGTTGCAGCATGGTGGTCGAGGTATCGCCGTGTACCGTTAGCAGCAGGCGCGGCTTGATGCGAACGATGGCATCTTCAATCTGATCCGGGCTAAACACCTCACCCCACGGCACCTCGATGGTGTGGACTTCAGCGCGGCAGCGGCGGGCAATTTCACACAGCAGATGACCAAAACGGCCAAACACCGGCACCAGCACCTTATCGCCAGGGCGAATAGCGGAAACGAGGATCGCCTCAATGCCCGCGCGCGAGGTGCCATCCACTAGCATCGTCCAGCGGTTTTCCGTGCGAAACACCTCGCGGTAAAGTGCCATCACTTCGTTCATGTAGCCGGTCATCACCGGATCGTATTGCCCTATCAACTGGCTCGCCATCGCCCGCAAAACACGCGGGTCGGCGTTGATTGGCCCTGGCCCCATCAACAGGCGCGAAGGCGGATTAATTTGCGGGAACTGCTGGAAATTAAACATGGGCGCGTCCTTTAGTCTGCGACAGCGTAATAAATGAAACAAAAGATTCGTTGAATTAAATTCTGCAACTAATGTGCCACAGACAAAAAAACGACACCAGCGCTGGATAGCCGCTATTTCATGCCAAAAACCATAAGAAAACGGGGCGCTTAACGCCCCGTCATAACACATCAGGATGGTGCAAGAGCACCTTTATGGTGCATTAACGGTGTTCGAGCTCATCCAGTTCATCGTACAGGGAAGCGATATGGTGAATTCGCTGACGCCCTTCGCTCAACGCGGTGTGCAGCACGGCATTGGACAGCAAATTAACCAGGCTCATGGCGCTGCTGTAGCTGTCGAACGCGGAGACGCTCTCCAGCGGCAAACCGATGTGCCAGCGGCACAGCGGCTTAATGCTGGCCGCCTGCGGCTCACTGATTGCCAGCAGCGGAATGCCCTGCTGATGCAGCACGTCCAGCAGCGGGCGCACTACGCGCGGGCGGCGGCGAAAAGCCACCACCACCACCATATCGTTCGGGGTGATGTCGACCACTTCTTCCGCCAGCGTCTGCCCTGGCTGCGGCATCAGCAGCACCTGGCCACGGCTTTGCAGCAGTTGCTGGCGCAGATGTAGCGCCACGGGGGCACTGTTACGCAGACCCAAAATAAACACCCGCTTCGCCGTGTTGAGCGCGGTGACAATCTCGGCGAATTGCCCGGCATCCAGCGTATTGACCCACAGCGTCAGGTTCGCCATCTCCTGCTTGTAATGGCGCGCCAGCAGTGTGTTGCCCTGCACCGCGTCGCGGTTCTCGGTCAGCGGCATACCGCTCTGGCGCAGCGTGCGCAGTTCATCGCGCATCTCTTTGAAACGATCGTAGCCCAGGCGCTTAAACAAGCGGCTGACGGTCGCTTTCGATACACCACTCAAGCGCGCCAGTTCGGCGCTGTTGTAGCTCACCAGATCGTCGAAATGATCGATGATAAACGAGGCAACCCGTTGTTCCTGTGGGGATAGCTCGTCAAAGCTTGCCCGTAAACGCTCATCCAGCTGCTGCATAGCTTCTCCTGCAACTTTTGTTTCAGGCTAAGCTGACACAGTGAAACGCCCGTCGTCAATCTGGAACAGCTCTTGCTTAGTGTTCTGCACTTACCCGCAGAAAACAGGAAGCGTGACGATGCAAAGTAATATGGCCCCCTCCGGCATGGCGGTGACACCGCACCATCTCGCCAGCGAATCGGCGTTGTCGGTGCTGCGCCACGGTGGCGACGCGATTGAAGCGATGGTGGCGGCAGCGGCAACCATTGCGGTGGCCTACCCGCACATGAACGGCATCGGCGGTGACGGCTTCTGGTTGATTGTGCCGCCTGACGGCGAACCGCTCGCCATCGACGCCAGCGGCGCGGCCGGGCAACACGCAACGCGCGAGTTTTACGCAGGTCACGCGCATATTCCCCATCGCGGGACGCTTGCCGCGCTGACCGTACCCGGCACGCTCAGCGGCTGGGATGAGGCGCTGAAGGTCTCCGCCGCGCTCGGCGGCGGGCAGCTTCCACTCTCACGGTTACTGGCCGATGCGATTCGCTACGCCGCCGACGGCATACCGGTCACGCAGTCACAAGCCAGCGCCACGCAAAGTAAATATGCGGAACTGGTGGATATCCCCGGTTTTGCAGACACCTTTTTACCGCAAGGTCACGCCCCGCAGGCAGGCAGCCGCTTTTGCCAGCCTAAACTCGCCCGCACGCTGACCCAGCTTGCCACCGAAGGGCTGGACAGTTTTTACCGTGGCCCGCTGGCGCAGTTGATCGCCGGCGAAATGCAGGCGTTGGGTTTACCCGTAACCGCCCAGGATCTGGCGAACCATCGCGCCCAGCGCCGCGTGCCGTTGAAGCTCAGCCATAGCCAGGGTGAAATTTTCAATATGACGCCGCCGACACAGGGGCTGGTATCGCTGGCCATTCTCGGCATTACCGATCATCTGGAGATGGCGCAGGCAAGTGAAGTACAAACCATTCACCGCATTGTGGAAGCGACCAAGAAGGCCTTCGGCCTGCGCGATCGCTACATCACCGATCCGCGCCACGTCACGCTGCCGGTACAGAGCCTGCTGGAACAAGCGCCGCTGGAGCAACTGGCGGCCAGCATTGATGAGCAGCGCGCCGCGCCCTGGGGACAGGGGAAAGGGCCGGGCGATACCGTGTGGATGGGAGTTATCGATAAAAACGGGCTGGCGGTGTCGTTTATCCAGAGTATTTATCACGAATTTGGCAGCGGCGTGGTGCTGCCGGAAAGTGGCGTGCTGCTGCAAAACCGCGGCGCGGCCTTTAGCCTCGATCCGGCGCATTTGCTGGCGCTGATGCCAGGTAAACAGCCGTTCCACACCTTAAACCCCGCCGCCGCGCGGCTGAAAGATGGGCGCACGCTGGTTTACGGCACCATGGGTGGCGACGGTCAGCCGCAAACGCAGGCCGCCATTTTTACCCGCCATGTCATGCAGGGCATGCCGTTGCAGGAGGCAGTTTGCGCCCCACGCTGGTTGCTGGGTCGCACATGGGGGCAGCTATCCGATAGCCTGAAACTGGAAGGACGCTTTAGCGAAGAGACATTCCAGGCACTGCGCGCGCTGGGGCATGACGTTGAGTGGTTGCCGGGAATGAGTGAAGCCACCGGGCACGCAGGGGCGATTGTGCGCCACACCAGTGGCATGCTGGAAGGGGCTTACGATCCGCGCAGTAACGGCAGCGCAGCGGGATTTTAAGGAGCAATGATGAATACACCATTTGACTGGCCGACCTATATCCGGCTGATGGAACAACTGCTTGATGTCCCGCTGGATGACGCACGCCGCGCCGAGCTGGAAATCCAGCTCGCCAGAATCGCCGCGATGGCGCAACCGTTAATGGCTTTTACGCTGCCGCACCGCCAGGAAGGCGCAGGAGAGTACCGGTTATGAATTTATCGATTGTTGAGATCCAGCGCGGTCTGCGGGGAAGAAACGTTAGCGGCAGCAAGACGCAGGAGAGCACCGGCTATGAATTTATCAATTGCTGATATTCAGCGTGGCCTGCGAGGAGAAAACGTTAGCGCTTACGAACTGGCGCATCGCCAGCAAGACGCAGGAGAGCACCGGCTATGAATTTATCAATTGCTGATATTCAGCGTGGCCTGCGGGAAAAAACCTTTAGCGCCAGCGAACTGGCGCAGCAGACGCTGGCGCGCATTGAGCGCGACAATCCGCGCCTCAACGCCTTTACTGACATCACAGCCACGCGGCTACTGGCGGAAGCGACGCAACTCGATCGGCAAATCGCCAATGGCGAAGCATTGCCCGCGCTGACGGGCGTGCCGTATGGAGTAAAAAACCTGTTTGATATCGAAGGCGTCACCACGCTTACCGGAGCGAAACTCTTCAGCCAGCAACCGCCCGCAACGGCAGATGCTTTTGCGCTTCGCCGGTTGACGCGCGCGGGCGCGATGCTCGCCGGGGCGCTGAATATGGATGCCTACGCCTATGGTTTTACCACCGAAAACAGCCACTACGGTGCAACGCGCAACCCACGCGATCCTGAGCGTATCGCGGGCGGCTCGTCCGGCGGTTCGGCGGCGGCTGTCGCGGCGGGGATGGTCAATTTTTCGCTCGGTAGTGACACCAACGGATCAATCCGCGTACCCGCCTCGCTGTGCGGTATTAACGGACTGAAACCGACATTTGGCCGCCTGTCGCGTAGCGGTAGCCATCCGTTTGTCGCCAGCCTCGATCATATCGGCCCGCTGGCGCGTAGCGTTGAGGACTTAACGCAGGTGTATGACGCTTTGCAGGGGCACGATCCTGATGATCGCTGGCAATCCGATCGCGCCAGTGATGCCGCCTTGCCGCAGTTGCATGGGGAAAGCAGGCTGCGCTGCGCCGTGCTGGAGGGGTATTTCACAAGCTGGTGCGATGACGATGCGCGCCAGGCCGTTGGTCGTGTGGCGCGAGCGCTGAATGCTGACAATGCGATAACGCTGCCGGAAGCGGAGCTGGCGCGAACGGCGGCCTTTTTGCTGTCGGCGGCGGAAGGCGGTAACCATTATTTACCCGCCCTGCGCACCGATGCTGACGCGTTCGAACCCAACTCGCGCGAACGCCTGCTGGCGGGCGCGATGACACCCTCGGCGTGGTACACGCAGGCACAGCGGTTTCGCGCCTGGTTTCGCGATAAAACGTTGCCGTTGTTTAAGGATGTCGATCTGCTGTTAGCCCCGGCAACGCCCTGCTGTGCAACGCTGATTGGCGCGCAGACCATGCACATTAACGGCGTCGATTTACCCATAAAAGCGAGCATGGGCATGTTAACGCAGCCGATCTCATTTCTTGGCTTGCCGGTGGTCACCGTGGCGCTGAAAGCCGCCAGCGGTTTACCGATAGGCGTACAAATTATTGGCGCGCCCTGGCAGGAAGCGCGCTGTTTACAGGCGGCATGGCGGCTGGAGCAGGCCGGTCTTCTTTTTCCACAGGATGCAGCATGAATCGAGATAATGTTGATCGCCCGGCGATCCTCAATGAAGTGACCACCGCGTTTTACCGTTATGAGCAGGCGCTTATCAGCAATGACATTGATGTGCTGGACGAGCTGTTCTGGGATGACGCACGCACTGTGCGTTACGGCGCAACCGAAAACCTGTATGGCATCGCCGCGATCCGCGATTTTCGTAACGCCCGCCCCTCAGGCGGGCTTGAGCGCGTGCTACGCAATACCACTATCACCACTTTTGGCGATGATATGGCGGTGGCGAGCACCGAGTTTACGCGGGAAAACAGTGAGAAAATTGGCCGCCAGATGCAGACCTGGATGAAGTTCCCGTGGGGCTGGCGCATTGTGGCGGCGCATGTGAGTGTGATGGGGTAACAACAGCCCTCTCCGGCAAAGGAGAGGGAGAACATTAGCCTTCGTGCAGCCCGCACTCGCGTTTCAGGCCAAAGAAGCGGGTCTCTTCTTCTGCCATGCCCGGCTCCCATTTGCGGGTGGTGTGCGTGTCGCCCACCGAAAGGTAGCCCTGATCCCACAGCGGGTGGTAATTCAGCCCGTGTTTTTGCAGGTACTGGTAAACCGTGCGGTTATCCCAGTCGATGATCGGCAACACTTTGAACACCCCGCGCTGGATAGCCAGCACCGGCAATGTGGCGCGGCTGCCGGATTGCTCGCGGCGCAGCCCGGCAAACCAGGTTTTTGCGTTCAGTTCGGCCAGCGCGCGGTTCATCGGCTCGACTTTGTTGATGTGGTTATATTTTTCAATCCCTTCAACGCCCTGCTCCCACAGTTTTCCGTAGCGCGCTTCCTGCCAGGCCGGGCTTTGCTCGGCGCGGTAGATTTTCAGGTTCAGCTTGAGCTTGTCCGTGAGCTCGTCGATAAACTGGTAGGTTTCCGGGAACAGATAACCGGTATCGGTGAGGATCACCGGGATATCCGGGCGCACCTGGTTTACCAGATGCAGGCTCACCGCCGCCTGAATGCCAAAGCTTGAGGAGAGCACATATTCACCCGGCAGGTTTTCCAGCGCCCAGGCGACGCGCTCTTCAGCGCTGAGTTTCTCAAGCTGCGCGTTGGTTTCAGAAAGCTGCAGTATGCGTTCTACTTTGGGCAGCTCGTTTAGCGCGTTCAGATCGAGTACGGACATATTGACCTCTCTTATCACCTCTTCCTCCCCGACCGGGGAGGAAGGAATCAGGCGTTATTCCCAGAAATCCCGCGCCGGATCGAGCACCGGGCGGATAATTCCAGCGCGGATGGTGAAGTCGCCAAAACCTTCGCCCTCTTCACGCTCGTGCGCCCAGCGAGCGACCAGCTCGTCGATAGCGCCCAGGATTTCAGATTCAGTAATGTTTTCGCGGTACATGCGCGGAATGCGTGTACCACTGCGATTACCGCCGATATGCAAGTTATAGCGTCCCGGCGCTTTGCCGACCAGGCCGATCTCCGCCAGCATCGCGCGACCGCAGCCGTTCGGGCAACCAGTCACACGCAGCACAATGTGGTCATCGCCCACGCCGTGTTTTTCCATCACCGCTTCGACTTTATCGACAAACGAAGGCAGGAAACGCTCGGCTTCCGCCATCGCCAGCGGGCAGGTCGGGAACGACACACAGGCCATTGAGTTTTCGCGCTGCGGTTTTACCGCGTCCATCAGCCCGTGGCTGCGCGCCAGTTTTTCGATCTTCGCTTTCTGGCTTTCCGGCACACCGGCGATGATCAGGTTCTGGTTGGCGGTGATGCGGAATTCACCTTTATGGATCTTAGCAATTTCCAGCAGGCCGGTTTTCAGCGGACGGCCCGGGTAATCCAGAATACGGCCGTTTTCAATAAACAGCGTCAGGTGCCATTTATTGTCGATGCCTTTCACCCAGCCAATGCGATCGCCACGACCGGTAAATTCGTACGGGCGGATCGGTTCAAATTTGATCCCGGCGCGGCGTTCAACTTCCGCTTTGAAGGTCTCAACGCCAACGCGCTCCAGCGTGTATTTAGTTTTGGCATTTTTACGATCGGTACGGTTGCCCCAGTCACGCTGGGTGGTGACCACCGCTTCCGCGACCGCCAGCGTGTGTTCCAGCGGCAGATAACCGAATTCGCTCGCCGTGCGGGCGTACGTTTTCTTGTTGCCATGCTCGATAGACAGACCGCCGCCAACCAGCAGGTTAAATCCCACCAGCTTGCCGTTTTCCGCAATCGCCACGAAGTTCATGTCGTTGGCGTGCAGATCGATGTCGTTCTGCGGCGGGATAACCACCGTGGTTTTAAACTTACGCGGCAAGTAAGTCTGGCCTAAGATCGGCTCTTCATCCGTGGTCGCCACTTTTTCCTGATCGAGCCAGATCTCCGCGTAAGCACGGGTGCGCGGCAGCAGATGTTCGGAGATCTTTTTCGCCCATTCGTAGGCTTCAGCGTGCAGTTCAGATTCGTACGGGTTCGAAGTACAAAGCACGTTACGGTTCATGTCGTTGGCGGTCGCCAGCGCGTCCAGCCCAACGGAGTGCAGCATCTGGTGCGCCGGTTTCACATTTTTCTTCAAAATGCCGTGAAACTGGAACGTCTGACGGTTGGTCAGGCGGATGCTGCCGTAAATGGTGTTGTCGTGGGCGAATTGATCAATTGCCTGCCACTGTTTGGTGGTGATAACGCCGCCAGGCAAACGGCAACGCAGCATCATCGCGTGGCGCGGCTCCAGTTTTTGCTCAGCGCGTTCGGCGCGGATATCGCGATCGTCTTGCTGATACATGCCGTGAAAACGGATCAGCAGAAAGTTGTCGCCGTTGAAGCCGCCGGTCAGACCGTCATGCAAATCTTCCGCAATCGTACCGCGCAGGTAGTTGCTTTCGCGTTTCATACGTTCGGCGTCGGTCAGTTTGCCTTCGACCACCAGTGGGCCTGGGTGTTTTTCGCTCATTAGTAGACATCTCGCTGATAACGGCGCTCAACGCGCAGCTCACTTAAAAATTCATCCGCCGCTTCGGTGTCCATGCCACCAAATTCGGCAATCACATCCAGTAAAGCCTGCTCAACGTCTTTCGCCATGCGATTGGCGTCGCCGCAGACATAAATGTGCGCACCGTCGTTGATCCAGCGCCACAGTTCTGCGCCTTGTTCGCGCAGTTTGTCTTGTACGTAAACTTTTTCTTTTTGATCTCTGGACCAGGCCAAATCGATGCGGTTCAGCACGCCCTCTTTCACATAGCGCTGCCACTCAACCTGGTAGAGGAAATCTTCGGTAAAGTGCGGGTTGCCAAAGAACAACCAGTTTTTGCCTGGCGCGTCATCGGCGGCGCGCTGCTGCATAAAAGCGCGGAACGGCGCAATACCGGTGCCCGGCCCAATCATGATCACTGGCGTTTGCGGGTTCGCCGGCAGACGGAAGTTATCGTTATGCTCGATAAATACGCGAACTTCACCCTCTTCTTCTACGCGATCGGCGAGGAAGCTGGAGGCACCTCCCGCGCGGGCGCGGCCTTCGACGTCATAACGCACCACGCCAACGGTGATATGTACTTCACTCTCCACTTCTGCCTGCGAAGAGGCAATTGAGTAAAGACGCGGCGTCAGCGGGCGCAGCAGGCCAATCAGCGCGTCCGCATCCAGTTGAGCCGGAGAGAAACGCACCATATCGACAATTGGCGTGGTCGCGGCGTAGTGCTGCAACTGCGCTTTATCGCCGACCAGCGGCAGGAGTGATTCGCTGCGCGTCAGGGTGGCGTAGTTTTCCACGATATTGGCGGTATTGACCGTCAATTCGAAATGCCACTGCAACGCTTCGGCGAGCGGCAGGGTTTTACCATCAACCGTGACCGGCTCATCGCCTTTCAGCCATAGCAGCTCAACCAGCTCTTTGACTAACGCAGGATCGTTCTGATACCAGACGCCGAGCGCATCGCCCGGCTGATAACGCAGACCGGAGTCGCCCAAATCGATTTCGATGTGGCGCACATCTTTTTCTGAATCACGCCCGGTGATTTTCTGGTTAACCGACAGGCTTGCGCTAAGCGGTGCTTCTTTGGTGTACGGGCTGGAGAAAATTTCATTCACCGCACCACTGGCGGCGACAGCGGTTTGCGCAGGCGAAGAGGCTGGCGCACGGGCTTTCAGCACCTCAACCACACGGGCGCGCCATTCTGCTGCTGCGGCCTGGTATTCGACATCTGCATCAACGCGATCCAGCAGACGTTCAGCACCCAGTTCCGCCAGCTTGCTATCGAAATCTTTCCCGGCCTGGCAGAAAAACTCATACGAGGTGTCGCCCAGACCGAAGACCGCAAAGGCGGTGCCATCCAGTTTTGGCGCTTTTTTCGAGAACAGGAATTTATGCAGCGCAACGGCTTCTTCTGGTGCTTCCCCTTCGCCCTGCGTTGAGGCAACGACGATCAGCAGTTTCTCATTCGCTATCTGTTTGAATTTGTAGTCGCCCGCGTTGACCAGCGTGACATTGAGTTTCGCCGCCAATAAGTCATCGCGCAGCGCTTCGGCTACACGGCGGGCGTTACCGGTCTGCGAGGCGGAAATCAGCGTAATAGAGGAGGCTTCTGCTACCGGCGTCGCAGCGACCGTTGCGCCAGTTGGCTGCTGATTCAGCACGCCCCAGAAATAGCCGGAAACCCAGGCAAGCTGGGTGGGTGTTAAATCAGTGGTGGCCGCCTGGAGGCGCGCCAGTTGCTCCGGATTAAGCGGAAGCAACGCGGAAGGTGGGACCTGGGTCGTCATGCGTCGTATTGTTCCAGTAGCAATTCCCTTTCGTCTTTCGCGCAGCCTGTGAACGCGCCAACGCCGCGAAATCCATGGGGATATAATTTTGAAAAAAGTGAAGTGAAACTAAGGTTAACGGTGGGGATAATAACAATTAAAGAAAGGTTGGAAATAATAAATAACCAAAAGAACTAACCTGTTTTAGTTATAGTTGTTAACACTAAAACCGGTTGAATAACTTATTGAATTACATTGATAAAACGAATGTGTCGCGGTTTGGCTTCTGTCGTAACCGCTTTTAGTGATTTTAGTTAATGCTAAAAAAGGTCATTTCCGCTACCATGCGGCGGTTTTTTGTAAGCCTGAGAGTTCATTATGTCGACCACGTTGTTTAAAGATTTCACTTTCGAAGCCGCTCATCACTTGCCGCATGTCCCGCAGGGGCACAAATGCGGTCGTCTGCATGGCCACTCGTTTATGGTGCGCCTGGAGATCACCGGCGAGGTGGATCCTTATACCGGCTGGATAATGGACTTCGCCGAGCTAAAAGCTGCGTTTAAGCCGCTTTACGAGCGCCTGGATCACTACTATTTGAATGAGATCCCAGGGCTGGAAAACCCCACCAGCGAAGTGCTGGCGAAATGGATTTGGGATCAGATGAAACCGGTGGTGCCGCTGCTGAGCGCGGTGATGGTAAAAGAGACCTGCACGGCGGGCTGCGTTTATCGCGGCGAATAACAGACTTTCGTGCCGTCAACCTGCGAGCCGTTCTCGCTGGTCTGCGGGTTGACAGCACATTTGCCCACGCTTTATCGGCTCCGCTCACACACCTGTGTGTTTAACGCACCAGATAACCGCCATCGACGACTAATAAATGACCATTGACAAAATCCGAGGCGCGGCTGGCGAGAAAAATTACCGCCCCCATTAAATCCTGCGTATCTCCCCAGCGCATAGCCGGTGTGTGATCAATTCCCCATTTATATTGCTTGCGATCGCTACGAATTATTTGCGTGATATCCGTTGAGAAATACCCCGGCGCAATACCGTTTACCTGAATATTAAATTGCGCCAATTCGTCACAATAGGCTTTTGTTAAACCGGCCAGCGCATGTTTTGTCGCGGAATAGGCCGGCGATCCCTGTTGGCCTAAAAATGAACGCACCGAACAAATATTGATAATTTTTCCGCGAAGGTTTTTCGCCATCACTTTTGCAGCTTCATGACATAATTCAAAGGCGGCCGTCAGATTGACGTTAATCATCGGATCCCAATCAGCGCGATTGAACTGCCAGACATTATTCATTTTGCAGATACCTGCGTTATTCACCAAAATATCAACCGTACCGAAGCGTTCACAGCAGGCACTGATTATCTTTTGCGGTGCGCCGTCGGCGGTAATATCAATTTCCATAAATTCAACATCTACGCCCTGCTGTTTAATAGCGTCTTCTGTTTCCCCACCGTCTGAGGTAATCGCTGGAATAAAAACATTTGCCCCGGCTTTTGCCAGCGCAACGGAAAATGCCTGTCCTAACCCACTATTACCGCCGGTGACAATAGCGGTTTTCCCCTGTAAGGAAAAAAAGTCCAGCGAAAAATTATTAATTGACCTGATTGACATTGCTTGTTCCAAAATCCTTTTAGAAAAAAAGCAACGCTCCGCAATAACGAAGCGAATTTTTGCAATATTTAAATATCGTGACCGGATGTTTTCTAACACAGATAAATAAAATGGCACTTGATAAAGGTCAAAGTTAAATTATCACGATAATTCACTTCGGAATAATCACTTTATTTTCCCTTTCTGTATTAAAAAACCCGCCAGCGGCGGGTTTCTATTAAGCAATATTGAGATATTTGTGTGTCTGCATCGACAGTCGCCAGTTGCGGGCGATACAGGTTTCAATACACAAGCGCGTCGCATCTTCTTTCTGGCTTATCGGCTGCAAGGCGATGACCCGCTGTTTATCATCGTGCAGTTGTGCCAAAAGCTCGTCCAGCGCTTCAATATCGCGCAGGCGGCCAACAGGGTGCTTAATCTCATCGGCGCGCTCCAGCGCCTGCTGGAGGACATCATAACCGCCACGCATATTCACTTTCGGCGATACGGTGACCCAGGTAGTGTGCGACGTACGAACCTCGTGCGTGCCGCTGGTTTCAATCTGACAGCTAAAGCCGTTGTGCTCAAGCAGCGTGGTCAACGCAGTGAGATCGTGTATGCAGGGCTCACCGCCGGTAATCACCACATGGCGTGCTGTCCAGCCCTGCCGCTGGATAATGGCGAGCAGATCTTCACTGCTTGCCGCGCCCCATTTGTCGCTCTCTTTGGTCTTCGCGAGAATGCTATACAGCGACACCTCCCGATCCGCGAGCTTATCCCAGGTGTGTTTGGTATCGCACCAGGCGCAACCAACCGGGCATCCCTGTAAACGAATAAAAATGGCGGGAACGCCGGTGAAGTAACCCTCGCCTTGCAGGGTCTGGAACATCTCGTTAATCGGGTACTGCATCGTCGCTCTTATTACCAGGGAAAAACGCCATTATTGCAGATAACCCGCAGGGGATCATGTGCCATTTGCGCCGCGCACCGTGGGCTCTTTAAGCCGCTGATAATGAAAACTATCAGTTATGGCAAATTGTCATTACCGGCTTTCAGCCGCTATCCTATGACGGTTCTTTCCCTGATTTGCCCCGCAAGGATGATGCAAATGGCGCGCATATTGGCACTGCTGTTGGTGCTGACTTTTACCCTTCCGGCGCTGGCTGTGCCTGTTCCACCGATGAATGGCGTGGTTAACGATGCCGAAAATCAGTTAAGCCTCTGGCAGCGTAAAGCGCTTATCCAGCAGGTAAGCGATCTGAATGCCCGCACGGGTACACAAACTGCCGTACTGCTGATAGACACGACAAATGGCGAAACCATCGAACACTTTGCCAACGAGGTTTTTAACCGCTGGCAGCTTGGTGAAGCCCGGCGTAATGACGGCGTGTTGGTGCTGGTCGCGTGGCAGGACCGAAAAGTTCGTATCGAGGTGGGAAGCGGCCTTGAGGACATGTTAACCAACGCGCTGGCAAAGCAAATTATTGATGAATATATGCTTCCAGCCTTCCGGCAGAATGACCTGAATACTGGTATTGTGCGCGGCGTTGAGGGGATCAGCACCGTGCTTGCCAGCCAGCCGCTACCTAAAGCTCAACCCCCGTCATTTTTCCAGCAAATGGCCGACTGGTTTTCCCTGTGGAAGAGTTTGATTGTGTTGGCGGTGGTCGTCATTACCCTGACGATCAAAGGCAAAATCCGCACGCTGGCAGGACTGTTTCTTATCGCCTGTCCTCTGGCCGTGATTTTGTTCGCGTACAGTGAACAAAACCCTTTGCTGCTGCCTTTTACGATATTCTGCGCTGCCGTGCCCGCTTTTATTTTGCTGATAATTTTGAGCGTATGGCTGATTTATCCGCAGCGGCTTACCGCCGCAGGCCGGCAAAAATATCGTGAGAGCAGGCAGCTCAATTATTCACGTGGAGGCGAGGCCAGTACCGACACAACTCATTACACCAGCAGCGAAAGTTCCGGTCATAGCAATAGCGACAGTTCCAGCGGTGGTGGCGGTTCAAGTGACGGCGGCGGATCTTCGGGGAACTGGTGAGCCGTAAAGCGCAAACAAAAATGTAACAAGATGTTATTTGTTTTACGTTTTGAATTATATTCATGAATAATACGCAGGCTAATAAACTAAAAATAATCTATTAAATATCATCGATATAAATATTTTCCGAAACGTGGCGGAATCTTTTTATTTTATTGGTTGTCTTAGACAAATCCCCCGCGTTTTCTTTCTTAAAACCAGCTTAAGAAACCCCGTTTTTGTACGTCATTTTATTGATATGGCGTTTAGCTTTCTGTGCCTACAATCCGCCACAACAACCATGATGAGAAAGCGTTGATGAATACATTATTGATTACGGGTGTCACTGGGTTTCTTGGCGGGGCGGTATTAGAAAAAATTCTTCACGACAATCTACCGATGAATTTATTGCTGCTGGTTCGCGCCGAAGATAGCGAAGCCGGGCTTGCGCGCGTTAAAAGCAATATGCGCAAATTCAACCTCAGTGATGAGGTGCTGAACTCACTTTCGACTTCGCAGATCCTGCTCGGCGATTTGGGCGAACCAGAAGGTTTTACTGCCGATCCGCGTCTGGAAAATGTCACCCACGTGCTGAACTGCGCAGCCGTGGCCTCTTTTGGTAACAATCCGCTGGTGTGGAAAGTCAACGTGGAAGGCACGCTGACGTTTGCACGCCGGATGTCGCAAGTTGCCGGGTTACAGCGTTTTCTGCACGTTGGCACCGCGATGTCGTGTACCCCGGAGCCGGATTCACTGGTACCGGAAAGCAGCGAGTTTCGCGAGAATGCCGAGCACCTGGTGACCTATACGCACTCCAAATCCACCATCGAACAACTGATGCGCAAAGAGTGCCCGCAGCTGCCGCTGGTGATCGCACGTCCATCGATTGTCGTCGGCCACACCAGCCATGGTTGCACTCCGTCTACCAGTATCTTCTGGGTGTTCAGCATGGGGCTGATGCTGCAAAAATTTATGTGTTCGCTGGAAGATCGCGTGGATGTGATCCCGGTGGATTACTGCGCCGATGCGCTGCTGATGCTGCTTAGCGGAGAGATTGCACAGGGTGAAGTGGTGCATATCTCGGCTGGCGAAGAGAATAGCGTCCGCTTTGCCGATATCGACAGGGCAATGGCGAAGGCGCTGGAAAAAGCGCCAGTTGGCGATAAATACGCACAGGTTAGCTATGAAACACTGGTGAAAATGCGCCGCGAGCTGAAGGATATCTTCGGGCCGTGCAACGAGCGCCTGATGCTGAAAGCGATGCGTCTTTACGGAGCGTTTGCCACGCTTAACGTGCGTTTCAGCAATGATAAGCTGCTCAGCATGGGCATGCCGAAGCCGCCGCGATTTACCGACTATATCGCTCGCTGCGTGCAGACAACGCGCGGTCTGACGATACCGCAGCAGATGGAAGTCGATTTTAAATAGTCAAAAGCCCAAAAAAAATGCCAGTCAACTGACTGGCATTTTTATTTGATCAACGCTTAGCGATTACGCCTGGCCTTTGATCTCTTTACGACCGTTGAACGGTGCTTGTTCACCCAGCGCTTCTTCGATACGAATCAGCTGGTTGTATTTAGCAACGCGGTCAGAACGGCTCATAGAACCGGTTTTGATCTGGCCTGCCGCGGTACCAACAGCCAGGTCAGCGATGGTAGCGTCTTCAGTTTCGCCAGAACGGTGAGAGATGACAGCGGTGTAGCCAGCGTCTTTCGCCATTTTGATCGCAGCCAGCGTTTCGGTCAGAGAACCGATCTGGTTGAATTTGATCAGGATGGAGTTAACGATGCCTTTTTCGATGCCTTCTTTCAGGATCTTGGTGTTGGTTACGAACAGGTCGTCGCCCACCAGCTGGATTTTGTCGCCCAGCACTTTGGTCTGGTAAGCAAAGCCAGCCCAGTCAGATTCGTCCAGACCATCTTCGATGGAAACGATCGGATACTGTTTGGTCAGATCTTCCAGGAAGTGAGTGAACTCTTCAGAGGTGAACGCTTTGTTGCCTTCGCCAGCCAGAACGTATTTACCGTCTTTGTAGAATTCAGATGCTGCACAGTCCATCGCCAGAGTGATGTCTTTGCCCAGCTCGTAGCCCGCAGCTTTAACCGCTTCAGCGATAACAGCCAGTGCTTCTGCGTTGGAACCCAGGTTCGGCGCGTAGCCACCTTCGTCACCCACAGCGGTGTTCATGCCTTTGGATTTCAGGACTTTCGCCAGGTTATGGAACACTTCTGAACCCATACGTACAGCTTCTTTCAGGGTTTTCGCGCCAACCGGCTGAATCATGAATTCCTGAATGTCGACGTTGTTATCAGCGTGCTCACCACCGTTGATGATGTTCATCATCGGAACCGGCATGGAGTATTTACCCGGGGTGCCGTTCAGTTCAGCGATGTGTGCGTACAGCGGCAGGCCTTTAGAAGCGGCAGCAGCTTTAGCTGTAGCCAGAGAAACAGCCAGGATTGCGTTCGCGCCGAAGTTGGATTTGTTTTCGGTACCATCCAGATCGATCATGATTTTGTCGATGCCAGCCTGGTCTTTCGCGTCTTTGCCCAGGATTGCCTGAGCGATCGGGCCGTTAACCGCGCCAACCGCTTTCAGTACGCCTTTACCCATGAAGCGGGATTTGTCGCCATCGCGCAGTTCCAGCGCTTCGCGGGAACCAGTGGAAGCACCTGACGGCGCAGCAGCCAGACCTACGAAACCACCTTCCAGGTGTACTTCGGCTTCAACAGTCGGGTTACCACGGGAGTCGATGATTTCACGACCGATGACTTTAACGATTTTGGACATTAGGTTTTCCTCAGTACAAGTTAAACTAAAACTCCAGACAAACAACGCGTACCGATGGTACGCGTTGCTGTTGTAACTTTTTTACTTCGCCTGGCGCTTCTGATACTCGCTGGCGGCTTTTACAAAACCGGCAAACAGCGGATGTCCATCACGCGGCGTAGAAGTAAATTCCGGGTGGAACTGACAAGCGACGAACCACGGATGATTCGGCACTTCGATGATCTCGACCAACTGATCATCCCCGGAACGGCCCGCAACACGCAGACCCGCAGCTTCGATTTGTTTCAACAGCATATTGTTGACTTCGTAACGATGGCGATGGCGTTCGATAATGGTTGGCGCGCCATACAGCTGGCGAACCAGGCTGTCATCACCAAGCTGGCACTGCTGTGCGCCGAGGCGCATGGTGCCACCGAGATCGCTCTTCTCCGAACGCTGCTCAACGTTGCCGTCTTCGTCACGCCATTCGGTAATAAGCGCCACAACCGGGTATTTACAGTCTGGCACAAATTCCGTGGAGTTGGCGTTCTCCATTCCGACCACGTTACGTGCGAACTCAATCAACGCAACCTGCATACCCAGGCAAATCCCCAGGTAAGGAATATTGTTTTCACGCGCATAGCGCGCGGTGGCGATCTTGCCTTCCACACCACGGTAGCCGAAGCCGCCAGGGATAAGAATCGCATCGAGACCTTTTAAGATCTCTACGCCGCGCGTCTCAACATCCTGCGAATCAATCAGTTTGATGTTGACGGTGACGCGGTTTTTCAGACCACCGTGTTTCAGTGCTTCAATAACCGATTTGTATGCGTCCGGAAGTTCAATGTACTTACCGACCATACCAATAGTGACTTCGCCTGAGGGATTCGCTTCTTCGTAAATAACCTGTTCCCATTCGGCCAGGTTTGCTTCCGGACAGTTCAAGCTGAATCGTTTACAAATATAATCGTCCAGCCCCTGGGATTTCAACAGGCCCGGGATTTTATAAATGGAATCGACGTCTTTCAGAGAAATCACAGCTTTTTCTGGAACGTTACAGAACAAAGCAATTTTTGCGCGTTCATTAGCAGGAACCGCGCGATCGGAACGGCAAATCAGAATATCTGGCTGAATACCGATAGAGAGCAGCTCTTTAACAGAGTGCTGCGTCGGCTTAGTTTTCACTTCACCGGAAGCCGCCATATAAGGCACCAGCGTCAGGTGCATGTAGAGAGTGCGCTCACGGCCCACTTCTACCGCCATCTGACGGATAGCTTCAAGGAACGGCAGGGATTCGATGTCACCCACCGTACCGCCGATTTCAACCAGCGCAACGTCATGGCCTTCGCCACCGGCAATAATGCGTTCTTTAATCGCGTTGGTAATGTGCGGAATAACCTGTACGGTTGCGCCCAGATAGTCGCCACGACGCTCTTTACGCAGAACCTCGGAGTAGATACGACCAGTGGTGAAGTTGTTGCGACGGGTCATTTTGGTGCGGATAAAACGCTCGTAGTGACCCAAATCCAGATCGGTTTCAGCGCCGTCTTCGGTAACGAACACTTCACCATGCTGGATTGGACTCATAGTCCCTGGATCGACGTTAATGTACGGATCCAATTTCATCATGGTGACGTTGAGGCCACGGGCTTCAAGAATGGCTGCCAGGGAGGCTGCGGCAATGCCTTTACCCAGAGAGGATACGACCCCGCCGGTCACAAAAATATAGTTCGTTGTCATGCTGAACCTGAGAAGTTAGGTTTAAAAGACGATGGAATAACCAGGACGGGAAAGCAGTATACCCGATGATGGTCTACGCCACAAACTTTCATTGCCCCTCTCCTCTGTTCTTCAGGCCGCATCTGCATTGGCTTCTGTCGCTCCCCCCAGACGCGGCACATTTCGCTGCGTCTGAAGATTCGCTCGGTTGCCGCCTTGCTGCGACCCGAATTACTCGAAGAGGCGATTCTCAAGGCATTTCAACAAACTTAAGGAGTGTGAAAATAGCCACTTTTGGGTAAATGTTTTTGACGCAAATCAAGCGCTTGTTATTTAAAAAATCACACAAATCGCGCTTGCTGGAACAAATGCTTTAAAGATCATGTTCCTGGCGTTTTACTTGTTGCCAGACATTTTCCATTGTTTCCAGATCTACACCGGTCATTTCCAGACCGCGTTCGCGCACAATGCGCTCAACTTCACGAAAACGCCGCTCAAATTTCAGGTTGGCTTTTTGCAATGCCACTTCCGGTTTGACGCCAAGATGACGCGAAAGGTTGACGGTCGCGAACAACAAATCGCCGACCTCTTCTTCCAGTTTCGCTTCGTCTACCACCGCTTGTTTGGCTTCATCCATGACTTCGTCGATCTCTTCGTACACTTTGTCGAGCACCGGGCCGAGCGACGTCCAGTCAAAGCCGACGGTTGAGCAACGTTTCTGAATTTTGTGCGCACGCATCAGCGCAGGAAGGCTGTGGGGAATATCGTCCAGCGCCGAGTGCTGAGATTTTTCCGCGCGCTCTTCGCTTTTAATTTGCTCCCAACGTGCCAGCACTTCCGTGCTGTTTCCCGCATATGCGTCACCGAAAATGTGCGGGTGGCGACGCTCCAGCTTGTCGCTGATGGCGGCGCAAATGTCGTTGAAATCGAAACGCCCTTCTTCCTGCGCCATCTGCGCATAAAAAACCACCTGGAACAGCAGGTCACCGAGTTCACCGCGTAAGTCGTCAAAATCTTCGCGCGAAATAGCGTCCAGCACTTCGTAGGTTTCTTCCAGCGTGTAAGGCGCAATGGTGGCGTAAGTCTGCTCCTTGTCCCACGGGCAGCCGGTTTCCGGATCGCGCAGGCGTTGCATAATCCCGAGCAGACGATCGATTTGAGTCATGAGAAATCCCTGGTAATGAGTGTTGAGCCTCGCCCATCAGGACGAGGCTCAGATGAAGAGAAAATCAGCCACCGTGCAGGCGACGAGCGTCGATGACGTCCGGCACCTGGTTGAGTTTGCCGAGCACGCGGCCCAGCACTTGCAGGTTGTAGATCTCGATATTCATATCGATGGTGGCCAGCTGTTCTTTGGTATCGCTGCGGCTGGCGACGCCGAGCACGTTCACCTTCTCATTGGCGAGAATAGTGGTGATGTCGCGCAGCAATCCGCTACGGTCGTTCGCCGTGACGCGCACCACCAGCGAGTAACCCGCCGAGTAGCTTTCGCCCCAGACGGCATCAACGATACGTTCCGGTGCCACGTTACGCAGCTCTTCCAGCTGATCACAGTCGGCGCGGTGAATAGAGATCCCACGCCCCTGAGTGATAAAACCGACGATCTCATCACCCGGGATCGGCTGGCAGCACCGCGCGATATGGTGCATTAGATTACCAACCCCTTCGACAACGACGCGGCCGTTGTCTTTGCTGCGGCTTTGCGGCGTGTACGTTTTCTGTTGCAGTTGCTTCAGCGCGGCGGCGTCCTGCTCCTCTGCGCTCGGTTTATTGAACTGCGATTGCAGGAAATTCACCATCTGATTGAGACGGATATCCCCGCCGCCAATCGCCGCCAGCAACTCGTCCAGCTCGTTAAAGTTGTAGCGCGGCAGCAGGAATTTTTCCGCCTCTTTCAGGCTGATGCCAAGATGCGCCAGCTCATCGTCGAGGATCTGACGCCCCGCAAGAATATTTTTGTCGCGATCCTGTTTCCGGAACCAGGCGTGGATCTTCGAGCGCCCACGGCTGGTGGTCACGTACCCCAGGTTAGGGTTCAGCCAGTCGCGGCTTGGGTTCGGTTGCTTCTGGGTGATAATTTCGATCTGATCGCCCATTTGCAACTGATAAGTGAACGGCACGATGCGCCCGCCGATCTTGGCGCCGATGCAGCGGTGTCCGACATCGCTGTGAATATGGTACGCAAAATCCAGCGGCGTCGAACCTGCAGGCAAGTCCACCACATCGCCTTTCGGGGTAAAGACATACACGCGGTCGTCGAACACCTGGCTGCGAACTTCGTCGAGCATCTCGCCGGAATCGGCCATCTCTTCCTGCCAGGCGATCAGTTTACGCAGCCATGCAATGCGGTCTTCGTGCGCCGAACGCGGGCTGCCAACGGTAGCTGTACCCTCTTTGTATTTCCAGTGTGCAGCGACGCCAAGCTCTGCATCTTCATGCATCTGGCGGGTACGAATCTGGATTTCAACGGTTTTCCCGCCCGGCCCAAGCACCACCGTGTGGATAGACTGGTAACCGTTCGGCTTTGGGTTCGCGACGTAGTCGTCAAACTCATCCGGTAAATGGCGGTAATGGGTGTGTACGATCCCGAGCGCAGCGTAGCAGTCCTGTAAACGCTCAGCGACGATACGCACGGCGCGCACATCAAACAGCTCATCAAAGGCGAGGTGTTTTTTCTGCATTTTGCGCCAGATGCTGTAGATGTGTTTCGGGCGGCCATACACTTCCGCTTTGACGCCTTCGGTCTTCATTTCGGCACGCAAATGCCCAACAAATTCGTCAATGTAGTGTTCGCGATCGATACGGCGTTCGTGCAGCAGCTTGGCGATGCGTTTGTACTCCGCCGGATGCAGGTAACGGAAGCAGTAATCCTCCAGCTCCCATTTGAGCTGCCCGATGCCCAGCCGGTTCGCCAGCGGCGCGTAGATATTAGTACACTCTTTCGCCGCCAGTACACGCTCATCTTCCGGCGCATCTTTCACTTCGCGCAGATGGGCGATACGTTCCGCCAGCTTGATAACCACGCAGCGGAAATCGTCCACCATCGCCAGCAGCATACGACGGACGTTATCGACTTGTTCGGAGGAGACGGAATCAGTGTGGGTAGCTTTCAACTGGCGGATAGCCGCCATATCGCGTACGCCATGGATCAGGTTGACCACCGACGTGCCGACGCTTTCGCGCAGCACCTCTTCGCTGACCACTTCCGCATCGGCCAGCGGGAACAGCAGCGCCGCACGCAGTGTGTCGGTATCCATGCTCAGCATGGAGAGGATCTCGACCATCTCCACACCGCGCCACAGCAGTAATTCCGCGTTCGGGTGTCCCTGTGTTTGTCGCAGACAATATGCCCAGGTTTCGGTTAAGCGTTCACACGACGGCTGACTGGTGATCCCCAGACTCGCGATCCATTTGGCCGGATCGAATTCACCCGCTTTGTTCAAATGCGCACTGCGTACCGCAACCATTGTCCTCTCCTTTCAGGGACCGGGCCTGTCGAACTCGACAAGCCGAAATTAATCATTTGTGATTCACAAACAACACCATCGATTCCAGGTGGCCAGTGTGCGGGAACATGTCCAGCATCGCCAGCCGCTGGATCTGGTAACCCGCATCCAATAGCGCTTCACTGTCGCGGGCAAGGGTGGCAGGGTTACAGGAAACGTACACCACTCTGCCCGGCGACAATTTTAGAATATGTTTCATCACTCCGGCAGCGCCTGCGCGTGCCGGATCGAGTAAAACTTTGTCAAAACCACGGCTTGCCCAGGGCTGTTTCGTGACATCTTCCTCCAGATTTTCATGAAAGAATGTCACATTCTGCAAGCCATTCTGTTGCGCGTTATCCTGCGCTTTCGCCACCAAATCGGCGACGCCTTCCACACCAACCACACTGGCCGCGCGTTTTGCCAGCGGTAGCGTGAAATTGCCCATGCCGCAGAACAGATCCAGCACCCGGTCGCCGGGCTGCACATCGAGCCATTCCAGCGCTCGCGCCACCATTTGCTGGTTAACCCCATCGTTAACCTGAATAAAGTCCCGCGGGCTGAACGTTAAGCGTAGCCCGTCAGAGCTGTACCAGGGAGATTCTCCGCTAACCTGTTCTAGTATCTCGCTTTGTGGCGCGAGATACAGAGAGAGTTCCTGAGAATGCGAAAACTGTTCCAGTTTTTCTCTGTCTGTTGCACTTAATGCAACAGTGTGACGCAAAACCATTAATGGGCCATTATCGGCCTCCACCAGCTCTACATGGCCAAGCTGACGCACTGCCTGCAACCCGCTCAGGCATTCGCGCAGCGGCGCCAGTAATGCCTCAAGACGGGGCACCAACACCGGGCAGCGGGTGACATGAATAATGTCGTTGCTGCCCGCTTTACGAAACCCCATCTCCAGACACTGGTTTTTGGGCTGCCAGCTCAGGCTGAGCCGCGCGCGGCGGCGATACCCCCAGGGTTCGCCCGCAATCACTTCATCAACGTCCCGTTTCATCAAACGCGCCAACGCCGCACTTTTGCTGCGCTGTTGCAGGGCAATACTGGCATGCTGCTGCTGGCAACCACCGCAGACGCCAAAATGCGGACACTGCGGGGTAACGCGCTCGTCGCTATCGTTCAGGCGGCGTTTCACCTCACCGCGTGAAAACTGCCGCTTATCCTCTTTCAGCACAATGTCCGCCGTTTCGCCGGGTAACAGCCCAGGGATAAACAGCGCTTTCCCGTTATGGCGCGCAACCCCCTGCCCAAAGGGATCAAGATCAGTTACGGTTACGGTTACTTTTTGACTAGTCGTCACACGTCGTTTTGCAGAGTAGAATTGCGCCATTGCAGGGATTTATCTCATTTACAGATTAATGGCCTAATTCTCCCATAACGGAACTCCATGACCAACTACAGCTTGCGCGCACGCATGATGATTCTGATTCTGGCGCCCACCGTGCTTATCGGTGTGTTGCTCAGCATCTTCTTTGTCGTTCACCGCTATAACGATTTGCAGCGTCAACTGGAAGACGCCGGTGCCAGCATCATTGAGCCGCTGGCGGTCTCCAGCGAATACAGCATGACGTTGCAGGACAAAGACGCGATTGGCCAATTGGTGAGCGTTTTACATCGCCGTCATTCCGATATTGTGCGGGCAATTTCCATTTACGATGGGCAGAATAACGTATTCGTTTCCTCTAATTTCCAGCTTGATGGCGATAATCTCCGGCTGGCGGAAGGGCAACCTTTTCCGCGCAGGCTCAGCGTCTCCCGGCGCGGCGATGTGATGATCCTGCGCACGCCCATCCTTTCCGAAGGGTTTACGCAAACCAACACGGCGCTACCGGCGGATAAAATTACCGGCAACATGCTCGGCTATGTAGCGCTGGAGCTGGATCTCAAATCGGTCCGTTTGCAGCAGTACAAAGAGATTTTTATCTCCAGCCTGATGATTTTGTTCTGTATTGGTATTGCGCTGATTTTCGGCTGGCGCTTAATGCGCGACGTGACCAGCCCGATTCGTAATATGGTGAATACCGTTGACCGCATTCGACGCGGGCAGCTCGACAGCCGCGTGGAAGGTTTTATGCTTGGTGAGCTGGATATGCTGAAAAACGGCATCAACTCAATGGCGATGTCGCTGGCGGCCTACCACGAAGAGATGCAGCACAACATTGACCAGTCCACTTCCGATCTGCGCGAAACGCTGGAGCAGATGGAGATCCAGAACGTCGAATTGGATCTGGCGAAAAAACGCGCCCAGGAAGCGGCGCGCATCAAGTCTGAGTTCCTCGCCAATATGTCCCATGAGCTGCGCACGCCGCTGAACGGCGTGATTGGCTTTACCCGCCTGACGCTGAAATCTGAGCTTAACCCCACGCAGCGCGATCACCTGCTGACGATTGAACGTTCGGCGAACAACCTGCTGGCGATCATTAACGACGTGCTGGATTTCTCCAAGCTCGAAGCGGGCAAGTTAATTCTGGAAAGCATCCCGTTCCCGCTGCGTAATACGCTCGATGAAGTGGTTATCCTGCTGGCACACTCGGCGCACGACAAGGGGCTGGAACTGACGCTGAACATCAAAAACGATGTGCCGGATAACGTGATTGGCGACCCGCTGCGTCTGCAACAGGTGATCACCAATCTTGTCGGTAACGCTATTAAATTCACCGAGCATGGCAATATCGACATTGTGGTAGAGAAGCGCGCCATCAGTAACAACAAAGTGCAGGTTGAGATGCAGATCCGCGATACCGGCATCGGCATCCCCGAGCGCGATCAGTCGCGGCTGTTCCAGGCGTTTCGTCAGGCCGACGCCAGCATCTCTCGCCGTCACGGCGGTACCGGGCTGGGGCTGGTGATAACCCAAAGGCTGGTCAATGAAATGGGCGGCGACATCTCCTTCCATAGCCAGCCGAATCGCGGCTCCACCTTCTGGTTCCACATTAATCTCGATCTCAATCCAAACGCCATCAGCGAAGCGCCAGCCACCGGCTGCCTGGCGGGCAAACGGCTTGCCTATGTCGAGCCCAATGCGACAGCCGCGCAAAGCACGCTGGACGTGTTGCACGAAACGCCGCTGGAGGTAATTTACAGTCCGTCATTCTCGGCGCTGCCGCAGGCGCATTACGACATTCTGCTGATGGCGATTCCGGTGACGGTGCGTGAGCCGCTCAACATGCAGCACGACCGCCTCGCACGGGCCGCAGCCATGACTGACTACTTGTTATTAGCGCTGCCTTGCCATGCGCAGGTGAACGCCGAGGAGCTGAAACAAGACGGCGCGGCGGCCTGCCTGCTGAAACCCCTGACCACCACCCGCCTGCTGCCCGCGCTCACGGAATATTGCCGGGCGACCCGCATTACGCAGGCTCAGCCAGTGGACGAAACAAAACTGCCAATGGCGGTAATGGCGGTGGATGATAACCCGGCTAACCTGAAGCTCATCGGCGCGTTGCTGGAAGATCAGGTGCAGCATGTCGAGCTGTGCGAAAGCGGTATACAGGCCATTGAGCGCGCCCGGCAGCTACAGTTCGATCTGATCCTGATGGACATTCAGATGCCGGACATGGATGGCATTCGCGCCTGCGAGCTAATTCGCCAGTTGCCACACCAGCAGCAAACGCCGGTCATCGCCGTTACGGCCCATGCGATGGCCGGGCAAAAAGAGAAACTGCTCAGCGCCGGAATGAACGACTATCTGGCGAAGCCCATTGAAGAGGACAAGCTGCGCAGTCTGCTGCGCCGCTATAAGCCCGGCCCGGATATCGGCAGTTGGCTGACGCCACCGGAACAGGCAGTAGCACCTGAGGATATAGTGGTTGACGCCGATACCACGCTCGACTGGCAACTGGCGCTGCGCCAGGCGGCAGGGAAAACGGATCTGGCGCGCGAGATGCTGCATATGCTGGTCGAGTTCCTGCCGGAGATCCGCAATATGGTGGAAGAACAGCTGGTTGGCGAAGCGCCGCAAGGGCTTTCTGAAGGGATCCATAAGTTGCACGGCAGTTGCGGTTACAGCGGCGTACCGCGGCTGAAAAATCTCTGCCAGTTGATTGAGCAGCAGTTACGCAGTGGCGTTGCGGCCGAAGAGCTGGAGCCGGAGTTTCTGGAACTGCTCGATGAGATGGATAACGTCACCCGCGAAGCACACAAATTGCTGGGGTAGTCAGGTGCATAACCGCTGACGGGAATTGAGGTCAGACAGATTGTTTATCCGCGAGTGGATAAACAACTCATTGATTATCCACTCAACGCGCCACCACCAGGTCAGTGAGAACGCGTTAGAACAAGCCCGGTAAGCGTGCATGCTACCGGGCGGTTTGCGGTTACAGCTTTTGCCCTGCTTTCAGCACTGCCGCCACGTTGCGCGCGGTCATGCGGACATTTTCTCCGGCATTTTCCAGCGCGTCTTCCAGCGAACAGACCTTGTAGATCACACTGAACACCGCATCGATACCGTGATGGTGCACCACGCCAACATCGGCGGTCAGGCTGCCGGCAATGCCGATCACCGGAATATTATGTCGCTTCGCTACTTTCGCCACGCCCACGGGCACTTTGCCGTGCACCGTCTGGCTATCGATACGCCCTTCGCCAGTGATCACCAGGTCAGCGCCAATCACATACTCATCCAGCGCCAGCGCATCGGTGACAATCTCTATACCCTGGCGCAACTCTGCGCCGCAAAATGCATACAGCGCGGCACCCATTCCCCCTGCCGCACCGCCGCCCGCGAGGTGCAGCACGTCCAAATCCAGGTCGCGGGCAATGACCCGCGCATAATGCCCGAGCGCTTTATCGAGCCTGTCGATCATCTCCGGCGTCGCCCCTTTCTGCGGGCCAAATACCGCCGACGCCCCCTCTTTTCCGGTGAGTGGATTGGTCACATCGCAGGCCACTTCAATACGGCACTCGGCAAGGCGTTTATCCAGTTGCGCGGTATCAATTCGCGCCAGCGTTTCCAGGGCTGCACCACCCAGCGCAATTTGCTGGCCGTTCTCATCCAGTAGTTTTGCGCCCAGCGCCTGTACCATGCCAGCACCACCGTCATTGGTCGCACTGCCGCCAATACCAATGATGATATGTTTTACGCCCGCATCCAGCGCATGGCGAATCAACTCGCCGGTGCCCCACGACGTGGTGATGAGCGGATCGCGTTTGGCCGGGGGCACCATTTCCAGCCCGCTGGCGGCGGCCATTTCGATAAAAGCGGATTGTTCGTCGCCAGAAATCCCGTAGAACCCTTCCGCCTGCTCGCCGAGCGGGCCTTTTACCGCGACCTTAACAATACGCCCGTCGGTAGCGGCGACCATGGCTTCAACCGTCCCTTCGCCACCGTCCGCCACCGGTATTTTGACGTATTCCGCCGTGGGGAAAATTTCACGAAAACCGCTCTCAATCGCGGTCGCCACATCCAGGGCACTTAAACTTTCTTTGTAAGAGTCTGGTGCGATCACAATTTTCATAAGCCATCCTTACGCATATTCACGGCTTTAAGCATACACCCAGCAAAGATGAGGAAATGCCAGCCCCCGCAAGGACTGGCAATTTCATCAACGCACCATGCACGGACGTTTGTTATCAAATTTCCAGTCCGGGATCAGGTATTGCATTCCCATTGCATCGTCACGCGCGCCGAGGCCGTGTTTTTGATACAGCTCGTTGGCTTTCATCACCTGGTCCATATCCAGTTCCACGCCAAGACCCGGTTTGTTTGGTACCTGCACCATCCCGCCTTTGATTTCGAACGGCTGTTTAGTCAGGCGCTGGTTGCCCTCCTGCCAGATCCAGTGTGTATCGATAGCTGTGATATTGCCCGGTGCCGCAGCGGCAACATGGGTGAACATGGCCAGCGAAATATCAAAGTGGTTATTCGAGTGCGAGCCCCAGGTCAGACCGAACTCGTGGCACATCTGCGCCACACGTACCGAACCCTGCATCGTCCAGAAATGCGGATCCGCCAGCGGGATATCCACTGATTGCAGTGACAGCGTATGGCCCATTTGACGCCAGTCGGTGGCGATCATATTGGTGGCGGTCGGCAGGCCGGTCGCGCGGCGGAACTCCGCCATCACTTCACGACCGGAGAAGCCCTGTTCCGCGCCGCACGGATCTTCCGCGTACGCCAGCACGCCTTTCAGGTGCTTACCGATTTTGATCGCTTCATCCAGCGACCAGGCACCGTTCGGATCGAGCGTCACGCGCGCCTGCGGGAAGCGTTTTGCCAGCGCGGAAATCGCTTCAGCTTCTTCCATTCCCGCCAGCACGCCGCCTTTCAGTTTGAAATCGTTAAAACCGTATTTCTCATACGCAGCTTCCGCCAGGCGCACCACGCGATCTGGCGTCATCGCCTCTTCGTGGCGCACGCGATACCAGTCGCATTTATCATCCGGCTGGCTCTGGTACGGCAGCGGCGTTTTTTTACTGTCACCAACGAAGAACAGATAACCGAGCATCTCCACTTCGCTGCGCTGTTGACCTTCGCCAAGCAGCGAAGCAACGTTCACACCGAGGTGCTGGCCGAGCAGATCAAGCATCGCGGCTTCAATGCCGGTCACCACGTGGATCGTAGTACGCAGATCGAAAGTTTGCAGGCCACGGCCGCCGGCGTCACGGTCGGCAAAGTTACTGCGCACGGTGTTGAGGATATTTTTGTACTCACCCAGCGTCTTACCGACCACCAGCGGAATAGCGTCTTCCAGCGTTTTACGGATTTTCTCGCCGCCGGGAATTTCACCGACACCGGTGTGACCGGCATTGTCTTTAATCACCACGATATTGCGGGTGAAGAACGGGGCGTGCGCGCCGCTCAGGTTCATCAGCATGCTGTCGTGGCCCGCAACCGGGATGACCTGCATGGAGGAGACAACGGGTGTCGAACTGTATGTGCTCATTTTTTAATCCTTTTGGTCTATCAATGACGTCCAAAAACGGGGCGTTTTTTGTCAAACGTCCAGCCAGGGATGAGGTACTGCATCGGGCCTGCGTCATTGCGCGCGCCGCCGGGCAGCTTCTTGTATACCGCGTGCGCTTTTTCGATTTGCGTCCAGTCGATCTCTACGCCGAGGCCTGGTGCATCGGGTACGGCGATTTTTCCCTGGCGGATCTCCAGCGGCTGTTTGGTCAGGCGCGCGTCGCCCTCCTGCCAGATCCAGTGGGTGTCGATGGCGGTTGGCGTTCCGGGTGCTGCCGCGCCAACGTGGGTGAACATCGCCAGCGAGATATCGAAATGGTTGTTGGAGTGGCAACCCCAGGTTAATCCCCAGTCGTCGCACAGTTGCGCCACACGTACCGCGCCGGAAAGCGTCCAGAAGTGCGGATCCGCCAGCGGGATATCCACTGCGTTTAGCATCACCGCATGGCCCATTTCACGCCAGTTGGTGGCAATCATATTGGTGGCAACCGGCAAGCCGGTGGCGCGACGGAACTCCGCCATCACTTCACGCCCGGAGAAGCCCTGTTCCGCGCCGCACGGATCTTCCGCGTAGGTCAGCACATCATTGAGGCCTTTGCACAGGCTGATGGCTTCGTCGAGCAGCCAGGCACCGTTGGGATCGACAGTGATGCGTGCATCCGGAAAGCGTTTTTTCAGCGCCCGCACGGTGTCGATCTCTTTTTCGCCTGGCAGTACACCGCCCTTGAGTTTGAAATCTTTAAAGCCGTAGCGATCCTGCGACGCTTCCGCCAGGCGAACGACCGCATCGCTGTTCATCGCTTCCTGATGACGCAGGTGATACCACTCATGGCTGCCAGGCGTCGCTTCCAGGTAGGGCAGATCGGTTTTGGTACGATCGCCAACATAAAACAGATAACCCAGCACCGTCACCGCATCACGCTGTTTGCCAGGGCCAAGCAGTTCGCACACCGGGACGTTCAACGCTTTGCCTAACAGGTCCAGCAGAGCGGCTTCCAGTGCCGCCACCGCGTTCACGCGCAGTTCAAAGGTCCAGGCGCCTTTGCCGAAGGTGTCGAAATCCGCCGCCTGGTTGCCTTTGTGTACGCGCTGCACCACTTTATTCAACCGCGCCACTTCCTGCCCCACCACCATCGGCGTGGCGTCTACCAGCGTTTTGTAGATCACTTCACCGCCCGGCGCTTCACCAACGCCGGTGTTACCGGCGTTGTCGGTGAGCACCACGATGTTGCGGGTGAAGTAAGCGTTATGCGCGCCGCCGATATTCATCAGCATGCTGTCATGCCCGGCCACAGGGATGACTTTCATCTCGGTGATAATCGGGCTTGCTTGTGTGTTCATCATTCACGTCCTGTCACAGGTTTCAGCACGATACGCTTGATATCACCCACCAGCACCAGGTAACTCAGTATCGCCACCAGCGCATGGATACCGACATAAATCAGCGCGCCGTTAAATGAGCCAGTCGTACCGACGATGTAGCCAATGGCAATCGGCGTCACGATGCCGGAGATGTTACCGAACATGTTGAACAGACCACCGCTCAGGCCGCTAATCTCTTTCGGCGCGGTATCTGCCATCACCGCCCAGCCCAGCGCACCGATACCTTTACCGAAGAAAGCCAGCGCCATGAAAGCGATAATCAGCGTTTCGGAGTCGGTGTAGTTGCAGAACACCATGCTCATGGAGAGCAGCATTCCCAATACGATTGGCGTTTTACGCGCCACGTTCAGCGAGCCGTAGCGGCGCATTAACCAGTCGGAAATAATCCCGCCCAGCACGCCACCCACAAATCCGCAGATCGCCGGAATCGAGGCAACAAAACCCGCTTTCAAAATTGACATGCCGCGCGCCTGCACCAGGTAAACCGGGAACCAGGTGATAAAGAAATAGGTCAGGGCGTTAATGCAGTACTGGCCCAGATAGACGCCGATCATCATGCGGGAACCCAGCAGCTGTTTGATCTGCCCCCATTTTTCTGAGAACGGAACATGCTCAGCACTTTTCGCCTGATCCATGTTGATCAGCGCGCCACCTTCAGCAATATATTCCAGCTCTTTTTTGTTAACGCCAGGATGCTGGTTCGGCTCGTGGATCATTTTCTGCCACAGGAAGCTGATGAAAATGCCGAGACCGCCCATAAAGAAGAACACATGTGACCAGCCCACAGCGTGCGTCAGCCACCCCATGATCGGCGCGAAGATCACCGTCGCGAAGTATTGTGCGGAGTTAAAAATCGCCACCGCCGTGCCCCTCTCCTGCGCCGGGAACCAGGCCGCAACGATGCGACTGTTGCCAGGGAAGGAAGGGGATTCGGCCAGACCGACCATAAAACGCAAGGTGAAGAGCGCCACGATGATGCCAAAGCCACTAAAGATGTCGACGAAGCCTTGCAGCAAGGTAAACAGCGACCAGGTGAAGATAGACCAAAAATAGACGCGTTTTGATCCGAAGCGGTCAAGCAACCAGCCGCCCGGTATCTGGCCAATCACATAAGCCCAGGAAAACGCGGAGAAAACATAACCCATACCGACCGGATCCAAACCTATCGCTTTGGACATCTCCGAACCGGCAATCGACAACGTGGCGCGATCGCCATAGTTGAAGGATGTGACGATAAACAGCATCACCACTATCCAGTAGCGGGCGTTGGTACGCTTTTCAGCGCCGCTCGCCGCCTGGCTAAATGTACTCATGGTTGTACTCCCGAAGCATAAATGTTCTTTTGTCCATTCATCCTGTACGGCGCAACCTGTAGGGGAAGACAGGATGATGTCATTGTGTTTTTGCTGCTCCTGCCGGGTTTGCCACACCTGGCGGGCCGCGTTTTTTAACTGGCAAGAAAAAGTATATGGAGCGCCTTTTGAACTCTCACCGTGCAACAACACAACATTCGCCGGGCGCGGCTATGCCCTTTAAGGCATTAGCCCAGGCGGATGGGGAGTACTTCACGGAAATGAAAATGGAGCATGACCGAAGGCGGTCAAAAGAGAGGCAGCGTTAAAGAGTGTGAAATGTGTCGCTTGACGCGGCAAAAAGAGAGGTTTCCTCCCCGCGTACGGAGAGGAAGACAGGTTATTTCAGCAGGGTCGCCCAGTGCTCAACCCACGGATTAGAAACGGTTTCCGGTTCCGGATCTTCGCTGGCATCAATCAGCAACATTTCGCCGATACGCTGCGCACCTTGTTCTTGCAGCAAGGCATCGAACTGCTTCCCCCCGCCGCAGAAATGGGCGTATGTGCTATCGCCCAGGGCAATGACGCCATAGTGTAGATCGGGCTGATAACCCACGGTGTCGCGTAGATAATGGAACAGCGGCGCAATGCTTTCCGGCAAATCGCCCTGACCGGTCGTGGAGGTGACTATCAGCGCGTAATTGCCGTTGTTGTTTTCCCAGTCGCTGGCTTCGGGATCTTCAAATACCGTCGCCTTGTGGCCATGCGCCTGTAAGATCTCCTGCGCTTCTTCCGCCACCAGCAGCGAATTGCCGTACATAGTGCCAACAAAAATTCCGACCTTCGCCATGCTCATCACTCCTTGCGTGATTCCTGATTGCCCTCATCCTGGCGGCTCACTGGCAAGAACTCAACCCTTTCATTTTCAGGGAGAAGCCCGCGCCAGCCAAAGTGCGACAGCGCGCCCATCCAGGTTTCATCCAGCCCGGCGCGAATCGTTAACGGCTCGCCGGTAAACGGATGCGTGAGCGTTAACTGGCTGGCATGCAACATCAGGCGGTTGCAGCCAAAGTGTTCCGCCGCACTACGATTTTGCCGCAAATCGCCGTGTTTACTGTCGCCAATAATCGGATGGCGCAAATGCGCCAGATGGCGACGCAATTGATGCTTGCGGCCCGTTTTCGGTTCCAGTTCGACCAGACCATAGCGCGTGGTGGGAAATTTGCTCGTCGCCACCGGCATTTCGCACGTTGCCAGCCCGCGATAGTGCGTTACGGCAGGCTGCGCCTCTTTATCGGCGCGGGCAAACTTGTCGGCCACTTTATCCAGCTCTTCGACCAGCGGATAATCAAGTAGCGCCTCTTCCATCAGCCAGCCGCGCACAATCGCGTGATAGCGTTTTTGAATCTGATGTTGCTCAAATTGCTGCGATAAGCGGCGACCGGCCTCGCTGGATAAGCCCATTAACAACACGCCGGAAGTGGGTCTGTCGAGGCGATGGGCGGTAAAAACGTGCTGGCCGATTTGGTCGCGCACAGTTTGCATCACCACCACTTTTTCATCGCGATCTAACCAGCTGCGATGTACAAGCCAGCCGGACGGTTTATTCACCGCTACCAGCCACTCATCCTGGTAAATAATCTCCAGCATCAGGCGCTTTCGTCGCTGAACAGCGCATCAAGTTGCTGTAAATGCACCAGCATCACATCACGGGACGGATGGGTCGCATCCAGGGCGATTTCATAGTACGGCGCGATGGCAAACGCCTGCGGTAATGGCTGCTGACCATCCAACAAAGCATGCATGCGAGGAATGAGCACCCATTGCAGCCATTCGAACGGCTCAAGGGTGTCCATGCAAAAAGGCTGCGTGCTTTCAAAGGCGCTTGCCGCTGGCGCGTTGGTTTGCCAAAGATTCTGTTCGCGCAGTTGCGCTTCGAGAAGATGAAGTTGCTCGCGCACGCGTTGATGTTGAGTCATATAAACCCCCGGAATAATCAGACTGGCGCGCAGCATACCAAAGAGCGGAACAAATAAAAAAAGGGAGCACTGTAAAAACAGTGCTCCCGGTTCGTTTCGCAGCAGTCCCGCTACTCGTGTGCTCCCTGCTCATCCATGAAAACTTTTCCTGCGGTCTCCTGACCCGTTCATCCTTAAACAGCGCATCTTGCTCACACCACCCCGATGTGACATGGCCTTATCCGTAAAGCGTGTCCTGGATCTTCCTGATCTGCCGGGTATCCTTACCGGCTCTCATTCTCCGTCCTGGAGGTGTCCGTTAACGCATTCCAGCGATGTCCCCTTGCTTCGTCCTGAAGCCTTTCCTTGCAGCACCGTCCTGGTGAGTCCTCGAAACAACATCATCCTGATGTACGCTTCGTTGTCAGACTCCGTGTCGACTCAAATAGAATTACCCATTACGTGACGTCTTACAAGGATACTTAACGCAAATTAGCCTTTGAATGAAGCCATAAAATATGAAAGGTTTTAGATTAACCTCATGATTTATATTAATTATGAATGAGAAGGCGCATCAGAAGTATGGAAAAAGACCTGGCGATCTCTTACAGGTCGTGTAAGAGATCTCTCACAAGATGAGTAGTATAGAGGATTACACAACGGGTTCGAGCTGGTCGAGGAATGCGGCGAGGCTTGGGGCAAGAATAGTGCGCTGACGCGTACCCAGTGTCTCTTTCACCACTTCACCGCTGAGGTTACACAGCGAAATCACATCCAGTTCGCTGTCGAGCGTAGCAATAAAAAGTGTAGGTGATAACTTCAGTCTTTTCTGCGTAACCAGGTGACCAATCAGATTTTCCTGCATACGCACGAAGTCATCCTCACTCCACGTTTGCAGCAGCGTCAGCGTCAGTTCGCCAAAACGCGCGGCCATATCACCGGCAAATTGTGTGGTGTAAAAGGTATGGAGCGGCGTTTGTACCACAATTTCCATGGCCTGTTCAATTGGGTTTACATTTCGTTCCGGTACGAACGGTTTTGGCTGCCAGATAACGTACTTGTCGGTGGAAGAAATAATGCACGGCGAGGGAATACCGTAAAGCTCTTCGCTTTGCGGCCAGCTGTCTCGCTGTTCGTGCCACGCATTACAGTAACGTTCCGTAAAGGCTTTCAGGGCATGCGCCGTCTCTTTTTCCACCGATTTCTCTCTTCACATAAGCCAGGATAAACTCTGCGTCATAGTTTACCTGCAAAATGGCGATGAAACATGTCCTCTTATGATAACCACCAGGCGCTGGCTGGCCTGACGCTTGGCAAAACCACCGATTACCGCGACACCTACGACGCCAGCTTGCTGCAGGGCGTTCCCCGTTCGTTAAACCGCGATCCGTTAGGCTTAAAAGCGGAGAACCTGCCTTTTCGCGGCGCGGATATCTGGACGTTGTATGAACTCTCCTGGCTCAACGCGAAAGGTTTGCCGCAGGTGGCAGTTGGCCACGTTGAGCTGGATCACGCCAGCATCAATCTGGTGGAATCGAAAAGCTTTAAGCTCTATCTCAACAGTTTTAACCAGACACGTTTTGCCAGCTGGCAAGAGGTGCACGATACGTTGCAACGCGATTTAAGTGCCTGCGCTCAGGGTGATGTCAGCGTGGTGCTGTACCGTATTGATGAACTGGAAGATCAGCCTGTCGCCCATTTTCATGGCACTTGTATCGACGACCAGGATATTGCGATCGAGAGCTACGATTTTGACGCCGCGCTGTTAACCGGTGCCGCCAGCGGAAAGGTTGTAGAAGAGACGCTGGTCAGCCATTTATTAAAATCGAACTGCCTGATCACCCACCAGCCGGATTGGGGCTCGGTGCAAATCCAGTATCGCGGCGCGCAAATTGACCGTGAAAAATTGCTGCGCTACCTGGTCTCTTTCCGCCATCACAATGAATTTCATGAACAATGTGTGGAGCGCATTTTCACGGACATTCAACGTTTCTGCCAGCCGGAAAAACTGAGCGTTTATGCGCGCTATACCCGACGCGGCGGGCTGGATATCAACCCATGGCGCACCAACACCATTTTTGTTCCAGCCACCGGACGGTTAGTACGCCAGTAAAACCCAACATTTTACGACTCTGCGCGGAAGATCCCACGCGACAGGTTGTTAAACGTCATAAGCCAGGGCTATTGTAATCACGGGAAAGATAAAATTTTCGTCCCGTAAGGAGTTCACTTGATTACACATATTAGCCCGCTTGGCTCAATGGATATGCTGTCGCAGCTGGAAGTCGATATGCTTAAACGCACGGCCAGCAGCGACCTGTATCAACTGTTTCGCAACTGCTCGCTCGCTGTACTGAACTCAGGGAGCCAGACCGACAGCAGCAAAGAGCTGCTCTCCCGTAACGAAAGTTTTGATATCAACGTGTTACGCCGTGAACGCGGCGTAAAGCTGGAGTTGATCAACCCACCGGAAGAGGCCTTTGTCGACGGACGCATTATTCGCTCGCTGCAGGCCAACCTGTTTGCTGTTCTGCGCGATATTCTCTTCGTTAATGGGCAGATTCATAACGCCGGACGCGTCCAGCATTTAAATCTGGAAAGCTCCATTCATATCACCAACCTGGTCTTTTCCATTTTGCGTAACGCCCGCGCGCTGCATGTCGGCGAAGCGCCGAGCATGGTGGTCTGCTGGGGCGGCCACTCGATTAACGAAACTGAGTACCTTTACGCTCGCCGCGTGGGAACCCAGCTTGGCCTGCGTGAGCTGAACATCTGCACGGGCTGCGGCCCAGGTGCGATGGAAGCGCCCATGAAAGGCGCTGCGGTCGGGCACGCGCAGCAACGCTATAAAGAGGGTCGTTTTATTGGCATGACCGAGCCGTCGATCATTGCCGCTGAGCCGCCAAATCCGCTGGTCAACGAACTGATCATCATGCCGGATATTGAAAAACGTCTGGAAGCGTTTGTCCGTATCGCCCACGGGATTATTATCTTCCCGGGTGGCGTAGGCACGGCAGAAGAGTTGTTGTATCTGCTGGGGATTTTGATGAACCCGGCCAACAAAAACCAGGTATTGCCGCTGATTCTGACCGGGCCAAAAGAGAGTGCCGATTATTTCCGCGTGCTGGACGAATTTATCGTCAACACGCTGGGTGAAGCCGCACGCAACCACTACACCATCATCATCAATGATGCCGCTGAAGTGGCGCGTCAGATGAAAAAAGCGATGCCGCGGGTGAAAGAGAACCGTCGTGAAACCGGGGATGCCTATAGTTTCAACTGGTCTATCCGTATCGCGCCGGATCTGCAGGTGCCGTTTGAACCGACGCACGAAAATATGGCTAACCTGAAACTTTATCCGGATCAGCCGGTGGAAACGTTAGCGGCGGATCTGCGCCGGGCGTTCTCGGGCATTGTGGCGGGTAACGTGAAAGAGCACGGCATTCGGGCGATTGAGGAGTTCGGCCCGTATAAAATTCATGGCGATAGCAACATGATGCGCCGGATGGATGACTTACTGCAGGGCTTTGTCGCCCAGCATCGTATGAAACTGCCAGGCAGCGCGTACATTCCTTGCTACGAAATCTGCGCCTGATCTCCCAGGGCGACCTATAAGTCGCCCTTATACCTCGGATTTTTTTCCCGCACAACTCCCCCCATATCCCCAGCATATTCATACGTTTCAGTTGCCCTTAAACGTCGATAAATCACTGCGATAGCGGTTTTTTACAGTGCATTTATCGTATTTAAACGGTGTGCGTTTGATCGCAAATCTTGCGGGTGATAGCCTTCGCGCCCATAAATTTCATCTCTCGATCATTAAGCAGAGATATGGTCTAAATATATCCACATAAAAAGTGATTTATTGCAATTGCGATCCCGATCACTGATAGAGTCATAACATAAATGTATCTTTCCGCCGCAAATAATTACGGAAAGAAATTATAAAAAAACCGTGATTGACCGAATTTAATATTACCGCCAGCCTGCCAGGCATTGTATTCGCCCGTCATGCCAGCATTTTGCTTTTCCCAGGAGATTTATAAATGGAAACCACTCAAACCAGTACGCTGGCCACATCGGCTACACGAAGTTCATGGCGCAAAACGGATACCATGTGGATGCTGGGCCTGTACGGTACTGCCATCGGCGCTGGTGTACTGTTCCTGCCAATTAACGCCGGTGTTGGCGGTTTAATTCCGCTGATCATCATGGCCATCCTCGCTTTTCCAATGACCTATTTTGCACACCGCGGCCTGACTCGCTTTGTGCTGTCGGGTAAAAACCCAGGCGAAGACATCACCGAAGTGGTTGAAGAGCACTTTGGTATCGGCGCGGGTAAGCTGATTACCCTGCTCTACTTCTTCGCTATCTACCCGATTCTGCTGGTGTACAGCGTGGCGATCACCAACACCGTTGACAGCTTTATGACCCACCAGTTGGGTATGACGCCGCCGCCGCGCGCCATTCTGTCGCTGATCCTGATTGTCGGCATGATGACTATCGTGCGTTTTGGCGAGCAGATGATCGTAAAAGCGATGAGTATTCTGGTGTTCCCGTTTGTTATCGCGCTGATGCTGCTGGCGGTTTACCTGATCCCGCAGTGGAACGGTGCGGTACTCGATACCCTGTCTTTAAGCAGCACGTCTGCGACCGGCAACGGCCTGTGGATGACCCTGTGGCTGGCCATTCCAGTAATGGTGTTCTCCTTTAACCACTCGCCGATCATCTCCTCGTTTGCGGTTGCAAAACGTGAAGAGTACGGCAACGAAGCAGAGAGCAAATGTTCACGTATTCTGGCGTTCGCACACATCATGATGGTGCTGACGGTAATGTTCTTCGTGTTCAGCTGCGTACTGAGCCTCGCTCCGGCTGACCTGGCGTCGGCGAAACAGCAGAACATCTCGATTCTCTCTTACCTGGCAAACCACTTTAACGCACCGATCATCGCCTGGATGGCACCGATCATCGCGATGATCGCCATCACCAAATCCTTCCTCGGCCACTATCTGGGTGCGCGTGAAGGTTTCAACGGTATGGTTATTAAGTCTCTGCGTAGTAAAGGCAAAAGCATCGAAATCAACAAGCTGAACCGCATTACCGCGCTGTTTATGCTGCTGACCACCTGGGCTGTGGCGACCTGGAACCCGAGCATCCTGGGAATGATTGAAACCCTGGGCGGCCCGATTATCGCGATGATCCTGTTCCTGATGCCGATGTACGCTATCGCCAAAGTACCGGCAATGCGTAAATACAGCGGTAAAATCAGCAATATCTTCATTGTTATCATGGGCCTTATCGCTATCTCCGCGATCTTCTTCTCTCTGTTCAGCTAATCTCTTTCGCGCCGCTCGCCACGGGCGGCGCGACTCTCATTGCAATGGAAAATGCGTCATGATCAGCGTATTCGATATTTTCAAAATCGGCATTGGCCCTTCCAGCTCGCATACCGTTGGCCCAATGAAAGCCGGTAAACAATTCACTGACGATCTGATTGCTCGCAGCATGCTGCACGACGTGACCCGTGTGGTGGTAGACGTTTACGGTTCCCTCTCACTGACCGGTAAAGGGCACCACACCGATATCGCTATCATTATGGGTCTGGCGGGTAACTTGCCGGATAGCGTCGATATCGATGCTATCCCAGGATTTATTCAGGACGTAAATACGCACGGTCGTCTGCTGCTGGCTAACGGCGAGCACGAAGTCGAGTTTCCGGTCGATCAATGCATGAACTTCCATGCCGATAACCTCTCGCTGCATGAAAACGGCATGCGTATTACCGCGCTTGCGGGCGACAAGGTTCTCTATAGCCAGACCTATTACTCGATCGGCGGCGGTTTTATTGTCGACGAAGAACATTTTGGTCAGACCAACAACGCGCCTGTCGCCGTACCTTACCCGTACAAAAATGCGGCAGATCTGCAACGTCACTGCCAGGAAAGCGGGCTTTCGCTCTCTGGTCTGATGATGAAGAACGAACTGGCGCTGCACAGCAAAGAGGAGCTGGAACAGCACCTCGCGCGCGTCTGGGAAGTTATGCAGGGCGGTATTGAGCGTGGAATTACCACCGAAGGCGTGTTGCCGGGAAAATTACGCGTTCCGCGCCGCGCTGCCGCGCTGCGTCGCATGCTGGTCAGCAGCGATAACACCAGTAAAGATCCGATGCAGGTCGTCGACTGGATCAACATGTTTGCGCTGGCGGTTAACGAAGAGAACGCCGCCGGTGGTCGCGTGGTGACTGCGCCAACCAACGGCGCGTGCGGCATTGTTCCGGCAGTACTGGCTTATTACGATAAGTTTATTCGTCAGGTGAACGCCAATTCACTGGCGCGCTACCTGCTGGTCGCCAGCGCGATTGGATCGCTCTATAAAATGAACGCCTCCATCTCCGGTGCCGAAGTGGGCTGCCAGGGCGAAGTGGGTGTTGCCTGTTCGATGGCTGCCGCAGGCCTTGCGGAACTGCTCGGCGCAAGCCCGGCGCAGGTCTGCATCGCGGCGGAAATCGGTATGGAACACAACCTCGGTCTGACCTGCGATCCGGTCGCAGGCCAGGTACAGGTGCCGTGCATCGAGCGCAACGCCATTGCGTCGGTGAAAGCGGTGAACGCCGCGCGTATGGCGCTGCGCCGTACCAGCGAGCCGCGCGTCTGCCTGGATAAAGTCATCGAAACCATGTACGAAACCGGGAAAGATATGAACGCCAAGTACCGCGAAACCTCACGCGGTGGGCTGGCGATGAAGATCGTAACCTGCGATTAAGCCCAGGAAGATGCCTCGTTTTGCGAGGCATCTTCCTGATTATCCCCCGCTTCATAGCCTCACGCCGCACGCGATGTTACCCTTAGGCACGATTTCAAGGAGGGTATCTGTGGCTCATCTGTTAATTGTCGACGCGCTTAATCTTATCCGCCGGATCCACGCGGTGCAGGGATCGCCCTGTGTAGACACCTGTCTTCACGCGCTGGAACAGCTTGTGGTTCACAGCCAGCCGACGCACGTCGTGGCGGTGTTCGATGATGAGGCCCGCAGCCAGGGCTGGCGTCACCAGTTATTACCCGACTATAAAGCCGGACGACCTCCCATGCCGGAGACGCTGCATGCCGAGATGCCCGCTTTGCGCAGCGCTTTTGAACAGCGCGGCATTCGTTGCTGGGCAACGCCGGGTAACGAAGCGGACGATCTCGCCGCGACGCTGGCGGTGAAAATGGCGCAGGCCGGGCAGCAGGCGACAATTGTTTCCACGGACAAAGGCTATTGCCAGTTGCTTTCCCCGACCATTTGTATCCGCGACTATTTTCAGAAACGCTGGCTGGATGCGCCCTTTATCGCGCAGGAATATGGTGTCACGCCGCAACAATTGCCGGATTACTGGGGGCTGGCGGGGATCAGCAGTTCTAAAGTGCCAGGCGTTGCCGGTATTGGCCCGAAAAGCGCCACCCAGTTGTTAAACACCTTTCCGACGCTGGAAGCGTTGTACGAGAACCTCGAGGACGTGCCGGAAAAGTGGCGGCAAAAACTGGAAGCGCATAAAGCAATGGCCTTTACCTGCCGCGATGTGGCACGTCTGCAAACGGATCTGCAACTGGATGGCAACTTACAGCAGCTACGGCTGACACGCTGAGAAAAGCCCGCACGGTGGCGGGCTGTTCGCCTTGCTTCAGCCCTTATACGGATGGTGCTTTAGCCAATGTTCAGCGATATCCTGGCGACGGCAGATCCAGACATCATTGTGGCTTTGCACGTAATCAAGGAAACGCTGCAGTGCGCGAAAGCGGCCAGGCCGCCCGAGCAGGCGGCAGTGCATGCCAATCGACATCATCTTTGGCACATGCTCACCTTCTTCATACAGCACATCGAAGCTGTCTTTCAGGTAGGTATAAAACTGTTCGGCGGTGTTAAAACCCTGAGCCGTGGCAAAGCGCATATCATTAGCATCAAGCGTATACGGCACAATCAAATGCGGCTTCCCTTCTACCGTGGTCCAGAAGGGTAAATCGTCGCCGTAATAATCGCTGTCGTAGAGAAAATCGCCCTGCTCGACCACCAGCTTACGGGTGTTGGGGCTGTCGCGTCCGGTGTACCAGCCAAGGGGCTTTTTACCAAACAGCGTTTGCAGGATTTCGATCGCCTGCTGCATGTGCTGGCGTTCGGTTTGAATATCAAGATCCTGATAATGGATCCAGCGCCAGCCGTGGCTTACCACGTCGTAGTCTGCCGCTTTGATCGCCGCGACGATTTCCGGGTTACGCGCCAGCGCCATTGCTACGCCAAAAACAGTCAACGGCAGGCCACGTTGCTGAAAAGTCTGATGAATACGCCAGAACCCAGCGCGCGATCCATACTCGTACAACGAGTCCATCGACATATGCCGCGCGGGATAGCTGGCAGCGCCAATAATATCCGACAAAAATTGCTCTGAACCCGCATCACCATGTAGCACATGGTTCTCACCACCCTCTTCAAAATTAAGGACAAACTGGACGGCAATGCGCGCGCCGCCTGGCCAGCGGGCATGCGGCGGTTTTCCCGCATAGCCTGCCATATCGCGGGGGTAGTCGGCGGTGAAATGCCAGAAAGGTTTGTCCGTTGCTGATTGCATGCTGATTCGACCTCTTTACGGGGCCACTTTCAGCAAAGCTGTTCGAAACATCCTGAAAGCGGCTTTTTATTGGGATACGCGAGATCGCCGTATTTGCTGGTGCCAAGCCCCAGCGCGAGAAGAGATTCCACCATCTTCACCGCGGCCGTAACGCCGTCGATCACCGGCATGCCCAGCTCTTGCGTCAACTCGCTGGCAAGGTTCGCCATACCGCCGCAGCCCAGCACAATGGCACCGCTGTGATCTTCCCGTTTGGCTTGTATACAACGCTCGCGTACCTTTTGCTGAGCAAGACCCGTGCCATCTTCCAGCGCCAGCACTGGTAAATCGATGGCATGCAGCGCGGCGCAGTGGTGTTCGAAGCCATACTGGCGCAGTAAATGACGGGCGATAATCACCGTACGCGGCAGCGTGGTTACAATTGAAAACCGCGTCGCCACCAGCGTTGCCACGTGCATAGCCGCTTCGGCAATACCGATCACCGGCCCGCTCGCCAGCTCGCGCGCCGCCAGTAATCCGGGGTCACCAAAACAGGCAATCACGTGCCCTTGTGCACCCTGGTTTTTGCCCTGTTTGATTTGCTCCAGTACGCCAATCGCCGCAATGGCTTCATCAAAATGCCCTTCGATGGATTCAACTCCCTGCGAGGGGCAACTGGCGAGAATGGTGGTGCCGGGCGACGCCACACTGCGCGCCGCTCTGGCGATGGTGTCGGTCATTTCAGGGCTGGTATTAGGATTGATAACTTGTATACAAAACTGGCTCATCAGTGTTCTCCTGGCGCACCAAACAGGCGGGCAAAATCCGGTAATGTCTCGCCGCTGCGCTCAAAGCGCAGACTGGAAAGAATATGATCAAAGTGGTGAGCCATCGCCTCACTAAGCCCTGATAGATCCTTTTTACGCAGCAGCGTAATCAGTTGGTCATGATCGTCACAGCGGCAGCCGCGCTGCCAGGGCGCACCCCAGGCGGCTATCACCAGCGACGAACGCTGCGCCAACGTGGTAATAATGTCGGTCACCACCGCATTACCGGAAATGGCCTGCAACTGGATATGAAACGCCGCAGAATGGCGAATAGCCGCCGCGCCATCATGATTTTGATGCGCCTCTTCTTCCTGCGCGATGATGTTTTCCAGCCCCGCAAGGTGCGGCGGCTGCAGATGTTCCAGCACCAGCGGCAGATTGGCGCATTCGATCATTTTCCGGGTAGTGAAGATTGCTTTTGACTCTTCAACGCCGGGATTGGCGACAAATGCACCACGTCTGGGCGTCATGGTGATCATTTGCACCGTCGCAAGGCGGGTTAATACCTTGCGGATGCCGGTACGGCTGACGCCAAAAACCTCCGCCAGCGCTTCTTCCGGCAATTTACTCCCCGGCGGCAATTGATGTTCAACGATGGCGGTCATTAAAGATTGCCAAATGAGATGCTCTTTATCTTCCAGATCTGCAGGGGTTCGCAGCCCTATTTGCTGGTTCATAACGCCGTTCCTTTGTTACTCAATTCATCTATTTTTGTATACACCGTTAATTTATTTTGTATACAAAAAATTAAAACCTGGCCTGGTTAATGCAACGAGGGATAGCAGACCACATGTCACTATCTGTATTCAGAGGAGCAGAATCCATGCCAAACCTTGAACCAAATTACGATGCTCGCTACAGCCCACGCCTGACCAATGAAGATTTGGCGCCGACCCGCCATCAGACCTGGAGCTGGTACAATATTTTCTCTTTCTGGATGTCCGATGTGCATAGCATGGGCGGCTATGTTGTTGCCGCCAGCTTCTTCGCTTTAGGGCTTGCCAGCTGGCAGGTGCTACTTTGCCTGCTGTTGGGGATCTGTATTGTGCAGCTGTGCGCAAACCTGGTGGCGAAACCGAGCCAAATGGCCGGTGTGCCGTATGCCGTGATCTGCCGTCAGGCATTTGGCGTGTTCGGCGCGAATATCCCGGCGGTGATCCGTGGGCTGATTGCGTTTGCGTGGTATGGCATTCAGACCTATCTGGCCGCCAATGCGTTAATGCTGGTGATCCTGAAATTTTGGCCTGCCCTTACGCCCCTGACCAACGGTCACTTTCTGGGCCTGTCGCATTTGGGCTGGCTCTGTTTCGGCATTATGTGGGTGTTGCAAGCGCTGGTGTTCTGGCACGGGATGAGCGCGATTAAACGTTTTATCGATATCGCCGGCCCGGCGGTATACGTGGTGATGATGGCGCTGGCGGGATGGATCCTCTGGCAAACAGGGTTCGATGGCATCTCTTTTACCCTCGCCAGCAAACAACTGACGGCAGGTGAGCAAACCTGGCAAATGATCACCGCGACGGCGTTAGTGGTTTCATACTTCTCCGGCCCGCTGCTCAATTTTGGCGATTTTTCCCGCTACGGTAAAAGCATGCAGGAGATCCGCCGCGGCAACCGCTGGGGACTGCCGTTTAACTTCCTGCTGTTTTCCATTGTCACAGTGGTGATTGTTTCCGGCACACAATCGCTGTTTGGCAAGATGATCACCGATCCTATCGAAACCGTAAGCCATGTTGGCAACAGTCTGGCGATGGCAATTGGGCTGCTGACGATGATCACCGCCACCATCGGCATCAATATTGTGGCGAACTTCGTCTCCCCGGCCTTCGATTTTTCTAACTGTTCGCCGCAGAAAATCAGTTTCCGTACCGGTGGGATGATCGCGGCGGTCGGCTCGGTACTGCTGACACCGTGGAATTTGTTCCAGTCTCCGGAGTTGATCCACTACACGCTGGATGTGCTCGGCGCGTTTATTGGCCCGTTGTTCGGTATTTTACTGACCGATTTTTATCTGATTAAACGCGGAAACGTGTTTGTCGACGATCTGTTTACTGACTCACCAAACGGGCGTTACTGGTACAAAAACGGCTTTAACCCGAAAGCAATTGCTGCGCTGGTGCCGTCGGTGGCAGTTGGGCTGATTATTAGCTTTATTCCGGCGCTGCATGAAGTGGCCAATTTTAGCTGGTTTATTGGCGCGTTCCTCGGTGCGGGTTGCTATCGCTTTCTGGCGCGTAACGAACGCGAAGGTGTGAGCAGCACATCATTTTCCGCACAACGCGTGGCGGCAAAGGAGTAGAAACGACGAAGGCCTGAATCATTGCTGATTCAGGCCTTCTGAATAGTGGCGGAACGGACGGGACTCGAACCCGCGACCCCCTGCGTGACAGGCAGGTATTCTAACCGACTGAACTACCGCTCCGCGTTGTGTTCCTGTTAGGGAACGAGGCGCATATTACGGATTGCGCCTGGTGCCGTCAACGCTTTTTCCATCGTTTTGAATTGTTTGCTGCAAAAATCACCCGCGAGGTGATTTTCCCGTATTAACAAAACGATTTTACCCACGCCACAGGCAGCTTCCGCCCTTCTTCTGCACTAAATCGAGCCGTGATTCATGGGCCATTAGCTCCTCATCACTGGCTAAAACCACGCGCAAGCGGCTTGCCTGGCGAACAACACGCTGGATCTCCGCATCGCCTGTTTGCGTTTGCCCTTCGCCTTCCATCGAAAATTTCATCGATGTCTGGCCGCCGGTCATCATCAGATAGACATCAGCAAGGATTTGGGAGTCGAGTAATGCGCCGTGCAGCGTACGTTTGCTGTTATCTATTTCATAACGCGAGCAGAGCGCATCAAGGCTGTTGCGCTTGCCGGGGAACATTTTACGCGCCAGCGCCAGGCTGTCGGTGATTTTGCAAAACGTTTCGGTTTTTGGAATCCCACGGTTCAGCTTGCTGAACTCGTAATCCATAAAGCCGATATCAAACGACGCGTTGTGAATGACCAGTTCCGCACCGCGAATATACTCAATAAACTCATCGGCGATGTCGGCGAACGTCGGCTTATCAAGCAGGAATTCGTCGGCGATACCGTGAACGCCAAACGCTTCCGGATCCACCAGCCGGTCGGGCTTGAGATAAATATGGTAGTTATTACCGGTCAGGCGGCGGTTGATCACCTCCACCGCACCGATCTCAATAATCTTGTGCCCTTCATAGTGGGCGCCAATCTGGTTCATACCGGTGGTTTCGGTATCGAGGACGATCTGTCGTGTAATTGCTGTGCTCATAGCGGCCATTTATGTCAGACTTGTCGTTTTAAACACAGGAAGTCTACCAGAGATGCTTAAACAGGTAGAAATTTTCACCGACGGATCTTGTCTTGGCAACCCGGGTCCGGGCGGTTACGGGGCGATTTTACGCTATCGTCAGCATGAAAGATTGTTTAGCGAAGGCTACCGTCTTACTACCAATAACCGTATGGAACTGATGGCGGCTATTGTCGCACTGGAAGCGTTAAAGGAGCATTGCGAAGTGGTGCTCAGTACCGACAGCCAGTATGTGCGCCAGGGGATCACGCAGTGGATCCACAACTGGAAAAAACGTGGCTGGAAAACAGCGGAAAAAAAACCGGTCAAGAATGTCGATCTCTGGAAGCGGCTCGATGCGGCGCTCAGCCAACATCAAATCCGCTGGGAATGGGTAAAAGGCCACGCAGGTCATCCGGAAAACGAACGCTGCGATGAACTGGCACGCGCCGCCGCGATGAACCCAACGCAGGAAGATGTGGGCTATCAGCCGGAAAGTTAAGACTGGCGGGTCGCGCCAACGGTCTGGCGAACGCGGGGCTTGCTGCGGCTCTGCTTCATCGGATTGAGCGTCAACGGAATGGTGCGTTTGCGTGCGACGATGAGTTGCATACACCCCAGCGCCGGTAAATGCGTGCTAAGCAGTTTCCCGCCCTGTTTCGTCCAGGGAAGCACGCGAAAGCGACTATAATGTAACACCTCGAAATTGAGCAACGATAGCCAGTCAAACTGGCGCATCAGGGTGAACATCCGGCTTTTTACTGCGGGTGATCGGCGCGCAAAAGGGACTGCTTTGCAAAGCCCAAGCAGGCTAATCGGGTTAAAACCGCTCATCACCAGCCAGCCGTCGTCAATTAACACGCGATCCACTTCCTGCAATAACCGATGCGGATCGGTACACCATGGAAGCGTATGCGCCAGCAGGCAGGCATCCACCGATTTCTCTGCAAACGGTAAATGCAGCGGATCGGCTCTGACCTGTGCCGGTTCGCCGCTGAGGGAAACATTGACCTGGTGGGAAATAGCGCAGCTTTCGGCATTGATTTCCGCGCTCAGATTGCCGATTTTAAGCAAATGAAAACCATACATTTTTGCAAACCACGGCTTAAGTTCTCCTTCCAGCGCTTCGCGGTAATACGCGCCTTTAGGTACATCGCTCCAGCTTGCAGGGGCGACCAATGTCTTAGGAGTCCTTGCCGGTTTCATCACAACCTTCCGCTACGCTTTGAGAGGTAATTTATGAATCTTAACAGTATTCCGGCGTTCCAGGATAACTACATCTGGGTGCTGAACAATGATGACGGCCGCTGCCTGATTGTCGATCCGGGCGAAGCCGCACCGGTATTACGCGCATTAGAAGAAAACCAGTGGCAACCGGAAGCTATCTTGCTCACTCACCATCACAACGACCACGTTGGCGGTGTGGAAGCGTTGCGTCAACATTTCCCTGATGTGGTGGTTTATGGTCCAGAGGAAACGCAAGATAAGGGAACCACACAGATCGTTAAAGAGGGGGATGTGATCTCCGTTTTGGGACATGATTTTTCCGTCTTTGCCACGCCAGGTCACACTTTAGGACATATCTGTTTCTTCAGTTCCCCTTATCTATTTTGCGGTGACACGCTATTTTCTGGTGGCTGCGGCAGATTGTTTGAAGGGACGGCAAGCCAGATGTATCAATCCTTTTGTAAGATTAATGCGCTTCCGGATGATACGGTGATTTGCTGCGCACACGAATATACTTTAGGGAATATGAAGTTTGCGATCAGCATCTTACCGCAGGATCCTGCACTTAACGAATATTATCGAAAAGTTAATGAGTTACGTGCGAAAAATCAAAAAACACTCCCCGTGATTCTGAAAAATGAACGGCGAATTAATTTATTTTTACGCACGGAAGATGCTGATTTAATTGATGTAATTAACCAAGAGGCAAAATTGCAACACCCAGAGGAGCGTTTCGCATGGTTAAGGTCAAAGAAAGATAACTTCTGATATTTCCGGGTTGCCTTTTAAAGACGACGCCGTTATCATCGCTCGTCTTTTAAGCAACTACTATTGACACACACATGAAGGCAAAAGCGATCTTATTCGCCTCTGTCTTGCTTGCTGGGTGCCAGGCGTCTAACCATGACGGTACGGTACAACAGCATGCACAGAGCCTTTCTGCAGCTGGTCAAGGGGAAGCAGGGAAGTTTACTAGTCAGGCGCGGTGGATGGACGATGGAACATTCGCCGCCCAGAATAACAGTGACTTGTGGACCTCCATTAGCGACGAGCTAAAGATGGGAATTCCGGAAAATACCCGGATTCGCGAACAAAAACTCAAGTATTTAAGCAATAAGAGCTATCTCCACGATGTAACTTTACGGGCAGAGCCGTATATGTACTGGATAGCAGGGCAAGTTAAAAAACGTAACATGCCCATGGAACTGGTACTACTACCCATAGTGGAGAGCGCTTTTGACCCACACGCGACGTCTGGCGCCAATGCCGCAGGCATTTGGCAGATCATACCGAGCACCGGGCGAAATTATGGTTTAAAGCAGACTCGCAGCTACGATGCGCGTCGTGACATTGTGGCCTCTACCACGGCCGCGCTTGACATGATGCAGCGTCTTAACCGCATGTTTGACGGCGACTGGTTACTGACAGTCGCTGCTTATAACAGTGGTGAAGGTCGCGTGTTGAAGGCGATGAAAGCCAATAAATCGCGGGGTAAGCCCACCGATTTCTGGTCGCTTTCACTGCCGCAGGAAACCAAAATTTACGTGCCTAAAATGCTGGCTTTGAGCGATATTCTCAAAAACAGTAAGCGTTATGGCGTGAGTCTGCCAACACCAGACGAAAGCCGTGCGCTGGCGCGAGTCAGACTGAGCAGCCCGGTTGAGGTCGATCAGTTGGCTGAAATGGCCGGGATTTCGGTGAACAAACTGAAAACGTTTAACGCAGGCGTTAAAGGTTCGACGTTAGGTTCAGCGGGTCCGCAGTACGTGATGGTGCCGAAGAAACACGCCGATCAACTGCGTGAATCGCTGGCATCCGGCGAAATCGCCGCCGTACAGCCGACCCAGCTTGCGGATGATACCCCGCTGCCAGGCCGGAGTTACAAGGTTCGCTCAGGCGATACGCTTTCCGCCATCGCGGCGCGTCTCGGCGTGAGCGCAAAGGATATCCAGCAATGGAATAACCTGCGCGGTTCGAGCCTGAAAGTGGGCCAGAGTCTGACGGTAGGCGCAGGTAGCAGCGCGCAGCGTCTCGCCAGCAACAGCGATAGCATTACCTATCGCGTTCGCAAAGGTGATTCGTTATCGAGTATTGCGAAACGTCACGGCGTGAATATCCAGGATGTCATGCGCTGGAATAACGATACCGATAATCTGCAGCCAGGCGATCAGCTGACACTGTTTGTTAAAAACAGCGCCACACCGGACTCCTGATACAAACCAATAAAAAAGCACCGTTTCCCCGCGGTGCTTTTTTTTGCCCGTTTGTCCCCACTCAAGCCGGTTTGCCTGGGGTAAACTCCACCAGCAACGGGTTGTGATCCGATGCGCGCGTCACCAGCACTGACGCTTCCTGCACATTCAAACCTCGATAGAAAACAAAATCCAGCGGACGACCAAAAGCGCGGCGGCGATTGTCATCGGTGAAACGGACCTGTCGCAACGACATATCGCGCGTAAAGCGATAGAGCGCATTCATGCGTGGTCGGCTCCAAGCGTTGAAATCCCCCGCCATAATCACAGGCCCGGCGTGGCGCATAATCTGATCGCCGATCGGCAACAGCTGCTTGCTGTAAACGTCCACGCCCAGGCTGAAATTCACCGCATGGACATTCACCACCATCAGGTTACGTAAATCAGGCAGTGGGTACACCGTGACCAGTGCTGATTTCGCCAGCCGCAAAATCGGTTCCCGCTCACGCAGCGGGCAGCAATAGACAGGATGAGCGGACGAAAGCGTCATGACGCCCGAGGGATGCTGCGGCAGCACAAACGCGGGAACCTGATCGGCAGCAAGATAGTTAGTGGTCGCAAACCTGACCAGTTCCGGTGTGGTTTGCGCTTCCTGTAACAGCACGAGATGCGCGTCTTTGCCAAAACTCTGCAGCACCGATAACCATTCGGCGCGCTGCTGCTTAAAGATATTCCATACCAGCACACGGATTTTTTCGTCGCTGCTTAAAGGCACACCCGCAGGCAACGCTTTGCCGATGCTCGCGAAGGATCCCGGCGGCAAAATTCTCTCCGCTGGCTGTCCGGCAACATATCGCATGGCGTAGGTATTCTTTGGCACTTTCGGCTTCAAACCTCATTGATTTCCACACCCGGTTCCCGGGCGGTCATTCAGTTATAGGGATTTTAGCGCACACTTTCAACGCACAATCGGCAGAAAAAACACCGGTTATGGTTAGTGAGCGCTTATTAATGCCGCCAGCGCCGCGCGTACGTGGCATCGCAGGCTTCAACATGGTTAAATAGCTTATGGATGAATAATATCGTTGCAGTGTTGCTACAGAGGCAATAATGAAAACCACCTCAGAAGAACTCGCGATTTTTGTCGCTGTTGTCGAAAGCGGCAGCTTCAGCCGGGCAGCGGAACGCCTGGGCCAGGCGAACTCGGCAATCAGCCGTGCAGTTAAAAAACTGGAGAACAAGCTGGGCGTAAATTTGCTTAATCGCACCACGCGCCAGCTCAGTTTAACCGAAGAAGGCGAACGCTATTTCCGCCGCGTGCAAAGCGTATTGCAGGAGATGGCGGCCGCAGAAACAGAGGTAATGGAAACGAAATCCACGCCGCGCGGCACGCTGCGCATTGATGCGGCAACGCCGGTCGTACTGCATTTCCTGATGCCGCTGATTAAACCGTTTCGTGAACGCTACCCGGAAATCAATCTTTCTCTGGTCTCAAGCGAAACATTTATCAATTTGATTGAGCGTAAGGTGGATGTGGCTATCCGCGTGGGGAAACTGACTGACTCCAGCCTGCGCGCCCGTCCGCTGTTCAAGAGCTATCGAAAAATTATCGCCTCACCGGATTACATCGCTCGCCATGGCAAGCCTGAAACCGTCGAAGAGTTGCGTAATCATGTGTTACTCGGGTTTACCGAACCGGTATCCCTTAACACCTGGCCGATTGCTTCTGCCGATGGTCAACTGTTTGAAGCGACGCCGGATATCTCCTCAAATAGCGGAGAAACGCTTAAACACTTGTGTCTGAGTGGCAACGGTATCGCCAGTTTATCTGACTATATGATTGATAAGGAGCTGGCAAGTGGGGAACTGGTAGATTTACTGGCGGATCAGCGCCTGCCGGTAGAGATGCCTTTTAGTGCGGTCTATTACAGCGACCGGGCGGTAAGCACGCGTATTCGCGCCTTTATTGATTTTATCAGCGAACATCTGTCGCAATAGCAACAACGGGAGCATTACGCTCCCGTTGAATTCTCGATTAATCCCACTTCGGCGCCAGGCCTTCCGGGCTGACCAGACGGTCATTGCAATCAAGCTTCGCGATTTCCGCTTTATCTTCCGCATCCAGTTTCAGCGACTGTGCCAGCAGGTTGCTTGCCAGGTTCTCACGCTTGGTCGAAGACGGGATAACCGCATAACCTTCGCTCATAGCCCATGCCAGGATGACCTGTGCCGGTGTGGCGTTATGTTTCTGTGCGATACGCCCAATCACTTCGTCTTTCAGCGCCTTACCGTAGGCCAGCGTCATGTAAGAGGTGATATGGATACCGTGCTGTTTCGCCCAGTCAACGACTTTGCGGTTTTGCAGATACGGCGACAATTCAATCTGGTTAGTGGCGATATTTTCTGCGCCCACAGCGGCAATGGCCTGCTCCATCAGTGGAATGGTGAAGTTAGACACACCAATCTGGCGGGTCAGCCCCTGCGCTTTTGCCTTCATCAGCTCTTGCATAGAGACATCAACTGCCACAGCTGCGCCCGGAGACGGCCAGTGAATCAGGGTCAGATCAACATAATCCGTGCCTAATTTTTTCAGGCTCTCTTTCAGGCTAGGGATCAGCTTGTCTGCGCCCAGGTTTTCGGTCCAGATTTTGGTGGTGATAAACAGCTCTTCACGCGCAACGCCGCTCTGAGCCAGCGCTTCGCCAATGGCAGCTTCGTTACCGTAGATCTGCGCGGTATCAATCACGCGGTAGCCCAGCTCAAGGGCATTTTTCACAGAAGCGATAACCGCTTCGTCAGTTAAACGGAAGGTACCAAGACCGAATGCAGGGATAGCCATAAGAATTCCTCTTTCTGATTTCGTAATGTTTCGTTGCGCTGATTATTCCCCGCTTCAGTAAGGGGGAAAAAGAGGCGAAAACGCAGAGGTTTTTTGCCAGAGAAGCAAAAGTGAGGAATTCAGCGCGCAAAGATAGTGACTTGCATTTTGAAAGTCACCATGTCACCGTGAGTGCAGAATCTACTCAGTAACCGGGTCAGACCATGAAAAATGAACCACTTTGCAATGCTCCCTGCCCTATTGCCCGGAGCTTAGGCCGCATAGGTGACAGCTGGAGCATAATCATCCTGCGTGACGCTTTTGCCGGTTTCACACGTTTTGATGAGTTCCAGAAAAGCGCCAATGTTGCTCCCAACATTCTCTCTCGTCGCCTGAAAGAGTTGGTTGATGACGGGCTGCTGGAAAAAGTGAGCTACAGCACAACACCGCCGCGCTATGAATATCACCTCACGGCCCTCGGGCGCGATTTTCGCCCGGTGATCCTCGCCCTGGTGGAATGGGGAAACCGTCACTTCTCGCCAGAAGGCGCGCAAATAGAGTTAGTCGAGCGTGAAACACAGCGCCCGGTCGAAACCATCCTCGTTGATAAAGCAACCGGCGCCCCCATCACCCCGGAGAAATATGCCCTGGTGCCCGGCCCTGCGGCTGCACCGGTTATCCAGTACCGCCACGATTATTTGCAACGTAAACGCGCGGGCGATAACACGCAAAAATTCGCCCCACTTCACCCTGTGAGCCGCGATGATGACGCTCAGTAAAAAGAAAAAGGCACTCACTCTGATGCTGTTAGCCGCAGCGCTATTAGCCGTTGCGGGTTACGGCGCGTACTGGTGGCAAAGCGGGCGATTTATACAGTCGACCGACGATGCCTACGTGGGTGGCGATATCAGCGCCATCTCCAGTAAAGTGTCCGGTTATGTCCAACAGATTGCCGTTCAGGACAATATGCTGGTCAAAAAAGGCGACCTTTTAGTCCGCCTTGATGACCGGGATTACCAGGCTGCACTGGCGAAAGCCGTCGGTGAAGTCGCCGCGCAGCAGGCGGCGCTGGCTGATATCGCCGCGACGCGCCAGTTGCAACTGGCGACCATTGAAGGCGCAACAGCATCGCTGGCTGCGGCCAAAGCGGTGAGTGATAAGTCAGCCAATGACAACCGCCGTTACGGCGCGCTGGTGATGTCCAGTGCCGTTTCTGCGCAGGTGCGGGAAAATGCGGCTGCGGATTATCGCCAGGCACGTGCGCAGGAGAGCAAAGCGCAGGCGGATAACGCTGTTGCCATGCGCCAGCTGGCTGTACTTGATGCGCGGGAAAAACAGACGCAAGCCGCGCTGCAGCAAGCCCAGGCGAATCTTGAAATCGCGAAATTAAACCTGAGTTATACCGAGATCCGCGCCCCGTTCGATGGCGTGACAGGGAATCGTCGGGCCTGGTCCGGCTCCTTCGTTGGCGGCGGCACACAGCTGCTTTCACTGGTTCCCGCAGAAGGCTTGTGGGTCGACGCTAATTTCAAAGAGAGCCAGCTAGCTCATATGCGCCCAGGGCAACGCGCGACCATTGTAGCGGATGTCATGCCGGATCGAACGTTCTACGGCCATGTTCTCAGCGTTTCCCCGGCAACCGGTTCACGATTTAGTCTTCTCCCGGCAGAAAATGCCACCGGAAATTTCACCAAGATTGTCCAGCGCGTGCCCGTGCGTATCGTGCTGGAGGGCGAAGCGGCAAAACTCGGCGTATTGCGCCCAGGGTTTTCTGTCATCGTTACCGTTGACGAAAAGAGCGCGCAATGAGCAGCACCGATGCTGTGCCGCTGCAACCGGGCGTTTCAATGCCGGTGAGTCAGAAAGTGTTTGCCTTCGCGACGATGTGTGTAGGCATGTTTATCGCCCTGATTGATATTCAGATTGTGTCGGCCTCGCTACGTGATATCGGTGGGGGGCTTTCTGCCGGTGATGATGAAACCGTATGGGTACAAACCAGCTATTTGATCGCCGAAATCATCATTATTCCTCTCTCCGGCTGGCTGGCGCGGGTGATGTCCACGCGCTGGCTGTTTGCGGCCTCCGCCGCCGGGTTTACGGTGATGAGCCTGCTCTGCGGCTGGGCGTGGAATATCCAAAGTATGATCGCTTTTCGCGCGTTACAAGGGCTGGCGGGCGGCTCGATGATCCCATTGGTTTTCACTACCGCCTTTGCTTTTTTCCAGGGAAAACAACGCGTCATCGCTGCAGCGACGATTGGCGGGCTGGCATCGCTGGCACCCACGCTCGGCCCAACAGTCGGTGGCTGGATAACCGAGAATTTCAGCTGGCACTGGCTGTTTTATATCAACATCGTACCGGGGATTTACATCACCCTCGCCGTGCCACTGCTGGTAAAAATTGATACGCCAAACCCGTCGCTATTGCGCGGCGCGGACTATCTGAGCATCCAGCTGCTCGCGGTGTCGCTGGGGTGTCTGGAATATACCCTCGAAGAAGGCCCACGTTGGGGCTGGTTTGATGACAACACCTTAGCGCTCACTGGCTGGGTGGCGTTGCTGTGCGGCGTCTTTTTTGTTGTTCGCACGTTACGCCATACGCAACCGGTGATGGATCTTCGTGCGCTTAAGGACAGAACGTTCGCGCTGGGCTGCTACTTCTCGTTTATGGCGGGGGTTGGCATTTTTGCTACGATCTATTTAACGCCCTTATTTCTTGGCACCGTGCGCGGCTTTAGCGCTCTGGAAATTGGTCTGGCGGTGTTTTCCACTGGGCTTTTCCAGGTGCTGTCGATCCCGTTCTATGCGTGGCTTGCGAATCGGGTCGATTTACGCTGGCTGCTGATGGCAGGGCTGCTCGGATTTGCGTTGTCGATGTACAGTTTTATTCCGCTCACCCATGAGTGGGGAGCGCAAGAACTTCTGTTACCGCAAGCATTTCGCGGTCTGGCGCAACAATTTGCGGTTGCCCCGACGGTCACGCTGACGCTTGGCAGCCTGCCGCCGACGCGACTGAAGCTGGCATCAGGTCTGTTCAATTTGATGCGCAATCTGGGCGGCGCGATTGGCATCGCCCTGTGCGGCACCGTGATTAATGACCGAACCAATTTGCACTACAGCCGCCTCGCGGATCATCTCAATAACGCCTCTCTTTCCGTCACGGAATTCGTTCAGAGCAACGTCAGCAGATTGGTTAGTCAGGGAATTTCACCCGATATCGCCGGTAGTGCTGCGCTAAAGAATCTTTCGGCCATCACATTGCGTGAGGCCCGGACACAAGCGTTTTCAGATGCTTTCTATCTGATCATGTTAGGTTTTTTAATCGCTGCGCTGCTGGTTCCCTTAATGAAAAAACCACAAACGGCATGATATTTCAGGAGAAGTGATGATGAGCGTTTCAACAAAACGCATCGTGGTAACAGGTATGGGAATTGTCAGCCCGCTGGGTTGTGGTGTAGCGCATGTATGGCAATCGCTATTACAAGGTAAATCAGGGATTAGCCAGCTTGCAGATGAGGTTGTCGACGATATTCCCTGCAAAGTGGCAGGACAGGTTCCTTCTATTGAAGAGGATCCGCAATACGGTTTTGATCCGCTGGTGGCTATTCCAGCCAAAGAGCGCAAAAAAATGGATCGTTTCATTGAGTTTGCGCTGGTGGCAGCAAAAGAAGCCCTGACGCAGGCGAACTGGTTTCCACAGGATCAAGCAGAAAAAGATCGCACGGCCACGGTAATTGCGACCGGAATCGGTGGGTTTAACGAAATCGCCAATGCTGTGCGCACAACGGACGATCGCGGGCCACGTCGACTCTCCCCTTTTACCATCCCTTCTTTCCTCGCCAACCTTGCTGCCGGGCATGTTTCAATTGCACATGGTTTTCGCGGACCGATTGGCGCACCGGTAACCGCCTGTGCCGCAGGAGCACAGGCAATCGGTGACGCCGCACGCATGATCCGTAGCGGTGAAGCGGATATTGCACTGTGTGGTGGCAGTGAGGCGGCAATACACCGGGTGAGTCTTGCCGGTTTTGCGGCTGCACGAGCACTATCAAGCAGTTTTAACGAAGATCCAACGACAGCGTCGCGACCATTTGATCGCGATCGTGATGGTTTTGTGATGGGTGAAGGCGCCGGATTGCTGGTTATCGAATCGCTGGAACATGCTCAGGCACGAGGTGCTATACCGCTGGCAGAACTGGTTGGGTATGGAACCAGCGCGGATGCGTACCATCTGACGGCAGGCCCGGAAGATGGTAACGGTGCGCGTCGCGCCATGGAAGCAGCCATTCGCCAGGCAGATATTACCACCGCGGACATTCAGCATATTAATGCACATGCGACCTCAACACAGGTCGGAGATAAAGGAGAACTGGCGGCGATTAAGGGGCTTTTTGGTGAAACTCCGGTTGCAATTACCTCAACAAAATCCGCAACGGGACACTTGTTGGGCGCGGCAGGCGGTATCGAAGCTATTTTCACTATCCTGGCTTTACGTGATCAGGTTGTACCCCCAACGCTAAATTTGCATCACCCTGACGCCGGGGCTGAAGGATTGCATTTAGTTGCGCTGACTGCGCAGCCGCTGGAGATGCGTTATGCCTTATCAAATGGCTTTGGATTTGGGGGCGTGAACGCCAGCCTGCTGCTGAAACGCTGGGAGTGACATACGGTAAAAAGGGCGCGATTGCCCTTTTTATAGAAATAACAGACGAAAAAAAACCGCATCTCGTTAGAGATGCGGCTCTTAAATGAGTGGCGGAACGGACGGGACTCGAACCCGCGACCCCCTGCGTGACAGGCAGGTATTCTAACCGACTGAACTACCGCTCCACCGAATTTCTTTACAACCACCGGTTTGTTGCCCCGGTTCACTGCTAAT